>Ga0334896_1000001_pt1:172500-1737421 | contig 1737421 bp, 1745 predicted proteins | sample GraSluR3_MG_8_FD_207734 | JGI IMG/M metagenome (GOLD analysis project Ga0334896, IMG submission 207734) | Sludge microbial communities from methane-producing bioreactor in Wageningen University, Netherlands - Granular Sludge_27_06-R3 | ecosystem: Engineered > Bioreactor >... | reverse complement strand
GCCACATAGCCTATTTTCCATTTCATAGACTAATATTATAGCTGCATCGTTTTTAAGAATCTCGTTAAGATATTCGTGATAGGTTTCTTTTGCATTAGTTTTTAATTCGTACAAATTACTTAACTTGACATGAAATTTCATCATTTCTTCCCATAGACCCACAATTGCATCCATATCTTTTTTATTAGCTTTGCGTATCATAGTTTCCATCTGATAATCTGATGAAAGTGTATGTTCATCAAATTTCTTAAAAATGTTACATACTGCTAAATTAATCCATAATCTCATTTTGAGGAGATATATATTATTATTATATTGTTAGATTAAAATCGTAACTCTTTGCTATGCTTTGATTAATGAATATTTTACTCCAGAATTTTCATAATTTTTTTAGAAATCATGAAATATATGTGCACTACTTTTTAAATGTTTTACTGGATCTTCGGCAAATCCTGAATGTAGATTATGCCTTTTATTTTACTTTTCTAAAATTTAAATAGTACCCTATAATATACAATACCTTGTAAAAATACAGTGGTATTATGAACACTCAATTTAAAAAAGGAGTATTGGAACTCTGTGTTTTAGTACTTCTTGATAGAAAAGACTGTTATGGTTATGAAATGGTTGATGAAATCTCCAAAAATATATTAATTTCAGAGGGCAGTATCTATCCCCTTCTAAAAAGACTAAAAAAAGAAGGATTGGTGATTTCATACTTAAAAGAATCCCATAGTGGTCCTTCAAGAAAATATTATCGTATTACTGATTTGGGAAAAGAAAAAAAGAAAGAATTAGTAGAAGAATGGGATAAATTTTCTGTGGGTGTTACTAATTTATTATATTCCAAAATCGAGGATTAGTTTAGAGGAGATTAAGGATGAATAAGGATGAATATCTTAAAAAACTCTCTATAATGTTAAAAAAATTGCCAAAAGAGGATAGAGAAGATATACTTTCAGATTATGAAGAACATTTTAGGATTGGTATAGAAAAAGGCAGAACTGAAGAAGAAATTTCAAAAGCATTAGGGGATCCAAAAACGATTGTAAAACAGATTAAAGCAGAGTATATGGTTAATCTGGCCGAAAATAAACCATCACTGGGCTCTATAATCAAAGCAGCACTGTCAATATCAGGACTTGGTTTTTTTAATCTGATATTTGTAGCGGTACCTGCTTTAGTACTTTCACTTATTATACTGGCTTTATTTGTAGCAGGTGTAGCTATAATTGTTGTTGGGATTTTAACGGCGCTTTCACCTTTGCTACAAATACTTATTCCAAATGAAACTTTTTATAGAACATTTCCATTTGCTGCTGATGGAACTTTTAGTACGGTGGTTACAATTGTATGGGGCATCATTCTAGGAGTAGGAGGCATTGTTATTGTAGGAATTATGGCATTCATAATTAAATGGTTCTATAACTTAGCAATCAGGTACTTAAAATTTAATTTGAGGTTTATAAAAAAGCAAACAAATGAACTTTAATAAGTGAATGCTTCCATTAAAAATTTATTTTGGATATAATTACAAATTTATTTTTTGTTACATATTTTTTTTATTGTATAAGTTTCAGGGCCAATGAAGCAATATGAACAGGTTTTGCTGACCTTTCATAGACTTTTCATATTTACATATTCAGATAAGTCAGATTACTAATGATATTTTTTGTAAAAAGGTAATCCTAGTTTTTTCAACTTTTTAACATCCGACATTCAAAAACTATAAATAGTACCTTGCATTAAATGGTACCTTGTAAAAACATGTGATCACTATGAATACCTAATCTAAAAAAGTGATGTTAAAACTTCTTGTCTTATTCAAAACCAGTGTAAATATGTATAAAAAAGTTATAAATAATTTTAAGGCAAATATTAATTTCATTTTTTTATTTAGAAGTATAGAACTATTTATAGTTTATTTGAGGTGAAATAATGGATCTTTATAAATTGGCATTTAATAATATTCGTAGAAAAAAACTTAGAAGTGCATTAACGATGCTTGGTATAATAATTGGTGTTGCAACAATTGTCGTACTTTTAGGAATAACTGCAGGAGCAACATCTGCAGTTAAAAATGAAACAAGTAGATATATGTACGATGTAACAATAGCGCCAGCATCCACCAGTGGAAATAGTTTAATTGATTCTGAAACCATATCGAAAATAAAAAACACACCTGAGCTTTCTGATTTTCGTGAAGTAACTTTTTTTTCGGAGAATATAAAAGGAAAGAGGATAAATTTTGAAGGAATAAATGACTGGAAACAGATTACATTGAAGAAAGGTACGCCGAAAGTTGTAATAACTCAGGGTGTTGTGGATAAGTTGGGTTATGACATTGGCAGCAAAATAAATGTCGAAAATTATGAATTAGTTGTCACTGGAATATCTAAAGAAGAACAAGTTTCATATGTCTACATAAGTCAGGATGTTGCAAAGCAAATCACAAATGATAAAGTGAGTGTAATCTACGCTAGGACAAAGGGAGACCCAGAAACTACTGCTGATGAACTTGAAAAAGATATAGATGGTATTTCCGTGGGAACTAAATCGGAAGAGATAATCCGGGTTCAAGAAATGACTAATCAGGCTCTACTTTTTATAGGATTTATTGCCAGCATAGCTCTTTTAGTAGGAATCATAAGTGTGATAAATACCATGTTAATGAGCGTTATGGAAAGAACAAGAGAATTGGGGGTATTAAAAGCGATTGGATTTACAAACTGGGAAATAAAAGGAAGTATACTATTTGAATCTGGCCTTTTAGGACTTTTAGGATCAGTTATAGGAGTTATTCTAGGTATTTTGGGCATTATAGTAGTTGCAAATGTGTTGAATTTTACTGAATACATACCGGAAATGATGCCGTTATGGTTAATTGGGGGTGTTATTGCTGGTGCTACATTTTTAAGTATCATTGCAGGACTCTATCCTGCGATGCGTGCTTCAAAATTGAATGTTGTGGAGGCTTTGAGAGATGACTAATCATTTAATTGAGTTTAATAATGTATGGAAGACTTACAATATGGGCGGCGAAGAAATAAATGCATTAGCAGGTTTAAATTTAACTTTGGATGATGGTTCATTCACAGCAGTTATGGGACCTTCTGGATCTGGAAAATCCACTTTCCTGCACGTGGCAGGGATTCTGGATATGCCTACCAAAGGAACATTTAAACTAAATGGAAAAGAAACCAGTAAACTTCCCGTAAAAGAGCAAGCAAAGCTTCGAAGGAACGAAATTGGATTTATATTTCAGCGACTCAATCTTATTTCACAGCTTTCTGCCATTGAGAATGTTATGTTACCTATGATCAAAGAAGATTTCAAAAAAGCAGAAGAAATATTGGAAAAAATGGGATTGGAAAGTAAATACAACAAACGTCCAGGACAGCTTTCAGGAGGAGAACAACAGCGTGTTGCAATAGCTCGAGCTCTTATCAACAATCCGTCTATTATACTCGCTGATGAGCCAACAGGAGAGTTGGATACAAAAAATGCAAATTCTATAATGCAACTGCTTAAGGATCTAAATCAAAATGATGGGGTAAGTATAGTTGTAGTTACTCACAACCCTAAGTTAGCAAGTTTTGCAGATCAAACTATCCAGATGAGGGATGGAGAGATTGTAAATAGTGTGGAATAAAAAATGAATATCAGAATCATGATAACTATTTAGATCATGCTGGGCGGGTGGGTAATTTTTTGAATTAGGGAATCACCGCCTCCTATAATGATATTAATCATTATTTAAACACGATTCTCTAGGTAAAAGTATTATCTAAATAGTTATTCATTCAGACAATAATAATGGAAATCACAAAGGCTGCATAATAATTAGAAATGTTAACTCCAAAGGAATTATAAGTTTACGATGTATTTATTGTATACACTCTAGTATTGGAATGCCTTATTCAAGCATGTTGTCCTTAGTTAAACTTATTTTTCTTTTTAGATCCACAATTTCATCCATATCTTTTTTTATTAGCTTTGCGTATCATATTTAACCTCATAAATTAAATATTTCCATTGTTAAAAAATCTTTTAAAAATCCTGCAAACTGCTAAACTAATCCATAATCTCATTTCAAAAGTTTTCTGGATATCCGGAGTTTTATGGATCTGTGAATAGGACACATTCCACAGCCCGTCCTTTTGTTGCTTTTTTATAAGCCATTTTAAAACATTTTTAATATCATCATCTTCATGAGGGAGACCAATCAAAGAGATAGAATCCAATGCAGAGATTATGTTTGTCCACCAAAATGGATATTGGAATCTAACCCAATTATCAGGATGTTGATATGATGTCCAGTTATCTTTTTTAAAAAATTTTGATTTTAGAAGTTCAGCCGCTTTTAATGCATATTTGGACCTTCGATAAGACGGATGAACTGCAAAAGCTCTTATTACCATTCCAGTACCTGCAGCAGAAAAGGGTTTAGATTTATCAAAAGCTTGCATAGTTTTTCTATTTATATTTGAAGTCAAATCATTGGATTCTTGCCTTGATAGTTTAACACCAATCATCCCCGGACTTCCAATAACCCAACCTCCATCATCTTGTCGCATTTTTATAAGCCATTTAAATCCTTTTTTTATCCGAGGGTCGTCGTCATAACCTGCTTTTATTAACAAGTACATTATAGCTCCGGTATAATAAGGAGCATATTGATTAGCTAAAATACCCCTTATATCCCCTTCTATGCTTTGACAAGAAAATATGTATTCAGCGGCTTTTTCAATTGAGGGATGTGTTTTGTTCATATTATATTGTTGAATTAAAAATCTTAACTGTTTCCAGGTTTCAATTAATGGATATTTGACTCCATGTTTCTCATTTTTTTTGTTTTTGATGGCCATGAACCATTTTTGGCCTGGTTTTTTAGCATTTCCTGGACTTCTGGTAAATTCCAAATGTAATCTATGTCTTTAACTGGCTTTTCTAATAACTCTTTAGTAAAATAGATAACTGCATTATTTTTTGATTCAAGAAGTGGTTTAATAGGATTATAATTGAATTTAGATATCCAATTTGTCATTGTTACATCCTAAAATAGAGATAATAAATTTTTAATATTTATATTTAATATTTTATAACATTAGGAACCATTTTAGCAATATTAACACACAATCTAACATCATTTTCAACAAATTTGGCTTTAGTATAACCTTTGCTATTGTTGATTTCAACTAATTTTTCATATAGAATTTCAGGATTCGATTCGGAAAGTTTTTCCACAGTATCTGCTTTTGATTCTAAAAAAAGCCGAGCAAAAATAGGCCCCATCCATTTAACCCGTGATAAATCACAAAATTTAGTTAATCTCATGATTTCATCATTGCTTAAACCAGTCTCACTTGCCACTTCATTCCGATCATCTGGAGTTTTAACTCTATTAAACAAATGAAGAGTGTTTTTAATTCCTATATTATTTAGTTTATCAATAGGTTCTTTTTTATTCCTGGAAATTTATCCAGATTTACAGGTTTTGGCAGGTAACTGTAAACTTCTCTTCTTAAAATCAAAACATAATCCTCAGGCAAACCAGACTGAGCAGCGAATTTTTTAGCTTTATTGGGGGGTTTCAATTTAATAGAGAGGTCATGAAGATTTTGGATGCCTTCCTCTTTTAAGACATGAAATTTCTCATTTATTCCTTCTTTTAGTATCTTTCGGCTTGGAAGTAAATTGCCTTGCTCTAATTCTTTCTTAAACTCATTAAGAGAGTATTTTTTTAAGTCAATATGGTAGTTTTCCGTTATTTTAAGTCCCCCTCCAACTTAATTTATGTCATATTTAATATATTATTTAAATTTTATAAGATATAATTGAAGATAAGTTTATGATGATTAGGTTAGAGTATTAATCATCTTTAACCTATTTAGATTTCTAAAGAAATCCATTTCATATCATAATTTATGTAGTTGCATAGTATTCCATTTGAATTAGAATGGGGAGAGAAAAAAATGTCATTTTTAAGTCTGGTAATGAAAAATCCATTCAGAAACAAGACAAGAACGGCTTTAGCAGTTATGGGCATTGCCATAGGTATCGCTACGATTGTGGCATTGGGAATAATTACCGATGGCCTTAAAGCTTCTACAGAAGAAACTCTTAAGGCAGGAGATGCTGATTTTACGGTAGTTGAGAGCAACGTATCAGACATGTTCTTAAGCAAAATAGATGAGGGGTTCGTAGACAAAATTAATAATATTGATGGAGTAAATGATAGTGTCGGGGTTCTGCTTGCCGTTCAACGGTTAGGAGATAATCCCTATTTTGTGTTGATAGGTATAGATCCTGCTAAATTATCACTAAGTGGAATTAAAATCACACAAGGCAAAGCTTTCTCAGGGGGAGATGTTAAAGAGATTATAATCGGGAAAGTAGCTTCAGAAAAATTGAATAAAACAGTTGGAGATACTATAACTCTAAAAGATGAAGAATATAAAATAACAGGGATATTTCAAACTGGAGATCTTCAGCAAGATGGAGGAGCATTTATTTCCATGGACAATCTTCAAAAAATTGAGGAGAAGGAGGGTAAGGTGACCATGATTTATGTAAAGATTGATAATAATGCCAACGTTGATCAGGTTACCAAATCTATTGAAGATAAGTATGGGAATGATCTTACTACCATAGCTTCATTAGAAGATTTACAGAGTGTTAATCAGGGTTTAGATACCATAGATACTGCTTCATGGGCTATATCTCTTTTGGCTATCGTAATCGGAGGTATAGGTGTTATAAATACCATGATAATGTCCGTATTTGAGCGTACTAGAGAGATAGGAGTTTTAAAAGCTGTGGGATGGAAAAATAGGAGAATTCTGGGTATGATACTGGGAGAATCTTTGGTTTTGACATTGGTTGCTGGTTTAGTTGGTACAATTATGGGGGTACTGGCTATTCAGGTTCTTATGGCAATTGGAATGGGCGGATTTATCAAGCCGGTTTACACACCATCTGTATTTTTAAGAGCATTTGTATTGGCTTTAGTAGTAGGTTTAATTGGAGGATTTTACCCTGCTTACCGTGCAAGTCAGTTGCCACCAACAGAAGCACTACGCTATGAATAATATATTTTAAATATTTTCATTTCTTTTTTAGATTTAAAATAGTTTTTCAGAGGTTAAATATGGAAAAAATAGGTTTATTGGGTAGAATAAAAATTTTAAGCAGGCCTAAAGGCGGAATTTTATGGAAACAAGCAATTCGAACCATTATTTTAATGATAATTGCCGGAGTTCTGGCACAATATCTTGGTTTAGGGGTGGGTGTGAATGTTATAATGATCACTACTCTCTTTGCATCGTTGATATTGGATCTACCGTTGCCTTTTAAAAAAGTTCTCTATTTAGGATTGTTAGGAGCATTTATAACTATTCTGGCATTTTTGTCAGTCTATTTATCTTCAACATCTTTACCTATTTTCATATTTTTCACGATTTTGTGGTCATTTTTTACATTATCCATCTATATTTTTGGGGAAACTGATGGATTTGTTGGGTTTCTCTTTTTTTCTATCTATTTCTTAGCAGCAGTATTATTCCACGCTCAATCAACACTTATTGAATGGGTTAGTTATCCTGTTTTCGGGTATTTGGTAGCTTCAATATTGTTAATACCTAAATTTTTACAGAGAAATAAAGATATTCGGAAATTTGTTGCTTCTACATTTAGTTCACATAATTCACTAAGATCAACTATGGTTATTCGGAAAAGTCTAGAAGGAATCTCTCTAAAACCTTATATGTATCAGCTACTGAGACTTGGAACTTATTATACTGGTTTCAGGGGATACAGTAACATGGTAATATCTAAGTTATCATCAGATTCAAATAATGTTTTCAAAAAATTCTTAGAAATAACTGATAAAACAGGCAATAACATAGTTAAAAACATAGTAGATAAGGATAAGCAGGTTGATTTATCTGAATTTGATTTAGAACTTAAAAAAATCAATGATAAAAGTAAATCAACAGGATATTCTGATTTAAATGCAGCAAATACAGTAGCAAATAGTATAGGCACTATTTTTAGCAGTGTCAACCGCCTTTTAAAGAATGATAAAATGACTTCTCCTGATTTCAAGTTACCAAGTACCTCCAGTTCTCTTAAACAAACCCTTCAGGCGAATTTTAACCTTAAAAATATGTATATGCGTCATGCAATCCGTTTCACCATAGCAATGACAATAGGACTCTTAATTGTACACTTTACAAAAAATAGAGATGCATTATGGGTTGTAATGGGAATTTTAATAGTTCTTAAACCAGATGTAACAAGCACAGTTAATAATATGCTTTTAAGAGTATCCTTCAATTTCGTAGGAGTAATCATTGCTATTATTTTGGGCTTTATATTTCCCCATTTCCTGTTAGTATGGCTGGCATTTTTGATGATATTTTTATTTAGGGCTTTTTTACCCAATTATATAGGACCATCAGTCATGGCTATGACTATTTTTATAGTACTTTTATGGCCTTATGGAACTGTAATGGAAAATGGATTGGCCCGTTTAGTTGACATTTTTATAGGGGCCACGGTTGCACTGATATGTGCTTATGCACTATTTCCTAGTCGTGTAACAATAGATTTACCGTTGCAATTATCTAAAACATTAGAAACAAACTGTAAATACATAAAAACTGTTTTTGTATCGCCTTTGAATAAGTATAATCATGATAAAACTGTTTCCAGTTTAAAAAATTTCCTTCTGGAACATAATAACCTGGAATCTGCCATTAAAAAACTTCAGGATAGTTTTGTCGACGTTTCGGATGATGTGGGATTATATAATAACATAACAGCAGTTAATTATGCATTAACAGCAAATGTATCGGCAATCGCCTCAAAATTAGAATTAAAAAAGTATTCGGGATCAGATCTTTCGCCATTATCAAATTTTGTGCAAAAAACCATGACTAATATGGTTGAAAGTATAAGGGAAAATGTTGAATTTGAATATGTGGATGAAAAGGATTTAAAACATCTAAAAAAGGAGCTTTCCCTTAATTTAGAAGGCCATATTTCAGATGATACTGTACAGTATTTACAATGGATCATATCTGATATGCAGTTACTTACTGAAAATATGAAAAATGCGTCAGAATCAGGTTTACTGAGTCGATACAGAAGATTATTATAATAATACGTCTAATAATTTTTTAAGCGAGTTTAAACATAATTTTATAAATTATTATAATGAGGTTTTAACATGAAACAATGGTACGAGGAACTTTTTACTAATTATGCAGAAAAATATGATAAAGAAGTTTTTACTGAGGGAACGACTGGAGAAGTTGATTTCATAGAAAAAGAGATAGATTTTGATAAAAGCCTCAAAATACTGGATATTGGTTGTGGTACTGGACGTCATACTATAGAATTAACCAGAAGAGGTTATGATATAACTGGAATTGATCTTTCAGAGTCTATGCTGAATAAAGCCAGAGAAAAAGCTAAAAAATGTAACTTTGATGCTAATTTTATGGCTGCCGATGCCCGGCAACTACCATTTGAAAATGAATTTGATCTGGTGATCATGATCTGTGAGGGAGCCTTTCCATTAATGGAAACTGATGAGATGAACTTTCAAATCCTAAAAAACGCTGCAAAAGCCTTGAAAAAGAATGGGAAACTAATTTTTACCACTCTTAATGGTTTATATCCTCTGTTTCATTCAGTTAAGGACTTCATTAATTCCAATTCTCCCACCCAGATTAATCATGAAAACACATTTGATCTTATGACTTTCCGTGATGTATATCAGTTAGAAATAGAAGATGACCAGGGCCAGAAGCTGTTTTTAAATTGTAATGAAAGATATTATGTTCCATCAGAGATTACTTGGCTTCTTAAATCTTTAAATTTCCATAAAATTGATATATATAGCTGTAAATTGGGAAAATTTAGCAGAAAGGATATACTCACCACTGAAGATTATGAGATGCTTGTTATAGCCGAGCATATCTCTGATTAAATTTTAAAATTAAGAATAGTTCACTATCTAGAAATGAATTTAAGTTAGTTTATTTAAAGAATTTTCACAAAGTTTCTAAACTTCTAAAAATATTATAATTTGTTTAAGGTGTTTTAATGAATAAAATAGGATTTATTGGTTATGGCAGTATGGGAAAGATGATTATTAAAGGATTTATGTCTTCAAACATAATTGAACCGGGTGAAATGATTATCTCAACAAGGAACATGGATAAACTGGACGAATTAAAGAAAATTCATCCAAAAATAGAAATTACTTCCAATAAATTATTGCTAGCAGACAAATGCAGTAAAATAATTCTCATGGTTAATACTGCGGAGTTAAAAAATGTATTAGAAGAAATTAAGCCAAATTTATCTCCAGATACACATATTATCTACATTTCAGCAGGTGTAACTATTAAAGAATTGGAAACTATCTTTCCGGGTAAAATCAGTCATGTTATTCCCAGTGTAACTGGTGAAGTTTCTAAAGGTGTTAGTCTTATATCTCATAGTGAAAGAGTTGATGATCAGGATATTATTTTTGTAGACACGCTTTTTAAATCATTAGGTCAAATAAAAACTGTTTTTGAAGAAGATATGGAGCGGGCTACAGTTTTAACCAGTTGTTTTCCTGCTTTTATTACATTTTTTTGCAAGAAATTTAGTGATGAAGCAATTAGACAGGGAACATTTTCGCAAAAAGAAGTGGATTACATGATTAAAGCAACACTGGATGGTACTTCCAAATTACTTTTGGAAATAGATTTTGATGAGTTAATCTCAAGGGTCGCTACCCGGGGAGGAATAACGGAAGCTGGTTTACAGGTAATGGATAGTGAGTTATCCGCCATGTTTAAGGAATTATTTCAGGTAACTATAAAAACTGCTTGATTTTAGTTAATAGTCCCAACCACGTTCTATGATAATCACCTACTAAAATCTTATATTTTATATTATTTAATGTAAACTAAATCTTTGAATTTTATTAAAAAGATTCTCCATTAATGGGCTTGGTTCAAGTGATGATTTTGTTTTTTGTTCAGTCTTTAAAAATGACTAATTAACCAGATATTCCTCCGTAAAGTTTAAATATAAACAACACTTAACTATAACTACTATGCCAAGGTAGCTTAGAGGCGAAGCGGTGGACTGCAGATCCATTACACGTGAGTTCAAATCTCACCCTTGGCTTTTTAAATATCATTCAATGCTTTAATTATAAAAAGCAGATGTTTTATGCATATTAGGGGTCATAGTGTAACCAGGCTATCATCTGGGACTCCAGTTGTCTTTGAAGAAAATGCGCGCTCTGAGGACAGTATGATGACCAATTGGAGTACTGAGACAAGAGAAATCCTAGGATCTGGGTTCAAATCCCGGTGACCCCATCTATACATTTTATTTCTGACTAATTTAATTATTTTTTGTTGTTATGAGTAATATAAATTAATATACTAACTTTTTGAGTTAATAGGCCACTATTAAAATGTGGATCAATATCAAAATACACTATCTAATTAAAATCAAATTATAATTCAAAATTCCATATCTAGTTAAAACTAAATTATGATGAGAACAATATGATACTGTTAAATAATTATTAAATAATCTTTACAGGTGTTATAATGGATAAAATCAATGATATTTTAATAATTGAAGGTACTGGTTTTGATTCTAATATTTATGTCTTTGATGATGTAATGGTGGATACGGGAACTGGTGATAATATTGAATACATATTAAATTCCCTTAAAAAAGCTGATATGTCTTTGGATGATATATCAATGATTGTTAATACTCATTGTCACTATGATCATGCAGGGGGAGATCATTGTATCTCTAAAAAAATAGCAATTCACCAGGAGGATGCAGCTGCTCTGGAAAATGGTGATGATATAGCTACAGTTTCTTACATGTTTGGAAGATCATTTGAACCCGTAAACGTTGATTTTCGTCTTAAAGAAGGTGACAAGATCCATGATTTTCAAGTAATTCACACCCCTGGCCACACTCCCGGAGGAATTTGTTTGTATGATGGAGAAACTCTAATCTCTGGTGACACGGTTTTTGCTGGTGGAGGTTTCGGACGTTTAGATATTGGTGGTAGTGTAGAGGATATGAAAAACTCTATAGAAAAATTAAACAAACTTGAAATTGAATATTTGTTACCGGGCCATGGACCATGGGTTAAAAATGGATCCAAACATGTTGAAATGGTTTCACAGTTTTTTAAAGGTATTTAACTTAAATTAAGAAATTTAAATCTTTTAATCTATATAAACAGTCAAATTACTCCGACTTGAATAAGATCCTATAAAATCATAATAGGTTAATTTCCACTGACTATTTTCGTATTGGGCATTAATACATGTGTAAAAAGCATTCCATCTAAATTCTTGAACTTCAATCAATTGGTTTGCCTTTTTTGTTGCAGAAATAGCAGATTCATAGCTTCCATTTTTAATGGTTAATGATTTGTAGTTTCCCTGGAAATTTTTAGTCCCGGTAAGTCCGTCGTATTCATATAACTTGTATTTTTGTTTTTCAGGGTCATTCAACACTACTTTCCACACAAACATGTCTGAAGTTGGATAAGCCGATATTTGAGTGAAATTTTCATTTAAATCAGGGTTTAATGAGTTTATGGCATTATTTTTTTCGCATATTCGTATTCCTCCAAAAGAGATTAACATTACCATGAAGATGATCATAGCTGCTTTCTTGTATCTAACATCTATTCTGAAGTAGATGGTGGCCAATACTATTAATGCAGCCAGGGTAGTAACAGGATCAATATAGCTGTAAATTTCAGCGCTAAATCGGGTTAGAGAAAAAGGGAAAAGGAGAGGTATACCTCCAGTGGTGAGAAAATCAAGTAATAAATGGGTTAAGGCTCCAAAGTAAGCAAGTAAAACTGTTTTCTTTGTGAATTTAAGATTGAGATTTCTTCGTATTATTTTTCCAATTAATTTCTGCACAGGGCGGCGTGTAATTATATATAAAAATATCACAGCAGTTATAAAACCAAAAATAAAGGAATGAGTTATGCCCCGGTGGCTGAAAACAAATAACTGGGGAAATAATATGCCTACAAAAACTATGAAGGTATCAAAATCAAGAGAAATTCCCCCTAGAGCCCCTTCTAGCTTATGTTTACTGCCAACAAAAAACAGTATTATATAGGGAACAATAAAATGAGTTATTATATCCATAATTACCTGGTTAATTGAATATCATTTTTAAGCCTATAGTTTCACTAATAATTAGTAATAAGAGTTATTGGGTGAATAATTTTGTAATTTTTTTTACACTCTTAGTTTTGACCAGAACTGAAATTTTATTTCCCTTCTCCAAGGTCATGTCTGAATGGGGAATGGTTATTTCACCGTTATTGTACAATGCCACAATAATGTAATCTTCGGAGGGACTTATTTCCCCAATTCTTTTTCCAATTACCTTTTTGTTCTCAACAGGAATATCCAGTATTTCGGCATCTCCTTTTCCCAATACAATAAGATCAGCGACTTTTGGTCTTGTTATAAGTTTTTCTAAGTATCCTGCAGCTGTCAGTTCTGGACTTATAACATCGTCAATACCCACCTTTCTGAAGGCTTCCTCATGGTCGGGATTGCTTACACGGGCTATTATTTTGGGTATTTTGTATTCTCTTACCAGTATACACGATAGAAGGTTAGCTTCATCGTTACCTGTTGCGGCAACGAAAACATCAGCATCTTTTATATTTGCTTCTTCCAAGGTTTTGGTATCAGTTCCATTACCGCATATAACCAGTGCATCTAGTTCAACTGCTGCATTTCCACATAAACTGTCATCGTTTTCAATAAGTGTAACATCGTGTCCGTCTGAAATAAGAAATGATGCTAAGTTAAGTCCAACTCTTCCTCCACCCATGATTACTACATACATGTCCACACCTTTAAGAATAATTATTTTCACGAATTATAGTGATTAAAAATTTTATTAACATTAATTATCTGAATATAATGAAATTTATCAATTTTCTTGATTTAGTTATTCGGCATATTAATTTTCAACTTTACTCTTAAAAATGTATCTATAATCATTGAAATACATCAAAAAAACTTTTTAATAAAACAAGCACAGGAATTATTTCCAGTCTTCCAATCCACATATTCCCTATTAAAGCTATCTGGCTTATATCGGGCATGTTATAAGAAACTATACCCATGGAAAGTCCCACATTACCTTGAGCAGAGAATACTTCAAAAAGGGAATTTAAACCATCATATCCCTGGCTAACTAGGACGCTCCAGCTAATAAAAATAAAAATTAAATATAAGAAAACGTATGATCCTGCTTCTCTAATTTCCACATCACTAACGGATTTACCGGATATTTTACGAGGTATAACAGTTCCTACAGGTGATAAAATTCGTATTAATTCCCAATAAACTCCCTTTAAGATGGTAACTATTCTTATGAGTTTTATAGCACCAGTGGTCGAACCTGCAGCACAACCAATCATCATGGCACCTATTATTATAACTTTAGCATAAGCTGGCCAGGCAATCATGATATTTGTAGGTTGAATGCTGGATCCAGTACAAGTAAGGGCTGATACAACATTAAAAACAGAATTCATAATACCCAGATTTGTATTTACAATCATAAGAATGGAAAACAGAGTTAATATAATTATCATGGCCTGAAATTGAATGTCTTTTAGAACATCGGTTATTTTGCCTTTTATGGCTCTGTAATGCACTAAAAAGCTTGTACCTCCGATTATCATTAATATCATAGTTATAACATAAATTAAATTGCTGTTATATGCTCCAATATTGTTGTTATTGATGGACATCCCACCAGTTGATAAATTGGTCAGGGTGTTATTAATTGCATCAAAAAGAGACATACCTGCAAGTATGTAAAGAATAATTCCTAGAACTGTGTAAAATAAATAAATCCACCATATGGTCTTAACTGTATTAACTATACTGGGCCTTATTCGCTCTTCTCGAGCTTCTGCTTTATATAATCTTGCCGCAGCAGTTCCGGGCCTAATTAGTATCCCTATAACTACTATAACAACTCCTAATCCACCAATCCACTGTTCAAGGCTTCTTAAAAACAGGATAGATTTTGGAAGTATTTCCACATTGCTAAATATACTAAGACCGCTGCCAGTCCAGGCAGACATACTTTCAAAATAAGCATTTAAAAAATCTATGTTAACAGCAAGCATTAAAACAAAACTACCAATCAAAGCAGCCCAGAGCCAGGCCATACCAGCCACAATCATACCATGTTTAAGTTTTATTTGACCTTTACCTGCTAAAAATTTTCTAAAAAATGTTCCAACTAATATAGAAATTGCAGAAGGAATAATAAATGCCATAAAATTTGTATCGTTGTATATCAGAGCAGCAATTAATGGAATTAAAACTGCAACTCCTATGCCTTGAAAAATTATTCCTAAATGTTCCGAGATTACTCGAATATCAGTTCTATTTAAATGACCTATCATTTACACCGTATAAAAGATAATCAGCACAGCATATAAATTTAGTCATAAATACAACTTAAGTTATACATATTGTTAAAATATAATACGGCTATAAATTATTTGTTAACATTTTAATGATTTATTATAATTTAAAAATAGATTTAAACGTATTATATCTGCTTGTATAGTTTAATTTACAATAAAAAGTCCTATATATCTAAATAACTTTATTTAGATAGGTTTAAAAAAATCATCTTTTCTGTTATTAATGCAAAATTAGTAATATTTTGGTATTGATTTGAAAAAATAGATAAAACAGATTAAAACTGGTTAAGTTTACAAAAAATAAATAATTCATGAAAATTAATTAAATCAATTTTCAAGAACCTTAATCTAATACTAATTTATATGTTTATTTATTCGACTATTTCAGCAAAAGCGAATTTTCTTCGGGCAGAGTTAATTCTTATTTTAACTTCATCACCGACTTTAGCTCCTGATACAAATACCACAAAGCCTTCTATACGGGCGATTCCGTCACCATCTCTACCTTCATCTTCAATTTTAACATCATATTCTTCTCCCACATTCACAGGAGTTGAATAGTTCTGTTGTTTGTTGTAACTACTTTCAAACAATTCATCACATCCTAATAAAGCCAAAATTTGGCTTAGAAATAATTTTCAATTATTTACATATAAACTTTACTATTACTATGTATATTTTTAAAAATTTGAAAAAAATTAATCTTTTAAATGTTTCCTTAATCATTCCCATGGTTATGTATAAATGATCTAATTTTCTACTTGCATAGAATAATAAAAATCAATCTACTTAAATAATCTATTTATTATACTCAAAAGAGAATAATTATATTTATGATAGGAATTATAGCTGACACCCATGATAATCTGAAAGCTATACATCAGGCAGTGGATTTTTTTAACCAAAAAAATGTAGATCTGGTGATACATGCTGGGGACTTAATAGCACCATTCACAGTAAATGAATTTTCCCGGTTAAAAACCAATTTTTTAGCAGTTTTTGGTAATAACGATGGAGAAAGAGACGGACTAAAAAAAGCGTACCAAAATTTGTGCTTTTTAGAAGACTTCAAGGAAATAAACATTGAAAATAAAAGATTTGGCATTATCCATGGAACTAACGAGTCAATAGTGGATGCATTGACAAAAAGTGGGAAATATGATGTGATTATTCGTGGGCATACACACAAATTGAATATCAAGGAAGGCGAAACTCTTGTAATTAACCCGGGAGAAGCTTGTGGATATGTCACTGGTGAGAAAACACTGGTTTTACTTGACTCTGAAACTTTAAATCACGAAGTAGTTAAATTATAAGTAAATAAATAGTCTTTCAATAAGATTTTATACAAATTCATCTTTGAGTCGGGTATATTCCGTGTTTTTAATAATTTAGTGGATTATATCATGGTTTTGTTGAATAGAGTAATATAAATATTTTTAAGAGGTTTAAATGAAACATAAAGTTTTACTTTTAATGGTTATGGGCGTAGGGATTTTAATTGCCATGATAATGTTTATTGGGCCGGGTAAAATAGAAGGTGCTATCAAAATGGCCAATATATGGTACATTATACTGGCCATAATCATTCAGATTATTACCTATGGTTTATGGACTCTTAGGTGGTCCATTACTACAAAATCAGTTGGAATATCAATTAAAAAAAGGCACCTCTTTCCAATGTTAATGGTTGGATTGGCTATAAATAACCTTACACCTAGTGCAAGAGGTGGGGGAGAGCCAGTTAGGGCATATATTCTCAGTAAATATACAAAAACACCTTTTGAAAATTCATTTGCCACCGTAATTGCAGATAGGGGTTTGGATACTTTCCCATTCATAGTTTTATCTATTTTAACCATTGTTTCAATGGTACTATTTTTTAAATTAGCTCAATGGATTGTTTTAGCACTTATAGTGGCTTTGGTTATAATTATAGTGGTATTTGTAATTGCAATTTTTATTTCAGTTGATAAAAATATTGCTAAAAGATTTACCATGTGGTTAGTGGGTGTTATTAAAAGGATTTCAAAAAAGAGGTCCCGGCAGATTGAAGAAAAAGCACTTGAAGCTATTCATGGATTTCAGGATAGTATAAGGATAATGCTTAAAGATAAGCGTGTATTATTTTATGGACTTCCTCTGTCCTTTTTTATCTGGTTCATGGAAATAATTAGAGTTTATATTGTTTTTTCTGCATTCAATGCGGATATTTCTTTAATAATTATTGCCGAAGTTTTTGTTATAGCCAGTTTAATAGGCCTAATCCCGTTCCTGCCTGGTGGTTTGGGAGCAGTAGATGGGATGATGATAGTTTTATATTCTTATGCTGGAGTTCCTCCATCAGTTAGTGCAGCTGCTACACTTGTAGAAAGATTGATTTCTTTTTGGATGACTTCCATTATTGGTATAGCAGTACTTCCTTACTTTGGAAGTGCAGCAATAGAGAAAATTTCTAAGAAAATATAGCATATTCAAATAATAAAATAAGACATATCCCTTAATAATAATTCCAAATTTGGTTTAGAGTTTACATACATTCATCGAGTTTTATTTTCATCCTTCTACTTTTTCGAAGTATTTTTCGCATGAAATTCAACTAATAATTTTTAATAAACTATTTTCAAAGTTGGTATTGTAATATTACTGCATTTATGAGTGTTTTAAATATTTAGTCTGGATAAAAATTAAATGGAAAAATATATAACTTCTCTTCATAAACCATCCTCATATACTAAAAGGTGATAATCATGGAAATAAACGGAGTGGAAATAGAAGATACTTTTGCAGAAGCGTTTGGTATACAGGTATCCCGATTGCTTGTAACTGCAGCAACAAAAAAACTAGCTAAAATAGCAGCAACCGAAGCAACAGGATATGGAACTTCAGTTATTGGATGTCCGGCAGAAGCGGGAATTGATTGTTATGTTCCTCCAGAGGAAACCCCTGACGGACGGCCAGGTTACATTATAATGATCTGCAATATGAACAAGGATAAACTGGACCACGAACTGTTAGAAAGAGTGGGAATGTGCATATTAACTGCAGCAACAACTGCTGTTTTTGATAATATGGATAATGCAGATGAAAAATTTAAAACCGGAGTAAAATTAAAGTATTTCGGTGACGGTTATGAGAAAAAACTTGAAGTAGATGGAAGAACTGTTTATTCCATCCCACTTATGTCTGGTGATTTCTTGGTTGAAGGTGAATTAGGAATTAAAAATGGAGTTGCTGGGGGTAACTTTTTCATATTAGCCGAAAACCAAGCTGCAGGTCTATTAGCTGCGGAAGCTGCTGTTGATGCAATAGCTAGTATATCTGGAACAATCACACCGTTCCCGGGAGGAGTTGTTGCTTCCGGTTCTAAAGTAGGATCAAATAAATACAAGTTTTTAGGTGCTTCCACCAATGAAAAAATGTGTGTAACTCTAAAAGACGAAGTTGAAGATACTCAAATTCCTGTTGATGTAAACGGTGTTTACGAAATAGTAATTGATGGATTAGATGAAAAGTCTGTAAGAGATGCTATGAAAGCAGGTATAGAATCTGCAGTAAAAGTACCAGGTGTTTTAAGAATAAGTGCCGGAAATTTCGGCGGTAATTTGGGTGCTTACCAATTAAAACTGCACGATCTATTCTAAAAAATAGTTTTTATACTATTTTTTTTATTTTTTTACATTTTAATGTGTACTTTGGGATTTTTAGTTTTAAGGATGATAATAAAATGATCATCTTAATATAGAACTACTCTGAATTTTCTTTTTCAACAATGTCCCATATTTCCTCTTCAGGTAAATCAATCCCTAACAATAATCCTTCTTTTTTCAAAGCGGATACTATATTTTTAATAGTTTTTACATCAGTTGCAGAGACAGTATGGGAATGAATATGTCTTGAAATCTCATAGAGAGCTTCCAGTGATCTACGTGCGTCAGGATTGTCAAGTTCCCTTTCACAATTTTTCACATCTTCCATAGTTCTAATGTAAAGTTTACGAGTAACAACCTGCCTAACCCCGGGGAAATAATGCTTAGAATCTAGAATATGACCTCCTTGTTTAACAATTATCTTTTTGTCATCTAATTCTCCCACGTGATGTTTCAATAGTAGTTCTACAGTGGTGCCATATTTTTTTATAGCATCTTTGATTTCTTCGGTGGAAAGGTTAACTCCAACCAAGAATCCTTTAGCATTCAATTCGTTCTCTACTTCTCCCAAAGTTTTTGCATCCGGGCCACTTATTCTGTGGGAATGAATTCCCCCTCCGGATAGTGAATATAAGCGATCAAGATTTTCCATTTTCTTTTTATCGTGTTCTAATATATCAATGAATCTCTCCATTTCTTTAAATTTAGATAAACATATTTTTCTATGAAGAGATTCTCTAAAACCTGGAAGGTAGTATTCTATGTCTTCTAAGACGCAACCATGCCTTAAAATTACTTCTGCTTCTTCTCTTATATCATGCACATCATGATTTTCAGTGATTTTTATTTCTGGTTTTATAACAACTTCGACCAGCCGGCCATGCTTTCTGGCTTCTTCTTTTATTTGTTCTTCATCCAGATCAACACCTAAAAGCAACCCTTCCTTTTTGATTTCATCCACTACCTTCTGTAAGGTTTCCTTGTCTGGACCTGAGATCCAGTGGGAATGAATGCCGCTTACTGATTCATAAACACGTTCCAGGGAATTTTTACGTGTAGGGTCATGTTCTAAACTACCTAAGAATTTATTGAGTTCACTTAGTTTAGATATGCCAATTTTTCGGGCTAAAGGTCTGCGAAATTCAGGTAAATGATATTCAATATCTTCTAGGGTACACCCATGTTTTATAATAATTTCAGATTCCTTTCTTATATCATCCACATCATGCATTACCGTGATCTTCATCATGGTAGGTTCAATTGCAGCAAAGTAAATATCTTCTCCGCCACTGGTTTCAGGTGATATTACCCGATCTGCACCTGAACGGTAGAGTCTGCGAATATTTTCACTTTTACTGGCCCGGGATACTATCCATATATCGGGACTTAATTCGCGGGCAGTTAAAGTAATAAATAGATTGTCTACATCGTCACCAGTTGTTATTATAACTCCCCTAGCTCTTTGTATGCCTGCATCTTTCATGACAGTTTCGTCTGTGGCATCCCCGGGCATGGCAAGTATCTTAGGATCTTCCCATAATTCTTTTTCCACTACATTCTTGTTTTTTTCGATTATTATTGCTGTTTGATTTCTTTTTTTCAGTTCTTTAAAAACAGCAGCCCCTACTCTACCATATCCACATAATACAAAATGATTTTTAGTTTCAGACATTAATCTTCTTAATTTAGCTCCTGAGGTAATTTCTTCCACTGCCATGGTCACCACCGTAATTGTTAAAGTAAAAACATAAGCTATCAATCCTACGCCACCCAAAACCAGTGTAATTGCAAAAATTTTCTGTATGGGTGTAACTGGAGAAATATCACCATAACCTACAGTTGCAACTGTTATTATGGTATAATAAAGTGCATTAACAGGGTCTAAACCCATAATAATTGTTGAACCAATAAAACCATATGCTATTAATCCTAAAAGGGCGAAAAGTGCATATATGAGCATATGTGATGGTATTCCTGGAATATTATAAGAATTGGGCAAGTAGGGATTTGGCAAAGGATCACCATTAATAATAAATGAAGTAATGATCTTTTTTTAATGCTATAAAATTAAATATAATTTGTTTTATAATCTATAAATAGTGATACCATGACTCCCAAGGATATGATGATAATAGATACTAATGCTGAAGAGTTAGGAGTATCTAAATCTTCGCTTATGGAAAATGCAGGCAAATCTGTTGCAGAATATATAAAGAATAATATAAAACCGTGTAAAGTAGCAATATATGCTGGAAGTGGAGGTAACGGTGGGGATGGTTTTGTTGCAGCCAGACATTTAATAAATAATGGTTTTGAAGTCGAAATATTTCTTTTAACTCGTCCTGATCATATAAAATCTAAACAATCTCTGCAAAACTGGAACATCCTCCAAAATATGAATCCTGTAATTAGTCCTCTAAAAATTAAGATAATTACTGATTCTACACTTCTTAAGAGAATAGATGCTCAGGTAATAATTGATGCTTTACTTGGAACTGGAATTCAGGGAAAACTTAAAGAACCAGTTTCTACTGCTATAACTCTTATTAATAAGCTTGATGGATTAAAAATTGCAGTGGATGTTCCCAGTGGCTTGGATCCTTTGACTGGTGATGTTAATGATAAAGCAGTCCAAGCAGATGTTACAATTTCATTTCATAGGGCAAAAAAAGGAGTTAACGATTCTAGTAACTATGTTGGTAAATTAGTGGTTAGTGATATTGGAATTCCAAAAGAAGCAGAGATTTTCACTGGTGTTGGAGACCTTCTGAGGCTGAAAATCAGTTCAAAATATTCGCACAAAGGTAATAATGGTCGGGTCCTGGTAATTGGAGGTAGTAAAGATTATTCTGGAGCCCCTGCCCTAGCAGCATTATCGGCTATGAAATCAGGGGTGGATATAGTGTATGTTGCCTCTCCTGAAGTTGTAGCATCAGATATCCGATCATATTCTCCGGACCTTATTGTGAGAAGCTTTTCACGAGATTACATAACAGAAAATGATGTAAATCCTATTTTAGAATTAGCTGATAATGTTGATTGTGTTTTAATTGGATGTGGTTTGGGAAGAGATCCAGAAACAGTATTAACGGTCAAAGATATCATATCCAAACTTGGTAAACCATTGGTAATTGATGCAGATGCCTTACACATGTTGGACAAGAAAACTCTAAATACAATTAAAGGGGGAAATATAGTTATAACTCCTCACTCTGGAGAGTTCAAAGCAGTGACCGGTTACAGAATACCAGATAAACTTGAAAATAAGATCAAAATGGTAAAAGAGAGGTCTAATGATTTAAAATCTGTTGTTTTACTTAAAGGAGTTATAGATGTTGTAGCTAATGGAAATAATATCAGACTCAATAAAACCGGGAATCAGGGAATGACTGTTGGTGGTACTGGTGATTGTTTAGCAGGTTTGGTAGCGGGACTTATCTCCAAGGGACATGAAACTTTTGAAGCAGCCTATCTGGCAGCTTATATAAATGGAAGGGCTGGAGACATGGCTCTGGAAGATTTAGGCTATAATTTTACTGCCAGTGAATTGATATCATTCATACCAAGGGTTTTCATGTAATCTCATATTAAATTCAAGTCTTTTTTTCTCATTTTTTAATTAATCATCTTATTTGATGAACAATTTAATTAACTTTCAATTTCATAAATGATACTGTAAAAAAACTTAAAAGGGAGGTTATATCAATGGATTGGATTACCATTTTAATAATAATCATTGTTGTGTTGATTATTTTAGGTCTATCCATAAGAATAGTGAACCAGTATGAGAGAGGGGTTGTTTTCAGGTTAGGAAGGGTTATAGGAGTTAGAGACCCTGGACTTCGTATTATAATACCTTTAGTGGATAGAATGGTCAAGCCGTCTTTGAGAATTGTTACCATGCCTATTCCTGCCCAGAAGATAATTACTCAGGATAATGTAACTATTGATGTAGCTGCAGTGGCTTACTTTAAAGTGATTGATGCATACAAGGCAGTGGTGGAAATTGAGAATTATGATCGGGCAGTTAACCAGATATCTCAAACCACAGTAAGAAGTGTGGTAGGTCAGTTTACTTTAGATGAAGTCCTTTCAGATACACCTAAAGTTAACCAGAAAATTCAGGAGATTATTGATGGACACAGTGAGCCATGGGGAATCAAAGTCACCACGGTAGAAATAAAGGATATTAAACTTCCTGAAAGTATGCAAAGAGCGATTGCATTGCAAGCAGAGGCTGAAAGAGAGAAAAGAGCTAAAATTATATCTGCTGAAGGTGAATATCTTGCTGCAGGTAAATTAGGAGAAGCAGCAGACATAATAACTGAACATCCAGTGGCACTACAGCTTCGAATTATGCAGGTATTGAGTAACATTGCTGCAGAAAAAAATTCAACCATAGTGTTCCCTGCTCAGTTATTGAACAGTATTCGTGATATTAAAGACTTCCTGGGATCTGAGTTAGGTAGTGTAGACGAAAATAAAAAATAGTAAGGAACATGTTTAATGACTTTGGAAATGAAAAAGTTTTATAAAATAAAACTTTTAATTTTTTAGAATAACCCTAGAACTTGGATTATCAATAGAAAGATTACTCCTATTACTCCACCAAATCCAGCGATGAGTATAGTCAATATATTTACGGGTATATCTACAAATGGAAGAAGATTTACCAAGAATAGTAATACCCATCCCAGTATAATGTGTAAAATTATTTTTACGCCTAGTTTAAGGGCTTTTGCCAGTATTCCAATACCTAGTATTATTAGAATAATTATTATAATACCTAGTACTATTAAACCGATTGAAATCGTTTTAAAAACCTCTGGTGATCTTTAATCATCCTTTGCAGACTTTATTGTTTTTTGCAGATTTTGTTGTAAGCTGCTGCCTGAATACCATAATGTTTCACCATACCTGCAATTTCCCGTTGATCAAGGGCCTTGTCCTCAAAAGATACAATATCTTCCTGGTATAAGCTGTAGGGTGACTTTCTACCTGTAACTCTCATACTTCCTTTGTGTAATTTCAGGTTAACCTTTCCAGTTACTCTTTTTTGCATTTTATTAAAGAGACTGTCTAGATCCTCACGCAGCGGTTCATGCCACATCCCATCATATATGAGCTCGGAATAAGTGGTACTAGCCGTTTCAGCAAATTTTAATTCTTCTCGAGTCAAAACTAACTGTTCTAAAGCTTTATGGGCAGTTATAAGTAGTATTGCTGCAGGTGTTTCATAAATTTCCCGTGATTTAAGGCCAATGATTCGATCTTCAATGATATCAATCCTTCCAATACCGTGCATACCTGCGATTTCGTTACATTTAGCTATTATATCCAATGGAAACATCTTTTTATCATCAATGGATGTTGGAACTCCATTTTTAAATTCTATGGACAGATCAAGTGCTGTGTTTGGAGCATCCTTAATGGAGCGAGTCCAGCTGAATACATCTTCAGGCGGTTCTACCATAGGGTCTTCCAGCACGTCTCCTTCAATGGCTCGTCCCCAGATATTTTCATCGATACTGTACTGTTTATCTGAAGGTAGAGGTATTCCGCATGATTGGGCATATTCCATTTCTTCAGTTCTGGTGAGATTCAAGTCGCGTATCGGTGCTATTACCTTACATTCTGACATTGACCGTATAACAGACTCAAAACGGAACTGGTCATTTCCTTTACCAGTACAGCCATGGGCGATTGCAGTCGCTCCTTCCCTTCTTGCAAGTTCAACAATTTTCATGGCGATGAGTGGTCTGGCTAATGCTGTAGATAGAGAATATCCTTCGTAAAGAGCATTGGCTTTTATGGCTTTGAATATGAAGTCTTCTGCGAATTCTTCTTGGGCATCTATAGTATAATGTTTCAGGCTACCTACTTTATCCGCTACAGAGGCGGGTCGGTCTATTTCTTCTCTAGGTTGTCCTACGTCTACACAAGCTGTTATTACATCCATGTCATATTTTTCTTCTAGTAATTTTATGCATACTGAAGTATCTAAACCACCACTGAAAGCTAGAACCACTTTTTCCATCTAATCACCATTACAATATATTAATATTAATCAATTTTTTTGATATTATGTTTATATAAAATTGCATCTAAGATATTAATTAAGTAATTTAAGTAATATATACTAATAAATATTTTCCAGTATCTTTATTGTGGTGTAGGTAATGATTTTTAGTAATTTGAATAATATTAATGTCGAATTTAATATAATATCCTATGAAACTGGGGGAAAAGTTGAAAAAAATGATGTATTAATGAAAAATATTCCTAAAACGGATTTAAATGAGACAATAATTAAAAAAGCCAGCAAAGGTACAACATTAATTAAACTAGGTAAAAAAGGCCCTAAGTTAATGATCACGGCAGGAATTCATGGAGATGAATTACCTCCACAAATTGCTTCTTTGAATATTATAAATAAAGTTTTGAATTGTAATTTAAGAGGAACATTATATGTGATCCCATTTGCAATTCCCTATGCTACAATGGAAAATTCTAGGAGATTCAATGGAACTGATATGAATAGAGCGGCTGCAAAAGCCGGATGTCTTTCTAATAATTTGCTTAAGATAATTAAAATGTTGAAAATTGATGCGGTGGCAGATTTTCATTCCACCAAACTTAGAAGTAACCCTGGAAGACAGAGTGTTTTCTGTTCCAAGAAACCTTGTATAAAAAGTTTTAAAATAGCCCAACACATCAGTGAAAACACTCCTTCAGAGCTTATATTTTACAAAAATGCAGGTTTGTATTATAAAGGGGCTTTTGAAGATGAATGTAATCTAGCTGGAATTCCTGCAGTAACCTGTGAAGTAGTTTCTGAAAATGGTGTGGTTGATCCAGGATCTCCTAAAAAATCTTATAATCAGATGATGTCATTTTTAAATTATTTTAACATGATTAGATAACGAAAAGAGGTGTTTGTGTGTCTTCATATAAAAAACATGTATTGTTTTCCCTTTTGTTTACCATACCCTTTTTTCAAGAAGTATTTTTACTGGCACTGGCAGTTGTTGGAACATCAATTATAGATATAGATCATAACATAAAAAGAAAAAACCGTAATATAATATTGATAGTGGGTTTACTTCTATCCTTAATATTGTACATGTTGAAATTACCATTTTTAATAGGTATTTTATTGGTTTTAATAGTTTTAATACTTTATTTTTCTAAACACCGGGGTTTTACACATTCTTTGTTTGGAATATTTGTTTTATCCATTTTATTGACAGCTTTTGTTTTGGGTGCCTATTTTTTATTAAAAGATTTCAATGTGGATAATAAAATTACTTTGATGATTATAGCAGTATTTATCGGAGTTCTAAGCTTAAATAAACGAATAATGCCTATATACATTATTCTGGCTGTTCTTGGAATTTATTTTTTGCCAGTTGCAAATATCACGTTGTATGGAACATTTTTAGCTCTGTTTTTAGGGTTTATAAGTCATTTAACACTAGATCTTTTAACTCCTAAGGGTTTGGAACTATTCAGACCATTATCCTCCAGGAAATGTAAAAAGAAATATGGGGTACTGTTTCTGGTTATATGGGGAATTTTTGTGTTTATTAGATTATACACGTACTTAAAAGTTATTCTTTATTGATTAATTTGATAAATATTGATTTATTTTTATAATATAACAATAAAAGCTTTAAAATGTTGATTTAAAAAATTTTAGCAGTAGCTATTATTTTTTCTACCTTTTTTGAAAAAAATTTTGTTTGATCTTTGAAGTCTCATATTATCAAATCAATATTACATAAGATACCTTTTTGATTAGATTTAAATATTTTTAAATAGATAATTAATTCTATAAAATTATTAGGAGGAGATTTTCTATGGTTAAATGGGGGCCAGTTATTGTAGGTTTTATTTTAGCAATAATATTAGGCAATATCGGAGTTTATATAAATCCTTATTGGGGTTCCAATTTGGGTTTGTTTATTGCAGGATTAATTGTGGGTTACTGGGTGCATGAAGGCCTTTTAGGGGGTTTATGGAATGCTACTGTTGCTGGAGCATTTGGATCTATATTATTGGCAATATTACTAATTGTTGGAGGAACAATATTCGGTGGTTTAGCCGGCTTTGCAGCAACTTTTGTAGCAGGTGTAGGTATAATTATCGTTGCACTAATTCTGAACATAGTGTTTATGGGTGTTGGTGGAGCTATAGGTGGATTAATTAGTGGAAGCGACTAGTTAACCCTTTTTTTATTATTTTTATGGTCTGTACTTGTAGAGATTTTATTTATATGATATTTCCAAGTAATTTTCTGGCATCATTGATGTTCCTTTAGCAATATTATTTTGAACTTGTCAACTGATGGAAAATTTTTTTAGTTATCTTTATATATGTCATGTTTTATAATGATGAATTGTAATTATCATGGTAATAACAAAATAGCTTTAAAAACAGTTAATAAGTTATAAAAGTTGTTTATGATTTGTCATGCTAATATTTCCTGATAATATTTATATCAAATACAAAAAAGGGGTTAAATCCATGTTTATAACAAGAATATTTTATGGTATCGCTTATTTCATTGTATTGGTATTCGAAATCTTAAAAGCAACAGTAGATGTGGCTTCCAGAACTGTAACTGGTAAAGTAGAACCGGTTGTAGTAGAAATCCAAACAGAACTCAAAAGACCAGTTTCTCAGACTATTCTTGCTAATAGTATTACTTTAACGCCTGGAACTCTTTCTATTGATCTGGATTCTGAAAACCAAATAATAAAAGTTGCAACAATCGTTCCAAAAGAAAAAAGTGATATAATTCCGTTTGAATCTTATATAAAGGGTATGTTAGAATAAATAATGAAAAATCGATTAATAAACTTTAAAAACGCAAAAAGATAACTATCAATATTACAAACTGAGGACTGTTAAAATGGATTTACTATTATTATCTGAATATATTCTTCTGGCATCGCTTACCATCTTTGCAATCGCAACCATTAGAATTGCGACCAGAAAAACAATTGCCATGGGTTTGGTAGGAGTGACTGGATTGAGCATAGCTGTTGCCACCATATTAATTTTAGTTCAAAATATGTATAACATTGGTTTCTGTAAGGAAATAGCCTACGCACTGGTAATATTGGGGCCAGTGGGAACCATAGCATTTTCAAAAGTTTTGCGAGGATGATTAAAGTGATGGATATACTAATCTTGATAAAATCAGCAGTATTACTTATTTCATCTGTTTTAGTCTTGCTTTCAGCTATTGGAATTATAAGATACAAAGATGATTTACAAAGAGTGTTATATGCTCGGGTTCATATTTTAGGGATAGCTGATGTGGCATGTATACTGGCACTTTTAGTTCTAGGTCAACCACTTTTAGCTGCTACTTACTTTATCCTTGCTCCATTTGCAAACCACGCAATAGCAAATGCATACTATTACGGGGAGGAAACAAAATGATTGAATACATTCTTATGATACTAACCATTGCTGGGGCGATACTTGCTCTAATACAGAGAGATCTTCTAAAAGCAGCTATATTAACTGGTATTCCTGGTGCATCAATCGCCTTTTTATATCAATATCTGCTGGCGCCAGACGTTGCTCTAACACAAGCCATAGTTGGAACAGCAATCATACCAGTATTTTTTGCTTTAGCGGTTTACAAAACCCGCAGGATGGAGGAATAAAATGATCATTGATACACAATTAGCATCACTATTTACTGCTGCTTCTTTGATAATAATAGGAATTTTTGCGGCAGGATTTTTAGATAATCTAATTAAAAAGATCATAGGATTAGCATTCATAGGTGATGGAGTTAATCTTTTCTTAGTTTCTCTTGGATACAAACCAGGAGGCATTGTTTATATTTATCTTCCAGACATGACTGTAAACTGGTTTGCACAAAATGCTTCTTATCCTCTTCCTTTCGCATTAGTACTTACTAGTATTGTTATTGGGGCCAGTACCCTTGCTGTTATGTTGGGATTAATAATTGTATTATACAAAAAGCACGGAACTATAAGTGCATCTAAGGTTCTGAGAGATGATGGAGAGTAATAAAATGAATGTTAATTCAATTTACACAACTATAACACCTCTAAACCGAACTATGTATCTTTTGAAGGTTTATATGGGGGGAGTATTATGAATCCATTGATTCCCATAATGGTCATACTTCCAATTGCATGTGCTCTGCTTCTAAATCTACTGCACAAAAAGGATAAAACAATTAAAATATTAGCAGTCTTAGTAGCGTTAACCATACCGATAATACCCTTAATTGCGAGTTATGGTACTTATTTCTTTGGTGGATACGCACCTCTAGCTGAAAATCCAGCTATTGCCCAGAATTTACCGGCATTTATAACCAGCTCGGCTTTGAATGTATTCCACCCTGCAATAACCTATAGTTTCGATAGCGCACAAAAAATCATGTTGTTTATATTGGGTTTAATTGCGCTTCTGGCAATTTTCACATCTTTAAACGAAACCAAAAAATCTTCGGGAGTTTACGCTTTCTTAATGTTCATGGGAACTGCGGCAGTAAGTGCCATTCTCTTAACTGATGACATATTTAATTTATATGTTTTCTTTGAAATTGCAGCCATAACTCAGGTGGGAATTATTGTAGCCTCCAAAGTGAAGAATAATTATGAAACTGCGCTAAAATACATGATTTTAGGTAGTATTGCGGCTCCGTTACTACTTTTAGGAATAGCTCTACTTTTAGGGTTAACAGGTAATGTGAATATTACTGACATTATTTATTCACTAAAAAATGGAGTTGTAGATCCTCAAAATCCTGTATTATTGATGGCGTGTGGTTTGATAGTATTCGGATGGTTATATGGGTCAGGATTGCCACCATTCCACACTATTAAATCAGCAGTTTACAGTAAAGCTTTGCCCCATGGTGCGGCATTACTTCAAGCATTTTCGGTTTTCACCTTCGTAGCGCTGGGAATTATTATCCTTAGAATATTCTCATACCTTCCCTTTGCCCAGGTAGCTATAATTGTCATATCATTACTGGCTATGATACTGGGTATAACCATGGCATTAATGCAAAATGATTTCAAGAGAATCATTGGTTACCTAGCTGTTGGAGAGCTGGGATACATTGGAATTGGTCTGGGTTTGGGGACTGCCTTTGGAATTACTGCAGGATTATTTCAGGCAATAAACGAGGCAGTTATAACTGCTTTCCTGTTCATAGGCTTCGGAACGGTGTTATATAAAACCGGCATCAGTGACACCAGAAAACTTGGTGGTTTGATGATTGAAAATCCTAAAGCAGCGCTGCTGGTTTTATTAGCAGGTTTTGCAATGGCAGGAGTTCCACCTTTAAATGCATTCCAAAGTAAGTTACAACTAATACAAGCTTCAATTAATGCAGGATTACCCGAATTAGGTATAATAATGATATTAATAAGTATTGTAACATTTATGACCTTTATGAAGGCATTTTATACTATATTCATGCGACCTAAACCTGCAGAACTAGAAATAAATGATAATAAAATACCTAAAGCCACCATAATATCTATGCTGGTTTTATTGGCCGTATGTATAATTTTAGGGCTTTTCCCACAAATAGCGACTGGTTACTTGCAGGGGTTAGCAAATAGTCTGGTAATATGAAGAGGGATCCTATGAATATCTACGATCTTATATTAAAAAGAATTAGAGAAATTCAAACAAAAACTGAAGAAAATGAGCCATTAACTAATATATCTGCTTCATCAACTTTGGCAGCAGAAATAACTTTGATATCCTCCCTTTTAATTGCTCTGGTCATGTTAAGATTAGTGAATACTATACTAATGATAGTGATAGTAGTAACAGTATTTGTGATAGCTTTAACTACCATACCTTTAATGCCTCGTCTAAAGCGAGAACAGAACGATTCATTTAATAGCATGATATTCTATGTTATTGTGGCTCTAGGTATAATAATAACCCTTTTCTACTGGGGGAATTTAAATGTCTGATGGATTAAGAAATTTAATAGCAGGAATAGCTCTTGCTGTATTTGGTGTTACATTATTCCAGGCCATATATGGATTTAAACCATTAATTTATCCTGGAATCAGTTATTTATACAATTATGTAGGTCCAAGTATAGCTCCCAACATGGTTACTGTGGTTGTGTTTGATTGGAGAGCATACGATACTTTAGGTGAAGCTTTAATACTTGTAACTGCGGTTGTTGTAACTTTACTGATATTTGGAAGAGGAAAAGTTGAGTTGGGAGGAAAATAGATGAGTACCATTCTTAAAATATTCGTATTTCCTGCAGCAATGCTAATCATGTGTTTGGGAATTTTAACCATACTAGGAGGCCACATAACTCCTGGGGGAGGATTTCAGGGAGGTGCTATGATAGCAGGTGCCTTCATATTCTGTGCTGTTGTATATGGTTTACGTGAAAATCCCTTTAAATTCTCACACAACTTTTTGGCAGGAATGGAAAGTGTAGGAGCATTAGGATTTATCATACTGGGATTGGTAGGTCTAGTTTTCACTGGATTTTTCCTTTACAATGTTGGAGTAGATCTTTACAGCAATGTACCTCCATTTATAATGAATTTATTTGATTATCCTGACCCGATTCATGCGGGAATTATACCCTACCTAAACATCCTAGTTGGAATAAAAGTTATGGTAGGTTTAAGCGCAGTGGTAATAACATTCTTGGAGAGTTAAAAATGTTTTACATAGGTCCACCACTTTTTGGTTTCATACTAGGCTTCATACTTGGAAGCAGAATTAAAACAGAACCAGATAGTAAAATAAAATTTACCTTAGGGTCATTCCTGGTAGTTTTGATCGTAGCCATTTTAATGGCATATGAGTTAGGTCCATTTCCATTTTATCAAGGTATACCAATTGCTACAGGGTTTGTTGCTGCAATTATAGGAATATTTGCAGGTAAAATAATTTTAGGAAGATAAAATCAGATTAATCAGATATAGATAAATAAATTGATAATATAGTCAAATCAACTGAATGGAAGGCAAGTATCATGTTTTTATCAACAAAAAAATGTGAGGGCATTGGAGAATGTGTTAAGGAGTGCCCTACAGAAGCAATCAGAATCATTGAGGGTAAAGCTTTCAGTTGCATCACTTGTGGTGCATGTGCAGAAGCCTGTCCTAACCGGGCCATTTTTAGGAATAAATATGGCGGATATGTTGTTGACAGGGCTAAATGTAATGCCTGCGGTGTATGTGAACTTACCTGTCCAGTTAACAGTATAAAAATTGAAGAAGGTACAGTCAAAGGAATTTGTTCTCGGTGCGGTATATGTGTAGATGCCTGTCCTATCAACGCAAGATTAGATGCTTATGATGTCATAGAAGACAGGCAAATACAGTTCTTAGAATCATTAAATCTCACCATCCCTCCCAAAGAGAGATCTAAAAAAGAGGATGAAAAATCAGAAAGGGTTAATGTGGTCACAGACACTGAAAAATGCACACTTTGCAAGCGCTGTGAATATTACTGTCCTACTGAGGCAATACAAGTTAATGTTAATTTAGAGGGTAAATGTACAGAATGTGGGGTATGTGAGGATGTTTGTCCAGCTGATGCAATATCAGATACAACTATAGACCCTGAAAAATGTACTTTATGCCTTAAATGTTTGAAAGAATGTCCAAACAAAGCCATTTATATAGATGATTTTGAGGTGAAAATTAGAAAACCCGAACCTTCAGAAGAAATTGAGGGTACTATTGTTTCTTGCTTAAATTGTGGTTTATGTGCTGAGGCATGTGGAAAAGGGGCGCTTAAAATGGTTGATGGTAAATTAAGATATGATCCAACCCTTTGTGAAGAATGTGAGTCCATGGAGTGTTTGGAAGTATGTCCAGTCGGCACCCTAAAATTATCTGATGATCCTAATCAAAAAATTAAAGGTTTCTGCGTTTCTTGTGGAAAATGTGTAAAGGCTTGTGATGTAAACGAAGCAAGAAGCTTTAAAAATGTAACATGGGATGGAACTGTATCTGAAGATTGTATATCTTGCGGAATTTGTGCAGAGTTATGTCCTAAAGATGCCATAACATTAAAAAGAGGAACAATTGATGTTGATCTTGAAAAATGCGTATTATGTGAGAAATGTGGTATACACTGCCCTGTGGATGCAATTCCAAAAACTACTATGCGTAAAAAATCAATAAAAGACGGATTTACTTTAATTGAAGATAAATTGTGCATGCAATGTAAATTATGTGAAAAAATATGTCCAGAAGGAGCTATTTCTGAGACAGAAGATGGAAGATTAGTAGTGGATGACTCTAAATGCACATATTGTGGAGCATGTTCTAATGCATGTCCTGCCAGAGCAGTGTTATTTGAAAGGGAATTTGAGGTATCATCATGAAAGATTTAATCAGAATAATGTTAGAAGGTGCTTATAGTAACCTTAAACGGATAATTTTTGCTTCTGATCGAGTTACTGATATGGAACTTCGGAATAAAATATTAAATGGTCAGATAGTACCTACAGAAAAGGTTGCTGAGGTGCCATGTATTGGTTGTTCTGGATGTGCGAATGTGTGTCCCACCGGTGCAGTTTCCATGAAAAAGTTGGAAGAGCCTGTGGAATTAATGGAAGGATTAATCAAGGATCAAATACCGGTTTTAGACAGCCTTAAATGTGTAAATTGTTATTACTGTCATGATTTTTGCCCATTATACGCATTATTTGGAGAGGCAGGAACTATACATCCTAATGATGTAGGTGAAGTTGAATCTGACATAACTGAACTTCTTGAAAAACCAATTAAAATATCTGAAGATAAAATTGCATTTATATCACAATATCTCGCGGATACCAGCATATTAAAGAAAAAAAAGTATTAAAAAGCCATATTTTTAGTTAATACGATAGTTAGATAAAATATTAATCAACGAATCCAAAGTTTAAGAGGGATCAAATGAGTTTAAAATCATATTCAAGGGCTCGAGCAGTACATGTAATGTTAGTATATACTGGTGGATGTAATGGTTGCGATATAGAAATCGTTAACTGCATATTTTCACCAAAATTTGATGCAGAACAGTACAAAGTATTTTTAACCTGGAACCCTAGAGAAGCAGATGTACTGGTGGTTACAGGTCCTGTTACTAAACATACTGAAAAACCTTTAAAGGAGATTTATAATGCTATACCTGAACCTAAAGCAGTTGTAGCTGCAGGAGCTTGCGCTCTCATGGGAGGAGTATATAAAAATATACATGGAGATATTCCTTCTGAAGAAATAGCAGGACCAGTGGAAGAAGTGATACCAGTTGATGCAAAAGTTCCTGGTTGTGCAGTACGGCCCGAAGATGTTTTATCAGGAGTTGTAGCTGCATTACCTTTACTATTAAATGCTAAATAATTTATAAACCATCAGGTGTTTTTATGAATGAAGATAACAGGATAACTAATAAATCAACAAAAGAAACCATAATCGAAACAGAGGTTGCAATGGGTACTGTTCACTCTGCAGCCATTGAACCATACCGGGTTAGACTTTTTGTTGAAGATGAAATCGTTAAAGATGCGGAAATAACTATCGGAGTTAACCATCGTGGAATTGAGCGGATTATGGAAGGTTTACCGGTAGAAAAGGCCAACGCGTTAACTGAAAAAGTATGTGGAATTTGTTCCAACATTCATATCTGGAATTCAGTACTAGTGGCTGAAAAAGGATTGGGTATAGAAGTTCCAGATCGAGCACAATACATCAGAGTAATCATGGGTGAATTAGAAAGATTACACAGTCATTTGTTATATTTAGCTCATGGTAACGAAGTTTTGGGTCATGAAACCTTTTCAATGAGATTATTTTATATAAGAGAGACAGTAATGGAACTTTTAAGGATGATTGGTGGCAACCGTGTCCAGTACGGAGCACCAATTATTGGAGGTGTTAGGCCTAGATGTGAACTGGATGCCATGAGAATACAAAAAATCAAAGAGGGCATGGACCTTATTGAAGAAAAGGTTTTAAATTTCGCTGATAGGTTTGTTTCTGATCCTATGGTTATGTCACGTATTACTGGAGTTGGAGTAATATCTCAAAAAGATGCTATAAGATTGGCTACTAGTGGCCCTACATTAAGAGCTACAGGTGTTGCCAGGGATTTAAGGACAGAAATGAAATGTTATGATCCTTTTGAATTTGATATTATTACTCAAGATGATGGAGACGTTAAATCAAACCTTCTTGTTCGAGTATTCGAAGTTTTTGAATCTATAAAAATAATAAGACAAGCAATAAAAGATCTACCTGAGGGTAAAATAACTAATAGAAGTTGGGATATGCAGGATACTCCAATTATAAAAAGTTATGTTGAAGCACCCCGTGGAACCCTTTATCATTCTTATAAAATAGAGGATGGAAGAGCTAGAAATGTTATAATTCGTACACCGTCCATAGCAAATATAGGGGCAATGCAACATGCTTGCATTGGATATCACATAACCGATGCTCAACTAGCTATAGTTCAATGTGATCCTTGCTTTACATGCACTGACCGTGCTATTAAAATTATAGAATTATAGGAGACGTGGTGAGATGTCAGTTTCAACAACAATTTTAACTTCAACATTAGCAGTTATTGGAACCTTAATCGTTGCTTTTTTCGTTAGTTTATGGCTACCTGGTATTGAAAGAAAATTTGTGCATGCAAGAATACAACAGAGAGTAGGCCCTCCCCTATCCAGCCCGGGTTTCATGGCTCCAATCAAATTTTTCTTTAAGGAAGCCATAACTCCTAACTCTCCAATGCCTAGACTTTATAATGCACTCCCCATAATTAGTTTACTTTCAATATTCTTTATATTACTATTCATAATGCCTCAAATGTACTTTTTAGGTGCGTTAACCTCCATTATAGCCATAGTTGGGCTTTTAAAGATAGAAGAAGTAATTTATATGTTCATGGGAGTACTTTCCAGATCAATCTTATCCAAGAGAATGCCATTTCCGGACGTAGTAAAAGGAGCTAAACACCCGGATACAAACAGGTCATTCCTTGAAGAATTGAGTAGTTTGAGAGCTTTTAGATTGATTGCATTTGGATCATTTCCAATATACATAACACTCTTTATACCTGTGGCTATGGCTAAAAGTCTTTATCTAAGTGAAATTGTAGCTTATCAACAGATAAATGGCCCGGTACTATTTACACTTGCAGGTATTATAGGTACGATTGTTTACTTTATAGGATCCATGATACTACTAAATGAATATCCATTTGCTATCTTAAAAACAAAGGCGGATGTTATAGAAGGGCCTCTAATGGAATATGCAGCAAAATCCAGAGCTTACGTGTATATTACTAGAGGATTCCTAATATTTGTATTGGCCAGTCTTTATGTGACCTTGTTTTTAGGAATCCCTCCGAACATATTAAATCCGTTGTTTCTAATTACAATTGGTACAGCTGTATTATTCCCAATTTTAATGGCAATTCTCAGTGCATTCTCCCCTATATTCACATTCAAACAGTTTTATCCAGTGGTAGCCGGTACGTCAATACTTGGAATATTAGGCATTATTGCAGCGTTTATCTAAATTAAATATTAATCAACAGAGATATAATAAACTAAAAAGTTTAATAACCTTTAAAAGAGTGATTTTATGAAATTCGTGGTAAGGCCTATGCACATAATTAGTGTAGGCGGATACATTGTTGAAGTAACCTTTCCTTACAGAAACATAATTGTGGTAAATCCCACCAATGAGCCAATAAAGATTGAAATTCCTATATATTCTGAAGATTGGCTGGACGAACACAGGGAATTAGGTTTGGAAGTAATTCCAATTACTGAAGAAGAATCCTTTTTAAGCACATTCAAGAAAGCAAAAGCCAAACTTGAAAAATTGAAGATGGAAAGCTGATGAATACAATAGATCATCTAATAGATTAAAGTTTTTTCATAGCAAATTCTTTTTTCTAATTTTTTTAATTGTGCAGTGGTTTAATGAAGATGTGAAGAACTGATAAAGAAATAAAAGAAAAATCAGAAAATAACGTCCATATTGAATAAAGCAAAAATATGCAGGCTAGCTTTATCAGATAATAATAAACCCTATGTAATTCCGATGAATTTTGGATTTAGAGAAGATTATCTTTATCTTCACTCTGCACACGAAGGTAAAAAAAAATAGATATTTTACGAAAGAATAATAATGTTTGTTTTGAAGTTGACATGGAAACAGAATTAATGACTTTAGAAAAAGCATGTGGCTGTGGCATGAAATATCTAAGTGTAATTGGTTTGGCAGGGCTACTTTTATAGAAGATATTCAAGAAAAAAAGAAAATTTTTGATATAATAATAAGTAAATATTTAAATGAATCTTCATACGGCTATTCAGATTCGGCACTGGCTACTGTGGCTGTAATAAAAGTCAAAATCCATGCAATGACCGGAAAAAAATCAGGTTATTAATTCAAAATTTTATTTTTTATCCTTAAATATTAATACTGATTAAAGGACAAAAGATCTATCAATTTACAAATTTTATATCTGTGATTTAAATGAAAATTGCCATTACCATAAAATCCATAAATAAACCCGGTGTTTTAAGAGACATAACTGATATGATGGCAGATTGTGGTATCAACATCAGTTATACGCATCTATTCATAGAAAAAGATGAGTCTGCATCAATTCATCTGGAATTAGAAAATGTTGATGACATTGAAACATTAGTTAAGAATTTAAAAAGTTTTCCAGTGATTAACGATGTTGAGGTACATCCATCGCTGGATGAAATATATGGTAAAAGGATAATAATTATCGGCGGCGGAGCCCAGGTTGCAATGGTGGCTCAGGGAGCCATTACTGAGGCAGATAGACATAATATCCGGGGCGAACGAATAAGTATAGATACAATCCCATTGGTTGGAGAAAAAGAACTGGCGGAGGCAGTAGCTGCTGTAGGTAGAATTCCAAGAGTGGGGGCACTGGTTTTAGCAGGCTCTCTTATGGGGGGTAAGATTTCTGAAGAAGTAGATAAGGTGAAAAAAGAACACGATATGATAGTTATAAGTCTCAGCATGCCGGGCAGTGTAACGGAAAAGGCAGATTTAGTTATTACCGATCCTGTACAGGCAGGCGTTATCGCAGTAATGGCAATTGCCGATACAGCAATCTTTGATATAAAAAAAATTAAGAGAAAAAGATTTTAATAGAATTTAACTCATTTCTATTGCTCTGATCAATATACTTGCAGCGTTTTTTATTTCGGGATCTTTTATATCCCCACTTTCTCTAACTTTAAGTGCCAATTCAAGAACTTTTGGCACGTCGCTAGGTGACAGGTTTTCAGCCATTTCTAAATAGGTTTGGTCTTTTTCTTCCACATCCACCTTTTTTTCATCCATCATTTCTAAAAGTACTTTGCATGATCCCATTACACTTGGATCTTCCAGTCCTTCACATTTTTTCATTAGATCTTCCTTAGTCATTTTATCACCACAAATTCTGCAATAATCTATGTAAGTCTAATGATTAAAATTTTACTATTTGTCTATTTCAATTATAATTGTGGTTAAATAGATTTAATGACATTTTTTTAGAAATTTGAAAAAGGTAAAGTAATGATATACAAAAGTATCTCAGACTAATTATTTAGTATTAAAATTAAAAAGAGCTTGATTTTGCTGTTTAATCTCACTTAATTAAATATTCAAAAATTAATATCATGGAAGTATTCACAATAATCTGAATACTCGCATAACCTGCATTTATTCTTATTTAAATCAATTTCAGGAATATTTCCTTCAAACATTGTATACAGGTCTTCTATTGTTTTCAAAAGTTTTTGTCTCAATTTAGAGTTTAAAACAACTGGTCTTCGTTCATTTATTTTTAAATAATCTACGAAACCGACTAGAACTTCTGTATCAAATTCTTTTTCTATTAAAATTCCATATGCTGCTATTTGAAGTTCATCAGATTCCCAAACACCCTTTAAAGGTGGTTTACCAGATTTGATCTCTACAGGGTAATATATCCCATCACTCACTTCTATCTTATCAATAATACCCCTTAAACCAAGCTCCCGATCTTCTATTTTATATTCTATTATGGAAGATGGAAATAGTAGTGCACTGATCTGGGAGGCATCTTTTCCAGTTTCATCCATAAAACTTTTAATTTTCAATGCAATTATACATGATTCAGATTTAATCTGATTAATAATTTTTCTAAACATTTCTTCAATTTCTGTTTTTTCTAAAAATTCCAGGTCAGGATGATTTAAAAGGTTTCTCTCTAAAATTGAATGTAAATTATTAAATATTTTATTAAAAATTTCTTTAAATTCCATGTTTGCATTAATGGATCGCAAATCTCTTTTTACCAGTTCGTGAAATTCGTTTCTAATTTCATGGATAAGTCTTCCACTGATCATTAAAGGGTTTTTAGGCGTTTCTTCCACATTATATCTTAAATATAATTTCATAGGGCAGTAAACGTATTCTGAAATGGAAGAAACACGAATTATTTTTAACACCTCACCTTTTTTATTCATCAAGAACTCTAATAAATATAGTATCTCCTTTTACCACGTCTAAATCTTCTATTTTTTTTATGGCACTTGCTACATTCTTTTCTAGTGCTTCATGAGTCACCATGTAAATAGGCACTTCCTGGTTACTACTTTTCTGTTTCTGATTTACAGATTCAATACTTATATCAAAATCACTTAATATTCCAGATATGATATGTAAAACACCGGGTTTGTCCACAGTGGTTAATCTGATGTAATATTTTGATATAACTTTTTCAATATTCTTTAAACCTTTTACGGGGGTTATTTTTGGGCCATAATCAACATTTTTTTTCATATTACTAATTATTTCTAGACAATCCCCTATCACAGCACTTGCTGTAGGCATCATACCTGCGCCCGAACCATACATCATCACCGGCCCCACAGCATCACCCACAACATAAATTCCATTAAACGCATGGTTTACTGATGCTAGGAGGTGTTCTTTAGGTATTAATGTGGGATGAACCCTCACATCAAGTTTTCCATTTTTAATTTTGGCAATAGCCAAAAGTTTAATGATACAACCCAATTCTTTACTAATAAACTCAATGTCGCCACTGGTAATCTTGCTTATACCTTCAACATGAAACTCTTCCTGTTTTACATAAACCCCAAAACCTAAAATGGTTAATATAATCAATTTTTGAGCAGTATCAAATCCATCCACATCAAATGTAGGATCTTGCTCTGCATAACCCTTTTCTTGAGCTTCTTTAAGGACATCCTCAAATTCTAACTTTTCTTCAGTCATTTTAGTTAATATGTAGTTTGCAGTTCCATTTATTATGCCATATATTGATTCAATATTATTTGCTGCCAGACTTTCATTTAAAGGCTGTAATATTGGAATTCCGCCCCCAACACTAGCTTCAAAACAAATTCTTACACTATTTTCTTGAGCAGTTTTTATAATTTCATCCCAATTTTTCGCCAGTAAAGCTTTGTTAGCAGTTACAACATGTTTTCCGTTTTTCATTGCAGTTATGATAAAATTTTTGGCGGGCTGGTAACCACCGATAAGCTCTATAACAATGTCTATTTCCGGATCTTCCAGTATATCATTTACATCAGTAGATAATATGTTTGGATCAATTTCTACACCACGGGGTGTTTCAATATCCAAATCAACTACTTTTTTAAGTTTTACATTTAATCCAGATTTGTTTTTTATTAAACCAATATTATGGTTGAATATAGCTACAACACCAGATCCTATCGTTCCAAAACCTATTAGTCCCACACCAATTGATGCATCACTATTCATCAATATCTCCTCGTAATACTTTTTATTATATAGTTATTATTTATATAGTTTTCGTAACTTTACATATTCATTAAGTGCTTCACGTGTAGTACCTACCACTACACGATAACTCTCATCATCCATTATGACCTTTTCCAACTTTCCACGGGCAACTATTTCTTCCCCTTCACGTGCTTGACCTGCATAAGTATGGGTAAATGATGCAATTTCCGTTATATCTACGTCAGGACCTTCTATGATTTCAACATTTTCCACTTTATAAACAGCTGGATTATCAAAGGCAGCCAGAGAATCAGTAACTATGCAACGGATTTCAGCAATCCCTGCAGGTTCATATTGTATTTCACCATATTTACCCTTAATTTCATCCCATTTACGAGCTGCCAGTATGTCAAATAGGGTTCCTTCAATGATTCCACGATTATTTTTCCGTTTTTCATACCACTTGAATTCATCCATACTTAAAGTGGAATCTTTAATTCTTTTTTCATAGAGTTTTTCCCAATAATCCTCCCCTATACTATTAAAAATTTTATTATCTTTTAATTCTTCAAAAACATTTAGGGCTTTGCGATGATTGTCCAATCCATATATCACAAAGTCAATGTCAGAATTTTGGGTATCATATAATCCCGGTAATATTGAACCTGAAATTCCCATGTCTTTATAAGAGATACCACCATACTCATGAAATGTATCTGCGATTTTAACCACTTTTTTTAAAAGTTCCACTTCAGTTCCACTTGCAATTATCTCTTTAAGACGGTTTTCTGGTCGAATTATCTCTTTAACATCCTCATGAGGTACGCCCATCATTAAAACTTTTGTATTTTCACAATCAAAAAGATAATCTGGAAATTCCTTTTTTAAGAATTCATAAGCCTGTTTAGAATCAACTTTACTGTATTTACCATCATTTTTGCTTCTATCCCCTTTTTCATCAGGAACGTATCTTAAAAAAGATAAAATTCTATCTTTTGGATGAAGATATGATGTGGTGGCAAAGAAGAGATCATCTTTAGTATATATGAAGTCGCGTGTTCTGGCTATCATAAATAAATGTAATGTGAGTAACATTATTAAATATGATAGCTTCCAGACTTAAGCCAGGTCAAGACCTGAAAAAAGGGATCGAAGATATAGTAAAAAATGAGAATTTAAAATCAGGAGTTATAATCTCAATAGTTGGAAGTTTGAATGTAGCTACTCTTAGAATGGCAGATGGTAAGAATAAATTGTTTAAAGGTCCTTTTGAGATAGTTTCTGCTGAGGGAACAATTACTATAAATGGTATTCATGTTCACCTATCCATAGCAGATAGTGAGGGTATGGTTTTCGGAGGCCACCTAAAACAGGGATGCGAAATTAACACCACAGCAGAAGTGTGTATTTTGGAATCACAAAAAGAATTTAAAAGAGTTTTTGACCCAAAAACTGGGTACAAAGAATTGTTTGTAGATAAATAAAATCAACTAATATCTGATATATATTTTATCAAAATCAATTTTTATAGTTTAAATTACAATTAAAAATAGTTGAAGTTTATCATATTGTTATTGTAGGTGATCACATGATCCATATTAATTTAGACCAGCCACTTTTGTACGACGGAAGTCAAATTGAGCCGTTATGGGCCTTTAAAATACACAAAATTAAGGAATCAAGCATAGTAACATGGACAGGTCCAATGAATATTGAAACTTCCAAGGTTTTAGACTATGAAGATGTTGGTTTGGAGATAAAAGCAAATGAAATGATTCACTTCATAATAGAACACTTTGACTGTCAACCACCAGATATGAGAATGGCTTATCATCGCCAAAGAATAATGGTTATGATAGTTAAAGAGGTTTTAGCGGAACACAACATTTTTTGTCAAAGGGAAGGGGATGATCTTTATGTTGATGGAAATAAACTCACTGTTTCCATTGCGACCTGTTCTAAAAGCAGTATTAAAATACATTTTGGCATAAATATGGTTAGTGAGGGAACACCTGACGATGTAAAAACCATTGGAATAATTGAATGTGATGATAACTTAAAAAGGGAAGATGTTGAAAAAATTGTCACAAAAATATGCACAAAGTATATTAGTGAAATATCGGCAATTGATAAAGATATAGCTAAGACAAGAGTTTTTTGATATTTTGAAAAATTTTATTAAAATTTATCTAATAATTTAAATATTTGGGCTATTAAAGAGCTCATTGAGGATATTAAGTGATTTTTAGAATTTATCTTATTTAACAAGTTATATATAGTATTAAGAAGGTTTTATAATGAAAATAGTTATTAACGGTATTCATGCAAATTTAAGATTTTCAGCTGCCCACATGATCCCTAAACATGAATTTTGTGGAGGTATTCATGGGCATTCCTATCATGTAGATGTAGTGGTAGAAGGAGAAAGATCAGGTGATTTTGGTTTTGTAGTTGATTTTAAAAAGGTTAAGGGAATTGTGAGGGATATCTGTTCAAAACTGGATCACAAGGTGTTAATTCCAGTAGAAAGTTCTGATATTGAATTTATATCAGAGGATATATCCAAAGAAAAATCTATTAAATTTAAAATAGCTGAAAAAGGATATGTGCTCCCTGCTGAAGACTGCTGTCTTTTACCACTTAAATCAACATCCGCAGAGGAATTAGCAGAATACTTCGCTGAAAAAGTGTTTGAATCACTTAACAATAAAAATGAAGAAATATTCAGTGTTCAAATCTGTGTTAACGAGGGAATAGGTCAGGGAGCCTATTACACTAAAAATAAATAATATAAAATGCATATTAAATATTGGACTAATTATTGAACTCTGGCGGTACTCTAATGAAAGCCCGTATAAATGAGATTTTCTCCAGTATTCAGGGTGAAGGGTTATTACTTGGCAGAAGACAAGTTTTTGTCCGATTCGCAGGATGTAACCTTGATTGCAATTATTGTGATACTCCACAAAGTAAGAATCCAACTGCTGGTGATGAATATTCTGTTGAAACGCTTTATAATGCTGTGAATAAATTGTTAACTCCTGATTTTCATTCTATTTCTTTTACCGGGGGAGAACCACTTTTACATGCAGATTTTTTAAGAAATTTTTTAGAAAAATATAATTTTAACTGTTTATTGGAAACTAACGGTTCTTTACCTGACGAATTAGCTAAAATAGCTAAATTAGTTGATTATGCCTCTGTTGATATAAAATTACCTGAACATTGTTCAGTGAATGATTGGGATACCCTTTTTAATAGAGAAATAAAATCCCTAAACATATTAATAGATGAGGGTGCAAATATTTATTGTAAATTAGTCATATTGCCCTCAACCAAAGCGGACACAGTGGAACTTATAGCCTCAAAGATCAACAGAGGAGTCTCGGATACTTCAAAGGTGCCTTTGGTTATCCAGCCCCTAAGTCCCTTGAATCAGTGGCAGAATAAAGAACATATGTTACTCAAGATATCTGAAAATGCAGCAGAATATATGGATGTTTTAGTCATTCCTCAAATTCATAAGATTCTGAAGGTTAGATAGGAGGTTTTTAAATGGAAATGGAAACGAAAGTAACCGTACACGACGCAATGACATCAAATGTAGTAACAATCGACCCCAAGATAAGCGTTGAAGAAGCAGCCCAAATAATGACCAAAATGGGTTTAGGGAGCCTAATTGTAAAAAGCAACGCCAAACCAGAAGGATTAATAACTGAAAGTGATATTCTAAGAAAAGTAGTTGCAAAAGATATTCTTGCCAGTGAAATAACAATCGGCGAAGTAATGACCAAAAACCTCATAAACATCGATCCAGGTACAGAATTGAATGAAGCAGCAAGACTCATGGCTAAAAACAGCATAAGACGGTTACCTGTTGTTAAAAATGATAAATTAGTTGGAATTTTAACATCAACGGATGTTATGTCTGTTTCACCGGAATTAACTGAAATATTGGTGATAAACGCAAGATTAGAAAATACTACAGACTATTCTTCATCAGAAAGGCCAGTTCCCGGTGTTTGTGAAATATGTGGTAATTTCATGGAATACCTCGAACAAGTTGATGGAAAATATGTGTGTGAGGAATGCAAAGAGGATCTGGAGGAGGAATAACATGGCTGAGGTAAGAGATGTAATGACATCTGATCCAGTCACAGTCTCCCTAGATACCTATGCAACCACAGTAAGATCTGTACTTAGGAATAATGGTTTCAGGTGTCTTCCAGTAGTTTCAAAAAATCATTTAGAGGGAATGATCACTAGAGGAGATATTTTAAACATTTCCTCCAATAAATCTAATATTGAAGCACGGGGGATTATGGAACATCCTAAAGTTATTGCCACCCCCGACATGGATTTGAAAGAAATTTCTAAGAAACTAGTAACAGCTAATGAAATACAGGCACCTGTGGTAATGTCTTCAGATAATATGACTCTGATAGGTATAGTAAGTGTAATAGATTTATTGCAAGGCTTTTTGGAGAATTCTGCAAAATTCGATAATAAAACCGTTGGTGAATTTGCAACTTCTGATGTGATAACCTGTAATCATGATGATTCTATCTCTTTTGTATGGAATAAAATGGATGATACTGGTTTTTCTGGACTTCCAGTAATTAAAAATAAAAAAATGATAGGAATTATCACCAGAAAAGACATCATTAATTCTGGCCATGTCAGAATCATTAAAGAATCTGATGAAATAAAAAGATCCATTAAAGTTGAAAAGGTCATGAAAACTCCACCAATCGTTGCCGTTCCTCATATGAAGATTCATGAAGCAGCTGATTTATTGGTCAAATGTGATATAGGGAGATTACCTGTAGTTGAAAATCCTATATACATTAAAAAAATGGCAAATAGAGCGCGAGAATCTAAATTGATTGGAATTATTGCAAGAGAAGACATTTTAGAGTCGTATCTAAATTGATTCTCCGAAAAACCAAGCTATTGGATTTATTATTTGATTTAATTATTGTATATCTTCTAAAATTAAAATAAATTGTAAATAATTCTTTCATATTAAATCATGATTCAATAAAATATATTTTAGTATTAAAAACGTGCTTAAATGGATATTCTATCTAAAGAGGTGTACCAATGAGAAGAAAAGATACCATAAATATAGTGAAATCTATGGATAGAGGCCCTATCGAATTTGAATCCCATGCTTCAGAGCATGAAGGGGATGTGATGAGTTTAGCTAAAAAAGATGTAGTCACGATACCCCAAACCACCACAATAAAGGAAGCAGCAGAAATAATGGTGAAAAATAAATTTAGAAGACTTCCTATAACAGATCCTGGAACTGGTAAAATTCTGGGAATTGTTACTTCCATGGATATTCTCGATTTCTTAGGTGGTGGTGAAAAGTATAAGATTTTACATGAAAAATATGAAGATAACTTTTTAGCAGCAGTAAATGAATCTGTTAAAAAAATCATGACTCGTGACATAGAGGTCTTAAGCAATAAAGCTTCATTGAATGATGCAGTCAAAAAAATACACGAAAAAGGCGTAGGAGCACTCCCCGTAGTAGACTCTGAGCAAAAAATTGTGGGTATAGTATCAGAGAGAGATTTTGCCATACTTTTCTCAGGAGTGCTTACTGAAGAGTTGGTAGAGGATTTCATGACCAAAAATGTCATAAGCACCACACCAGGGACTCCTATAGAAGGCGCATCTAAAATAATGGTTAGAAACAGGTTAAGAAGAATACCTGTTGTTGGAGAAGAAAGAAAAACTCCACATCCTGAAAATGAGAAAATTGTGGGTATAATTACATCAACTGATATTTTAGAGTTTTTAGGGGCCAGCAAGGCCTTTGACACCATGGTTTCTAATAATGCAGAGGATATTTTAAACTCTAAAATAACTGAAATTATGGAACAAGAAGTTATTACCACCACACCATTAACTAGACTTGGTGACGTCTGCGAGATTATGGAGAAAGAAGGTATCGGAGGCTTACCAGTAGTTAAAAATGGTGAAGTTGTAGGTATGATAACTGAAAGTGATATATTAAAAGTTATTAACAGTTAATTTCAGGTGATTGGCAATGAATGTTAAAGATATAATGAGTGATGAAGTGGTTGTTATTCAAGATACTGATCAAGTAGCATACGCTCGAAACTTAATGCTCAAACATGGTTTCAGCAGAATAGTTGTGATTGATTCAAAAGGAGTTCCAGTAGGTATTGTTACGGAAAAGGATATTGCTCGAAAACTAAGAGGTAATGGGGCAGCATGGAGAAAAAGACCTCTGGATAAAATATCAATTCGAAGAGTAATGCACAATGACTTAATAACTATAAGCTCTGATACTAAAGTCAAAGAATCTGTGGAAATAATGCTAAAAAATGATATCAGTTCCATTCCGGTTATTGATGGGGAAGAGCTAGTGGGAATAATAACTAAAACTGATCTAATGAACTTTTACCAGAACAAATTTAAATCCAAGTGGAAAGTTTCAGATTTAATGTCTTCTGAAGTTATAACCGTGAATGAAAATCACGCCATAACCCATGTTATAAGTATTATGGAGGATAATAACATCGGAAGAATTGTGGTTATGAGGGACAGTGAACCTGTTGGAATAATCACATCTGAAAATATATCTTTTGCAAATATCGATGATCCTGAAACTGGTGTAAGTGTTGAAAAAGTTTATTTCATCCGTCAGGCAGATGGGAAAGATAAGAAAAACTTTAGAATGGTTTCAATGCTTACCGCAGGGGATATAATGACCAATGATATTCTTAGGATGTCTAAAGACGCTGATGCATCATTAGCTGCTGAGATGATGATTGAAAAAGATATAAGTGGGATTCCTGTTGTTGAAGACGGCGAATTAGTTGGAATAATTACTAAAACTGATATAATTGAAGGAATACAGTAAATATCTTTATATATTATGACTTAAACAGTTGTGAGGAATTTGATGTATATTAAAAATATAATGACACCAGAAGTAGTCCTAGTTGATAAAGATCAAAACATATGTGATGCTTTAAAATTAATGAAAAAAAATAAAATATCAAGACTTATCGTAGTAAATACTAACGAAGAACACGTTAAAGAACTTGTTGGGGTAATTACTGAAAAAGACATCGCTTTAAAGTTGGGTTCATCTAAATATGGTAATCTTGCACCTTCTCATTTCCATGTTTCAACAGTAATGCATACAGACTTGGTTAATGCTGAAAGTGACCAAAATGTAGGCACTGTAGCTAAAAAAATGTTGGACAATCGTGTAGGGGGATTACCTGTCCTAGATAAAGATCAAATAGAGGGAGTAGTAACTAAAACGGATTTCATAGGTATTTGTATGGGAAAACCGTATCAGAACACCCTGGTTAAAGACATAATGTCCCAGGACTTAATCACCATAGCACCTCATGATCGTATCGTGCATGCCCGCAGACTTATTCTAGATGAAGATTTAGGAAGACTTCCGGTGATGGAGGATGGTGAACTTGTAGGGATGATAACTGCTAAAGACATTGCTAAATCAATGATATCTTTTAGAAAAGTCGTTCCAGATAAATATAAGGCTGCAAGGATCAGAAACTTACTAGTGGAAGATGTAATGACTCAAAATGTTGAAACCATTAATGAAAATCTTAATGTAGAGGAAACTGCTAAAACAATGGTTGAGGAAGGGTTCAGTGGCATGCCGGTGGTTGATGATGATGGCCAATTAGTAGGCATTATCACTAAAACTGATTTAGTGAAATTTATTGCTGAGATGGAGGGGGTTCGCTGAATTTTTCCTATAATAACTTGTCCTAAATGCAAATCCCCAATGGAGATTGATTGGAGAAGAAATAATTCTCTTACTTCTTTTTTTTATAAATGTGATACTTGTGAATTGGATTCAGAAGTATCAATAGAAGATTTTATAGACAAAGAATTGCAAAAAATTCTTAAAGTAAAGGCAGAAAAGTTAAATAACGCACTTATCCATGGTAATATTAAGTTTTATGAATCGCGTGGATTTCCTGCACTTCAATTTCGAAAGGACGTAGGAACTGTAGAATCTGGTACAGTTGTTTATTTTGGAGAGAAAATTGAAGTTGTAAGGGGATTTCCCAAGATAAGAAGAACTTTGATCTTATCTCCTGCAGTGGAAAATCATTTTAATAATAAAATAGCTGTTGAAGAGAAAATGAACGGTTATAATGTACGTATTGCATCTATAGATCATCAAATATTTGCTTTTACAAGGGGAGGCTATGTATGTCCCTTCACTACAAAAAAAGCCCAGGAATTAATGGATTTAGATCCCTTTTTCGAGGATAATCCTAATCTGGTTATATGTGGTGAAATGATAGGAACTGAAAATCCATATGTTTCCCACTACTACCCTGAGATTGGGGAACTAGGTTTTAGAATATTCGATGTTCGTGAGAAAATATCCAATCAGCCCCTCACTATTCACGAAAAATTTGAATTAATAGAAAGATATAATCTTCCCCCAGTCAGACTTTTTGGATTTTATGATGTGGATAAAGCAGCTATGGAAGTTAAAAGAATAATAAAAAAGCTTGGAGAAGAAGGAAGAGAAGGATTAGTAATAAAGGATGTAAAAATGGAAGAAATGCCTCTTAAATATACTGCTTCCCAAGCACATGACCGAGAAATTAGATATGCTTTTAAATATCCCTTTGATTTTGGAAGGGCATTTTTCTTTTCCAGAGTGATAAGAGAAGGCTTTCAGGCGTTTGAAATGAACGAATCTCATGAAGAACTTAAAGAAAGGGCTCAAAGACTTGGAGAATCCATATTGATGCCAATGGTTCAAATTATAAGTCATGTTTCCCAGGATAACCCTGCAGCAGAAGATTTAGTTATTGGCGTAGACTCTAAGGATGAAGCAGAGGAATTTGTAAGATTTCTCCATGATTTGGGAGTAAATGCTACTTTAATCAAATTTAAAGATGGAAAAGCAGTTATTAGACGGATACATCAAGCAACTACTGATAAAATTACAAATTATTTGAAGGGCGGTTTATACTGATGCAATTTATTGGATCATTTTGTATAACCTATGAAAAATTAGAAGAAGTTAATTACCATTATTTTAATAATTAAATAACTATAATCAATTTTATTAAAAATTATTTTGTTGAGAGTTTTAATATGCCTGTTAATTCCAGCAAGTCTCCCACCCAAGAATTAAAAATTCAAACACGTGAAAATCAAAAAATAGGATTTTTTGGTCCTTTTGGTACGTTTACCGAGGAAGCAGCTTCTAAACTTGAAGGAGAGCTAGTAGAATATGAGTCTATTTTAGAGGTATTGGATGCAGTGAAAAAAAAAGAGGTAAATTGGGGTGTAGTTCCAATAGAAAACTCCATTGAGGGACCTGTAGGTGTAACACTAGATCTTTTAGCGCATGATTATGATTTAAAAATTAATAATGAGATCATAATTCCAATAAGTCATAATTTACTGGTTAATAAAGGTACGACTTTAGATGAGATTGAGGTAGTTTATTCGCATGTACAAGCTCTTTCACAGTGCCGTAAATTTTTGGAAAAACATGGTTATAATACTCATGACACTTCAAGCACAGCTGCTGCAGCAAAATTGATTGTGAATAAGAAAAATACTGCTGCAATTGGAACAAAAAGGGCTGCGGAAATTTACGGCTTGGAAGTATTAAAAAAGAATATTCAAGATCATGAAAGTAATGTCACTCGTTTCATAGTGCTGGGCCACCATGATCATCCAAAAACTGGAAACGATAAAACTTCAATTGTATTTTCATTAACGGAAAATAAACCCGGAGGTCTTTATGAGGTGCTCGGGGTTTTTGCAATTAAAAAAGTGAATTTAACCAAGATTGAGTCTAGACCTTCCAAGGAAAAGTTAGGAAGCTATATCTTTTTCGTGGATTTTGAGGGTCACCGGGAAGACCCAGATATTGGGAATATTTTAAATATTATCAGATCCAAAACACCATACATAAAGATGCTAGGATCATATCCTATTTAAGGGGATGATGAAGATAACTCTTGATAAAGATAAAATTAATAAAAGCTTGAATGAGCTTGAAAGAGATTTTGCAGAGGGTAAAATCTCAAAAAAAGACTATAATAAATTTAAAAATGAATATAATTCACAGTTAGAAACGTTTGAAGCTGCAGACAGGATTAAAAGACTTCAGGGGAGAGGTTCAGTTGAAAAACCCCTTGATCACTGGACCAATAAAAAGAAGGAAGCAGATGATGTTCGAGAAAAGGATGAACTGGTTAAAAAGTATGTAACTCCTGCAGGCTATAGAAAAACTAAACAAGCCCCAAGCAGTGGGAAATCAAATTTACCCATAATGGTTATTGCATTTCTGGCAGTAGCATTTATTGTTGGAATAGGGTTGGGTTCCTATTTTTTGAGCAGTCCCAGTGATTCATCTCAGATTTCTGTGGCAGTGAATGAAAGTGCATTTCCAGATTTTAACAACAGTACCAACATGACAAATCAGACCAAAGTTACAACAAAACAGACTACAAATAATCAGGATAATAATGATACAGTAGAAGAACCTGATGATACAACGAAAACAGATGATGATAAAAAAACAGATGATACAACGAAAACAGATGACTCTAATCCAGAAACAAAAAATTTAACGTAATTTATTCCTTTTCTTAATTTTTTAAAAGTTTATCAGATTAGTTTAAACTATAGAGGATGATATTTTGAAAAGATACATAATTGCAATTGCTCTTTTGTCATTAGTTATATTTGTATCCGGTTGTATTGGGGATTCTAATCAAACGAATGAGACTAAAACATATTCTCAAAATAATATTTCTTTTGATTATCCTGCTTCTTGGAGTATTGCAACTAACCGAGCACCAAATGCCACTGTGTCTGTTGCGGACCCAAGGACTGAGGATTCACAAACAGGATATGCCAGTACAGTTTTTACCATACAAAAAATAGCAATACCCAGTGGTTCAAACTTGAATAGTGTCTATAATGAGAACTATGCAGTAATGTTTAACAACACAAGTTATCAGAGAATTTTTGAGGGAAACACCACCGTAAACGGTGAAACATTATATGAAAATAAATATTATGTCAATGAAAATGGCGTTCAAAAAGAACAGAGGGCCTTATGGTTACAAAGAGATGATAACATATATGTTATTTTAATGAGTGCTTTGACTTCAGATTACGAAAAAGAAAAACCCAACTTTGACTTGATTTTGAATAGTTTAAGGATTCAGGGTTAAATATTTATTTTTTTATAAATTTTTAATAGATTACTTAAATCCTGAATTTTAAGAGTTTAAATGAATAATGTGTCTTAGAAAATTAGGAAATCCTTTAATTGAAAATAAAAAAGATAAAAAAATATTAAAATTTATTTTAAATATTAAAATTTATTTTATGGTGAAACTGTTAACCACAGCATCGAAATTCGCAGATTCACTAGCAAATTCACTGGCTTTAGCAGTAAATGTTAGGAAGTAGGCAACATCGTTCTTGAACAGTATTACTTGTCTTTGTTGTATCGCTTCGCCGTTAGAAGTACTTTGGAATACTATTTCAATTCCTTTAACTCCGTTTATTGTCACGGTATTTGAAGAAACCTTTTCAAATCCTTCAAACTGTGAGCCGTATTGACTTTCTAGTTGTGTTAGGAAGGTTGTGAGTTCTTCGTCAGTGGGTTGGGTCGTTGATAAGGTACTGACAATTAAATTGGTACCGGTACTTTCATCTCTAAAACCTACAGCGTCTCCAGTTATATTTGCAGACATCTTCTGCCAGTTTTCAGGATATTCAAAGGAGTATCCTGCAGTATCATTAGTATACGTTTTGGTTGCTATATCAGATGTCTGATTTGTGGTCTGATTTCCGCTATCTACACAGCCTGATGCCAGAACAACGGCTGATAAAAGGGCTATCAAAATAAGATACTTTTTCATTTTTTACCTCCAAATCTTAATTGTAATTATATTATGCAATACAATTTAAAAAACTTTTCAATTTAATTTTATAAATTAATTAAATGTAATATTAAATGAAAGAATATTTTTTTAAGAGTGTATTACAAAAAAAAATTTGGTAGCAGCGCTTCCCATTATAAAAATGAATAGTACAATTTTAATATTAATAAAAGGTACCAAAATTCAGTAATTATTTTTTATATAGTGATATTTCAAATTTTAGTGGATTTAATTTTTCCTATTTATACCATAAAATATTACTTTATTAACAACTGTTTTTAAGTCATTCCCAACTCATTTTTTCTATGAATTTACTGTTAATAATACTAATTTTCATGAAAATGTATTTCTTTTTTCCACATATAAATGTACTTTATAATGATAGTAATAATAATTTTTTCCTAAAAATCTAAAATTAATGTTAATTTATATTAAATAGTACAAATCAATATTTCCAAATAAGAAGTATAAACACTATTAATGGAAAAAATCGTTTAAATATCTATTTTAGTAAATTATTATTAATACCTTTATAAAATATTAAAATATTACTAATTATACTTAATGCTATTAATAAATTTACTGATTATGATTAATATAGTAATACATTTAAATAATAAAACGAAGTCAATATACAACTAAAAAAATTCATAATTCAGGTGTGAGTATTAATGAAGATTCTGTTAATACACCCCAATTTTCATTGCGGCGGGGCAGAATTAGCAATTGGCACTATGACTCCATTAGGACTTCTCTATTTAGGTGGAATATTGATTGATAACGGCCATGTTGTGAAACTCCTTGATGCAGCTAAACTAAATATGGGCACAGGGCATTTAAGAGAAAATATTGAAATTTTTAAGCCTGACGTGGTTTGTGTTGGTTCGAGTGCCTCGATAGTTACTTCAAAAAAAAGTTTAGAAGTGATTAAAATTGTTAAAGAAATTGACACAAAAATTAAAACAATTTATGGAGGTTCCTACCCCACATTTCAATTTGATAAAATAATGAAAAATTATTCTCAAGTTGACTTCATCATCCAAGGTGAAGGAGAATTAACAATTGAAGAACTAGTCAATGCATTAGAAAATCAAAAACCGTTAGATAGAATTAATGGTTTAATTTGGAGAAAAAATGGGGGATCTTATCTTGTCAATGATCTTAGAAAACCAATTGAAGATTTGGATTCCGTACGGCCTGCTTGGGAGCTTATTGACTGGGAATTATATAGAAATGGGACAACAAAAGAAATAACTGCTGTAGTTCAATTTTCGAGAGGATGTCCATCATCATGTGATTTTTGTGGTCAATGGGGCTTTTGGAGAAAATACAAGGTTAGAGATTCAATAAAGTTTGTAAATGAATTAGAATATTTAAATAAAAAATATAATGTAACATATTTCTTTTTTGCTGATGAAAATCCGGGAGTAAGTCCAACTAGATGGTTAAATGTCTTGAACGAGATTATACGCCGGAATTTAGATATACACATTATTTTAAACCTCAAGGTGACTGATGTTATTCGAGACGCTAATTATCTGAGTTTATACAAAAAAGCAGGCATAGTGCATGTAGATCTAGGAGTTGAAGGTGTAGAACAAGAGTATCTGGATCAAATTAACAAAAGGACTACAGTTACTGAAAACAGAAAAGCGATTAAATTATTACGAAAAAATGGAATTGCTACTTCGGCAAATCTATTTTTTGGAGATCGAAATGAAACTAAGGAAAGATTAAAAAGAAAATTCAGAATAATTCGTGACTGGGATCCAGATTTTGTTATAACTTATATACCAATACCTATTCCTTGGACAAGGTTACACAAAGATACAAAAAAAGAGTGGATAAGAACATTTGATTGTGAAAAATGGGATTATGTAACTCCAATAATAATTCCAGAAAACTATGACAGTAATGAGATGATAAACGATATAATTAAAGAATCTTTTAAATTTGTTTTTCATCCAATGAAAATTTTATCAATCGTATTAGGTAAGGACAGGTACAAAAGAAAGTTTACATTGGCTTATATATATGATGGTTTGCTGCACTTTATTTTTTATAAATATGCTAGTTCTCGATATTTAGTGAAATTGTTGCATGATAAGTTTCATGGAAAGAACAAACAACCGCTATTCCCACTTTTTGGCAGGGAGTTGGTTGAATGAGATTGGAACATAAATTAAGTAGTTATAAATACTATATTGGGGTGACTAGACCTTCAAATTCAGTTTTTTTAATGTTTATTACATTATTTACGCCTTTTATCATTGGTGCAACACTTAATACTTTAGAAACTATTAAACTGTTTTTAGCTGCATTGTCTTTTGGACTAATTTCTGCTGGTGCTTACGCTTTAAATGATTATTATGATATTGAAATAGATAAAATTAATAAACCTACTAAAGTAATTCCTAACAAAGTTGTACCTGCTAATAAAGTAAAATCACTGGGAATTTTTCTATCGATTGCGGGAGTTTTAATTTCTTCGTTGACAAGTCTTCTGGTTATATTTGTCTTAAGTGTTTATTTGTTGATTTTATTTTTTTATAATAAAAAATATAAAAAAACGCTGTTAAAAAATGTAATTATAGGATTTGCTTGTAGTACTAGTGTTATTGTTGGTGTTGTTATTTCAGGGGCACTTAATTATGTTTCAATACTTTTGATGATTTTTATTGTTATAACAACAATATCTAGAGAAATATATAAAGATATTGAGGATATTAAAGGGGATAAAAATTCGGGAGTTTTTACAATCCCCTTAATTAAAAGTTCAGAATTTGCTTTTCTGATTTCATCATTACTCTTAACTATTGTCGTTTTTTCGAGTCCAATTTTTTATTTCTTAGGTTTCATGGAATTGAATTATATTATAATAGTTTTATTTGTGAATTTACTATTTTTGTATTGTATACTAAATCCGATTCTTAATTCAAGGGATCGCAATATAGATGCTTCAAAACTTCAAAAGGTATGTAAACTTGCAATGGTGGTGGCATTTGTAGGATTAATTTTAGGAAGAATTTGACGAGGTCAGTATATGATTTTTATGCATTATTATATTAAAAAAGCCGTATTTTATCAGTTTTAATGAGATGTACTAGTAGAAATGGAGCGTTGAAATGCAAACGGATATTCTAATAATAGGTGGTGGTTTTGCAGGATTAGGTGTTGCCTCACAAATTTGTACTAATTCCGATCTAAAGGTAACTCTTCTTGAAAAAGGAGAAATTGGAGATGAATCAAAGACTTCATCAGTTACTTTTATGAATACCCTTAATGAATTCAATTTAAATAGCGCAATTTTGCAACCGTACACAAAATATAGTTTTCGAAGTGAAAGTGGGCTTTCTGCATGTTATGAAACATCCAAACCTATTTTAGCACTTATAAATTATAGAAAAGCTTCTGAAATACTTTTAAAAAAGGCAATGTTGGGAAATTTTGAATTATATGAGAAAACCCCTGCAATAAATTTTTCAGTAGATGGCGAAGAGATTGTCGTAGCCACCCAAGAACATGTACTAAGCACTAAAATTCTGGTAGATGCAACAGGTAATGCTTTTTTTTGCGGAAAAAAACTTGAAATGAAATTACCAAGCTTTTTTCAACACTCTTATGGATATGCGTTCAAAAATAGTGATATCAAATTATTTAATGATTTTTGTCTATTTGGTGGAGATCATAGTCCTGGTGGGGGATGGTTCTATCCTGGCAAGGATGGAATCGCGAAATTTGGCACTTGTGTTGGTAGCAAAAACCCAAATTTTCCAGAAAATACTTTGAAAGATTACTTAAAATATCTAATAAAGTATTTTAAACCATATAATAGCGCATTAAAGAATGCCCAAACTCTGCGCGTGGAAAAAGGAACAATTCCTATTGGTTGTAGTAAAAAGCTTGTAAATGGAAGGGTCATGTTTATAGGGGATTCTGCAGGAATGGCCACGCCATGGGGCTCTGAAGGACTTCGACCAGCTCTTGAAACCAGTATTTTATGTGCAAAATCAATTATAAATGCATTTGAAAACGAAAAATATTTCGATTCTAATATTTTAGAGTATCAAAACCAATGGAATAATTTCAACAAAAAAGTATACAATGCGAATATTTCTTGGTCAAAAGTAAAATATAAGTTAGGTAATAGTGGGTGGGATGCTATAATCAAAAAATATCATGATGATGATGTAGAAAATGTCATAAATAGAATTAAAACGGGTGAAAGTATTAATATAACCAAATTAATCAAAATAAAGCTTTTATTGATGAAATTAAATTTAAATAGCTTTTTTGGAGAGATGAATTATGAGTCGCGACAAAAAAATAACTATAAAGAAAAAAGTGATAAAAATTAATAAAAATGAATGTTTTTCTTGTGGAGCTTGCATCGCTGTTTGTAAATCCAGTGCAAACGAGATTGTTGGAACGGCAGTAAATATAAAACAAAATAAATGTGATTTGTGTTTGGCTTGTCTTAGAACCTGCCCTATTTCTATTATTGAAATGGAGGAGTTTTGTGATAGATTATGACGTTGTAGTTGTTGGTGCAGGCCCGGCTGGAAGTATGGCAGCAAAAACTGCGGCTGAAAACGGCTTAGATGTGTTATTGCTTGAAAAAAGACCAGAAATTGGTACTCCTGTGAGATGTGCAGAAGGTGTTGGCAAAGAACACTTTGAAAAACTTGTAAAAGTTGATAAAAAATGGGTTGCTGCTGATATTAGCGGGGCTAAAATATATTCTCCTGATGGGACTGAAATAATATTAAAAGAACAATTTGCTGGAAATGAGGTTGGATACGTTCTTGAAAGGAAAATATTTGATAGACATCTCGTAAAACTCGCGGCTAATGCTGGTGCTAACGTAATGGTTAAAACAACGGCGGTCGGGTTAAAAAGGAGTAGTAAATTTAGAACTGCTGAAGTGACTATTCAAAAAATGGATGAAATTGACAGTATTGAAACTAAAATAGTGATTGGGGCTGATGGTGTGGAAAGTCGTGTAGGAAAATGGGCAGGAATAGATACTACACTCGCCTTAAATGAAATAGAGTCATGTGCGCAGTATCAATTGACTAACTTAGATATTGATCAAAATTATTGCTATTTTTGGTTAGGGAATACTTCTGCTCCAGGAGGATATATATGGTATTTTCCTAAGGGAAAAAATACTGCTAATGTTGGTATAGGTGTTTTACCATCAAAAGCTAAAAGAAATCCTAAATATTACTTAGATAATTTTATAAGTAATAAATTTCCTGAAGGAGAAATAATTGAATTTGTTGTTGGCAGTGAACCAGTCAGTCCCCTTGAAAGTGCTGTAGCTGACAATGTAATGTTAGTAGGTGATGCAGCTAGACATGTGAATCCCATAACTGGAGGAGGTATTGTAAATGCATTGGTAGGGGGGTTATTTGCCGGTATTGTTGCCACAGACTCCATAGAAAAGGGAAATTACCATGCAAAAGCTCTTAAAAAATATGACGATTTATGGAAAAATGATTTTGGTAAGAAACTTGTTCGATATAGTAAACTTCAACATAAACTTATTGAAATGGATGATGAAACTCTTAACACAATATTTCATAGTATAAGTGATTCTAAGACAAAAGAAGCAAGTTTAAAAAAACTTATTATTGATCTAATAAAGAAAAACCCTAAGTTGCTATGGGATCTAAAAGACGTAATTTAAATTTATATCTTGTAGAATAGCAGTTGACCATATGTAAAAGCAATATTTTTTAAAGAAAATGAAGGAATATTATAATTTTATACTTACTTCATTGAAGTTGCAATAATTATTACATTCTCATAAAAACAATAATATCTTGTTTTTCAACTATGTGATGTATCATTTTGTTATTGGAATCAACTAGAAACGGTTATATACGCTTTTTCTATAATATGGAGTATCTTATTTTTTTTGTGAAATACACATTAAGTTAAAAGAATCAAGTTAAAAGAATCCCAAAAACGATAAAGTTATATTTGATGTCATTCTATGTTTAGATAGAGAGTAGTCATCTTAACTCAAATGTCATGTTAACCGTTTTTTTGATTTTACTTACATTTTAAGATGTAAAATAAACAGATTATGGCATGTTAGGATAGTTTGCTCATTTTATTGCTTTAATCTTATTAATAATGGACCTAGGGAAAGTTTGGTAAGATTATGTTAGTTATAAGCTAAGTATTAAATTCTCATAGGAAAGAGGACTATCTGAAAGATTATTTTCCCAAAATTAGGCCGAGTAATATCTTATTAAAACAGGTAGCCTAATGCAGTTTAGGTCATAAGTAGGGAGTTTAAGTTATTAATTCAGTTAGAAGGTTCGACTAGGGAGTAAATTGTCACTTTTATCAAAGAAAATAAGGAGGAATGCGAATGGTATTACCAGTATGCGATGTCTGTTTAAAAAGTGGAATGTTATGTCAGGGATGTGAAAACAAGTTAAAAAGTGGTGAAATAAGCCAGATCGACTTGGACATTGCAAAATTATTATACAAAGTTGGTGAGGGAAAAATTGGATTTAAAAAGACCATAGAAATTGGAGACGTTGTTATAATAGTTACCGAGAAGGATCAGGTTGGAAAACTGATCGGTAAAGGTGGAAAGATTGTAAGGGCCATAACAAAAAAGATTGGAAAAAAGGTCCGTGTAGTTGGTGAAAATTCTGATCTCAAATCAGTTTCAACTGATATATTAGCACCAGCAAGAATTTCTGGGATTAACATTGTCTACGGTAAAGATGGAAAAGAAAAATACAAAATAAGAGTCATGAGAGAAGATGCTCGCAGAATTCCAGCCAAATTAAGCGTTTTAAATGATATTATACAAAAATTAACCAATGAGGAAACTATTATCGTGGTTGATTAAACCCTCAAATATTTTTATTAAAATCAAAGTTCATAAAAATATTTATAATAAAAAATTGCGGATAACATGGAAATTATACTTTGTGTTACTGGGAGTATAGCAGCAATAGAGTCGGTAAAACTTGCACGTGAACTCAAAAGGCAAGGTGCAAATGTAAAATGTTTCATGAGTGATGAAGCATGCCATATAATTCACCCTAATGCTATGGAGTTTGCCACTGGCGAGAAAGTTGTCTTAAATCTTACCGGTGAGATCGAGCATGTGAAATATGCACAGGCAGATCTGATTATCGTAGCACCTTCAACTGCAAATTTAGTCAGTAAATTTGCTTATAAAATTGCAGATAATCCCATAAATGCTTTGTTAATTACAGCTTTTGGTTATAAAACGCCTATTTTAATGGTCCCATCCATGCACAATTCCATGTATAAAGCAATTGTGGAAAATATTGATAAATTAAAAAGCCAAGGGATAAATTTTGTTAAGCCAAAAATAGAAGAAGGTAAGGCTAAATTTCCTGAAATAGATGATATTGTATTACATTCTTTACAGCTAATGTCTGAAGGTGAACTGCAGGGTAAGAAGGTACTGGTGACTGCCGGCGGAACTTTTGAAGAGATAGATCCTATCAGAGGCATCACTAACCGAAGTTCAGGAAAGATGGGAGTTGAAATTGCTAAACAGGCTTTCATAAAGGGTGCAGAGGTGACCCTTGTTTATGCTAATGTTTCAACAGAGATACCTAAATCATTTAAATCTATAAAGGCAGAATCCGCTAATGAAATGTACCAGATTATAACTCAACTGGTGGAAAATCAGCATATTTTTATCTCAGCTGCAGCTGTTTCTGATTTTACCATTAAAAAAGGATCAAGAGATATTAATCTTAAAATCTCATCAGATGAAGACTTAACCCTCAAATTGGAGCCTACCGCTAAAATAATAAATGCTGCCAAGGTAATTAATCCTGAAATATTTCTCATTGCTTTTAAAGCAGAGTATAATCTAAGCAAGGAACAATTAATTGAAAAAGCTTCAATGAGACTCAAAGAGTCTAATGCAAACATGATAGTTGCTAACGATGTTTCTAATGAAGAAACTGGTTTTGGATCAACTAAAAATCAGGTCATAATAATAGATGATGAAATCACCAAAACTTCTTTATCTTCAAAAGAAAATATTGCCCAGATAATTATTGAAAGAATAATAAAAAAGCTTTCATAAATCTGTTTAATAAAAATCTTAAACACTCTTTTCCATTTAAAAGTCTATCTGACATAAAAATGCCATATGATCCTTTTCATAGGGTTTCAAATCTATTTTTTCAGTTATTTTGAACCCTTTTGATTTTAATTTTGATTCTTCCTCTTTAAAAACTTTTTTAGGATTTTTAGTCACATCTATGCTTCTAGATTTTAGAGTTATTATTCCATAACCTTCTTCTTTTAGATATAAACGCATATTATCCATGAAAAGTTCTGATTGTCTGGGTTGGGCAACGTCACAATAGATCATATCTACTTTTTCAAGCATTGGAAGGTAATTAAGTGGCTTGGTGGCATCATCCAATATAGGTATCATATTTTTGCGATTTTGACATACTTCCATCAAATTTCTCATTATTCTTGGCGAAAATTCTACACAGTATACAATGCCTTCATAGGCTATATCTGATATATGTGATGGTGTTGTACCTGCAGAAGCACCTAAATATAAAATTTTAGATTCTTTTGTTATTGGAAAATTGCTCAGACCATTTTTTATTGCAGCGCATAGTTTTGATCTGCGGGGATCCCATATTCTATATTCAGCATCTTCCACTTCCAACAATTTTTCTCCATAGACTTTAATACCTGGATTGATGTTTGCAGTGGCAATACTATTGTTTATTTGAAAAACACCATTAAATTTTTCATTTATTTCCATTATACTTCCTCTAAATAGTCTAATTGTAATATTTATATTCTTTTGATATACTACACTTATCTAAACATTTTTAAGTGTCCAAAATTTTGTTGAATTCTCTGTTTCACATGCATGGAAAATCGTAGTGCAAATATTGGCCAAGATTATACAAATAATGCTTGATATAATAAATAGTACGGGCAATACTCCTTTCAATACAAATAGCTTCCTTATATTATATCAATAGTTATGATTATTCAGGATGTTAAGTTCAATTCCGTGCCCATCATGATGTATTGTTAGTCCAAATATGGAAATTTCAACTTTGAAACCCAATTATTTATCCATATTTGTTAATAAATTTCTACCTAATTCAACTAATAATACATTTTAATGATTTAATTTTAAACTTTAAATCTTTAACAAAGGATATAGCACTTTATACTTGAAATTAACTTATTAATGGTTACAATATCATTTTTAATAGATTAATAATAGTAGTCTTTGACCTGCTTTTTTGAAATTTTATTCCGTTTCTTCTTTTTTTTAGTTTTTTTATTTTTATCTATCTGCCCTTTTTTAGACCTTTTAGGGAATGGATTTGCTTTTTTAATTTCCTCTAACTTTTCATTATATTCTTCTTTTATACTGGGATCATATTCTCCAGAAAAAACGTCCTTTCGAATGGCAAGTGCTATTTTTGCAGCCAGTGCTCTGGCAACTTTTCCCCTGATCCACCATTTGGAACTTCTAACATCAGGGTGCTGATAGATTAAACCATGTTTAGGTGGTCTTTCCCCTGTTTTTTTGTGCCTAAAAAGTGCCTTTTCAGCACCCATGATCTGTACAGTGCTGGCTGGAAGTTTTGCCAGCTTCATAGTACTGCCTGAATGAGCGATAATTTTTGCCCCCAGTGAAGATCCTACTAAATCTTTTAAGTTAGGGGCAATTTCTTCCATTTTAGTGTCAACATATTTTATCAAAGATTTCTTTGATTCTTGTAGTGATTTAATAGAAGATGCATAACTTTGCAGTATAATCTTATCATTATCTTCTAACGCAGCTCCGGAACTTTTATTCACACTATCCATATCCATATCAGGATCCAGTTGACTGCTTTCTATTATAGAACTCCTATCTCCGAATTCAGCTACCAGTTTTACATATTTTTCATGATTTTTAAGTTTATCCATTTCTGGAAAGTGAATAGCGTACCATTCCCTTATTCTTTCAATTAATTTGCCATTAGCTTCTTCCAATTCGTCAATAGCATTAATGGCTTGTATTAAAAAAACATCCTCTGCCTTTGATGCGTCTTTCAATTTGGATTGAACTATTTCCATGGATATTGAGTGTAATATATCCTTAAAATCTTCTTCAGATATGATAAATTCAGTTTCACTAAGAATACTTATCAAATTCTCCCTTAAATAGTCTCCACCTATGTTTGGACTTTTAAACTCAAATTTATCATTACCCTTGAGATTTTTATATCTTAAAAATCCTGTTTTAGTTTCTATAACTATTTTATCACATTTTTTCGTAATTTTTTTTAAAATTAACTCTTCTTCAGGTGTTAAATTTCCATCTTGAATTTTTAAATGTTTTTCAGCAATCTTTGCTTTTGGGAAAAGTTCATAATCTAAAAGATTACAATTTTCATTAAAGGCGAAAAAACCGGCAACACAATAAGTCAGATAACACTTCATGAATATTAAATCTATGTTTGAAAGATTTAAACTTTCTTTATATAATCGGTGGAAAACTATTAAAAATTTAAAGACTGGTGAAAAGATGTTAGAAACTGAATTCTGTAATCTTAAAATGAAAAACCCCACCATGTTAGCAGCAGGAATAATGGGAAACACGGCTTCATCCCTTAATTGGGCAGGTAGAAGTGGTGCAGGTGCTGTTGTCACTAAATCATTTTCTCAAGAACCTAATAAAGGCTATCCAAATCCCACAACAATTGAAGTGATTGGCGGGGTTATTAATGCCATAGGGCTTTCCAATCCAGGAGTTAATGCAGTATGTATGGAATTGGAAAAAATTGAGGGTGACATACCAAAAATCGCATCAATTTATGGAGCATCTCCAGAAGAATTTTCTAAGGTTGCATCTCAAGTCGAAACATTGGTCGACATGATAGAGCTGAATGTTTCATGTCCACACGCTAAAGAAGGTTGCGGCGCTTCTATTGGACAGGATTCACAATTAACCTATGAAGTGGTTAAATCAGTGAAAAAAACTGTTAAAGTCCCAGTTATTGCAAAATTAACTCCTAATGTAACAGATATTGTAGAAATAGCTTTGAGTGCTGAAAAAGCTGGTTGTGACGGTTTAACCCTCATCAATTCTGTGGGTCCAGGCATGCGCATTGATCTTGAAACTGCAAATCCCATATTATCCAACCGATTTGGAGGAATTTCAGGTCCGGCCATTAAACCTATAGCAGTTAAAAATGTATTTGAAGTTTATGAATCTGTTAAAGTACCTTTAATTGGAGTGGGGGGCATAATGGATTATAAAGATGCTGTGGAATTCTTTTATGCCGGAGCTAAATGTGTTCAGATTGGTACTGCAGTAATGTTTAGAGGAATGGACATTTTTAATGATATCTGCAGAGGGTTAAAAAAGTTTATGCATCGCAAAGGTATAGAATCAATAGATGAAATGGTAGGCAAGGCTCATTAATAAACTAAAAACACTAATAAAAATTATAAATTTCTTTAAATTAATATTATGGAATTTAAAGGCTTTATTACACTATGAACTTAAAATGAGATTTTCAGGCAGATAACATGAATATTCCAAAAGTAGTTAAGATTAAAAGAATAATTAAAGAGTCTGATTCAGTTAAAACCTTTATTTTTAACTGGAAAATTCAAGATGAAAAACCAGGTCAATTTATGATGGTTTGGAATTTCACTGATGAAAAGCCTATGTCCATATCATTAATAGATTCTATTAATGATGAAATGGGCATATCTATAAAAAAAGTTGGAAAATTCACTGAATCATTACATTCACTAAAACCAGGCGATGAACTTGGATTAAGAGGCCCTTATGGTAGAGGATTTGAGATAAAAGGAAATAAAATTTTGGTAATTGGCGGAGGTATTGGAATGGCCCCATTATCTGCTCTAATTGATGAAGCAACGGGACGTGGAGTAACTGTGGATGTTATCTGCGCTGCCCAGACAGAAAATGAGCTGTTATACAGGGAAAAAATGGAAAGAGCAGGAGCCTCTGTATTAACTTGTACTGATGATGGAAGTCATGGATTTTGTGGATTTCCTACTGAACTTGCTAATCAAATTCTTACAGAGTCCTCCTATGATATGATAGCTACATGCGGACCTGAAATTATGATGAAGGGCGTTTTTGATTTGGTTGATCATCATAAAATTCCTGCCCAATTTTCCTTGGAAAGATACATGAAATGTGCCATGGGGTTGTGTGGCCAATGTTGTGTGGATAACACTGGCTGGCGAATATGTGTAGAAGGACCAGTATTTACTACTGACGAAGTGAGATTAATAAGAGAATTCGCTAAATATCGACGAGATGCATCTGGAATAAAACATAAACTATAATTACAACTTTTTAGAATATCTAACACAATATTACCTAATTTTAATATTAGAAAAGAAAAATTTAAATATAGATTTCAGTGATATTATGATTTACAAATTAAAAGGAACCCTAACATCAGCTATGTTCATAGTTGTGATTCTTCTCATTTTTTCTTTGATTGTCATGATTCCTGTACTTAATATGGTTCTTATTGGGGCCATATTTGCCTATGGAATCCGTCCGATTTCTCGAAGAATTAATCCATATATAAAATATAAATCAGTATCTGTTTCAATTGCTATGATACTTGTGATTTTACCTTTGATAGCAGTAATAGCATTGTCTATCAATACATTAATCGAATCAGCCCCTTCAATTGTTTCAATGATAAAAGGACTTGATTTAAACTCTACTTCGGTTCAGTTGGTACCGTATCAAAACTATATTCCAGATAGTTTTCAATCTTACACTGATTCATTTTTAGCTACCATCAATTTACAGATAGCTGATATTTTAAAAGGACTTTTAGAATATTTAATTAATTTTTTACAGTCCATACCTATGTTAGCATTGGAATTGCTCATATTCTTCGCATCAACATTCTATTTTGCAAGGGATGGTGATAAGTTATGGGAATATGTAGAGTTTACCATACCGGGTGATAGGAAACACTTTTTTGATAGTCTTGTCAAAGAAATAGATCGAGTTTTAAAAAGTATATTCTATGGACATTTTTTAACAGCACTCATAATAGGAGTTATGGCCGCTATTGGATTTTGGTTATTGGGATATCCTTATTCTCTATTTTTAGGTGTTATAACAGGGTTTTTCCAGTTAATACCTATAATAGGCCCTTGGCCAACATACACGGCTCTAGCCATATATGATTTTGCAACAGGTAATATAGTTCGAGGAATATTAGTGCTTCTTTTTGGCTTTTTCCTTAGTGGAAGTGACATTTATATCAGACCTAAATTATCTGGTAAATACGCAGATATTCATCCATTAATTTTTATTTTAGGATTTTTATCTGGACCTCTAATTTTTGGGTTGGTTGGTTTTATAATAGGCCCTTTAATTTTAGGAGTTACCTACGCCGCAGTTATAGCGTATAAAAAAGAAAATGAAGCTGCTGTATCTAAATCAGTAAATTCTAAATCTAAAGAAAATTCTAGTGATTAATTGTTATTATGATAACTGAAAAATGGGGTGAATTACATCATTATAATAGTTTTTTACTTGAACTAATCATTTATCATTTTTAAAAAAAGTTGGGGAATTATTGAATATTGAATAATTCCTTGAAATATTGGATTATGGAGTTTATAAAATTCACTATTTCTTGCCAGATTCCCTGGTTTTGCTCATTTTTTGAAGTTCCATTTGTGTTTTCAACGTTAGAATTTTGATTACTATTTTCACTAGTTTTTAATGGAATATCCAGACTGTTCGAATTTATAGTGTATTGGTTTCCACTGGCATCTTGATAACTGACACCTACGCCTCCTATGAAGAATGGATTTGGAACAGTGGCATCAGGACCAAAATCTTCTTGAACTTCTTTATCAGTGGGTATGTATACTTTTTCAGTGAATTTTTTTGTTTCGCCCGGTTTTATTGCTCCTAAAAATCTATAAAAGTTCTGATCAGATACGCTCACTTGATAGATGGCCTGATTACCATTATTTGTTATTAAATATTCTATGGTAATGTTTTCGCCTTTAGAAGCCTGAGACGGACCTTTTTGAGTTGCGATAACATCCTGGGCAAATGCATATGAAGCACTCGACAATATTATAAGTACTAATAACGTTGATATCAAACTCTTTTTCAAATAATTCCCTCCTTTAGGCACTTGTTTTTTTAATGGTTAGGGGTATTATTATATATTTACTAAAATTAAATTTTTCCCCAAAAATAATTTATTAGAATTTAACTTGATGGCCTTTTCCTATCAATTCATCAAGTTCTAAACCTTTTTTAAAAGCTAAATCTTTATCTAACCTATAATTTTCGTTTCTTGTTACTTCAAGGTCTTCAGGACTTAAAAAAAGCCATTTTTTATATCTAAATTTTATTCCAATATAAGGTATAGCCCCAAACATATTTGAAAATTCACATAAACCCTTAACTTTTTGTGAATTGATATAGATTTTATCTCTTGATGTTGATTTTACTTCAATGGCCAGATAAATTTCTCCATTACCAGCTAAAACGTCTGGAAGTGGTTTTTTTGTTGCTCCACCTGATGCAGGGGCTCTCATGGCGGCAAAATTAGAATCCCACAACATTCTAACTAAATCACGTTCTTCTTTAGACCCTTTTTTGCTCATAGTATCATAATTTAATTATTTTAACAAACATTAAATCTTGCTATTAATTTTACACTTGAAATATAGGTCTTATATAAATAAAAAGGTTAATCTTAAAATGAAAAATAGGGACTTTCAATGGATAAAAAAATTAAAAACATTCCAAATAAAAATTATTATTATCCAAAATTGTTTATAATAACTAATGAAGGCTTTCTATTCCTGCAGCATGGAAAGTCCCATTTTTTGTAGTGTTTTTGATCCATTCGATTTCAGCATCTTTGACCACAATTTTTTTATCATTAAAGATAATATCTATTCTGGCCCCTGTGTAATTATCCTCTGGTTTGTTACTTAAAAAGCGTGAAAATGTGCCGGTATACCGATATTTGTTCTTTAAAAACCATTGGGTAACATTTACACCATCCATACGACCAATTTTTTTGCCATTTTGGATTACATCACAGCGAAGACTACCACAAGTTCTTTCCATTTTTATCATTTTACCAACTCTAAGGAAAATACACTATCCTTAGTAATTTATTTAATAATATATTATAAGTATTCTTGGTTTTTTTTAAAAAAATTAAAATTTAGCCTTTTACTTCTAATGATATAAAAAGTTAGGATTTGAATGATAAATAAAGTTGTTTGTACACATTATCCTCTGGTTAATTAAGTTTATATGTAGAATTAAACTTTAAAACTAAATTCTCATTGCATTTATTTTTAATTATAGTTGTTTAAATTAATATGAATTAATTCATAAAATAGAAAAAATAGTATTTAAAATTATAATGGGGCCGGGGCCGAGATTCGAACCCGAGTCGCGGGATCCACAGTCCCGTAGGATAACCACCTACCCCACCCCGGCGAATGAATTTTAAATGAATTTTATTGTCTATGCGGGGGCAGGGATTCGAACCCTGGTAGGCCTACGCCAACAGGTCCTAAGCCTGTCCCCTTTGGCCAGCTCGGGCACCCCCGCAAAATAATAAAATATTATTTTTATAATGCGGGCTGTATTAGATGTAATAATAAAATTTAAAGAATGCTCCGGCCGGGATTCGAACCCGAGTCTTCGGCTCGAAAGGCCGAAATGATTGGCCGGACTACACTACCGGAGCAATTTTTTGTATTATTTAAGTGGGCCCAATGGGATTCGAACCCATGGCCGCCCGGTTATGAGCCGGGCGCTCTACCTGGCTAAGCTATGGGCCCAGGACGCCGCCGACAGGGCTCGAACCTGTGACCAATCGGTTAACAGCCGAACGCTCTACCTACTGAGCTACGGCGGCATATGCCAAGTAAAGCCTGTTAGTTAATCTTGCAACATACTATCTTGGTTTGCAAGATTTAAAAACACAGCACTTTAAGGAAGTACAATTAGGTAGATGATCATCATATATAAATATTGTGGGTGTTTTTGAAAGACTTAATCCTCGAGTTTCTGATATTATTTGAAAGAAAAATTTTTAAGATAGTGGATTAAAAGCTGAATAAAGTGGTTACTATTAACCCGATGAGTATTACCAATGGAAACTCGATCAAAAACAACGATCCTTTCTTTGAAGCTGAAAAAACATAGAATGCTGCAATAACTGCCCCTATTATGAAGGCTATGCCGGGTATGAATCTCAACATTATGGCATAAAAAATTATAAGTAGAAGAGTTCCCAGTGCTATCACTCGCCATTCAAGGTCCCAAAGTTCTTTTTTAGATTCTTCGGGAGCTTCATATTCATATTGGGGTTCCAACGATTTTTCAGACTTTTCGATCTCTGCACCGTTTAATACTTTTTCTTTCAAAGGTTTATACGGTTTTTTTACAGTTTCTTCCAATATTATGGGTTTACCACAATTATAACAATATTTAGCATCATCCTTATTCTTTTTTCCACAGTTAGAACAGTACACCATTTATTTTCATCCTATTTCTTATTAATTTTAATTATTTTTATATGATTAACTTTGAATTAGATATGCGAATTAAATATATTAAACTACAATTTATATTAGTATGTTAATTTAACTTTATTGAATTACTGATTAATTTATTTTAATTAAATATTAGCATGGTGGAATATGAATCTCATACAAAAATTAGAAAATTTCCAGATTTTGGATCTTATTAATAAAGCAAATAAAATCACTTTAAAGGAGCATGGTAAAAATATAAGTCTTGAAAGGGCCATCTTTCTTTCATGGTGGTGTAATAAAGGGGATTGTGCTTTTTGTTACATGTCTTCACAGAAACCTAAAATTAAAGAACCTCAAAAAGCTCGAAGAAACATTAAATCCATACTGGCAGAAGCTGAATTATCCAGAAGAATAGGATGGAATATTGAATTTCTATCTGGTGGGTATGGCTCTTTTTCAACTGGTGAGATAAAAAAAATTGCAGAAGAGATATACAGTATAACTGAAAAGCCAGTATGGCTAAACATAGGAATAACTGAAGATTTAAACGAATTCGGTGAAGAAGTAACTGGTATTACTGGAGCAGTTGAAGTAGCGAATCCTGAGTTACATGAAAAAATATGTCCTAGTAAGTCGTTAAATGACATAGTAAGCATGCTTAAGGTTGCAGGGGATTTGGGATTTCAAAAAGCCATAACTATAATTTTAGGGTTGGGAGAAACCCCAGAAGATCTGAAATATCTTTTTGATTTAATCAAAGATGTGGATATTGATAGGATAACATTTTATTCGTTGAATCCTCATAAAGACACTTATTTTGGTGATAAACCATCACCAGCTTCATTATATTATGCTGGAGTAGTTTCTGCAACCAGGATAAAGTTTCCTAAGCTGAAAATAATCTGTGGAACTTGGATTGATAATCTGTCTAATATAGGTCCTCTAATTTTAAGTGGAGCAAATGGAATTACAAAATTTCCATTATTTAAAATGTTTGGGACACCTTATGGTCGTAAAGTAGAAGAAGAGATTTACTGGGCTGGAAGAAAATGTTCGGGAACCTTTACAGATATTAATTTATTAGCCCAGGGAAGTACCCATGAACAATTGGAGCCCTTTGTAAAAAGATATATTGATAAATGTCTTAATAATAAATAAAAGAATATAACCGTTTTTAAAATTTTTCAATATTAATTATTTTATTGATCAATGGAATAATCAAAGTTTTTATTGATTAAGTTAGATTTATACTAAAAATTTATCGAAAAACAATTTATGAATCATTAATGGGAACATATCAATACAGATTAGCTTATAAAATTAAATTTGAAATTTATTTGAGTATTAATCAATTAAATTAAAACTACACTTCATGTTAATAAGGAGGAATTACCATTAAAATGAAATGCGGATTGGAAATTCACGTTCAACTTGAAACTGATTCTAAACTTTTTTGTACATGTCATACAAACTACCAGGAAGCTTCTCCCAACACCAATATATGTTTTGTTTGTTTGAATCAACCTGGTGCTAAGCCTTATCCTCCCAACCAAAAAGCGATGGAAGGAGCAATAAAAATAGCTTTAATGTTGGGATGCAAAATATCTGACGAAGTAACCTATTTTATGAGAAAACACTATAATTATCCTGATTTATCTTCAGGATACCAGCGTACATCCGTACCTATTGGATATGAAGGGGAGATGAACGGGGTTAGAATTAGAGAAGTTCATATAGAAGAAGATCCAGGCCAGTACAAACCAGATATGGGTGTAGTAGATTTTAACCGATCTGGAATCCCTCTGATTGAAATTGTCACCGAACCAGATATGAATTCTCCTGAAGCAGCCAGAACATTTCTGAGGGAATTGATAAGGGTTTTAGAATATAGTGGCAATGCTCGTGGTGAGGGAACCATGCGGGCGGATGTTAACATTTCTCTTGAAGGAGGTAAAAGAGTTGAAATCAAAAACATTAACTCTATTAAGGGCGCTTTCAAGGCATTGAAGTTTGAAATGGTACGTCAGAAGAACCTTATCAATAGAGGAGTTACCATAAAACAGGAAACACGGGCTTTTCTTGAATCACAAATGATAACAGTATCTATGAGGCTTAAAGAAGAGGCTGAAGATTATCGTTATATCCCTGATCCAGATCTACCTCCTATGATAGCACAGGAAGAACAAATTGAAGATATTAAAGAAAAAATGCCTGAACCACCACATATTAAGACGCAAAGGTTCGTTGAACAATATGGAATTGAGGAACAACATGCCAAGGTACTAACATCTGAATTGGAACTGGCTGATGCTTTTGAAGAAGTGGCAAAAAATGTTGATCCTGATTTTGCAGCTTTATGGATGAGAGACGAGCTAAAGAGAGTGATTTATTACAATAAAATGACATTTGCTCAAAGTGGTATAACTCCTTCACAGATTACTGAGCTTTTGAAGTTGCTTGAAGATAAAAAAATAACCACTAAGGCAGCTCAAAGAATTATTGAAAATATGCCTAATAATCCATCAAGACCAGGTCAGATTGCAGAGGAATTAGGATTAATAGGTGTAATTGAAGATGAAGGAATCATTAAAGCTGTTAAACAAGCAATAGATGAAAATCCACAGGCAGTTGAAGATTATAAAGAGGGAAAAAAGGAATCTTTGAATTTCTTGGTGGGTCAAGTCATGCGCCTCACTCGGGGAAAAGCAGAGCCGGCTAAGACAGTAGAAATGCTTAAAGAATATATTTAAACTAGTTATATTTTGATTAATTAGATTTATTGAGTATAAATGAAATTATTCCATCATAAATTTTATTAATTCATTATTATGTTGGTTAGATGGTTTTAAATGGCAAAAAATATATTGAACATGATTTTATGGCATCCTGACATGAAAATTGCAGATTGTGAAGTTACATATCTACATAGAGGTGCACGTGGAAACCTCAAAACTATTCAAGGTTCTAAAATTAAAAAACTGGAAAGGGGATTTATAGTATTAGATGATGAAAATCAGATCCCATTACACAGAATAATTAGAATAGAATGCAGCCAGAAGATAATCTGGAAAAAATGATTATTATATTATGAATTTATAAAAAATGTGGGAATTGTAAACTAATAATAACTTTTATAATTAAAAATATACTTTAATAAGCAAGGAGAGTTTGTATGAGTGATTCTACTCAAGTTAAACATTATATGACTAAAAATGTTATTACAGTAACACCGGATACATCTAATGAAGATGTTATAAAACTTATGAAGGAAACCGGACACGATGGTTTCCCAGTTGTAATCAAAGGCAATGTCATTGGAATGGTAACTGCATTTGATTTGCTCTTGAAAGCATGGATGCAGTTAGTTAAAGACATCATGTCTACGGATGTGGTAGTCGCTGACCAAGACATGTCTATAAATGATGCAGCCCGTGTCATGTTTAGGATGGGAATATCAAGACTTCCAGTAATAAATAAAGAAGGTAACCTGGTGGGCATTATAACCAATACCGATATTGTAAGATCTCATATTGAAAGATCAACTCCTCTAAAAGTTAATTATTTTAAAAAGACATTAGAACAGGTTTATGGTTTAAAAACTAAACTCAAACGGATGAAAGTTAAAACATCAACTCTTAGACCCACCCAGAACAAGATATATGCTGATGAATTGCAAGGAAGAACTTACGAATTAAAAAGAGGACTAGCAGAACCTACTATTGTGGCTAAAACAGGTAATAGATATGTACTTGTAGATGGACATCATAGAACTGTTGCTGCTCTTAACTTGGGATATGATGAGATAGATTCCTATGTAATTGAATTGGATCAGGATATAAAATTAGGTTTGGAGAAAACTGCAGATAAAGAAGGGATATACACTTTTGATGATATAGAAATTATTGATGATGCACAACATCCATTGATTGCAGTAACAGATAGCCTCAGAAAGGAGAGTAAAAAGCGTGAAAGAGAAAATAATAAGTGAAGTTTATGAAATCTTGGAGGATAGGCGAGATAATCCCATAGATTCTTACACTTCTAAATTGATGATGGATGATGAAAAATTAGCAGAAGATAAAATACTGGAAAAGATTGGTGAAGAAGCAGCCGAAGTTATAATAGCATCTAAAAATAATGAAAATCTTGTTTACGAGGCAACAGATCTTATATTTCACACATTAATGCTTTTAGTCTACAAAAAAGTAGATATTGACGAACTTTTTTTAGAATTTCAAAAAAGAAGAAAATAAATTGAAAATTTAATCCCTTTTACTATTAATCTCATTAATAAATCTACTTTTTATTTCTTCAGGACTCAGATCTATTATAGGAACATCTGCATTTCCGGGTTCTACTTTAATATGAACAAAAACTGGTCCTTTAATTTTTAATATATCTTCAAAATTTATACTATCACGGAAACAGTACGTCTTTTCGAATCCAACTGCCTTAGCAACTTTTCCTAAATCTACAGTGGTGGCATAAGTACACTGTGAACCAGTAGAACCATAACATTCATTGTCAAAAACAACTAAAATCAAATTTTGAGGGCCATGATTGTATATGGTGGCCAGAGTGCCCATATTCATTAGTATTGATCCATCACCATCAAAAACGACAACTTTTCGATCAATAGAGAGTGCTAATCCCAGTCCGATTGAAGAGGCCATCCCCATTGATCCCAACATGTAAAAATGGGTAGCAGAATCTTTAACAGCATATAATTCCCTGGATGGGAACCCAATATTACAAATCAAGAGTTCTTCCTTTAAATTTTCTGCAATAATTTCCATGGCTTCTATACGTTCCATCTAATCACTTACTCCCAGAAAATTACCAGAAACTTATCTCTAGTAATATACTTACAGGTTTATTTTCTTTTTTAGCCAGACTCCAACCTTTTTTTATAGTTTCAAATCCTTCCTCTGGAGTTTTAGGGTTAAAATATGGGATTTTGAGAGTTTTTAGAATATCGGGGGTAGCCTTTCCCATAGGTATTTGGGCAATAATTGGTTCTCCTTTAGTACCTCGATGACTGATGATCATGAGAATTGGTATTTTATACAACTCATAGAGGGAAGCCAGTACATTAACTGAGTTACCAAGCCCGGAATTTTGCATTAAAATAGCTGGATTTTTTCCACCAAAATAAGCACCTGCAGCTATTCCAAATCCTTCCTCTTCCCTAGTAACTGGTACATGTATAATTTCAGGATCGCATTCAACCATTTCTAGTATTTTTCCCAGATTTACACAGGGTAAACTTACTATAAAATTTATGTCTGCTTCCTTTAATGCATTATAGACAGCTTCACTACTATTCACTTAAAATTTCCTCCAGGTCGACTGATAATTCATCAGATATTTCTTTTATCTGTTTAAAAAGGTTGTTGTCTATGTCTATTCCTTTTTCACTGAATCTTTTGACATTCCTTACCTCCATATCTCCTGGAATGAAAATATTTTCTTCAGATTTTATTTCGCTGATAAATTCATCTACATCTACTTTGAATTCATTTACATCTACAAATTTAGAAGGGTCTATTGCTGCTATTAAATCACCCTTGGTGCACATTTCATTTGGATTTGCAGTTCCCGTCACATTTTTCCCAAACGATGCTCTAACAAGGGGTCCTGCAAGTAGTTCAATCATAAATGCAAGTGCATATCCTTTATGAGCACCAAAAGGCAGAATAGAACCTTTTAAAGCTGCTTCAGGGTTTATGGTGGGGTTACCCTCAGCATCTAGCGCCACATTTTCAGGAATTTTTTGACCCTTTCTTGCAGCTTCTAATAATTTTCCACGGGCAGAGGCAGAGGTGGCCATATCCACAGATACGTAATTCTTATCAGATGGAATTCCAATAGCAATAGGATTAGTACCAAGTATAGGTTCTTTTCCTCCGATAGGAGCTACTGCTGGTTCAGTATTGGCAATTACAATTCCTATCATATCTTGCATAATAGCCATATCTGAGTAATAACCAGCAACACCAAAATGATTGGAGTTATGTATTCCCACTAAACCAATACCAGTCTCTTTCGCTTTTTCAATTGCTATTTCCATTCCTTTATAGGTTACAACATGACCAAAGTTATGGTTACCATTCAAAAGTGCAGTGGAAATACTTTCTTTTTCCACAGTTATTTCTACCCCTGGCTTAATTGTTCCCACTTTCAAACCAGTTACATATTGAGGGAATCTTCCGATGCCGTGAGATGAAAATCCTTTAAAGTCTGCATCTGTTGTAACATCTGCAACTATCTCTGCTTCAGTTAAAGGTACGTCCATTTCTGTTAAAATTTTAATTATTATTGATTTTTCCTGTTTTGCACTTATTTTCATGTTATCCCTCTCTAAATACAAACTGTATACTTAAAATCAATTATTAAAATCAATTATTTGAATTTAATAATGTTCCCATCAAATGTTTTTATAGTTACAATTTCTTCATAGTCCTCTGAAACTGTTCCAATTTCATATGCGTGGTGGTATTCTCTGATAATTTCCAAGGCTTTTTTGGAATCTTCAGGGGATACTATCACCACAAAACCTATGCCCATGTTGAACACCCGGTACATTTCATTTAAGGGCACGTTAAGAGAGTATATTGATTTAAAAATTGGTGGAAGATCAGGTAAGTTTGTGATATTATAACTTATACCTTTTTTAAGTCTTTTAAGATTTAAAAATCCGCCTCCAGTTATATGGGCCAATCCATGAATATTTAAATCGCTTTTTAATATTTTCATTATGGCCTTGACATATATGGTAGTAGGTTTCAGTAATTCTTCACCTACATTAATATCAGAATAACCAGGCAGAGGATCATCTATATTCAATTCTGCTTTATCAAAAAATACTTTCCGGGCCAGACTTAGTCCATTGCTATGGATTCCATTACTTTTTATTCCAATTAAGACGTCGCCATCTTTAATGTCTTTTCCAGTAATGATTCTGTCGATATCCACTAAACCTATTCCAGTTCCAGCTAGATCAAAATCATTGACGATTTCAGGAAGAGAAGCTGTTTCACCACCAATTATGGCTATTTCAGACTCTTCTGCTCCTTTTGATAGTCCTATTCCTATTTGTTCTGCTATCATGGGTTCTGGTTTTTCTACTGCCAGATAATCCACCAGAGCTATTGGTTCGGCTCCGACACATAAAATATCGTTTACTACCATGGCAATACAATCAATACCTACTGTATCGTATTTATCCATCATTTTTGCCACTAGAATCTTGCTTCCAACCCCATCAGTGCTCATTGCAATTGCTTTGTTTCCTAATTTTACAAGAGCAGCAAAATGGCCTGATTCGGTTATAATTTCCCTATAATTTAAAGTTTTTTTCAACTTGGAAGTCAAGGCTTTAATGGTGAGTTCTTCTAAACTTATATCTACCCCTGATTCTGAATAGGTTACCATGGTATCTACCAACTCTTTCAAATAATAAAAAATAATAAAGTCTTTTAAATAATCTGTTATTTGTTCTGGCGCTTAATAAATGTTTATCATTATTCTGGTATGCCTTTTTAGGGGCATGGGAATTTTAATGAAGATAATAATTCATTTATTCATTATTAATGTCACAATATTTAAAGATCTACTGTATCCTAACTGTTTCAAGATTCATAGGAGTTTTAGTTTCTATTTTGTAGCTTCTATAAATGCTTGAGGCTAAATCCATTGTTTTATAATTGTCACCGTGACATATTAATACTTTTTCAGGTTTTGGAGAGATTTTTCTAACGTAATCCATAAGTTGTTTACGGTCAGAGTGTCCACTGAATCCATCAATGGTTTTAATATTCATTTTAACATTGTAAACATTTGTTTTCCCATCTTCTTTTAGTGGAATTTCCTTCCATCCTTTTTGTATTCGTCTTCCCAAAGAACCTTCAGCCTGATAACCAACAAAGACTAGGGAATTTCTCTCATCTCCACATAACCATTTGAAGTATTCTACAGAATTTCCTCCAGTAAGCATACCTGATGTTGAAAGAATTATGGAAGGTTCTCCCTCTACAATTTCCTTTCTTTCGTCGATTCCATTCACCTTGTGGAACACATCTGAAATAAATGGATTTCTGCCGATATGAAATATTTGATCTCTTAAATCTTTGCTCAAATACTCCGGACGGGCGGTATGAATGGCAGTAGCTTCCCATATCATTCCATCAATATAAATAGGAACTTCATCTATTATTCCGTGCCGTATATACTCTTCAAGCACTATCATAAGTTCTTGAGCTCTTCCAACCGCGAATACAGGGATTAATATTTTACCTCCGCGCTGCAGAGTATTATAGATAGTTTTGATAAGATCTTTTTCCGCGTTATTTCGGCTGGTTTGGACATCATCGTGGCCACCGTAAGTACTTTCCATTACTAATGATTCAATTCGTGGAAATTTAAATACAGATGGTTCTAATAGTCGACTTCTTTCAAATTTAAAGTCTCCAGTGTATACCATGTTGTGTTGTCCATCACCTATGTGCATATGGGCCATGGCCGAACCTAAAATATGACCTGCATTATGAAGGGTAAGGCGAATATCTGGAGCAATATCAGTAACTTCGCCATAATCAAGTGTTATTGTATGTTTAATGCTTTTTTTAACGTGTTTTACATTAAATGGAAGTGGACTGTCTTCTCTATGGGCTATGTCTATATGATCCAGTTGTAAAAGCGTCATTAAATCTCTAGTAGGTGTAGTACAGTAAACTGGTCCCTCATATCCATAATGGTAGAGATATGGTAAAAATCCAGAGTGATCAAGGTGGGCGTGTGATATGATAACTGCATCTAAATCATCAAGGACAAATTCTGGAACATTCAAATATGGATACGCACTTTTTTCGTCTGCACCAGCTACATTAACACCACAATCGAGTAAAACCTTGCTATTGGGTGTTTGTAAAAATAAACATGATCTACCAACCTCTCTAAACCCTCCAAGAGAAGTTATTCTGGCCCAATCGTTTTCTGCCTTTATTTCTTGGTGTATTCGATTCCCCAATTGTTGTAAGATTTGTTTTCGTTCTTTGCTGTTTTTTCTAAGAGTTCTTCTTATTCTTTGTATAATTTCAGATGAAATTGGGGGTGTTCTCAATATTTTGGGCGCCCAACCAATTCTTCTTACTATTTCTCTTGATGTGGCCCCATATTTTCCGATCACTAATCCTGGTTTCCGGGCTTCTATTATGACTTCACATGTAACTTCATCAAACGAAATATTGGTTATCTTAGCATCTTCTGGCACGATTTCATGTATTTTTTTTATTGATTTTTCTGGATCCATAAGCACAGAACGATCAGAACGGATTATTATCCTTTTTCTAATATCTTTTGCCAAGTCTCTTATAAGTTCACCATTTTCGGTTATAATTTCCGGGTTTTTGGTGTATATAACAACTTCAGGACCTTCAAATTCCACTTTAGCTACTTGAACTCTTTGTGGCAATCTATGTATTATTGTATTTTTAATTTCTTCTAGAATCTCTGATCCCATAACATCACTTCGAAAAAAATAGAAATAAGACTGTGAACAATTGTTCACAGCTTAAAAGCGTTAATTAATTAAAAAAAAGTTCTATAAATTATCTGTAAAATCAGGCAATATCTTTAATCTTTTTTTCAACTTCTTCTTTTGTAAGCTTTTTAAAACCTTCATCTGCAGTTATTGTGGCTACAAGTATGCCGTTTCCAGAAAAAGCATCTCGTTCCATAGCAGATTTAATGGCTCTAATAGCAATGTCAACACCCTCTTCAATGTACACGTCATCAGTATACCGGTCTTCTAGGACACCATATGCTACTGGTGATCCAGAGCCGGTTGAAATAAATTTATCTTCAATCATTCCACCGGTAGGGTCAAGTGAGTAAACTTTAGCTCCAGTGTCATCAATTCCTCCGATTAATGTTTGAACGAAAAATGGATAAAATCTAGATGAGTGTAAAATGTTTGAGGCAAGAGCCGCGGCAGATTCGATACTAATCTTCTCGCCGTTTCTTAGTTTGTAAAGTGCTACTTCTGCACTTATGTATTTCATGAGGCTTTGTGCATCTGAGACAGCCCCAGCAATGGTTGCTCCGATATGATCATCAATTTTGAAAATTTTATCAGCAACCTTATGGGCAATTAAGTTACCCATTGTAGCTCTCCTTTCTGTAGCAAAAACAACTCCATCTTTACAAGTTATTGCGACAGTGGTAGTGCCTTTTAATCGATCTTTATCATTCATGAGTACACCTCTAAATAAAAAATAATAACAAAAATAGTTTCTAACCCTAACTTAGATTTCATGTTATATAAATATTGTTGGTATGGTAATTTTATTTATTAATTTATTAAAGGAAATTTTATAGAATCAATTTCATTTTACAAATCTGATATAATAAATTATTCGGTTTAAAAAATAGAGACAATTTTCAAACCTTATCCAATATTAGTATCTTTTTCATGATTAATAAATCTTTAAAAAAAATAATCTTATAACTTTAGTTTTTAGACAGTTCTTAAAAAATTAAAAAGATGTAATTAGGTGATTATTACATCTAGTTTATCTTCTTTTATTCCGTTTTTAATTTCACGAGCAATTCTTCGACCCATACTCATAAATTGGCCGAACATGAGATAGCTGTATGCAGATGCATGCATGAAACTGTTGGTTCCTCCATCAATTCGGGCACTCATCTCAAATACCACTATTTCCAGATCATCAGTACATAGGGTCTGTAAACAGAATGGACCATTCATTCCAGGGGGCACTAATTCTTTAGCTGCTTCAACTAAGCTATCTCCTATATCAAATACTTGTGGAAGTAGAGATTCTCTCATAACTACTGGATGATTCCCGGTTATAACATAGGATGGATCTAGTCCAATATCTAACTGGTCTTTTGCAGGTATTCTGCACAAACCATCGATGTTTGATTCAAATCGGCTATCCATTCCCAGAACTTCCACTTCATCTTTAAGTGCTGAGTAAAAGAAGTGAATACAATAATTACATCCAGAAACATATTCCTCGATGTGGGCTTTATCAACATCTTCTGGTTCTATCCATTTCCTTTTAAGCATGGAATCAATTTTCTCATTGAATTCATCAGTTGATGAGGCAACAAAGTATCCTTTTCCTCCTCTTGCTCCAGGAAACTTAACCATAACTGTTCTGTCAATTTCTTTATGGTTTTTATATTTGTTGGGTATTCTTATATCTGATTCAATCATTAATTTTCTTTCCAGATCTCTCTCAGATTCCCATCTTAGAATGTCCCGGTTTCCAAACATAGGCACAAAAAAATCGTTTTCCACACGGTCAAGACCAGCGTAGGCGACGAAAGATCCGTGAGGCACCACAATACTATTCATATCTCTTAGTTGGGATTGAACCTCTTCATTTATTATATCTTTGAATTGATCTACCATGATGTATTCATCTGCAACATTAAATCTTTTGTAGGGAACTTCTCGTCCTTTTTCACAAACAACAGCAGTTTTAAAACCTTCTTCTTTTGCTCCTTTCAATATATGTAGTGATGTGTGACTTCCTAAAGTCGCAATGGTTATATTTTCCTTGTCATAATCATCAAGGATACTAAGTATTTCTTGTCTGTTTACTTTACTCATTTTATCTCCCCTGAGAATTCTTTAGAAATTAATAGGATATTGATAAATTCTAATAGTTATTTTTTTTGTCTTGAGTCTTGATTAATGAAAAAATTAAATTGATAAAAAGTTTTTATATAATCAATTAGTCAGGATAGGTTACTCAATTACGATTTTTAGTCAATTATAGATTAAACTATATTTTTAGGTGATTAATATTATTAAAAAATAATTTTAAATTAATATACGATATTTTTATTAATTATTCTTGCTTAATCGATATTTATGGACAATTTGGAAATTAAAGCATGTTATTCGATTTAAATATCATTTTTATTCGTAATGTATAATTTGTATAAATGACATAGATTTTTCCATGAAATGGAAATTAATTGGGGATGTTATGATATTAAAAAAAGATGTTCCCCAGCCAGAAGAGTTGTTGTCTGTTCAGGGGGTTAAAACAGTTGTTAAATTAGGTTCTATAAATGGATTAAAAAGAGAACCTCAAATTGAGGTTCTAGCAGGGCAGGGAACTGAAACAATTCATAAAGAAAATAAATGTTTTTTTAAATTAGATGTTGCCAAGGTTATGTGGTCTAAGGGCAATTCTACAGAACGTATGCGTATTGCGAAACTTGTTGAGGATGAAGAAGTGGTGGTTGACATGTTTGCAGGTATAGGATATTTTTCAGTTCCCATAGCCCGTCATTCTAAACCCTCAAAAATCTATTCTATTGAAATAAACCCGGTTTCTTATGAGTATTTATGTGAAAATATAAAATTAAATAAGGTTGATGGTATTATTGAACCGATTTTAGGAAATTGTCGAGATGTACATCCTCCAAAAAGTGCAGATAGGGTTTTGATGGGATATATTGGCGATACTCATCAGTACCTGGATATTGCTTTAGAAACTCTTAATGAAGGTGGAATTATCCATTATCATGAGTCTGCACCGGAAAAAATTAAATTCAAAAGACCCATCAAAAGGATTAAAGAAGCAGCCAGAGATTTTGATGTCCAAATATTGAATGAAAGGGTTATAAAAAAGTATTCACCAGGGGTCTGTCACGTGGTAATTGATGCAAAAATTAACTAATATTAGGTTTAAATAATTAGATAAGAGGGATATAATGGATTTTTTAGAGGTTATAAAGGATAGAAGAAGTATTAGAAAATTTGAAGATAAAATAGTTGAAGATAAATTAATAGAACAAATCATTTTAAATGGAATATGGGCTCCTTCTGCAGGCAACATTCAAAGTTGGGAGGTGGTTGTTGTACAAAACAAAGAACAAAGATCGAAAATAGGTAAAGCAGCTTATATGAGGGATTTTGTTTCTAAAGCTCAATTTATACTAGTAGTCTGTGCAAATATGCATCGTTCAGCCGAAGTTTATGGTGAAAGGGGCAGTGATCTTTATTGTATCCAAGATGCAGCAGCAGCCACCCAAAATATGCTTCTAACAGCTCATTATCTGGGTTTAGGGGCTTGTTGGCTTGGTTCATTTGATGAAAATTTGGTTATTGATGTATTGAATATTCCTGAAGGTGTTAAACCCGTAACATTAATCCCCATTGGTTATCCTGATGAAAAACCTTATCCACCTACCCGGAGAAGCATAGATGAGGTTATTCACTTGGAAACATATTGATATTATATCAATAAACGGTATTTTTTAATTTTGAATTACTAAATGTTTTGGATTTTAAATTTATATAGATGTAATGGATACAAACTCAATATGATCATTATAGGTATAGATTTGGCAGGCAGACCAGATAATTCAACTGGTATATGTATTTTAAATAATTCAGAGATGAATTTTAAGGTTTTATACTCTGATGATGAAATAATCGATGAAATTAATGAGTTAAAACCGGACCTAATTGTTATTGATGCTCCAACTTCACTTCCTCGGGGAAGGTGTTGTTTAGAAAAAGATTGTGAATGCAGCAAGAGGGGAGGACATTTTAGAGAAGCAGAAGTAAAAATCAGGAAATACGGCCGAGTTTTACCGCTTACATTTCATGGAATGAAAATGCTAACAAAAAGGGGTATAAATCTTTCCAAAAAACTTAAAACTAAATATCAACTCATAGAAACTCATCCTAGAACTGTCCAAAAAATGTTAAAAATTAAAGATGTTTACCAATATTTTAAAGACTATTCTAATCTTTTTAGCTTTGCAGAATATAATTCTCATGAAAATATTTCAAGTCATGAGTTAGATGCAGGGTTAGCTGTATTAACTGGATATTTTTATCTAAAAAAAAGTTTTATTGAGTTGGGTGATATTGAAGAAGGTGTTATTATTCTTCCGGACAATAAAATAAAGTTAAATAATTTAAAGAATTTTACCATTTAGATTTTATTTTCGTTTCATTTTAAAAAATTAGAGTTATACTCATTATAATCTTATTTTAAAACTAAAAAATCCACAATATTCATGTAATATGGTCTCATTACTGTTAATACTATAAAAAACCTTAAATGTCTAAAGTCAAGTAGATAATTTTATATTCTATCATTGATTATATATCTCCTTGCAATTTTAAAGTCATATTTTAATGAATAATCATGATTATTCTGAGGGGGAGGGATATTTGGCTGAATTCAAAATCCTAATTCAAGAAAATGGTAGTTTAAATGCATCAGAATTGGAGAAAAAACTTAAATTATGGGGTTATGATGCAATTAAATTTGATTTTTCTGGAAGAAATATAATAAAAAAGGTCAAAAATATCCAGCCGGACCTAATTTTAATGGATAACATATTAAAAGATTCATTAGATAAATTTGAAAGGGGAATTATTACTCATTCTAATGTTCAGGTCCTTTATTTAACTTCTAACAATTATGGACTTCCATCTAAAATATTAAACACTTCTGAATCAGCAAGTTACCTAGTAAAACCCTTTAATGATAATGACTTAAAGTTCGTTTTAGAAAATGCTGTTGAGAAAAATAATATTGAAAAACGCTTAAAAAAAACTTTAAATTATCTCCAGTTTATTTCAGACAACATGATCGATTGTATTGGTCAACTGAATTCAAAGGGAATAATTCAATATGTTAGTTCTTCTATTAAGAAAACATTTGGTTATGATCCAGAAAAACTTGTAGGAAAATCTATTTTTGAATTTTTACATTCTGATGATTTAGATAGAACATTAACTGCTTTTAAAGAGGATATAGCTTCAAATACTCAGACAATCATACAAAATCGTTTTAAACATTATGATGGACACTATGTATGGATCGAAACTGTGGGTAACCCTATAACAGAGGATTCAGGTAAGGTTATAGGAGTTGTTTTTAGTACTCGTGATATAACTAATCGTATTGAAATAGAAAAGGAATTAAATGAAATAAAAAACCGTTTTCAACGGATAAATAGTTTAATGAATGATTTAATCAGTGAAATAGATTCTGAAACTAATTTTGTATATTTAAGCCCATCTTATAATAGAGTATTGGGTTATAATCCTAAAGAACTATTGGGTAAATCAATATTTTTACATATTCATCCAGAAGATCAAAGGCATGTTATAAAGACATTTAGAAAAGTTATAGTTTCTGGAAAATCTGAGAAAATAGTAAGTCGACATAAGCATGCAGATGGTCATTATTTGTGGATAGAATCAATTGGAATCCCTTATATTGATGAAAATGGAAATTTTAATGGGTGTTTAATAACTGCTCGCGATATAACCGTGCGAAAAAAGATGGAAGACATTTTAGAATTTCATAGTCAGATCACAGAAAATCTAGCTTCTGGAGTAATAGTTGTTTGCGCCGCAGATTCAACTATTGTTTATACTAATACCATGTTTGATGTCCTATTTGGTTATGATAAGGATGAAATCATAGGTCAGAATGTGGTCAACTTATTTTATGACGATGACGATGAATCTTCGATTTCCACATATAAAACTATAATGGATATTCTTAAAAGAGAAGGAAGGTGGGAAGGAGAGTTAAAAAATGTTAAAAAGAATGGAGAAATATTTTGCAGTCATTTAATTATTTCTACATTTGATTCACATGAACATGGAAAGGTTTGGATAGGTGTACATGAAGATATAAGTAAACGTAAAAAGATGGAAAAAGCTTTAGAAAATGCATCAAAATATGCGAGAAATCTTATTGAAGCTAGTTTAGATCCTATGGTTACCATAAGTCCTAATGGAAAAATAACTGATGTTAATAAGGCTACAGAAAATGTAACTGGATTGAATCGTGAAGAGTTAATAGGAACTGATTTTTCTGAGTATTTCACTGATCCTGATAAAGCAAAGATGGGTTATCAAAAAGCCCTATTCTTTGGTTCTCTCCAACATTATCCATTAACCATTAGGCATAGTTCTGGAAATGTTAAACAAGTCCTTTATAATGCTACAGTTTATAGAAATAATATGGGAGAAGTAGAAGGAGTGTTTGCAGCAGCTCATGACGTGACAAAACTTAAAAAAGCGAGAAAAGCACTTAAAAATAGTGAAAGATATTACCGTTCACTTATAGAAAATACTCTTGATGTTATTTTTGTTTTAGATGATGAAGGAAATGTTAATTATGCTAGTCCTTCTATAAAACGGGTTTTTGGTTATGAAGCAGACGATATAATTGGATTTAATGTTTTTGATTTTATACATCCTGAAGATTTACCTGAAATTTTAGATATCTTTTTCAGAGAAATAGAAAATGATGCATCTAATATCAGATTAACTGTGCGTTGTCAACATGAAAATGGATCTTGGCTTCGATGTAAAATTGTTGCCCAAAATCTTATTAATGATCCTGCTGTAAATGGTGTAGTAATCAATGCACGTGATATTACGGAAAGGTATGATTGAAATGTAAAATCCCTTAAATTATGATGTGAAATCACTTACTTTTTATTTAATAATCATAAAACAATCTTTTATTTGAAAATAGAATAGACTAAATTAATATATCATTTAAAAAAGTAAATTACATTTTAATTTCTTTGATCTTGTTTAATATACCTTCATCTAGAAATTCCGGAGAAATAAATTTATCATATACTGGTAATCTCTCTTTCAATACAAAACCAGCTTCTTCGGTTAAATTTTTTAAATCTTCCATTTCTGGCCAGGGTGCTTCGGGGTTTACATAATCTTTTGTAAGTGGTGATAATCCACCCCAATCGTCAGCACCAGCCATTAAAAATATTTGGGCGTTGTGATGATTCAAATTTGGAGGAACTTGAATTCCTACATCTGGAAAAAGGAGTTTAGTAACTGCTACCATTTTAATCATTTCAATTAGAGAAGGTTCTTTATAATTTTCCATGGGTATGCCTACTTTAGGCTTGAAATTCTGAATAATTATCTCCTGGATATGACCATATTTATTCTGTAATCTTCTCAACTCCAATAGAGATTCAGCTCTTTCTTTTATATTTTCCCCAATACCGATAAGCAAGCCGGTGGTGAATGGTATTTTCAGTTTTCCTGCATTTTCTATAGTTTGGAGTCTTAGCCATGGATTTTTACCAGGACTTTTTTCATGAGCGATGGTATTCATTAAACGAGTGCTGGCTGTTTCTAACATTAATCCCATGGAAGCATTAACTTCTTTTAACATTTTTAACTCTTTTTTCTTAAGAATACCCGGATTACTGTGAGGTAGAATATCTGTTTTTTTCAAAGTTTCAGCACATAGAAAATATAAATATTCCACCATATTTTCGTATCCTAATTTTTCGAGTATACTTTTCACGTCTTTATTTTCCTCTGGACGTTCACCAAAGGTAAAAAGAGCCTCTCTACATCCATAAGCACCAGCTTTTTTTAAAATTAATGATATTTCTGAGGGGAACATTATTATTTTTGATTTAGAGCTAGTTGGTTCATTTCTAAAGGTACAGTAGCCACATTCATTTCTACAGATGTGGGTAACTGGTAGAAAAACATTTTTAGAATAAGTTATAACATTTTCGTTTCGTTTAGAGTTAGCAATAGACATTAATGACAAAATGTCTTCATTTTTTGCGTCTAGAAGGGAAATTATTTCCTTTTTAGAAAGACCAGACATTTTATCTCCTTTATTCTACGCTTGCCACCACTACTTCAACAAAACGGGGACCTATACCACTTTTGTCGGCCCACATAACTATAAATATTCCTGCATTATCCATAATACCAAGAGAATATTCAACGTCACAATTCATTGCTTCGAGAGATTCTTTTAATCGATAAATACCATAAACATCAGTTTCGCCTTGTATTTCAACGTTATTCCTTATCCTTTCGTCCATGATTCCTATGACGTCAGTGGCTTCATCTGAAAAAACATCAACTTCCTTCGCGCCAAGCTTTTTTAAAAGTTTTGAAAGTACTTTGGCCATATCATGGGCAGCAATCTTTTTACGTGACATTCCTCTCACAATTAAGATATTTGAAGCATCTAAGGCTGGCCTTGATCCTTCAAAAGCTTCCAACTCACCCATAATTGTACTTGCTACTTTACGTAGTATTATCACTGGTTATCCTCCTGATTAAATATCTTAAAAAAAGTTGTACATGTTACCTAAATTTTCATAAATCTTTATTAAAGATTATTGGTTTCCATTCCTTCAATCTCGTATTTTAATTCACCTAAAGTTGCAACTTTTTCTGCAAAAGCATTATGTCTGTGTATACTTTCTTCGTTGACTTGTCTGACTGTGATCATTGTATCGTCAGGAAGATGATAATAGGTTTTAATAATTTTATGAACCATATTTCTAACACAATCTTCAACAAACATTGGATTTTCATGAGCTTGCATAACAATAGCATTCTCATCAGGTCTTTTTAATAATTCACAGACAGATGAGCTCATGGAATCTTCAATTATTTTAATAAGATCTTCTCCACGAATACTCTGCTGTTGCGGTACTTCCATCATGATCATCCCTCTTCCTCTTTGATTGTGAGAGGCGAAAGATACAGTATCTAGAACCTTTTGGGTGGTTTCTTCATCCAGAAACTCTAATAATTTTTGTTTAGAACTCTCTTTTACTGATTCTTGAGCACAGGGACAAACTGTCATACCTATAACTTCCGCACCGATCATTTTTCTGATTATTACATCATCACCTTCACGATAACCGATTGCATCGGCCATAATCTTGGTCATTTCCTGCGTTTTCACCCTGGTAACTGGAGATTTCTTCATAAACATAAAATCACTTTGCATGCTAACTTCAGCTCTTTTAGCATACTTGTGCTTTTTTAAAAGGCAACTCACAATTTCAGCACAAAGTGATTCTATTTCTACAGCAGTGCTAGTCACAGCTTCCTCAAGAACGTCACTGATTGCTTCAGGATTTCTTGACATATGAATTCCTCTCTGAGTACTTGGAAGATCAACAAACGCATCAAAGGTCGGTAGCAGTATTATTGGTCTTTTATTTTCTCTTTCAATTTTTAAAAGTTTTTTAACCCCCGTAACTCCTACTCTAGTAAGATGGACAGGTATTTTAGGTAAATTGTCCTGTGTGTCTGGGTAACAAACTAAACTCAAATGGTTCACCCCGTTGGTTATAATTTACATATTTAGTACACTGAAATGATTCTAATTATAATAAATTTAAATAAATTAGATCATCGCATAATATACTTTCAATAATGTTTTTAATAAATTAATTAAAGTTAGAACTATAAGTTACTATATTCTTTTCGATTATTTTTCAAAAAAATTTTATTAATTTAATTTATTTTTAAAACCATATTTTTTTTAAATTGTTAAATGAATACCATAAAAAATTCAACAAATTCCATGTTAATTATTTAATCACTTAATTATTTAAAATATTTTTGAATTCAGAAGGACTTATGTCCTTTAAATTCTTAATTAAATATATTTCTGCATTGTAAATCTTTTTACCTCTTTTTCCAAGAATTTCCCCTGCTTTATCTGCTTCTGATATTATTAACATATTTTCAGGATCAAATTGTTCAATTTTTCTATTTATGTCATTTTGAACGTGTTCTATTTTCTTTTTAATAGGTTTGAGAGCAGATTCAGGAATTTTTGGATTTAGTATTTTCATATCATTAACATCCAACGGCACTCCTGCAACTATAATACGTTGCACATCAACTCCAAAATGGGTGAACAACTTTTTAAAACTGTTTTTTGTAGTTAAAAAAATGAATTTTTGGGATAAATTTTTAATTTCGTCCTCAACATTCTTTTCAGGGATTACTCCAAAATCAGAAAGTATAACATCAATCTTCTCTCTAAGTCCAATAATTTTGTCACAGAATTCCTGAGCTACTTCTTTGTTTAGATTATGAGAAGGTCTAGTTGAATATATAAAGTCTTCCATATCAATTATTTTATATAAAATTTCTTCAAAATCATCTAAATTAATTTTACCACTTTCAGCGGGTTTAAAATTTTCTTCACTATCTTTAAACTTTCCAGCATTTTTAATTAAATGTTGGGCCTGTTCTATTCGTAATTTATCCATAATATCTCCTCAAAATTCAAAAAAAGGTGAAAATTTATCTTTTATTGATTTAAATAAACTTTTTGTTTCATCTGAAACATGGGAAAGGTCAACATTATAATCATTGTTTTCTTTATGATTATTAAGTGCATTTAAAACCTTCATATTGCACCGTCCCATGGTTTCTGGATCATAACCCCCTTCCAGGATAAGAACAGTTTTTTGGGCAATTTCATTCATTTGAGCAGTTATCCATGGATAAAAATCGTCATCAAGATTTGTATTTGATAGAGGATCATTAGCATGCCCGTCAAAACCAATATCCATAAAATGGAAATCCGGCTGGAATTGATCGGCCACTGGTTTTAAAATTTTTTCTAAAATATAAATATAATCCTGATTATTTGAAAAGGATGGCATGGGCATACAGAGATTAAATCCTTCACCCTTAAATGAACCCATTTCCTCTACAAAACCTCGTCCTGGAAAAATAGTCCGGGGATCTTGATGAATAGAGATGTATAAAACATCAGGGTCCTGATAAAATATATCTGCAGTTCCATTTCCGTAATGAACATCGCAGTCCAATACCATGAATTTTTTAATTTCATAAACTTCTCTTAAATATTCTATGGCAATGGCAATATTGTTGAAAATGCAAAAACCCATAGATCTCTGGGAGGTGGCATGATGGCCTGGTGGCCTTCCAATAGAATATGTGCTCTGATTATTTTCTAAAGCAATTTGTGATGCGGTGATGGCCCCTCCGGCAGAAATTTTAGCAATTTGATATGTGTCTGGAGTTGCATAAGTGTCAAAATCAATATTTCCCCCTCCTTTGCTACAAAAATCTTCAATAAAATTAACATGCGATTGAGAATGCACCTTTAAAATATCATTTTTTGAAGCAGGATGGGGTGAAACAATATCTAAATCTCTTAAAGAATCGTCTTTCTCAATATAATCCATTATGACTTTTAAACGTCCCTGATTTTCAGGATGATATATATCGTTATGTTTTCTATATTCTTCTGAATAAACCAGAACTGTCATTTTAAAATCCCTCTCTTTTTATATCTATATTTTTTGAGGTTATTTAATTTGATGATTCTAATGGATAATTTTTGAAAATTAAAAATTAAATAAAATTATATAGTTTAAAAATCATAATAACCGATGTAAATTTATTCCTCGGAGGGGTGTTATGGAAATTGAAGATCCAATTAAAACAACTGTTGAAGAACTTTTAAAGGTTTTAGCCACGGAAAATGTTATCGGTGAGATAATAGAGACTGATGATAAAGTTTTAGTACCTGTAACAAAGATGGGATTAGCTTTTGGTGCAGGTATGGGTGAAGGTACTGGACCCAGTGCAGACTCTGGTGGAAAAGGAGCTGGAGCTGGAGGGGCTGCCGGAATAGAACCTATTGCTATAGTGGTAGTCTTTAAAGGATTATCTGGCCCAACTGGTGTAAAAGTACTACCTTTGACTTCTCCCGGACCAATAGCTAGAACTATAGGTGAAATTGGTTCGGTCGTGCTTGATGTTGTAAAAGAACAACGTGAATCCATGAAAACCGGTAAAAAAGAAGAGAAAGAAGCAGAAGAAGGGGAAAAATAAAAGCCTAATTAATTTGAACTCGAGTGGATCCAGGTGATCTATACTGTGGTAATTGCCATATTACTTATTATACTATTTTTGATAGTAAGTATACTGGTAATTCCTCTTCATATTACATTTGAATTCTTAAAAAGCGATTCAGATATTAATGGGTTCTTAACCGTAACATGGATGAGAATTAAATTATTTCAAAGAACCATTCCTTCAACTAAACCATCGAAAAAAGATGAAAAAGAGGAAAAAGAGAAGAAAACAGATTTTAATAAAATCTTAAAATTAATGCCTGATTTTTTAGATTCATTACCCTATTTAAGTCGATTAATAAACCAGTTTTTTAGATCCATTAATATAATATATATTAAATCTAAAATAATCATAGGATTTTATAGTTATACTGATACAGCATTAACTTGTGGCTATTTATGGTCTTTAGCAGCTTTTTTAAAAACTTTTCCTAATATTTGCCTTTATATAGAACCTGATTTTCAAAAAGAACGTTTAGATATTTCATTTAAATTAAAAGTTAAATTAAAGCTGTTATGGGTTGTAATAGAAGCTATAAGGGCATTTATGAAAAAACCGATTAGGGTACTAATAAAAGATTTAAGAAGCTTAAATTAACAATTTACCCATTTTTTACCAAATCTTGGTGGAGTTATCCTTATGGATATAACGAGTTTGAATTTAATTCATGATTCAGAGAACGATTTAATTTTTGGAAATCCTATCAATATTGGTGATAGAGTACTAATTCCTTTAATTGAAATTTTTAGGATGAAAAAAAGAGAATTTTTAACTTGTTCCATAAATCCATCAGCTATTCTTTTATCTGAAAGATTAAGCTCAAAAGCTTGTGAAAATACTCTTATTATATTGATGGCTCATGAAGAAACAGATACAGTATCTAATTTAATAAATTTCATTGATTCCAAAAAATCTTTTATTTTAGATGAATTAGGTATAACCATTGATATTGATAAATTAAATGTTATATACCCATTAAAAGAAATAAAAAATGAAGAAGATGATAATAAAACAAAAAGATGATTATAAACTTTTTATCACTATAAAAATGCGATTATATCCTTAAAATAAAATTAAAATAAGTTTTTGATATAAATTAAAATTTTTAGAATTCAAAATCTTCCAATTTACCCCATTGCAAGTCACCACAGCGTATTTCAACTGGGAGATTCATTATTTTCTTCTTTATTTCTGCTTTTTCTTTGCAATTGCACGGTACTATTACGTAGAACTTTGTGTCTGGTCTGTAACTAAATCTTCTCCACTTGTGTTCATGGTTAAATAAAACAGTATCACATGTCTCAACTTCGACTAAAATTTCTTTTAAGCCCCTAATGGCACGAATGTCGGGGGAGTGACCCATGCATTCTTCTGGTTTGCCGTTCGGATGATTAATATGATCTGCCTGTACAGTATAACCTTTTCTTTCTAAGTTATTCACTACTGAACGTATCAATTTTTCGTGAACTTCGGCCATAAATTTAGTTCTATTCATTGAAATCTCCTTATAACATTTTAACAGAATTAAAGTCTTCTTTGACTATATTCAATACAGTTTGAGTGTTAGTCCGTTGGGTATCTCTTTCCTTTAACAATCCTTTAATAAATTCATCAAGATCATTTGTATCTTTAAATTTGGTGATCATTATTGCATCAAACTCACCGGTCACATCATACAGACATAAAACATTTTTGTGGTATGCAGTTTTATCTTCCCAGTTCAGTAAAACACCCCCTTTGACTCTTACACCTATAACTGTTGTTAATTTATAGCCTAACTTATCATGATCAATTACTGGAACAAATTTTTTTATTACTCCTGTTTTCATTAATTTTTCGATACGATTGTGAACAGTACCTATTGAAACATCTAATTTACGCGAAATTTTTCTATAGGACATTCTTCCGTCTTCATTTAATAAATTGAGGATTTCTTTATCAATATCATCAAGGGCGATGATCCCATCGGTTTTTTCGTTTTCTTTCATCAAAATCACCTAATGACTGAACATTGTTTATAGTATATACAATTATTATATAAATACTTATACATTTTTCATGAGAGTATGGAAATAGTTTAAATATAAGTTTGAACTAGCTAATAGTAAGGTGGTATAATGGATTTGTTAAATGATGAAACTGTAAAAATGAGATATATTGCTTTGGTTAAGAAAGGAATAATAGAAGATGAAGAATGTTCGTCGTATACTCGAAAGGTTGACATAGATCCATGCATGCTGAAACACGTAAAAAAATTTGAGGAATACTTCATACCGGGCACGGTCCTGATAAGTGAAAGAGCAAGTTATAAGCTGCGTATTGAATATCCAGTTGAATAATTAATTAAAAATCTAAATAATATTTTATATAATGTTTTTACAACTCTATTTTATTTAAAGTTATCATAATCTCCTTATATTATTTTATTTGTCCACATTTTTTTATTTAAATTTTTTTAAATGATTTTCATTATATTTAGATTAATATTCCGAGGTTAATTACAGATCAAATAATAACTAGCTGTCCTGTTGGTGTTATACTATATTTTTCGAATAATTGTGATTGTTCCACTAATCCATTCTCTACTAAGCCAGTCAGGTGTTTATAGACCATAGCTCGGGATATTCCAACTTTTTGTCCAATGGAAATTGCAGTTAAATTCTCTTCATTCAATGCTTCCAGAATTTTCATTCGGGTTTTAGATAATTCCAGTTTTAAGTTGGGTAGACGCACGGCTTCTTCATTGTAACAGATGAAAATGCCGTCAACTTCTTCTTTATTTGCCATGAAACTTAACAGAGGACCTAAACCATCTCCGTTGAAACCGACAAAAACTTCACCATGTGTTTTTGCACCTTGAATTATCTTTGATATTTTTTTACACACATCCAATGGATCAACACTATCTATTAAAATTTCGCCTCCCTTGAAATATTTGTCCAAACTACTTTTTCCACTTCCTTTTTCATGTATAGTTATCAATCCATCCACCTGAATTTTCATGGAAACTTCTAGGAGGCACTTGCCTTTTAGATTTGTTATTAATGTTCTCATTCCATCACCTGAAGATATCATTTTTTAATATCTATTCATATTGTTATAATATGTCTCACTTATATATTGAATGGTCTAATTTATCTATTTCAAAATAGCAACATTTATTAGAAGACTCTATTAATTGAATCATAATTATCTTTAATAAATAAAACCTATTTAAGGGGAAGATTCAATGACAACAGAAGAAAAGGTCATTTCAGGAAAATATATGACTACGAGAACTATAAATGTTGAAATCAAAAAAGCATTAGATGAAAATGAAAAAAATCTAAATATAGAGGTTACCAAACCTTTTGATTCGGTAGCTGTAGGTCTATGTTGCGATGCAGACATCACCTTGGCTGGTAGTCCTGGAGATTTTGCCGGAGCACTTAACGACGGAGCAAAAATCTCAATAAAAGGCAATACGGGACGTTATGTTGGGAATAACATGACTTCTGGTGAAATAATTGTCGAAGGATCTGCGGATGATGGTGTGGGCTTCGGTACTTATGATGGAACTATTATGATTCGTGGAAATGCAGGTAAAGGAGTAGGGCAACTGAATAAAGGCGGTACAATTATTATTGATGGAAATATAGGAGATTTATCAGGACTTTACATGCTAAGTGGAAACATCATCGTCACTGGAAATGCAGGAAATGACACAGGAGATTGGATGATCGGTGGTTCCATTTATGTGGGGGGTAAATTTGAAACTGGAACCAATGCAGTAATTAAAGAATTAACCCTTGATGATAAGCTTAAATTAAAGAAATTATTTGATGCATATTCTATTAAATCAGATATCGAAAATTTCAAAAAAATTGAAAATAAAGAAATTAGGCCATTCTATGGCTAATTGAAGGTGATAAAATGAATCAGATTCTTTTAACTAATCCAGAAAAATGTGATGGATGTAACGAATGTGCAGAGGCTTGTGCCAGTATAAATGGTGAGAGTGCTTTATTTTTACATAAAATGACTAAGGGTTATCAAACTGTTGTATGTCAACAATGTATCGATCCTGCATGTGCACGTGGATGTTTTAAAGATGCAATATACCGTGAAAACGGTATCGTAAAAATAAATCAAGATGAATGTGCGGGATGTAAATTGTGCATGTTGATGTGTCCAATTGGAAGTATTACTTACACAGAACAAGGAATGCTAAAATGTGATCAGCAATGTGCAGAATCAAATGGGGGAAAACCAGTATGTGTGGATGCATGTGAACAAGGTTGTTTAGAGGCTGTTAATGTAAAAGAATTCGCCACAGGTCTTCAGAGAGGATTTGAAGTGAATGGAAAAACATCAAACTCATCTCCTTCCCTAAATCCGGCTTCACCAGCCACAGATCTGGAAGCTGCAACTCAAGGACTTTGTGTATTTTGTGGTACTTGTGAAATTGTATGCCCTACCAATGCAATAGAAATAGTGGATAACCGACCTAAAATTGACAAAAATAGATGTATTTTATGTGGATCCTGTTTAGCTGCGTGTCCAGTGTTAATACCTACTGGAGCCGGAAGTATATGGGATCCTAGGACAATAGCAGATATTAGATATACTTCAAAGGCAGGTAAATATGTTTTAAGAGGTTTTGGTACTGAAAGGCGTTTACCTAATTTTGATGATATAATAATTTTACCTGCACAAGCATCAATTGCTCCTGTTGACAAGTATAGGGAGGCATGTAATACAAAAGTGGTATTGGGTACCCGATTTGCTGAAGTACCACTGGTTCTTGAATCACCAATACTTATTGCAGGTATGTCTTTCGGTGCTTTAAGTAAAGAATGTAAATTAGCAATGGCTAAAGGTACATCACTGGTTGGTTCATGCGCCAATACTGGTGAAGGTGGAATGTTACCTGAAGAACGAGAGTTTGCAGAAAATTTAATTGTCCAATATTCTTCAGGCAGGTTCGGAGTTTCCACCAGCTACTTAAATGGTGCTGATTGTATTGAAGTAAAGATTGGTCAAGGTGCTAAACCCGGTATGGGTGGGCATCTGTTAGCTGAAAAAGTAAGCCCTGAAGTGGCAAAAATCAGAGGCATACCAGAAGGAACAGATGCTTTAAGCCCGGCAAGATTTTTAGATGCCACGAAAGAGGGGGATCTGGCCAAGCACATCGAATTATTAAGAGAAGTGACAGACTGGAAACTTCCCATAATTGTAAAATTAGGGCCGGGAAGAGTTTATGATGATGTAATTATAGCTGGTGAGGCAGGAGCCGATGTAATATCTGTGGATGGGATGGAAGGTGGAACTGGAGCAGCTCCAGAGGTAGTAATTGAACATACTGGTATACCTACACTTCCTTCACTGGTCCAGGCAGTTAACGCCCTTGAAGATTCAGGCATGAAGGATGAATTAGATCTCATAATCACTGGTGGTATTAGAAGCGGAGCTGATGTGGCCAAAGCCATGGCTATGGGGGCTGATGCGGCTTATATTGGAACGGGCGCCATGATTGCCATGGGATGTCAGGCCTGTCGTATGTGTTACACTGGAAAATGTCCAGTAGGAGTTGCAACACAGGATCCGGATCTTCGAAAGAGGTTAGATGTGGATTTAGCTGCAATGAGAGTTGCAAACTACATTAAATCCATGACAGAAGAAACAAAAATGTTGGCTCAGCTTGCTGGACACGATGATATACGTAAGTTCTCTCCAGAAGATTTAAGAGCTTTAAGCTTAGATATTGCTGAGATTACAGGTTTAAAATTGGTGGGTAAATAAACCTACCTGTTTTCTATTTTTTCAGGATTTTTAACCATTTAAAAAAAAGGGATAGTACTTATGAGATTTTTTGAAAGAAAATTTATATTATAAAACATTTTTCATTATTTTTTAAAATATAGTGGCATTTATTTTATTTTGAAACAAATTTTAAGAATTTAAGTTGATTTTATATAATTTTACAGTACTATAAGCCCATAATATTTTGATTAACAACTTTTAGAATTTCTTTAGGAATATTTAAATATTAATATTTTCAGATAAGAATAAAGGAGGTTAATAACATGGATGATGATTTTGAATTAAAAGAATTATTTGAATATGAAGAAAAAGCTAGTAGATTAGAATTATTTGTAAGAATATTTTACATGATTCCTGTTGCTATAGTCCTATTTGTATACAGTATTATTGCAGGAATATGCGTTTTTATTCAATGGTGGATAATATTGATACTTGGAGAGCGAAATAAAAGCTTAAACGATCTTATTAAAGGATATTTGGAGTATAACGTCCATTTAATAAGTTATTTTAATTACATGACCGATGAAAGACCCGGTGTAACTCCTAAAAATGTTAGAATATACGAAATTATTGAAGAAGAGTAAATATTAATTATTTTAGTTTTTTTTAATTCTATTTTTTCCATTTTTTGTTGTTCTAGTTATATGAAATGCAATTATTAAAAAAGAAAAGAGGGGAATGTTTATAAATTATTCAGATAGGAAAAAAAGTGCCAGAGATCTACCAAAGAACATGTAGTAATAAGGTAGTGTCACTACCCATCCTATTATTGTAATTCCACCTATAAACGCGGCCACAAATCCAATTACAATCATAACCACATACCATATTATGAAGTCAATATAGCCTATAGTAGAAATTTTATCCAATAATTCGCTGAAATTGAAGGCTGCGCCTAAGCTACCATCGTAGTAAGCCATGTTCGCTGTACCCATTAAGAAGAGAGGTATTCCTATTATGAGCCCGTAAAGGAAGGTTAGAACTATACCTATCATATAAAGCCCTACATCAAATGATGTCATTGGTGTGATCATTCCAGTTTGGGACATTGCGATTAACTGAAACATCATTGTGCCCATGGTTAAGGCCAGTATTATGATAGCAGGAATCATATAAACTATATATGTTATACAAACCTTAAGTCCATCGATAAATAGATCAACCCATTCATCGAATTCTGGAAGTTCCTCTGCACCGGCGAGGGACCATTTAATAATTCTAAATATATAACCTGCAATAAATGGTACTACTACAAAACCAATTATACTGGTTACTGCATTAAGTGCCCAAAAAATAATAAACAAAACTATCAGTATTATCACATTCTTCCATTCAGAAGATGGATATTTTATGGCATCAGATACAATTTCACCAATATCCATTTTATTATCCTCCATTATTTTTTTAATATTATTGGCATAAGCCAATTAATTTTATGAATTTAAACAGATATAAATCATTTTATCCAAAAAAACTAGAGATTTAATAATCAAAAGTGTGCGGACTACACATAGTTTGTTTGGTTCATAAAATTACCACTTTAAGATCTGTAAAAATAATATTTTAAAAAATACTTGTAAAATATTCAGGATATTGTAAAAACATTTAAATAAAACATTTCTAATAAATTAAAAATCAAATTTTAAGATAATTTTATTCAATATACTACCTAATAGGTGAATTAATGAAAAAGATAGGCATATTTTTAATAATAATTCTAATTCTCGGAGGTTTTATTTACGTATCCAGCATGAATAGTAGAGTAGAACCATTGGGGAGACTGGTTTTTGTTAAATTAGCCAACCCAGACCTGTACCCTGGCCATCCTCATTCTGAACTTTTAGCAAGCTATGCAGAACAAAGAGGATCAAAATGTGCTTTGGTGGTGCATATGGCGGGAGGTTCTGGATACAGTCATTATAAAGAAGGAAATGTTACTATATTGCAATTAGGATTTTTAGATACTAAGGCAGACATGACCACTACAGGAATAGATTTTACAGATGCTATCAGTACGTTTATATTTGGAATTGATGATGATAGATATAATTATCGAGCAGATAGAAGAGAATTTGATACTTATGATGAGGCTATGGATTATATACAAAAATTAGCTGAAAAAAATGGACAGGAAGGTCCCATACCAATGGTTTATCATGGAAGTGTTAAAAAAGGTAATCCCTCCTTTAATCCAGGTTGTGGATTCCCATTATATGTTCAAGTATGCTGGAAAGAATGTGGTAGAATTGCTGCATATTATTACATAATCAAAGGATTAATATTTCCATACCTTAACTCACCATATGCAAACTATGAGTTGCAGCATGCTTCTCAAATCCAGTATTATTATGTGAACAACTTGTTAAACTATGAATAAATAGTTATTCCTTCTTTTTTTAAATAATTTACATTTTCTTTTTTTTATAAGGTTCTAATTGGCAGCTATTTACTTAATTCTTTGACATCTGGAGGCCCCAACACCACAGGATAGATCATAAAACACAGCGAATATTTACCCAGTAACAAATTACTAGAACAAACTGAGCCAGAACAAATCTAAAGGAGATATAAAGTTGAACAAGGAATACTCAACTATTTATAGAGAAAAATCAAAAAATGGACACAAAAAAGAGAAATAATATCAATACTCCATAACTTGAACAGTCCAAAAAACTAAAGATTTAATAATCAGAAGTGTGTAGACTACACATTAATCTGATTGATGTAACCCATCTAAGATAAGCAAAAATATTTTTAGTATATTTCTAATATTCAAAAAAATCAAATTTTAAGATAATTTTATCAGGTATTTATACTTAATAGGTGAATTAATGAAAAAGATAGGCATATTTTTAATAATAATTCTAATTCTCGGAGGTTTTATTTACGTATCAAGCATGAATAGTAGAGTAGAACCAGTAGGAAGGTTAGCTTTTGTTAAATTGGCCAACCCGGACATGTACCCTGGCCATCCTCATTCTGAACTTTTAGCAAGCTATGCAGAACAAAGAGGATCAAAATGTGCTTTGGTGGTGCATATGGCGGGAGGTTCTGGATACAGTCATTATAAAGAAGGAAATGTTACTATATTGCAATTAGGATTTTTAGATACTAAGGCAGACATGACCACTACAGGAATAGATTTTACAGATGTTTTAAGTACTTTCCTATTTGGAATACCTGAGGATCGATATAGATACCGGGCAGATGGAATAGAATTTGATACTTATGATGAGGCTATGAATCATATCTACAAGTTAGCCGAAGAAAATGGACAGGAAGGTCCCATACCCATGGTTTGGCATGGAACTGTTAAAAGAAACAGTCCTATACTGAATCCAGGTTGTGGATTCCCATTATATGTTCATTTATCATGGAAAGAATGTGGCAGAATCGCTACCTATTACTACATAATCAAAGGATCAATATTTCCATACCTTAACTCACCATATAGGAACTATGAACTTCAACATGCTTCGGAACTTCAATATTATTATGTAAATAACTTGTTAAACTATGAATAAAATTTTTTATTCCTTTTTTAAAATAAATTAAATTTCTATTTTAGGAATAAATTAAATTATAAAAAGAAGTCATAGCAGTTATATAGAATTTTTCGAGGAATAAACTTGTTTAAAAACCAGAATTCAAACTATTCATATGCCATTATTTTTTTAGTAATTATTGTAGCTTTTATGGCACTATTATGTTATATATGGCATTTCACTGTTGATGATGCTTTTATTTCTTTTAGATATGCTCTTAACTTTGCTGAAGGCCATGGAATAGTTTGGAATATTGGTGAACTACCTACTGAAGGATATAGTAACTTTTTATGGGTTGTAATGGTAGTTATATTGTTAAAATTGAATTTTGATCCGGTAATAGCCACTAAATTTTTAGGAATGATCTCTCTGGTGGGAATTGTTTTTATCTACTGGAAAATTTGTAAAGATCTATTGCCTGCTAATTTGAAAGTAACGGCCTTTATTATAGGGACAGTATTCTTATTAATTAATCCTGCTACAGCAATACACACAGTATCAGGATTAGAAACCATGTTCTACGCTTTTATAATGTTGTGTGTTACTTTTTTTGTTTATAAATTTATTGTAACTTCAAAAAAGCAGTATATATGGATATTTTCTCTATTCGCCCTTATATCCAGCCTTTTAAGGCCGGAAAGTATATTGTTTTCATTTGCATTAATATTTTTGATTTACATATTAACTGTTCATAAAACTGAATATGATTTAAAAGATAAAATAAAGTTCTTTTCACCGGTTTTACTGGTTTATATTTTACCTTTAGGGATTTATATGCTTTTCAGGTTACTTTATTTCCATGATTTTTTACCACTACCCTTCTATGTAAAGACAGTAACTCATGGAAGCGTATTTGATGGACTATACTATTTAAGTGAAGCAGTCAAATATTTGGCACCATTTTTAATACTAATATTAATTACGCTAACTGCTAAACTCGAAAAGTTAGGGCGTGATAAAGAAGGTCAATATTTTAAATTAAAGGTACTGTTAATCACAATTTTTACCATGGTAATATCTGCAAATATACTCTACCCTTTTTCTTCTCTTTACATGAATTTTGCTCAACGATTTTATTATCCTTCTTTTGTGTTGATTTACATTTTAACAGCGATATTGTTGGCAGTTCTCATTAATGAAATGGGCAATTTAGTTATTAAGGAAAAATTGAGAAAATATGCTAAAATTTCTGGTTTTATTGTGGTATTTCTGGTTTTATTGTCTAATCTCGGGTTTTCGCAGGATTATTTATATTTACATCAATGTTCACAGAGGTTTCCAGTATCTTATATTGCTCTTGGAACAGAATTGGAAACATTCTCATCTGATAATTTGACCTTCGCCAGTATGGATGCAGGATCCCTGCCTTATTTTTCAAAGTGGAACCATATAGACATGGTTGGTTTAAATGATAGATTTATTGCAAAAAATGGGGTGGCCACTTTAGATTACATCAAGAAAAAGAATCCCCAGTTAATAATATTTATATCCACAGATGGAAGAAACCCTGGAAATGTTTCCCGACAAGAACCTTTCATTAAATTCGTTGAAGAAAGAAATTATATTAAATTACCTGCCATAAGATATAAAGATCGTTACTACCTATTGACCTTTGTTGATCCAGAAATAAAAGATTTTGAAGAGATACAAAAGGCAATAATAAGAGTAAGTCAAAAATCTTTAAATTAACTCAAGTATCAGCAGGATTTTAAGGGTGGATTTACTTAAAAAAAGTCAACTTCATCTACTTTTAATTAAATTGAAGAAATTTAGTAAAATATTTTTCAGTTATTTAAATACCTAAAACAATCTTATCCAAAATTTCAATGGAAGCATCAGTCCTAATTCCGGTGGGCTTGAAATGGGTTCTGGATGCAAAATATCCTTCTTTTATAAGTTCATTTAATACTTTATCCAGCGGAGGGGCGCTAATTTTTAATTTTTTACTGATCTGGTGAAGATCAAAAAATGTTGGAGGTCCCATAGATTCATCATTACATCTATTCAGGAGTTTGCATGCTTCTCTTCTTTTATTAATAACTATGTCTGCTGTTATATTTAGCATACCTGTAATAAAATCAGAATTAAATATTTTATCACACCATAAAGGTCCTGCAACACCATATTTACTTCCGCAGACAGGACATTCTGATGGAATAAATGGGGCGAATCCCTTCGCCAACTCCCTATTAAGGCATTTATCACAATGTAAAATGAAACCCACCTCTTTAAGTGATTGATCAGTTATTTCTGCACCTTTATCAATAGTAATATACATTCTCATGTAATGTTCGGTACTGTGGGAAAACTTGATATCTATACTTTTTTTATATTTGGCAAAAACCCGAGCAATAAAACCTGCCAGAATTCTTATACCAATTTCGTGACAATATTCAGTTTTCAATGGTTTTGAAGAATATTTTCTGATGCAGGGATTTTTATAGGTTCCACACAGAGACGAAGTATCAGTAGCACTCACACATAGTAATCCTCCCGATTTAAGTGAAATTGCTGCAGATTCAATAAAATAAGAAGGAGTACCAAAAGGATCAATATCCACCACGTCAAATATGCCTTTACATTTTCTAAGCAGTAAATTGGCATCTTCCTGGCAAACTGTAACATTATATACTTTATTTAAATCAACATTTTCATGTGCAAAATCAACGGCCCGGGGATTTACATCATTAGTAACTATTTTATGGCTATTAACTTCCTTAGAGTACCTAATTCCCCGTATTCCACTACCCCCAAAAGCATCGCATATATTAAGTGGATTTCCTAACACTTTTTGATAGTGATTTAAAGCAATGACTGAAAGGTCTCGGTTAAGTTCCATTACTGGGTTGTAGAATACTGGTGCCTTAGAAGATACTTTTTCAAAGTCAGGTATTTTTATTGAAACCTGCCCTTCTTTTATGGTCTTATTTTGCATATTTTTTCCCTTAAGTAAACTTATTAGAATTTAAAAATGATATGGAATATTTTTTTAAAGATTATAAAAATCTATTATAAGTACTAAAGGAATATATGTTAGTTTATTAAAAACTTTTTTCAAGTTACATATTATTATTTATCAGGTGATATTTTGTGATACCCATTGCTAATCCAATCATAGATGACGAGGAAATAAATGAAGTAATAAAGGTTTTAAAATCAGGATTCATTGCACAAGGTCCTAAAGTCGCAGAATTTGAGGAAAACTTTGCAGAATTTGTTAATACAGAATATGCAGTTGCTACTAGTTCTGGAACAACAGCCTTACATGTTGCTCTTTTAAGTGCAGGTATTGGTCAAGGTGATGAAGTCATAACCACTCCTTTTACTTTTGCTGCAACAGCTAACTCTGTTTTATATACTGGAGCCCAACCAGTATTCGTGGATATTAATCCCGAAATGTATAATATTGATCCTGAGAAAATTGAAGATGCAATTACTGATAATACAAAGGCAATAATGCCCGTACACCTTTATGGACAGCCAGCAGACATGGAACCCATATCTAAAATAGCAAAAAGCTATGATCTATTGGTTATTGAAGATGCAGCACAAGCACACGGCGCAATGTATAAAGGTAAAATGGCAGGTTCCTTAGGGGACATGGCATGTTTCAGCTTTTATCCAACCAAAAACATGACCACCAGTGAGGGGGGCATGATCACCACTCAAAATGAGGATTTAGCTGAAAATTCAAGAACAATAAGGGCTCATGGTGAAAGCAACCGATATGAACACGTAACTTTGGGGTATAACTTCAGAATGACAGATATTGCTGCAGCAATAGGTATTATGCAACTTAAAAAATTAAATGAATTTAACAATAAGAGAATTAAAAATGCTGAATACTTTACCGAGAATATAAAATCGATGAATGGGATCATACCACCTCATGTACAGAAAGGTGTAAAGCACGTTTTCCATCAATATACAATAAGAGTGAATAAAACAAAAAGGAATGCAATGATAAAATTCTTAAATGATAATGGCATTGGTACCGGTATTCATTATCCTAAACCAATCTATAAACAGGAGTTGTACCAGAAATTAGGGTTCAAAGCCCATTGTCCAGAAGCAGAAAATGCTGCAGGAGAAGTAATTTCAATCCCAGTTCATCCCAGCTTAACAAAAATAGATCTGGAAAAGATAGTTCAAACTCTTAAAAATGCATCAAAAACAATATTATAATTTTTGCACATTTTTAACTATTTAAAAAGATAATGAAAGAGTAGTGGATATGTTATTTTAATATTCACTATATTTTTAGTTATAACATTCTTAATTAAGAAGTTATAATCTTATTTTTCCAATTTTTCTCTCACAGAACTTACTTTTTCTTTTATACTTTTTTCCACATCTCTCCTATCATCGATTATAATACTGGTAGCAACTCTATCTGTTCCTTTAAAGAATACGGCTTCATGGGCTACTTTAACGGCATCCAAAACTTCTTCAAGATCATTGCTTTCGATTATAGTTCCCATTCCACTTACCTTGTATGGCACTCCATTTTTATCTAGAGCAGCTACTGCAGCAGCAACATAATCGCTTAAACTGGTTTTACCAGTTCCAATAGGGATTATGGTAATTTCAGCAGATATCATGTTTTTTATATATGTTTAAATTATTATATAATTTTTAAGCAAAATTTTTTTATTAAACATTAAATAGTATTAATAACTAGTATTACTGTTCTTAACCCAATTTAATGCACATTTGTCAAGGTTAGTCTATGGATCCAGAAATTTTTAATCAGAAAATTGAGAATATTGTACGTAGCACGGCTAAACAATACAAATTAATAGAATCTGGAGATAAGATTGCCATAGCAGTATCTGGTGGTAAAGATAGTATTTTAACTTTGCACATGCTTCACATGCTTCAAAAAGAACTTGATTTTGAAATTTTCGCCATATCTATAGATGAAGGTATTGCTGGTTATCGTGAGAGTGGAATCATGGCTGCTCGAAAGCATGCTGAGAATTTAGATGTGAAATTTATACTTAGATCCTTTAAAGATGAATTTGATTTTAGTCTGGATGATATTTCCACAAATTATAAAAGTGCATGTATTCCTTGCGGTGTTTTTAGAAGATATTTATTGAACAAAACCGCCTATGAAGAGGGTGCAGTTAAAATTGCCACAGGACATAATCTTGATGATGAGATCCAATCCTTTTTAATGAGTTTTGCCCGTGCCGATCTTATTAAGTTTTACAAGTTCGGACCTAAACTGGATTCAATCCATCCGAGGTTAATTCCACGAATAAAACCCCTTTGGAATATTCCCGAGAAGGAAGTAGGTATGTGGGCAGTTCTAAATGATGTAGACGTCCATTTTGCTGAATGTCCATATTCTTCAAGGTCTCTAAGATCGAAAATCAAAAATTTCCTGAATGAGGCTGAATCTAAAAAACCAGGAACAAAGTTTGCCATACTGGAATCTTTTAAAAAATCATTTAGATTTAAAAAACCGGACATCCAACTTTTTGAATGCGTTTATTGTGGTGAACCATCATCATCAACCACATGCAAAGCATGCATAATGATGAAAGAAATTAAGGATGAATATTAATTATAAAACGATGGACTTTAAAGAATGAATTTATTTAACTATTTTCTTGACAGTCCCAATGCCTTTACTTCTTCCTTCACGGAATATTAATTTTTGACCTTCTTTAATACAATAAGGTCTGTATTTGAATCTCATTAACACAGCACCACTATCTCCTGCCGATAAATATTTATTGTCAACCGGTTCAAGGATAGTTGTTTCGGAAATGGTTTCAATATGAGTTACACTTTCATAACCTTTTTTAATGGCTGTAGGATGAACTAATATTGCAACATCGGCCTCAAATTCTCTTACAGAATTTGCATCATAATTTAAGTCACATAAAATCATGCCTCTTCGGATATCCCCAATATTAACACCTTTTATTGATATCCCAACAACATCTCCAGTCTCTGCACATCCGATTTTATAATGATGCATCTCAATAGATTTTACAGTAACTTCTATAAATTTTCCAGAATTAGTAGGTCCTAAAAGTAATTTATCCCCTTTTTCAACTTTTCCCTGTCTTATAGTTCCGCTTACCACGGTTCCCACCCCAACAACAGAATAAATCTTGTCGATGTATATCATAAATGCTTTATCGAGATTTTTTTCCTTAACAGGACTTTTTAAATTCAAAAATAGTTTATTGAGAAGATTTAATCCATCACCAGTAACAGCGGAGATCATTATCACTGGAACTAGATGTTGATTCATGTTTGCTGCTATGAATTCTGCATTTTCTTCAGATTCAACGCTATATGGGATGCGGCCCACCAGTTTTAGAATTTCGAATATTTTTTCTTTCACAGCTTTTATTCTTTCAGGGTTTACCAGATCAATTTTAGTGATGGTTATTATCACTGGCAAGTCCATTGCCAGTATTATTCCCAGATGTTCTTTGGTTATATGTGTATGGCCCTGATCAGCAGCGATAGTCAACAGTCCATAGTTTAATTTTTGTCCTACTATGCCTCTTATGGTTGTTCTGAGCCATGGTTCATGTCCTACAGTATCAACAAATGAAATGAATCGGTCAGATTTTTCAACCAACTTTGATTTTTCTTTTTTATCTAATGGATTTGTCACATGGACTGGTTTATCATTTATAAAGCCATAAATAGCAAAAGAGAGATCAGCTGATAAACCTCGTTCTATTTCATGTTTCTGGACGTCCAAAAATATGCGGGTTTTACCTGATCCATCATCCAATTGACCTGTGGTTAAAGTTCCAAGAAGTGTGCTTTTACCATGGTCAACGTGCCCAGCCACACCAATCAGTATATGTTCTTTGTTGGTGCCTGGTTTTTTACCAATAAAAACCCTGGCAATTGTTCCCTTGTTCACTGAATATTCTTCTATTTTTTGAAATTCAGCATTTATTTCCCTGGCAATTTCTTTTAAAACAAATAAAGATTCCTTAAATTTCTCAGGTTCTAAGCCAACAAGTTCTCCATCATCATCAACACCTATAAAATACACGGCTTCTCCATTTCCCCTTTCCATCCGGTATTTCATTTGTGAGGCTAGGCGTTGTTTTCTGTCTTCAAGGAGATGGTAATCTCTAGTAAGCTTTTTTTTAAATTCAATATTTTTTCTTTCACCTTTTTTGGTGATATTATAGATATCAGATATCATAAAAACCTAAATCTAGATTTTTTAGTTTTTGTCTTTTTTAATATTCTCTTTTAATATTAATACATTCAAATTTCATGGTTTAATTGATATTATCTACTAAATGGTTTAGAATGATCATTATGTAATATTGTAACAAATTTCATATCTTATCATATATCTTATTTATCTCATATCTTATCAGCTGTAGTAAACTTCAAACCACCGTACTTTTCTTCTTGCAATTCTCGAACAAGTTCAGAAGCTGTTTTAAAATCATCTGCCTTTTTTATTATCCTACGGCTTTTTAAAGTGATCGTTTTTCCACAAACACACTTTTTACGAGCAACTCCTTCTTTTGAGTACATAGCTCGTCCACAATCGCACCTAAAAACCAAATACATAAAATTCCTCATTTTATGATATAATATAGTTATTACCAATAATATATTTCAATTCACTAATTAATGGTTTTGGCAATATAAATTTAATTTAAAGGTTAATTATCCTCCAATTATTTTACTAAAAAGTGGAAAAATAACGTTAGGTATGGATATTAAGGTTCCTATGGTACAGCCAATGTTTGCTCCTACAACTACCAGTAAAACCCTAAATAGATTATTTTTCATCAAGTCTCTGAAACTATTGCACTTGCTTATATCATTAAAATCTTCAGAGTTTACTTTTCTCAGTTTAGCCTCTACTATTCCGGCAAACCATCCGGCAGCAAGTAGGGGATGAATAGAAGTTACTGGTGCTACCGCAAAAGCAGTTAGGGCGGAGTAAATCTTGGAACCAGTTATTATAGATCCAAGAAAGGAAAGTCCTCCAGTTAATACTATAAATTGTATTAAATTGCCTTGAATGTTTATCCCGTTAATCAAGGCAATAATAAATATTCCAATAAATATAACTGGAATGGAGTACACTATTAGTTTTCCTAAGGGAATTTTTGATTTTTTAAGGCTCAGAAGGCTGTAGAGTGGGGGAATTTCATCTGGATTTTTCAAATGTTTAGTGATTCCCTGTTTGTGTCCAGCCCCTACCACGGCGATTACCTCTTCTTCCTGAATTCCTAAAAGCATTTTAGCCATATAAGCATCTCTTTCTGTAACCAGGACATCATAAGCACCGGGTGATATTTCTTGAAAGTATTCCATTACTTCGTTTAATGTATCTCCCTCAGTTATACTGTCAATGTTCTCTAATTCATCATCTTTACTGAAAAAGGAAGCAATAATGCCATATACAAATTTTAATTTTTCAAAAAAACTCATCTGGTTTAAAGCCCGTCTTAGCGTTATGGTGATATCCCGGTCGATAAGAGCAACCCGGGCACCTACTTCTTCAGCTGCTTCTATAGCCACTAACATTTCAGAGCCAGGTTTAACACCTACTTCATCACCAATTTTGCGTTGGATATAGGATAAAAATCCACTGACCAATAACAGCGTTAATTTATCTCCTTTCATCATTTCCCTTAGGGGAATACTTTTTTTCTCTTCTTCTTTGTTACCGTACTTTTCATTCATCAGATTATTATAACGATTTGCACAGAGTTCTACGGCTACAACATCCGGTTTTTTCTCCAGTATAGCCTGTCGAACTTGTTCCACGCTTTTTTTTGATACGTGTGCGGTTCCTATGATTTCAAGTGATTCAGGATTCATGAATTTATCACATCATTATTAAAATTTTTAAATTATCTTCAACTTTTCAATCTTCCCCTTTTCATATAAAGGTACTGTGTCATATATATTTCTTTTAAGACAAAATTCTACATCATCTACAAAACCAATATCGGCCAATTTTAAGGCAGAATTAGAATTTTTAACAACTTGATCTACGTAATTTTTATCCGAGGACGCCATTAAAGCTGCAATTGCATATTCATCTAACTCATGGTTTTTTAGATAGGAAATGATTTCTCCTGCACCTAAAAAATCTTCTATAGCGAACCTGCCATCTACACCAGCCATAACTATTTCTATATGGTTTCGGGCAAGTTTTAGGGCACTTTCTGCAATTGATTCAGCGTTTACAAATGATCCGATTAAGATTTTTTCAGCCTGCATTCCGTCAATAATCCGTGTACCATTACTTGTGGTTAGAACCAGTGTATTTCCCTTGAAATTTTTTATCTGAATTGGCGAGTTTCCAGCATCAAACCATTCTACACTAGCCCCACCTCTTTCTCCTGCAAGAACCGCATCATACTTTTCTGCCAGTGATTCTGCAGTGTCCAAATTTTTAACAGGTATCACTTCATTAAAATTTTCTAAGGCCACAGTTATCGTAGTACTGGCTCTTAAAACATCCACCATTATGGCCACATCTCGGGTAATTGATTTTTCTAAACTTAATGAAATTTTCATTATAACACCAATTTACTGGGATTATCTTATCTAATTTAATGACTTAATTAATTTATCTTAAAACTGATTAAAATCAGCAAGTTTTAATCCGGGTTAAACCTATTAATCTTGAAATTCAAAGTAATGCCTGATTTGTTAAAGTTATGGGTTTTGTTTAGTATACTTTTTAATTTTAAAAGTTTATAATTTAGCAGTTAGATATTATGCTATAAAATTGTAATAGATTAAAAAATAGAATCAATTCGTGTTATTATTTATAGATAATTTTTTCATCAATATTATATTTTGATTTGTATATGCTTACCTATATTATTAATATTCAACTATAATAATCTTTAATATAATTGGGGCAGATTACATGAAAGTTGTTACCACACCTATGTGCAAGGAGGTTCTACAATTAGCAGGATTGTCAGATTTTATTGTGGATTTAAATATCAATTCTGCTGGTGCGGATATAGCAGTTGTATTATCTGAAACTAAAACAGATATTAAATCTATTAAAATCAAGCTTAATACATATTCTCAAATATATAACAGTATAACAAAACTTGCAAACATATTTCAAACTAAAATAGACCAGAAAATAATGGGAAACCTCCAAGATAAAATACAGTATATCCATGATTTAAAAAAATTTAATGAAAAACGAAAAATAAAAGTTAGGGTATATTCAAATTTCTTAAAGGACATAGTTGAAGATATGGGATTTACAATAGTTGAAGAAAATATTGGTGATGATTGTATTAATATAATCTATCCGGATTACATGGAGAAGAAAGTAGATTTTATAAAAGGGGATAATGTTATCAGTATTCCTTCACATAAACATGTGCCGACAGATCCATTAAAAAGGGCTGAATTAAGATATAGTATACTGGAGAAAAGATTATGTATGAAACCTTAACTTATATCGGTGGAGTCCATAAACACGAAGAGATGAAGGAGCTTATTGAGGATTTGGGCGGATTTGTTCTTCAAGAAAACTTTTTGCAGATGGATCTTGTCCTTACATTAGCAGTTCCAATTGAAGATGTGGAAAGAGTAAAAGAAAAGGCCCGGGAATTATTGGGTAAGATAAAAATAGCCCCTATGGCCGGAACGGAGATTGCCATAGTTTCTCCTACTCTAGCCCGCCAACACCTTCCCCATTCTGCTTGTGACATATCAGAATATCTTCGAAGATACGGGGCAAAGGATAATATGATTGGTTTATCACGTGGCGCAGGTAAAGGAATAGCTCAAATCTCTGAAGATGAAAAAAGACTTATAGAAGAACATGATCTGGCCGTATTTGCTCTTGGAAGTTTTAGGGACTGTATAACAGAAAAAACTCATCTTTTTGAAGGGTTGGAGATACCGGTGGTGGTAACTGGCGCACCAGAAATTGATATTGATGATATTCCCGGAGCCACTGCATATGTAAGTGGTTTGGGCAGAATTCCACGCAGATTAAAAAGGGGAGAAGATATTAGGGCTATGAAAAAGCTGGTAGAAGTAGTGGAAAATATTTTAGATGATCGAAGAAGAGAAATAGCTGAAGATCCTCCTCTTGTTCCATCCATCTTGGTAAAAACCGAGATAGAAAATCAAGTTCCAGCTATCAAGGAAGTCTATTCACCAGCACCAGTTGTAAGTCAACTTGACGGAGTCAGAGTAAAACTCAAATACGACGATTATCGTGAGGAGATAGCAAAAGTCGAAGTAAGCGATTATGTTCTGGGAGATATTGCAGAAATAAAGAAATCTTTTATGTATGATTACACACTGGTCAAATTGCTACCAGAAACATCTCTTATTTAGTTCAATTATTTTTTTAAATGAAATTTTATTTTTATTCTATCTAAATCGAGGTTTAAAATGAAAAGAATTTACCAACTCATTATAATGGCTATTGTATTTTTTCTAGGATTTTTTGCTTTGAATTATTACATTTTATTTCGTATGGCCTTTCTATTAGGTTTTTTTCAAACTAATTTCATGTATTCTTTAATCATAATTGCTTCTGCATCTTATCCTATTGCAATGTTTATTGAAAGGAATGTTTCCAACATATATACTCAAATTCTTTATACTATTGCATCAATATGGATGGGAATCTCCTTTTTTGTCCTGTTTTTACTCATTATCTATGAAATTCTTAATTTCATTTTCATAATACCGGCTTTTATTGCAGGTGTTGTAATTCTAGTATTTTCATCGCTATTGACTTTTTATTCACTGATACATGCTTTAATGATACAAATTAAAGAAATAGAAATACCATTCTCAGGTATTAGTACAGATCTTAGGATAGTCCAGCTTAGCGATATTCACATAGGTTCTATTAGAAATTCTGGTTATATGGAAAGAATTGTCAAAAAAACCAATGATCTAAATCCTGATATTGTCTTAATTACTGGAGATATGGTTGACGGCAGCGCTAGACTTCATAAAAAAACATTTTGTGCCATAGATAATATAAAAGGGCCAGTTTTATTTGTTATAGGTAACCATGAACTTTATGAAGGTTTTGATGAAGTTTACAGGGTCTTAACTCCCACGAAAATGATGATTTTAAGGAATGAGATTTTTGAATTTCAGGGCATTCAAATTATTGGGGTGGATTACTCCTTTGAAAAAAATCATCTCGAAAATGTTCTTAGTGAACTTAAAATTAATAAAAAACTTCCTTCTATTTTAATGTATCATGTCCCTCAAGGTGTAGAAGTTTCTAATAAATTTGGAATTAATTTACAACTTTCAGGACATACACATCAGGGACAGATATTTCCATTTAACCTCCTGGTTAAATTGATTTTTCCTCATTTCAACGGGCTTTATAAGTTTAAAAAAACTTATATCTATGTTTCAGCAGGTACTGGAACTTGGGGTCCTCCCATGCGGCTTGGATCATCTAATGAGATAAGTTTGATTACTTTAAAACATTCATAATGTTTACTATTTTAGATTTTTTTTAATAACATAAACTTTATATAAAAGTTTTGAATATATATTCATAACATGCCTAGACCAAGAAGATTTAGAAAAATATTTCGAGAACCATCAGTCCGATGTTTCAAACCTGATGTAGAACATGAAATTGGCGAATTAGAACCTATAAAAATTTCTTTAGACGAATTTGAATCTTTAAGACTTAAAGATTATCAAAATATCAAACAACAAAAGGCAGCAGAGATAATGGGTATTTCCCAACCAACTTTTCATAGAACCCTTAATTCTGCTCATGAAAAATTAGCTAAAGCCTTGGTCGAAGGTAAAATAATAAAAATTATAGGAGGAGATTATATAACTGACAAAAAACGTTATAAATGTAAAACTTGCGGTTTTGAATGGTACAGTCCAGATAAAAACTATGATAAGTGTCCAGATTGCGAATCTGAAGAAATATATACAATATCAGTTGAAGAAGAAGTCCAGAAACCAGTAGGGCAACCTGGCCTTGGAAGAAGAAGAGGTTATGGTGGTGGAGGAATTGGTGCAGGACCACCAAAATCTTGTAAATGCCCAAAATGTGGATACGAAACTGAAAAAACTCCAGGAGTTCCATGCAGAACTATAGAATGTCCCAAATGTGGAATTCAATTGTGTGGCTCCGATTAATATATTAATCAGGTGATGAATATCACAACCATTTGTATACCAACACTTCAAAATCAGGGTCTATCCTCTGAAATTTCAATGCATTTTGGCAAATCACCATTTTTCACATTTTTAAAAATGGAAAACAATGAAATTAAAAATGTGGAAACTGTCGAAAGTAGGGGACGGCACACTGGAGGTGCAATTACTCCTGCAGAGATAATTTTGAACCATAATGCTGATGTTTTAGTGTGTGGTAATTTAGGATCAAAAGCAGTAAATATGCTCAAAAACAGCGGATTGAAAGTTTATTCAGGTGCATCGGGCACAGTTAAGGAAGCTGTGGAAAAATACCTTGCTGGTGAATTATCTACTGCTGATGATAATTCGTGCACTGAAAAACATTAAAAATTGTTTTAATTTTTTTAAAGAGTTAATTATTCATTTAAGTTGATTAATTATGAAAAATGAAGAATCAGACGAATATAAACAGAAATTAGCTTTAATGGAACAAAATATTAAAATTACCAAAAAGATGAGCCATATCAAGCATAAAATAGCTGTCATGAGCGGTAAAGGTGGAGTTGGTAAATCAACCATAGCCGTAAATCTTGCCACAGCATTCTTAAAAAAAGGTTATAAAGCAGGAATCCTGGATTCAGATATTCATGGTCCAAATATTCCAAGAATGTTGGGTATTGGGGATTCTTTTTTAAAATTTGAGAAAAATCAAATACTTCCCATAAAAACTGATGATGATATGGAAGTTATTTCAACTAAATTTCTTCTACCTGATGAAGATTCACCTATTATATGGAGAGGTCCGAAAAAGACCGGTGCAATAAGACAGTTTCTTTCAGATGTAAAATGGGGAGATTTGGATGTACTGATTATTGATAATCCACCTGGAACTGGAGACGAGCCACTGACTATTTTACAGTCTATACCATCTTTAGATGGTGTTATTATTGTAACTACTCCACAATCAGTATCATTAGATGACGTAAAAAAATGTATAAATATGTTAAAACACTTAAATATTAGTATAATCGGACTTTTAGAGAATATGTCTGGATTTGTGTGTCCTCATTGTAATGAGGAATTTTCAATATTTGGACAAAATAATGGGGAAAAAATAGCAGAAAAGATGGATATTCCATTTTTAGGTAGTTTATCAGTAGATATAAATGTTTCTGAATCTATAGATAATGGAATTCCTGTATTAAAACAGAATCCTGATTCTGTTTTTTCTAAAGGGTTTTTTAAGATATTTAGTAAAATAGAAGATTATATAAAGGAGGTTGAAAAATGAGAATAGCTGTTGCATCCACAGGGGAAGATTTAGGAGCACAAATTAGCCCGGTTTTTGGTAGATGTTCCTATTTTGTATTTGTAAATGTAGACGATGGTGAAATTAAAGATTTTAAAGCATTAAAAAATCCAGCAATTTCGCAATCTGGAGGAGCTGGTATCAAAGCTGCTGAAATTATAGCTAACGAAAAGGCTGATGTTGTCATTTCTGGTGCAGTCGGTCCAAATGCATTTGAGGTTTTAAAGCAATTTGGAATAAAGGTCCATAAAATTGTTACGGGAACAGTGGAGCATAATGTTGAATTCTTAATCGATGGAAAATTGGAAGAAATTCAAGGACCTGAAGCCATGAAAACTGGACGTGGAATGGGCAGAGGTATGGGTCAAAGAAGATAAAACCTCTTTTTTATTATATAATATTTTGGAATTGTATTATTGAAGATTTTATTTAATATTTGGTGTAATTAATGAAAATTGCCATAACTGGCGGTAAAGGTGGTACCGGGAAATCAACTATGGCAACAGCCATATCAATGGCTTTAACAAAAAAATTTAGAGTTATGTTAGTTGATGCTGATGTTGAATGTCCTGATGATCATATAATCCTCCCTATAGAACGTAAAAAAATTAAGAATATAACTAATTTTCTACCGGAATTTGACAAAGAAACCTGTTTAAAATGTGGTAAATGCGCTTCTGTCTGTAAACAAAACGCAATTGTCTATGTTAAAGATAATTACCCTCTCCTAATCACCCAACAATGTAATGGTTGTGAAGCATGTATGTATACATGCCCCTCTGCTTCTATCCATAAAGATAGCCAGATAGTAGGTTATATATATAAAGGATTCTTGGATGAAAAATTAGTGGGAAAAAATGTTGCTAATGATTTCATTCTAATTTCTGGGGAAATTGAAATTGGTTGTGAAGCTACATCATTGGTGGTGAATGCAACTAAAGAATACGCTTTAACTTTTGAAGACCAATATGACTATATTATAATAGATACTGCTGCGGGCACTCATTGTAACGTTATTTCAGCCTTACTAGACGTAAATTGTGCTCTAGCCGTCACAGAACCTACCCCCCTAGGATGTCATGATTTAGAACTTATTTTATTATTATTGAAAAAAATGGGAATTAAATCTAAAATTCTTATTAACCGTTCCAATATTGGCGATCCTCAACTGGTCAAAGATCTTTCGAAGAAGTATGGAACAGATATTGTAGCTGAAATTCCATATCAAAAGGCAATATTAAAAGAGTATTCTAAAGGTGCTCCAATTTCCCATCCAAAAATTCAGGAATTTGTTGAACGATTGGAGGATCTAGAATGAGGGCACTTACTGTTCTTTCAGGAAAAGGAGGGGTTGGTAAAAGTACTTTGACTGCATCACTTGCTGTAATTCTTGGAAGAGAGAATAAGATAGTTGTTGTGGATTGTGATGTTGATGCACCTAACTTATCTCTTGTGTTGGGTCTTAAAGAAGAAAATTTTGATTCATGGGAAGAGATTAGGACCAATGAAAAAGCTAATTTGATTAGAGAAAAATGTAAAGGACTTAAAGACTGTGTAAAGGCCTGTAATTTTTCTGCCATCCAATGGGATCGTGATCAAAGATTGCCAGTAATTAACGAATTTTTATGTGTAGGCTGTGGAACATGTATAGTTGCATGTCCAGAGAATGCAATTAATTTTAAAAAAGTAAAAAATGCAAAAATTGGCGTTGGTAACACTACTTATGGATTTCCAATAGTGACTGGACATTTAGATATAGGTGAATCGGGTTCAGGCAAAGTAGTGAATGCTGTAAAAATGAAAGCTAATGAAGTAGCAGAGAACATACAAGCAGATTTAATGTTAATTGATGCAGCTGCCGGAATTGGATGTCCTGTAATTGCGTCGGTTAGGGGAAGTGATTATGTTTTAATTGTCACTGAACCAACACCAGTTGCATTCTGGGATTTGAATAGAGCAATAGAGGTCGTAAATCATTTTGGGATACCAACTGGTATTGTAATCAATAGATGGGATATAAATGAAGAATTTACTGATAAAATAATTGATTATTGTAAAAGCAATGATATTCCCTTGTTAGGTAGAATACCATATGATACGCGGTTTGTAGATTCTTTAGTTAACCTTAAACCAGTAGTAATCTATGAACCTGAATTTGAAAAGTTTTTTTCTAAAATACTTGAAAGTTTGGATTTATAAAAGTTTGGATTTATAATTTTCCATAAAAAATTTAAATCATAAAATCTTAAAAAACAGTAACAGGGATTATTTTGGATAACAAAAAGAGATTGAAACTTAAAAAAGGTGCAAATGCTGCTAAATATTCTGGTTTAGTTAATCTAATTTTAGCAGTTATTAAAGCAATTGTAGGATTTTTTTCAGGTAGTGTGGCTTTAATAGCTGATGCTGTTCACTCTTTTTCAGATATTTTTGCATCAATTGCAGTATATATCGGACTTAAACTTTCTCAGAGAAAACCTGATCAAACATTTCCTTATGGTTATTATAAAGTAGAAACTTTCACTTCCTTAATTATTTCAATAATTATAATAGTATCTGGAGTTGGAATAGCATTAGAATCATTTGATGCCTTTTTAAACCCAGTAATAATAGATATACCCTTAATAAGTTTGTTAACAGCAGTTTTATCTATTGGGATTTCATTATGGCTTTCAATTTACAAAGATAGAGTAGGAAATGAAATAGGTTCCAAAGCACTGATTAACGATGGAAAACATAGTCTTATTGATGTTTTTACTTCAATAATAGTATTTCTTGGTATATTAACTTCTATTCTTGGTTATCCCCAATTACAAGGTGTGGCGGGAATTTTAGTAGCAGTTTTAATAGTTTATGTAGGAACTAAACTGGCTAAAAATGATGTGCTTGTTCTTTTAGATGCTTGTATTGATCCCGAAAAAGTAGAAAGAATCAAAAAACTTGCCATGTCTGTTGAAGGAGTGGCTGGTATCCATGATATAAAAGTTAGAAGGTCTGGTCCTTTTGTTTTTGCAGATCTCCACTTAGAAACCAAAAAAGAATTTTCTGTTGAACACGCCAACCTGATATCTAATAATATTGAAAAAAAGATCAAAAAAGAAATTGAGGATCTGGATAGCTTAACCATTAAAATTGAACCTGAAAAAAAATTAAAAATGAGGATAGCCGTTCCTGTAAATAATGAAAACGGATTAAATTCGGATATTTCAGAACATTTTGGAAAAGCACCTTATTTCTTATTTGCTGACGTTTCTAAAGGAAAAATCACCAGTTTCAATTTAAAGGAAAATCCTGGCTTAAACTATGAACGAAAAAGGGGAATAAAAACAGCAGAATTCCTCAGAGATGAGAACACAGATATTTTAGTTTCAGGAGATGTTGGTGAAGGCCCTATGTATGTTTTAACAACGGAATTTATTAAAATTGTAACTTTCAAGGGAAATAAACTCACAGATATCATATTAAATGCTTCGAAGTGATAAGAATGGAAATCAAGATTTTATATGATAACCAATCAAAAAATGGTTATAAAAACGGATGGGGATTTTCGAGCCTAATCAATACCCCTAAAAGTAAAATTCTTTTTGATACTGGTTGGAATGGGAACATTCTTTTATATAATATGAAGGTTGCAGGTATTAGGTTGGAGGAAATAGATAAAATAGTTTTATCTCATCAGCACTGGGACCATATTGGGGGAATTAACCATTTACTGGAACATATTAACCCGGATATTTATTTAGGCAAATCATTTTCATTAAACCTTAAAAATGAGCTAGGAAAACGTTCAAATTTAATAGAAGTCTCTGAAACTACACAAATATCTGAAAATGTCTGGACTACTGGCGAACTGGGAGATAAAATAAAAGAACAATCATTAATTTTTGAAACAGATGAAGGGTTAATTATTGTCACAGGATGTGCCCACCCCGGATTAGAAAGCATTATAAAAAAATCAGAATCTTTAGGAGAAATTCATGCAATTATTGGTGGTTTCCATGACTTTGACGATTTAAAAATCTTAAAAGATATCCCTTTAATTGTTCCATGTCATTGTACCTCCAAAAAGGAAGAAATAAAAAAAATTTACCCAGAATCAACCAAAGAATGTAAAGCAGGTACAATATTTAAATTTTAAATTTTTAAATGATGGAAATCAATTCAAAAGATTATCGTTAAAAATGCACATTATATTATATATGATCTGAGTATCAAGGGCTCGGGAATTATTCAGTACTAAGGGGCATAATATAATATAACATCTGGATGGGGTTTAGTTTATAGTACAAATATTAATATTTACTATATGATATTAATTCAAATTTTTAATCATTTCAGTTACTATTTTTATGTGTTTGCCTTGGGATTTCACTTCGTTTAAAAGGGCATTAAAAAGTTGATCACTCATTGGAACAGGAACACTGCGAAATATGTATGAATCAAGCATTAATCTCAAAGCTCGTGTCTCTGCAATGCTTAAATTTTGATTTTTATATTCTTTACTTTTTATAAAAACCGGATTTTCCTTTAGAGAAATCTTTTTCACTTCTTCAGCTAATGCTGTGCCGGGAATTGGTTCGGCTATACTTACGAAATAGTCGTCTAACATGAGTTCGTCTGCTAAATCTAAAGTATCATCAAAATCCTCTTCAGTTTCACCAGGATAACCCACAATGAATGATCCTGCCACCTTAACCCCTTTTTTACGTGCAGATTCAACAGATTCTCTAACGTGATCAAGGTTAATCCCTTTTTTCATGCTTTTTAAGATCTTTTCGCTTCCAGACTCTATACCAAAAAAGATCCAACCATTTGTATATTTCTCTATAGCTTCCAGTATATTTTCGCTTATCATATCTACTCTAATGTCTGGAATAGTGAGATTTTCAGGGCCGGTTAACTTACTTATTTGTTTTATTAATTCAATAAATTCCGTTTCGTCAATTCCACGGAATTTTTTACTGCCATATAGTGTTCCAGTTCCTCCACTTATAGCAATTTTCTTTGCTCCTTTTTTAAGAAATTCATTCACTTCTGAAAGAATGTCTTCCATGGGACGGCTTCGAATATCCCTTCCAAAAAAGTAAGGAACTTGACAAAAACCACAGTTGCCGGGACACCCACGATGAGTTTCAATATAAACGTTAGCTCCCCTAATATCTTCAAAGGATATATCCTCAGGGATTAAAGGGATGGGGCGGCCTTGGAGTATGGCTGGCTGGGCAGGATTATTTAGTATAATATTTCCTTTTTCGTTAAAAGCGATACCATTGATCTTTTTTAGACAATCTTTATTAATAACTTCTTTATCATGGCTGATGGCTTTTATTAAATCAGTTACAACAAATTCTCCCTCACCAACAACCACCAAGTCAGGATTTAGATATTTAAATACTAGTTCAGGGGATTGGCTAACTGGTCCTCCTACTATCTTAAAACCATCTATTTTTTCAATTTCTTTTTGATATTTTAAAAGATGAATAGTGGAGTGAATACTAATAAAAATAATATCCGCAGTTATAGTATTTTCGAAGCCTTTTTGCAGTTTTACATGGTAACCTTCATCTTTTAAAATTCCTGCAATAAGCATTGCCCCATAATTATAGAATTCAGGTGTTAAAACAGTTATAGTTATATCTTGTTCCATAATTACCACATGAAAAAAGTGAAATGAAATATAATTTATATTATTATAACTTTCAATTTGTTTGAGAAATTAATATATATTATACTATTTATTTTTTCTAACACCAAAGAAATTAATGGCTTCGATTAGATCTTGAAAAGCTATTAGTTCGGTTTTTAAAACATCTTTCCTGGTCAGTGTTCCGCTCATCTCACCATCTACACTTAATTTGTCTGGTCCTCTGGCCACCAGTCTTTCTACTCCATCTCTGCTTAATATTTCTTCAGCCTTTTTATCATGTACAAATGCTCGCCCAGGTATTAAAACAGTTTCTTTAATGTCTTTAAGATCAGCATTTTCCAAGTCCTTTTGAGTGATTAGGCAGCCTATGTCTTTGTCCACTGCAATCACATTTACCATGTCTTCGGCTTCAATATTTCTTATGATTCTATCTATATACGGGGCAGCAATTTTACTGGTTAATATAGTGGCTTCAGAAGTTACTTTGGATAGTATTTCCAGATAATGTTTATTTTTATTTTTAGAAATGGCAAAAGGAGTATCATTTTTGGGATCACAAAGAGGAGTTCCAGTAACTCTTAAATTAAACTCTTTATTGATGGTTTTAACTAGATTTTCAAATTCTTCCAGTGTGTGTGGTTCAACCCCTTTAATTAATGGTTCGTTACCTAATATGAGCCCTTGGTTTTCATAATTTGCAAATCTCATCAGGATAAATGCTTTTGCACCCCATGATTCCAGATTTGCGCATGTTTCGAATAAATCTTCTCCATCATTCACACCAGGGATTATTACGGATGCAGCATGTACTTCACAGTTTTCACAGAAAATCTTCAGAGCTTTAAGTGATTCTTCTACATTTTTGTCTCCCATCCACTCTTTTCTTTTCAGAGGGTTGGTAGAAAAGACAGTAAAAGTGACTTCATTAACTCCCTTGGAAATTAAGTCATCTGCTAATTTTGAGTCATCAATGCCTTTACCACTGGTATATCCGAGATGCATAGGAATGTCAAATTGTGAAAAAGCTGAAACAATCTCATTTAGATGAGGATAGCAACTGACATCGCCGCCTCCACTTATATTAATTTTCAAGTTTTTATCACTGTAATTACCCATCATTAGGGAAGTTTGAACTGAATGGACAACCATAAAAGGGGATGCAAATTCATTTTTAGTTTCTGTAACTCCAGAGGTACAATGATCACATCCAACCTTACCGTTGAGACAGTGTTTACAACCTAATGGTTCTATTTCTTTCACTTTTCTAAAATAACAATATTTACAGAAACCTCTGCAATCTTTACCGGGTATTCCGCCTACATCTGCTATAATTTGCATAATAATCGTTTATAGTGTAACAAAATAAATAATTTTGGATTTTTCGGCCCTAATTATGTCAAAAAAAGTATTATTGACCACTTAACCCTACTAAAAAGTTGCTGATTTCCAACATATAAATCTTTCTAATTGATTCAAGAAGAAAGTTTAATAATATATAAGTAAGTAAATGCAGTTTCGTATACCATTAAAGTGTTAAAGTATCTTCCCCAAGAGTGAACAATTTTTTAATAAACTCTGTGACGGGTTTTGGTATACAGAACAAAGTTAGGAGGGAAAAAATGGCGAAGTTTGAAGATAAGGTCGACTTGTACGACGACAGAGGTAACCTTGTTGAAGAACAAGTACCCATAGAAGCTTTGAGTCCATTGAGAAATCCAGCGATAAAAAGCATTGTGCAAGGTATTAAAAGAACTGTAGCTGTAAACCTAGAAGGTGTAGAAAATGCTCTGAAGACTGCTAAGGTTGGTGGACCTGCATGTAAGATCCTCGGAAGAGAAATGGATCTTGATATTGTAGGAAATGCAGAAGCAATAGCTGAAACTGCAAAATCAATGATTGAAGTAGTTCCTGGTGATGACACAAAAGTTGAGTTATTATCTGGTGGTAAAAGGGCATTAGTCCAAATACCAAGTGCAAGATTTGAAGCAGCAGCAGAATACTCAGCAACACCATTAGTAACAGCTAACGCTTTCATACAGGCCATAATAAACGAATTAGACGTAAACATGTATGATGCAAACATGGTTAAAGCAGCTATTTTGGGTAGATATCCGCAATCAGTAGAATATATGGGTGGAAATCTAGCAACAATGCTTGATCTACCTCAAAAATTAGAGGGCCCAGGTTATGCATTAAGAAACATCATGGTAAACCACGTGGTAGCCGCAACTCTCAAAAACACCATGCAAACATCTGCTCTATCAAGTATATTAGAACAATCTGCTATGTTTGAAATGGGTGATGCAGTAGGAGCATTTGAAAGAATGCACTTGTTAGGAATTGCATACCAAGGTATGAATGGAGACAACCTTGTATTCGACCTAGTTAAAGACAACGGTGCTGAAGGTACTGTTGGATCTGTTATTGCCGACATGGTTGACAGAGCAAAAGCAGACGGTGTAATTGGTGTTGAAAAAGACTTGAATGGGTTCAATGTTTATGGAACCGACGACTTAGCAAAATGGAACGCATACGCAGCAGCAGGTATGATAGCAGCAACAATGGTAAACCAAGGTGCTGCAAGAGCTGCACAGGGTGTATCTTCTACATTGCTTTACTACAACGACATACTTGAATTTGAAACTGGATTACCAAGCGTAGACTTTGGTAGAGCTGAAGGTGTAGCAGTAGGATTCTCCTTCTTTAGTCACTCCATATACGGTGGAGGAGGACCAGGTATCTTTAACGGAAACCACATTGTTACAAGACACAGTAAAGGATTTGCTATACCATGCGTAGCTGCCGCAATGGCATTAGATGCAGGAACACAGATGTTCTCTCCAGAATCAACCTCTGGGTTAATTAAAGACGTATTCAGTCAAGTAGACGAATTCAGAGAACCACTAAAATACGTTGTGGAGGCAGCGGTCGATATTAAAGACCAAATTTAATAATCTCACATTTTTGGGGGCTTAACAACAAATGGACATAGAAATCTTCCCACATAGACTATTAAATCCAGATACTACAGAAAAATTGCTAAACGATCTTGAAAAGATTGAAAGCGTTAAAAGAATGGTTATACACGGTCCAAGACTCTCTAATACAGATACAAAAACTTCTGAACGCAGGTCTATTATTGTAAAGGGAGAAAACGTGGATTTACAGGTACAAACTGGCAGGGTTCTTCTAGAAGTTGAAACAGAAGAAGCCATTGATGAAGTTAGAGAAGTATGTGATGAAAATCTACCTTTCGGGTTCAATGTGCATATTGGTACATTTATTCGGAAGCAGAAAACTGTCACAGACGAATTAAAATATGGAAAAGCATTGGAAAAAATCCCTCAAGAAATGATAGGGCTAACTGATCAAAACGCCAAATTAAGTGAAAGAACCAAAATAATCAAAAGGAAATCAGAAGAATGATTGGAAAGTGTACACACGTTGTAGACTGCAGAGAAACGATGGGAATGGGTGAAGGAGGCGGAATTGCCCAGCGAGGAACATTTGCAGAATGCGGAAGTGAAGTTTTAGCTATTGCAATGTCCCCCGGAAGAAGACATATTACCAAACCCGTTTGTGAAATAACATTCGCTCTGCGGGAAGCTAACATCATGACCAGCACATTAGTTCTAAATGCTGGGGCTGGTGTACCACAAGATGCTCCTACAGCTGGAGGCGGAAGTCTTTTTGGACTGACGGCTAATGAAATAGAGCAGATTAAAAGACATAAATTAATTGTGGTGCATTTAGGTGGTGTGAAACATCATATAATATATAAGGCTCGGCTCATTTTGAGACATGTAAATAGGCCTTGTGTGGTTATATGTGAATATCCTGTAGATTTCGAAGATTTTGCGAAAATTGGTGTAAAAACTCGTGTTGTAATGCCCGAAGAACCTAAAACAAAAGGTGAAATTGTGGATATAATAAGTGGCGTAATAAGAGGAGAAACCTGTCCCCAAGAAAAATTGGATGAGATTATAAAAAAAGTTAAGTTAGCGTTAGGAGGTGCATGATATGGCACAATATTATCCTGGAACAAGTAAGGTTGCCGAGAATAGAAGAAACTTCTGTAACCCTGATTATGAATTAGAAAAACTAAGAGAGATCTCCGACGAAGATGTTGTGAAGATCTTAGGTCACAGAGCTCCTGGTGAAGAATACCCAAGTGTTCACCCACCATTAGAAGAAATGGATGAGCCTGATGACGCAATAAGAGAAATGGTAGAACCAATCGACGGTGCAAAAGCTGGTGACCGAGTTAGATATATACAATTCGCGGATTCAATGTATTTTGCTCCAGCTCACCCATTCTTAAGATCAAGAGCATATCTGTGCAGATTCAGAGGTGCAGACGCCGGTACTCTCTCAGGTAGACAAATTATTGAAACCCGAGAAAGAGATTTAGAAAAAGTCTCAAAAGAATTACTGGAAACTGAATTCTTTGACCCTGCAAGAACAGGTTTTAGAGGAAAAACTGTACACGGTCACTCTTTAAGACTTGACGAAGACGGTATGATGTTTGATATGTTAAGAAGACAAGTCTTCAATAAATCTACAGGAAAAGTTGAAGCTGTTAAAAACCAAATTGGTGAAGAGTTAGACGAACCTGTAGTTTTAGGTGAACCGTTAGATGAAGAAACCCTTAAATTGAAAACAACCATCTACAGAAAAGACGGTGAAGCATACAGAGATGACAAAGACGCAGTAGAAGTTCTACATAGAATTCACGTACTACGATCCCAAGGAGGATTCTGTCCTGAGTAAACAGGAGGTGTATTATTATGGCTGACAAATTATTCATGAAAGCTTTAAAAGAAAAATTCGTAGAATCCCCAGAAGAAACCAAAACCGAGTTTTATAAATACGGTGGTTGGAAACAATCTGAAAGAAAAAGAGAGTTCGTTGAAGCAGGTAAAGAAATAGCTGCTAAGCGTGGAATTCCAATGTACGATCCAGATGTTGGTACTCCACTGGGACAAAGAGTATTAATGCCATACCAAGTTTCAACAACAGATACATTTGTTGAAGGTGACGATTTACACTTTGTAAACAACGCAGCAATGCAACAATTTTGGGATGAAATTCGAAGAACTGTTATCGTAGGTCTAAACACCGCACATACTGTTATCGAGAAAAGGTTAGGTAAAGAAGTTACACCTGAAACCATAACTCATTACTTGGAAACTGTAAACCACGCAATGCCTGGTGCAGCAGTTGTACAAGAACACATGGTGGAAACCAACCCATCACTTGTGGCTGACAGTTATGTGAAAATATTCACTGGTAATGATGAAATATCAGATGAAGTAGACCAAAGATTTGTTATAAACATAAACGAAGAATTCCCAGAAGAACAAGCTAAAGTTCTTAAAGCTGAAGTTGGAGATGGAATGTGGCAAGTTGTAAAAATCCCAACCATAGTATCCAGAACCTGTGATGGTGGTACCACATCCCGATGGTCTGCTATGCAGATCGGTATGTCCATGATTTCTGCTTACAAACAAGCAGCAGGGGAAGCCGCTACTGGTGACTTCGCTTACGCTGCAAAACACGCAGAAGTTGTACATATGGGTACATACCTACCAGTTAGAAGAGCAAGAGGAGAAAACGAACCTGGTGGAATTGCATTCGGTTTCTTAGCTGATATATGTCAATCAAGCAGAGTAAATATGGACGACCCAGTTCGTGTAGCTCTAGATGTTGTAGCATCTGGTGCAATGTTATACGACCAAATCTGGCTCGGATCATACATGTCTGGTGGTGTAGGATTCACACAATATGCTACCGCAGCATACACCGACAACATTCTTGACGACTTCACCTACTATGGTAAAGAATACGTCGAAGACAAATTCGGATTATGTGAAGCACCTAACAACATGGACACAGTGTTAGATGTGGCATCAGAAGTAACATTCTACGGCCTAGAACAATACGAAGAATACCCAGCACTCTTAGAAACACAGTTCGGTGGATCACAAAGAGCAGCTGTAGCTGCTGCTGCTGCTGCATGTTCAACTGGATTTGCTACCGGTAACGCACAAACTGCGTTAAGCGGTTGGTACTTATCCATGTACTTGCACAAAGAACAACACTCCAGACTCGGTTTCTATGGATACGACCTTCAAGATCAGTGTGGTGCATCCAACGTATTCTCAATTAGAGGAGATGAAGGACTACCACTAGAACTTAGAGGAGCAAACTATCCAAATTACGCAATGAACGTAGGTCACCAAGGAGAATACGCAGGTATAAGCCAAGCAGCACACGCTGCTCGTGGAGACGCATTTGTACTTAACCCACTGGTTAAAATTGCATTTGCTGATAAAAATGCAGTATTCGACTTCAGAGACGTACGTGGTGAATTTGCTAAAGGTGCATTAAGAGAATTTGAACCAGCCGGAGAAAGAACTCTCATATCTCCAGCTAAATAAATAGGTGTAACGCAAACACCTATTTTTTTTATTTATTACCATTAGGAGGTAATTATGATGGACATGATAACAGGATTAGGCATTGTTGCTCTTATGGGGGCTGCTGCAACCATTGCTGGTGCTGCAGAGGATTTAGAATCTGATGTTGGATCTCAGAGTAACCCAAACTCTCAGGTACAACTAGCTCCACAAATGGGAAAACTACACCGATTTACTAACAAGGCAGTTTCTGGGGAACCAGTTGCCTATGGTACTTGGGTAGGTATTGCTGGTGGTATAACCACAGTTCTCATGATGGCAAACGTTTCTATCATTATGGCACTAGCTGCAGGTGCATTTATTGCAGCGTTAGTTCATGGAGTATTTGCCACGACATCCCATTTAGGTAGAATTGTCAGTCAGTCTCAATTTAATCAACCACTATATCTTGATGTTATTGTAACCCATTTAGGCCCAATAGTTGGTCATGGTTTCATAGTATCATTTGCCATAGTGGGATTATCATACTTAATGAACGCAGGTTTAGGACACCCATTCCCACTGCCATTATTAGCAGTGCTTTGGGGTATAACCATAGGTGCAATTGGTTCATCTACTGGGGACGTTCACTACGGAGCGGAAAGAGAATATCAACATCTTCCGTTCGGTGGAGGAATTCCAGTAGCATCACACGGTGACATTACAAGAAAAGCAGAATTAGGTTCAAGAAATTCTATAGATATTGTAAACTTCTGTGCTAAGTTCGGAGGACCACTTACTGGTTTAGCATTCGGTTTAATTGTTTTCTTAAGCTTCTGGACAACTATTGTCTTTGGAAACTTCTGGGGAATAATTGCAGGATTAGTAATAGTTATTCTATTAATAATCATGAACTCTAGAATCGAATCATTCGCAAGAAACACCTATGGTCCTTACAAGGAGTAGATAAGGAGGATTTATGATGGATCCATTATTATTAATAGGAGCTATAACCGCAGGAGGAGTCTTAATTGGTGGGGGTGTACACTTCATACCAGTAGGAGGTGCTCCAGCAGCTATAGCAACAGCTACAGGTGTAGGAACAGGTACTGCAATGCTTGCAGCCGGTTCTGGTTTAACTGGACTTATAACTGCAGCAGCAATGACTGGACAACCAACATGGTTAATATTAGCTGCTGGTGCTGTAGGTTCCATGCTCATGATAGGTATAACAATGCTCATAGGTAACTTAGTTTATGTATATGGTGTTGGAGTTGTTCCAGTATCTGCTAAAGTTACAGTAGACCCTATAACCAAATTAGAACAAGAAAAATTTGTAACACCTGGTACTGAAGGACACGGCCTTCCCACTGTATGTTATATCAGTGGTTTAATTGGAGGTGCTCTTGGTGGTATTGGTGGTGGACTAATTTATTGGGCCTTATACGAGTCCCTTAAAGGACTTTCATACGGTTTAATGGGTGCAGCCACAGTAGGAGCAATCTTTGCTGTAGGTATTTTCTTTATAAATGCAGTTATAGCATCATATAACATTGGTGGTACCATAGAAGGTTTCCACGACCCTAAATTTAAGAGGATTCCACGAGGAGTACTGGCATGTCTGGTTGCTTCACTTGTGGCCGGTATTTTCGCAGTATTATTAACTCAAGGAGGTGTCTTCTGATGTCAGTAGCAGCAGGAGGACCCAGCGGAGGAGCAATTTCCGCGGGAAAATTAATGGTACTCGGAATTGTAGGAGGACTCGTAGGTATATACGTAACTCCATATAACGCAGTTTTAGGTCCATTAATAGCTTCACTTGGAGCAGTTTGTGCCATAGTTTGGGGTGCTGATGCAATAAGAAGAGTTGCAAGTTATGGTTTAGGAACTGGTGTTCCATCCATAGGATACATGTCACTGGCAATTGGTATTGTAGGTGCAATAGCTGGTCTGGCAGGTGCCATGATAGCAGGAATTCCTACTATATTAGGTCCTTTGTTTGGGTTTGTTCTTGCCATGATATTAGGTGCAGTTGTTGCATTCCTCGGAAAAACAGTCGTAAAAATGAAAATACCTATTTTGGTTAGATGCACGACTGAACTTTCTGGTGCAGCAGCATTATCTGTCTTAGCATTCTCAGCAGCAATAGCTGGAAGTTATGACTTAACCTTAATATTAGCAGCAGTTGTTGACACTGGATTTATAGCAATCTTGTTTATTTTAAACACTATGGCTATACAACATCCATTCAACGCATGTTTAGGTCCAAATGAGAATCAAATTCGAACATTGAAACTTGCAGCATCCACAGGATTTATGGCTATGACTGTGGTTGGATTATTAAGCATAATATTTAATCCAACCTGGTGGGTAGTAGCTGTAATAGGGGCTTTAGCATGGTTTATATCATTCAGAAGCTTTTTACAAGCCTCATTGGACGAAGCTGCTTCAGTCGAATGGACAGGGATACCAAAAGAGGATGAATTATAAGGAGGAATAAATATGGTTGAAATGTTACCAATAATAAAAATAGCTCCTGAATTTAACATTACTCTTGACCCTTCTTCAGGTGTGGTGGGAACATCACTGGGCAGAGAAGCTATAATTCTATCAATGGACGAAATTAACCAACAAATAAGTAGCCTAGAAACTACAGCTGATGATCTGATGAACTCTTTAGACCCAACCACGACCTCTGAAGGTGCTTACCCTGGAAGGGAAGGAGTATATCTAACAGCAGGTAAACTCACAAACATAGTATACGGATTTATATTAGGGCTTGTACTGCTAATTGCCCTAATAATGTAGGAGGTGTTTTAATTGGCAGAAAAAAAATCACCTGCAGAAGGATGGCCCATAGTAAATGGAGACTACGTAGTCGGTGATCCAGAAAGCCCTGTTGCAGCTGCAACCCTTGCATCTCACATAGAAGACGTACCAGTTGATGCTGGCGCTGCTATTGCTGGGCCATGTAAAACTGAAAATCTCGGGATTGAAAAGGTTATATCTAATCTAATATCCAATCCAAACATAAGATTCTTAATCTTGTGTGGATCTGAAGTACAAGGGCACATAACCGGCCAGAGTATACAGGCCCTCCATGAAAATGGAGTAGACCCTGAAAAAAGAAGGATACTCGAAGCTACTGGTGCTATACCTTTTATTGAGAACATTCCGCTGGAAGGAATTGAAAGGTTCCAACAGCAACTGGAAATAGTGGACTTGATCGATGTTGAAGATGCAGCCGCAATACAATCTAAGGTAAAAGAATGCGTTGAAAAAGATCCTGGGGCATTTGAAGAAGAAGCTATGGTTATAGAAATCGAAGAAGAAGGCGAAGAGGACGAAGGCGAAGCAATTAAACCTGTCGCTCCAGAAACAGCATTGATTGAAGCAAGAATCCGTAATATACAGACTCAGGTAAAAATGGTAGGTGCAGATCAGAGAATATTTGCTGGTATGTATTCTGGTAAAGTACAAGGATTAGCCCTTGGTTTAGCCTTTACCTTGACCATCGGAATATTGCTGATGATATAAGTTGGAGGTTTCAAAAATGATAACATTATCAAATAAACCTAATGTACGTGCATTGAAAAATGTAGTAGAAGATATTAAGTACCGTACCCAACTGATCGGTAGAGAACAAAGGTTATTTGCAGGACTTATTGCAACCAGAATATCTGGTGTAGCAATAGGATTTATCCTAGCAATGGTTTTAGTAGGCCTACCGATTCTGTACTCAATAATGGTGGGGGTATAATCATGTCTGAAGAAGAAAAAAACACTATCCCTCGTGTTATTGTTGCTGCTGATGACTTTAATACTGCAAACGAAAAATTAGATGAGATTGAAGCAAAAGTTGAATTTACTGCTGGTGAAGTCTCACAAAGAATGGGTCAGCAGATCGGAAGAGACATAGGCATTTTATACGGTATAGTAATAGGACTCATAATCCTGTTTATGGCATACAAAGTGATAGCGTTAGGAGCATTTCTATCACTTCTAGGCATTAGATAGTTTATTAGGAGGTTTACGTATGTTTAGGTTTGATAAAGAACAAGTTGTATTAGATATTGCTGGCGTTAACGTCGGCGGTCAACCTGGTGAATATCCAACTGTTTTAGCAGGTACTATATTTTATGGTGGACACAACATTATAGAAGATGAAAAAGCTGGAGTATTTGACGCAGAAAGAGCACAGGAATTAATGAAGGTTCAAGAAGAAATGTCAGATACTACTGGTAACCCACACTTTGTGCATGTTTTCGGGCAAACTCCTGAAGCACTTGTGAAGTATATAGAGTTTGTATTAGAACACTCAGATAATCCGTTCCTTATAGATTCTACTTCTGCAGAAGCCAGAATTGCTGGTGCAAACTATGTAACAGAAGTTGGAGCTGCAGAAAGAGGTATCTACAACTCTATAAACATGGCAGCAGATGCATCAGAAATTGATGCTATTAAAGAAACTGATATTGAAGCATCCATTGTTTTAGGTTTCAATGCTATGGACATGGGTGTAGGTGGAAGAATGGCTATCTGGGAAGACGGTGCAGGAGTCATTGACAAAGGATTACTCCAATGGGCAGAAGAAGTAGGTATTACCAAACCATTAATGGATGTTGCTGTAACTCCATTAGGACAAGGCGCAGGTACTGCTGTTAGAACTTCATTTGCTGAAAAGAGTAAATGGGGATACCCAGTTGGTAGTGGTATTCACAACGTACCATCTGCATGGGACTGGATGAGAGAATACAAAAAAGAACATCCAGAAGCATGGCCAGTAGCTGACGTTGGATCAAACATTGTCCAGCAAATGGCTGGAGGAGACTTCGTACTCATAGGTCCAATCGAAAACGCTAAAATGGCATTCCCAGCATGTGCTATGACTGATATATTCATATCAGAAGCAGTAAAAGACATTGGAACAGAGCCAATCGAAGAACACCCATTCTTCAAACTGCTCTAAGACAATGAAAAAAAGGCGATTATTCGCCTAAACTTTATTTTTTTTATTTTTAATTATTTATTAATTTAATAACTAATTTTTGAGCTATTTTTGAATTATATATCTAAAAAGGACAGTATTTTTGTTATTTATTTTTAAGTGATTACTCAATAATTTAAACAGTTTATTGTAAAACAACTAAAAAATAACTAAAAATTGAGGTTTATTCCATCAAATTAATTTCACAAAATTTATATTGCTTTTAGATAAACATTATTTGAAAAAATGTAATATTCTGGAGGAAATTACTTGTCATTTTTGAATAAAATATTAGGAAGAGGTTCTAAACCAATTATTGCTAAAAGTAGATACATTACAGTTGAAGATGCAAAAACTTCTCCTTTTACTAAGAAGACTGTAGGTTCTGGCTATTCTATGAGACCTGATGTTTATTATATCGTAGCGTCGGTTGAACTTGGAAATACCACAACTAAGTGTATTTTAACAGCCACAAATCTTAATACCAGCAAAACTTACTTACTGGATAAAACTGTGAAGATGACCCGAGATATCCGCCCACCTAAAAAAGGTGAAAAAGTCTTTGGGGAAACTGTTTGGGGAGTAGAACTTACTAAAGAATCAGTATCTGAAATGATAAGGAATACTATATTAGAATCAGTTAAAAGATCAAAAATAGACATGGAAAATGATCTGGACTTTGTTGTACGTTCAACTGGTGTTACTGCGGGTTTTGCTTCTCCTGAAGATGTGGGTGAACTTATAATTGCTCTTGCTGATGGTTGTTTGATGGCTGGAATTCCTCCAAAAAAGATGTCCCCTGCACTTTCAAAGCAAAGTTTACCAGACCGATTACAGGATTTCTCACTTTTGGATAAGGTAATGTTTGACGGTGCAGTGGTAAGCGTTCTTCCTCCAACAGGCAAAGTTGTGGTTGCAAATGAAATGGAAGGAGAACTGGTTACTGCGGGAATAAAAGTAGGATCTAAATGGACTGAAGTTGATTATAGAAATCCCTGTGTTTCAATGGACTTTGGAACTACATTGGCCGGTAGAATAACAAATAGTGACGAGCCATATGCTAGAACAATCGGTAATTTCTGTGGACTGGCAGGGGCTTTACCTGATGCCATAATAAGGGGCACGGAACTGGTTGATAAGAGAGGAGGAGCAGCTTTGGATTTATATAAAAAAGATATACTTAAAAAAGCTGATTGGAAGGCTGCAAAATCCTACGCAGAAAAAGCCCATGAATATATAGATATACGAAAGGTTCCCCAAGGTCGTGAAAGATTTGGAACTGTTCCTGTAGATCCTGAAGCAGCGTACAATGCAGGAACCACTTTGATTGGTTGTGATGCTGGTAAAGATGGGGATAAATTATCTAAACTAACAAAACTGGGCCATAAAATATATGAAGAATCAGATATTCACACCCTTTTTGCAGCACTTGATCATGTAAGTGCTTTAATAGTTAAACGTCTGGTGGATGAGGCATTTGATGAAGGAGTAATAGAAGAGGGTTCTGTGCTTGGAATAACTGGAAGGGCTGGAATAACTGGTCAAAAACCTAAATTAGTCATGGAATACACTAAAGAACGCTTTAATCACACTATTTTTGTTTCTGATGCATTGGCAATGGGTGCAGCTGTCATGGCCCGTTGTATGAATTCTATGGGAACGCCTCACATACCCATTGGTGGAAAACAAGGCGGACCCTGTATATTGGGGCATAGAACGAAACTTCAAAAAAAGGACTAATAGTTAGAACCAGGAATTATAATAATTTAAAGTTAAAAATTAATTATCAATCCGAGTATCAATTAGATTATGAGTAGTTGACAATATTGATTTTAATGAGGGTAAGATGATAAATGCTGTAATAATGGCGGGGGGTAAGGGTACTCGGATGAAATACCCAAAAGAAAAACCTCTCATTAAGATAAGTGGCAAGCCAATGATTGAACATGTGTGGAATGCAGTAGATAGTTCTAAGAAGGTAGACTCAATTTTGGTGGCCACAACAAAAAATACACCGAAAACAAGAGAATTCACTGAAAAAAGGGGAATAAAAACAATTGAAACGCCTGGAAAAGGTTATGTGGAAGATTTGGCCTTTATAATATCTAAATTAGTTCCTGATTCAATTCTGTTAACCATAACTGCAGATCTACCTTTAATATCCAGTTCATTAATTGATCATGTTTTAGGTGAATATGAAAAATGTGGTAAACCTGCAATGTGTGTAGCATTACCTATAGAAATTTTTGAAAATTATAATTTGAAACCATCCATGGTTTTTGACGGCATAGTACCCTCAGGTTTAAATATATTGAGGTGTATAAACAAGATACAAGATGAGGAAGTTCTTATCTTAAGTGAAATTGAACTTGCTTTAAATATTAATACTTGTGAGGATATAAAACTCATAGAGAAATTTTTAGGGTGATACGATGGTTGAAGAGAGGAAACCAATTAAAGGGGAAGAGAAGATTTGGAGTGAAATTAAGGGCTATCAAGTTGCCACAGACAACGCCCGAATACTGGGGGAGTTGGAAGAATTAATAATAAATGATAAAACAGGAAAAATTTCTGAAGTAGTCATTAAAGTAGAAAAAGGCCGAAATGTTAATGTTAAAGGTGCTAAAAAACAAGGAGAATTCCTATTAGTACCGTTTGGAAAAGTTGAAAAAGTAGGCGAATTTATCATAATATCAGAATAATTCTTCGCCTTCTAAAAATTTTTCTTAAGTAATTAATTATAGTTTATACTGATTATTTTGTCCAATCTAAGTTGTCACTATTTTTCCCAGATTTTTTATATTTTATAGATTTCATTTTTTTAATTTTACATGTAATGAGAAATATCAATGAAATAATTGTTGAATAAAAAAATAGAATATTAAAAAAGAATTTTGAAAAATTAAATGAGTTTAAAGGTTTTACATTCCCTTCAAGCTCATATCAATCATTTTTTTGGTTTCAGCTGCAAGTTCTGGTGGCAGACCCGTGATGTCCATACTTAAAAATCCACGGACAATCATACTAGCAGCTTCTTCTTCTGAAAGACCACGCGAAGTTAGATAGAGCACCTCTTCTTCAGCTATTTTACCTACTGCTGCTTCGTGAGACATTTCCAGTTCTGTAGCACTACCTTCCAGTTCTGGAACTGCGTAAATCATAGAATCATCAGACAAAACCAAACCATGACATTCCAAATGGCCTTTTACATTTTGTGTTCGTCCTGCTAAGTGACCACGTGCATATACTTGGGATTGGTCTTTGGAAACAGCCCGAGAAATCATTTCTGAACTGGAACCATGCCCTTCCAGAAATACCCTAGATCCTAAATCCAAGACAGATTCTTTTTGACCACCAAGAATGGATTGGAACACTACTCTTGAATTTTCTCCAGTACAGTAAGCAGTAGGATACGATTGGATACTTTTAACTGGACTGGTGAGTATGTAATTGCTAATGTAGGTGGCGTCATCTCCCACCATTATTCCGGTCCGGGGACGAACTTCTACCTGTTCTGCCCAATTATGTATCATAGTGAAAGTAATTTTTGCTCCTTTTTTCAAGTAAAATTCAGATACCCCCACATGCAGCGCTGAACTTACATCTTCTCCCGTTGCACAACCAGTTATAATATGTAATTCAGAGTTTTCTTCAGCGATTATAACATTATGGGCAGTTTGCATAACCTTTTCATCACCAATAAACATACATGCTTGCAGAGGAAATACTTCTTTTGAACCCGGCATAGATCTGATAAAATAACCACTAGGATATTCTTTTGATTCTCTAATAGCTGCTTGTGCAGTGTATTTATCTGTATCTGGTGCTACGGCTTTCCACATGTAATCTTTTAACCATCCATATTTATCTAAAGCCACGTTCAAACCCATTATTTCCACGGACTCGGATGCGCAGGTTGTGCAGACTCCACTTTGATCAACTTGGATAAATGTACCAGATCTTTCTTTTTCACTGGGATCTACTCCAATTTTTAAGAGACTTTCCTGAACTTTTTTAGGCACTTCCTGGGCTTTGGTAACTTTTTCGTGTTCTCCTGCTTCTTCTTTTATAAATTTTTCTAAATCAATGTCTGTACCATAAAGAGCTTTCTTTTCTTTAGCTTTTTCGGCCTTTTCTAGTGTATCCCGCAGCATTCTACACACCCCTTGAATCCTTCTTTTCTAATATCTTCTAAGATTTCAGTTGGGTTCCCGGAACATGCTATTCTACCATCCATTAGCACATGAGCAGTATCCGCCTTTACAAAATTCAATATGTAACCAAGATGAGTTATTAAAAGACCCGATTTTTCTCTTAAACCAATTTTTTTCTCTTTTTCCAACAGATTATTGATTTCTTCTGCTAGTAATTCCACATTTTCAATGTCTACTCCTGAATCTGGTTCATCAAACATGATAAAATCAGGTTTCTGGGCTAGTAACTGTAAAATTTCGGATCTTTTTACTTCTCCTCCAGAAAATCCAAGATTCACGTCTCTTTCTAAGAATTTTTCATCAAATTTTAGTTTATATACAAGTTCCATAACTTCGGGAGTAAGTTCTTCAGCGTCCTCTCCAACACCACTTTCCACTTTTAATATATCTTCTAATCTAACCCCTCTTATGGCAGGAGGGTTTTGGAAACTTACCCCGATTCCCATCCTCACTCTTTCTGTGGTTGAAAGATTGGTTATATTTTCACCTTTGAATAAGATTTCTCCTCGAGTAACTTTGTATTTAGGAAATCCTAGTAAACTCATAAATAAAGTACTCTTACCTGCTCCGTTGGGTCCTAAAAGGACGTGAGTTTCTCCTTTATCTATATACAAATCTACATCAGTCAAAACTTCTTTTCCACTTACTTCAACTGCTAGATCAGTTATTTCAAGTAGCAGCTTAATCACCACCGTAAATATTGCTTTTAATTCCATTAACTATCTGCTATTTTGTATTTTATTTTATATATAACTCACTAAATTTATTAATCATATTGTAATAATCTAAATTATTTGAAAATCAATAATTTTTTATAATTTTTTTGTAATAATATATCTGAATTAAGATAAAATTCTTATAAAAATTAATAACAATATCATGACTTGTAATTAAAGATAAATAGGTAGGAATAATTCTTATTATACGCTTTAAATGGAATATTACGAAAACAAAAAACCGTGTTCACATATATAAAATTTTCGACTTTGTTTTATAAGTAATCTTTATACTTACTACTTTTATATCCATATACTGTACATTAATGGTACATAATAAAATGAATAGTACAATTGATAGTACATGCATAAAAGCAAGGAGGAAACTCTATGGCTGAGGATGATGTGAAGATCGTAATGTTTTGTTGTAATTGGTGCTCCTATGGTGGAGCAGACACTGCAGGTACAGCAAGGATGCAATATCCTCCAAATGTACGTGTAATCAGAGTAATGTGCTCTGGAAGAATCGAACCGCAATTTATTTTTAAGGCCTTCAGAGAAGGTGCAGACGGTGTAATCGTTGCAGGATGTCACCATGGTGACTGTCACTACGACGCAGGAAACTACAAACTAGATAGAAGAATGAGATTAATATACAAACTAGCAGAAGATATAGGCATTGGAAGAGAAAGGATATACCACGACTGGATATCAGCATCAGAAGGAGAAAAATTTGCTGAAACCGTAAAAATGATGGTAGATCGTATAACCGCTCTTGGCCCATCTCCTCTAAAAGAACAATTAGCAGTTGAAGCATAAACGGAGGATTACGAATGGCAGAAAAAGCAAAAATAGGAACAAACTGGCTTTGTGTGTGTTCAGGATGCCACTTATCCATTGCTGATCTTCATGAAGCGTTAATAGATGTTATGGAATTAGCGGATTTTGAATTTAGTCCGGTACTAATGGACGTTAAATATGACGAAATCCCAGAGCTGGATGTAGCTATCCTTACTGGTGGTGTATCAAACGATGAAAACAGAGAATTAGCTGAAAAAATAAGAGAAAAAGCTAAATTTGTTGTTTCATTCGGGACTTGTGCAGTTTATGGAGGAATACCCGGAATGCGGAACTTGCATGCTCCAGAAGATGTAATAGAAGAAGCATATTATAATTCTGCGAGTACAATCAATCCAGATAGGGTTTTCCCATCAGAAGAAGTACCCCACTTAGAAAGCAGGGTTAGACCACTTTCTGAAGTAATCGATGTAGACATAGCTTTACCAGGATGTCCACCAAGGTCTGATGTAGTAGCTGAAGTTGTAATGGCTTTACTCAAAGGAGAACCTGTGGAAGTACCTACTACAAACTTATGTGAAGTTTGTCCTAGGGAAAAACCACCAGAAGGACTGGCCATGGATAAAATTTTACGTCAGTTTGAACTGGGAGAACCTGAAGAGGAATTATGCTTAATCCCCCAAGGATTAGTATGTAACGGACCTGCCACCATCTCTATATGTGGTGCAGAATGCCCAAGTATAGGTATTAGATGTCAAGGATGTTACGGACCTACTTTCAACGTTGTTGACCAAGGTGCAAAAATGATAAGTGCTATTGCTTCTGACTTTGGTGTTGAAAGAGATAAAACAGTGGATCCTGAAGAAGTGGCCGATCAGTTAGATGATATTGTAGGAACATTCTACACTTATACGCTCCCCGCGGCTCTTGTGCCAGCTCGAATTAGAAAGGAGGGTAAATAAATGGTTAAATTAAAAATGGAACCTGTGACCAGAATTGAAGGTCACGCCAAAATTACTGTGGACTTGGATGACGCAGGAAACGTCAAAGACACTAAGCTCCATATTATGGAATTCCGTGGATTCGAAAAATTCCTGCAAGGAAGGAACATAGAAGAAGTACCACGAATGGTGCCACGTATCTGTGGTATATGTGATGTACAGCACCACTTGGCAGCTGCAAAGGCAGTAGATATGATTTTTGGATTTAAAGCTGAAGATATTTTGCCTGATGCTTATAAAATGAGGGAACTCATGAATTGGGGTTCCACCATGCACTCCCACGCATTGCACTTCTATTTCCTGGCTGCTCCAGACTTTATTGCTGGAAAAGATAGAAAAACTAGGAATGTATTCCAGATCATAAAAGACGCACCAGACGTTGCTCTTCAAGCAATTGAGTTAAGAAAAAATGCATTAGATATTATTAAAGCTACCGGTGGAAGACCTATTCACCCAACTTCATCAACTCCAGGAGGTATATCTACAAAACTGGATGATGAAACTCAGAAAGATCTCTTACAAAAAGCACAAAGAAATGTAGAATTGTCTCAAGCTACATTGGAACTAGCTAAACCCATATTCGAGGAAAACATAGACTTGGTAAAAACTCTGGGATATATGGAATCTTACCACACTGGTCTGGTTAAAAATGGTGTTTGGGATATGTATGATGGAGACGTACGTATGAAGGACAAGGAAGGTAATTTATATGCAGAGTTCCCTTGCACTGATTATTTGGACTACATGGCTGAACATGTGAAACCATACTCCTGGCTAAAATTCCCTTATATTAAGGATTTAGGCTATCCTGAAGGTGTATACAGAGTATGTCCATTGTCCAGACTTAATGTGGCAGATAAAATGCCTGATGCTGCTCCATTAGCTCAAGCAGAATTTGAAGAGTTTAAGAAAACCTTTGGATATGCTCATGAACCACTGTTGTATCATTGGGCACGACTCATAGAGTTACTAGCTGCATCAGAATGTGCTGCTGATACTTTAGAACAAGATTTATCTGGACCAAAATTCCCCGAAGCTCTTGAAAAAACAGCTGGAGAAGGTGTAGGTATTGTTGAAGCTTCCCGTGGAACTTTAACCCACCATTATGAATGTGATGAGAATGGTTTAGTTACCAAAGCTAACATTATAGTAGCAACAATCCAGAACAACCCAGCTATGGAAATGGGTATACAAAAAGTAGCTAAAGATTACATAAAACCAGGTGTTGAAGTAGACGACAGTATTTTCAACTTGATGGAAATGGTAATAAGAGCATACGACCCATGTCTATCCTGTGCAACCCACCAATTAGACAGTCAAATGAGACTATCAACCCTTGAAGTATTTGATAGTGACGGACATCTCGTCAAAAAGATTTAATTCACCAGGGGTGAATAAAAAATGATAGTAGTCAACAAAGAAGACTGCATCCGATGTGGAGCATGTCAAGGCACATGTCCCACCGCAGCAATCGAAGTATCACCAGAAGATGTGATATACTGTGATATCTGTGGAGGGGAGCCAAAATGTGTAGAAGTATGTCCACAAGATGCCTTGAAACTTGAAGATATGGTCTTAGATGAGGAAGGAAATGTTCAAGGTCGTATAGTCTTCAACCCTGCAAAATGTGATGAATGTGGAGAATGTGTAGAAGTTTGCCCACCACAAACCTTGAAATTAGGTGGTGGAAAGGCTGAAAAAGTTCCACTTCAAGGATACTGTGTAATGTGTCAAAAATGTGTTGACATCTGCCCAGTTGAAGTTATAGGGGTTGAAGGAGTTAAAGAACCTAAAACAGTTGAACTGGAAATTGAAGGCCCTATTTACATCGCAGATTGCGTTGGATGTGGGATGTGTGTAGATGAATGTCCAGTTAATGCCATAACTCTCCCAGAGATAGGTGGCACCATAGAAATTGATGAAGATACATGTATCAAGTGTGGAATCTGTTCTCAGACCTGCCCATGGAATGCAGTATTCATATCTGGTAAAAAGCCAGTAAAACGTGGAAAAGAAATCATCAAATTCGATTTGGACGCAGATACTTGTATAGGATGTAACACGTGTGTGGAAGCATGTCCTGGTGACTTCATAGGAGTTAATCCATCTAATTTAACTGTAGAATTACCAGAAATATGTACTGCATGTGGTTTATGCGAAAATATCTGTCCAGTAGATGCTATAGACTTAGAAGTCGAACTCGAACCAGCAACGCCTGCCAGTGATGAAGGTTTAGTATACGATGAAGAAAAATGTGATTTCATTGGAGCATGTGCACAAATATGTCCCAACGATGCCATAAGAGTCGTAACTAAAACTGGAATGCAAGTTCCTGGCGAGGAAAAGGTGGATTCAGAACCATCATTTGCCATGTGTACAAGATGTGGTGCCTGTACTGTAGCTTGCCCAAATGACGCCTTAACCCTAGTGGATATGGACAAAGTCATTGATGGAAAAGTTGAAAAACGTAAAAGAATACAGTACAATCCTGCAAAATGTACAGAATGTGGAGACTGTGTGGAAGTCTGTCCTTACAACATGCTGAAACTCACAGATGATAAAGTACCCCTCAAAGGGTTCTGTATACTTTGTGACCAATGTATACCTGCATGTCCAAAAGGAGCACTATTCCTCAAGTAAAATCAAAAATAAAAATTTTTTAATGGTGGATTTTCCACCAAAATCTATTTTTTTTTAAGAATTTTCTTAAATCAGTATTATCTATTTTTTTAAGAATATCTTAACTCAATATTAAATCTAAAAAAATAATTTTTTAATTCTTAACCCAAATTTGAGTTATTTTTCAGCAATTTTTATCCTTATTTTAAATTTACATAAATTTTATGCTTTTCAAGATCCATCTCAACAATTTTACCTTTTAGCTCTTTTTTCTGATTTAAAATATCAGTTAAATCTATTTTTGCATTGTCAATTTTGATATAGATAACATCTTCCATTATCAGTGAGCCTTCAGTACTATAAACACTTGATTCACACATTTTATCACCTAATTTCATTTAATTGTAATTAACTGTCTAAATAAATTTTTTTCAAAAAGATTTGATCCATCTAATTTTTGGTAGAATATTCAATTCTATAATTTTAAAAAAAGAAGTTTATTAAAAGAATAATAAAAAGTTAATCATAAACAAATTTTCCCTTATTTTCAAAAATATCTCCTTCTTTCATTACCACTTTACCTCTGACCAGTGTCATGACTGGCATTCCTTGAATTTCAAATCCTTCAAAAGGAGAATATTTTGCCTTAGATTTAAAATCTTCTGGATTTATAATTCCCTCTTTTTTCAAATCCACAACTACAAAGTCTGCATCTAACCCTTCTTTTATGAAACCTTTACTTTTTAAGTTAAATCTTTTTGATGGATTTTCACACAACAATCTCTTAATAAGTTCTAGACTAATATTTCCCCTATTAAATTCAGTTAAAAGAAGTGGAAGTGCAGTTTCTAGATTAGGGACACCTGGTGGAGCATTCCAAACGTCCTGATTTTTTTCAACAATTCTATGGGGTGCGTGATCTGTTCCAATCATATCTAGTTCCTCTAGTTGGCCTATTCCAATTTTATATTTATTTGAACGAAGAGGAGGATTAGTTTTAGCAAAATTACCTTTAAATCTGAGATAATCCGAGTTTAAAAATAAGTGATGAGGTGTTATCTCAGCAGTTATATCACAACCCTCTTTTTTAGCTTTTTTAACTAATTTTAAGGATTCTATTGTACTCAAATGACAAATATGAATTTTATTTCCTATGTATTTGGCCATTTCAATGGCATTGGATAAAGATATTATCTCAGCCAATGGGGGCCGGGCTTTTGCATATAATTCAGGTTTTAAATCAATTTTCTTCATGATTTGAGAGGTGCAGTACTGGACAATGTTACCATCTTCCGCATGCAAAGAAATTATAGGGTTGTATTCTAACTTTGATATTTGCTGGAAAGATTCTATTAAGAATTTGTTGTCTATTAGGTCCATAAAAATTTTAAAAGACACTGGTTTCAGTTTGGCAATTTCTTTTATTTCATCCAGATCTCCAACACCGGCATGCAAACCATAATCTACTAAACTTTTCTTTTGAGCTATCTCCATTTTCTGACAAAATGCATCAACAGTATTTGTAGGGGGGAGGGTGTTGGGCATGTCAAAAACTGTGGTAAATCCTCCATGCGCCGCTGCCATGGTTCCGGTTCTAAAATCTTCCTTTTCAGTTAACCCAGGATCTCTTAGATGGACGTGAACATCTATCAATCCTGGCAAAACTGTTTTACCCTTCAAATCAATTATATCATCACTTTTTGTTGGAAGTTTTTTAATGGATATTATTTTTCCATTATTCACAGTTATACAGCATTCTGATTTCATGGGAGGTATTTTGCAGTTTACAATGCACAGGTCCATCATTAAAACACCATTTGTTTAAAACATTATTTCACATGAAAACTTTCAATTATAATGTCTAAATCATTTTTTTGATTATCAAATTCTTCGGGAGGTATAACTGTACAAGATATAGTATATAGATAGCCATTTTTTGCTGTGAAAATAGTTCGATGCTGTTGACGAGTTTGAGTATCATTGCATCCAATTTTATAAATTATCTCATAAGCGTCGGTATTATCTACCTTCAGAGTCTTCTCGGATATGAGTTCATAACAGTATTTTACTAAACTTTTTTTATTATTCTCTTTAAAATTGTTGTAATAATCTTTTAAACTAGAACTATTGTTCATTTTATTTTTAGATATGATAACATCTGTATTTCCATTTCTAACACTAATAATGGCTCCAGGCAGGTCCATAACTTCGCCTGTTTTCCACTGGGATGGATAATCAAAGGATATTTCATTATCTTCAAAGGTTTTTTTACTTTCTAGGCATCCACATACTGAAATAACAGCTATAACAAATACAAGAATAGTGATTAGATGTTTAAATTTCATGATAAGTCCTCAGTAAGATATTATAAAATCCAGTCTATATATTTTTTGAAATTAAACGTAGTCATGATAAATTAAATTAACGCTTAAGTTAAAATCTTCTAAAAAAAGAGTCAGTTCTATAATAATATTGATGATAAATATCTTATCCCAAAATTTACATAATGGTATGTGTGTGTCTATGGTATCACAAACTGATTTTATCAGAGATTTAATTAAACGGGATAGGAAAATATTCTTTGATGATCTAAGTAATGAACCTTTGTTGCAGGAACCAACTGGCACAGTTAAGATAATGGCTGATTTCACGGAATATTCTCCTTTGCACCTTGGTCACCGCCACTGTATGATGAAAGCAAAGGAAAAAGAGCCAGATGCCATTTTTGTTGCAGTGGTTCCCGGACTTTTCGAGCGAAATGGTAGGGGTATGCCCTATATAATGACACGCCAGGCCCGTGCTAAGGCCGCGGTGAATGTGGGGGCGGACGTGGTAGTAGAAGGACCGCCAATGGGTATTATGGGATCCGGACAATATTCGCTGTGTTTAGCCAAAATGTTTCAAGCTTTAAACACGGATTTCATCCCCCGAGGATATAAACCAGTAGAAGGCTTTAATGAAATATTAGAACATATAAATAAGGGTAAGGCAGTCGCCCCTAAACCCTACAAGTTCGTTGATGTGGAAAGTAAAAAAGTCTTAAAAGAGGGAAAACTGGATGAAGATAACTACGTAATAGTATCCCTTTCCAAGTCTCTGAAAAAGGTTGGGTTTAACTTTAAGGATAAATTCATATTTGTAAAACGTGTGGAAGGAGTCAGCGGCACAAAAATCAGACAATTCGTTTCCAATGGCGATTTTGAATCTGCTAAGGAAATGTTACCATCTGAAACTATTGCAGTTTTAAAAGAAGAAATAGCGAATAATCGAGCACCCCTAAATGATATAAGGGACCAGGAGAGAATACTGGAAGTTGTAAACCAAAGTAGTTTGGATGATTTAGCTTCATTGAATCTTATCAATGATGTTACTGCCCAGAATATGATTGAAGGGCGTCCTTTTGAAAGTTTAGAGGAGATTGAAAAAATTATTTCATGGGGATTCAGCCGTCATTATAAGCAAAGGATTTTATCATCATTAGAGGCAAGAATAAATAAGGATCAAATATCAAAATATATAGATTCTTATCCATCTATAATAAGAATATTAAATTTCAAAAATAAAAACATTTTAAAAAAGTTTAATGAAAAAATAACACACAGGAGGCTAGAGATATGGCAGTGAAAGAAGGAGATTTTATAAGATTAGAATATACAGCAAAAACAAAGGAAACAGGTGATGTTTTTGACACCACAATTGAAAGTGTGGCAGAAGAGGCAGGAATACTTGTTGAAAATAAAAATTACGGACCAATACCAATAGTAGTGGCAGGTGGCCATGTATTAAAAGGTCTTGATGAAGCTTTAGTGGGCATGGATGAAGGCGAAGAAAAAATCGTGGAGCTAACTCCAGAAGAAGCATTTGGTAAAAGAGACTCTAAACTCATACAACTGGTCCCTATGCGAGAATTTAAAAAACAGAACATAAAACCATACGTGGGAATGACCATAACTTCAGAAGGACATAATGGTATCATTAGAAGTATAAGTGGCGGAAGAGTTAACGTTGATTTCAACCATGAATTAGCAGGTAAAAATCTGGTTTACGATGTTAAGGTTGAAAAGATAATTGATGATGACATGGACAAGATCAAAAGCATGATAGAATTACACTATCCTGCCGGTAATTTAGACCTGGATAAAACCCAGATAGAACTAGAAGATGGTAAAGTCGTAATACAAATGGATGAAATGGCCCGCTTTGATCAAAAACCTTACATGGACATAACTTTTGCCAGATTCCGCATTGCACGTGATGTTTGGGAAAACATTGAAGGTATTGAAAAAGTGGAATTTACCGATGTCTTTGAGAAAAAGGCAGAGGAAGCTGCAGCAGCTGAAGAACTAGCTGAAGAAGTTAAAGGTGCGGAAGAAGTAGCCGAAGAAGTAGCCGAAGAAGTTAAAGGTGCGGAAGAAGTAGCTGAAGAGATTGCAGAAGAAGCTAAAGAAGAATCTACAGTTGCTGAAGAAGTAGAAGAAAAAATTGAAGAAGAAAAAAAGGAATAATCTTTGATTCCTTTTAATTTTTTATTTATTTTTAAATTAAAAACTTATTTATCGGATTTATTTAAGGCCAGGTTAAGATCTTTGGCACTTTAACATCGTTAACTCTTTCTTTTACATCTTTTGGCCAGTTTTCTGGATTAAAACCTTTCTGAGCTAAAAATCCAAATATCCACCGGGAAATACCGATACCCAAACAACCAGTCCACAGAACATGTTTATGGGCTTCTTTGATGGAAAATCCTTCAGTAAAATGAGTTCCATGTACATTAGCGGATACCACAGCAACTCCTTTACTTTGATTAGGCGCAACAAGTCTCATTTCATATTTAGGAATATCTGGGAATTGGATTCCTCGTTCTTCCACTTTTCGGCCTTCCAGGTAGAAGGGATCATCACCCACTTCTGTATACCACTCCAGTTCCATATCATCGGCGATTTTTTGGGATATATTCACAGTGGTGTCTCTTATTTTCTCCACATCATCTGGTTTTCCAAGCCATACCAGTTCCACTCGTTGGAATTCATGAACCCGATCCAGTCCTTTGGCTCCTCCAGCTTCCCATCGGTATGTCCAGCCACTACGGTCAAAAAACTTTATGGGTAATTCTGATTCATCAACTACTTCGTGAGAGAAGAATTCGTAGAATGGTTCACACTGGGCTGGTGCTAGGACATAGGAAGGATCTTTAAGCCCTTCTTTTAAGAGGTCAATTGGAACGTCTTTTTTAATTACAACTTCTTGTTTGAACTTTTCAAAAATTTCAGGGTCTCTACGGGGAGCAGAACAATAGTACATTCCCTCTGGGAGTCCTTCAAGGTAACGCATTTTGTTCATCACTGGAATTGGTATCAGTTTAGGCCACATGCACTCTACAAAGTCCATTTTGTAGACTAATTCCTCCAGAAATATCTCTTCTATGGTTCGTTGTAAGGCAATAAGCTTTGGTCCGTAGAACCATTGTCCTTTTCCTGGAAACTTCTTGACCCATCCCAGTTTTGCAGCCTCTTCTGTGGCGTCGCCTTCAAAAAAGAACTTTTGTTTTTGGCTTTTGGATACTATTGTGCCGGGTTCTATTTTGGTAACCTGTTTAGTTAAGATATCACTGGGACCTTCGGTTGTAACCGTATCTTTTTCAGTTTCAGCCAGCACCTGTTTTATTACCCGGTCAACCACGTGTCTTCTAAGGTCTCCTTCCTCCAAGTCCTGGAACTTGATAATGATCACGTCATCTATAGTTTCAAATTCAGCTACATATGGCATGTCGCTTAGATCGATTTTTCTAGTGGTAGGTATCTGGATTTCATATTCACTTACATGAATCTTTCTTACCCCCACATGATATTTAGGTCCCATAATTTGTAGTAACGGTTTTTTCATCCGTAAAAGTGCATCATGAGCCCTTCCACGTCTTCCAGATTCAATGGTTATATGTAGTGTATTGTCCTCTAAATTCCAGTTTTTTATGTAGGAGGCATCCTCTTTTTGTTCTTCAGGAACCCCTTTTTGAAAGAGGTCATGGTTAGCATAATCTATAAACTTTTCAATATCTTTTTCAGCTTCTTGTGCATCTTTACTGAACGTGATTTTCCCTTTAAGTTTAAATTTCATTTTAAATCACCTTCTAACAAATAATAATTTTATAAATCTGTTTAAAAATTTTTTTAAATAATTAATTTTCCTTTATTAGATTGAATCTAAAATTTTTTCTGACATCATTTCACAAAATATCAGATCATCAACAGTTGCCAAAATAGTTCTCAAAGAATTCCCTTTTAATTCATAAATTAGATGATTATTATCAATATGAGAATCAATAAAATCCATATTATCTGGTTTTAGTGACTCATGTGCTGTTTTTGCCTGAAATTCCTGGTGGTAAACAAAGGTTATTTTGGTTTTTATATGCATATTTTTTAGATCATTGTTTAAAACTTAAAATACTTTCTGCAATATTTTCTATTGACTTAAATGCAGGCGAATCTGGATAATTTATCAAAGGGTTTCCTTCCATATCTGCCCTGACAATATTACTGTCAAGAGGAATGCATCCAATTACTTTAATGTCTATTTCATCTAATTTTAAATGGATAAATTTTTCTTCTGCTTTATTAGACGCTTTATTTATAACGGCAGTTATATTTTTAACTCCAATATCGGTTGCCAGATTTTTAATTCTTTTAGCAGTTTCAACTGATTTAAGGCTGGGTTCTACTACCACGATCATTAGATCTACAGATTCAGATGTTCTACGTCCCAAATGTTCAATACCTGCTTCCATATCCAGAACCACGATTTCATCCTTTTGAAGGATCATGTGTCTCATAAGTGCTTTTAATAACACTGAAGCAGGGCAGACACATCCTTCTCCTCCTTTATCCACGGTCCCCATTACCAGAAGTTTCAAATTTTCGTTATATTTAATTGATAATGATTCAGGTAAGTCATTTATTTTGGGATTCATCTTGAATACTTCGCCGAAGGATGATCCCGACTCTGCACCAGTTCTATCCTTTATAAGATCTCTCATTTTAGAAATAGGTGTGATTTGTTCATGAATACCCAGGCTTGATGCCAGGTTCATGTCTGGATCAGCATCTATAGCGAATACTTTATAAGTCTGTGACAAGATACATGATAAAGTACTAGAAAGGGTTGTTTTACCCACCCCTCCTTTTCCCGTTATTGCAATTTTCATGTTTTCACCATCTTTTTATAACTGATAAACTTGGTTATATAGGTATTATATGAATAATAACCAATATCTTTGGTTATGTTGGTAATTATATGACTGTATTAATTATAGTAATAATATGGTTATATATTAAGGAGAAGGTTTATTAAGACTGTGAACTTAAAGTTTTATAAGACCAATTTTAAGGTATAAAATTCACACTCAAATTTTTATTAGGAGGATTATTTATGGTAAGAGCATACACAAGAAAAGAGTATATACGTAAAATTCCAGGCTCACGAATTGTTCAATATGATATGGGTAATCTATCAGCGGAATTCCCATTATCTCTTAGTTTAGCAGTTAAAGAGCCGGCACATATTAAACACAATGCATTAGAAGCAGCAAGAATTGCTTCAAATAGATATATGCAGAGAAAAGCAGGTAGAATGGGATACCACCTTAAGTTAAGGGTATATCCACACCACATAGTGCGAGAAAATCCAATGGCAACTGGGGCTGGTGCGGACCGGGTTCAGGATGGTATGAGAAAAGCTTTCGGTAAACCTGTAAGTTCAGTTGCAATAGTAAAACCTAATCAAAAAGTTTTAACTATCCATTCCAATAAGAAAAACTTTAAAGATATAAAAGAAGCATTAAGAAGAGCTGCTATGAAGCTACCCGTACCATGTAGAATCGTGATTGACAAGGGAGAAGAATTAGTCAAATAAGAATTTTTTTATAAAAATTTTTCAAAATTGTAATTAGGGGATCAGCATGAAGAATGTCGCATATTTTGATGAGCTAAACAAAGAAGATGTTGCAATTGCAGGTGGAAAAGGAGCAAATTTAGGTGAATTAACCCAGGCAGGAATTCCAGTTCCGCCAGGATTTGTGGTTACATCAGCAACCTACGAAAGATTCATAAATGAAACCGGAATTTTTGATGAAATCATGGACATTCTTGATGCTTTGGATGTTCATAATAATAAAGAACTCCAAAACGCTGCTGTACGCATAAAAAAGATCATTATGGATGCATGGGTCCCTGATGAAATAAAAACCCTTATTACTGAATCTTATAACGCCCTTTGCGATAAAATTGGCAAAGAAAACGCATTTGTGGCCATAAGATCTTCTGCTACTGCAGAAGATTTGCCTGAAGCATCTTTTGCAGGTCAACAAGATACTTATCTTAATATAAGCGGTTCTGAAGATGTCGTAAAATATGTTCAAAAATGTTGGGCTTCTCTTTTCGGTGCTAGAGCAATTTTTTATCGTGAAGAAAATGATTTTGATCATTCAAAGGTTTACATCGCAGTTGTGGTTCAGGAAATGGTGGATGCTGAGAAAGCAGGTGTAATGTTCACGGTACACCCATCGACCGGTGAAGAAAAAATATTAATCGAAGCTTCATGGGGATTGGGCGAAGCTGTTGTTTCTGGAACTGTTACACCAGATACTTACTGGATAGATAAAAAAACCGGCGAAATTCTGGATACCATGGTCAGTGAAAAAAATGTCATGTTCCATAAGGATCCCCAGTCTGGCAGGACAGTCAAAGTAGAAGTTCCTGAAGACATGAAGAACAAACAGGTACTAACTGCTGAAGAGATGGCAGAACTCACAGAACTTGGAAAAAATATACATAGTCACTATAACTTCCCACAAGACACAGAATGGGCTATTGAAGATGGAAAGGTTTACATGTTACAATCAAGGCCAGTAACCACTCTGGATAAATCATCAAATCAAGAGGATGGGGAAGAAATGGAAGACGAAAGAACCATTATAACCAAAGGATTAGGTGCAAGTCCTGGCATGGGCTCTGGAGCAGTAAAAATTGTAAGAGAGATAGATGAACTGGATAAAGTGGAAACCGGTGATATTTTAGTAACAGTCATGACCACTCCCGATATGGTGCCGGCCATGAAACGGGCCAGTGGAATCATAACTGATGAAGGCGGTGTAACCTGTCATGCAGCTATAGTATCTCGAGAATTAGGAATTCCCTGTGTAGTTGGAACTACAGATGCCACACAAATCCTGGATGAAAATCAACTGGTAACTATAGATGGAAATAAGGGAATTGTTTATAAAGGTAAACTCAAAGTAGCTGAAAAAGTTGAAGTTGAAAGACAGCAGGCAGTGGTGCAATCACCAATACTCACAGTTACCGATGTTAAAGTGAATGTCAGCATGCCGGAGGCAGCTAAAAAAGCTTCGCAAACTGGTGCAGATGGTGTCGGCCTACTTAGGACGGAACACATGATGTTAACTGCCGGTGTGCACCCTATCAAATTCATAAAAGACGGTCGTGAAGACGAACTCATTCACATACTTATGGAAAATATTCTAAAAGTGGTGGATGCCTTCTATCCTAAACCAGTATGGTACAGAACACTGGATGCTCCAACTGACGAATTCAAAACATTAGACGGTGGAGAAGATGAACCATACGAACACAACCCTATGCTGGGTTGGAGGGGTATCAGACGGGAACTAGATCAACCAGATATTCTCAGAGCAGAATTTAAGGCCATAAAAAAATTACATGAACAGGGCTATACCAATATAGGCATAATGATTCCATTAGTCCAGCATCCAGATGAACTGCGCAAGGCCAAGCAAATAGCAGAAGAAGTTGGTTTAAAACCACAGAAAAATATAGAATTTGGTATTATGGTGGAAACACCTGCAGCGGCCATGGTGATTGAAGATTTCATTGATGTTGGAATAGATTTTGCCAGTTTTGGAACCAACGATCTTACCCAGTACACATTGGCCATTGATAGAAACAATGAAAATGTAGCTGGCCTTTACAGTGAAGGACACCCTGCTGTACTAAAATTGATAGCACGGGTTATCAAAAAATGTAATGCTGCTGGAGTAAAAACCAGTATATGTGGACAGGCAGGAAGTATTCCACATATTGTGGAAAAATTAGTGGAACTTGGAATTGACAGTGTATCTGCAAATACTGATGCTGTGCCAGCCGTAAGAGAAACAGTAGCTCGAATAGAGAAGAAACTGGTTTTAAAAGCTGCCCGAAAAATGATGCAGGAATAAAAATATCATAATTCTTTTTTTTAAATTTTAATACTATTTTTTTAATCAGTTATTTTTTTCAGGTAATTAATATGGATGAAAATAGATTTTCAAAAGAGGAAGTATTCCAGAAACTCAGAGAATTTCAGAAAGAGGATTTAACCCACCGATCTGGAAAGATATTAGGGTCTATGTGCACCTGTCCTCATGAAGTCGGAAGAAAAGCTTATGCCATGTTTTTAGAATCTAATCTGGGAGATCCTGGTTTATTTAAAGGCACTCAGAAACTTGAAAGAGAATCTATAGAGCTTCTTGGAAGTATCCTTGGCTCAAAGAATGTTTTTGGCCATATAATTACTGGAGGAACCGAAGCAAACATTATGGCTATGCGTGCTGCCAGAAACTGTTCGAATGTACAAAATCCAGAAATAATTGTGCCAAAATCTGCTCATTTTTCCTTTAAAAAAGCATCGAACATATTATGTATTAAATTGAAAGAAGCAAAGCTTGATGATGATTATAAAATGGATTTAGACTCAGTAATGGAACTATTATCTGATAGAACTGTGGCGGTGGTAGGTGTGGCTGGAACCACTGAACTGGGAAAGATTGACCCCATACCGGAACTCTCCAAAATATGCGCAGAACAGGAAATTTATTTACATGTTGATGCTGCATTCGGTGGTTTTATTATACCTTTCTTAAAGGAGATTGGTTATGATCTTCCTGACTTTGATTTTTCATTGGATGGTGTATGTTCCATGACCATTGATCCGCATAAAATGGGTTTAGCACCTATACCTACCGGCGGTATATTGTTCCGGGATGAAAAATATCTGGATGTTATGAGTATAGAAACTCCCTATTTAACCGAAAAAAAACAGTCAACTATTGTAGGCACCCGAACCGGTGCTTCAGCAGCTGCTACATGGGCGCTTTTAAAATATATGGGAAAAGAAGGGTATACAGCTCTGTCCAGGAACTGCATGGAAATTACAAAAACCCTGGCCCAGGGACTAAAAGAGTTAGAGCTGGAATTAATAACTGAACCAGAACTAAATATAGTGGCTTTTAAATCAGAAAAAATGTCTGTAGATGAACTTGCACAGAAATTGAGTGATAAAGGATGGGCAGTATCTATATCTTCCTATCCGCGAGCTATAAGAATTATAGTAATGCCTCATATCAAAAAAGAACATATTACACAATTTTTAATTGATTTAAAACAAATAACTGCGAATTAATCATAATTATTGTAGTTGATCATATTTTCATTGAATCTCAGAAGTTTTTTGATATTATACATTTAATGCAGTGGTTATTATGAAAAAAATTAAAACACCAGTTAAAACTGAAGTAATTGAAACTATGGATATAGGAGACCGGGTTGAGATATACGGTAAAATATTTACTGGTAGAGATGCAGCTTTACCAAAACTGGTTAAAAAACTGGAAGATGGCAGTAATCTTTTGGATCTAGAGGGGTCAGTGATAATGCACACTGCAGTAAGTGACGCAGGAATAGCACCCACCAGCAGTAACAAGGAAGATATTGAGGGAAGCATACCCTCACTTGCAAAGCATGGCGTTAAAATACATATAGGTAAGGGAATATTGAAACAAGAAACTATAGATACATTGAATACTGAAAATTCAGTATATGTGGTTACACCGCCGGTAGCTGCACTTTTAACCAGTAAAATTTTATCTAAAAAAGTAGCGGCCTTTCCTGAGGAAGGAATGGAAGCAATGTATGAATTGGAAGTTGATGGAATCCCCGGCATAGTGGCGGCAGCTCATGGGAAGTCCATATATGATAAAAACTAGTTAATTTGGTTTTCCAAAAGCTATATCTCCTGCATCTCCCAATCCAGGTATGATGTAACCTTCTTTGCTCAACTTTTTCTCAATGGAACATGTGTATATTTCAATTTCTGGGTGATTGTTAGTTATCTTTGCTATGCCTTCATCAGTGGATATTATATTAAATAGGACAAGTCTTTTTGGCTTACCATACTTTTTTATGGCTTTTAAAATAGCATTCATAGTATTACCTGTTGCTAACATAGGATCTGCCACAATTACTATCTTATCATCTAAATTAGGTATTTTAATGTAGTCCATTTTAACGTTGAAAGGTGGGTTATCCTCTCTCCATGCACCAACAACACCACACTGAGCTTCAGGAAACACTCTCATAATACCATCAACTAATGGTATAGCGGCCCTTAAAATACTAATAACTACTACATCATTAATATTTTTTACTTTAATCCCATTAGCAACTCCTAAAGGAGTTTCTACTTTGATGGCATCTCTTTCCATAGTATTTATAAATTCATAGCTTATGAGACGACCAATTTCAACCACACCTGCTCGAAATCTTACGCTATCAATTCCTTTCTTCCTGATCTTGGCAAGTATCTCCTGAGCCAGTATATGATCAACAATTTTTAACATCTTTAATCACTTTTTTAGATTTATTAGTATTTTAATTGGATAATATCACATAATAACTTATATTAAAACTTATATATAACACTCTAAGGCCTATATTTGTTTTATATTTTATTAAAATTTATTTTTTAGTTTCATTTTTCAATTTTTAAAAATCCTATTGTTTATATTTAATTATCTAAAAATAAATACAAAATTCTCTTATTTTAGATAACTATAGAAAATATGACGATAATGTGGTAAGTAATGGTAATATGGCAGATACAAACACTTATGTGGCAGTACTCGGAGAAAAAGACCTTCCAATAGAAAAAATAGGAGGTAAGGCATTTAATTTAGGTAAATGTCATTTAATGTAGTATCCTGGCATTATGAACAGCTTGGAAAAGCTGTGGGAAAAATTGATATTGATGATGAATCAGTTGAAATTAATGCATTGGGTGAACAAGATTTGAGCCGCGGTATTAGGCACTGGGGATCTCCTAAGATGTGGATGTGGATTAATTCCCAGTTCTCTGGCGATGAAGCCTTTAATATTACTAAACTCTCTGATGAAGGGGATGTAGGATACTTCTATATGGATTCAGTAAATGAACCACTCGTTAAATCAGATATAGATGTGAAATTTAGTTAGGGACTTCCTTCTAATTTTTCAATGATCTTATCTGACAAAAAAGGTATGAACTATACAGTAGAGGGAGAAGTTATAATATATGGAATGGTTCCGGTTGATGGAGATATGATCATCATAGAGACACTTTCTAAATACAATTGGATGGTAAAAAAGGTTATGGTGGCCGAGTTTTTAGTTCCTAAGTAATATAACCATGTTTATACTATATAATATTGGAGAATTGAAAATGAAACAATCTATTGGTACATTGCTGCACGGGGATCCTGTTGATGAAGCAGAAGTAAAAAGAATTCGAGATTTAGTAGTATATGAAGGTGAGGATGTTAAAAAAAAGTTGGTAAAATTTTTCTGTCTGCTTATTCTTGCTTCGGGGATTTCTACCTACGGGCTTCTTGGAGATTCTGTAGCTGTAATTATAGGTGCCATGATTATCGCGCCTCTAATGCTACCTATTATGGGTCTTGCTTTTAGTATCAGCGCAAGTGATAGTTTGGCTATTAAGACTTCACTATTGGTAAGTCTGGGAGGAATTGCCACTGCCATTGGAGTTGGATTCTTATTAACCTTGCCTATGACCAGTTTTTTTCAACCGGAAAACATAGGCCAAGTTATTGTTAGGACTTCTCCACGTCTTCTAGACCTTTTAGCTGCTTTAGTTACTGGGGTTGCTGGTGCTTTTGCAATGTCCCGCCGTGATGTTTCTGATACATTACCAGGGGTAGCCATTGCCATATCTCTTGTTCCTCCATTAGCAAATGTGGGTATTCTATTGGCAAGTTCCAACTATTCCTTGGCATTGGGCAGCCTTTTACTTTTTATGACAAATTATTTCGCCATACTCGTTACTGGAACTGCTCTTTTTGGTATTATGGGTTTTTCTAAGATAGCAGTGAAAGATAAGTCTCAAATTGCCAAAAAAAGGGGCATAGCCATTGCTACAGTTATGATGGTTTTGATTTCTGTACCTCTAGCCTATACTGGTTACACAATCTATATTGATAATAGCATTACTGGAACCATAACTGAGGCATCAAGTACTTGGTTGAGTGGAAGTGGATATGAATTGGTCTCTGTTGATGCTGAATCTAAAGAAGATATCGTAACTGTAAGGATCATAGGAAATGGACAACTTCCATCTCTTAAAAAACTTGAAACAATGGTAAAAGATAAAATTTATGGAAGAAAAATTAAGCTGGAAGTAGTCTATTCAAATAATTATGTTTTGAACAGTTAAAAACAAATTTGAGCCAATTTTATAAATAATGTAATTGAATCTTAATTTAATTCAATTTAATCTAATTGATAATGAAAAGGAGATTTATTCTAATTTTTAGTTTCTATCTTTTAGTAAATTTTAGTCATTGTAATTACTATCTTAAATTTTATTATTTTTAAAATATTTTTATTCAAAATTAACTAAATAATACTTACTAAATTTGAAAAATATTTAATTATAACCATTAAAATAATAAATTCGCTGAAAACGAAAAATTTTTTAGTTCCCTTTATAAAATAATATTAAAAGGGGATTTAATTGAAATATGATCAAAAAAATGTTTATTTATAATAATTCTATTGTTTATTTTAAGTTATTCAGGGTTTGTATTTGATGCAGAAATGCCCTGTCCTAATAGTGGTGCTATTTAAGTTCCTAATATTAATTAACATGGTTTCCATAGAACTTTGATCATTTAACGAATTAAATGATTTATTAGAATAAAAACATTAGAATGAAATCAATAAAAGGTTAGGGGGAATGGAATGCAGAAAAAATTCATTGTTTTTGTGGGAATATTAATTATTATAACTGTCGCGTTGATTGTATTACTTGTTCCAAGTTCTGTAGATGAATCTGGATATCAGTCTGAGGTAATTATTACCAATCTGGACACACCATGGGCCATGGCATTTTTACCAGATGATAGATTGATATTCACGGAAAGAGGAGGTAAAGTAAAGATATGGGATGAAAATCAGGTTCAAGAAATTGGAAACATTAATGTAAAAGAGGTTAGTGAGTCTGGTCTTTTAGGAATAGCTGTTGATCCTGATTTTAATAACAACAAGTACGTATATCTATATTATACTACACAGAATAATGGAAATAGAATTTCCAGGTTTACATTGAACACTAATCTTACTGATGAAACAGTTTTACTGGATAATATTCCCAGTTCTGGTATTCATAATGGAGGCAGATTGAAATTTGGTCCAGATGGTAAACTTTATGCTACCACAGGTGACGCTGGCAATGAACTTCTGGCTCAAGACAATAACTCTTTAGCCGGTAAAATATTGAGATTAAACAAGGACGGAACAGTACCGGCTGATAATCCCTTTGGAAACTATGTTTACTCCTATGGACATCGTGATCCTCAGGGTATAACCTGGAATACTTCCAATGGATTAATGTATGCTTCAGAACATGGGGCCACTAGAAATGATGAGATTAATATCATAGAAAAAGGGGGAAACTATGGATGGCCTATTGTAGAATGTGATAACAGTACTGATGGATATATTAATGCTATCCGATGTTTTAGTGAATTTACCCTGGCACCTTCTGGAATGGCCTTCTATAAAAACTCTCTTTTTGTGGCAGGTCTAAGGGGTAATCAGCTTAGAAGACTGTATCTGGATAGTTCTGGTATGAAAATCACCCGTGAAGAGGAACTTTTCAATAATCTTGGCAGAATAAGAGATGTAATCGAACACAAAGGTTACCTTTACATTGCTACATCTAACAAAGATGGAAGGGGAGTGCCTAAAATCGATGATGACAAGATCATCAGAATAAAAGTGGGTATTTAAACAGAAAAAATTTAATTTTTTATTTATCCTCTTTTTGGGTAACTACTTTTTTACCCCGAGCTGTGGGGATAACCTTCATTTCTCCACCTTTAAAATCTAGTTCTAACTCTTTTCCCTCAAATAACATGTGTAAGAATAGGGCCAGTGATGAAACTTCAGAATGGGGTTGGGATGTAACAGAAACATTATGATCAGCTTTTTTATAAACTTTAGTTGGCACTCTGGAGCCGCCAACCACTATTAATTTATTTTTTGGGGAATTTTTTATATCTCTTACAGCCTCTTGAACTGGAGTGCCGTACATGGTAAGATGAACAATTTCTCCACCATTTTTTTGCCATTCTTCCATTAAATTCTCCCAATTTTTCTGATATCCAATTTTAAAATTTCCTCCCCACCTTCTAACCACATCTTCAACATTTTCCATGAGTTTAGAATCTTTTTCACCACTTAAAATAGTTTTAGATGCTCCAAAAGCCCGGGCAGTTAAACAAACATGGGTGGTGATTCGGGCATCCCTTTTTCTTCTGTGATCTAATCTTAAAACATTAACATCCACGGTATCACCATGCTGGTCATTATTAATAAAGATAACATTCTTCCTACTTCATTGGAAGCGCCTAAAATATCACCGGTTGTCCAATAAAAACTTTTCCTAGATACTAAGGCCAATATAACTCCAGCTATAGCGCCACCAATAATTCCTAGAACTCCAATTACATTAAATAATATGAATCCCACTATGAAACACAAGATTAAAGATAATAACAGCAATTTCATATTCATAGATTCAATGAAAAACTTCCCAGTCCCATCTGGAAAGGGTCGAGATAAGGCACAACAGGTTATTAATCCCATTTTAGCCCCTATCTCTGATATCAGTAAAACCAGAAATATAGAACTGGGGGATATGGCATTGATCGATGCCACAGTTATTAATGCTATAATAAAAAAGGATGCTATTCCACCAGTTCCAATTCTTGAATCTCTCATTATTCCTATCTTTTTTTTATAATCGCCGTGGGCCATTAAAGCATCGCCCATGTCAATTAAACCGTCAAGGTGATGGAAACCAGTAAATGAAATGGCAAAACTGTAAACAATGGCTGCTGTGATCAACTGGTCTATAGGTAATAGGTTCACAAAGACAAAACCCACAGCCCCTATAAATACGCCAATTATTCCACCAAGCAGAGGCCACAACCAGGTGACCTTAGCCATTTCCTCTATGCTTGTGTGTACATTTAAGGGCAGTATAGTGGAGAAGGATAACAGTCCCAGCAATCCTTTAAATCCTTCTAAGATCATGATCATTCCTCAAAAATTTTTGACATGCAACCAGCCACCAGACCAGCAAAAATATCATCCAGCATAGGCCCCAGTTCACTTATAATACCCGGTTTTTCTTCATCATATCTTTTAAAATTAAATATGGCTTTGGTACCAGCAATTTGGTTCGCAATGGCCATACCTAAAACCTCATCAGTGTACAGATATGCCGGGTCATCATCCACATCAACTTCTTCAAGGCGGTGTTTTTCATAGTCCTCCTCAACCCTGATGCCGGCCATTATCAAGGTGATAACATTTATATCTTCCAGAGATTTTAAAATCTGCGCTTTAAGCTTTCGGTATAAATCATCAGTTTTCTCCACACCTACACATAAATCCATGCCCGCTTCAACCAGATCATCAATTTCTACACCTACACTATTGATAAAATCTAATATATTTCTAAAATAACCAGAATTTCTTATGGCCGTAAATAATGCATCTCTAACACATTTTTTAACCATTTGAATTTCTATTTCGTCAGTTTCTTCTTCTGGATCTTCAAATTCTTTGCAGGCAATTAAAATTGTATCATTACTTCCACCAGTGAATAGTTCATTGAATTTGTCCCGGACATCTAATTCCCATAATGCTGAAGATTTACCTTCAGCTGCGTTCATATACAATTTTAAAAGATTTTTTTTGCTTAGATTTTTATCTACAAATAACAAGATGTTAATATTTTTTAATGATTTTTTTCCACCTTTCATGATATCTGAAGAACTTTGGTGGTTCTTATCATTTGCCTTACTTAATTCTAAACTTACTATTGCAGTCACACAATCATAGGTGACCATTACCATATCATTGATATTAACATCATCGACTAATAAGCTAAAGGGTGGGCTAACATCTTTGTTATGATTTAATTTATCTAGAATCATTTTCGTTTCAGTAATATTAGTTTTTTTATGTTTTACCACGGATTTAACATTGAGAAAACTGTCTTTAGAATTTTGGTTAGTTAAAATTGCAAATCCTTTTTTTCTACTTATAATAAGATTTTCTTGGTTAAATTTAACAATTGCATCGTGGATAGTGATAGTTTTTTCCATTAAATCACCAGGTGGAATAAAAATTAATATATAAATTTTTTTAAAATAAAATAGGAATAATCATGTCTATTTTTTTATTCTAAACATGAGGGACATTAATTCTTTGTCATATTCTTCTATATTGCTTATAGAAATCTCTAAATCTTCAAGCCAATTTATAAACTGCTGGGTTGAGATAACCACTACCTTTTCTGATTCATTTAATGAATTAAAAACTTCATTTGATTTTTCTTTATCCTCAGAAATCTCAACTTTACCTTTATTGTATATGCCGAAAGCACCCCGAAATTTCATCTGACTCCTCCTATTACAATATGATTATTGATAATGATTCTATAACTATTTTGATTAAAAACTTATTCAATTGGATAAACTTCATATCAATTTTTTTAAGTAACTAAATTCAAAATTAGATTAATTAACCTTTTTTACTTTTTTGATAAGCTTTAATTACTCTAAAATTTATTCTACCACATTTTGGACAGGGAATTCCTTTTTTTAATTCAGGATAAACTGTGTCACAAGAAGTTTTACATAGACCAAAGCTTTTACGAATTTTCCAATCCACAACTGCATCTTCAGGCAGGATATATTTATTTTTACAGTTTTTATTCTGACATAGAATCATCCATTCTTTGAAATGTTGATTTTTCATGATCCCACCATGCAAGAATATGTTTATCCAGATATTTAGAAGTTTTGCGGATTTAAAAAATTTATAGATTAACAATTTTTAGGGGTTGGATATAAATTAATTTTATAATATCTGAAAATCATAAAGTACCATGTTAAAACTAAAAATTTTTAATAGCTATTTAGAGATAAATATAATGGGAGATTTTATCCTAGATATTATTCCATGTTATTCAATCTTAAGGATAAGTGAAACGAAGGTGGTAAAGTGAAGGTCCATTTAAGGGTTTTTGTAGAGATAGAAAATCTGGGCAAGGCCATGAATGCCTTAACAGATTCAGGTATAACTGGATTTTATATTTTAGAATATAAAGGAATGTCACCAGAGGATTGGGAAGGATTTAGTATAAAAGAAGATCCTAAATCAGCCATAGGAATGATTAGAGATTATGCAAACGATGCAGTTCAGATCTGCACAGTTTTAAATGAGGAACAGGTACCTGTAGTTGAAGAATCAGTTAATAAGGCATTGGAAAATGATCGCTACACCATAATTGAAGTTCCAATTCGAAAGATAATAGTTAATTATGGAAACCAGGACAAAAAGGCAAAAGAAGTTGATGTGTGGTTCCTTGAGAAAAAAGTCCCCTGCTTTTATTGTGGGGAAGACGCTGCTCAGAGAATACGTGTAGATGTAAACAAAGCGAAAATATGGTGTACTAATTGTGGTGCAACCAGACATTATATTTTTAAAGGAATAGAAAATCCTGAGGAGTGATTAAATGAAAATTGAACCATGGAAACTCAAAAAATCCTCAAAGTGTTATAACTGTGGAGATGCCACTATTCATGAAATCAACATAGACCAATATAAAATGACTATCCGCTGCAAGGAATGTGGATTCACCAGATACTATACTTTCCACATATTAGAAACACCTGAATAAAAAAAATTGTCATATTTTTTTTATTAAACTATGTATTACAATTTCAACGCCTAAAAGGGAATGTAAAGAAATTTTTTAAACCTAAATTAAGCACTCTTATTCTTAAACTAAACATTACCACCCTTTTCAAGCTATTGAAGCTATATTTATTAAATTTTCCTAGATCAAATCGAAAAGAAGTAAATAATGGAATTATTGATACAAAAATTATTTTATAAGGAGATTTAAATCATGGTGGTTATATTTGACCCTCAAAACTCAGGAATATCTGGAAACATGGTTGTGGGGGCCATGATCAACCTAGGGGCAGAACCAGATAGTACAGCAGATTTGATGGAATATGCTGGATCTTATTTTGGAGATGTCACTGTAAATATAAAAGAAACAAAAAAATCAGGCATTCTGGCAACTTTCGCGGAAGTTAAATGCACGGACAGGGAACCTGTTAGATATAGCGATTTTATTAAAAAATTTGACAAAATTGAGCATGAGAACATCAGTAAAGATGTTTTAAATTTTTCTAAAAAAGTTTTTAAAACACTGGCTCTTGCTGAATCAAAAGTACACGGCACAACTCTGGATAAAATACATTTTCATGAAGTAGGTGCTGCTGATGCAGTTGCTGATGTTATAGGAACAGCTTACTGTTTCCATAGTTTAGGGTTACACTCAAAAAGAGTGTTAAGCGCGCCTGTAGCTTTAGGGGGAGGCAGAATTAAAAGTATGCACGGTTCTTTAACTGTCCCTGCTCCGGCCACCATTGAAATTTTAAAGGGAGTTCCAGTAATGGGGGGTCCAGTTAATTTTGAATTAACAACCCCTACTGGGGCGGCCTTACTTGTAAATATGGTGGATGAATTCTGCACCAACTATCCCCTAGTAATAAATCGGAAAATTGGTTATGGGGCAGGAAGAATGGATCTGGAAATCCCAAATATTTTAAGGATATTAATGGCAGATTCAACGGTTCCCACCGATAAGATATCCATACTGGAAACTAATCTGGATAATGTTACCGGCGAAGTTTTAGGACATGTATTTGACCGACTTTTAGATGAAGGAGCACTGGATGTATCTTTAATATCTACCATAATGAAAAAAAATCGGCCGGGACACATTTTAAGAGTAATATCAAAACCTGAAGATTGTGATAGGTTATCAGAGGTTATTTTCAGGGAAACTGGGACTCTGGGGGTACGTGTTTTACCATATGTACATAGAAATATCCTGAAAAGGAAGATCATACCTATTAATCTGGATATAAATGGCGTCACCAGAATGATCCATGTAAAAGTGGGCATTATTGGAGATGAGATTATTAATTACAGCCCGGAATATGAAGATGCAAAATTAATCTCCAGCGAACTCAAAGTTCCCTTAAAAATTGTGATGAAAAAGGCTGAAGAAGTTTTTAAGCGGTATGTTAATAGTGGGAAATTATCATAAAATGATATAGCAGAACCATTATATTAAATGTTATTAGAATTAACAGGATACTTCACTAAATTTATAGTTTAAAAGGAGTTTTAATATGGGAAAATCAAAAGAAAAGGCAATAAGTGTTTTATCTGGAGGACTGGATTCAGCAGTGGCCACGTCCTTCTACAAGGATCGTTACGATATACATGCATTAACCTTTAACTATGGACAGAAAAGTGCTGAAATGGAGATTTCATCTGCTAAAGCAATCTGTGACAAATTAGGAATTGATCATACGGTTATTGATCTTCCCTGGATGGGTAAAATTAGTGGATCAGCCTTGACTTCCTCTAAAGAAATACCAGAACTGGAAATGAGCCAGTTAGATAATGAGGAATTATGTAACGAAACTGCGGGTCTGGTATGGGTCCCTGGCCGAAACATGGTATTTACTGCAATAGCAACTGCTTATGCTGAAGCAGAAAATGCTAAAAAGATTATAGTTGGTTGGGATTATGAGGAGGCCATAACTTTTCCTGATAATTCAAAGGAATTTCTGGAAGCCTTTAACCACCTTTTATTAATAGGTTCACCTGAAGAAATAGAGATTAAAGCCCCTTTAATAAAAAGTAACAAAAAAGAAATTGTTGAAATCGGAAAAGATATTGGGGCGCCCCTACATTTGAGTTATTCCTGTTACCTTGGGGATGAACTTCATTGCGGTGTATGTGAATCTTGTATGAGACGTAGAAGAGCCTTTGAACAGGCTGAAATTCAAGATGAAACAAAATACTCTAATTGATCAGATTTTAGACAATAAAAAAATTAATTCCTATTTTATGTGAAAAAATAAAGAAAAGACAAATAGTTTAACCTATTTTTAAATCCATATACCTATTCATCTTATTTTATAACCATCAAGGTATCTCCGGCGTTTACAGTATCTCCTTCTGCAACAAATATCTCATCCAGAGTGCCGGACTGTGGTGCGTGGATGTCATTTTCCATTTTCATGGCTTCAATTACTGCCACTACATCACCTTCTTGGACCTTATCACCAGGATTAACTTTAAGTTTGAGTATCATGCCCTGCATAGTGGAGGTTACACCACCTTCAACAGGTCCAGAAGGTTTATCTGGCATATTGGCATCTGTAATTTCCATAAAACCTGTGGGAACAACCTTTACGTCGAAAACATCACCATCAACCTCAACACTGTACTCAGTGGGTACTGCAGCAGAAGTTTCAGCTGGTACTGTTTCTTTAGGTGGTTCCAAAGTTTCTTCTTCAGCTTCACCTTTGAGGAATTTTGGTGCAACAGCTGGATAAAGAGCATAGGTTAAGACATCCTCTTCTTTTTTAATAATACCCATATCTTCTGCTTCTTTTTTCAATTCTTCATATTGTGGTTCTAGAAGATCAGCTGGTCGAACATCAATTACTTCTTCATCACCTATGATCTTTTTAGCGATCTCTTGATCAATGGGAGCAGGAGGTTTACCATAAAATCCTTTAATGTAATCTTTTACCTCTTTAGATACAGATTTATATCTTTCTCCACCTAAAACATTCATCACAGCCTGTATACCTACTATTTGGCTGGTGGGTGTTACTAATGGGGGGTATCCCAGTTCTTTCCTGACTTTAGGCATCTCAGCTAGAACTTCCTCATATTTATCCATTGCATCCTGCTGTTTTAATTGAGAAACCAGATTTGAAAGCATTCCCCCGGGGATCTGGTAAATTAACACATCAGTGTCGATCCCTTCAACAATAGGATCCAATATGCTACTGTACTTTTTCTTTATCTCTTCAAAATATTTCTTAATATGGGTTAAAAGTTTTAAATCAAGCCCAGTATCATATGGTGTATTTTTTAATGCAGCCACTATACTTTCTGTGGGAGGTTGTGATGCTCCCCATGCAAATGGTGATATTGCTGTATCTAAAATATCAACACCTGCTTCACAAGCAACATAATAGCTCATAGGCGTCATACCACTTGTACAATGACAATGTAAGTTTATATCAAGATCTGTTTCTTCTTTAAGAGTGGATATAAGTTCATAAGTATCTTGGGGTGAAATAAGTCCTCCCATATCTTTTATTGTTACGGCATCACATTCCATTTCTTCTAACCTTTTTACAAACTCCACATATTTTTCTATGGTATGGAATGGACTGATAGTGTAAGATATAGTACCCTGTACATAAGCGCCCTGCTCTTTTGCAACTTTGATAGATTGTTCCATATTTCTAAAATCATTTAAAGCGTCAAAGATTCGGAAAACATCTATCCCATTTTCATATGATTTTTCCACGAATTTTCTCACTATGTCGTCAGGGTAGTGTTTGTAGCCCACCAGGTTTTGACCACGAAGTAACATTTGAAGGGGGGTCTTGGTTATGACTTCTTTAAGGCTTCTTAGCCTTTCCCATGGATCTTCGTTAAGGTAACGAATGCAAGTATCAAAAGTTGCACCTCCCCAAACTTCCATTGAAAAAAATCCAACTTTGTCCATTTCTTCAGCAATGGGTAACATGTCCCGAGTTCTCATTCTGGTTGCCAGAAGAGATTGATGTGCATCCCTAAATGCTGTTTCTATGATTTCTATTCTTTTCATTGTGACCCTCGTAATGTCATTGAATTACTATTTATTTCTCTATATACATAGTACTAAGTTCCATATATATTGTCCCTTTAGTATGGAGACTTCATATAATGATGGTTAAAACTTTCCTAATATCTGGCTTTAATACCCTTTTAAATTGAAATTTTTTGTGTTTAACTTAGGGAAAGCTTATTAAATAGCACACGGTGACTTTAAATTATAATATTTATTTTAAATCATTTTTTAATGTAATACTAAATTAAAAAGAAAGAGAAGTATTGTTATTAAGATTGTTATTAAAAAAAGAATTAGTTATTTTAGGCATACAATAAAAATAATAAAATAATAGGAAATTATCTTTCTCTTTTTCCGTCTATAAATTCATTGACCATGTTAAATGCTTCTTCATCAATAAACTGCTCTGGGGGGTGTTTCATGGTATAGGCAGATATGGATGTTAACTGTCCTCCGATACCACGTTCAAGGGCAAGTTTACAGCATCTCACAGCGTCTATAACACATCCGGCTGAATTGGGGGAATCTTCCACACTCAACCTTAACTCAATATTCATAGGAACATCACCAAAGGTCCTGCCTTCCATGCGCAGGAAGCAGATTTTGTTATCTTTTTGCCAGTTAACATAGTCACTGGGTCCTATATGAATATTTTCGGGTTCCAATCGTTCTGCAAGAATGGATTGAACTGCCTCGGTTTTTGATTCTTTTTTTGAATCCAGGCGAGTTCTATTTAGCATGTTAAGAAAATCGGTGTTACCACCGGTATTAAGTTGATAGGTCCGATCTAATTTAACTCCTCTCTCTTTGAAGAGGTTAGCAAGGGTTCTATGGGTTATGGTGGCACCTATTTGGGCTTTTATATCATCACCAACCATGGGTATCCCTTTTTCTTCAAATTTAGAGGCCCATTCATCGTCGCTGACAATGAAAACCGGCATGTTGTTGATGTAGGCTACTCCTGCATCCAGCGCGCACTGGGCATAAAAACGGGCCGCTTTTTCTGATCCTACTGGCAGATAGTTTAGAAGAACTTCTGCTCCACTATCCTTTAATATTTGAACAACATCTGATTCTTCTTCATCTGCAACCATAAACGTGTAATCATCTTTATAGTCTTTCATGTGTGGGGCAACACCATCTAATACTTTACCCATTGACACTCTGACTCCAGTTTCAGGAATATCTTCACAGAAAACCTGGGTGCAGTTAGGCCTGGCGAAAATGGCTTCGCTTACATCTTTTCCTACCTTTCTCTTGTCTATATCAAAAGCAGCCACAACTTCGATATCGCTGGGATTGTATCCTCCAATATCCCAGTGCATCAAACCTATAGCGTCTTCTGGTTTTTTGTCTTTATAATAGTGAATGCCCTGTATTAGTGAGCTGGCACAGTTACCCAAACCAATTATCGCTATTTTTATCTTATCCAATTGAAACACCTTTTAATGCTATTTTGAACGTTAATTGTATTATATTAATAGTATCTTAAAATAAATATCATAATTTAATTATATTAACTTTTAGGTTAATATCTCTTTTAAATTTACTTGGTACACTATTAAATGTTTCGATCAAGTTCCCTTAACTAAAACTATTCAATATATAATATTAATTTTTTATTAATAAAGGATAAATTTTTGTTCTACTCCTAAATCTGGGCCATAGGTCATTATAAATTTTAATATCCAGATATTACCTAACAAAGCATGGAATTATATGTTTAAAAAAGGTATTCCATAGTATATGGCAGTTGTAAGTCCAATACTCCACAATATAATTCCTACACTCATCCAGATCATTAAACGTCCGTTAGGGGCATCTAAAGCTACTCCAAGGGCGGTGCCCAGCCAGGCTCCGAATAATAATGGTGAAGATAATCCCAATCCAATTAAACCATATTTATTCCATATCTGATAGATGCGACTATTTTTCTTATCCTCCCCCAACTGCCACTTTAAAATACGGTCCCTGATATTTTCACCAATTACCAGGATAATTAAAGCTCCAGCAATATTACCCGACGTGGAAAGTATGATAATAAGGATTGGATTTAGCTCAAATGCAAAACCAGCAGGTATGGCTACCCATAACTCTAGAATAGCCAGTCCAAAAATAGTTACTAGACTGATGACTTCCATTTATAACATTTTCTCCATTACTAGCCTCTTATAATTTTTAATTCTAGTTTTTTTTAGATCACGGTGACAGTTAAAAACACGAATAACCACCACAGTACATATAAAGCCACACTTCTTTTTAGATATAACTTGTCCATGGTTATATTGGCAAATTTCTTATTTAAATTGTAGGACATTATTACCAATATTACCAGGACGAGGGTATTGATGATCCCCAGTATGTTCAATGGATTGGTGATGTAGTGGGCCAGCCAGAATATGATGGCTAATAAAAATCCTATCCAGTAAAAGTTTTTAATATAAGGATTTACTTTAAGCGCTGTTTCTAACCATTCCTCTGATTTAGCTTTAAGATTTAAGGAGAGCATGACGGTTAAAGTACCAAGAGCAATTATAATACCAACGAACTGTAAAAGGAATACCACTATATTCTTCTCAAAAAACTGCTGTTTCAGGATAGGTAATAAAACCATAGCCTGCAGGGATTCTAATGGGGGAAACGATTCAATTTCCCCAACTGCCAGTGAATACTTTCCCTGATTATTGCTGTTGAAAACCTTGATATAATATGTCCCGGCCGTTACATTCTTCCGGGCTTCCGGGCCTTCAAGGTATTGGTCCCCTCCAAATTCCTCAAAATATGGCTTCCAATCATAATCAGAGCCATTTAAAAATAGGACACTATTACCTGCAGAATCAGTAACTTCTACTGACATAAAATTTTTCTGGACACCGGAGATGTCCGGTATTAAAATACCCACATATAATTTGAATGGTTTATCTGAAGTTATCTTGTAGTACACTGGTTTTCCAGTAAGTTGGCCATAAAATGCCTGGGATATTTCTGGTTGTTCAATCAACACGGCATTTTCTGGAAGAGAATAATCCCCATCAGTTATCCTGGGCTGGTGGGCAGCCACCAGTGATAGAGAGCATATTACAATTCCTAAGATAATTAAAAATTTAATTAGGTTGTTATTTTTATTTATTCCCTTTTTCATCAACAAGTCCCCCTTCCATTTGAAGTATTCTTATTTTGTTATATGGATTATGGGAAACCAAAAAATTGCATGGCTGGTACAAGCATTTTATAATTTGTGGTGGCCATATCTCTGGTTGGTCTGGTATCTCTTTCCACTTCTAAGGTTATACAGGACATATTATTGTCATTGGCAACTTTTCTTATGGAACCTACAATTCCTCCGATTTTTTGGCCTGTACAACCCGATTTAGATTTTATTTTGTTATACCATTTAGTTTCAGTATCATACCTGTAAAATATTAATCCTTTAGGTGAAACTCCTCCACCACTATGGTTGTCGAGTATCCTTTTAATTCCTTTCTTTTTAGCGAAGTTAACTATATTATGGCCGGGTGATCCTGGATAATTTGCAGTACGGTTGGGATCGTAAGACTTAGCATTTACTATGTAATTTCTCTGATTTTTAGCAGTATTTGCCGGGAATGCAAAAGGAACGACATAAAGTTTTCCTTTTATCTTTTTATCCTTAACACTTTCCAGATATTTCATTGTAGCTATGGATGCTTCTTCCTCATTTCCATGGATACAGGCTTCAACTAAAACGTTTTCACCGTTTCCTTCCCCTAATTCAACAACTACCCTTCCATTTTTACTCATTTCAGCTATTTTCTTAAATAAAGCGGTTTGTGGGATATTATCTGCTATTTCAGGATTTTGTAGGATGTTTCCACCATAACTTTTATCCAGATAATATATTTTATAAGCAGCTACTTTTTCTGTTTCTACTTTCTTTGGGCTGGGTTCTGTTGGAGTCCCTGATATTCCAGCTCCAGTATAATAAAGAGATTTACCAGTTATATTCCCAATTACACCATCTACAGTTAACTTCCTATCTTTTTGATATTTTTTTACAGATGCTTCCATTAGAGGACCAAAAATAGAATCTACCTTACCAGAGTAATATTTCTTGACTTTTAGTAGGCCCATATATCTATTTACAAGAGAACCTTTACTTCCTTTTTTTAAATTCACTTTTAAATTATTCAATAATGAATTTGCAGTTTCACTGTCTATCTTTCCATCTATACTGAGCTTTTTAGCTTTTTGATATGATTTTACTGCATTTTCAGTCACTGCTCCAAAATCATTATCTATTTTTCCTTTATAAAAACCCAAACTCTGTAAAAAAAGCTGGGTTAAACCAACTGTATATCCTTTACTTCCTTTTTTTAACATATTAAACCCCCCAGTTCTGTTATTAGATCTGTTTGACAACTCATAAAAACATTTATACTAACAAATAGTATTTTCATAAATAAGTCCGTAAAACTTCGCAGAACGGATATTATGAGTTAAAAGATCATCAAATAACTTTTCAATAGAAACAGGAGAAATCAGGGTAGAATAAGAGATGAAACCATTATAAAACCCAGATGAAAAATATAAAAAAAGTGTTACTTACCAAAAAGGGATTCATAGAATAATTTTGGAATATGGGATTGATTATGAGGAGTATGTGGGTTTTTTTTCAAGTGGAAAAATTAACCCGTGAGAATATTTTCATTAAAAAAGAGATAAAAAACCTGCCATACTATCAAACTAATAGAACTAGACCCCAACCCTGATGAGATTCCTGGTCCTGAAAACACTTACTACTACTTCCAGGAGGGGAGTATGAAATAGTTTTGATTGAGTGGAATTCTAATTTCCTTTATTGGATGATCCTGTGTATCAGGAATTATGCAGAGAATAAAAAACTTCAAAATAAAGTTTAGAGTATTAAAAAATAAGTGAAAGAAAAATAATGTTCATAAAATTATTTCTATCACTCTATTACTGGTTTGGGAGGAATTATTTCAAATGTAGCGGATTTTACAAACTTAAGAACACATTCACGTTTAGGAATTTTTGTTAAAATTTGGTTTAATACAGAACCACCGATTGATTTGGCACTTTCTTCAGGTGTATCAAATTCTCGTGCTTTATTAACTGATTGTGCTATAATAATAATCTCCCACTTACCTATATCCTTCGATGAAGTGAATTTATTAGTATATTCATATTTTCCTGGATTTAATGTATCATTTAAATTTATAGGTTTGAATTGATCATTAGGTCCTAAAAGAAATCCTGTTACATAAGCATCACTGCCAACAAGTAATTTTCCATCATGATCAAATGAAGAAGTGATTGTAACGTCTTCATTCAAATAGTATTCTTTTTTTGATGTTTTAGTTTTTTCATTCACGGGATTTGCACGTATTTTCCATGTATCCGAATGACTGTAAATGTTACCTGAATCTGTATATCTATTAAATTGCCAATTTACATTTAAGTCCGCAGGTCCAGCAATATTAGGGAAACCAAGATAATCAATCTGCACATCTACAGTTTCTTTGGTAGTGGCTTCGTTTAAAGCAGGATCAGTATTTTTTTCACCTGCAAGAAATGGATCTTCACCATCACTTAAAGCTAATTTGCCTAAAATGCCGGCAATAATTCCACAAATTGAACTAGCAGCTATCAAATATTTTTGTTCATTTGATAAACCCTCTAAACCACATATCGTATTGCCTGGAATGCCCTGTCTTTGTTCACATACCCATTTGCCCTCTTTTGATCCTGCCAAGCCACCGAGAATTGCACTAGCTATTGCTAAAAGGATAGCAGCTATTGCCCCTAAAACTTTCCATAACGGATCAGAATAGGGCAGTGGCCCTAATTTACCAAAAAAAGGTTCCGTAGGATGCATTTCCATTGAAAAATCAATGGGAATGATCAGTGGCGGGAATACACTCGGAGCTTTAGCTGTAGTAGGTGGCATAATCCATTTTTTCCAATCCATCCATGGATAAACACCAACTTTGGTAAAATGTGTTACTAAATTACCTTCTGGACATTCAGCCACATAATTATTCGTAAAGTGATCCGCAGTTGTCTTGGTAACAAAAATATATTTCTCCAAATCCCATTCAGGACGACGTATCGGCCCAACACCACTTAAAGGAACTTCATAAGCCTCAAAACGCAATGGATATTTTCCAGGTTTAGCATTTGAAAAATCAGCGTTAATATATCTTAAAAGAGGTCGTCCTTGATATAAATTTTGTACTGGAGGTTTACCAAGGGGATAATGACGTATCATAATGTTATGCGCGGGAGGACTCCAAGTAATTTTAATCCCGATCCTGATGGCGCGGAAATCACATAATAATAACCTTGAATATCCGATGGCATGGGAATGGTAGGAGTATAATAAATTCCTATTAACTGTTCTCCCTTTGATACATCAAATATTCCATCCATTGACATTAATCCTGTGGACATGTCCACCGCAAATGGTCTTTCAAATATTTCAATAGGTCTAACTGCTATCTTATTTTTTATCTTTAAACTTTTTCCAATTCCATAAGATTCTTGGACAAATTTAAAAAATTCATCCATAAAAAATCCCCCCGCAAAATAAAAATTTTATTTTTCATATAATTAGCCAAATTTGCCAATTATATGTAGCATATGATATGACTAATACCTGTTAATAAATTTTTAGTATTATTATATTACAAAAATAAAATTATAATATAGAAAATGATCAACTAACAGAATCCTCGATAATCTTAATCTGCTCTGGCGTTAGGTCTTGTACTTAATAAATCATCTTATCAATTTCAGCATCAGTTTTCTGGAACTTGGTCAAATGATGTGCCTGATCTGAAAACAATTATTACTACTTCCCGGGAGGTGATTATGAAGTAATCATGGTAGAGTGGGATTCGAATTTCAAGTATCGAAATGATCTTGTGTATCAGGATTTGTGTGGAGGAATACAAAACTTCAAGATACAAAATTATAGAGTAAAATAAAAGAATACTCATTCCTATTTAAATTAAACTATAATTAATAACTGCTAAAACAAAGAATAGGGCAATAAAGATTATTCCATTCTTGATCCCTACTAAGGTTACATGCATATAATTTGCTTTAATATTAGTTAATATCTCATTAAGTCGGATGCATTCATATAATACATTAATATCTTCTTTTTTGCTTCTATATACAATTTTTAAGTTTTCATAATTCCCTGATAATCTTCCATGTATATATAAGTCGTTATAACCTCCAATGGATAAAGTTTTAATTGAAGTAATCCCAGATAATAATAAAAAAATTACTCCTAAACTTAAAATTGTTAAAACAATAGTTTTTGGAATGATCCAACTACATTTGTCATAAAAAAAGGTTAAACTGCTCAAAATAAAGGTTAGGGACAAAGTGATCACAAATAAACTGGATTTAGCTTTATCTTCGATTTCATTTTTTCTTTCAAACTCTTTAGTAAGCGAAGATTCAACAATATTTAAAAATTCTTCAGAATCTTGACAACTCAAATCTATACTTGCTTTTTTAGCATTCAATAAATCATAATTCTTTAACATTATTTTTTCGGCTATAACTGCATGAGGAAATGGAAAAAAAGGTTCCAATTCCGGATGTTTTTTAAAAAATTTAATTATATATTGCATGTTATCCTGTAAGTAATTTGGCTATTTTTTTATCAATGTTTAAGTTTAGATTATGCATCAACCAGTCCCATTCTCCAGTAGGGTTAATTTCAATAAAATAATAGTTTCCATTATGGATAATCAAATCAATACAACCAAAATTCAATTCAAGTTCTTTAAGTAACCTGATACATTTATCTCTAATTTTTGAAGGAAGTTCAATAACATCATATTCTAAATTATCCTTTTCAAGTCTCCAATCCATATCAATACCTTTATCACCCTTTTTAATTGTAACTGCAAAAACAAAATTTTTCACAACAGTTACTCTAACATCAATTTTCGGAATTAAAGCCTCTTGCAAAATTATTGGAGAAGACGATAAATCTGAATTACTCAATTCTTCAAAATAAATTATATTACTATAAATAAATGACTCTTGATCTCCTAAATTAAAAATTGCAGGGTCCAATGTTTTTACAACAATCTTTTCACCAAAAAAATTTTTAGAGGGAATAGAATTTGTAATAAGAGTTTTTGGAATATTAAAACCAATTTTTTTAGCAATTTTCAGTTGATAAGGTTTAGTTTCTGCATTATAAGTTGCTTTTGGATCATTAACCCATAACACATCTTCAAAAATAACTAAACTTCGAAGAAAAGAAGCCCATTGACTACGACTCAATTGTTCCTCGACAGGTAAAATTGTTCGAGGATTTGCTCTTAAATAAATTGGAGCTCTAAAATAAATAGAATTTAATGATTCTGGTTCAATTTCAAATTGAAATTCTTTTGTAAATCCAGATAATGTATTAGACTCAGGATTCAAATAAATTTTATATCCTGAAAATTGATCACGATTTAATCTCAAATAAGGAATTTCCATTTTATTTAGTTGATAAACAACGTGATCTGTAGAGTAATCATGTAAATTAGATATTATTAAAACATTAGGAGATATATAATCCATATATTACTCTCCTTTAAGATCCTCCCCAGTTTCAATGTCCTTTTTTTTGGTTCCTCTAGTTGGACAATTAGGATTATCAGATTTCACTAAAACATCCTTTTTAGAGCCCCATAGCCACAAACCTCTCTTTTCATCGTATTCACAATTTTCTGGGTCTTTTAATTCATTTTTGTCATAAACGACTATTTTATCCAATAATATATGGTTACTCATTCCAGTCACCAACTATTTTTTTGATAATAACTTATTAATAAAGATTATGTTACAAAACTGAATAGCTCTGATAAAATAAGAACCATATATAACAAATAAAATAAGTCCTGCCTCTAATCTAAGCTGTTTTCTATGATCCGGGTTTCTTCTGCTGTTAAGTCGTATAATCGATAAACCATTTGGTCAATTTCTTTATCTGTTTTCCTGATTTCAACTTGTAGAGGTTCTATTTTTTCTAAGCTATTTTTGAATTCCTTTTTAAGAAGTTCCTGAGTTTTTCTAGAAGAAGTATCAACTTTCTTCTTTTTTAACTCATCTAAGAAATCGGTGAAATCTAATTCATAGTATTTATCCAATTTCTTAGAAATCTTATCAACACCAAATGTGGTTTTAACCCATTCTTTAAAGCCATTAATCTCATCCATTAACTCTTTATTGAGCATCAGCATCTGATTTGCTTTTTCAACGAAAGGTTTTTGCTGTTCAGCTGATGCCGGGTAAATTGGTAATTGTTCTATTCTATTCTTTTTCCATTCAACATATCCTGAGTCAACCATAGCTCCAATAGATCTAAAATAAAAATTAGTAAGGTTAGAGTTTAGAATGCTCAAAATATATTTAATATTTTTTCCTGTCATCATATTAGCAGGGGCTGTTATGTACAATTCATTTTCAGAATAACCAAAATTGGGTCCTATAGATAAATTTCCCCATATTATCTTTTCTTTTTCAAATTCGTCATAGTAATTACATTTTCGTAATTCCCACCAATGATTTCCTTGATCGTATCTTCTTTTTAAGTTTTCTTTAAATTTATTTAAATATTGTTTAATGACAGGATAATTTTCTATTTGAACATCAATTTTGGTTAAAATGATGTACAAACCTGAAAAATTTAATTTATATCTCTTTATATCCCTACCCCTAACAAATGGCTTTATAAGTTCTTTATTTTTTTTGTCTTTATTAATAAGCTCACTTTTGGTGCGTTCATCAATTATAAAACTTTTATCAAAACCAGTTTTTATTCCATAAAAAATCTTGATATTTGGCATTTTTTTTATTAATATACCTTTCTGAGATATTTTATCAGTTAAACCTAATACTGAGGGATGATAAAAGCTCCAAATACCTCCATCAAACCTACCTTGCTCTAAAACAAAATCATCATTAACAAGTATAGAATTTAAATTATTATAAGCTTCATTTTTGATTACAACAACACAAGGATTTGTAGTGACTTCTTCAAACACATTTTGACCAGTATAATCAACATATTTCAAGAATTTATGTCTAAGAATGAATTCCCTAAGAGGTTTATCATTTTTTGTTCTTGTAAATTTATTAGCACAAATAAAAGCAAACATTCCCTCATCATTCAAGATCTTGAGTCCTTTTTCGAAGAAATAAACATATAAATCGGAAGTACCAGTATATACTTCATAATTTTCCTTCAAATATGGTTTAATCTTTTTTATTTTCTCTTGTCGGACATAAGGAGGATTTCCGATTACAACATCAAATCCAACATCATCAAAAATAGTTTTGAACTCTTTTTCCCAATTAAAAGGTTTATTAGTATATTCAGGATCATCTATTAATGAATTTCCGCATTTAATATTATTATCAATATTCGGCAGTTGCATAGGTTTGGCTTTTTCTTTTTCATTGACTGTTCTTTTAAAAATGTTTAAAAATAGTGCTAACTTGGTTATCTCAACAGATTCCTCATTAAGATCCACACCATAAATATTATCTAACAATATACTGCGCCTTTCTTCCACACTATCAAAATGTTTGTCTAAAGTATTTTTACCTGAATATTTACGATTATGTATAGCCTGGTGAATATCTAAAAGAACATCTGCAGCTTTATTTAGGAATGCTCCAGATCCACAGGCAGGATCTACTATTTTGATATCTTTTAATTTTTGGTCTAATTCATCAATTTCTGAACCTAAATACTCCTCTAATAAGTCTTCTATTGTATTGGGTTTTCCGGATTTACTAAGATACGGAATAATAGTGTTCCTACAAATATAATCAGTAATATAGTTCGGCGTGTAATAAATGCCTTCACCTTTTTTCCGACCTTTTTTATCTTCTTTAAGGTCTTCAAGATCCCCTATGGAGTTCTCAAAGATATGGCCCATTATGTTAACATCTAGATCACTTCGAAAATCGAAGGAGGATATAGTTAAAAGATTTTTATAAATCGGATTGATGGTATTTCCATAAGGAGCTAGAAGATCCTTTATATCCAGACCGTTTTCATTGAATAACCATCCTTGATATGTTTCCTTAAAGAAATCTGGATCTTCAACTAGATCTCTTATTCCTATATCTTGATTAAATTCTTCACGGAATAATCCTCCATTATACGGGAATATACCACGATTAGTGTCGCCCTCATTAATATCCATAAAAAGATCATTTAAATCATGCCATATACTATTTCTTTTAACAGTTTTAGATTTGATAGAATTATTAATGGTTTGCACTAATATTTGTGGAGGTAAAAGGCCCAAATCCTCAGCAAAACAAATAAACATGTACCGGTTAAGGATTAACTGTGCATAATGGACTGTATCGTCCCGTTTAAACCCTTTGATTTCTTCCAGTTCTTTTATTATCATTAAACGTGTTTCATGGTATAATTTGTAAAATTCATTTTCAAGTTTCCTTTCTATAATCTGTGTTTGTTTGCTTATTTTTTCCAGGTATCCTTTCTCGTGTGATTCCTTGGAGAAAGCTAGCATGAACCATTTGAAAATCTTTTTATCTGTTAATTCTCTTGCATTAAAACTAATGTATTTGGTTTTTTCATGGTAATTATAGAGTCGGAACTCATCATAATCCGATAAAAGGATCCATTCAGCTGTTCCTATGTGGAATGCATATCCTAATGCCTGGTCCATTGGACTTCGTGGATCTTGACGTCCTTTTTGTGGTTTATCTAGATCTGTTCCTTGGCCTTTGAGTTCTATTACCATGAACTTTTTATCATTAGATTTAAGGGCGAATTCAACTCTTTGACTGGTATCATCTACTTTTCCCTCAAAGGTTAGATCATCAGGTTTATATCCTAATGTACCACGCAGAATATATTCGTAAAAATTAATATAATTAGCTACTTCGTCTTTAAATTCTTCCTTTTCAACTTTTTTAATGTATTCTTTGAGGAGGTCATGTTTTTTCACATTTAAAGTGAATTTATCTTCATACTGTTCCAGTAATTTTTTGTTGAGAAGGTCATTTTTCATAAGATTAACTTTTAAGATAAGAGTAATATAAATCTTAACCATTAAAAGATAGGGGGAATTTAATGTATTGGAAAAATGCCGAAGAAATGATAAAAAATTTCATGAAAGAAATAGTTGAAAGTTCAGGAAATCAGTGGACTCCACAACATGACAAAAATGTCAAAAAAATTATAGAAGAAGTTAGGAAAGGTATAAAAAAAGATGCTGAAAAAGTATTGGATGATAGTGTAAGCGGTATTTTTTTATAATATTATTTCCTCAAATTTAAATCGTTTTCAGTGATTTTATGGATGATAATGAAATCAGAATTAAAATTCTTCAGATTTTATACGAACGTGATAAAGAATACCCTCATGATCTTATAACAAGGGAAGAAATAAAAAAATGTATTCCCCTAACTAATGAGGATCTAGCTTTTAATATGCGTTATTTGGAGGATAAAAACTTAGTAACTTTGCAACGCTTAGCAAGTAAAGATTTTGATTTTTTCACTAGTATTACAAGTAAAGGTATTGATGCAGTTGAAAGTGGAGAGATAGGTAATAATACATCTAAAATTACACAAAATATTATTCACAATAGCCCCGGAACTGTAATCAACTCCACTAATGTATCGGTCAATATTCAAGACAGTTTTAATCAAATTTACAAAGGAATAATAGAACGAAATTCAGAAAAAAAGGAAGAAATCATTAAAAATGTTGAAACCATAGAAAACGAGTTAAAAAAAGAAAAAATTCAAAAATCCAGAATTCAAAAATGTTTTAAATGGTTACAAAATAATGCATTCTGGACAATAGATCCATTAACTCAAATATTAATTGCCATACTGACGGGAACAAATTAAAACATGTACTTAACAACTTATGGAGATAATTACATGCCAATACCTTCTTTGTTACATGATTTTAGAAAATATGAAAGAATCAATAAAAATCCTAATGCAAATTTTATTGATCTTAGTGATATTGAATTCATTACTCCAACATCTTTATTACCAAGTATAAATTATGCTTTCACTAATTCTATAGAAAAATACACTCCTAGTTACAATACAAGGGACCATCTAAAAAGAATTCTTGGAAAAGATAATAATAATCAAAACATGATCCCTCTAAAAACATTAAAATTAAATTATCCTGAAGAGATTAAACATAGAATTATAACAGCTTTTGGTGAGGATATTATCAATTTAATTTTTCCTTATAGAAAATTGTATGAAGCATATGGCGGTAAAGATTTATTTCCATATATAATTGGAGAGATATTAAGTAATGTAGAACAACATTCCTTGGCAAATAAAATGTATACATGTAGTCAAAAATATCCAAATATAGGTTATATTGACGTGGGAATTTTAGATGATGGCTTAACTATCCCGGGAAGCTATGAAAAATCCCGGGTAGAATTTATTGGCGCGGAAATTAACCCTTATGATGTTAAAAATGATTGTGAAGCAATATACAGATGTTTGAATGGAATTTCAACGAAAGAAGGGTTTAAAAGATCTTTAAAAAAATTAGAAGATGATGAAGAGATTGAAAATATGGACAAAATAGGACATGGTATAAATACATCTGTAAGAATGATAACTGAGTTGTTAGGAGGAAGTATGCTCATTGCTTCTAGAGAAGGTATATGTCATTTAACACCTTCCAAGAAAAAACTTATAAAAGCCAAAAATAATAGTATTATTAAAGGAACTTTAATTGTAATGAGATTTAAAAAAGCTAATCTGACAAATGAAAAATTCCAAGAATACTTGTTATACGGCTCTATTAATGATGTGGATTATTGAGGGGGATTATTAATGCACGGAAAAATTGAAGTGATGATCATTAATGAAATACCACCTAGTCTTAGTATAAAAGGTGGTGCTAAAATCTTTTTTGATCATATAAAAAATATTCCTGAAAATGAGATATTAATCAATTTTGAAGGATCTAAATGTATAAGCAGGTCATTTGCTCAGGAATATTTAAAACAAAAAAAATTGTCAAATAAAAAAATTAAAGAGATTAACATGCCTGACAATGTTAGTTCTATGCTAAAAATTGTTGAAACCTCACCAACTCCCAGTATTGTGGAGATACTTAAAGAATTATAATTTTTTTATTTTTTGTTTAAAAATTTTACAAATCCTTCTGGATCTTCCTTTGTGAATTTCATTAGATTGTCTACGGTTTCTTTTAGTTCGTTTTGGTTTGTTTTAAGTTCTTGGTATCGTTGGTCTCTTTTGTCTAATTGTTGTTCTAGTTTTAAGTATTTCCTGCTTTTGATGCTGTGGAATTCTGTTTGTTTTTAATGTTGTTGCTAAGAACATTCTAAGGCTGTGCAGGTGAAATAACCTGTTATGGTCTTTCCATCCCCACCCATATTTGTCATTGATGACACTATGTTAATGGCCAAATTTTTTTTGAAAAACTTATAAAAGAGTAATCTGATAATGTAGAATTGGTGAAGAAAGATGCTAGAATTTGAATATACAAAGGAATTAGGTAAAAAAGGGCCATTCGCACAAAATTATACATTTCATTTTCTTGATTCAGAACTGGAAAAAGATGATGTTGAACTTATTAAAACTAAAATAAAAGAATACGATCCATTAATTACGGGTTTTGAAGTAAATAAAGACCTTTCACAAGTGGTTTATCATAAGAACATAGCCCATATTGCTGTGACTTTAATATTAAAAGATCTTTCAGGCCCCAGTATAGATGAGATTAAAGACCAGATTATAGAAAGTTTCACTGAGTTTTACGATGAATTAGAGTTCTAATCTTCAAATTTTTTTAGCTGCTGATTTCTTTTTCTGACATAAAAGCAGTTCCCAATATATTAGTGTTAATATTAAAAATTCTGTTGTTCCATTTTTTCATAAACAACTTTTTATTAAGGGCTATGTAAAACTTAACAATAGAAAAGTAAATTTGTAAAGGGGAAGATGAAATGGTAAAATGGGCTGACTACTGCATATTTGCCGTCAGATATAACAGTGAAAGAACTCACATAGAAAGATTAAGAGGCGCTAAAGATTTGGGAGATAAACTTGGTGATGCTAAATTATGGTCGCGAGAGCAGGTTGTTGCAGGGTTAGAAAAAGGTTATGAATTTGTAACTGTCATCAAAAATAACACAGGACGTTATGATAAGGGGCAGAAAGTTGAACTTATTGAAGTGGATGGAACCAAATATATGCGCACTGACAAAAATAGCATAGCTTCGGATAATCTGGAAAATCTGGAAGAGTTCTAATTCTACTTTTTTACTATTTTTATAATTATTCCATTAAATTAACAAAATTTAGATCAAAGTTATTAGGTATCCATAAGTTGAACATCTATTATTGAAAACTTCGTTAAGCTGTCATATAACGAAATATAACTCAACTAAATTTTTAACATAATTTATTATACTTTTCTAATGATTATTTAATAAAAAATAGAAAGTAAAATTATTTTTTACTTCTCTTTAGGGAAAACACGGCCAGAGCTAAAAATAGAACGGCAAATATTACCAGTGCCATAATATCTGGCCATATCATGTCCAGACCCCACCCTTTAAGCATCACCGCCCGGCAGGCATCCACAGCATAGGTGGGAGGTACCAGGTATGAGAATGGTCTTAACCAGGAGGGTATGGCCTGCAGTGGCCAGAATACTCCTGAAAGAAGAAAAGCCGGTAATATTACAAAGGGGAAGAATTGTATTGCTTGTTCTGGTCTTTTAGCCAAGCTGGATAGTAATATTCCAAGGGCTTGGCAGGTTACAGCCAGAATAGCCACAGCCAAAAATGCTAAAAGGACATTACCCACCACAATAATGTTAAATACCAGAATGGCAATGCAGAGCAGAAGTCCAACCTGCATGATACCTAAAGTACCAAAGGTTATGGCGTATCCCGTTACCAGTTCACCTTCAGTAACTGGACTGGCCAGCACACGCTCCAGAGTACCATTAACCCTTTCACCTACGAAGGTGATAAGGGTTAAAATGGTGGTAAGCAGATACACAACAAAGGCAAGAATTCCCGGCACGAAAAAGTCAATGAAATCAGCGTCCTTACCATAAACAGGATCTGAAGTAACATTCAAAGCAGGTTCTACTCCTTCCTCTTCTAATGTGTCTGAAATAGCCTGATTTACTGTCTTTAAAATAGCATTTTTAATGTTGGTTATACTATCATCGCCCTGGATTATTATTTGGGCATTATCAGGGTAAGATGGATCACGGGTTTTTAGGAGGGCATTCTGGGTGAAATTCTCAGGAAAGATAATCACTGCAGAAGATTGACCATTAACCACTTTATTTCGGGCAGCAGCAGGGTCAGACATATTTTCTATATTCAAAACGTCGGTATCTAAATGGGAAATAATAGTATCAGAAAGATAAGTGGTGTTACCTGGTGTTGAAATGAATCCCTGGTCTTGGTTTACTATGATCACATTAACATCTTCTACGTCGCCACTAAAGGCCAGGCCAAAGACGCACATGGCAAAGATAGGTGCCAGAAACAGCATGCCGAGGCTCCGTTTATCATTGGCCACATCTCGAAAAACCCGACGGCTGACGGCCATTACACGGTAAAATTTCATGGGATCATCTCTTTATTTGTTTTTTCATCTTCCCTGGAGAAAACAAGGAAAGCATCTTCAAGTGATTCTGTTCTGCTCTTTTTAAGGAGATTGTCTGGGGTGTCTTCAGCTATGAGGTGGCCCTTTTTCATAAATCCAATACGGTCGCAATGACGTGCTTCGTCCATATAATGGGTTGTTATGAGGATAGTAGTTCCTTTTTCCCGCAGTTGATGAAAATAGTTCCAGAAGGACATCCTAAGTTCAGGGTCCACCCCTACTGTAGGTTCATCCAGGAAAAGAAGTTCTGGCTGGTGGATTAGGGTACAGGCTAGGGATACCCGGTGTTTCATACCTCCGCTGAGGTTTTCCACCATTTCATCTTTCCAATCTTCTAGATCAACAAATTCAAGGAGTTCTTCTTCCCTTTTCTCCATTTCCTCTTTATTGAGATTGAAAACTCGACCGTAAAATTTCAGGTTCTGTTTTACAGTTAAATTAAGGTATATACCTGTTTCCTGGGGCATGTAGCCAATTTTTGAGGATATATTTCCATCAGGTATATTTTTTCCCAGTACTTTGGCTGTTCCAGATGTAGGATTGATGATGCTGGTTAACATCCTGATAATGGTGGTTTTTCCAGCTCCGTTTGGGCCTAACAATCCATATATTTCTCCAACTTTCACATTAAGGTTTAAACCATCTACGGCAGTGAATTTCCCGAATTTTTTGTTGAGATGGTTGGTCAGGATAGCATAATCATTTTTTTGCGTCATATCTTTATCCCCTTTTACCTAAACATGTTTTAAGGGAACAACCATTTATATGTTGTGTCACTAAAGTAGTATAAAATGAAACAACAAGTTTATTCTATCAATACAAAAAAGAATCATTGATTAGTTGAAAAGTGTAGGTGAATTTTATGGTTTTAAATAGGGAAACTTCAGAGGCATTAAGACTTATGGGACTTACTGATTATGAAACACAAACTTATATTGCTTTAAACTCTTTAATATCTGCCAATGCAACTGAAATTAGTATCGCTGCTAATGTACCCCGATCCAAGGTATACCAGGTTTTAAAAAATCTAGAAGAAAAAGGATTTATTGAGATGAGCAGGGGAAAACCATTAAAATTCACGGTTGTACCCCCTCATGAAGTTTTCCACAAATCTAAAAATCACATTAAAGAGGTTATGGAGTTAGCTGAAGCAGAAATTAACCAGGTATATGAAAGCCAGATCCCCAAGGTTCCAGCGCCAATATGGTTGGTTCATGGCAAAGATAAAATTGTTAAAAAGGAGCTTGAGATCATATCCCGGGCTGAAGACTCTCTTTTTGTTATGGGTGGGTTAATGTTTCCTGAAGAACCTGCAAAGCTCAAATTAAATCTGGAAAAAGCTACAAAAAAAGGAGTAAATGTAAGGCTCCTTACTGCTTCTAAATGTAAGGTGGATGATGTTGAAGTTCCTATAAAGGAGATAATTGAAGATGCACCCTTGGAAATAAAATTTTTCCCGGTTCCCTTTATTAAACTTATTGTAAGAGACAAAAAAGAAATGTTAATTGTTTTTTGCAAGGTATCTGGAGATACTGCATTATCAGAAACTGCTATAGCTATATGGAATCAGTATCAGGAGTTTGTGGATATAATAACCGGATTTTATGATTTTATATGGAATTCAGACTTTATAAAACAGGCTTTTGGTTATTCAAACTTAAAATAATTATCTAAATACTGAGTATATAATCAATTTTTTTAAAAAATAATTATCTGAAATAAAGAATATAAGATCCATTTCTTAAAAATAATCAATTTTTGGGAATTAGTAATAATTCAATTTTTAGCACACCAATCTTCCAGAGCCTCAATGCACGCCTTTTTAATTGATCCTTTCTCATAATGAAATTTTTTATACGATTTTTCTTTAAATTTGTCCATTAATTCCATGGGAATCCTAACATTCAAAGTTTTTTGATGGGGCATTACAATCACCACAAAACTATTTTACTACAAAACTATTTAACTCTTTTGATTTCAATGTAGCAACAAATATAGTTATAAAGGAGTATGGTGTTATAATAAGTAAACACGACAATTAGATGGAAAATATCCTTCAAGATATGAATCTTTAATATTAAGGATAATAACCTTTATAAATTCCACAGAGACGATATACTCTCGTATTGGCTTTAATATTCCTATTATATTTAATTAAAATAAAGGATTTTAATAATCAGAACAATTTTAAGTTGAACTGAATAATAGTAAAAAAAATATTTTTTTAGAGGTTTTAAAATGAATTCTAAATTTGCGGTATGTTTTAATTGTATTGATGGCCGGGTTCAGATACCGGTTATTAATTGGATTACTCAAAATTATGAAGTAGATTATGTGGACATGATCACCGAAGCAGGTATGGACGGATTACTGGCAAATTACAGTTTTGATCCGACTCATGTACTTAGTAAATTAACAATATCTATCAATAAACACGATTCTAATCTTATTTTCATTGTTGGCCACTTTGATTGTGGAGTTAATTCTGTAGACGAAAAAACACATAAAAAACAGATCAAAAAAGCGGTTGAACGGATAAAAAACTACACCCTCTCCTGTAGAGTTATTGGACTATGGGTTGATGAATATTTCCAGGTGGAAAAAGTGTGGGAAAAGGGAATAATTAAAGACGATTCACCTTTTTATGAATGCTCCACATCGTAGTGGGAATCATTAAAGGATTTTCATAAAAAATATTTAGATACACTTACAGGGCAGTACTTAAAATTGAAATAACCATTATGACCAGAAATGTATTGGCCAGAGGGTCGGTTAAACTGGTTGATAAGGGTATCACTATATTGTCTGGGTCCAGCCCTTTCCTGTATGTAATAATGCTCAAAAAGAATCCAATCAATATCATAACTGGTGTGAGTAGCAGTCCGGCAGATGTGCTAATTAGAACCATCTTTTCAGTGCCTATTGATGGTATTCCCATGGATGTTGCAGCTAGATGTGCCAGCAGTCCAATTAGGGGATAAATTATAAGGGCCAGGGTTATAATTATCCCAAAATTTCGCAGTGTTTCTGGTGTGGGTTTAAGTGAAGCTTTTATAGAACCGATATGTAATCCAGAAGATAATCTAGCACCAAGAATGCTTACCAGATCACCGCTTTCACCTGAAAACAGAGGTACAAGAGTCAGTATACTTGGATTATTTAAAATTGTGGAAAAAGTGCTGTTTAAAACTGTACCGGCAGTTGTACCAAATATTGAAGATAAAAAAAGTGTAGGGGTACTGTGTTTAATAATCTTCTTGAGGTGATATCCACCTTTTATTCCAATAATAAAGCCGATTATTCCAATTACAATGAATATCAAAAATAGGAATGTTTCTATAAAGCCATTTCTAATCCATAAAAGTATTTGAACTGCTAATAAAATTGAAGGAATGGTAAAAAGGTCTCCTGCAGCAGCAATTAATGGTGTTGTCACATTATCTGGGTTCCAGCCGTTTTCATAGCTTTTAATGGAAATTAAGATAGTTGCAGGTAAGAGCAGTGCCCCTGAAAATATACCTCCCAGGACTGATACCACTGTAAAATCAACAAGACTAATACTTTCAAATCCCACAAGAATGCAAAATCCTTTAGCCATAAATGCAAGGAATATGGACATTATAATGGTTAAAATAATTGCAGATATAATGTTCTGGTTTAAAATTTTTGATTTTTTAAGTTCTGGAGATAAAATACCAATGTGGAGGTTGGAGCCTAACCTGGAGCCTAACGCTCCAAAAATATTACCCCTCATCCCAATTGCTCCGGGTATAAGAACAAGGAGTCCAGGAAGGATTGAAAATACGTCGGTCATTCCACTTAGAAGCAGACCTGCTATTAGATCCCCAATAGCACATATAAAAAGAGCAATAAATGTTTCCCTTAAAACTTTTGAAATGTCTTTTAAAAAATTAGTAATCTTACTACTTACAACCAGGGGTATTTGAAGAAATTCAAGGGATCTTCTTGACACTAGGATTGCTATTTTCACTGTCCAGTTTAGAATGATGTGAATGTACTGCCCGGTCTTCTTCAGAATTTTCTCCATCCATTTCACGCAACCACCCTGAAATCCTAGCACTGTCTAATTCTATACTAAATAACCTAAATAAGCTATTTAAACTAGAATAATTCTTATTATCCTTGTTTTCTGACATTTTCATCTTTTAATATCAATTAAATTATTGGAACATCTTCTTTAACTCGTTCCATTACTATCATTTCTGTTAGATCTTCAATACCGTCAATTGAACGGATTTTTTTATTTATCAATTGATTGAGTTCGTCAATGTTTTTTACCCAGACTTTGATTAGAATATCATACTCTCCTGAAACACTGTAAACTTCAGATACTTCTTGAAGTTTTGATAGCATCTCCTTAACAGATTCATGCTTTTCAGATTCGGTTTGGATAATAATTATAGAAGTTATTTCCATTCCCAATTTTTGCCAGTTAGGAATCATGGTATAACGCTTTATAATAGTATCTTCCAACTTTTTAAGTCGGTTAGATATGGTAGCATCTGGTACATCAATTTCTTTTGACATCTGTAATATAGTAATTCTTGAATTTTTTATTAAGGAGCGTATTATTGCCAGATCTATATCGTCCATTTTTTATCCAACACCTAAAGTGATCTTCAAAGTAAGATATATCCCGATTATATATAAAGATTTGGGAAAATTACTAATAATTTTGTAAAAATTGAGTATTTTTCTAATTATTTGTGATAATATCAGAAATTTCTAAATCATTAATGTGTTTGGATAGGGAAACCTTTTTATCATATTATATTCATAGAATATTCTATGTATAAAATATCAGATCTTGAGGCAGCTATCTTAGGACTGCTTTATGAACATCATCATTACGCCTACCGTCTGGAACAGATCATAAAAAAAAGGGGTATGCGTAACTGGGCAGATATAGGATTTTCATCCATTTACTACGTCCTTAAAAGGCTGGAAGAAAACAAATTAGTTGAAAGTCAAGTTAAAATCAGTAAGGGCAAACCTTCCAGAAAGGTTTACTATATAACCAGGGAAGGAAAATTAGCCATGGAAAACAAAGTAAAAAATATTTTATCTGAAAATAGAAAACAGATCTCACCATTTGACCTGGGAATGGCCAATATTGAAATTTTAGGTATAGACGAAACAATCAATTGTTTGAAACTCTATTTAAAATCGACTGAGGAACGTATTGAATTTCTTGAAAAGTCCATAGACATGCACGAAAGTATCGATTCACCTTTCAATGTCATTGCTCTTTTTACCAGACCTTTAACCATTTTAAAAGCTGAAAAAGATTGGATTGATGATTTTATCGAACAAATTAGTCAAAAAAATGATGGTGGGAAATAACAATGCCAAAAATAGATTTAAAAAAGGAAGATAAAGAGCTGTACTACCCTAAAGTCGGTGAAGTATCACGGGTGGAGGTACCGGCCATGCATTATTTAATGATTGATGGTAAGGGAGACCCTAACACCTCCCCGGAATATCAAGATGCAATGGAAACATTGTTTCCAGTAGCATACAAGACTAAATTTCTATCTAAAAAAGAATTAAATCAGGATTATGTGGTGATGCCCCTGGAGGGCCTTTGGTGGACTGAAAATATGGAAGAATTCAACACTGAGGACAAGAGCAACTGGCAATGGACTTCTATGATTAGACAACCAGATTTCATCACCACAGAATTACTTAAAAGAGTATTAGAAGAAGTCAAAGAAAAGAAAAATCCGGCAGCTTTAGATAAAATTCGCCTTAAAACTCTTAAAGAAGGATTATCAGTTCAGACTCTGCACATTGGCCCATATAAGGAGGAAGGGCCTGCTGTAGAGTTACTGCATAATTACATCCATGAAAATGGCTACCTGATGGACGGTACTAAAGAAAAACACCATGAGATTTATCTAAGTGACATGCGCAGGACCAAACCAGAAAAACTAAAAACCGTTATTAGGCAGCCTATCCGGAAATGATATTAGAGTGGAAAAAAATGAACAAAAAAATTTGAAAATAGTACTATTACACCATTTATAAGCATGTTTTTGGATATTTATTAGGTTTTAACCTGGAAAGCCATTAAAATATGGAAAAAATTTTAAAGGAGATTTAAATGGGCAGAATACCTGATGAGGCAGCTCCATGCGGAGTTTTTTGCGGAGCATGTCCTTCTTATAAAAAAAGCTGTTTAGGGTGCGGTTCCGATGACCGAAAACAGAAAAGGAAAAGTAAATGGGGATGCAAGATTCGAAAATGCTGCTTTGAAGATAAAAATCTTAATTTATGCATTGATTGCGATGAATTTCCCTGTGCTTTAATAGAAAAATTAAAAAATTCGTATCCTGGCGAAGCTAGATTCAAATATCGCCATGAAATATACGATAATCTTAAAAAAATTAGAGAAATTGGGGTAGAAAACTGGGTTGAAGATCAAAAAAACAGATTTAAATGCCCAAAATGCAATGGACCCATCTTATGGTATAAATATAAATGTAAAGAATGTGGTTATGAATATTCTCCTTAAATAAAACTGTAATCCAATAAATGATTTATTCTAGAGAGAACAAATTGATGTAGAGGATATATTATGATTATTGACTCCCATGTACACCTGCATCCAACAAGAGAAGTTGGAAAAATGGTTGTGGAAATGATTAAAGAGAAACATGGTGTTGGGTATTACAGTTATGGTACTCCCGATGACTATTTAATGGAAATGGAAAAGGCAAATATTGATAAAGCAGTTATGGTAAGTTTTGCACCAGATAACCAACTTAAAAACAATAACTTCTGGACAGTAGCCATCACCAAGCCTGGAAAAAATCGGCCAGCTAAATATCCTCAGTTTATACCATTTATATCTGTCAGTCCCACCATGACTGGGCGAAAACCAGTTGAAGAACTGGAACACAAGTACAAATGGGGTATGAAGGGTTTGAAAATTCACCCTGTGGCCCAGAACTTTGCTCCAGATGACAAACGGATGTGGCCGGTTTACGAATGGTTAGAAAAACATAATTTACCCATAACAGCCCATTCTGGAGTTAATATTGATGGAACGTCTCGATACGGCGAGCCAAAAAGGTGGGATACTGTTTTGGAGGATTTTCCAAATCTTAAACTAATACTGGCTCATTTGGGTAACGGGTTCTGGGATCAAACCATTGAAATAGCTGATAAATTCCTTCATGTAATGTTCGACACTGCAATTGCAATTTCATACATTCAAAATCCTACTACATTAGATGATGAGGATGCAGCTGACATTATAAAGACTATCGGTGCAGATCGAATACTTTTTGGCTCAGATTATCCATGGATAAATCCTAAAAAAGATATTGAAAGAATAAAAAGCTTAGATATCAATGAAACGGATAAAAAACTGATATTAGGTGAAAATGCAGTAAAATTGTTCAATGTGTAGTATTGTTTAGATATATAAAGAATGTAGTTTATTTAACTGGTTTATATTTGGTCATGGCTATAAGGATCAGTGCAATGCCCATTGCCAAGGCCCCTACAATGAATGCATTATGAAGTCCCTGAGAAACCAATGCAGGAGTTAATCTATCACTAGTACTGGGTCCCACTGCATTGTAAATGACCATAGCTGCCACAGTACCAAGAATTCCTGTTCCGAAACCATTACCAATCATATTAGTGGTGTTAACCAGCCCCGATGCTATTCCCCTGTATTCAGATGGACTTTCTGCCAGTATGAATTTAGTGTTAGGTGGGTTGAATGCGGCCACTGAAGCCCCTAACATCAACAGACCTACTGTAATATAGATCAAACTACTGGAAGGATTAAATGATGCTAAGATAAGGCAGGCAATTACTCCAATTATACCTCCCACCAAGGTTATACGGTTAGGTGAAATTTTATCAGAAATTGTGCCGGAAATCGGCCCCACAATAAAAATGGCAATAGGCATGATGGTCAACATTAAACCAGAATAACCTACACTCATCCCCTTGACCACTTCAAAGTAAAAAGGTAAAAGGACTATAGCCCCTGAGAAGGGCATGTTAGAGAGGATATTAGCACCATTAGCCAATGCAATCTGTTTCATCTTTAAATAATTCAGATTTATTAAGGGTTCAGTTGTCCTTGATTCGTGATAAACAAATAATATCCAAAATATTACAGAGCAGATTATACTGCCTATTATTATGATGGAAGTCCAACCGAAGTCCAGCCCCTTATTGAGGGCAAAAATGAGAGTACTTTGGGCAATAAAGAATATGGCCACTCCCGGTATGTCCAGGGATCCGGGTTTTTTTTCAGTTTCATGTAGAACGGCCTGGCCAAGTATTATACCAAAAATCCCTATTGGGACATTAATAAAGAATATCCAATGAAAATTGAGGTATTCTGTGATGAAACCTCCTAGAAGTGGGCCTAAAGCTAAACCAAGCGAGCCTATAGTGGTCATAATTCCAATATTCCTGCCCCTCTTATCTTTAGGGAGATAGTTTAAAACCATAGCAGCAGTTAAAGCAGAAAACATGGCGGCACCAAAGGCCTGGATTAACCTAAAAATAATCAATTCATGAAATTGGCTTGCAATTCCACTCAAACTTGACCCTATGATAAAAATGAGAAAACCAGTTAAGAAAACCTTTTTAAAACCCTTCTGTTGAGCTAATTTCCCAAAAACAATTAAAAAACTACCTAAAACAATAATATAAATAAGAATAACCCATAAAATATCGTTAGTCGTCACGTGGAAAAACTTAGCCATAGTAGGCAAAGAAACATTAACAATAGATATATCAAGAAAAGACATGAAACTGGCCAATGAAATTACCATTAGGGTAAGTTTATGATTATTTCTTAAACTTTCAAGCATTTAAAACCCCCTATCATATATCTAATCTAATGTTCTATGTTACCACAAATATGATTAACACCCTATTCGGAAGGGTTTTTCAAATCTTGTTAAATAATCTATCTTTAGGATAATAATATACTTTTAGATTAGTGATAATATTAATAATTTAAAACTGAAGTTTGAAAGAGGATTCAAGGAGATATTAAATGGACTACAATGATATCATAAATGAACTGGAAAGATTATCCAATCCCGAAGATGTGGAGGGGATGGCACGATTCGGAATCAGTTCCCAAAAGGTATATGGTGTAAGAATGCCTGATTTACGGCAAATAGCGAAGAAAGCAGGGAAAGATCACCTTTTGGCCGATAAACTTTGGGTGGCAGGTTATCAGGAGACCATGATCCTGGCATGTATGATTGAAGACCCCAAAATTGTTACAGAAGAACAAATGGATGATTGGGCTCTTGACTTTGATACGTGGGCCGTTTGCGACCAGTGCTGCATGAATCTGTTTAGAAAAACTCCATTTGCTTATGAAAAGGTTTACCAGTGGAGCGGGAGGGATGAAGAATTCGTTAAAAGAGCTGCTTTCGCTTTGATTGCTACTCTGGCAGTTCATGATAAAAAAGCTTCAGATGATACATTTGAAGAGCTTTTTCCCCTCATTTTCCGTGAATCATGTGATGAGAGAAATTTTGTAAAAAAAGCAGTGAATTGGGCTTTAAGACAGATCGGGAAAAGAAATATTCACCTCAATAAGAAGGCTATTGAAATTGCCAGTAAAATTCGGGAAATTGATAATAAAACAGCCAAATGGATTGCAGCTGATGCATTAAGGGAATTAAAAAGTGAAAAGATTCAAAGTAGAATGAAAAATCAAAAGAAATAACTTCGTAGCTACTGTTCTACAATTTTCATTAATAAAAATAAAATTGTCTAATTTTTTAGAGCAATTATTTCTTTCACATCCACCAGTTTCCACACGAAAGAGCTATCTACCTCCACCAGACAGGCCAGTGGATCATCAGGATCAAGCCCCAGGGCAGCCATTATATTTTTAGACAGTCCACGGGATTTAATAAGGTCTGCAAACTTTTTACGTACCTCTTTTTTCTTTTCATCGTCAGTCTCTTTTACTATATGTCCTCTTAGTGCAACAAACTTATATTCAGATAAATCAGGAGCATACTCTTCAATTTCCACTGAAACCTTAGGGTTTTCTTTCAGGCGTTGAATTTTCTTACCATACTTGGTGGATAAAAAGTACAGATACTTCTGGTCGAATACGTATAAAAATGGGGCAATATAGGGATATTCTCCATTAAAAGCGATTCTGCTCATGAAGTTTTCATTTATCAACTCATCATACTCTTCTTTATCCATTAAAGGTATTTTATATAAGCTCATAGTTATCACCTAACCCGTTTCTTATTAATTATTTACTTTTTAATTAAATTAATTTTTTTCATTTTAACACGGGATAATCTGCTTTTAACCAGGCCCCCATACTCCCTAGCACACTGCTCAACTGGGAGTAACCATTCTTTTTAAGAATACTGCAGGCAATCGTTGACTTGTATCCAGAATCACAATATACCACAACGTGCTTATCTTGAGGAATCTCTTCCAGGTGCTGATTTATATGGCCCACCCAGATTGGGTGGGATCCTTCTAGATGCACCTTTTCATAATCGTTAATTTTTCGAACATCCAGCAGAAAAATATCTTCCTTCTGGTCCAGCGCCTTTTTCAACTGGTGAACAGACCACATATCTAATTTATCTACTTGTTGGGCAGCCATGTACCATGCTGGAAAACCGCCTGCCAGATAACCGTATATGTTATCATACCCCAGTCTTACCAGCTGACGGGTGATATCATTTATATAACCTTCGTTGTCGTTGATTATGATTATTGGATCTTCATAGTTAAGGAAATATCCGACAAATGCTGAGAATCCTTCCCTCCAGATGTTTATGGTTTGGGGTATATGGCCCCCTCCAAAACTGGTCGGTTTCCTTATATCTACTAATTGAGCTCCTTTTTTTGTTAATTTTTTTATTTCCACAGGTTTAAGTGGATGACAGTAGGGGAGTCTTTCCATAATATGGGGACCATTTAAATTATTAACTTCCATTACTTTGAAATAAGGGGGAGTGTAAATTTTTTCTTCGGTTTTACTTTTAATGAATTTTTCTTTAGTTAATTGAAGCATAGGGTTTGTTTTTTTCTCGTAACCAATGGTGGTAATGTCCTGATCTCGCAGGTCTGATCCGCAAACTGATCCAGCCCCATGGGCAGGGCAAACAATTACATTATCTCCCAGAGGCAAGATTTTTTCATATAGGCTGCTGTATAAAAATTCAGCCATTTCTGGTGCTTCTTTTTCCCCCAGAAGGTCAGTTCTACCTACCTCTCCAGCAAATAATGCGTCTCCAGTAAAAATCATGTAAGGTTCATCTGATGATGCTTTATCAGTTAAAGATATTGATACACTTTCATGTGTATGTCCTGGGGTTTCCAGTACCTCTAATTCAAGTGATCCTATCTTAAAAATGTCTCCGTCATAGATGGGAGTCCCATAAAGAAAATCCATTTTGGATCCGTGATATATTTCTGCACCAGTAATATCTGCAAGTTCCAAAGACCCAATTATATAATCCTCGTTGCGGTGAGTTTCAAAAATATGGGTAATTTTCATATTATTAGAACTGGCAACATCCAGGTATGCATCCACGTCTCTTCTAGGATCTATTACTGCTGCATTTCCCTTAGAACCAATAAAATATGATTTATGTGCAATTCCCTCAGATTTTATTATTTCAAATATCATTTCCACACCCCTTCTAAAAAAATTAACAATTATGTAATAAAATCATTTCAGTTAATTACTCCCAATTTTTATGTTGGTATTGTATATTATCTTTATAATAGAAGAAATTAATTATTAATTAATATGTTAAATGTCAATATTTCGTATTAATTCAAGGCTGTGTGTGTAATGGATAATATAATTGAAACATGGGATATAACCAAAAAATATGATGATTTCACTGCAGTTGATTCAGTGAATCTTCAAGTACCAAAAAATAGTGTTTATGGTGTTTTAGGTCCAAATGGGGCGGGTAAAACAACTTTAATTTCAATGTTATGTACCATTTTGCACCCTTCTTCAGGTAAAGCACATGTAAACGGTTTTGATGTGGTGAAAAATCCTACTGAAGTTAGAAGATCCATTGGAATAGTATTCCAGTCACGGGCTTTAGACGATATTTTAACTGGCAGGGAGCACCTGGAAATGCACGCATCATTGTATGGGGTGCCCAAGGACCTTCGGAGTACACGCATAGACGAAATTCTTGAATTAATAGCACTAGGGAAAAAAGCTGACGAGTATGTAAAAACATACTCTGGTGGAATGAAAAGAAGATTGGAAATTGGCCGGGGATTGATCCATTACCCTAAGGTATTATTCTTAGATGAACCAACTCTGGGCTTGGATCCTCAGACCAGGGAAAGTATTTGGGATTACATTGAAAACTTGAATAAAAACGAGGATATAACTGTTTTAATGACCACCCATTACATGGAAGAAGCAGATAAGCTATGTGATGAGGTAGCAATAATTAACAGTGGTCAGATAATAACATCAGATTCGCCACGTAATCTTAAAAGGAAATTAAAAGCAGATACCATAACTGTTACTGTTGATGATTCAGAGAAGTTCATCAAAAATGCTAAAAATCTGGAATTTGTTAAGGACATCTTTCAGGTTGATTCTGAGATAAAATTAATGGTTGAACGGGGGGAAAATTTAGTTACTGATGTTGTAGAATTTGCAAGTAAAATTGGAGTCCAGATTCAATCAGTTGAACTGGAACACCCCAATTTGGAAGATGTTTTCATTAATTATACTGGTTCCAGTATACAGGGGGAGAGATAATGAGTGATTGGGAAGGAATATTCACCATATGGCTTCGGGAAACCAAGAGATACATCCGATATCGTTCAAGAATAGTGACTTCAGTGGTAACTCCTTTATTGTGGCTTATTATCTTTGGAACTGGTTTAGGTTCTGCTGTTAGATTTGGTGGAATGGCTGGGGGATACCAACAATTTATATTTCCAGGTATTATAGGTCAAACCATACTTTTTACATCCGTTTTTTCTGGTGTTTCCGTGATTATTGACCGTCAATACGGTTTTTTAAAGGAAATACTTGTGGCACCAATATCCAGACCATCTATAGTAATGGGTAAAGCCCTGGGAATAAGCACGGCCTCGTTAATCCAGGGAGTAATACTATTAGTACTGTCATTTATAGTGGGAATCCAAATGACTCCACTCTGTTTTTTGGTTAGTACTATATTGATTGTGATGATTTCATTGGGTCTTGCAAGCTTAGGTTTGCTTATCGCATCTTTTACAGATAGTATGGAAGGATTTAACCTTATATTGAGCTTTATAGTATTACCAATGTTCCTTTTAAGTGGAGCATTATTCCCCATAACTGGACTTCCATCATGGCTTCAATTTGCTGTCTATTTAAATCCACTTACTTATGGAGTTGATGCTTTAAGGTACACTATTTTAGGAACATCTACTCTTCCATTGTATATTAATGTTATTGTAGTTTTTGGCTTTGCCTTATTGATGATATTTATATCTGCTTTTATCTTCAGTAAGAAAGAACAGAGCTTGATGTAATTAGAGCTTATTTTTTCTTTATTTTTATTTTTTTACAGTTTATTCAATTTTACTAATAGTTAAAAGAAGTAAGTATTAATTTTAAACTGTTTAATTCATAAAGTTTATTTATAGAATTTAATATCTTTTAAAAGTTAAAAGAGTAATTTAATTTTTAAATTACTCAATACTTAAAAATACGCTGTCCCTGTAAATTTCCAGGTGTATATATACGGTGCTTTGAATCTCCAGCCCCAATACCTTGAAAATGTTGGTAAAATAGTTCCACTATCTGCATACTGCCATTTTCGATTTCCATTGTACTTATAGTAAATACTGCCTTTTATTGAATAGGATCCATAATGCCAGTATCCAATATCAATGTAAGGAGTCACTGCTGAGCTCGCTTTATTAATATTATATTTTGATACCTTTACAGAAACCGTTCGTGCAGATACAGGGGATACACATAAAAGCCCAATAGCTATTATGATTATACAAAATATAGCTCCTTTTTTCATATTGTTCCTCCACTTTAATTATTACTAAATTAATAAAAAATAATAAAATAAAGTTTATAAAATTTATTAGTAATATATTAATAATAAAATTTATTACTAACTACCTTAATAACTAACTACCTTAATAATTTTCGTGGTGGTGATTTTTTATGAAATTAAATTTTAAAGTGTTAATAATAGGGGTAAGTATTCCCACAATTTTTACATTATTATGGCAGATTGGAGCAGTTATAGAATTAATTTTCCCAAACGTGACAATTTTTGTAAATTTAGATACTTTTATCACATTTTTATTAGTTTTTTTAGCAAGTATCGGAGTTTCCTTATTATTAAATGCTAATCTTAAAAAAAGTTTAGTTAGCGGTATTTTCATAGGGTTTTTTGGAGAAGTAGTTACTTTATTGATTATAATATTCTTTGCACTGTTAATTCAGTTAACATCCAGCAGTATTCCTATGGATATATTCACCATTGATATTTTCTATTACTATATAATTCCTAATTTGATCTTTCAAATGTTAAATGGCGTTTTTGCTGGATTTATCGGGTATAATCTGGTTCAATTCAAAAATAAATGAATATATGAATTTTTATTATCATAAACCTTTTAATGCTAAGATTATCTGTCCTAATTGGGGTATGATTAATAGTTTATCACTAATTTTGACAACTTTTGCCCTAATTTGAGTGGGGTAAACTACCATTGGATCTGGTGCATGGTTATTATCACCTTTAATAATATAATATTTATTTCCTTTACCGTCTATGTTAGAACCAATAACCCGATGTATTACTGGCCCATCATTAAACCAAACTGCATCATAAACTACAATATCCCCCACTTCTATATCACCGATATTAAATTCATTTAGACCTATAAAATTAGTTTTTTCAATTATAACAATATCTCCCCGGTACAGTACAGGTTCCATGCTTTTAGAAACCACAACATTCATGTGCTGACTACAAAAAAGAGCTATTACAATAATACTAAGATAAATAAGTATTTCCTGATATTTACGTTTAGTAACATCCATCCCATCACCAAAAAATCATTTTTATTATATCAATAATAATATTATATTACATATATTTAATACTATTTAAATTATTAAATATTTATTTTATTATTGAAAACTTTATTTTTTGTCAACGGAAAACCAAAAAAAGACAATTATCCCCTAAATTCATAAAAACAAAAAATAAATACCATAATCAATAAAAAATTTAATAATTATTAAGCTACACCAAAAATTTCTAAAATATGTGAAAGTTTAATAATTAACTTTGCTATGGATATATTTTAGTTTTTTAAGATGGAAAGATGATTCTATGTTATCTAAAAAGGTTAACTTAAAAAAGATGAAAGAATCGGATAGGGAACACACCACAACTTATGGGACCCGCTATTTTTCTAAGAAAGTACCTAAGTATGAAATGCCGGATGAGGGAATGCCATCAAAAGCAGCATACCACCTGGTTCATGATGAACTAAATCTGGATGGGAATCCTGCATTGAATCTGGCCAGTTTTGTCACAACCTGGATGGAACCAGAAGCAGATAAACTGATAATGGAAAGCATTGGCAAAAACTTTGTGGACAATGATGAGTATCCTCAGACACAAAAGATTCAAGAAAGAGTGGTCAATATGTTGGCCCGATTATTCAACGTCCCTAAAAACTGTCAATCAGTGGGAACCGGTACTATTGGTTCATCAGAAGCAATAATGCTGGGTCTTTTAGCCCATAAATGGACTTGGAAAAAACGAAGACAAAAAGAAGGTAAACCCTATGATAAACCCAATATTGTTATGGGTGCAGACGTACACACTGTTTGGGAGAAATTTGCCCGTTATTTTGACGTTGAACTGAAATTAATACCTTTAGAACGAGATACTTATACAGTAACTGTTGATGAGGTAGCCAAAGAAATTGATGAAAATACAATCTGTGTGGGGGCAGTTTTAGGAACAACCTTTACAGGACAAATGGATCCCATCAAAGAGATTAACCAATTATTAATTGATATCAAACAAACTAAGGGTTGGGACATACCAATGCATGTGGATGGTGCCAGCGGCGGCATGGTGATACCCTTTACCAATCCAGACATGCAATGGGATTTCAGATTAGAACAAGTTAAATCAATCAATGTATCTGGACATAAATACGGTTTAGTGTACCCTGGTGTTGGATGGCTGGTATTTAAAGATGAGAAAGACTTACCTAACGAATTGATTTTCGAAGTTAATTATTTAGGTGGTTTAATGCCCAACTATTCCCTAAATTTTTCCAAAGGCAGTAGCACCATAATAGCCCAATATTACAACTTTTTAAGACTGGGTAAAGATGGTTATAAAGATATAATGGAAAATTTGATGGAAACAACCACTTACATTGCTAATGAACTGGAAAAATCCGGTAAATTTGAGGTAATCAATAAACATCTAATGTTTCCTCTGGTAACATTTAAATTAAAGAATTCAAAGTTCAGCGTTTTCCAGCTATCTGAGAAACTCCGTGAAAAAGGATGGATCGTCCCGGCATATACGCTCCCTCCTAATGCTGAAGATGTGGCAGTCCTTAGGATGGTCATCAAGGAAAATTTCAGCAGGGACATGGCAGATCTTTTAATGGATGATATGATGTATGCCTATGATTTTCTGGAAAAAGATCCAAAAGAACATCAAGAGTCAGCTAAGGAAGACGAAAAAGAATCTAGAAAACATAAACATAAAATATGCTAATTAACTAAATTCTTTTTTATTTCTTCTTAATGTCATTAATTGAATTCTTCTTTATTTTTTTTCTTAAAAATTCAAACATTATTAACTGAATTATTTTCATCCCGTATATCTACCTGTTATCTGCGTTTGAGCCAGTATATGTCCTTCCATAACATTGTTAACTTGTTCTATTGTGCTTCCAGGTTCTAAATTAAGTTCAATGTCCAGAGCATATATTTTGAAGGCGTATCTATGGGTTTGTCCTGGTGGTGGCGCCGGACCGCTGTATCCTATTGTATTAAAGCTGTTTAATCCCTGCTTTGCCCCATTTTCCAATGTTTCCTGATTAGTTATACCTTCATCGAGTTTTGTAACATCTGCAGGTATGTTGAACACTATCCAATGGATAAAAGAGCCACCAGTAGAATCTGGGTCCTCACATATTATGGTAAAGGTTTTGGTATCTGCTGGAGCTGATGTCCATGCCAGAGGCGGAGACACGTTTTCCCCATCAGTAGTGTATTTTAAAGGTATATCTTTTCCCTGTGTAAAAGCACTACTCGTTATCGCAAATTCACCCGTTCCATTTTCAGTTTGGTTTGATTCCTGTGAAGTACAGCCAGAAGCCAGTATCACTAAAGTCAATATAGACAACGAAAAAATTAGATATCTTTTCAAAAAATTCACCCCTCCATTTTTTAAAACTAGTTAATACTATGTTAAAATTGATATAAATCTTGGTAGGTTTCCTCGCTTTTAGATTTGTTAGCAAAATAAATTATTTCCTAATAAAAAAAATAATAAAAAAAGAATAATATTTAATTAACCTTTATTGGGTAAACGTGGTATCAGCCAAGATAAGAATGAATCTTCACTTCTAGATTGTATCCAAGCTTTTCCAGGACCAGTTAATTCTACTACTAAGCCTTCACCACTAAATAAAGTGGATTTCATTCCCCCTATTTTTTTCACATTATATCCTACATTATCATCAAAGGCCACTATATGTCCAGTATCTACAATGTATTTTTCTCCTGCTTCTAAATTAATGGGATGAATAGCACCGAAACTGGATGCAAATAGTTTACCAGTACCTTCTATTTTTAATAAGAAAAGTCCTTCCTTGGAGAAGAAGGTTTTTGATCCTCCCCATTTAGTGTCAATATCAATATCTGTGGTGGCAGACATAAATGATCCAGATTGAACAAATATTACCTGATCATTTAGGTCCATGGCATGGATATCACCAGGTAGTGGCGGGGCCATTGTTATCTCTCCTGGAGATTCTGCTGTAAATTTATTTATAAAGAAACTTTCTCCCCCAACCAAACTTCTTTTTAAACCACCGAAAAGTCCGCCTTTCATTCCAGTTTCAATTGAAATTCCACTGGACATACTTACCAACGCGCCAGCTTCAGCATTTACTTGTTCAGATGTTTCTAAATCTAATTTGAGTAGGGCATAGGATGGTTGATATAAAATTTCATAGTCCATTTTTTTCACCTTTTGAGTAAATCATTCAAGTTGATACATATCTATGAATTATAAAGGATAATTAAATTTTTATGATCTTAAATTTTTTTTAGAATTGATCTTATTATTGAGGGTTTATAGGATCAGCTATTGCAAAGTATATTATGCAAATCATATAAACAATTTATATTCAAGATAATTGGTGACATCATGAAAAATCTATCCAGAGAAATAGTACAACGTATAGAAGAAATTGCTCAACCAGTCAAAATAATGCACGTCTGCGGATCACACGAACACACCATAATGCAGCACGGTATAAGGTCTTTAATACCAAAAGAAGTAGAAGTAGTGGCAGGACCAGGATGTCCAGTTTGTTGTGTTCCCTCCCGAGAAATTGACGAATGCTTAGAACTTGCCAGAAAAGGTGTTACTATAACCACTTTTGGGGACATGTTAAGGGTTCCAGGATCAAAGGGAACCCTGGCCGATGCCCGGGCAGAAGGTGCTGATGTAAGAGTGGTCTATGGAGTAAACAACGCAGTTGATATTGCCCAAAAAATTGATAATGAAGTAGTATTTATGGCAGCAGGTTTTGAAACCACAGCCCCTACCACTGCATCAGAGATAGTTTCAGGGCCTCCAGAAAACTTTTCAGTACTATCATGTCACAGATTAATTCCCCCCGCACTAAAATTCCTCATTGAATCTGGAGAAGTAAATCTCACAGCTTTAATCGAACCAGGTCACGTTTCAACTATAATCGGGACCTGGCCTTACCTACCGTTTTCTGAAAAATACAACATACCCCAGGTAGTGGCGGGATTCAACCCATTTGACGTTCTAATAGCAATTTACATGATATTAAAACAGCTTAAAAATGGGAAAGCAGAGGTTCAAAACGAATACAAGAGAGCAGTAAGAGAAGAAGGTAATGTAAAGGCACAAAAACTCTTAGATGAAGTATTTTACATAAGGACCCGCGAGTGGAGAGGTTTTCCTGACATACCAGATTCTGTATACGAGATACGGGATGAATTTGTAGATTTCAATGCCCGTGAAAAATTTGATATTAACATAGAAAAGGGTGAAGATGTTGTAACTGGATGTATCTGTGGCCCAATACTGCGGGGAGTGGCCAGACCAGAGGAATGCAAACTTTTCAAAAAAGAGTGCACACCTATGAATCCTATAGGCGCGTGCATGGTTAGTAAAGAAGGGACATGTAACATAGCATTTAGATACGGTTCCCTATAACATTTCAACCTCCAATGCAGTGTTTTGATACAGTTTACTATATAACTATAACGAGGTAAATGATGAAGGCCATAGCTCTGGATGTGGACGGCACAATTACCAATAAAAATAGAAGAGCATGTGTAAGTGCCATTAAAGCAATTCACCAGGCAGAAGATAGTGGGATTCCAGTTATTATTGTCACCGGAAACATGTTGTGCAGTTCAAAAATGATTTCAACACTACTTGGAACTACCGGAGGTTTGGTGGCTGAAAACGGTGGAATTATAGAAACGCCTAAAGGTCGAAAGGTACTGGGTGATTTTTCTAAATGTGAAAATGCATATAATTATCTAAAATCCAAACACGATGTGGAAAAAGTAGATCTATCCAGTCATAGGATATCTGAAATTGCTTTAACGAGAAAAATTCCAGTTGAGATTATTAAAGAAACATTAAAAGACTTTGAAGTTAAAATATATGATTCAAAATTCGCTATTCATTTAACTGACCCGGCTGTTAGTAAAGGGTCTTCACTTAAGATGGTGGCAGAGGACTTAGGAATTAATGTTCATGATATTATAGCCATTGGAGACAGCGAGAACGATATGGAATTTCTAGAAGTAGCAGGTTTTAAGGTGGCAGTTGCCAATGCCAACCCGGAACTAAAAGATATAGCTGACTATGTAACCACCAGTTATTATGGGGATGGAGCTGCAGAGGCCATTCATAAATTCGTTTTATAATTAATAATTTACATTTTAAACTATTAAAATAATTTAAAAAATAGATTGGAATAATTTGAGAAAATTTTTGATAATGAGGGTTTCTATATGTTAGACGATGTAGCCAATCAAACCTTAGATCTTGCACTTAAACATGCTGATCTTGCTGAGGTTTATGTTGAAAAGGAAAAGAATTGGGATATAGATATTCAAAAAGACAATGTTGACTTTGCCAAAGAGTTATACGTGTTGGGAGCCGGTGTTAGAGTAATCATAGATGATAAGATGGGTTTTTCTTACACCAGCAACATGGATAAACTAAATTTAATGGTCGAAAAAGCTGTTTTTAATGCCCAGGCCAACATAAAAGATGAAAATTATTCTTTCGCCACAAAATCGGAATATAAAAAAGTAGAAGGAACCTATGACTCTAAAATAGAAACTCTGGAATTAGATGATTCAATTGAATTTGCCAAATCCATGATCAGCACGGCTCAGGATGAGAAATGCCAACCAACTTCTGGTGGATTCTCTGCAAGATGTTTAGAGAGTTTAGTTAAAAATTCTGAAGGAATAAACTGTAAAGATAAATCCACGGCATTTTATGGATACATATCTGTAAACTACGAAAATGATGAAATATCCACGGCCTACGAGTCAGATGCTTCCAGGTATATGGATATAGATCCTGAGTGGATTGCCTGCCAAGCATCTGGAATTGCCAGAAACTCTGCGGGAGGTAAACCTGTTGAAACAAAAGATTTAGAAGTAGTATTAGATTATCACGCGGCTTCTGGTTTGCTTTCCACATTCACCCATTCAATAAATGCTGATAATGTGCAAAGAGGAAGGTCACTATTGGCTGATAAAATTGGGCAAGAAGTAGTTTCTCCTAATTTGAGCATTTATGATGATGGAACCATAAAACAAGGGCTCGGTACTTCAAAATGCGATGATGAAGGTTCACCTTCCCAAAAAACCACAATCATAGAAAAAGGAGAACTAAAAAACTTTGTCTATGATCTCTACACTGCCAAAAAAGGAAACACTCAAAGCACAGGTAACGGAATGAGAGCCTCTTTTTCAGATACTCCCAATGTTAGTTTAACCAATTTTGTCATGGATTATACGGATTCTCTTGAAATTTCAGATGTTAAAGAAGGATTATTGGTGACAGATGTTCTAGGGGCCCATACAGCCAACCCTATATCTGGAGACTTTTCAGTAGAGACTAACAACGCCTTTAAAATTGAAAAAGGCAAAATAAAACATCCCATTAAAAAGGCCATGATATCTGGAAACATATTCCAAGTGCTTAAAAATTCCTCTTCAATCTCTAAAGAAACTCGTCAGCTGGGGCCATTCATAACTCCTCGTATTCACACCAAACTAAGGGTGGTAGGATAAAGTTTTATAGGTTATTATGCTGGAAAATAAGAAAATAGAAGATTCATTATCTCATTACTTTCAGGTAATGTTAAATAAAAAACTCTCCAAATCCAAAGTATCATCTAAAATAAAAACTGCTTTTGACAATGATATAGATCAACTCTGGAGAGAACATGAAGAGGTAAGAGATAAATTTATAGATTTATATGGAGATTTAGCACATAAAAAGATTGAAAAGGCAGATTTTTCTTTTCTGGATTTAAAAATAGAAATTGCAGAAAAAATACGGGAAAACTGCCATTTATGTGAGAGAAGATGTAATATTAATCGCAATCTTATTAAGGGGAGCTGTGGTGTTAAAAACCCCAGAATTGCGTCCCAGTTTATTCACACAGGCGAAGAAAGAGTGTTGGTACCCAGTCACACCATATTTTTCTCAGGATGTAATTTTCAATGTGTTTTCTGCCAGAATTATGATATCAGTCAAAATCCACTTGCTGGTATTCAGGTAAGACCAGAGGATTTAGCAGAGATTATTGACAAAAATAGAAAGCACGGGTCACGGAATGTGAATTTTGTAGGGGGCGATCCCACTCCTAATTTACCATACATCTTAAAAACTATGAATCTTGTTGAAGAAAACATTCCTGTGGTCTGGAACAGCAATTTCTACATGTCCATGGAAGCTATGAAATTGTTGGATGGCTTTATTGATCTCTTTTTAACTGATTTTAAATATGGAAATGACGAATGTGCAAAGAGACTCTCTAAAATAGATAATTACTGGGAAGTTGTAAGGAGAAATCACAAAATGGCAGAAAAAAGTGGGGATTTAATAATCAGACATTTGGTTTTACCTAATCACCTTGAATGTTGCACTAAACCATTATTAGAGTGGATAGCTCAAAATCTTAAAAAAGACACAGTTGTAAATATTATGGGTCAGTACCGACCGCTTTACAAGGCGAACGATTATGAGGAACTGCGAAGATACGTTTATCCCGATGAAATAAGGGAAGCAGTTAAATATGCTAAAAGTTTAGGACTAACCAACGTTATACACTAATGAATAATCTACAAATTTGACAATGGCATTTTTAATATATAATACATTAAATTAATGAAATTAGAAAGATGATTAGATGAATATATTATTAACTGGAACCCCGGGAGTTGGAAAAACCACGGTCTTAACCCAGATACAGCACCATCTCCAGGATAATGATTATAGAATTGGTGGATTATATTGCCCTGAAATACGCATAAATCGACAGAGAGTAGGATTTAAAATAATTAACTTAATGACCAGAACTGAAGGTATTCTATCCCATATAAACTGTAAAGGGCCACGTGTAGGTAAATATAGGGTAAATTTGTCAGATTTAGATGATATTGGTACATCAGCAATCTACCAAGCTTTAGATCAGGCGGATTTCATATTAATTGATGAAATTGCCCCTATGGAATTACACAGCCAGAATTTTTGCAGGGCAGTTTCAGAAGCATTTGATAGTCCAAAAACGGTTATTGCAGTTATACATAAAAAATCCAGAAACCCATTTATCTTAAAGTTAAAAAATAGGGATGATGTGAAAATATTTGAAATAACTAAAGAAAATCGGGATTCAATTCATAGAGACATATTAAAAAAATTATTTTATGGTGATAATTTATTTATCAATTCAAATAGAATAAAACATGAAGATGTATAATATTTCCTAATTTATTCAATTTTTACAGAAAGTTTATAAAAAACATTGTTTTGTGGTGATTATATGGAATGTCAAGATTACGGGCTCAATAGGGCCACTGAAAGGAGAAATTTAAACCTAAATCCATTACAACGTGGGGGAGTACTACCTAAAGAGGCAAGAGTTGCCCTTTATGAGTTTTCAGATGGTTACAGTGTATGTGACTACTGTGCCGGGCGCCTGGACCAGGTGACTAAACCAGCAATATCCTCATTTCTAGACGATTTGGCTAAATTTATTAATGTAGATGTGGCTAGAACTGTACACGGGGCTAGAGAAGGTAAATTTGCAGTGATGCATGCCCTATGTGATCCTGGAGATACCATAATTGTTGACGGCAATGCCCATTACACCACCCATCTAGGAGCAGAAAGATGCGGACTGGAACTAATTGAAGTTCCAAACACTTCGCATCCAGAATATGCAGTAACCCCTAAAAAATACAGGGAAGTATTGGAAAGTGAAATTGATAAAGGTCAGGACATTAAATTAGCAGTGTTAACCCATGTAGATGGTGATTATGGTAACTTAACTGATGCTGCCAAAATAGGTAAAATTGCTGGAGATAACAATATTCCACTCCTTTTAAACTGTGCATATTCCATGGGAAGACTTCCCATAGATGCAAAAAAGTTAAATGTTGATTTTGTAGTGGGAAGTGGACATAAAAGCATGGCTGCCTCAGGTCCAATTGGTGTTTTAGGGATGAAAGAAGAGTGGGCCGAAACAGTACTTAAAAGATCTAAAAGACACGAAGTCAAGGAACTTGAAATGTTAGGTTGTACCAGCAGAGGAGCCCCAGTGGCAACCATGATGGCCTCCCTTCCCCATGTAATAGCAAGGGTTAATGCATGGGACGTGGAACTTGAAAAAAGTAGAAATTTCGTTAGAAGCATGGAGGAAATAGATGGTGTAACTCAAATTGGACTTAAACCAACAGAACATGATCTTGTAAGATTTGAAACTCCGGGATTTGACGAAATAGCCCAAACTCATCCAAGAAAAGGGTTTTTTTTATATGAAGAGCTGAAAAAGAGGAATATAGTGGGAGTTAAGCGAGGCCAAACCAAATGGTTCAAATGCAGTGTCTACGGATTTTCCCAAGAGCAGATCAATTATATAGCAGATTCGTTTAAGAAAATTGCTGAAAAAAATAGATAAAAAAAATAAAAGATGTTAATCTTTAACTAAAAATTAAATTTTTATTCAATTTTCTGGACTGGAAATTGAATTTCAGTTAACCATTCACTTTCTGGAACTTCCATAGGATCGTTCAGGTAGATCTCCATGGGCGCTCCAGTCATAGCATAGCCATTTTTCACTGAATATTCGTAGACCATTGCATATACCGGTGCCACATCATGGTAAGACCCTTTATGTATAGTTGAAAGAACAGTTCTCTGGGGAAGTTTTTTGATTTTTACTTTTCCCTCTTCTGCAACTTCTCCGACTACAGCAATTCCCACGTCATACTGCATATTTTCCATACCAACTTCTGCAGGGCTGTTATAGTATATACCAAATGGCGGACCAACTATCTGTAACCCTTTCTCCATAACCCATCCTACTACTTTCCCAATCAATTCTGGCATGGCTTCCGGTGGTCCGGTGTGGAAAATATATGCAACTTGCATTTCTGGAACTTCTTTTTCATTTATCTCCATAATAAGACCTCACTACAATTTATGCAATATCTTATCATAAAGACATTTCTCTTTCCAGCACTGAACTTTTACCATTAAAAATAAAATCTTCAATAATATTTTCTATTTGTTCTCCCACACCAGGAATTTCCTTTAATCTTCTTTTATCATAATATTTACGGATACTTCCATTTAAATTCTCAATGTTTTCAGCAGCTTTATGGTAATTCCAGTTTGAACCAGTATATCCAGATTTAAACTCTTTAAAAAATGCAATAAGCAGCAGATGTTGTGCCACGTCACGATTAAATTTTACATAATCCTCAGTGGGTATAAGTGTTCTTTGATGAGATTTTACTTTAAAATCAGGTGGATCAATAAAATTCTGTATCCCATATTTTTTACAGAATTTCAAAGCTAAATTGTTTATTTTTAATTTGTATTGATGGGGAGGATCAGTCCTATTTGTATACATGCTATTGTACTCTTCAACAAGCTCAGGAAATTTATTTTCAAGTAATTTCATAAATCGAATTCTCTGATTAGAGCGTAAAGTCATACCAGAACCTATAATTATGTAATCCACATATTTAGATGATTTTTTTATAACATTTTCAATATTATCCGGATTATCTAAAAGGTAAGGAATAATAGGGATGAAATTAACTCCCACCATTATTCCTTCTTTTTTTAGCTTTTTTATTGCTGATAACCTTTTTTTAGGGCGGGTTGCTGCTGGTTCAAGGTAGGGTAAAATGTTTTCATCAAATGTAATAATCGTAAAAGAAACAGTACACCATGAATTTTTAGATATATCTTTTAATATGTCCATATCTCTCAAAACTAAGTCGCTTTTAGTGGCAATGTGCACTGGGAACTGATTATCTCTTAAAATCTCTAGAATTCGGCGGGATAATAGATAATTTTTCTCTGCGGGCTGATAAGGATCAGTTACACCAGATAAACCCACAACATCGGGTTTAAATCTTTTTATATCTCTTTTTAGGATATTAGGTGCATTCTTTTTGACAAATATTTCCTTTGCAAAATTTCGATAATCTTTGTGAATCAGATACTTATCAGTTAAGGCGTCACAGTAGGTACATGCAAATTCACATCCACGGTAGGGATTAATAGCATATCTCATCCAAAACCAGTTGTCTTTAAAGTTATGACGATAAAGGATGCTTTTTGATTCAATTTCAATGAATTTAGCCATTTTATCCTTATAGACTCTTATTCTTTAATTAAAATTAATTATATAGAGAATCGTTATTCTTCAATTGAAATTTCAAGCTGTTCTGCTTTTTTTGCCTTTTCGTGTTTTAACTCGGTTTGGCATCTGTTTAACTGATATTCCAACTTTTTATACTCTCTTTTTGTCCACAGATTTTTCAACCATAAATATATGCAAATGCCTAAAAGTATTAAAACCAGAATTAATAACAATCCAATTATAATTCCGGCGGCCATACCTTGCCAGATTATAAAAAATCCATAACCTAAATAAAATAGAGCAGCAATAAGTCCAATAATAAATGCAATTACAATAAATATCTTCAAGTTTCTCATTAGATTATTAGTATCCATAATGGTCACTTGAATTTATATAAATCAACTGATTCTTAATATAGTTATTTATTGTAATTTAGAAATTCAACATTACTTTAAATTTATTAAAAAAAGAGAAAAAATGTATTAAACCACAGATATATTCTAAAAACGAGGTTTATACTGTTTTATGTGGTTTAGGCGGATTTAAGATTATGGCACTATCTGCAGAATTTTTAAGAGCAGTACTGAAACCAGGTTCGGCCCCAAGAACAATAGTTTCTTTACCATTTTCTTTAGCTATACTAATTAATGGGAAAAAATCCACATCTCGTGTCATTAATGCAATTATATCAATATTAGGGTTGTGAATAAGTTCATATGCTTCCACGGCAATGTGAACATCTGTTTCCCCCGCAACTACTATAGGGGAGAATCCTTCATTGGTGACAGCTTCTATTAATTTATCTGATGCATATTGATTTAAAAATACTTTAACAACTCTTATATTTCCATATTCCCCCAAAATATCTTTTACCAAATCCAAGTCAAGATCAAATTCCCTTCTGAGCATGTTGGGACCATCTATTAGTAATCCCACATTTTTATCTTTAGAATTTCCTTTTTTAATAGGAAGATAATCTTTAAATGAACTTAATGTTTGGCGCATTTTATACCTCCACGGTATATCAAAAACCTAAAAATCTTTTTTTTGGAATTCGAATATTATTAATACCATTATTTTACATGATAGTTCCAAAGAACTATTTTAATCTTTTATAAATTTTTATAAATATCTAAACTTATATTCTATTTTATAAAAAGAACATTAAATAGTTATGCCCAAATCTCGCCTAAATTAATTTTAAGATTTTTTATCAATAATTCTAGTTGTTATTAAACTATTGAATAAATTAGGGATTAATTATGAATTTTAACTGCTTTTACTTTATTCCAACTATTTTTACCCAGTATGATTAGTAAAAGTGCGAATACCCCCAGTATAATAACGCTATATAAACCTCCTCCGAATGCGAATATGGATTCAGATTGGGATAGATACAAAATTGAAGCAACTTCGCTAGTATCTATAATTAAATGTAGAGCTACTGCCACCCAGACGCTTCTGGTTACTAGAACTGCATAACCATAGATAACCGCCAGGATTATTGTCAGGATTGTAATATTTAATATGCCTAGAATGGGTTGTCCCGGCCAGTTCATACCCATGTAAATATTTCCGGCATGCCAGACGCCCCAAATCACTCCTAAAATTAAAACTCCTGCATATGATCCAAAGAGAGGAAACAACCGGTCCTGCAGGTAAACCCTCCAACCAAATTCTTCCCCAAAATATTGGGGCCAAATAATTATAAAACTCAAAAACAGCAATATGATATAGGTACTAAGGAAATTTAGAAGATTATATTGGATTAAAGCTTGGCCAAACCCAAATAAATGGTTTAAATAATTGAGTACTATCATTAAAAGGGCAAATAAAATGCTGAATCCAATGGAGAATTTTTTATTCTCTCCAAACCATAATTTGGTTTTTATAAGGCTTTCTCTCCATTTTTTCCGGATATTGAGTATTATTATGCTTATAAAACCAAAAATTGCTATAATCGATGATAGAAGAGGAGCAACTTTAACTACAGGGAAGTTAATTAAAGGAGAGGGTATTAAAGGTTTATAAAAACTTTCAATTAAAAATACTACAACGTATAATATGAATATTCCTAAGAAGAACTTAGATTCCCTGCTAAGTGCCTTATCTCTAAAAAGAACCAGACAGATAATAGCTGATGAGGCAGGTATGAGCATGTGTACAAAAGTAGTATAAAACGGTACATTACCCCAAGAACCATAATTAATGTAGAACCAGATAAAATGGATTAAGGTTAAAACTGAAAGTATCCCTAGAAAAACTATTGTTTCTTTTTTTAACTGGGAAATTGATTTAAAGTCAGTATCTTTGGATTTATCGTCCATTATAGCCCACAACTGCTGTTTTTTAGGGAATATATTTGAAAATAGGATAATTTATATTTTTATCACTGGTATTCTAACTTCAGTGAGCAATTCACTTTCTGGCACTTGACTGGGGTCGTTTAGATACACTTCTGTGATGGGTCCTACAATATCATAACCATTTTTAACAGCATAATCAACTACAGCGTGAATTACTGGTCCTACCTCAGTATAAGCTCCCTGGTGCATGGCTGCAATTACTGTATGTTCTGGTATCTCTTTAAAGCCTAATTTGTCCACCTGTTGAAAATCTTCGTTTACTGAAAAACCAATTTCATATTGGAGTTGTTCCTCCGGAACATCTTCGGGGCTGTTGAAATAGGTTCCATAGACCATGCCAGTCATTTCTAATTCTTTTTCCATCACCAGTTGACCTACTTCCTGTATATGCTCTGGGATTTTCTGGTAACTTCCAGTATAGGGGATATATGCTACTTTTGCTGCTTCAATTCGTTTCTCCTTTATCTCCATAATAATCATCTCCGATAATCTTTATAAATAATATGTTGTGCTTTTAATTATTTTTAGTGGAAATATGGTAATAAATAGTATGACTGTTATTTAAGTAAAATATTATTTTTTTCTCCATCAATAAATACCACTATAAGATTCAAATTAGGTAAATATGATACAAGAGATAGGAAACTCTTAGGAATTTTAGTTGAAAGTCTCATTGCATCCTATTTTTTCAGGTTGAAAGAAACATCTAATATGCCTTTAGGAATATTTTACGATCCCGGAAAATGGTGTTGACTTTACTCTAAAGTTCAGATGAAAGCATAATACCTGTTGAAGTAGGTGTTGGAAGGAAGGATAAAAGCCAAATTATGAAGGCCATTAATAGATACAAATCTGAATATGGAATTGTAATCTCCAATAGAACAAGTAAAATAAAAAAGAGGGTAAGGTAATTTTTATTCCTTTAGTAACATTTTCTTTTATTTAAGAGATTTAATCAAACTTTTTTTTGAAATGACTATTTAGTTAACAGGATCTTCGCTACGAAAACTTTATATAGTAAAACATATCTATTATTTTTAACTTTTAGAAAATACCGAAAGTTACAAAAATAGTAAAAGTTGTGAGATTATGAACCAAGTATTAGAAACAATAAAAAATAGAAGAAGCATACGTCAATATAGTACGGAACAAATAAAAGATGAAGAACTTGAAAAAATCCTTGAATCAGCTATATATGCTCCTACAGGTCATTTTGATCAGCCATGGCATTTTACCATTGTTCAAGATATTGATTTGATAAACGAGATCAGTGAAGGAGCTAAAGCCGTCATGAGAACAATGGATATTGAATGGATAGCTCAAATGGGGGCTTCTAAAGAACTGAACATTTTTCACAGGGCACCTACTGCCATAATAGTATCTGCAAAAAAAGACGCAGTAACTCCTATGGTGGATTGTGCTGCCGCAGTAGAGAACATGCTTCTTGCCGCAGAAAGCATGGATATCGGGTCATGCTGGATCGGGTTTGCCAAATTCTTCTTTTTAAAACCAGAAAATATGGAAAAATTCCAGATTCCGAAGGGAAACGAGGTCCATTTTGGAGTGTCCTTAGGATACAAAGTGAGAAAAAATCCAGAAGCCTTAGAGAGGAATAGAGACGTATTCACTTACTTTAAATAATCTAATGGCCGGATTTTGGATAATATGATCAATACAAAAAATTCTCTTAAAGAAGAGTTCAAAGAAGTAATATATAATAGTTGTAAAGCTATGGGGCTTGATGATTTACCATCTAGACTAATTTCTGTCCTTCAAAGTGAAACAAAAGAGATATCTTTGGGAGAACTTGCTGAAATAACCGGATATAGTCTTTCTACTTTGAGTCCCATTATCAGAGGTATGGAAGATATAAATATGGTTAAAAGATTTAAGAAGCCCAGATCAAGAAAGGTCTATGTTTTGATGGATAAGGATATTATCTCTCTTTTTAAGGAATTACAAAAGAAAAGATATGATCAGAGCACTAAACCAGCTTTAAAAAAACTTTCAACCATAATTGAAAAATACAAAGACATGGAAGATTATCAGGATGAGTTGGAGATAATAAAAGATTATAACAGCCAAGTTCAGGCTATAGCAGAAGAAAGCAAAAAATTTATTGAATCTTTAGAGAAAAAGAGAGATTTTTTGATGAAATAAATTTGAAAAAACTGAATTAAAAGGTTTTAGATATGAAAACTGAAATAAAAACAACAAATGTACAATCACAGGGAAAAGATTCTAAATGTTCTCCATTAAGTTCTCTGTACTGTAATCTAAAAATTAATGTTACAGGTAAGTTGAAAGATAACGACCTTAATAAGTTGTACAATTGCAGTTTATGTAATAGCTGCCATCTTGCGACTTTTAATAAAGGTACCAGGGAAAAAGCAGTTACCAAGAGTCTTATAACACACCATGTGGCTGAAATCCGTAAAAATATTATGGAGTCAGGTAATTCTTATGGTATTAAGACTGTAAAAAGTAAAAGTAGTCAAAAAACTATAGAAACTCTACTTTTTAGAGGATGTACACCTACCCATAAAACACCTGAGATACTAGCAGCATCAGAAAGTCTTCTCAAACGTAAAGGCATAAAATACGAGATCATGGATGACGAAACATGTTGTGGTAACCTATTATTCAATTTAGGCGATACTGGATCAGGTCAAGACGCAGTCCGAAGGAATATAGATAAATTTAATGCAGCAGGAGTAAAAAGGATCATAACCATATGCCCTGGCTGTTATAATGCATTTAATAAGTATTACAGGACTCAAAATGGATTTAAACCGGAAATTATCTTGGCTGTTGATTTATTGGATTCTTTAACCATGGAAAGTGAAGATTTAATGATCCAGGATCCGTGCCATGCCCGGGAAAAGGCCGGCACCTTGCGGAAAATCTTGCCAGGTTCACAAAATAAAAGTGCAAGCCCTTGTTGCGGAGCAGGTGCGGGTGTAATGGCCCATAATAAATTAGTTGCCACTAAAAAAGCAAGAAAAACAATAGAAAATAGGTCTGAAAGAATTGTAACTTACTGTCCTTTCTGTTATCTTAACATGTCATCAGTAACTCCTGATAAAATAGTGGATATCTACATGTTACTAAATGATTGCCTTGTTGATAGTCCAATTCACTATTAAATAGTTGAATAAGAAGAAATTTTTGTGATACTGAATGAATATCGGTTCCTACAATAATTAATTGGGTTTAATAGTTAGATTTTCAGTTTATGGGTTATTAATACATTTTTTTGATCATGGCCTTTTTTCGCATTGTGATAAATTAATAAATCAACACCTGTCCTTCTGGGCTCTGAACAAATTCCAGGAACTCCTTAATAACGCCGGTGGGTGTACCTTTGACCAGGAATAATAAAGGCCTGTTCAGGGGATATTCTCCAGATTTCACAGTTTCGTTAGTAAGGGATACGTTGTTTATCTTCAGAACCTTCACTTCATTTATATCTGCATTAATTGCACTGGAAGCCACGAATCCTACAGCATTTGGCAGTACAGCTACATCGTGCATCATATCCTTACTGGATAACGAAATCATGGCCTTTTCTGTGATTTTAGTATTGGTAAGTTGTTCTAAAGACAACCTGGTTCCAGAACCCACCTCACGGTTGATCACAGTGATTGGTTCATCATTTCCCCCTACCTCTTTCCAGTTTGTAATATGACCAGAAAAAATGTCATTCACCTGTTCTTTGGTTAAATCATTCACAGAATTGTTATTATTTACAATGATGGCAATTCCCCCATTAGCAATGAACATTTGGTATATTCCTTCAGATTCTTGGGAAGTAAGGTTCCGGGAAGACATACCAATATCTACAGTTCCTCTGCGGACACTTTTAACACCTACCTCAGAATCACCGCCCTGTACAATGATTTTAACTTCAGGATGCTTTTTCATGTAGGCTTGAGATAATCTCTCAGCTATAGGCTCCATTGAGGTAGATCCTACAATTTGAATTGTTTGGGAGTCATCTGCCCCACTGAAAAATAGTATTGAAATGGCTACTATGGCCAAAATTGTAAGAGTTATTATAAGATATTTGTATTCATTTTCCATTTTTACACCTCTAACTCCTTGCTTGTTGTTTTGTGTCTTTTGTTATTGCTCTTTGAGGGAAGTATTTCTGCAAATCCAGGGTTGACACAAGCAGCATTATACTTAAAATTGCTCCGAAAATGAACACTCTTTCCATACCCGTCATAAAATTTGTAGCCTGAGCTCCCTGCAATACCAGTTTACTGTTTAGCGTGTTTTGTGCAATGGATGTGGTTATAATTAGCCCAGCAAAACAGTTACCCAACACAGAACCCAGGTTTTTAGTAAGTGTCATCATACTCGACACCTGGGTTTTAAAGTTAGCTGGTGTTACTGATAGCAGCATTTTATTGTTAGGAGATTGGTATAATCCATAGCCAAAGCCCATGGCGATCAGTGCTCCTATAACGAAAAAAAGTCCTGTTGATGTATTAAAGGCGCTAATCATGACTGTAGCAATTATGCAGCATAGACTAGCTCCAAGAGCCAATGGTTTAACTCCTATCTTATCTGCCAGTGCTCCGGCTATAATTGATAGGAACATGGCGGTGAACATGGTGATGCTTATTAAACTTCCAGAGATATTAACTGGAACTCCCACTACCTTCTGTAGGTAAAAAGGCATGGTAAAAAACATCATGTAAAGTACGATATAGTTGAGGAGCAGTCCAGTGATATAAGCGGAAAATGTGATGCTACGGAAGATGGTGAACCTGAAAAGTGGTTCTTCGTGTTTGGCTTCTACCCATATAAAGACGCCTCCCAATATAAATGTCACGGCCAGTATTATAGTATCCAATGGACTGAAACCAAATTTTTGAGCCAGTATTAAAACAAAGGTAAGTAAAAATAAAAATAATGCTTGTAATATAGCACCTCTAACATCTAGGTTTTTCAAGGTTTTTATTATTCCATTCTTTTTTTGTATTCTATTTTTTTTCTCCATCTTTTCTATCAGTTCATAGTCCTTATCTGCTGTGGGATTTTGAGCTGTTATGAGATATACGGCTATGCTTAACAAACCGAAGGGAATAGTAGCAAGAAAGATACTCTGCCAACCAATGAAAGCAGCTATATATCCTCCTACAAAGGGACCGATAGCATAACCTGAGGAGAGGGCCACCAAGAGACATCCCATGGCCAAACCAAGCTTTTCCTTGGGAAAGGTTTTATCCAGTATAGCATAATACACTGCCGCCATGAAACCAGCAGCCACACCTTGAATGGCTCTAAAAAGAATTAACATGTCTGCAGAGGTAACAAAATAGTTCGCAAAGGACATAGCAATCCATATTAGTGTTCCAAGTATGAAAAATTTTTTTCTACTCCATAATCCCCCAATGCGACCCAGAAATATAACTGAAATGGTCAGGGTAACCAAATAAATGTTGGATATCCAAGTAGCCGTCATTACACTGGCCCCGAAATATTCGGTTATGTTAGGTAGACAGATATTCATCATTCCAATGTAAAAGTTGAACATGAAATTCACTAAACATACAGCAACTAGTACGAACCACATCTGGCGTGGATTTTGCATAGATATTCTGGGTTTTGTTAGGTTCTTTATCATGAACATTAGAGACTTTTAAGAGATATAAATATTTTACTAATTGTGATCTAAAGTTCTCATTATGTGTTTTAATTAAAGGTGGTTGTGAGTAAATTTCTATGGTTTTTCAATTTCAAAAAACTGAAATCATATTTTCAAATGGATTTCTCTTATCAATATCTCTATGAAACTCGTTACGACTCAAAAAATTAATTAAATTAACTAAAATCTAAAACAAAATGATATTAAAAATAATATTTAACTACTCCAATAATTAGGTTAATAATAAGACCGGAATAATGTATTTAAAACTTTAAACTCATTATTTTATTATTTAATGCAGTAAAAACCTGCTTGTAGGTAAGAATACCACAGAATTTCCACAATTTTAAAACCAGATTCTCTTAACAATTTCAAATGCTCTTCTACGGTTATAGGGAAATATTCCACATCAAAACGTTTTAGTTGGGGTTCTATTTCTTTTATATCTCGGCCATGTTCTAATTGGAATTTTTTCCAGTATTCTTTTCCAATTTCTACCCCTTTTTTGGTCAGTGGACGTATATTTTCAAAGGTTACAAATATTCCATTTTCTTTTAAGTTATCGTAGCAAATTTGAACGGCTTTTTTTCTATCTCTAGGTGATAAATAATGGTGGCATTGAATGGCAGTTATCACATCTACTTTTTCTTCCAGTTTTTCATTAAAATCCTGGGTTGTGGATGGTTTGAGAAATTTTAAACGATTTTTACTTAGATTACAAAACTTCATCCGGGCCTGTTGCACCATACTATCTGCCGGATCTAGAAGTAGGAACTTGGTTTTTGGAAATTCTTTAACTGCCAAATTTATCATTGTACCGGTTCCACATCCTGTATCCAACCAATTTTTTGGTTCAGTATTTATTGATTTGATTAGATTAATGGTTTCCTGGTGGTAGGACTGGTAATAGGGGAGTGTATTTAAAACATTTGCATCATAATCTTGGGAGTGGTAAGGGGTGGTGTTGTCCTTCTGCATATTAACTCAACTATCCTTCTGGAGTTCTAGTTATTTTCAATTCTCTTATTTAATCATTTATTATTCTATTCATTCTTTTTAACGCCGGGACTGGGATTTGAACCCAGGAAGAGCAACGCTCAAACAGGATTTCGAATCCTGCGCCTTACCAGACTAGACTATCCCGGCAATAGATAACTGTTTTTATGGTCTATAACTAAATTATACGGTCTTGTAGATAAGTTTGTTCTATTTATAATCATCACTTCATTAAATATTTATTAAATTAACCATTTTATAATAAGTGATTAATCTTTTATGAAGAATTGATAATTCAACCCTATTAAAAATTTATATAGTTTGATCAAATAAAAAACCTTTTTAATGATAAGACAGGAAATAGTATTTATATCTGATATTAAAGCTTAAACAGGATTTTTAACCCTGTAAACACCTAATTAAACTCTCATTATTTAACAATCTCTCAATTAGATTCAAAACATCTAATTATCCGAACATTTTAGTAAATGGAGAACAAAGTGTATGAGTCACATAAATGATGTAACAAAGAAGTATGTCTTACTGGTAAGTATTTTAGTGAGTTTCCTGGTTCCTTATATCAGTTCTTCGGTTAATATTGCACTACCAGAAATTGGTAAAACCTTTCTGCTTACTTCTATATTTTTGGGCTGGATTACAACATCCTACCTACTTGTTTCAGCCATTTTTTTAATTCCTTTTGGTAAAATAGCCGATATTTATGGTAAAAAGAAGATCATTACCTATGGAATAGTTATATTCACATTAGGCAGTTTTTTATGTGCATTGGCTCCTTCGGGTGATATATTATTAATATCTCGAATCATACAGGCAGTGGGAAGTGCAATGATTTTTGGGAATGTTTATTCTTTAATAGCATCTGTCTATCCCCAAGAAGAAAAGGGTAAAGTTTTATCTTTAAGTGTAGGAGTAGCTTATGTTGGACTTTCCCTGGGACCAGTTTTAGGAGGATTTTTGACTGAATTTTTCACATGGAGAGCTGTTTTCTTATTTTCCGTCCCTTTTGGCCTAGCAGCTATTATGGCTATTTTAAAACTAAAAGGGGAATGGATTGAATCAAAAGATGATAAATTATGTCTGAGCAGTACTTCAGTTCTTGCATTATCATTAATTGGGATAATGTATGGATTTTCAGAAATTACTACCACTATAGGAATATTTACATTGATATTGGGTTCAGTGGGGATTATCCTATTTATCTGGCTTCAAAAGAAAGTTAAAAACCCCTTAATACATCCTGAATTGTTATTTGACAGGATATACATAATAAACAATTTAACATCCCTTATAAATTACGGGCCAGGAATTTTCACCCTCTTCCTTTTGACTTTATACCTTCAAAGCATCAGGGACTTGAGTCCAAATCAGACAGGATTATTGCTGTGTATCCAGTCCATTTTTATAGCCATATTTTCGCTTTCAGTAGGCAAATTACTGGAATCAATACGGGCTAGATATATAGCAGCTATAGGAATGTTGTTGACAGCTATTGGATTAACATTTTTGGTGTTTTTAGGAGAAAACACGACTTTAGAACTTATAGTAGTTGCCCTAGCTGTTATTGGATCAGGCTATGGTCTTTCTGCATCTTCAAGCACTCAAATTGCAGTGGATTATGTTGATAACAAGTTTTACGGTGTTTCCAGCGCAACATTAAATACTATGAGGGTAATGGGTCAGATGATGGGTATGGGAATTACGCTAGCTGTTCTTAACATATTTATTGGACACGCACCATTAAATCCCAGTAACTACGCCCTTTTCATTGAAGGCAGTAAAATACCCTTCCTAATATTTGCCGTCCTCTGCTATGTGTCCATATACGGCTATTTTGTTATGAAAAGAAATTAAGGATGATATAGTTTGCCTTTTATATGGTTGGCTAACCCAATTCTACTTTCACCAACATTTACATGTCATTGACGAATGATAATTGGAAAATTCTCTTTATATATCCGTATTTCTCCGTGTGGGGTAAAACTTATCTTACCTATTCTGTAGTTCCTAAATTCAAAATTTAAAATAAATTATATGAACCCTATAACCACTGATAGCACATTATTTTCTCTATATTATTTAATGATAACTTGTAGCAGAATTATTTATTAACCAGATCCTATAACAATAACTTATGGATTTATCAAGTATTTTTCTGTTAATAGGCCTAGTTGCACTGGCCATTATAACTCTATTGGCTATTTACGCAGGTAAAATGAAAAAACAGGATAAACCTTCTAAAATCGTTTTTATTGCATTTTTCTTGGTGATTTTAGGAATTGTTTTGGGTAATAATGAATGGTTAAGTTACAGTTTAATAGGTGCCGGTGTTATTCTGGCTATAATTGATATAATAAGAAGTTAAAAATAAGTTAAGTTCAATTTACTTCAATTTTTCATCCCCTTAAAAAGGAATTTAGCATGATCTGCAGAATAAATCGAAACTTCTTTACAAAATGACAACAGATTTATTTTTATGAAAGGTTATTCCCAAAAAGATAAGATCAAACTCTTAACTGAATTTCATAGCTTCAATAAGGGCATTGAAAAAGTTATGGCAGAGAAATTTGGCGAAAAATTCGCAAGAAACGCTGCTCGTAATATAAAAAAAGAATTCAAGTCTCTTCTTCAGGACATGCCCTACATAGGTGGTGATGAAAATCCTTTAACAGTAACTCTTACCTCCACCACCAGGGATCTTGCTGTGTATCTGGTTTTAAAAAGAATGGGTAAAGATGTGGCTGAAATTGGAAAAATTTGTTATGAGTACGCAGACAAGTCTTTAAAGGATAACAGTGATAAAATCATGCCCATGGATAATCCTCAGGCAATAAACTATCTAAAATATCTTGCAGGAGAATCCAAGAAACGTAAATACCCTGAAGATTATGTGTATGATTTTGTAGAAGGAGAAGATTTTGATTTTGGGCTGGACTTTACTGAATGTGCCATCTGCAAGTTTTTCCACCAGAATGGAGCTGACGAATTCGTACCCTACATGTGTGCTACAGATATTCCTGAAAGTAAATATGGCAATTTAGGGTTGCACCGGACAGGTACTCTGGCGGAAGGATATTCTAAATGTGATTTTCGGTATAAAAAGGGGCGTAAAACAAAAATTGCGAGTACTGTTATAAAAAATTGAGATAAATATAATAATTTAGGATTAACCAGTTAATATAAGATTAGAGATTATTTCTTCTGGGGGTACTATTATGACCATGTTTCAAGTGAGCATCATTATTAATAAACCAGTATCTATTGTATCTAAAGCTTTAATGAATCCTGATAATTTTCCATATTGGCAAACTGACCTGGAAAAGTTTGAAGTAATTAAAAAAGCACCGGGTGAGGTTGGTTCAATCGCTCGTTTGCATTATTTACAAAAAGGCCGTTCCTATATAATGGAGGATGAATTGATATATTGTGAACCCAAGAGAAAATATGTATCACAGGTTACTGGAGAAGCATTAAGTGCTCAAGTAGAAACAACACTCCGCCCAATTGATAATAAAACTGAAATGAACCTAAAATGGTTGGGGAAAGGGAAAGTTTTTATTTTAAAATTATTACTACCTTTCCTTCGCAGAAGGATGATAAAACAATCAAAAGAAGAATTAAAAATATTTAAAAAGCTAGTTGAGACTAGAGGAACTGATTTTAATAAAGATCAGAAATAATGTCAAAAAGAGATACTTTCCATGATTCAACATCAAATTGACAATTTCATCCCATATTTTAGGATTATTCACAACCATTTCAGCAAATTTATTTATATCTACTTTTTTACTGGATATCCTTGAGATTAGATCAATTTAGAGTTCATTTTATCACTTTTTAATTGAATGGTGTTGATAAAACATATCTTTATTATACGAATGCTGATATATACTCAAATTTTTCAGAAATTATTTCATGAAAATTACCTGTTTTTAATAAAGTTTTTTATATTAATGATAATCAGATATTATGTAAATCTAACAAAATATAAACCCACTAATTGAAAAATTAGTTTAGTGTATATTTTCAGGGATTTAATCTAAATTAATATAATGTATAATTTTATGTGATATCATGGAAGCTTTACTATGGTGGTTAGTTGCTGGAACGCGGGGCGGAATAAATCGGGCCAGAATAATCAATGAGCTTAATTCCAGACCTTATAATGCTAATCAACTGGCAAATAATCTTAAATTAGATTACAAAACTGTTAGACATCATATTAAAGTTTTAATTAAGAACAAAATTGTTATTTCATCTGGTGAAGGACAATATGGAACAGTTTACATGCTTTCAGATATTATGAAAGAAAATTTTGATGATTTCACTGATATATGGAGAGAATCTGAAAAAAGACAAAAATAAGTTAAAAAAGAGTTTCATGGAGGTTTTAAATTGTTTAATTATTTAGGTGTATTCGGTTTATTTGTGGCATTTGCTAACATTTGTATTATAGTGGTCTTACTTTCAATTTATTGGAAGAATTATAGAAAGTGGAAATCCGAGTATACAATTGGACTTCTGGTTTTTGGCACGTTTTTACTGGTTCAGAATCTGCTTTCATTGGGCTTTTTAGCACCTCCACAACCCCCACACCCACTACCTCAAATGCATAATAATGGAAATGAATTGTCACTTCTACTAATTAATGTAAGTCAATTAGTGGCGCTTTTAGCCCTTCTAAAAATTAGTTGGAAGTAAAAATATATATAAAAATGTTAAACACGGCTATTAACTATTTATTGCATATTATTCTATTTAGATGGGGATATGGTAATGAATATTGCGCATTTTTTTAATTAAGGAATTAAAATATTTATATTTGATTTTAAAAGGTTTTAGTAGTTTAAACAGTTATAAATTAGATTCACCATTATTTATTTTCTCAAGTAAGATTTGGGTCGAATCTGGCATAAATTGGATAAAATGGGTGTTAACTGGTTTAATATGGGAAAAATTACTTTTATATGTTATTTTCTAAAATAAGTAAGTCAAACAGATTATAAACCCCAAAAAACAAGTTTTAAAAAGCGGGAGATTGCACTGTACATTTTCAGTGTAATAATTTACCCCACCAATATGAAACTTGAGTTTTTTAAAAATGTTTAATCAGTCGTTTGATTAAAAAATGGGTCTAAGATTTATTATGTAGATAGCTGACACGGGCCTCCTTAATCTTAGACCCTAACCCCCTCCCTATTATTAGAATTACATTATCCGAGGTGTATTGGTGAATCAGTATAGAAAGGAAACATTTATGAAAGTCATAAAGGACAGGTATTGGCTTGTAATCCTAGTTGCCATTTTCCTATTCTCCTTTATATTGGATATTTATCTTTTAACAAGATATTCCCTTTCTTATGGAATAGATGGAGCCTTTTATGATATCCAGGTTCGTAACATATTAAACTATGGTTTTCCAGCAAGTAATGATCCTCCTTTAGCATATTATTTATTAACACCATTTGTTGTAGTGACTGGAAGTTCATTTTTAGGTATTAAAATTGGAATGGCATTTTTAGGATCCCTTATGGCCTTTCCAGCATATTTACTTACCCAGTGTTACATTAATAGAAAGGGTGCAGGTTCCAAGATCCCAGCTCTACTGGCAGCCTTTCTTATAACCGTCAACATCAACTACTTTGCCATGGTAGGTAATTTCATGCAAAACCTGGTAGGGGTAGTTTTTCTCACATTTTTTATGTACTTTTTAGTGAAATGGCTGGAAAATATCAGCAACTGGAAGAAGTATGGAGTTTTAGCTGCCCTGTTTTTGGGATTTAATCTATTAACCCATATATATACAGGAGCTCTGGCAGTTATTCTATTTATATCCCTAATCCTATTCAACATACTCTTTAAAATATTTAAAACGCATAAAACTCCGAAATTAGATCTTAAAGTCATGGGAATAATGAGTTTGATGATCATGGTATGTTTCATGGTCCTGTTTGTAACTTATCCTGTGATGTTTTCCAAATACACCACAGTTGTCTCATTTTTCAACATAACTTCCACATCTAATAGTGCTACTGGGGCCGGTATAATGGGTAGTTCCATTAATGGAAGTGTATTTTTTAGTTTACCCTACTTATTAGGCATAGCTGCCGCAATTATTATTTTATATAGGGGATTCAAGGAAAATATTACTGATATGGGAAAGATGAAAAGGAACACATTGCTGGCATGGATGTATCTTACCTTGGGAGTAGTATTAGGAGTCCTGTCCATTATGTCCACCGAATATCAATCCAGATTTATTCTAATGGCATTTTTACCCATTGCACTAATTATCCCTCTGGGGCTGAAGTTCTTTGAAAATCTTGCTATTTTGAAGTATCCTGATAAGAAAAAGTATACTACTCTTTTAGTAACTTCCATTGCAGTAGTTTTTGCTTTTTCAAGTTTCTTTGTAGCTTCCGAGAGTTTTGAAAGTATGAGTCCCACCATAACCCTTGACGAGTACAATGAATTACTGACTATAAAAGAAAATCAGTCACAAAATAATTCTAACACAGTTATAGTGGCCCAGGACTTCCAGATAAAGTACTGGGTTGAATATGTTTTAGGAGGCAATGTGTCTGAATCGTCCAATATTCAGCAACTACAAGAAGAATACAGTAACAGCACAATCTACGTGGTTACCACTGGTAATGGGACAACTTCTGGAATGCAACCTAATGATAATAATGCTGTATTCAAACAGGATAATGATAATTCTGGATTGCCACAGAACAATAGTTCAACTTTACAACAGAATAACAACCAGCCAGATAATCTGAATAATCCTGGTAGTAACAGTAAGGATGTAAGTTACAGTGGAAGTTTTTTACTTCCTTACGGCCCACCAATTTTACCTAATTCAATTGATGAGATACCCTTTTTTGATACTGAACGTCAATCATCTCAAAACAAAGGCCCTGGTCAAAATCCCATGGACAATGGTAATCAAAGTTCTGTAAATGGTTTGAATGGGCCACCTTCAAATTCTACTGATCCATCAAATTTCACTCCACCATCGAATTTTTCACCTCCAAGTACAAGTTCTGGTTCCATAGATGGTGGAAATTTTGATGGGCGATCATTAAAGGGTAGACAATTAACCTTATCAGGGACCATAATTTACAGTGGAAAGTATTTCACCATAACGAGAATTAATTGAATTTTTTATCAAGATTTATTTTTTATGGACTATTTCCATAACAGTTCTTATTTTATTTTCGGGTTTTAAATGTGTTTTAAGTAATTTAAGCCGTTAATGTAGTTAATAACGGTTTTAAATATGTTTATATTTGAGATAACTTTTAATTTTTTAATTCCTTTTTTTTAGATTTGTTAATAAAAATTTGGTTGCTTTATCATTCATGTATAAACCTGAAGTTTAATTAAGTCCTAAAAAATGCAAATAATCTGCGGCAATCTGATGTGATCATAGAGTTTCATATAGGCTGCCAAGAATATTGCTTTGAAGTCATGAAATTAATAAGTTTACATCGTGCTACTTATTTTACTGCACGGGATCTGTTACATTATTGGAGATATACAGAAGTGAGATATAATATTTTTATAACAAGATCATCAGTTAAAATTTAATAGAATTTAAATCAAAAAATAGTATCATGGATAATTAATTCATTTTTTAATCCAAACCGAATTTAAAGTAGATATGAGCATGGATTAAATCATTTCAAACAAAAAAATCATGATAACATAATCACCTGCTTTAAGTGAAGAAAAATCAGCATTACATTAGGTTATTTAATTGGTGAAAAGATGGGGGATAATAAACAAAAAATTGAAAAAGGTTAATTTGCAGTCTACTGCCACCAGTTTTTCTGAGTTATTTAAATATCTAAGTGTAGGCAAATTAAATGATCACATGTTAAATATAGTTCAAGTAGAGAACCGAACACTTGACTTCCATGTCCATGACCAGTCCGATGAAATGTTTTATATAATTGAAGGAAAAATGAAAATTGAATTTGAAGACAAAATTATTGACTTGGAAGAGGGAGATTTCCTAATTGTGCCAAAAGGTGTTGTGCACCGTCCAGTGTGTAAAAGTCTGGTTAAAGTACTTTTAATTGAAAAATTGGTACTTTAACCAAAGATAATACTGGCGGCACTTATGGAGAATGAAAACCAATTATTTGTGTTTAAAGGCAATTTTAAGGGTTTTAAACAATAGGGGGCTGATTTATATGCAACAAAAATATTGGATTACTTTAATTTTAATTATGGCAGTTTTAGGAGTGATTTTTACTTCCTTTATTACTTTTAAAAACTCGGAAACCCAACCAGAGATTGCCCTAGCCCCTTATATCATATTTGAAGGCACAATTGTTTCTATTTCCATAGATGAATCTGTGGCATATTCGGAAGGTAGTAAACTGTCCCACGCACCCAATGATTCAGCAGTAGTTAAAATTGACAGGATTGTGGAGACTGGAGGTTCAAACTTTGACTGGACATCTTTAGGAATAGAAAATGGTATGGAAGTCCCCATGGGTTTTTTATATACTGCAAGACCGGCTAAAATAATTCGAGTTGTAAGGGAGACCTTTCACAGGAATAACACAGTTTCTCACACTGTTGTTCCAACTGGAATAACCTTTGAGGATGGATATTTCGTATTTAGAGTAGGGGGGAGTTCTAATATAGAAACTACATTACCTGGCTTGGAAGTTGGTTCTAGATTTAAAGCAAAGGTTTGGAATACTATGGACGTTAAAATTGGGGAATATGAAATAATAAACTAATTTAATGTTATTATAAATAATTGAAAAAATCAGGTAATGGTTCTTTACATAATTCCAGTTAATTGACAAATAATGGAGGTTTCAAAAATGAAGGTAGTAGGATTTACAGCAAGTCCCCGAGAGGATAGTAACAGCGAAATTCTTGTCAAAGAGGCTTTGAAAGGAGCAAATGACGCTGGAGCCGAGACAAAGATTTTTAATTTGGCTAAAATGGACATAACGCCGTGTAAGGCATGCCAACATTGTAAAAGTAATGAAGGACAATGTATTACGGATGATGATATGCAGATCATTTATAAAGAAATAAAAGAAGCAGATGCTTTCATATTAGGATCGCCAGTTTACATGTGGCAGATGTCTGCCCAGGCAAAACTATTTACAGACAGACTCTACGCATTCTTTAGAACTGGTTTTGAGGAAAAATACGGTAAAAAAGACATGGCATTGATATTTTCACAGGGAAACCCTGAAAACATGTTCAAAGAATATTTTGATTACACCCGAAATATGTTCAACTTCCTTGGTTACACTGTCGTTGATTTGCTCTCTTCAAAGGGAAATCCAGTTCCTGGAGAGGTTAAAAACAAGGAAAATGACATGAAAAAGGCAGGGGAGTTAGGTAGGAAGTTGGTTAAAGATTAATTAATAATATTTTCATTTTTCAACTTTTTTTATTTATACTACATTTAGAAAACTATAAATACTAAACTGACTAATCAGTCAATATATTCTATTTATACCATTTCAGGATGTAAAAAATTGAAGGAAAAAGAGCAAAAAATAGTGGATACTGCCCTGAAACTTTTTGTTGAAAGGGGTTTTCATGGAACATCCACAGCAGAAATTGCAAAAAATGCCGGTGTAGCTACAGGCACGCTTTTCCACTATTTTAAGACCAAAGGAGAACTCATTGATAGAATTTATACCTACTGCAAAGAAAGCATCCTGGAAGAGGTAGGTGACGATTACAACCATGAAAAATCATTTAAGGAAAACGTTAGATCATTATGGCTTAAATTTGTGTGTTTTGGTATAGAATACCCCTATAAATTCAATTTTATATTGACATTTCATTGTTCTCCCTACATCACAGCCTTTACTAAAGGTAGAATTGAAGATAAGTTTGTCCAACTTCTTGAAGTATACAAACTAGGATTTAAAGAACAAGAGATCAAGGAAATTTATGATGAACTACTTATGGACTATTTTTGGGGTAATGTATTTAATACAGTAATGCATTTTGAAAAATATCCTGAAAAAATGAATAAAGAAAACATAGAACTTTCATTTGAACTGTTCTGGGATGGTATATCCAAATAAAATTTTTTTAACCAATAATTCGACTGACAAGTCAATCGAGGAGGTATGGGGATGCAGTACAGGAAGAATATAAAAAATGATGATGAAATCTCGGCACTGGGATTTGGCGCTATGAGACTACCTACCAAAAACGGTAGAATTGATAAAGAAAAGGCTAAAAAACAGATATACTATGCAATTGACCATGGAGTGAACTTTATTGACACAGCATTTCCTTATCACGGAGGATCAAGTGAATCATTTTTAGGAGAAATTCTAAAAGGTGGATACCGAGAAAAAGTCAAACTCTGCACAAAAATGCCTTCCTGGTCCATTAAAAAATATGAAGACATGGAAAGATATCTGGAAATACAACTTGAAAAGCTTCAAACAGATTATATAGATTACTACATGATTCACACTCTTACTAAAGAAAGTTTTACAAGACTTAAAAAACTGGGTGTTTTAGAATTTTTAGAAGATGCCCGTTCAAGGGGAAAAATAAAAAACATAGGATTTTCGTCCCACGACAATACTGAAGCATTTAAAGAATTCATAGATTCATACCCTTGGGATGCTTGCTTAATCCAATACAATTATCTGGATGAACATAACCAGGCAGGTACTGAAGGAGTAGAATATGCTTACTCCAAAGGAATACCGGTATTTGTTATGGAACCATTAAAAGGCGGCCTTCTTTCAGGAAAAGTACCAGATAAAGCACTTGAAATATGGGATAAAGCCAATGTTAAACATAGTCCTGCAGACTGGGCATTAAGATGGGTTTTAAACCACCCTGAAGTAACTTGTGTTTTGTCAGGAATGAATGGGGAAGACCAGGTTAAAGAAAATATCAAAGTAGTCAGTGAAGTTCTACCCAACTCATTAAGTGAAGATGATTTAAAGCTTTATGATGAGGTAAAAGAAGTTTATCACAATCTCATGGTCGTTGATTGTACCGGATGCGGCTACTGTATGCCTTGTCCAGTAAAGGTGGACATTACCCGGTGCTTCGAAATTTATAACAACAAGTACATGTTCGATGAAGGTCAGTCATTCATATATCTTGCTCAATTAGGAGGAGTTTTATCCGGGCAGAAATCATACGCAGGACTGTGCATAAACTGTGGAAAATGTGTAAAGGCATGTCCTCAAAAACTGGAGATACCTGAACTTTTAAAAGATGTTTCTAAAGAATTTGAAGGTTTTGGATTCAAATACAAACTAATATTGGCAGATAATGTGGTTATGCCTGTTTTTAATACATTTTTGTCTTTAGGTACAAGAATTTCAAGAAGATCACGTGATTAATGATTTAGGTAAAAATTCTCTAAAAGATAATAAAAATCTGAAATTAAAGTGCTTTTTATTTTCGGGGTATAAAATAAGCAAATGCAGCCATGAAACAGAGGACAGAGAATACTAAAAATGGTAATTTAAAGCTTTCAATAAAAAGGGCAAAATTTTGGGGGTTTATTTGGGATGTGCCCATGTATATGGCAATACCAGCTCCAGTAATCCCCATTCCTAACATCTGTCCCACGTACTGTGTTGTGTTTAAACTGGCAGAGGAAACGCCCCTAAATTTTTTATCGAAATATTTCATGGAAATTTCAGTACTGGATGTGGCTGAAAGACCGTAACCACAACCTAGAATAGCAAGACTTACTATAATAAAATAATAAGATGTATATTCATTCACGAAAACAAAAAGCGCCAGAGCAAAGGATGTTATGAATATTCCCGTTGCAGCAATAAACCGGGGTCTTATTTTAGCAGATAACCTACCTGAAATGAAGGAAAATATAGCCACAAATACACTTTGCACTGCCAATAGAAGACCGGCCTGCTGTGCAGAAAGCAACCGGATATCTTGGAAATATAAACTTAACAGGAATCCAACGAATATCCCTGGCCCATAATTTATTAGGGAGGTGGTGTTATTCACAAGGAATATACGGTCACGAATAATTTCCGGTGCAATAAGAGGTGTTTTCAGTTTACCCTGCAAATAGAAGAATAAAATTATTCCAATGACCCCTCCTAAAATAAGGTAGGGTGCTATGGCTGATGTGATGGTGGAAAGACCATAAATAATGGCTGTGAGAGATAATGCCATTACTATAGAGCTGATATAGTCAAATTTCTCCCCAACTGCTTCACACCATTCGCCTTTCAATTTCAAAAGGAAGAATGTTGTTGCTAAACCAAAAGGTACGTTGAAAAGGAATATGCTCCTCCATCCCAAATAATGGGTGAGCATACCTCCTAAAACTGGCCCCAGAGATAAGCCGATGTAAGGGATGGCCACTGCTATTCCAAGGATTTTTCCACCTTCACCAGGAGTAGCCACTGAAGTGATGAGAGAGAATATATTAGCAAAAATCATGGCACTTCCCACGGCTTGCAGTGCCCGAAACACCATTAACATATCTCCAGAAGTTGAAACTGCGCACAAAAAGGATCCTATGGTAAATATAATGATTCCATAATACATAACCTTCTTTTTACCATGTATCTCTCCCAATCTGCCGAAGGGAATCATACAACTGGCCCCTATTAAGAGATATATATTCTGCAGCCAGGTGAGAAAAGAAGTAGATACAATGAGATCTCTACCAATAGTAGAAAGGGCTACATTAACACTGGAGGTGGTAACTGTGATTACAAAACTAGAAAGAGCACAGATGATGAGCACATACTTCTGGACGGTGTTATTTTCCATGAAATTCATATTTAATATCAAATATATAATCTTTTCCAATAAATTCTCAGCTAAAAAATTCATCCCAGCTTTAACTACACTTTATCATATAAAATGATCACATAAAGAAGGAATTAGTATATAAAACATATGAAAAATATTTAAAAAAAGCAGTGGTTACTGTAGGATGTTATATTTATGATTTTTAAATTTGAAGATAACAAAGTTATAGAAAAACATGGCGTTAAAATGAGTATCTACAACACAAAAGAAGAATGTCCCCCAGCAGCTGTAGTTTATCAAGAAACTGACAAGGGACACTTAGAAGAATTTTACCACACGAAAAGTGCATTTATTTATTATATTTTGAAGGGTAAAGGGAAATGGATAATTGAAGATAAAGAATATGAAGTTAAAGAAAAAGATGTGGTAATTGTCCCGCCAGGCAAGAAGTTTTATTTTAAGGGTAAATTAGAGCAGATATGTATTACAACTCCAGCGTGGCAAGAAAAATACGAAAAACACGTTAATATATAGAAGATATAGATGAATAAATAGAATAACAATATTAAATAGAGTAGAATGGAGTAAATAAAATGAAGTGGTTACTATTATTAATTGGTGTTCTCGCTGAACTACTGGGCTCAACATGTATGAAACTATCTGATGGATTTACAAATTTATATCCATCAATATTCACATTTGTTTTTTGGATAATTGGATTAACTGTATTTATATTTGCTTTAAAAAAATTTGATATAAGTTTTGCCTATGCAATATGGGCAGGGCTTGGTATTTTTGGGATATCGATTATTGGAATAATATTTTTTAAGGAACCTTACAATCTTTCAAAAATTATTTTTTTATTAATAATAGTGTTGGGCGTAATTGGATTAAATATAAATGAAATATTTATACAATGATAACATAAACGAATTAAATATTTTCAATGCAGGGAATGCAGTTCAGACAGTATAGACTACAATGGCAGTGTATTTGATTATCTCTTACACAAAATTGTGTCTAATTATTGGTCTTTTTTTAATGAGTCCCTTTTGGCTGAGGCCAATTCTATCTCTTTTTTAACCAGGTTTATTAATCCTTCGATTTCGGCCATATTTGTTTTTTCTCCACTTACGGATGGATCTTCATATTCCAGTTCTCCTTTAGGCGAAAAATCATCTTCTGAGACCAATAAACCAAATGAACGGCCTATTTCTGGTTCAATGACTTCATCTAATGGATTATCTAATCTTTCTTTCACATCAATGTTTAAAGTAGCTTTTAGATTTTCCTGGGATATTTCCGGGCCAAAACCAATGACTATTATCTCCCGGGGGTCGAATGCATTTATTACTGTATAAAGACGTCCCAGTGGTGGTTCAAAATCGGTTGGGAAAATTTGAATCTATTCCAAAGCCTGTTGTGTGGTACCATGCTTTTCGGAAGTCTTCATAGGTTTTTCCTTCTTTCAATCTTCTAATAATTATGGACACCATCATCATAGAATATCACCTTCTAAATTACTTTTAAGTCCATTCTTATGAATAAAATGAAGTAGGAATAATTTATTTATTATTTTCTAATTCAGAGAAAAGGATACATATTCTGGATTGGTTTCGAGGTTTGTAAATCTAATTAGCATGTTTTTTTAGAATAAATAAGTCTTTTATAAACTAATTAAAATCAGAATTTAACGCCGGGACTGGGATTTGAACCCAGGCGGAGGACTCCTCCACGGGATTTCAAGTCCCGCGCCTTACCAAACTAGACTATCCCGGCTGGTTGAATTTATATAATAAAAAATAAGTATTCAGCTAATACGAGTATTAGCTTTTTTGTGCCTTACATAAAATAAGGATTCTGCTAATATATAATATTAGCTTTTCAATTCTATTTCAATGCTCACATTATCAGGAACATTGACCTTCATGACCTGTCTCATGGCCCTTTCATCTGCTTCAATACCCACTAATCTTTTGTGGATTCTTAGCTCCCATTTTTCCCAGGTAGCTTTTCCTTCTCCATCTGGAGATTTCCGGGTTGGTACTACTAGTTTCTTGGTTGGCAGTGGAATTGGACCTGATAAGTCTACACCAGTACGTTCAGCTATTTTCTGCAGCTGGTCACATACATAGGCGAGTTTCTCTGGGTCAGTGCCTGTAAGTTTTATTCTTGCTTTGTGCATTTTAATCCTCCAATAAAAATAAAAGGAAGGGGGAAAATATTTTTATTTTCCTATTTTGCTGGTACCAGATCGATACACATTCCAGCAGCCACGGTTTGGCCCATGTCCCTTATAGCGAATCTTCCCATATGAGGGATTTCTTTAACATTTTCAATAACCATTGGCTTGGTAGGTTTGACCTTTACAAACGCAGCGTCCCCGGTTTTGAGGAAGTCTGGGTTTTCTTCTTTAACCTGACCAGTGGCTGGGTCTAACTTTTTCTGCAGTTCTAGGAAAGTACATGCAACCTGAGCAGTGTGACAGTGGAATACAGGCGTGTAACCTACGGTGATAACACCAGGGTGCTGCAATACCACAATTTGTGCTGTGAATTCTTTAGCAACGGTTGGTGCGTTGTCGGTGTGCCCTGCAACGTCTCCTCTTCTGATGTCGTTTTTACCTACACCTCTTACATTGAATCCTACGTTGTCACCAGGTTCTGCTTTTTCTAGCATTTCGTGGTGCATCTCGATGGATTTAACTTCTCCAGCTTTTCCAGCTGGTTCGAATATGACGTTGTCACCTTTGTTCATTACACCAGTTTCTACTCTTCCTACTGGTACGGTACCTACACCAGTGATGGAGTAAACATCCTGGATGGGTACTCTTAGTGGTAGGTCAGTTGGTTTTTCTGGTGCTGCAAATTGGTCTAAAGCTTCTACGAGAGAAGGTCCTTTGTACCATGGTGTGTTTTCACTTGGTTTGGTGATGTTGTCACCTTCGAATGCAGATAGTGGTATGAATTCGATGTCTGATGGTTTGTATGCTACTGTTTTTATGAGTTCAGATACTTCGTCTTTAAGTGCGTTGAATTTTGCTTCGTCGTATTTTGCAAGGTCCATCTTGTTTATTGCAATGATTAACTGGTTGATACCCAGGGTTCTTGCAAGGAAAGCATGTTCCTTGGTTTGTGGCATTACACCATCGTCTATTGCAACTACCAGTACTGCTGCATCTGCTTGTGATGCACCGGTAATCATGTTTTTAACGAAATCTCTGTGGCCTGGACAGTCCACAATAGTGAATTCGTATTTAGGAGTGTCGAATCTTGCGTGTGCAAGGTCGATAGTTACCCCTCTTTCTCTTTCTTCTGTCAATTTATCCATGACAAATCTAAACTTGTCTTCTCCGTCTGAAAGTTGTTGTTCAGCGATTGCTCCAGATTGTAAGAGCAAGTGTCCAACAAGTGTGGATTTACCGTGGTCTACGTGTCCAATAAACGCTAAATTCATATGTTCTTTTTGTTTTGCCATTAAATATACCTCCATTTAGTGTTTAGCATTTTTTTTTGATTTATTAGTCTAAATCTATAATTGACTAGTTTTTAGTCTAACTTCTTTTAGTATTTGACTTGATTATTTAAATATCTATTTATAAGATAGACGGGTTTTGATCATATCTATTTGATTAGATTATGGGATTATCCTATGTAGTGATCTGGCCCGTATGGTTCAGGACTTAATCCTTTTCTGTCACGAATTTCTCGTATTATCTTTTTCTGGAGTTCTCCAGGAAGTCTTTCAAAGCCTGCGTTTTCAGTAGACCATAAACATCTACCTTCAGCAGCAGATCTTATGTCTCCTGCAAATCCAAACATTTCAGCAACAGGTACTTTTGATTCCACTGTAACCATGTCTGCTTCTTGTTCCATGTTTGCTATTTGGCCTCTCCTGTTTTGTATCTCTCTGGTTGCTGCACCCATATAATCTTGCGGTGTGTTTATAAATACTTTTTGTATTGGCTCCAGTAAAGTTGGGTTGGCCATCATGATAGCACCATATAATGCTTTCCTGATTGCTGGTAAAACTTGCGCAGGACCTCTGTGAACAGCGTCTTCGTGAATCTTGGCATCCATTAATTTTATTTTAACGCCCATAACCTTTTCCCGCGCAATTGGACCGTCATCCATCGCACTTTCAAATCCTTCCATCAGAAGTTCCTTTATTTCATCCAGGTACTGGATACCACGGGTCATATTCAAGAATAGACATCGGCGGTAAACATCCCATACTCTACGGGCTTCATCCTTCTCCAGACCGTATTCGATGAAGGTGTTTGCCAGTTCTTTTCCTTTAACTCGGCCTTCTCTAATGTCTCCGTTTTGTATAGCCTGGAATACTTTATCTTCTAGTGGTTCGATTTCTATGTAGAAACGGTTGTGTTTGTTAGGAGATTTTCCTTCCACTGGACCGGCGGTTCCGGCTATGGTCTCCCGGTATACTACGATTGGTGCTGATGTTTCTATTTCTACACCTTTCTCATTAATTCTGTATGCGATAATCTCTAAGTGGAGTTCACCCATACCAGATATTAAGTGTTCACCAGTTTCTTCGTTTATTTCTACTCTTACGGTCGGGTCTTCTTTACCGACCTGTCTTAAAACTTCTATGAGTTTTGGAAGATCTTTGGTATTTTTAGCCTCAACTGCAACAGTAACCACTGGTTCTGATATGTGTTCTAATCCTTCAAATGCCTCTATTTTATTCCCGTAATTGGTAATGGTTTCACCGGCAACGGCATTTTTAGCACCAGTTATAGCTACAATGTTTCCAGCAGGAACTTTGTCAGTATTTACCCGTTCGGGACCCATATATACTCCGACTTGCTGTGCTCGAGCTTTTCCCATGGAGCCTACGAAGAATATTTCACTACCTTTTTCTATGGTTCCACCGTAAACACGTCCAGTTGCTATTTCTCCAGCGTGTTTGTCTATACTTACATCAGTAACCATTACTGCTAAGGGTCCATCTGGGCTGGTGTTTATCATGGTTTGACCTTCTTCACTTTCAATGTCTCCTGCCCATATGTTGGGTACCCTGTATTTTTGGGCAATATCTGGACTTGGAAGATGTTCTACAACCATTCCCAGTAAAACTTCGTGTAATGGAACTTTTTCAGCTAATTCTTTTTGATTTTCTTCTTTACAATAATCATAAATGTCTGTGAAGGTTATTCCTGATTTCTGCATGATAGGAACGTTTATAGCCCAGTTGTGATAGGCTGAACCAAAGGCCACACTACCATCTTCAACTTTAGATAACCAGTCCTCTTTGAACTCTTCTGGCGCCATTGATTTGATTAACTTGTTTGCACTGGCTATAATCTTAATGAACCTTTGTTGTAGTTCATTTGCATCCAGTTTAAGTTCATTTATAAGACGATCTACTTTGTTTATAAATAATACTGGTTTAACGTTCTCTTTTAGAGCCTGTCTTAGTACAGTTTCTGTTTGGGGCATGATCCCTTCTACAGCACATACAACTACCACTGCACCGTCTACGGCTCTCATGGCACGGGTTACGTCTCCACCAAAATCAACGTGTCCGGGTGTATCTATTAAATTTATGAGGTATTCATGATCCTTGTATTGGTGGACCATGGATACGTTTGCAGCATCAATAGTTATACCTCTTGCTTGTTCTTGTTCGTCAAAGTCAAGGTATAACTGGTCTCCTGCAAGTTCCGATGATATCATACCTGCACCTGCAAGTAGGTTATCAGAAAGGGTTGTTTTTCCGTGATCTATATGTGCTACTATCCCAATGTTCCGTATGTGTTTGGGATCGTACATCAATTCTTTAATCTTATTAATCATTTTATTTCGTCTACTCACCATAATCACCTAATAATACTTAAATCCCTATAATATTAGTGGGCAGATCTTGCAATTCTCTCTTTTTCTTCTTTTTTCTGAATAGCAAAGCTTCTAGTATCAGATTCTGATGCTAATAATAATTCATCAGCTAATGCTTCCTCTACAGATCTTTTACTTTTAAATGATGACTGCATGGAACCTCTGGTAATGAAACCTAAAGCCAGGTCCACTCTTCGCTGAGGCGCAATGTCCACTGCTACCTGGTATCCTATACCACCGTATTTGATACGGGTGGTCTCTTCTCGGGGAGCAGTATTCTCCACGGCTTTTACCAGTATCTGAACTGGATTTTGTTTTGAGCGTTTGTTAATGATTTCAAAGGCTCCTTTTACCATATTGTATGCTTTGTTCTTCTTTCCGGAGTTTCGCTGGGTTTTCATAACCTTATTCATCAGTCTTTCCACGATTGAAACTCTGGATTTGGCAAACTGTCTTTTAACATGTCTTCCTAAGGTGTGTGGAACTAATATTTCGTCTAAGCAAATATAATTTACCAGGCCCAAGTCCTCTACTTTCACCTCTTCTAAATCCCATTTATCAAATACCTGAGTCATAAAAATTACCTCACTGGTTTTTCTATTTTGCCCTTAACCATTTCTTCTAAGGCTACATTGTTAACTTTGGTTACCTTCCATCTTACTCCTGGAATATCACCCATGGACCTACCAGAAGGTCCACCTATACCTTCAATCATAACCTCGTCGTGCTCATCTATAAATCCTATAGCCCCGTCTCCAGGGGCAAAGGCAGTTAATTGTTTCCCATTTTTTATGAGCTGAACCCTTACACACTTTCTTATAGCTGAGTTAGGCTGTTTTGCTTCTATACCTACTTTTTCTATTACAATTCCTCTAGCTTGAGGTGCGCCTTCTAATGGATCAGCTTTAACATCTAATCTTAATAATTTCCTTTTATATTGTGTATCTTTCCATCTAAAATTTTGTCTGTTCTTTTTAAGCTTTTTAGCTGCGAATAATCCTGGCAATGAAACTCCTCCTCATTAAAATCGTGATTATCTTTAACAATAGTATTGTGAATATCTACTTTATTTCATAAATATAATTACTTTATCACAATGTTGTTTATGTTATGCTGCCTTTTGGCCAAAACTCTTGCTCTTTCAATGTTTTGTCCACCTTTTCCAATGGCAGTTCTTTTATTTCTAGCATCTGTTTCAACAGTTGCGATTTTTTCCCCATTTTCTTTTTGAAGTATTCGGATACTCCTGACTTTTGCAGGGGCCATTAAATTGCTAATAAATTCCACTGGATCTTCAGAATGTTCTATGACTTCAACGCCCTTATCAACGGTTTTCTGGACTTTAGTAACAGTACTTCCTCTTTTACCTATTGCCAGTCCCATATCGCCATTTTTTACAAGGAACGTTAATTTTCCATTTGAATCATCTATTATACAGTCTTTTACCATAGCTCCAGTCATACTTTCAAAGAGAGCTATGTATCTTATTTCATTGGTTGAAAATTTTATAGTCACAGAAATTACCCCATTACTTCTAATATGTTTGAGTCACCAGGATCTTTTATAATAAGGGTGGCCACCGAGAATGGTTTACCACATACTGATCCTAGTTCTACACTTGTACCCTCATATTTATAAACAGAAATATCTGATAAATTAGAATAATAAATTACATCTTCTTTAATATCTTCAGGGCTGTTTTCAGCGATTATCACCAGTTTTCCTTTACCTAGTTTTAATTCCTGAATTGATTTATCTGATCCTAATGTGACATTTCCTGTATCAACAGCAACTCTTATTCCTCTATCTACGTCCATCTACTGCCTCCTATTTTTTTTGTTTCATGACGACACCAACTGAACCTGTTCCCAGTGGTATTGGTTGTCCTATTATAATATTCTCAATTATTCCAGTAAGATGATCAATTTCACCACGAATACTGGCCCTTAAAAGGTGTTTTCCAGTTTCTTCAAAAGAAGCTCTAGCAAGAACACTTGCCTTCTCACCACTTATACCATGCCGGCCAATGGATTTAACTTTACCATCTGCAGTCATCATGTCTGCTACTAGCATTATGTGTCTAACATCTACAGTAAGTCCTTGTTCTTCCATGGTACGTTGTGCTTCGTGTATTATTGCATTTCGCCCTGCTTCTATCCCTAAAACCTTTTCTATTTCATGAATATCATTGGTAGTGGTTCTGACCTTATCTATACCTTCCATCTTAAGAACAGTTCCAAGATTTGAACCTTCGGTGTGTATAACCCATTCTTCTTCTTCTTTTCTTATAACGACTTTTCCGATGTTTTTAACACCGCTTATCTGTAAATCACGAATTTTATCAGCTAAAAGTCGTAATTCTCTTATGTTAGAAGTTGTAGGTTCAAAACTTAGTATGTTGTTATCTATGTGTACTCTTTTAAAAGCTTTTTCAATTCTGGCTATAATGTCATCATAATCTAATCTCTTGTCATTGATCTTTTCAACATTTAATTCTACGATAACATTCATTTCAGCGTAATTTATGTTGAAATCTTTTATGACATCATTCATGGTACTTTTACCAATTTTATTAGCCATTTTCCTTACAAACTCCTCATCAGATCGGAATTCTTCTTCGAAGAATATGGCCATAGTGGGAGTTGATATCTTTTTACGAGCATCAACAATCTCTATTAATCTGGGAAGACCCAGTGTAACGTTAAGTTCAGCTACCCCTGCATAGTGAAATGTTCTCATAGTCATCTGAGTACCAGGTTCTCCTACGGATTGGGCGGCCACAGTTCCCACAGCCTCACCATCTTCAACTTTGGCACGTTCGTATGCCTTTTTAATCTGGCCTACTAACTCATTTAACTCTTTATCAGTTAATTCATGTTTCTGGGCCGCTTCAGTTATATCCTGTATGAAACTTTCTGGGAAGTCAGCCTTCTTTTTCTTTATAATCTTTACAACCTTTTTTTCCAACTCTTGCACAAAATCACCTAAAAACCCGGTTATGAAATACGTGCCATCACATGTAACTGGCATGAATAAGGATTATTATTTACCTGATTTAATTCTCATTCCCTCAATTAACTTGTCTATATCTACTACTTTACCATAATCACTTTTTGCAGGATCTACTTTGTCTTCACCATACATAGTCTGGATTACTACTCCTCTATTATCCATCACAGTTCCATCCGGTTTAACATTCAAGTCTTGCAATGCATTGACCAGTCTGCGCTGCATGTAACCACTCTGGGCAGTCCGGATAGCAGTATCTACCAGACCTTCTCTTCCTCCCATAGCGTGGAAAAAGAATTCTAAGGGATCGAGACCTTTTTTATAACTTGAGTGAACGAAACCTCCTTCTCTGGCACCTAACTCTCCTTTTTTAAAGTGTGGAAGAGTTCTTTCAGAATATCCTCTTTTTATACGACCACCACGAACAGATTGTTGACCTACACAAGCAGTAATCTGGGTAAGGTTCAACATGGAACCTCTAGCACCTGTTAGTGCCATTATAACTGCATGATTGTCCATTCCAAAGTAACTTTCTGCTATTTCCCCTGATTTATCCCGGGCTTCACCTAAAACCTGCATGATCTTCATTTCCAGAGTTTCTTCCAGACTTCGTCCAGGCAGTGGTTCCAGTTCTTCGTTTTTATAAGCTTCAATTAACTGTTCAACCCGATTTTCTGCTTTGTCTAAGAGTTCTTCAATCCTTTCTTTGGCTTCTCGAGGTATTTCTTCGTCGTTGGTACTGGTAGTAAATCCTTTAATCATTATACCGGAAATGGCAAGTTTTGTAGAAGCATCCAAGAATTCACGTGCACGGTCTGTTCCATATTCTTTTACAATATGATCTAATATTTTACCAGAAAATGCACCATATGCTTTATCATCAATTGCTCCTGATTTCAGGTTACCATCTTCTATCACAACGTATGCATCATTTTCACATTCCTTTCTCAAACATTCGTCGCATTTTCGGCATATTTCTGCTTTGTAAACTAGATTAAGATCATTTGGTAATAATAGGCTGAATATCTGTTTTCCAGTCCATGGTTTACCGGTTTTCTTTGGTAGGGGGAGTTTTGATCTAAGTAACATCTGGAATACTTCATCCTCTCTAAATACAGAGTCTTCTTTAGTTAGGAGATATGCACCAGATATATGATCATGTATTCCTCCAATAATAGGACCACCAAATCTTGGAGATAAAATGTGTTCCTGAACCCTCATAAGTGATTTTGCCTCAGCACGGGATTCTTCAGTTTGGAAGACGTGCATGTTCATTTCATCCCCATCAAAATCTGCATTGTAAGGAGGACATACACAAAGGTTAAGTCTGAATGTTTTATATGGTAAAACTCGTACTTCGTGGGCCATCATGGACATTCTGTGAAGTGAAGGTTGTCTGTTAAATAGAACAACATCTCCGTCTTTTAAATGTCTTTCCACTATGTATCCTGGTTCTAATTTTTCCATTACCATTTCTTTGGTTTCGTCGTAGATTCTGATCTTTCGATCATCTGGTCTGATAACATAGTTGGCTCCAGGGTGAATATCCGGGCCGTTGTTGATGTATTCTTTTAACTCTTCAACATTCCAATCAGTTACATATACTGGAACAGTAACTTCTTTTGCTATTAATTCAGGAACTCCTACTTCATTTATACTGATATTTGGATCAGGAGATATAACAGTCCTTGCTGAAAAGTTAACTCTTTTACCGGACAAATTACTTCTAAATCTTCCTTCTTTACCTTTTAACCGCTGAGCAAGTGTTTTTAATGGTCTTCCTGACCTGTGTCGTGCAGGAGGTACTCCTGATGCTTCATTATCAAAGTAAGTGGTAACGTGGTACTGTAACAGTTCCCAAAGATCCTCTACAATGAGTTGAGGCGCTCCTGCTTCCATGTTTTCTTTTAGTCTCTGGTTAATCCTTAAAATATCTACCAGTTTGTGGGTTAAATCATCTTCAGATCTTTCACCAGTTTCCAGGGTTATGGAAGGTCGCACTGTTACCGGTGGAACTGGTAAAACAGTTAAAACCATCCATTCTGGTTTTGCAACTTCTGGATTTACTCCGAGGATAAGTGCATCTTCAGGAGGAATTACTTCCAGCCTTTCCCTTACTTCGCTAGGTGTTAGTTTGTAATTCCCTTCCACAATAGAGACTGGTTTATCTATTTTCACATCTTCTTGTTCTTCTTCACAATGAGGACATTTGTCTCTCCTGGCTTCTGCGTAAATCTCCTTTATAATCGGAGTTAAACTTTCCTCATTTTTGATCAGGTTTTCTATTTTCTCTTTATAATTGAATATTTCAGTTTCAGTTAAAAGTACTCTTCCACAGCTTTTGCAGGTGGATCTTAGTATTTTGTGAATGGTATCTGCGAAACCTACGTGAATAACTGGCCTTGCCAGGTTTATACTACCAAAGTGCCCTTGACACTCACCACCTTTAGATCCACAGCTTCTGCATTTAAGTCCCGGGTCAATTACTCCTAGGCGGGGATCCATGAGACCATTTTCTATAGGGTATCCATCCTCATCATAGGTGTCAGGTGTCATAATTTTGGTCACTGACATTTTCCTAATATTGTCTGGAGACATTAATCCAAAATTAATTTGGGAAATCTTTTTTAAAATTCCTCTCAAGAATATTCTCTCCTTTAATTTTCTCCATAATATATAATGTTTAGATTATGCTTTATCTTCTAGAACCAGTCTTGGGTATATACATAGGCTCTTAAGTTCGTCAAGTAATAATTTAAATGCGTAGGAAATTTCTACAGGGAATGAATCAGATTCTCCACATATTGGACAGTATTTCTTATCCCTGATTCGATCATACACAGCAATCATTCCACACTCACCACAAACAATAGCTTCGTACTTGTCTGATTCGTCTAATAATCTTTCTTTTAAGGCCAGAGCAGCACCATGTGCTATTAGACAGTCTCTTTCCATTTCTCCAAATCTAAGACCACCTTCTCTTGCTCTACCTTCAGTTGGTTGTCTGGTTAATACCTGGACCGGTCCTCTGGATCTGGCATAAACTTTGTCGGAGGTCATGTGGTGCAATTTCTGGTAGTAAGCTACTCCAATGAATATTTCTGCTTCTATTCTTTCACCGGTTATACCGTTATACAGTGATTCAACACCCGCTGTTTCAAATCCATTGGATTTTAACAGTTCTTTTATTTCTCCTTCATGGTCTCCACTGAAAGGTGTTCCATCCATTCGTTTTCCTTCTAAACAACCAGCTTTACCTGCTATCATCTCAAGAACCTGTCCTACAGACATCCTTGAAGGGATAGCGTGGGGGTTGACCACTAGATCTGGAACAACACCTTCTTCTGTAAAGGGCATGTTCTCTTGTGAAACTATTAAACCTACAACACCTTTTTGTCCGTGTCTTGAAGCAAATTTATCCCCAAATTCAGGTTGACGTTGGTCACGCACCCGTATTTTAGCAAGTTTACTTCCTTCCACGGTTTCAGTTAATAGTACTGCATCCACAATTCCTTTTTCTCCGTGTCGTACAGTTACTGAGGTTTCTCTTCTTCTTTCAGCCACAGTTCCAAATTCGTCTATTTCCTCTAAAAATCGGGGTGGAGATGTTTTACCAATCAGAACATCACCAGATTTTACTTCCGACTCAGGATTTACTATTCCGTCTTCATCTAAATGCTTGTAAACTTCCTCGGATCTGTATCCTCTAACACCCTTTTCTGGCACTTCAAACCGGTCTTCCTGTCCACCAGGATATCTTCGCTCTGAAGCTTCGTATGATCTAAAAAATGATGATCGTGACAATCCTCTTTCAATAGATGCTTTATTGAGGATAAGAGCATCTTCCATGTTGTATCCTTCATAACTCATCACAGCCACTACAAAGTTTTGGCCAGAAGGTCGTTTATCATAAGCAGTTGCATCGATGATTCTAGTTTTGACTAAAGGTAGTTGGGGGTGATGTAAAAGGTGAGCTCGTGTATCTGTCCTTAAATTATAATTTGAAACATATAGACCCAGTGCCTGTTTAGTCATCCCTGCTTCCATGGTATTTCTTGGAGAGGAATTGTGATTGGCATAAGGAATAATACCGGCACATATCCCCAGCATGGTAGAGGGATCTATTTCTAGGTGGGTGTGTTCATCGTTTAATTGATCCGAAGACATGGCAATGTAAGCGTTTTCTTCTTCTTCAGCGTCTAAATATTCGATTATACCATCATTTAGAAGATCTTTCCATTCCATCTCGCCCTGCTTTAGTTTAGATAGAATTTCATCTTCTAACATTGATTGACCGTCGTTTACTATTATAAGAGGTCTTCTAGCCCTTCCGGGGTCGTTAAATATGTAAATTTCGTTGGTATCGTTATAATAAGTTATATTGGTTTCTTCTGAAATTTCGCCTGATCTTCGCTTTTTCCTAATCTCTTGGACAAATTCTTCAGGTTCTTCGCAGCTTCCTATAAGTTTACCATTAATGTAAATTTTAGCTTTTTCCACAAAATCTTCCTCCAGCTTAAGAATCTAAAATTCCCATCTTCTTAATCATATTTTCAATTTCTTCAGGATCTGAACCTTCTGATATTTTTGATAAAAGCGCCAGGTTTTTCACCAGACCACAGTTAGGACCCTCTGGTGTTTCGTTGGGACATATCTTTCCAAACTGTGTGGGGTGAAGATCTCTTGCCTCAAAGTGAGGTTGACTTCTACTTAGGGGAGATACTACTCTTCTTAAATGTGATAATGTTCCCATGTAACTGGTTCTATCCAACAGCTGGCTTACACCAGCTCTTCCACCAACCCAGTTTCCAGTGGCAATTGCATGTTTAATATTCTCAGTTAAAACATCAGACCTAACGGCCTGTTTAACTGATGGTTCTTTACCACGCGCTAAACTCCTTTCCAATTGGTAAGTCATGTCTCGAGTCAGGCTGGTAAATGCAACTCTGAATAAATCTTCCATTAAGTCTCCAGATACTCTGAGTCTTTTGTTAGTGTAATGATCTTTATCGTGTGGTTCTCTCATTTCAAAAATTACTTGAAGTAACATTTCAGTCATTTCCGCCAGATAAGTTGCTTTTTCTGCTCTATGTTCTGGTTCGACACCGATATGTGGCAGTAGATATCTGTCTATAACATCTTCTGCTCTTTTAATACGATATTCTTCAGTCATACCCTTAGCAACGCGGTTTCCTATGTATTTAATGGCACTGTTAATCAGGTATTCCCTCTTCTCTTCCATGGAAAATTCTTCCATTGCTTCTGTTTCAAGTTTGAGTGTAGGTTCTGAAACCTGTATATCGTCGGCCACAACCATCTGGAAGTTGAAATCATCTGAAATTTTAGTTATAATTTCCTCATCTGTTCCCAGTCCCAGTGCTCTAAGTAGAACAACTAGTGGTATTTCCCCTGGAACATATGGGAATGATATCCTAAGAAAAACTCCGCTTTTTCTAGGTTTCCGGTATTCTAATGAAATTCTGGCTCTAAAACCACTCTTTATAGAGGTTACTATGGCTCTGGCTCTTCTATCTTCTACCTCGCCAATTCTTTCTAATATTATCTTGTTTGGAGCTATTTCTTCCATAGTTACAATGGCTCTTTCTGAACCATTCACAATGAAATATCCTCCGGGGTCTTGAGGATCTTCTCCTTTTTCTATTAGTTCATCGTAATTTAGTCCATTAAGATGGCATATGTCTGATTTAAGCATTAAAGGTAGTTCGCCGATGTATACTTTTTCAAAGTCAGGTTCTTCTTCTCCTTTTTTTATCAAAGCCATCTCTAGATACATATGTGCAGAATAAGTTAGATTTCTGAGTCTGGCTTCGGTTGGATAGATTTGACTTTTAGATCCGTCTGCTTCCTTGGTAAAAGGTTTTTCTATCATCAATTTACCGGTTTTAACCGAATATTCGCCTTGTTCTAAGACTATAGATTCTGTTATATCTATTATGTCTTGTATTCTATGGTTTACAAAGTCGTTATATGATTTTATATGGTGGTCCACCAAATTGTACTGGTCAAAAAACGCGTCTACTAATCCCCATGTATTATTTTTCATGGATTTCCTCCCAAAAACAATCAATTATAATTAATTTATTAGTTGCTAGCATTAAACTTAATAATTTTTATTTAATAACTTTTTCAGTGATTTTAAAACGTTATTTAATAAAATTTTAATAATAAAGATATTAAATAATTAATAATGAATTCATTCCATTACTAAACGATAAGTAACAAATTTTCCCGCAGTAGCGCTTTTACGGGTTATTTCTAAAATATCACCAGTTTTAGCTCCAATTTCTTTGACGACAGGATCGTCAATTTTAATCTTTGGAAGCTGTTCTGCATGGATATTTTTATCTTTTAATAATTTATTTACTTTAGATTTCGACAAAATAACATGATCTGGTACCATTTCATGTTTTAATATATCCCTTTTCACAATTTATCCTCCAGTTAAAAATCAGAAACGGGTCCGACGGGAATTGAACCCGCGACCACTTGGTTAAAAGCCAAGCGCTCTGCCAGACTGAGCTACGGACCCCACACAAACGCCCTGGCCGGGATTTGAACCCGAGTCGCGGGCTCGACAGGCCCGCATGATAGCCCCTACACCACCAGGGCAGCTCAGAATTAGAGTATCATAGGATATACTACTAACTACTTAAATACTTTTCGATTTCTCTAAGATTTTTTTGATATATATATCTTTCTAATTTTTTCAGATATCTTCCCTATTCATAATATTATTCTATTTTTTAGATTTTACGATTTATTCTTTTTAGTCGTAAAATTTAAAGTCCCGCCTGCCGGACTTGAACCAGCAACATTCGGATCTACAGTCCGACGCTCTGCCAAATTGAGCTAAGGCGGGTTAATGTAAATCATGCTAAAATATGGGACCACCCGGATTTGAACCGGAGTCTCAGGCTCCCAAAGCCCAAAGGATCGACCAAGCTACCCTATGGTCCCACACGATATTATAAATCTTTACGGATCTTTCCTATTATATTTAAACATTTCTAACCTCTTGGCTAGAGCCCCGGACGGGAATTGAACCCGCGACCACGAGATTACAAGTCTCGCGCTCCACCAGACTGAGCTACCGAGGCATTTTCATTTTAGGGATTATTCACTTAAATACTTTGCGGTCACCATATTTCAATGTCGCTTCTTTAAGGACTTCTACTACTGGAAGTTTTTCGCCTGCCAGTAAATTAATACAAGCTCCCCCACCGCTGCTAACATGATCTATGCTTCCAGAACTACCTATTCTGGATACAGCTGCAGCTAAATGTCCTCCACCTATTATGGAGAACCCGTCTGAAGATGCAATGGCATTTAATATGTCATCAGTTCCTAAACTAAAGTCTTCATTTTCAAAGACACCAGCAGGGCCATTGGCAAATATGGTTTTAGCATCCCTTATAATTTGAGCATACATCTTTATAGTTTCTAATCCGATATCATAAATTGGATAATCCGGTATTTCTTGAACTTTTATATCTACCCTTTTTTTATCCTTACAAATGGCAACATCTACTGGTATTTTGATCTGATCTTTATATTCTTTTAAGAGTTGTTTGGCTTTTTTTATACAATTTTTGTATCCTTTACTTTCAATAAACTCGTAATTGGTTTTACCAATTTTTTTACCAGAAGCAGCCAGGAAAATATTAGCAACTACTCCTGTTGTTAGTATATGATCTGCAGAACCATTTTTAAGCACGTTTTCTATGACCATTATGGAATCATCTACTTTTACACCACCTAAAACATATACACATGGTCTTTCTACATTTTCCAGTGCACTGTATAATGTGTTAAGTTCTTTTTCCATTATGCGGCCGGCTCCAGAGGGTAAGGTGAATGCGAATCCCACAAGAGATGGCTGGGATCTATGGGCTGCTGCAAATGCATCGTTAATATAAAAATCAGCTGATTTAGATAATTTTTGCACCATATGAGTTCCTGCTTGAAGGGGTGGATCTCTTTTAAGAACTTCTTCTGAGTAGAATCGTACATTTTCCAGGATTAAAATATCTCCTTTTTTCATATGAGATATCTTATTCCTGGCGTTACTGCCAAAGATATCGTCAACATATTTTACTTTCCTACCTAAAATTTTTTCCAATTCATGGGCATGTTGTTCTAGTGTGGTAAAATCATTCTTTCCAGGACGGCTTTGATGTGCTAAAATCACAGTTTTAGCACCTTTTTCTGCTATTTCTCTAATGGTCTCTGAATGTAACTGTATTCGGGTATTATCTAAAATTATTCCAGTAACTGGATCTACTGGTGAGTTTATGTCAACTCTAAGTAGAACGGTTTTATCTTTTAGATTGAAGTTGTCAATTGTATAAAATTTTAAAGCCATCTTGATCCTCCAATTATGGATTTATCTAGTTAGATTTTACTTACCAGATCAAGTAGTGCTGCTTCTGGATCCTTTGCCAGTATAATTCCTGAGGCAAGTAGAACTCCCTCGGAGCCCAGATCCATGGCGGCTTTCATATCTTCTCCAGTAGAAATTCCTGCTCCACATAAAACTTTAACTTGGGGATTAATATTATGAATAAGTTCTACAGTACCTTCCACTACTTCTGGTTCTGCCTTTGAAACTGGTATTCCTGAACCAATCAGTTCTGGTGGTTCAACTGCCACAAAATCTGGATTAAGAGTCGCTGCAGCTGCACTGGTTTCTATGTTGTTGGTGCATACTACACTATTCATATTTAGTGAAGCCATTTTCTTTATAATTTCATCAATTTCGAAGAGTTTAAGTCTTTTTTCAGAGTGATTTATCAGTGTTCCTGAAGCTCCTGCTTCTTCTAGGCATTCTGCCAGGTTACTACCAGTATGGCCCCCTGCTTCAACTGGATCAATGTGTTGAGCTAAAACTGGAATTTCAACTTTCTGTGCTATGCGATAAACGTCTGGAGCTTGCACTGAAACTGCAATATTAAAACCTGTTTCCTTTGCTACTTTTCCTGAAATCTTAGCAAGATTTAAAGCATTCTTACCTGTAGATTCTAAATACGTTTTAAAGTTCAAAATTACAACCGGGGTTTTAGTAATTGTTTTCATAGTTTTCCTCCAAAAAAAGTATAATTACATGTTATCAACATTTCATTAATATAAATATTGTAATAAATTAATTTTTCTAGTCTTAAAGTTATAGTTTATAAAATTATTTAGATATAAAAAAATTTAAATTTTTTAAAAATTTTATTTCTGGATATATGGTTTTTTTAAGATTCATATCTTTAAATAGATATTTATTAACACCTATTCTGGAAAAATTAAATTACTTAAAAAGTTTAATCATGACTAATCTGTTTTGACAGTGTTGATCACATATCCATTTATTATTTATATATGAATTAATGAAAGATTCATAAAAATTGATTAATCAATAAAAGATTAAAATCAATAAAAAATTAAATTAAGGAAAATAATACGGGGATTGTTTATCTTGATGATGGAAGCGTTATATTAGATATTCACATTTCTTTACATTCCATAAATATTAATGAAATTTTCAAAAAAAGATTTAAGTTGAATGGTATAAATGATACTTTCTGAAGAAAAATTGGAAAAATTGGAAAAAATGGGTTATAGATTTGTTGGAGACAACAGACACGCAGCAGCTAAGGTGTGCCACTGGACCAAAAAAAGTATTTTAGATGAGGGAGTTTGCTACAAAGAGAAGTTCTATGGAATAGAAAGTCACCGATGCCTGCAGATGTCACCAAGCATACCTTTTTGCCAGCAAAAATGTATGTTCTGTTGGAGGGATCAGTCTGTAACTGATACCACATGGATAGGTGAGTATGATGAGCCTAAAGAAATATTAGACGGCTGTATAACTGCTCAAAGGAACCTTTTGTGCGGTTTTTTTGGAAATGAAAATGCCAATCCTAAAAAAATCCAGGAAGCACAGGATCCTACCAATGCTGCCATATCCCTTGCAGGAGAGCCAGTAATCTATCCCGAAATAGATGAACTGATAAGTGAATTTAAAAAAAGGAAATTTACAACATTCCTGGTAAGTAACGGACTAATGCCATCTAAACTTGAAAATTTGGAAAATCAACCTACACAGCTATATATATCAGTTGACGCCCCTAATAAGAAGATTTATAATAATCTGTGCCGGCCTCAAATAGAAAATGGTTGGGAAAAATTGAATAAATCTTTAGAGTTACTTAAAACATTTGACTCCAGAACTGTTATTAGGATGACCTGTGTCAAGGGCCATAATATGCAGGAAACCCAGGAATATGCAAATATAATTAAAAATAGCAGTCCTGATTTTGTAGAGATCAAAGCCTACATGTATGTTGGATATTCAAGAAAAAGGCTTGAATTGGAGAATATGCCTTCTTTTATGGAGGTAAAAGACTTTTCTGCAAAAATATCACAAGAATGTGGTTACGAAGTTATTAATGATTCAGAAGATAGTAGAGTGGTACTTTTATCAAGAGAATAAGAATAAAGGCTTTTGATTATATTATTTTTTTGTTATTTTTAATTTTTAGATAAGGATATCAATATAATTTTTTAAACTTTTAACCCTTAAAATAATCTTTAACCATCAGTATTAAGATTTTCATAATTTTTAAGGTGTAAAATATTTAAATTATAAAGTTAAATGGATATCTGGTGATTATATGAAAAAGTGGATAGTGATGCTTTTAATATTATTTACAATTGCGGCTCCTATTTATGGAGCTTCAGGTTTTGCAATAACCTATGGAGAAGCAACTAATGCAAATTCACAATGGAAAAATTCAGTAACAAATTATTTTCAATCACAAACTGATAAAGATTTAAAAGAGGCCACCATAAAAATTATAACTGCCTCTGAAGTCAATACAGTAGCCCAGAGTATAACTGGACTAACTTACACTCCGGATAAGATTGTATCATGTGCTTTGGTTGATTTGAGTTATAACCAGGGAATCAATATTGTTGTAGATAAGAGTAAAATCACGGTGGTAACACCTAAAATGTACGCAAATGCATTGAAATCTACTGGAATAGAGAATGGTTATGTGGTGGTCACATCACCAGTCCCTGCATCTGGAGAATCAGCATTAACCGGGGTATTAAAATCTTATGAGATGGCTGTTGGAGAAACCATACCTGAAGATGCAAAAAAAGCAGCTACAGAAGAACTGTATCTACAAACACAAGTAGTTAACCAGACCGGCCAAAATCCAGACACAATAGCAAATCTTTTTGAAAAAGTCAAAAACGAGGTTCAAAATCAAAATCTACAGGACCCAGCCCAGATAAAAATAATTGTGGTAAATATCGCTGCCAATATGAACATTAATCTAACTGATGATCAGGCACAACAAATTGCAGACTCAATTGCCAATACTCAAAAAGCACAAGGAAATTTGACAGAATTTAAACAGAAACTACAAGATGTTACACAACAGGTTTCCGGGTCTCAGGGAATATTAGATCAAATAATGGGATATTTACAATGGGCTTTTGATTACATAAGCAATTTAATCTTTGGAGGAAATTAAGTAATGGAATTATATTTAGAAATAAGGTTTGGAGAGTGATATATGATTTATCACCTTTTCTTTATATTTTTACAGAACATCCTACAAATTGAAATAAATTTTTCCAAAAAAACTATTTTAGATGATTTTTTAGCAGTATTTTATTGAAAAATGAGTACTGACTATTGATTTTATAATTATATTTGAAATTAAAAATCTATAAGTTTATAACTATTCTCTTATAATTAATTTTATAGTTTGTTAACCTTTCTTTGATTTAATATACCATAGATTTATTAAATAGTGATGATCTAACTATAATGAAAATATGTTCCTGTTTTAGATATACGTTTTAGATATTATGTTTATGGCTGAGATATTATGTTTATGGCTCAAAATCATCTTCAATTCATAATAGAAGTTGCTCTAATTATTCATGTGGGGATATTACTATTATTTAATATCGTTGCTATTCCCTTAAGCATGGTTCTATTTATAGGGCTGGTTATTACTGTAGCTATTGCCCTACTTTTTGGGTTGGACGCAACATTTCTACTGCTTCCATTCATGTCGCATCATGAGTTTACTCATCCTTTTGGAGCATTTTCAGTTTTTGCATGGGTAACTGTAACTGCTGCTGCAAATCTTTTAAGTGAAGTTGGAATCAGATCTTCATCTATAAAGGCATTGTCCCTAATACTTTTCTTTGCAATTGCTGTTGGTGGAGGAATAATGCACCGGTCATTTCTTTTTTTATGGTTTTTGGGATGGGCTGTCGGATATATTATAATGTCTAAAAGTTTTCAAAGAAGTACCAGGATTTCTCCAAGAACAATTGTCACATGGGTAGTAGCAGGTATAGCTGCATTTGGAATTCTTGAGCTTTTATCAAGAATACTGGATAAAGCAGTTTTAAGTCCTCTCTTGAGGATCGCCAGAATTGAACAATATTCCACTCCAAGTTTAAAGATGGTAATCAACAACACAACCTTCTGGGGCCATGTAAAAGGAGCATGTCACTGGGGTGCACAGTGCCTAGGAGGATCAGATGGTTATATTTCTCTTCCACTAACCTTTATTCATTACTTTAGTTTACCATTCCCACTATTCTATGGAGTACTGGTAATTAAAAAGGATTACATAGATTATATGTTACCCGGTATTTTTGGTATAGCTTTTGACTTCGGATATGCAGGATTATTTGCCATATTAGGCTGGAGTCTTATTGTAATCTGTTCTGGATTTACCATACTTAGAAAATATCGAAGCAAAAGAAAAGAAGGGAGTAGAAGATATCTGGGAAGAGAAGCACTATTGATTGGAGCTTTATCGGCTTTTATTGCCCAAACAATTGTTGGGCTTTTCTTGTTTACCCGTTCTATAAATGGATCAGCAATGATTGCTTATATTGTTCTATCGGCATTAGTAATGGCCCACGTGGTAATTATAAAAAGAAAGCTTTAATTTAAAATATTATTTTTTTCAGGGGCACTTGTTAAGTCTGATTACATAATTCCACAGCTTTTTTCGCTGCTGCTTCCATGGATGTTTCAAATGAAATTCCTGCTTCACTTAATAGCCTCTGGCCCTCTTCTTCATTTGTCCCAGTTAATCTTATGACCATGGGTACTTTCCGGTTAGCGTTATTTAAGACATTGATTACCCCACTTGCAACATCATCCGCCCGGGTTATTCCTCCCAACACATTTAAGAATATAACTTTGACTTTAGGGTACTTTAAAACTAGATTTATCGCTTTTTCTATATTTTTTGATGAGGCTCCGCCACCAATATCCAGAAAAGTGGCTGGATTTCCACCATACAACTTTATCATATCCATACCAGTTAAAGTAAGACCTGCACCATTGCCAATGACTGCCACATCACCTTCTAGTTTAACATAAGCAAATTCTTTTTCTTCATATTCTTCCAGTTTCATAAGATGTTTATGGCGGAATAATGCGTCATCGTCTATTTCCAGCTTTGCATCAGCAGCTATTAGTCCTTCTTCAGTCAATACCAGGGGATTGATCTCGGCCAGGTTTGCATCGTATTTTTTAAAAATGTTAAATAATTTCCAGATAACTGCACCCATAGGAGGAATTAAAGCAGAGTTTACTCCCATTTTCCGGGCTATTTCCCGGGCATTAAATGGTAAAAATTCATTTAAAGGGTTTAAATGTTTTTTAATAATTTTTTCAGGCTGTGTTTTTGCTAATTCCTCTATTTCTACTCCACCCTCACTGCTGGCCATTATTAAAGATTTTTTATTACTTCGATCCACGGCAATACTAAGATAGAACTCTTTTTCAATTTTAAGTTTTTCTTCTACTAAGAGTGATTGCACAGGTTCTCCCCTTATAAAAGAGCCAATAAGTTTATTTGAGGCAGTATAAGCTTCTTCAGGAGTATTAGCAAATTTTATGCCTCCGGCTTTACCTCTTCCTCCCAGCAGTATTTGCGATTTAAGTGCAACTGGTTTATCAATATTTGTTGCTATAGCTTTTGCATCTTCAGCACTTTTGGCAAGATCTGATCTGGGTATGGGAATTCCTTCCTGTTTAAAAATATTTTTAGCACTATACTCATAAAGCTTCATTCTAATTCCTCGTTGGCTAAGGCTAATCCTGCTTCAAATGCAGCTATATTTTTTTCTTCAGTTCCTTTAGGTACACTGGCAGCTATGGCTTTTTCAGCTGATTTTTGGGATATAACACCGGTAAATTGGGTGATTGCACCGATCATAACTATATTGGCCACAATTTTAAGGCCAATTTCCTCTTCAGCGGTTTTAGTTACCGGTGCTTTATAATACTTAATATCGTGTTCATTTATGAAAGGAAGTATTTCTTCCTCAACTATCATGTCAGGGTCAACTATGAGAATTCCCCCACTTTTGAGATCGTCTAGGTAGGCCATTAATGCCTGATGAGACATGGCAACAAATATATCTGCTTTTTGGACCTTGGGATAATCTATTTCCTCATCACTAATAACTACTTCAGTTCTTGAGGCCCCTCCTCTTGCTTCTGGACCGTAAGATTGGGTTTGGACTGCATATATATTATCATACAGTGCAGCAGCCTTTCCAATCACTATACCTGCTAAAATTATGCCTTGTCCACCAAAACCAGCAATTCTTATTTCTTTTCTCAATTTAATCCTCCTTGTACGCTGAATTTATGATAGAAAGAGAATCATCTGAACATTTATTCTCAATTAAATTGAACAGTTCTTCTGAAAATTCAGGCTCCTTTTCATTTACAAATTCGCCTAAAATAATTTTACCTTCTAACTCTTCTGGAGACATTTTACGGGCCCTTCTACTGACCACACTATTCTCTTTCATCCATTTCATCATTTCAATCGGTGTTTTCATACGATTTTTACGACCAAAGTAAGTAGGACACTGAGATATAACCTCAACAAACGAAAAACCTTTGTTTTTGAGACCTTTTTTAACAGCATTTGAAAGCTGCAGTGGATGTGCTGTGGTCCAACGTGCAACGTATGTAGCACCGGCAGCTGATACCAACTTAGAAAGGTCAAAAGGACGTTCAATTGCTCCGTATGGTGCAGTGCTTCCATAACTTCCTTGAGGAGATGTTGGGCTAATTTGGCCCCCGGTCATTCCATAGATGCTATTATTTATACAAATAACAGTAAGGTCTATATTTCTTCGTGCGGCGTGAATTAGATGATTACCTCCTATTGCAGCAGCATCTCCATCTCCAGTGAAGACTACAACGTCATGTTGGGGATTTCCTAATTTGATACCTGTAGCAAAAGAAATGGGACGGCCATGAGTGGTGTGAAGAGAATCACACTTCACATAACCAGGTATTCTGGAAGAACACCCAATCCCGGAAACCATTACAATATTTTCAAAGTCAACTTCTGCCATTTCCATACCATTAAAGAATGTGTTAAGAACAATTCCATTCCCACAACCTGCACAGAAAATATGAGGAAGTCTATCTTTACGTAAATATTTCATAAAACGATTTTCATTCGTTTTATCCATTTTTTACCTCTCCTTTTTTTTGTAAAAACATCATTTATGTCAATATGCTGATAATTTTAATTATTTTCATTTATTCCATTTCAGATTTTATTTTTTTTAGAATTTCATCAGGCCGGTGTATTTCCCCACCAATCTTAGAAAGCAGTGAGACCTCTGAATGACCGCAGGCAACTCTTTCAACTTCGTGGACTATTTGGCCTAAATTCATTTCTACCACAATGATTTTTGAAGCCTTTTTGGCAGCTTCTCTAATTTCCTTTTCAGGGAAAGGCCATACTACGTCTAATTTCATGTATCCTGTTTTAATACCTTCTTGGCGTGCTTTTTTAATTGCAGTTGCCACCGACCGAGAAGGAGCTCCATAAGAAACAACTATGATTTCTGCATCATCTACTAATTCTTGACGCACCCTAGTAATTTGTTCTCTGTTCTTATTTATTTTATCACAAAGTCTTTTTACAAGTTTTGAATGAGTTTTTGGATTTGAAGCATCAGGATAACCTCTTTCATCATGAGTTAGACCAGTTACATGTAATTTATAACCACTTCCAAAAGGAGGCATAGGAGATGTACCTTCAGCATCAGCCTTAAATGGTAAAAATTTTTCAGGTGTCTCCTCAGGCATTTTACGTTTATTGATTTTCACCTGGTTTGGGATTGTGATTTTTTCCCGCATATGGCCAACTATTTCATCGCTCATGACCATTACAGGCACACGATATTCCTCTGCCAGATTAAAAGCTTCAATTGTAAAATCACAACATTCCTGTACCGATGATGGTGAAAGAGCTATTATCTCATAATCTCCATGGGATCCCCATCGGGCCTGCATCATATCGCTTTGGGAAGCCATGGTGGGTTGACCAGTAGAAGGAGATCCTCGCTGCATGTTAATTATAACTAAAGGAGTTTCTGTCATTGCAGCGTAACCAATGTGTTCTTGCATCAGGGAAAATCCAGGTCCTGAAGTGGCAGTCATTCCCTTAACACCAGACCAAATTGCCCCAATCACTGAACCAAGCGCCGAAATTTCGTCTTCCATCTGGATAAATGCTCCTCCTTCTCTTGGAAGAAGAATTGCCATGTCTTCAGCGATTTCAGTAGATGGTGTTATGGGGTAACCTCCAAAAAACCGACAACCAGCTTTTATGGCCCCTCGAGCACATGCTTCATTTCCCTGAATAAAAAATTCATCACTCTTCGTCATTTTCATCAACCTTTATAGCCTGATCTGGACATAGTAAAGTACAAATATTACATTTATTACATTTCTCTTCATGTGCTGGAACAGGAATATGCGCACCTTTCTTATCCAGGCTCTGGGATTTTTCATAAACCTTGCGGGGACAGAATTCAGTGCATATATCACAGCCCTTGCACAGTTTTTTATCGATGGTTATCATAGTATCATTTTAGACTTTTTGATAATTATTTTATACCTAAAACAGATATAAACAATCCAACATTCTTTTTTTCACGATTATTTAACCGTCTATTGTTTCTATTCCAGAATTTTTTTATTATAGATGGTTTTATTATAACTCTTTTTTATAGATTTCTTTTCAACATATTCAGTTTATTTCGTTATATCATTAGGATACCATGTCCTCGGGGTGCAATGGCATAAACCATTTTTGAGCAATATAAGTTGGTATAATAGCACTTGCTATTAAAACTCCAGTAAGGATCGAATATTGTATCTGGTTGATGTAACTTGAATTTAAACCAAATAAACAGGCAATTAACCCGAAAGTCAAACCCGTACTTAAAAGCAGTGTTGTATATAATTGATCTTTCTGCAGATATTTCCGGGTTATTAAATAAACCCCTGCAAATTTACTTAATTGTCTTACAACAAAAAGAGACAGGAATAAGGGGAGCATAGAATATATTAAACTTATTGATACATTCAATCCCCCGACTATGAAAAATACTGGTGTTATAAAGGCAAAGGCAATAGTTTTCAATCTTTTTTTAACTTCTATAGTTTCTATGGTTTCTACAAAATGTTTAGACATGAACAAACCAAGCACAAATGCAGGAAGAATGGCCTGACCTCCACCTAATGCTGCTAGAAACATGAAAACCAGCAATAAAAGGAAAATATATTTTATTTCAGGTTCAATCACCTTATTTTTCAATCGGGGATTTTCGAACACTTTATTAGAAAACTTTGTTGCCAGAATTATCACCATTATAGAAACTGATATGTATATCAATGTGTAAAATGTCGGTTTTAAGAATAATATGCTTAAGGCAAGTGCTGTTCCCATATTGGTTACGAAATTTGCAGCCATCAATCTTTTACCTACATCTGTTTGGACTATGTTATTTTCTATCAAAACAAAGTAAACAACTGCCACAGCAGTTCCAGATAATGCAACCCCTGCAATTAAGGATGCTAATAAATTCCAATTGGCAATGTAATATGTAAAAAGAAAAACAGAGATAAATGGTGTTAAAAATGAAAATAATCCTATCAAGAAACTTTTCTTAAATTCCCTCCTCATTAACTCAATATCCGTTTCTGCACCTGCTAAAAAGGTTAAAAAAATTCCACCAAAACTGGATAAATATAACATCCAACCCTCTGGGCTAATTAAACCTAAATTACCTGCTACAACCCCAAAAATTATTTCTAGTATTGCTACAGATATTCCAAATCTCAGGGAAATCAGACTTGCAAGTAAAATTATTATACCCATCAACAAGGGGGTTAATCCTTCATACATAATGATTGGCTCCATCAGTAAAATATTAATGACGGTTTATTTCAAAAATAATTTCTAATCAACTATTTGTAATTATTCTGTTATAATAATAAAGCCATTTTAAAAGAAATAATAGTTCTAATGGAGAATATATTATAAAATCAATCAATAGATTCAATGTACATTAACGGATATTTCAGTTCTTCAATATATTCCATTCTGATAACTGCTTTTGAATCATCATATTCTGAAAAAACTCTTACATCTAGCATATCTCCAGCTAAAGATACATAATCAAATTCACTTTTCAATTCTTCTAAAATTTCTCGATTTATCCTAACTTCAACTTTTGTTATGCATGGTTGAAGCTCCATTGCATTTTCTATGGATTTTTCCAGTTGTGCTGCGTTTTCGATACTTACAGGAGTACCTATGAACTGGTGAAAAAGAGCCCCCATAGTAATTGCTCCTTCAAAGATTGTTCTTTCTCTATTGGATATATTTTTGAAGTATTTACTATCTATTTCGTCCATTTAAACACCTAAAAAGCTGTTGATATCTGCTAATCTGTTTGATATGTAATCTGCAGGAATTGGGAAAAGGTATCCACATATCAAAAATAGGGTTAATGCTATAACTGCAACAAATATTATTTTCTTATCTTCTTCTACAGGATATATATAATTGATTACTAATCCTCCACCGAAAAAAGCCACGATTAAAAGAGGGGCATAGTATGCTTTAGGGTTTTCGTGAGCGGTTTTGTTGGTTATAGGTGTAATTCTATCTAATTTTGCCTGAACAATGTACCTTTCTTTAGTGGATCCTAAAGGATAGCAGGTAATTAGAAATAGGGAATTGCCCTGTTCTACTGACATTTGATATGATGCTGGAACAATAAATGAGTCATTTACAGTGTATTCTGCATTACCTATCTCGGGCCAAATTAAAGTTATATTATCTCCGTTTTTTAACTTATCCAGGTTTAAAAATGGTGACCCATAAAGAGTTCTATGACCAAAGATGATAACTGTTCCTCGTCCAGGTTTAGAAGATTGGGGTTCATGGTATATTCCATAAGAAACTGATTTGTTATTTATGCTTTCATTAACCCCAATGGCAGGTATTTCTAAATAAGGAACATCGCTCTGATTTTTTATAATGGTATCTGCAGCAGCATAATAGTTAACTTCAATCAAAACATAGAGGGATAAGATTAACATCCCTACTAAAATAAAAACAGTTGAAATTTTCATCTAAGTTATGTATAAACTATTGCCTTAAATAAGTTAATGTTTAGTGGTCCACTAAATTAAACATTAACTTTTTTCATAGTATTTATTTCCCGTTTTTACCTTACAAACTTAGCATAAACCACTCCTGCACCAGTAACAATAGCAGCAATTACAAATAAAGCGTAGGGAACTCCAGTTGCTTTAGTTGGCACTGAACTTGTTGTTGAAGCGGCACTGGTGGTGGGAAGTGATGAGGAATACTTTCCATAACCAGTATCATGGCTACTTGAGGAAGGCCATATGTATTGATATGTGAAATATCTTTGAGCTCCTGCTGCCATAGTTACATCCCATGCGGCTGTTTGTGCATTAACCATACTATCGTCATCTATGAATGCTTTAGGTTTACTGTAGGTTAATTTTGAATTCATTGGTACTATAGGCGCTCGAACTATTCCCGAAACGGTTTTTGAATCCACATTTCTTAATTTAAAGTTGAATGTTCCTTGCCATAATTGGAGATCTAATTGAGGATTCAGCATTTCTAATTCATTAGGGAAGAACCAAGTTGCAGTAATACCGGGTTCAGGTACTAAAGGCCAATATTGATTTTCTTGGGAGTTGTTTCTTATAATATACCATTCAGGCAAAGGTGGTGTGGGTCCAGTATTTTTAAGTTTAAAACAAATTGTTTTTGTTTCCCCGGGCTTTAACTTCCATCCGTAATCTCCACCTAACTCCGGATAACTAGATTTAACCATTTTTACTGCTGCAGGGCTAGTCCAAACTATCTGCCATTCCATTGCAGGAGTAGTTTTGAAATATTCCTGACTTATTTTGAAATATTGAACTTGGTTATTATTGTTTTTTATATGTATGTGGATGGTTGCAGTTAGTTCACTCATTCGTACACTGGTGGCATTAGGATTTTCTGTTATCCACGCTTCTGCCCCATAAGAAACCCCCATACTTACAAACAGAACTATTAGTACCATGCATATTTTATTTATATTCATTTAGTAACCCCCTATCCGTCCAACTAATATTATTTAATTTTACACCTTCCAAGTTTCAGTTTTAACCATATATTCTCTGCAATTCTTTAGACATCCATGTAGGTGCTTGTTGTGTTGGAACAGTTAGTATGACACTATCCATGTTTTGAATTAGGAATCCTACATCTTCCCTTGGGACTTCTAGAAGTACAAGGTATTGTGCGTCAAGTTCCCCTAAATTAGACGCTCTTTCAAAGTCAGACAATCTCCATCCATAACTTTGTAGAAGTGAATTTATTTCAGCTTCATTCCAATTTCGGGATGCGGCTGCCCTTAAAAGCTGTTCAACATCACTTGTAGATTTTTGATCCTGAGTGCTGCTCTGGATCATCTGATTTATGGATATTTCCTGTGAACGGGTTATGTAAGCATCAATAACTCCACTGTCTTTTGCTCTTAAAATGGCTAAGACAGTTGCACCACTGATTTTTGGAGATGAAGTGTTAGTGGTGGCGGTGGTATTGTTGTCTGCGGCAGTTCTCAGATATACATCAACCATGTTACCTACAGTTACCAATCCACCGGCAGCTTGTAACCTGGTGATGATTATGGGTACTGCAACAGTATCAGGAGTTTGCAGCTCCATATTTGCAAGCACGGTGGCATCTGATTGTTGTATAAACTTTTGAGCAGTATCAACTTTCATTAAAACATTTTTCTGTTCTTCAGCACTGTAAACAATCATTATCCGCCCATAATTATCTCTCTTCTCTTTAAGCTGCTGCAGTTGATATTCTCGCCAAGCTGCTGTAGCTGGACCTAAAACATCCACAGCCAGTGCTTCTTCCGGCGTAACCGCCGCATCTATCTGGGCCAATAAACTCTGTTTTTCAGGATATAATGCTAAAGCCCCTTTAAAATAAGAATCAACTTCATTAAATTTAGTGTTTTTTGCGGCGTTCAGGGTTTCTTGATACGGCTGATAAACTAAGAAGTAATAGCCTGCTCCCACAATGACTATTAATATTATTCCAAAAACAGCAGCACCAATCAGAGTTCTTTGATCTTCTTCAGGAACTCGTCTACTAAAACCGCCAGGTTTTTTGACGCTTCCTGGCTTTTGAGGAGGAGTTTTCAACTTTGGTTTATCTCTAGGTTTTATTCTCGGTTTTGGCATTGGTTTGGGTATCTTTCGCTCTGATGGTTTTTTATCTGAAGTTTTTTTAGGTTCATCTTTCTTATCAGGGTTATCAGAGCCTCCCTTTCCAGTTATTTTACCTACTACGCCTTTAAGACGCTCTCCAACATCCGAATCTGATTTCCCATTCTTCCTGAGATTCGGAGGAGAATCTTTGTCATTCTTTTTCTTTCCCAATATCTTATCTAACATGTGGACCACTTTTAGATTTTTTGCTATATAACCTAATAAAAGGTATAATTAATAAGTATAACATCGAGGCTACAAATAAAGCTTTCCCTGGAATGTAATCTATTACGGCTGAAATACTTTGAGGCAATAGTGTTGCAATCAGAAGTATGCCGCCTACCGCCATAACTTTAATGTTACTAAATTTAGGATAACTTATTGAACTGATCATTAAACAAGACACCACCGTCATTATAACAAGTGAAATGTCCACTTGGAACATACCTGAAAGATAAAATGATGATATTATCATAGCAGTTGCAGGTATGGGTAAACCCACAAATTCTTTTGAACTTGTACTTGAACTTGTGATAATATTGAACCTAGAAAGTCTCAATATCCCACATATAACTATTAAGAGACTTACTAGTATATTAATGTATGGTATGCTGAATGTTAAAGTTGCAGAATAAAGAAAAATTCCGGGTGCAACACCAAAGGAAATAACATCACATAATGAATCAATATTTTTTCCAAATCCATACTCATCATGTCTTTTTGTCTTCCTTGCCACCCAACCATCTAATGAGTCAAATATCACCGCTACCAGCATAAACTTTGCAGCAAGGATTAAATTACCACTTGTAATCATTAAAATTGATAAAAATCCAAACGAAGCATTCCCAACGGAAAATAAATCTGCAATGGACATGTAAGATTTCATATTCATAGTATACTTCCAATATTCGTCATTTTTATAATCATCATTTTTCATTTAAACTTAAAATGTATCTATCATTTAAATTAAGTTCTTTTTAATGTTTAATGCTTTTTTTTAAGCATTTTGGCAACTATAGTTTCTCCAGCTTTTGATTTTTTACCGACCTTTACTAAAACTTCACAATTTTCATAGGGAAGTATTATATCCACCCGGGATCCAAATCTAATCATACCTAGTCTATCGCCAGTTTTTACATGGTCTCCTACATTTATATATTGCACTATACGTCTGGCTACAAATCCTGCAATTTGAATGACTCCCACTTTTCCATACTCTGAATTTATTACTATTAAATTTTTTTCATTTTCTTTTTGAACGTCCTTCCAGGCTATTTGAAATTTTCCTGGACAATATTTTGTTTCTACAACTTCTCCAGATAAGGGAACCCGATTCACATGAACATCAAAAGGTGACATGAATGTGCTGATAAGTATTCCTTTCTTTCCCTTGTCTAAAATGTAATTCATCAAATGATCATCATAATTAACTACTTTTATTTTGTCAATCTTTCCATTAAGCGTTCTACCATCAGCAGAAGCCAGTACTAACCCTTCACCTACAGGTATACTCCTTTCAGGATCTCTAAAAAATTGCATCATAAATGCAATAAATGAGAATAATAAAAAGCTTATTATGACGTATCCAAATAGGAAGGGCAGCACAGCCAATGTGAATAGGATTCCAGCTTTTTTTAATGTGCCTTTTACAAACATTATTATCACAGAATTTTTAATTTATTAATTTATTGAATTAGGATTTAATTTTATTGATATCTGATCATAATCAGATAAATTATAATCGCATAAAAATAATAAAAAAACCATCAAAGCTCTTCTATTAAGTCTATATATAATATGTCTTAAAATAGTTATATATCTAATTTAGAAGATTATTAAGTACTTTTAAAAAGAATTTTTTATTAAATAAGTATAACAATACAAAGAACTATACATTTATATGAATTAATGAAGTCATTAATATGAAAAGATTTAGAAATAATTGTTCCATATTATATTGATGTTAATTTTAATGATTGATAATAACTTAAAAATAATAACTTAAAATATATTCATTCCAAATTCAATCTATCTTTTAGGCGTTTTTAGGTTGAACATGATCATTTTAATCTATAAATCTATATATTAATAGCTAAGAGATTTTTGAAGTTTCCCAGAGCAGGATATGATCATTTTTTATATGATCATTTTTTTAACATAAATAGATTCAATGGAAGTTTTTATATATTATTTATATGCAATGTTTATCAAGAAACTAAACTATTAAGAGGTTATTTCGTTATAATTAATAAAATTTACAGATGTGTTGTTGATGATAGAAAGTAAAATAAAAGTACTCCGGAAAGCAGCACAAGTTTCAACTATGCACGATTCAGATAAAATATGGTGTGTAATTGCAGGTAATGAAGATATGGTAAATAATGTTGCTTATGAAGCCATTTCTGAAAAAGAAAGAGTACAAATATTGTTTAGAGAACATATAACTATGAAGGAATCATTAGTAACTAAAAAATTTGATTTCATAATTTTATATGGAGATTTAAATAAAATTAGGGATTTAAGTTTAATATGTAAAGATAATGGAGGAGCATATCTTAAAATAGCTCCATTTTATGTTTTAAACGAACCAAACCTAATTTTATTGGTGGGTCCAGACACGGTTATTAAGAAATTTGTAGGAGACATAGAGAAGAAAGGAATAAAATATTCTTTTATCTTAGAGGATAAAACAACTGGATTTATCGAAACTGATGTTTATATGACTAATCGCTTACCTAAACTTGTCCGTAACGTGATTGATCCACTATTTAAGATGACGGACGTGGTTTTATCCACACTTTTAATTTCAACTGGAGAAGATAATATTAAAAAAGTCAAAGAAATAGCGAAGTCAAACCAAATATTCGCATTAGAATTTAAAAAGATTTTAGAGGAGGAATAATATGTTTTCTTTTGGAAAAAAGGAAGAAAAAACTGAAGTTAAGAAAAAACCGCTAACAAATACATTAGGAATTGATTTAGGAACTTTAAACACTGTTGTTGCTAAACCATCCGGTGATAAATTTGATCTATACAAAATACCATCAGTAGTTGCTGTTAAAAAAGATGATCTTTCCTATGTACTTGCTGTGGGTGATGAAGCAAAATTAATGCTCGGTAGAACACCTGAAGATATTGTCGCTGTTAGACCCTTAAGAAAAGGAGTTATAGAAAGTATAGCACAGGCCAAAGCTCTTCTCATGTACGCACTGGAGAAAGGTGCTGGAGAATCAATGGAGAACATTCAAAGGATAGTTATAGGCATACCTGGAGATGCTTCAGAAGTTGAGAAAAATGCAGTAGAAGAAATAGGTAAAAAGGCTGGTGCCAGTTATGTTTTAGTTATAAGTGAAGGATTGGCAGCAGCAATAGGTGCTGGTTTACCCATAGCTGAAGCAGCAGGTACCATGGTAATTGATATTGGTGCTGGTTCAAGTGACATAGTGGTAATATCATTAGGTGGAATAACTGACATTGAAACCATCCGCTGGGGTGGAGATGACATTGACGATAACATTGTTGAAAAAGTCAAAGAACAATATGAAGTTGAAATAGGACTCCATGAAGCTGAAAAAGCAAAGATTGAAGTGGGAATGGTCAACTCTGACTCTAACCTGGAAGTTTCCAAAACATCTGTCATTGGTAAATGTATGAAAACCAATAAACCAAAAGAAGTTGAAATTGATTCCAAGATGGTGGCTGACGCTGCAGAACCAATAATTGTTAAAATAGTGGAAGCTTTATCTCATGTGTTGGAAAGATTATCCCCCGAACTTATATCTGGTGTTTACAATCAGACAGTTGTTGTGGGAGGAACTTCACAACTTACGGGTTTAAAAGAGAGAATATTTGAAGAAGTAGGAATTCCAGTAAAGATATCTGAAGATCCAATGACTGTGGTTGCTAAAGGTGCCGCCATAGTTGCTGCAGAACCTAGAGCTCTTGAACCAGAAGTACGTTTAAAAGCCATGAAATAATTAAATTGGCTTTCTTTTTTTATTTTTAAATTTTTATCGCCGGATGGCTATTAAATGAGGATATTAGGCATAGATGAAGCAGGCAGGGGACCTGTAATCGGTCCATTAGTTCTTTGTGGTGTATGTATTGAAGAAAAAAGATTAAAAAACTTGGAACGGCTCGGTATAAAAGATTCTAAAAAATTATCTCCTAAAAGAAGAACTATCCTTGATCGAAAAATTAGAAAAATCTGTGATTATCATATTATCACCATTTCTGCAAGTGATATTGATAACCTAAGATCAAAAGATGTTAATCTTAATGAAATAGAGAAAATTGCCATCACAAAGATTATCGGCCATTTTAACCCAGATCTTGCAATTGTTGATTCAGTGGACGTCAATCCGGAAAGATTTCGCAGGGAAATAAAAGAAATAGTAAATGAAGATATTGAAGTTATTGCTGAACATGGGGCTGATGATAAGTATATTATAGTAGGTGCCGCTTCCATCTTAGCAAAAGTTGAACGCGACACTGAGGTTGAGAAGATCAAAAATAAATATAAAGTGGATCTAGGTTCTGGATATCCGAGTGATCCTAAAACTCAAGCATTTCTCAAAAGATATAAATTTGAAAACCTACCTGATTTTGTTAGAAAATCATGGAATACATCACAGAAACTTAAAGATAAGCCAGATTAATAATATCATTTATTAAACTGTTATCTGGAGATAATAACAATTTTATAATAGATTTGAAACCCATTAAAATAATCAATAATTCATTATTTATAAAAAAATTAAGAGGATTTAAATGATATTTGAATTTTTAAATAGCACATTTGGAACCATATTAGAGATGTTTAAAAGCGGAGGAATCATAACCTACATAATTACCTTGATTGGGATTTATGGTTTTATAACCTCATTCGAAAAAATTCACTACTTACGCAAAATATCTAAAGTCAGTCTTCCTCAAATAACTGGAACAGTTAACAGCTCCATGGAGAAAGGAGGTTCTCTTGAAGCTTTAAGGGCTATTGGAAAATATCAAAATCCGATTTCTAAAATAATATCAGAAGCACTTAAAATAGGATACCGAAACAAGACTGAAGTTGAAGATGCTATGGAGCGAGTTTTCATTGTGGAAATGGGAAACATGACCAAAGGACTGGACACCCTTAGAACCATAATTGAAATAGCACCTTTGTTAGGTCTTATAGGGACGGTTATTGGGTTATGGTATACATTTAGAGCGCTTGGTGTGAATGCCAATGCAACTGCCATGGCCGAAGGTATTTACATAGCATTAATCACCACCATAGTAGGTCTTTCAGTAGCCATTATCTTAATGCCTTTTTATACATATATAACTGGGAGAATTGACAAAGAAATGGACAAAATAGAAATTGCCAAAAAGATGACCAATTGGGGTTCTGCAGAAATGAAATTAAGAGTTAAAGACGTGGATAAGGCAATGATCGCATTAAATGAAGCTGATGGTGTTGTAAATGTTAAACAGATTATTGACAAGGAAGCTAATCTTTGGGTTTCATTTAAACCAAGCATGCTTGAGAAGAGCATAAACAACATAATTATGGAAAAATGTAATTTTGAAGTACAGATCATTGAAAGTAAATTAAAACAGTAATTGGGAGTTATTTAGATGACCATGGATATTGGAAAGTTCAGAAATAAGGTAAAAGGCAGTAACCCTAAATTCAATTTGGTTCCATTCATTGACGTACTTTTCACTATTTTAATCTTTTTGATGGTTACCAGTAGTTTTCAGGCAGCATCCACTTCTGATTCTTCCAGTGGAAAACCAGAATTAACTGAAAGCAGCGGCCCAATGGAATATTACTTAATACCCGTGGCCGGACTTAAAGAAGTCATTGTAAATGGAGAAGACATGTCCCGTTACATTCGAAATAATGCTATTGCAGTAAATACAAGGGTAATAGACGAGGGAGAGATAATTATAAGGCCAAAAACAGGTACTATTATTATTACCACTCCGCCAGGGATGTCACCAGATAAGGCCGTAGCACTTCCTGATCAATGATACCAATAAACTTAAACTATTAATTTTTCACTAAAAATAATATTATGTATTATTAAAAGATTTAAAGGTGTAAAAAATGTATCTTGGGAGAATATTAGCTGTTGGAAGTAATAAATCAGGTAATTTAGTTGCATACAGAGTTTCAAGCAGGTCATATCCCAATAGGGAAACCAAGGCTTTTGAGAATAGAGTTGCAGTTGTTCCAAAAGAAGGACATGAAAAGGATGTTTTTGAAAATCCATATATAGCCTATAATTGCATCAAAATAGTAGATGATGTGGCTATTGTTTCTAACGGCTCACATACTGATGTTATTGCAGATAAAATCGCCGAGGGAATGAATATTAGAGATGCTATTGGCTTGTCCTTGCTGATAATGGATTATGAAAAAGATGATTATAATACTCCCAGAATTGCGGGTGCTTCTTCAATTAACGGTGAATCATATATTGGAATTGTTACCCATGAAAACCTGATAGTTGAAAAGGTTAAACCTGGTAAAACTTCTTACATTGGAGTTTATGAACACATAAAACCTCGGGAAGTTGACTTTGTAGCAGAAAGTGCACAAGAAGCGGCTCAATTTATAATGAATAAAGGAAAATTTGAAGAATTCACAAATCCAGTTACTGCTGCAGCTGCATTTGGTGTTAAAGATTGGAATATGTCTTATATCTAAATTGGTGCCATTATGGAAGTTAGAATAATAGGCCTCCAAGGTATTCCACTTGTCCAAGAGAATGATAATGTTGCCTCATTCATTTTGAACTCTTTGGAGGTATCTTCATTAGATCTGGAAGATGGGGATGTTTTTGTAATTGCAGAAACAATTATTGCCAAGGCTGAAGGGACAAAAATTCATCTTTCTTCTTTAAAACCAAGTTTAAAAGCATTAAAGATAGCTAAAAAGACAGGTAAAGAACCTGAATTGGTAGAATCCATACTTCAAGAATCTAATGAAATATTGAAGGTAGGACCGAATTTTATAATCTCTGAAACTAAACATGGCTTCGTATGTGCCAATGCAGGCATTGATGAGTCCAATGTAGAGCTAGGTAAAGCAACCCCCATTCCCCTAAATCCAGACAAAAGTGCTGAAATAATTAGAAAAGATATTTTAAAAGCTACAGGTAAGCAGGTAGCGGTAATTATATCAGATACTCAGGGCCGACCATTTAGGGAAGGTGCTGTAGGTGTTGCAATAGGAATTTCAGGTATGGAACCACTATGGGATCGGCAAGGTGAAACTGATCTTTATGGAAGAAAACTTCAAACTACCAATGTGGCTGTTGCCGATGAATTAGCAGCAGCAGCGTCCATAGTAATGGGTCAGGCTGATGAAGGCATTCCTGTAGTATTAATAAAAGGTTTAAATTACACTAAAAAACTGATAAGCAATTTTGCAACTGCTAAATCCTTGATAAGACCAAAAAAATATGATATATTTAGATAATTTCAGGTGGTGGTGTTGACTTATCAAATAATTTAAGATAATTGTCACAAAGTTAATTATTCATCATGAAAATATTGAAAAAAAGATTAACATGATAACTATATTATCTGGGGGTACTGGTACCCCTAAACTACTCCAGGGAATTAAAAAGATAATTGATCCCCAGCAAATGAACGTTATAGTAAACACGGTTGAAAATACCTATGTTTCCAATTTATATGTTGCTGCTGACATAGACACAGTTCTTTATACTTTAGCCGGTATTATTAATGAAGAAACATGGTATGGTATTAATGAGGATACTTTCATAACCCATGAAATGCTTAAAAAAGTTGGGTGTCCTGAACTTTTGAGAATTGGTGATAAGGATCGGGCCATAAAAATTCAAAAAACTTTGTTTTTGGAAAAATATTCTTTATCTCAAGCAGTGGATATTCAAAGGAAAAATTTAGGTATTAAATCTAAAATTATTCCAATGAGTAATGAACAACCATATATAAATATTATAACTGACCAAGGAAATATGGAATTTCATGAATTTTTGGTTGAACATGAAGGGAAACCTCATGTTTTGGATGTTGAGTTCAATAAAGTTGTTCCATCTGAAGGTTTAATAGCTGCAATTGAAAATTCGGAAATGATCATTTTAGGTCCTTCAAATCCAGTTACTTCAATAGGACCTATAATTTCAATGGATGGAGTTGTAAAAGCTTTAAAAAATGTATATGTTGTTGCAGTATCGCCCATTATTGGTGGAAAACCAGTAAGTGGTCCTGCGGCCAAATTCATGGAGGCTTTGGGTTTTGAAGTTTCATGTGTTGGTGTTGCAAATATGTATGCCCACTTTTTGGACAAGTTTATAATAGATGTGGTAGATAGCCACTCTAAGAAAAAAATAGAAAAACTAATATCCAAGGTTATGGTAACAAACACAAACATGAAGACCATTGATGATAAGGTGATGTTAGCAAGAACAATTTTGGGTGAAATTATATGATACAAATGACTTTAATACAGATTGATAACTATGGACCATGGACAGTAACTCCTACTCCACGAACAGAGGCAGATCTTCAGATTTTGCAGGCACAACTTTATGCTGACCTTCAAAGACAATTTGCAGCAAAACAAGGGCTTGTTTTTTTCACCCGTTTTGACAATATGTTAGCAGTTACCAATAATGTGGATGTGGAAGATCATTTGAGAATTCAAAGATCAATTGGAAATAGATACCCTATAACAGTAAGTATGGGTGTGGGTGCTGCTGAAACCCCTTATGAAGCTCAGCGAAATGCTACAACTTCTCTTCAGGGATACGGTGGTGCACAATCTGAGGAAAGAAGTGAAATTCTTGCTATTGATGATATGGTCAATAAAGAAGATAGTTTTGTACAGATTGCACATATTGATATAAACGGCATTACTGATTCTCTGACGGACATTATACCTGCTTATGATACTTCATTTATAGTTAACAGGGTTCAACACTTTTTGATGAAAAAGTTAATTGAAAAAGGATCTTTACTGTTTTTCATTGGTGGAGATAATTTTATGTCTCCCTGTAATGGTCTTACTCCTGAAGGTTTAGTAAAAATAATTGAGGAAATTAAGGAAGAAACTAATATAGCTCTTAAAGCAGGGGTGGGAAAAGCACCTACAGCTGAAAAAGCAGCTAATTTAGCTGATTTGGCTCTTGAAGAAATACGTGGTGGTTTCACCTATGATCTGGTTCATGTGATGAAGGAATAATTAATAATCATTTTATTAATAATAAATAACATTTTAATTTTAATTTGCTTTCTTTCGACAAGACATGATGAAGACATGATTAATGAGAGTGAGTTTATCAAAGTTTTAGCTCCAATGGCCGGCATTACTGACGGTGAATTTTGCAAAAAAATGGCTTTGTTGGGATTTGACATGGTTACCCTTGGTGGATACAATGTGGATAATCTCACCATAGAAGCAGGCAAAAAAATTATTGCAAGAGGAAGATCTGAATTTGATATAAAAAAAGAAGATATAATACTGGAAATAGAAAGACAGGCCGAAATTATAAAAAATTCTGCTGATGTTTTGGTGTCAGTAAACCTGCGTTCAGTATCTCCAGATCCAATTGTTAAAATTTCAAAACTAAAATGTATTGACGTGGTTGAAATTAATGCTCACTGCAGACAACCAGAATTAACTGAAATTGGATGTGGACAGGCTCTTCTTTCAGATCTTGATAAATTAAAATATTTTTTAAAAGAAGTAGTAAAAAAATCTAGAGCCAGAGTTTCAGTAAAAATAAGAGCAAATATTCATGGAAATGATGACATCCAAATTGCTAAAACTGTTCAAAGCGGAGGTGCAGATTATCTACATGTGGATGCAATGAAACCCGGCTTTGATCTGGCTGACTACCAGCTCATACGAACCATAAAAAATAATACGAATATATTTATCATTGGTAACAATTCTATTCGAAATTTTGAAACAGCTTCTAGAATGTTTGATGCTGGTTCGGATGCCATATCAATTGCTAGAGCCACTATGGGAGGTAAAATTCCCTTTGATCTCTCACTAATTTAAATAATAAATAATCAAATTTTTATAGAAACTAGGTGCATATTATAAATATTATTATACAAACATTAAGAATATATATTCATTTCAATTTAATACAAAAATTGAAGAAAAATATTGATTTCGATTTGAAGGTGGTTGCATGTCATTTATAAAATTAGAAAATGTCACTAAAACTTTTGGCAACGTAGATGTTTTAAAAGATTTAAACATGACAATAGACGAAGGTAGTGTATTAGGAATACTTGGTCGAAGTGGTTCTGGAAAATCAGTTTTAATAAACATGCTAAGAGGAATGAAGGATTACAAACCAGATAAAGGTAAAATTATTTATCGTATTGCCTTTTGTCCAGAATGTGTTAAAGTTGAACCTCCTTCAATGGCAGGAGGAAAATGTTCTTGTGGCTGTGAATATCAAGATTTAAGTGTTGATTTTTGGAATTGTGATCGAATATTGTTCGCAGCAATCAAAAGAAGAATATCTATAATGTTACAGCGGACTTTTGCACTTTATGAAGATGATACAGTTATAGATAACGTTCTTAAATCTATAGAAGGTTTGGATGACGAAGAAAGCACATACAAGGCATTAGAACTTTTAGAAATGGCTCAAATGACCCATAGGATAACACATATTGCACGTGATTTAAGTGGTGGTGAAAAACAGAGGGTAGTTTTAGCCAGACAGTTAGCAAAGGACCCAATAATATTTTTAGCAGATGAACCTACAGGTACCCTTGATCCAAAAACAGCAGAACTAATACATGAAGCTTTGATTGAGGGGGTTAAAGATCAGGGTAAAACCATGTTAATCACTTCTCACTGGCCTGAGGTTATGAGAAAACTTTCAGATTATGTTATATGGTTAGAAAAAGGTGAAATTATCCAGGAAGGTACTCCAGAAGAAGTTGTACAGAGTTTCTTAGATCAAGTACCACTACCAGAAAAGGGAGAGGTATTTAAAAGTGGAGGTCCCATAATAAAGATGGAAAATGTGAAAAAACATTACTACTCCATTGAAAGGGGCGTCGTAAAAGCAGTGGATGGAATAGACCTTGTTGTGGATGAATCAGAGATTTTTGGAATTGTAGGTTTAAGTGGAGCTGGAAAAACCACACTTTCCCGGATTTTATATGGACTAACTGATCCAAGCAGTGGAAAAATACTTGTTGAATTAGGGGAAAACTGGATCGATATGACAGAGAAGGGTCCATTTGGAAGAGGCAGAGTAAAACCTTATTTAGGAATTCTTCACCAGGAGTATAGTCTTTATCCTCATAGAAACGTATTAGGAAATCTCACCGAAGCAATCAGCCTAGAACTTCCCGCAGAATTTGCAAAAATGAAAGCTGTATATGTTCTTAAAGCCGTTGGTTTTGATGAAAACTATGCAGAAAGCATATTATATAAATATCCCGACGAATTAAGTGGTGGAGAACGTCACCGGGTGGCATTAGCCCAAGTTCTAATTAAGGAACCTAATATCATAATTTTAGATGAGCCAACTGGTACCATGGATCCTATTACCAGGGTACAGGTTACGGATTCAATAAGAAAAGCGAGGGACGAGCTCAACCAGACTTTCCTCATAATTTCACACGACATGGATTTTGTATTAGATGTTTGTGATCGTGCAGCCCTTATGAGAGGTGGAAAGATTCTCAAAATTGGTGATCCAGAATCTATAGTGGAAGACTTAACACCTACTGAAAAGAAAAAAATGCTTACGGAGGACTAAAATGGTATGGGATGACTCACCATCACACGTATGTCGCGGAGGAGATAAAAGAGCAATTACATTTTGTTGTCCACCAGTAAAGCCATGCCCTATATTATATGCACTTGAAGAAGCAGGGCTTACACCTCAAGATTATATTGAAAAAAAAGAGGAATTTGGAAAAAAAACTAGGCTGGGTTATGGTGAGGGAACATGTTTTGGATCATTAGTCTGGTGCTGTAAACCTTCAAAGCCATGTCCTTTGAGGGATATGGTTATGAGAAAAATTGAAATGTCCACAGATGAATATATGGAACTTAAAAAACAGTTATCTGAGGAATTGGTTGGAGAAACTAAACTATTTGATGAAAAAAATGTCAAAGCACTTTCTGATGCCTTTGACGTTTCTGAAACAGAGGCAGGTCATGTTCTTCAAGAATGCGGTAATGATCTTAGAACCGCTATGAAACTTTTGAGAATGAAACAAATGGAGTAGCAGGATGGGTTGGACTCCTCTCTTCCTACAAATGGAGAATAAAAATGTTCTAATTGTTGGCTCTGGTGAAGTGGGCAGGAGAAGAGCAAAAAGATTTATTAATGCTGGTGCGAATGTAACTATAATTGGAAAAACAGATGATAATGATTTAAAAAAACTGGGAGCTTCCATCAAATCTGTGGCTGAAATAGATAAGTGGATTGACTGGTCAGATCTGGTGGTGGTGGCCACATCTAATCCGGATTTAAATGAGTATATTTCAACTGTAACTGATAATAAACTAATAAATCGTGCTGATGATCCTGAATCAGGAAATATAATAGTTCCATCATCTTTTTTTATAGGGGATGTTCAGATATGCATATTTACTAAAGGCAAAAGTCCCCTTATGGCCAAACAGTTAAGAAAAAAGATACAAAAAGTAATAAGTAATCATGAAATACTGCAGATGGAACTTCAAGATTTTACTAGAAAAATCATAAAAAATCAAGTTAATGATCAAAAAAAGCGCAAAGAGTATCTTTACCAAATTTTAGATGATAAAAATGTAAATGATTTACTCAACGACGGCAAAATAGAAGATGCAAAGTTATATGTCGCAAATTACTTAGAAAAAAAGTTTAAAACTGTAGAAAAATGAAATTTTTCAACCTTAAATGGTTGGAGGGATTGCTCTGATTCTCAATATAAGAATTGATCATAAAACAGCAAATATCAGTACCATAGAAAATTTATCTTCGCAGATGGATAAATTAATTGAAGAAATAGATAATAAATGCGGTGTAACTGAGCTAATCCAGATAAAAACATGTAATAGGGCAGAAACTTATCTAGTTTTAGAAAATAATGATATTAAAGGTATTGATTTTAATAATTTTATAGTAGAAAGTAATGAAGATGCACTAAAACACCTGTTAAAGTTAAGTAGCGGCTTAGAATCTATGATAATAGGTGAAGATCAAATTTTAGGGCAAATTAAAGATTCTAAAAATAAATCACTTAAAAAAGGATTTTCCGGTAAAATTTTGAATACGGTATTCACTAAGGCAGTTCATGTAGGTCAAGTTGTAAGGAAAAAAACTAGAATTAACAAGGGATCTATTTCTATAGGATCTGCTGCTGTGGAATTAGCAGAATCTATTCATGGAGACCTTAAATGTAAAAAAGTGTTGGTTGTAGGGGCTGGGAACATGGGCACACTAGTTGCCAGGGCATTAGTAGAAAAAAACCTTAAAGCAATAGTTGTTGCCAACAGAACCTATGATCGGGCAGTTGAACTTGCCAGGGAACTGGAAGGTTATGCTATACATTTTGATCGATTGGAAGAAGCCATGAGTGATGCTGATGTGGTAATTAGTGCTACTGGAGCACCTCACACTGTTGTATCTTATGATCAAGTAAAAAATGCTGTTTCTTCAGAAAAACTTTCTAATATGGTCATGGTGGATATTGCCAACCCACGTGATATTGATGAGAATGTATCTGATCTGGGAGTTAAATTATTTAATATAGACGATTTAAGGGGAATAGCAGATAAAAATAAGAAAATGCGCGAATTTGAGGCTAAACAAGCTGAAAAGATCATAGAACAAGAATTAGAACTTCTTAATAATTCTCTTAAACACATCGAAATTGAACCACTCATATCATGTATTAGGAGAGAAGTTGAGCAGATAAGAATTTATGAAACAGAAAAAGCTCTCCGCATGTTGGGAAATTTAAATGGTAAAGAAGAAATAGTCGACGATCTTACCCATGCTGTTGTAAATAAGGTCTTCCATAGGATCCTCATGAATATTCGCAATGCTGCGGAAAATGAAGAAAAAGAAGTTATAGAATCTTCCTATAAGATTTTCGACATGAAAAAATAGATTTTATGGAAAAATGGAGATAGTTAAGTATATTAATCTTTAGAAGCATTAAGCTTTAAAAAATATTATACAAACATTCCCTTTGGTTCATTTTTCTCTTTTTGATTTAGTTTTAATGCATACTCAAAATGTTCCCAAGTCACCCTATTTTTATCATCAGATATTGCTTTATGCAGGGAAGTTTTCAGTAAACGATCCTTGATATCTCTTCCTGACATTCCTTTGGTGTGATTTACCAGTCTTTCTATATCAACATCCACTTCAAGGGGCATGGACTGCACATAAAAATTGATCATGGCACGTCTTTCATTTTTATCAGGTAATCGGAATTCAATTTCCTCTTCAAATCTGCTTCTTATAGCAAAATCAAGTAAATCTGGATTATTAGTGGCCCCTATAGTTACCACACCATAATTCTGGTCTATACCATCCATTTCAGTTAAAAGGGCGTTAACAACTTCAGATACATCTCCCCTTAATGACTGGTATTTCCTATCCAGACCAACTGCATCAATCTCATCAATAAATATCACTGAAGGTGCAGTTTTAGCAGCTGCTTCAAACAAGTCATGAATTTGTCTGGCCCCATCTCCTACATGCTCACCTATAAGGCTGGTTGCTTTAATTAAATAGAGTGGAACGCTGAGTTCATTGGAAAGTGATTTGGCCAGCATAGTTTTCCCGGTTCCAGGAGTTCCGTAAAATAAGACATTTCTGGGAGCCCAGTCCTTAAATTTATCTGGTTCCTGCAAGTATTTCATTATAATTTTACATTTAATCTTTGCCTGTTCCTGACCTACCACATCGTCCATTTTAATTTTGCTTTGAATTTTTTTAAATTCTTTAACTTCAAAATCCTCAATCAAAAGTATTGATGTGTTTTCAGTTATTTCAGAATTATTAGGATGAGCTTTTATAACTTTAAAAGCATAATCCGGTAATAATTTTTGATCAAATAGGAAAGAACCTTCAACAATGGTTTGACCAGCCCACTGGTCTTTTGCATATAATTCAAAAAGATCTTTGTCAAAAACTTCAATTTTAGGGGTCTCAACCAGGTTACAGATAAAAGGGTAACCAATAGGTTGCAGTACAACTAATTTAGCTTCTTTTTTAGGTTCATTAATTTTTGTTATTGTTTTTTTATCTGATAAGTGATTATTCTGCATGATATTATTAAATTTAATAAAACATCACCATTTTTTTATTTGTTTTAGGATCATATTAATTTTTTTTATAATTTATTTTTTTAGAATTTCATAATACTTCGCCTTGATAAGGGCAGCGTCAATTTCAAGTAAAGGTGTTTCACAGATGATAGTGACATCCCATCCACATTCAATTATCAGTTTTAGTAAGGGTTCTAAAGGAGGGCCGTATTCATCCTCTTCAAGGGTGTGGTGTTTTTTTTCACCAGCATCTGTATATTCAATTTTGGTAAAGTGACAGTGTAAAATTTTAGGATCTAATTTATCTTCTAATTTTTTAAATATTTTTTCGTAGTCATTAATAGTTTTTATACATCCATTATTTCTGGCGTGTATATGGGCAAAGTCAATTGTGGGTTGAAAATTTTCAAATGATTGGCATATTTCTATTATCTCATCTAAACTTCCCAGTTGAGATTTTTTACCGGTAGTTTCTGGTGCAAAATTGTAATCATGAATATCTTTTGATTGAAGTTGTTCCTGAATTTCAGTTATAGCTTCTTTGGCACGTTTCATTGCATCTTTCGCTGAATACTTTGTGTAAAATCCAGGATGAAATACAGTTCTATAGGCACCCATTGCCTCTGAAATCGCGGCCGATTGTACCAGTCTTTCCACGGATCTTTCAATCACATCATCCTTATCTGAACTTAAATTGATATAGTATGGCCCATGCATAGAAACCAGAACATTATTTTTTTCAGAGTTCTCTTTAAGACTTTTTGCAGAACTTTTAGATATTCTGACTCCATAAGTTGCCTGGTATTCATAGGAATTAAGTCCTAATTCATTAATATAATCACAAACTTCTATTGTTTTACCTTTAAACCCCATTGGGTTTCCTGCAGGGCCAAATCTAACATTTTCTGTCATTTTTATCATCATTTATTCATATAACGATTTTACAATAGATAATTTATCAGCTAAAAACAAAATTAGGATATACATTATTATGCTGATATAGATAATAATCATTTGTATTTTCTATGAAAAAATCATAAAATGAAATCATGCGAAAGGAAATGAAATCATGAAAATATACGACATAGCTGTAATCGGAGCTGGACCTGCAGGGTGTATGGCTGCCATTAGAGGGGCACAACTTGGTAAAAAAGTAATCCTGCTGGAAAAAAATAATAAAATAGGACATAAACTTCTTGTAGCTGGTCATGGTCGATGTAATTTTACCAATACTGCTCCATTAGAAGTTTTCCTGGAAATGTTTGGCAAGAGAGGTTCATTCTACCGGGACATCTTTGCTAAATTTTCAAACTATGATTTAATTGATTTTTTTGAAAGTAATGATCTTGGATATAAAGTGGAAGAAAATGGAAGGGTATTCCCTATTACAGAAAAAGCTAAATCGGTAGTAGATGTTTTAGAAAAAGTTTTAGATGAATATCAAATAAAAATCCTGTATAATTTCCACCTAAAACATCTTGATAATCAGGATAATATTTTCAAACTATCTTCAATAGAAAATCAGGTAATTAAAGCACATAATGTTGTTATGGCTACAGGTGGGGCATCTTACGGAGTAACTGGATCAACAGGTGATGGTTTTACTTTTGCAAAATTGTTAGGACATCAAATAACAGAAATGAAACCTGGAGAAGTTCCACTTTTAGTACGTGAAAAATGGATTCACCAATTAAAAGGTGTTACTCTGAAAAATGTAGGGATGAATATACAATATGGCAATAAAATGAAATCTTTAACAAAGGGAAACCTTCTTTTAACACATTTCGGAGTTTCAGGACCAGTTATCCTGGATATGAGCCACACAATTGTGGAAATTATGGATCAATACGGTGATTTGAAGCTCAACATTGATTTTAAACCAGAAATCAAAGAGGATGCCTTAGGGGTCAGGCTGCAGGAAGATTTCCAGAAGTATGATAAAAAGAGTTTAAAAAATTATTTAAACTATCACCTTCCTCAAAGCACGATTGAACCAATTTTAAAGACCATATCTCTTGATCCTCAAAAAAAGCTGAATCAAATCACTAAACAAGAAAGATTCCAGTTACAGAAGACATTAAAATCCCTTCCATTAACAATAACTGGGCATCTTCCACTAGATAAAGCTATGGTTACGTGTGGTGGTGTATCAAAAAAGCAAATAGACCCTCAAACCATGGAATCGAAGCTTGTTAAAGGATTATATTTTGCTGGAGAGATAATTGCGGGATGTGGTCTTATGGGAGGTTATAACTTGCAACAAGCATTTTCCACAGGTTACGTGGCAGGGGATAGTGCATCAAAGAAGTGAACGGCCAGATAAGCCAGCAATCTCTTAAAATTGTATAGGGATTGAAACAAGGAATATATGGTTAATATCAATATTCACATATTGAATTCTTTTTTAATAAATTTTTCAGCTTCTTCATAAGATCTATAGCTGAATTTATACCTTTTATGAACATCTAAAATCTCAGATAATGCATCTTCTACTAAATCTTTATTTTTCCATTGTTTCAAACTGTAAACAACCTTCTCCAAACACCCCTTTTTGTAACTTATCTGGCCAATAACATGTATAATCATATCTCGCACTCGTTTGTTCTCTTCATTTTGAACTTCCTCTAAAAGAGGTAATACATCTTTGGGATGAGTTCTTCCCCTTAATTCAATTCCATGAATCATTTGGCGGCGAATTTCAGGTTGAGAGTCATTTATATATTTTTTTGCGAATTTCAATGTGGGGACAGGATTTTTCTCTCCCATCTGCTTCAGGGCACCGATAATAGCATTCCTAATCTTAGGGTTTTCATCTTTTAAGGCACCTTCCATATTTCCCATTATTTTTTCTGCATCTAACTTACCAATCTCGCCCCAGGCGTAAACTACAGTCTGTCTTACTTCAACATCTTCTTTTTGAAACATTGATTCTAAAATATTTAAAATAGTAGTCTGGAAATCTTTATTAGTGTTATATAACTTTCCAATAATCAAATATACGTTTTTCCGGATGTAAATATCATCATCAGAAGCATATTTTAATAAAAAAGGGTAATCGAAGTTCACAGGCTTTTCTAATTCGTTTTTTATATTATCTTCCATCTCCTGGACAATTTCTTTTCTTTTTTCTTTGGAAAAATCGTAAAAGCCCATTATAACTCTCCAATCGATCTTAGTGCTGTTTATTGTTTAAATAAATAATATTGATATTATATGCTATCATTCCCGCCCATACCAAACTTAGCAAGACAGTTATCCATTCAAATAAAGAAGCAGAAATATTCATTTTGAGTATGTAAATTATGATAAACATTATATCAATAAAAACTACAAAAAAACCGTAATAAGCTATTTTCTTTATGAATTGGGAATGGTTGAGTAAATAGATATTACTTAAGATAAGGGTGAACATGAGAGATAAAAAGAACGACGCTGACCAGATCCAATGTAATGGACCATAATCTTCAGAGAAAACTCCCACCATGATTAAGGAAAATGAAGCATAAATTCCAACCAGCTGCGAGGTAATTAATAAGTTTTTTCCATGTTTTCCTGTTTTATACCATATTTTGAAGCCATAAAAAAATAAAATAAGGAGCAAACCAGTTATTATACATCCTAAATTGAAAAATATGGCACCATTACTGTTATAAGAAGAATTTCCAAGGTCGCTTAAATAATTGTTCAGTGGATTGTAATCTCCTGAAAACATTGAAACAGCAGTAAATGTAAAAATAAGGAAAATTAGAATTGCTAATACACCAGTTAATGACACAAATGAAATATTATGGTTTTTCATCTTTTTCAATTAATTATTTATAAAAAAATAAAAAAATAGGGGATTTTTATTATCCTCTCTTTTTATAAGATATTCATAGCTTTATTTGTTTTTTGGATAGATTTCTGTGGATCATCTTCCATTTCAAGCATGGCCCTGATGGCATCCACATTTTCGGGTACTACATCAGATTCTTGATGTATAGCTTGCATATAATATAATTCTCCGTCCACTATGTTTAGAGACTCTTTCCAGACTGCTATTTCAAATAGGTCGTTTCTTGATCTTCCTAAATCTTTAGCATACTCCATGATCTCTGCAGTTGAACCTAAACCTTTCGTTGCTTCTACTAATATTACTCTTGGAGTTTTTTCTAAAGTATCTATAATTTCATCCAGCCCTACGTCAGATTCTAATTCTACCATCAAATTGTGCTGGTGCATAAGTGTGGTTGGAACCAGTAATGCTATGGTGGTTATGTCCATGTCATAAAGAACGGTTTGAAGATCAGGACCGTGGTGAGATGGTACTGTTGGTGGATTAGGTACTATTGCATTAATTGGTCCGCTTTTAATTTGTGCAGGATCTGCACCTCTTCTTACCATAACTGCTCTTACCTTTTTTATTCCACATAAATCGTCAATGGGTTGGAGAGTTCTACACAGTCCGGTGGTGTTACATGAGACTACTCGAGCATAATCTGCCCCTAACACATCTGCGTAATTTGAAAATGAGTTGAAGGATAATCCAATCTGATCGTGTTTTTCTCCACCTTGGAATATTCCTTTGAGTCCTATTTTCTCATAAGTTTCCTTATTCTTTGCACCTATGCCTCCCGGCGTGCAATCTACAATTATATCCAGTTTATCATAAAGATCATCAATGGTACCACTGATTTCCAAACCAGCTTCCTCAAATAACTTTACTCTTTCGGGGATGCTTACATAAAGATCAAAACCCTTTCTTATAGCCAGTTCTGCTTCAAAATCAGGCTTAGTTTTGGTGACACCAACAATTTTCATATCGTCCTGAGCAGAAACAGCATCTGCAACTCTTTTACCAATAGTTCCATATCCATTAATTCCAACAGATTTCATAATAAACCTCCTTTATAAGCTTTGCATCATTTTAGCTGATGGTTCATTTTTCTAACAATGGCTATGTTTAAGGTACTATTTATTAATTTTTTATTTTTTTGCAGGAAATTTTTGCATAAAATTCCACTAACTAAAAGGGATATTTTGTGATTAAACGTAAAAAACGTTAAAAAGGAATAGATAATGTTTAAATTTAGTATAAAAATAGATTCTCCATATTAATAATTAATAATCTATATTTTTAGAATTATTTATCTATTTAATGCATAAAATAGTCTAAAATAAACTAAACTGCACATATCCACTTTTGTAATAGATAACCAGTTAAAAAAATGATAATTAAAAAAATAGAAAAAATAGGGGATTGACCAACTTATTGCTGGCCATACTTAATTTATTATTGTGCTGATTCCATAGACTCTAATTTTTCAGGGAAATATGTGTCAACAACATATTCCAATCCATATTTAGAGAAGGACTGCTGTTCTGCCTTTTTGCCAATTTTAAGCATTTTCTTAATCTCAACTTTCCAGAATTCATCCTTATAACGGGGATCTTTAAGAAGTTCTTTTAACCTTAAAACATCTATGTCCTTTAAAGGATCGGTTGGAAGTTCATAGTTTATAATATCACTGGCAGTTACTCCTAAAAACTTAGCGTCAGGTGTTGCCAGTTCATGATTTACGTGGGCTAGTTTAGCACTTCCTGAGATAATAACCATGGCAATGTGGAATCCCCATGGATCTCCGTCGTTACAAACATAGACTGGTAATTTCAACTCTTCATTAACTCTTTTAAGGAATCTTCTGGTTGCTCTTGCAGCCTGTCCTTTTAGTCCTACAATAAGGGTGTCGAACTTTTTATAGGCATTTTCCTGGACCATCCGGTGGAACATACCCATGGTTTCCACTGCTATAACCCGTTTAACATTATGGTCTACGAATTCAACCTCATCAATTGTGGGTGAAATAGTGTAACCAGATTTACCGGATTTCATAGCATTAATTTCAATATCTCCCTCTTGTATAGTTAATTCACCATAAACAGAGGCTCCATCCTCTTCTGGCATTAATCCAAGGTCTTCACGGGTCATTCCAAGGGTAACTTCCAGGTCTTCACCTACAATGTTAGATTCCTGCTGGTCACCAAAGTCTACATCCCATCCTTCGGAAACATAGTACATCTCCCTCAGGGTGGCAGTTTTTTGTGTTCGTACTAATTGTTTGCAGAAGTTAGCCATGTAAACCATTTGGGCTATCTTTTTTATCTGTTTAACATTTCCCAGAGAACGCTGACCAAAACGGTCTCCTAAGACGTAATGCCTTTTAATGTCATCGTAAACAATGTTAGATGTACCACGGGATGGAACTTTTATGGCTGGGACATTCATTTCCTGTACATCTTCTATTATCATCTCACCCAGGCTTTTTAGTTTATTGATTGCAATATCCTTCCTATTCATCATCTAACTCCTCTAATATTTTCGGTTTTCTTGTAACCTTGGATAATACATGGTCATATTCAGGGACATCTGTTTCGGCTAGAACTGCTGCTTCTTTTAATATAAGGGGCACATAGGTTTCAAATACTTGGGAACGCATTGCTTCCTCTTTTTCAGCCTTTTTAGCCCTTAAGTATTTCTGCAGTTTCCTTGCAATTTTCATGGTTGATTGTCTAACTTCATGGAGAATTTCAGGTTCTGGTGCCACGCTTTGCTTTCCAGTTGACAGATATGGAACATTGGTTGATACAATATTCACAAAGACAGTGATGGGTGCATTATCTAAATCACGTATACCATAACGTTTCCAGTCTATACTTTTCAGACCTTCTGTTATGGCACAACTTCCTTGATCAAAGGTTAAGGGAACTCTATTGGCAAATCTCATAATCTCGGCTTTCTTTTGCTCGCCGATCAGTCTTCCAGATTCTCCTCCATATGATATACCCGACTCAATAACAAAGGCCACTCCTCCTCGGTAGGTGACAGGTTTTCTGGTGGTTGCCGCAACAAATTCTGGATTCAAAATTTCAATCATACCCTTTTCAACCTGTTTTTGACCTATAGGTATTAAACCAGAGGTTGGTGGGGCCATGAAATCCATTTTTCTAAAGGTTTCCACAATTTGTTCTGCTTCTTCCCATTTCATGTCTTTAGGCCTTTTGTTTAGATCTATTCCAGTGGTCTCTTCAATTTCATTTACCCGTTTAGTGGACATTCTGGAAAGATTACTGGTAAGCATACTTCTAAATCTGCGTTTATCAGTATGTTTAGCCATAAATATCAGATCATCAGCAGTAACACCACGGGGGTGAGGTAAAACTTCCTTAGGAAGTGGAGGTATCTCAGCGCTGGCCCTATCAAATAGATAAATGTGTCCAGTAGGATCTCTAAATGTAATTTTAGCGTGAGGATTAGCTATCATGGTTCTTCTTATGTATTCATATGCTCCCTGTTCACTTAGAGAATATGAAACATCTTTAAAATGAAGTTCTATACATACACCAGTTGAATCAAGCACTATTTCTTTTTTGTCTAATATTAGGCCCTGATTCTTTTTGACATCCATTTTGAATGTCATTTGAACTCCTTTTATTTCACCATTTTCTTTGTATCCTGATGTTATTTTAGCTGGCTTTCCAGTTGTCATCTGGGATAATAATACACAGCCACTACATCCTAATCCTTGCTGTCCTCGGGACTGAATATTTCTGAATTTTGATCCAGCAAACATGGTACAGAAAACTTTGGTTATAAAAGCTTCTGGAATACCAGGTCCATTATCACGATGTCTTAAAATGTAATGATCTTTATCCAATCTTTTCAGGTCTATTTTTATTTCTGGTAGTATACCTGCTTCTTCAGCAGCGTCAAAACTGTTGGTTATTAATTCGTGGAAAACCATTGTAAGTGATCTTATTTTACCAGAAAATCCAAGCATTTGCTTATTTCTTCTGAAAAACTCTGATGCTGTAAGTTCTTTAAACTCTTCAAAGAGTTCTGAAGCTTGTCTTTCCAAAATTACCCTCCTTGAATTTTTATTATTAATACTGTTATATTATTTATTACTATACATTTTGGAATTAATTTTTATTATAGTTTCATTTATATCTATTTATTACTTTATTATTATTTTATTCAGGGGAAACTGTTTTTTGAAATTCTCTTAACTTGAATTCATGTCTTTTTTTCTCTAGAAATGCATAAACAGTTTTGTGTCTGATTCCCTGTAAAATCATTTCTATTGCTTCTTTGGCAATCATTATTTTTTCCATATCTCCAATTAAAGAGACGGTTTTCCCATAAACAGAAACGTCAGTATCGGTCATTTCCTTGATTATCTCTCTGGTTCTTCCTTCTTTACCAATTATCCTACCTTTTTGTCTTTTCATGGCTTTTTTAGATTTGCCAACAAAATCAGGTAACCTGATTACATCGAATAGATAATTATCATCAAGAAGTTTGAGAGCAATCTCTGGGCTGAATCCTCTTCCAATAGCCCGAACAATATTCCTTGTTTTCCATATTGAAAGAGGATCATCCATTTCTGGTGTGGGAGAAATTGATATGCTGCCTGTTTCACTTTCAATGTTTATCTGGGTATGGGTAAGTTTTTCAAGTTCTTGTTTAACAATACCTTCCTTTCCAATAACTACTGCTACTCGCTCTCTAGGTATTTTGAGATATTCAGTGTTAGGCATCTTTTCACCTCTTAAATAAATTTAAATTAATAGTAAATTTACTGTTTGATTGAAATTTCTAAAAATATTCAATGCATATTAATTAAAATATAAAAGTCAACCTTATCATTAATTATATTATAGTACATATTTAAATTTAGTACATATTTAAGATAAACTTTTCTATAGTTTTCAAGGGTATTAATCCATAATTTCTGCTTTAATTTCATCTTTAGTAATTGAAATACCCATTTTGTTAAAATCTCGTACTATATTATCAATATCTCTATCTAAAAGCTCTTTAGCCATAGGATGATCTGTAACCATGCCCTGGGATATATCAATTATAACGGGTTCATCCTGGTTAATCAAAATATTAAAACCAGATAAATCGCCATGAACTAATTTAGCGTCTTTATATAACATTTTGATGTATTTGATTACTTTATTTAACACTTCATCTGGTTTAGAAAGGGATACTTCTTGCATAGGTAGTGCAGGATTTCCTTCGTCATCCCCAATAAATTCCATGATCAGTACATTATTTTTGGCTATCATGGGCGTTGGAACTTTAACTCCCACACCCCGGGCTCTTTTAAGATTTCGATATTCTTTAGTAACCCACGCATTTACTAGTTGACGTTTGTTGGATGTTCTAACACGGAATCGGGGGTCTCCCTGAATATAATTTTTCATTTTTTTAAAATCAGAGGTAGTAATTCGATAGATCTTAACGGCTACAAAGTTACCATCATCGTCAATACCTTTAAATACATTAGCTTCTTTTCCAGTGCTGATAACGCCATATAACTGATTTATGTATCCCATTTTTGCCAGTTTATATAAAGTTTCTAAAGTCTGCTGGTCAAATACTTCACTACCAACTCTCTTATCTTCAATACTTTTGATTCGTTTTTCAGCGAGCATTTTTCTTAAATCAGCATCTGCTTTGGAAACTTTTGAATTCATTAAAATGAGCCTCTTTTAAAGATTTATCCATCAATAATAATAAGATGGATTTTTATTCTACACATCTTAAATATAATAATAAGCTTTTTTAGGTACCATTAAAATTTTTAAAAAAATTAATTGGTTATAAAAACATGTTAAAACTGTAATTATTCTAAAATAGTTATCATAAATAGTCAAAATGATTAAAGATTTAAAAAACCTCTTTTTTCAAGCCAGTTAGACTCGGTACGGGTGTATCTCCAAATAACATCCGCTTTCTCATCACTCTGGAAGTCCCATGGTTTAACGAGAACCACGTCACCTTCCCTTATCCAAATCCTTTTTTTCATCTTTCCTGGAATTCTTCCCAGCCTTATTTTGCCGTCAGCACATCTAACTTTCAATTTACCATGGCCCAATATTTGTTCAACCACTCCAGGTATTTCTCCCCTGCGGGGGGTTCTCACTCTTCTTACGCCTTGATTAGTATTATCTCCTCTCTTCAAATACTCTCCTCCTTATTTGGTTTGCAATTAAATTTTTTTAATGATTCAATTGATAATTTATATATAATTAGTATTAGATGAACAATGTATATAAATCATATTAAAAGTGGTAAGAACAATTTAACTAAATCATATTAAAAGTGATAATATGGGAACAGAATTTTTAAGTATTAAAGACCCGGCAGAAGTAAAAAAACTCATAAATAATCTTCCAATTAAAAGAAAAACTGAAAAAGTCCCAGTTAAAGACGCTTATCAACGGGTGCTGGTTGAGGATGTTTATTCACAAATAAATTTACCGCCCTTCAACAGAGCTTCTATGGATGGTTACGCAGTTATTGCAGAGGATACATTCATTGCAAGTGAGGAAAAACCCGTAAAATTAAAATTAGTAGAAATAGTAAAGGCTGGAACTATTCCCAAGAAAAAAATGGAGAGCGGAGAATGTATTGAGGTAGCTACAGGAGCGCCAATGCCCTCCAATGCTACAGGATTGGCTATGATTGAATTTACTGAAAGAAAAAATGATGAAATTTATATTTATGAAGCCACTCCTCCTGGTCAATACATTGCCAAAGAAGGGACTGATCTTAAAAAAGATGAAATAATCTTATCCAAAGGCAAACTGCTAACCTCAGATAAAATAGGTGTTTTAAGTGCTGCAGGCATAAAAGAAGTTACAGTTTACTTTAAGCCTAGAATTGCTGTCATTTCTACAGGCAATGAATTGATTGGTCCTGATGAAAGGATGGAGTATGGAAAAATATATGATATTAATTCTGAGACCATCTCAAATTCAGTAAGATCATGTGGTTGTCTGCCTATAAAAGCAGGAATCACTAAAGATAATTATAGTGATTTATCTGCTAAAATAAATGAATATTTAGATGCAGATTTGATTATAACTTCTGGAGGAACATCTGCAGGTACAGGGGATGTACTTAGACAAGTTTTAGATGATATGGGTGAAGTATTTGTACATGGGATTGGTGTGAAACCTGGAAAACCTGCAATTGTTGGTAAAATTCAGGATAAAATAATTTTTGGCTTACCCGGGTATCCCGTATCGGCTTTCATAGTCTTTAATGTATTTGTTGCGCCTTTTTTAAGAAAAATGGCTGCTGTTCCCAATATACAAAAAAATGATGTTTTAGAACTTAAAATTTCAAGAAGATATCACTCTTCTAAGGGTAGGGAACAATATGTTTTAGTACAGATTGAAGATGATCTAGCTCACCCCATCATGAAAGATTCTGGTGCAATAAAGGCACTTGCCGATGCAGATGGTTATTTTAAAATACCTAAGAATGTTGAAATAGTTGATGAAGGAAGTATGATTAAAGTGGAAAGTTTTAGTCAGTTAGCTCCTTAAATAATACTATTTCAATTTATCTATTTTATCAAATGGTTTACTAAGTGGTTAATATCATTAAAAACTTTTTCTTCACTGAGTCCCCCAATTTCTGGCCTTTCTATAATCACTACATCTAAACCTAGTTCTAGAGCCGCACTAATTTTAGAGGGAGTACCTCCAGTTAAACCACTTTCTTTTGTGATCATAAGGGATACTCCATATTCTTTCATTAAAGCCATGTTAAATTCCTTTGAAAATGTCCCCTGCATTGCAATTATATTTTCCTGGCTTAAACCGAGATCTAGACATTTATTTATTGAATCCAGCACAGGTAGCACCCTTACATATACCTTTTTTCTATCAATTTTTTTTAGTATATATTCCAGATTTGAAACACCAGCTAAGTGCATTATTTTTTCGTCACCAGAGGAACTTTCAAGTAAACCTAAGACTATTTTAACAGCTTCTTCAAAGGATTTAGCAGTATAAATATGTTTATTTTTCATTTTTTTCAGTTTAGGCCTTTCAAAACGTATATATGTTACTTTTTCTTTGTGAGCAGCATTTATGGCGTTTTTTGTAGCATTTGAAGCAAAAGGATGTGTTGCATCTACCACGGTTTTGATATCGTTATTTTTTAGCACTTGTTCCATTTCTTCTTGATCTAATCCGCCTTCTATTACTTCGTCTGCTCCTGAATCCTTTGCAATTTTTGCCCCATATTCTGTGGTGGTGGTGGCCAGAATCTTGAATTTGTTAAGTTGGGACAACCTTTTTATAATGTCGTATGCATCTTTGGTTCCAGACATTACCATAATTGATGCATCTTTTGTTTTAGACATCCGACCATTCATTTACCAAATCCTCTCTACTATTTTTTCGCTTATGATAATGGTTGAGGCCACTAACAATATTAAAACCCAATCCATCAGTGATAATGCAACCGTTCTAAATATTCCCTGTAGAAATGGTACATATATTACGCAGAGCTGCAGGAGAAAAGATGCAGCAACCGCGATGATAAGGAATCTATTGGAAAAACCTGATTTTGATTTACAGTTAAATACGTTAAATATCTGGAACATAACAAAAACTGTAAATGCTACAGTCATGGCTTTCAGGGTTTCTACTCCACTGGAAAGTTGGAAATAGTAAAGTGCTAAAGTTCCTATACTCATTACAATACCTGCGAATACTATTCTTAAAAGGTTATTTTTAGGTAGTATGTTCTCTTTTTCAGGAAGCCTTTCCATAATATCAGTTTCAGGAGGTTCGATTCCCAATGATTGGGCGGGAGGACCGTCCATTATTATATTGATCCATAATATCTGAATAGGGTTAAACGGTATGGGAAAACTCAGAATGGAAGCTGACACAATGGTCAAAATAGCACCCACGTTGGTTGAAACTTGAAACTTCACAAAACGCCTGATATTATCAAAGATGGTTCTTCCTTCTTTCACAGCCTTAACAATTGTTGCAAAATTGTCATCTTGAAGCACCATATCAGAGGATTCTTTAGCAACATCAGTACCCGTACCCATGGAAACACCAATAGCTGCTTTTTTTAATGCAGGGGCATCATTTACTCCATCACCAGTCATGGAAACAATGTTTCCCTTTTTCTGGAGCGCTTCTACAATTCTCACCTTTTGTTCTGGGAAAACTCGGGCATAAACCTGAACATCATCTACCATTTCTTCAAATTCTTTTTCATCAATTTTATCAAGTTCAGGTCCATTTATTACTTTTCCTTCGGTCAAAATACCAATTTCTTTAGCAATAGCCGCAGCAGTATCTTTATGATCTCCAGTTATCATTATCACCCTAATATTGGCTTTTTGACATATTTTAACTGCTTCTGCAGCTTCTTTTCTGGGAGGATCCATCATACCTACCAATCCAACAAAAATAAGATCCTTTTCTAACTCTTCTTTATCAGAAAGATTTTCATCCTCACTTATTTCACGATAAGCTAAAGCTAGAACCCGCAAAGCATTACCCGTCATTTGATTTAATTCACTTAAAATTTCCCCCTTCACAGCTTCTGATAATTCAGTTATATCTCCTTCATGTTCTATTCTATTGCATTGTTTTAAGATGATTTCAGGAGCACCTTTGGTTAAAAGATAGTTAGATCCATCCATATCATTTATGGTAGTCATCCTCTTCCGGTTACTGTCAAGAGGAATTTCAGATACTCGGGGATATTTTTTTTCCAGTTCTTCTTGCTGGTATCCATTATCTTGGGCAAACATTAGCACGGCTCCATCAGTAGGATCCCCAATAACTTTACCTTTTGATAGATGGGCATTGTTACATAATGCACATATTTCATAAACCCTTTTTGAGGAGGTTATATGGGTCTCTCGGACAGTCATTTTATTTTTTGTCAAGGTACCTGTTTTATCAGTGCATATGACTGAACATGATCCCAACGTTTCCACTGCTAAAAGTTTTCTAACCACTGCATTAGTTTTAGCCATTCTCTGCATTCCCAACGCCAGTGTGAGCGTTAAAATGGCAGGTAAACCTTCTGGAACCGCAGCAACAGCCAGAGAAACAGCGGTCATAAAAGTTTCAACCAGAGGTATTCCCTGTAAATATTGAAGGGCAAATACAAATCCACATATTACTACAGCAATAATACCTAATGTTTTTCCTAAGCCTGCTATTTTTTCTTGTAGAGGCGTTTTTGCATCTTCGGTTTGAATCATCTCTGCTATTTTACCTATGCTGGTGTTCATTCCTATTTCTACAACAACCCCTTTACCATTACCCGATACCACCTTAGAATCCATCAAGGCCAGGTTGTTTATTCTATTTTCTTCAGATTCTATTAATTCTTCATTTTTAGAAACTGGCATAGATTCTCCAGTTAGGGCAGACTCATCTATTCGAAGATCTGAACTTTTTATTATCCTTAAATCTGCAGGAACACTATCTCCTTCTTCTACAGTTACTATGTCTCCTAATGTAAGCTCATTCGATAAAATTTTCTGTTTTTTACCATTCCGTATCACCACAGCTTCATTGGAGATTAAGCTTTTTAACTTTTCCATAGCCTTTTCAGCACGATATTCCTGAACAAATCCTACTATGGCATTGATGACAACTACAAATAGGATAACAATTGCATCTATTTGATCTCCTACAAAAAAAGCTGCTATGGCAGCTACAATAAGTAAGAGTATTAATATCTCCTTAAATTGCATTAAAAACAGTTTAACAGGACCGTCCTTTTTTTCTTCGACTAATTCATTTTTTCCATATTTTAAAAGCCTTTCATTGGCTTCTTCACTAGTTAAACCATTTTCTGTAGTATTTAGTTTATTTAGTGTATCTTTTATACTAAGATTCTGCCATTTCATTTGAAACACATCATGTAAAAACTTGCTTTTTTATAGTTAATTAACTTGAATTCATTATTTTTAGATTTTTTTAAATTTATTTTATTGATATTTATAAATTCCGTTGATAATGGTTTTATTATCAGATCTGAACCGGTTTTAAGAGCTAAATTTGCTAAATGTTGGTGAAGCTCTGTGGGTGGTCTTATGGAATATATCAGGGTAGATCCTTCATATATTTTCAGATCTGGTCTGGTTACATCATCTTCTGTGATCGTGTGATGGCAAGGTTTAATATCGGTCATGATTATATCCTTATTTAAATATTTTTGTAAGTTTTGGGCTACTTTAATGAAGTTTCCCACTCCAACTTCCACTATCTTGTTTGCATCTGAGTAATTATTGATAATATAACACGAGAAATCTTTCCACATCTTACCACTGGAGATTATATGATTATTAGAGAATTTCGGCTACCTGATCTTAAAAGGGTTTTAGAAATTGAAAGAATGTCCTTTAATGATCCTTACCCTGCAAGTATATTGAAGGATATATATAATTTAGGTGCAGGATTTTTGGTTGCTCAGCAACATAATATTATTGTAGGATATATTATATTTTGGATCAGATTTGAAGATGAAGGTCATATAATATCCATTGCTGTGGATGAAAAAAATCGACGAATAAATGTTGGAAAAAATTTGGTAGAAACAGCCATACAAATCTTCAAAAAGTATGATATAAAAAATATTAAATTAGAGGTAAGGGCTAAAAATAAAGGGGCTATAAACTTTTATAAAAGCTTGGAATTTAATGAAGAAAAAATTGTTCCAGGATATTATGAGGATGGAGAAGACGCAGTTTTAATGTATAGATGTTTAAAAAATGTTAATAGTGATTAAATTAGATGTTAAATGACATAGCTCTAAAAAACATTAATAGAATCTAAATCTTATTAGGAATTTATCAACATTGTAGAAGACTAAAGAATATAACTTGGCAATAGTTAGTTAAAGGTTTAAAATGCAGTATATATTATAATTGTGGTGATTGGATGGTAACAAAGGCAAAGATGGCTTTAGAAGATGGTACAATACTTAAAGGAGAAGGATTTGGTTATAATACAATAAAAACAGGGGAGGTTGTTTTTGCAACCGGAATGACTGGTTACGTTGCATCACTCACTGATCCCTCTTATAAAGGTCAAATATTAATGAATACTTACCCATTACAGGGAAATTATGGGATTAATCGTGATTGGTTTCAATCAGACAGGATACAAGCTGATGGTTTTATAGTAAGAGAATTATGTCAAAATCCTTCTCATTTTTCATCACAACAGAGTTTATCTGATTTTTTAAAGGAATATAAAATTCCTGGAATTTCAGGGATTGATACCAGAGCTCTTACCATCAAAATAAGAGAACACGGGGCTATGAAGGGAGTTATTGCTACTGAAGATATAGATGACGAGGAACTTCTTGAACTTGCAAAAAATCAGCCCTCCATTGTAGATCTGGACTTAGTGGACATGGTATGTGTAAAAGAACCCAAGGTTTTAGGCGAGGATTACAAACATAGAATCGCAGTCCTTGATTGTGGGATAAAAAATAATAGTATAAACGCTTTTCTCAAAAGAGAGGTAGGTGTTATATTACTGCCTTATAATACTCCTTATGATGAACTACTTAATTTTGATCCAGATGCGGTGCTGGTTTCAAGTGGGCCTGGAAATCCTGCTCGTGTTTCTCAAACAATAGAATCAGTAAAAAAACTTTCAGAAAAATTACCTATATTTGGAATATGTTTAGGTCAACAAATTATATCTCTGGCCTTCGGTGCGAAGATATACAAAATGAAATTTGGTCATAGAGGTGTAAATCAACCAGTTAAAGATTTAAATTCAGGTAAAGTTTCAATTACATCTCAAAATCATGGTTTTTCTGTTCAAGAAAGTTCAGTTAAAGAAATTCCACTTGAAGTTACTCAGATTAATTTGAATGACCATACTGTTGAGGGAATAAAACACAAAGAATTACCTATCACCAGTGTGCAGTACCACCCTGAAGCTGGACCAGGACCTCACGATACAGATTATACTTTTGATAAATTTGTGGATATAATGAAATCGTATTAAAATTACTTTAATTCGAAAAATTACTTAAATGTACATTAATGGAGTAAATAGCGTAATAATAAAAATAATAAATACGGGGATGTAAATGCAAGATCATAATATAAAAAAGGTGCTAATTATAGGATCCGGCCCTATTCAAATAGGTCAGGCCGCTGAATTCGATTATTCAGGGTCACAAGCCTGTAAATCTTTAATGGAAGAAGGAATAGAAACAGTACTTGTTAATAGTAATCCTGCAACTATTCAAACTGACATGGATACAGCAGACCGTGTATATGTTGAACCTCTTACACCAGAAATTGTGGCTAAAATAATTGAAAAGGAGAAACCGGATGCTGTTTTGCCTACTATGGGTGGACAAACCGGTTTAAACGTGGCAACGGGATTGGCTGAAATAGGAGCATTAGAAGGAATTAAAGTTATTGGTTCATCAGTTGAAACTATTAGGAATGTTGAGGACCGGGATCTTTTCGGTAACTTTATGATGGAATTAAATGAACCCATCCCTAAATGTAGAGCAGTTGATTCTTTAGATAAAGCATTAGCAGCTGTTGATGAGATTGGATATCCTATTATCGTACGTCCTGCTTTTACTTTAGGAGGTACTGGTGGTGGTGTTGCCCATAACGAAGAAGAGTTGATAGAAGTGGCAACCCGTGGATTGGATATGAGCTTTATTAATCAAGTTCTCATTGATGAATCAGTTATTGGATGGAAAGAATTTGAATATGAGGTTATGCGGGATAAAAATGATACATGTATAATTGTTTGTAACATGGAAAATCTGGATCCAATGGGTATACATACTGGTGAAAGTATAGTGGTTGCCCCTGCTCAAACCCTAAGCGATATAGATAATCACAGATTGAGAGATGCTTCAATAAAGATTATAAGGGCGCTTAAAATTCAGGGCGGATGTAACATTCAATTTGCAGTTAATCCTGATACTGGTGAATATAAGGTAATAGAAGTGAATCCTCGTGTTAGTAGAAGTAGTGCCTTAGCATCAAAGGCAACTGGTTATCCTATTGCCAAAATATCTGCAAAAATTGCTATTGGTATGACTTTAGATGAAATTCAAAACGATATTACTAAAGAAACACCAGCTTCTTTTGAACCTACTCTGGATTATGTTGTTGCTAAAATTCCCCGATGGCCATTTGACAAGTTCAAAGGTATAAGTAAAGAAATAGGAGTTCAAATGAAATCCACTGGAGAGGTAATGTCCATTGGCAGGACAATTGAAGAAGCTCTCCATAAAGCAATAAGATCTCTTGATATTGGAAGATTTGGATTTGACGAGGTTAAATATGACGAAGATCTCATTAAAAAAGCTACAGATGAACGGATATTCCATATATATACTGCTCTAAAATCAGGAGTTTCAGTTGACAAAATTCATCAGATGACTCAAATAGACAAATTTTTCCTCTATAAATTACTGAACATCATCAATTTTGAAAAAAATCTTAAGGGCGATATTTTTGATGAAAATAATCTAAGAAAAGCTAAAAAGATGGGGTTTTCTGATAAAAAAATATCAGAGTTAACTGGAGTGGATGTGGCAGATATAACTTCCTACAGGAAGGAAAAAGGAATAATACCAACCTATAAAATGGTAGATACTTGCGCTGCTGAATTTGAAGCTAAAACGCCTTATTACTATAGTACTTATGAATTAGAAGATGAAATTACTGTATCTGATAATAAAAAGGTAATAATTATTGGTGCTGGGCCTATAAGAATTGGTCAGGGTATAGAATTTGATTATTGTTGTGTTCACGCTGCTTTGGCACTTAAAGATGAAGGGGTAGAAACTATTATTATAAATAATAATCCTGAAACTGTTTCTACAGATTATGACATATCTAATAAATTATATTTTGAACCACTAACCTTGGAGGATGTTATGGCTATAGTGGACAAAGAAAAACCGGAAGGTGTTGTTGTTCAGTTTGGTGGTCAAACTTCTATCAATTTAGCAGTTCCACTGGCCAGGGAAGGTGTAAGTATATTAGGAACTCCCCATGAGAGCATAGATAGGGTTGAAGACCGAGAAAGATTTACCAAGGTTCTGGAACATTTAGATATTCCTCAGGCAGATTATGGAATTGCAAACTCTTTTGAAGAAGCCAGATTAGTTGCAGAACGTATTGGATTCCCGGTACTGGTAAGACCATCCTATGTATTGGGTGGTAGGGCTATGGAGATAGTTTACGATGATCTGGAACTCAAGGAATATATGAAGGAAGCAGTTAAAATATCTCCCGAACACCCCATTTTAGTAGATAAATTTTTGGAAGATGCTATAGAGGTGGATGTAGATGCATTGTCTGATGGAGAAACAGTTTTCATTGGTGGAATAATGGAACATATTGAGGAAGCAGGAGTACATTCTGGTGATTCTGCTTGTGTTATACCACCTCAAAGTATTTCTAATAATGTACTTGATGTTATTAAGGATTATACTAAAAAATTAGCATTAGAACTTGATGTTATCGGTTTAATGAATATTCAATATGCTGTTAAGCTGGATGATGAAAATAAGGTATACATTTTGGAGGCAAATCCAAGAGCTAGTAGAACCGTACCTTTTGTTAGTAAAGCAGTGGGTATACCATTGGCCAAGATAGCTGCAAAATTAATGATCGGATATAAATTAGTTGATTTAGGATTGACTGAGGATATAAAAATAGATCACGTTGCAGTTAAAGAATCTGTTTTCCCTTTTATCAAACTTCCTGAAGCAGATTCAGTATTAGGGCCTGAAATGAGATCTACTGGAGAAAGTATGGGGATTGATGAAAATTTTGGCGTATCTTACTATAAATCACAGCTTTCAGCCAACATGGAGTTACCAACTAAAGGTAAAATATTTATAAGTGTCAGGGATGCGGATAAAGACAAAATCCAGGATATAACTAAAAAAGCTGAAGAACTTGGATTTGAATTATTAGCCACCCGGGGGACAGCAGATGCTGTTAAAGGTCATGTTAAAATTGATAGAATCCGAAAAATTAGTCAAGGATCACCCAATATTAGGGATGCAATACTAAATGGTGAAATAGCCCTCATTATTAACACTCCTTCTGGAAAGCAATCAGCAGATGATGGATACTTTATTAGAAGAATGGCTGTTGAACTGGGGATACCATATGTCACCACATTGGCTGGTGCTAGGGCTGCTTTAAATGCTATAGAAAATGTTAAAGAAGGAGAAATTAATGTTAAATCATTAAATGATTATCACAATCAATAATTTTTTAAATCAAATCATTTAAGATAATATTACTTCGTTAAATTTAGAAATAATATAGTACTGGAAACATTCATTTCTTAATTTTCAGATTAATTTTCTTCATTTTTTTCAATTTTTTGGCCTATCGCATCTTTTTTGAATTTACCCAGTTAAAATTTTCAGTAAATAATTTTTTGGATATAAAATCTTGAAAATATATAACAAGGGAGAACATAATTCATCACATGTTTGTAATTGAAAATGGTCTGCTTCTTTATGGTAAAAAGATGCAGCCATTAAAAGCTAGTATTGTAATTGAAGATGAACAGATTACAGAAATTACTACTAGTAAAATTCATAAAGGTAAAAAAATCGATGCTAATGGTTTTATTATAGCTCCTGCTTTAGTTAATTCTCATATACATTTAGGTGATTCAGTTGCTAAGGATTTAGGGGATGGAAAAGACATAACCCAAATTGTTAAACCTCCTAATGGTTTAAAACATAAGATGCTTGCTGAAACTCCGCCAGAAGATATTATTAAATCAATCAGGGAATCAATAATGGAAATGATATCTACGGGGACTACAACTTTTGTAGATTTCAGAGAAGGTGGAGTTGAGGGCATAAAATTAATAGAAGATGCGGCAGAGAATTTATCAATACGAAAGATAGTTTTAGGTCGCCATGATTCTTTTATTGGAAATCAAACTAGTGGAGAATTTATAAGAAAAATTGTTAAAAAACTGCTTAAATCTTGTGATGGGATAGCACCCAGTGGTCTTGGTGAAATTAGTGATGATGTGGCTTCAATTATCACTGAAGAATGCAGAAAACAAGGAAAAATTTCAGCAATACATGTAGCAGAATATGAAGAACTTCAAAGAAGTTCTTTAAATGAAAATGGTTCTACAGAAGTTGCAAGGGTGCTTAAACATGGTTTCAACATGTTAGTTCATTTAACAGCACCATTGAACGATGATTTAAATTTGTTAGCAGATTCTGATGCCTCAATTGTATGTTGTCCACGTTCTAATGGGGTTTTGAATGTAGGTATTCCTCCTATAAAAGAAATACATGATCATGGTATAAATACACTTTTAGGCACAGATAATGTAATGTTTAACTCGCCGAACATGTTACGGGAAATGGAATATTCTTTAAAAGTGACAAGAGGATATTATAAAGAATATTTCCCTCCAGAAGAAATTTTTAAGATGGCAACAGTTAATGCAGGGAAAGCATTGAATATGGATATAGGGTGCATAAAAGAAGGGATGCTAGCAGATTTAATTATAGTAAAACAGATATCTCACAATCCCATATTATCCCTTATAAATAGGACTGGAAAAGAGAATATTAAATTTGTGATAAGTGGAGGCAATATACTCAATTAACATGGAATAAATTGATAATTTATCTATTATTAACTACTCTTTCTAAAATGTAAAAATAATAACTATGACACATTGGATATTGTATACAATATTAATAATTTTGGTTCCAGACAATATCTTAAAACATCATTTCATCAAAGCAGTACAATATAAATAATTGTATAATCCATATTATCATAATCATAAATATTAAAATAAACTTTATTTCCCGATATGGAGTTAAAATTAATAATGTATTAGGACATATTACCAAGAGGTGAACTCATGTACAAAAAAATATTATTGCCCACTGACGGTTCAAAATACGCGGACAAAGCTGCAGAACATGCTATATGGATTGCAAGTAAGAGTGGTGCAGAAGTCATAGTTTTAACAGTACTTGAAACATCTTCACTCGCAGGACTGCCTGCAGAAGATCTGATAGTAAAAATAAAAGAGATGTTGAAAGAAGAGGGGAAACGATCTCTTGAGAAAATTTCTGATATACTATCGGAAGAAGAATCTCATAAAGAATTCAATAAAGAGGTTAAAATTACCTTAAAAACCAAGGAAGGAGCCCCAGCTGATGAGATAATCAACATGATCAAGGAAGAGGATGTTGATCTGGTTATAATGGGAACCTCTGGAAAGCATGGTTTAGATAGATTTTTATTGGGAAGTGTGGCTGAAAAGGTGGTAAGATCATCACCCTGTCCTGTAATGGTAGTTCATTAATTGTTCTAAGCGTATTAAACAGATAAAATTTATTTACTAAATTTTTTTATTAAATAAAACTATTAGATGACTTAATAGATTAGTTGGTGTAACAATGCTCGTAAAAGAGATAATGTCAAAGGATATACACTATATCAAAGTTCCAGGTAACCGTTCCACGGCGCTGCGTTTGATGAGAAAAAAAAATGTTTCAGGTGCACCCGTAGTAAAAGAAGGAACTAAAGAACTGGTTGGTATAGTTACACGTACAGATCTGATAAACAATCCTGACGAAGAACAAATAGCTCTAATAATGTCAAGAAACCCTGTAACGACAAGTCCAGATGAAAATGTTAAAGAAGTAGCCAAAAAAATGTTAGATAACAATATAAGAAGAGTGCCTGTTGTTGATAAAAATGAATTAATAGGTATTGTAACTGCATATGATCTAATTGAACAAGCTATTTCTAAAATAGAAATCAAGGATCCAGTAAAGAATTACATGATAAAGATGATTCCCACTACTTGGGAGAGAACTCCTTTAAATGTGGCTTTTGAAATAATGAGGTACTTCAATCTAAAGGTTTTACTGGCATTGAATAAAGATGGTAAATTGTCTGGGATTCTTACTGAAACTGATTTTATAAATGAGAGTGAAGTTGTTTCTGAGAGAACTGTTCATAATACTTCAGTTGGTACGGAAGGGGATAAATGGTCATGGGACAGTAAAAATGTTCTTTATGTAATAAAAAACCATTTACGCTTTTCAGACAAAGAGGTTAAAGATGTTACCACCAATGATCTTTTAACTGCCACCACCAGAACAACAGTTACAGAATGCGCAAGCAAAATGAAACAGAGAAATATCGAGCAAATACCAGTGATTGATGTTGAAGGGGAATTAGTAGGACTGGTCAGAGCACACGATCTTATAAAAGCACTTACTGATTAAGATGACTAATAAATTAACTCTCAAAATAACAGCAGGAACAGATTGGATACGTGTAGCTGCAAAAAATGCAGGTGAAGTATCAATAAAAACTATAGAACTTAAACTTTTAATGGGTCACTGTTGGTGGGAAGGTTTACCTGCTATAGAAACTCTTTTAAATGTTCTGGAAAGCAACTTGAAAGACACAATATCCGAGGTTTATCCTCATCAGGAAATGATATTAGATTATAACATTCAGACTAATGATTCACTTGAAGATGCATCTCAGATAGAAATCCAGATTAATGAAATTTCAGTTGATGAAGAAGAGTTCGGAATTATTGGAGATATATTGTATCTTGAAGGATTAGATAACAGAGGAATATTCAAAAAAATTACCAGTTTTCGCAGAAAAATCAATGAAAATGTGTGTATAAAACTATAGGACTGTTAAATATTCAAGTTAAATAGTATTGTACCATTATTTTCTCAAAAAATTAATCTAGCTAAGTATGTGCTGTTTTTAAGCAATATTCAATTTATCCATGTTCAAATTTTAGTCACACTAAACAATTCTTCTTATATGAGGTAGAATATTAATCAACACATTCTCAGCATCTTCTTTATCCACAACTCGTCTTGCAACTACTTTACCCTTTTTAAAAATAGTGATATTCTTATTTTCCAGTTCTATCATGATTATACCCATATCCACGGAACATTTAGGTTCCCCGAGCAGGGAAAGGGACTTGCAAGTTTTTTCAATATCTATCATGTAGGGAAGCTCAGTTTCAAACATAATCTTATTCTTCTCGTCTTTGCACGGTTTATAAACTACAATATCTTTTTTATAAGTATCATAACCGTTAATATCTAATTTTATTCTTTTAAAACCAACAGAATTTAATTCAGATTTAATATGATTGATTTTTTGGATATCTAATATTTTTTGAAGATCATCTACCTCAATAGTTGCTGTATCTTCATCATCTCTCACCCGGACTGTTTCCATTTGGGAAATATTTCTAATAAGGGATTCCGCATAATTTATTCTGCTTATTTTTTTTGTAGTGATTTCCTGCCCTTTTGGAATTCGAGTGGCAAGACAAGTAGTTGATTTTGAAAAATCGAGATTCATTAACTTCAAAGCTTCCATAACATCTTCACTAGTCATACCAGCCAATAAAAGAGGACTTAATACTTTATTATCAAAGGTCACCATGATGCCGGGCCGGTCCTCTAGTAAATCGCTGATATTTGTCCCATCAACAATTTCCTCCACACCTAATTTTAGTGCTTCTTCTTTTAACTTAGCGTACATTTTGTTTTTACAGATATAACATCGGTTAGGAGGATTTGATTGGAAAGATTTGTCTTGTAAGAAGTTTTCCACTATAACTTCATGTTTTATTCCAACTTTTCGAGCGATCTCTCGGGCTTTGGTTACACATTCAGATGGTAGGACACCATTGTCAATGGTCACAGCGATTGCTTCTTTGGAAACTTTTGAAGCTATTTTTGCAATTAAAGTACTATCTGAACCTCCGGAAAAACCTATTAAAACCTTTTTGTTTCTTAAAGAATTCCTGATTCTTTCAATTTTTTCATTGAGCTTCATTAAAAACTACACCACTTCCACTTGTAAAAAAAATGATTTTTATTCAATCTACAAAATTTATCAATCTTTTAATATATTTTAAAACTGCTATAGCGTCTTTAGTTTTTACATCAACTTTATTCTCATCTAAAAATTTTTTTAAATTCTTTGAACGATTTTCATTTAATACATTAAAAATAATGTTGTAATTTCTTTTAGGATAATAAGTAGATTTTAATCGGCTTATTATTTCATTAAATTCATTTTTAGTTATTATTCCTTGTTTTAATGTTTTTTCCAAATTATACTTCATACTAATAAAAGCTTCTGATAGCTGCTGCATATTTTCTGGATTAAAAACCACAGCCACATCATCGTCTGACTCGATTGAACCAGATTTATACTGATTATAAACGTATCCAACACCAATCATTCCTAATTCATCCAGTTCAGAGGCTCTAAGTGCTCCCATACTTGCACCACCCACTATGATTACATTTTTATTCAGAGCATCTAATATTTCTCTATGGGAAACTGCAGGTTCTTGATGGAAAACTCCATCTATAATACCTATTATCTCTGCCCCATTATGTATAGCAGTAGTTATATCTCCACGCTTAACAGGTGGATGATATTCTGCTTTTAATATTTTTAGAGCTTGTGCAGGATGCAGAGAGGGGCCAGTAAATACAACAATTTTTTTTGTCATTATATTGAGATAATTTTAACAACATTTTAATTTTTCTTATTTTTGACCAAAACTTAGTTAATGGAAAAAATTTTTTAAAAAAAGTTAGATAGATTACCTATCAAAAAGGGTGTTTAGATTTGTGTAAAAAGATGATTTTAAATGTTAATTTAACAGTCTTACACCTTTTCTACCGGGGTCTACTGAAAAAACTTCTAATTCTGGTATAATTACTCTTACCACCGGTATTTCTATTTCTTTGCGGCTGAGATCTACAAATAAAACTTTTTTAAATCCTTCTCTGCCTAAAATTTTAAGAGAATTTTCAATATCAGTCTTAAATGATTGAGATGATCTGTTTTTCATTCCATTCAATGAGACGGTTTTTTCAGATTCACCAAACCAATGCTTGTTGATCCTTTTCATTCGCTCATAACCAGCCTTCCTCATGAAAACGGCCCTCACAGTGTCTTCTCTGGTTCCATGTATCTGGGTTGCTCTACTCTGGGCAACCTCAGTTAAAGCCCTAATTGCGGCAATTTCAGGATCAAGGTGGGTTCCAACTCCTAATGTTAGAAGAGCAGGGTCTTTCAGGACAGTATCATCAGCAACCGCGGCAATAGTGGTTGCTTTAATATCAGCAGTTAAATCCACCAATTTAACAGATATTCCCTTTTCTTGGAATTTAGATACCAGCTCTCTTATTATAGTATTTTCAGAATCAGTACAATCTATTTCAGGCTTTGATTCACGTTTTGCTTCAAAAAGACTCCATGCATCTCTTTCAATAACCTCAAGTATCCCATGAAATATTGCTTCTTCCAATTCATTTCCAGAGGCAAGTCCATTGGTGTTTGACTTGAATAGACTAAAAGTATCAGGAGCCGTGAATGGATGATAAACTGCATTAGCCGGCACTAAAAATTCCTGGTCATTTCCCGCATCAATGGATTTAACCCACAATAATTCAGTTTTTTCAGCATCAAAAGAAATTTGGGGTAATATCAACGATTCGGGATTTATAGAGTTTTCTAAGTCATTAAAATTTCCAGAAATAAATTTTTTTGATAAATCTTCTTTTTGAATTTCAGCAGAATATCTCTCAAAAGCTTCCATCATAGCTGATGCTTTGGCTTGACTTTTGGTAGCACCTTTACCAGCATAAATACTTACTGCACCTTCTTCTGCAGAAGGACGGATTGCTGAATAAACTGGTATTCCTAATCGGTCAAGATGGGTAATTTCAGCAATTCTAGTAATCCCTGCAGCCTTAAGCTTATTTTCTACCCTTTTTATTGTCTCTTTAGGGGCAATAGATCTATGGGTACAACCAAAATAGGTTACTGGAATATCTGAGAACATTGATTACCACTCAAATCTTCAATTTTTTTGTTATTTATAGTAAAGTTTACTATGAGAAACTATTCATCACTTATTTATTATTTTATTAGAAGATGATAATCTTTCTGTTAACGGATTTTTACTTAAACCATATATCTTAAAGTATGTTCAAATTAGTAATCCAAACATTAAACTTATCATGAAAACAAATGCAATAGCCATAGTAACAATCCAAATTAACGGATTCCATCGGAATACTTTTGCACCATCTAGAACACTGATTGGTATCAGATTGAACACTGCAAGAAAACTATTAACTGATGCTCCCAGATAACCTATCTCAAATATAATTCCATTCGAAGCAAATGGAGTTAGTAATAACCCTAAAAACATGAGAGTTAGAGCAATATTTGTTAACGGACCTGCAATGGAGATTTTTCCATTTTGATCATCTCTTATGTGATATCCATGTATATAAACAGCTCCTGGTGCTGCAAATACAATTCCAAACACGAAGGTTGTAACTAAAGCTAAGATCAAACCTTCTATCCACATTTTATATTCAGCATAGAAACCGTATCTTATAGCTACAAATTTATGGGCTAATTCATGTAAAACAAAACCTAAACCCACGGCAATTAATGTAATGGGCATTAATGTTAGGGCTACATTAATATTTCTATTACTGAATACGTAAGCAAATACCAATGCTATTACCAGCATGGAAATTACAATATCTCTTATTTCTTTGGATGTGAATTTTACCATATTTTACTAACCTTAATTTGTTACCTATATAATGGTTTCTATAATTAACCTTTTTTATTAATCATTAAATTTCACAAATAAGAATGCTAACTAAGTGTATATTATACCAATTAGATATCTAAAAAAGAAAAAAAGTGGTTGCATTTGTTTTTGGTATCTTAATTCTTTAAATTCAATCTTAAATTCAGTTTTATCAGTTCTGTTAATTATTAATGATCCATCAATTTGAGTTATGAGTATACTTAACTAATTTTAGACCTAATAATTCGGTTTTATAAAAATGAGTAATTTATTTTACCAATTGAATTTAGATTTAGTTCATAAAATAATTAGATTTAAATCTATAATTATTCCCAATTATAATATAATTGATATAAAATAGTTATAGTAAAAATTCAAGGAGTTAATTAATGCCAAATATTTGTGAATTCTGTGAATTGGGAACCTATGGCGACTTTATTGGTGAATCTGATTATTGGACAATTTTTTTGGCTCCTAGTCAGCGATATCTGGGAACCTGTGTTGTGGTTTTAAAAAGGGAATGTAATGATTTAATGGAATTGAATACTGAAGAATGGGTTGATTTTGGTGGTTTAGTCTCAAAATTAGAATTGGCATTAAAAAAAATATTTAATCCTGCTTTGTATAATTGGAGTTGCTTTAAAAATGCTGCGTTTCGATCCAGTCCATCAAATCCTCAAATTCACTGGCATTTTATTCCGAGATACAATGGGAAGGTTGAATTCATGGGATTAACCTTTGAAGATCCTGATTTTGGATATATACCTCAACCCGTAACAAGAATAATTCCTGATAAAATTAGATCTGAACTTTTGAACTTAATAAAAGTCAATTTATCGCTATAATATTGATCTAAACAAAATATTTATAATCTTATGGAGAATTAAATGCAACTTAACAATATATTAGAAAAATTAAGTTCTAAAAATATGGATGCTATGGTTGTTTTAAAACCAGAAAATATCACATATCTAACTGGTTTTAAACCATCAAGTTTTTCTGTTTTATTATTAAAAGATGATCCTGTTTTATTTATTTCCAAAATGGATTTTGAAGATGTTCCTCCAAATTTAAATTTTTCTGTTGAGGAATTCACTTCTTTAAGTAATTTAAATGGATTTTTAAATGAAAAAATGACCTTTTTGGGTGTTGAAAATTCCATACCTTTAGGTGTATGCAAAAAAATTAGAAACGATTTTAAAATCAAGATAACCGATGTTATAGACACTTTTAGGCGAATTAAATCTAAAAAGGAAATAAAATGTATTAAAAAGGCTATAAATATTGCTGAAAATGCTTTTAAAAATACCCAGTTGGAAGGTTCAGACAATGTGGTAGCCGCAGAGTTAAATTATAACATGATGGTAGGAGGTTCATTGAAACCAGCTTTTGAGACTATAGTAGCATCTGGAACCGTTTCAAGTAAGCCTCATGCCAATATCCAGCAAAAATCCTTAGAAAATCCGGTATTGATGGATTGGGGTGCGGTTTATAATAATTATTGTTCTGATATTTCCCGAACCAGAGTTGAAACTGAAAAACAGCACGAAATACTTTCTATAGTCATAGAGGCCCAAAAAGAAGCTATTAAAATTATAAAACCCGGAATAAAAGCTTCATATGTGGATAAAATTGCAAGGGATGTTATTGCCGATTATGGCTATGGGGATAATTTTATTCACTCAACTGGCCATGGACTGGGAATGGAAGTCCATGAAGGTCCTTCTTTATCCAAAAGAGAGGAATTGAAAATTGAAAAAGGAATGGTACTAACAGTTGAACCGGGTATCTACATTGAGGGAGAATTCGGTGTAAGAATTGAGGATGACATCTTGGTTAAAAATAGGGCCAAGGTTTTGACCAAGTTAAATAAGATGATTTAGATTTTATAAAAAATTAAATTCAAAAAGTTAAATTTGTAAAATTAATTCAAGATAATTAAAAACTAAAATTCTGGACTTGCTTATCATTATATTCGACTATAATAAATTAATATAATAAATGATTATATATTATTAACTAATAAATAATATATTAAGGTGTAAAAATTGGCTGCTATTCCCGGTGTTTTAAAACCAATATCTAATGTCATTGAAGGCATAATACCTAATCGCTTTCTTATTAAAATTCAAGAAATATTGATAAGAACAGGGATGTATGTAAGAGCTTCTGAATTAATAACTCTAGGTTTGCTCACTGCATTGGGAGTGGCTATACTTGCTTCATTTTTATTTGCCCTATTTGGATCAAATCCAATTTTAGGATTTTTAATAGGTTTTGTTGCTCCTCCGGCAATTATAGGGATTTATATATTCTTTTTAATGGAACGCAGGGTTGACGCCGTTGAACAGGGGACTCCTGATTTTTTAAGGCAGGTCGCATCATTACTTCGTGCAGGGGTGGGTCTTGAAACAGCCTTAGAAGATGTTTCTAAACATGGGGGAGGACCTCTAAACGACGAACTTAAAAGAGCAGTTATCGAAATTAAGATAGGCAGAACATTTGAAGATGCAATTTTGTCAATGGGTGAGCGATTACAATCTAAAAATCTTGATAGAACCTTCCGTATGATCCTTGAAGGGCGTAAAGCTGGTGGAAGTTTATCTGATGTAATCGAAACAGTTGCAGAGGATTTAAGGGCTGTTTTAGCTTTAAAAAGAGAAAGAAAGGCTAATGTTATGATGTCTGTAATGTTTTTGGTAGTTGCTGCCATAGTAGCCGCACCTTTTGCTTTAGGAATGATAATGGTGTATTCGGGGTTTATAGAAAGTTTAGGAAAACCCAACCCCTTACTTGAATCTGCTGTAACTGCTGCAGGAGGATATATTATAATCCATTCCATAATTGCCGGACTTTTGATTGGAGTTATTATGTATGGAAGTGCTAGAAAAGGAGTGAAATTTGCAATACCTTTGGCAATAGCTGCTTATGCCATTTTCTATTTTGTGGGAACTTTTGCATCTATGTTCTTAAATTTTTAGTTGGTGTTATTATGAAAATAATTAATGAAGAAAGAGCACAAGGCTCTGCAGAGATGATACTAATTTTTGGTGGAGTTATTGTAATTGCAATAGTGGCTGCAGTTTATTATCGAACTTACTTGACTGGACTAGGTAACGAGATAAACACAACTGATGTGGAAAATGTTACAAACTCTATAAGTAATCTTAAAAATTTATTCTAAGAATCATATCTTTAATAAAATAGGTAATTATTCTTATTTCTGAATATTAAATTTAATACTCATTTAAAAAAGATATTATTTATAATTTTTATTAAAAAAGTTAGCTAATCAATTTTCGTTTTATTTTAGTTTATCTTTAAAATATTTTAAGAGGGGTATAATAAATGGAAATGTTAATCAATGGGCAATTAATTGATAAAAAAGAAAAAATTGATGTCAAAAATCCTTTTAATAATGAATTGGTAGACAGAGTTCCTGAAGGAAACCGAAAAGATGTGCTAGATGCAATAATAGCAGCTAAAAATGCTAAAAAGGCAATGAATGATTTATCTGCCAGAAAAATTTCTGAAATTTTGTTTAAAATTAGCAGGGAAATAGAAAACGATCTTAAGAAGTTCGCAGAATTAATAACAATGGAAACTGGTAAACCAATTAAAGACGCAATTGGAGAAGTTAAACGTTCTATACAAACTATTGAGTTAGCTGCAGAAGAATCAAAGAGAATTTATGGAGAAACGATTCCACTGGATGCTAATATCGGTGGCAAAGGTTTCATAGGTTTTACCATGAAAATACCTTTAGGAGTAGTAGGGGCAATAACTCCCTATAATTATCCTATGAATCTGGCTTTACACAAAATTGCACCGGCAATTGCAGCTAAAAACACGATTGTTTTAAAACCAGCTACACAAGCCCCTCTTTCTGTTCTTAAATTAGGACAGCTTTTTTCAGAATTTTTACCTCCAGGAGCTATAAATATTGTTACTGGAAGGGGGAGCGTTGTAGGTGACGAAATAGTGAAAAATTCCAATATCGATAAAATATCTTTCACTGGAAGCGTTAAAACCGGTATTTCCATTTCTAAAAGAGCTGGTTTGAAAAAGTTAACTATGGAATTAGGGGGAAATGACCCATTAATTGTTTTAGATGACGCAGAACTTGATGAAGCAGTTATAGCAGCAGTAATGGGATCATATTTAAATGCGGGACAGGTATGTATTGCTGTAAAAAGGATTATTCTCCAGAATTCCATAGCAGATGAGTTTGTGCAAGATTTTGTTAATAAAACAAAGCAATTGAAGGTAGGAGACCCAATGAATCCTAAAACTGATGTAGGCCCATTAATCGATGAAATTTCAGCGATTAAGGTTGAACATAGGGTTGATAGTGCCATAAAAGAAGGTGCGGAGCTTTTATGTGGTGGCAAACGGGAAGGTAATTTTTACATGCCTACGGTTCTGGATAATGTTAACAGTCAAATGGAACTGGTACAGGAAGAAACATTTGGCCCAATTTCGCCAATTATTAGGGTAAAAGATGTTAATGAGGCTTTAAAAGTAGCTAATGATACAAAATATGGTCTGCAGGCAGGCATATTTACTCAAAATATAAAAAATGCCCTTAAAGCTGCTGAAATATTAGAAGCTGGCTCAGTGTTGATAAACAAACAATCAACTTATCGAACAGATAACATGCCTTTTGGTGGCTTTAAAATGAGTGGTATGGGTAAGGAAGGTGTGAAATACGCAGTTGAAGATATGACAAAAACAAAATTAGTGGTTATTAATACTAATTAGTAATCTTAACCTTTTTTTATATATTTTAGGAAATTATTTTAAAAAAGATTCAATTAAATTTCTTGTTTCATTTAAAGCTTCTAAAGGAATTCCTTTTGGCATTGAACCTATTTCTCCCTGGAACTCAGTTAGTATTCCAGAATCCACACCAATAAACATTCCTTCACTACTGACACCCATGAAATTTGCTGGAGGTAATAAAGATACAGCAACTTTATTTCCTTCTTTTACACTTAAATCGTTAGTAACGACAGTTATAGCCCTATCTCCTATATTTACATTACAAACCATTAATGTGTCTGTTTTAGGGTGTTTACCTACGCTCATAATTTTTCCAGTTTTAATATCGATACCTATAATGGGGTCATTGATTTTGCCAAGTTTAAAACGGTTTTTAAGATTTTTAAATGTATTCAAAAAGAATTTAACTTTGGTTATAGATTCTTCCACTTTTTCTTTTTCGTCTCTTTTAACTTGTTCTAAAAATTTACGATTCCAATCTTTTCCACCTAATGATTCTTGGATTATTTCAGTTTTTTCTTCAAGAACAACTATTTTTGGGGAATTGATTAAATCATGAGGTTCAAGGTAAGAATAATTCAGGGATTGTATTTCTGGTATCATCTCCCTTGCATTTTTAAGTGCATTTTGTTTATTCCAATTACCCTTAAAATTGGCCCCTTCAATAGTTTTAATGAATAATTCAACGGCTTTTTCACATAATAATAATCTATAATCTTTACTCGTATCCCACATTTTATCACTATTTATTGAAATTGATTTTTGTTTTTACTCAAAATATAATACATAAGTTCGTTAGTACAGGACTATTTTTTGAGTTGGATGTGCCTAATTAACCTAATTACTATTAGTTTATCACTTCTAGTTAAACTAAATATTTTTTTAAATATTCGCATTGTGTTGAAAAAAATTCAATTTAATCATAAAAAAATTTATGTAATATATTAGTAACTTATTATTCATAGCTAAGAACTAGTTAAAAATGCAGTGATTTATTGTGACATTAAGGGGTTTGTATGTCTTCTGCAAAAATTTTGATAGTTGAAGACGAAGGATTAACTGCAATGGAACTTCAACGAAAATTGGAATATTGGGGCTATGAAGTACCAACATTTGTTTTTTCTGGAAAAGAAGCTATAAAAAAAGTTCAGGAAATAAATCCAGATTTAGTTTTAATGGACATTGTTTTAAAAGGAGAAATTGATGGGATAGATGCAGCTAAGGAGATAATCAAAAGTTTTCCAGTACCAATCATATACTTAACTGCTCATGGGGATGAAAAAACCTATGAAAGAGCCAAAATGACTAAACATGCTGCATATATTTTGAAGCCATTTAATGAATTAGAATTACATAGAATCATCGAAACAGCTATTTATAAGGGTAATTTGGCAAAAAAATTAGAAAAAAAGGGAAAATTAGTTGATAAAAGTTTTGAAGATTCTCGTGGGGTAATTATTACTGACAATGATGGTTATGTCCATTATATTAATAAGGAAGCTGCAAATTTAACTGGATGGAACAAAGAAAAAGCTTTAAACCGAAGTTTAAGTGAAATTTTCACAATTGAAGATGTTAAAACCAAATCCAGGTTAAATCCTATTAATTTACTAATGGAAAATTTTAAAGGTTATTCTACACTTATATCTAAGGATAAAACACAAAAAGATATTGAATACAGTTTAGAACCTATTGTAGATGATTTTGAAGAGTTTTCAGGATGCACCCTAATTTTTAAAGATATAACTAAGATAAAACTGGCAAATGAACTCGATTTTATTTCTGAAAGCGAGAAACAATTCAAAAGTATTTATGTTCAATCTTCAATTCCATGTGGACTTTTTGAATCAGATGGGAACTTGTTGGATGCGAATAAACCCTTTTTAAAACTTATGGGAACAGATGACATTTCAAAAATTAGAGAATTTGATCTCTTTAATATTTTGAATTTATCTCCACATGAAAAAAATGAGTTAATTGAGGGTAAAGCAGTTGAGTATGAAACTAAATTTGATGATATCCATCTAAAAATTATTATTAATCCTCTTTATTTGGATGAAGATGTAATTGGTGGATATCTGCTACAAATGCAGGATATCACTCACGAAAAAATCCATGAAAAATCTTTGAAAAAGAATGAAAGTGAATATAAAGAAGTATTTGATAGTGTTAATGATATTTTTTGTGAAATTGATTCAAAAATGAATGTTTTATTTTGTAATAAAGCTTCAGAAGAGTTCACAGACATACCTTATCAACAAACAGTAGGTAAATCACTATTCCAACTTTTCCCAAAAATTGAAGATTCAAAGTTGGCTGAAACATTTAATAAAGCTCTAAAAAATCATGAAACTATTTCAATGGTTAAAAAATGCCTGATCAAAGATGAAACCAGGTATTTACAAATCCATGCATACCCTTCCATTAATGGTATATCAGTTATAATTAGGGATGTTACAGAATTTAAACCTGAAGATGAGTTTGAAAAGAATAAAGAGTTTTATAAAAGTATAATCGACCATCAAAAAGATATTATACTAAGATACTCCCTGGATGGAAGCATAATCTATGCCAATCCAATTTGTTTCCAGTATTTTGGAGCGAATCTTATTGGAAAAGATGTCTCATCCTTAATCCCTGAAGAGGATAGAAATGGATTCAAAGAACACGTGAAATCAATAATAAAACAAAAAAAATTTAAAAACTACCAAACCAGAGTTTTTAATTTAGAAAATGAAATTTTAGTATTAGAATGGACTTTTGATCCTGTAATAAGTAGTGAAAATGAATTTTCAGAGATTCAAGCTGTAGGTCGAAATGTAACCCGATTTAAAGAAACTGAAAAAATCTTAATCCAAGACTACGAAAAATTAAAAAAGGAATATGATGATGAGCTAATCCTAATCAGAGATAACAATGAATCTTTGAAAGCTGAAATTGATAAATTTAAAAACCTAAAATACAATTTAACCAGTGAAAACCTGAAATTGAAAAAAATTATTCAACAACTGACTAAAAAAATCTGATGAACAAAAAAATGAAGCAGATATCCAGGTATCTCAATTAGAGAATATAAATAAATCTCTTACTGAAAAATATTCCAGATTGAAAGAAGAATATAAGGAACAAATTCAAAAGCATGAACTGGAAAATAATTCGTCGAATAAGGAAATTCGTGACTTAAAGAACCAAACTGATTCAATTGACAAAGAATTTAATATATTCAAAAAACATTCTGAAAGCGAAATTGAGAGTTATGTAAATGAAAACGAATCGTTGAGATCTGAAATAGTGGATTTAGGTCATTCTAGAGCAAAACTAAAATAAAAATACTCCAAAATTGAAGAAAAGCATCAAATCGAATTGTAAAATTCTGAAAAGTTAATTAAACAATTAAATTCAAAAATTAATGAATTTAAAAAGAATGAAAACCTTTTAAAGGAAGAGATGGCTGAAGTAGAAAGTAAATTTAAAGAAAAACTCCTGGCTCTAGAAAAAAATAATAAAACCATGGATAATAACCTGTCGGAACTGAAACAACAGTTAAAATCGTTAAATAATCAAAATTCAATATTGAGGGAGAGAACCAAAAAACCGGTGGCAGAATTCAATATAGAAAGAGATGTTTTCACGACAAAACTCATTGAAATGAAGAGTTTGGAGAAGTCTTTATCCAAAAAAATCATGGAATGGGAACTGAAATATAATAAAGACCTTGAAAAATTCCAAAAAAATGAACAGTTTTTAAAAGAATATATATTAGATCTAAAGGATACAAATAACTCTTTACTAATAAAAAAGAAGCAATTAGATAATAGACTTAATCTAAAACTTAAGAAATTCAATCAGGATAAAAAAGAATTAAAAATAGATATTAAAGAGTTAAAAAGTGAAAATAGACATATTAGTGATAGTATAAAAGATAAAAACTCGTTAATAACAGAAATGAATGTACAAATTAATGATAATCTCAGTAATATTTCAAGTTTAATGGGTATTCAGTCTGCATACATCATTGAAGAATTGGCAGATAAATTTAAGGATAATCAAAATTATATAAATTCAATTGCCCGAATTCATCAAACTTTAAATGAATCTAATGATCTGAGATATGTAAATCTCTCAGAATATGTTCTTAACATGGTAGACGAACTCTTTCTAGCTTACGGTATTGATAAAAGAATATTAAAGACGCAAATAACCATCAAAGACGTTCTTTTAGATCCCAAAACAGCTTTTAATTGTGGATTAATAATTAATGAACTGGTTTTAAACACTATAAAGCATGCTTTTTCGGATAAGATGGAGGGTTTACTTGAAATTGAGATTAAAGATCACAATGATTATTTAAAAATGAAAATAAGTGATAATGGGGTAGGTATTCCTAAAAAATTCCAGGATATGGAATCTATTGGGTTAAAAATGGTGGACACTCTAGTGAGACAATTAGATGGTACTATCCAGTTGAATCTAAATTCAGGAACAGAATTCAAAATAAAAATTCCAAAATAGATCTTTCACTATCATTATTCAAGGAATAGAATTTTTTTATTTTTTTAACTGTTATTATAAATTATTAAACCTCAATTTTACTACACTATTTTTTTTCTAATTGTAATTTAGTTAGCTTTTATATTAAATTATTATAAATCCTATTTTTTCAATGTTATTTTGAATAATCTTAACCTTTGAGGCGTAAGGTTTAAGTATTTAGAGTGTTTTAAAATTATTTAATAATTAAATAACATAATTATTTAATAAAACAGTATAACTTCGAACATTAACCTCTTTTTAGAGTTGAGGTTAAATGCAAAATCTGGTGGTGGAATTATGGTTGAATTATCTGGTCTGTATGGTTTAGATATATATACGGTTAGAGGAAAATATGTGGGAAGAGTTCAGGATATAATATTAAACATAAAAAAAGGCAGAGTTTCATTGTTGAAAGTAAAAGCCATGAAACCTGATAAAAAGAGCGTAGGCATCAGAGAAGTTCTAAAAACCAGCATAAGGATAGTTCCTGAAGCTGATGAAATAAGACCCTTAAAAGAGGAAGGAACATTAGACATACCTTATGAAAGGGTTCAGGCTGTTGGCGACATACTATTAATAAGTCCTGATATTCCAGAACCAGTTGCAACTCAATAGGAAGTAGTAAATGAAAGTTGGTATTGTGGGATGTGGCGCCATAGCTAATATTATCACTAATTTTGCCATAGAAGATAAGCTTGGCGTTGAACTAAAATTTTTTTTTGACAAGGATATTGAAAGAGCGGAAAATTTGGCAACCTTAATAGATGGAACTGCTGTTTTTGACATAGAAGATATGTTAGATAAGGTAGATTTGATAATTGAAGCAGCTGCCCCCGATGCAGTAGAAAAAGTAGTTCCTCCCATATTGCAAAGAGGAATAGATGTCATCATTATGAGCGTTGGAGCTTTAATGGATTTTGAACTTAAAAATCGTTTGGAAAAACTTGCAATAGATAATAATGCTAAAATATACATCCCATCTGGTGCAATTGTTGGATTGGATGGTATGAAAGCTGCTTCCATAGGAAAAATTAAAAAGGTTACCCTAGTCACTCGCAAACCACCTAAATCTCTTGGAATTTCAACTGATGTTAAAAAAGTACTGTTCGAAGGCACGGCATCAGAAGCTGTTAAAAAATTTCCATTAAATATCAATGTAGCTGCAGCATTGAGCATAGCCAGCAACAGGGATATTGATGTTAAAATAGTTGTAGATCCCTTAGTGGATAGAAATTTACATGAAGTACACGTCGTTGGAGATTTTGGCGAGTTTAGAACTTCAACCAAAAATATGAGATGTTCGATGAATCCTAAAACCAGTGTTATGGCTGCTTATTCTGCAGTAAAACTTCTTAAAAGTTTTAATGAAAATCTGATTATTGGAACATGAAATTAATTTATTATACTTCTTATTTCTATTACATTAATTATCAAATTGATTTATTCAAAATTTTTTGTACTCATAATTTATGATATTTTTATCAGAATACAATTAATAAAATAATTAATTTCCATTAGAATTCTTGCAGTTAAAGAATAAATTTTAGTCTAGAATTGTCAGAGGGTCATTATATGAGTGAATGTGAGATTTTTTCAAATTTAAAAGTTCCTTGTGGTTCAAAAATTGTAATAAGAATTGATGGTCGAAATTTTTCACAGCTATCTCAAAGATTAGAATTCAAAAAGCCCTATGATGATGATTTCGCCGATAAAATGGTTCAAACCTCCATAGATTTCTTTAAAGAATTTAATCCTCTATTTATTTATACGTTTTCTGATGAAATGAATATTTTATTAGCTGATATCCCCTTCTCAGGACGTATAGAAAAATTAAACTCGGTATTTAGCAGTTTTATCAGCGGAGCGTTCACCAGAACAATTTGCAATGATCTAAAATCCAGTAATTTAAATTCTTCCGTCTGGCAGTCACTTAAACCAATTTCTTTCGATTCTAGGTTGATTCCATTGTCAATGGGTCAGGTGGTTGAATATTTCCAAAATCGACAGGGTGAAGCATGGCGAAACTGTCTAAATGGTTATGCATACTGGACTCTTAGACAAGACTATAAAAAGGAAAAGGCCATTGAAATTCTTAGAGGTAAAAAAAGTAAAGATATCCATGAACTTCTTTTTAACAAAGGCATCAATGTTGCAGAAGTTCCAAGCTGGCAACGGCGAGGTATTGGAATATACAAAAAAGAAACTGAAGTAGAAGGATTTAATCCTATAAGTAGCAAAAAGGTGACCAGTAAAAGATTCAGACTGTTTGCAGATAGAAATCTCCCAATTTTTGACACAGTCTTTTTCAATTCATTGAAAATATAATAAAAACTACCAATGCTTTATTAAGATAAAATTCTATTATGAATTTAGTATGGATATAAATGATTTTTCATATTTAATAGAATGTATTTAATGTTAAAACTCAAATTTATAGGGTACCTGATCAAAATGAAGAAAAATAGTAGAATAGATAATTTTTTATCCCATGTATTAGGGGCTGATAAAAAGAAATTTGAGGAAGTCCAAATCGAGAGAGAGGTAATTGATGAAATTATTAATATTGCCCGTAAGTCTTACCCACAAGAATTTGTAGCATTATTACAGGGCAAAATAAGTAATAATATACTTAAAATAGATGGATTGATCTTTGTTCCGGGTTCTACTTCTGAGGAAGGCGCAGTAATGCAACTTTTTATGATGCCTTTAACCTCTGATGCAGTAGGATCAGTACACAGTCACCCGGGATACAATGCAGGCCCTTCTCAAGCGGATCTGCAATTTTTTGCCAAAAAAGGCCTCTTTCACATGATAATTGCAGAACCTTACACTGAAGAAAGCATCCTGGCCTATGATTCTTTTGGAAATTTAGCAGATTACACCCTGATTTAATCTGAAATAGTTATTAAAGCACGGATTTAATTCATATAAGAGTTATAAACTTAATCGGACCATAAAAAAATATTTTAATATATAAATGTTTGAATTTATCTAAAAATTAATAGAATGAATTAAAAAAATAGTGGATAGGGTTAATTATAGGTTAACTGCCACAGCATCGTATACATGTTCTAATTTCTTTAATTCATTGATTACATCTTGTGGAACTTTTTCATCCACCTTTAAAACCATAACTGCTTCTCCACCCAGCTCTTTTCGACCAACCTGCATAGTAGCAATGTTTATGTTATGTTCTCCCAGTTTGGTTCCTATAGCTCCTATGGTGCCTGGCAGATCAGTGTACTTTGCAATCATCATGGTGCCTTCTGGTTTAACGTCCACTTTATAACCGCTGATCATAACGATTTTTGGTTCTTTAACAAATATACCCTCGACACTCATTTTACTATCTTCAGATGCGACTTCAACTTTTATAAGGCTACTATATCCTTTAGCATCCTTCCTTTTACTTTCAGTTATGATTAAACCCCTTTTTTCTGCTACAGCCGGAGCATTAACCAGGTTCACCGGTTCAGTGAGGATTGGATTTAAAATTTCTTGTAGAATAATACGGGTTAAAATATCCTTTTTGGGCAGATCTGCTAATTCCCCACAGTAGGTAACGTTAACTTCCTGGATATTGCCTTTAGCACTCTGGATGAGGAAACTTCCCAATTTTTCCGATAATTCGAAGTATGGTTTGATGGTTTGAAGTGTTTTAGGATCAAGAACTGGCATGTTCAAAACATTCTTAGGAGAAGCTCCTTCAAAAACTGTTTTTACTTCTTTTGCCACAATAATAGCTGCGTCTCTTTGAGCTTCAGATGTTGAAGCACCAATATGTGGAGTGACAACTACATTGTCCAATTTTAAGAGAGGATTATCAACCGGAGGTTCAACTTCAAACACGTCCAGACCAGCACCAGCTATTTTCCCTGCAGTGAGGGCTTCATAGAGGGCTTTCTCGTTTATGATTCCACCACGGGCGCAGTTGACAATAAAAGCACTATCTTTCATCATTTCAAATTGATCTTTGGATATGAGATGTTTCGTTTCTGGAGTTAAAGGTACGTGTATGGTGATTATATCTGAATCTTTAAGAACGGTTTCCAAGTCAACCACAGTCACACCTAATTCTGTAGCTGCTTCTTCTGTAATATAAGGATCATATACAATTATTTCCATTCCAAATGACTTGGCACGGGTCACAACCTGAGAACCAATTCTTCCCATACCAATAATTCCCATTATTTTGCCGTTAAGTTCAATGCCCATAAACTTACTTTTCTCCCATTTACCATCTTTAACAGACTTATCAGCAATTGCTATTTTCCGGGCCAGTGAAAGTATAAGTCCCATGGCATGTTCTGCTACAGTTATAGAAGTTGATTCTGGGGCGTTAACCACCATTATCCCTTTTTCTGTGGCGGCATGAACATCTACATTATCTACTCCCACACCAGCTCGAGCAATTATTTTAAGCTTTGGGGCAGCCTCTATCACAGCACGGGTCACTTTAGTTCTACTTCTAACAATGATACCATCAACATCTTTAATAACATCTATAAGTTCTTCTTTAGTAATATCAGTATCAACAATAACATCTGCAACTTCTTCAAGTTCAGTGATTCCTTTTTCGTTTATTTGATCAGCGATAAGTACTTTCATTTTATCCATAATATTCACCTTTGATTTTTCTATTTTTATAGATGAAAATGCATTTAATTTCGTATATTAGTATTAGATGAAAATGCATTTAAATTTGGTGACTAATATAATATAACATGGCTAAATTTGAATAAATTTTACCAAGGGGGAAAAACTATTTTTGAAAATAATTCTGTTTATAGTAAAATAGAGAAGTTTCTAGAGGATAAACATTTAATTGTAGCATCTAACAGGGGTCCAATTGAATTTCACCGAGACAAAGAGGATAAAATTGTAATGACTCGGGGTGCAGGAGGACTTGTATCTACACTTCTCCCAGTAATGGAAACTATTAATGGTACATGGATTGCCAGTGCGATGTCCAAAGAAGATGCAGAAGTTGCTAAAACATTTAAAGACAATTGTGTCCCTATTCCTGAAGATAATCCTCGTTTCAGAGTTCCTTTTGTAATAGTGGATCGTGACCGCTATGAAAACTATTACAGTGTAATAAGTAACCCCCTCTTGTGGTTTGTACAGCATTACATGTGGAATCCACCTTATACTCCAGAAATAGATGATAAGATACACCATGCATGGGAAGATGGTTATCTATATGTGAACAAGAAATTTGCTGAGAGAATTGTAAAAGAATCAACTTTTAATGAAAAAGATCCGCTTATCATACTGCAGGATTATCATTTATACCTATGCCCCACCTATATCAGAGAAAAACTTGGAGATATCTTTTTAAGCCAATTTATACACATTCCTTGGCCACAACCGGAGTACTTCTGTATTATACCAGATTACATGGAAGAAGCTATCATAAAGGGACTATTAGCCAATGATATTGTAGGTTTTCACATAGAAAAATATGTAAAAAATTTTTTAAGAACCTGTGAAAAATACGCTGATGAAGTAGATCTGGAAAAAAATGTAATAAAATATGAAGGCCGGGAAATCTATGTTAAAAATTATCCCATATCTGTGGATGACCAAGGCCTTCTTGAATTGTCTAAATCAGAAGAAGTTTCAAAAAAAGAGGAAATAATAAGAAAAGTTAAAGGGGAAAATTTTTTACTTTACAGAACAGACCGGGCTGATCTTAGCAAGAATATTATCCGCGGTTTTAGGGCATATGACTTGTTTTTAGAGAAACACCCTGAATACTTAGGTAATATTAAATTTTTATCCACTGGAAAACCTACCCGTCAGCAAATAAAAGAATATCGTGATTATAAAGAAGAAATAGACCAAGTTATTGATGAAGTTAATAATAAATATTCTACAGATGATTGGAAACCCATTGAACAAATTTTTAAGGCAGATTACTCGCTGGTGGCAGCAGCCTTTAAAAATTACGACTGTTTAATGGTAAATCCCATATGTGATGGGATGAACATAGTATCCAAGGAAGGTTCAGTTATAAATGATAATGGTGGTGTTTTAATATTATCTGAACATGCGGGTTCATATGAAGAGTTGAAAGATTATTCAATAAATGTGAATCCTTTTGATGTTTCACAAACTGCAGAAGCTATATACCAAGCAGTATCTATGAAATCAAAGGAAAGAAAAGAACGCTTATCTGGTTTAAAAGAGATTGTGAAAGAAAGAAACATTTATAACTGGGTTGCCGAACAATTTGATGATATAGAAGAATTATTTAGGTGAATAAAACCTGAAATTTACTCCATTTTTTAATTTTCAAGCAATTTTAGAAGTAAAGTAATATAATTAATATGTAAAAAACTAATTCTAATTATAAAACAATTATTATAAATTGATTCACATGTTTAATGGAAATATTAATATAAAAAATAAAGAAATACCAAAAACTCTTCTTGGAACTTCTCCTTTTATCGGAGCATCTCAGTTTGGACATAGAGCACGTTTATACCAGTTGGATTTATACCAAAAACCCGAAAATATGTTAGAAATAATTAAAAAGTCACATGATATGGGAGTAAAAGGGATCCAAATAATTCCCTATGAAAATGTTATAAAAGCAGTTAGAATGGCCATTGAAGATGGTTGTGAACTTGATATCGTGGGAACCATCCGCCCTGATAAAGAAGATGAGGATATTGAAACATTCTCTGATCTGGAAGCAAGTACTATGCTTCTTCACGCCATAATCACTGATAGTTGGGGTTGGGAATTTGTAGGAGAGAAACTAAATCTTATAACAGATTCTGGTTCCATACCTGGACTAGTAACACATATGCCATTTAAAACTACTAAAAATCTATTAAAATCTCCAATTTTGGATTTATTTGATATTTACATGGTACCTGTTAACAAATTAGGTTATTTGATGGATACAAGCACTTTCATGGAAGACACCCGGCTAGAATTTCGGGAATTAATGTACAAAATTGATAAAATAATTATTGCTAAAAAAATATTGGCTGCGGGCATTTTAAAACCAGAAGAAGCTTTTGATTTTCTAAAAACCTTAGATTACGTGGATATGATAGCACTAGGAATAGCTAGTCCCTCTGAAGCAGAGGAAACCTTTAAGTTAGTTAAAGAGTTTTAAGTTCTTTAATCTTGTAAATTAATAAAAATTGATATATTATTACTAAACCAGATATAACATTTAAATAAAATAATACTTAAAAAATAATCCGATTATAACCCTTTAAAGTGGAAAAAACTTTTTATTCATTCTATTCTATCTTCCCATTACACTAATTCTATTTTTTGTTTTTTGGCAATTTTGAATCATAGATTCGATAAAAAAAGCTCATTAAATAAAAAAAATTATTATAAACTATTTTTATCTTTTTTAACCATTTTGAAGCTATTTTTAAAAGTATTACTTCGTTTCAATTAATAAAATTTAAATATAATCATTAGAATAATGTTCACATAAAATGATTTTTTATTATTAATATTTTAAGAAAATTTTTTTAAAAAATTGGAGGTAATATAATTAAATCACAACAAAAAACAATATTTGCAGTGGTATTGGTATTGGCTGTATTGTCTATGATTAGTACAGTTTCTGCAGCTAATTATGCAGTGAATAATACCACTTATTCTGACATATTCACTTCAGATGGTATTTCAACCACATTTACCCTAGATGGAGTGGAATACACATTTGAGGATGGGGATACCTTCACTTTCATGGAAGGTTTATATGAAAATGTGAAAATTATTTTAGATCGTTCAGTCTCCATCATAGCAGAGGGGAGTGTTGAATTATTTGGTGACGCTGGCAATGATATTATACAGGTTTTAAGTTCATCTGTTAACACCACAGTCTCTGGATTGTCAATTAATGGCTCTATGAGTGTGGATGGAAACAATGCTACCATAAATAATAACACCATTCTTTCCTCTACAAGAGACGGTATCCTTATTACTGGGGATAATGCTACTATTTCCAATAATACAATTAATGACACAAACTTATGTGGGGTGAACTCCACAGGTGATAATGTCCATGTAATAAATAATAAAATCACATATGCCGGTATGGAAGGGATAAATTCGTCTGGAGACTTTGCAAATATAAAGAATAACAATATATCTTCCAGCGGTTCCAATGGAATAAATTCCACTGGAAATAATGCTTATCTTGAGCTTAATAATGTAACATACAGTGATGGGCATGGAATCACCTCCTCAGGAAATAATACAACCGTCTATAACAGCAGAACTCATTACAATGAAAAATCGGGTATTTATTCTGAAGGATATAATTCCAACATAACCTTGAATTATGCTTATTTCAATTATGACCATGGAATTTATTCTAAAGGACATAATACCACAATAAATCAGTGTTATGCCAACTATAATTATAAAAATGGGATATTGATCGATGGAAATAATAGTACAGTTACCAATTCAACTACAGAATTGAATGACTATTCGGGTATTAACTCTAGTGGGTCTGGAAACCGATTTGTTTCAATTAAATCTAGATATAACCAAAAAAATGGTTTTCATTTAACTGGAGCTGATAACAGTATATCATCATCATCAATCTATAACAATACATGGAATGGTGTTTATTCCACTGGAAACAATGTTTTTCTGTACAATATTCTATGTGCAAGTAATGGATATAATGGAATTTATTCTAGTGGCAGTAAAGCTCAAATGTATTATGTTAACTCAACCCTTAATGGTCAAAATGGAATATACTCTAAAGGTAACGATCTCTACATCTTCCTAGTATTAAGTGCCAATCAAAATAAACTGAATGGTATTTATCTGGATGGCCTCAATGCCTATGTAAATTATGTCAGTTCAGCTAATAACAATGGGCAAAATGGAATATACTCCACTAAGAATAATGCCACAATATACAATGCAGTTACTTCATCAAATTCACAAAACGGAATTAGATCCACAGGTTCTGGGGTTAAATTGTTCAGTATAGGGGCAAATTCTAATAAAAATAATGGAATCCGATCTTCAGGTAACAATGCTCAGATAAATGGTGTTAAAACGGATTATAACAGCTGGAATGGTATTTATTCTATTGTGAGCACTGCAAAAATTTGGGATTCATCTGCTAATTACAATAAACAGAATGGTATTTATTCTATTGGGAGCACTGCACAAATTTGGGATTCATCTGCTAATTACAATAAACAGAATGGTATTTATTCTACTGGAAGTTCTGCAAAAATTTGGGATTCATCTGCTAATTACAATAAACAGAATGGTATCCGGTCTTCAGGGTATAAGGCAATCATTTATAGATCTAATGTTACTAAAAATTCAGGTAATGGAATCTATTCAACAGGTTCAACAGTTAAAATCATTAGTAATAAAGCAAAATACAATGTTAACTGTGGTGCCCTTTCAAATGGTTACAATGCGCTCATTGAATCCAATCAAAACTACTATAACAAGTACGGAATATATTCTACTGGATCAAAAGCCATTATTTATAATAATAAGGCGTATTACAACAAGTTACATGGAATATATTCTAAAGGTGTATCCGCAAATATAAACAAAAACACAGCCTATGCTAATAAAGGATATGGAATTTATTCCAGGGGATCCTCAGCATACATCTATAAAAATTCAGCAAAAAATAATTACAAGACAGGTATAATATCTATAGCTAAATCAGCATCCATATACTACAATACAGCATCTAATAATAAAAGTAATGGAATTTATTCATCGGGTTCTTATGCCAAAATTGCTAAAAACACTGCCCTAAAGAATAGGGGTTATGGAATATATGCCAAGGGTAAAAAGAGACAAGTAGCATATAATAAGGCTTCAGGAAATAAAAAAAGGAATTTAAGATATTAAATTCTCTTTTTTCTAATTTTTTTTATTGATTAATTAACCATCATTTTATTTTAGATATAAATACAAAGAATCCCATCTTCAAAAGAGTGTAATACCAATAAAGATGAGTCAAAAAAAGGATTTTTTTTATTAGTTACATTCCTTACGTTCTTTAAGGAGTTTTAAAAATTCGCCAGAGTTTTTCATATCCTCTATTTCCCAGTTATGGACAACTGGTACTCCTTTGATATTATCCAGCTTCTTTTTATTTTCAAAAATGAATACAGAATTAGCACCCGTAATTTCTGATAAATCTTTTACATTTATTGCCATTTTCTTTAGAATATTTTGGGTTCTGTTTTTTTCCAGATTAGTTATCATAGAACTTTCATTATTTTTCTTTTCATTAGATGATTTTAAATCGGGTTTGGCAATTGCGTCAAATGGTGTTCTGTTGGTGGGAATTACTCCAAAACCAAGATCCACCAGTTCCTTAGGTTCATTGGCAGTGTTAATATTCTCTGTCTCCTGGACTGGAGGTAACTTGAAAAGATCTATGGAAAGAGTAATTTTAAGGTTTAAAATGTTTTCCAGCATCATCACAGTTTCAGGATAGGCTCTAGCCAGGCCATGTTCATATTTATATATGGTTTCTCGTGAAACGTGGGCCATATCTGCCAGATCTTTTAGTGAAAGATTTTGTTTTTCCCTTATTTCACTTAAAATATCTCCATCAATTTGTACAAAGTATCCCCCTCGGTCCGCAAATATCTCCGGGTAGAGATCTTCCATAATTATATTTCGAAGAGTTTCAACTGCGATAACGGGAATCCCATGCCTTTCATAAACTACGTCTTCTTCTAAATATTCTTTTTTTGATTTAACACCCACTACGAGAGGGGATGCTAAAAAATAATGTGCCAGTCTTTTAATTTCTTCTGCTTGTTTTCCAGTGAAACCATCAATATTTATTAGCACCTTGAGTAATAATAGAAGAAACTTCTTACGAGCCACCATGTCAAAGCAACTTCTATCATATATATGAGAAGATTCAAAACCATGACTGGAGAGAAGTTCATTAATTTCTTTTAAAATTTCATTCCTTTGCATAAGGATCACCGGTGAAATAAAATGTATAATTTGTATATTGGCATAGATGATACAGATTCCCAGAAAGGGATGTGCACTACTTACATAACTAGTGTAATAATTGATAAACTTAAAAGTTGTGGTTATAACATTGAGGGTTATCCTAAATTAATAAGATTGAATCCTTTCGCAAAATATAAAACTCGTGGAAATGGCGCAGTATCATTTAAAATAAGTTCAAAATCAGAAAATGATGTTGAAACTATTAAAAAACTTGTTCTAAGTTATATTGAAGATTTGTCGGAGTTAGAAGATGAAAGAACCAATCCTGGTGTTGTATTTTACCAAGGTCCAATCACAGAGGAATTAGAAAGATACGCCCTAAAAACCATCAGGGACATAGTTTCAATTACTGAAACAGAGAAATTGGCAGATAAAATCGGTGCAGATGTTTATAAGTTCAAAAATGGCCGAGGAATAATAGGGGCTCTGGCAGCCATTGGATGTCCCCTACCTGATAAAACCTATGAGCTGTTAGCTTATCGCCTTCCTGAAAATTATGGTAAAAATAGAATGATTGATTATGACTCGGTAAGGTTGATGAACGGTAAAACATATCCTGAAACTTTTGATAACTTGGACAATGGTTATATCGCTATAGAACCACATACGCCTTGCCCTATTTTGTATGGTATCCGTGGTGAAAGTCCCGAAATAGTACTTGAAGCCCATAACTTGGTTAAAACTCTGGAAAAGGTAGAAAGATACAGAATTTATGAGACAAATCAGCACACCGACATGCATCTGGTTAAAATAGATAAAATTAGAGATGTGAAGAAATATAGTTGTTATATTGTCCAGGGCACTGTAAATGATGCCCCCCACACCATTGAAGGAGGACATGTTATTTTTTCTTTAAAAGATAGTTCTGGTGAAGTAGAATGTGCAGCATATGAGCCTACCAAAAACTTTAGAGATACTGCAAGGAAACTGATCAAAGGGGATGAATTAATCGTTTACGGAGGTGTTGGTAATATGGGCACTTTAAATATGGAAAAATTTAGTATTCAACATTTAAATGACCTTTACCAGGAAAAAAATCCTATATGCAGTTGTGGGAAAAGAATGAAATCTGCGGGTAAAGGTAAAGGTTTTAAATGTACAAAATGTGGCATAAAACTTCGTGAAGGTTCAAAAATTCGAGTGGAAGTTGAAAGAGATTTAGATAAAGGATGTTACGAGGTACCTCCATCAGCTCGCCGACATTTAAGTAAACCATTGGTAAGATTTTACAGATAAGCCTATAAATTCTTTTATATTAACTAACTACTTTTAATATTTCTTTTATTTATTTATTTTAAATATAATTATTATAAAATTATTATAATTAGAAAATATGAGTTATAGATCTTCTAAATCTATTCTAGTTTAAGTAATGGAGGATTTTTCCAGTTAATTATGGCATGAAATCAAAAGATTTATCCTATAACTATCTTATTTTAGGATAATGATAACTGAAAATTTCGCAGATTTTATTATCTCTAATTCCTATTCTAAAATTCCGGAGGATATTATTGAGAAAGCTAAAACCTGTTTTATTGATTTTCTAGGAATTTCACTTAAGGGTTCCCAAATGAAAAGTGGTTCCATAATTAAGGAAATAATTGGGGAAGGTGATGAGTCCACGGTAATTGGTACAAAAAAGGCCTATGCAATGGATTCTGCACTTGCTAATGGAATTTTTGCCCATTCTATGGATTTAGATGATGGACATCGTTTTGCACAGCTTCACCCAGGGGCATGTGTAATACCTTCTGCGTTGGCGATTTCTGAATCCCAAAATAGAAGTGGCAAGGACTTTTTAACTGCATTAGTTGTTGGTTATGAATTGGCATTGGTTTTAGGCATGTTAGTAAATCCTATTCATCGAAATAAAGGTTTTCACTCTACAGGGACTTGTGGAACCTTTGGAGCTGCAGGAGCAGCTGCTAAAACATTAAATCTTAATAAAAATGAAATATCAAATGCTCTGGGTATTGCAGGCACTCAGGCATGCGGACTTCTGGAATCTGATCATTTTGGTAGTATGGCTAAACATCTTCATGCAGGTAAAGCCGCACAATCTGGTGTTCTTTCTGTACTGATGGCGAAAAAAGGCTTCACAGGAGCAAAAAGTATATTAGAAGGTAATGAAGGATTTTTAAATGCAATGGTCGGTTTTGATCAATTAAATTTAGATCAATTAGAAAATCGGATGGAGCTGGGGAATTATCATATTAAAGATGTATACTTTAAGAAATATCCTGTGTGTCGACATATACATTCCAGTTTAGATGCTCTTTTTTTTATTATCAATAAAAATAATATCGCATATGAAAATATTGAAGAAATAGTAGTAAAAACCTATAAAATAGCTTCCCAACACAATAATTATAGACCTTCTACTATGGAAGCTATTCGTCAGAGTCTGCCAGTAAGTATGGCTTTGGTTGTACGGGGTGTTAATTTGGATCTGGTGGATATAACTAACCATCAAATGGATCCGGAAATAACAGAAATGGCGGATAAAATTATCATAAAAGAAGAAAATGGATTAGAAAGTCTTTATCCTGAAAAAAGGCCTTCCAGAGTAATTTTAAAAACTAAAAACCAGATTTATGATAAAACATTTTATTTACCTCAGGGGGAACCTGAAAATCCATTCCAGCGGACGGATATATTTGAAAAATTTTTTAAATTAAATCCAAAGGTGGATATGGATGTTTTAACAATTATAGATGATATTGAAAAGTATAAAATGCAAGATGTTATGGAAATCATAAACCAGGAATTTATAGGTGCATATTGATATTTTTAATAATTAATTGGTTTAATATCAGGTGATTTTATGGATACGAAACGTTTTTTAACTTCAGTAGGCATTAACAAAGAGGATAACACATTGAATCATTCCCCTAAGAGATTTCCCGACCGGGCCCAATATCGATTTGAGGTGCCAGGGATACAAAAACCGCAGGCCATGCTGGCTTTAATGGATGCAGTAATTGAACATGATCTTACCATCCACAGAGTTACGCAGACTAAAGGCATAATGCTACTTAGTGATCAGGAAATTGAAGAAATGGTGGATATTGCCTATGATCATAGTGTGGAACTTTTTTTAAGTGTAGGGCCACGAGCTACATATGATACCAGTGCATCCGCAAGAACTACCGAAGGGGCCAGAATTGGCTACCGTCTTAGAGGCTATGATAACCTTTATTATGCTATTGAAGATGTGAAGAGAGCCATCCACTTTGGTGTTAGAGGTATTGTAGTATATGATGAGGGATTGTTATGGATTTTGGGTAAAATGCGCCAAGAAGGTGAACTTCCATGTGACGCGCATTTAAAAGTCTCAGCACACACTGGACATGGCAATCCGGCTTCGGCGAAGCTTTTAGAAGGAATTGGTGCAGATTCATTTAACCCGGTCCGTGATCTTCAAATAAATATGATCTCTGCTTTGAGGGATGCGATAAATATCTCTATAGATATCCATACTGAAAACCCCCAATCTTCTGGTGGATTTATTCGGCATTATGAGGTTCCAGATATAATAAAAGTAGCTTCTCCAGTATATCTGAAAACTGGAGGTGCGGTTGCTGCACATCATGGATGGGATACAACCGAAAAACAAGCAAAGGAACGTATAGGACAGGTTGCACTGGTTCAGAGCATGATTGATAGATATTATCCTGATGCTAAAATCTCAGAAAAAGGAACTAGAGATCTGGCCATCCCCAAAAAATGAGTATTTAGTTGAATTTTTATTTATAACAATTCTGGAAAGGATTTAATATATACAATTTAATATGATTATTTAATAGAATTTTATTAATACTGGAGAGAAGTCATGAGTCTTATTGAAATAATAAAAGAGGGGGTTATTGAAGCAAGCACTTCCTTTCGAAGTGATCAATTCAATGCTTATAAACGAGCTCTGGAGAATGAAGAAAATGAAAATTCTTCATTTTTTTTAGAACTTTTAATTGAAAATGCAGAAGTCGCAAGTAATAAAAAAGCTCCTCTTTGTGATGATACTGGTATTCCTCATGTATTAATAGAAATTGGAGAAAATACTCCGTTTCCTATTAATTTCTTTGACGATATAAATATGGGAATAGCTAAAGGTTTGAGAGAATTGCCAGCAAGACCTATGGCAATTAAAGGGAATGAAATTGAAAGGTTAGAACAAATTAAAGGTTTATATGATGATCCAGCTAAATTAGTTCCTCCCTCTTTTATACTTGAAAAAATGGATGGTGAAGGTATTAATATTCATTTGCTCATGTTAGGTGGAGGTCCTGAAATAAGGTCTCGTACTTATAGAGTTTTCCATCAGCGAAATAATAGAAAAGTATTTGAGGAAGTTGTAACATGGTTGAAATCAGAGGTTCCAATGCTAGGGTGTACTCCATGTATTCCGGCTGTGGGCATTGGTAGAACTCATTTTGAAGCTACATCATTAATGCTTAAAGCTATGGCTTATGGAAATTTAGATAAGCAAAATGAATTTGAAAAAATAGTAACTAATGCTCTAAATACACTAAATGTAGGTACAATGGGTATTGGTGGGTCTGTTACTGCACTAGGGTCTTTTATTAATATTGGTCCTCAAAGGGCTAGTGGAGTACGAATTGTTTCTGTACGCCCATGTTGTTGTGTAGAACCACGGAAAGCTTCTATCTGCTTAAATCTGGATAAATTGACAGATTAACACATTGTATTTTTTCGAAATTGTAGGAGTGATATATGATGGCTATTGGTAGGGAAAAATTAGAAAAAATGTTTAAAATCAGTAATTTAAAATGGAGAACCGCCATTACTAAGGTTGAACCTAACAAAATTATCACAAGAGGATACCCTCAAGAAGATTTGATTGGTAATATATCATTTCCAGAAATGGTTTTTATTCTTTTAAAGGGAGAATTACCTGAAAAAAATGAATCAAAAATGTTAGAATCTATTTTAATTTCATTTTGTGATCATGGTATCACCCCTCCTAGCACTCAAACTGCCAGAATAATGGCTTCGGCCGGTTCACAGCTTCCAGCATGTATAGCGGGGGGATTATTAGCTTTTGGTGAAAATCATGCTGGAGCGATAGAAAAAACGATGAAACTCCTTCAAGAAGGAATTGAACGCTCAAAAGATCGAATAGAAGATATTGCTCATGATTTAGTTAATGAGCTAATTGCAACAGAAGAAAAAATACCTGGTTTTGGACATAGATATCATAAAGCTGATCCTAGAGCTCCACGACTAATAGAGTTAGCCAAGGAGAATGATTGTTTAGGTATACACACTGAACTGGCACTAGCAATAGATAAATTATTATCTGATTTAAAAGGCATAAAGATGAATATTGATGGTGTTAATGCTGGGATTTTATCAGATCTGGGTTTTGATTGGAGAACCGGTACGGGTATTTTCATGATCGGAAGACTTCCTGCAATTATTTCCCATGTTTATGAAGAAAAAACCAGAGAAGAACCTTTTAGAAAGTTTTTTGATATTGATGAGATATATTATGATGGAATGGAGGATAAGAGGATATTAGACTAGTTTAATGGATATTTGGGAATATTTACTAATTTATAATAAGTTTATATATTTTTTAATACTTATTTCTAAATTGATTAGAAATAATAAGATCTTATTTTATAGGAATAGGTTCAAATATATATGAAGATTAAATAGTAAAAGATAAATATAATCGTTAATAGATTTTGCATAAACCATGGTGATTCAAATGATAACGATATCGGAAGCCATTACCACGATAAAAAAAGCAGAAAATGATGCTGATAAGCTAATAGAAGATTCGAAGCAGAAATCTTCAGAAATGATAGAAGAAGCTAAGGAAAAATCCAAAGAAATTATTGAAAACGCCAAAAGTGAAGCCGGTGATGACGCTGAAAAGATAATTTTTGATGCTGAAACAAAAGCCAAAAAAGAATCTTACCAAATATCTAATAAAGCCACTGAAGTATTGGAATTAACAAAAAATAAGGCAATCAATAAAGTTGATGAATCCGTGACTATAATTGTTAAAAGCGTTCTATAGTGATACTATGTTTATGCCAGCAAAGATGCACAAACTAAAAATAATAACCCTGGACAAACATGCTGATTCCGCGGTAAATGCCCTACATGAAAAGGGAATTGTGCAGATTCATGACATTTCAGAACGTATTCAACAAGATGCTGAATGGAATCTAATTTTAAATCCTTCTAAAGCAACCCAATATACCAGTAAAATTTCTTCTCTTTTAATGAAAACAACAGGAATTGTTGATTTTTTGGGAACTGTAAGTAAAAGTGATAAAAGTATCCTGGACACAATAAAAGGCTTTATAAGCCCGGAAGTGCCACCTAAGATGGAAGTTCAGGAACTCAGCACTGAAAAACTTATAGATAAAGCAGAATCTTTACTGGGTGAGGTTGAACTTAAAACCAAGGCACTTGAAGAAAGTTTGAGTAAACTCGATTCTGAAAAAAATGAACTGACCAACGGGATAAATGTTTCCCAGAAACTTGAAAAATTTGATATTGATCTAGGTGACTTAGAAAAAACCAAATATACATCTGTAATAGCCGGTAAATTATCTTCAGATGCTTATGATAAATTTTTAACTGAATCTAATGCAGTTACTGATAAGATACTTGTTCTAAAAGCTGATCAAGATAATGATAAAAATGATAAAACCTTAATTATTATTACTTTAGCCGAATTCGGCGAAAAGATATCTTCTATTTTAAGAAAACTCGAATTTGAACGGTTTGAAGTTTCTGGAATTTCTGGTAAACCTGAAAAAGTAATAAAAGAATCAGAAAGTAGAATAAAAGATATTGAAATTGATAAAGAAAAAATTCTCCATGAACTGGCCGATGTAGCATCAAAATGGAGATATGATCTTCTAGTTCTAAAAGAAGAATTAGAAATAGAAAAAGAACGAAATGAAATTTTCTCTTCTTTTGGGGAAACAGAGAATACAGTAATGTTAGAAGCATGGGTTCCTGAAAAGAAGTCTCAGGAAGCTCTTAAAATTATAGATGAATCAACTGATGGCCATTCAGTTGTGGAAATGGAAAATCCCGAGGGTGAGGAAATTCCAGTCCATCTTGATAATCCTAGATTTGCCAAACCTTATCAACTCTTTGTGGAAATGTATTCCCCACCAAGTTATAAAGAAATTGATCCAACAATTCTGGTTGCCATTGTATTCCCCTTTTTCTTTGGTTTTTGTTTAACAGATGCGGGATATGGAGCAGTGATTGCCCTGGCAGGGTTTATAATTTTCAGAGGATTGGGAAAAGTTAATAGTGGAATGCGTAAAATTGGGCTGGTTCTTATTGCTTGTGGTGTATGGGCTGTAATTTTAGGTCTTTTGACCAATAGTTTGTTGGGAGACTTTTTCCCCAGATTCTTTGGATTGCAACTCCCTACAGTAATTGCACCTATTGATTCGTTTAAACATCCAGAAAACATATTAATCCTGGCTTTAATTGTAGGTGTCATTTATACTACAATTGGTCTGGTTATAGGGGCCTACAACAATATAACTAGAGGAGAAGTAAAAGAAGCAATGGGTAATCAGATTGTATGGCTTGTAATGCTACTGGGAGTTGGATTATTAGCCGCATCGTTCCTGTACAATATAGGTTCAATTTACATTGGTGGTGCAGTAATTGCTGTGGCATTCGTGATGTTGTTGTACTTCAACAAATTGTTTGGACTGATGGATGTTTCAGGATTCCTTGGAACTATTTTGTCTTACGCCAGGTTGTTAGCATTGTGTTTGGCAACTGGTGGTATAGCCATGACAGTGAACATCTTGACAGGTCTCCTTGGAGAGATGATTCCTTATGTAGGATTTATCATTGCACCTATAATATTTGTGTTAGGACACATTGCCAATGGTGCTTTCCAAACACTTGGAGCATTTATTAACGCTCTTCGTTTGCATTATGTTGAATTTTTCAGTCAGTTTTACATCGGCGGAAGCTCTAAATTCAGAGCATTTCGTGCAAAAAGAAAATTAACAAAGATAGTTAGGAGTAATTAGGAGGTAAAATAAATGGTAGAAATTGTTTTAGGTACAGCTTTAGCAGCAATAGGCGCAGGAATAGCCGTTGGATTTGCTGGATTAGGTTCAGGTTTAGGTCAAGGTATTGCAGCAGCCGGAAGTGTAGGTGCAGTTGCAGAAGATCCAGATATGTTTGCTCAGGGAATTCTGTTTACTGCGTTGCCAGAGACACAGGCTATTTACGGTTTCTTGATTGCTATATTGCTCATGGTATTCGGTGGAATCCTTGGTGGAACAAATACCTTAACTGTGGAAGTAGGTCTTGTAGCAGTAGGTGCAGGGGCTGCTATTGGTTTTGCAGGATTAGGTTCAGGTATGGGTCAAGGTATGGCTGCAGCATCATCCGTAGGTGCAGTTGTTGAAGATCCAGACATGTTTTCACAGGGAATTCTGTTTACTGCGTTGCCAGAGACACAGGCTATTTACGGTTTCTTGATTGCTATATTGCTCATGGTATTCGGTGGAATCCTTGGAGGATAATCAGATGAGTTCCGGGGCAGAAAAAATAGTATCAAGCATATTATCTGATGCTCAAGGTGAAGCTGATGCTGTAATTCAAGAAGCTGAAACAGAAGCGACATCAATTATTTCCGAGGGCGAGGAACAAGCCAAAATGGAGAAAGAAAAAATAATTGATGATGCTAAAAAACAAGCTAATATGAAATATCAGCAGATAATCTCTGAAGCCAAGATGAACTCCAGGAGAATGGAGTTGGAAGGGCGAGAAGAGGTAATTGATCAGGCTTTTACCAAAGCTGAAGAAGAATTAAGAAAAATTGCTTCAAGTTCTTCTGCAGAATATCTCGAATCATTAAAAAATATAGTAAAAGAAGCTTCAACTGAAATTGGTGGAGGGGACCTTCTTGTTCTTTTAAAAGAAGAAGATGTCTCCAAAATAAAAGATTCTCTATCTGATATTGGTAAAGAAGTTGAAACTGCCACTGGTAGTAAAACAACTCTTGATATAGGGGATAATATTAAAACCATTGGTGGAGCAATTGTTAAAACTAAAAATGGCGAAATAGAGGTAAACAATACTATCGAGGCAAGGATGCAGAGGTTTAAAAAAGCTCTAAGATCAGAAGTTGCACGAGTACTGTTTGAATAGGGAGGAGACAACATGGCAGAAAGCATTACAGCAATAGTGACTTCCCTAGGATTCTCCTCAATTGAATCTTTTTTAGGACTTATATTTTTAATTGGAGCTGTAATTGGAGTTATAGTTGTAATAGTAACAATTAAACCGGTTTTGGATACTTTTCCTTATGCATATCCTAATGCAAGGGTAAGAGCGAGGATAGGACGATTGTTTACAGAAAAGCAATTTTCTGAAATAATTGAGGCTGATAATCTGGAAGAAGTCAAAAATTATTTACGAGGAGTGCCCGAATATGCTCAATATGTGGATAAGTTTCCTCTTGAAAAAGCATTGGACTCACAACTCGCAGAAACCTATGATCTTCTTGCACGAATAACTCCTGGGAGTATTAAACCGACCTTCAGAGCTTTACTTAAAAAATGGGATATCAAAAATATTAAAAGTATTCTCACAGCCAAAGAAGTAGGTTTGAGTAGAGAAGCTACATTGGATCTTATGGTACCATTTGGAGAAATCAATGATTTATTGGAAAAATTAGTGGATGCTAAAGATGTTACAGAGGTAATAACCGGACTTGAAGGTACTGAATATGCTCAAGTCCTTGAGGATGCACTTAACGATTACAAAGAGAAGGGAATGTTACTACCTTTAGAGGCAGCACTGGACAAATATTACTTAGATAATCTAATGATAGCAGTTGCAAATCCATCTGATGATAGTACAACTATATTAAACACATATATCGGTACTCAAGTTGATTCAACTAATCTGAAAATCATTTTAAGAGCTAAATTAGATGGCTTAAAATATGATGACATCCAACCATACATGATAACCAAAGGTTATCAAATACGAGAATGGAAATTAAAAGATTTAATGGAATCAGAAGATGTTCCTGGTGTAGTTAGTAGTTTGGAAAGTACAGATTATGCTAATATTATGGCTGAAGCACTTTCTGAATACAATGCAACTGGTTCCATTGCACCATTTGAAACTGCATTAGATAAAAATGTGGTGAAAATTGCCAAAAATCTTTCAACCAAAAAACCATTTGGAGTTGGACCGATTATTGCATTTTTAAGCAGAAAAGAGATTGAAATTAAAAATTTAAAAGTAATTGTTCGTGGAAAAAGGGAAGTAGGTTTTCCTGTTTCTAAAATTAAGGAGATGTTGATATGAGTTCAGCTATTGCAATACTAGCAGATCCAGATACAGTAACTGGATTTCGTCTGGGAGGAGTAAAAGACGCATACCCAGTAGCTAACAAGGAAGAAGCAGAGAATACATTAAAAGATCTCATAAAAAAGGATTTTTCTATTATTATAACTACAGAGAAAATTGGAGATGAATTAAGAGAAACGATTGATAAATTCACCAAGTCAAGCGCATTACCTATGATAATTGAAATACCCGATAAAACAGGCCCAACGGAAAGAGCAACAGACCCAATGGGCGAACTTATAAAAAGAGTAATTGGGGTTGAGATGGTAAAATGATTACAAAAGGAAAGATAATTAAAGTAGCGGGACCAGTTATCGTCGCAGATGGTATGAAAGGTACCCAGATGTATGAGATGGTTAAAGTCGGTGATGACAAGTTAATTGGAGAAATAATTGAACTTGAAGGCGACACAGCTACCATCCAAGTATACGAAGAAACTGCAGGTATGAAACCTGGAGAGATAGTGGAAAGTACTGGAGGACCACTTTCAGTGGAATTAGGGCCGGGAATTATGGGATCCATCTTTGATGGTATTCAAAGACCTCTAGAAACCATTAAACTAAAAACTGGCGATTACCTTGAAAGAGGGGTGGATGTTCCATCATTACCTAAAGATAAAAAATGGAAATTCATGCCAAAACTCAGTGCTGGTGACAAAGTAGAAGGTGGAGACCTTTTAGGAGAGGTTCAGGAAACATCTGCTGTACTACATAAAATCATGGTTCCACCAAACATATCTGGAACCATAAAAAGTATTGCATCTGAGGGAGAATACACAGTAGAAGAGGACATTGCAGAAATTGAAACTTCTAAGGGAATTGAAAAAGTTCAAATGATGCAGAAATGGCCAGTAAGGGTTGGAAGACCGTATGTAACCAAATTGGACCCAGATATACCTTTAGTCACAGGCCAACGAGCTCAGGATACATTTTTCCCTGTAGCTAAAGGTGGAACAGCAGCTATACCCGGTCCATTTGGATCCGGAAAAACTGTAACCCAACAACAACTTGCAAAATGGGCGGACGCTGATATTATTGTATACGTAGGATGTGGAGAACGTGGTAACGAGATGACCGAAGTTCTTAAAGAGTTCCCTGAACTTGAAGATCCGAAAACAGGTAAACCATTAATGGACAGAACTGTTCTTATTGCAAACACTTCAAACATGCCAGTAGCAGCGAGAGAAGCTTGTGTATACACTGGAATTACTATCGCCGAATATTTCAGAGATATGGGATACGATGTGGCTGTAATGGCAGATTCAACATCCCGATGGGCCGAAGCTATGAGGGAAATTTCTGGAAGATTGGAAGAAATGCCTGGTGAGGAAGGATACCCTGCATACTTGGCTTCAAGATTAGCACAATTTTATGAAAGAGCAGGTCGAGTAAACACTATTGGAACCGAACAAAAAGTTTCATCTGTATCTGTTGTGGGAGCAGTATCACCACCAGGTGGTGACCTATCAGAACCAGTTACTCAAAACACTCTACGTATATGTAAAGTTTTCTGGGCACTGGACGCGTCTCTAGCAGATAAACGTCACTTTCCATCAATAGACTGGTTACAAAGTTATTCATTATATGTGGATAGTGTAGAAGGTTGGTGGGATGCACAAGTTGGTGAAGATTGGAGAAAAACTCGTGACGAGGCAATGGTTCTCCTACAAAAAGAATCAGAACTACAGGAAATTGTACAATTAGTTGGACCAGACGCATTGCCAGATAGGGAAAGAATAACCCTAGAAAGTACTAGGATGATCCGGGAAGACTTCCTCCAGCAAAATGCATATCACGAAGTGGATACCTATTGTTCATCTTCCAAACAGTATCAAATGCTTAAAACAATTATGATGTTCCATGAAAAGGCCACTGAAGCTTTAGATCGAGGAGCACCTTCTGATGAAATTATTGCATTAACTGTTAAAGAAGACATAGGAAGAATGAAATTTATACCTGAAGCAGAATTTGAGGAGAAGGTTAAAGAAATCCAGGATAAAATTGTAAAACAGACTAGTGAGGTATGAAAATGAAAGCCAATATTAAAACAAGGGAATATACAACTGTTTCTGAAGTTGCCGGACCTCTCATGATTGTAGAGGGTGTTGAAGGAGTTGCTTACAACGAAATAGTTGATATTGAAACACCTTCTGGTGAGAAGAGAAGAGGACAAGTCCTGGAAGTTAAAGAAGATTTAGCAGTTATACAAGTTTTTGAAGGAACTCGTGATCTGAACACTGCTACCACTAAAGTAAGATTTACTGGTGAAACAGCAAAAATCGGTGTTTCATTAGATATGATGGGCAGAATCTTTAATGGTACAGGAAAACCAATAGACGGCGGACCAGAAATCATACCAGAAAAAGAACTTGACATTAACGGGAACCCTATGAATCCATCTGCCAGAGAATTTCCCGCAGAATTCATCCAAACCGGTATATCAACAATAGATGGAATGAACACCCTGGTAAGGGGTCAGAAATTACCAATCTTTTCTGGATCTGGATTGCCACACAACGAACTGGCAGCACAGATTGCAAGGCAAGCAAAGGTACTGGCTGAAGAAAGTGAATTTTCAGTTATATTTGCAGCTATGGGTATCACTCACGAAGAAGCAAACTACTTCATGAGAGATTTTGAAAGAACAGGTGCACTGGAAAGAGTAACTGTTTTCATGAACCTAGCTGACGACCCTGCAATTGAAAGGATCATTACACCTAGGATGGCATTAACTACTGCAGAATATTTGGCATTTGAACATAACATGCACGTACTGGTTATATTAACTGACCTTACTAACTACTGTGAAGCACTCAGGGAAATATCTGCTGCACGTGAAGAGGTACCTGGAAGAAGAGGTTACCCTGGTTATATGTACACTGATTTAGCCAGTATATACGAAAGAGCTGGACGTATTGTAGGTAAAGAAGGTTCAATTACTCAGATGCCTATACTGGTTATGCCTCAAGATGATATTACTCATCCAATTCCTGATCTAACTGGATATATTACTGAAGGACAGATTGTTTTAAGCAGAGACCTGCACCGTAAAGGTATTTACCCTCCAGTAGACGTACTTCCTTCACTATCTAGATTGATGAGTGGTGGAATTGGTGAAGAAAGAACCCGTGAAGATCATAGTGGTGTTTCTGACCAATTGTATTCGGCTTACGCAGAAGGCCGTGATTTAAGAGACTTGATGGCAGTAGTAGGTGAAGAAGCACTTACTGAACGTGACAGGAAATTCTTAAGTTTCGCTGATGAGTTTGAAAATCAATTTATCACTCAAAGTAGGGATGAAGATCGTTCTATACAAGAAACATTAGATCTTGGATGGCAATTATTAGGTCTTCTACCAGAAACTGAGCTTAAGAGGGTTAGAGAGGAACATATTCCTAAATACCACCCTGATTATAAATAATCCTATTCCTATTTTTTAATAGAGGGATAAAATGGCACAAGAGATGATAGAAGGGATTAATCCAACACGGATGGAACTTCTAAAACTGAAAGATAGGGAAAAATTGGCTGTTAAAGGCCACAGTCTCCTTAAAGAAAAAAGAAACGCACTTATCATGGAATTTTTCAACATCTTAGAAAGGGTCAAAGGATCTAGAGAAAATGTTGAAGAAAAATTGAAGGAAGCATTTGAAGATTTAACTGCCGCTCAAATCGTGATGGGAGATTTGGCTGTAGAAAAGGCTGCAATGACTGTTAAAGAGTCTATAGAAGTCGATATAGAATCCAGAAGTGTTATGGGTGTAGTTGTTCCTTTGATTGATTCTAAAGCAGCTGAGAGAACTATGGTGGAACGAGGATATGGTTTTGTTGATACTTCAGTTAAGGTTGACGAGGCAGCCCGTAAATTTGAGGAGTCAGTAAAACTTATCATTGAACTTGCAGAGATTGAAAAAACTATAATTCTACTTGCTGGTGAGATCGAATCAACAAAAAGAAGAGTTAACGCCCTGGAACATATAATTATTCCAAGATTAGAGAACACAGTCAAATACATTGAAATGCGTCTTGAAGAAATGGAAAGAGAGAATTTCGTAAGATTAAAGATGATTAAAAAAGCAATGGAGATGTAATTTATGGTAAGAATTATGACCAGATTAGGTGAGATTAAAAAAACTCAAGAAGCATACCACTCAGCTTTAGTTGATTTTAATATAGGCACTATTTCTGGAAATTTACGGGCCATAATTGCAGACGACGATGTTGAAGTAGAATCTGGTGATGTAACTCCAATTAAAATCCAAAAGGTTCCCTTACCTGCAAATCACATTTGTTATATGTGTGCCTATGCTGCCAATGGTTTGGGACATCCTATTGCTGCTGGTGAAGAAACGCCTCTACCTATTAGTATGGATCGCACAGCTGATCATGCAACTTTTGTTGCAGCAATAGATGGAGAAATTAGAAAGGGCGATCTTCTCGGTGTTTTGATATTACTTCCGATTGAACTCATCCATTAATCTTCTATTTTTTTATTACTTTAAATTCTTCTTTTATTCTTTATTTAACACATTTTAAGATCTAGACTATTTAAATTACCAAATTTTTTTCCTGAAAGTTTTTAAAATTATATAATGTTTTAAAGTTATATATTTTATAAATCTTTAATGGGGGATGAGTTCATGGCACCACATTGTGATACTATGGATGGTCCGGTTGTTACCGCGGCTGAAATTGCACTTGAAATGGAGAATATAAATTATGTCCTTCCTTTTGTTTCCAAAGAATCTGAAAAAGAATTAGGATATGCTTTTGACAAGACGTTAATGGTAAGAGAATTAAGTGAAGATGCTGCAGAAATTGCAGACTACTGGTTTTTTGAGACTGCTGTAAGATTACATAGAAAAGATGAGGACAAACCGTATAACGGCCTTAAACCAGCGGATCTTGACTGGGGTCCTGTAATAAAAAAAGCTGAAGAAGCGGTAGAATCAGAAGATCCATCGCAGATAATCCAATTTTTGTCTAATACTGTTGAAGAGGCACTAAATAAAAGATTTGTTAATGTAGTCCAAAAGAAGGATTATGATTTAAATGATGTGGAAGCTGCTAGAGAATATACAAAGGCCATGTTAAATTTTGTTTTATTTTCTAATGACCTGTACAAATGGATAAAAAAAGAGTAAAACTAATTACTATAACAAAAAGAAACTTTGAATCATTTTATTTTACCTAAAACGTTCCTTCATATAATCGGATTGAGCTATTTTTGCTTCTTTAATCTGTTCCAACAAATGGTCAATCTGATATTTTAGGTTATAATAAGGGTCTAATTGTGATTCTTTCTTTTTATCAAATTTTTTCATTTCTTTTGTTCTATTCTTGCGTGGTGACCCACGATTCAATATGTTTAAAAAACCGCTGTTATTGTTGTTGGGGGAATATTTTTCTATGATAAGTCTTCTCTCTTTTAGATATTCTAATTCAATTGATCTAATATCATCTGAAATTAATTTTCTCAATTCAATTAAAATTTTTTCACGTTTCTTCAATTCGGTTAAAATCTGTCTGGATTCAGCAATGGATGATGCCTCAATTTCAATATTTGTTATTTCTACAATTAAATTATGATAATCATCTACGCTATATTTCATTACTTAACCTTCTAAAAGAGTTTAATTACAAAATAGCAGAATTATCTGAAAAATAGTTACTGCTCAATATTAATGATAATTTTCATTATTTTGTCTTCAATTTCACAAATAGTATTGATTTCCTTGTTTTCTTTGCCCATATCTCTAATTTTATATAAAACATTGGTTAAAGATGTTATATTAAATAAACCCGTTTTATTTTCTGGTTTAGATGATATAAGTAATATTATAACACTCCCATCTTCTATTTGGACATTGTAATTTATTGCATTTATATATATGGAGTCTGAAAGTCTTAAAAGGAGTTTTATGTATTTTATGGAAAGTCCACTCTTACTGATAATATCTTTAATTTTATCATTTTCTCTGCACTGTTCTATATCAATATCCACTAATATCACCAATTTCTATTATCTAAATTATTGAATATAAAATTTAGTATTACTATTTGAATTAAGTTTTACAATTATAAAGGTAGATATGGCTTCTTAATAATATTTAAAATAACAAATTTTCTAAAAGTATCTTAAATCCTATTCCAATTAGGATTATACCTCCTAATATTTCTATTTTATTTTCAAACAAACGACCAACGCTTTTGCCAAGATAAACACCTAAAAATGATAGTATGAAGGTTATCAGTCCTATGATAAGTATGGGTTCGATTATAGGTGTGTTCATAACAGCAAAGGTCACACCCACAGCAAAGGCATCAATACTGGTGGCAATAGAAAGGATTAATAGTTCTTTAAATGAAAAAAAAGGGCACACCTCATCATCTGCCATGCAAATACTTTCATAAATCATTTTTATACCTATAATGTTGAGTAAAATAAAGGCAACCCATGGTGCAACTGTTGAAATTATTATTTGCAATTGTAAACCAGAAATCCATCCTAAAACAGGCATGAATCCCTGAAAAAATCCAAATAATATTGCAATTATTAACGCATGCTTAATTTGACATTTCCAGGCCAATCCCCGTGTTATGGAAACACTAAACGCATCCATGGCCAATCCAATCCCTAGTAAAATTTCTATAATAAAATCCATATTTATTTTTCCTAAATAGATTTATTTATAAAATCAGTTCTTCAAATTGTTTTGGAGCTAAGTTCAATTAAATCTTCTAAAATTATCTTCTTGATTCATGAATTCTATATTTTTTTCTAAAAAATCTTCATAAATTATGGGAATATTATGTAAAATCAAAATATTAAATATGTGAGAATGATTAAAAGTTCATTAAATGAAAGATATTGATCGTGCTGACAGGTTAATTAAAAAGCAGATAATGAGTTTAAACCGACATCTACCTAAAAGTCGAAAGAAGTTAAGTGAACTCTTAAAAGAAGAAAAACCCCATGTTACTGGTACAGATGGCACCAGACATAGATTCAAATGGGAGGAACTGGAAAGACTTTCAAAAATGATCCCAGAAAGTGATCACAGCCGATTGAAACTCCCTATTTATATTGAAATAGGATCTGATAAATCAGGCGCTAGGATATCTGGCAAATTAGAGTGTGAAATAGTTACTAAAATCTTAGATATTCAGTCTGAGAAGAATGAAATTTTTATATACCGCCCCGATATAAAGATTGTAAGAATGGAACTTCCAACAACAACTCAATATATTTTCTTAGTGAGGTGAACAAATGACCATAGACCCTATTGAAGACTTATTAAAAGATCCTGATAGAAGAGCCAAAATCTATCTAATTGCTGCAGGATTAATGATAGTTTCAACAATTCTTATAACTGTTGGTACAATAATATTTATTATAAGTGTGTTGGGAATAATTTAATCCAATTAATTTTAATAATGTTTCAGATGATTTAATCTAATCATTTTAAAGTTCTCTTTATAATTTAAAAAAATAAACTAATCTCTTTGTATTGATTTTTATGTTTAATTAGCTTCGTATTTTTCAAGACCGCTGTAAACTCTCTCCACAGTTTTTTTTGCTGAATAGATGGCGTCTTCCAGTATTGGGCTGCTTTGGAGTACAGTTGCAACTGGTTCATTTTTTTCGATTATAACTTGTGGATGGGGTAAGTCGTAAACACCTTTAAAATTAATATCCCGTACAATTGATCTATTTCTTGCAAATACAATCATTTTAACAGCAAATTTCTGGGGTTTTGGCAGGTTTATTAAATTTCCTTCACATGCCTGCAAGTGGGCATCTACCATATTTATTCCCAGAGACGATTCAGCACATTCAAAGGTTCCCTGGAAACGAGGATTTACTTCAATGATCTTCAATTCTCCGTGGTCATAGATCATATCCACACCATTCGATCCCTGGAGAGATAGGTATTCTACAAGCTCTTCAGCAGTTTCTTTAATCTCTGGATAATCAATGTAGGGAACCATATTTCCACAGTATCCCCATTGATCTTTTTGTCCTAAGCCCTTTACTCCAATTAACTGCTTACTGGTGAAAATTGTTTTGGCTTCACCTCTTACTGAAAGTACCGATGCACTTATACTATCTCCTGGCACGTACTCTTGAAGAATCATGTCATTTAATAAATTTTCCCTGTTGAAAACGTCAATTTCACTAATTCCAGCACCACCACAACCATACAGTGGCTTTAAAATAAACTTTTTATCTTTATTATCATCGGTAATTTCTTTTATTTCATGAAAATTAGATACTAAAAATGTTTCAGGGACTTTGAACTTGTTTTTAATTTTCTTGTAGAATTTGAACTTATTTTCCACGTGTTCTGTCTTAACATTGCCTTTTATTTTTTCTTTAGGAAAGATTTTAGGCAGCACTCCAGAATTATAAAGTATATAATCTACACTATCCACATATTCTGCTACATATTCTGCCAGAGAAACCGGGTCAAAAGTGTCTTCCAGTTTTCCACATGATTTATAGGGTTCTGGTTTTAGGTTGCAGTGGGTGTGGTCTGAACATTCTAGCAGATCTTGGGTGCAGAAATGTTCCACAGAATAAACTTCATATCCTAATTTCTTTGCAGAGCAGGCTAAAGCTCGCGTATTTGTCCCAACAACTAAAATTTTGGCCATTTAAAAACCTTATAGGTTAAAGGGATAGTCCCGAGCGGAGTCGAACCGCCGTCGCCGGGTCCAAAGCCCAGCAGGATTACCACTACCCCACGGGACTAAAGCGATAATCTAAAACTAATTGATATCCACATAATGCGGCAATCTGGATATTTAACTAATATCATATTTAAACTTATCGGATGATTTTATTGTAAATACACCTCTAAAAATAAACTTTTCTTTAAATTCGTTTATTCTTTTGATTTTCCAGAATAGTTAATTTTGACTAGTATTTAACCTTTAATAACTTAATCAGAGTTGGAATGGTTTTTTAAAGCTGATTGAAAATCATTTTTTTATTTAAATTTTTACCTAAAATAATATTCTTTGAATTTTTAAAAATTAAAAATAATTTTGTATGGTTCAAGATCGAAAAGTATATAAGCATATACTTATATACTTATGGTACATGTTGAGGGTGAATTCAGAAAATTGCTGTGACCTATCCAGAGAACTGGAAGAACTATTTAAAGCTCTTGGAAATATTAACAGATTATTATTAGTTTATTCTCTCACTTCAGGGGAGATAGAAATGATAAATGTTACACAAATGGCTAAAATAATGGGTTTAACTCAACCAGCCGCATCACAGCATCTTAAAATACTGAAAAACGCCAAAATACTCAATGCCAAAAAACAGGGTAACCAGATGTATTACACCTTCAATCACAGTGCCTTAGTAAAACATAAAAAGAAAATTGATTTTTTGTTTGGATGCGTTTTAACTAAGTGCGAAATTATAGAAAAAAACAGATAATTTTTTTTATATCTGAATCATTTTCAATATTTAAAGTGAATCTACATCCACAAAATGTGGATAAAGGGGAAAATTTAGATTTATTGAATTATTTTATAAACACCATAAAAATAGTAAACCGGGTTATCGGGTGAGAATATGCAGAAAATAGATATTAACGGAGAATTGTCCGTATTAGTTATACCAGATACAGTTTTGTTACCAAAAACTAGTATGAATCTTAAAATTAGTAAAGAAATTGGCAGTGAAATATATAATCGAGCTGCAAAAGATAATTTCTACGGCATTTCATTAGGAGTAAAGGAAGGTGCCGGCCCGCCTTATGTAGAATCTGATTTTTACAGGGTTGGAACTTTAATCAAAATCAAAAATGCTAAAGAACAGAGAGATTTTTATCATATAAGTGTTGAAATATTGGAAAAGGTAGAAATTAAAGAATTTATTTCTGATGGATTAGATTACAGAGTAAAATATCAACCTATTTCAGATTTAATGGATCTGGATGAGAAAGATCAAAAAGAAATAATTAACCACATCAAATTTTTAGTTTCAGAGATAAGTGAAAATTTCAAAGGTTCAAAAACTTATCTAAAAAAGATTAATCAGTTAACTGATTTAGATGAGATAATGGCCTACGTATTTCCATACATAAGATTATCTCTTGAGGAAAAACAGGAAATATTAGAAATACATTCACTAAAAGAAAAAAGTTTAAAGTTTTTAGATCTTCTAATTGAACAGAAGGAGTCAATAAAATTCCAGATGGAGATGGCTGCTAAATTCAATGAAGAAATGAACAAAAAACACAGAGAAAACATGCTAAAAGAGCAGCTAAAAGCAATACAGGATGAGTTAAATGAATCTCAAGGAACTTCCTCTAAAAAAGATTACCGGGATTTGATTGAAGAAGCCAACATGCCTGAAGAGGTTGAAAAAGTGGCACTGGAGGAAGTAAACAAACTGGAAAGACAGGGACCGCACAGTTCTGAAGAAAACGTTATCAGAAATTATCTAGATCTATTAGTAAGCTTGCCTTGGGCCCCAAGCGATATAAAAGATATTGATATAGAATCAGCCAGAAAAGTACTGGATGAACAGCACTATGGCCTGGATAAAGTAAAAGATAGAATAATTCAACACTTAACTGTAATGAAACTAAAGAAAAACAAGCAGGGCTCAATACTTTTACTGGTTGGACCGCCAGGCACAGGTAAAACCAGTCTTGGGAAAAGTATAGCCGAAGCATTAGAAAGGGAATATGTTAGAATCAGTCTAGGTGGTGTAAAAGACGAGTCAGAAATCAGAGGTCACAGGAGAACCTACCTGGGTGCATTACCTGGCAGAATTATTCAGGGAATGAAGCGTGCTGGTGAAAAAAATCCAGTATTCATCCTGGATGAAGTAGATAAATTAATGGCTTCCTTTAACGGTGATCCGGCCAGTGCCTTACTGGAAGTGCTGGATCCTGAACAAAATAACACATTTTCAGATCATTACTTAGAAGTGCCATACGACCTATCTGATGTGTTTTTCATTGCTACGGCTAATTCACTACGAGACATACCTGGACCGCTTCGTGACCGTATGGAGATAATAGAAATAGGCAGTTATACCCTTCATGAGAAGTTCCACATAGCCAAAAATCATCTTATTGGGTTAGTACTGGAAGATAATGGATTAAAAGATAGTCAGCTTCAGATTGACGATGAAGCATTAAGAACTATTATTGAAAAGTACACCCGAGAAGCAGGGGTAAGAGGTCTTAAAAGACAACTTTCAACTGTTGCCCGTGTAGCTTCCGAAAAGATTGTTATGGGCAAAGTGGATTTACCATACGTAGTTAAAGAAGACATGCTCTATGATATGTTAGGTCATGAACTAACCCAGATCCATCAGGTAGGCAAGCAAAATCCACCAGGAGTAGTAACTGGCTTGGCTTGGACACCAGTTGGCGGTGACATCCTATTTATCGAGGGCGCTTTTATGCCAGGGACTGGAAAATTAATGCTCACTGGCCAATTAGGCGATGTAATGAAAGAATCAGCAAAAATATCACAAAGTCTAATTCGATCCAGACTGGCCTTTAACTTAAAGCAGATGGAATTTGATAAAAAAGATTTACACATACACGTACCATCAGGTGCCATTCCTAAAGATGGACCATCAGCAGGTGTAGCTTTGCTGACTACCATCGCTTCCCTGGTTACCGGCCATGAAGTTGATTCTAAATTGGCAATGACTGGTGAAATATCTCTTAGAGGAGTTGTACTACCTGTAGGTGGAATAAAAGAGAAAGTGCTTGCAGCCCACAGAGCTGGGATTAAGAAGGTGATCTTACCTAAGGATAATAAAAAAGACTTGGATGATGTCCCTGATGATGTAAAAGAAGACATCGAATTTTTACATGTGGAGACAGTGGAAGATGTCTTGAAAGAAACTATTGGTATTGACTTACCTAAACCAATCCTAATGGATATGAATTGTGACCCAGTGAAAGGGGCAGGTGCATAAATTTTAGGACAACAAAAATTTTATCCTCCTAACCGAGGATAAATTACTTTTTTTTAAATTTTTCCTCTTTAGCAGGATGATAACTAATTTTTAATTTTTAGAATTAATTCACAATTTTTTTATAATACTATTTTTTAATAAAATTAACAAAATCCTTATATTTACATATCTTAAAACTAATATTTAGATAAATTAATATTAATACTAATAAATTAAATTAAGTATTAATAACTATTTCATTAATTTAAGAGGGGAATTTTTATGGCGGGAGAGAAAATTTTAGTTGTAGAAGATGAAGAAATTACAGTTGAAGATTTAGTAGATACGCTAGAATTATTGGGATATGATGTTGTAGCAGCAGTGCCTTCTGGCGAAGAAGCAGTTGAAAAAGCAGGGGAGTTATTACCAGATCTAGTTTTAATGGACATTGAACTGGAAGGGGAAATAGACGGCATTATGTCTGCTAAACAAATCAAAGAAGAAAGGGATATTCCTATAGTATTCTTAACAGCTTATTCTGATGAAAAAACAATTGAAAAATTGAAATTAGTAGAACCAGAGGGATACATTTTAAAGGAACCTTTCAATCTAATTTACAAACCATTCAAAGAAGACGAACTTAGAAGTGTTCTAGAATTAACTCTCCACAAATATAAATAGGGAGATTATTCTAATCTTTTAATCGTTCCAATCTTTTATATAATTATCGGCACGGATAATCTACTTAATCAGATTTATTTGTTGATAATAAATCATAAAATTAATTTTATTTTTTTGTTAACAAGATCACAGTAGTATACGTCGTGCGTAATATTCTAAAAAATACATATTTTTTTATAATAAAGATATGTTAGATATAATTTGAACTATTAACCCCTCAATAAAATGGAGTTTAAATATTATTAGTAATTAAAGTTTAAGCAACTATAATCAAGTCGTTATGATTTCAAAAAGAAAGATTACACATAAAAATTCTTTATTGTCTTTTAATTCTGCCTTAACAATTGTAATATTAGTTATTAGTGTATATGTTCTTTTTTTAATAATTTTTAGAGGTTACGGGGATATTAATCAGTTGGTAAGCTTATATTTTGTACCTGGAATAAATATTATCACTTTTTTTGTTTTAATTTATACAACTATAATTTCAAAGAGATATAATAATAATTTTTATTTTGTATGGGCTTTTTTCACTTTGGCTCAAATATTTTGGATAATGGGTGATATTCTTTGGGTTTTAAATTATTTATCTCTATTTGAACCCGTTCTTCTGGGGTTAATTTACATACCCTATTTCGCCAGATTGATGGATATGGCTATTGGATTTATGTGGATACCTAAACCTGCTTTGAATCCTTTTTTAATTAACCGGCGCAGAATAGAGATGTTAATGGTAGTTATAACTATGGCTATGTATTTATGGGCTTTTTTGATAATACCTCTTATACAGGTTACTTTAACTGATTTTATCACTTTTACCATGATGATTAATTATCAGGTCCTCTTTTTTATTCTGCTTTATTTCACCTTATTTTCAGGTATTTTCTACAAGGTAAAATCGTGGAAGGGGTCTTTCAATTTAATTATCGGTAGTATAATTCTCCAGCTGGTAGGAACATTAGTTTATGGTATTGAACTTGTTTTTGACATGTACCCTGGGGGAGGTATTGAAGATGTGGTTTTTGTTTCTTCAAGTCTATTACTTGCTTTAGCTGCAATATCTTATATTAAATATCCAGATTTGAATATTGTTAGTGAAAGAAAGTTAAAAATAAAATCTTCACTACTAAGTAATTTGACCTCTTTACTGGCTGCAACAGCCTTTCTAGCGATTTTATGGGGTTATTATAGCAATAATGAATCATTTTCTTTTATTCTTTTTGCCAGCGGATTATTGGTTCTTTTAGCTATTTTACGTCATGCTTTAAATAGTAAATATATGGAACAGACCCAAGAGATGCTTAAAAATAGTGAAAAAAAGTTTCGAGCTATTTATGAACATGCTAAAGATGGTATAGTAATAATTGATAAAAAAAGACGTATAATTTCTTGGAATAATGCGGCCGAAGAAATCTTTGGATATAAATCCCAAGAAATAATTGGTAAGGATGCAAAGATAGTAATTCCTTTAGAGTATCATCAAAGATTTGTCAGCTTATTGCACCGGAACATTGTTTTAGCAGACTATAGTAATATTGAAAATCCTCTTTATGAATCATGTGGTCTAAATAAAGAGGGAAAGAAATTTCCATTAGAATTTTCTATTTCGCATTGGTATACTGATGATAATAAGGTTTTATTTGCATTTATTGTTCGGGATGTTACTGAAAGGAAAGATTCAGAAGAACAAATAAAGAATTCCTTAGCTGAAAAGGAAATTTTATTAAAGGAGATTCATCATCGGGTTAAAAACAATTTGCAGATAGTTTCCAGTCTTCTAAACATTGAAAGCAAGTATATTGAAAATGAAAATGATCTAAAGATCATAAGGGAAGGAATGGATCGGGTGCATGCCATGGCCCTGATTCACAAGAATCTCTACGAATCAAGTGATTTATCTAATGTTTCATTTGCAAAACACGTTCAAACTTTAATTTCAGAGATTTTTAGTTCCTATTGCCTCAATCAAAATGTGGATCTTAAGATGGATATTGAAGAAGTCCAATTGGAAATTGATCAAATAATTCCTTACAGTTTAATCATCAATGAACTGGTAACCAACTCATTAAAATATGCTTTTCCAGACGGCAATGGTAAAATATTTATAAGTTTACATTCTGATGAAGAAAAAAACGTATTGACAATTTTTGATAATGGAATTGGTTTGCCGGATGGTTTTGATATTCAAACTACCCGTTCTCTTGGTTTGAGATTGGTAAGGGTATTTACCCGCCAATTAAAAGGTATTTTGGTAATTAATCAAGATGAAGGATTATGTTTTAAAATAATAAGCCCTTCTCAATAAATTTACTAATTTTGAATTTTTACATTTTAATTTTGTATATAACTGATTATTTAATGATAATAACTTTTTTTAAAGGATTTAAACATTGGATCTGATTAGGGGTACAATGAAAGTAATTCACAAATAGTGAATTAATATTCTAATAATGAGAAACTATAAATATTTGAAACATTATATATACTGATGGAAAACAGATTATATAGTGTATTAGACGAAAAAAAGGGTTTCCCTGCCTTTAAATTATGGGAGGAGAAGGTGATTAAATGTCTGAGTTATATGAAAAAATGGTTGAAGAAGCAATGGCAGCTCAAAAAGCAGATGTTGAAACTGTCAAAAGCAAAAGAGGGACTGAGTTTCGAATAACCGACACTGAACCATATATGAATGTTGTTAAAGACATGAGGGCTGTTGATGGGCAGAGTCAATCTGTTATCGATCTTCATGTGGATTCGGTAATTGCCCACTACAACATTTTGAATAGTTTAACTACAACCATCAGACCCGAAGATGATCCATTCGTGGAACATTATCAAACCCCTGGAATTTTAGAAATTTTATGCCAAGAAGATGAAAAATTTGAAAAGAGTCTGGAAACTTTTATAGATGCAATTGGAAAAGCAGAAGCATTAGTAGGAAGGGAAGTAGTTAGAAGATATGGGGGTTTCTACGGACCAACATGTGTAGTAGATTTTGCTTTGATGCCAGGAAGTACCAGTAACGTAGTGAATAGAATACTTAAAAATACAAATATTCCCACCCAACACCAGCAAGCCATACTTGCAGCTAAATCATGGGGTATGAACACATCTTACGGCGTAGGGGAAGTATTTGCCAATGAAATCGAGAGTGGAACAACAGTAAGTCAGGCAGTCGAAAAGGAAATTCAAATGATTAAACACATATATGAAAGTCCAGTTGAAGCCCAGGCTGAATTAATGGACTCTTTAGGCCATACATCATTTGATGTGAGAGAATACATGTCCCAGTACAAAAATAAGATGGAAAAAACCATTAAAAACGCTATGGATGATGATGTTCACTATGGAAATATTTTAACCGTACCCGCATACTGTGTAGGGGATATATCACACCACATAGCCCAATCAACATTTAATATGTGTAAAGACGATGTAACCATGGCCATAATTGAGGCAACAACCAATGTTATGGAATCAACACTCAAAAACGCATTATCAGAATTTAAAAGTGAATATGATGTACTATCATTGGCCACTGGATCTACTGCTTGTGCAGTTGAATACATACTTGAACTGGACGGATTCAACGCACCAATGGTGGTTGATTTGTTGACCAAAAGATTCCACAACTTTGTACAGCTTAATCCCACAAGAGGGGCCGCAGCTGAACTACACAACTGCGACTTCATGGACATGATCTACCGTGGATGGAACCACCTGGACGAAGCTCGCCGGACTAGAAATGGTGCATCGGGCCCACTTATACCAAAAATTGGGTCATTCGATGTAGATCTTAACCCCGTGCATGAAAATGAAGTCATAATGAATCCACAACGTTACACATATCCGGCCTGTGCCATTACCGTGAGATTTTCATCACTAATGAGATTGGCCGATTACCCATGCCTTTTAACCAGTGAACCAGTAACAGCTACTTTAATGACTAACATCATTGCTTTACATAAAGAAAGTGCCGCATCACCAGCTAGAACATGTAAAAACTGTGCTGCAGCATCTCTGGTAGATTTCCGCCATAACCACTGCCAGTGGAAAGAGGCTGTTTAAGCCTATATATAATTTTTTTGAGGTGAAAATATGAAGTGTTACATATGTGCTGAACTGGGAAAAGATACTGATGCAGTGGCCATGTGTATAGTTTGTGGTATGGGTTTGTGTATGGACCATGCTATAAGACAGGAGGTAGAAATATGGGAAGGAGGATACCCATTCCCATCAGAAAAGTTGGAGAAAACTATTCCCCGTATACTATGTCCTCCCTGTTATGAAGCCTTCAAGGAGAAATAATTATGGTTTCACTAGCTAAAAAGATGCTGGCCGAGTTTATCGGGACCTTCATCCTGGTGTTTTTCGGTACTGGTGCAGCAGTGATAACACTAATGCTCGCCGCGGGGGGCACGCCCCCAAATGACTTTAACATTGGGATTGGATTATTCGGAGGTCTTGGAGACTGGTTGGCCATAGGTTTAGCTTTCGGTATTGCAGTTTGTGCTTGTATATATGCATTTGGACGTATTTCGGGTTGTCACATAAATCCTGCAGTTACTATTGCGTTATGGGCCATTAAAAAATTTCCATCTGGCGAAGTTATTCCATACATAATTGCACAGCTGGCCGGTGCCACTCTTGCCAGTTTTTTATTAGTAACTTCTATTGGAATGGATGCAGTAGCAATTGGAGGTCTTGGTGCAACTGCTCCATTTCCAGGCATTGGCTATCTTCAGGCCATTTTAGTGGAGGCCATAGGCACATTTGTGTTGATGATGGCCATTATGGGTGTGGCTGTTGATAGAAAAGCAACACCAGGATTCGCAGGACTTATAATTGGTTTAACCGTAGCCGGTGTTATCACCACAATCGGTAACATCACGGGAGCATCTATCAATCCTGCCAGGACTTTTGGACCATATCTAGGTGATTTATTACTTGGAGGGACTAATTTATGGGCTTTTTATCCTATATATCTTATAGGACCCATTGTAGGTGCAATTTTAGCCGCAGTTATATACAATTACTTAAACAGTGATATTGGGGGTTAAAAACCTTTTTTTTTATTTTTTTCATTTATTTATAATATTTAAAATTGAACTCCAATTGGAAAACTTTTTTTAAAATATTTTCCAGATTTAATGAATACTGATTTTAGGCATTGAAATATTACTGATAAATATCAATAATATGATTTAAGATTGAATCGTATTTATACCATAAATAACATATCATTGGGTAACTATTACTACTAAGACTTTAATTTGTACTAAAATATTTACGTAAATCTAATAAAGGTGCGTTTTGTGGTTGAAGAAGTATATCTGGAAGAACCTTTGAGCTCTAAACTAATTTCTCAATTATTAAAAGAGAATCCGAATCTTAAAAAAATTATACTTCCTGAGGAAGTATATATTAAAACTAGTAAGCAGATTTTCGATGAATTGATAAAGTTGGATATTGTTGTCAGTCCCCGGGCTAGAAGGGGTCGCCCTAAAAAATATGGTGAACTTGAAGTCTATCTCATTCAAAAAATGCTTGATAAAGGCACAAGTCTTGTTGAAATTTCTGATATACTTAGGATCCCTTTAAAATCAGTGTATTACCTTAAAAAAACAGATTTGAAACAGGGAAGAAGATCTAAATATTCAGATGAAACAGTTAATCAAATTAAAAAGTTATACGAAGACGGCATACCTGTAAGACAGATTTCAAAAGAAAGTAAAATTCCAGTAAGAACAATATATGACTTATTAAAGAGGTAAAGTGTTATGAGTTTAATTTTTTAAATTCAGGCTTTGATATCCCATTAACTTTAGTTTTTATTAGCAAAATGTGGGCAGTTATTGCTATCCCGATTACGATTAAAAGTAAAAAGATGTATCCTTGATTTAAATAGATCATGGATACAATTAACATGATCCATAAAAATAAGAGACTTTTAATCTTCACATCAAGAGGTACGCCTTGTTTTGTCTGATAATTTTTTATGTAACTTCCAAAGTAGCGATTATTGAGAATCCATTTTTCAGCTTTCTTTGAACTTTTAGTAAAACAAAAAAACGAAGCTAAAACAAAAGGAGTGGTAGGTAAAACTGGTAAAAATACTCCTACAGCACCTATGCCCAGCAGGGTAGTACCTAAACTAAGGAAAAATAATTTTTTTTTATCCAAGTTTCCACCTAACCTTTCTGCTATGTATTATATACACCTTATTACGATTTAGGGAAATGTTTAGTGAATATTTCTCCAAGATCTTCTGATCCTTTGATTATAAATGTGTTGTACATTTTAGACAATTTTTTAACATGTTCTACATCTTCTTTTCTAATGGTGATTTTTAAATCATTCCCATTAGGAAGTTGGGTAATGGTTACTCCTTCTTCATAGTCTGAAGGTAATATATATAGGGGGACATCCGCTTTCTGCCCCATAATAGCAGCATTAGATATTAAAGTATCACCCATCCTCATAGCGATCTTAGCCACAGTATTGGAGGTGCCCGGTGCTACTAACATGAATTCATATTTACCAAGTTGGATATTTCCTGCTAAAAAAGGTGCATTGGCATTTATTTCAACCCAAACCTTATCAAAATTGGATTCTATATCACTGGATATTCCATAATATTTAACAACCTGATCTCCAGATTTTGAGATAAAAACCTCAATATCCACCCGGTCTTCATATTCCTTTTTTATTTTTTGCATTGCTTTAAGTGTATCCAGTATTTTATCCCCTGCACCGGTTATTCCCCATGCAATCTTTTTTTTCTTCATTAAAAACCCCTCCTAATTTCATATTAACAAAACATATAGGTATTTATTACCTATATACTGTTTTTCATTATATTAAAACCTTAAATTAGGAAAAATATTAGCTGGTGGATTTTACTCTTTCCTCCTGACTCATGGCAGCAAGTTCTTTTACCTTTGTTATATCCAGTCCCAGACTATCTGCAACTCTTGTTCCATATTCTGGATCACATTTATAAAAAAGGGCCGTCTGCCGGTATTGAATGTTTTCTTTAGCATTGCAAAGATGTCCTGCTATATTAGATATTAAACTAGATTTAGCTTCGTCATCTAAAACCCGTCTATATAGTTCACCAGTTTGGACGAAGTCAACATCCTCCACAGGCCGGGTATGACGGTCAATTATGGCCTGTATCTCTATAGCTGGAGGACTGAAGGTTATATCGGGTTCAAGACCGTTCATTGTGTTAGGGTAATAGTTTGGTCCGGATCCTCCATTCTCATCTACATTCATAGGACCATCTCTTTGGTAATTGGCTATTTTGGCATTTTTAGCTCTGTTAACAGGTATTTGGTGATGGTTTGCACCTAACCTGTGCCTCTGGGTGTCTTCATAAGTAAACATCCTTCCTTGTAATAATCTGTCAGGGGAAGGACCTATACCTGGCACAAAGTTTGAAGGGGCGAATGCTGCTTGTTCAACTTCTGCAAAGAAATTTTCAGGAGCTCTGTTTAAAACCATTCTTCCCAATGGAATTAAAGGATAATCTCCATGATACCACACTTTTGTGATGTCAAATGGATCGAATTGGTATTCTTTAGCTTCTTCAGGGGTCATTATTTGAACGTAAACCTTCCATTCAGGATAATCTCCAGATTCTATAGCATTATAAAGGTCTTCAATTGCATGATTAGGATTTTCACCAGCCATTTTAACTGCTTCATCATTGGTGAAAGTTTTATTACCTAACACGCTTTTAAAGTGTACTTTAATCCAGACATACTCGCCTTCCTTGTTATACCACATAAATGTATGGCTGGAGAAGCCGTCCATGTGACGGAACGAATAGGGGGTTCCCCTATCTGAGAAGAGTATGGTAACTTGATGGACAGATTCTGGAGTTAGTGACAGGAAATCCCAGAACATGTTTGCATCTGGAAGGTTTGTTTTGGGATTCTTTTTTTGAGTGTGGATGAAATCAGGGAATTTAATAGCATCTCTGATAAAGAATATTGGCGTGTTATTCCCAACTAGGTCATAGTTACCTTCTTCTGTATAAAATTTAACTGCAAATCCTCTAGGATCTCTTGCTGTATCTGCAGATCCTCTTTCTCCACCTACAGTTGAAAATCTTGCAAAAACCTCGGTTTTTTTACCAACTTCACTTAAGAACTTGGCGCGGGTGTATTTGGAAAGATCATTGGTTACTTCAAAAAAACCGTAAGCACCTCCCCCTTTGGCATGTACTACACGTTCAGGTATTCTTTCACGATCAAAATGGGCTAATTTTTCAATTAAATGGACATCTTGCAGCAGGGTATAACTTGATCCCTGACCGGTGGTCAGTGATGCTTGATCATTAACTGTTGGGTGTCCCTTATTGCTGGTCATTTTTTCTTTTTTCATAATGAACAACCTCTACATAATATGTAATTCTATATAGAACTTAGTTCTATTTAAAATTTAGGATAAATTTTTATCCATGTTACAACAGAAATCTATTTATGGAAGAAAAATTCAGAGAAAAGAGCATTAAGATCACTCCTCAAAGGCAGGAACTGATTAAAAAACTTAAAGAATTGGAAAATACTCATCCCTCATTTAATAATATATATAAAGCCATGAAAAATACACAACCTAATATAAGTCGCTCTACAGTCCATAAAAATCTGAAACTACTCGAAAAAATAGGTTTCATACAAAGCTTCCATTACAATGGGGAAACCCGCTATGAAATGAATCCTGAGCCCCATATAAATCTGGCAGATCCCAGTGGAAATATAATAGATATTAAAAATAAAGAAGTCCAGAAATATTTAAAAGAAATAGAAAGGGTTTTAAAAGAGGATCAGGGTATTGAAATTAAAAGAGTACTGGTCATTGTAGAATAATTTTTCAATTAATTGTATACATACTTTTAGGACTATTTGAGTCTAGTATTTTTAAATTTTAGATAATATTAACTTTTTATAGTTTCTAAAATTATTCCTTGAAAAAATCAAGATAATTTTTAATGAATTTAAAATATTAATGTATGACTTAATTTTTTTCTATATTCAACTTTGTTCATAATTCAAACCATTAAAAATTCTTAAATCAACAGAAAATCATCAGCACATATAGCCCAATTGGTTTAAATAGTAATATTTTGGAGATTTTCGAAGTATAGAAAAGAGTGGGTGGCACTGAACTAGTCAAACCAATAATCTTATCTTCGTTATATCAGTCTATTACGAAGTTGATTAAGTTAAATTATATCTTAGAAAAATTATAATTTGTGATAGTCAATGAACTTAACCTTATAAATATCGTAGTTAGATTTAACTTATTTTTTAATTATTATACTATTTTTAATATTTAACTACAAAAGTTATTTGTTTTTCATTTTGTCCACATAATGATATTTTTTGGATAATTTGATATGTATAAATATAAAAAATAAACAAATATTGATGGAAGTTATGGAACATCTACTGAAAATGTATTAATCCCTTTTTTGATGATAATAATTAAAAATAAGAAAAAATACAATCCCCAAATCATTTAGAATACTTTGGTGTTTTAAACTTAATGGTAAATTTGGTTCCACGACTCCTATCCAATTCAATGGTTCCATCTAACTGTTTTGTCAGATTATTCACCAACTGCAAGCCCAAAGAATCGACCTTCCGGAAGTCCAGATCTGCAGGGAATCCCACACCATCATCGCTTACCACCAGTTCAAATTCATCTTCACCAGGTAAACAATGAAATTCAATACATAACTCACCTTTACCATCTGGAAAAGCATATTTAAGACTGTTAGTAATAAGTTCATTGATTATAAGGCCTAGAGGGATGGCATGGTCTACATCTATTTCAACAGGGTCCAGATCCATGTTAAGATGGATCCCCGATCCTAATCGGTAAGTGTGGAAAAGTTCAGTGGACAGTTGCCGTATATAATCATCAAATTCAATTTTCCGCATACTTTTTGTTTGATATAATCTTTCATGAATTATTGCCATGGATTTAGCTCGATTTTGACTTTCTTTAAAAACATTTTGAACTTTTTCGTCCTTTATCTTTTGTGCTTGAAGGTTAAGGAGGCTGGATATAATCATGAGATTGTTTTTTACCCGGTGGTGAATCTCTTTTACCAGAATCTCTTTCTCGTCCAATGAGTTTTTAAGTTTATTTTCAGCCTCTTCATGGGCAATTATTTCTTTTTTAAGTTGTATATTCATATTTTCCAATTCTTTTGTCCGTTCTTCAACCAACTCATCTAAATGTTCTTTGTAGTGATCTCTTTCTTTCTCTGCCTTTATAAGAGGACTTATATCATTACCTACAATTATTAATCCTAAAACATCTTGTTTAGCTGTCTTTATGGGGGAGGTGGAAACTAATACTGGTAGACAGTTATCATCTTTTCGTTTAAGAGTAGTTTTCATATTATTTTTGTTTGATAAATGAGAATCAGGGTAATCTATTTCATTGAAAACAAAGTCTACTGGCTTACCCATTAACTCTTTTTCAGTGTAACCAGATATTTCTATGGCTTTAGGGTTGACGTGGATTATTTTCCCATCTTCATCCAATAAAAAGAGAAAATTAGACATTTTGGAGAGAATTTTATCAGAAACAATGGATGAAGTCAACTGGGGCAGCCGGAATTTCCAGATACCATAAACAATGAATCCTAACCCTAGAGCTATATACAGATTAAACATAACCAGTGCAGGGATAGAGAAAAATATAGGCATAACAAATTCAAGTAATATTGCAAGGAATAATGGTGAATAAATACCAATCAATATGTATTTTGCCTGTCTACGCTTGGTACCTGCAGAATTAAAATAATAATGCAGGACCAATATGGCACTTATTAACCACAATAAAATTGTCCATATTATGGCCAAAAAAGTGAGTATTGAAGTATTGGGCATGTAAGTCCATCCCCAGTATCCTTTTTGTGCACCATGGCTAATTAAGTTGGTGGTAAGATTTATTATGGCCAATAGTATAGTAGGAAGATATATGAGTACGTAAGTTATCTTTTTTTTCAATATATGGAACTTTTCAGTGGATAATAGGGCCAGGTGAACATAGAATGAACCCATGAGCACCCATGGAAAAGCAGCCTTCATCCACCAATAGGTCTGTTCTGGAGTAGTTGAACTGCTGATTTGAAAGTCTGTAAATGTCATATAAGCTACAAGGAAGCTGAAAATAGCTAATACTTGATTCAGCCGATTATTAGGGTTTTTATAGTAAATGAAGTTTCCCATGAATATACAGCTAACTGAAGTTATGATTGAAATTAAATTGAAAGGGAACATTTAACATCCTCATGATATTGATAATTTATTTTTATTAAGAGAAGACTCATATCCATGTTTTAACTGTTGATTGGTATTATATTTTATTATTTATGGCTAGACTCTCATCTTTTATTCTAAATTATTTGTGTATAACGAAACGGAAGGTTTTAAAAATTTATCCAGCTTTTACATAACTTTTTGTATTTTCCCAATTTTTTAAGAATTAGATTCATAATATATAATGTTTATGAGGTTCTCTAGAGATTTATATTTATTGTTGTAGATTTCCCTAGAAGATCAGATAATAAAAATAAGAAACTTTATTGTAGTCTTTACATTCCCTTCGATGCTTAGATCTTCAAAAAATAAAGGGGGAAAATTAAATTTAGAAAAGAAAAATTTACTTCTTATGGGATTGTTAAGTGCTCTAACCTCAATATTCCAGATTTACGCAATTAGTTTGACTTTGGTGGCTTATGTTAGTGCTCTAAAAAGAATCAGTGCAGTTTTAAGTGTTTTTCGGGGTAGATTAATATTCAAAGAGAAAGAAATCAGAGAAAGAGTTTTAGGAGCTACAATTATGGTTTTGGGAGTTTTTATTATTATTTAATAAATTTTATTGATTATTTTATTTTTAACAGTTCTAAAGCATCTATAAACAAGTTAGTATGAAATTATCTTAGGTAAAGATGTTAAGTAATACCCCATATTTTAACTTAATATTTTTTGGCATGCTCTTCCACAGCAGCCTCTAAATCATTTAGTAACTTCTCATTACCTGGATGATTGTAAGATTTGAGATTTTCATTATATATTTCTAGATTGTTGAAGAATTCTTCAATATCTCCCTTTTCAACTTCTTCTAAATATTTACCATAGCCCAGTTTTTCTATGTAAAATGCGTTGACTATTTGTTCAAACTGTTTTTTAACTGGTATGCTTAATATTGGTTTTTTAAGATATAATGATTCTCCGATAAGTGTAAAACCGCCGTTAGTGATCACAGCTTTACTGTATGCCAGATCTTCAAAGAATTGAGCTTCATTAAATTTTTTAAAATGCAGATTTTTCTCATATTTTTCAGTGTGGAAACCATAAACGATAAACTTTTCATCAACTTCTTTGAGTATTTCCAAAAGTTTTAGGTTAGAGTCACTGGTTTGATAAACTAATATATGATTTCCTTTTCCTGGATTTAAATTGCAGATTTCATCCCTCAGTATAGTGGGATATAATCTTACTTTTTCCTTGTTTTTTATTTCTGGATAAAAATAGGTGATTATAAAATATAACTTGGGCATAATAATAAATGATCTAATAACTCCTTGAGCCCTGATCCGGTCATTTCGATAGTTGTTTGGAACTTCAATCTCTGTTTGGGTTATGATGTGCATGTTATCCAAACTTAAAAGGGGAATTCTGGTTAACTTACTTAGGAGGTTGGAGTAAAATTCAAAGTCAGAAATAATGATATGGGGCTGTAATGATTTAGCCATACTGTACATCAACCGGACATTATCTCTGAGATCTTTAGGCAAATCTTTCATATTAGAAGTGAATGTTTTAACGTTATTCACCTGATTATCCTGGTAAACAGTGTTAAATCCTTCAATACGGTGCACATTGTCAAATTTATCTACCAGATAATCATAGGCCCGGTCACTGGCAAAAATGGTAACATCATATTTCTCTTTAAGATATTCTATTACAACCTTGCTTCTAGTAGCATGGCCCATTCCCTCTCCACATACACCGTAAAATATCCTTTTTCTCTCTTTATCATGACCAAATTCATAGTCTAACTGTTCTGCTGTGATTTTTTTCCCGACAAACTGATATAGTGTACTTTTAATATATTTATATGCTAAATTTTTAGTTCCTTCCTTCTCCAGACGCCGGGTAGATACCAACAATCTGGGTTCTCTTAAAACTTTGAAAGAACTTACCTTTGCCACTCTTTCAATGTAATCTGTGTCTTCACCAAAATCAAGTTCTTCATCAAAGCCTTCCACTTTTTCATGCAATTTTTTGCGAGTAAGTATGCCGTAACATCCTGCACCATGTGGTTTTATTGATTCCACTTTTCTCATAAAGAAATTTGCAAAATCATGTAATATATGGTCAATTCTCCGGTTGCTTAAGGGAACCATCTGGGTTATGGCAATACCCAGATCATTATCAATGAACTCATCCAGTGCCGATTGAAGATAATGATCAGTTAAGACCGAGTCAGCATCAAGAAAAAGTAAAAATTCTCCCTCTGAAACCTTTGCTCCATTATTCCTACCTACTGCAGGTAATCCACCATCCACTATTTTACAACCGTAAGATTCTGCAATCGTTCTGGTTTTATCTGTGGAACCAGCATCAGCTACAATGATTTCACAATCTTCGAAATTCTGCAGTTTTATACTCTCTAAGAGTTTTGGAAGATATTCTTCCTCATTGTAGGTGGGTATAATAATACTAAGCTTCATTTAACTCATTTTCTAATTTTAAATTTTTTTTGATGATATTTTTTGATAATAGAGGCATTGGGTATGCCAGGAACAGTTACTGCAAACTTCCTGCAGATTGTTAATGTTTTTGAAAACAGAGTTTACTTTTTCAAAGATTACAGAAGATTTTTCAATAAATCCTTCATTGATTCCTATTTTTTCTAGTACTGCTTCATCCATTTTTACAATGCGGTTGTTTGATTTTGTGCTTTCAGTGCAGGATTCGTCTTGATTATGGGGACATTTGTAACAAATATCATCACATTTGGATATTATTTTTAGATAAATGGAGGATACATTATCTATATTTTCAATAATATTCCACATATTCTCTTCGAATTCCCTGCTATACCCATGGCCTTGAAATCCTTGAATACACAATAGGTGGTGGGCCCTAATTTGCAATGGATTAGAAGAGTTTCCAGTTCCGGGCCTCGTTAACATCAACCTCCTGGTTGAATGCTTTTTTAGGTGTGGCTGCTTTAGCAAGAGATGCAGCTCCAATTATCTTAAAAGTATCCCCTATCAAAAATGGTAAAAAACCTAGGGCTAAAAGAGTCCATAAATCAGGCATTGAACCTTGAACTAAATACATCCAGGCAGCCAATCCAATTAATCCTGGTATGTATATAAGTGTAAAGTTTGCCAGAGATATCAGACCTAACATTGATATGAAACTTCTGGATCGGATGTATTTATCAGTGAAGTAACCTAAAAATAGGGCAGTTAAAATAAAACCTATTAAATAACCTCCACTAGCACAAAATAGAGTTTCAAATCCACCAGTCATCTCTGCAAACCAGGGAACTCCAGCTATACCAATACCCACATATAAAATTTGGCTTAGTCCACCCCAGTATCTTCCCAGTATTACTCCTGATATTAAGACTGCAAAAGTCTGTGCAGTTAGGGGTACCGGGGTCCATGGTAATGGAATAACAATTTGGGCCAGTATCCCAGTTATTAATGCCATTCCTAATGCTAGAACAACTTTATTCATAGTTGATTGTTCACAGCGCCATTTAAAAAAGTTGTATCTTTTTTGGTAATAAGTATCCATAGTTATTGACATTCAGTTCCTCCTAAGAATGTTTTAAATCATAATCCCGCAATTAAACCATAAAACTGTTGTTTGGTTTAATTTAGATAAAAACTTAGATATGTTATGGAAAAGTTGTAAGTCTAAAGACTAAGTTTCCCCTTATATAATTTGTCAAAATATTATAAATACTTTATTTAGTTCAGGTCATAAATTCAGGTGATACCCATCCTATTAAAAGAGTAGTAATAAAATTTCTTCAAGGCCGTAATCTCATTTAAATGAAACAAAATTGCTGTTTTTAATTAATTTGTTCTATTAATTGTAAAATGTACATGGTTATCCTTCCAGCTTTTCAATTTCATCAATTTCTTCAACATAGTTTTCAATTTTAAATTTCCTTCGTAGTCCATTGGCGTTCATGTATCGCACCTTGCCGAAAACTTTTCGTTCTTTCCATGCCCTATCATGCTTACCAAAACACCATGCAACACCAGTATATCCATTAGCGTCACGGCCGTCAATTTCATATTTATTATTCAAATAAATTGCTATCTTAAAAGCCTTATCAGGAGTTTCTGTCCATTCTAATATCTTTTTACCCCAGTACATTCTCATGTATCCATGCATTTTACCTCTAACCATCATCTCCTTTTGAGCTGCATTCCAGTAAGGGTCATGGGTTTGGGCATATTCTAACTCTTCTAACGTGTAAATGTATTCTCTTTTATCATTTTCATGTTCATACAGTGTTTTACGGGGCCATTCTGGTAACCCTAGAATGGAATCATAATTTGGGTTATAATAGACGTAATTCATGCTTAATTCTCGTCTAACAATCAGTTCTTCAAGAAAACTTTCAACACCAGGACTGTCAGTTTTTATAGCTTCCAGGGCAATGTAAAGGGGAGATATTTGTCCAAAATGCAGATAAGGGCTTAGATGGGATAAATAATTCTGTGTGGGGTCATTTCTAAGATCTCCAAACCTATCTATCTTGGTTTGTAGAAAATTTTTTAATTTAATTAAAGCAGCACGGGCACCTCCCTGGTAAAAAACAACTTCTCGAACTGTTTCATCTACTTCAAGCTTTTTAATAGCCTTATCAATATCAATTATATCAAAAGAAGGAATTTTAATTTCATATGGGTCTTTTTTAAGTGTTTTTCTTTGGAGGGGAACTAAAAAATCATTTAGGATTTTGTTTAACTTTCTTCTGAGGGTTGCTGCTGAATACTCCTCTTTGGGGGATGCAGTTTCAACTGGTACCACCACATTACTTTCCACCTGTATCAGTGGACATTTCACATTTTCTGCGGTGTATGCTCTCCAATGCTTTTCTATTTTTAGATAACCACCATCTACTACGGCTAATGATGCATCACGCCCTAACCTGGAGGCACCGATTTCAGGGGATTCATTAAGAATTAACATGTTTATGCCACGTTCCTGAAGTGAAGATTGAACTTCTTTAAGACCTTCCAACATGAAATAGTAATGACGGCGATTTGCTTCTGGAAAATTATCTGTTAAACCAAAATAAACCATTAAAGGTAAATTCAGCTTATTTGCTTGTAAAATAGAATACTCAAGTGCATGGTTGTAATGCTCCCGCTGGGATGATTGCATCCAGTAGAGAACATATGCCCCTTCAATAATTTTTTTGTTGTTCAAATGAGTTATTCTTTCTTCTTGAATAATAATAAGCCCTCCTTATACTTGCAGAATAATCTTAAAATCCTCTTTTATAAAGGGTAGTTATGGGCATTAATTTTTCAGGGTAAGGTTCGAAAAAGGTTTGTTTGGCCAGATATTCTTCATTAAAACGGATCATCCATGATTTTAAGATATTCAAATTAACTATCAAAGGCATGATCCCTTCACGATACTTTTCTATAGAATCCAGGAAAAATGATTTTTCTTCATGAGAAAGTTCTTTTGAGAAATATCCCATAGAATGCATCAGTATATTGATGTTAGAGGTAGATTCTGGCGGTTTTATCAGAGTCTGTAGCAATAATTCTTCATAATCTTTTATTACATCTTTTATTGGTTTTTGATTATGATTAGCCACTATTTGACCCATTTTTGGGGTTAAAATCTGTTTGTAAGCCATTAAAAGGAATTTATGGGTAGAATGAAACTCAATTAAACTGTTTATGTTAAGGGCCTTTTTAACATTGCGAAAATCAGATAAAGTATAAATCTTGGTTAAAAAGTTTTCACGTATTTTAAGGTTTCTAAGGCGACCTTCATCTTCCACAGCCAGATAAGGATGTTTATCAAATACTTCTGATGCAAATGCACCCACACCATCAGTCCGGGGCCTTCCATCCTTTAATCCAGGATAAACTTTCACGGCTTTTACACCGCATGAAGGTGACTTATTTTTTAGTATAAAACCGTCAAAATCATTTAATTCAAATAAATATGAACGTGCAAAGTTTTCCATATCTCCAGTTAAACATCTCCCTGTTGCAGGTTGGAATAACTCTACTTCTCCTTTTAAGTCAATTAATCTTATAGGGTCTCGGGGTATGCCCAACCCTAATTCTACCTCGGGACATACTGGCTGGAATTCAACGTAATCTTTTAACTTCTTAACAAAATCGCTGCTAATTATCAATCCATTATATCGGCATGGTTCAAATTCAATGCACTTACTTACTATTAAACGAGGTTTTTCAAAGTTTCTCACAGATCTTACCCCTTAATTTAGGAGATATACAGAATAATTGAGATAAGCTGCAATAGTTACCCAGACAATATAAGGTACAAGGAGCAATCCAGCGACTTTAGATATCCGATAGAAAAGAATCAGGTTGATTAAGATAGCTATCCACAGTATAATTATTTCAATTAAACCGCCGTATATTGATTGTAATCCAAAGAAGATCAGCGACCATAGAAGATTTAAAATTAACTGTAGGGCAAATACTGAAAGTGCAATTTTAACGTCTTTTCTATGTAGGCCCTCTCGCCATACAAGGTAGGCAGCAATACCTATCAGTATGTATAGAGTTGTCCATATAGGTCCAAAGGCCCAGTTGGGTGGAGTCCAGGAAGGTTTGTTAAGGGCGACATACCAAGTAGTTAGTGAATCAAAAGTGGCAATTGAGCCAACAAATCCGGTAATTAGGGTTAATCCCAAAGTTATAATTAATTTAGGAATTTGATATCCTTTATTTTCATTCAATCATACACCCCCTTAAATAATAACTTTGTTTTTAATAATTTTTAAATCTTTCCAGATATTGTAAAAATGTAAAAGTGAATAGTTGGTGGTATAACTTTTTAATTTTGTTTTACATTTATTTATTCTGGATAAAAAAGAGTTATTAAATTGGGGTATGTAAAATAATGTAATAAAGCTTTAGATTGAAATAGAAGTTTTTTACAAAGATATATTGTTGAAGTATGGTAGTTGGTTGCTTCTGTAAAGAATGTAAATAAAATTTTAGTAACTTAATAAAATAAGTAGGTTAAATAAAAAACTTACATTTTTGGAATATTCTGATAAATTTCAATAAAAAAAGAGCGAAACTCTACTAAAATTTATGTCGGGTTAACTATTAATAAAGTAGGATGTTTTTATTTTGTTTAACTTCCCTATTCATTTTTATTTTCTTTAACTTCAACAAATATATTGCAGGCCATATCTTTGCTGATAGTGATTTTTGAATTATTAACTACAACTTCTATATCTCCACTTAAAGGATTACTCTTTATCACATGTAGTATGGTTCCTATGTTGATGCCCATGGCTACAACTTCCCTGATGGTATCATAGTCTCCTCGTATAAATGATATTTTACCTTTTTGGTGATCCTTGAGATATATAAGTGGAACTAGATTTTTGTCTCGTTTTCCGATTTTTTCTACTTCTTCTCCCATTGTTTTTGCACATTCTTCGCAGGTTAAAAAATTTAAATCACATTCGGGTATGAGTGCACCGTCATCAGGACATTTATCTGGATGTTTTAAAACTTGACAAAGAGCTCTTTCTGCATCGTCAGACAAAGAATGTTCCATTTCACATGCTTGTTGGTGTATAGAATCTTTTTTAAGCTTTAAAATACCATACAGAAACTGTTCTAATAATCTATGTTTCCTTATGATTTTTTTAGCTAGTTTAAGACCATTATCAGTTAGTTTAACACCTTTATATTGAGAATAATCAACAAAACCAAGATTTTCCAATTTTTTAAGCATTTGTGTAACGCTTCCAGGCGCTATATCCAAATTTTTTGCAATTTCAGTAGTTTTTACTAGTCTTTCATTTTCACTGAGTATGTAAATTGTTTTGAGATACTCTTCAATATTAGAACTAATTTTTTTTTTATAAGACATACAAGTTCACTTAAAATTTTGCTTATATTATAAATTGCCCTTAAACTATAAAAAATTTGCTTATTGTATTGTGAACCTGTTCTATCCGTTTTAACTTTTTCAAGTACTTTAACTACAAATTTATCTTATTATGCAGTCTTTCCATATTGCATTGTTTTTTAAATATTTTTAAAATATGGTTTTAAACTAAATTATAATAAATTTCGCGTGATATCTTAAAACCATTATAGTTGCACTGTAAACATCAAATAGCTGAAAATATTGCTATGTTACTTAGAAAAAAGAGGTTATATGAAAATTTAAGTTAATGCTTTGAGATATGGTTTTAAGCAAGGTGAGATAATACATTTTTGTGAAGAAAACTTAAAACCATACTCTTAAAGCTATATAATTTGATATTTTTGCATTTTGTTTGCAAGGAGGTAAAGGTTTGTCGCATAGCGACAAACCTTTGATGGTTAAAATCGTCCCGTTTCCCAAAAATTGGATTTTATGGTCATATTTTAACATACACTCGAATTTATTTTTACTAATTCAAATTTTTAGGTAAGCCTAAATTTAGAGTGTTAGGTATACCTAACTCTTTCCTAATATATAAACTTTTCTATTACTAGTGTTGGTCAGTTTATTCGTTTTTTATTTTTGCATTTTTCTATTTTTTTATCATTCTTCGGCTTTTTACTGTTTTAATGACTTGTTTGGCTTTTAATTTAGTTATTTATGCTCATAAAAAGATTATTAAACCGTTATACACAATCACATTTTGCAATAAACTCTAACTTTACATTCTGCATATAAAAAAGTCAATAACCGGGATTAAATTAAAAAATAATATTTTTATTTCTAAAATAAATTATGCATGGAATAATTAGATATTCCATGTTAAACTTTCATTTTGAAGTTTTACTAATTTACTATAAAGATTTTCATTGTTAATTAGTTTATCATGTGGTCCTTGTTCTATCACCTTTCCCTTATCTAAAACAATGATTTTATCTGCACCTTTAACTGTCCTCATTCTATGGGCTATTATCAGCAAGGTTTTATCTTGGATCAGTTTGGTTATTGCTTCTTGTATCTGTGTTTCATTTTCTACGTCCAATGATGCAGTAGCTTCATCGAGCAAGATAATTGGGGCATCTTTGAGTAGTGCTCTAGCTATTGATATACGTTGACGTTCTCCTCCAGATAATGTCCATCCATTCTCTCCAATTTCAGTTTCATAACCCTTTGGCATATCCTTTATGAATTCATCACAATTGGCAAGTTTGGCTGCTTCTATAACTTCTTCTTCGGTTGCATTTTTTTTACCAATCTTTATGTTATTGAATACAGTATCGTTAAATAAAACCACGTCCTGGAAAACTATTGCAAAATTGGACAAGAGTGTTTCAGGATCAATATTTTTCACATCTTTACCACCAATAGCTATTTTCCCTTTATCGACATCCCAAAAACGGGCTATTAATTTAGCTATTGTACTTTTACCACTTCCACTTGGTCCAACCAGAGCAGTTACTTCGCCCTGTTTTATGGTTACGGAAACATCATCCAGAACTTTTTCTTCATTGTATCCAAAGCTTACGTCATTTAATTCAACATCATAATCATTTATATTAATGTCAGTTTTTCCAGTCATGATTTCCTGATTTTCCATTTTATTCATTCTATTGATCATGGTCATTAACACAAATACTTCTCCTAGTTTCATCATAGCTATGGTTAATGGATCGTATAGCCTTACTGCAACGATTAAAAATAGGATATAATATATTAAATTGATACTTCCAGCAGTTAATATATCCACACCCACTAATATTACCAATGGAATTCCTATTCTTAAGGCCATTTGCGCTCCGCCGATAAATAATCCCATTACCAATTCCAATGTCATTGCACTATTGAAAAAGTTTTTTAACTTAATATTAACTTCATTAAAGTGGCTATCTATCTGGTTGGAAGATTTAATTACTTTTATTCCTTCTAGAGATTCTTGTATTGCATCAGCTACTTCAATTTTGTTATTCATGTGTTTATTTGCAAGTTTATCTTTAACCTTTCCACAGCCCCAGAGAAGCACTAGTGAAATGGGAAGACCAATTAATAGACTGACTCCCATTCTCCAATCAAATAGCATTAACATGGCTACTATTATGATGATGGCAATGGTTGATCCAAATAGTTGAGGAACAGAATGGGAGAATATGGTTTCTAAAAATGTTGCATCGTCCATCATGGTTCCTGTAAATTCAGTTAGATCTTTTTTACCAAAGAAAGATAGGGGTAATTTCCTTATTTTCTCAGCTAACCTTATTCTTCGATTGGCACTTTCTTCATAGGCCGCAACATAGGTTTTTTTATAGTGATACAGTTGAGTACTGAAGATTATGAGTAAAATCACCCCTGCAATCACTGTATATATTATTAAATTTAAATTAGCATTACCCAGCCCTAGTAAAGGGTTTAATAATTGTTGGATGAGTGCTAATAATATAAAAACCGGTAGCATTAATGCTAAATCAGTTAATACTACTGAAAAAATGGCTTTTTTTAGGTCACGAGTTCCTTTGTCTGTTAAAGCAAACCATTCTTTAAGCATTTGGATCTGCCTCCTTATTATTGTCATTTTTTATTTCATAACCACCTAAACCATCTTCAAAATTACTTGAATCAGGTAATTTCTTATTATTCGTTCTATTATCTTTTTCAGTTTGTTTTCCCACATTCCAGGATAGTCCTAATTGATATTCTTTCCACATTTTAGCGTATAAACTCTCATTTTTCAGGAGTTCGTTATGAGTTCCTTTTTCTAAGATTTTACCTTTTTTTATCACTAAGATCTCATCAACATTTTTTATGGAGGATAACCTGTGGGCTATCATGATAACTGTTTTATGTTTAGTTAGTTCTTCAAAGGCAAGTTGTATTTTGTGTTCATTTTCAGGATCTGCAAAAGCTGTTGCTTCATCAAATATTATTATGGGTGAATCTTTTAAAATAGCTCTGGCTAAAGCGATTCTCTGTTTTTCGCCTCCAGATAAATATACTCCCTTAGTTCCAATTACAGTGTCAATTCCATCTGGTAATTTTTCCAATATATCTTCACACTGAGCTAATTTGGCAGCTTCTAAAACCTCTTCTTTACTGGCATTGGGCTTTGGGAATTTTATATTGTTTAAGATACTGTCTTTAAATAGATAAACATCCTGAAATACAATGCTCATTCTATCCATTAACTCGGGGTAAGCTATTTCTTTGACGTTTACATTACCGATGGTTATTTCTCCTTTATCAACATCCCAAAACCTGGGAATTAAATTGGCTATGGTTGTTTTTCCCCCTCCGGAAGGTCCAACTAAAGCTATTATTTTTCCCTCATCAACTTTAAAGGAGATATCTTCTAAAGCCATTTCTTCTTTCTTCTTATCTTGAGTGGCGTAGGAAAAACTGACATTGTTAAAGGCAATATTGTTATTTTCTGGTTTTTCTGGTTTTTCTGACTCTTTTAATGGTTTTTCCTCAAATAGTACATCGATCTTTTTTAGAGATTCGGAAACCATCATCTGGTCAGAAGCAGTGTACATTATCTTCATAAGCATGGATGCCGTAACTGGGGCAAATATCGCATAAAATATGAAACTTAAAACGAAAGATTCATAATTTGTAGCATATGAACTGAGTATAATACCTGCTGGGACCAGTAAGAAGAAAGCTCCATTAATGATGGTTACAAATAAACTCATTGATTTTTCCATGGACAGAGTATACTTCAAAACAAAATCCTTATATCGTATTATAGAATCATAGAAATTTTTAAATGAATATATTGTCTGTCCAAATACTTTTACTACTGAAATCCCTCTTACATACTCCACAGCAGAATTATTCATATCTTCCAAGGAATTTTGATATATTTCTAAAAATTTCTTACTTGATCTTTTCATTATAGAATATTGAATAGCAAATCCTGCAATTAATGGAATTAAACAGATGATTCCAAGTACCCAGTCAAAATACAATAACAGTATTATTATTGCGGCAGGAGTAACCAGACTTCCAATTAAATCAGGTAATCTGTGGGCTATAAAATCTTCCAACTGAAGAGTATTGGTTTCTACAATTTTACGTACTTTTCCACTGGGATTTAAGGTATGGAAACCTAGCGGTAAGGTAGCCAGGTGTTTTAGTAGATCATATCTTACATTTTTGATGGTTTTAAATGCCACAACATGGGTGCACATTAACGCTGCAAAAGTCACTAAAATTCCAGAAACGGCATAAAACAGTGCTAACCAGCCATAAGATATTACTAAACCAGTATTCACCAGACTTATATTTCCACTTACTATTAAGATCTCCTTGATTATAAAGTAAATATAAACAAAAGGACCTAAGGTTAGTAAACTTCCTATTGCTGATAATATACAGCCAAAAATCAATAGGATCTTTAATTTCCCAGTCAATTCCATTAACCGTGAAAAACCGTGTTTTTCTTTATTTTCATTCAATTTTATTCTCTCCATAATTGAGATTTTCCATATGATTTTTTTTGATGTTTTCAGATTTAAAAGACTTATTTAATTTAAACATAAAAAAAGCAATTAAAAACCTAAAACACCCTTTTAAATCTTATTTTTTGGTTAATAAATAAAAATCAATTTTTTCATCAGAAAAACGATGTTTTCCAAAGAATAATTTGATTTTTATTGTACAATTTAGACATTATACACTACTACTATATAAAGTTTAGGTATACCTAAAAATATTCCTACTATTAATTTTTAGTTACACCTAAAAGTTTAAATATAATTTAGGTGCAACTAAATTCATGCTATATTATAATAATAGCTAAACTAATGGTTTTAATAGAGTAAATATATATTAAAAACCTTAAAATCCATTAAATCGATAATAAAAGGTGATAGAATATGAATAATAAACTAAACACGAAAGATTTGATAACAACTGGAATATTTACCACGATATATATTGTAATTTATTTTGCCTGCGGTATGCTTGGTTACATTCCTATTTTACTGGTGTTTCTTCCACTCATATGTCCAATTGTAAGCGGAATTCCATTTATGTTATTTTTGACCAAAGTGAAAAAATTTGGAATGGTCACTATAATGGGACTTATTGTGGGTTTAGTCATGTTTTTAACAGGACATACCTTTGTCCCGGCTATAACTGCATTAATATTTGGTTTAGCTGCAGATTTAATATTTAGAGCAGGGAATTACCAAAGCTTTAAAAATTCTGTCCTAGGATACGGAGTATTCAGTATGTTTATAATTGGAGCCATGATTCCCATGTGGGTTATGAGAGACAGCTACTTTACACATATAAGTTCCAGTATGGGAACCGAATATGCCACTAATGTAATGTCACTTACCCCTGAATGGATGTTTTTTGTCCTAATAATTGTTGCGTTCATAGCAGGTGTTATAGGGGCTTTCCTGGGAAAATCTGTCCTGGAAAAACATTTCAAAAGAGCAGGCATAGTCTAAATAGGATGAGAGGATAATTCAATGAACTGTGAAATTCTACAATCTTCAGATACCAGTACAAATTTTAAAATTGACCCCATAACAAAAATCATTGTACTGGTAATACTGAATCTGATTGTTTTTGGGGAAGCACCACTTTATGCAACCATATTCATGGTTGTTATCCCCTTTTTTCTTTTATTATTTAGTAAAAAAGAAAAAGTAGCATTAATTTATATTTTTGCTTATGTATTGGCTAAATTAGGAGAAATTTATCTGGTACCTGTAACTCATGGAGTCTTAAACATATTTGTGGTAATGATTACAGGTGTGATAGTAAGGATGATGCCTGGAATTGTCATGGGGTACTATTTAATTGTTACTACCAAAGTCAGTGAATTTTTGGCATCAATGGAAAGAATCAAAATTCCTGAAATTATATCCATACCCATTTCAGTAGTTTTTAGATTTTTCCCAACTTTAATTGAAGAAATTCGCGCCATAAATGATGCCATGCGCATGCGAGGAATTGGGTTTAATCTAAGGACGGCTAAATCCCCGTTAACAGTGCTGGAATATATCATGGTGCCTTTATTAATCAATGCTGTTAAAACTGGAGATGAATTATCTGCAGCCTCATTAACCAGAGGAATAAGTAACCCTGAAAAAAGAACCCATATATGCGAAGTTGGATTCCATATTCAAGATATAATTGTGATAACAGCCTCAATAGCAGCATTAACTATTTATCTTGCTTAAATAAGGAGTTTTTTTAAATGATTGAAATTAAAAATCTTAATTTTTCATATGATGAAAATAATAAAAAACCAGATTTAAAAAATATCAATCTTCATCTTAAAAAAGGGGAAGTAATCCTTTTATGTGGAGAATCAGGTTGTGGAAAAACTACTTTAACCCGGCTTATCAATGGATTGATACCCCACTTTTTTGAAGGTTCCATTGATGGTCAGGTTATGATTAATAACCTCCCCGTAAATGAAATTCCCATATATGAAACAGCAAAAATGATAGGATCAGTATTTCAAAATCCTCGTTCTCAGTTTTTTAATGTTGATACTAATAGTGAATTAGTTTTTGGTTGTGAAAATATGGGACTTCCTGTTGAAGAAATTGAAAATAGACTTCGTGATGTGATATCAACTTTTAATATTCATAATTTGTTAAATAAAAGCATTTTCAAACTATCAGGTGGAGAAAAACAAAAAATTGCATGCGCCTCTGTTTCTACCTGTAAACCTCAAATATTAGTTTTAGATGAACCTTCATCCAATCTCGATTCTAGATCAACATGGGATCTTAGAAAACTAATTTCAGTATGGAAAACTAGAGGAAACACCGTTATAATAGCTGAACATCGTTTATATTTTTTAAATGACATAATAGATCGTATTATCTACATGAAAGATGGGGAAATTCAGAAGGAGCTAAATAGAGACGAATTAATATCCGTGGATAATGAATTATTTTTAAAATTAGGCCTGCGTCCTTTATCTTTAGAAAATCTTTCTAAAAATAAAAAAGAATTTTCACCAAAACATGATTATATCAACGTTTCCCTAAATTTAACCAATTTTAAATATTCTTATGGTAAAAAAGTAGCAATTAATATTGAACGTTTGGAAGTTCCGCAAAATGAAATAATAGCTATAATTGGTGAAAATGGAGCTGGAAAATCAACTTTTGCAAGGTGCTTTTGTGGACTTGAAAGAAGATGTAAAGGGCTCCTGGAAAAAGAAGGGAAGATTCTAGGAAATAAAGAACGTTTAAAACTTTCTTACATGGTTATGCAGGATGTGAATCATCAAATCTTCACTGAAAGTGTTGAAGACGAAATTTTACTCAGTATGGAGGATGATAAATCAATGGAGAAAGCTCGAGAGATTTTGCAAAATCTGGATCTATTACATTTAAAAGAGACCCATCCCATGGCATTATCAGGAGGACAGAAACAAAGGGTGGCTATTGGCAGTGCAATTGCATCTCAAAAAGAAATTATCATATTTGATGAACCAACCAGTGGTTTAGATTTAAAACACATGAAAGAAGTGGCCCATAATATAAAAGAACTTCAAAAAAAAGGTATAACTCTATTTATCATTTCTCATGACCTGGAACTTATATTAGAATGCTGCTCTCATGTTTTACATTTTGAAAAGGGCAAAGTAGTTGATAATTATGTTTTGGATGATTTTGGAGAAGAAAAATTAAAGAATTTCTTTATAAAACCACTTAATGATGCTAATATTTCCAGAATTTCACCTGCTTTATTGCTTCCACCTAAACAAGAATAATACAGATTATTTACTGAAGAGGATGATTTATATGAGTTTAATCAAAAATTTTTTCGCAAACACACGTAAACCTGGAAAAGGTATTACCGGCAAAATAACGGTGCAGATGATGAATATCTTACATAATAAAAATGCTACGTGGTGTTTAAGTAATATTGAAATAGAAAAAGCATCCACCATTCTAGAAATTGGATGTGGCGGTGGTAAAAATATTTCCCATCTATTAAAAAAGGCACCTCAGGCCAAGGTTTATGGTGTGGATTACTCCAAAACAAGTGTGGAAAGTTCAAGGAAATTCAACAGGAAGGCAATTGTAAAAGGGAGAGTAAATATTGTTCATGGAACTGTTTCATCCCTCCCCTTTGAAAATGAAAAATTTGATCTGGCCACTGCCTTTGAAACCATCTACTTCTGGCCGGATATAATCAACGATTTTAAAGAGGTTAAACGTGTTCTTAAATCCAGTGGTAAATTTTTCATCTGTAACGAATTATCTAAAAGAGAAGAATCAGAAAAATGGAGTAAATTAATAGACATGAATGTTTACAGCATAGAACAGCTAAAAAATGCGCTTATTAAGGCTGGTTTTAGTGATGTGGTCTCACATGAGCATGAAAATGGAAAATGGTTATGTGTAATTGCTCAAAAATCTTAAAAAAGTTGAAAAATTATCTGGCATGAAAACTTCGGCAGAATGTATAAAGGAACATGATATAATGACAAGAAAAGAAGAAATTGTTTGGAACCGATTTTCATCTATTTATGACCGATTTATGAAAAAAGACGAAGCTGTGTATCAGAATATCATCAAATGGGTTGCCCAAGCTCTCAACCCAGAGGATCATGTGCTGGAAATTGCCACTGGCACAGGTATTATTGCCCTTGGACTTGCTTACCATATTAAATGCATTGAAGCCATTGATTTCTCGCCGGATATGATAGCAGTGGCACGCAAAAAGGCACAGCAGTCCAGTATTGTTGGCATTAATTTTTCTGTTGAAGATGCGTATGATCTTCCATATCCTCCAAACAGCTTTGATGCTGTTATTATCGCTAATACATTGCATATCATGCCAAAACCAGAAAAAGCACTTGCAGAAATTAGGGGGATACTAAAACCAGGGGGATTGCTCTTCGCACCCATATTTATACACGCAGGTAGTAAGAAAGCAGCATTACTTTCTTATATAATGTCACTAACAGGTTTTCGTGCCTATCATAAATGGACATTGCAGAGTTTTCAAACCTTTCTGGAAGAAAACGAATTTTCCATTGTAGATTCCTCGCTACTTAAAGCATCTTTTCCTCTGGCTTATATTGTAGCAAAAGAATCTGAAACAAAATGAAATATAATTTGTCCAAACTGCTCCATTGTCCATTAAAAATACGGGCTAAACATATGCAACTAAAAAATTGCCTTTCATTACTGATATTAAGATCAAACAAATAATTATAGAACAACAGCCACTTAATATTATTTTTCCTGTAAATTATGATAGGCCAGTCTTATAATACGACTGATGGCAACTATTTCAACAATCTTCCGGAGTCGGGGTGTAGTAAGCTGATGCCTATTGCAAATCAACCCCTAATAACTCTAGAGACTATAGGAAATTTTATATACTATGAAAGATTTAGGTATACCTAACACTAAATTTAGGCATGCCTAAAAATTGAAATAAAGATTTTCTTTGAAAAGAAATGATAGTTAAAATCTACCAGTTACAACAGTTAAATTCTACAAATTAATTAAAAAATCAGAAATCCACGTTATTGAAAAACGTCAGAAAAACTTTACTAAACTAAACTGGAGGTCATTTTATGAGATGTAAAATTTGTGGACATGTTTTTGATGAAAGTAAAAAACCTGAAACCTGTAAAGGCTGTTTAGGATCATGTTGTAATATGATTAAATGTCCTAATTGTGGGTTTGAAACTTTACCTGAATCAAAAAGGGAATTCAAACTATTGAACCTCTTAAAAAGGAGGATCAAAAATGAAAATAAATGAAGCTGCAGAGGCAGTACTAGAAGAATTATGGATACAATCAATTCATTTAATAAAAAATGAAGGCTTAAAAAAAGATTTATACAATAAAACAGTAGTTAAAGAGTTGAAAAATTTAAAATTAATAGAACTGGATGGTGATAAAATTCATCTAACTCCTGAAGGTTTTAAAGAATCTAGAAAAATAATAGAAGCCCGTAGACTATCTGAAAAAATACTTCATAATATTTTAGGTGTAGACAAAGAATTTATGGAAAATGAAGTTCACAATTTTGAACCTATTATAAAAAGTATTGTTGAAGGATGCAATTGCACTTCTTCAAATGATAATTCTCAATCCTCATGTGGATGCTGTGGAGGGTCCTGTGAATGCTCAGCAAAAATAAAAAAAGTAATTGAAAAGTCCGTTTTACCTCTTACACAGGTAAAAAAAGGACAGTTTTGTAAAGTAGTTTACATTAAATCAGAAAAATATGAAAATTTACACAGAATACTGTCAATTGGCGTTTTACCCGGTAGAGACGTCAAAATAGTCCAAACACACCCTTCCCACATATTTCAGATAGAAAACCATCAAATTACCGTAGATTGTGAAATAGTAGACAAGTATATATGTAAAAGCCTAGATCAATGAAATGAATTTTATTTCTATAGATAATACTATTTTTAAGCATTTTTTCTCTCAATCTACCTTAACATCACAAAGTTATATTCTATTTGTCACTCAGAAAGTATTAATGAGATGATTAGTATGGACATATTGAAAGTTTCATACCATTTATCTGGTTTAGGGTCTTCTTTATTAATATTTAAATGATGCTTCATTTTTCTCGCCAAATAAATATATTTAACAGTTGAATAGCCATCTAAACACCTGAAAATAAAAGTAAAATCATCTTGCAGTAAAAAAAATTTAAGGGGTCAAATAAATTATTTCAATTAAAGTTAAATAAGGTTAATTCCATTTATCATGGGTTTTCTTCTTTTACTATTATCATTTTGGCATGTTCACGCCCCAAAACAACTCTAATACCCCTCACATTCAAAATCATGGGACTGGAAATATCATTTTTAATTACTTTTATCAGAGCATTTCTACATATACCTAAAGCTAATAAATCTTTTTTTGAATTATTTCCATCTTCTATTTGAATGACTTTCAGTTCTTCATTTTCATTTGCCATGCTTAAATTCATCATTTTAACGCCATCAATCCTAATCTTTTATTATTTTTAATCAATATACATCTTAATTCAGTGTTGGAATTTACAATAGGGATATGGACAAATATAAAAAAAGGATCTGATCAGGAGTTTAGAACTTTAATTTTTTTTGCCCTTTGAGTCCATGATTTCCAGTAGTTGATTGAGGCCAGGGTTAACACATTCATCTGAAAGGGCGCTGGTGGAAATCACTGTGAATTTTGATGAAATATCCAGTAAAGATTCATTAATTAAGTCTTGTTTGTTAACGAATACAACGAAAGGCACATTCTTTTCTTTTACGAAATTGATGATCCTCGTGGAGGTAGGGGTTATTCCATGCGTATTATCAATAAATATAATGACACCATCAATATTTACAGACATGATTTCCTGCATAAACTTAAATCGATCTGCTCCCGATGGGCTGAATATGTGGAGTTTCATGTTGTTCATGATGGTTTTCCCAAAACTAGCTGATTCAGTTATTACCAGATCACTGCATATATGTTCTAGGGCTGTTTTTTTTCCAGAACTTTCATCACCTAATACTAAGATCTTTTTGGTTTCCACTAAAGACACACCTCTTTTTTTAAAAAAAATAAAAAAGGTTTTATTTGAAGTATCGCTCCAATAAACCTTCTATCATCCAAGCATGTCGGGCTTCATCTCTAGCGCTTTTATCAAACAAATGGTGGGCTGGATCTATATCAATTTTTTCAGCTTTGGCAGCTGCAGCTTTCTTTTCTTGCTGAGCCATATTCTCTCCTTCAAGCATCATTTCTAAATTTTCTTTGAGACCGGGTTTTATAACACCATTGATTTCTGCAAACATAGCTGCATGTTCTGCTTCTTCCCAAGCTATAGATTTGAGTACTTCAGCAACTTCGGGTAGTCCATCTCTTTGAGCTAACCGAGCTATGGCAAGATACATGCCTACTTCTGCACATTCTCCATTGAAATTAGCTTCCACAATTTCTTCCATCTCTGTTCCTTTAGAAATTCCTATTTCATCTTTATTTCCTTCCATTATTTAACCTCCGTTAATAATCAACAACTATTTTAGCAGACCCCCCTTAACATTTTTAGGTTTGCCTAAATATTGTTAGGTATACCTAACTTTTTTTAACTATATAAACTTTACTCTCACCATCCTATTTGGGGAATGAAAAATAAAAATCTGCGAGAAAGATAGATTATACAAACAATCTATTGTTCATCTTTAAAAATAAAATTTGAATTATATAACAAAATATAATAAAAAAATGGAAGAATTATTGTTTAAGATCCCTATTTATTAAAGTGGAGCGATTGTTTATAGTTTGGTCAATTTAGGGGATGTTATAAATTACATTAATTTTGCTCTATCATATACATTTTTAAGAGTTTGCATATCCACACTGGTATAAATTTGAGTAGTACTTAAATTAGAATGACCCAGAAGCTGTTGTATGGCTCTAATGTCTACTCCATTTTTTAGAAGATGGGTGGCAAAGGAATGTCGCAGTATGTGGGGTGTTACCCTCTTTTTTATACCTGCACTTTCTGCGTATTTTTTAATCATCATCTGGACGTATCGGGGTGTTAAATGATTACCAAAACGGTTAATAAAAAGAGCATCACTATCATCAGTCCTTTTTTCCAGATATTCTTCCAGCAATAACTTCATATTTTCATCAAAAAGTACTATACGATCTTTTTCACCCTTTCCACGGATTCTGATGGTTCTTTCTCCAAGGTCTACATCATCAGTATGGAGAGACACCAGTTCAGATACTCTTAATCCTGCAGAATAGAGAAGTGCGAGTATCACTTTGTTTCTTGTATTTAAATGATGTCTGGAAGGTGTTGATGAATCATTAAGGTCCATGGCATTTATGAGATTTTTCACCTCAGTTTCATTCAATGACTTAGGAAGAGACTTGGTTCTCTTTGGTGTTTGAACATCATCCAGGATTTTAAGACCACCAAATTCAAAGAATTTTTTGACTACTACGGTTACCAGATAAATATAGTTCTGGGAGACTTGTTTTTCCCGTTTTAAATATTGTATATATCTTTTGAATGATCTTAAAATTCTTTTTTCATCGTATAGATCTTTTTCATTGGTTAAAAATTTATAAAAAGTGGTTACGATGGATTTATAAGTTTTTATAGTGTTTTTGGAGTAGTTTCTTATCTCTAATTCCACTAGATAATCTTCTATCATCTCTGGGAAGTTGTAATGCTCTAAAATATTGGGTTTTGATGAACTATCTGATTCAGTTTTAACTGATTTTAGTTCAATTGATGTTCTTTCATCATTTTTTTTGGTTTTGTTATTGGAGGAGGGATTCATTTTATCAGATAATAAGCTTTAAATGAATTTTATTCAAAACCAATATTTAAATTTATCCAAAAATACCGTTTATCAAGAATAATTTCTTCTAAAGTTAAATATAACTTCTATCAACATGGTCGTTTGATGATCTAGGTTTACTACTACTCATGTGTTGTGAACTTGAGAAATCTTTTCTCATGGCGTTTTCAAAGGATTCATATCTTTTAATAATCTGATCCTCTATGGAGATAGATTTATTTACTGCAATTGACATGTGTTTTTCAGTTATAAGTTCAGCACCTTCCATAACAGCAAGATCGCCGGCCATTCTAACCACGCCGCTTAGATCTCTAAGCCTAAGGGTGAATGCATCTTTGTGTTCATCGATGATCTTGGCTCTTTTTTTAGCATCTTCTAGTAGTATTTCAACTGCTCTTCGATTTGCATGGGGTATTTTTCCATCCATCTCAATTTCCTGGGCCACAAATTGGGCCAGTTTTGCAGCATTTTCTTCAGAAACAGGCATAGTTGTTCTCATGAGCATTTCATAACCTTCGCCCTGAATTCGAGAGCGCATAGGGGGTAAAATGTATTGAACATCCCTTATATTACATGCTCCTACAAAAATAAAATCACATGGAACATCTTCTACTTTAACTGAGCTTCCAGCACTCTGAGGATTTCTTCCAACAATAGGAAAAACTTTATCTTGCATGGCACTTAGAATGTAACGTTGTAAATTAGCTATATGAACTATTTCGTCTATAAAAAGAACTCCCTCATGTGCTTCGTGGACTGCTCCTGGAACAACTCTTTCATAGGGTTGTGTTCCAAGATCAGGATGTCCTCCGTAGGGGTCGTGCCGGACATCTCCTAGGAGTTCTGTTTCGCTGGCACCGGTGGCTTGTACAAAAACTTTTCTGTCAATGGGGACAATAATATTTCGGGGTTTTTCTTCGACAATTTCTCTTCGTTTTTCCAATGCCCTTTGATCCAGTATTTTAACCTTTTCACCATCAATCCTTTCATATATAACTACTTCTTCTTTACCATTTAAGATTCTGGTAGTGGTAACTCTTTCTTGAGGAATGTTAATAGGATCATTGCTCATTTCAAACATTCCCAGCAGATCTCCCAAATGTTTTCGCCGGGCATTTATATGAGAAAATTTGTCTCCTCCACATTCAGGACATATACTTTGATATGCACTATTATAAGTTCCACAATGGGCACATTTAAATCCTAATCTTTCCGCTACTGCCTCAGGCACACTTTTTGGACTTACCACATCACCTTCAGCTAGTTCAATTTCTTTCTGTTCATTTCGGATTTCTTTTATTGATTTTATTTCCACAAATGGCCTTTCTGGTCTTTCTGGATTATGAACAACAGTTATTTCTTCCTTTGCAGGGGTTAAATGGAAAGATATTGCTTGAGCTATGAGGGATTTCCCAATACCGGGAGGTCCGACTAGTAAGAGATTTCTCCTTTGTTTTGCAGCAATTTTGACAAACTTAATAATATCATCATGCCCAATAACTCTTTCTAAGGGGTCTTTTGGTATTAGAATATCTTTTGTTGACTCAATATCTTTTACAAATTCCTTATTCATATTCACATACATAAAGATGCCTCTTAACTGGTTCTTATCCAAAAACCTCTAAATATATTCCTGGTTAAAAAATTAAATAATAATAAAATTAAAGAATTTATAAGTAATTATTTAAAAATATAATGAAATTGTAGACTCATCAATGATGAGAAAACAATTTAAGGGATTATCTGGTAATTATTTTTATCTGGTTTGGTTTTTTCACAACATCACTCATTCTAACAGCTACAATATGTTTTACTCCTTTTTCATGGGCCATATCAACCAGGCGTTGACTAACCACACCATCAAATACAACGGCGTAGGTGTTGTTGTTAACAGTTTTGAGTTCGTCATAAAGATTTTCCACTTTAACCTCTTTGAGTATGTTCAAGGCATCATCAAAAATCTCTGCATTACCAGATCCTTCTAATTCGCTCAAAATATTTTTCAGGACTTTGATTTTATCTTCGCCTTTAGGTTCAACTTTAATTCCCATATCATGATACATCTGTTCTATAGGTATTTTATCCCTTAAAGCTACCATTATTTCGTCTTTAGCCAGATCTTCCACTTCTTTTCCTTTAGGGGCTTTAGTAACGTAGTCAATTTCTCCTACTTGTAATAATTCTTTAAGAATTAATTCCCCACCACGGTCTCCATCAACAAACGCAGTAACTGTTTTGTTTTTGGTTAGCTCTGCCACAGTTTTAGGAACACTTACTCCTTCTACAGCTATGGCATTTTTAACTCCGTGTTTTAATAAGTTTAGAACATCGGCACGGCCTTCTACAACCAGAATAGCATCGGAAGTTTCAACATTTGGTCCTGCAGGAAGTTTTTCAGAGCCAAATTCAGTTATTTCATGTATTCTCATTGCTTCCTTGACTTCTTCGATCATTTTTATGCTTTCAGGAGTAACTTCATCCATCATACCTGCATAAATTTCTTTTGCTCTGTTTACCACGGTTTTTCTTTTAACAGCCCTTACATCTTCCACTTTAGAGATTTGGATGTATGCTTCACAGGGTCCAACCCTATTTATTGTTTCTAAGGATGCTGCTAAAATTGCAGTTTCAACTCTGTCCAGACTGGAGGGAATTACTATTTCTCCTTTAGATCTTCCCCCTCTGGAGGTTATATTGACTTTGATTCTACCTATTCGACCTGTTTTTTGAAGTTCTCGTAGATCAAGATCGTTACTTAAAAGTCCTTCGGTCTGTCCAAAAATAGCCCCAACAACGTCGGGTTTTTCAACAATACCATTAGCATTAATTAGAGCGTGAATGAGATATTTAGTTGTACTTATTTCTTCTTTTCCCATGTTAAGCCTCCCTTTTTGTCTGTAGATACTTATTGTAATATGGGTATATAATTTATCAAGATTCCTTTGAGAGAATCATAGATACTAGGATTATATACAGCAAGCATAGGGGTATACTTCGAGCTCAAGTTGATTAATATGTCTTGGAAGACTTTGAATATCTTTTATGTACCTTCTGGTCATTCCCATAATTTTATTCCTTATTTTAAGGTTTGGATGGGAACCTAAACTTTGTATATCTCTAGATAATCTTTTGGCAAGTTCGTTTCCTTTTTTATCAAAATCTGTTAATATAACAACTTTAGAAGATGATTTTGTAGCTATTTCTGCTATTTCAAAGAGTTTAAGACCTGAACCCGAAACTTTTATAAAATTTCCATCAATTCCAAGTTCTTTAAGCGCTTTTTCGTCTTTTAGGCCTTCTATTAAAATTGGCACTCCTTCTTCTCCACAGAATTTTAGTTCTTCAAGTTCTTCTTCTATGCGTAATAATCTTCTAAAACTCATGATAAGCCCTTTAATGACTGTAATAGTATCTACGTAATCATATAAATTATCCATCCTAGTGGGAACTTTAGTAGTAAGATCTACTAAAATTTTGTTAATTCATTTACTAAGATAGTGTTATATAATTCCACTTTATAATATGCAGTTTATGATATATAAAAAATAGTACTCTTCATTAATCCAATTTACCAATTCAAAGTTTTATAGAGGATGGAAAAATTTTGGAAAAAACTGTTTTTTATGGTTTTAAAAATTTTAAACATTTTTTTTTAAAAAATCAATAACATTCAACTGGTATTTTAAATTAAAATAGTTTGTAATACTCTATATTTATTACATATTAATTAAAATATCTATTTTTCTTGTTTTAATTTGTTTTAAAATTTTATAACTAATTTTTATCTGATAAATGAATTTATATTACAGTTAAAATAAGAGTGTCCCCCTTAACTTAAAAAGGGGGTTATAAAATTAATTAGTGGGGGACACTTGTCTAAACTAAGGGGGGGGGTGAAGTTTAGACTTGCGTAATTTTGAAAAAGTTATATAAATACTTTTCGATTTGTCCTGTTTTGAAAAATTATTGTTCTAAAAATATTCTATAATTTTTTGAAAAATTATATAAACTCGAAATTAAGATTACTTTCAAAAACAATTTTATGGGTTTAATAAACTTTTTAAATATTAATCAGTCAATATTTTTTTAAGAAATGATTTTATAAAGTAACGACAAATAGATATATTACGAAATTTTCCGGAGGAAATGAAAGTGGCAAAAGGCCTTATTAGAATAGTATTAGACATATTGAAACCACATGAACCAACTATACCCTATTTTGCTAAATTTATAAGTGAAGTAAATGGTGTAGATGGCGTAAATGTAACCTTAATGGAAATTGATAAGGAGACTGAGAATATTAAGGTAACTATTCAGGGAAATGATCTAAATTATGATGAAATAACTGAAGCAATAGAACAATATGGTGGTTCAATTCACAGTGTTGATGAGGTTGTAGCAGGACGAAAGTTAGTGGAAGAAGTTACAACACCTCAGGATTGATTATTAATGAGTAAGAAACAGAAAATATCTCCAGAAAATTTACTAGAAAAATTCACATCCAAAAAAATTGATCTGAAAACTCTGAAGTATATTTCAACACCACAGATTTCAGATGCAATGAAAAAATTAAATCTGGAAAACACATCTATTAAGGGTGTAAAACCTCGAACTGATAATAAGTTAGTTGGAAAAGCAGTTACAGTAAAAACTGATTCTTATGATTGGGGAACAGTAGTTAAAGCCATTGAAATTGCTAAAAAAGATCAGGTTATTGTAATAGGTACTGATGAGGATGATCAGGCTCTTTGGGGTGAATTAACATCTAAAATGGCTCAGGAAAAAGGTTTATCTGGTACTGTAGTAATGGGGGCAGCACGGGATATTGCAGCCATTAGATCTTTAAATTATCCTCTTTTCTCTTCTTCAATTATTTCAAATGCTGGTGACCCTTTAAATGAAGGTGAGGTTAACGTACCTATTAAATGCGGAAATTTAGAAATTAAACCAGGGGACATAGTAATTGGTGATGATTGTGGGGTGTTGGTTATTCCTAAACCACAATACCAGGATGTCATCAAGGAAACTTTAAATATTAAAAAGCAAGAAAAAGAAATTTTGGACAAAATTGAAAAAGGTTTTAGTTTATCTGAAATTTTAGGACTTTAATACATTCAATCAATTTTTTTACAAAGAAATATATACATTAATTATCTAAAAGACGGCTATTGTAATCTATTCTATTATTGAGGATTTTCATGAGTAACACGTACGATACTATTAGAAAACATAAGTGGAAGATAATCTTATCTTTCGCTGCAGCTTTTTTTATCATATTTGCCATATCTTTTTTAATAGGTATAAATGATATTTTAAATGTTTTAAAACGTACAAATTTGGAATTACTCTTATTGAATTTTATTTTAGAGGCAATAATAATTTTATTATGGACTTTCAGGTGGAAACTTATTCTTAACATTGTAGATACGGCACCGAAATTTAAAACTATGTTAATAATGCTTATGGCCAGTCTTTTTGGAAATAATGTAACTCCTGGTGCTGCGGGTGGAGAACCTTTAAGAGCTTATTTATTGAGAGAACTAGAAGGAGTACCTTTTGAAATTGGATTTGCTTCTTCCACTGCTGATAGGGTTTTTGAATTTTTCCCCTTTGTAATTATATCTCTTTTTGCCGCGATTTTCATTCTGACTTGGAATATTGATCTAATAACCCGATTGTTTGTGAGTATTCTGATTTTCATAACCATGATCTTTTTTGTTATTCTAATCTACGCTGGTTTAAACAAAGATATAGCTCAAAGAATAATTATTAGGATTACACGATCAGTGTTTCCTTTTATAACTAAATTTACAAAAAAGCCACTTGACTTTGTTGAAATTCGAGATAAGCTTATATTTTATGTTAATAGATTTTCTACGGGTTTTTTGCAGGCTTTAGAGGATAAAAAAGTATTTATATTGGGTTTTATAATCTCCTTTGGAATGTGGGGAATAGATGTGTTCAGAATATATGTTTGTTTTGCGGCTTTAGGTTCATATCCTCCCATTATACCTCTAGTTATTATTTATACTGTTGCAATACTGATCTCTCTTCTCCCGATCCTTCCCGGAGCATGGGGAATCAGAGAAGCTACCATGGTGGGTCTTTTTGCTGTTGTAGGTGTACCTGCAGATGTTGTTCTTGCGGCTAGCATAATTGATCGTGTGGCAAGCTATTTCACTGTTACATTTATTGGTGCCATGGCTGCATTGTATTATGGTAAGTTAATAAGAACTAATAAAAGTGTATCAGTTTAGAATTTAATTTTTTCTGGTTATTTAAGGCTTAAATTGATTAATAAACTTGTAATCAATCTTAATACCATAAACTATTTTTTAAATGAATTTATTTTACATTTAATACTATCGAAAACTATATATATAACTTCTATCAACATAATTTATTATATAAAAGTTTCGGTTTTAACATGAAAGAATTGGGAATTATTTCACATATCTCCAATAAAGGTAATATTATACTCAGATCCAGTCAAACGCCTGGTTTTGGTCTTCCTGTTTTTTCTAAAAATAAAGAAAAACTTGGTAGAATTCATGATATTTTTGGTCCTACTAAAAAACCATATATTACCATAAAGCCCAACCGTGCAATAAATTCTAAAAATCTTGAAAACCGAGTTGGAGAGGTTTTGTATGTAGGAACAAAACCCGTGAAAAAATGGGGGCGAAGAAAACGAAGGAAAAAATGAAGTATGATGTTTCTGAAATCGAAAAAGTAGAAACAAAATGTCCAGAATGTGGCTCGGAAAAGCTTATAGGCGATTATGAGCGTGCAGAAATCGTTTGCGGCGCATGCGGTTTAGTTATCGATGACAATCTGGTGGACATGGGTCCTGAGTGGAGAGCATTTGACCACGAACAAAGGGACAAAAGAACCAGAGTAGGTGCACCTATAACCTATACTATTCACGATAAAGGTTTAAGCACCATGATTGACTGGAGAAATAAGGATATCTACGGTAGAGATATCCCTGCCCGGAACAGAGCCCAATGGTACCGTCTGCGAAAATGGCAGAGGAAAATTAGAATATCTGGAGCAACTGAAAGAAACCTGGCATTTGCTCTAAGTGAACTGGACCGGGATTCTTCAAGACTAGGTCTTCCTAGAAGTGTAAGAGAAGCAGCGTCAGTAGTATACAGAAGTGCTGTGGAAAACAAACTCATAAGAGGACGAAGTATTGAAGGAGTCGTAGCAGCATCACTATACGCAGCATGCAGACGATGTAACGTGCCTCGTACTTTAGATGAGATAGCCGAAGTGTCACGGGTAAGTAAAAAAGAAGTAGGAAGAACCTACAGATTCTTAACACGTGAACTGAACATCAAACTACCTCCAACTTCACCTGTAGATTACGTACCACGATTTGCAAGTGAATTAGGGCTTTCAGGCGAAGTTCAATCTAAGGCAATTGAGATCATCGAAAAAGCCATGGAAAAAGGTTTAACCTCTGGAAGAGGCCCTACAGGTGTTGCAGCAGCAGCATTATACATTGCCTCAGTACTCTTAGGTGAGAGAAAAACCCAAAGAGATGTGGCAGACATTGCTGGTGTAACTGAAGTAACCATAAGAAACAGATATAAAGAATTAACTGAACAGCTAGATATGGGCGTAACCTTATAAAACCATATCTAAAAACTCTTTTTTTAAATTAATTAAATTTATTCCTAATATTTTATAATGAATTTAAATTAAACTTATTTTTCAATTTGTAGTTTATAATTAATTAACACTCTTTTTCCTTCTGTGCAAAAAACAGGAATAATCACATATTCAATCTAAAAATGAAAAAATGGGCACAAAACATGGAAAAAAATCAACACTCAATAACTTTACAACCCAATTTATAAAAAAATTTATATATTAAAAAATAATTATAATGGTGAGTAAGTCCTTCTGAAAGGATGATGTCCACGTAGGTGGAATGGGAGCGAGTAGGAAAGGGTTCACCATATTTACTTCTTATTTTGATTGATAATTGTATTTAACATTTTCTCCATGATCTTTAAATTTTAATTTATCATAATTCTAGATGATATTAATTCATAAAATGAAGAATTATTATCCCTATATTTCATATGAATAGCTCCAACAACAAAATCAGCTATCTGAACTCCTCTATTTTCACGTGAATCTACGTGTTGTACAGTAAATTTAACTTTAGAGTTAAAATTATCATTAAAATCATTAAGAACAGAGTTAAATTCTTCAATCGATTTTTTAGGAAGATATTTATCAATTATAATGGTAACAGGACTATTTCCAATAACTTTGTTTATTGTTTCAATTATTAAGACAGTAAATGAGAAATCTTTAATATAATCTCTTTTTTGTAATTCATTATAATTAACATCATCCTTTTCAAGTATAAAGTAAGTAATAGCTACATTTTTATTTCCAATACACTTTAAAATTTTAGTTCTTACATTTTTATCAGATTCAGAGAATTTTAGCTCACTATATTTCTTATATTCTTTCTTTATTTTCTGTCTAGTACGTTTAATGCAATTATATAATGGTTTTGGATTATCTGTACAAACTGCAGTTACTACAAAATATTCACTTGAACCAAATCCAATGTCTCCTGATTCGTCTAAAAATATATATTTCACTTAATTCACCAATCCATAAATAGATTATTTGAAATACTATATAAAATTAGAGGTTTTTGGGGGGATAGGGTATGTAAAGGTTTGGATATATGGTAGGGTAAGATAAAAGAAAGTATAATAATGAATAAGAGGGTATAGTTAATCATATTCATTCTTTCAAAAATCAATAATTTATACATAAAACTAATAATTTAATGAATTTTATCATATCTAAAAAACTCTTTTTTAAAATTATTTTAACTTATTTTTAAGTTTATATTCAATGAATTTGAATTAAACTATTTTATTTTAATTTTTAGTTCTACATGTATTGAATACTAAATGAACTATTTTTAATTGATCCAAAAATTATTAATATCCTTCTTAACAATACTTCTTTTATGAAAAATCGTTTCAATTGGTTTTTTGAAGTATTTTTTGTAGCTTTAATTTTTCTAGATATCTTTTTGTTATTAATATCTGCTATATTTGAGTTAAGAATTACCAGTTATTATAACATAGGTTTATTCGATTTATTAGCCTCATTATTTTTAATATTTGGTTATTATTTTAGATTTAAATACAAATTAGCTGAGTTTAAATTAATATATATTGCAGCATTTATTCCATTCTATTTTATTTTTATAAATCTAATAGGACTGACGGAACCTAATTTCTTAATAATTTTGCGTTTAGTAATTTTAGTTAAGATATACGTACTCTTAAAACTATTCAATGTATTAGGACGTCGTGTAATTTCTTTTCAAGAAAGAAGTAAGCTTATATATCCGATAATATTTTTTGCGGTCATGCTTTTTATCTGTTCAACTATTTTTTTGTTCGCCGAGCAAGGAATCAATCCTAATGTCCAGAATTACGAAGATTCTGCATGGTATGTTATCCAAACCATAACTACAGTAGGTTATGGGGATATTGTTCCCTATACTGCAATAGGAAGAGTAACTGGAGTGGTTGCAATGTTAAGTGCAATTATAATTACCAGTTTGATCACAGCATCAGCCACTTCTTCACTGGTGGAAGCTTTTAGAGAAGAGCGGGATAAATTAACTCAAAAGAATATGGAACGAATTAGAATCATAGAGAATAAAATAGATGAGATAAATAAAAAAACTAAGAATTTAGATAAATTAGATGAATTGAGTTTTCAGCTTAAAGAAATTAAGTCTGAACTGGAACGCATTAAAAAATCTAAATAAAGAAGATTTTATTAATTTTACAAAAAAATTTATCTTAATAGGAATAAACATCAAATCATGAGTTTAAGTATCACTAATTTTTATATTTTAATTTTAATAATAACTGGAATTTGTGTAGGTTTTGCAACCGGCCTTTTGGGTGTGGGAGGAGGATTTATATTAGTTCCAGTCCAGTTCTGGTTATTAGAATCAATGGGGATTAATAGCACAATTGCTATCAGAGTTGCCTTTGGAACCAGTCTGGCTGTGATTTTACCCACAGCTATAAGTGGAGCCTACGGTCATTACTATCGCCGATGCGTTTTAGTTAAACCAGCCATAATACTCGGTATTTCCGGATTTTTTGGGGGATTACTGGGAGGGGTAATAGCTAGTAATGTTCCTGGAGAATATTTAAGATTAATTTTTGGATTCCTACTTATTGGAGTAGCTATCCAGATGATAACCTATAGAAATAGAACTTCAAAGAAAAAGAAAGTTGAAAATATCTATTGTTATGTCATGTGGGGTTTAATTGCAGGAACCTTATCCGGACTTCTGGGAATTGGGGGCGGAGTCATATTGGTGCCCATATTAGTTTTAATTATGGGATTTACTGTATTAGAAGCCATAGGCACGTCTACTGCAGTTATAATATTTACATCAATTGGAGGGATATTGTCCTATATCATCAATGGGTGGGGTGTGGAAGGATTACCACCCTACTCTTTAGGATACGTAAATTTACTGCAGATGGTTATTTTAATATTATTCACGGTACCTATGGCTCAAATAGGTTTAAGGGCAGCTCATAAACTTCCTGAAAAATATTTAAAGTTAATATTTGTTGTGATTTTAATTTATATGGCATTGAAGATGATTGGAATTTTTTAAAATGTTATAGGAAATTTTTTTTTATTTTATACAAATCTTTTAGTCAGAAACTTTTCCATTTCAATTAAAAAGAATCCAGGAAGTGCAAATAAAATAATTGGCACCCACCATTCAACAGGAAATGCTGCTGTTCTGAAGATGAATTCAAGGGGTTCAAGATATATAATCATTATTAAAGATACCAAAACAACCCCAATACCTATTAATGACCATTTATTGGAAAAAGGACTGAAATTAAATGCAGAATCATAAATGGATCTGGCAGTTATGAGATAAAAAATATGAACCAATATTACTGTTGCAAAAACTGCAGTCTGAGTCTGTTTAATCAGCAGTTCATTTACAGGAGAGGAAAGGGCAGTTGTTCCATAAAGATAGAATATGGATAGTCCTGCTCCAGCCATGGCCAACGAAACAATTCCCACCTTTTTTAAAAAAAGAGGATTCACAATTTCCTCATTAGAATCAGTGGGGGGATGTTCAAGTAATCCCTTTTCCTTTGGTTCCTTAATTAAGGGAAGAGCTAAAAATATAGAATCAAACAGATTTATCCACAAGATTTGCACCGGTTCTAAAGGAAGACTTACCACGAAAAGCACGGAAAAGGGAGCTAGAAAAACCGCACTTAATATTATTAGTGATTGACCTCCGTTGGCAGCAAGAGCATACAAAATTACCTTTCTAATGTTTTCGAAAATATATCTACCTTCTTCTATAGCTTTCACTATACTGGCAAAGTTATCGTCTGTTAAAACCATGTCAGATGCTTGTTTACTTACATCAGTTCCAGTTATACCCATGGCTATTCCGATATCTGCAGCTTTTAATGCAGGAGCGTCATTGACACCATCTCCTGTAACACCTACTATTTCACCTTTATTTTGTAATTGGGTGGTAATTTTGAATTTATGTTCAGGTGAAACTCGAGCATAAACAGATACTTCATCTACAATATTATATAGTTCTTCTTCAGTCATTCGAGATATTTCTTTCCCGGTAACTACTCTATCTTCATTTAAACCAATTCCTAACTGTTGGGCAATAGCTTTGGCAGTATTGGTGTGATCTCCAGTTATCATTACGGTTCTTATACCTGCTTTTTTTGCGGTTTTAATGGCACTTATTACTTCTTCACGAGGAGGGTCAATCATCCCTTGTAGACCTAAAAAAGTTAGTCCTTCAATATCTTCTTTTTTGATTTCTTTTTTGTTTTTATCAACTATTTTGTATGCAAATCCAAGCACCCTTAAAGCATCTTCAGCCATTTTATCAGCAATAGATGATATTTTATCATTTTTAACTTTTTTGATTTCCCCATTTTTCAGTTGATTTTTAGATAATTTCAATATTTTTTCTGGTGAACCTTTAACATAGATGAAATTCTCTTTTTTTCCCTCATTCAAGGTAGCCATAAATCTGTTTTCAGATTGGAACGGAATTTCATCTAATCTTGAAGTATCATCACTTAAACCTGCTTTTAAGGCAGATACTATCAAAGCACCCTCGGTCGGGTCACCTATTACTTTATAATAATCATTTTTTTCCACTAAAGATGCATTATTACATATTAAACCTGTTTTAAGTGTTTCCAAAAATTCTAATGGTTCATTAGAAATTTCAACCGTATTTTTATCAAATATAAAATCTCCCTGGGGTTTATAGCCACTTCCACTTACTTGAAAATTTTTACCTCCACAATAGACTTGAACCACAGTCATCTGGTTTTTAGTTAGTGTACCTGTTTTATCAGAACAGATTACTGTGGTGCGTCCTAAAGTCTCTACCGAAGGCAGTTTTCTGATTAACGCATTTCTCTCGGCCATAACCCTCACACCTAATGCTAATGTAACTGTTAATACTGCCGGCAAACCTTCAGGTATAGCAGCTACAGCAAGCGATGATGATGCCATAAAAGAATAAATAAATCCATAACCGAACCATAATGAAAATACAAAATTTATGATAGCAATAAAAATAATGGCAATAACTATAATTTCTGTAAATTTTTCAATTTTTTTCGAAAGCGGTGTCATAATTTTATGGGTTTCTTTCATTATTTCAGCAATTTTACCCATTTCAGTCTTTTCTCCGGTTGACACCACCACTCCCTTACCAGAACCTTCTGTTATAAATGTTCCACTAAATGCTATACATTTTTGATCAGCAGGTGGTAAATCAGAAGTTGATATTTTTTCCACACTTTTTGAAACAGGCACAGACTCTCCAGTTAATGTTGCTTCGTCAGCATGTAAATTTTTGGCTTCAAAAAGACGTAGATCTGCAGGGACCTGACTACCACTTTCAATTATTACCACGTCTCCAGGCACGAGATCACGAACAAAAATAGTTTTTTTCTTAGAGTTCCTTATCACTGTACATTTAGGAACCATCATCTTTTCAAGAGCTTCAATTGAAGACTCTGCCTTTCCTTCTTGAATGAATCCAATGGTAGTATTTGCAATTACCACTCCTAAAATAACAGCAGTATCAATCAATTCGCCTATAAAAGTAGTTACAGCGGCAGCTATTATCAAAACGTATATTAAAGGGTTTTTAAACTGCCGTAAAAACCTTATGAAAGGACTTATTTGTTTGAAACTAATTTCATTGTGTCCATAACTTTCTAATCTCTCTTTTACCTCTTCACTACTTAATCCTGCAGGACTTGATTTTATTATTTTAAAAGTTTTATCTACAGACCTCTGATACCATTTAGTTTCATTTGACATGCTATAACCGTATAAGCTATCATAAACTTATAAATAATTGATTATTTAGTTAATATGATTTTTTAACTTTTAAAATTCATCTTTAATGGAACATGATTCATGGTGACATATTCCCACTACTTTAGAAACATCTAATACAAATGCCAGTCCTTTTCCAGGTACAGAAAGTTCACCTGCTTTTTCTATTGCTTTAAGAACTTGATCTACCATTGATTTGTAGATCAAAATCATTATTATCTCTTTGGCAGGTTCAATTGGTATTCCCAAGATCTTTTCATGTTCATGTATACCTTTTCCCCTTCCAAAAAATACAGTTCCACCTTCAGCACCAGCCTCTTGTGCTTTTTCTAGAATTTCACTTCCTTTTTCAGCTTCAACTATAGCAAAAATTATTTGAAATTCTTCTTCACTCAACTTTTCATCCTCCTTTTCAATATAATGCCAAATATTAGTATAAAAATGATAGGGCACATAGCTATTACACCAATCGTTCCCAAACCAAAAACCCCTGATTTATCCCCCAATATATTAATGGCGATGCTTGTAATAATTGGAAGTGCAAAGGTGACTACTACAGGACCGGTAGCAACCGCACCAGAATCAAATGCAATTGGAATGATATCGCGGGGTGCAATGTATGTTAGAATCATAATTAAAATGTAACCAGGTATTAGTATGTAGGCAATGGATATTTCAAAGTATATTCTTAAAATTATAAGTAATAATGAAACTCCCACCCCCAAGGCAATAATAGGGGTTATATATCTCTTTTTTAGAAAACCTGATGATACTTTCTCAATTTCATAACTAAGTATACTTACTGCTGGTTCTGCAAAAATGACAATAATTCCAACAATAAATATTACAATTAGAACTAAAAATTGGTTTGTTCCCGACAAAACAGTTCCAATTTTTTCTCCCATAGGAATCAAGCTTATCCTAACTCCTAACATGAACAGAAAAAATCCTATGGTTGTCATAAATATTCCCACAATTATCTGTTTAATATTGGGGGGTACTTTTTTTAGCACGAATAACTGAAAGATAAGGAATAGTACGATAACAGGTATAATTGCTTCAATTACTTCTACAAATATTTTAAGGGGAAGATTAAGATCCATTCTAGATTCCTCCCTTAATAAGACCATAAATTAGTATGGCCATTATAGGGCCAATGGAACCGATGGCCATAAATCCAAATCCCGAGGTAAGTCGATCTCTCCCACCTAAAACAGAAGCAATTCCAATTCCAAATGCTATTAAGAAAGGCACGGTCATAGGGCCGGTAGTTACTCCACCCATATCAAAGGCGGTTGTTAAAAATTCTTCATTAGACAGGAGAGCCAAAACTAGATTTATGGTATAACCTGGTATTAAGATGTATTTAATGGAGATATTTAGAATTATCCTTAAAATGGCTATTATGGCAAATATTCCAAGACCTAGTGCTGTTACGTATATTATCTCTTGTTGATTCAATATTAAGAGTACTATATTTTCAATTTGATAGGCCAGTAATCTTACATCGGGTTCGGCGATGGTAAGCGTGACTCCCAAGAGAAATCCGAAAAATAATATCATTAAAAGAGCTTTTTTTTCAATGAAAGAAGCACCAATTTGTTCACCCATAGGTAAAAGTCCAATTTTAGCTCCTTCAATAAATATTACAAATCCAAATAATGTAAAAACCAGTCCAACTATAATTGGGATAAATTCTGTTAGATCCATCTTTATAAATAATATTTGAAAAAGGAATATCAATGCAATGGCTGGTGAGAATGATTTCAAGGTGGCAATTAATTCTTTCTTAAATCCATCTGATTTCATACTAACCCTTTTTAATTAATATATATATCTTTATCATTATTATTTTTTAATTAGAGATATTTTATTTCCTTGATAGTTTAAAGCGTGATATGTATAAAAATTAGATTTTTGAGTTATAATACAATTTCCATTTAATTATAAATAAATAATTATTTATTAAATAACCTTTAATTTTAAATTGGTTATATGATTGAGTTTATCTATTTTTTGGTAATTGTTTTTTTGTTTAGTTTAATATCTAAACGCTTAGATAATCTCCCAATCACTCCCCAAATGATTTTTATTGTAGCAGGAATGCTTCTAGGGTCTGGTTTTCTTGGTGTTGTGAATTTGAATTCTGATCCAGGTATTGTTCTTTTTATAGCAGAAATAACACTGGTATTAGTTCTTTTCAGTGATGCATCAAAGATAAATATTAATGATCTCAGGAAGAATAATTTAACCCTAAGATTACTTTCTATTGGATTAAGTTTGACAATTATTTCTGGAATTGTTGTGGCCACGCTTTTACTCACTGATCTTAGTATTTGGGAAGCAGCAATTATAGGTGCTGTTCTAGCACCAACTGATGCTGCCTTAGGTCAGGTAGTGGTAGAAAATAGAAAATTGCCATTACTGGTTAGGGAAACCTTAGAAGTAGAAAGTGGTCTCAATGATGGTTTAGCCGTACCCTTCTTACTATTATTTGTGGCCTGGTCAATTGCTGAAGAAACTTTCAGTCCTGTCGGATTTTTTATAGAAACTACCATAGCTCAAATTGGATTTGGAGCACTTATAGGTATAATTATCGGGCTTGTTGGGGGTTGGTTTGTTTATAAGGCACAAAAACATAAATGGATGACAGAAACTTTTCAAAGAATTAGTTTGATTGCGCTGGCCATAATTTCATGGTTAATAGCTGATCAGATTGGGGGCAGTGGATTTATAGCAGCATTCGTTGCCGGTTTAGCAACAGGGTATATGCTTAAAGATAAAGTGTCAAGTTTCATCCGTTTTACAGAAGCAGAAGGCCAATTGCTCAATTTATTCGTTTTTTTCTTATTGGGTTTTATAATCTTCCCTCTACTGCCAAATTTAACTTGGCAAATAGTTTTATATGCTATTTTAAGTTTAACTATTATTCGGATGTTGCCGGTGGGTATTTCGCTTATTGGATCTACATTAAAAAAGGAGACAATATTGTTTATGGGATGGTTTGGCCCACGTGGACTAGCATCTATTGTTCTGGTATTAATAGCCCTTGAAGAGCAGCCACTTTTTCCCGGAGAGGAAACACTTCTTTTAGCGGTTTTTACCACAGTTCTTTTGAGTGTTTTTCTTCATGGTATGACTGCTTCTCCTCTGGCCAATATTTATGCCAAAATACTTTCTAAAATGGATAATACTTGTATGGAAAAAGAATAGGGTAGTTATATATGATTAAAAAGGGAGGAGAAAAATGTAATTCTTTAATTTTGATCATAGTTTAGTTTATAAATCTTCAAACACTACTGCAGTACCACTTAGACTAACTAAAACCTGTTTTTCTTTAAGTCCACCAATTTCACTGTAATTTATTGATATTTCAGTTACGGCGTTGGCTCCCAGCTTTTTTGCATCAATCATCATACTTTTTAATGCAGTATTCCGGGTATTTTCAATATTAATAAGAAAATTAGAACCGACCTGTCCCTGGATCTTTTCCAATTTGGAGACTTCTTTTTCATCATGAAGTTCTAGTAAATCCTCCCCTCTTACAATTCCTAAATATTCAACTATCTTTTTTCCTCCAACATGGGATGTGGTTAATGGTTTAACTCCTAATTTAAGTATGTCATCCATGGTCACCACTTCTGAAGGAATTTCTTGAATTTCAGATGGTTTTTTACCTCTTCCTAATTTTTCCATTAACCGGGAAATCAAACTGCCAATATATCCAAAGATATAGGATAATGCTCCGATAAAAACAACGAATATTAAAAAGTTTATAAATATAGGGAAAGCCGCTTGAATCATTAGTGCAAGTCCGCCTAAAGTAAATAGATTAAGTGTTATAGGATTTTTAGGGAAAATCCAACCATAGATGTTAATGAGAACAAATATTAAAATGGCACTTATTGCTCCGGTACTCTTACCATATTTGGCACGGGCAATATAGGTTTCCACAAAACCCGCAATCAGTGGAGATACTATGAACATAATGTTAAATCCGAATATGACCAGATTTCCATATGCGCATATCACTGCAGATATAAATCCAGCTAAGGTTCCAATTAGTACCGCAGCAATGGCCCACTTTTTATTAATGATAGAATTTTTTATTGATTTGCCTGCATTACTTAAATTCATATTTTTAGCCTTTAATATTCTGGATACGTGTTAAAATTAGTTCAGGGGTTTTCGTAGGAAATTGCAGTTCCAAAAACAGTGACCAGTATGGTGTTTCCCATGGTGCCGCCTAAGTTATTGTAGGTAATATTTACACCAATTATGGCGTTGGCATTTAAACTTTCAGCCTTTTCTTGCATACTCTCAATGGCAATGTCTCTGGCCTTTTTTAACTCTTCTTCGTATGCAGAGGTTCTGCCACCTACCACATCTCTTACACCAGAGAATAGATCTTTGTATACATTTGCTCCTAAAAGAGCTTCACCAGTAACTAAACCATAATATTCTGTTATTTTTTTACCTTCCATAGAATGGGTTGTTAGAATTATCATTTTTAAAACACCACTTAATCTAATAATAAATAGTTTTATTGTTATAAAATTTTTCTATCAAACAAACTAATGTTATGAAAATCCTTTAGTAGCGATAAAAAGAGAAAAAATTTTTATTAACTATCTAAAAAGCCTTTTAAGTTTAATATCTAACATTTTAAATAATTATTAGTATAATAAGAAAATTAAAAGGTTTTATTGAAAGAAAAATATTAAATTTGACCTCTAAACATTATATAGAGCCATATTATTATAAATACGGCAAATACTGCATATATAATCCTTCTGGTCCTCATAACCTTTTTTTGTCTGTCGGCCATAAGTTTTTGACATTTATCAGAACAAACAACTTCTTTCGGGGGGATGGGAGTTCCACATACTGCGCAATGTCTGTGTGGTTCTGTCATTATTACACCTCTTTTTTTTAATTTTTTAAGATTTATTAGTTTCTTTAGTTTATAATTTTTTGAATTAATCTGGAACAATAGTGGTACCTATCTTTCCATCTATTGCTTTAATGATATTTTTTGGTAAATTACCATTTACAATTACTGTTTTTATCCCGGATCTTTTTAACATTTGGATGGCGGTCATGTCAAAGAACTCATATGTCCCAGCTTTAATGTCTTTGTCAGAAAACATTTCAATCATCTTTGAAGGGGTGATGCTATCAAATTTTCTGGCTTTATCATATTTGGAGGGGTCTTTGTCGTATAATCCATCAACCGAGGTAGCATTTATGAGTAAATCGGCTTTCACAAATTCTGCCAGAATGGTTCCCACTGCATCGGTACTGTGTCCTGGTTCAGTTCCACCCATTACAATGATCCTTTCTGAAGTTGAAAATTGCAGTGCCTCGTTGAAATTCTTCGGAACTATTGGGTAGGCAAGCTGATCAAGTGCCATAATAAGAAGTTTTGCATTTAATCTGGTTACATCTATACCTATATCATCACAGAATGATTCACTGACACCTATGTCTCTTGCAATATTTATATAATCACGGGCAGTTTTACCACCACCAACCACTACAAATATTTCATGTTCCTGATTCATCTTTCTTAAAACTTCAGCATAATCTTGAAACATCTTGTAATCATGATCTTTAATTATTATTGATCCACCAATAGTAACCACTATTCGCATTCTATCACCATATCAATTAATATTCTATAAATATAAAAAACTGTGGATTTTATGTTTATTACTAATATTATTTATTAATAATATAACATATTTTTAATTTCAATCCTAAAATAGTCTGATTTTAACCTTAACCTCAACACCATCAATGCTCAGGTAAGGATATTTCAATCCTAAAATAGTCTGATTTTAACTAAATCTAACGTATCTTATCATATTTTTGATTTTTCATTTCAATCCTAAAATAGTCTGATTTTAACTTTCAAGTTTTTCTGCTTTATTTAATTGTGTTTTTGATTTCAATCCTAAAATAGTCTGATTTTAACCAGCACCCCAAACATCACTTGTCCTCCAATCATAGATATTTCAATCCTAAAATAGTCTGATTTTAACTCAGTAATTTTGATAACATATATTTCAGTGTCAGTGGATTTCAATCCTAAAATAGTCTGATTTTAACGAGAAAAATGTGCTTACAGCTGCAAATAAGAGACATTTCAATCCTAAAATAGTCTGATTTTAACAATTAGCCACATTAGCGGAGACAGGTAAAGGCCGATTTCAATCCTAAAATAGTCTGATTTTAACCAGGATTGAATTTAACTGTCAGAGATGGAACAAACATTTCAATCCTAAAATAGTCTGATTTTAACGTCTTCAACACCTACCAGGACCACATTGTCAACATGATTTCAATCCTAAAATAGTCTGATTTTAACCAAAAATAATTCTTCCTTCATTAAAATGTCTGACATTATTTCAATCCTAAAATAGTCTGATTTTAACGTGTTAACCACTCGGAATATTTTGATTTCGCTCTCAATTTCAATCCTAAAATAGTCTGATTTTAACCTAATTTAATGTATTCAAAGTCCCCTACAAGTAGGCATTTCAATCCTAAAATAGTCTGATTTTAACATTTCTTTGTCCCCACTGTTTCCTTAAATTGAACATATTTCAATCCTAAAATAGTCTGATTTTAACGATTGTGTTATACATAAAGAAAATAATCTTTTTTCAATTTCAATCCTAAAATAGTCTGATTTTAACATCTCTGACAGTTAAATTCAATCCTGAGTGAAATTTATTTCAATCCTAAAATAGTCTGATTTTAACCGTTTGTTTGATGATCTTAAAAAGAAGATTGAGCGATTTCAATCCTAAAATAGTCTGATTTTAACTTTCTTGTCACGGCCTATGAATTCAAAACTAGCATGCATTTCAATCCTAAAATAGTCTGATTTTAACCCTTTAAACATGACATTGTAACCTACCTCAAAATGAAATTTCAATCCTAAAATAGTCTGATTTTAACAATCCACAACTCATGACTTCAAGTAAATCCTTGGGACATTTCAATCCTAAAATAGTCTGATTTTAACAAGATACGACCGGGCCACAGAGAATGATAAGAAAGCAATTTCAATCCTAAAATAGTCTGATTTTAACAAAGTGTTGATTGATTGTAGTCGTAATTCATCTAAGAATTTCAATCCTAAAATAGTCTGATTTTAACTATCATCAACTACAACTCCATCAATACCCTTAAAATCATTTCAATCCTAAAATAGTCTGATTTTAACTAAACGGACATAAGGATCATCTATAACAGTGTTCTGATTTCAATCCTAAAATAGTCTGATTTTAACCCCGGTTCCTGTACTGGGAGTACTGGTTCCTCCAGTATTTCAATCCTAAAATAGTCTGATTTTAACCACTTTACTTGTGAATGAAGAGGAACGTTTTGTTTAATTTCAATCCTAAAATAGTCTGATTTTAACCAATCCGTGTAAGTATATGGCCACCATCATTCCAAGATTTCAATCCTAAAATAGTCTGATTTTAACGTACTGCCAGGCCCAGCCGGAGGACGACTCCAATTATATTTCAATCCTAAAATAGTCTGATTTTAACCATCCACCTCTGTAACATCTAAATAACAATCAGATGAATTTCAATCCTAAAATAGTCTGATTTTAACTCAAAAATTTGTCCATGGAGATGATATGAAATATTTCATTTCAATCCTAAAATAGTCTGATTTTAACTGTTTATTTATAAGGGCCATCCACGTTCTTTGTCTATTTCAATCCTAAAATAGTCTGATTTTAACTCATATTGCTCTATTTGGCTTGTTTGACCACTTGCTAATTTCAATCCTAAAATAGTCTGATTTTAACGATCCGTGAATTGAAAAAACAGAAGGCTATTAATAAATTTCAATCCTAAAATAGTCTGATTTTAACGGTAATGATTTGGTCGCCTCCCATTTCATCTAATCTTATTTCAATCCTAAAATAGTCTGATTTTAACAATAACAAGGAGATAAGTTATGGTATGGCTTACAGGTATTTCAATCCTAAAATAGTCTGATTTTAACTCAGCATCCCACCTGTAAAATATATAACCTTCTTTATTTCAATCCTAAAATAGTCTGATTTTAACTTGAAGACATCATTATCATTGGTTCTAATCCTCTTTATTTCAATCCTAAAATAGTCTGATTTTAACAGATATAAGAATATAAAAAAAGGTTATAATATTAACATTTCAATCCTAAAATAGTCTGATTTTAACAGTATCAGAGAATAGAACAGACCTGTAATAAATGCATTTCAATCCTAAAATAGTCTGATTTTAACCCGTCTATGAGGATGTGGGCGACTTCAACATGAACAAATTTCAATCCTAAAATAGTCTGATTTTAACTATGATAGCGAAACAAACACATTAACCTTAACGACATTTCAATCCTAAAATAGTCTGATTTTAACACACATTTTATAATTGTACTTTTAATGCAAATAACAAATTTCAATCCTAAAATAGTCTGATTTTAACATATAAGTATCATCATAAATCTCATCCATCATAGATATTTCAATCCTAAAATAGTCTGATTTTAACTGCACAGGGAGAGGCCAGACCAGCAACCATCACAGATTTCAATCCTAAAATAGTCTGATTTTAACTACTATAAACCGCCACACAACGACAATTAGGATGAAATTTCAATCCTAAAATAGTCTGATTTTAACTCACCCCCTTCTTTTATGAATTGTTTTAATGCTTCCATTTCAATCCTAAAATAGTCTGATTTTAACTTTTAATGCGCGTAAACAGGTATTAGAACTTAAGTTATTTCAATCCTAAAATAGTCTGATTTTAACTATTGCAAGTTTATATCGCTGCTTGGATTCTGTGAGATTTCAATCCTAAAATAGTCTGATTTTAACCCTATGAGCCCAAATGCGTTCTTGATATTTCTGAATTATTTCAATCCTAAAATAGTCTGATTTTAACCTTTTTAAACGCTCAAATATGTACAGATAAAAAAATAATTTCAATCCTAAAATAGTCTGATTTTAACTGTAAATAGTAATGATTTTGATGTGGATGTGCCTGGGATTTCAATCCTAAAATAGTCTGATTTTAACGAGTGTGTCCATCCCCTAACCATAATCCTAAAATATAATTTCAATCCTAAAATAGTCTGATTTTAACAAAATAAGACCTGTTACACACTACAAAATATGTAAGAATTTCAATCCTAAAATAGTCTGATTTTAACATACATCAATCTTTTAGGACATAATGTTCTTTGTGCTGATTTCAATCCTAAAATAGTCTGATTTTAACGACAGAGGATGGTGACAAAACAGCATATATAAAAATTTCAATCCTAAAATAGTCTGATTTTAACACTACCAGTCGCCGCATTCAGTGCGGATGTAACTACATTTCAATCCTAAAATAGTCTGATTTTAACATAGTCACCCTATCCAAATTTTTAGTGTGACTTTTCAATTTCAATCCTAAAATAGTCTGATTTTAACGGATACCCGTAACAGAGGATCAGGCCACCTCTATTAATTTCAATCCTAAAATAGTCTGATTTTAACACTATAAGTCAGACGGAGTTGTTTAAGGAAATTAAATTTCAATCCTAAAATAGTCTGATTTTAACTCATAAACACTTGGTCCGGTGTCAATCTCTTGACCGGATTTCAATCCTAAAATAGTCTGATTTTAACCCAACCGCTGTATCAACGGATCCTACTGATTTGTATGAATTTCAATCCTAAAATAGTCTGATTTTAACCAGATATAGCTTTTAAGATGCACACCGCAGAGGAAACATAATTTCAATCCTAAAATAGTCTGATTTTAACGCCCCAATAGTTGTTGTTTATTGGAATAAGAATAATATTTCAATCCTAAAATAGTCTGATTTTAACAAATGACAACCGAAATACCCAGCCATGAAGAATTCTAATTTCAATCCTAAAATAGTCTGATTTTAACGGTTTGATTTCATCTTTGTTTTCTACTTTTTTGAGTATTTCAATCCTAAAATAGTCTGATTTTAACGAATTTACCCGAAAGAGTTGAAATACCAGGAATAAGATTTCAATCCTAAAATAGTCTGATTTTAACTTTACTGGTTTAATCGTCTTTTCACGGCTTTTAAATTTCAATCCTAAAATAGTCTGATTTTAACTATTCCCACCATAAAATTCATGAATATTTGTTTCTCCATTTCAATCCTAAAATAGTCTGATTTTAACTCCGAATATTTTCATATAATACCGTATCTGTATATTTATTTCAATCCTAAAATAGTCTGATTTTAACCTATTAATATGGACTCGCTGTGCGAGTGTTTGTTATTTCAATCCTAAAATAGTCTGATTTTAACAGGCCCGAAATTTGCCATATTTCCTAAAATACATACTATAATTTACTCTATAGACAACTTAAAATTGTCGATTTACAATTCCCTAATTCATTTATAAGGAACGACGACTTATTAAAAGAGATACTTTAAAGGGGGAATGGAAACTATATACTTTTTTTTATTATTTATAGATATAATCATGGGGAATATTTTGAAAAGAATATGAATTACATAGTTAAAATCAATTTAGATATAAAATAACCTAGTGTAAGTTTAATCTTCAGTTAAAAATTTTTCTGATAAACGATCCAGAATCAGTACTCAAAAGACAAAAAAATATAAAAAAAATAATTAATGTTACTATAAAAGCCTATAAATTAAATTATTCCATCTACCGGTGCTTTTTCAATGCCTAAAACCTTTCTATCAAATGCATCCGCAGTCCTAAATCGGTATATTATTACAGAGTCACTATCCTTCTCAATTATATCCAATAATCCTGTTTTTATTTCTTCAAGCTCGCTTTTGGTAACTTCTCCTTCAAAGACAGAATTCTGAATCCAGTAAAGATGTTTCCTCAAAAATCCTTTAACTTTATTCACACGTTCCACTTTAATATCGTAGACAATAATCACGTACATTAACATACCTCTGATAAGTTACCACCACATCACAAATGGTTTATATTTTTTAGACCCTAAAAGATGTTTTATAAGTTTATAAGCTTCCAAACGTATTAGTCTTTTATAAGAAACCTTTCTGTTAAGTTCCCTATGTTTAATAGTTTTTTTAAGCCTTTCATCATACGTTTTTATAAAGGTTTTTCTGCCTTTATCATTTAAAAGGCAATAATTTAGTTCCTTTTCAAAATCATTTTCACCAAGCATCCTCTTATTTACAAGATAAAAAATCAACCTGTCCACTAAAATTGGTTTAAAAATCTCACTCAGATCCAAAGCCAGGGAAAATCTTCTCTCAGAGGGCTCATGAAGATATGAAATGGTAGGATTAAGTTGAGTATTATAAATTTCAGATAAAACCGTAGAATACAGCATTGAATTTCCAAAACTTATAAGTGCATTTATCATGTTTTCAGGAGGCCTTTTAACTCTTTTATCAAAATTAAAACTTTCAGGAAGAATTTCATTCATTTTTCTATAATAATCAGCACGTATTCTTCCCTCAACATTCATAACCTCAGTTATCATGTTGCAACCATCTAGATCTGGCAATATGCTACTAATTTGATTTTCAAGGTTGTAATATTTAAGTACCTTTCCCATATTTTTTGCAGCACCTTCCACAAACCTTTTAGCTATAAAAATCCTCTTTTCATGATCTAGATAATGTTCAGCCTGATTTATAATCAGATCCCCAGATAAAAGCTTTTCTCTAGGATAAAAACTACCGTCGTAATAACCGTAATAATTAAAAAAATGAACAGGGATACCTTCTTTTGCAAGAAGATGAATTGCTTGGGATGATATAGTTAACGAACCGTAAGCGTAGATAGAATAAATTTTATTGATTGGAATTGGTTTTTTACCCTCTTTATTTACAAAATATACTGTATTTTCCCGTCTTTTAAGTAATCCATCTGACATTAAATAGTAATTCTTTTTCATCAGTTCACCAACAAGAGATCCACTATATTCAAATTTTTAGACCCAACAAAACTCAAAATATGCACATTTCCTGCAAATTTTCATTCTTTCAGGTTTTGGAGTGTTATTATTAATAATATTATTAATATCCTCAATTATACTCATTAATTCCTTCTCTTTATATTCATCTAAATTTATAGTAATCTTTTTCCTTATTTTAGGATAATTAATTATACCTTTGAGGTTTTCAATACCTTTTTTATTCTTTAAATAGTACATATAATATAGGAGCTGATATTCATGGGATTTCTTCATTTTATTGCTCTTTTTGACCTCATGAAGCTCTAAATAATCTTGCTTTTTAATAAAATCAATACTGATTAAATTGTCAATGGTATACTCTTTTTCATCTTTGTAACTTTGTGAATGCAGTAATTTTCCAAGAGAAACTAGATCAGATTCCTGTTCCATCTGGATGTGATGAGAAAAAAGCCAGAGTTTAGTCTTGCAGATGAAATAGTAATTAATTTGGGTTCCTATTATCCGGAGTTGTTTTTCAGAGTTTGAAAGCATATTTTTACTTCCAATTATATTCTGGATTGAGGAAGTTTATCCAATAAAACAATTTTCTTCAGCATCTAATTTCAGACCCAACTCTTTGTCATAAAATGCATTAACAAAATACGTATCATTGTCTAATTCTACATTGTTCTCTTTTACAAGTTTTTTAAATTGTCCAATACTAATAGAAAGGAAATAGCTCATTGCTTCAAAATATCTTTTCTTATCTATTTCGTCTAGATAGTCAAACTTATATTTAAACGGAACTACTTCGTAAGATTGAAAAAGAGAATAAAACTCCGTTTCACTTTCACTATCATTAATGAAAGGAACTATCTGCTTATTAACTGACTTAAAATGCTTTTGTACTCTGTTAAACTCTTCTTTATCTTTTCCAACATATCCCTCTGAATATACATCATCTACAAGTTTCTGAATAATGTCTTCTCTTAAAATAACCACATTTTCAAGACTTTGCACTGTTTTTTGAACAATTTCAGGATTATAAATATATTTATCTTTTTCAGAACCTTCAGAAAAAATATTAACTAAAGCAACTTTATTTTTATTCCATCCTTCTCTATTTACTCTACCAAAGCGCTGGATTAGAGCATCAATAGGTGCAGGCTCTGAATATAACACATCATAATCAATATCAAGTGATACTTCAATTGCTTGTGTTCCAACCAGCAAATCGAGATTATCTAAAGATTTTTCAATTTCTTCCCTATCTCGAAGCATGAATCTACTATGCAAAAGTGCACTATTATCTATACCTTCAGATAATTCTTCAAAGACTTCTTGAGCTCTTAAAACAGTGTTACACACTACAAGAACCCGTTTTCTTTCATTTAAATCTTTGCTAATTATGTCAAGATTATCAAGTATGTTTCCACGGATAACATTCACTTCATGTCTTGTAAATTTTTCAAGTTCTTCTTTATTCATTTTTATTTCAGTTGAAATGCTCAAATTATTTTTAAATAAATCTTTAATGAATGTTGGAAGAGTAGCAGACATGATTAACATTTCAGCATTATAATTATTTTTCAAAATTTTTAGAATTTCAAGAATAAGCGAAGTTGTATGTGCATCGTAAGCATGAATCTCATCAAGGATGAATAAACCGTTGGTCATCTCTGAAAGTTGCATTTCAAAACCCTTAGTCCCAAAAAATGCTTTAAGTATCTGAAAGGGAGTGAGAATTTTGTATGGTCTGTAAATTTTTTTAGACAATCCTTTTATTGCCCTGATTTTATTTTTTGTTATATCATAGTTGTCTATGTCATCTGAAAATGCTTTATAAAGAAAATACGATGCTTTTCCATGTAATAATCCCACTAACTCCTTATTGTTAAAGTCCTTTTGAAGTCTTTTATACATTGCATTGATACTTGCAGTGTAGGGCAGTAAATAAAAGACTCTCTTTGATTTGATGGAATTTTGATTAGTATCGCTCCAAAAAAGAGATGCTTCTGTTTTACCGCTTCCTGTAGGGGAAGTAAGAAAAGCACTTCCATGCGTATTAAGAGCTTCTTTTTGGATTTTTCGAAGTTCAGGGAAGTTAAATATTGAACGCATATCTTTTACGCCATCTAAAATTTCGTATTTTGAACCAGAAGCCAGATGATCACAGGCATTTACAAAACCCTTTAAAAATATTCCATATTTCCCATGTAATGTAGAATATTCATCATCTTCCCATTCAATGTAGTAAGGAAGCGCTGAATCTTTATAAACGTCTTTTAATTCATCCATTGAAGAAATTAAATAATAATTATCTAATTTATATCCCAGATACTCTTCACTCCAAGGACCTATAAACTCAAAGTAGCTTAATAGCTCTTTAAAATTAGGTTCTAATTCATTTAATTTTTTTTGATAAAGTTTTTTACCGTTAGGACTTGGAAACGTATTATATCGCTCGCGGAGTTTATTTATATCTTTATGATGAGTAATTATAGCAAGTCCTATTGCTTTTTTGTAAAAATCATCATAATTTAAAGCTGAAACAAATCCAGCAGATAGCATTTCATGGCGATATTTCCATCTTAACTTATTTTCACTATCTTTGAGCATTTCCTGAAAACCTATTGCTCCTTTTCCAAAATCATGGAAAAAAATAGAATAAAAAAGATGTTCCCAGAAATCATCGATCTCACATAACTCCGGAACATTTTCATAAGCTTTTTTAATACTTTTAAATACTTTTAATGCATTTTCTGTGTGTTGTAAGATTGTCTCATCTGGTTTTGCTAAAAGGCCTTTTTCAATGTTCATTTGTGGAACCAAACTCCCCACTCCTTTTCTTTATCAAAATAACATTCATCTTGATAATCAAAGAACTGGTTCATTAATATAAATGGTTTAGTGCCTACTGCTTTACGTGGAATTGTGTTAGTAAAATGTGTTGGTAATGATTGAATAGTACCAAAAGCACCGTTTGTGCCTAATGGGAGTATGGTTCTACCAAGTTTTATGTTTGATTTTTTTTCAAGCTCTACTTCTTTAATTTCACTGATAGTTACTAGATCTGTTGAACGCCCTAAAAGGAGAGGATAGTGCGGTTTTTTAAAGTAATCTCGATAATCCAAATCATCCATATATAAATAAATTTCAGGATTTACGAGAAATTCTCTTTTAATAACGTTTGATTTACCTTTTAAACCAGATAATTCATATATTGTTTCTAAATCTACTGCTTTTCCCTGGTAATTGAATATATAACCAACAGATAAGTCTTCTGGAGTAACTAATTCTCCTTTAGCTGCAGATATAAGGCCATAAACTGTACTTAATGGAGGTACTGGTAAAGTTGGCTGAAATCCGCTGATAAAAGCAGGGTATCTGAAAGAAGTTACCCAACCTTCAATCAATATTCTTAGCGTTTTCATGATTTTATCAGCTCGGGAATTTCATCTGCTAATTGATCTACAGCTTCTTTGATAGTTCCTGATTTAATGTTTTCGTTTTCTTCCACTAATTTCGTAATATCTTCATCTAATTCATCCATGAACCCTTTTCTACGACCAATATAAATATTTGTAAGGCAACAATCTGAATATTCATTTAGAACCTCTTTAAGTGCTTCAATATCAAGTACTGGTTCTCCATTCTCTTCGTTTACTATGTTCATGAAAATATGATTACCACCATCGATTACTGCCAGAAGTAAGAACTTTGGAGATACATCAGTTAAATGTGATGTTAATTTTGCTCCTCCTTGGAGATATGGAAGCGCTTTGATTACGTCCTGTGCTCTCTTTATTCTGATATCCTCTGGCATTGACCATTTACTATTTTCTTCATCTTTAGTGAGGCCTTTTTCTTCAGCTTCCTCTTCTAATTTAGGGTACATATTTCTATAGCCTGTTTTTTCATCAGCATAGAAGACACCTAAACTGTCTAAATCTAATGAAAATATACCTTTTAACACAGTGGAATAAAATTCATGCTCATAAGGCACTGGATCTCCTTCATGGCGAGCCATGACACCAAAATCTTGAGTAGGAATTTGACCTAAGACAGATATTAAAGGTGAATTTTTTAATGGAGATATTCGGGTTACAGTTCCACCTTCTTTTGCTTTTAAAGCTCTCATATAACCAAAAACATCGTCATCATCATATTCAATAGGATTTGCACTTGTAAAAGCAATCTTTTTCTGTCTTTCAATTGGTGAAATGTTCCAATCATATTTTTGTTCCAGTGTATCCCTCCACCAATACCTTAAAGCTTGCCCTGAAACGTAAGGATAAACTTTTCTACCTCTACGGATTGATTTAACTCTTACAATGTTATCTGTCCTGTCTCCTGCATCTGCACCAGCATTATTTAATGCAGAATGTGGTGCATCCACTAACATAAAACCTACAACTGTTTTTGACATCTTATTCCTCCTCTTGAGTTTCTAAATCGCTTTGATTTCCCTGTTGGATTATCCAGGGTTGTAAATTTTCATAAACTCTAAATAAAATTAGATCCTGAGTTTCCCTCCAGGTTAAATTTCCTTCTGGGAAAAGATAAGTTACATAATCTTCAAATGTGAACAAGGGACTTTCAATACCATTTGATATTCTCTTCTTGATTATAATTCTCAAAATATTTCTGAAACTTTTATAATCACTGGCCATTTCCAGCCTATTCAACGTCTTCATATCATCCATACTCTCTATGTAACTTGCTAGCTCATCCCCTACCTTTTTTATCGCATCTATCCTTTTATCATCCATATTCCTTACCTCCTTGAGATAATGACTAATTAAATCCCATCCGCCAATTGCTTCTTTATTTTTTCTATCAATAAAAAATCTGATGATTGATTTACCCTCTAATAGATTGTTATAAACTGTATTTGGATTATTTTTGTATTCATTTTCTTCTTTTATTTTATTCCAATCAACAAATCTGTAACCTCTTCTAACAATTTTTAACCATTCCCCAAATTTTTCATGTTGAGGAATATATGCCAAAAACTTAAAAACTGGAGTAGGAACATGATATATGTCTAAAGCAGGACCTTGACTAAAATTCGTGAAATGATAAAAGTTTATAGAAGGTTTTTCAAGGTACCATCGAACATCATAACTTAGAATTATATCTTGAATTATATGGAAAAGTGCGTTTTTAGGATTTTTGAATCCTTCATTTAAACATCCTGTATAATTTTTTGTAGACAACTGTTTGTCTATGTTTTCTTTTGCTTTTTTAGACCAATAATACATAATTTTATCCGAATTTGAATGGATTAAAAGCATTTTAACACAAGAATAAGTTATCAAAGGAGAAAATTGGATTGCAAACGTGCAAGCAGGACAATAATCAGCGCCATCGATACCATATGAAAAATAATTTATTACTTTTTTAGATCCTGTTAGGGGCACTCTATCTTTAGTAGATCTGTTTAAAACATCTCTTCGGCCACACGAAATACAATCTCCATTATTGCTTAAAGGAGTCATTTCTTCTATTAATTCGTTTAAAATTTGTGAATATCTATTTTTTTTATCTTTAACAGCATTATTTGTTATTGGATTGTTTGGAAAGATTTGATACATATTTTTTGACCATTTAGGAGTCAAATATAGAAATATTACCTCATCAATTATTGTTCTAAGATCATCTTTATCTAATTCTTCAGGTTTTTTACCAACCCATTGACTTATAGCCCAAATTCCCGCATCTACAAATGGATTTCCAGTAAAATCATAAATTGTTTCACTCATATTTGACCTCCATTATTCAACCATCCCAAATCCCATACTATTCTTCTCACCAAGCCCACAATCATAAACAAATTCCAAAAGCCTCAAATCAGCTTCAATCTCAAGATTCATCATGAAACATCTGTGATAAGTTCCTTTAATATCAATCCTGCGCCTTTTAGCAGATTTCATATCAGGCTTTATCCTAACCCACCTTTCACCATCAAAATCCCCGTAAAATTTAACATATTTATTAATCAAATTTTTCTGAACACTTTCATAGAACCGCTCATCTCCAGGATCCAGATCCCATATCTTAAGTTTTCCCCCAACTTCTCGCTTTATTCTGGCCATAATTGGTGACATGGTTTTCATTTTCATATTTTCTTTAAAAATAGGTTTTTTTAGAAGTTCAATCTGCTCCACCAGTAGTTTATCACCTTTGAAATTTACTTCGGTGTTCTCAAGGTGCCCTTCTACGAGGCTTTTTATTAAGTCATCATTAGGAGAAGAAACATAGAATTCTAATTTTCCATTTCTGGAAATAATGCCCTGTTTTGTACGTTTAAATTGTGGAACGTAAATCTGTGAAAAAGTAAAAAATTTATAATCCTTTGAAAAATGAAGTTTTGCTGCTAAATCAAGGTCAGATATCTTACGATAAATAATAGCAGAAAGGATGTGGTTGTAATTATAAGGAATTAAATAATTACTCATTTGTGATGTTAGATTGATTTTCAATCTCATTGCTCTACATATTTTAATTTATTAAGGTACTATATAAATTTTAGTTCTCTTTTGTTAGTTAGTAGAATGTATTTTTCTAAATATTACTCATTCTGCTTATGTTTGAACTAAATATCATATAATTTTCCTTTATATGGTCTTTTTCAAGGAACATTCATTCATCAATTTATAACTATTTCATAATTCTTCTCTTTATGAAAATATACATGGATGGTATATTAATTTATACTGATTATCCCAGTTTTGATATTTATACTTTATTATTGAGTATAAATGACAACAATTATATGTAAAACATATAATGTATATATATCAACTGGAAAATAGGGAAAATAGGTTGATATGAACATAAAAATTATGGAGGTTTACTGTTGTCAAATGAATTAAAAGAAACTTCAAGAACTATTGAATTAGTATTAGGTATTGTTGGTGGAATTTTTGGATTATTAGGAGGAACATTTGCAGTTTTATTTGGCAGTTTCGCAGTGATGAAATAGTATTGTTAAGCATAAGTGCAATTTTAGCATAATTGTCGGGATAGTTGGTTCTATATATGTTACCAAAAATCCAAAGATAGGAGGAATTGTGCTAATAGTAAGTGCAATATGGTTATTAATAAGTATTTCACTATTTGGAGTGCTTGGAACTATATTGTTAAGTATTGCAGGTTTAGTAGCTGTTTTAAGAAAATAATAACATTCAGGAATTCAAGGAGATAAAAAAATGAGAAATAAATTTGTGATAGTTTTAGCAGTGTTTTTGATAATGGGAATTGTAGGAATAAGTGGTTGTACAGATAGTAACTCCAATAATGGGACTTCAGATTCTTCTTTAAAGGTATCCAACTTAGAAGTAGTATCTGAAGGATATGGTATGTATGATGTAAAAACCACCATAGTTCCTGATAAGGATTATGACTATCTCGAAATGGTTTTGATCTGGTACGATTCCAGCGGTGCTATAATTGAAAAAAATTCATTAGTTTGGAACATTAATAATGTCAAATCTGGCCAAACACTAAAAGTAACTGGTAATGGTTACATCACTGGCGACGAAGTGCCTGCTAAAGTAGATGTTTTAATCTTTGATACTCTATTCTCTGATGGGGACGAATCTAACGCCATATATAAAGAAACTGTTGAACTTTAATATTATTTTTTTTACTTTTTTTTGGTATAGATCTACATGATTTTTTTTACTTTAAAAAATCTAATTCAAATATAATAAAAAGAATCGATAATTAAAAGAGTAGTTCAAATTATAACAACAATATTTTTTAGAATTATTTTTAAAATCTTGAACTACTGATAATTTATGAGAAAAAATCGATATATATGTTAGTTTCAGGTTTAGATTGTAATATATAGTGAATTATTTAATTTATAAAAAACGAAAGTTTTCATTAACATATCATCAATATATTTCATATGTTCAAATAAGGAGAACTTTAACAAAATTTGAGGTATTTTAATATGAGGAAAGTAGTTTCACTTGAATTAAAAAACCGTATGAAACGTTTTAGGGATCATATGGGTAAAACAGATCCAGACTGGAAGGTGGCAGTAATCTTCAGTAAAATCAATCTATATTACTTCACAGGAACCATGCAGGACGGTATGTTAATTATTCCCCGGGATGATGAGGCCACATTCTGGGTTCGTCGAAGTTATGAAAGAGCATTAAATGAATCATTATTCCCAGATATCAGATCAATGAGAAGCTTTCGAGATGCAGCTAAATACAGTGAAAACCTTCCATCAACAGTTTATATAGAAACAGAAGTAGTTCCCTTAGCTTTATATCAAAGATTTCTAAAATACTTTCCATTCAACGATTTTAAACCAGTTGATGCTCAAATAGCAACAATTAGAACAAATAAAAGTTATTATGAGTTATCCAGGATGAGAAAGGCCGGTAAAATTCATCAACACGTACTGGAAGATATTGTACCTGAATTATTGGTGGAAGGTATGAGTGAGGCAGATCTGGCTGCAAAGTTATTTTACACACTGATTGAGGAAGGACATCACGGAGTAACTCGCTTTGGAATGTTTGATACTGAGATGATTTTAGGCCAGATCTGTTTTGGTGAAAGTTCCATTTATCCATCATCCTTTAACGGTGCGGGAGGAGGTTATGGTATGGGTCCAGCAGTCCCCCTTATTGGAAGCCGTAAACGTAAGTTAAGAAAAGGAGATCTGGTTTATATTGATGTGGGATGTGGGGTGGAAGGTTACAATACTGATAAAACTTGCACCTACATGTTTGGAGAATCACTTCCCCAACCTGCTCTGGATCTGCATGATAAGTGTGTCGCTATACAAAACGAAATAGCAGGTATGTTAAAACCAGGAGGCATACCATCTGAAATTTACAGTACCATCATAAACTCTTTAGATGAGGATTTTCTAGAAAATTTCATGGGCTATGGTAATCGTAAAGTCAAATTCCTGGGCCATGGCATAGGATTATTAATTGATGAATGGCCAGTAATTGCCCAAGGTTTTAATGAACCTCTTCAGAAAGGAATGGTATTAGCGGTAGAACCAAAACATGGAATTAAAAACATAGGAATGGTGGGAATTGAAAATACTTTCATTGTCGCTGGTAATGGTGGAGACTGCATTACTGGAACCAATCCCGGTTTAATACCAGTATTTTGAAAAAATCTCTTAAAGTTGGTTATTTTCCATATCTCTATATTAATATAGGACCTAAAACTAAATGTTGATATGTTATGAAAAACAAATTCTTAACATAATAAGCTAATTAAATAAATAAAGCGCATTTTTCTTGAAAATAATTAAATATTCATAATACAACTATCTACTAGCAGAATAGTTGTTATTTTTATAAGGAGTTGTTAATAGTGGCTGAAATATCATCAAAGGAGTTATACGAGTTTAAAAGGACAATCAATGAGTTGTCTGATAAAAAAGGAAGGGGAACAGAACTCGTATCAGTATATATTCCTCCAGATCGCCAGGTTAGTGATGTGGTAAAACACATGCGAGAAGAACTGAGTCAAAGTGCTAACATTAAAAGTAAACAGACTAAAAAGAATGTTCAATCTGCAATAGAAGTTATAATGCAGCGATTAAAACTTTTCCCAAAACCCCCGGAAAAGGGGTTAGTTCTATTTGTGGGAATGATCCCGAAAGGTGGCCCGGGAACAGAGAAGATGGAAACTTATGTTTTTGAACCTCCAGAGCCTATAAAAACTTACACATATCACTGTAACTCAGAATTTTTCCTGGAACCTCTACAGGAGATGCTGGGTGACAAAGAAATATATGGGTTGGCAGTTATTGATAGGAAAGAAGCAACTGTTGCTGTTCTCAAGGGAAAAAGGATCGACATAGTTAAGACATTAACCAGTGGAGTTCCTGGTAAGCATAAGGCCGGTGGACAGTCACAGAGAAGATTTGATCGTTTGATTGACCTGGCGGCGCACGAATTTAAGAAAAGGATCGGAGAGACTATAAACGAAGCTTTTCTAGCCATACCTGAAATGGAAGGGGTTATAATCGGCGGACCTGGTCACACCAAGGAAGAATTTGTGAAAGGAGATTATCTGCATCATGAAATAAAAAATAAAGTTATAACAACGGTTGACACCTCTTATACTGGTGAATTTGGTATAAGAGAAGTTATTGAAAAATCCATGGATGTTTTAGCTGAAATTGATGTTATGCGTGAAAAAAAGCTGGTCCAGAAATTTTTAACTGAACTGGTAAGTGATGAAGGATTGGCTTCTTACGGTGAAGCAGAAGTTAGAAAAAACCTGGAAATGGGTGCTGTGGAAGTTTTATTACTGTCAGAAGATATAAATTCTAGAAGAGATAAGTTTGAATGCCCTTCATGTGGATTCATAGATGCTAAAACATTTAAGAACACTAAAACAGAAAGTGAAGAGAATTGTCCTCAGTGCGGGGAAAAAATGAATCTAATAGAAAGTAAGGATGTAATTGATGATTTTGTGGAGATGGCAGAAGAAGTGGGATCTGAAGTTGAAATAATATCCACAGAAACTGAAGAAGGAATGCAGCTTCTAAAAGCTTTTGGAGGTGTAGGTGCAGTTCTCCGTTATAGGGTTTAATATTTTTTTCTGGGAATTAATGTTTCCAATTATTTTTTATCTATTTTATATCTCCTAAATTAAGATTTTAATTCTAATTGAAAAAATAAAATAAAATTAATAGTTATTTCGTGGATATGAATGGCTCATCCTAGCCTTCGAACTCGAATTAAAGATTCCACAGGAACATTTTCAACTTCACTTATTCCTTTTTTATCTATTAAAACTGTTACCAGCAATGGTTCGGCATTGAGATCTTTTAAGATGTTTACCACTTCTTTTATGGTCCTGCCGCTGGTTATTACATCATCAACAATAACTACTTTTTTGCCTTCCACTGATGCAAAGTTACTGCTTATAGCTCCTTTAGCATCTTCACCTTTTCTATGTTTTTTTGGGTGAAAAACAGCTATTGAAGTTTCCCATCCAGTTTCAACGTTTATTATATCGGCCATCATGGTTGCAAAGGGCACACCACTTACCGCAATACCCATTATAACGTCTGGTTCATTGTATTTCAAGGCCATATCAGCCAAGGCTGCTGAGACATATTTTAATCTAGCGGAACTCCCTCCTAAGCTTTCCCAATTAATTGCAAAATCAACGGGAACATCTTGTGATTTACTCCCAACTTGTTTCCCACTCACCTGTAATATAAGCCAGCGAGCAGTATCTTTTGATACATTTAGTTCATCTGCTATTTCTCCGGTTGTAAAACCTCTGCTTCGCAGTTCTGAAGCTTTTTTTATGAGTTCTTCGCTCATTAAAACACGTCCTACTTTTTTTATATATATTTAATAGTCATTAACTTTAACAGGTATTTCTTTCCGGGCAGATTCCATTGCTGCCAGAACACCTTTCAAAGCATAAATACCGTCTTCACCAGTTATGGCTGGTGTTTCATCATTGATTATTGAACTTAAAAAGGAACTGAGTTCTTCTTTTAATGGTTCCTTCTGAGCAACCCCAATTTTTTGAGTAAATTTCCCATAAACATCAACTGTTTGATCAATGTAGTCCAGAGATATAATACCGTCAACACCGGTTATTTCCAGTTCTCTTTTTTTGTACGGTGTAAGCCAGTTTACTTCAAGCATGCCTATTATTCCACTTTCAAATTTAGTCATAATCTCTGCATGATCTTCGTATTCACATGTTTCAAGAATACTTCCCATGTTGGCATAGATCTCTTTTATGGGGTCATCTAAAAGATAATACATCACATCAAGATCATGAATGGCCAAATCTACTGTTACTCCCACATCTTTAATTCTCGGAGGAAATGGCCCGACCCTCTTTGCTGAGGTTGAAACAACATTACCTATGGATCCATCCTGTATAAGAGCCTTAGCTTCATCTACAACTGGATTAAATCGTTCTACATGCCCTGTTGCTAACTTTAAATCGCTTTTTTTAGCAGCTTTCACCATTTCTCTTGCTTCGGTTAGGGTAAAAGCTATGGGTTTTTCCACTAAAACATGTTTTTCATGTTCTATAGCGTCCATTACAACCTGATGGTGATGTGTTGTTGGTACACATACACTTACTGCCTCTATTTCAGGTATTTCAAGCACATCTTTATAATCTTTATAACTGGCGGTATTGTATGTAGCAGCTACTTCATCAGCTTTATCTTTCATCAGATCTGACACCGCTAAAAGGTTTGCATTCTCTATTCTTGAGTATACTCTAGCATGATTGAGACCCATGGCTCCAACACCAATGACACCCACATTAACTTCCTTCAATCGTAATCCTCCTTCATAATCTTGGCAGCATCAACGCCAATTTTTTCAGCATCCTTAATAGAACTATCTAATTTCACCTGTGATAAAATTTCTCCTTTTTGAGAAAGTAATATACTGTAAAGATTTAATTTATTTTGTTTTATTCTTGCAATAACCCCAAGAGGCCACTGGCATCCGACTCCTAACTCTCCAAGCACAGTTTTCTCAGCCAAAACTTCTTGGGAAGAATTATAATGATTCAATCTGTTTAATACTTCTTTTTTTTCACTATCTGCCCTTGTTATTACAGCTAAGGCGCCCTGACCAGCGGCAGGAGTGATATATTCAAGAGAAAATTTTTCTTTTACGTGTTTGGATAAGCCCAACCGGTTTAAACCAGCTTCAGCCATTATGGTTGCATCGCATTCGCCCTTATAAACTTTTTTTATTCTAGTTTCTACATTTCCTCTTAAAGGTTTTAATTTAAATTTCTTTCCATGATGGTTACAGAATGCTTCTCTTCTTAAACTGCTGCTTCCTAAAGTGAAACCATTTGACAGTTCTTCCCATTCATAGTTAGATATCAAAACATCATGGGGTGATTCTCTAGGTGGAACTGCAACTATCTCCAGGTCAGGGTCTAATTCTGTTGGAACATCCTTTAAACTGTGTACTGCAAAATCCACCTCTTCATTTAGCACATATCTATCAAGTTCCTTGGTAAAAAGACCTTTAGCATCAATATTATACAACTGTGAATCAGTTATTTTATCGCCAGTCGTTTTAACAATTTTAATTTCTATATCTTCTTGAGTAATTTTTGATAATTCATTGACTACATAATTTGTTTGTACTTGTGCTAATTTGCTTCCTCTTGTCCCAACCTTCAATGCACCATCTCCAATAAAAACAATAAGATACTGTATTAAACAATAATTTTTCTTTTATAATAATAGATAATTTTCTATTTAGAAAGATTCATTAGTTCTCTTTTATAAAATTTGTTATCTCATATTAATATCAGCAAAATTTGATCTGTAAATCAGAAGTATGGTCTTAGATCCGCTTGCCATAGCAGATTCAAGGGCATCATCAATATTCCTGTGATATTCTGCATTTCTATTTATTTTAGATTTTATACTCCTACCTAAGTCATCGGTTAGGATCAATTTTATATTTTTAGGGGTGTTATCTAGGAAATCTGCCGCCATTTCTTCATTGATTTCTTCACAGGTAATTCCATATCTGCCCCCCAAAATTACTGCACAATCTTTGTAAGGGGAGATCATTTCAAATGATTTTTCAACAGCTTTAACATTTATCCCCGGATTTATTTCTTCAATAATTGTAATTTTGCCTATCTTTTTTATAGATGTACGTCCCTTTATTCCTCTATAATTCTTTAAACCTCTTTGAATGGTTTTGATTGGCACTTCTAAAATTAATGAAGCACACACAGCCGAGAGAACATTGTTGAGATGATGTTCTGCCGGGGCAAAGGTTGAAACATCAAATTCAGTATTTAAAAGCCTGCCGTTTATGGTTTTTAAGTTATTAATTACTGCCTTAAAGTGGGTATTATCCAATCCAAAATTAACATTAGAAGCCCCCACATCTACTTTGGTTAGATCATCTTTGTAGCCGAATGTAATGGTTTTTTGGCTAAAACGGGAATATTTTGACTTAAATGCATCATAATCACAGGCCACCATTTTACTATTAAATATCTGGGATTTGGCCATGCTAGCTGTTTTAGTTCCACTGGCTATAGAATAATCTTCAGCCAAATTGGTTAAAATTCCCACATCAGCCAGACCAGTTCCACCGAGAGATGTTTCCAGTATAAAGATACCTATTTCGAAATTTTCAGCCAGTTTACAGGCTTTGATGATGTTGGCAGGAGTTATGCTTATATTATTTACTAATAAATGGGTTTTACCATCAATCAGAGCTTCAATACCTAAACTACTTAAAACCAGTGGATTTTGTTCCTTAAATATCTCTTTTAACATCCACACAACACTGGTTTTGCCCTTAACTCCAGTAACTTCAATAACCGGGACCTTGATCCGAGTGGATAATAAAAGTTTAACGGCTTCATGATGAGTTATCTGATTTTTTTCTTCTACAGTAGAATGTACTGGAGCCACAACAAGTAAATCTTCTTCGTCAGGGATTTTATCAACAAAAATTAGTCCTTTTTTAGTTAATACATTAATATCTTCTTTTTTTAAAGTTTTATAAATATCATAAGCATAAACTTTATCTAAATCTTTTTTTAAGAATTCTAAGGCAATTTTTATTCCGCCGTGGGTCATGTCAACTATTAAGACTTTCATCTGGATAACTCCTCCACATAAAATAGAATAAAATTAGAAAAAAACTTTTCAGGGGCTTATTCCGCCTTCTGTTAATTTTTCTCTAACTCTCCTATAAAATCCTTTGGTTAAACGAACAAAAAAAGCATAATTATCCGATTTTTTAAATATTACTTCGTCCATATAATTAATTTCTTCTTCAAATTGACCATCTATAACTGCCATGGCCTTTTTACCTTTTCTAAGCAGTTTTACCTTAATCTCACTCTGATTGGAAACAACAAAAGGCCTTGCACCCAATTTAAATGGACATATAGGTACTATAATAAATGCGTTAACGCGTGGATCTACTATAGGACCCCCTGCAGACATTGCATAAGCAGTCGACCCGCTCGGCGTTGCAATTATAATTCCATCAGCCCTTAATTCTTCTACAATTTCATCATCAACACATATTTCTATATGTAACATCTTAGCAGGTTTTCGGGTCAAAATAACCACTTCATTAAGTGCAGATGGTAATTCATGGTAGTGACATACTCTCAGTTGCATTCTTTTTTCAATGAAATAGTTACCAGCTAAAACTTCTTCTATTGCACTAAATGCATTTTCAGGTTCAATTTCTGTTAAAAAACCCACAGTACCCATGTTAATACCAAATATAGGAATTCGTTTACCATTGATAAAATTTTGAGTTCTCAGAAGGGTTCCATCACCACCAACAGCTATGATCATGTCTACATCCATTTTCTCCAAGTCACAACTTAATTCCTGATATTTATCTAGTTTAGAAAAAAGAGAAGAATCTATAGTAATATTGATCTTTTTTTCTAAAAGGAATTCAACTATTTCATCTGCTAATTTAATTGCGCCCTCTGTATCAAGGCGTGCAACAATACCAATATCCATTATATGCCCCCCATCACATCTAATATATCCCTATGAAGTTTTTTGTTACCTGCAGCTAAGATAGATGTTTTATCTTTCACAGTTAGTTTGCCATTAATAATTTCATTATTTAAATCTGTAACAATTCCACCAGCTTCTTCAACGATTAATTTACCAGCCGCAATATCTACTATTCTTAAGTTATCCCTCAAGTCGATAAATGCATCGTAAGTCTTGTCTGCTACGTAAGATAGTTCTATGGCAACTGAACCCATTATCCTCATCCTTCTTAGTCTTTTACAGAGATAATCTAATTTTTTCACATTGGTACCATAAATAAAAGCACCGACCAGAGAGTTATTCAGTTTATCGATAGTGGAAGGAACGGCATTTTTACCATTAATAAATGATCCCTGACCTTTAACTGCTTCATAAAGATCTCCTGTTGCTAAATTTTTAACATAACCCATATTAACATTGTTAATTGTAGGATACTCTTTACTTTTAGTCTTGGCTACTGCAATGGAAATACCGTAAGCAGGCATATTTTTTACTGCATTGGTGGTTCCATCGAGAGGATCTACTACGAAATAAACTTCAGAAGGTTCATTTTCAATCTTTAACTTACCAATCTCTTCACTTATAAGTGTAACAGGCAGTTCAAGATCTTTTAATACTTTAATAACTTCAGTTTCAGCTTTAATATCAATAAGTTTGGTAGGAGTACCGTCAGCTCCCATCATTACTACTTTACCTGCCTTTTTCTTACCGACATAGGGGGATACAGCTTTTTCGACTTGGTTAATTATTTTTTTGGAAACATCCATCCAGAATTGTGTATCATCTTTTTTCATAATTTTACTCCAAATAAACCACTGCAGCTACAGCAGAACCCCAATTTTTAACGGTATGGTTAGTTTCTTCTACTATGATCTCATTAATCTGCAGAGATCGTACATCCATCATATATTTAACCATATCCACAGCTTCTTCTCTTATCTTAATTGGATCTGCATTTATTCCAGAATTTTCTACCACACAACCAAAATCATCTGATTTTGCTACAGCAATAACTGCAGTTATATGGTCACCTTTTTTATCGGAGGTTACATGGGATAAAACACAGTTTACCATAGATCCTGGTGTTAATTTTGGAAGTTTTACTATTTTTGTTCCCTGGGGGATAATGCTGGAAACTTTAATTAAATTTACATCGCCGATTCCTGCGTCTAAAAGTGCATTGTCGAATGCATTGAGTTTGGTTGGTCCTTCTGATTTTCCTGTTGTTATAGATATATTCATGGTAGTACCCTAAAATTTTGTTTGTAAAGTGAATTTCATGTGGTATCTATATATAATTCCTTATTTATACAATGAATTTTATAATTATAATGAAATTAAAGTAACGGTCAATTAATATCAAAATTTATATTATTGATTAAATTAACTATTAGATTACTGCAATCTAGTTGATTTACAATTTATTCAGATTTTATAATGTCTGTTTAATTCATATTTTGAGATAAACGCATTTCATAGGTTTGAATATAATAATTTAGATTTATATTAAAAATAAGAATCTAATTACATTTAAAATAATTATCGGAGGAAGAATTATGTCAAAAAAAGTGGTAGAAGTTAAGACTTTAAAAGTAGGTAAATATGTCATATTAGATGGTGAAGCATCAAAAATAACCAGTATCCAGACCTCATCACCAGGAAAACACGGATCAGCCAAGGCCAGAGTTGAAGCTGTGGGAATATTTGACAATCAAAAGAGGAGTATTGTAAAACCAGTGGATACAAAAATTGATATACCCATAATTGATAAAAGAGTTGGTCAGGTTTTAGCATTAATGGGGAGTGATGTTCAATTAATGGATCTGGAAACTTATGAAACCTTTGAATTGCCTATCCCTGACGAACTAAGTGATAAGTTAATTGAAGGGGCAGAAGTCGATTATATTATGGCACTGGGTAATAAAAAATTAATGAGAATAAAATAATATAGATAATTGATATTGTTATTCTTGATTAAAATGAGTATAAGTATTATGAGAGAATCATTACTTCTTTATATTTATAAAGGGAAATTTTATGCTTTTTTATACTCATAATAACTCTAAATTTGCCTTTTCATTGGATGAAAATGAATTTCAAGATTCTAATTTAAAGGCAGAATATTATGATAAAGATTGCTGTGGTATTTTAGGAGTGCCCTTTGATAGTTCCAGCACCTACAAAACTGGTTCAAGATATGGACCAGCATTAATACGTCAAGCCTCCTATAATTTTGAAAGATACAATCTTACTCTTGATAAAACTTTAGAAATTCCCGTACATGACTTGGGCGATGTGGAGATAATTCCTGGAAATTTTAAAAGAACCTGCCAAAAAGTTGAATCAACAGTTAAAGATCTTATCCATCAAAAAATTACCCCAATTCTTTTAGGCGGCGAACACAGCATTACATATCCTGCTTTAAAGGCTATGGGTGTGGAAGATGTAACGGTTATTCATTTTGATGCTCATATGGACATGGCAGATAAATATATGGGCGAAAAATATTCACATGCAACCGTAATGAAAAGGATTTATGATTTAAATCCAAAAAATATTATTCAAATAGGAGTCAGGTCATGCTCTTCTCCTGAGAAACTGTTTGCTGATGAGAACAATATAAAATACTACACTTCGCAGGATGTTTACAATAACTTCAGTACAATAACTGAAACAATAGATGAAATAAATGGAAAAATCTATATATCTGTAGATATAGATGTTCTAGATCCTTCATTTGCACCATCCACCGGAAATCCAACGCCTTGTGGTTTAAATCCATTCCAAATGGAGAAATTAATATCTGCCCTGGCCCAAAAAGAGGTAATGGGCATGGATCTGGTAGAAGTAGCTTCCAATCAACTTGGAGATATAACTGCTATAAATGCTGCAAAGATTATTTACGATTTTCTTTGTGTCAAGAGTTAATCTCAAAATACATTTTTTTTATTTAATATTGATTATATTGATTTTAAACAGTTAATTTAGTGCATAATCAAAATTTATAATATATAATAAGTATTCTAATTTTAACATAATTTTTTATTTTTATTATTCAATTAACAAAAAAGATTTTCAGCTTTATCTTTATAATACTATTAGATAAAATAGCTGATTAAGACTAACTATTATACTATATAAATCATATTTTCTGGAAGAAGTTTAAAGAGGAAACAATATGGGGAAAAAAGAATTATTGGAAGAAATAGATGAGATAACCAAGGACAATATAGCTAGAGCTTGGTGGATGGAAGATTTCAAGGCAGAAAATATTCCAGAAGAAGTTTTAGAACATATCATTAATTATAAAAATAGTTCTAAGGCATTTGGAGAGAGAATGCACTCTCGTCTTCAGGATCTTATAGACAATCCAGATTCTTACACCCCCAGTTACAAGAAGCGTTATCAAAACCTGATCAAACACTGTTCATCCCTTACAGCCCTGCAGGCTTATGCCTTAAATCATTTATTGGGTATGGATAGCAGTCGAAAATATCAAAATGTGCCTGAAGAGGCAAATCTTCAGTTTCCTCAGGATTTTACACCGCAATTAGGTTATCAGGTGGGATGGCACTTTTTTGTTGGAAACTGCACATCTGATGAAGGAAAAGATTATGGCATATTAGTTTCGTTTTATCGTTACTCCTTGCTACCACCTCCTATTGCCAGAAACTTCGGATTAACCGACATGGAAAACCAGATATGCGAACTTCAGTTAGCCGTGGCTGAAGCTGGAGGAGAACACATTCAAGCCAAACCATTCGCTGTATCAGGTACAACTGGTGTGCTGAAGACAAAAAACCAGCCGTTTGAGTATTCGATAGGAAAAAACAGGATCAAATCCCAAAATAAAGATGAATTATTTCCTCTCGGTGTACAGGCATGGGGTGTTAACCAGGGAGGGGAAAAATCAGTAGAAATAGAGGTGGATCTACAACTATCCTCCAACAAAGAATTGCTCCTACAGGGAAATAAAGGATGTTTGCCGTGTTGTTGTTCCATTGGAACACTCTACTATTCAGCCACTAATCTGAGTCTAGAACCCGGAAGTATCCTTAAGATTGATGGTAAAGAAATTCAGCTCTGTGAAGGTAAATTCTGGCATGACCATCAGTGGGGTAATGCATTGGAACCACTTGGAAATCCTCGTTGCGAGGTAATGAGGGCAGCTAATAACCTTACAAAGCCATCTCGCTCCAGAGGATGGGATTGGTTTATGGCCCAGTTTGAAGGTGATAGAGAGATCACCATGTATGCACCCCATACTGATACAAATTTGAAATTTTATCATCAGACCGGAGTTCAACCTCCAAATACAATGGATGTGGCAGTAGCGGGACAATTCATAGATAAAGACCATACTATAATAGATGTAAAAGGTAGATTAATGGTTGACGAGTGGGTTAAAAGTAAAAAATCATCAGATCCCCACCAGTACTTTATTACCAATACCTGGTACCCTAACAAATGGGAGTTTCAGTTTGAAGATATGGTCCCCGAAGATATTCGAAACTTCGTCATGACACCCATAGTTGAGGGAGGACAAACCGGTTACAATGCTAGCGGGGCACAATATTCAGAAGGAGGAGTGTATATTAAGAATCCGAATGGAGATTTAATAGGTAAAGGTTTCGCAGAGTCTGTTTACTATGCTGATTCCCTTCCCAACATGCTTAATTTAGCCGGAATCTCAGACACCCCCGAGATGAGAGAACTGGTAGAAAAACCTTTACCATCTGCATATCTGAAGTTAAAAAGTTTTTTATATCTTGCTTGGCCATCTAACCAGAAAAAACTTAAAAAAATTCTTAAAAAATGTGTTGAACAGGGACTACCTACAGTCATGATTGGTTAGGGGTTTACACGAGTAAAAATCAGGAAAATAATTATAATATTCTTTTTAACTTTTTTTTGACGAAGGCTAATACTTTTATAAACATTGTATACATAATACATTAAATAAGATTTAATTTTACTAACATTTAATTAATGATGTGAGGATTTGCCATGAATACGAGAGAAGTGGAACTTTCAGGACATATAATCGATTCTCTAATGCTTCCCAAGACATTGGATATTATAATGGATATGGGAGGAGATTTTAAAATTCTTGAATTTCAGGTAGGTAAACAAAAAACCGATACCAGTTATGCCAGAATTATGGTTGAAGGAAAAGATCCCACTCATTTAAACGAGATTCTCGACGAATTAAGCGAAATTGGAGCCACCATAGCTGAAATTAGAGAAGTAAAACTTCAAAAATCTGAAAAAGATAAAGTACTTCCTACAGATTTTTATTCCACAACAAATCACCCAACTTCTATACGCTACAATCAGGAATGGATTCCAGTTGAAAATATAGAGATGGATTGTATGATAGTTTTAGATTCAGAGGCTAAAAGAGCATACTGCAAACCGATGGGTCGCATAAAAAAGGGTGATCTTGTAGTTGTTGGACGTGAAGGTATAAAAGTAGAACCTCCTGAAAGGCCTAGAGGAAAACAGGGAGTTTTTGAATTCATGGGAAGTGATGTATCCTCAGAAAAACCAGTAACAACCATCATTAAAAAGATAGCTAAAGAAATTAAGGAGATTAAAGCTAGAGGTGGTAAGATAGGAATTGTAGGAGGTCCTGCAATTGTTCACACTGGATCTGCACCCGTATTGTCACAGATGATAAGGGAAGGATACATTGACGTGTTATTTGCTGGAAATGCCCTAGCTACCCATGATATTGAAAATGCAATTCACGGGACATCACTGGGAATGTGTGTTAAAACCGGAGAAGCAGTGGCCCGAGGGCACAGACACCACATATATGCTATAAATGAAATTAACCGGGCAGGTTCCATAAAAAAGGCCGTAGAAAAAGGAATTCTTAAAAAAGGGATAATGTACGAGTGTGTGAAAAATAATGTTCCGTTTGTGCTCGCTGGTTCTATAAGAGATGATGGCCCACTACCTGATGTCATAACTGACGTAATAAACGCACAAGATGCCATGAGGACCTATGTACAGGACGTTGATATGGTGATAATGATTGCTACCATGCTCCACTCCATAGCAACAGGTAATATCCTCCCTTCACAGGTAAAAAGTATTTGTGTGGATATAAATCCTGCTACAGTAACTAAACTTGCGGACAGGGGAAGTGCTCAAGTTGTAAGTATTGTTACTGATGTAGGAGCGTTTTTACCCATTCTTCTAGAGGAACTCCACAAGGATGATTCTAAGTAGAAATTTAAATCAAAAAATATTTTTTTTTTTATTTGGTTATGGTTACTCTGGATCTAAAATAATAAACAGCTAAAAAGACTAAAAACAAAACAATAAGATCTATAACGCTGTGTAATATATTGGGAATGATTATACCCACATTATCGAGTGAATTCAATATTAATAATATTGCAATTGCTGATAAAAATGTTAATATACTTTTTTTAACATAATCATATCTTAAAAAAAGGTCTGCTTGCATTTGTTCTTTTTGGAATGTTAAGAATATCCAGAAAACAAAAGCTATGCTGGCTAAAACAACCAAAAATACTATTATCCTAAGAATATATTGAAATTCCATTTTCACACCTATTATTTATTTATTAGTCAGTTTATATAATTGTTTAGTAATGGAGGGACTTGAATGATAAAAGGAAATATTTTAAATGTTTTCACAGAGGAAATATATCCGGCTGAAATCACAATGGAAAATGGTATAATCAAATGCGTAAAACCAGTTAAAGAAGATTTAAAAGGTTGCATCGTACCAGGTTTTATAGACGCCCATATCCACATTGAAAGTTCAATGATCACACCTTCAAGGTTTGCAGAAGTCGTAGTGCCCCATGGTACTACAGGAGTGGTTGCTGATCCCCACGAAATAGCTAATGTAATGGGAATTGGGGGAATAAAATACATGATAAACGATTCATCATCAGTACCACTCAAAGTATTCTTCACTGCACCATCATGCGTCCCGGCAACACCGTTTGAAACTTCTGGTTCTGTTTTAAGTTCAGTTGAAATTGATAAACTACTAAAAAATGATGAAATAGTGGCATTAGGGGAGATGATGAATTTTCCCGGTGTAATAGGGGAAGACCCAGAAGTATTAAAGAAGATTGAAACCGCTAAAAAACATAGAAAACCAGTTGATGGTCATGCGCCACTTTTAACTGGATCGGACTTATGTAAGTATATTGCAGCAGGAATATCCACTGATCATGAATGTACCAATCCTCGAGAGGCACGGGAGAAAAGACAGAAAGGTATGAAAATAATGCTAAGGGAAGGATCATCTGCCAAAAATTTAGCCGACCTCCTATCCGTAGGCGGAGATTTTATTGTTTCTGATGACAAGCACCCTGAAGATCTACTCCAGGGACATATAGACGTCATGTTACGAAAAGCGATAAAATTAGGCCTGGATCCAGTGAAAGCTATTAAAATGGTAACTTTAAACCCGGCTCAACATTACAGCTTAAATAATGGCGCTATACAGCCAGGTAAATCAGCTGACCTGGTGATTGTAGATGATATCGAAAAATTAAATGTAAAAAAAGTTTATATCGGAGGGGAACTGGTTTCAGAAAAAGGTAAAGTACTCTTTAATGTAAAACCGCTCACCGTCGAGAGCACCTTTATTCTTAATAAAAAAACAGGTAAGGATTTTGAAGTATCCTCTACTAATGACGCTGAGAAAGTAAGGGTAATTGATGTTATTGAAGGACAACTTTTAACTGAAGAATCTGAAGAAGTTCTACCAGTAGAAAATCACAATATTCAACCAAAAGTAGGTGAAGATATTCTAAAAATTGCAGTGGTTGAAAGGTATGGCCATAACCGAATTACTAACGCTTTTATACGTGGATTTGGACTAAAAAACGGAGCCATAGCTTCCAGTGTTGCTCATGATTCACACAACATTATTGTGGTTGGAAGTAATGGAAAAGACATGGCCCATGCAGTTAATTTAATTCTAGAGAACAAAGGCGGACTATCTGCAATTGATGAGACTAGCTGTTATTCATTAAAACTTCCAATAGCAGGACTTATGAGCGTCGAGAGTGCGGAAGAAGTCTCTTTGAAACTTAAAAATTTACACCAGGCGGCAAAGGCCATGGGTTCTAATCTGGAATCACCATTTATGACTCTGTCCTTTATGGCGCTGCTAGTAATTCCCAAACTTAAAATAAGTGATCAGGGCCTTTTTAATGGGGAGTCGTTCCAGTTTGTTGATTTGATAAAATAAATTAATTGAATACAAATGGAAGTTAAAACAATTAATATTTTAAAGTATGTTTTAGACTCGTATAATTCCTGTAATTCCTAAAAATGCCATCACCAGACCAAATAAAGCACCTAAATATCCTACATATTTAAATTGATCAATTTTGGGCTGGAAAAATGCAAAAAGACCGAATAAACAGAATTGGAATAATAGAATAGGGTCGTGTGAAGTAAAGGCTGTAAAACCTAAAAATCCCAAAAATCCCAGAAATCCCAACATCCATTCTTTACTATCATTGTTTTCCATTTTTCTCACTTCCTAAAAATTATTCTATTTATAAATAGATTATTTTTTAGATATTTATGCTAAATTATCTATTTTCTAATTATTTTAAATTTATCTTTCAATAGAATCTAATAGATTTTGCATTGCTTTTTTATGTTTTGAGCCCCCAACTTTATTTACAAGCTTAGACATTTCTCTAATCCTCTCAATGTATTGGAGACGAGTATCTTTATCAACCAATTCAAGTCGAGTAAGATAAATTAAGGATTCTATTACAGCAAAAGAAGCACGGTTAAATGGTTTTACACATTTTTCATTGATGATAACTTCTTTTGCATAGGCTTTTATTATACTTAATCGGGACACACCCAGTTGATCTTTTTTTTCAACTTCTTTTATATCAGTTAATTCTGTTATAAAAAATCCATCTGCATTCCTCAGTACAAATTGGTCTTTATACTTTTTGAAATACTCTGAGGAAGGATCTGAAATTGTGCATTGGACAAATGTCTCTGGATCTTTAACTATATTAACCACAAATTTTTTTTGTAATTTAATATTGTCCAAAGTGTGAGAGCCATGGTGCAAGTAAACGATAATTTCCTCTTCACTTTTACATATAACTCCTATTGGGGCAGCATTAGGAATGTTATCTACATTTTTAGTGGTAATGATAGTTTCATAAAGTAATCCTTTCTGCATTCCCACTTTTCTAATATCAACCATTTCTCTTTTCATCTGAACACATTACCAGTTAATGTACCATCTATTATGCAATCAAAATCTAATTTTTTGTCCCATTCCGCTTTTTTAAACATGTCCATATAGCATAGGCCTATTAGCTTTCCATCTTTTTTAAGGATTTTATCCACCAGTTCCTGGATCTCCTCAGCACTAATATTACTTTTTGGCATGGAAAGCCCGCCTAAAAGAGCAACAACTTCTGCTTCTGGATCTGCACTGACTGTAAGTTGCATACCCTCTGGTTTTAACTCTAATTTTTTAGCACTTTCAATATCTTTACCAGTTATAAAAATAGATTCTTTATCTCTTATAGCGTAAGCAAAGAGTTCTGCAAAAGGAGTGCACACGCCAGGCATTCCTACAAATGTTACTTTATCTGCATTGGCAACTTCCTCTTTAAAAGCTAAAAGATTTCCAGTTAATCCTTTAAATTCCTTAATTTTTTCCATGTTATCACTAAAATCTAATTAAGTATTGGAAGTATATAAAATTCTCGGAATAAATTGAATTAAGTAATAATCTCATAAAAAATCTCCATATCAAATTTTATCTAAAATAATTAATGGGCTACCTATCCAGAAAAAATCGCAGTAAATGAGGTTTTTTCAGAATTTTCTGGATTTTTAAGAAATTAATAAAGATTATATGAAATTAATTCCATATTCTATGTCATGGAAATTCAGAATCTAAAAAATGCAGCAAAGATACTTCAAAGTTCCAAGGAGTTTGCCAATTTAATCCCAGAGGTTAGAAGCAATATTGTAATGGCCAAAAAAGATGCAAAAACTGTACTGGATGTTGCAGGGATTCCAGGGCGTATCACCACTGTAGATAATAAACCAAAAGTGTTTACCACACCAGATTTCGGCGCATCATCGCACATGGCCCGTTTAGTTTTGAATATTATGAAATATGATTCTTCTAAAAGAAGTGCATTGAATTTAAGATACGATGAAGGATTGATAGACATCTGCACTAAATTAGGGCTCAATGTTTCTTATTATGATCGAAGAGAAGAACCAGATGATGTAAGAAAAATAGAAGGAGGAACTATTCCATGGGGGGTTAAATCAGCCGTTGATAGAATAGGAAAAGTTCCCGATGTAATTTATCACACAGGTGATTGGGGTAAGGAGCCTTCTATGGTTTTAATTGGTAATGACGCTGTAGATGTAGCTAAAATGGCAGTGTGTATTGCCAGACTTTTTAGTAAAAGGGAGGGTTACAAAGTTCTTTTTGCACCTTCCCGCGGTTCATATCCTTCTAAAAAGCCAGATGTTCCTTGTTTGTTTTGTGCTATTGCAGGTAATGATCCTAACGTTCCTTCCAGAGTTCTTTATAATGATGGAGAGAATATGGTACTTATGAACATATTTCCTTATAACAGGGGCCACTTAGAGGTTGTTCCAGTTAGCCATGTAACTGATCTAATAGACCTCGACCCAGAATCACTTAAAAACTTATTTATCATGATCCAAAAAACTATAAAGCTTGTGAGGAAAGTCATGCAACCAGCCGGTATAAATGTTGGGATAAATCTGGGTATAGCTGCCGGAGCAAGTGTTGAACATCTTCATGTACATGTTCTACCTAGATTCAAAATGGAATCTGGTTTTATGGAGACAGTTGCAAATACAAGGGTTATAGAAGAGACTATTGACGAGACCTACGCCAAATATATGGATAATGTTGAAATTCTAAAAGATTAAAAAGAACTTTTTTTAGGATTTTTTATTATTAGAAGTAGTTCTTATTGAGAATTAGAATACCTTAAAATAAAGTAAAAGATTGAAAAAAATTCAAAAAAAAGAATATGTCTAATTAATCTATGTTTACTTTGAATTTTTCTGCTTTTTCTACTTTTGGGAGTTCTACAGTTAAAATACCGTTATCAAATTTGGCAGAAGCGCCTTTAACTTTTATTTTTGCAGGTAAAACCATAGATCTTCGAGCTTCACCGTATTTTCTCTCTTTCTTTATAAAATTAGCCTCTGAAACTTTACTTTCTTCTTCAAATTTGGCCTGGATATCAATGGTATCTTCAGTGAGGTTAATATTTATATTATCTTTACTGACACCGGGAAGATCAGTTTTAATTATTATAGACTCTTCAGTTTCTATTACATCCATATTGGGCTTGGCAGGGATTGAGTTAGCGTAATCTGACACTCTTTTTTCAACTTCTTGTTGCATCTCTTTGACATTGCTTAATATGTCTTCAAACATTTTTTCTGCAGTGGTTTTACGTTTTTCAACTTTATCTTTCCCTTCTTCAATTTTGGCTTTTATTTCTTCCTTTTTTTCATCCTTTTCAGGCATATCTTTTTTTTCAATATCTTTTTCCACCATCAAATTCCTCCAGCCTTTTTATAAGATCGGTTACTCCAACACCCTCTGTTGCCGTTAAAAGGAGAGGGTCATCCACTTTATTAATATACTCATCAAGATACTTAACATTTTCTGCCAAGTCTATTTTATTAAAAATACATATCATTGGAGTATCATAAAGTCTATTAATCTCTTCATATAACTTGTATTGACTTTCCAATGAATATCCACAGGTTTCTGATGCATCAAAGATGTATAAAATAACTTCTGCTAGGTACTCCAATGCCACCATAGCTCTAAGTTCTATAGGATTCATATCCCTTACTGGCCGGTCCAAAAGGCCGGGAGTGTCAATTATTTGATATTTGATCCATTTTTTTTCAAAATGACCAATTTGAATGCCTTGAGTTGTAAATGGATAATCCGCAACCTTAGGTTCTGCTGAAGTTAACCTTCTGAGCAACGTAGATTTTCCCACGTTAGGAAAGCCAGCTATAACCACAGTTACTGCGTCAAAGTCAATGGTAGGAGTGTTTTTAAGTCTTACTTTAGCATAATCCAAAAACTCAAGATCATCATCTATTCTATGTATAACTGATGAAATACGTCCAAATGCTTCTTTACGGATTCTAGAAGAATTTTCAGGTCCGGATCTTCTAATTTTGAATACGTACTCATTTTCAAGTTTAGCTATAATCCCCACAGCCCAATTTAATGCTCCGAGGGATTTTTTCATTTGATCCACCCCTACAACAACATCTATATAATCCTGGTAGAACATATGGAGACTTTCAATATTGGGAACCTTCTCTAAAATGTTATTATACGTTTCTTGAATATTTTGCGAGGCAGTTTTAACTCTGGCTTCTTCAATTTTTTTAGATTTTAAATTTCTAGGTATTTTAGATGTACGAACTTTATTAGCTGCCTTTTTAGCCCGTCCAAATGCTTTATCCAGAATCTCTTCTGCAGTGGGTATAGTAGGAATGAACATTTAATCACTTTTCTCCTGGAATATTTCAGCCTGAAATTTGTAAACTTCTACCTTATCATCGTACCAGCAATCTGGTTGAAGTCCGGCCTTAAGACAGGTGTTAGTTAAAAATTCTTTAACATCCCAACCCCATTCGACTGGGACTTGGGGGAGTAGAAGGCCTTTGTTAAAACCTTTTTCCATAATTAAGCCGTCAGTTCCCACTACAATTTTTTCTAAATATTCTTGGGGAGCTTTAACTTGAACTTTCTGAGGTGGGGTTAAAACACTCAATTCCAGATCTACCATGCCAAGTTCATCTAATTGCATAGGGGGAAAACGAGGATCTCCTGTTGCGGCAGATATAGCTGAGTCAATAACTGCATTTATCAATGGTTTCACAGGTTCTGGATACCCAATACATCCCCTTAAATCTTTTCTTTCATGAATAGTGACGAATACTCCCATTTTTTCTCTCAAGATGGAGGGAATGTCTTCAGGAGTTTTTATCACAGTATTATTTTTAAGATAGTTTTCTATAGCCTTTCGGGCCACTTTTAATAAAAAATCTCCATCTTCTTTTGTTAACATTATTGCATCCCTCCAACTGTAGCTTCAATTACTCTTACATGTGGTCCGCCATCTCCAACCGGGGCAGTTTGTCCAGATTTACCACAGAAACCCAGGCTCATCTTAAAGTCAGAACCTACCCCATCAACTTTTTTAAGAATTTCTAAAATATTCCCGGATAATGAAACATCACGTAAAGGCTCGCCAACTTCTCCTTTTTGGATATTAAATGATTCAGCAGCATTAAATTGGAATATACCCTTTCCAGTATCTACCTGACCTCCTCTTGAACCTTTTAGGTAGATTCCATTTTCAATATCTTCAATTAATTCTTCAAATTCCAAATTTCCTGATTTTAAATAGGTATTACTCATTCTGACAATGGGTTGGTCACTTATGGATGACCTGGAATTTCCTGAAGGTTCAATATTAAGTTTTGAAGCTGTTTCTCTAGAGCTTATAACTGATACTAATTTACCATTTTTAATTAACTGGTTTGCACGGGTTTTAACACCTTCTGCATCATAAGCATAATAACCAAAGGCGTCCATGCTTCCATCGTCTACAATATTAACCAGAGGAGATCCTATTGTTTCTCCAATTTTTCCTTTTAATATGGAGTCATTTTGCAGGATGAGATCAGCCTCAGAGGCATGACCAACAGCTTCGTGAATAAATACTCCTGTTAATTCTGGATCCATTATAACTGTGAATTTGCCAGAGGGGGCTGATTTCGCATCAAGAAGTCTTACAGCTTTTTGGGCCACTCTTCTTCCAAATTTTTCTGTATCCTCTTTTTTCAATGCTTCAAATCCACAGGCTCCACCTATACTTCCATGTCCAAATTGCATATTATCTCCGGAAGATGCAACTGCATTTAAAAAAATAGCCACCCTAGCATCTTCAACCTGGATTGAAGAGCCTTCGGAGTTTAAAAAAAGGCTTCTACCTTCCATATCTACGTAGCTTACATTAGTACTTACAACTTTATCTATATTGGTAGCAGCATCGATCTCTGTAATCAAATCTTTTTTATCGTCCATTGAAACAGTTGATGGTTTTATTTTTGCATTTGATTTAACTTTATCTTTTATATTTTCAATTTTCGCCAGTGAAACGTCACTTTTTAATGAACTGGCTAATTTGAATGCTTCCCCAGCCATATCTTCCAGTTTGGAAATCTGGCTGGTAAATGCAAATCCCCATGCTCCATCTTTCAAGACACGTACACTGCATCCAAAATCCGCACCAGATTTGATATCTTTCATCTTACTATCTTTCATAATAATGGAGGTACTGTTACTTTCTCCTGCTCGAATATCAATATAATCTGCTTTATGTTCAAGTGAATGAATAATTTTCTCCAATAAATCTTGATCTATAAAAAAAGTCATTTTATTCCTTCTCCTACAAAACTTCTCAATCAGTGATTTTGATAATTAATATTATATCGTCATGTTTTATAAAAAATTTTAATAAGTTTCAATTTAAATTTCCATACTAACAATATCGTTTATACCAAGAGAAAAGTTATATTGAATTAGTATAATATTATAAGGGTTAGATATTAAATATGGTTATTTATTGGGATTTCATTTTTTTCTTGAATAACAGTTTAAATGAAATATTCATGATTACAAAGCACCGGATGTGATTAGATGAAGACAATAGAGGAAATCAATAATAAAATAAAAAATGGCGACGCTGTAGTAGTAAATGCGGCTGAAATGGTAAATTTAGTTGCAGAAAAGGGTTTGAAAGAAACTGCAGAAGAAGTGGATGTAGTGACTACAGGAACATTTGGTGCTATGTGTTCATCTGGAGCATTTTTAAATTTCGGGCATTCTGATCCTCCAATCAAAATGAATAAAACATTTCTAAATAACGTGGAGGCGTATTCAGGTTTAGCTGCTGTAGACGCCTATATTGGGGCAACACAACCTAATCAAAACCCAGAGATAGGATCTGCCTATGGTGGGGCCCATGTAATTGAAGATTTAATAAGAGGAAAAGAAATTGAATTACATGTGGAAGCATATGGTACAGACTGCTATCCCTTAAAGAATTTAGAAACTAATTTAACTCTTGATAAATTGAATCAGGCAGTTATGGTAAACCCTCGGAATTGTTATCAGAACTATGCAGTTGCTGTAAATTCAACAGACGAAACATTATATACTTATATGGGTACTTTACTGCCGAATTTTGGTAATGTAACCTATTCCAGTGCGGGTGCTCTTAGTCCTTTAATTAATGATCCCTATTTTCAAACCATTGGTATGGGGACTAGAATTTTCCTGTGCGGTGCCCAGGGTTATATAATTGGGGAAGGAACTCAGCACGCCACAGAAACAGAAAGAAAGCACGGAGTACCAGTAACATCAGCTGGGACATTAATGTTGAAAGGTGACATGAAAGAAATGAACTCTGATTATGTCCGGGGAGCTAATATGCAGAAGTACGGGTCAACACTCTATGTGGGGGCAGGTATACCCATACCTATCTTAAATGAAGAGATAGCTGCAAGAACTGCCATAAGTGATGAAGAAATAGTTTGTCGCATTATAGATTACGGTGTACCTCGAAGAAGCCGTCCCATAATTAGAGAAACAAATTATGCAGAACTTAAAACTGGTAAAATTGAAATAAATGGCATGGAAATTCCTACCTCACCATTATCATCTTTAAAGAAGGCAGAAGAAGTTGCAGAGCAGCTTAAAAAGTGGATAGAAAAGGGAACGTTTTATCTCTCCAATCCGGTTGATAAAATTCCGTCTAGAGGCTCTGTTGTAAATCCGCTTGAGATCAGAAAACCATTCATATTGGTAAAGAATATTGAAAGTAAACCAGCCATAATAGTTCATCCAAATGATGTTATTAAAAATGTAGCTAAAAAATTAGTTGAAAATAACATCAATCATCTACCTGTGGTGGATAATAATGGTAAATTGAAGGGTATAGTAACTTCATGGGATGTAGCAGATGCTGTTGCAAAGGGAAAAAATAGTTTAAAAGATGTTATGACTAAAAAGGTTATCATTGCGCGGGAAAATGAGCCGGTAGATGTCATTGCCAGAAGAATTGACAAATATAACATTTCTGGCCTACCTATAGTGGATGAAGAAGATAAATTGAAGGGTATGATTACTGCAGAAGATATTTCAAGACTTATCGGTGAAAATCCAGATAGTGAAGGTGGTGATTAAATATGAAAGCAAGATTAAGGTTTTCGCCAAGCATAGTAAGTAATACCCTAATTTCCGATACCATAAAACGTTTTGATATTAATTTCAATATTTTAAGAGCAGATATAAGTCCCAAAGGAGGAAACATGCTGGTGGAAATCAGTGGACAACAAGCTGAAGAGAGTATTCAATATATGGAAGATCAGGGAATCCAAGTTTTTCCAGTAAAAAAAGTGGTAAAACAGGATGAAGAAAAGTGTATTGATTGTGGTGTTTGTGTTTCACTTTGTCCAGTAAATGCCATATCCATAAAAGAGGATTGGTCTGTGGAAATAGATAATCAATCATGCATTGGTTGTGGTTTTTGCACATTATCCTGTCCAATGAAGGCTATTAATCTTATGGAATGATTAAAACATATTGAACTTTATTTGGAAGTTTTTTAATGGTTTTAGTGATTGGTTCAGGAGCTGGAGGCTCTACAGTAGCAATGGAACTTGCAAAATCAGGAATTCCTGTAACAGTTATTGAAAAAGGCCCATTAATAAAGACCGGTAAGGCATATAAATGTTATCAACCATCAGATTCCTGTTTGGATCTTCTTAATACAGTTTGTATAGGTGGTTCTACCTTGGTATCTGCTGGAAATGCAGTAAGAACATCGGCAGAGTACATGAAAGAAATGGGAATTAACCTTTCAAATGAGTTTAATGAAATTGAACTAGAATTAAATGTTAAAGAGTTACCGGATTCACATTTTGGAAGGGGAACTTTAAAGTTAATGGAGGCTGCATCAAAACTGGATTTTAAAGTTCAGAAGATGCCGAAATTCATCAATCCTAAAAACTGTAAACCATGCGGAAAATGTTCTCTTGGATGTCCCCAGAATGCTAAATGGACTGCATTAGACTTTATTCATGAAGCCAAGAAATATGGTGCAGAAATTCTACCAGAAACAGCAATCACAGATATAGTCACAAAAAATGGGAGAGTAACTGGTGTTAAAAGCTATGATAAACTATTTAAATCAAGCACGGTAATTTTAGCTCCCGGTGCAATCACCACTCCTAAATTACTTCAAAAAATAGGTTTGAATGCAGGAGAAAAATTTTTCATGGATACCTTTGTGACGGTAGGGGGGGTTCTAGAGGGAATAGGATTTAATGAAGAAGTCCAGATGAATGCTCTGATTGAATGTGAAGATTACATTATCTCCCCTCATTATTCAAGTCTAATATTTAATCAACTCAAAGACTTTGGGGCTAAAGAAGCCGATATTTTAGGTTTAATGGTTAAAATTAAGGATGAATCTAGTGGCCGAGTAGAAAAAGATAAAATAATAAAATATAACACATTAAATGACGTAAAATTTTTATGCGAAGCTTCTGCTAAAGCAGGAACCATTTTACTGGAAGCAGGGGTTGATCCTAAAACTATAGTTTCCACACCTCCCCGTGGGGCTCATCCAGGAGGCACTGCTCCCATCGGAAAAGTTGTAAATAAAAATTTAGAAACTGAAATCCAAGGATTATATGTTACTGATGCGAGTGTTTTACCCAAATCACCAGGATTACCACCAATACTTACGATTATAGCATTGGCTAAAAGATTAGCCAAACATATTACCAATAATTAGTCATCTATTATTAAAATATAATTTTTCAAGTGACAAATTATCATTTAGTATTACAAAAACCAGTTTGATAATGCATTAATTTTTAATTTATTATAACAGATCTTTTATATAATGCTTTTAATATAATTTGATTCATTAATAATGAGAAATAGACTATAAATCATATTAAATTTTATACCCAGTAAATATCTAAAAATTCCTTTATTATAATAGGAACTTGGAGGGCTTTACATTACGCGAGAGAAATTTTTTTTGGCTTTATTAGCATGCAGTTTTTTGATATTTTTTTCAGTTACTGGTGTTAATGCTATTGAAGACAATGTTACAGATGGAACTATAATAAATGATACTAATGCATTAGAAAATGAGGAAAAAAATATTTCACAGTCCAGTGATGTAGATTCTATAGATAACGATACGGAAAATCAGGAAGATACTGTTATATATCAAACTAGTGCTGAGGATCCTATTGGTTCTGTGACGGTTGAAGAGGTTGAAACAGCTTCAATTTATCTTAAGAATTATGTGGATACATATAACAGTTTACCAGAGAGCATTCCCGTCGGATCCTATACTTTGACTCTGGCTGAATTTTTGAAGGTTTTGTTGACAACTACGATACAGTTAGATCAAGGAGATACTGATACTCCAATAATTATTACTGTAGTGGGTGAGGCATCTAATCCTGCGGGTAACGTTAATTCTGGTAACATTTTAAAATCAGAATATTTACAAAACGCTATTAATATTCTTAATTTCATCAATGCCAATGGAAGAGCACCAAACTATTGTAGTACTTCTCTACATAATCTCAGGTTTGAAGGTATTTTATTTAGTTATGCTAAAATCATAGATTTCTACAAAGAGCATGATAGGCTACCAAACTATACGATTATCACTAAATCTGATTTCATGGGATCTGTGACTATCGAAGAGATTGAAACAGCATCTGCTTATATCAAAAATTACGTAGAGACAAATAAAGTTTTACCAGAGACTATTCAGGTCGGTTCAAAATCTTTAACCATGTCTGAGTTTTTAAAAGTTCTATTGGATGCTGTAATAAATTTGGATCAAAATAGATCTGTGCCAGTAGCTGTCACGGATGTTGGCGATGCACCTAGTCCCGCAGGCCAGAAAATTTCAGGCAATATTCTAAAATCCGAATATTTAGAAAAAGCAACCAGTATTCGTAATTTCATAGATTCATATGGAAGAGCACCTAATTTTTCTAAGACTTCTTTGGGTAATTTAAGGTTTGAATATATAGTGTTTAGTTATGCTAAAATCATAGATTTCTACAAAGAGCATGATCGGCTACCAAACTATACTAAAATTCTTTCATCTGATTTTATATGGAAATCAGAAGGTGTATATAATATACAGATAATTACCTATGAAAGAGTCAAGTACGGTGATTCCTATAGATATGTTGAAAAGGTTTCAGATACACCAACAACCAACCGAACAGTTACTGTAGAAATTTCTAATATTGATACATCAACTGGTGGGGATGTAACTAACAATAGTGTTCTGATGCAGTATATTTCCCGAACTGACGTGGTAAATAAGCTGATTGAAGTGTCAAAGAATGGAACACCTATGATTCGTTTTGGTGACGGAACTGGTACTAAAGTCATGATGATATCCGGAGTTCATGGAAATGAGATACCTCCACAAATAGCCATGCTTAACATGGTTAACTATTTAATGGATAAAGACATTCAAGGAACGATTTATATTGTTCCGTTTGCAATTCCTTCATCTACTGCCAATGTTGCACGGTACTGGAACGGTCAAAATCCAAATACTATATCACATATTCCAGGAACTCCCACTTACAAAATTTTAAATGTGGCTAAACAAAATAAAGTTAATTATCTAGGCGATTTCCATTCTACTCGTGAAGGAGGATATCCTGGAGCAAACGCAGTGTTTTGTTCAAAATATCCACTTTATACAAGCTATAAAATGGCCTACTACATTAGTAAACAAACAAGCTCCAAATTACTTGTATATAGCACGGCAGCAATGGAATATCCGGGTGCAGTAGAAGATGCTTCTAATATAATGGGCATACCTGCAATAACTTGTGAATCTTTATCTAACCATGGTACAGTGAGATCAGGAAGTGTAAGCAGGTCTTTTTACCAGATGGTGTTTTTAGCAAGGTATGCTAAACTAGTTTAATTACAAAAAGAACTAATTTTTTTTCTTTTTTATTATTTATTTATTAAAATTAAATTTGAAATTCAATACCTTTTTCATCTACGATTCTCTCACAGAAGTAACATCTCAAGATAATGGCTTTTTTGTTAATTACAAAAAATTTGGAGTCAACAGGTTCAGCAGTATTAGTTATACAGTTGGGATTGGGGCATTTTAATATATCCTTAATTTCGTCCATAAGATGAACCTTGCCTTTTTCTACGATTTCATAATCTCTTATAATATTTATAGTGGCATTTGGTGCTATTAATGCTATTTTATCCACTTCTTGAGAATCTAATTCTCTATTCTCAATTTTAACTATATCTTTATTTTTCATTTGTGATGAAAGAACGTTCATAGCAATGGTTACTTTGCTCTTTTCATTGGGCAACCCCAAAATTTTAAGGACATTTAATGCTTTATTAGCGGTTATGTGGTCTATAACTGTCCCATTTTTAATAGGTTTAACCTTCAATTCCCTTGGTAACTTTTTTGGCTTTTCCATAAAATTTACCTTTATAATTTTACTAAGAATAGTTGATTAGGTGTACACCAATGAATCTTTAATTTAGATATAGTAAATGTTGGTTATAAATTTTTACAAAAAATTTAGTATATTATAGTCCAGTAAGGTACAATCTGGTTACTGCATAAATGATGTAAATGCTTAATAAAATTAATCCATCATATCTAGTTAATTTATTTCCTCTTCTAGATAGTAATATTAAGAGTGCGGTGACAAAGATCATTACCGGGGCATCAAAGGTGAGAGATAGTCTTTCTACTGGAACCCTCATAATTAATGCAGGTATTCCGATACCTATCATAATATTGAAAGTGTTACTTCCCAGAACCGTTCCAAGAGATAAGTTGTGCAATCCTTTAACTGCAGAAGATAATGTAACAACCAGTTCAGGGATGCTGGTCCCAATAGCCAGTGTAAAAAGACCCATTATCATGGCAGGTATCCCTGCGATTCTGGCTAGTTCTGTTCCACTATCAACTAATAATTTACATCCAATAATCAGACCTATGAATCCAAGGACCATGAAAATTATATTTTTTGGCTTTATTGATTTCTTTGTTTCTGAGGATTCTTCTGGAATATATTTGGTAACTTTTTCTTTATCAACTGATTCTTCTTTATCAGATTTTTCTATAGATGATAAATTTTCTTTATCTTCTTTATCAGATTCATTTTTTGAATAGTCTTTTTGAGCCCGTATTAACATCCAGAGATAAGCAATGTAAACCATGATCATTACTATAGCAGCTATTCTGGTGATGTCCCCAAATAACATGAAAAACAATAGTATTAAGCCAGTGCCCAATGTTATAAGCCCATCCCGTGTAACTCCTTTTGTATCTGTTTTTATAACTCCTGCTATTGTTGCAGAGATACCCAATATACCCGCTATATTCCAAATATTTGACCCGATAACTACCCCCACACCAATATCGGTGTTACCACTTACTGAAGCTATTACTGCCGAACCAAATTCGGGTAGTGATGTTCCAATAGCTGCAGCTGTAACTCCCAGAATAATTTCTGATATTCCCAGTCTAGTACCAATATCTACTAAATTATCAATAAAAAGGTCTGCAGATTTAATTACAATTATTAGAGAAATAATTAAAATAACAATTTGTATTATCCATAGCATAATAATCCCTGAATATAATATTCATTTATCCTTAAACCATAGACTATTAATAAAACTCATATTAAAAGATTTCTATTATTGTAAGTTTTCTAAGCACAAACACGAATAGATCCAATAGTTTAAAGAACTGGAAATGAGCAATGTTTCATGATTTAAGATAAAAAACATATTTTTGAAATAATTAAGAGTTGATAATATAATTAATCGATATTATTTGTTTTTAATTTTTGTAAAAAACAAAAAAAATCCTTTTTTAACAATTTAATAATTAATTTTTTATAAAAAGTTTCTATTTTCAAAAAGGTTAAAATTAAATAGGATTGTATATATTTATATTAATTATTTTAATTTAAAAATTTATAAAAGGGGGAGTGATAGCTACGCAATTTCCTACTTCATGGATAATAATAATTGTTATAGTTCTTATATCCGTTGCGGGATGTACTGATTTCCAGTTTAAAACTTTTGATGGACAATATTTTTCTTTCAAATATCCTGATGGATGGGAGTCCAAGGCCACTGTTGTTAATGAATCAGTAGTAACAGTAGTGCCTAAAAATGAAATAGAAAAATTTAATCAATCTATTATAACCTTAAAATTTTTAGGAAACTTTAATTTAACTGACACAAAAATTATTCAATTATTCAATCCTTATTCTAAAACTGCTAATAACAAGTCTGATCCAAATTTTAAAATGATTGAAAATAGAACCATAACTGTTGATGGGGTTAATGCAAAAGACTTTCTATTACAAGACTCTTCTGATGATGAAAAGAGTTTAGAGGAACATGAACTTATCTATTTAGAAAAAAATGGAAAAGTATATGAAATTCATCTAAATTCAACGCCAGACGACTTTTTCAGGGTCCAAGGCATATTTTTAGACATTGTAAGTTCCTTTAAAACTGCTTAATCCCGGTATAAATCTAATTTGTAAATTTTAATCGTTTTCAATTCTTTTTTAGATTAATACATCCAAAATAAGAGAGATAACATGTTTTTTTAACTAATTTAGGGGCGATAAACCATCAACAAATAGAAAAATAAAAATAATAAGTTATTAGAAATATTTGATTGTTTACGAAATTAATTAACTCAAGGCATCATTAGTACTTGAATTAATTTTATTTTTCTTCCTGCACAGTTCGAATTAGTAATATTGTACATGGTGCAGAATGAACCACCTTTTCAGAAACACTACCCAGAAGATGTTTATCCATGATACTTTTTCCAGTACCCATTACTATAACATCTACTTTTTCTTCTTCGGCTATTCTGACAATTTCGTCTGCAGGGTCTCCTTCCACCATCATTTCTATGAAGTTTACCATATAATTGGCGGGTTTTTCAAATTCGACTTTCATACTATCTAAAATTTCCCGACCCTTCTTTTTGAGCTCTGTTTTCATCATTTCCTTTATTTTTTTAGGAGTTAAGAATGGTACTGATGTATCTACCACATAAAGACCTATAACATCCATTTTCCTTTCAGATATTAGATCTAAAGTATGCTCAAGAATATCATCTAGGTATTCACCAGTGCTTGTTACTAATACTTTCTTATAGACCATGTTATCACGACATTATGTATAATCTTGTTCCCATATAAATTATGTATGATGAGAAAAGGATCACTCCTTCAACTCTGGTTAGTTTCATTCGTCTTTTAAGTAAAACAATTAGTAGGAATGTAATTACAATCATAGCTGGTCCATCAAATCTAATAGCAATCTCTTCTACGGGGATAGCAACAAAAAGGGAGGGCACACCCAATCCAATTAAAATATTGAATATATTACTTCCTAAAACCGTTCCAACTGCAAGCCTACTTAATCCTTTACGAGCAGATGTTAAAACAGTAAAAAATTCTGGTGCCGTAGTTCCAAACGCCAGAAGAATACCTGCAAGCATTTCAGGAATACTTGCAATCTCTGCTAATGAAACAGTTGAAAATACGATCACTCTGCACCCTACAGCCAGACCGATCAGACCAACAATTACCCATAACACATTTTTTTTGTTTAATTTTTTTTTCCCTTTCTTTTTTTCTATTTGCGGCGTTTTATTATTTATTTTGACATTATTCTGCTGAGCACGAATTAATAACCCTAAATAAATGAAATATGCAAATAATAGTATTATTCCAACGATTAAATTTAATTCACCGAATATATACATGAAAAATGTGATTATAACGGCGGTGATCAGGGTCATTGTTCCGTCACGTTTAATCTCTTCTTTTTGGCTTAAAATTGTCCCAGCAAAAATGGTTGAAATCCCTAAAATTCCTCCTATGTTCCATATGTTGGCTCCAATAGCACACCCAATACCTACTTCAGGATTACCAGTGAATATAGCCAGCATCGCAGAACCGAATTCTGGAAGAGAGGTTCCTACAGCTGCTGCTGTAACTCCTAATATTATCTCAGAAATTCCAAAAGCCGTTCCAATTTCGACTAAATTATCTACAAATAAATCTGCTGCTTTTATCACGATTAATAAAGATATTACTAAAATTATCACTAAAATTATCCAAGATATCATTAACCCACCGGCAGTATGTTTCCTACTTCTTAGTTATAAAGTTTGTGTTCATAATTATATTATTCTTATTGTTACCTCTATATTTGGTTGATTACATTCAAAAATAAAATAAAATGGGATTTATAAAATAAAAAAATTTACCCTTGAAATTTCAATCAACAACGAAATATTCAAGGAATTTGGCATAAACCGGACGGGTTATAAAGATTCCAATAAGAATTCCTATAATGGTGGTAAATGCAAAACCAGCAAGGGATCCTATTCCAGTAGAACCTCTTGAAAATCCGACATATGCCACTGGAAGCATAGCAGCTATGAGTGTTGCTGCAGAAGCAAATATGATAAAGAATGCGTTTTTAATCCTATTTTTCATACTTATAGAAACTCTACTTTTAGACTTAGATTTTCTACTCTTTTTACTTTTCTTTTTCTTTTTACTTCTTTTGCTTTCTTTTTTCTGCACAAGCTCTTCTTGTTTACTACTTTTTAAAACTTCGTCAGTTAATATAATCTGATCGTCAACACCAGTCCCTATGGCAGCAATAATACCTGCTATTGCTGCTAAATCAATATTCCATTTTATAATGGAAGCAACTCCGAGAATTAAAAGAAGTTCCGCCAGGCTGGTGAATATTATTGGAATCACCAGTTTAGGGGTTCTATATCTAAAGAATATTATTAATGAAACCACGATCAATGCCAGAAACCCTGCAATCAATGCTCCATTTTTAAACTCTGTACCAAGTTCTGGCGATACAGTACTTATTCCCACAATTTGAACCTTAACCGGTAGTGCACCCGACTGTAAAACTGTTTGAATAGATTTGGCTTGTTTTTCAGCTTCTTCTTTTGTATTCTCTGTTCCACTTATCTGTACATCGGTGGAAGGCCTACCTGTAGCTAGTTCTGGGGCTAATTCTGGTGATGATATAAGTTTATCATCTAGATACATATCAACCGGCGCGCCAGCTTTACCTTCAGCAATGCTAGCGAACTTATTGGCACCTTCAAGTGTTATTTTGAATGGAACTGCCCATTGGGTGCCCTGTATTTCATATGGTTGCACACTGACTATGTCTGAACCTTCAAGAGCAGTCTGATTATCAATTTTTGCCACAAATTTACCAGGAGTTCCAACAATTTGTGCAACTTCATCTGGTTTAACTCCAGCAATTTCAATTATAACATCCTGATTACCACTAGCTCTGACCTTAATATCTTTTACACCAAATATATTTAACCTTCTGTCAAGGACTCCAGTTACTCGGTTCATAGTGTCTTGATCCACGGGTTTTTCCAAATGAACCTGAATTAAGGATCCTCCCTGAAGGTCTAGTCCTTGAGATATTCCATAGTACGATATTGAAGCAATACTAACTACTATAAAAACTATAAGAATGATGGTTCTGTAATCTTTGATAAAGTTTTTAACTCTTTCATTCATCTTTTAGCCTCCAGGTACCATCTAAGTATACCTAAATTCATTAGCCAAGTTGTTAACAAATCTGCAACCAATCCAATAATTAGAACCGCAGCTATTTCACTTAAAACTTGTGCATATGGGATATAAAGTACAGTTACAATGTACAAAACACTTAAAGAACTTATAGCTGATGCAGACATTACTAAACCAGTATTGAATGCATCCTGGGCACGTTCTGTAATTGTCCCCTCTCTTCTTTTTAACACTCTTGTAGTTAATAAAATATCAGTATCCACACTGTAACCTATTAACATGAGAATTGCCCCAACAGAAGCCACTGAAAGTGGTATTCCAAAAATAGACATTCCCCCAACAGCAATTAAAATATCAGATAATGCTGCAATTATAACCGCCACTGAAGGCACAAAGTTTCTAAATATTATAAAGACGGTTATGGACATGAATAGAAATGCGAATGCGATAGCCCAATAAACTTGTGTAAGTGCTTCCTGACTAATCAGCGGCCCAACTGATCTGAAACTTTCAATAGTAGCTATTCCACTTAATGAATCAGTAAGTTTTATAACATCAGCGGCTCCACCAATTTCAATAGTGGCTTGTGTTTGAGTTAACGAGTTGATATCAATATCAGTAGTATTCAAGCCCTGACTGATAATATTGGTTAATTCTGCTCTATCAACTGGTTTTTCCAGATTCAAAACAGCTATAGATCCTCCTTGCAAATCTATACTTTCGGGTAATCCATTTATAGCTATAACTGCTATTGCAAGAAGAGTAATTATCACTGGAATTACTATTAATGGTTTGTAAGATTCCATAATCTTTATTTTCATTAAATCACCTGATTATACAGCATTATATACCATATATCTTTAAGTCCATTTCTTCAATAGTTTTTTTGACATCTTCTTCCAGTTCTGATGTACTCTTTCCACCAGTCTTAATCAAGAATGAGGTAATCATACGGGCGCCTCGAGCCTCAATTTTCTCTCTCATTCGCTCAATTACACTGTTACCGCCCTGACTTCCCATGGTGGCAAATAAAATAACATCTTTACCTCTAAAATCATTAGTGTCAATTAAAGTAATTATTGCAGGAGCTGGTTTTCCAGCCCAGTTAGGGGTTCCGATATACACTAAACCATATGGACTAAGATCAATATGCGATGGTTCAATTTTAGTTTTATCCTCTCTTAAAGCATCTATAGATGCTTTTATATAGTTAATAGGACCGGATCTATCTTTAAAATCTTCAATTTTTAAAGTATCTGCAGAAATATTTTCTGCAAGAGTTTCTACAATTTTTGCGGTTTTTCCACTTCTGGAGTAATATAAAACCATGGTTTTCAATCCAACACCTCATAAAAAAATATATTATCTTTGTAAATTTGATAATACGATTTTCGATGGCAGATCTAGTAATTTAGTGTATAATTGTACTAATGAACACAAATACAATTCATTAAAATACTCATCAATTGCCTTATTTTATCTGTTTATTATTCATTTTGGTGCTATATATAAGTTTTTATGGATGTAAGCCTACAAATTCTAATGATTTTTTTTCATTAAATCCATACATTATGTTCATATTTTGGATTGCCTGTCCAGAAGCACCTTTAACAAGATTATCTATGGCGGATATTATAACAATTCTTCCATTTTCATCAATTTCAAAGCAACCTACATGACAATAATTAGAACCTCTAACTGCACTTAAACGCGGAATTTCACCAGCATCCATAACCCTCAAGAAGGGTTCGTCTTGATAAAAGGATTCATATATATTTTTAATGTCTGCTGATGTTAAATCTTCTTTTAAAAAAGTATGGACTGTGGTTAAAATCCCTCTAATAACTGGTACTAAATGTGGAGTGAATGAAACCTTCACTGGCCAATTTTTATTTATTTCTTGATTAATTTCGGGACCATGTCGGTGGGTGGTTACTGCGTAAGGTATCACATTATCACTAATATTGGGGTAATGTGTAATTTCAGTTGGTTTTATGCCTGCTCCACTTACTCCTGTTTTTGAATCAAAAATCAGGGTATCCACTAGTTTTTCATTTACCAACGGTAATCCTGCTAGAATACTACCAGTAGGGAAACATCCGGGATTGGCAACTAAATTTGCATTTTTAATTTCCTCTCTGTATACTTCGGGGAGTCCATATACTGCTTCCAGTGGATTTTTATGTTTAAAACCATACCATTTCTCGTAGGTTTCAATATCATCAAAACGATAATCACCACTTAAATCAATTACTCGAATGCCCCGTTCCACTAGTTCTGGAACTATTCTCATTGAAGCTCCATGAGGAGTTGCCGTAAAGACAAGATCTGCTTCAATTTCACTGGGTGAAACATCAGTAAAATTAAGTTTTAAATCCTGTAAATGAGGATGTACTTTTTTAATAGGAATTCCAGCATGTTTTCGTGATGTTGCGGTAGTAACATCTACTTCCGAATGGTTTTTTAAAAATCTCAGTAATTCTCCTCCAGTATAACCACTTGCTCCAATAATTCCAACTTCGATCATTATCTCACCCTAGTTTTCCTATTTTTTTTATGAATAACACTTTGAATTTCTTCTCTATGTATTAATACAATAATTTTCAGAATGTATACTTATAAAATTATGTCTATTTTGGAATTTAAATAAACTTAATAATTATTGAATTTAATTTTTTGAATATTATAAAATAATAATCCCGAAAAATCTTATATTTATTACTCATATTACCAATTAAAGGATTGAAAAGATCAAAGGATGAAAAACTATATAATAAGATTTATGATCTTATTGGGAGGTTTTAGATTAAAGAAAGATAGTACTGACCGTTTATTTTTGTTTTTAAAGTTTATATGGGGATAAAATAGATTTTAAAATGGGTTATACTTTTAAAAAAGGTATAATTATTTATATTAATCTAACATGATTTTTCATTTAATATAATCCCTTTAGGAAACAAAATAGATGGCCATAATTATGACCCTTTATTATTATATCTTTAAATTAATCTTTAATTCAAAAAAAGAGTTTTAATTGTTCTTTTTTTCAAGATTTAAGTCGAAATATTTATATGTCATTATGTGATGATCTAAAGTCGGTTAAAAGAATGCAAAGGATTAAGTGTTTTTTTAATCTAAATATGGAGGCGTTAAAATTTCGCGAAAAAAAATAGCAATTGCAGTGTTGCTCATGTTGAGTATATCACTGTTAAATGTGAATTATTTCTGCGCCGCCACAGATGAACAAGGCTTAGAAGGCGAAACAGCTGAAAATTTAACAGTAAATACTACAAATATGGATACAGATAACTTAGAATTAGAAACAACTACGGATTCTGATTCAGAGGAGTCTCTTAATGAAACTAGTGAAAATTCAACCAATACTTCAACACAAAATAACTTAAATGAAACTGAAATAACTGATGACAATACATCAGATCATGAAAATCCTCAAGATAATAATAGTTCAGTTAATATTCTAAATATAGATGATGAATCAATGCTTGCTGCTGGAGGAGATTCATATGATAATGTCACCGGTATTTGGATGTGGTCGTCCCACATTAACAGCTTAAATGTAACTTCTCTTTTAAACTCAGGAATAACTGATATATTCCTTTATGTAAATTCAACTAACTATCAGACAAATATTAATTTATTATTGGAAAAGCTCCAAGATACAGGAATAAGAGTTCATGCATGGATCTCTTGTTTCAAAGATTCTGATGATAATTGGATAGATCCAAAGAATACAACCCACACTAACAATCTTTTAAACTTAATTTCAGATATTGTTAGCACCACTGATGTAAACGGAATCCATTTAGACTACGTTAGATATTCCGGAGTAGGGAATAACGCTGCTTACAAACACGAAAATGGGACAGAAACCATAACCTCATTTGTTGAAAATGTGTACAACACAGTTAACTCAATAAAAACAAAAGTAGCGGTTTCTGCTGCTTTAATGCCTGAAAAGTCTGTTAATGCCTATTATTATGGACAAGATTACAGTCAACTTTCACAATTCCTTGATTTTTTAGTTCCCATGATTTACAAGGGGAACTATAACGAAGACACAGATTGGATTGCTTCAACTACAGAATATATTGTTGGACAAGCCAATGGAAAACCTGTTGTAGCAGGTATACAAACTTATCGCTCAGACAGTGATATTACAAAGCTCTCTGCAGATGAATTAAACCAGGACGTAAATGCAGCATCAGACGGTGGATCATCAGGATATGTCTTATTTAGATACGGTTTAATTGACGAAAACTTCTGGAATTCGGTTAATCGGTCTGGTGATGATTCAGTGAGTTTTACGATTGATCAGATTAAGAGTGCTGCGGTTTGGGTGAAGGCTTTTGTTGAGGCTAATGGTAAGTTGCCGGATTCGGTTACTATTGCTTCTAAGCAGGTTAGTATGTCTCAGCTTCTTCAGTTGTTGACTTCTAGTGTGTTGCAAATTAACCAGGGTGTTACTACTCCTATTAAGTTGTTGGATGTTGGTAGTGCTCCTAATCCATGCGGTAGTCTTGTTTCAGGTAATGTGGATAAGTCTGAGTATTTGAAGGTTGCAAGTAATCTGCTGAGCTTCTTTGAGTCCAATGATAGGGCTCCTAATTATGGTGTTTATTCATTGGGTAATGTTCAGTTTGATTACTTGGTGTACAGTTATTCGAAGATCATGGACTTCTATGCAACCAATAAGAGGCTTCCCAACTATGCAATTATTAAAACTAGTGAAATGAGCAGTACTAATCCACTGAGTTTTACGATTGATCAGATTAAGAGTGCTGCGGTTTGGGTGAAGGCTTTTGTTGAGGCTAATGGTAAGTTGCCGGATTCGGTTACTATTGCTTCTAAGCAGGTTAGTATGTCTCAGCTTCTTCAGTTGTTGACTTCTAGTGTGTTGCAAATTAACCAGGGTGTTACTACTCCTATTAAGTTGTTGGATGTTGGTAGTGCTCCTAATCCATGCGGTAGTCTTGTTTCAGGTAATGTGGATAAGTCTGAGTATTTGAAGGTTGCAAGTAATCTGCTGAGCTTCTTTGAGTCCAATGATAGGGCTCCTAATTATGGTGTTTATTCATTGGGTAATGTTCAGTTTGATTACTTGGTGTACAGTTATTCGAAGATCATGGACTTCTATGCAACCAATAAGAGGCTTCCCAACTATGCAATTATTAAAACTAGTGAAATGAGCGGTGATAATTCAGGCAATGAGCCTGGTGATGATTCAGTGAGTTTTACGATTGATCAGATTAAGAGTGCTGCGGTTTGGGTGAAGGCTTTTGTTGAGGCTAATGGTAAGTTGCCGGATTCGGTTACTATTGCTTCTAAGCAGGTTAGTATGTCTCAGCTTCTTCAGTTGTTGACTTCTAGTGTGTTGCAAATTAACCAGGGTGTTACTACTCCTATTAAGTTGTTGGATGTTGGTAGTGCTCCTAATCCTAGTGGTGCTATTGTTTCAGGTAATGTAAGTAAGTCTGAGTATTTGAAGGTTGCAAGTAATCTGCTGGCCTTTATTGATTCTAAGGGTAGGGCTCCTAATTGGGGTGTTTATTCATTGGGTAATGTTCAGTTTGATTACTTGGTGTACAGTTATTCGAAGATCATGGACTTCTATGCAACCAATAAGAGGCTTCCAAGCTATGCAATTATTAAAACTGCAGAGATGGGATATGACTCTTCTATACCAGAGGAATTATTAATTTACCTGCAAGAGACAAAAAATGCGCAATCCACCAATGCTACTATAATAGCATTAGCTAAATCCATAACCAATGGTCTGACTACCAATTATGAGAAAGCAGATGCCATCTTTAAATGGGTCCGAGATAACCTAAGTTACAGCTTCTATTACAACACTAAATATGGAGCAACTGGAATCTTACAAACCCTTGATGGTAACTGTATTGATCATTCCCACTTGATTGTGGCTCTCTCAAGATCAGTTGGAATTCCAGCAAGATATGGTCATGCACAATGTAAGTTTTCATCCATGACCGTAGGTCATGTTTGGGCTGAGCTATATGTGAATGGTAAATGGTACATCGCCGATGCAACAAGTTCTAGAAATACTCTTGGCGTGATGCAGAATTGTCAGATACTTTATTTAAAAGGGGCTAATGGAACAGGTATTTGGAGAGAATTACCTTTCTAAATCCCCTTATTTTTGTTTTTTAAATTCTCATTTTCTTCAATAAATACTAAAAACAGTAGTTTATTACGATAATTATCTGATTTTTATCAGTTTTCATTATAGATTACGTTATACACTTATTTCATATATTTTTAAACTATTTCTATATTAAATCACTGTTAAAATGATAATAAAGTTATGATTAAATCTTAAATAAGCAAGCAATTCTTAATTAATTTTAAATCAAAATATTTATATGTTATCATAGCTGAAATTATAATTTACCAAAGAATTCCTAAAATGGAGTTATTTGGTATTGGGGAAAAACATGGAGGCAGTATAATGAAGCGACATTTGTTGCTTGCAGTGCTGCTAATATTTGGCGTGGCATTGCTCAGTACAAATAGCATATACGCCACATTAGAAGACCAGCAATTAATTAACGACACGAACTCTAGCTCAACTCAATCAATCATTGAAGATAACTCGACTACATCTAGCATTAACAATAACATCACCAACAATACCAACAATTCTTCAGAAAATATTCCTGAATATGCTGCTGCAGGAGATGGAATATATTCCAATGTAACAGGATTCTGGATGAGACCTGAAGATGTGAATAACATCAATGTAACTACACTGAAAGCTTCTGGAATAACTGACATATTCCTTTTAACTAAGGGATACACATCCACCTACACCACTCAACTACAAGCACTGATTAATAAATTGAATGGAAGCGGAATAAGAGTTCATGCATGGATTACCTGTTTTTTAGACAGCAATGGGAAATGGGTTGATCCACAAGGAAACTACAGCTACCAAGTAAAAATCCCATACACCGAAAAGGTGAAGGTGCCATACACAGTAACAGTTAAAGTTGCCTATAAAGTTTCATATAAAAGTTGGTACAAGGCATGGTACAAAGTATGGTACAAATCTTATGGACGATGGAAATATAAGTGGAAATATAACTGGAAATACACTATAAAATACAAAACCGCATACAAATATGTCAATAAAACTCAGTATAAATGGGTAACCAAGACATCGTATCGCTACGAGACCCGATATGGGAACAGTACCGCATTTAACGATGCACTCATAAAAACAATTACAGATATAACCAAAAATTACAATATCGATGGTATTCACTTAGATTATGTGAGATATCCTGGAACCGCTTATGAATACACAAATGGTACACAAACCATAACTTCATTTGTCCAAAGAGCTTACAACGCGGTGAAATCTGTGAAATCAAAAGTTGCAGTTTCAGCGGCTTTAATGCCTGAAAAATCAGTGAATGCCTATTACTACGGGCAGGACTATTCTCAATTATCCAATTATTTGGATTTTTTAGTCCCTATGGTTTATAAAGGCAATTATAAAGCAGATAGTGCATGGATTGGGTCAGTTGTAAAATATGTTGTTGATAATGCTGGTGGTAAGCCGGTTGTTGCTGGTTTGCAGAGTTATAGGTCGGATAGCGATTTAACTCCTTTACCTGCTACAGAATTAAAGCAGGATTCAGATGTTGCAATTGGTAATGGGGCAAGTGGTTACGCACTGTTTTCTTACGGACTGATTGATAGTAATTTTTTCAGCGGTAATTCGTCGGGCTCTGGTTCGACAGGTGGAAATTCAACGACAATAGCAGAGATTAAAGCTGCGGCTTCTAGAGTTAAAGCATTTGTTGAGTCAAATAAACGGCTTCCTAGCTATGTAACTGTTTCAGGAAAACAAATCAGTATGTCAGAGTTCTTATACTTACTGGTGTCTAGTGTGCTGCAAGTAAATCAGGGTACTTCTGCTCCTATAACATTCAAGACTTTAGGCGAAGCACCTAGTCCTAGCGGTGATATCGTCAACGCTAACATCAATAAATCAGAATACTTAGATGTAGCTAAAAAATTAAAAACCTTCATGGAATCATACAACAGAGCACCAAATTATTCAGTGTTTTCTGTTGGGAAGGTCAACTTTAACTATATGGTTTATAGTTTTTCCAAAATAATGGATTTCTATAATACCAATGGAAGGCTACCGAATTACGCTATTCTTGACACAAAAACTCTAAGTTCCTCGAATGGAAGTTCTAGCGATATGCAAGAATATCTTGTCCCCACAGATAATTGTCAGTCAGATGATCCTCAAATAAGATCACTTGCACTGTCTATAACTCAAGGCGCCACAACGTCGTATGAAAAAGCCGATAGAATATTCAAATGGGTCAGAGATAATTTGAGTTACACATTCTATTACAATACAAAATACGGTGCGACAGGCATTTTAAAAACTCGTGATGGAAACTGTATAGATCACAGCCATTTATTAATTGCATTGGCCAGATCAGTGGGTATTCCTGCCAGGTATGCTCATGCACAGTGTGAATTCACCAGTATGACAGTGGGACATGTGTGGGCTGAATTGTATGTAGGTGGTAATTGGTATACTGCAGATGCAACCAGTTCGAGAAATAGTTTAGGCGTTATGCAAAACTGTAAAATTTTGTATTGGAAAGGCCGATATGCAGAATTGCCTTTCTAATCTTTTCTTTTTTAATAAATTAAAATTAGTATTTAACAAATTTTTAAATAAATGTTAATTATTTTTATAATTAACAATCTTTAAAGATGTTTTCATCAAATTCCATACTTTTAATCTTTTTGATTATTTTACAGGTACTATTAAGTGGAGATTCTTTACAATCTGTTATTCTTTTAACTTCTGTTTTTAAGTCTCTATTTTTCAGTTGTTCTTCCAAAAATTCTATCTCAAATTTTTGGTCAGGACCAAGAGTAATTATGTCTGGTTTTATTTCTTTTACAATCTCAAACATATCAGTTTTACTACCTAAATATGCTTTGTCAACTGGTTTTAACATCTCTACCACTTCTAATCTTTGTTTCTCATTTACAATTGGTATCCTTTTTTTAGCCCTTACTGTAATATCTCTAGCTAAAACCACCACAAGTTTAGAATCTTCCCCACCCAACTTTTTAGATTCTTTAAGGTAATAAATATGTCCGGGATGTATAATATCAAAAGTTCCTGTAGCCATCACAGTTTTCATTATTTCACCATAGTTAAATTCTATTGTAAGCATTGATTAAATTAAATTGGTTTTAATTTACTAAATATATTTCTGTTATAAACAAGATAAAATAAGTTGTATGATACTTGTTAAAGGAATTGGAACCAGTTCCTATGTTAGTGTTGGAAAAGTAAAAAAAATTAAAAGAATCGATGACCTATTGGATATTGAAGGTGGGGAGATAGTTGTACTTTCCAGGGCATCCCGGGACATGTTATCCTTACTGCGAAAAGCTGCAGGGGTGGTAACTGATTATGGTGGAGTAACTAGTCATGCTGCTATTGTCTTAAGAGAATTGAAAATACCTTGTATTGTGGGAACAGGTAATGCTACTCAGGTCATTCCCGAAGATGCAATTATAACTGTTGATGGCAAAACAGGTAATATTTATCAGGGATTCATAGAAATTGAGGAAGAAAAAGATTTTTTTGAAGTATTTAATCCATCGACCAATATGAAGGTTAACTTGAACATACCTGAAATTGCTGGTGAAGTAGCTCCCCTCTCTGATGGTGTAGGATCCATTCGAATAGAAAATATAATAATACGTACAGGAAAACATCCACAAAGATTATTAGAGGAAAATAAATTAACAGAAACTATTGTAAATGGTATAAAAGGTATTGTCAACGTTTTTTATCCAAAACCTGTGTGGTTTAGAACTTTTGATATTTTAAGTGATGAATTAACACATTTGATAGGTGGGTCAATCGAAAATCGTGAAAAAAATCCTCTTTTAGGTTTTAGGGGCATAAATAATGATTTAAAAAATACAGAAATATTGAAAGCAGAATTTGAAGCTGTTAAAGAAATTTATGAAGAAGGATATACTAATATTGCCGTTAAAATTCCATTTGTGAGAGATATTTCTGAATATATTTTAGCTAAAGAATTGTTAAAAAGTTCAGGATTAAAACCCCATAAAGATATAAAGTTTGGCGTGTCTATTGAAACTCCTTCTTCTGCATTAATACTGGACGATTTTATCAGGGAAGGAATAGATTTTGTTTCCATTGGTATGAGTGACTTAACTATGTCCCTGCTGGCAGTTGATAGAAGAAGTGTAAAAGTTGCCAAACATTTTAATTTGATGCATCCTGCTGTTTTAAATACAGTTGAATTAGTAATAAAGAAATGTCAGGAAAATGAGATTGAAAGCTGCTTATGTGGTTATGCTGCAACTGACGAGTCAATAGTTAAAAAACTGATAGAATATGGTATAACTTCTATTTCAACCAATCCCGATCAAATTTTAAGAATGAGAAAAGTAGTTGAAAACATTGAAAATGAAATAATTAAGAAGGGTTTTTTAACTTGAAATTCCCCTATTAATTCTAGTTTCTCAGAGGTTCAAAGCTTCTTTAAAATCAATTTTACCTTTATATAATGCAGAACCAATCACTACGCCGTAAATACCACTATTTTTAAGTAATCTCAAATCATTCAGTGAGGTAATTCCTCCAGAATAGATCACTGGTATTTTCACAGCCTCCATGAGATCTAATGCAGGTTCTATTTTGAAACCTTGCATAAGACCTTCTACGTCTACATTTGTATAAAGAATGCATCCTGCACCTTTTTCTTCAAATATTTTGGCAAATTCTGGGGCAGTTTTATCTGTTTTCTGGGTCCAACCTTTAATAACTACTTTGGATTCCTTACTGTCCAAAGCCACAATTATCCTATCTTTTCCAAATTCTTCTGCAAGTTCAGTGACATTTTCTGGATTTTCAATGGCCATGGTGCCTAATATTACTTTGTCTATTCCTTTTTCTAAAAGATCTGTAGCATCTTTCCGGGTTCTAATTCCTCCACCCAGTTGTATGGGAATTGAAATTTCATCAACTATTTTTTCAATTATTTCCTGATTTTTTTTACCCTCACCAAATGCACCATCAAGATTTATCAGGTGCAAAAGACGAGCTCCCTGACTTTCCCATTGTCTGGCCACTTTTACAGGGTCATCTATAACAATCTGTTCAGTTCCAGGCTTTCCCTGTACTAACTGGACACATTTACCATTTTTTAGATCTACCGCAGGTATTATTAACATTGACTTATTAGATTGAGACATTTCGACCACTTTATATTACTGTTAAATTAGATTTATTCCATTTATTTATATAATTCAACTTTTTACATAAAATATTTTTAATAAAATTTGCTGTAAATTATGTTATTTTTTTATGGAATCAAAAATTAAAATTCAAACATTTTCCTGATATTTACCATTCTTGTAGAGAATAAATATTCCTAAGAACATTAAAAATCCGAATAACAATTGTAGAAATGAAAATGGTTCACCAAGAATTAAAAATGCGAATATTGCTCCGAATAATGCAGATAATGGAAAGATGGATCCTACTCGTGCCGAACCAATCTCCCTTGTTGCAAAGTAAATCAGAACAAATGATAAAGCTACACTTACAATTCCAATAGTTAACAAGTAGGGTAAGTTATATAATGGAATTTCGAAACTTAGATTCAATATTAAAGATATTAAGAATAGAATTATCCCTCCAATAGAACATTTGATGGCGGATATTAATAAAAGATCTCTTTTTACACTTAAAAGTTTTCCTAGACTGGTATCTATACTCCAAAAGAAAGCAGCAGTAAGTATTAATATGTTTCCAAAGTCAGAGCTAATTGAAATATTTTCAATGTGACCATTGGTTGTTAAGAAAATTGTTCCTAAAATCAGAAAGCTGAAACCTATATAATCTTTTTTTACAAAACGTTCTTTTAAAAAAAAGAATCCAATGAGAATTATAAATAGAGTTTCTGAATTCATCAATAAAGATGTATTAACTGCTGTGGTGGCATTTAGACCATTTAAGAATATGATAGGTGCTAGAACTGTACCTAAAATTGCAGTCAAAAATAGGATTCCATAATCTTTAGCTTTAATAGAATCATCGGGTTTTGTTTTTTGGTTTAATATATTGAGGATTTTATCTTTAAGAGGTGAAAAACGGATCCCTATAAGGAACAATCCTGCAATTATGTAAGTTAGCGCGGCTAAAGAAATAGGATGAATATCTGATAACAAAATTTTGTTAAATGTGCTGGAAATTCCAAAAAAAATCATAGCAGCGACTATACTTAAATATCCCCATTTTTTGTCCACAAATCCAATTTTTTGATCGTTATCCATCTTTTTTTCATGAAAATTGTTTTTAAATGGTGAAAAAGGGGATCTCATAGGAATCATTTGTTAATCTTAAATATTTAATTATTTATAATCTAATTATCTATTTAATAAATAAAATTAATTGAATTCCAATAAAATAATGGTTTTTGGTGTTAGAATGGACATATTAGCTTTAAAGATTGCCTACCTTGGCACGCCTTTCCATGGCTTTCAGAGACAACCGGGACTTAGAACTGTGGAGGGAGAGCTGATTCAGGCACTTAAAAAATCAGGAATGATTGAGGATACTAGAACTTCAGAATTTTCCATTGCCGGAAGGACTGATAGTGGAGTTCATGCCTTGGGAAATGTTGTCTCCTTTAAAACATCTAATAAATTAAGAATAAATCATGTTAACAGTTTTTTATCCGACGATATAAGAATTTTGGCCAGTTCTAAAGTTTCAAATGAATTTAATCCTAGGTTTGCTAGACAAAGGCATTATCGTTACTTGTTACTGCCGGATGAAGAGCTCGATTTAGAGTTAATGAAAAAAGCATCTGTTAGATTTGAAGGAACCCATAATTTCCAAAAGTTTTCAAAAAAAAGTGAAAGAAATCCCATTCGAAAAATTAACCAATTAAGAATATCCAGAAAAAATGATTATTTAATAATAGATGTTTATGGTGAAAGTTTTCTCTGGAACATGGTGCGGAAAATTGTAACTGTGTTATTGATGATTGGCAAAAGTCAACTCAATTTACTGGAATTGGATAAATTATTCGATCCTTCCTTTAAGTCATCTAAAATCAATATTCAACCAATGCCTGCTCCTGGTTTAATTCTTATGGGTGTTGAATATGATAACCTAAATTTTGAATACAATGAGTATGCTAAGGAAAAATTTTTTAATTATTTAAGTAGGGAGTATCTTTCAAATTACACCCTTGTTTTGGCTGAAAAAAATATGATGAATGTTTTAAAATATTCTGATTAAACATTGTTAAGATTGGATTATTTGGTTTTAAACCATAGTATGGATATCAAATCATTTTTGGATGAGTCTAATTAATTAGGTGAATAATTTTCATAAAGATATTTTAAACTTTTTATACGAAAAATGAGGTTTTTATAGCTTATATCTTATTGTATATTGTTTTTATTGGTTTTTTTGTACAAAAATTATATATATTTTGAAAATAAGATAAATAACTTAGATATTATGATAAAAACCGTGCTTATGGCCGGGGGAAAAGGTACTAGGCTGCGTCCTTTGACTTTTATCAGACCTAAACCTATGGTCCCACTGGTGAACAAACCTATTATGCAGTATATGATTGAAAGACTCAGAGCATCCGGTTTTGTTGATTTAATAGTTACTCTTAGTTATATGTCATCTCATATCAAGCGCTACTTTAAAGATGGTACTGATATGGGTTTAAACATAAAATATTCTGTTGAACCATGGCCCATGGGAACTGGAGGGGGAGTAAAAAAGGTTAAAAAATTTATTGACGATACTTTTTTTGTGGTAAGCGGTGATGTGGTAACCGATGTGAATTTCTGTGATTTGTTGAAGTTCCATAAAGATAAAGGAGCAATGGCCACCATGGTTTTGACTCAAGTTGATGATCCCAGTCATTTTGGTATAGCAGAAATTGATGACAATCAGCAGATTGTTAATTACTTGGAAAAACCATCTCCAGATAAGGTTTTCAGCAATATTGCTAACACTGGAACCTATGTATTTCAACCAGAAATCTTTGATTATTTGGATAGAAAAAGGGGAGAGGTGGATTTTTCTAAACACATATTTCCTCAACTTATCAGAGACGGGGCTGGGTTTTATGGATATATTTTTGATGGTTATTGGAATGATGTGGGCCGACCTGACACCTATATAAAAGCTACTTACGACCTTCTAGATCAGGAAATAAAACAGAGACTGAAGGGTAAAAAGATAAACCGCCAGGTGGGAAGACTTGGTAATATATGGACTGGAAAAAATCCTAAAATTGGTGAAAAAGTGCGGATAGAAGGACCAGTTGTAATCGGAGATAATTGTATACTTGAAGAAGGTTGTAAAATATCTCAAGGTACTGTTATAGGCAATAATGTGCATATTAAAAAAAATACTAATATTCAGGGGGCTGTTATCTTTTCAAATTCAATAATTGGGGAAAATTCATTTTTAGAAGGTTGTATAATTGATAGTAGATGTTCAATCAATGAAAACACCATTGTAGAGAGGGATGCAGTGGTAGGGAGCTTAACTGAATTAGGTGCAGGTTGCATAATTAAATCATCCAGATTTATAGCAAATAATGTTTCTATTCCTGCTGATTCTATAGTTGATTATGATTATTTAAGGTGAACATGTTAATCATTGACTCAAATAAATAATATTTAAGTAGAATGGAGTTTTTTTATAGTTTAAGGGGGATTTTAATGGCTTTATATGTAAAAGAAATCAGGGGAAATGTTAATACAGAGATAACCAATGAATTTGCTTCTAATTTGGGAACGGTTATAGGAACTTTTTTAAGGCCAGAAAAAGTGGCAGTAGTAGGTAGAGATACAAGTATTGCTTCGCAGATGATAAAAAGATCCATAACTTCGGGTATTATGGCTGCTGGAATAAATGTTTTTGATTGTGGAATTTCTCCCATACCTGCTGTATTTTATTCAAGGAATTTGTATGATGCCAGTGTAGTGATTACTGTTACTGCTTCCCATCTTCACCCAGAAGACATCACTATAAAGGTTTTCAGTGACCATAAAATACCTTTGGTCCAAAAAAATCCAGAAAGGGTTCCTTGGGATATGATAGGTCAGTTATCTTATGTCCATGATTACATTGACAAATATAGAAATGCAGTAGTTCAAAACGTAAATCAGGAAGTTATCCGTGATAGATATCCTAAAGTTATTTTAGATTGTGCTAAAGGTTTAACTACTCCAGTGACTCCTAATATTTTATCAGAATTAGAATGTGAAATGATACTTACTGGGTGTCAACCTGTTGATCAAATTTCCCGGTACTCTGAACCAAGTCCAGAGACTCTTTCTTTAGTTTCTAATTTGGTAAAGGCAGTTGGTGCAGATATGGGGATTGCACTGGATAATGATAGAGATCGAGTGGTTTTTATTGACGAGAAAGGAAATATTATACGGGATCAGACCATACTTGGAATTTTTGCTCGGGATGCTCTATCTGAAAATCCCGGAGGAAAAATTATATCATCGGTGGTGGCATCTATGTCTCTGGAGGAGGTAATTAAAGAATCTGGGGGAGAATTAATTAAAACCCCGGTTGATCTGGTATTGAATGGGGTAGCAGAAAATAAGGCAATATTTGGTGGGGACGAACCAGGTATGTACGTTTTTCCCCAGATTCATGAATGTTTTGATGCTATATTTGCAGCAGCTAAAATGCTGGAGATAATCTGCAAAAATAATCAACACTTATCTGCTATGGCAAAGGGATTACCAGAGTATCCAAGAACTATTTTTTCTGTTGAGTGTGAACATGATAAAAAGGAAAAGATAATGGATTCCTTAAAAGATGTATATGTTCATGAGGGAATTTTAGATTGTCAGGATGGCGTGAGAGTTGATTGGGAAGATTCCTTTGTACTGGTGAGGCCATCTCGGTTTGAACCTTTAATAAGGGTTTACGTAGAATCAAAATCCCCTCAAAAATTGCAAGATATTAGTCAAAATGTGGAAAGAATAATTAAAGAAATTTGATTACAAAGATTAAATAGTTTAACTTTTTTTTTATCACTTTTTTTATATTTTTTCTAATCAATGAGTTTATTTTAAAAGCAGATAAACGGAATAGGCTTTAAAAAGTTCTAAATAGTTAATAAACGGACATGAAGCATGATAACTAATAATATATATTAGTTTTAACATAGTTTAAATTGTTTAGTATGTATTATAAACCTTTTAAAGGAGGAAATTTCCTGGTTTATAAAGATTATGATGGAAAACAAATTCAAAAAAATCCCGAAAGTTTTAAAGAGGATAAAATCTCCCATCAAACTGGAAATATTTCAAATTCTTTTTTAAATGTTAAAAGAAAACATAGTTGGAATATAGTTGGTTTTGACCCGGGTTTAACGGTTGGAATAGCTATTTTAAACTTAGATGGTGATTTAGTATCATTAAAAAGTTGTAAGGAAGTTTCCAAATCAGACATCATTAGTCACATAATAAACTTTGGAAAAACTCTTATAATATCAACTGATGTTTATCCTCCACCTAAAATGGTTAAAAAATTAGCTACATTATTAAATGCCAAAATTTATTCTCCAAAGAAAGTTATATCTGTTGAAGATAAGTTAGAAATTGTAGATAATTATCTAAATGACAGGTCTATTGTTGAAAGACCTGAAAATGCGCATGAAAGAGATTCCCTTGCTGCGGCAATTAAAACGTATAAAAATTATCAAAATAAGTTGAAACAGATTGATAAAAGAGTTGAAGGGTTAGAAATATCCCCTCAAGATTTAGATGAGATACGTGCACAAGTTATTAAAGGAAATACTATAAGTTCAGCAATTGATAATATTATAATAAAGGATGTTGTTATTGAAGATCAAAAAGGCAGCCAAAAAATTGAAATTGAATCATTAGCCGAAGATGAAAACCACAAAATGAGCACTGAAGAGATTAATAAAAAGATATCTAATTTAAAACAGAGAATAAAAAGGCAGGAAGCACTTATTCAACATTTGAAAGTGGAAAATCATTCTTTAAGAGATGAAAATGAAGAGTATAAAGATTTAATAGAAAATCTCGAACTAAAAATCGAAAAATTACATTACCAATATACTAAAGACATCCTAAACAAAAAGGAGATAGCTTCAAAGATTGCCATGATAAAAGCATTTCAGGAAAAATATCAAAAAGAAAAGGATTTAAGGATAAAATTAGAGGAAAATTTGAACTCAATAAAGCAACTTGATTCTTTGAAACAGTCTAAAGATTTCATGCCAGTAAAAATGATAGAATCATTTACCAAAGAAGGTATCACCGAAGCAGATTATTATTGGAAAATAAAAAAGGGAGATGTGGTTTTACTCTCCAGTTCCAGGGGTGGCGGTTCACACACTGCATCCTTATTAGCAAAAATGGGTGTTAATGCGGTTATAACAACTGATAAAATGGCTCACACTGCAGAAGAGATCTTTGAAGTAAATAAAATCCCGATTATAGATGCTAATAAAATTTATATTAACAAAATAGATGAATTTGCCGTGATAAAAGAAGAAGATCTGAAAAGAGAAATAGAAAAATGGAAGGCTAAACTTCAAAGTAAAAGAAATAAAGAGGAAAAGAATAAAATCATAAGTATTATTGATGAATATCGTGCCAAGCGAAAAAGATTAACTGACGATACCTAATTTTAAAAATTTTTTTATATTATTTCTATAAAATTACTATAAACGTAAAAACTCATGTAACTAAATCTGATTGTATTAAATTTATTTTAGCACTGAATTTGGAAAGTAAGAGTTGATCCTATGAAAATTGCGATAATAATAGGTACAAGACCTGAAATAATTAAAATGGCTCCAGTTATAGATGAAATTGAAAAAAGGGCTTTGGATTATCTTTTGATTCATACTGGGCAACATTATGATCACGAAATGTCTGATCAGTTTTTTTTAGATCTGGAACTTAAAAAACCAGATTATAATATTGGTGTGGGATCAGGTTCCCATGGAACCCAAACTGCCACTATGATGAAAGGCTTAGAAAAAGTTTTAATAGAAGAACAGCCGGATATGGTAATGGTACAGGGTGATACCAATGCAGTATTAGCTGGAGCAATAGTAGCAGCAAAATTACACATCCCTGTGGGACATGTGGAATCAGGTCTTAGATCATTTGATGAATCCATGCCTGAAGAATTAAATAGGATGGTGGCTGATGTATGCTCCAAACTTTACTATGTACCAACTGAAGATTCAGCTTTAAACCTGGTTTTTGAGGGAATAAGTCCTCATCAAATCTTTATAACTGGAAATACTGTGGTAGATGCTTGTCTCAGAAATCTTAAAATTGCCCAGAAGAATTTTCAGATTAATCCAGAAGTTTCTTTTGATAAAGATATTATGGTAGTGACTATGCATCGGGCAGAAAATGTGGACCATCCCCAGAGACTTCAAAACATTGTAGAAGCTTTAATAGAGATTGACGACTTGATTATAATTTTTCCTGCACATCCACGTACAGTTAAAAACCTTAAAGAACAGGGTTTATATGAAAAACTTGATAAATGTTCCCACATTAAACTGATAAAACCAGTTGGATATCTTGATTTTCTCCTGTTATTGTCCCGCTCCAAATTTGTGATGACTGATTCTGGAGGCATACAAGAAGAGGCCATAACTTTAGATATTCCCTGTTTAACCTTAAGATACAATACAGAAAGACCCGAAACTGTTTTTGCTGGAGGTAACATATTGGTTGGGACTAAAAAGGAACAGATAATAAATAATTTTTACAAAATTTTTAATGATAATAAAATCTACAATAAAATGAAAAAAGCCCATAATCCTTATGGTGATGGTAAGGCTTCACAAAAAATATTAGACGCCTCTTTAAAGATGCAAAACATGGGTAAATTGAGTATTGAGGCTCCAGAAGATATTATGCTCAACTTTAATAGAAATCTTCTTAAAGTAAATGATCAAATAACAGTATTGGAATTTGAAAAAGTGGAAAATGCTTTGGTCAAAATAGTATATGACAATGAAAATCCCAGATTCCCCTATCCCCACATGGATCTGAAAAATAAATATGTAATAGTGGAGAAATTCAATAAATGATCATAAATTTTGGTTTATACTATTTTATTCAATGGAAATCAATATTTTTTAACCATGGGTTTGTAAATAATGTTATGGGGATAAATTAAGATAAAATAGAATATTAAAACATAATTTAATGAATTTCATCTAGAATACTGGCTAAAATAGGAGATAAAATGTTAAATGAAAACTCAAAAATAGCTGTTTTCGGTCTTGGCTATATTGGTCTTCCCACAGCAGCGCTTTTTGCCCAAAATGGATTTTCAGTCATAGGAGTAGACATTAACCATGAAATGGTGAACGCTATCAATTCTGGGATATCTCCTATAATGGAACCAGGACTTGATGAACTGGTAAATGAAGTTGTAAGTGCTGGAAGACTTACTGCAACTACTGATGGTTTGAAAGCAGGGAGTGATTCAAAGGTTATGGTAGTCATAGTTCCAACTCCCGTGGATGAAAATAATAAATCTGATCTAAGAGCTGTTGAATCTGCGTGTGGCACCATTTCCCAAACATTAGAAAAAGATGATTTAGTTATAATAGAAAGTACCATACCTCCAAAGACCTGTGAAAATCTGGTAATCCCTATATTAGAGGAAAGTGGTTTAAAAGCTGCAAATGATTTTGGTTTAGCATACACTCCAGAAAGGGCTCTACCCAATAACACGTTATATGAAATGACCCATAATGCCCGGGTAATTGGTGGAATTAACAAAAGAAGCATAGATCTTGCAGCATCAATCTATGAAAAAATCACCACTGGTAAAATAATTAAAGTGAACGATTTAATCACTGCAGAAATGGTTAAATTAATGGAAAACACATATCGGGATACTAACATAGCTCTTGCAAATGAATTGGCTGTTATTTGTGAGTTATTGGGTATAGATGCAATAAAAGCAATTAATGCTGCCAACCATCACCCTAGGGTAAATATTCACACACCGGGCCCAGGCGTAGGAGGGCATTGTTTATCCATTGACCCCTATTTTATCGTGGAAATGGCGGAAAAAAAAGGTTCAAAAGCTGAGTTAATTAAAACAGCCCGTATGATAAATGAATCCATGCCTGAACATGTAGCTGAATTGGTCGAAGAATCATTAAAAGAAAATAACAAGTCAGTTAGTCAGGCAACAGTCGGTATTCTTGGAATAGCATATAAAGGAAATGTGGCAGATATTCGTGAAACTCCTGCAGCACCTTTGATAAAAATTTTAAAAGATAAAGGAGCAGTTGTAAAAGCACATGATCCTCATGTTTCGTCAAAAAAAGTAGAATCGTTAGGAGCAGTATATGTTAATTTATCAGAAGCACTGGAATGCGACTGTGTAGTTTTAATCACTGATCATGACTCCTATAAAAATATCTCTCCAAAGGATATCAAAGGAAGAGTAATGGTGTGCACCAGGCCTATTTTAAATCCTGATGATTTTCGAGAAAAAGGTGTGATATTTAAGGGAGTGGGCCGCTTTTGAAGCTACTATTTTTTGAATTTGCAACAGCCAGCGGAATAAAAGATCCACTGATAGCTTCTGAGGGGTTGGCTATGCTGGAAGGACTTATCAGTGACTTTCAGGGAATTGATGCTCATTACTTAATCTCAAACCATTTTAATTGGTTGAATTTTAGAATTAAAGGTTCCAATCTTAAATCTATTGCCATTGAAGATTCTCTCTTTAACTGGCTTGATGAAAATATTCATAATTTTGATGAATGTCTTTTTATTGCACCTGAAGAAGATAATGTTCTCTATAAATTAACAAGTCTAATAGAAAATAAAGGCGTTAATGTTATAGGATCAGATTCAAAAGCAGTAAAGATTTGTTCAGATAAATATAAGACTTATATATTACTCAAAGATAATGTACCGATAATAAAAACGGAAAAAATACTTTTTGATGAAGTTAGTAATTATAAGAAATTTGATAACCTGTTTTTCCCCAATTATAAGAAAGTTATAAAGCCGGTTGACGGCGTATCCTGTTCAGGAGTACATGTTGTAAATTCATACGACCAATTTAAAAGGTGTGCAGGTCTTATCCGCACCACCATCCCTTATTTTGTAATGCAAGATTATATTGAAGGGACATCATGCAGTGTCAGTCTGCTTTCAGATGGTGAAAAAGCAGTACCCTTAAGCTTAAATGCCCAAAATATAAATATAAATCAAGGATTTGTTTATAACGGAGGATATGTTCCATTAGATCACGAATTATCCCAACAAGCAAAAGATATGGCCAAAAAAACCGTGGAATCTATACCTGGTCTTAAGGGTTATGTGGGTGTAGATCTAATTTTGGGTGATTCAATATATGTAGTTGAGATTAATTCGAGAATAACAACTCCTTATATTGCTTTAAGGAAAATTTTAAATTTCAATTTGGGTAAAGCTATTATAAATTCCGTTAATGGATCATTACCGGAAACAATCTATTTAGATGGTAGGGTATGCTTTGAAAAGAAAGGAAACTATCTGGAAATTTATGAAGGTTCTTTTAATGGCAATGGTTTTTAAAAAAGGGCTTATGATTATTAAAATGAATATTGAGAGACGAATAATGTCTAATAATGTCAATATAACAGATTAAGGATGATTAAGAATGAAAATAGCAGGTTTTGATATTGGCGGGGCCAATACTGATGTAGCAATAATTGATTTTAATAATTCTGGAGAAATAAATAATATAGAAGTTGATTTTAAGTATCTACCTATGTGGATTAAAAATAATGAACTGGATAATGCTTTTAAAAGTTTATTAGGATCTTCTTTAAGTGAAATTGATGCAGTGGGCATTAGCATGACAGCTGAACTGGTAGATGCATATGAAACCAAAAAAGATGGAGTTTTAGATGTTGCAAGTAAAGTTTTGGATGTTTTCAATGTTCCAGTAGGCTTTGTAAGTATTAATGGAATTATAGATTACCCGGAACTACTCAAAAATCCAGGTAGTGTGGCTGCTGCCAACTGGATTGCAACCTCCAAGATTGCATCAAAAATTTCAGATGAATGTATAATGATTGATATTGGAAGCACAACCACTGATATAATTCCTATTAAAAGGGGGAAAGAATGTGCTAAGGGGAGATTAGATCTTGAACGATTAGCTACTGGTGAATTAGTGTATACAGGAACTTTGAGAACAAATCTGGCCGCAATAGTTAATAAGGTTCCGATCCATGATCAATGGTTTAGAGTGTCATCTGAACTTTTTTCTATCACAGCAGATATTCATACGGTTCTGGGGAACATTAAAATGGAAGATTATTCCTGTGACACACCAGACAGTGCTGGCAAATCAAAATCAGAATGTATGAGGAGAATATCCAGATTGGTTTGTGGCGATTTAGATCTATTGAATTTTACAGATATAAAACAAATATCTGCCCACATTTACCAGGAACAGATAAAACAGATTTCTGAAGCTCTTGCAGAGGTTTCAAAAAGAGAAAATATTTCTAAAATAGTAACAACTGGATTGGGAATGGAGATACTAGGAAAAAAATCAGCAAAATTTCTGAATATGGATTCTGTAGGAATGGACACAATTTTAACCAAGGGAGAATGTGTAGTGGCTCCAGCAGTAGGAACAGCGCTTTTGATGGAAGATTTTATAAAAACCAATTTTTAAAGACAAAATTATTTATAGGGAAAAATTTTATAATTTCATGAAAATTAGAAATTTAAATAATTAAATAGTTGTTCATAGTTGCATTGAAAAGTTTAAAAGTGGTTTAATGGAAAAAAAAGAATTAAAAAGATTAATAATTGCAGTACTAGCAGTTATCATATTTTTATTTTTATTTGCTAATTGGAGTCAGCATTCTACTCTGGGTACTGATGATCGAGGATATGTTACGAAGGATGTATACGCGCATTATGGAAATTCTGACAAGAAAATAGCAGTCGTAACAGGAATACATCCCAGAGAAAATATTGCTATTGGTTCAGTTCAGGATGTGGTTAAATTCTACGCTTTAACTCATGGAGTTGAACTTATTAACTATAATATAGTTGTAGAATCTGATGCCGAAGATTACACTAAGGGAAGAAATAATGGTGAGGGTTTAGCTAACCAGTACATTTTGCCGGATGTCAAAAATTCTGATTATGATCTGGTTATAATAGCTCATGCCCACGAACAAGGATATGGAGAGGGATTTTATATAGCTACGCCAAAAATGGATGAAAGATCAGTTTATCTGGCTGAATCAGTTCAAAACGCTCTTTCAGATTTCAATTATTATAAAGCATCTGGAAAAGGTAAAAAGAGTTCTTCTGCAATATTGTTTTCAAATCCACTAGCATCAGCTGGCTATCCTACATTTGTTTATGAGATTCCAGAATGGAGCGGATATTTCGAAGCATTCTATATGACTTACAGGTTGATTGGTGCATCATTCGGTTCTTTAGATGCTTAAATTATTTTTAGGCTTAGATTATATATTGGATAGTTGTCAGACTTTTACCTGGAAATGTTAAAAGATGCCCAAAAAGTCCTAAATGACGCCGTGAACAGGTTCGAATATGAATTAATGGATGTTCAAGAAATTTCCTATTCTGATGATTCATTTGACATCGTAATTGCAAATTTAATGCTCTATCATATTCCGAACTGGAAAAAAACAATTGCTGAGATAAGCAGGGTCTTAAAACCTGAAGGTATATTTTACGCTTCAACTTTTGGAATAAACGACATGAAAGAATTGAGTGATCTGATATCCAATTATGATGACCAAATTTATTATTCACTAGAGCCATTTGCACACGCATTTGGACTGGAAAATGGAGAAGAACAGTTAAGTTTGTCTTTTGAAGATGTTCAAATGATTAATATGAAGATATTCTTGAAGTAACAGAAGCCAAGCCATTAATAAATTATTTTCTTTCATTTGGAAGAACTAATGAATCCATTAAAGGTCAGAAAAGAGAAGATTTCAAGATTTATATTGATGATATATTGAAAAAAGAGGGTAAAATCAAGATTACTAAAAACACAGGAATATTTATTGCTAAAAATCCAAAGTAGTTTCTTTACATTTTCTGATCAGTATAAATTGACAGTAAAAATAGAATAATAAAGAGAATAATAAAGAAATGGCCATAATAAAATAATTGTCAATACCATACATCTTTAAGGCCTATCAGGTAGGCAATAATATTAGCAGAAATATGTAGGATTATGGTTATTATAATTATAATTAAAATCATTTCAATAGGCAGTATAATAATAATTGAAGCGAATAATAGGGCGCCGATTACGAAATCAAGCTGATCTAGGCCAGGAGCAGGCTTTCCTCTTCCAATATTTATTCTACGCTTAATAAAACTCCCACATGCATCCCCAATTAAGGCTCCTCCTCCTAAAAAGAGTCCTAATAATATACCTTCTAATAGATTTCCGGAAATTATTCCTTGAAAGAGACCTATTAACGTCCCTATAAAAGTTCCAATTATTAATCCACGCCAGGTAACTCCATCTCCAATAATTCTTCTTCCATCACTAAAATATCTGCCAAAATCAACTGGTGTTCCACCGCCAAAGCTGAGTGCTGCAACATTTGCTAGGTATGCTGGTAACATAAAGTATATTACATAGACCAATATATTTAGAACATTAGTAATATCTGTATTCATTATTTTCCTCCAGATAATCATTGTAAATAAATGTAAATCAAAGCGATGATTAATAAAGCAATGATTTTTATATGATTTGTAACATTCATTAAATATATATTAGGTGAAATTATGGTTATCAAGAAAACAAAAAGCCTATGTCCTGAATGTCTTAAAGTTGTAGAAGCTGAAGTTTACCAAAAAGATGACAAAGTTATGGTAAAAAAAGAGTGTTCAGAACACGGTGAATTTAATAATGTTTATTGGAGCAGCAATGAACTCTATGAACTGGCTAAAGAAAGCAATTTCAAGGGCGAGGGTGTTGAAAATCCTCAAACTCCAGTAAACGAGGGATGCCCCTTGGATTGTGGATTATGCCCGGATCATCAAAGTCACACTATACTGGGACTTATAGATGTGACTAATCGATGTAATATGAAATGTCCGGTTTGTTTTGCTAATGCAGCTGTTTCTAAGTATATATATGAGCCGAGCTATGAAGAAATCAGGCAGATGCTTAGGAATTTAAGGGGAAATGAACCTGTTTCTGCACCTGCCATTCAATTTGCAGGCGGTGAACCTACCGTACGTAAAGATATAGTTGATCTGGTCAAATTGGCTAAAGAAGAGGGATTTTCCCATACTCAAATTGCTACTAACGGAATTAAACTTGCTAAAGATCCTGAACTGGTAAAAGAACTCAAAGAAGCAGGATTAAACACAGTATATCTCCAGTTTGATGGGGTTACAGAAGAGCCTTATATTAATAATAGAGGCAGAAATATTCTGCCTATTAAATTAGAGGCGATAGAAAACTGTAGAAAAGAAAAATTAGGCATAGTGCTAGTTCCAACTGTTGTTAAAGGAGTAAATGATGATCAAATAGGAGATATAATAAAATTTGCAGTGAAAAATATTGATGTAATAAGAGGTGTCAATTTCCAGCCGATTTCATTTGCAGGCAGAACTCCAGCAGATGAAGTAGAAAAACAACGAGTAACTATACCTGACTTTGAACAAATGGTGGAAAAACAAACTGACTCTAAAATCAAAATAGAAGATTTCCATCCGGCATCATCTGTTTTTCCTATATCTGAATTTATAGAAGCCCTTGAAGGTGAACCTCAAGTAACTTTTACCTGTCACCCCCATTGTGGTGCAGCTACTTATGTTTTTATTGATAATGGAGATATAATTCCAATTACACAGTTTATTGATGTTGATAGATTCTTTGATCTTCTTTCTAAAAGTGCTGAGGATATAAAAGATGGTGGATTAACAGGTAAAGCCAAAACACTTGCCAGGGCCACAGTAGAACTGCCCAGAACTGTGGACAGATCCAAAGCTCCCAGTTCCATTGATATAAAAAATATACTTTTACAGGTTTTCAAGGAAAGGTCTTACTCTGCATTAGGTGATTTCCACCACAACACGTTACTTATTGCTTGCATGCACTTCATGGATCCGTGGAATTTTGATTGTGATCGGGTTAAACGTTGTGTAATTCATTACGCTGTTCCTGATGGAAGAATTATTCCATTTTGCACTATGAACACTCTTTACCGGGAACAAATAGAGAAAAAACATGCTAAACCTTTCAAAGAATAAAAGTTGTATAATATCAAGTATACGTATTAGCTAAGTATCCAACTTTTTCCAAATTAAATTATAAATGGTAGTTGAATTGATAATTAAAACTCCATCTCGACTTCATCTAACCCTTATTGATATGAATGGAACCTATGGTAGGATTGATGGTGGAGTTGGGATTACAATTGAAAACCCCCAATTAATTCTTGAAGTTGAATCCATCCCTAATGAGGATATTGAGATAATATTCTACGAGTCTAAAAACCTTTCAAATTTGAGGGAAGATTACATAAAAAGAATACAATCTGCAGCTGCCAAAATGAAGCAGTTTTTAGGTATAAATCACGGATTCAAGTTCACAGTTAAAAAAGTATTTTTAAGTCACTCTGGCCTCGGATCAGGCACCCAGCTTTCTCTGGCTGTAGGCAGGGCGGTTTCAAATTTTCACCACCGAAAGCTCGACGCTTCAAAAATAGCTCAAATTGTGGGAAGAGGAGGTACTTCTGGGATAGGAGTAAGGGCATTTGATCATGGTGGTTTCATTGTTGATGGGGGCCATAATAAGGCACAAAAAACTGATTTTATGCCTTCATCCGCTTCAAAAGCTTCTCCTCCACCTTTATTAGCTCGTTATGATTTTCCAAACGATTGGAAAATAGTACTGGCTATTCCAAAAATTGATGATCGGGTATCGGGATTAAAAGAAGTGAACATTTTCCAGGATTATTGTCCTATTCCTCTAAAAGAGGTGGAAAAACTCAGCCACATAATTTTAATGAAGATGATGCCCTCAGTGGTGGAAAAAGATCTGGATTCTTTTGGATTTTCAGTAAACCAAATACAGGAGATTGGGTTTAAAAAAGTTGAATTACAACTTCAAAATCCAATTATCAAACAGATTATGGATAATATGAGAAATACTGGTGCTGCAGGTGTGGGTATGAGTTCTTTCGGACCGACAATTTATGCTGTGACTGATACAAATCCTAAAAATATAAAAAAAGCAGCACAAGAAACAATGGCAGATATTAATGGTAAAGTCATTTTAACTAAAGCTCAAAACAGGGGAGCTATTATAGAATAAAGCATATTTAATGATTGATATATAATTAATGTGCAGAGTTTCCATAAGGTCAATTTAATAATTTAATATTTATAATAAAGGATAATTTGCAGTGATTTATATGATGGAAGAAATGAAAGGTAATGTCTGGATATTTGGAGATAATATTGATACTGATGTAATTATTCCAGGAAGATATTTGCGAACATTTAGTTTAGATGATCTGGCTGCACATGTAATGGAAGGAGTTAGCGCGGATTTTTCCAAGAAAGTTGATAAAGGCGATGTGATTGTGGCTGGCTGGAATTTTGGATGCGGTTCTTCAAGAGAACAAGCCCCTGTTGCTTTAAAACACGCTGGTGTTGCGGCAGTTGTGGCTAAATCTTTTGCAAGAATATTTTACAGGAACGCCATCAATGTGGGTCTCCCAGTCATTATTGCTGATGTTGATGCTAATGAAGGAGATCAACTAAGAATAAATTTAGAAGATGGAATAATAGAAAATGTTACCAAAAATAAGTCCTTTAAAATTGAACCATTTGAAAAATTCATGCTGGAGATTTTAACTAACGGTGGACTGGTTAAACATTATTTAAAGGAAAAAAATTGAGGTTATACAAAATGAACTGCCCTATCTGTGGCTCAGATTCTAATGATATTTTAAAATCAAAATTAGAAAAATCTAAATCTACTACATCAAAGAAACTACTTTTAAAGTGTAGGGAATGTGGAACTGTTTATAAGGATACAATCACTGAAGAAAAACCAATTGATTATAGAATTGTTATAAGTGAACAGGAAACTTCTAAAAAAAAGTTTATAAAACTCTACCCCGAGGATTTAATCGAAGTAGGAGAGGTTTTGGATGCTGATGGCACCATGGTGGAAGTTACCTCTCTAGAAACAAAAAGAGGATCAAGAGTTGGAAAAAGCATACTTGACGATATTGAAACTATCTGGGCATCATCCATTGACATGCCTGCAAGAGTTGGGATATCAATTGATTTTAAGGGTCGTATTCTCTCTAAAAAAGTAGATATGCCCAGGGATTTTGAATTTACAGTGGGAGATATCGTGAGAATGGGTAGACATATTTTTCAGATAAATTCTATGAAAACCACTGATAAGAAAATCAGAAAAGGATCTGCTATTGCTTCTGACATTAAAAGAGTTTATGGAAAGCCATTAAATGTTGATCATCATAATTACGATCTAACCAGCAAAGTGGTAGGATGATTAATGAAAGAAAAAATTTAGTGGAACGACTTCAAAGTTCAGGATACATAAAAACAGATAAAGTCAAAAAAGCAATGGAAACTGTTCCTCGTGAAGAATTTATCCCCGAACAAGGAAAACAATACGCTTACGTGGACCAGCCACTACCTATAGGAGAAGGGCAAACTATTTCTGCCCCGCACATGGTCGCCATAATCTGCGAAGAACTTCAAATCGATGAAGGAATGAATATTTTAGAAATAGGAACGGGTTTTGGTTATAATGCTGCAGTGGTTGCAGAAATTGTAGGAAAAAATGGTCATGTATACAGTATTGAAAGATTGCCTGCATTGGCAGACACGGCCAGGGACAATTTAAGAAGAACTGGATATTCAGATAGGGTATCGGTAATAGTGGCTGACGGCACCACAGGTTTTGAGGAAGAGGCACCATTTGATAGAATTTATGTAACAGCCGGGGCTCCCGATATACCTGAACCCCTAAAAAAACAGCTTAAAGTGGGGGGTAAACTTTTAGCCCCTGTAGGTCAATCTGATTATACACAAGAACTTTTTTGTGTGGAAAAAAAGGTAGAAGATAAATACAAGGTTCGAAGTCTTGGTGGGGTCGCATTTGTTCCCTTGATTGGAAAACATGGATGGCCTGAGGATTAAAGTATTTTAATGACAATTATCGAGCTTAAACTTTTTTAAAGAGAGAACCCCTTAAAATATCATTTTTTTAAATTATGATTATATCCATTTATTATTAAAAATGGTCTTAAATTAAAAAATAAAAAGAAAAAAATTCTTTTTAATTGATTTCATATCTTTTTACCAGTATGGGCATCTATATAAATAGAATCCACGTATTTTCCTTGAACTGTGTAAACTGGAACGTCCCATACTTGTATATTGTTCACTTTTTTTAAGGTTGGTGTACCAAGGTATACTCCCATACCCGTTGATTGTTGAGCATCTTGAGTCGCTTCATCTGGAGATATGATCTTTTTACCAGTATGTGCATCAATATAGATGGAATCAACATATTTGTTCTGGACAGTATAGACTGTTACATTCCATACTAATGTTTGATTAAATTTCGACAACTTGGCACTGCCTAGGTATACGCCCATTCCAATAAATTGATTGGCAATTTCTTTTGCTCTACCTGCAGATATTATAGTAGTGTTATTATTGAGTGGTGTGTTGTTAGTGGAATTGTTTATGATTATTGGTGTGGTATTATTAGAATTATTAGTATCATTAGATGAATTTGACATGACTAAAAATATTCCTGCCGCTGCAACTGCTATTATAATAATTATTACCACCACAATAGGACCTCTATTCAATTTTTCACCTCCCATTTTTTTTATATAGTTATGTTCTTCTAAGAATAAATATTTAATCATTATAATAAAAAAAGAAAATTATAACGATAAAAAACTCATTTAAAATCATTTTAGAAATAAATAAAGTTATTAAATCTTTTAAAATAGTTTTTAATAAGTATATAACAATTTTTGTACTATTATAATAAATTGCAAAAATTTTCTTTAATTTAGTTCAAATTCTATTTATAGAAATAAATATAAAATCTAAAAACAATAATCTATTTATAATAAATTGATAACTCCATAAAATGAGTGTCCTTTTAATGAGATTTATTTTAATCAATGGAGTTCCTTCAAATAAATTCTATATTTATTGATTAATTACTAAATTTTAAGGTAGATACACACATATCTAGTTTTAAATTTTATAAAATTTTGCCAATACAATTACTAAAGCTGATAGAGATGAAAGTTTACATTGAGACATTTGGATGCACCTTTAATCAGGGCGATTCCCAGATAATGGCCGGCATGTTAGAGGAAAACCATGCAGATATAGTCCCTAAAGTGGAAGATGCTGATGTGATAATTCTCAATACATGTTACGTGAAACATCCCACTGAACAAAAGATGTTAAATAGAATCCACAAGTTACAAAAACATTTTCCCGATAAAAAACTTATCGTGGCTGGGTGTATGGTGGAAATAGACCCTCAAAAGCTGAAAAAAATTGCTCCAGACGCAGGATGGATTGGCCCTCATCAGATAAAATCCGTATCCACTGTGGTAAAATCCGTATCCCAAGGAGAAAAACCGAGATTAACTGGGTTTACTGCTGACGTAAAAGCAGGTCTTCCAAAAATACGGTATAATCCATACATAAACATAATTCAAATCTGCGAAGGATGTATAGGGGAATGCACTTACTGCTGCACCAGATTTGCCCGTGGAAAACTACAGAGCTATCCTTCAGCGGTAATTGTTTCGGAAGCAGAAAAAGCTATCCATGATGGATGCATAGAACTTCAACTTACAGCCCAGGACACTGCCGCTTATGGAAAAGATACGGGAGAAACCTTATCTGTTTTAATGGAAAAAATCAACTGCATTGAAGGAAATTTCAGGGTAAGGATAGGAATGATGCACCCAAAAAATATAATGGGAGATCTTGAAAATGTTATAAAGGCATTTAAAGGAGATAAAATATATAAATTTCTCCACATACCTATACAAAGTGGAAATGATCGGGTATTAGTTGATATGAAACGCGGACACTCAGTTGATGAGTTTAAATATATAATCAACAGATTTAGGGAGGAGATACCAGAGATATCGATTGCTACTGATGTAATTGTGGGATACCCTACAGAAGATGAAAATGCATTCCAAGATACCTGCAACTTGATGCAGGAAATTGAACCTGATTTCATACACATCTCCAAGTATAAACATAGGCCCAGAGCCACATCTTCTTCAATTAATGAAATTGATTATAATATTGTAAAGAAACGCTCTAAGATACTTGATGATCTAAAATTTAAGATTACCTACGAAAAAAACCAGGGACTTCTAGGCACTAAACATAAGATTTTAATAACGGGAAAAGGCCCAAAGGGAGGTTTCACTGGATTTACAGATTCTTATAAAATGGTAATTGTTGATGAAGCAGAACCTGGTACCTTCCGAGATGTGGAAATATTAGAGGCCCGATCCACCTATATGGTAGGTAAACTTCTTAGTTAAGTGTAAAATAGTTAAATACAATAAATGAATTAATTACTTTTGATTTTTTTTATATAATGTAAAAAGTAGTAATTAACTATTTTTATAAAGATTAGAATTAAAATTAAGTGCCGTGGGCCGGACTTGAACCAGCGACATCCAGATCTTCAGTCTGGCGTTCTCCCAACTGAACTACCACGGCAAATGGGCCGGACGAGATTCGAACTCGTGATCACCTCCGTGTCAGGGAGGTATCATACCCCTAGACCACCGGCCCAAGTCGAGTCCATCTAGGATATGGTGATATTCATATATAACCTTTTCCCCAATTTCATTAGAAATATAAAAATTTCTAATTAAAACTGGTTTTTTTAAAATTATTATTAATTTATATTATAAAATAAATGATTAACCCTTGATAAAACAATACTGATATTAAATTAAAATGACAGAACAATTTATTATATAACACATTAAGGGATATTATGAAAATTGATCTAAAAGATCCCAATGAGTACTATAAAATTGGATTTATGGGTATTTTGATATTTTTTTATTCTATATTAACTTACTATTTTCATTTTATTTTGAATATAGAAATTGTGTTCACCCACCTTTTTTATATTCCCATAATACTAGCAGCAATATGGTGGAAAAGAAAGGGTATTCTGGTTGCTGTCTATTTGGCACTACTTTTGATAATAAGTACAATTTTGTCAGGAAAAACAGAAGATATTCTAATAAATGATATTTTAAGGTCAGTTATATTCATTTTTGTAAGTATTGTAGTGATTATTTTAAGTGAAAGAATAGCTAAATCTAGAAAAATAATAACAGAATCTAACGAGAAGTACAAATCAGTTGTTGAAACTGCTGCGGAAGCAATCATAACCATATCCCACGATTCGAGAATTGTATCGTGGAATAAGGGTGCAGAAAAAATTTTTGGATACAATGAAGACGAGGTTCAAGGTAAAGATATTACTCTCATAATGCCCGAACAGTATCATGAAATTTTTAAAAAGAAATTCAAGAAATTTAAACCTACAAAAGATTTAAATTCAAATAAAATGGCTGCTAAAACTGCTTTAAGGAAAGATCACTCTGAATTTCCTTTTGAAATATCTGTTGTCAATTGGAAATCAAATGATGAAATATTTTATACTGCCATAATTAGGGACATCACAGAGCGTAAAAAGTTTGAATCTGAATTAAAAAGCTCTAAAAAACGTTTTGAAACTCTTTTTGAATATGCTCCTGCTGCTTATTATTTAAATGATGCTAAAGGAAGATTTATAGATGGTAATAAGGCAGCTGAAGAGCTGATTGGTTATAAAAAGGACGAATTGGTTGGTAAAGATTTTAGAGAAGTTGGAATTTTGCCTTTAGGTCAAATTCCAAAAGTTTTGAAAATTTTAGCTAAAAATAGTGCTGGATTTCCAACAGGTCCGGACGAAATTATTTTGAAAACTAAAAGTGGTAAAAAAATTAATGTTGAGATAAGTGCCTTTCCTATAAAATTAGAGGGTAAAAGAGTTGGTTTAGGTATTGCCAGAGACGTTACTAAACGAAAAAAAGCTGAAGAATTACAAGCAAGACTTGCAGCTATAGTTGAGAATTCTGATGATGCTATTATAGGTGAAAATTTAGATGCAACTATTATAAGCTGGAATAAGGGTGCAGAACAGATATACGGATACAAAGAAAGTGAAATAATTGGTAAAAATCACTTATTTCTAATTCCTCCTGAAAAATCAGAAGAAATTGATATATTTATAAATAAAATCAAAAAAGGGGAGACTTTAGAACATTTTCAGACTGTTAGGTATAGAAAAGACGGACGGAAAATTTATGTGTCATTAACAGTCTCACCTATTAAAGATAAGGATGGTAAATTAATTGGCAGTTCCATAATTGGTAGGGATATAACCCAAATTAGAAAGGATGAACTTGCTCTAAAAGAAAGTGAAGAACTCTTTAGAACTGTATTTAATAATGTTAATGATGTAATAACATTAATAGAACTTAAAAATAGACATGCTGGCAATTTCATTGAATTTAATAATGTTATCATTGAGAGATATGGTTATACTCGCGAAGAATTATTAAAGATGAAACCTAGTGATATAGGAATCCTTGGAGAAGTGGATAAATCAAAAATACGTGAATTATTGGAAACAGGCAAAGTAACTTTTGAACGAACTCATATCACTAAAAATGGTGTAAAAATTCCAGTAGAGATAAATTCACATATATTTTCATATAAAGGGAAAAAAGTTGCTTTATCGGTGGCCAGAGATATATCTCAGAGAAAAAAAGCTGAAAAAGCGATCAAAGAGAGTGAGCGAAAGCTTAAAATTGCTATGGATTTGGCTAAGCTGGTTCAATGGGAATATGATGTTGATTCGGATCTATTCACTTTTAATAATGAGTTTTATAAGTTGTATGGTACCAGTACTGCAGAGCAGGGTGGAAATAAAATGTCTTCTGAAGATTATGCCCGAAAATTCGTCCATCCTGATGATGCTCTTGTAGTGAAAAATGAAATTGATGCAGCTTTGGCTACTGATGATCCTAACTATTTCAGAACATTGGAACATAGGATAATTAGGGCTGATGGGGAAGAAAGGTATATAATGGTTCGTTTTGGAATTTTGAAGGATGATGAGGGGCATACGATTGGAACATATGGGGCAAATCAGGATATCACCGAACGCAAACAGATGGAAGATGAAATAGAACAATCACTTAAAGAAAAGGAAATACTTCTAAAAGAAATTCATCACAGAGTAAAAAATAACCTAATGGTAATCTCCAGTTTATTGAACCTTCAATCTAGATACATCAAAGATAAAGCAGCATTAGATATATTTAAGGAGAGTCAAAACCGTGCAAAATCTATGGCTATTATACATGAACATTTATATCGCTCAACTGATCTTAAACGTATAAATTTTGGAGAATACATCAGAACTCTTTCCACAGAACTTTATCACACTTATGTACCTAGTCCTAGCCAAATATCTCTCAATATTAATGTAAAAGATTTAATGTTAGATATTAACACATCTGTACCATTAGGGCTTATCGTAAATGAATTGGTAACTAACAGTATGAAACACGCATTTCCTCAAGGAAAAAAAGGCGATATTAATGTTGAGTTATATAAAAAGGATGAAAAATATGTATTAAGTGTAGAAGATAATGGCATAGGTTTTCCAGATGATGTGGATTATAAAAATTCTCATTCTTTAGGTCTACAATTAGTTAATAGTCTAACTGACCAGATAGGGGGTTCTATTGAATTGGATAAAAACGATGGTACAAACTTTAAAGTAATATTTTCTGAGGAAAAATTTGATAAAGATGAAAAATAGTAAAAAAATAGTTTAATAATGATTTTTTGGAAATAAATAACCTGATGTACTTTATAACTAAAGAAGATTATTAAACTCTAATTTAAAAAAATTTTAATACTATTTGATTTCAGTAAACTCTGACTTGGGAGCTCCGCAAATTGGACAAATATTTGGTGCTTCTTTTTCAATGGTGTTTCCACAGAAGTTGCAGACGTAATATATGACTTCAACATTTTTTCCAAGGGTTTCCAATGCTTTTTTGTATAAATTGGCATGTATTTCTTCTACTTTATTAGCAACATCAAAGCTCCATAAAGCAGCATCTTCCCCTTCTTCTTTAGCTTCTTCAATAAACTTTGGATACATTTTTTTGAATTCTTCTTCTTCCCCAGCTATAGCGGCTTTCAAATTTTTTTCTGTGCTTTTTATCCCTTCTAAAACTGTGAGATGATTGTGGGCATGCACGGTTTCTGCTTCGGCAGCAGCTCTAAATAATCTAGCAACTTGGAAAAATCCTTCTTCATCAGCTTTTTTTGCAAAAGCCAGATAGGTTCGGTTTGCTTGTGATTCACCAGCAAATGCTTCCATTAAATTATCTTTAGTACTCATATTATCGCTCCAGATTATTTCTATTTCAATAGATTTATTCGAAGATCTATATTAAATTATTGAACCAAAAAAAGTATTTCAGTAATCTAATCTTAAGATGTGATTAATTTATTATAATGAAACTTTTTTATTATTGGATCATATGGAAATTGATAGATCAATGTTGATTATCGAAAAATGATCAATACTAATCTGAGTGTTGAAAATTAACCAATATACTACATTAAAAATTGATAGAGATTCCTTAAAAAAAATAAAAGAGAAAAAATAAAAATATTAAGCTGATTTAACGGCCATTTCAATATCATCTGCTTTGACGGTTTTTCTTCCAGCGTGTTTTGCGAGAGCCACAGCTTTTCTAGCGATTTCTTCGCCTTTTTCTTCCAATGCTTTAGCTAATTCTTCTTTTGCGTCATCGCTGATTCTTTGAGCACCGGCATTTTTTATGATTCTCCCAACTGGAGCGATTGGTAATTCAGCCATAATTTCACCTCCAGATTAAGCTATGACTCAATCATATTTAAATTTATCGTTTTTAGTCTAATTTTTGGGTAGGCTCAACACTATAAAGTTCAAAAAATTGGATCATACATTTAACCAAAAATTTTAAACTGCTAAATTAGAATATGAAATCATATGTTCAGCAAGTTAAACATTGATCCTCAGATAGAAAAAATACTAGAAAAAGCCTTGGAAAGGGAAATATCTGTCGAAGAAGCTGAAATCTTAATGAAAACAGATGGAAAAGAATTTCAGGCACTAATACTATCTGCAGATATCTTAAGAGAGGATATAGTTGGTGATACGGTTACTTTCATACAAAACTGGAATATAAATTTCACTGACATATGCACGGGAAACTGTGGATTTTGTGCTTTCAAAAAAAATCCAAACGATGAAACTTCTTACTTTTTAAACATTGATGAGATTGTCAAAAGGGCTGTAGATGCTGAAAATCAGGGAGCAATAGAGATCTGTATACAGGGAGGTTTACATCCCGATATAGACATATATTTTTATGAAGAAATTATTTTAAGGGTGAAAGAAGAACTGCCCAACATACATTTGCATGCTTTCTCTCCGATGGAAGTATTCTACGGAGCATCGAAGGCTGAAATATCCATAAAAGAGGCTATGAAAATTTTAAAAAATGCAGGACTTGGATCAATGCCTGGAACCGCTGCTGAAATTTTAAATGACGATGTGCGTAGTATAATCTGTCCAAACAAACTTTCAACATTCCAGTGGATTGAGACAGTAGAGACTGCTCATAACACTGGCATTCCTACTACTTGTACTATGATGTATGGACATGTAGAGAATCAAAATCAAAGGGTGGAACATCTGGAACTTCTAAGAAACATTCAAAAAAATACTGGTGGTTTCACTGAATTTGTACCATTGACCTTCATGCATCAAAATGCACCCCTATTTAGAGAAGGAATTGCCAGTCCGGGGACAACTGGACTGGAAGATATGAAATTATATGCAGTGGCTCGTTTGATGTTTAGAGACTTAATAAGGAATATTCAGGTCTCCTGGGTGAAGCTCGGTTTTAAATTTGCCCAATTATGTTTAACTGCAGGTGCAAACGATCTGGGAGGCACTTTAGGTGAGGAAAACATATCCAGATCAGCAGGGGCAAAACACGGAGTATACACCCCACCCTCTAATTTAGAGAGAATAATTAATGATGCAGGACGCATTCCAGCCCAAAGAGACACATTATACCAAAATATACAACTAATATAAAAGGGATTATCTTATTTTTGAATAAATTGATCTGCAATGGATTAAAGATTCACTTATTTTAACAGACTAGATCTCCACGATAATTTCATTTCTCCGGAAAAATCCAGGTATTAGAGGATGATTATATTGGGCTACAATAAAATTAGATTTAGCTTCTAAATTATTATCTGCAAGCCATTTTTTCAATTCATCAATTTTTTTTTGAGCCAGATTTTTCCTTGCTCTGCCCGAAAATCTTAATACAACATTTTTTTGATCCTTAACTTCTTTAAACTGAATTCTTTTATCGTTAGGTAATGGAAGAGTGTCTAGGGTATACTTAGCTGGCATGGTAAAGGATATGCGATATACATGTTCACCTGTTTTCTCTTCGGTTACAGGTGCAGTCATGGATATTTTTTTTCCTCCATTTAAGAATTCTTCTGTAACCGGAGTGGTCATTTTTATCCTTTCAGATTCAGTTAATTCTTCCTCGGTAACTGGTATGGTCATGGGAATCTTTTCAGATTCCTTCATGTTTTCGCCAGAGACTGGAGCCGTCATGGGAATTTTTGATTTCTTATGATTGTTCCCGAAAATATAACCGGCTAGTATAGAAAAACCATGACCCAGTGCAGTATCATAATCTTCATCCACGTTTACCTGCGCTAATATATAACCCGGATACCTTCTTATCTCTATATTTCCATCCTTACTTTCAACAGTGTATTCTGGACTTTCCGTAATATGAAACCCCCCAGAGTATTTTTTCAAATAAAATTTTTTTAGCAACACTTTTCAAATAACTTATTTTCTTAAGAGTTCTTCAATTATTTGAACTCCTGTAGAGGTTCCTAATTTATCTGCCCCAGTTTTAATCATCTTTTGGGCAGTTTCTAAATTTCTTATACCTCCTGCAGCTTTTATCTTTACGTCTGAGCCTACAGTATTTCTCATTAGTCTCACGTCTTCAACAGTTGCACCACTAAGGCCTCCATAGGCAGTAGATGTTTTAACATAATCAGCACCAGCAGCTTCAGCAATTAAACATGCCCGGATCTTCTCCTGATCTGTTAAAAGGGCGGTTTCCAGTATCACCTTAACAATTTTACCATCTGCAGTATTTACCACACCAGCAATGTCTTTTTCTACTATATCATCCCGGCTGGATTTTAATGCCCCAATATTCATAACCATATCCACTTCATCCACGCCTTTATCAACGGCTTCTTTGGTTTCAAAAGCTTTGGTTGCAGGTGTTTGAACGCCTGTTGGAAATCCTACTACCATACACACTTTTATACTGGTATCTTTTAAGATTTGAACTGCTAATTCTGCATTGGTTGGCGTGACGCAGGCACAGGAAAATCCATATAGTACTGCTTCATCACATAACTTTTTTATATCTTCCTGGGTGGCATCGGGTTTTACATTGGTATGATCAATTCTTTTTGCAAATTCCTGGGGAGATTCGCTTATTTGAGTTATAAAATCACCTCTTAATTGGTTTTAATAATTACGAATTTTCATGGCTATTTTAATGATTTGGACATGTAGGGTCCTTTAAGTTCGTATCCAAATTTGCGATAGTAATTCCTAACCCCTATTCCACTGTTTATTAAAATTTTCTTTTTATCGAATGATTCTAGGGATATGCGTTCTGCTTCTGCTAAAAGTTCTTCTCCAAAACCTTTATGCTGCCACATATCTTCAACCTTTTTACCCAAAGGTATCATAGGGCCATATACATGCAGTTCCCGTACCAGGGCAGTTTTATCATCTATTTCTCGGCGGTGAGCTTTATCTGATGGAATTCTTAACCTTAAAAATCCAATTAGAATATTTGATTTAATATCTTCAAATGATAGGAATATTTCCCGGCCTTCACCTGCTTTATACTCTTCTTTTACAATTTTGACATGTTCTATTTGGGGAATTGTTCCATGAATTGCTTTGTGTCCAACTTCTCGGCAGCGTATGCATTTACAACTTATTCCATGTTCTTGTATTTTATTGTAAACTAACTCACCAAGATTAGATTTTTTTACCCCAGCTTCAATTAATGGTGAAGGAATATCTCGCTGAATGCGCATAGTTCTAACCCATTTGGGAAGGATCTTTTTTATCTCTACTATTAAATCCACGGCTTCTTCTGTAGTGTATGGGCTATATTCCCCTTTTTTCCACATTTCATATAATTTGCTTCCTTTGGTTACCAAGCAGGGATATATTTTGAGCATATCTGGTTTGAATTTAGGATCAGAGAAGATCCGCTTAAATATGCGCATATCCCGGTCAAAGTCAGAGAAAAGTCCGGGCATAAGGTGCATGGCTACTTTAATCCCTGAGTCTCTAAGGATCCGGGATGATTCCACCACATCATTAATGTCATGGCCACGTTTTACCCGTTGATATATGAAGTTGTAAATGGTTTGAACACCTAATTCCACCCTGGTTACTCCCATTTTAAGCATCCGATCCACATCCTGAACTTTACAGAAGTCGGGGCGGGTTTCAAAGGTCATACCCACATTTCTAATTAATGATTTTTCGTTGGCTTTTTGGATGTCAGCAAGATATGTGAATTCAGTATAAAAATCAGATAATGAATTTGGAGATTCCTTCGTGTCGTTGGATACATTGATGGAGGGTTTTTTCACTCCAAAATCCACCATAGCCTGCAGACATTTTGTAACAAACCATTCCTGATAACATAGGAAATGGGCGGGGAATGTACCTCCCATTATTATTAGTTCCACCTTATCCAATGGGTGTCCAATGCTTTCTAACTGTTGAAGTCGGTTGTAAACTTGTTTGTAGGGATGGAAATCGTATATTCTAGCCCTTAAAGCAGCAGGTTCTTCTCCAGTATAACTAGGGGGTGCTTTTTCACTTTCTGGGCAGTAAAGACATCGGCCATGGGGGCATTCTGTAGGCTGGCACATGACTGCCACAATGGCTACTCCAGAGAGTGTTCGGGTTGGTTTTTTTCTTAAAATAGTTGATATATCTTTTTTCTCCTGAGGAGATGCGTATTTTAGTATAAGGGAATTGCTCATAAACTTTTCTAGGTCATAATCTCTACAAATTTGATGTTTAACCTTTTCTAATTCTTTTTTATTCTTTATTTTTCCAGACTTTATCTGTTCTATGATGAGTCTGCAAGCATTTTCCATTCTTAGAAATCTCCTATAAAATTTTTGTCTTTAAACTTATTTAAATTAATATTTTATTAAAATAGATTTAATTTTTAATTTTAATAAATTAAGATAACTTTTTAATTAACAAATAGGGTAAATTCATTTAAACAGATTACATTTTCTGATTTTTCTGGCTTAAAATCTCTAAAACCCTCATGATATCGGTTTTGGATATTATTCCCACCAATTTTTCATCTTCCATTACTGGTAGTCGGCCAATATTGTTTACGGTTATTTTGTTAAGTGCATCTACTACCCCTTCATTAGGAGTAGAGGTTATGACTTTCTCTGTCATTATTTCTTTAATGTTAATGTTTCTTTTGGTATCCGGTATCTGAGATATATCATGAAAAGTAACAATGCCTACCAATTTGCCTTCATCCAGCACAGGGTATCCCATATGTCTTTTCTGATACATGGTTTTTAATGCATCATCTATTGTAGTATATGGATGGAAAATTTTAACCTCTTTGGTCATAATGTCTTTAACAAAAACATCTTCTAAAAGTGATGAGATCACAGTAGATTTATACTCCTGATCCGCCCCAATATAAATAAAAAGAGCAACTAAAACTAGGAATGGATTAAAAAGGATTAATAATCCTACAATTGCCATAATAATCGCAAGTTGTTTGCCAATACTAGCTGATAGTTTAGTGGCCCTGAGATAGTTCATTCTATTAGCCAGAATAGATCTTAAAATCCGACCCCCATCCATGGGAAATGCAGGGAGCATGTTAAATCCACCCAGTACCACATTAACCAGGACAAAATCGTAGATAAAAGCTGAATAAACAAGGGGAATAATACCTTGAACTGCTACTAGAATAAGATAAAAAACCGCGGCAATCACAAAATTAGTCACTGGACCGGCAATGGATATCCAAAGTTCCTGAACAGGATTTTTTGGTACTTTTTCCATTTGGGATACTCCACCAATAGGTAGGAGTATTATTCTCTCTATTGCCACACCATACCTCTGAGCCACATAGGAATGACTTAATTCATGGATGACCACAGTGACAAAGAGTAAAGTAATTAATACTGCCAATTGAAGTTGAATAAAATTTAAAAATACCATAGCATATATGAATAAAATCAGGAACAAGAATGAAACGTGTAGTTCTATGGGAATTCCAAAAACAGTTATCAACTTTAAGGATGAGCGCATATTCACACCATTTTTTTTAGAATATTGATAATAACCAATCAAGATTGTTAACTAGACTAATATTTTCTCCTTCATGCATCTTAAAACTATTTTTCTCAAAAATCAATATTATTTAATCATTAATTTTTGCAGATATCATGAATATTAACCATAACAATCCAATTTTAGCCTCTGATAAAAATTATATATTCCAATATATAGAATATTAATAGGTGTTTTAATGGAAGTAAGCGAATTTTTAGGGAAAAAAGTTCTTGATAAAACTGCTAATAATGTTGGCAAAGTAACAGACATGGTTGTAAAACCTGCAGAAGGGTTAATAACTAATATTACAATATCCGAAGGAGAAATACCTCCTTGGGTTAAGAGTTTCGTGGTAACCCCGGAAGAACTGGATAAAATTGGAGATTATGTAGTTCTAACCATTGACCTGAAAGAAATAGAAAATAGAATGGAAGAATCTGAAGAAGAACCAGAAACAACTAAATTAGAAATAGAAGAGGATTGAATTTCAATCATATATAATCAACATAATCAATGGGGGTGTTTTTATGGAAATTACTGATGCACGTGGAAAACCAATTTCAAAAGGTTCACATGTTATATATTCTGGAACCGGAACTATAGGCGAAGTATTCGACGTCAAAATTGAAGAAAAGGGATCATGGGCAAAAATGGAAAATGATCTGTGGTACAACAGTGAATACCTGGAAGTATTGGATAAAATAGAAAAATCAAAAACTAAAAAAGTCAAAGAAGAGGATATCAAGTCCAAAATTGATAAAATGAAGCAGAACTTAGAAGATGTTGATATGAGTTCTGAATTATGCGATGGTGGAGGATAAAAAGCCATCGTATAATTTTTAATTAAATTTGTTTTGGCTATAATTAAATGTCCTACATTTTATAATATTTTTCTTAAAAAATTGATTAGTAAAATGGAATAGGTTTATAAATGGAATATGAATTTTTAGAACGACTGAATCACGGCCCTATTGATTTTATTACCCAAACCAAGTACTGGATCGTATTCCTTGACCGTGACCAGAAAAATCTGGGTACATGTGTGGTGGCCCTGAAAAGGAAAGCAAATTTATTATCATCATTAACCCCAGATGAGTGGAAAGAGTTTAAACAAATTGTCCGGCTTTTAGAATCTGGTTTAAAAAAGGCTTTCAATGTAACCATGTTCAATTGGGGATGTCTTCTAAACACGGCTTATATTAAGCTCCCACCACATCCTCAAGTGCACTGGCACTTGATTCCCCGTTACCGTGACCCGGTAGAATTTCATGGAGTAATATTTAATGATCCCTGCTTTGGTAAGAGTACTTTAACGGCCCAGGACGACAAGTTGGATTTATCTCTAAAATTTAGAGCAAAAATAATTTCAGTTATCCGTGAAAATTTGAATTGGGATAATTTTTAGTGTTTTTCATTAGTTTATAATGGTTTTCTTTGAAATTGAAGTCATTCTTAAAGATTTTTCTTATTGTATTTTTTAAATATTAGTTACTCTTTTTTCTTTCTTAAAAGAGGTAGGGTTAGTATAACCCCTCCCAATGAAAGTATGGTGAATATTAAGAAAATAGTATTCATACATCTTAAAAAACATTCAGCACTGACCCTTGATAGTACAGAAGTTCCCATGGAAATGCTGAATATCATTATGACCACACCCATACTCAGTAATTGACCCGTAAAAACCATGTTGGAGACAGTGGCTGATGCCATTCCATAATATTTTTTGGAAACAGAGCTCATGGTGGCATTGGTAATTGGGGACGAAAAAAGAGCAACTCCTGCACCAACCAAAATTAAACCCAGAACTAAAAATTCTACCGGTGATTTTCCATTTAAATTTGCAAATATTAAGAGTCCTAGAGAAGTTAATATAAGTCCGGCTGTGGGCACAGCGTTAACTTTGATCTTATCTGAGAGAACACCAGTGTAAATGGACAATAAAACCACGGCTAAAGGTTGTATAACCAGAATTAATCCTGTTAAATCTGGTGAAATTAATTTCACTGACTGCAGATAAAAACTAAGAAGAAACCACATGGCCGAGGTAGAAATTTGCATAATTAATATGGTAACGGTGGAAATTGCGAAAATCCTGTTTCTAAACAGGTTTATATTTAAAATAGGAGTTTCAAACTTCAACTCCCACCATGCAAAAAGTATTAAACCCATTAATCCTAAAATAATTGATAAAATGCCTTGATAGCTGTTAATAAATGAGATTCCATACATGATAACCAGTATTGATAGTAAATAAATAAATGCTCCTTTATAATCAAATCTGTCTCCTTCGGCATCTCTCCAATCTTGAGGAAATTTCCAGAGGATCAGGAGTAGTAAAAAGAATCCTAAAGATAGTACAAATAGAAATATGCTTCTCCAACCTAGTGAAGTTGTAAGAAAACCGCCAAGTATGGAACCAGCTAAAATTCCGGCGTATACAGCAGTCACATAGGCCCCCAAAGCCCCTCCTCTTTGTCCAGTTTTGAAAACTGAACTTAAAATGGCCACGGCATTAGCATAGATCATGGAAGATCCCAAGCCTGTGAAAAAAACAGATATTAATAGTACAACACTGGAGTTACTAAATAAAGCTACTATTGATGCCAATGTAAAAATCAAAACGCCATACTGAAATATTCTTTTGCGCCCGTATATATCACCAATTTTTCCAAAAACCAGTAGGAATGCGGCGTTACCCAGTATGAATGAGGTGGGTATCTAAGTTACAAACAGGGCATCCAACATGAATTCCATTCCAATGGAAGGAACGGCTATGTTCAGGGCAGTTCCCATAAATGGGATTAAAAATGCTCCAATAGATACTATTAACAATGGGATTTTTTGATTGTTATTCACTAATCACACCATTTAATACATTTTTGATATCTGTTTTAAACATTTTTCCATTTGTTATAGCCCTAATTCGAATCCTTTCTGGATTATGGATGTTCATTATAATTATGAGGCCTGATTAATTTTAGGGTATGGAACATTTTATATGTAAGTAAAACATAAATACCGACTGTCGGTATGTAAGAGATATTATGACCATAAAAAAATCAAGAGAAAAAAGGATAGAAGAAATAACCCAGGCTGCAGTAGATGAATTTCTGGAAAAAGGCTATGAAAACACTTCTATGGAAGCCATAGCCCAAAGGGCAGGAGTAAGTAAAGGTGGACTTTATTATCACTTTAAAAGCAAAGACTTGATCTTAATGTTTGTCAATGAAAAGATAAGCAAGAATATAGAAAAAATCATGGTCCAGGCCCTTAAATCAGGATCAGTAAAAGAAAGACTCCTTTTTTTCATTGAAAATTATCTCAATTACTGGATAAATCATCCCCAAGAGTTTACTATCATATTTTTGTCTGTAGCCAAAATTTTGGACAAGCCTGAACTTTTAGGATATTATCAAAGATTTACCAGAGATTATTTTAAATATTTTGAAGAAATGTTTTCTTGTGGAGTTCAATCTGGCGAATTTAAATCTCATAATACTCGAACCAGTGCTTTAACCTTAGTTGCAGCCCTGGACGGTATTTTAAGTTACATGATCGTAGATGATAATTTAAAACTGGAGGATGTAATTCCACATTTTGAAGATAAATTTATAAAACCAATAGAAATTGGGATTAAGATAAGTTAATTAGAGTAAAATGGTAGATTAGGTTGATTAGATGAAAAATATTGATTTTTACTACTTTTCAGGCACAGGAAACACTTACCTTGTGATTAAAAAAATGACTGAAATATTTAAAAAAAATAGTGTTGAAACCAGGTTGTTTCGGATTGAAGATTCCAGTCCCAATGATATAAATTTGAATCATACTATTGGCTTGGGATTTCCTGTTGCAGAATTTTCTACCTTTAGTTTTGTATGGAAATTTATCAAGAATCTGCCTAAATCTCAAGGTACTAAAATATTCATGGTAGACACTTTGGCAGGCTTTTCTGGAGGTATAGTAGGCCCCCTCAGAGTGATAGTCAAAAAGAAAGGATACACCCCTATTGGTGCAAAAGAAATAATAATGCCTCCTAATATATTTTATATCCAGGATGAATCAACAAATAAGGAAAAAGTTGAAAAAGGACTGGTTGAAGCTGGAAAATATGCATGGGATATAATTGAAGGAAGGTCCCGGTGGGGAAGAGTACCCGTACTATCAGATGCCATTTATTATGCTTCCATTTTAGGTTTGAAATTAACCCATTCCCATATCAATCAAAAATATTTCCATATAAAAGTAAATGAAGAAAAATGCAGTAAATGCGGTTTGTGTGCAGATTTATGTCCAGTAAATAATATCCAATGGAGTGAAGGCAAATATCCAGTTAGTTTAATAAATTGCGAATACTGTTTAAGATGTACCTCTTTTTGTTCCAATGGTGCAATATCACCTTCATTTAATTATAAAGGCAAAACTTATCGCGCAGTTAAGGCTAAAGATCTTCTTAGAACTAATTCAGATTGATTAATATAATTATTAACTCAATAATGCATTTTTCACGAAAAATCCATTTTTATCTGATTTTTATAAGCTTGAAGTGCTGATGGCGAAGAATCCAACCTCAACTTGAATATGCTACCATCGTCGTTTTCCCAGTTTTCATGCTAGTAACACATGGCTTTAATTTTAGGATGTTCTTCAACTTATCTAGAAAAAACTGCTGTTAAAATTAAACCGCCATCTATTAATTATGTATTACACATAGTTAATTATAATCAAATTATTCAGTCAAGGACTTAAATATAATTATTTAGGGGTGAGATTATGGAGATTCAAAGGGGAAGCATATTCAAACCAGAAATAAATTACTATAAAATAGCTGGTATAATATTGATGGTAACATTTATACAGTTTTTTATGGCAGTGACCATAGCCGAGACCCAGTTTCCAGGTTACAGTACAGCTGACAATACATTAAGTGATCTGGGGGGCACTGTTGTACCGGTGGAACCTTCTGCTACAATATTCAATGTTAGCGTAACTTTAATGGGAATTTTAGCCCTGGCAGCAGTGTATTTAATATTAAAAAGTGGTGGTTGCCGACTGTTTTCAGCGTGTTTGGCCCTGATGGCAGTGGGGACAATAGGAGTTGGACTATTTCCCGGGTACACCGGCGGGCCACATGTATTTTTTGCCATGATGACCTTTATTTTTGGAAGCTTAGCCTCAATTTTTTCCTACAGATTAGGTCTTAACATACCAATGGTCATAATATCCATGATACTGGGATTTACCGCACTTTTAGTTATAATATCCTTGTTCATATTCGGTGATGGAACTGGAAATCCATTGATAGCAACTTTGGGTGATGGCGGAGCTGAAAGATTATTTGCATATCCTGTACTTCTCTACCTGGTGGCACTGGGAGGATATCTTACCAGCCGGGGAGAAGACTGGGTAAGGTTGAGAGTTAAGGGATGAAATTTTCCTAAACATTTTTTTAAAATTGATGATTTATTTTGGTAAAATTCCAGATAATTTTCAACTAGTTTTAGTCTTTTACACTTTTATCCTGCACACTCACACAAAACCGGCAAAGTGCACTGGGTGTTTTTAATTGTTTCTCTTTAACTGGACATAGGAACACTCCATCCTTATAACGTAGTCTAAAACCCCCCGGAAAACTGGTACCTACTGGATGTATTGATTCCTCTTTTATGAATGTGGTGTATACTGGAATAATCTTAGCAATCTTTATAAAAGGTAATTCATTGTTATCATTTCTTTCAAGAGCTTCTTTTTCCTGGAGGTGGAGTATTTCTAACATTTCCTTAAGTTTTTGATTATCCACATAGCTCTCATATTTTATTCTGTCATCTTTAAGTTCCCGCAGTCTCCTGAAGAAGGCATCGGTAAATCTTTTAATATAATCTTCCCGATACTTTTTTTGCATGTACTTGGCATCTTCCCTTAGAAAGGCGCTGGCCCTCATAATATCATTTATATTGATATAGGAGGCTTCCTTCTTTAAGATATTTAGAAGGTCCATTTTAAGGATTTTTTTATCTAAATCAATTTCATCTATTTTATTCATAAATGATCATCCTAAATTATGTCTTCATCTTGAATAGCAATACAGAATCCACACACTGCATTGGGATTATCCTTCTGTTTGTCTTTCACAGGACAGTAATAATCCCCATTTTCATATTTAACCTCAAATCCACCAGGAAATGGTGTTCCCACTATATGGATAGGTTCCTCCAATATATAAGTAGTGTAAAGGGAAATGATTTTATAAATCTTGAAGAAATGAGAATCTACAGAACGAACTTTAATCACCAGTTTTTCCTGATCATCTAAAAGTTGCATGGAATCTTGAAGTTCTCCCATATTGAGGGAACCTTTATATTTATTATTATCATCTTTTAGTTCTTTTACTCTTAAAATAAAACCTTCAACATATGATTTGATAAATTTATCTGCATATTTTGGTTGTACAAATTTTGCTTCTTCTAATAGAAATCCACAGGCCCTCATCAAGTCAGAAATATGAATATCCTTCATCTCTAGTTTTAAGAATACTAAAAGATCCTGTTTAGTATCTAAAAAATCAATTTTATCAGTCCAAAGCATTTAAATCTTCCTTTAAAAATATTTTCAATTTTGTCATTCGGCATTAAACTTCTTTTTTATTGATTCAGCGATTTTAGGTCCTATACCCTCAACTTTCATGAGTTCCTCTTTAGAAACATAGCTCAAATCACTGCCAAAGGTATTACACAGTGCCCGTGCCCGTTTTCTACCCAGCCTTTTAACACTAACTACTAATGATATTACATCGTCTTTTACACCATAGTACAACCGGGCCGATAGTTTATCCAGTTTGTCTGTATAAGAATAGATACCAAAAACCTGACAGATATCTCTGTAGAACTTTATCATTTGAGATGCTTCATAGGCTGCACGTCTTGTGGCTGCTGCATAAACATTAAATGCATTTTCAATCTGGTACTCAGTTCGCTCGTCAATCCACTCTATTAACGTGGCAGCAGTGGCTTCTGCCAGTCCTGTGTCAACAACGAATATTCCTTTATTATTCAATTTATCCCGGACGGGCTCCTTGCTCTTACGGCCTTTGAATGCGATTTTTGGCATGTCCGGAGTTTTTGAGATTTCGTATATAAGTTTGTAGATATCAAATTCTCCCTGGAGAGCAAATTCTTTTAGGCGAACTGCGCTTTCCACGGAGTAATTGGTTTTGGCGATAAGAGTCCCAAAATCTGTTGTTTTAAGTCCTTCAGGGGTGGGTTGAATTATTCCATTTTGTATCAAAAATTCCAGGGCTGTGTTAATTTCATATTCCATGCTTTCTGCGGCAAAAACACTCATATACTCATTATGAACCATTTGGTAACCATAGAAGGTTTGGTTAAAAAAGTCCAGTATTTTTGTCTGATTATTTGATAATTTAGATGCTACCTGGGCAATTATCTGCCGGTAAACTGCGTCCTTGTTTTCTAATAGTTTGGAATTGGTGGCTTCTACTTCACCATAAACATAATAGTCCTTAAGGTTGTAGGCTTCGTCTAGACTCTTTGCTATAAGGTAGGAGTATCCTTCGCTGTCATATTGGGGCCTGCCAGCACGTCCTGACATCTGCTCGTAGTCAAATACAGGTATATTTTGTGGACCTTGATTGGTCCAGCGGGTGTAATCTCTTATTATCACATTTTTAGATGGTAAATTCACTCCGTACATTAAACTGGGGGTAGCAGTTATCATGTACAAATTTCCCGCCCGGAATTCATCCTCTATAATCTCTCTTTGTTCATTAAAGAGTCCTGCATGGTGGAAAGCCACACCATTTTCCACGCATTCTGCCAGTTTCAAACAAATTGCAGTAGGCCGGGAGCCCCGCCTCTGAGGCACGTCTAATATCTTTTTAGCCACATTTTTAAAGGCTTTTTTCTTATCAGATGGAATTTTTCTTTTTATTTTTCCAGCTATGTTATTTGCCAGGGATTCGGTGAATCTTCTGGTGGAAACAAATACTAAAATCTGGGATTCGTCTTCTATACTATGATTCAACACTTTCAGTACTACTTCGTTCTTGTTTTTTACTCCCATCTCTTCAGTGGTTAGCACGTCCTTGTGCAGTGGCACTGGTCGGTAGTCATGCTCAACCACATGGGCCTCCATCCAATCTGATAATTCATTAAGATTTTTTAGTGTAGCAGAAAGTGCTATAATTCTCATGGATGGATTTATTATATTGGATCTGCTTATGGCACATTCGATGGTAGGACCCCTGGAGTACTCTCCTATCATGTGGAATTCATCCACAATCAAGAGGTCCACCTCGTGCAAGGTGTTCCATGAAAATCGGGTTAGAGCATCAAATGATTCAAAGACCATTACTGCCAAGTCTGAAGATTTGGGATGTTTTCCCACTTTAATGCCATGTTTTTCCAGTTCTTTAAATTCTTTAACCTTCTCGTTCTGGATAGATAATAGGGGAACACCGTAAACCACCTTTCCACCTTTTAAAATTGTGTTAATAGCAGCCATAACTCCTAGAAGGGTTTTACCACTGGCAGTGGGTATAGCTATAATGTAGTTAGTATCATCATCAAGATAACCAGAATCTACAACTGCCCTTTGTGCAGGATTTAATTTTTCAATAGTGGGATAACATTCTCCAATTATCTCTTTTAAAACAGGGTCTATATCTTTCATGGTATCAGTACGTTTATTTTCATATAATTTAATAAAAGTAGTTTATAAAAGTTTCAATATAGAAAATTCTCTATTTGAACTATATTAATTGAAAGTTACGCATCATTTATTCATCTTCTGAACCGTTCTCGAATCTTTTCTCATATTCTTTAATCCATAATAACTCGTTAATCAATAAATCTCCCGGTCCTTTAGGGTTTAATTCAATTTCAAATAATCTATAATCTGGTATATGATCTATAATAGATTTCCATTCATTCATATCACTATAAATATCTTTTTTAACCTTGTAAACTTCAAATTCGAATGATTCAAGTGTTTTATCTATGTCATTTCCCGCCTCTAGCATAGATATATGCTCATTCAGAATAGGAGGTAATTTTTCACTGATCTTTATTTGGGCCGCCAGGTACGTTTCGTAGGGATTAGAGTAATTTATATTTTTTATATCTTTCAAGTCAGTTTTAACAGTATAAATGCCCTGTTCCTTCTCTGAATCATCTTTTTCATAGTATTTAGTCAATTTTAGAAGTAAATCTTCTCTATTACCTTTCAGATGTGATCTGTATTTGCTTAATTTTTTTATGATATGGGCTCTTTCACTTTTTTCTGTCGTCTTGGACATCTCCCATTATTGGTTAAAAATAATATTTACTTTTCTCTTTTTTTATGACTTCAATATCTGTTATACGTGTTGAGGGGTACTGTCCGTTTTCATCCTTTTCCACACTTTTAACCATGTCCCAAATAGTAAGAAGTGCAACACTTACTCCTGTCAGGGCTTCCATTTCCACTCCGGTTTTTCCAGATGATCTTACACTAAATTCTACTATTATAAAATCTTTTTCAACCTGGAAGGTGGCATTAATTCCGGTGATTTTAAGAGAATGGCAAAGGGGAATCAAATGATGGGTTGATTTAACTGCATTAATTCCAGCAATCTGAGCAGTGGTTAATACATTACCCTTTTTTATTTCATTATTTTCTATTAATTTGATAGTTTGGGGTTTTAAATATATTTTACCCCGAGACACAGCCTTTCTTCTAACAACAGGTTTTTCTCCAACCTCTACCATACGTACACCCTCATCTGAGAGGTGTGTGAATTCTTTTTCACTCATCTGGTCACCTTAAAATAATTCTATGGATAATTCTTGGTTAACCAGTATAATAAAATTGACTATCACTTTAAAGATAATTAATCTTAAAATTTTAAAAAAATCAATAATTACTTTTTTTAGGGGAACTGGACAATTTGTTAGTATAATCTAATTAGTAAGGAATTTCCAGTTTTGAATATTTAAAAGCCCGTTTACGAGCGTTACTTTTAAATTCACTTTTTAATTGGGGATCAGACAAGATTTTATCCACAGCTTCGGCAATTGCCACCGGATTTCTAGGTTCCACAATTATCCCCACATCACCTGTAACTATCTCAGGGATACCCCCTACATTTGTTGCAACAATTGGAACACCCGAGGCCAAGGCCTCCAGTAAAACTATTCCAAAGCTTTCTGATGTGGAAGGTAGAACCAGCACATCTGCTTGTGGCATTATTTTTTCTATGTCATCTCGTGCATTTACGAATTTCACGTATTTTAGACCTTCATATTCAACCATGGCTTTGAGTTCTCTTTGCAACGGACCGCTACCAACGATTACCAAGTATGAATCATTTTTAAAAAATTTTTTGGCTTCAATTAAATATTTAACCCCTTTTTGAGCCACCAAGTTTCCCACAAAAAGTATTAATGGTTTTCCTGGTTCAAGATTCAATTCTTCCCTGAATGAACTGTCATTTTGGGGATTGAATTTTTTCAAGTCCACTGCATTCCAAGTAACCTCTATCTTATCCTCCAGGTCTCTTTCTAGTTGTATTACTTCACTTTTAACGGCTTCACTTACTGCAAATATTTGACTGCTATTTCTTAAAATATATCTTATCAGGGGTTTTAGTATTGATTTACGGCTCAGACGAAAAATGTCAGATCCATGGATGGTAAGGACAACCGGAGTTTTTAACAGTTTACCTACTATAACTGCTATTAAACCAGGGGGCATGATATAGTGAGCATGTATCAAGTCAATTTTATATTTTTTAACCATCCTCATTAACTTGAAACTTGCCGTAATAGTGAAAATAGTACCTCTCAGGCCATTAATATTAGGGGCGAATGCATTTTCTATATGGATGCTCTTTAAGTTGTTTTTAGGAACACTTCCCCCATTTAAATAGGCGTTACTGGTTAACTCACTATGGGGATAGGTGAGAACATATACTTTATCTCCTCTTTTAACCAATTCAAGGGATAAGAGATACGTGTAGGATGAAACACCTCCAATGTGTGGGGGGAAATGTCCAACCATACATATTTTCATTGTTAACACCGCTAAATAGAGTTTAGGATGGTTCCATCCATCCTTACAATAATTACTTCAAAATTAATGGAAAATCTTTTCTCGCATTTATATTTAATGGATTCTGCAATGGAGTTGAAAACCTCTTTTACTAGATCTTTCTCATTTAAAATTTCGATCATATCCTCAGTGGTTTTAGATTCAAATACCTTTTTTATTATATCTTGAGGAGCACCAACCAGTCCAGCATATGCTGCAATTATTTCTGCTCTTCCATCGGCTATGCTATTTTTGGTGTTAAATATTCCTGCTGCAATTTTTACCAGTTTACCAGCATGTCCCATTAAAATGATATTTTTAACACCTTTATGGGCGGCTTCTTTTAACATATACCCTACAAAGTTACTCATCTGCACAATCTGATCTTCTTCTTTAGTTAAAATCTTTAAGGCCAGTTCCTGTCCAATATTACCGGGTACAAAAATTAACTGGTCATACCCCTGGGCCAAAGCTACGTCAATTTGGCAAGTCAGAGATTCCATGTAAGCTTTAGATGACATGGGTCTGGCAATACCGGTAGTTCCAAGAATGGATATGCCTCCTATTATACCCAGGCGGGGATTCATGGTCTTTTTAGCTATTTCCTCTCCGTTAGGTGCACTAATAATTACCTCTAAACCTTGATTTTTTTCTAAAAATAGTTTTAAATTTTCTTCAATTATGGATTGGGGTGTTGGATTGATGGCTGCTTCACCAACAGGTACTTGGAGTCCAGGTTTGGTGATGGTACCCACACCTTTACCTCCTTTTATGATTATCTGTGGTTGGTCAATAATTTTTACCTGGGCACATATTTTCATATTTTTGGTTACATCAGGATCATTATATGATTTTTTTAAAATACATGCTTGCCCTGATTTTTCATCCAAACATTTAGAATTAGCAACATCAATTTTAAGGATACCAACTGGTGTTTTAATATCTACAAAAGAAATAGTTTTATTTTTTATGGCTAAAAAAGCCGCGAGAGATGCAGCCGCAGCCGCAGTCCCTGTGGTTATGCCAAATTCAATCTCCTTATTTGGGGATTTATTAAATCTTTCCATTTTAACTCTAATAATAAATTTTAATTCATATCTTCTTTAAGAGCAGCCATTAGCTCTTCTAATGAAGGAGCACCAACAAATTTTACAACACCATTTATAGCAATTGCTGGAACTGCCATTAAACCATATTCTATGGCTTTTTCACGATCTTGCATAATATCGATTTTTTCAACTTCAATTGAGTCTCCTAAATCTTTTTTAGCTGCGTCCACCACTTCTATGGCCATAGGACAGTATGGGCATGTAGGTGATGTGAATACTTCTACTTTTACTACCATTTTTGTTCCTCCATAATTTTGAACGTCTGAAATTTAAATAGTATTAATACTTAAATTTTACTTATTGGATAAACCTTTTTATAATTTGCACCCATTTATCGGAATACATACTCAATTGTGCCTTGTTCCATAAATTCTCCAATACCTTTACCAAGGGAATAGGCGATTTTTGATGAAAAGCCAGCAAGCATTTCTTCAAAGGATGCGGGGGGTGTTAATGTAACCACATCATAGGGTCCTACAATTCCTCCCATTTTAGCTGCTTCATCCAATGCATAGTTTTTGTTTCCCACTGCATCGATTAATTTATTATTTTTAGCCTGGGTACCCGTGTATATCTTTCCTTCAGCTATACTTTCAACGTATTTCTTGGTTAAATTACGGTTTTCTGCCACGAGGCTGATGAAGTGGTCATAATCTTCATCCACCATTTCTTGGAGCATCTTCCTCTCCTCAGAAGTTAATTCCCTATAATCAGCACCTATATCTTTATATTTTCCACCAGTAATGGCAGTTTGGTTAATTCCAAGTTTTTGGTAGAGGTCAGAAAGATTGGTCAGGCTTAAAATAACTCCAATACTTCCTACTATAGATGATTGACTGGCAATTATCTTATCTGCAGGAGATGCGGCAAGGTATGCTCCTGATGCACCTACATCACTTATCCAAACAACAACTGGTTTTTTACAGTCTTTAACAGCTTCCATTATTTCTTCACTGGCAACTGGACTTCCACCCCCACTATTTATTTCTAAAACGATAGCTTTCACATTTATATCATTTTCAGCATCATGAATAAGTGTTTTTATCGTTTCAGGGTCGACTACTGTTCCCCCTAAAATATCAGAGGAACTATACCCTATTTCGCCCTGGAGGGGTATAACAGCCACTGTACCTCCAAATGAAGTTCCAAAAAAACTACCTATATATGTTAAGAATACAGTAGTAATAAGGGATAATACAATTAATCCACCAATTATAATTACAAGATGTTTAGTATTTTTATTCATGCTATCACATTACTTATCAAATTTTATTGTCAATACTTGGTGTTTCAATAAGTGTATTCTAAAGTATAAATAATTAATCATAATAGGGGTCTATTTAATACTAATTATTCTTATAATTGGGTTGATCTTATTAATCTTAGGATTTTTCCAAAATGGTGATATTTTGGTTGATCATAATGTATTGTTATAAAAAAGGTGATTTGATTTGAATAAAACTGTTCAATCTCCAGGTTCAGCTACTGTAATTAATGCCATATCCACGGGATTTGGTTCAGCATTTGGAATAGGACTTTATGTTACTGCCGAGGTGGAACTGCGATCATCAAAGATTAAATGCACCTCTGATGAGCCAGTTGACACATTACTAATGGATCTGTGTGTGCAGAAGGTCCTGGAAAGATTCAAGGTAGAAACCGGCGTTAGAGTTAAAACTCACTCCACTCTCCCAATGGCTTCGGGTCTTTCCAGCAGTAGTGCAACCTCCAATGCGGTGGTTATGGCCACGAGCTATGCAATTAAGGAAGAATTTGGTTTTAAAGATGATATTAATGACCTTGATCTAGTTAACATGGGAATTGATGCTTCTCTAGAGGCTGGTGTGACCATTACTGGAGCGTTTGACGATGCTACTGCTTCATACTTTGGCGGGCTCACTATAACTGATAATATGAAAAGGAGTATTATTCGCCATGATGTGCTGGAAAAACAAAACATATTAATATATATGCCGGATAAAAAATCACTAACCTCACAATCAGATGTTAATAGAATGAAGCTTCTTTCGCCATGGGTAAAAATTGCCTTTGATGAAGCTTTGAAAGGTAATGTTTTTAATGCTCTAACTTTAAATGGACTTTTATATTGTGCAGCGCTTGGATTTGATCCTAATATTGCTTTAGATGCCTTAAATTCGGGTGCGGTAGCGTCTGGATTGTCAGGTACAGGACCATCCTTTGTAGCCGTGGTTGATGAGGAAAGTTGTCATAAAGTTGAAGAAGCGTGGGATTCTTACCCGGGAAACATTATATTAACCGAGGTAGATAATGAAGGCACAATGGTGATTTAGATTGGATAAATCAGATGCTCTCAGACTTCTTGAAAAATCAAGAAAGGAGATTGACAGGATAGATGAAGAGATCCTGTATCTTATAAGTGAGCGTACATCTCTCGCCAGAGATGTCGCTAATGCCAAAATAGTTTTGGATATGGATATAGAAGATAAAAAACGTGAATATTACATCCAAGAAAAAACTAAAAAAATTGCTGAGATAAATAATATAGAAGAGGAATATCTCAGTAAAGTTATGGAAATATTGACAGATTTAAATAAGAATGAACAAGAAAAAATTTTAAGGAGAAAATAAAATGGGTAACATTAGAACTTCATTTGTAAAGAGAATGGCTAAAGAATTAATCGAGACTCATCCAGGTAGATTCACTGCAGATTTCGATGAAAACAAAATATTAGTACAAGAATATTCAACGGTGAGTACCAAACATTTACGTAACAAAATAGCTGGTTATGTTACAAGGTTAATGAGTCAACGTTCTTAGAACAACTCTCTTAGAATAACTCATTATATGCTATAAATTTTTTATAAATTTAACTTATATAAGGTTGTGAAGGTTAATGGAATTAATAGTGGCCAAATTCGGAGGAACATCCATTGGAAATGGCAAAAAAATAAAAAAAGCAGCTCAAGCTGTGGTTAATGAATACATGAAGGGTAAGAAGGTAGTAGTAGTGGTATCTGCAATCAATAAAACAACCGACGAACTCTTAAACATTGTAGATGAGGCCATGGAAAAGTCTGTAACAGAAAAACAGCTTGCTGAAATTGTTTCAATGGGTGAAATGACTAGCGTGAGGGTAATATCTTCTGCAATCGAATCACTTGGTGTGAAATCCGAATATATTGATCCTTATATGGATAAATGGCCCATAATAACCAACAGCGACCTTTTAAATGCAAAGGTTAATTTTGCAATGACTGAGAAGAATTGCAGAGAATTAATGAAGATGCTCGACCAAGGAATCATACCAGTCATATGTGGATTTTTAGGAAGAGATGAAAATGGTTATATCACCACCCTAGGAAGGGGAGGAAGCGATATAACTGCCTTTTTATTGGGCCACTGTCTTAAAGCCGACGAAGTTATAATTGTAACTGATGTAGGCGGGGTCATGTCCACTGATCCCAACAAGTTGCATACAGCAAAAAAGCTTGAAAAAATATCCGTGGAAGAGATGAGGGATTTGGCAACGCATGGAGCACAGGTACTGCATCCTCATGCCCTAAAATATAAAGATCCTAAAATTAATGCTAAAATAATTGGATACGAGCATGGTGATCTTTCAGCACCTGGAACTGAAATTATAGGGCCATCAAAAAATGAGATGCTGAAAACAACCGCCTTAAATGCTGATCCAATATCTGTGATTGCTGTGGTTGGTGAGGAAATTCTGACCAAAACTGGAATATTAGCCGAACTAGCCCATACTCTTTCTAAAAATGATATAAACATTTATGGAGTGTCAACTGGCCAAAATTCCATCACTTTCTTTGTTAATAGTGAAGAGGCCGAAAAAGCCCACGAAGTATTACACGAAGTGGTGGTGGAAAATGAGAATTTGAGTTCTCTATCACTGGGTATAGAAATATCTATGATAACTGTAACCAGTCCAGATTTTATTGACACTCCAGGGATAATCACTGAAATCACAGGACCTTTATGTAAAGACAATATTAATATTGTGGAAATATCATCAAGTCAAACTTCAGTTGTTATTTTTGTTGATGGAAAAGATGGTAAAAAAGCTTATGAACTTGTAAGGGGTGTCTTAAAATGAAAATAGAAGGAACAACAGTTGCAATGGTTACTCCATTTACACAAGATGATGGAGTGGATGAAGCAGGGATGCGACAGAACATAAATTATTTGATAGAAAACGGTGTAAATGGATTGTTAGCTGCCGGAACTACGGGGGAGTCTGCTACCATAACTCACGACGAACAGAAAAAGATGATCGACATCTTAATAGACGAAGTGGGTGGTAGAGTCATAACTGTAGCTGGAGCTGGAAGTAACTCATCTAAAGAAGCACTGGATCTGGTTAAATATGCTGAAAAAGCAGGAGCCGATGCTGCGTTAGTTATTACTCCTTATTATAATAAACCACAGCCGCATGGGCTTTATGAGCACTATAAAATGCTTGCAAACTCAACTGAAATTCCTATAATAATTTACAATGTACCCTCACGTACTGGTACTGATATAGATGTGGAAACTATTGGCCAAATTGCTCAAATGGATAATTTTGTGGCTATTAAAGAGGCCAGCCCTGATCTGGACAAAGTATCCATGATCATGAAAAAGCTCCAAGAAATTGGACGTGAAGACGATTTTCGTGTAATTAGTGGAAACGATAATCTCACACTGCCTATGATATCCATGGGAGCAAAAGGAGTTATAAGTGTAGTTGCCAACGTTGACCCGGCTCGGATGAGTGCTATGGTACAATCAGCTTTGGAAGGAGATTTCCAAAGAGCTATGGATATCCATTATGAGATATATGATCTTATGAAAGTACTATTTATTGAAAGCAACCCAGTACCTGCCAAAGAATCATTAAACATGATTGGAAGACCAGCAGGTCATGTTAGAATGCCCCTTGCTCCTTTAAAGGATCAAGATAAAGAAGAACTAAAGAAGGTTCTTCAAAAACTTTCACTACTCTAATCTTGGGATATGAGGGTAGTTTACAATATTCCGATTTATTTTGACTTTAATCTCGCAAATCTTGGTCTTAATAAATCTCTACTAATTTTATTCACTTTTTTATAATTATTATAAATGGAGAATGGTAAAATGATAAAAGTGGCTGTAACAGGTGCATGTGGAAGAATGGGGTCCAAAATAATTAAGACCATCTTAGAACAGAAAGATATGGAAATAGTAGCTGCAATAGAAGCTCCAAATACTCCTTTAGAGGGAAAAGACGTGGGAGAATTAATAGGCATTGGCACTTTAGATGTGCCAGTCAATGGTTCCCAGAATTTGGGTCCGGTTTTAAAGGAAAGTAAGACAGATATCCTTGTTGATTTTACCATAGCTGATGCAGCAGTTGAAACCATAAAAACTACTGCGTCAAACAACGTAAATCTAGTGGTAGGAACCACAGGATTTTCAGACCAACAGCTGGCTGAAATTCAGGCCGCTGTAGCCAACAATAATATCAAGGCAGTTATAGCACCTAACATGGCCGTGGGAGTAAATGTTTTCTTTAAAATATTAGAGGATCTAGCTCCTATTTTAAGTGACTACGATGTGGAAATCATTGAAGCCCACCACAAATACAAGGCAGATGCACCGTCAGGAACAGCAGTCAGAGCATCAGAGATAATAGCCCAACAATTAGACAGGGATGTTAATGATGTTGGAGTTTATGGGAGATCTGGAATGGTCGGAGCCCGAAAACCTGAAGAAATCGGTGTGCATGCAGTTAGAGGTGGAGATATTGTGGGTGATCATCTGGTACTATTTGCCGGTGATGGTGAGAGATTAGAGATTGTCCATCGGGCTCATAGCAGACAGGCATTTGTCAGTGGTGTTATAAAGGCTTTAAGATTTATTAAAGATGCAGATTCGGGAAAAATAAGTGATATGGCAGATGTATTGGGGTTTAAATAATAAAATGATAAAGGGATGTATTAATTAAAAAATTATTAAGTAGTAATAATCTTTAAGTGGTGAGATTTAATAAATTATTAAAATAATAGAACAGGTGATAAAATGGTAAACGTGGGTATTCTTGGAGCAACTGGAATGGTAGGACAAAGATTCATACAACTATTGGCAGATCATCCTAAATTTGAGATAACTGCCTTAACTGCCTCAAAGAGATCAGCAGGAAAAAGATATGAAGATGCAGTGACCTGGCATTTAGACACTAAAATACCAGATGTGGTAAAAGACACAATAGTAGTGGATACTGATCCTGCTGAGGTAAAAGATGTGGACATAGTATTTTCTGCCCTACCCGCAGATACAGCAGCTATTGTTGAACCAAAATTTGCCGAATCCTGTGTAGTTGCCTCCAATGCTAGTGCCATGAGGATGGAACCTGATGTTCCGTTGGTAATCCCTGAGGTGAACCCAGAACATCTGGATTTGATTGAAATTCAACAGAAAAACAGGGGATGGGATGGTTTTATTGTAACTAATCCGAACTGTTCAACCATAGCCTTAACCATAACCTTAAAACCATTGTATGACCGTTTTGACATAAAAAGGGTATATGTATCAACTATGCAAGCTGTATCTGGTGCAGGATACAACGGAGTGCCATCTATGGCCATAATTGACAATCTGGTCCCATATATTGGTGAGGAAGAGGAAAAAATGGAATCTGAAACTCTGCATCTTCTGGGAGATATCGATGAAGGTGTGGTTACTCCTGCCTCTTTTGGGGTGAGTACTTCCTGTCACCGGGTTTCAGTTTTGGATGGGCACACTGAAGCAGTTTTCATAGAATTTGAGGATGATTTTGATGTGGATGATGTTAAAAAATCATTCAACAACTTTAAAGGACTGCCTCAAAAACTGGAGTTATACTCTGCTCCCCCACAGCCAGTTGTAATAAGGGAGGAAGATGACCGGCCGCAACCACGAATGGATAGAAATGAAGGAAACGGAATGTCAGTTGTAGTTGGCAGAGTTAGAAAAGATCCAGTATTTGAACAAAACCTGAAATACATATTGGTTGGACATAATACTGTAAGAGGTGCTGCAGGAGCATCTATACTTAACGCAGAGTTAATAAATGAGATATTGTGAACTTTAAGGTAGAGTATTTAATCTTTGCTCTACTAATTCTTACTTTTTTTGGGTTTTAACTTTTTATTATTTAACAAAATCCATATTATATTTTTTTATTTAAAAGAGACCATTAAAAAACTTTTATTGAAAGTTTAAATGAATGGATTATAAAAGTTATATATTATTATAAATTTAAAACAGTGGATTATAAAAGTTAAAACCAATTTTTAAAAAGAGAGTGGAAATAAATGTTAAACAATTTGACCCTGACTTTGACCGAGCTTGATGTTTCCATTTTCTATTTAATTAATGTGCAGATACATAACCATTTTCTTGATGTGATAATGCCGGTCATTACTATTGCTGGTACCCAGATATTTTGGGTGTTAATATGTATTTACTTATTTATTTTCAGAGGCGAAAAAGGGAGAAATACTGCTTTACTAATTATTATAGCTTTGATTTTAGGTTACGTTATAACTGAACTTTTGAAGATGGGCTTTGCCCGGCCTCGACCCTACACAGTGCTGGATGAAATACGATTTTTCATCTTTATAGGAGGATATTCCTTACCTTCTGGACATTCTGCAGCATCATTTATTGGATGCACTATTATTGGACTGAAATATGGCTATCTAATCCCATTGTTACTATTTGCATTTCTGGTTGGATTTTCCAGAATATACATAGGAGTCCATTACCCCTTTGATGTAGTGATCGGTGCAGTAATTGGAATACTATGTTCATTATTGGTCTTGAGATATGAGGATAACATTTTAAGGATGAAAGATAAATTAATTAACAAAGTGAGTTAGAATACAGTTTCCAAATTTATAGTAGGTAACTTTTAGTTTCCAGATATGATATGCAATGTTAAATTTTAGTTTCCAAGTAGGCATGAGTGTGATACAATGCAGTTTCTAAAGGATAAAGAAAAGGAGCAGTTGAAGGAGTTAGTTAAAGCATGTCTCCTGGAGATAAGCAAACTAAAAATGGATCTTAAAAAATGCAAGGAAGGCTCGGATGAGGTAGGGGAAATTGAAGATCCAGAAATGATAGGAAAATTTAAAGACATTCAACTCGAACTTGAGAGGAAAGAAGTGGAAATAATTGGATTACAGGAAAAACTGCAGATCAAAGAATCACACATTTCGGACCTGAAAGCAAAACTGGACAAAGAAAGAGATATTGCAAAATCCCTAGAAGATAAAGGAACTTTTATTAAAAAAACAGTTGAAGATAAAGATTCACATATTAAACAGTTAAAAGAAGACTTTGAACGGGATATGGAAGATAAAAATCAGGTTATAGCCAAGGTTAGAGAGGACTTAGAAATTCAAATCAAAAATCTCAAAGAAAAATTCCAAAACAAAATTGAGGCTAAGGATTCAGAGATTAAAAACGTTAAACAAAAATTAAAAGAGAAAGAAAAGGAATTATCGGGACTCATGGAAGAGATTGAACAGAAAAACTCTAGGGTTTATGATCTGGAAAGACGCTCTGAAAATATTGATGAACTGAAAAATCTCCTTGAGAAAAAAGAACTTCAAATCAACAAATTACAAAAAGAACTGGAAGACTCTGAAAGTGAAGATAAGGGTGAAACTGTAGCTAAACTTGAATCTAAACTGGTTGGATTTAATGATAAGATAAATAAGTTGGAAAAGGAATTATCGGGGTTTAATAAAGAACTTAAAAATAAAAATTCAAAAATCACCATCCTTAAAAAGGACTTACTTCAAAAGGAAAATGAAATAACCAGTTTAAAAGAGAATTTAGACGAAAAAGAAAAACAATTAAAGAATATACCTGTAGAAAAAGTACCTACGCTTGTTAATACCGAATCTGATGATCTGAAAGAATTGGAAGAGATTAAGAAGTATTTCGAATTATTAACTGCTAAACCAAAAAAAGATCTAACCTCCTTCCAGTCGCAAGTCTACCAACTTCTACCCTTTGAAGAGGGATCCACCAAAGATCTCCACTCCCAAATTACCCAGATAGCCTTTAAAGAGTTATCCTACGATAATTTCAACTTTATTTTAAAGAATTTGGAACGAAAAGACTATATTAAATCTTATAAAAAGAATGAGGAATTATTCTGGAAGAAACAGAAGAAATAATTGTAATATTTTCAAGGATATTAAATTGATCTATACTATTTTTGATAATTACTGTATTAAGCTGTTATCATTTTATAATTATTATTTTGATTTCGTATTCAATTCTGTAAAGATTATAGGTCAGCAAAGGCCCTTACTGGAGAACTTTCTGTCTCAAGAAGTAGGGGAATGATATAAATTTTAAACTGGTCATGGTAGATTTTATCTAGATTGGTTAGGTTTTCCAATATCCAAATATCATGGGATAAGAGAGTTTTGTGATTGGATGTATCACCAAAAGGATCAACACTGGGGGCATCAATCCCAATGCCTTTAACACACAGTTCTACAAGATAATTCGCACATTTTGAGGATAAATAGGGATTTTTAATGAAGTATTCATCTTTTCCCCATTTACTTGACCACCCAGTCCTGAAAATAATAACCTTTTCGTCATTTAAGAATTTTAAGTGTTTTACTTTTATCTTCTTACTATCAACATCGATGATTCTGGCTTTTTGAATTAGTTCATTGAGTTTCAGGTCTGAAATTTTCCTTCCATCTTTTTGGAAGTGGTAGGGTGCATCCAGATGGGTGCCCATATGCATGTTTCCTTGGAATTTATAGAGGGAGTATTCATCCATGTGGTGATTTTTAATCTCTCCAATTTTAACTGGTGGGTCGCCTGGATATACTGGCATTTTATTATACAATTTGTGGGTTAAGTCAATCATTCTCATCACAGTTCTATTTATATACTATTAAATTATTGAACTATGTATTATAAACATTCTATTTATCAATTAATCAGTGTTTTTTTTCAAATAAATAATTTATAATCCTTTCAGCTTACTTTAAGAGGGTGTGGGGTTACTCCTTTTTTATGAACTATGTAAAATAATCTACCCAAAACTATTTATAGAACCTCTAACCCATCGATAAATTACAAACAAGAGAGGTGAAATAGATGGCACAACAATTTGGTGCTGGCCAAGGCCAACCAATTTTAGTATTACCAGAAGGTACAAGTAGATTATTAGGAAGAGATGCCCAAAGAATGAATATAATGGCTGGAAAAGTTCTAGCTGAAACAGTAAGAACAACTTTAGGTCCGAAAGGAATGGACAAGATGTTAGTAGACTCCCTAGGTGACATAGTAGTCACAAATGACGGAGTAACCATTCTAAAGGAAATGGACATTGAACACCCTGCAGCTAAGATGCTAGTAGAAGTGGCTAAAACCCAAGAAGATGAAGTAGGGGATGGAACCACAACTGCAGTAATCATTGCTGGAGAATTACTCAAAAAAGCAGAAAACTTACTGGACCAGGACATACACCCAACCATCGTTGCAATGGGTTACAGACAAGCCGCTGAAAAAGCACAAGAAATCTTAAATTCAATCGCAATTGAAGCAGATGATAAAGACACCCTCATAAAAGTAGCAATGACTGCAATGACTGGTAAAGGAACTGAAAAAGCAAGAAGACCACTAGCAGAACTAGTAGTAGATGCTGTAAAACAGGTACAGGAAAACGGCGACGTTGACACAGATCACATTAAAATCGAGAAAAAAGACGGTGCAGTAGTAGACGAATCAACCCTAGTCCAAGGTGTAATAATTGACAAAGAAAGAGTACACCCTGGAATGCCTAAAAAAGTAGATAATGCCAAAATCGCACTCTTAAACTCTGCAATCGAAGTAAAAGAAACTGAAGTAGATGCAGAAATCAGAATCACTGACCCAACACAGATGCAAGCATTCATTGAACAAGAAGAACAAATGATCAAAGACATGGTCACCAAAATCGTAGACAGCGGAGCACAAGTTCTATTCTGTCAAAAAGGAATAGACGACCTAGCACAGCACTACCTAGCTAAAGCAGATGTAATGGCTGTTAGGAGAGTTAAAAAATCAGACATAGACAAACTATCCAAAGCAACCGGTGCTAAAGTAGTAAGCAATATCGAAGATTTATCTGCCGCAGACATTGGAGAAGCAGGATTAGTTTCTGAGAAGAGAATTTCTGGCGAAGAAATGATTTTCGTAGAAGACTGCAAAGAAGCAAAAGCAGTAACCCTACTAGTTAGAGGATCCACTAACCACGTGGTAGACGAGATTGAAAGAGCAGTTGACGATGCAATTGGTGTGGTCGCAGCTACCGTAGAAGATGGAAAAGTAGTAGCTGGTGGAGGAGCACCTGAAATAGAACTGGCCAAAAAACTCAAAGATTACGCTGAATCCATAAGTGGAAGAGAACAATTAGCAGTAACTGCATTTGCAGAAGCATTGGAAGTTGTTCCAAAAACCTTAGCTGAAAACGCAGGATTGGACAGTATTGATTCTCTGGTGGATTTAAGAGCAGCACACGAAACCTCCTCATACATGGGATTAAACGTGTTTGAAGGTGATGTTGCTGACATGTACGAGGCTGGTGTAATTGAACCTCACAGGGTTAAAAAACAGGCTATACAATCTGCTGCCGAAGCTGCCGAAATGATTCTAAGAATTGACGATGTAATTGCATCTAGCGGCACTGGAGGACAACCTGACATGGAAGGAATGGAAGGTATGGGTGGAATGCCTGGTGGAATGCCACCAATGATGTAAGATAAAGGTTAAAAAACCTTTACTTTTTTATTTTTTAATTTAAAATCTAAAACGAATCTAAAAAAATATAATTCTTGATGTATTCTACATCAAAAATCAACTAGTTGAATATTATTCTATTTGTACTTTAGCTACATCTTTTTCGGCTTTAGGGAGTGTAATTGTTAGTGTACAGTCTTTTAATTTGGCAGAAACTTCCTTAATTTTTATATCACTTGACAAATTTATTGAACGTTTGGTTTCACCATAACTTCTCTCTTTTTGTATGAATTTTGCACCTTCAATATCAACATTTTCTTTGAATTTTGTGGCGATTTCTACAATATTTCTGGAGATACCAATATCAAGATCTTCTTTTTTTACTTTAGGAAGGTCGGCTATGATTATTATAGTTTCATTGGTTTCTAAAACATCAATCAATGGTTTTTTGATTTTTGAACCTTTATACTCTTTTGCATAATCGGCTATAGTTTCGTTAATTTCCCCTGTTCTTTGTTGGAAACCTTTTACAATATCATTTAATAATTTTTCTGGAGGAGTCATACCTTCTGCTTCACTCTCTTCTTCTAGTTTATTTTTTTGTTCAACAGCCTCTTTTTTGATTTCACCAGTTGTTTCTTTTATTTTTTCTTTCTTTTTTGAAGCCTCTTCTTTTATCTCTTCTATATTTTCACTTACATCTTCCTTTTTTTTGCTGATGTCTTCTTTGACTTTACCTGTTGTTTCTTTTATTTTTTCTTTCTTTTTTGAAGCTTCTTCTTTCATTTTTTCCATCTTTTTTTTCATTTCATCTTTTGATTCAACTATTTCCTCATTAACCATAACTTATCCCCCCAATTATACCTTGGAATATCTATTAAAATGGGTCATAAAATTAGTCTCTTGATGTCGATTTTATTCAATATTGGCTTTTATTATTCTTTTTCTTCCTTAATTTTACCTTTCATTTTACCTTCAGTTTCTTTAACTTTGCCTTTTAATTCTCCTTCCATTTCTTTTGCTTTACCTTTTACTTCTCCTTTTTTTTCTTTAATTTTCCCTTTTAAATCTCCCATATTCATCATCTCTCCTTTTTAACTTTTTTTATCTAAAAAAAATCATCACTCATTATATCTACAATTATTTCTTAGCTAAAAGCAGGCCTTTAATCAATACTTTGTCTCCAATGGTCTTGATCATTTCATAACTTACAATTTTCTCATCGCCTAACCCTATTTTGGCAGATATACCTGCTTCTTTTAGTATAATAGATTCGATCCTGTTATCTTCAAAGTTCCAATTGATATCCTCCACTGTACCTACCTGATCACCAGATTCATCTATAACTTCTTTACCAATCACAGCCTCAACTACTTTCATAGATTCATACCTCCACATCATTCTTTAAATACCTAATTATTACTGCTTATTTTTTAGTATAACTATGTTTTAAGCACTTAATATAATGAACGATTATTTTAAAAAAAGAAATAGGTATCAATTAAATTCTGCTATACAACCAATTATCTATTTAATATGATAAAATGAGAATATAAATTGAAAATTATTACATTATTCAGAGATTAATTTGATTATTTTATCTGAAATATAATTTAACTAGGAGAAACAGTTCCAAATTCCATATTATAAAAATAAAAAAACAGTGAAAATTTTTATCATGTCATTAGTTAATGTATATAATTAACATATAATGTATTGATATGAGTGTAACACAACATTTTTGGTTGTGTAATTATTGATGAATACAAATATTTTGTAAAACAAATTATTTTAGTGGGAATAACCAGTATACTGGTAAGTTTGAGTCCCCTTATTTTGCTGCCAATCATTTCCAAAAGCTTGGGAGCAGCAAACTATGGTATTTGGATACAGTTTAATAATACCATTACTTTAATCCCGGCAATTGCTGCTTTGGGCCTTCCTTATACCATGGTACGATTTTTATCAGCATCCCAAAACCCGGAGGAGATAAAAGAAACATTTTATACCATAGCTTTCCTGGTGATAATGGGTTGTCTATTTGTGGCAGTACTACTCCTAATATTTTACCAGCCCATAGCAGACGTATTATTTCAGGGAAATTTTATAGTATCCCTGGTACTGCCAGTATGCATATTTATCGCAGGATTAATTCTGTTATCATTTGATTTTTTTAGAACATTTAATCAGATGAAATCTTATTCCTTTTTCACATTTTTAAATGCATATCTAATAATTATTATTGTTTCATTTTCATTATTTTTAGGTTACGGCATCACAGGAGCAGTATTTGGATTTTTAATAGCTCAAATCATCATTTTTGCTGCAATGTATCTACTTATCATCTCCAAGATAGGTTTCACTTTACCAAAATTTCATAATATTAGAGCTTATTTAAATTTTGGTTTGCCTACCATACCCAGTAATATATCTTTTTGGATACTGGATATAACTGATCGGTATCTCATTGGACTTCTTCTTGGATTGTCATTTGTAGGATACTACTCTGGGGGATACTTACTGGGAAGCATTATATCCATACTATTATCTCCATTTTATACGGTTTTACTGCCTATACTTTCCCAGTATTATGCCCAAAATAATGTGAGAAGGATTAAATCATTAATTAACCATTCTATTAAATTTTTTTTAATAATGGCCATACCGTCAGTGTTTATACTGACCATACTATCTAAACCTCTCCTCCTACTTTTATCCACTCCCAATATGGCCCTTAATGGTTATCTTATAACGCCTATAGTGGCTGTAGGAGGATTGTTCTTTGGACTTTATGGTATCATAAGTCAGATAATATTTTTGGAAAGGAAAACTCAGATAACTGGGAATATATGGTTGATTTCTATTGTCCTTAATTTAGTAATGGATCTTACATTTGGTTTTTATTTTGGAATAATTGGAATAGCAGTTACCACTCTCTTAGTGTATTTATTTGCTTTTATTGTCACCCTACACTATTCTTTTAAATTTTTAAGGTGCAATTTTTACTTTGGATTTATTTCTAAAACTATTGTGGCATCAATATTGATGTCAGGGTTATTGGTAATTCTAAATCCAATTGGGCCATTAAATATTCTTTTCGGAGTAGTTTTATCATTTTTAGTTTATGTGGTCCTATTATGGTTATTAGGAGGTATTCGTCGGGAAGAATTACTACTTTTTAAGGATATTTTAAGGGATGTACTAGAAAAGTTAACCCGGCCTATTTTAGGATTTAAAAATAATTAAAAGTTGATATTCACTTTTTTAATATTTTGATTGGAAAATTATTTTTAGCATCTGGTAAAAATAATATTAAAAACAGGTAAGTGGTAAAAATATGTTAATGGATGTAAACCCCCAAGAAGCTTTAAATATAATAGAAGAAAATTATAATAATTCTAATTTTATTGTACTGGATGTTAGAACTCCTGCAGAATTTAATGAAGACCATATAAAAGGAGCAGTGCTCCTGGATTATTATTCAGCTAATTTTAAAGATGAATTGGAAAAACTGAACAAGGATAATTTTTATTTAATTTATTGTAGAAGTGGGGTTAGAAGTAAGAGTGCCATGGATTTGATGAGTATTATAGGCTTTAAAGAGATTTATAATCTTTTAGGAGGAATAATGAGATGGAAAACAATGGGTTTGCCTACAATAATTCCTTAATCTTATAATACACTATTATCTTTTAAATGGATGAAAAATTAAAAATTAATTTTATTTTACTTAAATTATTTCATAAATGATTTTATATTCAATTAATTAAAAAAATAAAGAGTAAATTGATTCAACCGTTTCCTGAGTTTTCAGGCTTTTTTATCATTTCATCTACTCTTTCTTCACCTAAAACAGTTATTAAACGATTTTTAAGTGATGGGTTCGAATTGACCAATTCAATTAATTGATTTTGTAGAGAATCTAACTTCTGGGTACTGGTGGTTAATTGTGTTTCAAGTGAATTGGCAGTTTTTATTGCTTCTTCTACTCCACCGGTTTGCATTTTTCCGATTATTTGTTGGTAAAGTCCCATTATCTTCTTAGATTCCTGGAATTGTTCTATTCTTATCCTGGCAAATTCTTTGGTTGCATTATCCGGAGCAATTTTCATCATTTCATGGGTACTATTAATAGCCTGATCTGTGAAGTTGATAGAGTCATTGATATAGTTGATATTAGTTTTAGATGATTCATTTTCCATATTGATTTGTGTAAAAGATGATCTAGCATCTAACCATAAACCATCTGATTTTTTAAGATAATTGTTATAATTACTAGATTGATGCTCCTGGTATGTAAAATATCCTCCGACACCTATAATTACAACCAGGGCCACGATAATTAGGGCAATATATTTCTTATCCAAATAAAAACCTCCTTATTTCTATTTTTTAGAGATAGAACATTAAGGTGTTAATTAAATATATTGCTTTGGGTTTAAAATTTGATCTAATTTATAGGTAGTCATAGTTTTTGAATTATTTTTCAATATATTTTTTATTCAGTGGCTTGGGGATAATTATCATAAAAAATTAGTATAATAATAATTCATATATTAATAGGGGGATTATTTTTGGAACAATATGTGGAAATTTTGATAATAATTGGAGCAATCTTAGTTTTAGTAACTGCAATATTTGCCTGGAAAGTGCAAAGCCTTAATATGCGCAGCCGTCATAAAGTACAGGCTTTGGGACTCATAGGATTAACGGCAGTGGCATTAATTGCCATAATTGTGAGTATAGGGTTTTCAGAAAAAATGGAAGGCTTAATTGGAGTGGCAAGTGCTGCGGTTGGTGGAATTGCTGGTTTTATAGGGCACCGAATGGGGACACCGAACCGGACTGTAATGTTCCCACTGGAAGATCAGTTGACTAGTGTGGGTAAAACTTTAGAATTTACAGTAGCAGGTATTAGTACTGCTAATTATAATTTGAATTACACTATGATTAATGGACCGGCTAGTGCCAATCTTGATTCTTTAAGTGGTAAATTTTCTTGGACTCCTACAGAAGAAGACGATAAAGAATACAATGTAACTTTTACAGTAAATGACAGTATGGGCGGATCAGATTCTAGAGCCATAAAAATTACAGTTCAATAATGTAGGTTAATTAGAGAAGAAAAATTTTATTCAAAATAAAAAAAGAAATAATATAAATTAAACCCTAAGAATCCTTAATTCTCAAGGTTAACCTATTTTTTAAAGTGACAGAATATGAACTGCAGCAGTTCCACCAGTTCCACCAATATTGTGGGTCATACCAGTTTCTAGACCTTCAATCTGTCTTTTACCAGCCTCACCACGAAGTTGCCATACAATTTCAGCTGTCTGGGCAATACCAGTTGCACCAAGTGGGTGACCCCTTGCTTTAAGTCCACCTGATGGATTTACAGGTATTTTACCATCGATTTCAGTCATTCCCTCTTCAACAGCAATTCCTGCTTTTCCTTTTTCTACAAAACCCAGATCTTCTATTGCCAAAAGTCCATTTATACTGAAACAGTCGTGTACCTCAACTGCACCAATATTTTTTGGCTCCATTTTAGCCATTTTATAGGCTGTTTGGACTGCATTTACCGTGGCATCAATAGTGGTTAAACTTTTTCTATCATGTAAGGCAAGGGTACCAGAAGCCTGGGCCGAAGCCTTAACATAAACTGGTGTATCTGTATACTTTTTAGCATCCTCTGCCGGACATAAAATTACAGCAGCTGCACCATCAGATACTGGTGAACAATCCAATAATCTTAAAGGATCGGCCACCATAGTCGAGTTAAGTACCTGGTCTACAGTTATCTCCATTGGAAATTGTGCCCGGGGATTGTTTGATGCATTTTTGTGATTTATTACAGAAAACATGGCTAATTGTTCACGAGTAGTCCCGTACTCGTACATATGGCGCCGTGCCATCATAGCATATAGTGAAGGGAATGTTACTCCCTGTTGGGCTTCCCATTCCTGATCTGAGGCACTGGCTATCATTGGTGTTGGGTCAACAACATCGGTCATCTTTTCCACACCAGCTGAAATTACAATGTCGTGGTAGCCGGAAGCTACTGCCATAATACCGTTCCTTAATGCTAATCCACCTGAGGCACAGGCTGCTTCTACTCTAGCACATGGAATTGGTGTTAGGCCGGCATGGTCAGCTATCAAAGAAGCAATATGTTCCTGCCCGACAAACAGCCCTGCAGACATGTTTCCTACATACATCGCCTCCAAATCTGCTCCTTCTATGTTTGCATCCTGGATTGCTCCTAGTCCTGCATCAGTTATCATATCTCTAAATGATGTGTCCCACAATTCTCCGAACTTGGTTTGTGCTACTCCTATAATTGCAACATCTCTCAAATTAATCGCCCCCTAGGCCATCCTTAATTTTCCTTTATATTTAGCATAAACTGCGTAGTCAACGTAAGATTTTCTCTCAATCATATCTGCTACTTTTGGTGCAGCTTCTCTCTGTTTTTCGATCTTATCAGTTACCTCTATGCTGAAAGCGTCACTTCCAGCACCAGAACCGTAACTTACAACAAGTATCTTATCACCAGGATTAGCAATGTCCAGTATGGCGGCCAGTCCAAGTGGAGTGGCTCCAGAGTATGTATTCCCAATTACTGGTGTTAAAAGTCCGGTTTTTGCCTGTTCATTGTTAAATCCTAATTTTTTAGCTGCCCTTAAATAGAACTTTCCATTGGGTTGGTGGAAGACCACGTGGTCAAAGTCAGAGGCATCTTTATTTAAGCGTTCCAACAATCCTTTGGCTGCAGATAATACATGTTTGAAGTATGCTGGCTCTCCTGTGAACCGTCCACCGTGCCGTGGATAGGGTTGACCCTCCCTTCTATAAAAATCAGGTGTGTCAGTGGTGTAACTGTATGTTTCTTCAAAGTCGGCTATTGTATCTTTTTTACCGATAACATAGGCTGCTCCACCGGCTGATGCTGTGTATTCTAGTGCATCACCAGGTGCACCCTGGGCTGTGTCTGATCCAACTGCCAACCCATATTCAATCATTTCGGAGTCAACCAGTCCCATACAAATCTGCATACCTGCAGTTCCGGCTTTACATGCAAATTCCAAATCAGCTGCAGTCATATCTGGTGCTGCCTCCACTGCCTCTGCAACGATGGTTGAGGTTGGTTTTACAGCATAAGGATGGGATTCTGAACCGACATAAACGGCCCCAATTTTTTGGGGGTCTATCGTAGCCCTTTTAAGGGCGTTTCTTGCAGCTTCCACTGATATGGTTGCTGTATCCTCATCGGGACCTGGTACTGATTTTTCATTTACTACTAGTCCTCTTGAAATTGCCTTAGGGTTGTCTCCCCATACTCGGGCTATTTCTTCAACTTTAATTCTGTATGAAGGTATATAAACTCCATATCCTACAATTCCTGACATTCAATATCACGACCAAAATCATTAATTTGTGTAACAATTTTAAGCAGAATTTTTTACCACTTGAAACTGTAATTATATTCTAATTCGTCTTTTATTTATGAAATCTAAAAATTCAATAAAAAATTTAGTGGTTTAATATTCTTAAAACAAACTTATAAACTTTGTTATGGGAATTGTAATAAATTTCCCTTAAACGGTTAAATTCAAGGTAATAATATCCATATTCTCCATAGATAAATGGATACACTAATCTATACCTTTTCGTGTAGTTTATATGCTATGAATTTCTTAAATCTATATACAACCTCTACTAATATTAAATATCTTAATAAATATTTATCAAGGATTTAAATAAGATAATAAGTGTATAAATTGGGGTAATTTACACGTGGCAGAAGAAAGGAGATTTAACATGAATATAAAAGAACTATCCATAGACACTAAATCAATATTAATTGGCAGTGCAATATCCATAGTCCTGATACTGGTCAATGCTCCCTTGTTAGCATGGTTTTTTGGACCGGTGGTAGGTGCATTTTTGTCAAACTTTTTTAAAAGAGAATTTAATGTTAAATACTCATTAATGATTGGATTAGTTATTGGAGTGGTATTTATGTTATTTTATCTCATATATTCCATAGCAGTTCATGGTGGACAAGTTAGTCTTCCCAACTGGAACAGTATTCTGTTACTTACAGAAGCAGTATTAATAAGAATAATAGCAGCTGTTATATACGGTTTAGTAGGTGGATTGATAGCATATGTATCCATTAGAATATTTAATACTAATAAAAAATCAGGTAGTAGTTAATTAATCTAATAAACGATTGGATAGTCACTAATAAACTTAATAACATTTTTTTTAACTATTGGTGGGATGTCCAACCGGTATTAGATATAGTACTTCCTGATCGGCGGGTAATTTCAAGATTTTCTGTGCGTCTTTGTTGGAAAATCCGCCAATTAACACCATACCCAGATCCAGTGCCTGGGCTTGCAGGTAAAGATTTTGACCGGCGTGACCTGCTTCCATATGGACAAATTGAATACCACGATCCCCATATCTGTTCTGGGTGCGGGAGTACACTCCGGTGATTATGATTATGGCAGGGGCATTTGCAATACCACCCTGTCCATAAGCTGTACTTGAAAGGTTTACTCGTAGATCACCTTTCATTATATATTCTAATTGGTTTTTCAGGGGATTATAATGGTATAATCCACTTTCCAGACCATTTACTCCATTAGTTCCGGTAAGAATATAAATCTCCAATGGATAGGTTGCTCCGGCAGAGGGAACTGTTCTAATGTTTTTTTCTTTGTCAGTGATTCCCTGGGCTGCCCATAAAAGCTGTGAAATATCTTTTAAAGTTAAAGATTTATTCTGGTAAGTGCTAATTGATTTCCTTTTATTTATGGCATCCTCCACTGATATGTTTCCAGTTGTTTCTGGTGTGGGAAGTACAATTACACCTTTAATTAGTTGGATATTTTCAACTGGTTGGCCTTGGATCAGGAAAAAAATAGCTACTAGAAATCCGATTAATACAATTAATTGCAGTAATTTTATAATTTTTGACATTGAAAACCACTTTATTTTGTAAGAATTTGGGGTTATATAAACCTTTATGAATAAATTCCAGGTCTTTTTGTTATTGGATCTTTTTATAAGTTTAAAATGGCCTGGTTCCAAACATGTTGATAAATTTGAATTAAATAAAACACCATTATTATTATATTTAATAAATATATTTTATTATACAATTTTAATTTACCTATATTGCATATGTTTTAATGAATTATAATACACTAAATAAAGAGTTATAAAAGGAATTATAAAGATGACCAGTTTAGATTTTTATGGTGGAGTTGACGAGATTGGTGGAAACAAAATATTAACCAGTTTTCAGGATACTTCCCTTTTTCTTGATTTTGGGATGAGCTTTTCTCAAGCTAACAAATACTTTGCAGAATTTTTACAGCCCCGAAAAGCCAACGGCATATTAGATTTTATTGAATTCGGATTACTCCCTGAGATAAAGGGGATATACAGGGAGGATTACCTCAAACATTCTGGCCTGCACAGTACAAATAAACCTTCTGTTGATGGAGTATTATTAAGCCATGCCCACATGGATCACTCTGCTTATGTACATCATTTAAGAGAAGATATTCCCATATTCCTAACTGAACAGTCTTACCTCATTATGAAAGTCCTGGAGAAGACCACTAGTGTTTCATTTACGGATTTAATCACTTTAAAGAAAGATTTCCAGTTTATACCTAAAAAAAGAGGTGAAGGATATAAAAGACTTCAAGGGGACCTGGCACGGGTTAAAAGGAATATAAATGTAATGAAACCCTACAAGAATTATGATTTAGGGGATTTTTCAGTTAAAAGCGTTCCAGTGGATCATTCTCTTCCAGGTGCAACTGGATTTATACTGGAAAATGAGAATGATGCAATCATATATACTGGAGATTTAAGATTTCATGGAAAGAGGCCAAAATTAACAAAAAAATTTGTTAAAGAGGCAAAAAAGGCCGATCCTACGGTCATGCTTTCAGAAGGGACACGAATTGCAGAAACTACTAGTGTAACTGAAGAGGACATAAAAAACAATGCCACAGAACTTATATCCAGTTATAATGGACTAGTGGTTATAAACTATCCTATAAGGGATTTGGATCGGCTTTTAACTTTTTATGAGGTGGCCTGTAATGTTGATCGTAAACTGGTTGTAAATTTGAAACAGGCCTACATGCTGAACCTTTTCTATGGTAGTGATTACCCTAAAATTGATGATGTGGTAGTATACACTCCCCGTAAAGGTTGGGGCTTACTTGGAGATGAATCATTTGCCTGTTTTGGTGAAGAATGGACATGTGCCCTGGGCATTGACCAGTATCATGTTAAGACAGATTATGATAAATGGGAAAGAGATTTCTTGGACTGGAATAATACCATTAACTATAAAGACCTTAAAGAAGAACCAGAAAACTACATGTTCCGCTGCGACTTTTTTGAGTTAAAGGAATTAATTGACATCAAACCAGAGGAGGGATTATATATTAGATCAGTTACCGAACCCTTTGATGATGAGATGGAAATTGATTATAAGAAAGCCCTAAACTGGCTGGATCACTTTAATCTGAAGCTGATTGAAGAGGGAATGCATGCATCAGGACATGCCAATGGAACTGAGATACTTAACATGATAAGGGAAATACAACCAGAAACGGTTTATCCCATCCACACAAATAAAAAAGAGGAATTTTCAGTTTTGAAAGATAATGGGATTGATGTGATTAACCCTGAGCTCTCCCATAGGAGAGATTTAGATCATCATTAAATTATTTAATTTCATTAATAATATTTATACTACAAAAAGTAATAATTATTTGAGGAGATCAAAATGTCCAGTAAATCAGAGGAAGATTTTGTTAAAAATTTAGATTCACGAAGGCCTATCAAATCCATGTTTGTGATATCAGAAAAAACCCTGAAAAAAGGTAAAAACAATAAATTCTATATAGATTTAAGGCTTTCCGATAATACCGGTGAAATCATAGGAAGAATTTTTGCCGAAAATGTGAAAGAAACCCTGGAATCCCTAGATGAAGGCGAAGTTTATGAAATCGAAGGAACAGTAAACGAGTTTCCAAGGGGTTCTGGGCAGTTCAATATAATAATTAAAGATTTTGATGAATTATCTGATGGTAAATATGATTTAAATGATTTTATCATAACCTCTGATCAGGATCAGTATGAATTAATCATGGAAATAAAAAACACTATAGATAATATTAAAGATGAACATTTAAAGGAGTTATTAGTTTGTTTTTTTGATGATGAAAAATTCACACTCCGATTTTATGATTCACCATCAGCTAAATTTTATCACCACAACTATATAGCGGGACTGTTAGAACATACTGTAGGAGTTTTAAAACTTTGTAAACAAATTTGTGAATTCTATCCTGATTTAGATGCTGATCTATTATACACTGGAGCTATTCTCCATGATATAGGAAAATTGGATGCCTATCAATATAATAAATATGCAACCTGTATTACTCTGTCTGAGGAGGGTGAATTACTGGACCACCTCTTTATATCATGTGAAATGGTTAATGAGAAACTTAAAAAAATAGAAATGCCTGAAAATGTAAAAAACAAACTCCTCCATCTGATTTTAAGCCATCACGGTGATGTGAAAAATGGTTGGGGTTCACCAGTAAGTCCTCAAATACCTGAGGCAGTGGCATTGCACCATGCCGACAATCTAGATGCTAAAGTCAAAGGCATGCTGCAGAATCCTGTAAGAAAATAGTTAAGTGAATTTTATGATTACCATTACCAAAAAGGAAAACATTGTTCTAGATCAGATAAAATATTTCCAGGCAGAATTTGGTGGAGGAATATCCCCTAATATTCTGAAAATGGATTTAAACATGTCTGAACATGAAGTCAAAGAGATAATAAGCCTTTTAATTGACAAAAAATTAGTTGTTCGTGTAAATAATGATCATGTCATGTTTAAAGATAATGATCACAAGGTCCAGGTAGTTGATTCCAGGGCTGATGTTAAAAAGGAGGAGTTGAACCAGTTAGAGATGAAAGCTTTTGATATTATAAAAAGTATTACTGATGACTCTTCTATGGTATCCCGGCATGTTTTAGAGGGCCACTTGCTTTACGGGGATCTGAATCTCAGCACCTTTAGAATGTACCATATAATCATATCCCTTGAAATTAAGGGGTTGATAAAAAAAGTGAGAAAGAGTGATGGGGAATATTACCAGGTGAACCCCTAAAAATAAGGGGATTTAATTATTTTTTTTATCAGTCTAGGGAAATTTCTCTGGTAATTGGAAGTTTTCTCAACCAGCCAATATCACTCTTATAAAGCATTCTTATGTCATTTATTTCTAGTTGTTTCAAGGCCAGTCTTTCTATTCCCAGACCAAATGCAGCTACTGGTGTTTCAACACCTAGTGGTTCCAGTACCTCTGGTCGAAACATTCCCGCTCCTCCCAGTTCTACCCATGATTCCTTTTCAGGAAGATAAATCTCGCATTCTGTAGAAAGATAAGTGTATGGGAAGTAAGCTGGTCTGAATCGTACTTCAAAGCCTAATTTATGATAGAACTCTTTCAGTATTCCTAAAAGATTTCTGAAGTTAATGTCTTCTGAAGCCACTATTCCTTCAACCTGATGAAACTCAGGAAGGTGCTTGTAAGTTATGGTTTCCCTTCTGAAAACCCGTCCAACTGAGAACATCTTCAATGGAGGTTTATTTTCAGCCAGAAATCGGGCAGATACACAGGTGGTGTGGGTTCTGAGAACCGATTGTTTGGCCACATCCACATCCCACAAGTAACCCCAACCCTCAGAACCAGTACTTCCACCAGTTTCATGGGCTTCTGAGACTTTAGATACCAGTTTTTCACCGGGAAGTTTCACATGTTGTGGATTTTTAATATAAAATGTATCTTGCATCTCCCGGGCTGCGTGATCCTGGGGCTGGAAGAGGCAGTCAAAATTCCAGAAAGCAGACTCTAAAATTGAACCACGGGATTCAGTGAAACCCATCTCTAAAAATGTTTTCCTGATATCTTCAATAATCCTTCTTAAGGGATGAATCTTTCCTGGATAAATTTCTGGATGTTCGGCGTTAATATCATATCCTCTGTATTTCAGAGATTTCCATGAACCGGTTTTTAACTGTTCATGGGTTAACTGGGTGGCCTCTTTGGTGATGTCTATGCCTATATCTAGGAGTTTTTTTCCTTCATCTGTTACTTTGAATGTGTATTTGGGCTCTTTTTTAATATTAATTATACCCTTCCGCTTTTTTAGGAGATCAAATCCTTCTTTGATAATTTGAGGGGGGTTGAAAAGAAGCATTTTCTGTTTTTCCAGTAGGTTTTCCAGTACTGTTTCGTCCTTGTATTCTTCATCAACTGCATTTCTACCTTCTGGGGTGATTTTCACCATACCTTTGTCAATAAGGGCCCATTTCTTCTTTAAAAGCCAGCCAATAGCTATTTTGACCTCTGAAGTTTCAAGCTGAGCTTTATCTTTTAGATCACCCATGGGCATGGATTCTTCTTTATCCAGTATTTGGAGTATTTTACGTTCGGGCAATCCTTCCTGGGCGTATTTTTTACCAGTTTGACTGAGGCTGATAACTTCATCAGTAACCTTGTGAACTTCTATGAGTTTTTTGGATTCTAAAGAGCCGGCTGCACTCATCACAGATTTAATGTTCATATCCTGAAACTTGGAAACTTCCTCGGGGGTGGCTTCATAGTTCAGTTTTTCTAAAGCTTTCAAAATTTTCTTTTCGTATATGTGTAACTCATTGATAGTTCTCTGCAGCTTTGCATCCATTAAAAACACCAAGTAATATTATCTTTAATCTTTTATTTTTAATTTAAATTGAATATATTTATAAATTTTAATCCATTAATTCGCTTAAAATGGCCACCATTATGGATGATGCGGTTAGATCAGCAGTGGTACCGGGATTTAACTTGTTATCCATAAGGTCGTGATCAAATGATTCCAACATGTTTAGGCCTTTATCAGTTAATATTCCCCCTTTTTCCAATATAATCTTTGCATCCTGTGAAACTTTACTAGCTACACTATTTCCATACTTCCGGCTGATCAGGGTATCGGAATAATTGGCGAGGATGGTTAAAAATGTTTGAACTGTGGCTCTGTTTATACCGTGTTCTGTTTTATGATTTAAAAATGTTGGATAACCCACCTCAAATGTCACTGGCATTTTATTAGTAAGTTCAAAGGCTAATAAATCCCATTCAGATGAAATCTTAAGAACATCGAACATACTGATATCCTGCTCTAGAATGGAGTTCTTGGATTTCTGGCTTGAAACATCTAGATCTTCTTGTTCTCCCATTCCCCCAGCATCAGCAATGTTTATAGCATCGTATAAGTTAACTGCATCCTGGGACGTGGTGGCTTTCATTATTTTATCCACGTTGGTTCGAAGATCATCCAGATCAGTACTCATACCTGCTGCAGCTGAGATGGGAGTTAGAAGCATTATAATACCGAGATTGGTATTGTTAGCAATCCATTTATCAGTTTCAAGGACAGCTTGCTTTATCAATTTTCCTAGGTGGATTTGGTTGAATTTGTCTTTTCTGCCCTGATATTTAAGTCCCCTTTTAGCAGCCTTTTTTATTTCATCTCCAATAACAATGCCACTGATTAGAAAGTCTTCAAATACCATGTCATCAAAGTCTTGGGTTCGGTGTACATTACCTGGTTTAGGATGTCCGCTTACTTCCAGTACTGATGCTATTTGGGCTGCTTTGCTTATTAGAACAGGATCCATTATTTTCCTCTAATTATTAATATTATCCTTTCCCCAGGAAATAAGGGGCGAAATGGGATATTATTAGGTCTGCACCAGCCCTTTTAATGGACAGCAATGATTCTAAGATGGAATCTTCAGTCAAGTATCCGGCTTCAATACCTGCTTTTAGCATGGAGTATTCTCCACTTACTTGGTAAGCGGCAGTTGGAATATTAAATTCGGTTTTAATGTCTTTAATTATGTCCAGGTAGGCCAGGGCGGGTTTTACCATTATTATATCTGCCCCTTCGACTATGTCCATTTCAGCTTCTCTTAAAGCTTCGATAGAATTGGCAGGGTTCATTTGGTATGTTTTTCGGTCACCAAATGACGGAGCTGAACTTACTGCATCTCTAAAGGGTGCGTAGAATGAAGAAGCATACTTGGCAGCATAAGACATGATCAGGGTATCATAAAATCCGTATTCATCCAGAATTTCTCTTATGGCCATCACCCGGCCATCCATCATATCTGAAGGTGCTACAATATCTGCACCTGCTTCGGCATGACTTAGTGCAATTTGGGATAGATAATCCAGTGTTTCATCATTTAGGATCACATCTTCTTCCACAATTCCGCAGTGGCCATGGGAAGTGTACTGGCACATACACACATCAGTTACAATCACCAGATCAGTTTCATCCCTAAAAAGGCCCACAGCTTGCTGAACTATTCCCTCTTCGTCATATGCTTGGGAACCAAATTCATCCTTTTTACTGGGCATTCCAAATAGTAAGACAGAACACAGACCCATATTTTCCAGTTTTTTTGCTTCCTCCATCGCATCGTTTAGAGAATATCTGTACTGGCCAGGCATGGTTTTTATAGCCTCTTTTTCTCCATCTTTTAGTTCTTCCTTAATGAACATGGGATATATGAAATTTTCTGCATTTAAACTTGTTTCACTTAAAATTTTTCTTATTTGAGCATTTTTTCTAAGTCTTCTCATTCTTGTGATTGGAAACTGCATTTTACCACCAAATAATTTATTCAAAGCCAATTAATAAATTTTTTTAGAAGAATAATTTTATTTAATTAGAACTTTTTTTATAAATAAGTTAATTTTTTATATTATTGCAACAAATTTTGGAGGGGATCATTTTCTCCATAAGGTTTTTTCTGATAATATCTTTTAGCATGTTCCACTATTAAAGCATGGTACTCATTGTAAACTGCCATATCTTTAGGTAGGCTGGATTCAAATAATTCCTTTAAATCCATATATTTCACATTCTCATCCACCAATCCTAAATGTGAAAATATACGTTTTGTGTAAGTATCAACCACAAATTCTGGCTGTTTATAAGCATAAAGGAGTATTGAATCTGCAGTTTCATTTCCAACCCCCTTAACCTCAAGTAACTCTTTTCTTGTGGGCGTTCTGCCATTTAATGATAAAAAAAATTTGGTAATTTCCTTTAGATAAACAGCTTTCTGATTTAAAAATCCAGCACATTTAATCAGCGATTTTAGGCTTTCTTGATCCAGTTCCATGAATCGGCCAGGTTTTATAACATTTAATTCATTCAAATTCAAAAGAGCCTTTTCAGCCTGGAGCCAGGATGTATTCTGGGTTAAAATTGAGCCCAAGATCACCTCATAAACTTCGTTGGTAGCACATGGTAGATCATAATTTCCAGGATGATAACCTTTCAAACTTCCAGATTTATCCACCTTAGAATCATGGTGATTCAGTAAGGGCCACCACCCCTGGGGTCCGTAAAGATTGAACAGTTCATGATAGATCAATCGTATCTGATTATTAGGTTTACTCATAATTAATAAATAGCAATTGAAATCTATATAAAATTATACAAAATAAATAGAAGGTAAAATTAGCAAGCTTTTAGTATAAATTTAAGAAGATTTATGATACAAATTAGGATAAGGTCAAGGGGATAGTTATTATGGATGAAAAAGGTATGAAAGAAATCGTTGATAAATATATCCGTGCTTATAATGATTTTGACGTGGAAGAAATGATTAAACACATTCATGATGATGTTGAATTTAAAAACATTGCTCAGGGCCAAGTCAACCTTAGGATTCAAGGAAAAGAAAACCTCAAAACTCAGGCTGAAAAAGCAGTAGACCTCTTCAAAAAAAGGGAAATGAAAATAATCCAACAGAAAATTGAAGGCAACCAGCTAGAAAATAAAATAGACTTCACTGGAGTACTAGCCATGGATATTCCTGATGGACCTAAAGCTGGAGAAACTATTAAAATAGAAGGTAAATCAATTTTCAAATTTGAGGATGATAAAATAATCCTTATTGAAGACATTAATTGAAAAATTGAGTCTTTTGTGTTGATATTGGTTTTAATTAACTAAAATAACTGAATATTGATTGATAAGCGGATCAGATTTACCTCAGGTTATAATTTGTTAAATAGTGATTAGAAATTTAAAGAGGATAAATTATGGTTTAACTTTAGTTTAAAATTTAGACTTTGAAGATTTAGAAAATGAATTTTTCAAAGATGAAAAGGGAAATATTATTTCCAGAGTAAATGGTACTCATTGTATTGTTAATGCAAAAAAATGATAGATATAATCCTATTTTGGGCTAAAAATGGGCATTCCATTTTATGGTCGATCAAAAATGGGTTTTTTTAAAAACGTTAAAACTGGAATGTATTTTTTTGTTATTTGTTATCTATTAATAAAAGTAAAGCTAGATATTATAGCATAATATAGTTAAATTATGTTTATAAAATAAAATTTAAATGCCCAATGGGGAATTGATCCATGTCAGGAAATACAATCGGCCAGATATTTAAGGTTACAACTTTTGGTTCAAGCCATGGCACAGCACTTGGTGCCGTGGTTGATGGATGTCCAGCAGGTCTGGAATTATCCAGCACAGATATACAGAATGAACTTGATAAAAGAAGGCCAGGTACCAGTGATATAACCACCTCCAGAGGTGAAACTGACCAAGTACAACTTTTATCTGGAGTATTCCATGGAAAAACTGATGGAACCCCAATTGCAGCTGTGGTATTTAATAAAGACGTGGATTCATCAGTTTATGAATCATTAAAGGACAAACCAAGACCGGGACACGGCGACTTTTGCTGGATCAGTAAATATGGACATTACGATTATCGTGGAGGAGGCCGTGGAAGTGGAAGAACCACAATCGGCCAGGTTATAGGGGGAGCAGTAGCAAAAAAGCTCTTAAAATCACATGACATAAAAGTAATATCCCATGTTACTCAAATTGGCGATATAAAAGCTGATAAAGTGAACATTAACCAGATAGAATTAAAAATAAAAGAAAATCCAGTAAGATGCGCTGATCCTTTTGCCGCTAGAAAAATGGAGGAATTAATTCTAAAAGTTAGAGATGAAGGAGATTCAATAGGTGGGATTGTAGAAACTGTGGTTTTAAATCCACCAGCAGGTATGGGTGAACCAGTTTTCGATAAATTAGATGGAGATCTAGCCAAGGCATTAATGTCTATTGGATCGGTTAAAGGAGTTGAAATTGGAGCAGGATTTGAAGTTTCCACCCTTACTGCCTACGGGGTGAACGATGAATACTACGTATCTAAAAATGGAATAAAAACAACAACCAACCAGGCTGGAGGAATATTAGGTGGTATATCTAATGGAATGCCTATAATGGTTAGAATGGCAGTTAAACCCACACCATCTATATCCAAGATTCAAAAAACTGTTGATCTTACTAAAATGGAAGATGTTGAAATAGAAATCAAAGGACGTCATGATCCTTGCATATGTCCTAGGGTAACCAGTGTTGCCGAGGCTTCAGTTGCTATTATATTAGCGGATCATTTAATAAGGGGAGGTTTCATACACCCCTCTAAATTAGACGTGTAAAAATAGTCATTTATCTATTAATTTACCAGAGAAGGTGTTTATATGGAATGGATTGTAAAAGCCAGTTGTAGTTTATGCAATGAAGAAGAAGAATTTGAAGTTTCTGGGAACCGTCCACCCTATTTAGTAGGTGATCTTATAGATTCCTGTGCTTGTGGGGGTAAAATGGTGGTTGATGAGATATTAGAAATATAAAAAGAGATTAACATTTATAAAGCCCTGGGCGGGAATTGAACCCGCGACCTCGGGATTACGAATCTCGCGCTCTACCGACTAAGCTACCAGGGCAAATATATATTTTTATTTTAAATAAGGTTTGTTTTTAGTTTAAAAATTTGTAATCAATTTATTTAAAAGTTTTTTCATCAAATCTGAATAATTTAAAATGCGTCTAAAGTTTGTTGTTTGGAAATGTAGGTATCTAAATCAATTTTTAATCCGTCACTTGCAGCAATAGTGTTAACACCGGTTTTTTGTTTTACTATTTCTGCTTCCCCATCAGCATTGTTCATTACCATCTTCATTCCCAGATGAGTCATAATAGCAAATTTAGGTGATACTTCATCTACCAGTTTAATGAAATCTTCGGTACACATATGGCCACGAATTCTTTCATTAGATGGTCTGATAACACTGGCAATTAATATATCTGCACCACTATGATAATCATGTAACTTTTCAAAGTATTCTGTATCTGAAGTATAGGAAATAGTTAAATCTTCAGTCTGCAGCTGGAAACCCACTCCTGTTGGATCTCCATGGACAGTTTTAGTTCCTTTAATCTTTATATTTCCCAGGTTACGGGTTTTATTAGCACCTAAAATAGTCACTTCGGGTTTGCTAAGATGATACTTAGATATACAGGGTCCCCAATGTTTAAAACCTTCAATAACACTTAAACTACCAAAAACAGCACCCTTTTTTCGGGTTACACCGCGGGTCATAGCTTCTATCATAACTTCTGAATCGCTGTAGTGGTCAGTGTGGGAGTGAGAAACCAGAATTGCGTCTGTTTTTATTGGATTTAATCCAAACTGATAAGTTCTAACCAGTGCTCCAGGACCAGGATCTATGTGGAGATTTTTATTATCAATCCCTTCTATTCTAAATCCGCCGGTCATTCGCTTCTGAGTAATGGTCGCGAAAGCGTCCGCCACCACTTCCTAAAAAAATTAACTTCATCCATTCACCTGCTTTGCATAATGTAATTATGTATTTTCCACAGTAAATTGCTCTATTCATCTGCTTTGCATAATATTACTTCACATTTTAATTGTGATTTGGTCCTTTTAATACATAGGTTTTCCTTTTCAATAACTACCAAGTCCCCCTCTTTAACCTGAGAGGGATCATTAATACCCATAGAAACCTTTTCACCAGTATGGGCCACCACATTCCAATCAATGTCCAGAGCCTCAATATCATTATTTAAAGTAATCTCAATATTATTGTCGTTAATACCACTAACTTGACCTATTTGGCCTTCAATTATAATTTTTTTTGCCATTTCGATACTACGGGCCTTCTCCAAAAGGTCATCTTTCAGTTTATTGCGCCATTTCTCCAGTAATTTAACATCCCTCACAATAGTCTCTCTAAGAAGCTTCTGAGCTTCATTATTGTTTATATTCCTGGATTTAACAAAAAAATCGTAGTCTTTACTAATACTAGGAGTTAAAAGGGCAATCTCTTCCATAATAACTTTAAATAACTCTCCAATATCTTTCAGATTGGTTTTGGGTTTCCAGTTTTCACGGATGATGTCGTTGGCAATTTTTTTAGTCATTTTATTTCCAAAGACAATGATAGAACTTTCACCCTTCTGAATTTTATCAATCTTTGATCCTAAAAGCTCCACTATATCATAGCCGTTGGTGGTGGCATAAATCCGTTTTCGTCGGGTTTCGAAGGTTGTTTTGAATCTTACTTCTCCAACAACCACATCTCCTAAACTTCTAACCTTTTTAGCATCATCCACTACTTTAATTGTAACATCAAGGCTTTTGGATCTTTCTAAGAGTTCTTCGTCATTTTTAATCTTCCCCGAATATAGTTCTTCTTCCAGTTTTTGGATTAATTCTTTATCTCCAAAAAAAGCTATTCTCCGTTTGTCACCAATCATCACACATCCGTGGCTGCCAATGTAAGTCATTATAAGGCTCATCCCTATCACCATGAAATTTTATCATAAATCATAAATTCATTTTTTTGACTTTTTATCATAAATCATTTGAAATAATGTATTATATCAATTTTCCATTTTTATTTTAATATTATTTTTAGAGTTATTTTTTTTACTATCCTCATTTTAACTTTTGAATTTATGTATAATAATAAATTTTATATTATTTACCAATGATAAATAAATGCATAACTCTATCAAATTAAGCCAATAACCGATACAATGTCTCTATTTTTTTTAAAAAATTATTCCATAAATCTTTTATTTAACCTATAAATTGTCTTAAATCAGTTCTTAATAATTATTTATCTGGCAGGAGCACAAAAATGTCCCCAAAATCTGAAAAAGAAGCAGAATATACCAATAAATTGATTAAAGAAAAAAGTCCTTATCTATTACAGCATGCACACAACCCGGTGGACTGGTATCCTTGGAGTGAAGAGGCATTCCAAAAAGCCAAAGATGAAAATAAACCTATATTCCTTTCGATAGGATATTCTACCTGTCACTGGTGTCATGTCATGGCTCATGAATCATTCGAAGACCCTGATGTGGCTCAATTAATGAATGAAACTTTTATATCTATTAAAGTAGATAGGGAGGAGAGACCAGATATTGACAGTGTGTACATGACGGTCTGTCAGGTAATTACCGGAACCGGAGGATGGCCCCTTTCTATTATTATGACTCCAGATAAAAAACCCTTTTTTGCTGGGACATACATTCCCAAGGATACCATATACGGTCGCACCGGTCTTAAAGATATAACCCTAAACATAAAGGAATTATGGTCCAAAAATCCAGAAGAAGCCCTGAAATCTGCCGATAAAATTGTTGATGTTGTAGAGGAAATATCGCTAACATCTCCTGGAGATCAACTGGATGAATCAATACTTAAAAAGGCATATTCAATGTTTCAGGAAAGTTATGATGAAAATTACGGCGGATTTGGGATGATCCAGAAGTTTCCATCACCTCACAACCTAATGTTCCTTTTAAGGTACCATATGAGGTATGATGATCAAAAAGCACTGGAAATGGTGGAAAAAACCTTAAGTTCCATGAAAAATGGGGGAATAAATGATCATATTGGACACGGTTTTCATAGATATTCTGTGGATCCTCAGTGGCTGGTTCCACATTTTGAAAAAATGTTATATGACCAAGCCATGATTGCCATAGCATATATTGAGGCTTTCCAAATAACCCGAAATCCTCTGTACAAAAAAACGGCCCAAGAAATTTTTACATATGTTTTGAGGGATATGCAATCCAATGAAGGAGGTTTCTACTCAGCAGAGGATGCAGATAGTGAGGGAGTAGAGGGAAAATTTTACGTGTGGACAAAAAATGAATTTATAGATGTATTGGGTGAAGATGCTGAGTTGATGTCCCGTATCTTTAATGTGAGAGGAGAGGGGAATTTCAAGGAGGAGTCAACTCTTAAAAAGACAGGTACCAACATTTTGCACCTGAAAATGTCTCTATCAAAAATTGCAGAAAAAATGAATATTTCTCAAGAAGAATTAGAGAAAAAAATAGAAAAAACACGCCAAAAACTTTTCAAGACACGGGAAAGCAGAATACACCCGCACAAAGATGATAAAATACTACTTGACTGGAACGGCTTAATGATAGCTGCTCTTTCAAAAGGTGCCCAAGTCTTCAAAGCAGATGAGTACCGGGAAGCTGCAATTTCTGCTGCAGATTTCATCTTGGAGAACATGTTAAAGGACGGTAGATTAATACACAGCTACCGTGACGGTGAAGCAACAGGAATGGGAAATTTGGATGATTACTCCTTTTTTATATGGGGCTTGTTGGAATTGTTTGAAACCACATTTAAACCAAAATATTTAAAGATGGCACTGGAGTTAAATGAAATCCTCCTTAAACAGTTCTGGGATTCAGAAACTGGAGGATTCTATTTTACCAGTGCTGATGCTGAAGAGATACTTGTTCGAAAAAAAGAAAGTTATGACAGTGCAATACCTGCTGGAAACTCAGTTCAAATGCTTAATTTACTGAAATTGGCAGTTATAACCGAAAATCTGGAATATGTGGATAAGGCAGTATCCACTGAAAAAACATTCTCCGAAAAGGTTAAAAGATCACCAAGTGCCTACACACAGCTTTTAATGGCATTAGATTTTAAATTAGGACCATCATATGAAATAGTGATAGCTGGAAATCCTAAATTCAAAGATACAACAGATATGCTGGAAATTATTTATAACAACTTCCTCCCTAATAAAGTTCTTATCCTCAATGAAGAAGGAAAACTTTCAAATGATCTAAAACAGATATCTGAAACATTAAACTTTAAAAAACCACTAAATGGTAAAGCCACGGTATATATATGTACTGAAGGAGCATGTAAAAAACCAACCATAAATATTGATGAGATGAAAGATTTATTAAACGTAAAATAATCACATGATTCATTATTAGCTAATTTTTATGGGGGGAAAAATTTTGAAAAAGGGCCATGAATTAAGACATGCTGATAAAGAAGATAATTCCCGTGATGAAAAATTTCATAATCATGATTCTAAAATGGATAATAATAGTCATGAAGACCATGGTAACTCCAATCATCATCGTGGAATGCTTGCCGATTTTAAAAAACGTTTTATAGTATCCTTAATATTAACCGTCCCTGTGATTTTTATATCACCAATGTTACAGGAACTATTGGGAATAAGGGAGCTTATTGGGTTTAATGGGGATATATACATCCTATTTATACTCTCTTCAATTATCTTCTTTTACGGGGGTTATCCATTTTTTAAAGGATTTGTAAGGGAAATTAGAGATAAAAATCCGGGAATGATGACCCTTATTGCAGTGGCCATTACCACAGCATATTTATACAGTAGTGCAGTAATTTTTGGATTGTCTGGTTCAATTTTTTTTCTGGAACTGGTAACCTTAATTGACATCATGCTTTTAGGCCATTGGATAGAGATGAGGTCTGTAATAGGAGCTTCCAGAGCATTAGAGGAATTAATTAAGTTAATTCCCTCAAAAGCTCATAAAATAGTGGCTCCTGGCGAGGTTAAGGATGTAAATATAGAAGAATTAAAGGTACAAGATAAAATATTGGTAAGACCCGGAGAGAAAATACCCGCTGATGGAGAGATAGTTAAAGGTGAAAGTTCTGTAGATGAATCCTTACTAACCGGAGAATCACAACCAATTTATAAAAAAGGGGGAGATATGGTAATTGGAGGATCCATTAATGGTGAAGGATCACTAAACGTTACTATTAAAAAAACTGGTAAAGATTCTTTCATATCTCAGGTTATCGAACTGGTAAACGAAGCAAAAGAAAGTAAATCAAAAACCCAGGATTTGGCCAATCGGGCTGCAATGTGGTTAACATTTATTGCACTTGCCGGGGGAGGAATAACTTTATTTGTGTGGTTAGCTTTTATGAGCGAAGGTTTCGCATTTTCTCTTGAGAGAACAGTAACAGTGATGGTTACAACTTGTCCGCATGCTCTGGGTCTTGCAGTTCCTCTGGTAGTAGCAGTATCCACAGCCCTTTCAGCCAAGGAGGGGTTGCTCATTAGAAGTCGTACCTCTTTTGAACAGGCCAGAAAAATTCACGCGGTCATTTTTGATAAAACTGGAACACTAACTGAAGGTAAATTTGGTGTAACAGACGTAATATCTTTTCAGGATAATATAAACGATGAAAAACTCCTAAATTTTGCTGCTGCTGTGGAAAACCGCAGTGAACATCCTATTGCAGAGGGTATTATGTCCAAAGCAAAGGAAGTACTTGATGTTGATGATTTTAATTCGATACCAGGTAAAGGTGCTGAAGGTATTGTACAGGGTCAAGAAGTTAAAGTGGTAAGTCCTGGTTACCTACAAGAGAACAATCTGGAAATTAATGAAGAAAAATATTATAAATTATCAAAGCAGGGAAAAACTGTTGTTTTTGTTTTAATAGATGGTGAAGTTAAAGGTTGTATTGCCCTGGCAGATATTGTTAGATCTGAATCTAAAAAGGCAATATCTGAACTTAAACAAAAAGATATCCAATGTATTATGTTAACTGGTGATAATAAACAAGTGGCTCGTTGGGTAGCCGATGAACTGGACTTAGATGAATATTTTGCCGAAGTTTTGCCACGAGAAAAGGCACTTAAAGTTAAAAAAGTTCAAGAAAGAGGGTTGGTTGTGGCCATGACTGGTGATGGTGTAAATGATGCTCCGGCACTGGCTCAGGCAGATGTAGGCATAGCTATTGGTGCAGGCACTGATGTGGCCATGGAAACCGCAGACATAGTGCTGGTTAAGAGCAATCCTCAAGATGTGGTTAAGATAATAACACTAGCCCAGGCTACTTACCGTAAAATGGTTCAAAATATTTTATGGGCTACCGGATATAACGCTTTTGCTATACCCTTAGCAGCAGGTGTTTTGTTCAGTTATGGGATATTACTAAGTCCTGCTATGGGTGCGGCCCTAATGTCTCTTAGTACTGTGATTGTAGCCGTAAATGCCCAATTTTTAAGGATAAAATAATAAATTATTTCCATTATAAAATTAGTAAAATCAGGATACACATTTTATTTTAAGCTATTAGATGAGTTTATTTTAATTATTAATCATTATTTATTATTTATAATAATAAAAGCAGATTTACAATTTTTATATAAAAATTTATAAAGTGGAAATAACTTATATTTATTTGTGAGTGAATATTTTAAATTGTAAAAAGAAGGTGAAATTATGGAAAAAACCATAAAAAACTTAACAAAAGCCTTTATTGGCGAAAGTCAGGCAAGAAACAGGTACACCATATATTCTAAGATTGCAAAGAAAGAAGGATATGAACAGTTGTCGGAAATTTTTCTGGTGACTGCAGATAATGAGCGAGAACATGCTAAATGGCTTTTCAGATTAATTAATCAATTAAAAGACAAGATGGATCAGGATTTAGACGAAATTGTGGTGGAAGCTGAAGCCCCTACCATATTGGGAGACACTGCGGAAAACCTAAAATCAGCAATTGCTGGTGAACATTATGAAAACTCTGAAATGTACCCTGAATTTGCAGACGTTGCAGAAGAAGAAGGACTAACCGATATAGCAGAACGGCTAAGATCTATTGCCCATGCTGAAGAACACCACGAACAAAGATACATCGAACTTTTAAAAGAAGTAGAAGCTGGAACAATGTTCAAAAAGGAAAAACCAGTTACTTGGTGTTGCAGAAAATGTGGATACACTCATGTTGGTGAGGAACCACCAGAAAAATGTCCATCCTGTGATCACCCAACTAAATACTTCGAAATAATTAACGAAGAATTTTAAATAAAGCTAAATTGGGATCACATAAATTAAGCCATTTTAAAAACATGGACCGTGACTAAAAATGACTGAGCTAAATCAGGTCTATAGATGCCAAGTTTGTGAAAATATAGTGGAAGTAGTTCATCCGGGTATTGGGGAACTGGTCTGCTGTGGACAGCCTATGGAATTATTAGAGGAGCGAAATAAAGATACTGGAGCTGAAAAACACGTTCCGGTAATGGAAAAAACAGAGTCTGGTGTGAAGGTTAAAATTGGATCAATTCCTCATCCTATGGAAGAGGATCATTACATTGAATGGATAGAAATTATGGTTGATGGAGCCATCTACAAAAAGTTCCTAAAACCTGGTGATGGACCAGAAGCAGTATTTGAAATAGATTCTCCTATAGAATCTATAACTGCCAGAGATTACTGCAATATTCATGGTTTGTGGATATCCAGTTAAATAACCACTATTTTCTTTTTCTTTTTTATATTTATCTGAAAAAATAGTTTAAACTTTTCTGAACTTTTTTATGCGGTGTTAAAAGTTTTTTCGTTAATTATTTGCTAATTTTATAGTAATTAGATAAAACTTCTTAACTTAGATATATAAGATAATATAATAGATTAGCTATAAATTTAAATTTATAATTAATAACATATTAAAATTGGAGTTATAGAAGAGTATTGCTGTAATAACACATCAAAAGTGGGAATATGAAAAATAAGTATTTAATATTGACTTTGATTTTGATAATCTTACCCATATCGGGTTGTATTCAATCAGACACTAATAAAATTAATGAACTGGCACCTACTATTAATAATCACATTAAACAGGGTGATAAATCTTTCAATGATGCAGCTTGGAATGCCAACAACTTCAATTTTGATAAAGCTCTACAAAATTGTGAAAATGCAACTGGTGAGTTTAATTTGGCCAAATCTGCTGCGCAGGATGCTAATGATTTTGCTAAAGATACTGGAGATAATGTTTATATTGAATATTTTGGACTGGTTATCAATGAGATTGATGCAAAACTAAGTGCCACATCTGAGCTTAACATGGCTATTCAGTTTTTTGCAACAGGAGACAATGAAACAGCCAATACACATGTATCATCTGCCAATCAATTCATGGAAAAGGCAGTAGAATACATGAATCAGAAGGAAGAGATAGTAAAACAGAATCCCTCTAAGTTTGTTTAAGGGATATATTATACTACTTTGAATTTGTTTGATATTAATTAATAAAGAATCTTTCTAAATTCTTAAAGTAAATCGAGACATAATTCCGTTTAATTTGTTTTAAATGAATATTATAACAGAATCAATTAAATTTACTAATTAAATAAAATAATGGAGATAATTATGAAAAAACAATGTATAGAGTGTAAAGGTAAGGGTTACAAAGTTACCAGTTACAAGATATGTGAAACATGCCATGGAACAGGAGTAAAAGCAGAAGTGGACATGAAAAAGCATTTCAAAGGAGTATCAAACAATGCAATGAAGCGGTTTGAACTTGATGAGGAGCAGGAAGTTCCCTGCAGTATGTGTAAAGGTAAGGGAGAAATAGAAGTAACTGAAACCTGCCCTGACTGTGAAGGTAAAGGCGAGTTTAATGTTTGTAAAAAATGTGGAAAGGAAATCGAATATCCTAAAGATTACTGTGAAAACTGTCAAGAAAAAGATAAAGTCTATGTTTTACATTCAAGCTGCACCATGGATGATCTAGAAATTGGGGCTAATTACAAGGGAAAGATTACCCGGGTGGAAAACTATGGAGTCTTTGTTAGTTTAAGTAAGAAGCTTTATGGACTTCTTAGAATTAGTAAACCTGACTATAATGTTGGCGATGAAATATTAGTCAAAATAATAGAAATAAAAAGAAATCGTGGAGAAGTGGATCTGGCTTTATCAGGGATTAAGGGCAGTTATGAATTAATTAAACTTAAAAGAAATATAGCTAGAACTAAAATTGGAGATATAACCACCAAATCCATGGGAAATGTGGTGCGAATTGTAGGTGAAGTAATCCAGATACAGCAGACCTCAGGACCAACCATTTTCACCATATCTGATGAAACCAGTACAACCTGGGTGGCGGCCTTTGACGAGCCGGGAGTAAGAGTATATCCTCATATAGATGTTGGTAACATTGTAGAAGCCATTGGGGAAGTATCTTTGCATGGTGGGAAGATTCAGATTGAATCAGAGTCAATTGAAAGATTAAGAGGAAAGGAAGCCAGTGAATCTAGGAAACTAATAGATGATGCTATAGATGAAAGAGCTGAACCAGAAAAAACTGATCTTTTAATTGAAAGTGAAACTCTTCTTAAACTAAGAGAAAGGATGAAATTAGCTGCTAAAGCTATTAGAAGAGCAGTTTTTGATGGAAGATCCATACTGGTAAGACATCATGCTGATGCCGACGGCATCTGTGCAGGGGTAGCCATTGAAAAAGCAGTTATCCCCCTCTTAAAAGAGATGAATCCAGACAGTGATGCAGAATGGCACTACTTTAAGAGAGCGCCCAGTAAAGCACCGTTCTATGAAATAGAGGATGTGGTAAAGGATCTATCCTTTGCCTTAGAAGATCTGGAAAGACACGGCCAAAAACTTCCATTGATTGTACTGTTGGATAATGGTTCCACTGAAGAAGATTTGTTAGCATTGATGAAGGTTAAAATATACGATATTGAAGTGGTAGTTGTGGATCATCACTATCCTGGCCAGGTTAATGATGGAAAGGTAGCTGTAGATGAATACGTGGATGTGCATGTTAATCCTTACCTTGAGGGTGGAGATTCACAGATAACTGCAGGGGCTCTAGCTGTGGAGATAGCAAAGATGATAAATCCTCAAGTTAGAGATAAACTTACCCACCTGCCAGGTATAGCGGCAGTAGGTGATCACGCACGATCTGATGAAGCCCAAAAATATATAGAGATGGCTTCATCTAAAGGTTATGATCTGAAAGATCTGGAAAGGATAGCTACAACTGTTGATTTTGAGGCGTTTTATCTCAGGTTCATGAATGGAAGAGGTATTATAGATACCATTCTTGGTTTGGCTAATCGAGAAAAACATGTGAAACTGGTGGATGCACTGTATAAAGAGTCTCAGAAACGTGTTGATTCTCAGCTTCGTGCAGCCCTCCCTAATTTAAAAACTCAAGAATTGCCCAATGGCATTGTATTCAATGTTCTGGATGTGGAAAAGTATGCCCATAAATTCACCTTTCCTGCCCCTGGAAAAACCTGTGGATATGTCCATGACAGCATGGTTCAAAAGTACGGAGAAGACCGGCCTATAATAACCCTATCTTATGGACCGGATTTTAGTGTAATAAGAGCAACTGATGCAGTAAATGAAACATTTGGTTTTAATTTAAATAACATTGTCTTAAAACTTGCAGAGGAGATACCAGAAGCAGGTATTGATGGGGGTGGACATGAATGTGCGGGATCGTTGAAATTTGTGGAGGGTCTTTCAAAAAAGGTTTTAGGTTCTTTTGCATCTGAAGTGGCTGCTTTAAAATAGTATCAGTTATTCTGCACTGGAAAATAAGCAGTTTCAATTTTTTTTATTTATCTATTTATCTTATAAAATTCATAATAGTAAATATGAATTAATGGGGGTGATTTGTTGGATAGATTTGAAGCTGAAGTACTTAAAATCATGGATATGTCTGAAGAAGATAAAAAACGTGCTATCAATTCATTAAAACAACAGTGTATCTGTTCTAAATGTCCAACATACAACGATTGTGCAGAAAATGCTGCAGAAGGTTTATACTGTGTTATTGGAACAAGTGAAGGATGTATAATTGACGATTTAGGATGTTTATGTCCAGAATGTCCATTAGCACAGGCTCTTGGGGTCGGAACTATATTCAATACTTATTGTATTAAAGGTAGTGAGATGGAAGAGAGAAAAAGATTACATGAATTAGATGTTGTAACTGGTGGAGAATAGTCCATTAAAAATTATGGAGGATATAACTTCACTGTATTCTAATTTGGTTTTTTAAAGTTGAATTCAGATTTTTATTTACATATTTTTAGTATTGGTTAAGTGAATTTTCCTTTAAAGTCTTCTCGACTTTTTTGATTGATTAAAGGTTTGATTGCTTCCATCATGTTGCTCATTATAAACAATAGGTCTTGATCTTTTTCTTTCATTTCCTCAATCATCACCTTTTCCACACCTTTGCGCGCGTTAATATCTATCATCACGGATACTGATCCTAAATATTTTCTTTTAATATTTAATAAAGGATTTGTGGATATAAGCATCCATTGGGTCGAACCATTTTTATTTAAAAATTTAACTTCGTATATATTGTCTAATCCTTCTTTGCGATTTCTTAAATGTTTTATAAATTTGTCCTGTCCTTCTGGATCAATGAAATCAAAAATATTTTTACCTATCATTTCTTTAACAGTGTAACCTAACATTTCGGCCATCCGAGGATTTACATAGCTTACTTTATATGTTGAATCTGTTAAAAATACTCCTGAACGACTTTTCTCAACTATGCTCCTGTATTTCTCTTCACTTTTCCTTAATTCATTTTCAATTTCTTTTCGTTCAGATATATCCCTTATTATAGCAATAAATCCCTTATCTCTAGCATGAATTATTTTATTAATTGTAGATTCTACGCAGATCTTTTCACCATTGTGTTTAATGTGCACATTTTCTCCCTGCCAGTATCCTCTTTTTCTAAGATGAATATCGGAAGATTTCTCATCCTCGAGACTTAACCATTTAATTTTAAAGACATCATCACGATATTTTCCAATCGCATCATCCGATTTAATATGATATAACTGTTCGGCACCCTTGTTCCAGTATTTTATCCGGTTTTCATCATCAGTTACAATAATAGCATCCCTTACTTGTTCTAATAAATGTGCTTGAAATTCAACTTCTTTAGTACGCTTTTTGACAATCTTTTCGAGATTTTTCTGGTATTTTTTTAGTTTTCTTTCTGCGTTTTTCCTATGGCTAATATCTCGGGCAATAGTTGATGTGCCTATTAGTTCTCCTGAACTATTAAAAACAGGTGAACAACTTATGGAAACATCTATTTTGCTGCCATCTTTTCTAAAACGTGCTGTTTCAAAATTATGAAGCCTTTTACCTTCTTTGAGCATTTGAATTAAATCTTTAGCTTTTCCATTAATATCAGGATATCTTAATATTTCGACGTGTTTACCTATGATTTCTTCTGCCGAATATCCAAAAATTCGTTCAGCCCCTTTATTCCAGCTTGTTATTTTTCCATCAAGAGATTTACCTATTATTGCATCATCAGAGTATTTTACAATATTTGCCAGTTGTTTTATTTTTTCATTAGATCGTATTTTTTCACTTATATCTCTTGCAGCTACAAATATTCCGATTATTTTTCCGGATTTATCTTTAAGGACAGTTGCATTGGATAAAACTGGTGTTATGTGTCCATTTCGATGTTTTATTTCCAATGAATAATTTTTTAATTTTTCTTTTTTCAGAGCTTGCCAGAAACCTTCCTGGGCTTTTTTAGGATCAGTAAAATATTTAGAAAAATTAGTCCCTTTTAGTTCATCTCGGGAAAAACCAGTAGCTTTTTCAGTGGCATGATTTGCATCGGTAATAGTCTCATCTGTTGCAATAGTAAACAGTGGATCTAAGCTTGTTTCGATTAGACAACGATTATAACGAGCAGATAACCTATATTTTTCTTCAACTTCTTTTAGTTTGGTAAGATCCAAAATTGCATTTTTAAATTCTAATTTTTCATTGCTAAAAAGGGGTATAGTTTTTAATTGAACATTTAGTTTATTTCTATCTTTTTTAATGAGTTCTAATTCGCATATTTGGGCTGATTTGCTTTTTATGACTTCTTTTAAGTGTTCATGAAATTTTTCCGAGAAAATAGAATCTAAATATTCTGTGAATTTTTTTCCAAGTAAATTAATTTTCTTCTCACCTAACAGATCAGAAAAGGCAAAATTAACTTCAATTATTATTTCATTCATATCTAAAGTAAAATGACCTGATGGAGCAAATTCATAAAGATTTTGATATCTACTAACTGAACTTTTTAATTCTGGGGATATTTTCAACACTTCTTCATTCTGCTGCTTTATTTTGGTTTGATGATTCTGAAAATCGTTAAATAGTTGATCTAAATCTTGTGGATTTGGGGGTAGATCTTTTATGAATATTTTTGAAATATTTGCGGAATTTTTAACTATTTTTTCCTCTTTCTTATCCCCTCTCATCCCATTTGTCATATAGCTCCCCCAAAAATAAAGAGTCTTAAACTATGAAATTAATTAATCTGGTTAAGAAATTTTCAACTATTATTACATTATTAATACTTGTCTATGTAAAAATTTTATGATCAAAACATTTATATGTTATGAAGTAAGAAGGTGTAATTAGATGTATTTAGTTGAAATAGAGTTAAACATCACATTCATGGATATACTTATGGAGAGTATGCTATGAAAGAAGAAAATGAAAACCATTTTTCTAATTCTATAGATTTGAAGGATGAAAACGGTAAAATATTCGGCGCTGTAGGCGTGGTTCCTTCAAAAGAACTAGGAAAAAGAGATTTGATATTGATGGATGAAGAAAAGGGCACTCAGTCTGCAAGAAGTATCACGGAATTAATTAACATGTTATCTAAAAAGAAGGTGTCCTTTGCTGAAAAAAGAAGGGTGCTTGATTTTTTAGCAGAAAAATTAAGGGCTTTAGAAAAAGACCTAGCATCAAAGTCATTTCTTCATTCAAAAGATGATAAAAAATAAATATCGATTTACCAAATTCTTTTCCTTAATTACTCAATAATAATTATCAAGGTCGTTACCGCCTCCAACCAAACGACCCCGATAATATTCCTGAGGTCTTATGACTTCAGGAACTTCTTTTTATAAAAACTTTTTTTAAAAACAATTTTTAGGGTTTTTTATTTTTAAGAATAATCTTAATAATAATGTTTAGTAATACTTTTTTTGAGAAAATTTGTAAAAATTACATAATTAAAATAAATGCTATTTTAATCAACTTGTTTTTTCATATCTCTGTAAAAATCGCAGTAATCTCTGATGGGACATTCTTCATGTTTGGGACTGATGGGCCTGCAAATATCTTGGCCAAACTGTACTAACAAATCATTAAGGTCAATCCAAAGATCTTGAGGAACAATTTTTTCCAGTTCAAACTCAGTTTCCTCGGGGTTTTTTGTATCCACTAGTCCAAGACGGTTGGATATTCGGTGAACATGCACATCCACAGGTATTGCCGCTTCCTTAAATCCATATACCAGTACACAGTTGGCAGTTTTTCTACCAACACCAGGAAGTTTTAACAATTCATTTATCTTCTCTGGTACTTTTCCATCATATTCATCCAGCAGCATCTGGGAGACATCTTTTATTCTTTGAGATTTAACCCGGTAGAAACCCGCCTTTTTAATTAATGGTTGGAGATCTTCAACATCAGCCTGGGCAATTTCTTGTATAGTATGATATTTAGAGAAAAGTTTGGCGGACGCAGCATCAGTGTTATCATCACGGGTTCTCTGGGATAATATGGTGCGAATAAGGACCCTATAAGGGTCACCATCCTCAAAAACTCTTAAATCATATTTGTTCAAGAGAATTTCCATAATCTCTTCGATATTTTTAGATATTGTGGTTGCCTCCCTAAGAACAGTTTATAAAAACAATAAATGTTGCATAAAATCTATTTAATTATTTAATCTAAAAGTTCCAGAAGTAACTCAAATCCTTTATGGATTCCCTCACCGTCAGTGGCAATGGTAGGTATAATAGGAACATCAGTCTTATCTCCAATATCAATTTCAACAGGATTAATATCCTGTTTATTTGCGAATATAACATAAGGTATATTGTTTCTTTCTAATTTATCCATTATTTCGTGGTCTGTATCTGTTACTCCTACAGAACTGTCAATTACCAAGATTGCACCATTTAAACCTCTTGCCAGAATTTGGCGCATGAATTTGAACCTTTTCTGTCCAGGAGTGGCAAATATATGGATTTTAGATCCATCAATCAGGATATTCCCATAGTCCAAAGCCACGGTGGTACCGTTATGTTCTATTTTAGTAACTTTTTCTCTGTTCACCAGATTTTCAATAGTTGTAGTTTTTCCCGAGTTATATGATCCTAAAATCACAATTTTAGTCTCTCTATTCCTTTTTTTCATGTTTACATCCTACATCCTAATTTTTTCATGAATTGGGGGAAATTAGGAAATGATACTTCGTAGCAAGAGGAGTTATTTATTTTTAAGTTACCTACTTTAAGTCCCACAATGGTCAGGGCCATTACCAGCCGGTGATCCTTATGTGAATCAACCACACCTCCCTGTGCACCACCCTCAATGGTTAGTCCATCTTTTTTTTCACAAACTGATACGCCTAATTTGGAAAGTTCTAATGCACTAGTGTGAATACGGTCAGTTTCCTTGTAACGGGCATGTTCTGCTCCAAATATTCTGGTTTTTCCCTGGGCCACTGCTCCCAGAGCCGCCATAGTAGGCAGCAGATCTGGAGCATTACTCAGATCAACATCTATACCTGTTAACTCTCCATTTCCTGTAATGGTGATTTCATCGTTTTTAATCTTAAGTTCTGCACCCATTTCTTGAACAATATCCAATATAATTTTATCTCCCTGTTTGGAATCTTTGAAAAGATTTTGAATTGTCACTTCTGATTCAAGTGCAGCTGCTGCGGCAACCAGGTATGACGCAGAGGAATAATCTCCTTCAACAACATAATCTAGGCCTTTATAAATCTGTTTATCAATGTGAAATATGTTTTCTTCAACATCAAACTCCACCTTTGCCCCAAATTTTTCCATAACATCCAGAGTCATGTCCACATAGGGTCTGGATATGAAATTTCCCTTAACCTCAACACTGACTGGTTCATTAGCATAGGGCGAGGCAATAAGCAAAGATGATAGAAATTGAGAGCTTATATCTCCTTTTATACTAGTTTTCCCTCCCTTAAAACCACTATTTATAATTATGGGAGGCATACCATTATTTCTGGTTGAATAAGCATTAACCTCAAGTTTTCGGAGTGAATCTAATAAATTCTGCATGGGTCTTTTGCGCAGAGAGTTATCACCAGTTAAAACTGTTGTACCTGGTGAGAGAGCAGAAACACTGGTCATGATACGCAGTGTAGTACCCGAATTTTTAACATCTACCACATCTGCAGGGGTTTCAATAACACCACCAGTACCAGTAACTTGGCAGTGGGCATCAAATGTTTCAATTATGGTTCCAAAAGATCGGCAGGCATCAATAGATGCATTTGTGTCCTCAGAATATAAGGGATTTCTAAGGGTTGATTTACCTTCAGCTAGACTAGATATAATCACCGCCCGGTGGGTGTAACTTTTAGACGGAGGGGCCTTTACTACGCCCTGAATTTTATCTGTTTTTTGGATATTTAATTCCATTAAACCACTATCTCCAATACAACATTTAAATCCTCTATTTGTTGTATTTCCACTTTTTCTCCAGTTTTCCCCACAACTTCTTTTTTTGTGGTGATGTGATTAGGAGTAATTTTACAATCGCCAATATTGATGAATCCTTTTTGTTCTAGTTGGGTTGCGATTTCCTGAGGAGGGGTTGACTGTAAATATTGTACAATTTTAGGAGCTTCTTTTTTAAATTCTGGTCCGATTTTTGCCATTTGTGGTGAGACTTCCACCACTATTTCCTGAACATCAGGGTTACCCATTTCCACATTCAACTGGGAAATGCGCATGGTACCCTTAATATCATCTACTAATATCTGAATTTTTTCATATAATTCATTATTAGTAGTGTATATATTAACTGCTTTTATATTAGCATTCAATGGCATTTTTGAGGTAGATTTAAATCTTCTTATCTCCCCAATAATGTGAACACCAGTGTTTCCAACATCTTCAGCTTCCTTGTTAATTAATTCTGGATCAAATTTTGGCCAAGAAGTGGAATGAATACTTAAAATATCTTCATCAGTATTCACATGTTGATAAACTTCATCAACAAAATGAGGAGTTATAGGTGCTAAAAGCTTTAAAGTAGTCAGAATCACTGTTTTAAGGGTATACTGGGCGGCAATCTTTGAATTTAACATATCTGGCGAGTCAGTGTACAATCGATATTTAACTGATTCAATATATTCATCACAGAAATCATGCCAGATAAATTGCTGAATATGGGATACTGCATCAGCAAATTGATATAAATCAAGGGAACTTGTTACAATCTCATTAATGTGGTTCAACTTGGACAATATCCACTTATCCAATGGTTTTAATGTTTTTATAATAGTATCTGATGATCCTTCTACTTGAAATTCAGATATATGGATGTTAATAAATCTAAAAGCATTCCAGAATTTTCTTAAGAATTTATATCCATATTTAACGTCTTTCCATTCAAAGGGAACATCAGATCCAGGGACACTGTTAGAGGCCCATAAACGTAGGGCATCGGCACCATAATCTTCGATAACATCTTCAGGTGTTATAACATTTCCCCGTGATTTACTCATTTTATGGCCGTCATCGCCAAAGACCATACCATTTACAACCACTTCATTAAATGGGGCAATGCCAGTTAATGCTTTACATCTGAGTATGGTGTAGAAAGCCCAGGTACGTATTATATCATGACCCTGTTGTCTTATATTAGAGGGGAATAGATTATTATATCCATTATAAGGCCATCCTGCTATAACCAGAGGACTTATGGAGCTATCCATCCATGTATCTAAAACGTCAACCTCTCCCATAAATTCTTTATTTCCACATTCACATTCACCTTTAAATGTGTCACGGGCGGGATCTACTGGAAGGTCCTTTGTGGATGGTAAATGTACCTTTCCACATTTGCTGCAGTACCATACTGGTATGGGGGTTGCAAATATTCTTTGACGGGATATGCACCAATCCCAATCCATAGAACCAGTCCAGTTTAACAAACGGGTTTTCATATGTTCTGGAACCCAGTTCATGTTCTCTGCAGCCCCTACAACATCATCTATCATCTCTTTTACTGCAACAAACCACTGTTTCTTAACCAAAATTTCTATGGGTGTTTTGCATCTCCAGCACTGACCTACATTTTGATCTACCTTTTCTTTTTTAATCAGAATTCCCTCATTTTCAAGATCTTCAATAGTTCTCTCCTTGCACACTGATAAAGGAAGACCTTCATATCTGCCGGCTGCCTTGGTCATAGTACCTTTCTCGTCAATGGCTTCAATAATATCCAAATTATAACGGTTAACCCATGAAACATCAGTTTTATCCCCAAAAGTACATATCATAACTGCACCAGTACCAAATTCTGGGTCAACTTCCTTATCTTTTATAATCTTTACTTTACGGCCGAAAATAGGAACTTCTACCTCTTTACCAGCCAGGTCATGGTACCTTTCATCTTCAGGATGAACCACAACTGCAACACAGGCAGATAATAGTTCAGGTCGGGTGGTGGCAATCATAACTCCCTTTTTACCATCTTCTGCTGGAAACTCCAGATAGTTGAGGTAAGTCTCATTTTCGGAGTATTCTACTTCAGCAAAGGCAATTGCAGTTTCACAGCGGGGACACCAGTTTACCGGGTGAATTCCTTGATAGATCATTCCTTGATCATATAATTTTAGAAACGATAGTTGGGTTTTTTGCATGTACTCATCAGTCATGGTCACATATTCCCGGGACCAGTCCTGGGAGAATCCCAGCTGTTGCATCTGGGATTTCATCATTTTAATATTATCACGGGTAAGATCAATACACATTTTCCGGAATTCTTCCCGAGGAACATCACTTTTCTTAATGTGATGTGTTTCTTCCACTTTGACCTCAGTTGGAAGTCCGTGACAGTCCCAACCCTGGGGAAACAGTACGTCGAACCCTTTCATCCGATTGAATCGTGCAATAATGTCCATGTAAAGCCAGTTTAAAACGTGCCCCATGTGTATGGATCCAGTGGGATATGGTGGTGGTGTGTCAATAATGTAGTTGGGACGGTTTTCATCACCTATAAATTTATGAATATCGTTTTTTTGCCATATTTCTTGCCATGATGTCTCTTTTTTGTGATCATAGTCCTTAGGAATATTGTCTTTGCTCATCTTACTTCTCCTTTCTTGATTATATTGTTTGGGCACAAGTTAAAATAATATATAGGTTTTGTTTAAATACTATGATATATTAAGTGTCATAAAATTAACAGATAAATATTGCGTATATGAATTGTCTATTTGGTGAGTAAATGGAACTTTTATGGTTTTATGTTGCAGTGGTTCTAGCTATAAGTGATGAAATTCACAGTTTCCTGTTTTGGAACGTCTTTGTTGATTTTTATATCTTATTTGCTGGAATAATAAAAGAAACTGTGGCATCTAACATTAAATTATGGCTAGTACACGAGATATTGGAGTCAATTTTCCATTTTATTGTTTTATCCTTGGTGTTTTTCTCTGTGGAAATTGGCTTTTTAGGAGCGTTAATTCACATGGTAATTGATTTATACCACGAGTTATCTGGATATAAAATGACTCACCTTTATCATAGAGCTCTCCATTTCACTATTGAGTCATTTTTCTTTATGTTAATGTTTTCAGGAAGATAAAAAAATTATCTCAGTTGATGTGCCTGTTATTAATTAATTATTAATCACATGTAATTGACCAATATTTATTAATTAAAGAAATACTAAATCATTGACTATCATTTATTATTTGAATGTCATTTTATAGAGAAATGAATAATCTAATCTAGGTAATCATATTCACCAACGGAGTAAAATAATATGCCAGTTATAACATTTGATTATGAAGATTTATACCAGGTTTTAGGAACAGAAATATCACAGGAAAAGCTGATAGAACTTCTACCCATGATTGGAAGTGATATTGAAGATTATGACCAGGAAACAATTCGGGTTGAATTTTTTCCCAATCGTCCGGATCACTTCAGTGTAGAAGGGATAGCGCGAACCCTGAAAGGATTTTTAGGAATAGAAACTGGACTGCCGGAATATAAAATAAGCAGTTCAGGTATGGAAGTTGAAGTAGATCCTAGCTTAAAGGAGGTCAGACCTTATGTTGCTTTCTGCGTAGCAGAAGGTGTGAATCTCAATGAGAATAAATTAAAACAGATCATGGAATTCCAGGAGGATCTGCACTGGGTTATTGGACGTGATCGAAAAAAGGTGGCTATTGGAATTCACAATTTGGATGTTATTGAACCTCCATTTGTGTATAGGGCTGCTGATCCGAATAGAGTAACTTTCATACCTCTAGATTCTGTGGAAGAGATGAGTCTTAAAGAAATCCTACAGGAACATAAAAAAGGAATTGAATATGCACATCTAATTGACCAGTATGATAGATATCCCCTCATCCTGGATTTCCATGATGAAGTACTCTCCATGCCGCCTATTATCAATGGTGAGCTTACCAAACTCACTGAGAATACTAAAAACGTTTTAATTGATGTTACAGGTACTGATGAGAAGGCAGTAAATTATGCGCTGAACATAATTGCTACTTCCTTTGCTGAAGCAGGAGCCAAGATAAAATCAGTGAAACTCAATTATTCTGATAGAACTGTAACCACACCCAATTTAATGCCTAAGAAAAAGCTGGTCCAAGTGGGGAATGCCCAGAAAATTATTGGAATAGACATGGCTGAGGAAGACATGGTTCAGATGCTTGAAAAAGTTCGATTAGGTGCAATCAACACTAAAATGGGAGAAATTGAAGTCACTATTCCTGCATATAGAATTGACATACTCCATGAAGTGGATATAATCGAAAATATTGCCATTGGCCATTGTTTTAACAGGATTAAACCGGAAATGCCGGAAATAGCCACAGTAGGAAAAGAAAATAAATGGGACGCTTTTGATAATCTCCTAAGAGAAATTTTAATAGGAATGGGTTTCTATGAGATTATGAGCCTCATGCTAACCAGTGAAAAAAAGCATTACAAAAATTTAAATCTTATTGAAGATGAAAGGGTAGAAGTGGCCCAACCAATATCGGTGGAGCGGACAATGATCCGTAAAAGTCTTTTAAATGGGCTTATGGAGTTTTTAGAGGATAACAAACACGAAGAACTGCCTCAAAAAATTTTTGAGATAGGAGATACAGTCTACATAGATAAAAATAGGGAAACCCATGTTAGAACAGTCAAAAAACTCGCCGGAGCCGTAACTCATTCTAGTGCCAATTTCACTGAAATAAAATCAATAATGGATGCAGTTATCGCAAATTTAGGTTTGCAAATGGAAGTCGATGTTTATGATCATCCCTCCTTTATACAGGGCCGTTGTGCTGCTGTAAAGGGAATTAAAACACCAAAAAGTGAAATTCAACTTAAAGGATTCTTTGGGGAGATAAATCCAGAAGTTATCACCCAATTTGATCTGGAATATCCAGTCATAGCCTTTGAAATTGAATTTACAGTATAAAAAATTCAATTTTTTAATTCTTTAAAATGTAATGATAAAATTTTTCTATAATTTATGCTCTTTTTTTAAAAATTATTATAAGTTTTTTATTTTCCTATAAGGGTTACTATAACGGTCCTGTTTCTTGGACCATCAAGTTCAACAAAAAATACACTCTGCCAGGTCCCTAAATTCATGGAACCATTTTGTACTGGAATTGATTCACTACTGCCAATAAAGAAGGCCCGTATGTGGGAATCAGCATTATTGTCAATTTGGTCATGTTTATAATTGTTCCCAGTGGGAATCACTGACTCTAAAGTATTCTGGAAATCATTTACTAAACCAGACTCATTCTCATTAATGGCTATTGCCGAGGTAGAATGTCTGGTAAATATATCAATTATCCCATTTTTGAAGTTATTCGATTTAATTAACTCATTTAAATCACGGGTTATATCTACTATTTCCACCCTTCTACTGGTTTTTACTCTTAATAAATCTGTTTTCAATTCCATAATAACACCCCCATATGGTTTTTAATATGATTTATGATGGTTCTGATATTTTTATTTTTTTAATGTAATATTTTTATATGAATGGTTAAAATACTAAATATAAATGAAAAGAAATGAATCATCTGAATCTCAATACATTGATCCCCGTATTATAAAGCGTCTTAGAATTTATATGATTATAGCGATGGTTATATTAATTGTGATAATATTTGAAGTATCACAAGGTATATTTAATGTTCTATTGGCTATAGCTGGGGTATTCGTGGGAATGATGATAGGTATTATAGTCAGCCGCATGTTCCACATTAGTTGGGATGAAGAAAGTAATATTGTTATAAGTAACATAGATTGGATTGGTGCAGTTATTTTGGTATTTTATCTTATTTTTACGTTAACTAGAACATATTTTTTAGGATATTGGATAGAAGGAACTCCTTTATTTGCAACTATTCTAAGCCTTACAGCAGGTACAATGTTAGGCAGGATTATAGGCACTAGACATGTAGTAAATAAAATTTTAAAGGCATTGAAAATTGATGGAATTCTTAGACAGTAAATTAGCCCTTTTTTTGGATTATAAGCACAAAAAATTTTCTAATTCAGTTTTTACTAGTTTTAAATAATATAAAAAAGAGAAACTTAAAAAAGAATATAAAAATTAAAAGAGAATATAAGAGAAATCTAATAATAATTAGATTCCAAAGGATTTCATGAGAAGTTCTGCATTAATATATCCTTTTTTGAACATCTCACCAGTTCTTAAATCGTTTATAACAACTTCAGCCGGTGCGAACATTCCCTTATCAATCTTGTAGAAATCATAATCTGCTTCTTTAAATATATCGTAGAATGGTTTACCATATCCTTCAGATGATGAAGATGGCAGATTTTCTGCTAATGATTCTATATCATCGCCTTCCTCTGATTCTATGTAATAGTAGGTTCTACCTCCAAATAAAACAGCATCGTTGGTTTTCCCCATTGCTTTCAGTCCGTCAGGGTCTACTGGTGCTATAGGTGCAATGCCGGCAGCTATTTTAACCTTGGTAACATCGAAGTGAAGTGCCTCCAGCATTTTATAGGTACCATTTTCCACAACTCTTCCTGCTATCTGAATAGATCCTACTAGGGATGCAGTTGGTGCAACCAGTACAAACACGTTCTCAGGCGATACACCACATTCACTGGCTATGGCATCAGTTACATCTGCTCCAGGTAATTTGTCAGCTTCCAGAGTTAGTATAGCAATATCTGCATCGTCTTTGTACCCTATTTCTTCATATGTTTCTGCTGGTTTTAATGCTAATGCTCTTGCTGGGCCTGAACCAAGGGCAAAAAAATCCCCTACACTTACAGACCAACCTGCTTTTTGTGCTCCCAAGGTTGATATTGCAGGAGAATCGGTTTTAATTTTAACAGAAGGTAAAGCGAATTTTTCAGATAAATCTCCTGGAATGGAGATTCCCACGTCTGCCAGTCCACCCAAACAAACCTTGGTGTAAAGTTCTCCTGCTTTAAGGCTTCCTGAAACGTTTACACCAGCATCAATAACTGTTGAACCATTTTCAAGTTTGGATACTGCAATATTTAATTCATCTGCTTTTTCTATCATTAAATCTACTGTCTTTTTAGCTTCAAGATTGACACTTACCATTATTTCACCTCATAAACAATTATATGAATACAAAATTTGTTTACTCTTATAACTCAAAGCATTAAGTTATACTCCTATGATTCATAGCAAATTGTTCCTTAATTAATTTACTATAATTCTTTAGAAATTCCAATAATTCTTCATTTATTTTCATACTAAAATAGATTAATTATACTAAAAATAGTTTTTATAGTTCTAAAATCTTTTTTGTATCTTTAAAATTAACTTCATATATATGGGCGCTAATAGAATGAATAGTAACTGTTGCCACCTCCACATCAAGCTTTTCAGCTACATATTTAGCCAAATGTGTAAGGCCAACTGCGTTAGGGAACCATGCTCCGTATATGTCATGTGAACGCCAGAGTGCAGTTGTATAAAGCTTCCCATTCCTTATTTTAAGGTCAACTAAGATCATACAGGGCACTTCTTCAGTTTTTGTATCAACAGTGGGGTCCCATGTTACGGAGATGGCTCTTCTGGACTCTTCACAGTTTTTTAGTCGGTCAATGGCCACCTGTATCTGATCAATATCGTTAAAATGTTTTCTAAGCCGATTACCGTAAGTGTATACAAATCCCTGACGGTCTTTGCTTAAAAATTGTTCAGAGTACAGTTCCAGTTTTTCACCACTCCAAAAGTATCCTTCAGGTATCCTAATTTCCTGTACTTTGGCAATTTTGTTTAGGTAAAAGTCCTCTGACATTTTATTTCCAAGTGGATTAATTATGGTAACTACAGTGTTTAAAATTTCTTTAGTAAGAGACCCTCTTTCATCCTTTATCTCTTTACCTTCTTTCATTATTTTTCTAACAAGTGTTTCCCACCCGTCTGCTATTTCATTAACTTCAATTTGAAATGACATATTAAATTCTCCACTGATTTTTCATTATCTGTTAAATTTCAATAATATTAACTGTAATATTTTAATTGTAACTATATTTGGATTTAAAGAGTTTTTGCTACTTTTACCATTGTTTTAAGTTTTTTAAATGCAGAATCATGTGATCGCATTCTCATCCCACAATCTGGATCTATAATCATATTCTCTGATCCGATTAGATCTATTCCTTTTTTTATCAAATTTTCTATTTCTTCTTTAGTTTCCACTCTATCGTTTTTAGTATCAAAACATCCAAATCCTATTTTCTTTCCATGGAAATTAACATTTTGCAGTGCTTTCATATTTCCAGGGATTCCAGCAAATTCACAGTCAATGATATCTACAGGGAAGATTAAAAGCTGGTCAAAAACACTGGTTACATCTCCACAAACATGTAAACCCACTGGTATTGATAGATCTTTAATTATAATTTCAATTGCCTTTTTTGCAGTGGAAATATTTACCATGCCCGTAGAGATAAATGGTTCATCAATCTGGATATAAATAGCCCCAGCATCTTCTAAGTAATGGGCTTCTTCTTTTAATGCGTATGCCAAATCAATAATAGCATCATCCTTTTTCTTGTAAAATCCTTCTAATCTGGATGAGAAAACCAGTGTAGATGGTCCGGTTATGATACCTTTAACTCCTTTTACACCTTCTTTAAGAGTTTTTTTAGAATTACCATAATCTTTTGAAATGTTTTGGGCAATTTTTAGGGCGTACTTAAAGTCTTCTCCACATATAGATGCTGGAGAGGGCCGTATTTTTCCCACAATCTTCGGAGTCTTATCTTCAACCATCATTCCAGGAATTGCATTTGCAAAAATTTCCAGCATACCCGCTCTTACCTGACCATCAGAGATAATGTCCACCCCTGCTTTGATTTGATCACTAACTGCCAGAGCTATGGCTGGCTTATAATTATCATAAGCTCCTAATATATTTAAAAATTTATCTTTGAATGTTTTTGGCTCTTGTGGGATGGGGGGATAACTTCCCACAACTGTCGTTAACATATTTAACCTCTAAATAGTAATTCAAAACCTTTTTTTTAAATTTTTATTAATGAAATCTTATATTTAAACTATATAAAATAAATTTAGTTTAAAAATTTGCAATTAAGAGTAGATAATTCATTAAAAATAGGGATAAAAGGTAAGGGATAATTATCAATCCCAGTTATTTAATCCCCAAATTTGATGAACTTCTTAGGCTCAAAGTTAGTTTGCATTGTCCAGAAATAGGCTTCACCTTTGGCTATACGGAAAATTATAAGTCCTGGATGGTCAAATGTCATGCCGAACTCTTTCAAGAATGGTCTATCTTCTATAACCTTCTTTTTAAGTTCTGGATCATTAACAAACTCGATTTCACCAGCCACCCTCATCATGGTTCCAGTTGTCTCATCTGGCTGCCAGAAACACGCTTCAACTTTAGGGTTGGCTTGAAGCTGTCCGTACATATCTTTTATAGCCCCAATTTGGAAGTAAAAGCCGTTCTCATCAGCAAACCAAAATCCTAGTGCCCTTACTCTGGGTTGATCTCCTTCTGCTGTTGCCAGGTAACATACTGGTGTTTCATTTGCGAATTTTATACAATCCTTAAAGTCCATTTTTTTTCCTCCTATCCAATTATTTATTCATAGATTTAATAATATCTTTTTAAAAATATGTAAAAATAAATTTTTTATAATAATAAAAATAAAATCAAAGTTATATTTAAGGAGTAGATAAATTGACAGAAGAAAAACCAAGACCTTATCGATTTACAGAGGCAGTAAGTAACGAGTTAGATACAGCATTTAAGAATTTAGCATCAGAAATATTGAAAGACGGTGCATTATCATCAAAAGACAAGTCTTTAATAGCATTGGCATGTGCAGTGGCAGTAAATTGCCAGCACTGTGTTAAAGCACATAAAAAACACGCCATCATGGCTGGTGCAACTCAAGAGGAAATAATTGAAGCTGCAGCAGTAGCAGGCCAAGTACGTCTTGGTTCAGGTTTTACTTTTGCATCATTCCTTCTTGATGATTAAGGAGATGAAATGAAATGGCCAACAAGATACATTGCCAGAGCTGTGGCAAATCACTCTTAGAAAACGAAGTTTATAAGTCTGCAAAGCAGGTTTTATGTGATGATTGTTATATAGATACTCAACACAGAATAAAAGCATGTAATCCATTAGGAGAGCGAGCCAAAAAGAATTTCAGAAAATCTCAGGGATTTCAGGGAACAGAAGGCTTATCTGAAATTCAGAAGAACATCTATCAGTACATTCAGTTAAAAGAGAAAGTAACAAGAGTTGATCTCATCAAACAGTTTAAACTATCACCAACTGACTTAGAGAATCATTTTGCCATTATGAGACAATCACAATTGGTTAAAGGGAAAAAAGAGGGTGATACTGTTTATATTACTCTGTGGTAGATTTCGTTTCCACGGAATCATTTTTTTATAATATATTCTTTAATTTTTAAAAATCAAAATTTATATTAATCTAATGATATTTCTCTAATTTTTTCAATCTCTTCCAGTTCAACTGGTACTTCTACTACAGCAGTACCATAGCATGGCTTGGTATATGGAATCATAATCTGAGATTTTTCGGGATTTATACCTATAGGAATGGGTGGAATTCCGATTATACGTGCCCCCACTACTTTTGCTCCAGCCTTAACGTGAACAACTTCTTCACCGCTTTTTTCTATGAATTTGGCGCATTCCTTAAAACCAGAACGGCTCATGTGTATTTGGTAATCATCAGATTCTTTAAGATATGTTTCGAGGCAGAACATTTTATTTCTCCATTTTATTTAAAGCTTTATCAAATTTAACTCGGAGTGGGGTAGGGTTGTGATATGCCCGGGCCGATACTATTTCGGCATTGGTGGATTCTTTTATCATGTTCACATATTCATTTACTACTTCCATTTCCCGTTCTGATATGATAGCCAAAGATTTAGTGTTTAAAATATTTTCAAAGGTTACAAAATATGAGACTGCAGCATCACGATGCACAAATCCAACCAATAAATCGAAAGAACCTTCCTCTATACTTTCAAGACAGGATTCCACGTCTATTTTTTTTTCTATATAAAAACTTTCAGGGTCCGAAACTTCCAAAAGCTTCATAGCAGATGGGGTGCTGGATATGGTGACTTCGTATCCTTTTTTTTTAAGTTTATTGGTAACATAGATAGCCATAGGTGTTTGTGATGGTGATTCAGGACATCCTAATAATATTATGGCTTTTTTCATCTAATTCCTCCATTTTTGACCTTTGAAATGGTATTTTTATTTCAATAAAATATATTTTGCGTTTAAAGTATTTAGTCTAACTATATACTACATATTTGATGTATCAATCTAAATTAATCCTCTATTCTGTTTTTAAACTCATTATATGGGCTGTTACTAGTGCACCTAAAAATAGGAAGGTTAAAAGGGCAGTTCCGTTTATGGACCGGTTCATTAAGAATAATCCCACTATGCTTTGGGCTATAAATGCAGTTAATGACCCTATTAGCAGGGCTTCTCTACCCATAAGTCTTTTATCTCCATTTTCTCTCTTTTCACGGTATATGGAAAGTATCTTAAATCCTAAGAAAATCGTGGCCAGACACCAGAGCAACAGGACGATCAAGCCGATATATCCAAAATCAAAGGTGAATCCAAATATACCGGGTAGCATGTAATCTATTACATCCTTTTTGCTAACCAGTATTCCATAGAAGAGAGGGAATGGCAATCCAAAAGATATTATCAATGACATTGGCAGGGTTATATAACCGTCGGTTCCATTAAGACATTGATCTCCCCAATAACAGGCACCGTGTTCATGACCAAAGAGTGTTGAATTTTTCAAAACCATGGCTATACTTGGATCTGCAAAAGATTCTATTCTAAAAATTCTAAGAAATGGACTTAAAACGGGCATTTCAAGAACTCTTGAAAGCATTTCTAATGATCCAAATCCGACAATTCCAATTCCTGCAAATAATAATAGCTTTTTAATGGTAAAAACCGATTTTTGTCGGAATGACTTTGAAATTATAAAATATCCTATTAATAATCCCATTAACCATAATAGAAGAAATGACCTGTGCATTAATCCTCCAGCAATGGTTATTACTATGATTAAAAGAACAATAAATCCTCTAAGACTTCCAGTTTTCACACCACTTTCTTTCATAATAGGGAGCGTAGCCAGAGCAGTTACTGCAGCTAAGAGAGCTATTGGTCCAAAGGAATGGGTTAATTCGTAGTGACCCGTCTGCAGCAGTAACAAAAGTGTATCAATACCAAACATCAGGCTAAAACCAATACATAGAATCAATGACATGAAAAGCACAATAGTCATGGAAAGGGGGACAATGTTTAAAAGAAACATTACACCTGCGTAAAGTATAAGGGCTACTTCTATTATAAATTGTAAATGATTCTGAGCGATTAAAGGCAATTTATTCCTCCAAATTCGGTTAAATAACTTTATAGTATTAATTTCAATGATAATTTAAATTTTATTATTTTAATTAGTTAGTTTTAATATGTTAAATTTTGATTAATAAATACAAATTTCTTTGATTTTAGATTAACTCTGCAAAAAATCATATTTTTAGAATTCAAATCTAAATTTTAATTCATTCCTTTTATTAAAATCATTATTTTTTTTATATTGTGAATAGAAATATGATTATTATTCTTTTTATTTAATGAATAAAAATATAATATTCTGATATATGCTTTCTTAGTTTATGTAATGATCTCTTTTTAAACTTTATTATAGTACCCATCTAAATTAATCCTTCAAAGTATTTTGAAAAATAACCATATGTTCTCCAGTTCCATTAATAATCTTTAACTGCAGTTACACCATCAATTTTGATTGTTTCCATATTTTTCTTATAAATTAAATTGAAACCCAGTTTGGTATAAAATGTGATGGCCTTCTTATTCACGGGTTTGGTTATCAACGTAATCTTTTTACATCCTTTACTTTTAACTACTTCTATGTATTTATCAATAATCTTCTTACCAAATCCACGGCCTCTAATTTCATCTTTTAAACATAACAAATGAATATATGCCTCTTGTGGATTTTTTTGAGATATGAAACCTAATAAAAAACCACTAATTTCTTCATCTCCATCTAATTCTAAGATAAAGGATGTTTTTTGGAAAAATTTAGTGAAAATATGGTAAATAGAGGTTCGTTCAGTTGACATGGGTTGGCATTGTTTTGCAAGTGTTTCTATAGCAATAAAATCGCTTTCTATAACATTACGTAATTTGTAATTCATTTTAAACCCGATTTAAATTTTTTTTGCGTCACAGATTATTTAATATTTTTAGAAATGAAATTTATTTATTATACTTATTTTTTTAGATAGATAAGCTACAGATTAGTTAAAATGAAAGTTATGAACATTAACTTTAAATATTACCTCAATCTAATGGGAGTTATAGGGCTGGTAGCTCAGGTTGGTAGAGCGTCGCCTTGGCATGGCGGAGGCCCCGGGTTCAAATCCCGGTCAGTCCATTCTTATTTTCTAATTTTTTAATACTTATATAGAATTTATCCATTTTATAACATATTTTCGGGGTAAACTGATTACTAATAAAATTGAAGTTGATATTACACAAAAAATGGAAATATCTTATAAAAATAAGCATAAATGGTTTGGATAAATGAAATCTAACTTTTTATGGAGTTATAAACATTGTCCACAATAATATGGAACAGATCATCTGTTTTAATTTCTCCATTGTTATTTTTATTTACTAAAAGCTTTAAAGCGATGTTTACAATTTCTTCGGGATTAGTTGATCGTTTGATCATCCCCATATCGATATAATGTTTGTCAACTGCAAGCAAACGCCCGGGATAACATGATATAACCGGAGTTCCTAGAAGAGCAGCTTCCCGGTTCATGGTACCCCCTGCACCAATAACCAGATCACAACGTTTCATAAGACTAAATGTGTCTACCGGGGGCTTGATAATAATCACATTTTTATTATTTTCAAATATCTGTTCTTGCTCTTTGAAACGAGGAATAATCAATATATTAGCATAATTTTCCAGCACATCAACAATAGGTGATAGTACAGATTCATTACAATCTGCATCTAAATAAGCTGCCAGTGACGGTTCAGGTCGCATAAGAATTGTTTTAGACTTTTTTAGGTTTAAATTCAGATCTTCAAAAATATTTTCATTATACTGGAAATTTTTAAAGTGAGTAATTTCACTAGTACCGTCATACCTTATAATATTGTTAGGGTCTGCACCAAACTGAAGGATATTCCACATGTCAATGGCTTTTGGAGCTATTATCTTATTACAAAGGGGTAATGTAAGTTTATTAGCAGCCATCATCTGTTCATTGTCAAGAACGTAGATATTGGGAATTCCAAGTCCAAATGTAACTCTAGGAAGTTCAATAGAATGTTTGGCTAGTCCTACATCGGGTTTTTCTTTTTCAATAATTTTTGCAAGTTCATAGGATCTTTTTGTACTTTCATTTAGTTTTTCAGCTAGACTTACACCGTGTTTTCCCACAGAGATGTATTCCATTTCAAATAGATCCAGTAATTTGTGAATATCCCCAAATTTTCGGGCGGTAATAATAACTTCTTCTCCTTCATCTTGGAAAAAATCGATTATACTTTTAAAAAAACGGATGTGTGGCGAATTGGTTATATCAATCCATATTTTCACAAAATCACCATATTACTTGTTATACTTTAAATTGTTTTATTGATTAATTCAACCATAACTTTTATTCTTCTATAAGGATTAAGTATTCAATTATAATTGTTCTTCTTTAATAAAAGCTTCGATACTTGTTATAATATCCTCTAAACCTTCACCTGTTTTTAGACTGGTTTTTATAACTTCAACTTCAGGATTGAGTGCTTGGACATCAGAAACCATTTTGTCTTGGTCGGCTCCAACTGCCTCGGCAATATCTACTTTATTTATTACCACTAGATCCGCATCTTTGAAGATTAGTGGATGTTTTTCTACAGTGTCGTCACCCTCACTTACACTAATTACCACCATTCTAATATGTGATCCTAAATCAAAGTCCACGGGACAGATTAAGTTACCTACATTTTCAATAAAAAGCAAGTTTATGTCGTTGAGGGGAAGATCACCAAATGCGTGTTCCACTAAATGGGCATCAAGGTGGCACTCTTTTCCAGTATTCAATCCAACCACAGGAACATCGTATTGTTTGAATCTTCCTGCATCGAATCTGCTGATAACATCCCCAGCAATAACCCCGATATTATAATTCATTTCTTGTATTAAATTTTCTATAAGGGAGGTTTTACCAGAGCCTATTGCTCCTAAAACGTCAACTGCAAAAACATGGTGTTTGTCAAGGATTTTTTGATTCTTTTTAGCTAATTTTTTGTTAGCTATCATAATGTCATGTTGAATTTCAACTTCAGCTATCTTATGCATCTTCATCACTTTTTTCAATTTTAATACTTTTAACGTTACATTCTCTTCCTGAAATAATTTCAAGTTCCATTGATTCACATTCGGGGCAGTTTAAAATAGGTGCATAATGATCTAGATCATCAGATGGAGTTTTACCCGAATAACCACACCCGTGGCACTTAATCTCAATGGGTATTGTATCTATAATAATTTCTGCACCTTCCAATAATGTGTCTTCACTTAAAACTTCCAACATAAATTTTAATTGTTCTGGATTTAATAGAGTCATCTCTCCTAATTCTATTGAGACTTCGGTAATTTCCTGAGCATCATTTTTCTCTGCCACTTCAATCACAGTTTTAACCATTGCATCGGCCATAGAAAGTTCATGCATCTCTTCACCTCTTAATCATTGTAAATAACTCATATAATTGTATTAACATCCATATATTAAATCAATCACATTATTCTAATAAAATATGAATTTTTGTTGATTAAAATTTTATTTAAGACTTGTTAAACAATTATTTATCATCTATTTATAAATTTTGAAATTATAAACCAGATATTTTATTATCAATAAGAATCTTACTAATATCTTACTTATATAAGTTAACGAAAGAATTAATTTCAAAACAATTCAGGTTAATCTTAGTAAAACTATTAGGATAATCTGATTTACATTAATAAAATGTGTAACCATTATATTGATATTTATTTATACTGATTAAAAGGTGATTTTTTTGATAATTGGAGGCTCAGCATCCCAAAAATTAGCTGCTAAAATTGCAGCAGAATTACAAGAGACATTATGCCCTATTGAAACCCGTAAATTTCCTGATGGAGAGAGATATATACGTATTAATGGAAAAATAGAAGAAAAAGCAGTTGTTGTTCAATCTACAGGTTTTCCTCAGGACGAAAATTTAGTTGAACTCTTATTTATTATTAAAACCCTTAAAGATCTGGGTGTTAAAACCATTAAAACAGTTATACCTTATTTTGGATATGGTAGACAAGAAAAACGTTTTAAATCGGGAGAAGCTATTTCAGCTCAGATTATAGCTGAACTACTTGAATCGGCAGGTGTTTCTGAATTATTTTGTGTGAATCTCCATGAAAACAATATGGCCAATTTTTTTAACATCCCCTTACATGAACTATCAGCTATGCCTCTGATTGCCCAAACTATTAAAAGAACTATTGACGATCCTATAATAATAGCCCCTGATAAAGGTGCCCTAGATCATGCCCAGGAGCTTGCTGGTCTGTTAGACTGTGACTGTGATTATCTTGAAAAAACACGCATATCCCCAGAAAAGGTGGAAACTAAGCCTAAAAATATGAATATTGAGGGTAAGCATGCAGTTATAATTGATGATATTATCAGCACTGGAGGAACAATTGTTAATGCATCTCAGATTTTAAAAAGTCATGATGCTAAAAAGATAACAGTAGCTTGTGTTCATCCAGTAATGGTTGACGATGCACTGCTTAAAATATTTGCAAGTGGTGTTGATGATGTAATTGCCACCGACACTTTACGATCAGATGTGAGCGTAATTTCGTTGGCCCCCCTAATTGCAGATGCCCTTAAAAAATAATAATTTATTTTTATTTTAACATTTGTACAATAGGAAACTAATTTAACATTTTGTATAATAAAATAAACTTTCTAATTTTTTATTTTAATTTTTAATCATTTAATTCTAATTAAATCAATATTATTATCCCATGAAACTCATATTAGGATTTAGTTAATAATTTTTCCAACAGGTCCGTCAAATGAAACAGGCTTTTTTCTACTTCAATGGAAATCTTTCCATTAAAATCTATTTCTTTTGGTTGAATGCCTATTAAAATTATTTGGGCCTTGGTGTGGTGTTCTAAATAATTGATCAAGAAGGATATGGGCATAGCATGGGTGGATATGTTATAATCAGCTATTTCATCTTTACTCACAAGTTTTATGAAACCAGGAGTTTTATTCATATTTACAGCATCAATTAGAATTATGTGGGAGGGGTTTTCTTTTTTTATGGTTCCGGTATAATTTTCAGGCACAGTACCTCCATCAAAAATAGCAGTATGAAGATCTTCACTAAATTTTTTAGATAATCTATGGGCAATTTCAGGTCCTAGACCATCATCACCTCTCATATCATTTCCAATTCCCAGTATAACCACTTTTTTAGAGTTATTTAAAAATTTTTTTAGCTTTAATTCTAATGCTATCTAATCCACCACCCATCTGGTATTTTAAATTTATTCTTATTTTATTGTTTTTTTCCACATTTATTTTGCTAGTGGGAATAAACATAGGGGGATTCATCATAGGAGTTGGACCGCAGACCATATCCTGTGTTAAAAGGGTAAAACTGGTTAATTTAACTCCTGAAAATGTTCCTTTTTTATTTATTTTAATTTGCAAGTCTACATTGAGGTTTTCCTTTATTTCTTTTATAAAATTAATTTCATTATATATTTGAAGGTCCCCTAATACTTCTTGATAGGGTAATTCCTCATTTTCATAGCATATATGTTCTGCTTTCATACTCACCGGTTCTATTCCAGTTAATATTTTGTAGGGAATAATTTTACCATTCTTTTTTAAGTATTGTGACATGTTTTTAATGACAGGTATTTGTTCTTCGTCAATCAAAGCAGTATCCAGCATTTCACATATTATGAGATCTGCTTTTTCGCGAAATTCAATATTTTTAGCATCACCACTTATTAACTGGATGTTAGGATAAGATTTAAAATTTTCAAGAGCACATAATGATGCATTCTGGTTTAATTCGATTGCATATACTTTTTTGGCATAGGGAGAAGCAAATATGGATAGTACTCCACTACCAGTGCCAATATCGTAAACTATTCCTTTAGAATTTTCTTGTATAGCATAAAAAAAAGCAGATAACCTTTCATAATCAGATAAAAGGTTATAATGATAGGGTGTAGTAAAAAGTTGCATAAAAAAAATTTAGATTTAAATAAATTAAATTTGATTAATTATTTTATTACTTAATTTTATTACTAATGACCTTAATCGTGGTCGATTGTTTCTCCTGCAGTGGTACTGGTTAATCTAACATGTTCTACGCCTTTTAATCTCATTATCTTTTCAGTCAGTTCTCTTATGTATTTAACGTCTCCTTTTACTACAATAATTTCAAGACAGTACTTTTCAGTCATGTGAACATGCATAACTGCGTTTATATAGTCACGGTAGTCGTGCTGGATGTCGGTCAGGTCCTCCATTACGTCGGTGAAATGATGGTCGTAAATAACGGCGATAATCCCTATTCTATCTCCTTCCATTTCATTCATCCATTGGTAACGGACAATGTAATCTTTTAATGCATCTCTTATTCCTTTTGAACGGGATTGGTAACCTCGATCCCGTAAAACATCATCAAATTCATTTAACAATTTTTTTGGTAATGACATGCTTATTCTCATCATAATATACCCCCAAATTGAATAATTATCACAAATTGGTTATTATCATAATACTTTTTCATACTATTTAAATTTTTGTTATATTATTTTTGCATTGTCTTTTTTATACATCTTTTCTATACATTTTTAATTTTGACTTTAAAATATTTCCGTAAAATATAACAAATGTGATGCTCTGAAATATAAAAAGTAATAGGTTCACAACATAATTTCTGAAAAATTATGGAAGTTGAGACTTTTAAAGAAGGAATTAAAGGGGAGTTAGTGGAGTGATATAATGAAAGTAAAAGAGGCCATGAATCCAGATGTGATAAAAATTAGTCCATACACCAGACCATTAGAAGCCTTTGAAAGGATGTATAAACATGGTGTACGTCGACTTTTTGTATTAGATGATGATGATAATCCTATAGGAGTAATTTCCTATTCAGATCTGATAGGTGTTTTAGGAAGCTTAAAACCCGGGCCGAAAGAAATGGAGGTTATACAAGTAACCGACATTATGGCTAAAGAAATAATTACCATTTCTGCAGATGATGGTGTTGAAGATGCTGCAAATTTGATGTTAAGGGCAGATATATCTGGATTATTGGTATTGGAAGATGATAAAGCTGTAGGTGTAATAACCAAGACAGATATATGTAGATTGGTTGCAGCAGAAATTTTAGTTGCAGTTTAATAGTATTGGGTAAAGGGGGTATTGTTTATTTTTTAAACTTACCAATTTATTTTTTATTTCTTTAATTCTTTAATATTACTTTATAAACTTAAAAAATTGATAAATTCTATCTGTTTTTCGTTTCAGAAGTATAATATTTTTATTGTAGATGATCTTATTTTGATAGACCCTCATTTTAATGAAATGAACAGATTGGACTTTTTGAAAAAGTTATAAAAAAGTATTTTAAACCTCTAAAATATATAAAAACGAGAATTAGTAATTCAATGCGGCTGCCGGGATTTGAACCCGGGTCGTAGGCTTGGAAGGCCCAAGTCCTAACCAGACTAGACTACAGCCGCGATGCGGCGTCCGGGATTTGAACCCGGGTCACTGGCGTGGCAGGCCAGAGTCTTAACCAGACTGGACTAACGCCGCATACCCATGATTTTAGATTCATCCTATATAAAGTTTTAGGTAAAGTGTTTTATTTTCTTAAATTACCTCTTAAATTACTAAATAGTTACTATTTTTTAAATTAAATGTGAATTAAATACTATTATAATTAATATACCAGTAAATGTCTTAATTATCCATAAGTTTATATAGAATTTAAAACTACAATTTATGATTCCAATAAAGTTATTTATACAAAAAATCAATATCACGATGAAAACTATTCCGGGGGAATGAAATACGAACCTAAAGAAAATTGGTCTTCCTTTAGCCATTATTACCGCAACAATCATAATGTTAATACCGTTAGAGGGTTTAAGTTTCGCGGGACATGCATCAATTGCTCTTTTAGTTTTTGCAGTTATAATGTGGGGAACAGAAACAGTCCCCCTAGCAGTTACCTCATTAATAATATTGTTCATACAACCAATATTAGGTATTGAAAGCTTTGATAATGCAGTGATTGGTTTTGCCAATCCTATACTTTTTTTAATGATAGGTGGATTTATCATTGCTGAAGCCATAAGAAAAAGCGGTCTGGCTAAGCGAATAACATATATTATGTTGTCTAAATTAGGAACAACACCTAATATGACATTATTTGCTGCTGTTTTTTCAACAGGTTTGATGTCTGCTTGGATTGAAAATGTGGTGGCATTTGCTATGCTCTTACCTGTTATTAAAGAAGTGATTTCTTTGATGGGAGTCAAAGATGCTAAATGGGGTAAAAGCAATTTTGCCAAGGCCATGATCCTGGGGGCATCTTATGGTTCATTAGCTGGTGGTTTTGGAACGGAAATTGGAACTGCACCCAACCTTATGGCAGCAGCTTATACTCATATACCATTTGTTGACTGGATGATATTCGGTTTTCCACTGGCCATAATTATGATGCTGGTTATTTGGAAAGTTTTGGGCATCATATTTCCTCCTGAAGTTAAGGAGATTAAAGGTGGAAAAGAGATAATCAACTCCACTATTAGTAATCTGGGGCCAATGTCAAGAAATGAGAAATTTTCCTTAGGTATACTTTTATTTACAATATTTTTATGGGTGACGACTCAGTTTACTGGACTGAATAGTTATTCCATTGCATTGATTGGTGCAACATTATTCTTTATTTTCGGCATAATAGATTGGAAAGATGCACAAAAAAATGTGGATTGGGGTTTAATTGTATTCTTTGGAGGTGCACTATCATTAGGGGCAGCTTTACTTAATACGGGTGCTGCCAGCTGGTTGATTAAGGATTTAGTATCTTTAGTAGGTAATGATCCTTCTGCTTTAGTAATGACAGTAATCCTTATGGTAATTGCAGTTGTTTTAACCCAAGTCATGTCGAATATAGCATTATCTGCCATACTAATACCATTATCGGTAACTTTTGAAGGGGCAACAGGCCTTCCAACAGGAACTTATGCGGTCCCCGTTGCAATAGCATGTTCGTTATCTTTCATGTTTCCAATGGCAGATCCAACTGTGGCCATGGCCCACGGAACAGGTTACGTGTCAGTAAAAGAAATATTAAAGGCAGGAGTTCCTCTGGTTATTATTGGAATAATAATGACTCTGGTGATTGTTTTTACCATTGCCCGTCCAGTACTGGCTGGAATTTAAAAAAATAACGAAGAATTAATTTTTTTTACTATTGACATTGTGTGTTCATATTTTTAAAGCTTGATAAAGATTGATTCATCTTTTATTTCAACTTCGTAACTATTTAAATCATGTGAGCCACTGCCAGTAACAATTTTTAATAGACGAGGAACGTCTTTAACGAGTTTTCCAGTTTTAACATCATACTGGGAACCATGTACTGGACAAGTTATAATATTATTTTCAAGTTTACCAATAGGCAGGTAACCACCCATATGTGGACAGACAGCGTCTACAGCATAAAATTTTCCACTGATATTTGCAATAAGTACATTTTCTTCTTTAACAGAAAACCCTTTCATAGAATTCTCAGTTACATCCGAAACATTACATACTTTTTCCATTAAAATCCCCCCTTATTATCCCTTAAATTTTATTTAACCGAATTTGAAAGATATATCAACTATTTATTTGGAATTTAGATCATAGTTTTTACTAATTAATATTATGAATTTTCATCTTTAAGAATTTATGGAGAGATATTTTTCTTGGCTTTTGTGTGTTCCTAACTTAAAGTATAAAGACCTTGCACAGGTTCATGACAAAAGAGTATTTTTTTATATTCTAAAAATAGGTATAGTGTACAATTTTATTTAAGATTTTATCAAATTGTCTATAACACTCATATCTATGTTTTCTTCAACTATTTCTGCTAGTCGATTTATGGAAAATGTTTTTAAATCTTCAAAATCGTCATATTGGAATTTTAATGGATCAAGACTATTTTCCATTCTTAAGTAGTCAGTGAAGACTCTTCTAAATTGGAAATTGTGGAATATTCCATGAAAATATGTCCCAGAGGTTAAACCAGAAGTTGCACCATCAAAGCCAGATTTAGGATAATTACCGCAGCCTTCAACTACTTTGAACATGGGTTTGGTTTCACCTATAACAGAAATACCTTCATGAAGCTCATATCCTTTAACCAGTTTTCCTTTTAAACTTGAAAATAGACTACTTCCTAATATTTCGCCTTTGCTTTGGGTTATTATTTTGTCCATTTTCTCAAATTTTGTTTTAATGTCCAGGATTCCAATTCCTTCCACAGAACCGTATTTTGATTCTTTTAATGATTCATCAAATATCTTTTCGCCTAATATTTGATAACCACCACATATACCAAATATAGGTATTTCATGAGATATTTCTTTAATTTCATCTTCAAATCCATATTTTTTAAGTGTTATAAGATCTCCAATGGTATTACGGGTTCCAGGCAATATGAGGGCATCTATTTTACCCATATTAGATCCCATTTCAATCAATTTAATTCCCATGTCGGGTTCATATTCCAAAGGATCTATATCTGTAAAATTGGAAATGCGTGGAAGTCTTAGAACTCCTATAGTTACTTTTTCGCCTTTTTTATAATTCCGTTCGGATAGGGATGCTGAATCTTCTTCTGGAAGTTTGAGACTTTCATCATAGGGTACCACGCCCAGTACAGGGACTCTTACAATCTCTTCAATCTGCTTTATCCCTGGTATTAATATATCCAGATTACCTCGAAACTTGTTGATTATAATACCTTTGATCCGGTTTCTATCTTCTTCATTTAAAAGTGCGAATGTTCCAGCAATAGAAGCAAAAACGCCTCCCCGGTCAATATCTGCAACTAGTATAACGTCGGCATCAGCCATCGCCGCGATTTTCATGTTAGCCAGGTCACGATCCATCATGTTTATTTCAGCTGGAGATCCAGCTCCTTCCATAACTATTATATCGTATTCCTCTTTTAATTTGTCTAATGATTGTTTGATAGCTTTGATGGCTTTGTTTCTAAAAGAATTTTGGTAATCGTAGAAGTTCATATCGTTCACAGGTTTTCCATGTACAATTACTTGTGAGATAAAATCTTCTTTTGGTTTTAGAAGGATAGGATTCATGTTATATGATGGATCTACTCCTGCTGCTTCCGCCTGTAAAACCTGGGCCATTGCAATTTCTGCATTTTCTTTAGTAGTAAAAGAGTTAAGTGACATATTTTGTGATTTAAAAGGGGTTACAGCATATCCCCTTTTGGAAAAAATTCTGCAGAGAGCCGCTACAACCACACTTTTACCTGCATTAGAAGATGTTCCCTGTACCATTATACATGTTGTTTTTTTGTTTAAACCCACTGTATGGCCTCCGATAAATTATAAGTCATTGAAAAATTCTTTTTAACTATCTTGGAATTATTTTATATTCTTTTATATTAATTGGTAGAATTTAATTTTTTTGTTAATTATTATTGAATGATAGTAGATGATGACAGATAATTAATGATTGATGACAAAATATAAATAGCTAATTTTTCAACTATAATATAATACATTTTATTTGGATAATTATTTTACCTTTTGTAACTTTAATAGATATTTATATATACTATGTCTATCAACAGAATATGCATAGTTATAAATTAATAAGTACTATGAAAATTGTTTTTATAACCTAATTTGATTTAAAAAAAGTTAAAGTTGTTGAAACAGAAAATCAATCCACTTTTGGAGGTCTTCATAAAAAATGACAAATTTAACCAAAAACTCCAACAATTCATTAAATTTGAATACTTACGAAACATCTAAAGATATTAAAGTTCCAGATAGGCTTATTGACCAAATTATTGGTCAGAAAGAAGCAGTTGAAACTGTAAAAAAGGCTGCTAAGCAGAGAAGGAATGTTCTGTTAATTGGTGAACCCGGTATTGGTAAATCAATGCTAGCTATGGCTATGGCAGAATTGTTACCTCCTGAACAATTGCAAGACATATTAGTCTATCCAAACATGGAAGATTCTAACAATCCGTTAATTGGTGCTGTTCCAGCTGGAGAAGGAAAGGCCATAGTGTTGAATCATAAAACCAAGGCAAAAGCTCAGGATGACAAGAAAAACATGTTTATGATGATCATTATTTCCCTTATACTGGTCATCGGATTCATTTTGAAACAGTATCTCGCAGCTATAATTGCAGCAGGTATTGTATTTTTAGCTCTTCAACAAATGAGACCTAAAACATCTGTTATGATACCTAAACTTTTGGTATCTAATGAAAAAAATAAAATAGCTCCTTTTGTTGATGCTACTGGTGCACATGCCGGAGCTCTTCTAGGTGATGTTAGACATGATCCGTACCAATCTGGAGGTCTGGGAACTCCTGCTCATGAGCGTGTTGAAGCAGGAATGATTCACCGTGCACACAACGGAGTTCTTTATATTGACGAAATTGGTACAATGAAGATGAGAACCCAGCAGGAACTACTTACTGCCATGCAAGAGAAGAAATACTCAATCACTGGACAGAGTGAAACAAGCAGTGGAGCTATGGTTCGTTCACAAGTTGTGCCCTGTGACTTTGTCCTGGTTGCATCAGGAAATATACAAGTCTTAGAAGGAATGCACATAGCTCTTAGGTCAAGAATACGTGGTTATGGTTACGAAGTATTTATGAAAGACAGTATGAAAGACACTCCTGAAAATCGGCAGAAACTGGTGCAGTTCGTTGCTCAAGAAGTAGTTAAAGATGGTAGAATACCACACTTCAATAAAGAAGCTGTAAAAGAAATCATCAGAGAAGCTCAACGAAGAGCAGGTAAAAAAGATTCACTAACTCTATGTTTAAGAGATTTAGGTGGTTTGGTCCGGGCTGCAGGTGACATTGCAAAAGGAGAGGGCACAGAGTTTGTCGAGTTAAAACATGTTCTCAACGCTAAAAAACTTGCAAGGACCCTTGAACAACAGATTGCAGATCGTTACATTGTACAAAAAAAGAAATATCGGGTATTCAAATCAGAAGGAACAGAGATAGGGCGTGTCAATGGATTGGCCATAATTGGAGATAGAAGTGGTATTATACTTCCAATAGTTGCTGAAGCTGCTCCAGCTCAAAGTAAAGAAGAGGGAAGAATAATAGCCACGGGTAAATTAGGAGAAATTGCCAAGGAAGCTGTTCAAAACGTCAGTGCCCTAATAAAAAAACATACTGGAACCGATATTTCAAATTACGATATCCATATACAATTCCTACAAGCATATGAAGGAGTAGAAGGAGACAGTGCCAGTGTTTCTGTGGCTACTGCAGTAGTATCTGCCTTGGAAGAAATACCTATTGATCAATCAGTTGCACTAACTGGTTCATTGAGTATACGTGGTGATGTTCTCCCTGTAGGTGGAGTAACCGGTAAAATCGAAGCTGCTGCCGAGGCAGGGATCACAAAAGTTCTTATACCAAAATCAAACATTCATGATGTTCTGATTGAAAAGAGATATGAAGAAAAAATTGAAATAATACCAGTGGAAACACTTAGTGATGTCTTAAAACATGCTCTTATTGGTAAAGGTAAAAAAGGACTTTTAGAAAAGATGCAAAAAATCGGGGAAATTGTCCCTAAAGGCATTTTACAAAATCCCACAACCCACTAAAAAAATGAATGTTATTGGAAGGATTTATTCCTTTCAATTTGATTTTTTAATATTTTACTTTAATTAATAGAGATTTCTTTAATATTACATTATTAATATCACGATTTTAGTAGTTTATTTATATTTAAAGAAATAATAATCTCATATTATAACTTTAATTTGCACTAGTGATCTAAAATGAAATTGTTATTTATTGGGGCCAGACTATTTGATGATGTGGCATCTTACACAACAAAAAAAGGTATTACCAGCATTTTAACTGAATCTAATTCTTCTGCACCCAACATAGAACTTGCAGATGTTTTCTACTCAGTATCAAGAGGTATGGCAGAACCAGCAGAAATTGCAATAAAAGAAGATGTTGATGCAGTAGTTCCTCTCATTGGTGTGGATAGACCATTAGTTGAGCTAGCAGAAATGAAGGAACATTTGGAAAAAAATTACGGTTTGCCGGTGGTGGCATCACCAGTAAATGCTGCAAAAACTTCAGTAAATAAACTTGAAACCAAAAAATTTCTTCTTGAGAATAATATACGAACTCCCCTCTATCAAAAAATATCCTGTGAAGATCTTAATGATGATAATAAAAATATTAATCTACCTGTTGTTTTAAAACCTTTTGAAGGGCAGGGTGGTAGTGGATTAAAAATTGTTCAATCTGAATCAGAATTTTCACAGTACTTCCAGAATTCCAACACAGTTATTGCTGAAGAATTTATTAAAGGCATTGAAATTTCAGTAGAAGTACTAAGATGGAATAATCAAAGCATACCATTAACCCCAGTTAATAAGGGAAAAACAACGATTGAAGGTTTACATCCTTTGGATAAAATTAAAACAGCCCCTACCTCAATTGAAGGTATGGATAATGATTATATCAGAGATATGGCACTAAAAATTACCAATCTTTTAGGTGCTGAGGGTAATACTGATGTGGATCTGATATTTGATCCGAAAACTAAAAATATTTATGTTTTAGAGATGAACACAAGACCTAGCGGGACCCGTTATATAACCACTGCCTGTTGTGATATCAATCCCATGCATGAATTAGTGGACATGGCATTAGGAGAATGGAAGGTCAATGATATCCAGGCTAGAATGAAGAGTTATTATGCAATGGAAATACCTGTTAAAAATCATGAGAAATTGGATAGTTTATCTGAAGATTTAATTATGAAAAAAGATTTTTCAAGTGGCAATTCATGGATTTTGCATGGTCCTCCTGCATTTAAGAGAATAACTATAAGAGATGAAAATGCCAAAAAAGCACTTGAAACCATGAAAAAAATGGGGATGAATTTTAAAATTAATAAGGAATTAGCTCTGAATAATTGTTAAAGGTGATAGATTGAATGTTTACTATACTGGTATTTACATATTTATTTTAACATTTTTAGCTTCAACATTTTTCACAGTTTTTGTAAGAAAGGTACTGAAAAATGCAGGAATCACAGACAGTCCTATTGTAACTGAGCATCAGCACAAAACAGGTACACCTACCATGGGTGGAATGGCCATATTATTGAGCATGCTCATAATTTCATGTATCTATTTCGGAAATAAAAACCTTATAATAACGTGCATGATGATGTTAACTGCAGGTATTATAGGCATGATGGATGATTTGATTGGACTTAAAACCAAAGAGGTTCAGGATATAATCCGAAATATCTACAAGGCCCCTATAAAAATTGGAAAATTGACTTTAAAAACTGGTGAAGAAGCACGAGTTGCTACTGAGAAGGCAAAAGAAGAACTTAAAAAATTCTTAGCTGAGAAAAAAGTGGAAATTATTGGAAAAGCTCCTATAAAAAATGAGGTAGAAGAAAGAGAGAAAATCTTTGCCCAGTTTTTAATTGCACTATTTCTAATAGTAACTGGAACAGTTAGTTACACTATTGGTGGGGTTAACTGGGGAATATTTGTAATTCCGCTGGTAATATTTGGTATAATAGGTGCAATAAATGCTATTAACCTTATTGATGGTATGGATGGTCTTGCTGCGGGAATAATGGCCATAGCATCTGCTGCATGTGGATTTATATTACTATTAAATGGAAATATTGCTTTTGCAGCTCCTTTTATAGCTATATCTGGAATATGCTGTGGATTTTTGGTTTTCAATAAGTATCCTGCAACCATATTTATGGGGGACACAGGTTCTTTTGCTTTAGGGGCAGGTTATGCCACTGCAGCTATTTTAGGAGATATAGTATATTTTGCAGTCATTGCTTTGGCGGTACCAATAATATCGGTAATAATAAGTCTTTTACATCGATCAAAGATTATAAAATTACCAGTTGAGCCTTTACATCATACCTTACATTACAAAGGCTTTTCTGAGAAGAAAATTACAGCCATCTACTGGATTTCTACTTTGATTATATGTATAACATTGATCTATTTTTACGGATTTTTCTAAGTGAATTAAAATGACAGAAATAAAAACATCCTTTGTAGCAGATAAGATCAATGGAGATTTAGTTGGTCCCGACAATAAAATAAGCGGCACATTTAATTTTTTAAATAGTGCATCTCCCGGAGACGCAGTTATACGTTACTGGATAGATGAAAACGGTATTAGAATTGCTGCTGAAAAGGAAGTTTCTTGTGTTATAACTGAAGACGCCCGTGGATCTGCAATAAAAGCTGCTGAAGATCTTGGTATCTCTTTAATAACTGTTGAACGGATTGAAATTGCCAATGCATTTGCCCTTAAATGGGCTATTGACACTTTTGCCAAGGATTCTAAGAAAGTGGTTGTAACCGGTACCAATGGAAAATCTACAACGGCTCATTTACTTTATAATATATTAAACGAAGCGGGGTATTCTACATATTGTAATGCTGATGCCCAATCAGAATTCAACACCCTAATTGATCCAATGGTATCTAAACAAATTGCAGAATATAATCAAGACATTGAATATTTAATAATTGAAGTTTCAGAGGTTCAAGGATTACCGGATCGTTTGATGGAAAATCATCCTTATATAATGACCCAGGCTATAAATCCAGATGTGGTGGTTGTAACAAATATCGCATTGGATCATGTAAATCTAGTAAATTCTATCCATGAAATGTTTACTGAAACTGCTGGTTCAGTTAAAGCGCTAGAAAATGGCTGTGCCGTACTTAATTCGCTTGATCCATTGGTTTATAAAATGAAAGATTTATTAAAACCAAGTAATAATTACATCTTCTTTGGGGAAGGGGAAATATCGTCTAAAAAAGACGGCATTTATTATAAGGATAAATTATTAATTGAAGAAAAGATTTTACCATTTAAAAGTGAGCATTTTATTTATAACATCATGGCTGCTGTTGGAGCAGCAGTTGCATTAGGTGTTGATAATGAGATTATCAGAAAAGGAGTAGCTTCTTATCAAGCTCTTGACCGGAGATTTTCAATCCTCAACCAAAAACCTTTGATAATTGATGATTTTGCTCATAATCCAGAAGGAATCATAGCCACCATAAAAAACATAACATCCTTACCTAATGCTAATATTATAATCGTATCTGCCATAAGAGGTTCTAGAGGATGGGAGATTAATAAATTCAATGCAGATGCTCTGGTTGAAGGATTAAAAAGTAAAGGATTAAGTGATTCTGATTACAATTTAATCATTACCAGTAGTGTTGATGTAGTTGACAGTGCTAATCTGGTAACTGCAGATGAAAAGGATGTATACCTTAAAATATTGAGAAATGAGAACATAGATTTTGTATTTAAGGATAAACTATATGATGCAATTAAATATGCCATTTTATCTGCTAAAAGAGATGATATCATATTGTTAATTGGTGCACAGGGTATGGATCCAGCACAAAAAGTAGTTAAAGATGTTTTCAAAAATTTAGATTTATGAATATTGATTATAATTTATGTCTCATAATACTTTCATGGTAATTAATATTTAAAACATTGATTGTAGTTAAAATCTTATTTAACCTAGTGCACAAACATTAAAATAATAGAATATTAAATACATGAAGAGAAAAGAATTCAAAATCACATAAATAAATAAAAGAAGCTAACATAAATTTGCTGATATTATATGTTTTTATGATTTCTAAGAATATTAATCAAGATCTAACTAGATAATAAGTAAGCTTCTTTATTTTTTTGAGTATGCATTATTATACAATAAGAGTACAATATATTTTAACTCATTAAATTTAGCTTTACAGAATTAATAGTAATCATAATTCATAGGAATTGATATCATTAACCGTTTAAAGATTATAACAGGATTTTATTACGTTGAAAAAAATATTTAAGGATAAATAAAATGAAAAAAATAGGCTTAAACTCAAAATTAAAAAGGAAGATTATTAATAATACTTATAAAAAAGATAATCCATATTTAAAGACTTACTTTTTTGATAATATGAATTCTATTTTATTCAAACCAAAAAATAATGAGGAGTATTATACGGAGGAGAGAAAAAATGCTTCTTTTATCTTCTGAAGATGAGGTAAGAAAAAGAGAGGCTGGTCTTAAAATAATAAGATCAGAAATTTCTAAAAATGGAAGATCAAGTCTTTATGATTTGACAGGACTCGGCGGAGGATTTCCAATAAAAAAAGAAGATATGGAAATTCTGGAGACTTATGTAGGGCCAGCCATATTTAAGGAAAGACTAGAAGAATTAGGAAAAATACACCTTGGTGGAGAAAAAATATTAGCATTTAATCGGACCACTGCAGGTATACTGGCAACTATTCTTGCCCTAGTAAATAAAGGAGATGAAGTAGTACACTATCTTCAGAGGTCTCCATCACATCCGGCCACTCCCAGAAGCATAAAGTTGGTGGGAGGAACTTATAAAGAATTTGATAACATTGACGAATTTACTATTTCCGATAAAACATCTCTAGTAATGCTCACTGGTTCAACCATGGATCATGATATAATTGAGAAAGAAGACTTCATTAAAGTAGTTGAAATAGCCAAATCAAAAGATATTCCCGTCTTTGTTGATGATGCATCTGGTGCACGACTGAGAACGATAATATATAATCAGCCCCGGGCATTGGATATGGGTGCAGATATTGTAATTACCAGTACATATAAATTGATGAACGGCCCCCGTGGAGGTATTATGGCTGGTAAAAAGGATTATATCCAAAAAATAAAATCAAAAGCCTATGAATTCGGATTAGAAGCACAACCTCCAATTATAGCAGGGATGATGCGTGCTTTGGAAGATTTCACTCCAGAAAAAATGCTTCAGGGATTTGAAAAGAAAAAAGATATCTTCCAATCTTTAAACCAAGAATTCAGCAATATAAAAGAAACACCTACAGGTATTATGCTGACTGCTAATGGTCTAATGGATGAATTGCGTATTAGAAATATTAAAACAGATTTATCCCACCAGGACGTGGCTTGTATCTTTGCCATGCTTCTTTTAAGAGATTTTAAAATAGTTACAATCGCAGCATTAGGAATGCCTGGCTGTTCTCCCACTATAAGGATAGATCTTGCTTCTAAAGATGCAGAAAGAGTAAATGATGATTATATCAGAAATGCTTGGACTGAAACATTTTCTAATCTTACAAAAATAATTAATAATGTTACTGAATGTGAAAAAGTTTTATATGATTAAGTTCATTTAAATTAATAGATAAAATCTTTACATGCACTGTATTTTTTATGAAATTAAAGAATTTCGAAGTAGATAAGACAGTATAATAAATTTTTATTAGAAATATAATACGCAGAATAATTTTTGTAAGAAATTAGATATTGTAATAAATCATTATAAAAAATTAAATATTTTGATTGATCTTTATAAGAAAAACATGATAACCAATTTTATAATAATAGATGAGGCCAATTAATGAGATGTATTATTATTGGTGCTGGAAATGCAGGACGACCTGCTGCAAAAATATTAAATTATACTGGCACAGATGTGGTGGTCACTGACCAGAAATCAATAGATGATTTTCCAGATGATGTGAAAACTATTTTATTTAAAATGGAAGAAAGTGGTATTGAACTCAGATTAGGTTCTGATTCACTGCAAAATTTTTCAGATTTTGATTTAGCATATATTTCTCCCACAGTACCTGAAAATTCTCCCATAAAAAAACAGTTAATTGAATATAATATAAAAATAGTTAATGATCAGGATATTGGAGAGTTAATTGATAATGAAATTAACATCGACGTAATTGGAATAACTGGATCTGTTGGTAAAACCAGCACGACACTGATCATATCTGAAATGTTTAAGGCAGCCGGTTTTAAGGTATGGACTTGCTCTTCACAGATGGCCGATCTTTTAAGTGAAGTTATAATTGATGGAATTATTCAGGGACATCATAAGGAAAATGATATAGCTATACTGGAACTTCCCCATGGAACTTTACGTTTACTCTCAAAACTGAAAGTTAAGGTTGGTGTTATTACCAATATTTATCCAGAACACTTAACAGAATTTGAATGGTCCATGAAAAAATATGTGGAACGAAAAAGCCTAATATTGGACATGTGCGAGAATTTGGTGGTAAATACTCAATGTATTGAATTTATGGATAAATTAACTCACTATAATAATATAACTTGGTACTGCACCAGTGATTCTAAAATAAAAAATCTTTGCAATGTTTATGGGGAATTAAATGATTCTAAACTTAACATAAAATATGAAAGTTCTGATTTTAAAGGCGAATTTGAAACAGATTTCAAATTATTTTTATACTATGTTGAAAATGCGGTAGGTGCTGCTACTACTGCTTTAAAATATGGATTGGGTGAAGGTAGTGTTCGGCTGGCGTTAAGCAGTTTTAATGGAGTTCCTGGTCGCATGGAATATTTAGGTAATTATTGCGATCGAGAAGTATATCTAGATGCAGCGCATTTACCAGAAGTACTTCAAACCAGTCTAGAATTTTTTAATGGAAAGCCGTTGGTTATTGTAATTGATAACCCAGATGGAATTACTGTTAGAGATAAAATAACTATAGGAAAAATCCTTGGAAACCACAGTAAAGCCATAATTGCCAGTGGTTATAATGAAAGTATCAAAAAATTAGACATGAACGCAGCAGAAGAAGTTTTAAAAGGAGCTCAAGATTCTGATTCTGTTAAAGTTGCAGTGGAAGATATGAAGACTGCTGCTGAATTGTCAGTTAAATATTCTAATTCAGGGGATATTATTTTACATGTAGGACCTGGAGCCATCAGTGCGTATGAACAGGTCAAACAGTCAATGATCAATGGAATCAGGGATGGATGTGCTAAACATGGATGAATTGTTTGGTGTTATAGGAATTTGTGGTGCAACAGGTAATTTGACGGCCCGGGTAATAATGGATAACGGTTCTAAAGTAAGGGGAACTGATGTAAAGTCCCGCGAAGTATGTGATTATATTTACACTCTAAATAAATATGATGTCGAATTATATTTTAAAGAACATCCAGACTCTTTTTTTGATTTATTAGATTATGTGATACCTCCCATAAGCCTATCAAAATCTTCTGAATTATTTAAAAAAATTCAAAAACATGTAGAAAAGTCTGATGGAATTAATAAAACTAAAATAATCAGTGTTGAAGACATATTGGAAATGTTCAAACCTGAAAAACCCGTTTTGTTTGTTACGGGCACTAATGGGAAGACAACTACAGTTACTCTTCTAAAACATATATGTAAATATTCTGGATTGAAACCAGCAGAGCATAATTTTAAAAATTTACAAGGAAATGCAGAATACATTCCTCCCCTACAGGCCCGTCTAAAAGGTGATGTAGCAGTTCTTGAAACCGGAATCATGGGAAATGAAGGGGATTTACAGTTTATAATTGATAGATGTAATCCTTCATCAGGTATTATAACTAATATAACTCCGGATCACTTAGCTGGTGTTCGAAATTTTTTAGATTATGCTAAGGTTAAAGGAGAGTTAGTAGAATACCTTCAGGGTAAGCAATTAATAATTAATGCTGATGATCCTACCCTCATGGGTCTGGTGGAATCTTTAAGTTACCATGGCGATCTTATAACCTTTGGGATTGATTATGAATTTACACATGAAAACATGAAAACATGTTGGTGTGGCCAAGACATTAAATTAGATGAGACCATTGCTGGAGTGGGATATTATAACTGTAAATGCGGTATTCAAAGGCCCGAACCAATGTACCTTGCAACTGATATTAAAAAGAGAAGTTTCACCCTGAAATGTCCGGATAAAAACCTAAATATTCATTTAAATATATTGGGTTTGCACAATGTTTACAATGCTATGGGTGCCATTATTGCAGCGAGGGAATTCTTTAAAATTTCTGATGAAGATATAGTTAAGGCAGTTAAAATATTTGAAGGAGTGCCTGGACGTTTAGAATATGTTAAAAATTTCCAGGGAAAAGATATAATTATTGATTACGGACATAATCCTTATGGAGTACAAACTGTGCTTCAAGAATTGAGTAAGATTTACATTGGTAAAAAAATTGCAGCTGTAATAACCATTGCCTCAGAATCTGGAAGTTCGGGAGATGTGGATATTTTAGAAAGAGCATTAAATCTGGTTGATTATGTAATTCCTGCTTCTTTCTATAGTAGAAAAGCAGCACTACAGTTTGATTCAAATTCTAAGATAATATTCACTGATAAAGTTCCAAAGGAGTTCAGAAAAGGTCTTTTAGGTGCAACACCAGAACATGTAGTTGAAGGATTGAAAAAATCGATAGAAACTGATGCTGATATTGTTGTATGTCTTGGTGAAGCTGCATTTAAATCTAAAGATTATATTAAATCATTTTTGGGTCAAGATTAATTTTTAATAGTATTATGACTTTTAAAATGCTAAATAAAATAGTAAACTATTTATTTATTAAATTAAATTTTTATAGGTGTTTAGATAAATTTACATTGAAAACGGTGTAAAAAATGTTTATTAAAATAAGAAGAGATACGCTAATTATTCTCATACTGGCATTCATGCTGATTGTTTCAGGTAGACTTATGACTTATGTAGCTTACGCTTCATCTACTGAAACACCAGAGGGTGTCCCCATTGCAGGAGTGATAATTAAGGGTAATGATATAGTTCCTACCGATTCGATTAGGGCCAATGTAGCTGCATCTGGATTTAGACCTGGAAGTTATATTGATGGCGATACATTGGTTACGTCAAAGCGTAGTTTACCCTTAAGTGAGGCCATAGCAACTGCCGAACAATTTGCTATGCGTACCACTATTTCTGGGACAAGAATAGCTCCAATTGCAGCGGCAGATGTAAAAGTTGATACAAAAACTGGTATAGTAACCATAAATGTTATTGAAGATTTCGCTACAGCAGATGTTAAGGGGGGAGGCTATTGAAAAAGGTTTTAGTATTAATAGTCACCCTTATAATGTTTATGAGCACGTCTGCAGCAACCATGAACTGTGTAATTATTACTGATCCTACAGGTAAGGATCCTAATGGTGCTGCAGCAGGGAGTATGTCTTTTGCTCCTAACATGTTTTCTGTGACATTTTTAGAGTCAAAAGAAAATCATTTTGCGGTTTTATCTGGTGGGGAAGGTAACACTACTCCAAGACTTAAAGCTATAGTTGAGACTTTAAGAAGATTGGAATCTGGATCTTCAATTTCTGAAGCTGCTAATGCTGCAAACTCATTTTCAGGGATTCGTATAATGACTGGATCCCCCACAGGAGGTGCAGCTGTAGGTGGATCATTTGATGTTTATGTGGTTGAAGTATCTGATGATGGTGTGATAACTGTAACACCCCATTCCGGAGGTTTGGCAGTTTTAGAACCTGGAACAAAAGGAGCTATAATTCACCTGAGAAACACTCATGGAAATCCACAATATGGAACTGCTGAAAGTGTCCGTAAAGAAACTGCAGTAATGATCGGTAAAATGATAAGGGATGGTTATCCAGCCACTGAAATCATGAGCGAAGTATTTGGTAAAGTTTCTAATGAAGCTGGTGAGAAATATGGTGGGGGTGCAGTTAACCTTGTTTCAAGTGTAAGTACCGGGGACATGTTCACTCCACAAAAAGTTAATGAAACCGGATTTCCTATGAACGAACCATACCGTAAAGTATGTCCAGAAGACGGGTGGGGTATTGGTTTTCCATCTGCTGAAAACTACATGACCTGTCCAATAGATGGAACACCTCTGAAAACAGTTTATGCATACGAAGCTCTAGGAGATGCCATAACAGTTACTCCAGAGAGTGTGGTTGTCTCAGTTTATGGAACCGATGAATCAGGAGTAGTTCAAACTACCAGTGAAATAGTCAAAGCATCGGTTAAAAAGGATGGTTACAATGTCAATGAAATAGCAAACGACATCAATCGAGGTATTGATAATGGGCTTCTAGTGGGTGTAAACTATGTTGAACCCAAAGATATCAATGTAAAACAGAGTTCAAGAGCAGTTGGAGTTTATTTTGATCCATTACCAGGCGATCGAACATCTCCCCCATGGAATCTTCCTATAAGTTCTGGAATAATTGACATTGTAGGAAATATGCAAACTGCTATAGGATTTGTTTTGGTGCTACTGGTTCTATTTAGAAGTACACTGATCACCTCATTTCTAAAATAGAGGTTATAAAATGGCGTTAATACTTATACGGGCTTTGAATAAATCAAAGCTCTTAAATTCTATTTCTGATATTGAAAGGCATGCTAATTTAAAAGTAATAGGTAAGCCCAAATTGATTATATCAGAAAAAGCGGATGAAATTGCAGAGAAAATTTTAAAACAAAAATTGAGAACAGAATCCAAGATATCTGCACTTGTAATTGTAAAAGCAGATACAACCAAAAGCATAATGCATATAAAAAAGATACATCCTCCTGCACATTTAACTGTAATCAGTGAGGAATATGAAGATTTTAACGATTTAAAGATTCTTTTTGATCATGCTAAGGAATTGGAAGGTTATTATTCTCCCAAAAAGAATAAAAAAAGAAGATAATTATTAAATATTTTTTTGTTTAAATTAAATTTCATTTTTATATATGTTAAAAAAAGGTGGATTTGTGGAGATAAGAAAACTACCTTTTCTTTATTCTTGCAATATCTCCTATAGTGGATCCACGTATATTTGAGGCCTTAAATTCCTCGCTCTGAGTATCTTCAATTTTTTCTACAATGGAAATTTTTAGACTGTTTTCTAATTTCTTAGCCAATTTTATATCTGGAATCATTTTTCCAGATTCAATTCTGTTAATTACTGAAACCTTTTCATAGATTTTTTCGGCCAAATCTTCTCTTGACCATCTTTTTTTTTCTCGAGCTTCTCTAACAATTCTATTAAAATCTTCATGAACCTCATAACTAGGTTCTTTTCTTATTGGTGGCCTTCGACTACCTCTAGGTTTTCTAGGCTTCGCTGGTTCTCTTTGTATTTTACCGAATTTCGCACATTCATTACAGGCGTACATAACTGATCCTTCAATTTTTGTGCGCATTGGTTTTCCAATTATATTTTTTCCACATATCTCGCATCTCATGACGATCCCTTAAAAATTTCTCATTATATAATTTATACCTCAATATTTAAATATTATCAAAAACAAGATAGTAACGATATAATTTAAATAGGAGTGATCTAGGATCATGGAAAATACCTCCAATACTGCATTAAAAAAAATAGAAGATTTAAAAAAGGAAATTAGGATTCTTAAAGAGGAAAACACTAAAACCAAGCGGAACCTAATGTGGAAATTAAGAAAACTTGAAAAAGATAAAGTTTTAATAGAAAATGAAAAAATTAGGTTAGATAGAGAAGTTAAATCTCTTCGAGGAGAAGTAGAAAGATTTAGATCTCCACCATTGGTAATCGCTACTATAACTGAGGTTTTAGAAGATGGAAGAATTGCTGTAAAAAGTAGTACTGGCCCACATTTTGTCATAGGCTATTCAAGATTTTTAGATGAAGATTTATTAGAGCCCGGTGCAAGGGTGGCTTTGAACCAACAAACATTCAGCATAGTTGATGTTTTACCATCAGAGAAGGATCCTATTGTTACTGGCATGGAGGTTGACGAAAAACCTGATGTTTCTTACGAACAGATAGGTGGATTACGTGAACAGGTAGTAGAGGTAAAAGAAACTGTTGAATTACCTTTAAAGAAACCAGAATTATTTGAAAATATTGGAATTGAACCTCCAAAAGGTGTACTTTTATACGGGCCTCCTGGAACAGGTAAAACACTTCTTGGAAAGGCAGTTGCCCATGAAACTAATGCAACTTTCATAAAAATTGTAGCATCAGAATTTGTGAAAAAATACATAGGTGAAGGTGCCCGGTTGGTTCGAGGAGTATTTGAATTAGCTAAGGAAAAAGCACCCAGCATAATATTCATAGATGAAATTGATGCTATTGCTGCTAAGAGACTTAAAAGCTCAACTAGTGGTGATAGAGAAGTTCAAAGGACTTTAATGCAATTATTAGCAGAAATGGATGGATTTGAAGCAAGGGGTAATGTTGGAATTGTTGCAGCGACCAACAGGCCAGATATTCTTGACCCGGCATTACTTAGACCTGGTCGATTTGACCGTTTCATAGAAGTTCCTATCCCTAATGAAGAGGGAAGATTAGAGATTCTCAAAATTCATACAAAAACAATGTCTTTAGACGAAGATGTAGATAAAGAACTTATTGCATCCATTACTGAAGGTGCTTCTGGTGCTGATGTTAAAGCCATATGTACTGAAGCGGGAATGTTCGCAATAAGGGAAGAAAGGGACATTGTTACTATGAACGATTTCATGGACGCTGTTGATAAGATAGTAGGCATGGAAAGTGAAGAAGAATTTAAGAGAGAATCTGGTGTAATGTTTGGATAATTACACAGGTTTTATCTAGACTCCAGAATAAATCTATAAGTGGCAATGCAATATGCCACGAACATTTTTTATTTTTAAAATATTTTTAGCCGATGATGAACCCTATGAGCTCTGATTTGTGATGAATGATGGGCGATCTGAGGCTATTTTAAACTTTTTTTAGAATATATCCTTTTATTATAAGCTAATTCAAGTTAAAAAGAGTAACCATTAACTTTAAATTAAATCAAAAAAATCTCCTAAAACTACTTTTTTATCAGTTTGGATGAATTTGGGAATTTTTCCAATGGTACCTGCAGACTCTCCAACTATAACCATTGCACCTCTCATATATTCCCGATAATTATCTGCAAAATCCAGACAGTTCTGTACAGCATCATGGTCTTGTTCTGCCTGTGCTTCATTAGCAATAGATGTGGCCAGAGCATCGGCTATACTTGCTTCATCTGCAAAAATAGTAACAGAATCTGCTCTGCCAAAACTTATAGAATGACCAACAGTTCCAGAAGATGTACAGATCCCCATGGGCGTTTGGTGGGATTTTATTTTAAATCCAATTTTCCCAGAAAGTGATGATGAACCCGCGTATAGGCCAATAACAACATTTTTATCGGTTTTAAGAGAAATATCCCCACCATTATCAACTATTACATATTCAGAATCCTTATTTAGAAGATAATTCATACTAAACTGAGCTATAGTTCCTGCCACAGCAGCCATAGGCCCGGTTTTAGCTATTTGCCCTGATTTTAACATCACTTTTGCAATTAAAGGTCCGTCAAAAATGTTTAATGGTTCTAAACTTGTTAAAAATTCTGGATTTCTTCTGATAAAATCTTTAAGCATTATTCTAAGTTTGAAAATGTAATCAGTCAGTCCAGTTGGCTTAATGTCAGTTTTTAACTGTATTTTTGTTTCATGAATTTCTATCTTCTTATTAATCATCATATTCATTTAGTTGGTTCTACATAAAATATTTAGATTAGTAAAAGAAAATTTAATTTTCATTTATTTGATTTTACAAAAAATTATTTAGATAAGTAAAAGAAAATTTAACCAGTGATTTAATATGATGGGCAGAGACAATACAGAATATCACACCAGAGAAAAGGTCTTATTTGAAACAAAACCGAATTTCTTTATAGGAGCAAAATCTGCGCTTATTAAAGTTATAGTAATAATTCTAATACTATATTTTTCAGGAACAATTATTCAACTGGCAGCAAGGCTTCAAAACTATATTATAAACATGATCCAAATACCTCTTGTAGAGTGGGTAACCTTAATAATTTATCTTATAATATTTTTACTAGTTATATGGAGTATATGGAATCTTATTTCATGGAATAACACAATTTACAGGTTAACAAATTACAGAGTTGTAGTTAAAAAAGGATTAATCAGAAAAAATAAAGCATTTATTCATTATGAGAAAATTCAAGACATTAATATAAGCCAAAGTATTATGGAAAAAATATTTTCCAGTGGAGATATTGAAATATTTGGTGGACATGAACAGACCAGAATAATACTGGAAAATGTACCAACTCCTGACAAGGTTGAGAATATGATTAATGATTTAATTGAGGGAGACTACTACGGATTTGAAGATGAACCTCCCCAAAAAGACGAAATTCACCAAGAGACGAAAACTAAACCTAAATCACAAAGACCTATAACCGAACGTCATTCTGAAAAGTTTAAGAGATAAATAATGAAAAAGAGTTAATCAAATTACCTAAAAATTTATTTATCCTAGTTTTAAGTTAGTTTAATGTTCCAATTTTAATTTATCTTAAGAAACAATATTTATATTTTAAAAACTTAAATTAAAGCATATTATACCATTAATTGGATAAGGTATCATGACTGACAATAATGTGGATTACGATGTAATTGTTGTGGGCGGAGGTCCGGTTGGTTCCACTTTTGCCAGATATATGGCAGAAAAAAATTATAGGGTGGCTATTTTAGATAAAAAGAATAAAATAGGAGTTCCACTACAATGTGCTGGATTGTTGGGAAGCAAAATTAAAGAAGTGAATATTTTACCCCAACATGTAATTATAAACAAGGTTTACGGTGCTTATTTGCATTCTCCTTCAGATAATACTCTTTTAGTTAGAAAAAAAGATCCTGCAGCATATGTATTGGATAGGGTTGCTTATGATCAATTTTTAGTTCAATCAGCACTTGATAAAGGCTGTGAACTGTTATTAGGCCACAGAGTTTTTGATGTTGACTTTGAAAAAGGAGAATTACAAGTCAAATATAAAAATCAGGTTAAAAAGTTAAAAGCCAAAGTTATAATTGGTGCCGGTGGCCATGCTTCAGCCATATCTAGTTATATTAATCAACCACCAAAAACATTTGAAGCTGTTCAATATTTAGTGGATATGGATCAACCAATTTTAAACCCAGATCATGTACACTTATATGTAAATTCAAGCATATCTCCAGGTTTCATCTGGATGATACCGTTATCTGATTCCCTGGTCAGAATTGGTTTATTTTCACGATTTGACTATCACAAGATGAACAGGATCCTGAAGGATTTTATTGATAAAAATGTCAAATTTAAAAAATCAAAAGTCTTAAAGAAATATCACGGTTTCATACCCATATACGACCCTAAAAAGAAGCTGGTTAAAGATAGAGTTATTCTTTTAGGAGATGCGGCTGCGCAAGTAAAACCTACCACTGGTGGTGGTTTATTGATTGGATTTGAATGTGCTAAAATTGCTTCAGATGTCACTACCAAAGCTCTTGAACAGGATGATATTCAACTTTTAAACGATTACGAACGTATATGCAAAAAGAAGTTTGGGAGAGAACTAAATGTCCAGCTTCAAATACAGAAAACTTTTGAATTGATGAAAGACAGTGAACTTGATTCAATGTTTCTAAAACTTAAAAATGAAGGTGCTGAACAAATAATTTCAGAATACGGCGACATGGACACCCAGTCTCCTTTGATAAAAGAGATGATAAAGGGCGGAATAATATTTTCAGTGCTTCCTAAAGTTTTATTCAGGAGGATAAGTAAATTATGGAAATCTACATAATTTTGTCCCGTGAAAATATAACTCTGCCTAAATCAGAAGTTATTGCTGTTCTTGAATCTGAAGGAATTAATTATCACATAAAAAATGATTTGGATGGAATTTTAATTCTTGAAATTCCAGACAATAAAAATTATATTGAGGTTCTAGGTAGAAGATTGGGATATGTGCATGAAATAGTGGAAAAACTCTTTGAAACAGATATTAAAAATCTTTATTCTGAATTTGAAAAATTTCCATGGAAAGAACACATAAAGAAAGATTATGCAATTCGAGTCAAAAAAATCAATTATTCTGGTATTATTGATTCTCAAAAAATTGAACGGGATATGGGAAGGTTAACAGGAGCTGCTTTAGATGAAGCAAAGGTAAATCTAAAAAATCCTGAGACATTTATAAGAGCAACTTTCACTGATGAGAAAATTTTGGTAGGAATTAGGAAAGTAAAAGTTGATAAAAAACATTTCTTTAATTTGAAACCACATAAAAGACCTTTTTTTTATCCAGGTTCTATGAGTCCTAAATTGGCCCGGTGTATGGTGAATCTTTCAAGAATCACACAAGGGGATACACTTCTTGATCCTTTCTGTGGAACTGGCGGAATATTAATTGAAGCAGGTATTATAGGGGCCAGGATTTTAGGGGTGGATATAGATGAAAAAATGGTTAAAGGTACTATTGAAAACCTTGATGCTTGCGGGATAAAAAATTATAATATTATTCAGGGGGATGCCAGGGATATTGAACTGGAAGGATTTGTAGATTCTATTGTAACTGATCCTCCTTATGGTATATCTGCTTCAACAGCAGGTGAGGAAAGTAAAAAGCTGTATATAGGGGCGCTTTTAAACATGCAGAGTTTACTTAAAATTAAGGGCCGTTTATGCTTAGCCACTCCTCATTATATTGATATTAATGATTTAATAAGAGATACTAAGTTTAAAATTAAAGAAAGACATGAAATAAGAATGCATAAAAGTTTAACCAGGATAATTACAGTTTTACAAAAAATAGAATAGAAATGTTTAGTTCTATTTAAAAAATCTGAATAAGATCAACTACTCCAATTCAATTAACTTTTTTTGGAAAACAAGAATTTTAGGATTAATTGTATATTATTTAGAATTAAATAATTAGATATACTGTGAACTACATTATCTAAATTCACAAGACTTAATAATTATATCAAAATTTGAGAGGGGAATTTTGTGGCAGTAAGAATTTTTGACACTACACTAAGAGATGGAGAACAAACTCCAGGAGTTTCATTAACTCCTGATGAAAAACTGAGAATAGCCATGAAATTAGATGAATTAGGTGTAAATGTTATTGAGGCAGGTTCTGCAATCACTTCAGAAGGTGAAAGACTAGGAATCAAAAAAATAGTTTCTGAAGGATTAGATACAGAGATATGCAGTTTTACCCGAGCAGTTAAGGTTGATATTGATGCGGCTTTGGAATGTGGAGTTGACAGCATACATCTCGTTGTTCCGACGTCTGACCTACATATTGAACACAAATTAAATAAAACTCGAGACCAAGTTAAACAATTTGCAGTGGACTGTACAGAATATGCAGTTGATCATGGTTTACTGGTTGAATTATCAGCGGAAGATTCAACTAGGAGTGACATTGAATATTTAACAGAAGTTTTCAAGGAAGGAATAAATGCAGGTGCACATAGAATATGTGCCTGTGATACAGTGGGAATGCTCACCCCAGAAACAGCCACAAAATTTTATGATAGATTAAGTAAACTGGGCGTACCCTTAAGTGTGCACTGCCATAACGATTTTGGACTAGCAGTAGCTAATACTCTCTCTGGTTTAAGGGCTGGGGCAACACAGGCCCATGTTACAGTAAACGGTATTGGGGAACGGGCAGGAAATGCATCCCTAGAAGAAGTAGTGGTTGCCCTATATTCACTTTATGATCAAAAAACCGATATAAATATAAAAATGCTTTATGAAATCTCTAAAATGGTGGCCCGAATGACTGGTGTTTATCTGCAGCCAAACAAGGCCATTGTAGGTGAAAATGCATTTGCCCATGAATCAGGAATCCATGCAGATGGAGTAATTAAAAAAGCAGAAACTTATGAACCTATAACGCCGGAGTTAGTTGGGCACAAACGAAGATTTGTCATGGGTAAACATATTGGAACGCACATCCTTAAAAAAAGGCTTCAAGAATCGGGTTTACGTGTAGATAATGAAAAACTTGAACAAATTTTCCAGCGAGTAAAAATATTGGGTGATAAAGGAAAATGCGTAACTGATGTTGACCTGCAAGCTATAGCAGAAGATGTTCTAGGAATTCTTCCAGAGAAGGCGGTGGAACTGGAAGAGTTGACCATAGTTTCTGGGAACAAAGTCACACCCACAGCATCTGTGAAACTCAACATTGATCAAAATGAAATAGTTGAAGCAGGTATTGGTTTAGGGCCAGTAGATGCGGCTATTGTTGCCATAAAAAAGGGTATAAAAGATGTTGCTGACATAAAATTGGAAGAATATCACGTAGACGCTATAACTGGAGGTACAGATGCTCTAATTGATGTTATTGTTAAACTTAGACTGGGAGATAAAGTGGTAAGTGCCCGGAGTACCCAGCCGGACATCATCATGGCCAGTGTAGAAGCATTTCTAAGCGGAATTAATCGGATACTAGCTGAAGAAGACTTAAAAAAATCGGAATAGATCATTTTTCTTTCCTATACCTTTTCTTTATTCAATACAAATATTTGATCAGTTCTTTACTGCTATTTAAAGGTGTAACAATGGAAAACAATATACAAATTGTTGGATTTAAATTCAAAGTGGACAATTTAGATTATTTATTAAAAACAAGCAATGAATTAAGTGCTAAATATTATATAAATCCATCAAAAATGTATGCATTACAACTTTTAAATGCTGATGCTATTGCCGGTTATGATCACATATTAAATGCAGTTATACATGCAATTAACGCTTTTGAAAGAGGAGAGAATATAGCCAAGGATTTGGGATTGGAAATATGTTTGAGGGCATCATTGCAGCGGCAAATTTCAAAAGCATTAACTATTATGGGGTTAAAAAAAGGAGAAATGAACATTTGTGCGGTTTCAGTTAATTGCAATGAAAAAATAATCGATGCTTTGGAAGAAATTTTAGGCAACCGAGATAATAGCGTTATAGATCCAGACATGGACAAATTAAAAGAAATTTATGACATATCTGAAACAGAACTTGAAATTTATGGATCTATAGAAAATTTAATGATAGAAAAAACAGCTATGTTAATATTGGAAGTATAAATTCATAGAAGCACTGGCTAATAACCATTACTAATTTTTTTTATATGATGCATTTTTTAATGTTTATAATCATTGCCTTAACTATTTCAGGTTTTAAACATCTCACATCCAGATTTTTAAGTTCAATACACACTGCATTTGATAATGTTCTATTATAATCCGGACAAACAGTGATTATTCGGCGATTTTCAGCTTTTATAATTTGTCGAAGTTTATATCCTACATTTTTTGGATTATCCACTTTTAGAGCTAAAACAACTCCTCTTTTATCCTGATGAAGAGCATTATTAAATTCATTCTTCATTTTCTGACAGGCTTTAATAGTTTCTTTAAGAATACGTGGAGCCAGATTTATTTCTTCATAAATACCAGCAGCTGTAATATGATCAGCTTTGACCGAGTTTAAAACAGTTTTAGCCTTTTTAAGAAGATAATTATCATTTGTAGATATGAAACCACCATTTCCAACATTAACTATCTTGGGAGAACCAGTAGATGCAATAATAACATGAGCGTGTTCACCGTTAGCTAACTTTTTTTTGGGATCTCCTAAAGCTCCTGATGCATCTTCCACTAAAATCACTTTTCTATCATCACATACTTCAAATAGATCTTTCATTGGTTGTTCTGCAATATATCCAGCAAAACTAGTTAAAAATAATGCACCTGGCTGGTGGATGTCAATGTACTGGTCTAAAACTTCCAAGTCAATAACACCGCTATTGGTAGGTATAGAAACTGTTTGCAAATCCATCAAATCTGCCATAGTCTTAAAACCGATCCACCCTCCCTCATCAGGTATTAATACCTTATTTTGGAGGGTGCTCATCACTGCCATAATTCCTGAGTTACCACTGTTAACCAATCGAACAGAATCATGATTAATGTAATGGCTTATTTTCTCCTGGGTTTTATTTATCTGTTCACCTGTTCTTTTACTGGTTCTAAGTGCCTTTGAAGCTTCACACATGGCCTTAATGGTTTGTGATGATGGTTTTTTATAGTATAATTGCAATGATATCACATCTTAATTAGCATACCTTCTATTTTACTCTACTCTTTTTAATTCAACTACAATTATTTGAGGACGTGCAAAGAATCTTACAGGTAGTATGACCGTTCCTAATCCATTACTTATTATTAAAGTGGTGTTATTATATTTTTGAACTCCTGTTAAGTATTTTTGTCCATAGTCTGATCTAGGAACTGGCGCCCAGAACCCAAACAGGGTGACCTGTCCTCCATGGGTATGTCCAGTAAGAACTAGATCCACAAGGTTTTGATCTATTTGTGGAAAATAATCAGGGTTATGGGTTAGGAATATTACAAAATCTTCTGCTTTAGAATCCCCCAAAGCGGTTTTAGGGTATTGGTAGCCATTATTATAATCACCCACCCCACACACTCTGATTTTTGATCCGTTTATATCGATCCAAGTTCCTGTATTTCCTATATACGTAATGGTTGATTCGTTAAATCTTTTAAGAGTAAAATACTGGGGGTCGTTGTTACCTAAAACGCCATATACTCCTAGTGGAGCTTTAAGTTTCTCTAAAGAATCAAATACTGGATCAATATATTCATCTTCCCGGTCAACGTAATCTCCTCCTAATAAAATCATATCAGGTTTCATGGCGTTTACTTGTTTTACAATACCATCAACTCTTTCCTGACTATAGAATGGTCCGGCATGAATATCAGCTAGATAAACTATTTTTTTACCATCAAATTCCGGAGGTATTTGATTTGATTCTAGGATCACTTCTTTGGTTTCGATCCAGTAAGGTTCTATGAACATGTATCCTATGATTAGAACTACTACAAGGAGAGTGAATAAATAAATTTTTTTCATACAAATCTCTCAAAAATCTATTATTTAACCTCTGTTTTAATTTGAAAAAGATTGAACAGGGTAAAATTCACGAAATATATAAATATTATATATTCAATATTGAATTATATAAAGAATGGGTTTATGAAGAATTTTTAACATGATAATCATTTTGGCTCATATTCCAAAAATTTCTAAAAAAATATAGTAAATCTAAAACAGGAGTCATCAGATGATCTATTTAATCATTACGATATTTGGAGCGTTTTTGATTATAGCAGGAATTTATGCTATGACTTTTGGTTTTGATACTCCTCCTAATTTTTTGTTTTTCTTTTTAGGACTTTGTGCAGCTGTTCTTGGATTCGTTTTATTGATCATTTTTGCCCCCCATATTAGTTTTTCTTCAAAATCTAAACCTATATCTTTGAGGAAGCGAGAAGATTCTTATTCCCAACCTAAAAGAGTATCTTTGAGTAAAAGAGATGATTTCAGTTCAAAACCTAAAAAAAGATCGAAAAAAGGCATTATAGTTATTTCCTTATTAATTCTTATTATAGGAGTAGGCGTTCTAGGTTTAAATTTTAATGATAATGTTCAAGCGGATGTGTTGAGTGGAGAACATAAAATCTTAATTTTGTCTGCTGATCCATCAGAACCTAGACCCGGTATGGGTGCTGTAGATATGGCATTTGTTTTTACATTGAAAGATGGTGATATAACTAATATTACTTCTATTTATCCCCATAAAATGGCACATCCAACTGAAGCTGCACCTTTAGAGGTTCAAAAGCAAGGAGTTAGTAAAATGTTATTACACGATTCCTTATGGTATAATGACACTGATAGAGGGGCCAGGTATGCTCAAGAAATTGTAGAATATAATACTGGCATAAAAACAGATATAGTGGTCATTTTTTCAGTTGAATCCATTGATGCTATAGTAGCTAGTGTAGGACCTCTTCATGTTAATGGTATAGGTTATGTTAATGGCAGTACATTAAACTTTTTAAGAGAAGAACAGGATGACTATAATTATACTAGGGGACAAGCTGTTAAATCATTAATGAGTGCTATTTCCAATTCAACGAGCCAGGATAAAACCAAGTATCTAACCTTAATACAAACAGTCAGTGACCAATACAAAAAAGGAAACATAGCAGTCTATCCATCAAGTGCATTCCCTCAATTAATAACACTGGCAGAATCTAAAGGTTTTGGCATATTAATTTAAGTATTCAGTTCCTAATTCCTTGTTTATAATCTCTTTTTATATATTTTTAAAAATAAAGATTATTTTAAATATATCATGATTTTTTATCTAATCTATCTAAAATCTCTTGAAATCCGGATTTAATATCTTCTGAAGTTTTTATTTGCTTTTCATTAAATTCTTCCGTGGTTTTAATGAATATTTCTCTATCTTTATCTTTTTCTTCTCTAAACTTATGAATAAGTGCACTGGCCACTGATGCAGTGGCGTAACCAGTAAAGGCCACCCCAGTTATCATCATGATAACCCCTAAAATCCTTCCCAAAAGGGTAATTGGAACTATGTCTCCATATCCTGTGGTAGTCATGGTAGTAACAGTATACCATGCTGAATCTTCATAGCTTTTAACTTCAGGATTCACATCTTTTTCAGCTAATAAAAATCCTGTTGATGTGATTAAAAATATAAGGGTTAAAATAGTTATACCATAGTTCAAACCAGTTTTTTCGGAAAATTTCACGAAACTGGACCCTAATTTTCCAATTGTTTTAACAATGGCAATTATGTGGACAATCCTCAAAATTGAAAGGGGTATTGATAATGGAAAACCCAACAATCCTATAAAGATAAAGTCGAAAGGTAAAACAGCAATAATTGAAACCCAATTATTTTTAATATATTGTTTTTTATCTTTTTGATATATAAAACCTGCAATTAAACAAGATAAAAGTAATAAACACACCATCAAATCAAAATTGTAAATATGGGGTATTGTGGCAGGTTTTAAGTTAAAAAAGGTTAAGATTATAAGTACAGCAATATCCACTACCATTAATGAAATTACTATAGTCAAATAAACCTGAAAAAGTTTACCTAAATAGTTTTTAAGATTTTCTTTCATACAATTACTCCTTATAAAGATTAATAAATCAGTATTTATTATCTTCATATATAATTAAGTATTTATAATATTTTAATTAATTATAGCCATGTTTTTAGAGCACTGGTTTTAGTTATTAAAGAATTAATAAATTTTTAATAAATTTTTATAAAGAACTAGATATTATAATTAAAAAATGAATCTAGTGTTGTTTGTCTGGATCTTATAAGTTCTTGAAGTAAATCGCTTTGTTTAATAAATCTTTTTAAAGGAAGCTTCAATTTTCCAGAAACATAACTTAGTGCATTTTTTAAATCTTCAAATTCCTTAGGAGTTTGATTGAGGGCACTGCGCACATTTTCTCTTACATTAAATACTCCTAAAGGTACGTAGCCATTATAGGCTTCTCTTAAAATTATGGCAGTGGCCTGTTTTTTGTCCCTGGCCAGTTTTTCTAAGACAGCCATCTTACAAGTGTAGTAACATCCTCCTACTCTTGAATATTCCTTTTTGCCACTATTGGTTTCATAATCTGAGAATATTATTTCTTCGTTGTTTAAAACATGTAAAAATGCTTCCATCCATTCATACTGCCATTCAGATGGTATTAAAATAACGGTGTAATAATTGTTCAAACTGTTGAATTCATAAACTTGGTGAGTTTCTATTGTGTCATAGTACCTTACTTTTCTAAGCAGATTATCAGCTATGGTACTATCACAGGCAGTTATGGACCACCTTGTGGGTACTAAATGTCTATTCTTCTCAATGCCCATGGTTCCAACTGAAAATGCTTTTTGTATACTGGAAAAGGGCAGTCCTTTGTGATGTAAGTCCATTACTGCATCAGCAGCTTTCAAGTCACTGTCGTAGTATGTTTTTTCCAGTAAATGATCAAAGCGAACATTGTCAATGTCAAACTTTTCAATCAGTCCACTAGGCCCGTGTGGTGTGTGTTCGTCACTAAAAGATCGACCTACTGGTTTCTTAAAGAATTGGGCTTCACTTTCAATGGAATTTTTAGCAAGGGATATTTCCTGCAATTTTCCAACCAAACGGTTATCCAAATCTTTAATTTCCACCTGCTGCTTACCTCTAACCAGATTCAGCCGGTAACCAATAATTTCTTCCTGACTGGTATTGGAGGGAATCCATGATTCTGGCATATCCATCATAGATGTATCTCCTTGTTGAGGAGCTATCATGGGTCCGGCGAATACTTTAGGATAATTCCAGCTTCCAATAAATACGGAAGGAGGGGTACTTCCATCAACTTCAGTTCCCACATTGACAGATTTCATGTGAATTTTAGATGTGAGCTTTTTAAGGTAGGCAGTCTTTCCACCGATCATGTTCTGTATATATTAACTTGATTTAATAAAAAAGTAGTGAGAGCATTTGAAGAGTAAAATTAGTAATACCTAGAATTATTTTTTTTAAAATAAATTAAAAAGAGTGGTTTGTATTGTGTCTTTAATTAAAGAAAAGGAAGAGGATTAAAATAGTCAATTTTTTTTAAAAATTATGCAAATTCAATTGTACTTGGTGGTTTATCACTGACTGATAGTGCCACATGGGTTACTTCACTTATCTCTGCAGTGATTCTACTTGATATGGTTTTAACCATTTTCCATGGTAGTTCTGGTACATCAGCAGTCATAGCATCCATAGATTCTACCATTCTAAGTATCACCAGGTATCCAAAGTCTCTAATATCTCCTTTAACCCCAGTTACTTTGGTATTGGTTAAAACTGCAAAGTATTGCCATAGTATTTCATCTAAACCTTCTTTTTTCACTTCTTCTTCAACAATGGCGTTGGCCTTTCTACAAATTTCGATCTTTTCTGGAGTTAATTTACCAACTACTCTAACCGCCAGTCCAGGTCCGGGATATGGTTGTCGGTTCACCATTTCACTGGGAAGGCCTAGTTCTTGTCCTAATATTCTTACTTCGTCCTTGTACAATTCTCTTATAGGTTCTACAATTTCCAGTACCAGTCCATGAGGCAGTGCCAAATTGTGATGTGATTTAATATTTCCTTGACTTTCTATCCAGTCCGGTGCAATAGTACCTTGGACTAGGAACTTGGCATTTTCTTCTTCAGCAACCCTTTCAAAGACGTTTATGAATACTTCTCCAATGATTTTCCTTTTTTCTTCTGGATCTTCAACACCCTCTAATTTTCCAAGGAATTCCTCTTTGGCATTTATAAATCTAAAATTCAACCTTTTTTCAAAAGTTTTTTCAACATATTCTGCTTCTCCCTCTCTTAAAAGGCCGTGATCAACAAAAACAGCTATAAGTTTATTTCCTAATGCTTTTTGTGTAAGTACTGATGCTACAGAACTATCAACACCACCTGAAAGTGCTATAACTGCTTTACCATCACCTACAGTTTTTTTAATTTGATTTATCGCTTCTTTAATAAAATCAGATGGATCCAACATTTTTTCACCGGGTTAAATTTATTATTACTTAATTTTTTTTATGAACCTTATTTTATTAATTACAGTTATGTTTTATGAATTAATTTGAATTTTGTATACGGATAATAATTATTTTTTATTTCTATATGTTTCACAAATTTCATAAAAATTTTTGAATATTTTAGAACCATCTTCTGTGTGATGGACTTCTGGATGGAATTGAATTCCATAGATAGGTTTATTTTTATGGGCCATGGCTTCTATGTCACATATGGAGGAGTTGGCAAGTTTTTTGAATTCTGGTGGAATTTTGGAAACTTCGTCCTTATGGGAGGCCCACACATTCATGCTTTTTCCTAAACCTTTAAAAATATCATCTTCATCTTCAATATTTATCTCAATTTTGGCATAGCTTTCTACGCCTGCTGCTTTAACCTCTCCACCATATGCTTTGGCAATAAGTTGATGTCCAAGACAAATTCCTAAGATAGGGTAATCCAACTCTTTCACATATTTCAAACAATTACCAATTCTTTCCATACTGGGACCTCCACCTAAAACAAGTCCGGCTGGATCTTTTTCTATAATTTGCTCTGTAGATAATGAATTTGAAACTAGTTCTGATGAAATTTTAAGATAATGTAGAGCCCGATAAATTCTATGGTTATATTGTCCATAATTGTTTACAACCAGTATCGTCATTTAATATCTCCTAAACTGTTAAATTCTCTTAAATCGATAAAAAACGTTCTATAGAAACATTTTTATATAAAAAGTTATAATTAAAATATATGGAATTTAAAGATTTGATATACATTTTAATTGCAATAGTATTAGCGGTAGTATTTTTCTACCTGTTCATATGGCTACTTCCGATTATTATAATCCTTATAATAGCTTATGTCATATATATATTTTTAAAGTCAAATAATTCCTGAAATATAAAATTAACTTATTCTTTTATTTTAGAGGAGATAATATTTCTAAAATTTTTTTTATTTAATTTAGATTAATAAATAGGAGTATGCACTGGTTTTACTTAATGAAATTAAATATTAATTAATATCATTATAGGCAGAAATAGCAGCTATTGCACCTTCGCTAGCTGCAACCACCATCTGTTTAACTCCTCCGGTTACATCTCCCGCAGCATAAACCTGGGGGATATTTGTTCTTTGATTTTTATCAGTGATGATGTAACCACTTCTATCTAATTCAACACCTATATCTTTAGCTAGCTGGTTATTAGGTTCTTCTCCTATAGATATGAAGACACCGTCAACTTTAATTTCCTTTTCTTCATCTTTTTCTTTGTCATAAATCAAAATACTTCTAACCACAACATCTCCTTTGATTTTTCTAACCATGGAATTCCAGATAATAGGGATTCCCGCTTCTCTAAGGCGATCTTGTCCATGTTTTGAAGCTCTAAGTTCGTCTCGGCGGTGAATTATTGTAACGTCACAACCAACATCATGCAAATGCAGTGCATGTTCAACTGCAGAGTTACCTCCACCTATTACAACCACTTTACGGTTTTTAAAAAGTAGTGCGTCACATATAGAACAGTAAGATATGCCTTTTCCAATGAATTCTTCTTCTCCTTCTGCTCCTAATTTTCTGTAGGTGGTTCCAGTGCTTAGTATGAGTGACTTGGTAATATAATCCTGTTTTGAGGTTTTAAAATAAAATTTTCCATTTTTTAAAGTGATAGAATTTACAATTTCATGTTCATTTATCTTAATATAATTGGATGCTTGTTCTATCATTCTTTTAGATAGGTTGGCACCGGTGATGGTTTTAAATCCAGGGAAGTTACCAACCAATGGAGCCACACTTTGCATACCTCCTGCAACACCTTTTTCAAGTATTAATGCTTTAATATCTTCTCTTCCAGCATATATGCCTGCAGTTAATCCGGCAGGACCTGCACCTATAATTATAAGATCATGTTCTTCCATTATACTCATCCCCAATATATAAACACATTTTAAGAAAAACAATAAATGCTTAAAATTTTTATTTATCTAGTGTTTTCTTTATGGTCTCTAAATTATTAATGGTTAATGATTTTCTATTTTCTCCCTCAACAATTTATTTACCAGTTTTCCATCTGCTTTACCCTTTAATTTTTTCATAGCCATTCCCATCAATGGGCCCATTGCACCCATACCTCTTTCTTCAATCATGGAACTATTATCTTTAATAATCTCTTCTATTAAAGTCTCGACATCTACTTCAGACAACATAATAAGTCCTTTATTTTTTGCGGCAGTTATAGGGGAACAATCTTCAAGGCATACTGTAGTTAAAATTTCGGGTATGGCTTCTTTTGAAATTTGACCATCTTGAAGGAGTTTGAAGGTTTCTTTCAACTTATTTAAATCAATTTTTTCAGTATTGCATCCGTCACGTCTTAATTCCTTTAAAGTATAAGCCAGGATGGATGCTACAATTTTTGAATCAACTTTGACTGTATCTACAATCTTTTCAAAGTCAACAACCATATTTCGTCTAACCAACTGTCCCGCCAAATCCTCACTTAATTTATATTCGTCCATTATTCTTAATTTCTTTTCTTCTGGTAATTCTGGGAGATTATTTCTTATTTTTTCAATAAGGTCTAAATCTATGCTGATAGAAGGGATATCTGTTTCCACATACATCCTACTAGCAGTAGGTAGTGGCCTTAAATATTCAGTATTACCGTCAGGCAATGCTTTACGGGTTTCTTCAGGGATATTCTTCAAAGCGATTTTAGATCTTCCAATCACTTCCTGGAGCGCGTTTTTGGCTTTTTCTTCACAATCGGCCACGATGATAACTGCATCATCTTGTGACGTTTTTAATAAATCACGAAGTAGATCCACCTCTTCCTGTGATATGCCGTATGCTGGTAGTTCATCTGTATGGAAAAGCCCCGAAACTCCCATTTTCTTAGCATAACCTGCAAGTTCTGTTCCAAATCTTCTATCTGGTTGAATTTCCTTTCCAATCAATCCTGAAAATCCTTCCAGCTTTATGGCCAGGACTTTTTCACTTTTTTCTATAATACGGGATTGAGTATTCTGAAAAACTTCTCTAACATCATATAATGTTTTTTCGACATGTGCGTTTCGTTTTAGAAGTTCATTTCTTATTTCCAGTAATTTTACCTGTCTTTTAACTTCATTTTCAACCATTTTAGGCATTAAATCAAGGTCTTGAACTCCTTTAATCTCAACCCGTGCACCTTCCTTTATGGAGATATTCAAGTCTTGACGTATAGTCCCCAAACCTCTTTTAACCTTACTACTTCTTAAAATTTGACCAATTTGATAGGCAACCTCTTTTACTTGTTGAGGATGTTTAATCGATGGATCAGTTGTGATTTCAAGTAATGGAATTCCCAGTCTATCCAATCTAAAAACGACATTACCCTTCTTTTGACCTATTCTCCTGGCAGCATCCTCTTCTAAACATAGATTTTCAATCTTTACTTTACCATATTCAGTTTCAAGGTAACCATCAGTGGCTAAAAGACCCGTTCTCTGGAATCCGCCAGTATTACTACCATCTATCACTTGCTTTCTCATGGTATGGAATTCATCAACTATGTGCATGTTCAATAGAGAGGCAATTATCATTCCTATTTCAAGTGCTTCCATGTTAAGTGGGTGGGGTGGTTCATCATCGCTTTCCACCAGACAAGTTTCATGAGTATATGCTTCATAAATGAATTTAAGTTTTCTCCGGGCTTCTTCATAAGCTGCCCTATCAATTTTTCCCAGTTCGCTCTGTGTAGGTCTAAGATTTCTTAAAATTTTAAATTCAGCTTTTTTATCAGTGAGATTACATTCACAGCCACAAAACAATTTTTTCTTTGTATCAAGTTGTTGATGTATTTCTAAACCCATTTTCAGCCCAAGTTTTTCATAATTCATCTAATCACCATCAAATGAGAAAGTACTTAATAGAAGATTTTTCTTGAATTTCTCCAGCAATATTGGTATGCATAATATTTTCAACTTCATTGAGATCTTCACTTTGACCTAAAGTCCAGATAAGTTTTACATAAGCAGTTTCAGGCAGCATATCCAATGCAGATATGGCTCCAGCATTTACTAGTTTTCGGCCAGTACTATAAACATTCATATTCACATACCCATACAAACATTGGGAGGTCATAACCACCGGAATAGAACTATCTACTGCTCTTTCTACAGAAGGAACTATATTTTCAGGTGCATGCCCCAATCCGGTTCCTTCCAATACTATTCCTTTATAACCTTTATCAATATGATAGTCAATTATATCGCTTTTAATACCAGGATAACTTTTAATAAAAGCTACATTTGGTTCAATAGAATCATGAAGTTTTAAATCGGTTTCAGCTCTCTTTTTATAATCTATGTTTTTGTCTAGTAGTCTTAATGTTTTGTTTTCGACTCTGGCAAGGGGCAAAGCATTTATACTTCTAAAAGTATCTCTTCGGGAGGTGTGCATTTTCCTAACCTTTGTACCTCTATGGAGGTGACAGTAAGAATCATTATCAGTGGCGTGCATGCAAACCATGACTTCAGCTATATCTGATTTGGCAGCAATAACTGAGCTGATAAGGTTTAAAAATGCGTCAGATGATGGCCGGTCAGAACTTCGTTGTGCACCGGTTAAAACCACAGGCACTGGAGTTTCAAGCATGAAACTTAGGGCTGCTGAGGTATAATGCATAGTATCTGTTCCATGGGCTACTACAACCCCACTTGATCCGTCATTTATTTCATCTGCAATAGAACGAGCTGATTTAACCCAGTATGAAGGCTCCATATTTTCACTTAATATATTCAGGATTGATCTTGCTTTGATATTAGCATAATCCATGAGTTCAGGGGTAGCGCGCAGTAAATCGTCTGCAGTAAAAGCAGGATGAACAGCTCCAGTTTTATAATCTATAACTGAGGCAACAGTACCTCCTGTGGATATAATAGATATGTCCATTTTTTGATGGTCTTTCTCAAGATTAACAGGGGGTAATTCAATTTTTGGTTTCAGACCTTTTTCCAAAAGTTCTATCTTAGCTTCACTTATATTTACTCCTATATTGTATCCACTATCAAGTTTTATTACCAGATGTTTATCATCAGCATCTTCTGCCCGGTCTAAAAGCATTCCAGTATATGATATATTTTTTTTAGTTAATTTTACAGCATCTCCAATTGCAATATCCTTTTTTTCTAAGAATTCCTTCGCCGATCCTCTATAATTCATAAGATCCCTCATATTTAACTAATAATAATTGGATTAGATTAATTTTTAATCATTTAAGAATAATTTAATATGACTATTTATTATGGATAAAGATTTACAAAATTTATTCACTTAATTATAGTGAACTCCCTTTTGAAAGAATTAAAAAATAAAATAAAATATAAAAATAAATAAAAAAAATTAAGGGCCTAGAGATTTTTTTTAGCCCAGTTAGCGCCTGCTTCTAATATTTTTATATTAATAGGAATAAGTTTAGGTTTTCTATAGAAGGTATGTTTAATGGCTTCTTTAAAAACATTTCTGCTTAATCCAGTATAATCCATCTCCATAATTACCCCTAACATGACTGTATTAACGGCTCTTTTTACTCCCATACTTTTAGCTATTTTTAATGCAGGTACAGAAACTACATTAATGCCATCAGGAATTTTAACGCCACTTATATTGGTATCATAGAGCACGGTTCCACCATTTGCCACCTTTTTTATAAATTTTTCAAGGGATGGTTTGTTTAAGGCCACTAAAACATCTGGGGCGTGAATTACAGGTGATCCAATAACTTTTCCTGAGATCACCACGTCACAGTTGGAAGTACCACCTCTCTGCTCAGGACCGTAAGAAGGATACCATGAAACATGACGCCTATCTTTACAGGCTGCCTCGGCAAGGGTTAAACCCATACTAAGAACACCCTGACCACCAAATCCGGCAATTTTCACATGTTTGTTGATAAAACTGTCATCATCAACAGGATCCTGAGTTGCTTCTTTGCTAATTTCAAAAATATTATCTAATGAATCTTTAGTAAAATCACTCTCATCTCTTAGAAGTGGAACAACATCTTTACTACGGTCTCTGAAATTTTTTAATGGAAATTCTTTTTCCATTTCCTCATTTATAAATATTTCAGCTCCCTTCGCGTCCTGTTTAAGATTGGTGGGACAAGGTGATAAAACTTCTACAAAAGCGTACCCTTTGTCCTCCTTTTGTATTTGCAAAGCTTTTTTAATAGCTTTTTTAGCTTTTCTTATATGTTTATTATCAGAAAGTGAAACTCTTTCGATGAATACGGGGGCATTCAGGTTGTTTAAAAGTTCGCACATATGTAAAGGGTAACCTGCAAATCGGGGGTCCCGGCCTTCAGGACAGGTGACTGTAACCTCACCTATAAGTGTGGTTGGCGCCATTTGCCCACCAGTCATACCATAAACAGTATTGTTTACGAAAAATACTGCCAGTTTTTCTCCTCGGTTAGCTGCTTGAATGGTTTCATTTAATCCAATGGATGCTAGATCACCATCACCCTGATACAGCATGACAATGGCATCATCTTCGGCTCGGGATATTCCAGTTCCAACTGCCGGTGCTCTTCCATGGGCCACCTGAACATTTCCACAGTCAAAGTAGTAGTATGCAAAAACAGCACAGCCAACTGGGCTAATTAAAACAGAACGGTCTTGAATATCCAGTTCATCTACGGCTTCTCCTATAAGTTTATGAAGAATTCCATGGCCACATCCTGGACAGTAATGTGTTGCTGTCGGTGCACTTCCACCTTTTCGGGGATATGCATCTAAAATAGATTCTGGTTTTTTAATAACCTTTTTTTCAATATTTTCGGTCATTTGATACCTCCAGCAACTATTCTAATTTCTGCTATAATATCTTCAACATCTATAAGGTTCCCACCCATTCTACTTACTAATCCAACATCCTTACATTCAATGGCTTGTTTAATATCTTCTTTCATCTGCCCGTTACTCATCTCCACAGATAAAAATTTTTTGTTTTTATCAGAAAGTATTTTAAGTCTATTTTTAGGGAAGGGGAATAGACTTATAGGTCTAAATAGGCCCACTTTAATACCTTCTTTGCGGGCTAAATCAACTGCAGATCGGGCTATTCTACTGCTTATTCCATAAGATACCAGTACTATATCGGCATCTTCTATCATGTATTCTTCAAATTTTACCTCATTTTCTTCTATTTTTTTATATTTGTCTTGTATTTTAAAGTTAAACTCTTCTAGTTGATCAAAATCAAGGAATATGGAGGTTACGAGGTTGTCTTTGGTCTCTTTGTTTCCACATACTGCCCAGGAGGTGTCAATTTTTGGCTGGATAGCTTCCTCTGGAAAGTGGAGTGGTTCGATCATTTGACCTAAAACTGCATCTGCAATAATTATCACCGGACCCCTATATCTTTCAGCCAGTTCAAACGCTTTAATGGTCAAATCACACATTTCTTGAACACAATTAGGTGCAAGCACAATATTTTTATAATTACCATGTCCCCCACCTTTAATTAGCTGGTTATAATCACCCTGTTCTGGGCCAATATTACCAAGTCCTGGCCCGGCCCTCATAATGTCTACTACAACACAGGGAAGTTCTGCTCCAGCTAAAAATGATATTCCTTCCTGTTTCAAACTTATACCTGGTCCGGAAGATGCGGTCATAACTCTATGGCCTGTTGAAGCACCTCCATAAACCATATTTATAGCTGCTTCCTCAGATTCTGCTTGGACAAACTTTCGCCCAACCATAGGGAAATGTTTAGAAGCTTCATGAAGGATTTCACTGGCAGGAGTTATTGGATAGCCAAAATAGCAGTCGCAACCGGCATACATGGCTCCAACAATAATTGCCGTGTTTCCTCTGATAAGTTTAGTTGCCATTTTAGTCCTCCACTACATTTTTAGTTGATTTTTTGGATTTTGGGATGTGAACTTCTATAGCTAATGGTTCAGGGCAGGTATAGTAACAATTTCCACAGCCACTGCATCCTTCTCCTTCATAAATAACATAATGGTATCCACGTTCATTAATTTCATCACTCATTTTTAGCACATTTTTAGGGCAGGTCAGAATACATCTTTCACATGCCTTACATTCTATTTTATTAATAACGGGATAAGCCTGCTTATTTTTAGTGTTTTCTGACATAATACCATCTTTAAATTAAATCTTTTAATTTTTAATGCATTTTAGCATTTAATTACCTAAAACCTAAATTTTTATTATTTTTCATCTTTACTGCGTATCTCCACACGCCTAATTTTTCCACTTATTGTTTTTGGAAGTTCTTCCACAAATTCCATAACTCGTGGATATTTGTAGGGTGCGGTAACCTGTTTTACATGATTTTGAATTTCTTTTACCAGATCTTCAGAGGGAGCATAATCTGGTGTTAATACAATTGTTGCTTTAACTACCTGACCACGGATTGGATCTGGAAATCCAGTTATAGCACATTCTACTACTGATGGATGTGAAATAACAGCACTTTCTACTTCAAAGGGTCCAATACGATATCCTGAACTTTTTATTATATCATCAGTTCTACCAACAAACCATAAGTAACCATCTTCATCCATCCAAGCAGTGTCACCAGTGTGATAGTAATCATCATACCAGACTTCTTCGGTTTTTTCTGGGTCAAGGTAATATCCATTAAATAGGCCCGCCGGCATATTTTCACTGGTTTTTATTACAATTTCACCTTCTTCTCCCACGTCGCATATTTTTCCAGTTTTATCCATTAATTGAATATCATAGCCTGGTGAAGGTTTTCCCATTGAACCTGGCCGGGGTTTCATCCAGGGAAAGTTAGCTATACAAATCACACATTCAGTTTGCCCAAACCCTTCCATTAATCTTAAGCCAGTGAATTCATAGAATTTATTGTAAACTTCAGGGTTGAGAGGTTCACCAGCAGTTACTGCATATTTAAGGGTTGAAAACTCATATTTAGAAAGATCTTCCTTTATTAAAAATCGGTAAATAGTAGGAGGTGCACAGAAAGTCGTAACACCATGCTTTGACGCTTTTTTTAACATGTTTTTTGCGTCAAACCGGTCATAATCATATACAAAAACTGCACTTCCAGCAATCCACTGGCCATATATTTGTCCCCACATAGCTTTAGCCCAACCGGTATCAGCAACAGTGTAGTGAAGTCCATCTTCAATTACATTTTGCCAGTATTTGGCAGTGATAATATGGCCTAAAGGATAAGTATAGTCATGTTCTACCATTTTGGGAAGTCCAGTAGTACCTGAAGAAAAATATACTAGTGATACATTATCATTTACAATACCAAATTCGTCACGTTTTCCATCAAATTCTTCACTAATTTTTTCAATTTCTTCTCTGAAGTCCAGCCACCCTTCTCGTTTATCACCAACAATGGCTTTAACTAATTTATTTTTGCATTCTTTTTCAGCTTCTTCGAATTCTTTAGGCACTCCATTTTCAGCAATGCATACCAACATTTTGATGTCGGCCTTATTTAAACGGTAAACAATATCCTTGCTTTTTAACATGTGAGTTGCTGGAATAGTTATGGCCCCAATTTTATGTAGAGCTAGAATACAGAACCAGAATTCATAACGACTTTTGAGGGTTAGCATTACGGCATCGCCTTTTTTTATACCGCAATCTAAGAAAAAATTCGCTGTTTTGTCACTGTACCTTTTAAGGTCTTTAAAGGTAAATATTACTTCGTTCTCGTTGTCGTCACACCAAACCAGTGCTATTTTATCAGGATCATCTTCAGCATATTTATCTACTACATCATAGGCAAAATTGAAATTTTCAGGTTCGATTATCTCAAAGTTATCATGGTAATCTTGATATGATTTGAATTCACTCTTTGAAACAAATTTTTCTAATAATGATGACATTTAAACACCTTTCTTACATTACTACTGCCAGGAATTTGGCAGATTTATTGTCCATGGCTTTCATTGCATGTTCATAGGATGAATCAAAGAATATTGAGTCGCCTTCTTTTAGTACGATTTCGTTATTGTGAATATAAATTTTTAAACTCCCTTCCAGTATGTAATTAAATTCTTGGCCGGGGTGAGAATTGGTAGAAGGTTTTTTACCATCATTTTTGGGTTCTACAGTAACAATGAACGTTTCTGCTTTTTTGTGAATGAATTTTTCACCGATATTTTCGTATTTGTATTGTTTTCTCCGCTCTACTTCAACGCCATTATCTTTACGGGTTACGGTAAATATATGCATCCTTGTTTCTTCCCCAGTTAAGAGCAAACCCATATCCACATTAAATTTATGGGCAATTTCGTATAGAACACTGGCTGGAATGTCATTTTCTCCAGATTCATATTTTCTGTAATCTTCCACAGGCAGGCTTAAATAATTAGCCATTTCCTCTGGACTAATATCAGAAATTTCCCTTAACTCTGAAACTCGTGCTGCAATTTCTTTGATCTTTTCTTTCATATTGACACCTTTTAATGGTTATTAATAGAACTGTAACATAAAATTCTCTTAAACTAAAATGCTCCATTATATTAATGTATTGTACTTATTTTAAAACTTTATAATGAATTTCAAGAATGAAATATTTAATTGAAATATTAATTCATAAAAAAATCATGATTAGTCATGATTATTAATGATAATTAGGAAATTCTTCTATATATATTAATCGTTTATTACTTTTTTCACGGTCGCAACTCTATCATTTAAGGTAGATATTAAAATGGTCTTTTATTAATAATATGCTAATGTTTTTCATGAGGTGAATTATTGTCAATTTAATAAACTATTGGAAATTATTTTAAAAAATACTTGAATTAACAAATCAATTTTATATTATGACTTAACAATCATCCACAATTTATATAAAATGTCCTTAATGCCATGAAAATGATCTTTTTACAATAATTTTATGTGCTAATTTAAATGGATGTATTTTGAATTAAAATTTTCTATATTATTTATTTCCAAAAAAACATATAATTAATATGAGTTTTAGGAGGATTTTATGTGGATATAAAAATGAGCACGGTTAAATTAGAAGCACCAGAAGATTGTAATTTGATATTAGGTCAAAGTCATTTCATTAAAACTGTTGAAGATCTTTACGAGGCAATAATAAATACGGTCCCTCAGGCAGAATTTGGATTAGCTTTTGGAGAAGCATCGGGTGATTGTTTGGTACGCATTGCTGGAAATAATAATGAGTTAACTAAATTGGCTGGTGAAAAAGTCTTGGAGATGGGTTGTGGACATTCATTTTTAATTTTCCTGAAAAATGCTTTTCCAATCAACGTAACCCAACGGATAAAAAGCGTTCCAGAAGTTGTTAATCTCTTCTGCGCCACTGCAAATCCAGTCGAAGTATTAATCGCAGAATCAAAACAGGGAAAAGGTATAATTGGAGTTATAGATGGCTTAAAACCACATAAAATAGAAGAAGAAAAAGATGTGGAATATAGGGAGAATTTCCTTAGAGAAATAGGCTACAAATTTTAGGTTAGAGAGTATATTGCATTACAAAAAACATTAATGCAAATTATTTTATACTTTTCCGAATAAAATATTAACAGTAATAATTGAATTAATTTGAAGGGGGCATTTTGTATGGTTTCAGATGAAGTAATAGTTTTTACCAAAACCGGTGGATCAAATGATGATAGTCTAGTTGTAGAGGAAAAATATGTCAAGTTCCAAACTGTACGCGCTGGGGCTAATTCAATTAATTTTTCTGCTCCAAACGAAATAATAAACAATATACATCTATTTTTTGAAAGTTTCAATGATCTTGAACCTTTAACCATGAACATTGAAAATTCTGGAGATATCAAATACTATTTCAGAGGTTTAACTGACATAAGAAAAGAAAAAGATGAAAATGGTTATGAGATATACAGCTTTACTGTAACACTGCAAGAACTTCAATAAATAATTTTATTTTTTGAGACTTAAACAAATTTTTTTACTAGCTTGATTTTTTATTAGAATGTTTTTCGAAGATTGCTTCAATTTCTTCAGGTTCTTCAAAAATAAAGGTATTATCCATTTTTGTCAATCTTTGAACGTGTTCAGCATCTTCTTTAGTTATTTTAAGCTCTAAATCTTTACCATTTGGTAATTTGGTTAAAACTGTTCCTTCGCGCGGGTCAGTTGGCATTATATATATTGGGGTTGAAGTTTTTTGCCCCATAATGGCAGCATTAGTTAGCAATGTATCAGCGATTCGCAGTGATATCTTGGCCACAGTGTTTGATGTGGCTGGTGCAATCAATAGGAACTCGTAGTTCCCAAGTTGTATTTGTCCGGCTAAAAATGGTGCGTTAGCATTTATTTCGGTCCATGTCTTGTCAAAAGTAGTTTCAAGTTCATTAGATAGGTTGTAATATTTTAAAACCTGATCTCCGGCTTTTGATATGTATACTCTTATATCAAACTTTTTTTTGTATTTTTCTTTTAATTCTTGCATTAATTCCACAGTTTCTGTAAGTTTTTCCCCACTTCCAGTAATTCCCCATGCAATTTTTCTTTTTTTGACTTTCATAAAACTCTTTTTATAATTTCATATTAATTTATTTTTTGCATTAATCTTGTTAAAAGTAATCTGAAAGTAATACAACTCAAATAATTTTGAAAAGGATTTATTGGAATTAATTAAGAAGAATAATTAGTAGTCATTTTCTAAAAATTTCATTTACATAAATAAAAGAATATAATTTAATAATGGGCATTCATTTTTAGTTAAAATCATCAAATTCTAATATAAAATTAGAAAAAGGTAATTCTTTTAAATATTCGATTCAATTCAAGATTTTAACCATATCATAACTTCATCTGCAATATCCTCAGAGATGTCTTTAATCAGATCTTGTTCACTCCATTTACACACGTCTTCTTCATCAATATCCCCTACCACATCTTCTACACGATCTTCATCACCCCAAGAATCCAGGTCAGATTCGCAAAAATTAAAATTTTGGTCATGATTTTCATATAAAATCTCCCAAGTTTGGCTGTTTCTAAGTTCCCAATACCAATAATAAGTTTTAACAACCTCTTTTCCCGGTTCTATGTATTCACTTGGTTCTTCTACTTTGTAACCCACTATTAAAACTTTCTTGTTGTTTAAATAAATATTTTTTTCCCAAATATCTTCGGTTCCAGGTAACTTCTCCAAGTCTGTGTTTTCTATTTTTTCAACCAGTTCTTCTTTGTTAATCATTAATTTAACCTCCCTTTAGATGATGTAAAATAAATTTCTAAGTTTATTATATTAATATTTGAAATTTATCTTATTTATTTTAGGGGATAAAAATAAATTTTAAATTTCTTTTAAATTATTTATCAAATAACTTTTCATTTATTAAAACTATTAACAATAATTTTTAGATTTATATAATAAAAAAAACAAAATATTAAACTGTAAAATAGCTTGGAGGTTCCTAAATGAAAGAAGATGTTTTTTATGGCAAGGGAATGGTACATGTTAAAAAGGATTACCCTGACATTTATGATGCAGTAGTAAAATTAAATGAAGCAGCTTATACTGGTAAAGTACTCGACTATCGAACCCAGAAACTAATTGCATTAGCCATTACAGCAGCTGCTTCAGATGATCGTGCAATGAAAAAACAGATGATAAGTGCCATGGAAGAGTTTGAAATTACCAAAGATGAAATAGTGGATGTTTTAAGAGTTGTGCTTTTAACCTCAGGAAACCCACCATTTGTAAAAGCCATGAAAATACTTTACGAAATAACAAAATAATTAAACAAAATTTATTTTTTTTTATTTTAAAATGAATGGACTATTATTGATTATTTCTAAAGCAAATTTTCTAAAAGTAATAAAATCGCTGCCCTCAGAGATAAGGTTTTAAATCATTAAATGTTTTAGAAAAAGGCACGGATTTACTTGAAGGATGGCTGAAAAGATCATCTTTTTAATTATTTTGATAAAGTTAATTAATAACCACCTTTTTTTAATTTATAAGATCTTATATTAATCATAGAGGCAGAATGTTATTCATAATTTTATCATATTAATAAAATAAATCAATAAAAAATTAGGAGCATATTACATGGCGTATCAATATTCTTTATTTGGGGCAGTATTATTGATGAGTGCTTTTATTGTATTGTTTTTATCAGTTTATAGCTATAAAAATCGCTCTTCTAATTTACATAAATATTTTACTTTATTGATGTTTTTCACATTTTTATGGTGTTTTGGGTCGTCCATGGACGCTTTCAGTGTGGAGCCCTGGTTAAAAATATTTTGGGTGCAAATTGCCTATCTTGGAGTTACTATTGTTCCTCCATTATGGTTTATTTTGATATTAAGTTATGGGGGATATGATAAATATTTAAAACCTTATTTTATCATGTTATTAATGATCTTACCTTTGTTTATCTTATTTTTAGCTTTTACATATTCTCAACATCAGTTAATTTGGACCAGCATCACCCCAGTTTCTAATGTCCCAGGCGCTCTTCTTGTATATGAGCACGGTCTTTTCTTTTGGATAGATGTTATTTATAGCTTTTTAATGAGTATAATGGGCATTACTATATTATTAACTGTTTTAAATAGTTCTTCCAGGATATACCGCCCTCAAATATATATGTTAATATTTAGTGGAATTACCCCAATAGTTTTTAGTTTGCTTTATACTACAGGATCAGTTCAAATTCCAGGACTGGATGTTACTCCTTTAGGAATTACTATTTCCGGTATTTTTATCGCTATTGCTATTTTTAAGTATGATTTTTTAGCTATTCGTCCCATTATAGATGAAGTACTTATTAAAAGTATGCAAAATGGTTTATTGGTTTTTGATGATAAAGATACTTTGATGGAGGTTAACAAAGCGGCAAATTTAATCGGTGTAAATGAAGAGAGTATTGGTAAAAATTTCTATGACATTTTCAAAGATTTTCCAGATATTAAATCTTTTTATCAAGGTCATCAATCAGAATCTGAGATTTTTTTACCATATCCATGGAATTTATGGATTCAATTACAAATCACCACAATCGTAGATAATGAATCTAATATGGGTAAAATGCTCATTATTCAGGACGTAACTAATCGTAAAATGATGGAACATCAGCTTAGTGATAGTGAAGAACGTTACAAAGTTTTAACTGATCTTTCTCCTGACGCTATTTTAGTAATTATTGGAAATAAAATTGTATTTGCCAATAAATCTTCATATAAACTTTTTGGTGCAAAAGGTCCTAAAGAAATTATAGGCCAAAACATTTTAGGATTTTTACACCCTGAATTTAAGGATATTTGCGAAAATCGTTTGTATCAAGTTTACATTGAAAGAAAATCTTTAAACTTTTTAGAGGAAAAAATAATAAGTTTAGATAACCAAATTAAAGATATAGAGATCGGTGATGTTCCAATAACATATAATAATGAACCAGCAGTTCAACTGGTCATTAGAGATATTACCGAAAGAAAAAAATTGGAAAAACGACTAAAAAAATCTCTGGATGAAAAAGATTTAATGATGAAGGAGATTCATCATAGGGTAAAAAATAATCTAATGGTTATTCAAAGTCTTCTTAATTTACAGTCTCGCTACATTAAAGATCCTGCGGTTCTAAATATTTTTAAAGAAAGTCAAAATCGGGCCAAGTCTATGGCCCTTATACATCAAAGATTATATCAATCAAAAGATTTAAAACGGATTGATTTTGGTGAATATGCTCAAGCATTAGCTATAGATCTTTTTAACAGTTATATTACTGATTATAATAAAATTAATCTAGATATAAATGTAGAATCAGTAATGTTAGATATAAACACTTCTATTCCTCTTGGACTAATACTCAATGAAATACTTTCTAATAGTTTAAAATATGCTTTTCCTAAGGATAAAAAGGGTAATATAAAAGTGGAATTTTTATCCAAAAATTCTCATTATGAATTAATTGTAAGTGACAATGGAATTGGCCTACCCGCTGATTTTGATTTAGAAAAATCTGATTCCTTGGGGTTTAAACTAATTTATGGATTATCAGATCAGATAAATGCTGAAGTTAAAGTTAATAAAGATAATGGAACAGAAATTGAAATTGTATTTAAAGAACAACCAATTGTTCCAGAATAAGAATGTCCAATCCTTTTTTCTGGATAATGTTTTACATTTATCATAACCTTTTTAAGTAGTGGTGATCAATATTTATCACCGCCAATTTTGGCGATAAAAAACAACTTTTTTTGGGATAAATTCCCATGGATGTGGCGAAAGCTGAACAAAGAGGTGTTTAAATGTATAAATATGTAAGAGACGCATGGAAAAATCCAGATGATTCCTTCGTTAAGGAGCTAATGCAACAGAGAGCTCCTGTATGGAGAAGAGAAAGTGTAATAACTAGAATTGACAGACCTACCCGTATTGACCGAGCAAGATCCTTAGGATACAAGGCAAAAAAAGGATATATTGTTGTTAGAACTCGAGTTAGGCGTGGTGGCCGAAGAAAATCAAGATTTACTGCTGGTAGAAAGCCTAAAAGAATGGGTGTTACTAAGATAACCCCTAAGAAGTCCCTTAAAAGGATTGCAGAAGAAAGAGTTGCAAGAAAATATCCTAACATGGAAATATTAAACTCCTACTGGGTATGGGAAGACGGTAAATTCAAATTCTACGAAGTTATATTAGTTGATCCAAGCCATCCATCAATTAAAAACGATCCAAATATAAACTGGATCTGTGAGAAGCAACATACTGGTCGAGTATTCCGTGGACTAACTAGTGAAGGTAAAAAGACACGTGGACTTCGAAATAAAGGAAAAGGCGCAGAAAAACTAAGATAAATTGAATTATCTTAGTAAATCTCTTTTTTTATTAAATTAAGGAAAGGAATCATGATCCATAACATCTCCTACCGAGTTTTTGTTTATGGAACAGAAAATGAAGAAAAGGTAAGGGAAGCTATTAAAACTCTTTTTCCCAATTCCCTACCTGAAAAAGACATTAACGAAGGTTATTACGGTAATAAAGTTCTGATTTTGCACGATAAAATAAACAAAAAACGCGAAATCAAAGAATTTATCAAAAAACTTGAAAATTTAGATGTTGATACTAAAACTTCTATTATAAAAGACCTTAATAATAAACTTGATGATAAAGGAAACCTTTTTTTAAGATTTGATAAGCAGGAAGCTTACATGGGCAATTTAATCGTTGTGGAACACGGCGATTCTATCCACCTTAAGATTAAAATTGCAGCTTACCCTGCCAAAAAGGAGATAGCTATTAAAATAGCCATAGAAATGCTTGAGGAAAACAATGTACTTTGATTTCCATTTAAAACCAAATGAAAGCATTAACAAATTGCTAGAGGAATCCCAGAGATTGGGATTTACTGGTGTGGCAGTAGTACAATCATCAAAAACCTTTGATAAAAATTTAATTAATGATTTGAAAGACTTTCAAGAAAATTTTAACATGGGCGTGTACAGCGGAGTGGAAATTATTGCCAAGAATGGTAATGATCTTAAAAAAAAGATTTCCAGTTTTAGAAAGAAAGTTGATGTTTTAATGGTTCAAGGGGGACAAGTTAAGATCAACAGAGCGGCCTGCGAGGATCCCCGGATTGATATAATTTCCCAGCCCTATAAAAAACGGCGAGATTGTGGTTTAAACCATGTTCTATCTAAAGAAGCGGCAAAAAATGAAGTGGCAGTAGAAATTAATTTAAGTTCTATTTTACAATCCCATTATTCGCACCGGTCAAAGATTTTCACTCATTTTAGGGATATTCTTAAATTGCACCGTAAGTTTAATTTTCCGTTAATAATTACCAGTGGTGCAACTTCTATTTATGATTTAAGGAAATCTAGGGATATTATCAGGTTAACACAGTGTTTTGGGATGAATAAACTTGAGTCGATTCATGCAATGTCTTCTGTACCTACCACTATTTTGAATAGAAGTAAAATTAGACAGGATATAGTTGTAAGTGGTGTTAGAAATATTAGAACTGTACAATAAACTGTTTTAAGATTCTTGGTAACTGTTACATTAAATATATTATCACATAAAATTTGTTAAGGTATGATTTAATGAAATTAAAAATATTACCCTCCTCATTGAGGGATAAAAAAAGATATATAGCTTTCGAAGCAATTTCAGAATCCTATTTAAATCGTGACGATATTATATCTGTAATATGGGAAAATTCATTAAATTTATATGGTGAGTGTGGAACTAGTAACTTTGATTTATGGGTTATGAAGGTGTGGAATAAAAAGGAGAAACATCTTAAAAATTATTATATCAAAGGAGTTATTCAGTGTAAAAGGGAAGAAGTTGACAGAGTAAGGGCTGTAATTGCTATTGTAACTAAATATAGGGGTAAAAGAGTTGTATTTCATACACTGGGAATTTCAGGAACAGTAAAATCAGCCACAGAAAAATTTATTAAATTAAAGACTTAGGAGATATTTTGATCTCCTACTAGAAAAATCTTAAAATAGAAGTTATTGTTAAGAATTAGACAATTAAAATTTATATAAAGTTCAAACTGGATATAATTTTAGTAACATTTTCAAATATATTTTTATATAATAGTATTATATTAATAATAGGAATACTATCTATTATCTCCATAATAAAATCTGTTAATTTATTGAAAAATTTTAGTTCATAGTACCAAGTTAATATGGATAATAGATTAAACCAATCTAGAAAACTCAAAAAGACTTATTAAATAAATAAACTAAATAATAATAGAAAAAAATGAGATAAATTTTTCTAAATTTTCAAATATCAAATTTATTGATTATTAAAAAATAGTAGAGAGGTATACATTATGCAACCACTTCAGAGTGCAGGATATGATAGGGCTATAACTGTATTTAGCCCAGATGGAAGACTATTTCAGGTTGAATATGCTAGAGAAGCTGTAAAAAGAGGTACAACTTCATTAGGTGTTAAATCAAAAGAAGGTATTGTTCTGGTTGTGGATAAGAGACCCACCAGTAAATTAGTTGAACCAACATCCATTGAAAAAATATTCCAAATAGATAAACATATTGGTGCTGCCACCTCAGGACTTGTAGCAGATGCAAGAGCTTTAATCGAAAAGGCAAGAATAGAAGCTCAAGTAAACAAAATAACCTATAACGAACCAATACGTGTGGAAAGTTTAGCTAAGAAAATTTGTGACATGAAACAGATGTACACCCAGCACGGTGGAGTAAGACCATTTGGTTCCGCACTTATAATTGGTGGTGTGACCAATGGGGGATGCAGATTATTTGAAACTGATCCCAGCGGGGCTTTAATTGAATACAAGGCTACTGCAATAGGTGCAGGTCGACAATTAGCTATGGAAGTATTCGAAAAGAATTATAAGGATGACATGAATTTAACCGAGTCAATTGAATTAGCATTAGACGCTGTTTATGAAGCTACTGAAGGTAAAACTACGCCAGAAAGTGTGGAAATAGCGGTTATTGAATCAAAAGATAAACAATACAAAAAATTATCTGAAGAAGAAATTAAAGATCATGTTGAAGAACTCCTCCTAAGGCAGAAGAAGGAGGAAGAGGAGTAAACAATGGTTACTCTTGAAGAAGCTGTAATAGCGCGTTTGGAATATTATGGGGAGCGCTTCGAGATCTTAGTAGATCCAGATCTGGCATCTGATTTCAAGAGAGGTAACGATATCAAAATAGAAGATATAGTAGCGGTCGAAGAAGTATTTAAAGAAGCAAAAAAGGGTGATAAAGCATCTGAGGAAGCAATGAGCAAAGCATTTGGTACTAAAGACCCTTTGGATGTTGCAGAGGCTATTATAAAAAAAGGCCAAATACAGCTTACTGCTCAACAAAGAAGAGATATGCAAGAGGAAAAAAGAAATAAAATAATCGCAAAGATAACAAGAGAAGCGATAAATCCTCAGACAAAACTTCCTCACCCTTCTCGAAGAATTGAAAAGGCCATGGAAGAGTCTAAAATTCATATTGACCCGTTTAAAACTGTTGATGAACAAATTCCTATTGTTCTTAAAGCCATTCGTATGAAAATACCCATCCGATTTGAGAGAGTTCGGATGGCCATAAGAATTCCTGGAGAATTCTCTGGAAAGGCATATAGTGCCATTTCTGATTTTGGGAAGATCATGAAAGAAGAATGGCAAAACGACGGGTCATGGATAGCAGTGGTTGAAATACCTGGTGGTTTACAGGAAGGATTTCACCGAAAACTAAGTGAACTAACCGGTGGAATGGTTGAAACCAAGCTATTAAAATGACTTCTTTTAATGTATATGGCCTTCCAAGCAAAGGAGGCAAAGTGTGATAACTGTAAAAGATAAAGATCTAGTAGTCCCTGGTGAAGTTCTTGCAGATGAAGAATATAATCCCGGTAGGGGAACATTTAAAGAAGAAAATAAGATATGTTCATCTGTTGTGGGACTGGTAGCTCTTAGAAATAAAAAGATTAGTGTAATTCCCCTACAGAGTAAATATATTCCAAAAAGAGGCGATGTGGTAATTGGTGAAATAACAGATATCAGATTTTCAATGTGGGGATTAGATATAAACTCCCCTTATTCTGGACTTTTACCTGCATCAGAAGTATTTGGAAAGGAAAAAAGAGAATTAGAAAGGGCATTCGTTATTGGTGATGTTCTTTTCTTGAGAGTTATTGATGTAGATGAAGTTAAAAAGGTTAAATTAGGGCTAAAAGGAAGGGGACTTGGTAAATTCCGCGGAGGAATTCTCATTAACATAACCCCAACTAAAGTTCCAAGGTTAATTGGTAAAAAAGGATCAATGATCAACATGATCAAAGACCAGACCAAATGTGAAATTGTAGTTGGTCAAAATGGAGTGGTTTGGGTTAAAGGCGAACCATCAATGGAAAGAATTACCGAAAAAGTCATAAAAATGATAGAAGATCAGGCCCATACATCAGGATTGACTGATCGGGTAAGAGATATGCTCTTGGAACTGGTTAACGGTGAATCTAATAACTCAAAAGAAGATGAAGAAAATTTAAATGAAGATAAAGATATTCAAACAAGTATTGATTAAAAGAGGTGATTACTATTATCACATTAGGAAAAAACGAAGGGTCTGTTAAAAGGGCTGATGGAAGAGCTTTTGATGAATTAAGACCTATAAAAATAGAAGCTGGAGTATTGGAAAGAGCTGATGGATCAGCTTATTTAGAATTTGGTGGTAACAAAATTTTGGTTGCTGTCTACGGGCCAAGGGAATTTCATATAAGAAGGTTACAAAAACCAGACCAGGCAGTAGTAAGGTGTAGATATAATATGGCACCATTTTCAGTGGATGATAGAAAGAGACCAGGACCAGATAGAAGATCTGTTGAAATATCAAAAATTACATCTGAAGCATTAACTCCTGCTGTGTTTCTGGAAAAATATCCAAGGTCAACTATAGATGTTTTCATAGAAGTTTTAGAAGCAGAAGGTGGAACCCGTTGTGCAGGTATAACTGCAGCCTCTGTTGCAATGGCTGATGCAGGTATACCTATGAGGGATATGGTTGTGGCCTGTGCTGCCGGTAAAGCTGATGATAATGTGGTACTGGATCTATCTGAAGTTGAGGATAAAGAAGGTCAAGCCGATCTACCTGTGGCTATTATGCCTAGAACTGGGGAAATAACTCTTATACAAATGGATGGAAACTTATCTTCAGAAGAATTTGAAAAAGCGCTGGATCTGGCCATAGAAGGATGTAAACAGATCAGTGAAATTCAAAAAGAATCCTTAAAGACCAGGTATGGTGAATAAAATGGTTGATATAATTCCTGAGATAACTAAAAAAAGCATAACCGATCTTATAAATAACAATGAAAGGGCAGATAATCGTGCTTTAGATGAATACCGGGAAGTTTCACTGGAAACCGGTATTATTACAAAAGCTGAAGGGTCTGCTAGAGTAAAAATAGGAAATACTCAAATAATGATTGGTGCAAAATCCCAAATTGCTGAACCATTCCCTGACACCCCTAATAATGGTGTTTTAATGACTAACTCTGAACTTCTACCTATGGCATCCCCTACCTTTGAACCGGGACCTCCCGATGAAAAGTCTGTAGAATTATCCCGAGTGGTTGATCGATGTCTCCGTGAAGGTGGAGTTATTGACTTGGAGAAACTCTGCATACTTCCTGGTGAAAAAGTTTGGATGATCTTTTTAGACATTCACGTCCTGGATTATGATGGAAACTTAATGGATGCTGCATCTTTAGGATGCCTAGCTGCTATAATGGATGTTAAAATACCTACTGCAACTGTTAAAGACGGTGAAGTTGTAATTGACAAGGAAAAAATGATTGAATTACCAATCAAAGAAAAAGCATTACTATGTACCTTTGCCAAAATTGGTAATGAACTGGTTTTAGATCCATCTCTGGAAGAAGAAAAGGTTATGGGGGCCAGAATATCCGTTGGAGTAATTGAAGATGGTTCAGTATGTGCTATGCAAAAAGGTGGAGCAGAACCTTTAAGTAAAGAAGAAATAATGAAAGCTATTAACATAACCAAAGAAAAAACAAGTGATCTTAGAAAGCATTTGAAATGATAGGTGATCACAAAATATTAAAAATAAAGTATTTAACATGCTTCTAACAGATGCTAAAGATAGCATCTTGAATAATTTATTTATAATTTTTCTTGGTTATGTTGAGAAATAATTATTTAAAATAAATTATTTAATATAGTTTTAATATATAATACTAGAAAGTATTTTAAATTTAGTTTAACATATTATTTTAAATTTTAATAAACGAAATTAAAAGTTGTAATATACATTAGGAGTGATTTTTATGGCTAGGACAAAGAAAGTCGGCGTTACTGGAAGATTTGGCGCTAGATACGGTAGAAAGGCAAAGCGAACTGTGAAAAAAATTGAAGAAAATATGAAGAAAAAGCACCTTTGTCCACAATGCGACCGAGTTGCTGTAAAGAGAGTAAGTAGCGGTATATGGAAATGTAGAAAATGTGGAGCAGTATTTACTGGTGGTGCATACGTACCTGTAACTCCAATGGCAAAAACAGCCGCAAGAAACATTAAGAGGATTGTTGGAGGTTTGTGAATTGTATAAATGCGCAGTATGTGGTACATTAATTGATCCAAAAGATTATATGGAAAACAAATGTCCCCGATGTAGATACAGAATCCTTTTTAAAGAGATTCCAGAAGTTAAAAGAACTATTAAATCCAGATAATCCATTATTATTAATGGATTCAATCTAAATTTTTTAATAAATATTTATCCATAATCAGGTAGTTTTTTAATGATAATAACAACCTCGAGGAAACCTTCAAATCGCACCCGATCATTCTGCCAGAGTTTAAGCCGAGCCTTAAATTCAAAGTATATTAATCGGGGTAAAATGAGCATGAGGAATGTTCTTTTAAAAACAGTAGAATTAGAATATTCCAATTTACTTATTATATCAGAGGAAAAAGGAAATCCAAATACATTAACATTCTATAATAATAAAGGAGAACCCTTAATAACTTTAGAAGTCTCTGTGGCTCTTAAAAATATTCGAACTAATATTAATCATAAAAAACTTTCTGTAATCTGTCAGATTGAGGAATTAAAGGACCTAATTCCTATCTTAGATTTACCTGAAGAAACTAATGGTTCAGATTCTAATCTCCTTATGATCAAAAAACATGATGATAAAAAGGCCATTATTGAATTTATTGATGATAAGGGTCACCAAACCAATCCAATTATATATATTCATGATTGGAGTATAGGATGAAATCCCTTAAACATGTTGAAACTGAAATTGAAATTGAATTTGATACTTTCCAGGAAGCAGATAATATTTTAAGATCAATACAACCGGAAATTCAATCTGCTCCTTCAGATAGATCAACAGTTAATGCTTATCTTAAAGATGATAATGTTTTAAGAATAGAGATAGATGCAGAAGATGCTCCTTCATTTAGAGCATCTATAAATTCATATTTAAGGTGGATAATTTTATCCTATGAGGTTTCAAAATTAAAGTAGATTATTTATAATCCTGAACTGATGGTTCAATAAAATATTTTCTATATCAATTTTAAAGTTTAAGAGGTGAAAAAATGGAACTTCCACAAAATATTCAACATCAAATTGCCCAGTTCCAGCAGTTACAACAACAGGCACAGGCAATTTCAATGCAAAAACAGAATGTCGAGATTCAAATTAAAGAAACTCAAAAAGCTGTTGAAGAATTAAAAAAAACAGAAGAAGATTCTGATATATATAAAACAGCTGGTAATTTATTGGTTAAAGTTAAAAAAGAAGATATTAGTAAAGAACTTGAAGAAAAAGTTGAAACACTGGAGCTTCGCGAGAAAACCATTAAAAGACAGGAAGAAAGGATAATGAAACGTCTCCAGGAGATGCAATCAACTATTCAAGATGCTATGCAAAGTGCAGGTATACAGCCGGGGCTAGGTACTTGAATAAATTGAAAAAACTTTCACAGGAAGATCTTTCAAAGATCTCTGATTTTGCGGTTTCTACCGCACAAAATTTTATTTTTGATAGAGTATCTAAAAAAGAAATCATAGATCTAGATTTAAATACTCATATAACCTATGAAGAGGAATTAAACGTAGATATACAAATTGAATTATTATTAGATGATTTATGCAGTATTGACGAGGGAATTGCTGATGCTGCAGTGGAATATGCAATTAAAGAACTTGAAAAATACCTTGATGAAAATTATCGGTCTTAAAACTTTCACATTTTTTAATAATAGTTCCATAAATTTGGCAAATATCTTCCTATTTTTTTTGTTTAAAACAATTGTTAAATTGAAATTAAAAACCTAATTTTCAATAACAAGAGGTATTACAAATCCTTTTTTATTTAATCACATCGTAATACTTTTTTATAAAAAAGTATTTATATGATAGGGTTCTTTATTATAATTGTCAAGTATAATCCAAGCCATAGTTTCCTTGCTAATCCTAAATGGAATATACATGACTTTTTCATCTGTAGGGCATCCAAATTATTCGCTCAAATGTATCATTTCAGATGCCCTATACAAACACTTTTTTAGCGGGGGTCATCTAAATGAGAAAAAACATGGATATAAATTTAGATCATGCGCTAGAGAAACTAAAACATTTGGAAACTAATCTTAAAACAGATAAAGATAACAATTTAGTTTGGATAACCTTTCCGTATACCCCTAAAAATCTAAAAATTGTAAAAAAATGTTTAAAAATATTAAAATGGCCAGAAACAGATTATAATCTTAATTTTGATGAAAATTTAATCTTTATCGAAAAAGATGTTTATGATACAGATATTTAAATTTTTTTTATTAAAATCAATGAAGATAATTTTCTTCAAATTAAGAAACTATTTTTTAAATATCCTCATTAACTTACTTATTTTATATATCATTAACTTCTAAAACAACAGGATAAATTTAAAATATCATTAAATTTTATTTTATCGCATTTTATGAATAAAATTATTAAAATTTATCGTAAAAAAGGGTAATTTTTATTAATTTTGCACCCAATATAATTAGGTCGTAGAATATATACTGCTTTATACCTAGAATACTGTACAAAAATATATTGGAAGCTTAACACTGAATTAGAAGGCTTCAACGCAATGCATCTGTTAATAATGTTAAATAAAACTTTAAAAAATATTTATACACTATTTCAGATATTAAATTAGAGGATAAAATATTTATTTAAAAAATTCGATGTTATTAAGGTATTCTTAAAAGTTGAATAGGCTCATCAACAATATATTCTTTTACTCAATTTCTATTGTGATAAAGGAATATTTTATTTTTATTCATGATTATGTTGTTTATTATTTATTTTAAGATTATTAAACATATTACTAATCCACTATATTTTAAAAGAATAGTAATAATCCTATTAAAAGCGAAAATATTAAATAGTAGCGTGACTTATTTTTGATTGTAATATCAATAAATTAAGAAAAAGTATTACATGAGATCTTTATGGAAACTTTCTGCCATTCAGTTCTCCCTCCTTAATCTCCTTGAGTAGGGATTTTGAGTTAAATTTGAAGTTTAAATTCTGATCCCTACCATTAAAGGAGATGAGGCAACAATAATAACCGTATTAAATAAACTATTTTTATTCTAGTTAAGATATCAAATAGTTTTAATACTATTTATTGTAAAGCTGCTTGAATTTTGATCAGATTAAAGTTAAATACTTGAAAGAATTGTTTAGTGGTTATTTTAATACATTTTTATAAAAAGAAAATTTTAAAACCAAGTATTTAAATTAAGTTTATATAAGGTTAATTAAATTTATTACATATTAATTAATTTTTTTTTAATATTTAAAATTTTATATAGTTTTAATTTATCTCTTCAGGGATTATTGGTTTTTGATTTTTAAATAAACTTATTTTTAACAGTTCATCATATTATTACGCTCGGCGATAGAATATTGTAAATAGTAATACTGGGGTGAAAAGTATTACAAATAACTGGATTTTGAGGCATTATGTAATAACATAAATTTAATATATAGTATTACTACTATTGTTTTTTTACTGAATATATAGGAGGTGAAAAAATGAAAAACAAAGCAATATTACTGACGATTTCGCTTGTGTTTATGCTGGCACTGTGTGGTACAGTTTCAGCAACTGAAGATGTAAACGAGGGTGATTCTGGTGGTGTTGATCCAGATCTGCCTGATGTGCCTGAAGAAACTGATACTGGATCAGAAGATGATTCGGCTGAAGATTCGCAGTTAGTGGATCCTATTATTGGGGTTGAGGTAAATTATGAATATCCTGATGATAGTGAAATTATTCCTTCCATAACCGTAACTGATAGTGAAGGAAACTTGATTGATTTTGAGAAAACTTATAATCATGCACATGCTGCTTATGAGATAAGTTTTGTTTATCCTGATGTTACTGAAGGTACAGTTTTTAAGATAAAAGTCAGTGCTCCGGGATATCAAACACAGGAGAAGGAAGTTTCAGTAAATACCAATCCTGACAATCCAGATGATCCGAACTTTTATGGTAACGTGGAATTTGATCTGCAAGCTACACCTAACTACCGGTTAGGAAGAGAAGTTATCAGAAAGGCAAATCAACTACTAAACCTAACAAATGCTGATCCTGAGAATATTTTATGTATTACCAGTGCAGGCCTTACTTATCTTAACAATACTACTACAGAAGATTGTTTAGAGGGTATTCTTAATGGCTCTAATGGTAAGATAACTTATGGTCAAGGAAATCTGTTAACTCTTCGAAAAACAAGGGTTGACCCAACGAATTTTGCATTTATTCTCAGAAATGGCAGTAACATGACGGTCGCTTACTACGACCAAAATGGTAACCTTGTTTATCATGGAACAATTTCAGCTAATATGACATCAGCACAATGGAACACATTTGTTTCAAAATTTGGTCAAGATGATGCATTTCCATATGTTAGTTTAGCAAATGCTTGGGCTGTAGGACTTCCCTCTGACACTCTAAGACAGGCTGCTTACCACGGTCATCTATGTCTGGGAACTATTAGTGGACAAGCAATGATCCAAACACTACTCAAATACTACCCGCCTGGTGATCTGGTAGGTGGTGTTCAAGAGGAAACAAGTTACAGAGTGCTTGGTGTACCTGGAAACTCAGATGACGATGCATACATGTACACACTGGATCTTACATCTGGTAAACGTGCATATGTTGGATATGCCACAAACGGAGATGACACTTTAACTGGTTTCATTAAATGGTGTGCTACAACTAACACTGGGACTCTAATACTAATGAGATTCGATGAAGATGCTGTTTTAGCCTTATATGGAAAATCAAGATCAGAAGTATATTCCAGCATATCTAATGAGCTTGCATTCAATGCATGGTTAGTAGACCGATTAGTTAACAATCCAGAATCTTTAGTACAAATAGTCGGTGCTTACACAGGACTCACTGAAGAAGATTATAATTATTTAGCTGGTGGTTTAGATTCTAGAAACCCTGTAGCAGATGCTCATGGATTAGATATGGAATATATTCAAGGAAAAATTGATGCAGGAAACTTAGTACCTGCCGTTCCAGCAGCTAATCCAGACCCTACTATTGGAACTTTAACTGATGAACAAATGAAACAAATTGGAAAAGATGCTGTTGATAAAGCAAGAGAAATATTTGCAGCTTTAGGTATAACACTGGAAAAAGATGATTCGAACCTTACAGTCTTTACATCAGCTGGTTATGTTAGACTTAATGGTCAAACCACTGATATGACATGGGACGGTATCTTTGAAGAATTAGGTTCCAGATTAAGCAGAGCAACATTATTACCAGTACATAGTGCAATATATGGTGATTTATGGTTCCAGTTTACTCTAGAGGATCAGATCAATAAAACAGTGCTCAGCAAAACACTCATTTACGACCCTGAAACTGGAGAGTTTACAGTACAGGATGGTGCTAAATGTAACATTGCCGATGTGGTATTATATGACCCACCATACGATGCACTTATGGGCTGGTTATGGCACAATCACGTATGTGGAGGAAGTTCACCAGGATATCTCATAACAGACTACATATATGAAAATTATCCTACTAGTGAAGATGAAAGTTACATGTTTGTTGGTACTTCTATAAGCTGTAGGGATGATATTTATCAATATCTTATGGGAATATCCCCCGGATTAGGAACTTACTTTAGCCAAAGGATGACTCGTGATTCAACTGGTTCCAGTATTGGAATCCTTATCAGATGGAATGAGAAATTAGGCATTGGTGAAGCAATTATAATTGATTGGACAAATCCAGTATTTGCCCCTGGTTCCAACTCTTATGAAGAATACATCAAGTTATATAAAGGTGATTATTCTTCACCTAATCTACTTTCTGCACCACAAATAATTACCTTTGAAAGGCTAATAACTAGAGAAGATCTTCAAAAAATTTTATCTGGAGGAGATGCATCTGGTAACGCATTAGCATATGTTAGAGGATTACCTGTAAGAAATCTATCTGATCTGATCCCTGCAAACAATGGTTCTCAGGATGGTAATCAGAGTGGAAATACTGACGGTAATCAAAATGGTAGTTTTTTAGTTCCTGGTTCTCAATCTGGCAGTGGTACAGGTTTACCTGGTAGTTCTGTTGGTGATTTAGGACCTTCAGTTAATGCTGCATCTCAGGTTTCCACTGAAACTGGTGAATCTGGTGAAACAGGTTCCAGCCACGAAGTTTCCAAAGTAACTCCAGAATCTGAAGAATCTGGAATTAATACTTTATGGATTGCTGTAGGTGCTGTCCTGATAGGCTCTTTAGTTGCAATAGGATTCTTTAAAGGAACCATACTTGGTATGCTAAAATAAATCAACCCTTTTTTTCTTTTTTTTCTTTTTTTAACCATTATTTTAATTAATTAATCATATAGGCTTAGCTTTAATGAGTATTAACAATTAATCCATATTCCTTAATTTAGTATTAATATTATGATAAGTATTACCTATTATGGTTTTTCTTTTTAATATGTAATAACATAAATTTAATATATAGTATTACTACTATTGTTTTTTCACTGAATATATAGGAGGTGAAAAAAGATGAAAAACAAAGCAATATTACTGACGATTTCGCTTGTGTTTATGCTGGCACTGTGTGGTACAGTTTCAGCAACTGAAGATGTAAACGAAGGTGATGCTGGTGGTGTTGATCCAGATCTGCCTGATGTGCCTGAAGAAACTGATACTGGATCCCAAGATAATTCTGTTGAGGATTTGGAGTTAGTGGATCCTATTATTGGGGTTGAGGTAAATTATGAATATCCTGATGATAGTGAAATTATTCCTACCATTACAGTGCAAGATAGTGAGGGGAATTTGATCGACTTTGAGAAAACTTACAATTTAGCTCATGAAGAATATGAAATAAGTTTTGTTTATCCAGGGGTTACAGAAAACACTCATTTCAAGATCACGGTAAGTGCACCGGGATATGAAACACAAGAGCAGGAAATACCAGTAAACACCAACCCAATAAGTCCAACAGACCCTAACTTTTATGGTCATGCAGTATTTGATCTGCAAGCCACACCTAACTACCGGTTAGGAAGAGAAGCGACCAAAAAAGCAGACCAACTACTTAACTTTGCGACTGCAGATGATGTTTTATGCATTACTACTGCAGGTATACCTAATATTAATGGTACTACTAGCGAAGATTGTTTAGAAGGTATACTTAATGGTTCTAAGGGCAAGATAACCTTTGGTAAGGGTAACTTATTGATGCTTCGAAAAACTCAAAATGATCCAGTGGATTTTGCCTTTATAGTAAGAAGAGGTAGTGCTTTACAAGCTGTATTCTTTAAAAATGGTTCTTTAACACCTGCATATCAAGGTACCTTCTCAGAAAATATGAGTCTAAATCAATGGAATAACGTCATTAAACCTGCATTTGGTGATGATGCATACCCTTATGTCAGTTTAGCTAACGCATGGGCGGTAGGGTTGTCTTCAGATGTTTTAAGAGAAGGCGCATTCCATGGTCACATATGCTTAGGAACCATTAGTGGATATGCCATGATCGAAACTTTGCTCAAATATTATCCACCGGGAGAACTTTCTGAGGATAAGGAAGCAACTAATTATTTAGTAATTGGTTCACCTGGAAATTCAGATGATGATGTATTTGTATATGCAATGGATGCCACACCTGGAAAAAGAGCTTATGTTGGTTATTCAACAACTGATGACAATTTAGTAGGATTTATTCGATGGGACGGTACAAATAAAATCGGAACGCTCGTAATAATGAGGTTTAATGAAGAAGCAGTTGTACAACAGTTTAAACAGGAGACTAATCTAGATGCATACTCTTCCATATCTGCAGAGCTTAAATTCAATAAATGGTTAGTACAAAGATTACAAAATAACCCTGAATCTCTAGTAGAAATAGTATACGCTTTTGATGGACTCACCGAAGAACAAGTTAACTATTTGAATGGTGGAACCGGTTCTAGTACTGTTCAAGATGCTCATGGATTGGATATGGAATATATTTTAAGCCAAACCAATTTAGTACCAGCTATTGCAGAAAATATGAATTACGAAATTGGAAATTTAACTCCAGAAGAATTCAAACAGATAGGAATTGATGCTGCTAACATGGCTAAAGAAGCATTTGCCAATGAAATGGGTATAATATTATCTAAAGACGATCCAAATCTTCATGTTTTAACTAATGCTGGTTATGTACGTCTAGATGGACAAAGTACTGAAATGATCTGGGATGGTGTCTGTGATGTTTTAGGTTCTAGGTTAAGTAGAACTACTTTACTACCAATCCACAGTGCCTTATGGAGTCCTTTATGGTTTACATTTTATTTAGTGAGACCTGGTGAAGGAATCGCAGGTCAAGCAGGCAGTTTTGGAAAGTTCTCTTTCACGATGGATGAGGATGATCATTTCTTGTACGGATTGTACATATACTATGATCCTATAACCAAACAGCTGGTAATGACCAAAGACCCTGAGGACAAATCTATTCATGACATCGGACCCGCATGTGATCAAGCAAATGTTAAACCGTTATTCGACCCCTACTTCAACAATGTACATACAATCGCCAATGCAGTTACATATGACCCACCATTTGACATGTTACTGGTTTATTTATTCCATAACCACATGTGTCCAGGAGTTTCGCCATCAGGTCTAATCACAGATACTATATTTGAAGATTATCCTTTAGGTGAAGATGAGAAATATATGTACATAACCACTAATGACTATTGTAAAGATGACGGTTTACTGTATCTTTTAGGAATCTCTCCAGGAGCAGGAACCTATTTCAACCAAAGAGTGAGAAATAATACTGGTGGTAGAGACGGAATTCTCATAATATGGAATGAAAAGACTCAAACTGCTAAAGTGGTGATACTCACTTACAGAGGACCTCAGTTCGCACCAAATTCAAATCAACTAAAAGGATTTATAGCTCTTTACAAAGGCGAAACACCCGATAACTTAGTGCGTGACCCGGTAATAGCATCAGAGGCTGAAAGATTGATGACTAAAGACGAGCTTAGAACACTCCTTTCAGGGGCTCCTGAAAGTGATGACATATTTAGTTATATCCTAGGAATACCTGCTGATAGAACTTTAGCTGATTTGGTACCTGCTGATGGTGGTTCTCAAGATGGTAATCAAGATGGTAATATCCCTGGTGGAAATACTGACGGTAATCAAAATGGTAGTTTTTTAGTTCCTGGTTCTCAATCTGGCAGTGGTACAGGTTTACCTGGTAGTTCTGTTGGTGATTTAGGACCTTCAGTTAATGCTGCATCTCAGGTTTCCACTGAAACTGGTGAATCTGGTGAAACAGGTTCCAGCCACGAAGTTTCCAAAGTAACTCCAGAATCTGAAGAATCTGGAATTAATACTTTATGGATTGCTGTAGGTGCTGTCCTGATAGGCTCTTTAGTTGCAATAGGATTCTTTAAAGGAACCATACTTGGTATGCTAAAATAAATCAACCCTTTTTTTCTTTTTTTTCTTTTTAAAAATTATTAAATTAATAAAAATTTTTTTCCTAACTTAGTTTAATCAAGTTTTTTTCTATATTTTAGTATCTCTTAGTATTACTAAATCCCCGAATTTCTATTTAAAAATAATAATAAAAAAGTAATAACAAGTATTATATATTGGAATTACTAATATTTTTTAAAAAAAGAAAAGGAGATGAACTATATTAATAATTTTAAAAAAGAGGGAATACTTCTAATCTTTATGGTAATTTTTGTCTTGACACTTTCTGGGGCGGTTTCAGCCCATCCTGGGCACGGCGTTTATCCAGAACCGGTTGATTCTGATGATACTTCTGATTCTAGTTCAAATTCTGGTTCAAGTTCTTCGGGAAGTTCAAGTCAAAGCACATCTAAAACCAGGGACAGCACGACTAGTTCAAGTGGAAGCAGCTCAACTGGTGCAACAAATGACAGACAAACTTCAACTTCATCTAATGATAATAACGATAATTTTGGAGTAGAACCTGTGGAAGGTGCAAATGACACAGATATGACGAACGATACTTCCAACGATTCCGATAATTATTCTTCATGGAATAACATGGCCATTATGGGCGTAGTTGTGGTTGGTTTAGTTTCATTTGCTTTTCTGTATAAAGGTGGTTTTTTTTAAGTAGTTAAATCTATTGTTATTTTTAAGAATATACTTAGTTTTGAGTTAATTTACTATAATAAGGAGGTTAAATTTTGCATTTAATGGATGGACTCATACCTTTGTGGCAAGCAGCGATCTACTGGATAATATCTGTTGTAACTGTAGCAATTTACTTATTTAAACTTTCTAAAAGCGAGGAAAAAGAACGTAAAGTGGTTTATACTGCTATTTTTACTGCTGCAGCAGTTGCAGCTTCATCTATATCAATACCATCACCTTTCGGAGTATCTATACACTTCTTCCTCATACCTTTAGTAGCTATAATTTTAGGTCCTCTTAGCGGAGTTATAGTAGCTTTCCTCTGTCTGATTATACAATTTTTCCTGTTAGGTATGGGAGGTATAACAGTTTTAGGAGCCAATACATTGACTATTGGTGTAGCATTGAGTTTGTCAACATACCTGTTTTATAAATTATTATCTGACCTTGATCAACGTTTAGGTATATTTTCTGGTACGTTTATGGGGATAATTGTAGCAACTATTACCCAGGTTTTGATATTGTTGTGGGCAGGAGTTGCTAATCTGGAAATGTTGATGGTTACATTAATTCCGTTTTACCTATTTATAGCAGTGATTGAAGGCGCAATAAATGTTTTTATAATATCTTTTATTTCAAAAGTGAAACCGGAACTTTTAAAACTTGATAAAATCTAGAAGGAGGTAAAAAAAATGAATATGAAATCATTAAGTATTTTAATAATCATTCTGGGAATGATTACCCCGGTCAGTGCCCATGGAGTTGATATAACACCTGAATCAACAATAATAATTGCTGATGATTCTACAGGGAAGATGGCCAAAGAAACAGTAGATGAACTGGGAGTGGAAGTTGGTGTATACATATTTAAATCAGATTCGGATGTGACCCATCAACTGGAACATGCTCTTACCAATCCTGATAAAAAAATCATTGCAGTGGCTTATCAGGATACAGTCAATAAGTTTTTATCAGAAAATCCTGATCTATCCAACAGAGTAATAGTATCTGCTGCCGATGAAAATTCAATTAAAGAGAGTTTAAACAAATTGAATATCACTGCGGCTTCCAGTGAAGATAGTTCTAATAACTCCAGTAACTTTTTAATTCCATTCGTCACAGGTCTTTTGATTGGAGCTTTGACAGGTCTGTCTATTGGTGCTTTCTGGATGAAAAGAAAAATGTCATAAAAAATTGGATATAACTCTTTATTTTGAGGACATAGCAGGGAATTACTACTTTTTTATTCTTTTTATTTCATAAAATTAGTTTTTCCATGTGTACAGTTCCTAATTCATTATTGGTGTCTTCAGTAATTTTATATCCCTTTGATATCCAGAAGTCCACAGACCCCTGCACTGTTTTATGGGTATGTAAATATATCTGTTTATAACCTGCATTTTCACAGAATTTCTCAGCAGTTTTAACCAGTGAAGAGGCAACTCCATTTCTTCTGTACCTGTTATCAACAAAAACTCTCCATATACTGGCTGTATCTTCTGCTTGATAAACTCCATCAAAAATTTCAAAGTTTTTATCATAGGATCTAATGCCTAGAGTACCAATAACTTTTTGGGTTTTATTGTGAATTGCCATGTAAAATTGATTTTTCATGGGGTAAATATAATGGTCAGCCAGGGCTTTTATATCTTTATGGTATTCTGGAATGTAACCATATCCAAATTCTTCTTCAATTATATTAAAAAGAAATTTACGGACTTTAAAAAGTTGAATATCCTCTTTTTCTAACTTTTTGATTCTGAAGTAGCTCATTTGAACACCTATATCCTAATTATTACTATTCGTTCCTATATCCAATAATTAGTAATACTCCTTTAGACATAGTTATGATATAACCTCTATTAGTCTAAATTTATATAAAAAAATATTGGTAAAAATAGCAATATTAACTGAAAACATAAAATTTGATTTCACCAAATAATACAATTAAGATAAATAAATTAGTGGCTTCTTACTTTTGATTTTAATTTTGTATTCAAAATTCATTATACAAAATAATTTTAATTTCAAATAGTATTGATTTTTATCCAAAATGTATTAACAATAGAAAGAAATTCTACCTTTAAGTAATAATACGAAATAAATAGAAAGTATTAAATAAAATAAAGAATAACCATCCTTTAATGGCAAAAAAGATAGTTATTACCTCAAACAAAAAAATTCAAGTGTTTATTTGAACCATATTCCCTCCTTGAATATACCCATTAAAAGTCTATCTGCCATTATAGACCCGTAAACACTAAAAAAGGAATAGGGCATCGAAATCTAAGTTTATAATCAAATAACTCCTTATCGGTGCCTTATAAACTTTTTAATAATAATTTTTTAATTTAAAATCAAACTTTTTTAAAATTTCCAAATTAAGTCCAAATTAAGAAATATGCTAAATTTCCTTTCAATGGATCAGTTAAATAAATTTTATAAAAAAGGAGTATAACCTAATCAGCTTATTAAATAATATAACAATTTTGTTTATATTGATTGAATTTATTGGTAATCTTTCATGAGAAATTGTAGATTTTTTACTGGAAATATTTTTATTCAATCTCTTTGTTCATTATCATACGCTGTATAAATTCACTAACATCCCTAAAATATTTATCATGATCTATTCCACGACTTTGGAGCATTTTTTCATGATCATGTGGTATGTGGGACAAGCTTTTGGATATTGCAGATAACAATACTGTAACTTCAACAGGATCCAAATTTTGACGAATTGTCCCATCGTCAATACCTTTTTTAATTGATTGACAGAGAATTGAGAATCTTTCATTACGCAACTTGAGAATTTCCATTGCACATTCACTAATATATGGTAGGGAATTACCTGATTGTTTTTTAGTTTCTTTCTTTACAATTTCATTTTCAATAATTTTTTTACTAGCCAAATTGAACCTTCCAGACTGGAAATAGTTATAGATCTGGATATAATCTGGATATTCTTTGGTAAACTTGTAATAAGCAGTTCTATATGCATTTACCAGGTTTATACCTTTATCTTCATTATGCACTGCTTTTTTGATCATAGAGTTTAAGATTCTAGTTCCCCTCAGTACAATTGTAAAAAATAGTGACTCTTTATTTTCAAAATATAAATATATAGTTGCTTTGGAAAGTTCTACATCTTGTGCTATGTCATTCATAGAAACATTATCATAGCCTTTTGAAAAGAATAGTCTTTCTGCAGCGTTGATAATATCATTTTTTCGTTTCTTTTTTTCTCTTTCCCTTCTCTCTACGATTGACATATATTCACCCATTTTTCTTTATTTGTATTAGATATATAGTATTATGTTTATAAAATAATTTTTTACAGTGCTGAATAATTTAAATTGTATTGGCATCTTTTAAATTATTGTTATCTGTTACCTAAAATAAAATAATTAATGTTATTGCTATTAAAATAGACTATTTAAAAATTAGTTTGGAAAAGAACAATATTAAAAAAATAAAAAAATTGTGGAAATAATCCACATTTAAAAGGGATACTCCCTAACCTGCGGGATTAATTAACGCTCTTTCACCGCCAGGCATGAATTCTCTTAATGCACCTTTGGCAATGGATTTTCTTGGTCTTTCAAAGTCAAATGCCAGGTTTTTATCTGCAAAGGCTATTTTGATTAAAGGATTGACACAGAAAGCGTCACCCCTTGCAGCGTGAGGGGCTTGGGCTATTCCAGCATATTCTGGCTGGTGACCTACATTCATAGCATAGTTAGGATAATTAGGTCCTCTTAACTCATGGATTAACCCTTCATCACTTCTTACGGATAATGAGTTTGAAGCTCCACATTGATCTTGAAGATCGTATCCATAGAAACCTAGTCTACTGTGAACTTCTTTATGCAAGATTTGGCTTAAATACCATCCATTAATTCCCGCATTTGAGTTTCCTGTAGCAAACGCGGTAGAACATCCTGCTGCTGCTGCAGCTACTGCTGCTCTTTGTGATCCTCCAAAATGATCCTCTAAGAGTGTTGGAATTTCATATTGTTCCATTGCATATAATGTTACTTCAGTTGAAATATCTTTTACAACATCCATATCTGCTTTGGTTCCACAAATACCATATTTATCTTCCACATATTCCTTTCCATAGTATACAAAGTCGTCTAATATATCATCTGTGTAAGAAGCAGTTGCATATTGTGTAAACCCGACACCACCAGACATGTAAGAACCGAGCCAGATCTGGTCGTAAATAGCTGCTGCGGCTGCTATAACTTCTAAACTAATTTTGGCAGGGTCATCTGAAATCCTGGAGGTCTGAATCATATCTGCTAAAACTCCAAATGCAATTCCTCCTGGCTCGTTTGGTCCTCTTGCCCTTCTAGCTGGTAAAAATGTTCCCATTTCAATTACATCGGCATGTTTTGCTGCATATGAAAAGTCTGCTATTGCGGCTTCCCCTGCACAGAGTTTGTATGCTGAAATGAAACTCATACCAATCTGCATTGCAGACCATCTGGATACTGTTCCTCCGTCGCAAGTTCTTACAACCAGTGTAGGTACTCTACTTATCTGATAGGTTTTGCTGCCAACGTAACTTTTCAACATCTCGGCTTGTTCTTCTGGAAATTCTTTGTTTATATCTATCAGAAACCTTTTATCAAGTTCATCAGCGAGATTATCGTCTCCTGTAAATATTTTAGCATAACAATCTCCTACTAAACCTGGATGAACTTCTACCATGTGTTCTTGAACAACAGCTCCTCCAGGGAGGGCGTGGTTTATTGTTTCCATATAATTATTTATGGTTTCTGGTGTAACTTCTACACCTAAACGTTTTTCTAGAACGGCATGGCCAGTGTCCATACCCACAATAATAGTTCTTTTTATATCATCTGATAACTGCTGAATTGCACTGTTATTACAGAAATGGAGATCGTCACCTTCTACGTAAGTGTCTGTTCCAGATATTTTATAGGCCATTAACTTTCTCTGGCCTAATGGAACCCCGATATCCGGATTATAAAATGGAAGACCTCCTCTTTCTTTCTCTAGTTTTTCAGCATATTCATTAAATTCTTTTTTACGAGGTGACTGCTCCCAACCTCCAAAGCAATAATAGTCTGTGTAATGTTCGTTAGGATCCTCGTCAAATTTATTTTTTAAAGCTTTTAGAAACAATTTTTTTTCGTTTTCCATTTTATTCACCTAATTTACGCTTTAAATCACTTTTGAAAACTTCTAATCCAAATCCACCATCGGTCCTCGCTGAGTGAATTGTTTCAACAACCTCGATTGCTTCTTTATCTTCTCGCATACTTATGTTATCACTTCTGTAAATTGTGGTTATTTCTTTGAGGTGGTCCTCATCTAAGGCCTCACCCATATCCACTGGCTCGTCTAAGGGTCTTCCAACCTGGTCCTTTATGTAAGATATTTGATTAGTTTCTTCATTGTACACGTATCTTTGAAGAGCATCAAACATCAACCCATTTTCGTCCAATCTTAATGAATGACCGTGGACAGTTGCACCGCGTATACCTGTTTTTGCAGGGTCAAAGAATTCCGTTTCAACCAATGTTTTTGATATTTTTTCTAAATCTAGTTCCCTTATTTCTATAACTTGTCTTCCGGATAATGTTCCAGTATCTACACCTCTAAATCTCCACATGTAAGTTCTAGCTCTATCATATGGTTGTGCAGGTGCATTGTACATTGAATCTGTAAATTGAACATATCTTGTTCGGTTACCTTCTTTTGCACCAGCTAAAGGTTCTACCAGTTCTTTCATCATATCCTCTTCAAAATCCATTTCTTCAAGAGGCGGATGTACAGTTTTGTAACCTTCTCCAGGGTTTCTATGACCTAAAATTTTAACTATATCTTCATCCGCAATTTCCCTAATCTTTTTAAGTTCGAAATCAGGGTCCATATGATTTTTACGATTTTCAGCAATTTTTGTTTCTCCAGGGGAGTACTGAGCTTTATAAGACATTTAATCACCTATTAATTTTATAGTATCACAGGACTTTGAGTTAGGATCTACCATTCCTATTAGGGAAGGATCAATACCTTCCTCAAATCCTAAACCTAATTTTAAATAATCAGAAACAGTAATATTCGTTTTTGTAAAAATACCTGCTGAAACATCATATTCACAGCTTAAATTATTTTTTAACAACTTTTCTAATTTTTTCAGGAATAAGTCCAGTTTTTCATACCTTAAGGTTATTATTAATTCCCCAATTGTAACAAAAAGTTCTAAATTTTCTTTTTTTACTTTAATAACCTTTCTATCTTCATGATTAACTGGTGTTCCCTTTGCAGGACCATAACCTATAATTTTAGGTATGGATTTTCCATTTACCAAAATCCTTAAAATCCCATCAAATTCCATAATACGATTAAGTATTTTCTCGGCAGTTTCGGGCTTTAAACGTCGGTAAGGAAATATTTTTACATCTACGGCTTTAATTTTTTCCATATTACCGCCACAAATATTATTTTTATATTTTATCTTTTATTTCTCGAGCTCCATCTGCTACATATTTTATTGGTTCTTTGAAGTAGTTTATATCTCCGTAAACTGTGCCCACCAATCCGGATGTCGCTTCAACTGAAAACATCTGTGTCCCTGCATCTAAACACATTGCTGCAGCAGAACATGGGATTGCAAATCCTTTACTATGTCTAGTTACAACGTGGTTTCCGTGGAAAGTTCCTGGACCGCCTCCTCCATAAATTGAGTGGGAGAAGAAACTCATACCTACACCTGTACCTTCCACACGTCCATAATCTACGCTAGGAAGACTAGTCTCATATTCCAATATGTCGTTGTAGTATAATATTGTGGATGCTATTCCTTGAGCGGCTCTAGATGCACCTATGTTAACAATTACTGCACTTATCAATCCAGATGCAGCGTAAGCATTCCATAATGCCCAATCTGTAGGTTCATATACTTTGTATCCTGACGGCATTGTTTTTGCTACTTTTATTACTCCATCGTCTAAAGCTCTTTCAACTAATGATGCAACAACAGTTCCCACTGTACCTTTCCCGTTTTCTTTGACCAAGTCAAATACGAGATTATTAGCGTTTAATCCCTGATATGCCATCCCTAAAAGATGATATCTTTCAAATGCACCTAATGCATCACCTGTTTCAAACATAGATGTATGTTCCAAAATTGAAGATAAAGCTGCTGCGTTAAGGGTGTTTTTCTTGGTAATTGCAACCACGTGGTTAGCCATTATATTTCGAAGACCGTATCCAAGTCCTTCCAGCATAACTGGCGGTCCAAGTAGGGCAGTAATGTTTGCCCCTGAGAAATCTACAGTTTGAGGATATCTTCCTAAAACAGCAGTTTTAACTGCAGGTGCATCGAACTTATCAACATCAAATGTATCTATGATTGCTTGAATTACTGCTCCTCCTGTTACTAAAGTGGAAACAGTATAATCTGCTGCCATAGTCATTCTCTGTGAAGGCAATTGTACCAGCATTTGTTTGCCCCCGTTGATGAGTTTGATGTTAAAATCATCATCTTCTTTGACTTGAATCATTCGTCTAATCTTTTCAGATATCAAGTCTACATTGTCAACCAAGGGTATTTTTAATTCCCTTCCAGGGACAAAATTTGATTTTCCACCGTAAGCTGCCTTTTCTAGTGATGTTTCTATTCCTGATAAATTAATAGCAACTGAACGTTTCACTTCATGCACTATTTTTTCGATTGTAGGATTTATCATGGGGCTAACTGCTTCTAAAGGAACATTTTCTTCTAAAAGCTTTCCATTCACCCCGTATAGGTCTATTCTATCTTCATATGTTGGCATTACTTTTACACCTCTTTTGATTGTTTTCATTTTAAAATGAAACTAGCAGGTAAGAAAAGCTACAAACGGCTTTAAGAATAAAAATTTGAGAGAGAGCAAACATTTGTTAGGGGGAAAAAGGCTCAATATAAATTTATCTCAGTTAATTTTTTTAAAACCTTTGTAGCAGTGAAAAAAAACATCGTTATTAAATAAATATGATGTTCCTTTTCATTTTCCTGATTTTAACATATTTAACTTATAGTAATAATATGACTATAAGTTATTTTATAATTACTGGTCATTTAGTATATAAAGTTTGCAGTTAAAATAGTCTGATTGAAAAATGGTATTAAATAACTTTTACTTAATTTTAGAGATTAATCAAATGAATAATATATTAAAAAATTCTAAAAAATTTCTTTTATCAATTTTATGTTTTTAAATAGGACTAAATTGAAAAATAATGTTTTATACAAAAAAATATAAATAATTTATATCAATCTTATAGCAGCATCTAAGTTTTTAGAGATTTTATTAACGATCTGAGGTACAGTAGATGTTATAACAGCCATATTTGAATTTTCAAAGGCCTTTTTGTCATTGGATCCTGCACCAATAACATTTGAATTTAATTCTTCCTGCAAGTTATTTATTGTGGCTTTTTCTACCCACGGATCAATGTCACTGATAATAATTTCATCCACATAACCATCTAATTCTTTGGCCAAAGCCCATGAAACAAATCTACCTCCTAATAACGATACACTATTACCTTCCAAAATATCTACTACATCTCTGGTATTTCTTTCAATTTTTATATTTTTGTAAAGGTTTGAGTTTGCTAAAGCAACCCAGTGAGCATCACCAACCTCTAAAGATCCAATTTTATTAGGATATATATTATCAATTCCCACAATTTTCACAGCTCTAGCCAGGGCTTTTAATTCTCCTTTTTGAATGGGTACGTTAGTTAATTGACTTTTAACTTCCTCTTTCATAATTTTTATTATTCTAGGTAGTCCAAAATTACCTCTTTTAGCCGTTCCTGGTGAATATCCGCACATATAACCATGATGATTCTTTGGAAAACCAGTAATTATTGCATTAAGACCCGCTCTTAAACCAACTCTACATTCATCTTCATACGCACCATTGGTTGCTACCACTTTTCCAGGAACAAGAATTCTGGCCATAGAAACTGCTTTTGCAAAGCTTTCCAACCTATTTTTAGATGTGTTGAATGGTCCACCTTCTAAAACAAACACATCAGCACCTAATTCAATTCCCTTTTCAAAACCTGTTATAAGGTCTTCATAACCGTCACCAACAAACATGATAGCTTCCACTCCCTTACCATACTTTTTGGCAAGTTTTGAAGTTTCTTCTGCTTCTTCTAATGGTGCCGCATGCCCTTCTCCACCTTGTTCACTGGTTAAATTAATTGCAACAGCAGAACTAAGTTTTACCCACTCTTCTTTATCCACTTCATCTTCTTTTTCTTTTTCAATAAGTCGTGAGTGTATTCTATCTCGGGGACATCCGTTATATGGTGGTCCGGCAGAATAACATTGTCCTGAACATTTTACTATTTCTTTAGGAAATCTCATGGGCCCATAACGTCCGAAATGATCAAGATCCAGCGGTACTTCAATTAATTCATTAACTTCTCGGATAATATCTATACTCTTCATGCCGTGTGATTCTGCAATATCTGCAAAGGCATAGGCACATATATGTATCGGTGCTCCTATCATGTCTGCTAAAATAGAATTTCCATAAAGGTCAATTTTATTGAGGTCAGATGCACAAGTTCCTACAATAATTTCAGTTAAATCGCAACCTAATGGAAATCTCTTAAAATTCATTCCCAGTTTACTGGCATCATAAGTATTGAGTTCTGACACTGCGTCCACCACGTCAACAACGTTTTTTGATGATTTACAAAGTTTTAATGCTGCATCCATATCATTTATGGATTCTTTTATTATTTCATGCATTTTTATCGCCTTTTGTAGTTTCAAAATCTTTTTAAATATTTCATTAAAATTCAGTATTTTTATAATTCCGTTCTAAAGCTTTATAGAATTAAATAAACGCATTTTATATTTAACTATTATCATTAATTTTCAATTTAGTATTACTAAGTTCTTAAATTAGTTCCTATTATTAATACTGGCGTAAAAAAATTAAAATATTGAAACAGATTATTCCATTTTAATAAAAAAGAAAATAGATACTCAGTATTCTATTAAATGGTCTTTAAACACTTTTTTCATGCTTTGGATTATTATTCAAACATTTTTCTCATGCATCTACGTATAGTACCTTCTGATGCATTTTTTCCCATTAAATTTTGCAGTTCACTGGTTAGTGCCTGTGCTGCCACTAAATAAGTAGGTTTGATATCAGATTTTTCAGCCCATTCCAGTACTTCAGAATTAAGTTTAGATAGGGTTGTGATTGCAGCATCCAGTTCGCCCTGTTCATCAAGTAAATGCATTGATTTAGCACTTTTTATGAGTAAATCAGGATTTATAGCTTTTAACATGCCATTTACACCTGAAGTTTCAACTAACGAGGCCATAGTTTGCAAAGTCATGAGAATCTGTTTTTCTACCATTTCTTTAGGTGCTTTAATTATTTGCGTGCCTATATAATAATAATCAAGGACACCAGAAAGGGTTACGGCAGTTACAAGAGATCCCATGTCAGATACTGCTGAGGAAACATCTGCAGGAACTATAAATGCTTCCTTTCCACAGCTTTCTGCCAGTTTTACGCATTTTTGGATTTGTTTGTCGCTGGCAATATCTATATTATTGGTAGAATGTCCTCCGATAACGTAATGTTCATGTTGTGGAGTTCCAGGTACTGCTGCCGGATGCATGGAAGCAATACCAATGTCTTTTCGATCTTTTCTAAGTTCTTTTTCCAAAACATAGTAAAGTACTAAAGGAGAAACTGTACATGTATTAGCGATGATTCCGTTTTCAGGAATATATTTGATAATTTCTTTAGCAATTTTAAATGTTTTTTTACCAAAAGGAGTGAACAATACTGCTATTTCTACATTTTTAGCTGCTTCAACATCGTCTGAAGTGATCTCCACCCCTGCATCTTTAACACTTTTCCAATGATCATCAGTGAGCATGTCCTGGTTAGGTTCAGCCAGATAAACTTCATGTCCGGATTGGGCAAACTCTATTGCCATTTTACTCCCACCGTATGGAGGTAATCCACCATATTTTTCAGGGAGATTAAGTTGTTTAACATAGAGATTCTGATTTCCTGCACCATATACTGCAATTTTCATTTTGTTCACCAGATAGAAATGATATATTTATGATTATAAAGTTAAATGATATCATAACAATTACAACAATATTAAAAAATCAAGGTTAGGTAGATCGTTCCAGAGGTCCGAGCTTTTTTATGGTATCATAAAAATCTACCATAGTCTTTTGGAACTTATCCCCTTCTGAAGCAGAGATCCATTCAAATCTGAACCTTTTTTCATCTATACCAAACTCCGGAAGAAGATCTTTAATAAATTTTGCTCTTCTTCTCCATTTGTAATTTCCAGCGTCATAGTGACAATCTCCTATATGACATCCACCTACAAATACTCCATCAGCTCCTTCTTTAAAAGCTTTGAGTATCATCTCAGGGTTGATTCTTCCAGAACACATAACCCTTATGATTCTAACTCCTGAAGGGTATTGCATTCGGGCAGTTCCTGCGGTATCTGCCCCACCATATGAACACCAGTTACAACAAAATCCTAATATTTTTGGTTCATCAGACATATTAATCACCTTTTTAAAATTAATTGTTAATTTACTCCTTTTCAGGACTGTATAATGGTGGTAATTCTTCACTAACCCCTGCAACGAATCCTGTTTCATCTTCATATTTTTTCTGCATTTTTTGGAAAATCACAGCGATAGGAATTTCCATAGGACACACATCTTCGCACTGGCCGCAATTTATACAACTAAAACTTATGTGGGATAATCTTATGCCTTGGAATGTTAGAGGATTTGGAGGGATCTCGTTTTCAGTAACATAACATTCATTATCTAATGCACATTCTTTGCAGTAACAAATTGGGCAAACATCTCTGCATGAGAAACATTTAATGCATCTGTTCCAGTATTTGTCCCAGTTTTCAGGGGAAGGATAATTTTCTTCAAGATATTTTTCCTGAAATTTGGATGCCAGTTTTATCATGGCTTCCTCAATTTTACTTCTTATGACAATAGATTGGGGGGAAGGCTCTTTAACTGTTATATAGCCTTCTTTTGTAGCTGCTTCAACTAAATTTCTCCCTTTTTCAGTGTTTATTTCTATAAATGTCCATCCTGGTTCGGCTCCCCAGTTTCCACAGGCTATATCTGCGTTTCTAGGAATCTTTAATTCACACCTTTGACAGTTGCTGCGTCGGCCATAACCTTGTTCTTCAAGTTCATCTATTTCCACTGCTTTATGACTGCCATCTTTAAGTTCAATTATGAATTTTCCTTTGTCTATCTCTTCTTTAATCACATCATCTGGATCCACTTCATAGAAAAGGTCGATCATTTTCCTTGCTGTAACTGGTAATACTGTTCCACCACAGTTTAAACCAATTTTGTAAATATTATCCTTTTCGATTTGTTTTCTTTTCTCTAGTTCTCTTATGGCCATTGCATCGCAGGGTTTCACAGCTACAGCTAGTTTCATATCTTTCAGATAATTTTTAATCAGATCTCCAAACATGGTGGGAGCACAATGTAGAGAGCCACAGGTCTTTATTATATCATATGAGTCTTCAATAAGGGTTGGAATTCCATCATAAATATCTTCACCCATAGTTAATGCTAGAACTCCATCTACAATTTCCTTATCCAGGAGATACTGGAAAATAGAACTAACTGCTCCACCACATTCTCCCTTTTCTATTATTTCTTCATTTTTTGATCGAGCCAGTAAATATTCAGGATTCATATTTTATCACCTATAATTCAATTCCCATTTTTTCTGCAATTTTTTTTATTATAATTTCATCTTCAAGCACATCATCTGGTGTGGAGAGAATTTTTGAGATTTTTTGTGGTACTCCTGTGGTATTAATGAATGTTCCAGTTTTTTCAGCCCAACATGAAGCAGGGAGTACCACATCTGAAAGTAAAACAGTTTCGTTAATATGGCTGCTTTGAGTAATTAAAAAATCAATATGTTTAAGGGATTCTTCTGCAAAGGATGCTGGATTTGCTCCAACTACATAGAGTAATTTTACATTATTTATAAGATTTTCAATATCCCTTTTATCAAGAGCAGGAAGAATTTTCATTATTCCCCATGTGTTGCAGTCCTCCATTACAGGGAGTATTTTAGATTTAGAATTTTCTGCAATATTATGGATAGTTTCAAAGTCTTTTTGGTTATCCAACTTATTAAATATGATAACAGATGATTCATTGAGCTTATTTATTAATTCCAAATCAATTGTATCTAAAAATTTAGAAATACTTTCAGTTTTTATATATTCATCAGAATTTATGCCGGTAAATGTTTTATTTAATGTATCTATCGTGATTATTTCTGCACCTTTATCTGAGGCTAATATTACTCTTCTACCCAGTAGAGGATTTTCTTTTATCACGTCACCCATTATTAAGATGAAATTTGAATTTTCCACATCCTCAAGGCTTGCAGTTTTTATTTCAAATTTAGGCATATTACCCGTAAAGAATCCAATATTCTCTATATTTAATGTGTTTGCAAGTTCTTTCAATGTATCCATTTCTTCATTTGCACATTTTCCTGAGCCTATTATCCCTATTTCTTCTGAGGAATAAGATTCCATTTTGGATACTACTACATCTAAAGCTTCTTCCCAATCAGATTTTATTAATTTGCTATTTTTATTTATTAATGGATTTTTCAACCTTTTTTCATCATCTATCAATTTATAACACTGTCTCCCTTCATAACAAGTTTTTCCTTCATTAACAGGGTGCCTTTGGTAGGGATAAGTTCCTAAAACCTTATTTTCGTTAGTTATTAAGTTTATTCCACATCCTAAACTGCAACTTGGACAAATACTATGCAATACTTCCATTTTTTCACCTTTAACTCTATCATTAAGCCTAAAAGTCATTAATAATTCAAACAAGGATTAATTTTTGTGTAATTACTTTTTATAGAATTTTTTTTAGCTAATGAATCCTTTAAATATTGATTTGATCTATTTATACTGATATTAACGTCTTTTGTTAAATTTATTAAGTTTAACATGATATTCAGACTATTATCAAAGATAATGCCTGGTAAAATTGTATTTAGATCTTTTAAATCTTTAGATTTTATTTTATTTTCTTCTTTCAGGTTTTCAGATCCAACTATTCCATTAATTTTAAAATCTATGGGATATTCAGGGGAAGTTTTGATGAAACAGGAATATTCCATCGAAGACCTACTTTTTTCCATAAAATCAACGTGCCAATCCACATTTAGATTTAGACTAGATTTTTTTGGATTTGATTCAGGACGAATAATTTGAATTTTATTTACAGAGATTTTCATTTCATTCACCTCTTATTAAATAACCAATAGTTAGTATTACTTATATATTATTTTTGATTTATTAAAACATCAAAAAAGCTCTTTTTAGCCAAAATACCTAATAATTCTCTTTTTTTTATTGATACAGAAAGAATTCTTTGGATATTAATTATAAGATATATTATTTATGATTTTTTTACAAAAAATTATTATCTATTTTTATCTTATTAACTATTTTATTGCTTTTTTAAGTTATTTATGGATATTTTAACATTTCAATATCATTAAAAATTAGTTAAAGTAGAATAATGGGTATAATATATCATTTCAAGACGGTAATTACATTATTAATATGTTTTATTAAATTAAATTATTGTTATTAATTTACAATTTTTTATTACTATCAATTTATTACTAATGTGGTTCTTTTTTAAAGATATGTATTAAGATCTATTGAAAAAGCTGGAAAGTCTCAAAATATTTTTAAAAATTAATACTTCTTTTTATAGTGTTTTTATTGGCTTTATTACGCCTAAAATTAAACCAAAATATTTATATTGTCTAATATTAATCCAACATATGTACTACTAAAAATATTAGTAGTATTAACATTGTAGTAAAAAAAGGAGTGATAGTATGAAGATTGCAATATTAGGTGCAGGGTGTTACAGGACACATGCTGCAAGTGGAATAACAAACTTCACCCGAGCCTGTGAAGTTGCGGAAATGGTTGGCAAACCAGAAATAGCCATGACACATTCAACCATAACTATGGGTGCTGAATTAAAGGAATTAGCTGGGATTGATGAAGTTGTAGTATCCGATCCGGTATTTGATAACGATTTCACAGTAATAGACGATTTTGAATATGAAAAGGTTATTGAAGCCCACAAAGATAACCCAGAAAGTGTAATGCCACAAATACGAGAAAAGGTTAACCAAGTGGCTAAAGATCTTCCAAAACCCCCAGAAGGTGCAATACATTTTACCCACCCTGAAGACCTTGGTTTTGAGGTAACTTCTGACGATATTGAAGCAGTTGAGGATGCAGATTGGGTCATGACATGGTTACCTAAGGGAGATATGCAAATGGGGATTATTGAAAAATTTGCTGATAATCTCAAAGAAGGCGCTATTTTGACCCATGCCTGCACAGTACCTACTACTATGTTCCAGAAAATATTTGAAGATTTAAGCAGTGATGAAATGAATATTGCCCCTAAATTTAATGTATCATCTTACCATCCGGGAGCAGTACCAGAAATGAAGGGACAGGTTTACATTGCTGAAGGTTACGCCTCGGAAGAATCAATCTGTGACTTAGTTGATTGGGGTGTTGCTGCACGAGGCAATGCTTTTAAACTACCTGCTGAATTATTAGGTCCAGTTTGTGATATGTGTTCTGCATTAACTGCAATAACTTATGCTGGAATTCTCAGTTATCGTGACTCTGTAATGAATGTATTAGGTGCACCTGCCGGTTTTGCCCAGATGATGGCTAAAGAATCATTATCTCAGGTCACTGATTTAATGGATAAAGTGGGAATAGACCACATGGAAGAAAAACTTGATCCTGGGGCTTTACTTGGAACTGCGGACTCAATGAACTTCGGGGCAGCTGCTGATGTTTTACCGTCTATTTTAGAAGTAATGGAAAAGAGGAAAGGTAAAGGTCCTACCTGTAATGTATAAATTATTTAACCCCTTTTTATTTTTTAAATAAAATTCAAAGAAAATTAGAATATTCTATAGTTCTGCACATTCAGACCATTTAGTCTCCATGGATGGGCAAATAAATTATTTCATTAATATATCACTCATAAAAATATCAAGGTGCTAAATTGATAAAAAAAATCATCTCAAAAGCATTAAGAGAAGAAAAACTTGCAAAAAAAGAAGTATACGATCTGTTTAAAGTTAAATCAGGAGATCATGTTGAACAGATATTTGATGCAGCGTCAAACTTAAGAAATTCTAAGAATAGCACAATTAAACTAACTTCTACGGTCCATCTAACCAATATATGTAAAATAACGCCTAAATGTAAATATTGTGGTTTTGCTGCAGAAACTTCGCTGGATGGATATTATCATCCTTTTTACAAGTCAAATTATGAAATATTAAAAGCAGTTAAGGCGGTTGAAATGTCTGGAATCCCACGAGTTAGTTGTTCCGGTGCACATGGGTATCAAGGCCAACATGCAGTGGAAGCAAGTCGCATAGTAAAAGAAAATACTTCATTGGAGTTATTAGTGAATGTGGGAACGGATTTAAATCAGAGCTCTCTGGCAGAAATGGCCGAATATGGAACTGATACCATATGTTGTAATATTGAGACTTTGAATCATCAACTTTTTAATTACCTGAAACCTGGAGAGAGATTGAAAGATAGAATAAAAGCCTGTATGTTAATAAGCGAAGCAGAGCTTGAACTTTCCTCTGGACTGCTTATAGGGTTGGGTGAATCATATCAAGACAGGGTAAATCATCTATTTTTCCTCAAAGAATTTCCTACATTAGGTGAAATTCCAATTATGGGATTTAATCCATATCAGGGCACTCCCATGGAACATCATCCTCCTTGCAACTTGATTGAACAGATGAAAACTATTGCCATCACCCGACTCATTTTTCCAGATATAAGAATTACAGTTCCAACCCCTACTATTGGACCGGAAAATGTTAAATTTTCATTAATTGCAGGTGCTGATAACTTAGCCACGGTTATTCCTGAAAAATATCCTACAAATGTAAAGGGTGTTGGTTCACCTACTTACGGAAACTTGAAGGAAGTCGTAAATTGTGTAAAAGAAATGGGGCTTACTCCTGAAATATAGGTGGGTTTATGGTTTTTGAAGAGATTATTAAGAGTGCTTATGAAGAATCAGTTAGTGGAAAAAGGCGTGGTGATAAAAAAGATGAATTGGAAACTATCCAAGAGTACATAAGATCTTGTCAGAAAATTGTAGTTCCTAATCATAACCATGTGAAAACTGAAGCTATTAATGATGTATTAAAAAGGTATAATCTTCCTTTAGCAGAGCACCTAAAAATTAATACTAATTTTGCTGATCTTACACGCATTCCAGCCATTTATAAAGCTGTTTTAGCACTGGATATTTATGATTGTGATTTGATCATTGCCCGGGGACGGCTCGGAGTTCCTGGTTCTGGCTCTTTACTTGTGCTTATGGATAAAAAAGGCAGAATCCTTTCTGCTGCAACCTCCCCCTCCCATGTATTACACAAAAAAAGTTTAAAAGATGCTGTAATAGATGAAATGACCATTGCTCTAGAAAGAATAGGTTTCAAGGTGTTAAAATGATTATTAAAGAAAGAGGAATAACTGACGAGGTTTTTACTCTCCTTTCCACTATAAAAGTCTGCGACCTGGTTGACTTGATAATCGAGAAAAAATGCCTGGCCGCTTTAAATTGGATCAAATCATTAGATGTTAATATTGAACAGTCCACCATAATCGGAACCTATTTAACTGGAATTAGACTAGCAGAAATCCTTAGTGAATTTTCTAAAGTTAGTGTAGTGGACATAAACCCCCACCTTAAAGATATGATTAACTGTGAAATAGATTTTTATAATGATCTTTCTAATATTGAAGGTTCTGACTTAGTGGTGGACACCACAGGGTTAGGGGGTATCAGTTCGAAAGTAATTAGTGAATACGTTGATTCAAAAATATTTTTAGTAGAAGATCCCACATCTGATGGTAGTGATAAACTCATTAGCCAAAAAAATGATACTGCTAAACGATTAAAAGCTTCTGAATCTCAATACAAAGGAGTACTGACCACGGTAGGTTTAAATTCAAAAACTTCTGGAACCATGACTTTGACCACGGAAATTTTACGCCGTAGTTTAGGGGATATATTAAAAACAGAAGGAGTACTTTACGCAGTAGCAAATATGAATTTTTATGAAGGATTACTTTTTAAAGAAAAAGATATTAAAAAATTTTATCGACTTCTAAATCGTCCTTCCATTGTTATATCTTCACTTAAACCTGTTGCTCCTGATAAATACATTGAATATTACATTGAAAAAATAAAATGTAAGGTGGAATATGTTAGCATCTGAACTTTTCAAAATGATTGAGGCTAGAGTTCCAATGGAATTGGCCTTGTCAACAGATACTGTGGGATTTATAGGGCCGGGCAATCCAGAAACAATTGAAGTAAATAAAGTTCTGGTGGTATTGGATTATCATCATGAATTGGAACTTGAAGATTGGGATTTAGTGGTTTCTCATCACCCGCCTCTAGTTAAGCCTAACATACCAACCTATGTCATACATTCCAATTGGGACATTGTACAAGGCGGTGCAAATGATGCATTGGCTGAATCTTTAAAAATTAAAGTTTTAGATGTGTTTGATACAAAAACAGGAATTGGCCGTATTTGTTCAGCTGATATTTTGTTGGAAGATTTTTTAATAAATGTTGCAGATGTATTAAAAACAGAACAACTAAATGTGGTCAGAAAAGATGATGGTCATATTGGGAAGTTAGCTATTGTTTCTGGTTTTGGACTGAACCCAGAATACATACAGTTAGCTTATGATAAAGGTGTGGATTTATTTTTATCAGGAGATTTGACTCATAAAGGGGCATTAACTGCCATAAAATTAGGTATTTTTGTGGTTGATGCCACACACCAAGCAACTGAGGTTCCAGGTTTGATAAGACTTTGTAGGTTAATTTCAGAGTTTGGATTAACTGTTGAGTTCGAGTATCCTCAAATGCCATGGGAATTTTATGTCAAATAAATAACGGTCTGAACCGAAGTATTCCCTTTTTTGGAAAAAAACCATAAAAGTAATACTTTTTAGTAAAAAAGTATTTATAATAGTGTATACTATTTAGTAGATGAGGAGAAGGTGCCACAATTACTTCTCCGCCACTTAGCAATAAAAGGATACAAAACTTGATCAGTTTTGTTCTGGATGTTGCCTCCAGGGCATCTAATAAAAACAACCTTTCGCTCAAATGTATAATTCACGTTAGATGCCCTCACCTCTTTTTGAGTGATTTAATGATGATCAAAGAACTGGAAGATAGAAAAAAAATTGAAGAACTGGAAGATATGAAAATTCCTCGTGGGCATGTTATATTGGTAGGATTGGGCCGTTTAGGGATCAGAACTGGAATCAATTTAGTTCAAATACATCGGGGAGGCCCCCATAAAATAACAGCTATTGATGGTCAGAGAATTTCTGAGGCAGATGTTATTTTTAAAATGTTAGGTGGCACTACAGGAATGTACAAAGTGGACTTCTTTCATGAGTTAAGAGGTATAAAAGAAGTCGTACCCATTAAAGAGGACATTAATCATGAAAATTTACATCTTATCAACGGTGATGTGGTGAGCATCCAGATAGCTGGGGGACACACTGTACCGATAACTGCTTGTATCATAAAAAATGCATGGGCATTGGGGGCATCTACCATAAGCACAGCTGGTGTTTTTGGAATAGGTAATGAAAAAATAGAGGTAATGGACATTTCCGAGGCAGATAACAAGAATCCTGTTGTCAATGCTTTAAGAAAGAATGGTATTCGAACTAACCATAAAATAATATCCACCGGAAAGTTTATAAGGGACGATGAACCCGTAACGCCTTATGTCCTGGAAGAAATTGCTAAAATTACCACTGGAGAAATAATTAAACTTTTGAAGGATATTAAATGACAATTACAATATCTACTGCTGAATGTTTTACTCACGGGATGGTTGCCCGAGAAATACATGCCTATTCTCAAGGGTATCTTGGTGAATTTGGACCTAAATATCTTCAAAATATTCAAAAAGATGTATTGCTCCTCTGCGGAATGTTTATTCCAACGTTAACTGCTTTAACATCTATTTTAAAGGTTGAACCTCCTAAACCTCAAGAATTGATTAGAGGTATCAAAGTTTATGATGAACTCACTGATCAAAAAGTTGCATATCTAATGGCCAGAGCAGTTAAAGATTTAACCGGTGCTCAAGTAGGTATAGGGACGACTGCAGGGATAGGAAGAGGTGCAATAGTCATATTATCAGATGAAATCATGTTAAAAGCTACTTCAGATGTTTATGCAGATCTTCGTTTTCCTGATTCTGATTTGCTTTTGGAAAGACAGAGATCCGGTGTGCAGAAGACTTTGAGCTTGTTGGTTGAGCTTCTGGAAGTCTCATTATAATCAATAAAGAAGAAACAGTTTTATTTTGACAAGAATTTGATTTATACTAAAAATCTCATTTTTGTTGTTGTTTAATTATTCCATTTTTTTAATACACATCATTTCGTTGCAACCCTCACGGAATCGGTATTTCACGTCTAATATTTTTATTTTGCCTTCGGGTATAATATCTTTTTTTATTTTATTTACAAAAGATGATTTTTTTCCATCTCCTCGAAGACTTATCAGGGGATAAATTCGTACTTCACTGGTTACCCTTAACATTTCTTTAATAGAATCCAGATGAAACTGGTAGTTCAAACGGTCGTCGTATAAGAATAGAAGATGAGAAGAAAGGGCTAAGGTAAACTGATTATCATTAAATGGTAGGTAAGGTAATTGCGCGGTGATATACCTTTCTTTAAATTTTGTATAGTCATTTATGAAATTAGTGAAAGTATTGAATCGATCCTTAATCATTTTTTCTGAGTTTTGAAAGAATCCCCAGTTAACTTTATGTTCTAATCCAGAGTGAATTCTAAATAAAGTGGATAAGTCCTTTTTGAAAATTTTTTGTAGGGTGGCAGGGTCTTTACAGTACAGAAGATCAGTCGCAGTACTTTTTATTCCTTTTTTAGAGGCTATAGCGGTGAATGAACTTGCACCTGCTGCACAGTCCAACACTTTTTCTTCTTTTAAAAGATCGAAAGATAAATTGAACATCGAAAAATATTCCTTGTAACTCCTCCCTAAAAACCATATTTTATCTGAGGAATATGGATTTCGCATGTTATCATTGAGATTTGTTTGTACATTTATGAATGATTTTTTCTATCAAATTTGCAATCCTCAAATAAGTGGCGGCATTTAAAACCACAAATCTGGGAACATTATATTTTTAGATTATACGGTTAGAACAAAATTTATTATATAATACTTCCAACTATAATTTCAACAATAAATTAATACTATACTATGGCTTTATATTAATTAAGAATAGAATTAGTTATATAAAATTTTCTATAAATAATGAGTAATAATAACAATTTTTAGGAAATAAAATGTTATTTACCCATAACTAATTTAACTGGGTTATTTTATCAATGTTTATTGATATAATGATATAAATGTTTAAAGGAGATAATATGAGTTGTTATATGTATTGGGATAAAATTAAATCTATTGCTAATTCTCTTAAAGAATATGGTGAGTATAAACTCCATGAAATGCCACTGGATAAGATTATACCTTTATTGGACTCTGTAGAGAAAATTGCTCACGATAATGTTATTGACTTTGATTCGGCCAAACATATTTTAGATGACGAAAAAATGAACGAGGCACTTAAAATTATCAGGAAATTCTACGTCTATTTAGGTACCCGTCTGGAAACGGAAAAGGCTGGGGAAATATTGAATTCCACAGATCCTTGGGCCACATTAGAATCATTCCATTTTTTTGAACGTTATTTGGGATTGATAAAAAATGAAAATCAACTGGTAAAGTTTACAACTGAACAAAAAGTAGTATTTGTTGGAGGAGGACCCTTACCATTAACTTTAATTCTTTTAAACAGATTTTATAAAGCCCGCGGTGTTAGTATAGAAATAATTCCTGAAGTAGCTGAACTATCCCGTCAAATAATAAAAAAATTAGGATTAGATTCTCAGATTGAAGTTGTGGATGGAGATGAAACTACGCTGAGGAATGTAGACTACACTACGATAATGGTGGCAGCCCTAGCAGAACCCAAGGAGAGAGTATTTGCCAATTTATGGGAAATGTTGGACACCACCACTCCAGTTATATACAGAACATATACTGGTATGAGGGCTATTCTTTACTCTCCAGTTACTGAAAGGGCTACCCGGGGGTTTCACAAGGAAGTTATGATTCTGCCTAAAGGTAATGTAAACAACACCTCGGTTTTGGTTCGTAAAGTTGTTTAATGTATAATTTAAAAGCATAATTGTGGCTTTTATTGCGTTTATGTACCCTAAATTTCTAAAAGAATTAAGAGAATGCAGACTTTGCCCATGGAATTGTGGTGTGAACCGTCTTGAAAAAGAAAGAGGTATTTGTAGAGTTGGGCTTCCTGAGGTAGCTTATACGTCAATCACCTCTGTTTTAAAGACTTTTGCAGTAACACTATTAGGATGTACATTTCGTTGTATTTATTGTAATGCTTACAGACTTTCCCAGTATCCTGATACTGGATGGATTTACAGGGGATTTGTTCAACCAAATAATCTAATTAGAGAAGCTTTAAATGCATTTAAAACTTCTTTAGCCCGAAAAATTGGTGTTAAAATCATTAGTTTTACTGGAGGAGAGCCATCAATCCACACACCCTACCTGGAGGAGTTAGTATTTTTAATGAGAGAACATATACCCGATATAGGTGTGGGTCTGGCCACTAATGGTTTTTGCACATTAAGCACTATGAAAAGATTGGAAAACATTTCTTCGTATATCAATTTTGAGATTAAGGCATTTGATCCAGAATTACATCAAGCTGTTACTGGAGCCCATTCCCAACCAGTTTTAGATAATGCCCGATGGCTGGCCTACAACCATCCAGAAAAGATCCGTGTTTTTCGTACTGTTGTAATTCCAGGTATTAATGATTTAGAAATACCTAAAATTGCCCAATTTCTTAAAGATATAGATCCAACATTACACTATCGTTTAGTGGGTTTTAGACCTCATTTCCTGTTATATTATTATCCAGGACCTTCTCGTGATATTATGCAGAATTTAGTGGATAAATGCCGCGATTTAGGTCTTGAAAATGTAGATTATTCTGGTTTCAGTCCAGGGGGAACAATAATATCTCCTTCTTCGATTAATAATTCTTTGAATAATTCATATCATTTCTTAAATCAAGCAGGATGTTATAGTCGTCCCCGTAACTGTGGTAACTGCCCGGAAAATCAGCATTGTCCTGCTATTTTAATGGAACCTTGGACTAATAAATCTTTTTAAAATTTATTTTAATTATAAAACTAATCCAATTCAAAAATGCAGTAATAATAATAAATAAACAGTTAGAATGAATTAACTCTAAACTTTTTATAAAAATCTTAATAAATAATAAAATATTTAAAATAGAACTATTAAAATAAAAAATATTAAACTAATATATTGTAAAGATTAGGGGCATCAGGTGTTACATTTGAGGACTGAGGATGTGTGAAATTGGATGCCCCTAATATGATTACTTTGAATTTAAATGAGGATTTTTAATCTTGTTTTCATTTTTATTACTTAATTTTTCTTTAAAAGAATAAATCAGATAATCCTCTGCTTTTGAATTTTTTTTACCTTTTATACTACTTTTACCACTCATTTTATCACCTCCCTAAAAATATTTAAGTTTTTTAAAGTTGAAACTTTAAAAAACTATTTTTTTTATTTTTTTATTTATCCGAATCCCAAGAGCAGGCCTCCTTGATAAACTATTAATGAAACCACATATGCTACCACAAAGGTATACCCTGCAGCAAATGTTGGCCATTTCCAGGAGTTGGTTTCTCTTTTTATTACAGCTAGTGTAGCCAAACAAGGGATGTACAGTAGTACAAATACCATGAAGGCATAAGCAGATAGAGGAGTAAACAATTCCTGTATTGCTGCAATAAATCCAGGATCTTCTTCTGGAGCTGTTTCTTCTTCGGCAGATGTTTCCTCGGCAGGTGCTTCTTCACTCGATGCCGATTCATCAGAACTCTCCTCTCCAATACCATAGAGGATACCGAATGTACTTACCACCACCTCCTTAGCCAGGAATCCATATATTATGGCAACTGTTGCTTGCCATTCTCCAAATCCAAGAGGTTCAAATACTGGAGACAAAGCAGTCCCTATTTGTCCGGTCACACTTTCTTGTGAAGCATATTCCACGCCAATAGGTAGACTACTCAAAACCCATATGATGATGGACACTGCCAAAATGATGGTACCGGCCTTCCTCAGGAAGAGTACTCCTCTTTCCCACATGTGGATAAGAGCACCTTTCAATGTGGGTAATCGATAAGGAGGAAGTTCCATAACGAATGGTGCTGACATTCCTTTAAATATTGTTTTCTTAAATATGGCTGCCATTATTATTGCTACAATTATTCCTAACACATAGAGTGAAAATATAACCCATCCCTGATATGCTACGAAAAATGCTGCTACAATTAGGGCATAAACTGGTAGCCTGGCACTGCAGGACATGAAAGGAACAATTAACATGGTTAAAAATCTATCTCTTTCATTTTCCAGTGTTCTTGTAGCCATTATTCCAGGTACAGCACATCCAAAACCTAGTATCATGGGTATAAATGATTTTCCATGTAAACCAACAAGTTTGTGCATAAATCGATCCATTACAAATGCGGCTCTAGCCAAATAACCACTATCTTCCAGTATACTAAGTATTAAGAACATCAGGAAGATTATGGGTACAAAGACCAGTACACCACCAACACCACCAATTATACCATCAACTATGAATGAAGTTAAGAATCCTTCACCTAAATGTGCTGCTACAGTTTCACCAAGCCAAGCAAACCCCTCTTCAATATAACCCCCTAAAGGATCACCTACAGCAAATGTTATTTGAAAAGTGAGCCACATTATTAACAAGAATATTGGTATTCCCAGATATTTATTAGTTACAATCCGATCTATTAAATCTGATCTGGTAATTTTATCTATCTTCGGTTTTTCAACTGATTCCTTAACTAGGCCGGCTATGAAACCGTACCTAGCATCAGCGATTATTGAGTCAGCATCTTCACCGAAAACTCCTTCTAAATGCTTGTCAATTTGTTTTGCTTTTGATAATATTTTTTTACTTTCATCAAACGTTTTAACTTGATTTATAATTTCCTCGTCATTTTCAAGAAGCTTGAGAGCCACCCAACTAGAAGGAACACGATTTTCCATTTTTAAATGTGTATCAATTTCATCAATTAATTCAGTGATATGATCTGAAATTTCGTTACCATATTCTATTCGATCAATTACATTTTTTGGAGATTCGTAAGCTTTTAATATGGATTTGAGAAGATCTTCTTCACCAGTTTCATCAATAGCCTCAATTTTAACCACAGGTATTCCTAATAATTGTGAAAGTGCTTTTTGGTCAATTTTGTAACCTTTTTCATCAGCAAATTTATTCATATTTAGTGCAAGAACAATATTTGCACCTAACTCCATCATCTGAACAGTTAAATATAAATTTCTTTCAAGATTAGCAGCATCAACAATATTAACAATTATATCTGGTTTTTCATTTATGATATAATCTCTGGAAACCAGTTCTTCAGCGGAATAAGCAGTTAGGCTGTAATTTCCTGGAAGATCTACTACTTCTATTTCATAATTGTCATATTGGAATGTTCCTTCCTTTTTTTCTACAGTTTTACCTGGCCAATTACCTACGTGTTGTCGCATACCAGTCAACCTATTGAACAGAGTACTTTTTCCAACATTTGGGTTTCCTGCCAGACCAATTCTTATTTTATCCATTTATTTCCCTCTCAACCATGATTTTTTGTGCCTGTCCTCGTCCAATCATTAAACGAGAACCTTTTACGTCGACTATTATAGGGCCTTGAATGTCGTTTTTAATTACTTTTATAAGAGAATCTTTATATATTCCAAGTTCACACAGTTTCTTTTTGAATTTACCTCCATGCCATACTTCAATAATTTTCAATTCGTCATTTTCACTGGCCATAGCTAAAGGTATCATATTATCTCGATCTCAATTTTTTTTGCTTCGTCCTTTCGAAGAGACAGGCAATATCCTTTAACTCTGATTTCTATAGGATCCCCAAGAGGGGCTACTCTTTCAACTTTAATTTCAGACCCCTTAATTAGACCCATTTCCATCAAATGTTTTCTTGTATTACCTTTACCTTTGAAAGCAATGATTCGTCCACTTTCACCTTTTTTTAGATTATTCAACGTTTCTATCATGTTTTTGGGTTCCTCCATCCTTTGGTTTAAAACCTAATAATTAGGTTCAACTATAATGTTTCATGTTAGGCTAACCTAACATTGTTAGTTATACCTAACTTTTTTATTCCTTATAAAGGTTTCGCCAAAAACTATTCATGAAATATGAAAAATTTGTAAAAAATCTACAAGTTATCTAAAAATTAGTAAAGAAAATTAAAGACTTATTTATAACAGACTATTTATTTAGTTTCCTGGTTTTAAATGGAATTACTCTGAAACTTTAAAAACTAGAGAACATGCTGAATACATCTACATTTACTTGTTAATGGATAAAAAGTGAGATTTGTTTGTTGAATTTGTAATCATAAAAAAACTTGAAAAACTATTGTTATTTCTATTAGTAATAAATTTTATATTGTTGATTTTGTTGTGACCAATTCTCCATGCTTTACACCTTTAATAGCCCTTATGTGATCTGCTAATTTTCTAATACTCCCAGTCTTCCCACGGACAACCAGAACTTCCAGACAAGTATGTTTTTCTACGTGTACATGGGTGGTGGCTATGATTTCAGATAAATGGAAGTGTTGGTAGTGTTGCAGCTGGTTTGTAACATCGCCCACATCATGATCGTAAATTATAGTCAGTGTTCCCATAACATCTTCCTGGTCAGTTTCAATGTGTGATTCAATAATAGATTTTCGTATCAGATCGCGGATGGCTTCTGATCTGTTGGTGTATCCCTTGTTTTTTATGAGTGCATCAAATTTTTCAAGTAACTCCGGCTCGAATGACACTCCTACTCTTTCTACTGTCATTTTCTTCCTCCATATTTTCATGGTGTTACCAACTTAAAAAATGTTGCTATGGAAAAACTTTTATACTCCCAATCATATAGGTAGCACGATCCTTTAATACGTGCTACTGAAATTAAATTATAATATTCATATTCTTGAAAAAAATCTACTTATTACTGGATTAACCTGTTAGGGGCGATTAAATGGTAATTTATAAAATAAGCTATTCAAAACAATTTAAACGTGCAAATATTCATAACTACGGCTGTAATTTCAACTGTGCATGGTGTTCATATAAATTACAAAAAAGATCAAAACCAAATAAATTCCTTAAACTAGATAAAATCAAAAAAATTCTAAGCAAACTTGATATTGAACGTGTACACTTTGTAGGAGGAGAATTAAGCACATATCCTCTTTTAAATGAAGTTGCTGAATTTGTTAAAAAAGAACTTGGTCTTTATACTAAGATAGGACATTCAAATGGTTATGTTATTCCTAATGAATACATTGATGCAATTTCTGTGAGTATAAAAAGTTTATCTGATGATTTTTATATTAAACACACTGGAAAGTCCAACAAGCCAGTACTTGAAAATTTCAAAGAGGCTTACAAAATGGGCATCAAGGTTGATGCCAGTACTGTGTACATCCCTAACCTTGTTGAGCACGATGAGATTGAGAAAATAGTTAAATTCATTGCCCAAATCGATCCTAAGATTCCTTACCATATTACTGGTTACATTCCGGTTCCTGGTGCACCGTGGCGAGCCCCAAGTTGGAATGAAATAAGTAAGGCAAAAAATATTGCAGAGGAGTACCTGGATTTTGTTGAAGTATCATGGTTCCATTCATTTGACGATTATCTGAAAATGGTAAATGAGAATCCCCACTATCAAAAGGTAACCGTGGCCTAATAATAATATGAATAATAAAAAACAGAAAAAATAGGATGTTTTTAATTTGATTATTCATTCTAGAATATGAAATCTGTTTTGAATTTTTATTCTAGAACTGCTTTTTTACCCTTTGAAGATCTACCTTGTAGTCCCACAGAAAGCAGTGTTAGTATAACATAAACTACTGCCAAATAGATGTAAACATTTCGAAAAGAACTAACTCCGGAAGCACTGAAATCTAAGGCTGAAGACAGCACCGCTCCTCCTAAAAGTGATCCTGTATTAATAAGGATGTTCAGGAGGGCTTGGCCAGATGCTCTTTCTGATTTTCCTGTTTCATCTAGAAAAATGTAGTATAATGCGTTACCTACGATGGATGCATTTCCGATACCCACCAGTACTAATGATAATCCAAATACATAAATGTTGGATGCAAAACTCAGGATTACCATTCCAATGGCAGTAATAGCCCCACCAACCACCATGATTGGTTTTGCTCCTATTTTATCCAGGAGCTTACCTACAATGGGAGTGGTTATTAAAGATGCTACAGTCATTGGAAGAATCATGTAGGCGGCCATGGAATAACTGAGACTATAAGCCATGGATGCGAAGGTAGAGAAGTAGTAAGTTCCGGCCATAGCTAGATAACCAACTAAGGTGACAATACTGGCTATTAATGTGTCCCTTTTTTTTAGAAGATTAATGGGGATAATTGGTTCCAGTGCTTTTCGTTCAATCCACCAGAACACTATAAGTGCCAGGATAAAAATAGCTAGCAGGGAATATTGAAGCATTGCTGATGAAGATCCACTCATATTAAATATGAAGTAGGCTAGCGATGCAATGGCTATACCTAGGAAGACCATACCTTTCCAATCAAAACTACCGTATTTTTCACTTATTTCACCTGCCGGAAGAAGTGTATATCCTAAAATGACTACTATAGCTGCTACTGGTACGTTTATTGCGAATATCAAGTGCCATCCATAATTCACCAGGAAACCAGATATAGCAGGTCCCAGGGCATATACTAAGGCTATTATCACTCCGAAGGCACCTAATATGGTACCACGAGTTTCATCAAAGTAGTCTCCTATGATAGTAATGGCCAATACAGATAAAACTGCACCTATGCCTTGTAAAGATCTTCCTATTAACAACATTTCAAATGACTGTGAAAATACTACAATTAATGTTCCCAATAAGAATAAAAATGCATTCAAAACGTAAATATTTTTTCTACCATATCGATCTGATAGTTTAGCCATAATAGGAGTTCCCAGCAATAAAAATAGTATTTCTATATTAAATATCCAAGTGATTATGCTCTCATTAACTCCAAAAGATGTTTGTATTGATTCTAAAATAGGACTGATTGTTGAACCATCTATGGCTATCAGTATAGCACCTGCAAAAATAACAGCAAGTATTCTTGTTCTAAGACTATTTAACATATATTTCCCCCATTTACAAATATATTATTGTTCTGAGATTGTTTTACATTATTACAATTTAATATATGCCTTATAAATACTTATCTGTACATTAGTATTACTTTTTAAATACTAGACTTCATTTTTGTATTATCTCAGAGTGGGCTTTCTAAAGTTTCTTAAAAAGATCTTGCTAATTTTATAAAAAATGTAGAATCTCATATTTAATTTTTAATAATTGTTTAGTAATTGCGATCTCATTATTATGTAGATCGTTGGATTCATACATCAAATTGAAAGATTTAAAACATAAAAATAATAATTTCATTCTTTTTAAACATTTTGATGTTATTAAAACATTCTTTAAGGTAATACTATTAATTAAAAAGATAAAAAAAGTTTAAGGAGGTAGATGGATCATTTGTTGATTAGGCTTTTTTTTTATGATCCACATAGATTAATTTGTTAATATATTATTTAAATTTTACTTTAATTTTTATAAAGTAAACATGAAAAAATAGTAAGTTTTATAATTCATATTTACTTTATTATTATTCAAGTATATTTTATAGTTTTAAAGTGTACTTAAAAATTGAAGGAGGTGAAAAATTGAGAAAACAAGTAACTTTACTAGTGATTACATTTGTTTTCGCATTAGCGCTATGTGGGGCCGTAGCAGCTGAAGATTCACAGGGGGGTGTTGATACTGGCCAAATACCTGTAAATGATTCAGAAACGGGCTCTGAAGAAGATACAGAAATTCAGGTAGATGAACCTGATCCCCGGATTTATGGGTTGATAAAAGAAATTTACGATGAAAACACTGGGAATTATACAGATCTGGCAAACGCTATTCCAGTTAGTGGAGCAACTATTACCATAAAAGATCCAAATGACGATTCAGTAATTGCCACTGGAACCACTGATGAAAATGGAGAATATGACATCTATTTCGTATCTGCATTAACTGAGTTCAAAGTTGAAATTGCTTATTCAACTTACAAGACACAGGTAACCAATGTAACACCAGTGGGTGCACCTATACCAGAAGCCAACTTAAACCATACTTTCATGCCAGATATTGCGATTATAGCTTCCGTACCTGAAAAAGGAACTGGAATCAAAGATCTAAATAATCGTAGGCTAATATATTTGGACATGTGGGATCCTAACTCCTCGCCAACCAATGATTGGATAATGCAGTATGTAAACTTTGCTTTCATGGATATGGCCATGCCTGGAACCACGTGGGGAGATTCATGGTATGATGAATTACTCCAAAGTCCAGCAAATGCTAATTACATGATTTCAAACGGTTTTGGATACCCATCATGTGATACAGACACTGACCCGTGGGGTGGAGATGGTTTACACCTTTTAGGAGGTCATGATATTAATGACACAGCAGATACTGTGGAAAACACATACGTAGGTTCATATTATACACTGGCCACAGGTTTAGCATTGCAAACCAATCTTCAGTACATGCTGGAATATATATACTTCCTTTTGGGGGAAACAACCATAGATCCTACTCAAAATGGTAAAAGTCCGGTAATGGTTACACCTGACTGGGGATTATACCACACAGAGATGGGAATCCTATCTGCAGTTCCCACACAGGAACAGATCAAAAACTGGATTGAAGAAAATCCTGGATACATAGAACCCTACTACAATCTCAAATGGATGGAGGAAGATTACAGCACATGGGCAGCTACATCTCATGATAGCTTGTATGAACAGTTCGAAACATGGTATAATACTTACAAACCAGATATCACCAGTCCATTCATAGTAATTACCAGTTACACTCCAGGAGGAGTATTTGCACCAGCCATAGATGCTTTGATAACTGAATACGAAAATCAGGGCAGGGCAGTGGTAAACCTGTTTCAGGGAAGTACCAGCCCACCTATAAGCAGTTTATTAGAAGAACTGGTACTTGGAAAAGATGGTAACGGACCATTAGATAGAGGAGTATCTGCAGTTACTTCATTGTATGTCTGGTCTATGAACTATGCCAACCTTTTTGAAGGTGACGGAGCATTAAGTGAACTGGAAAGAATGAACATCAAGGCCATTAAAGCAGTTCAACTATATGACGAGGCAAGTTTAACCAATCCTTTAGGTGCCCAATATGAATGGACTTTTGCTGTGACTTTTCCCAGCTTTGAGGGAGTGTTCAGTCCAGTGGTCATATCTTACAGTGACCAAAATAATGCTGAACATGTTATAGATCCTGGAATAAAGAAAATGGTTAATTTAACAACTCAATGGGCCGAACTCAAGGAATTATCCAATTCTGAAAAGAAAATAGCCATAATACTCTATAATTATCCACCAGGAAAAGCTGAAATGGGAGCATCATATCTGGATGTTTTCCAGAGTGTTCATGATCTTCTGGAAAAATTACAAGATGAAGGTTATGATGTGGGAGTTGAAGAAATACCCAGCCCAGAACAACTTTACACCCTTGTTGCAGAGTTTGGTAATAAAGGAAGCTGGGCACAAAATCTTCTAAATCAATATGTACAAAACAATCAAACTAGTTTAGAGATCAACGGACAATTAGTCGATGCATCAACTTACAGCGAATGGTTCAGTCAATTACCAGAAGCACTCCAAGAGCAGGTGATAGATAAATGGGGTCAGGCTATTGGGGATATAATGGCCTACAATGGATTTTTAGTTATTCCCGGCATAATGTTAGGTAACATTTTTATAACGGTTCAACCAAGCAGAGGCTGGGAAGAAGTGGAAAATTATCATGACCCTTATTTAGCACCCCACCATCAGTATATAGCATTTTATAATTGGTTGGAGAAAGTTTTCGATGCCAATGCCATGATTCACATGGGAACACACGGAACCTTAGAATGGCTACCTGGACGAAATGTGGGATTGCAGGAAGATGACTGGCCTTTCCAGCTCTCTAACATACCCAACATCAATCCTTACATTGTTTCTAATCCAGGAGAAGGTTTAGTAGCTAAGGACAGAGCCGGTGCACTAATAATTGACCACATGACTCCGGCAATGATCAGATCTGGTTTATACGGCGATTTAGTGGTTATTCATGACCTGATACACCAGTACGAAAACGCAGTGAATGTTGGTAACGACCAGATTCTACCTGCGTTAGAATCACAGATCAAAGCTAAAGCCAACGAACTCGGACTTGAAGATCAGCAAACAGAACAAACTTTCGACGAATGGCTTGAAAATATCCATTTACAGTTACACGAAATTGAAAATGACATTATACCACTGGGTTTACACAGTTTGGGCAAGATTTTAACTGGTGATGAACTTGTAGAAGAAGTTTTCACTATATCTGCCTCTATGACTAATATTTTAGACCATATGAAAACTATATTATACCCGGCCATTACAATCAGCTACTTTGATATGCAGAAAGAAACCCAGTATGAAGATGAACTTGAGACCATAAACAATCAGATCAAAAGTTACATAGAAGCTATTGCAAATGGTGAAGATCCTGCCAGTTTAGGCGTTACAGACACGGATTTATTGGATGATCTAGAGTACTGTAAAGAGATTATAAATAAAATACGGGACAACCAGGAATGGGCGAATTTGTTAAATGCTCTTAACGGAGGATTTGTAAGCAGTGGTCTGGCAGCAGATCCAGCTTATGCTGACGTATTGCCCACGGGTATGAATTTTTACGGATCTAATCCTGAAAAAATGCCTACTCAGGCCGCATGGGAAACTGCTAAAAAGGTAGCAGATCAGTTATTGACGGACTACTACAAGGAACATGGTAAATTCCCAGAAACAATTGGAATGATCATGTGGGGTACAGAATTACTCCGAACTGATGCTATATCCATAGCTGAATTCATGTATCTTTTAGGTGTCCATCCTGTGTGGAATACTAACGGAGATGTCCAGAGCACATCAACTCTGATTCCACTGGAAGATTTAACCATTACCATTGACGGTGTTACAATGCAGAGACCTCGAATTGACGTGTTTACCACCATTGTTACAGGTAATGAACTCTGGATAAACCTATTAAATAATGCAGTGGAACTGGCTGCTGGAGCACCTGGAGAAACCAATGATCAAAATTATGTCAAAAAACATCTCACTGAAAACGACTCTTTGGATCGTGTTTTTGGTCTAAGAGGGCTTGTTTTGGAGGGAACTGGTGTATCCGATCTGGTGCCAAACACCAGTAAATGGAATACCAGCGATGAATTGGCTGATCTCTATCTATCCAGAGTATCTTATGCATGGAGGTCTACAGAAGACGGTGTCAGTATTCAACAAAACAGGAACACATTCCAATACCTTCTGGGAAGTATGGATATGGTAACTCAAACCATTGACAGCACCTGGAGATTACTGGATACTGATGATTACTATGATTGGTATGGTGGAATGTTACTGGCATCCAGAAGTTTAGGAGGAAATCCAGATGCTATATTGGCCGATATTAGGAACAAAAACAGCGTGGTTACCAGAACAGTGCAAGAAGAAGTGGAACTTGAGATCAGATCCCAACTTTTAAACCCAACCTACATGGATTCACTTTTAAACACTCCCAGTGGGTGGATGGAATATGCATCCAGGTATGAGAATCTGTTTGGAATGGATGCTACTACCAATAGTGTATCTGACCAGATGTGGACAATGGTGGCTGAAAATTTATTAGACTCCCGATTCAGCTCTACAAGTGATTATCAAGCATTTGCAACCCAGAGCATGTTAGGATGGACTATTGAAGCTGCAAGAAGAAACATGTGGCAAGCTGATTCACAACTTTTACAAGCTTTACAAGACAAATACATTGAAAGTGTTAACCAATATGGAGTAAGTTGCTGTCACCACACATGTGCGAACTTGGCTTTTAACCAGTTTGTAGTAACAGGATCGTCTTTAAGCATGAACCAGCTTCAACAGTTTGCCAACACTCTGCAAGGTGCAACTGAAAAATCTGTTACACTTGCACCAGAAGGAAATTCAAAACCAAGTGGAGATTCAGGACAAAGCGGGACATCTGGGCAAAATCAGGGACAAACCTCAGGAACGGTCTCACCAGGTGAAGTTAATGCTGCTCAAGTAACATCAGAGGTAGGAGAGGTTTCCGACACTGGAAGCAGTGAAAGCAGTGATAGCACAGCTCATGAAGTATCAAAGACAAGTCAGGGAAGTTCTGCTCAGTCTATGCCTATATGGGCATTGGTTGGAGTTATTCTTATTCTGGTTTTAGTTGGTGCAGGATACTTTAAAGGAAGTATCTTAGAATTCCTGGGAATGGCTAAAAAATAAAATCTTTTTCCTTTTTTTCTTTTTTTATTTTATTATGCACCTTTGAATATTATTAGTACTAATTTTTTCAAATTAATAATGTTATTAATTTTTATTTTTGATTAATTATTTCTTTAAGTCGGTTAATGCGTAAATAACATTTTATTCAGGTTTAATTATGGTAAATAATCGTTTTAATGTTTAATTATTCTAAACTCTTCCAATTATTATGAGTTAAAAATGAACAATATTTATATATAAGATAATCATAAATATCCAATAAAATTTACTTTAAAAAAATTCAAGTAAAATTTAATTAAGTGAGGTGGAAAAATTGGATTTTTTAACACTGATCAGTTGGATAATGTTTATTATTTTAATCATTGGGATTATAATTGGTGTTTTTAAAATTTTTGAGAGTTCAAAACCACGTGTTGAGAATTTAGTGCTTATTGCAATATTGGTTGCAATTAGCGTTATGGGAACAATACCTACCGCTGCCCTACCTGGAGTACAAGCTGCCTCTTTTATAATAATCATGACTGGGATAATTTTCGGAAGAGAAACTGGATTTATAACTGGAGTTCTCACAGCCTTGGTTATGGATATGTTTTTAGGTCTGGGATATTGGACAGTATTCCAAATGATCGGTTGGGGGCTGATGGGATTAACTGCAGGAATATTCAGTTCTAGACTTGAAAATATATACTTAAGAGGAGCATTTGGATTTATATGGGGCTTCTTTTATGGATGGATTACAGATATTTCCATGTTAGCATTCCTTAATACAGTTAATTTAAATTCTGTTTTGGGTGTTTTTGCTGTAAGTGCTCCTTTTGATTTAATACATGGAATTACTAATCTCATTCTCTTAGTTCTCCTATATGGAATATTTAAACGTATATTTACTCGAGCTAGAGATAAATTTGTTTTCCCAACACGGCAAAACAGTGCTACAAACAAAAAAAGTTTAGATAAATGATAATTTAGATTATGGAGGTGTGTATATTAGTAAAATTAGGATAAATAATAAATCTGGACTTGATATTTAGATAAAGTCTTATAATTTATGGATAGTTAAAAAAAGTTGCTCATTGTGGTAAATGTAATTAGAATTTATAAAATTTTATTTGAGGTGTTAAATTGGTGGAAAAGAAAAAACCAGCAGATGGATGGCCAGTTATAAATGGAGACTACATTGTAGGTGACCCTCAAAGTTGTGTGGCTGGTGCAACTCTGGCATCACATATTGAATCCATATTGACTGATGTGGGGGCGGCAATTGCTGGACCAGTTAAAACTGAGAACCTGGGAGTCGAAAAGATGATAGGTAATTTAATATCTAACCCGAACATTAGATTTCTTATTTTGTGTGGTTCAGAAGTACAGGGGCACATAACAGGACAAAGTATAGAGGCACTGCATGCAAATGGCGTAGACGAAAAAAGTAGAATCGTTGGGGCCACAGGCGCTATACCTTTCATTGAAAACATGCCCGAGGAAGCTATAGAAAGATTCCAGCAACAAATGGAAATAATTAACATGATCGATGTAGAAGATGTAGAGCAAATTCAGTCAACTGTTAAAGAATACATTGAAAAAGATGCTGGAGCATTTGAAGAGGAGACAATGGTTATTGAGTTGGAAGAAGATAAAGAAGAAAAAAATCTGAAATCAGAACCAGAAACTACATTGCTTTTTATAAAAAAACGTAAAAAAAGTGAAAATACGTAACCTCCACAATAATATTGAGATCCAAACAGTTAAATAATGCCCCTGAGGGGTAATTTCCATATTATATGGATATGAATAGGATACATTAATTAAAAATGAAACTAAGATTGGAGGATTCTAACTGAGCTCTTCATATGATTTAACAAATTCTAATCAAAAAATTAAAGATTTATCTCATGATTTCAAACTTATTTTCAAAACAGGCACGGGAGAAAAGGTTTATTATTGTGAAGATTCCATTGTTGTAAAACTGCCGAAAGAAAGGAATTCATTAACTACCTCGTGGCTAAATGGTGGTTATAAAGAAAATATGGATGCGATATTTAATCATCAATTGAAAAAACCAGGAAAAAATAATCCAGATGGTCTTGAAGGCCGCAGTGTTTTAGAATATATGAAGATCACTGCAAAAAGACTTGGATTGAATCATAGGAGAGTTTCAGGACTAATTACTGCCGCGTCTATGAAAAATGTAGCTATATCCAATAAAAGTTTCAGGGGCCTGGAAGTAACTGCAATAGTGACTGGAGGAGTTTATAATAATGGGGGTCGTGCTGGAGATCCTGCATCCTATTATGAAGAGGATGGTAATTTTAAGTTTATAGTAGGAACTATTAACACCATTTTAATTATAAATGCTAAGTTACATGAAAGTACACTTTTAAGAGCGATTATGACTGCAGTAGAGGCTAAAACAGTAGCTCTTCAAGAGCTTATGGCCCCTAGCAGATATTCTAAGGGCATAGCCACGGGTTCAGGAACAGATAAGATTTCCATAATTTCTAATATGGAAAGTAAAAACGTCTTAACCATTGCAGGTAAACATTCTAAGTTAGGGGAATTAATTGGAAAATCTGTTATTGAAGCCACTAAAGAAGCACTTGCAAAACACACTAATTTAACACCTGATTCACAACGTGATATGCTTACCAGATTGGAACGTTTTGGAATAAATGAAGAAACTTATTGGAATTTTATAACACCGAAACAGGGGACACAAAAAAAGGAATTTATAGGAAATCTCAATAACTTTTCTAAAAATACGTTGGTGGTGGCTATGGTTTCTTCTATTTTACATATTATCGACGAGATAGAATGGAAATTAATCCCAGAACAGGCAGGTAAAAAAACAGCAATTTCGATCATGAAAACACTTCCTCAGATGCTTAAAATTGGAAAATTCTCATTTGATGATGAATTATTAACTGAAAATGATTCTATCCTTGATAATTGGATTAGAATTAGCTCATGGTGCGTAATGAAAAGTTAATAACTTTTTAGTGATACAGCTCATCTATGATCTCAACTTTTTTAAATTATATCCAGTTGCAATAAAATGAAGATAATATACTAATTGTACAATTCCCTTTCGTAAAGATGTTAATGTGATGGTGATATGATGAAATTAACAGTAATTCATCCTGCAGTTTACATAATTTATTATTTAGTTTTAATAATATTTGCCTTCCTTTTCAATAATCCATACTATTTAATCTCGTTATTAGTTTGTGTTTCGGTTTTAATCATATTACAAGGTATTAGTAGTGAATTTAAGAATTTAATCCGATTTTTTATTCCTATGTCTTTATTAATCATCATTTTAAATCCTTTAGTATCCCATGTGGGGGTTACAAAGATATACATCATGGGAAATTATTTTATTACACTGGAAGCTGTGACATATGGGATTTTAATGAGTTTATCTCTTTTAATAATATTATTATTGTTTACATCTTACAGTAATGCCGTTTCTTATCAGGAGATGCTTTATATTTTTTCAAAGAAATTTCCTAATATTTCAATGATAATTATAATGGCCCTTAGATTTATTCCATTATTGAATTTCAGATTAAGTGAGGTAAATAAAGTATTCCAGTTTGACCAGAAACATTCTAATAATGAAAAAAAAGATGAAGGCAAAATAGATAAGCTTAAAAATACAGCTAAAATGCTGGCAGTTGTTGTATCATGGTCTTTAGAAGAATCTATGCTTACTGCGAATTCAATGAAGGCCAGAGGATATGGTATTACTCAGAGAACCAGTTATTTATCATTTAAATTTAGAAAAATCGATTATTATTTCATGGTAATTGTATTGGTTTCAGCCTTGGTTTGCATAGCCGGCCTCCTACAGGGTCAAGGCAGGATAGAAATTTATCCACAATTGAATTTTTCATTTTCTGAAAACATATTTAATATGTATTATTTTTCATTTTTAATCTTGTTATTACCATTAATCTATTTAGAATTTAAGGAGAGATCAGTATGGCATTAATCAGCTTTAAAAACTTTAATTTCAAATATTTGGATACAGATAAAAATGTCCTCTCTAACATAAATTTAGAAGTACTCCCGGGAGAGTTCGTTTTATTTTGTGGACCCTCTGGATCAGGCAAAACCACATTGTTAACTAACATAAAAAAAGAAATACGCCCAAATGGACATTATGATGGGAAAATCTATTATGATGGCACTAATTTAGAGGATCTGGAAGGAGAAAGATCAGCTAGTGAAATTGGCTTTCTATTTCAAAATCCTGAAGATCAATTTGTATCTGATAATGTTATCCAGGAAATAGCTTTTTCTCTGGAGAATGTTGGACTGCCAACCCAGGAAATTCGAAATAGAATTGCTGAAATGGCAGCTTTCTTTGGATTGGACAAATATTTGTATAAAAAGGTGGATGAATTATCCGGTGGACAAAAACAATTGGTAAATTTATGTTCGTTGTTGGTACTAAAACCTAAATTACTACTTTTAGACGAACCAACATCTCAATTGGATCCTATTGCAGCTTATGACTTTATATCCATGCTGCGAAGACTGAATGAAGAATTTTCAATCACTATTATGGCCACAGAACATAAAATAGACAATATATTCCCTTTGGTAGACAAAACTGTTTTTCTAGATGAAGGCTATATAAAATATATAGATAAAGCAAGAGAAATTTGTTCCAGGGCATGGAAAGACAATATATTCAGTAATTATCTGCCTTCGGTTACTAAACTTCACTTTTTATTACAATCTAAACATGATTTTTTGAGTCAACTTGAAATTCCATTGAACATACGTGAAGGACGACATGAATTAAATTTTCTGGATAATAAATTAAAGCAATCATTCAACTCCAACTTATTAGACTACGATTTTAGTCTTGATAAAAATATATTTGAAAAATCAGAGAGTGATCCTAGCAAAAATAGCCATAATAACTCCAATAGTTTGTTAAAATGTTATGATGTTTGGTTTGGTTACATAAAAGAACACATAGTTTTAAAAGGAATTTTCCTCGATATAAACAAGGGAGAATTTCTCAGCATATTGGGAGGTAATGGAACCGGGAAAACAACTTTAATGCAAATTTTATCAGGTTTGATGAAACCCCAAAAAGGCGATATTAAAATTAAAAAGGGCAAGACAATGGGTTACGTTCATCAAAATCCTATGATACATTTTTGGCATGATACTGTAGAAGAAGAGTTATCCACCTCTTCGTTAGAGGAATTAGAAGATAAAATTAAATCTAAAAATTCTGCCAGATTTAAAAAGGTAGGTAGTTTTTTCACTCAAAATAGTTCTAAATCTAGAATTTTTGATTCGGAAAATAAGCGTTCCATATCTGAACATGAAAGGGAAGAACTCATAGACTTTTTTGGTTTATCTCATCTATTAAGTAAGCATCCTTACGATTGCAGTGGTGGTGAAAAACAGAAAATAGCCATTGCAAAGGCTTTACTAAGTAAACCAGACATCTTATTTTTAGATGAACCTACCAAGGGTTTAGATCCTATTTCAAAACTGCATTTAGCCAATATATTGAAGAGGTTGCAGGAGTCTGGTTTAACAATTGTCATGACCACTCATGATATTGATTTTGCAGCAGAATATTCAGAAAGGTGTATGATACTATTTGATGGAACCATACAAGTGGATGCTAGTCCTAGGGCAGTATTTTCTAATAATAATTTTTACACCACCTTCATGAATCGTTTAGTCAAAGATTATTTACCAGATTGTATAACGTTAGGTGATGTTAAGGATAAATGGATTGCTTAACAAGTTTTTCAATTTTTAACCAACTATAAAAATAGGCAAATAAATAAAATCAGGATTTCATCTTTTAACTATCAGATAACTGTTACTATGAGTTATGAATAATTTCTTTTAACAAATTATTTTAAGCCAATATCCATAGACCAGTATCCATCTCTCCAGTATTTTTCTTTAGGTTTGACTTGTAGAGGGAATGAAAATATGGGTCCGTCTATCACCAAGGTGTGAAACTCTCCTCCTTCACCTGAAATATCAATATCTGCATTTTTAAAATCTTGGACCATATCCCAATCAAATATTTTACCTAAATATTCTTTGGCTACAACATCATCCTTTACAGAGATTACCATGGCCTTAAAATTTAAATCTAATAATTCTTTAACCAAACTTTCTCTTTTTTCCTGCCAAAGTGGAAGATAAGCTTTTATTTGTACTGAGGAACAAACTTTTTCTAGCCATTCTCTATGTTCTTCTAAGTCTATATCTCCAAAAATTCCATAATTAGTATCATTTTTTTTTATTTCTGATAAAACAGAAATAAACTCTTCTTTGTAACCCTGCCAGCTGCCAGAACCAAATATAACTGGTATTTTCAAAGATTCAGCCTGTTTTTCTATTATTTCTCTGGGAATTCCATGAGATCTGGATCTTTGTCCGTTTTCGGTTAACATGTTAAAAAGATATGAAGGTACGCCTCCCTGATCAATGGCACGATATAATGCTAAACAGGAATCTTTACCACCGCTCCAAGAGCAAAAGAAAGAGGAGTTATTTATCATTTTTTACCTCCCGACTCATTAAAAAGGTTATCTATAAATTTAAGAAAATTTATTTCAATTTGGAATGAAGATGTTCTAATTTTTTTTATTAAGAGGGTTTATTATAAATTTTTTAATTAAATCATTTGTGTATTAAATTATAGTTGCCAAAAAGGATGTCTTATTTTATCTTAAACTATTTAATTTTCAAGATTTGGTTAGTTAAACTATTATATAAATTTTACTTTATTTTTTTTAAATTTTACTTGAAAAAATCGATAGTTATTTATACAATTTTTGTTGAATTTGATTTAAGTAAACTTGAATAATATTGTTGATCTTAATTTGAGTATACTTGAACTTTTATATTTAGTAAAATTAATGGAGGTGAAAAAATGAAAAAACAAGTAAAATTACTATTAATTACATTTGTTTTTGCATTAGCAATTTGTGGAACAGCGACAGCAGAGGATTCAACTGGGGGTGAGTTGGAACAACCTATTAGTGATGATCCAACTTCAGAATCACAAGATCAAGACAGTTCACAGAGTAATGATTCATCCACAAATACTAATGATAATCAAGAGGTAGATCCTGAAATAACGCTGACTATAGAACTGGAACATCCAGAAGCACTATATGATGACCGGTTACCTAAGGTTGTAGTAACTGACAGCCAGGGTAACATTATTGAAGACGTAACCATTACAAAAACTGGCGACAATACTTACAAAGTCAATTTTATAAGTAGTCAAACCAGCTTCAATCTTAATGTAAGTGCCTTGGGACATGTACCTCAAGATGTGAATGTAATAGTTTCAAGCATCAACCCTGCAGATCCTGTGCTTTACGGTCAGGCAAATGTGACATTAAGGGCTTACAACATGCTTATATTAAGCGGATGTCCCAACTATTCAAAGCCCATAGTTGTATCCAATCAAAAACTTAGAGATGAAGGATATTACTTTAACCTGAGTTTCTTTACCAACACCGAACTAACTTCAGGAGATACCACTATAGAAAATAAGATAAAACAAATGGCAGCAAAGGCTGATCTTATTGTTCTTGAAATGATAAGTGAAGTAGACACAGTTAATAAAGTTTATGAACTCATAAATGGAACCAATGCTCAAATAATAGCTTTAAGGTGTGGTGTGGGCTTTATTAATGATCCAACGATAGATTCCAATGACACTGAACTTCGAACGTACTGGGATGGAACTGGAGAAGAGAACATGGAACGATTCCAGTTGAAGGCACTGCAATACGCGGGAATGTTTGTTGATCCATCCAAAGATTTAAGTCCAATAAACTGGCTTACTGGATTTATATATCATCCAGATTCAGAAACACCAATGTTCACCAGCTTGGAAGAGTACCAGAATTGGTACATAGAAAGCGGACATTACCATGAAGGAAGACCATGGGTGGGGATGATGGCCTATGCATCTACATTTATCAATGGTAACAGCGAAATGCAACAACAGATACTCCGAAGTCTGGAAGAAAAAGGTTTAAATGTGATCCTAACGATAGGCAAAGGAGACGCAGACAGAATAAATGCCATAAACAATTTCTTCATGGATGGTGACACATGTATTATAAGCGCTCTGGTAGCGTGTGTTGGTTACAACATGGTCTATGGTAAACCCGAAGAAAGTACAGTCCTACTTGAGAAATTGAATATCCCTATATTCGCACCTATTTATTCCTCCGATTTAGAAACATGGGAAAATGACTCTTCAGGCCTTTCCAGTGAACTATACTGGCAGGTGGCCTGGCCCGAAATGGAAGGAAGAATTGAACCTGTGATGATGGGAGGGGTTACATCCAATGAAACCGATCCTTATACAGGAATCAATATCCAGCGATACACTCCACTACAGGACAGAATAGAACGAATAACCAATCGAGTTTTAAACTGGACACAACTTCAAACACTTTCAAATTCTGAAAAAAAGGTAGCATTAATCTACTACAATTTGCACGGTGGAAAAGATGGGGTAGGGGCCTCATATCTTAATGTTCCTGAAAGTATAGCTGAAATACTTAAAGCATTAAAAAATGATGGATACACAGTCCCTGACGATTACTCAGTAGAATACATAATCAACATTCTAACAACAGTTGGAAATAATGTTGGTTCATGGGCACCGGGAGAACTGGAGAAACTGATAGAAGCAGGTGCTATAACCATATCTTTAGACGAGTATATGGAATGGTTTAATTCCTTACCAGAAAATCTTCAACAAGAAGTTATAGACCAATGGGGTCCTGCCCCTGGTAATGTTATGGTATATGAAGATAAAATAGTAATTCCAGGTATAATGTTGGGAAATATATTTGTAGGTGCTCAACCAATGCGTGGATGGGGAGAAAATTCGACAGATATAGCACATTCTGCTACATTACCACCTACTCATCAATATATTGCATTCTACATGTGGTTACAAAAAGGAATGGAAACCAATGCAGTAATACACCTGGGAACACATGGAACTCTGGAATGGCTACCTGGAAGAAGTGTAGGACTCGGTGAAGACGATTGGCCAGATGTTTTACTGGGTGATGTACCTAATATTTATCCATATATCGTGGACAATACTGGAGAGGGAACCCAAGCCAAAAGAAGAGGATATGCAGTTATAATAGACCATTTAACAGCTCCAATAATTGTTTCTGGATTATATGGAGATCTTGCTCAGTTACAGGATCTTATAAACAGTTATGACAACACTGAACTTCAAGAACGAAAAGAAATCCTTAAAGCACAAATATTGGAATTGGTTGAGAAATTGCACCTTGACGAGGATTTAAACCTTAATTTGCAAACTACAGAATTTGAAACCATCAAAAACATGGTGGAACACAATTTAGAAGAATTATCTGCAACGCTGATGCCTTATGGACTTCATACCTTTGGACTTGCATTAGAGGGAGAAGTTCTGGATCAAATGGTAGAATCCATTGTAAGTTTTGACCCTGCAAACCGGGATAATGCTGAGTTCAGGGAGATGATTAGAGAATTACTCTCTCAAAACTTAGAGATAATGAATCTTCTTGCTGCACTACGTGGAGAATACATTTCATCATCTTTAGGTGGCGATCCAATACGAAGAGCCGAAGATGTTTTACCAACCGGTGTGAATTTTTACTCCTTCGACCCCAGGACAGCTCCAGACAGAACAGCGTGGTTAATAGGCATGGAAATGGCAGATGATATGCTGGAAGATTACTATCAAAAAAATGGATGCTATCCTGAAACTGTGGGTATTGTAGTCTGGTCTACAGAAACAATGCGAACCGTTGGTCAGAGTATTGCCATGATCTTAAGATACATGGGCTTGGAACCTGCATATGATAGTAAAGGTCGATTCACAGGAGTTACTGTAACCTCTCTAGAAGAGCTTAACAGACCTCGTGTGGATGTATTAGTAACCATAAGTGGTCTTTTCAGAGACACGTTCTCTTACACCATAAATATTCTGGACTCAGCAATAAGAATGGTTGCCAATCTATCAGAGGCCACAGAGGACAATTATATCAAAAAACACTATTTGGAAGATCTTGGTGAATATCTACAAAACGGAATGAGTTCTGATGATGCAGATATTTTAGCTGGAGCCCGTATATTCGGACCTCCACCAGAAGCCTATGGAACCGGAGTGGCCCAACAGGTACCTTCAACCTCAAAATGGGATGATTCATCAGATTTGGTTGACACCTACCTTTCCAGGATGTCGTATATTTATGGAAATAGTGCGTATGGTATCAATGGATTGGAAGCATTCAAAAACCAGTTAAAAAATGTGGACGCCACTATACAGGTTAGAGATAACAACTACGGTCTTTTGGACAATGACGATGTTTACCAATACCTTGGTGGCCTTACTCTGGCTGCAGAAACTCTTTCAGGTAAAGATCTGAGTGTTTACATTGCAAATACTAGGATCACCCCTAAAATCGAGACTCTGGCAGAGTTCATGTCTAATGAAATCCGAACTCGGATGTTGAATCCAAAATGGACGGAAGGTATGCTAAACGAAGGCTTTTCTGGAGCAAACGAAATAGCTAAAGAGATAGGTTATCTTTTTGCCTGGGATGCTGTAACCTCTGAGGCAGTAAAAGATTGGATGTGGGAAGAAATTGCCAATACTTACGTATTCAATGAAAACACGCGCAGCCAGTTTATGGAGGCTAATCCTTACGCATTCTCGTCGGCTGTGGCGTGGATGTTAGAGGCTATCCATAGGGATATGTGGAGTGCAGATTCTTCAACCATAACCCAACTGGCCAATTACTACATACAGACTAATGTAGAGTATGGAGTCACCTGTTGTCATCATACCTGCGCTAACTTAAATTTCAATCAGTGGCTTGTTCAAATGTCCTCTCTAAACACACAACAATTACAGCAGTTCAACAATGTTCTGAAAGCAGCGACTGGAAATTCAGTAACAGTTCAAGATAATTCTAACCAAGGAGATTCAGCCAATCCTGGTTCTAATCCCTCAACTGTTGATGTAGCTCCACAAGGTTCAGTTGGAGAGGTTCAAGAATCCACTGGACAGACCGAAGGTTCTGTTGGTGAATATTCCAAAAAATCAGAGGTATCAACTTCAGATGTTGGTGATTCCCAGCAGACATCCTCCAGTCAAAATTCCAACTCCTACGAGGTTACAAAAACCGAAGCTCAAAGTTCATCACAAAGTGGGATGCCTACTTACGCACTCATAGGTGTGATTCTGGTTGTAGGGTTGATAGCATTTGGATATTTCAGAGGTGTTAAAAAGTAAGTAGACAAGTTCGAGTATTAAAACATTCAAAAATTTGTTTAGATAGATTAGAGGATTCAAATCCTCTCTTTTATTTTTTTAAATAAATGAGGATTGGGATCAATTAAAGTATTAAATTTCTTCCAATTACTTTATAAAAAATAATACATTAGTAATTGGTATTACTATTAATTGAAATCACGGTTCTAAAGTAATAATACCAAATAAATAGAAATTATTATATATTATAAAACTAAATGTGGATTTGATAAATATGTTGGAATTATTATGGAAATTAGGAGTATTATCTGCAGTACTGGTTTTTGGAGTTAAAATTGGCCTAGCAATGGGTTTTGCTGGGTTATCAAAGAAATTAGCGGCAGTTATTACTATAGGATATGGATTGGGTATTCTAGTTCTAACCAAAATTACCGAAGGATATGCAGATGTTCTTCAAAAGGTAGTATATGATTATAATTTTGTTATATTCATCTTAATGGCTATAATAATATTTTACGCAGGTTTTCACACAGTTAAACAGTGGAAAATCCACAGAAAAAGTCATGCGAAAGCTTCATGCATGGCCATGGTTGCACCATGTCCCTGTTGTTTTGGAGCAATTTTGGCAACAATTATACTAGTTTCTCCTCTTATCGGAACATCAGCCTTTTCTATAGGACAGTATGCTGCTTTATTTCTAAGTATTATTATTGGTATATCATATTTAGCTTCGAATTATATTGTAAAAATTTCAAAACAACCCTACCCTGTATTACTTGGAAATTACATGATCTTTGTAGGATTATATTTTTTAGCTTCAGCTATAATACTTCCTAACATAAATTCAGTATTATCTTCTGAAATTACTCCTTTAACTATACCCTCAGCAACTACAATAATATACGCAGTCGTTGCAGTGGTAGTATTAATGGCTCTAGGAGTTTACATTTCCAAAAAAACAAGTCCATTAATTGAATAATCAGAGGTGATATAAATGGTGGCAATACCTGGCAGTGAAATACTAAGTAGCAGTTTACACGTAATATCTCAGAGTCTTATTATACCTGTTATAATAGGCCTTTTACTTTTCATGTTATATGCGATAATAAGCTTCGGAGGATTGATTTCAGAATATTCTGGTAGGATAAGATACAATATTGGAGAAATAGAAAATGTTATAAGGTCTATTGCAAATCCTGGAACTCCTGAAAAAGTCATATCTGTGGTTGAAAAAAGCAACATGCCTCAATCATATAAGGACATTTTGATCAATTTAGCATCCAATAGTGATCTTGGTGAAAAGTCGAGAGAAGCTCTAGCCAGAAAATTAATTGAAAACGAAGAACTTAAAGCAGCAAAAAGTCTAGAAAAAACAGATATGGTTACAAGATTAGGGCCAACACTGGGTTTAATGGGGACTTTAATTCCTATGGGGCCGGGATTAGCAGCTTTAGGTAATGGTGATATACAAGGACTTTCTCAAGCCATAATTATTGCATTTGATACCACAGTTGTGGGGTTGGCTGCTGGTGGAGTGGCTTATGTCATATCCAAAATAAGAAGAAGGTGGTACGAGGAAAACCTTTCTAACATTGAAACTTTAACTGAAGCTGTTTTGGAGGTTTTAAATAATGCTAAGACGCAGACGCCTGTTATCGGCTGATCATGAAGAAGATCCAATGGCAGGTACCGCAAACCTGGTGGATGCTATGCTGGTTTTATCAGTTGGATTTTTAATTTTCTTAGTTATTTCATGGAATATGCAGAGTGTGGTATTCAGCGATGCATCTCCTGAGGAAAAAAAACAAACTATGGAAGCTATGCAGAAGGCAGCTGAAGTAGAAATGGGTAAAGAGATAAATGATACTCCCCAATCCAATACTGGAGAAGGAAGTGGATACGTGGAAATGGGAACAGTTTACAAGGATCCGGATTCAGGCAAACTGATCATGGTAGAAGGTTGACTCCTATTTTTTTCTGTTATGCATTGGATAAACTTCCCTTTTTACTGTTTAATTACCTTTTTACATTTTAAATACTTTTTTTATTAATTTTTTCCATTTATATCTAAACTTTATATCTAAAAAATATAATAATTGTATTAATCACTGGTTGAGAAAAAATGATAATCCCTGTTTTAGATTTAAAAGATGGAATCGCAGTTTCAGGAAAGGCAGGTAAACGTGATACATACCGACCACTACAAACAGTTTTTAGTAAAAATTCACAGGCTATTGATATAGCTGTTTCACTAAAAAAAGCAGGAGCATCCAGAATATATATTGCAGATTTGGATGCTATAGAAGGAGTTGGAACAAACTCCCCAATTATAAAAAAAATAAATAAAATATTACCGGTCATGCTCGATTGCGGTGTATCTTCAGTTAAAGAAGTTGAAGGTGCATTAAGTATGGCAGATTTTATTATAGTGGCCACGGAAACGTTAAAAGATCTACAAAATCTCGATGAGATTTTTCAGAACCATTTAATGGATAAAATAATTATCAGCATAGACCTTAAAGATGGCAGTATTTACAGTAAATATTTGAATATCGATCTTGGACTTTTCATAAAAAAAATAGCAAAAATCCAACCTCGAGAAATAATCTTGTTAGACATATCACGGGTTGGCAGTGAGAGTGGATTTAACCAAGAATTCATCAAAACCTTCAACATTCCTGAAACTTCAATAATATTAGGAGGAGGCATCAGACCTCAAGATATTAAATCATTAAGCATGGCCGGTGCTGATAAATTTTTAATAGGCACGGCTCTTCATAAAGGAGAAATAACTTTAAAATAGAAAAAAATATTTGATTAATATTAGTAAAATAATGTTTTTTAATACATTTATAAAAATTCAAAATAATACTATAAATTTAATTTTAAGTCAATTTTTAAGGAGTAACAATTTTGAAAGTAATTTTAATTGGCCCATTGACTTGTGACATGATTGTTAAAGATGGTTCAAACTATAAAACTACTGGGGGACCAGTTTTTTATCAATCTGGAGTTTTCAAAAGTTTAAACATTGATGTGGATGCAGTTATCACATTGTCAGCAAATGACCAAAACTTGATTACTCCATTTCCAGATAGTGTTAACATAACTCCTATTTTTACAGTCGATACCATGCAATTTCAAAATATTTACCCTGATTTTGATCCTAATCACCGCATACAAAAGGCAATCATTCCGGAAAATCCCATAAATTATAAATTAATATCCCAAATAGATTTTGCATCAGGAGATGCTATACTTTTAGGGCCATTATCACCATATGATCTTCCTTTAAAGACATTCAAATACCTTTTTCAGTTTGACGTACCCCTATATCTTGGTGGGCAAGGATACTTGAGACATTTAAATAATGATAAAATCACTTTAATGCCATGGAAAGATTATAAAGATTATTTAAAATACGTGGAATGTCTTTTTATTGACGAAAATGAAGCAAAAATAATTTTAGGGGGAAATTATTCTAATTTAAGGAATGTTTCCATAGAACTGGCTGCTTGTGGTCCTAAAGAAATTGTTATAACTTGTGGAAGTAAGGGTGCATTAATTTACTCCAAAGTTGAAGATTTGTTTTACGAAATTCCTGCAATTGCTCCCGACATGATTAAGGATCCTACTGGATTGGGGGATACTTTTATGGCTGCATATGTTGCTAAAAAATTTGAAACTGATGATATAGAGAAATGTGGCAGGTTTGCTGCACTTTTATCCAGCATGAAACTTGAGAAGAAGGGTTTCTTTAATTACCAATTGGGTGAGATCCAGGACAGATTAAGAAAAATAAATTTTGAAATATAAAATAAATAAACTAATAAAATTTAATAAAGTTAAGGGTAAAGAAAAAAAGATTATAAAAAAAGATATTATCTTTTAGCATTGATTTGTTATGTTTAAATAGCTACTGGGTGTTTTATTTATACTCCCACTACAAAGGGAAGTATTAAAAATGGTAAAATACCAGCAGCCAAAAATAAAACTATTCCAATTAATGTGTAAGGTAAATGCCTATCCATTATCCCGTTGGCAATAAATATGACGCTGAAAAAACCCAGCGCCACCGGTAAAATATGTGAATAAATTAATGTTCCTGTAATTATTTCTGTTTCAACCATGTTTCATCACTTTTAGAAAATTATATATCATATATTAGTTAATTCATTATTTATATTTTCATATTTAATCTTTTGTAATGTAATTTTTGAATCAAAAGTATTTAATATTTAAAAATAAAACTTAATAATGTTAAACTGTAAAAAAGCTAATACATCTATCAGAAATACTTAACTAGTAAATTATGTATTTGTATTTTGAGTTTGTAAAGAATGTTTACAAGGTTAATCATTAGATTTATAGGAGGAATATTATGCGACACGGTACTGATGTCTTGAAGAAGGGTTTTGCTAAGATGACAAAGGGTGGTGTGATCATGGATGTGGTCAATGCTGAACAAGCAGAAATTGCCGAAAAATCAGGAGCTGTTTCAGTGATGGCCCTAGAAAAAGTTCCCGCTGATATTAGAGCTTCTGGAGGAGTAGCCCGAATGGCTGATCCAGGTAAAGTGGAAGAAATTATTGATGCTGTTTCCATACCAGTCATGGCCAAAGTAAGAATTGGTCATTTTGTAGAAGCACAGGTTCTTCAAGAATTGGGGGTGGATATGATTGACGAGAGTGAAGTTTTGACTCCTGCTGACGAAAAGTATCATATTGACAAGAAGAAATTTACAATTCCTTTTGTTTGCGGTGCTAGAAATCTTGGAGAAGCACTTAGAAGAATCGACGAAGGAGCAGCCATGATTCGTACTAAAGGAGAAGCAGGTACAGGTAATGTTGTTGAAGCTGTCAGGCATATGCGCATGATCATGGGCGGTATAAGAGAACTTCAAAATAAAACTGAAGAAGAACTTTGGAGTGTTGCCCGTGAAATAGAAGCTCCTTTGGATTTAGTTAAAGAATTAGCAGAATTAGGACGTCTGCCGGTGGTTAATTTTGCTGCTGGTGGAGTTGCGACCCCTGCAGATGCAGCACTCATGATGCAGCTTGGTGCTGATGGAGTATTTGTTGGATCTGGTATATTCAAATCTGAAAATCCGGAAAAAGTTGCCCGTGCCATTGTGGAGGCCACAACAAATTATAATGATCCTAAGGTTCTGGCGGATGTTTCACGTAACTTGGGTAAAGCAATGCCGGGACTGGAAATGAGTGAAATTCCAGATGATGAAAAACTACAAACACGTGGATGGTAAATGATTTATTTGAATATTTTACCACCAATTTATAATAAAAAGCTTAAAATATTAAAAGTGAATCAAAAATAGTTCTATTTTACTTTTCAAATCTTTTAATGGTTAAAATTAATTTTTTAATACTTAATTTGATATTTACCCATTAAAATGATTCTTTTTGGATAAATATTAAAATAAAATACAATATTGGTTTAAATAGGATATCAAAAATTGTTTAAAATAAAAAAATGAAAAAGGTTTAACTGCTTAAACAGCAGTTTCACCTCTTTCCCCAGTTCTAATTCTTACAACGTCTTCTACAGGAGATATGAAAATTTTTCCATCTCCTATGTCTCCGGTTTGAGCAGTTTTTACAATGGTTTCAATTACCTTTTCTGCATCCTTATCGTTTACGACAATTTCTAACCGGGTTTTTGGGAGTAGATCCACTTTGTAGTCACGACCTCTGTAACTTTCAGTCAAACCCAATTGTCTCCCACGCCCTTTTACTTCTGTCACAGTGACTCCGTGACATCCTGTTTCTTCAAGGGCCTGTTTGACATCTTCTAATTTATCTGGTCTGATTATTGCTAATATTTCTTTCATCTAACCACGTCCTTATATTCTGTAACCAGATTCTTCATGAAGACTTGTGTCAAGTCCTTCAGTTTCTTGTTCGTCAGTTACTCTTAGTCCAATAGTAACATCTATTATTTTACCTAATATTATGGTAACGACAAATGTGTATGCTATTACCGCCACAATAGCAATTATCTGGGTTAGTAATTGTCCAGGGTTTCCGTATAAAAGACCGGTACCTAATTCATTGATAAATGGAGCTGCAAATATTCCTGTTGCAACAGCACCCCACATACCAGATACTCCGTGTATTCCAAATACATCCAATGCATCGTCGTAGCCAAAACGGTCTTTGAGTGCGGTTATTGCATAGTAAGATACGATTGAGGTTACAAATCCAATAACAAGCGCTGCAGGCACATCAACAAATCCTGCTGCAGGAGTTATTGCAACTAGACCGGCAACTGCTCCGGATAGGGCTCCAAGTAATGTTGGTTTACCTGTTTTGATTACGTCCATCAATATCCAGGATATCATTGCGGCTGCTGCTGCGGTATTGGTCACTATAAATGCTGATCCTGCTAGACCTCCAGCTGTTAATGCTGATCCTGCGTTAAATCCGAACCAACCAAACCATAATAAAGCAGTACCAATGGTGGAATACCCTAAATTATGTGGGAGTAATTTTTTATCTTTCCTTGCACCTAGAAGCAGTATTAATGCCAATGCCGCCACACCACAATTTATGTGAACAACGGTACCTCCTGCAAAATCAAGTGCTCCTAAGTTTGCAAGCCAGCCTCCTCCCCATACCCAATGGGCAATAGGTACATATACTAGTGTAATCCATAAGGGGATGAATGCTAACCATGCAGAAAACTTCATTCTTTCAACTATTGCTCCTGATATCAGGGCAACGGTTATTGCTGCAAATGTTAATTGGAAAGCGATGAACACACTCATTGGTATAGTTCCAAATAGTGTATCTACTCCTATTCCACTCATAAATAGGTTCATAGGGTTTCCAATAAATCCCATTAGCATATCTTCACCAAAAGCAAACTGGTAACCATAAATTACCCAGATTATACTTGTAATGGCAAAGGCTATTAGAGATAGGAACATTGTGTTTAACACATTTTTCTTTTTGGTAAGACCTCCGTAGAATAATGCTACGCCGGGAACGGTCATTAATACTACCAAAGCTGTGGAAATCAACATCCACGCTGTATCACCGGAATTAAGAATATCCATTACATTTCCTCCTTGTATAATATTTTATTAAAGACTTTATTATTTTTAAAGTCTAATAATAATTGAATTTTATTTTTTTATTCATGGGTGTGTTTTTTAAATCAAAAAATATACAATTTAACTTCGTTTTTCCATCAAGACTTATATATTCGAATACGGGTTTACACCCCCAATCAGCATATCCAATCTTATCGGACATCGGCATCATACTTCCGATATAATAAAATTAATTTACCTACTATATAAATGTTTTGATGATTACTCAAATTATTGCTACAAAATTAGAAAAATTTAGAATAACTACTAAATGTTTCACTAAATAAATATGATATGTGAACATTTTAAAACAATATTTTTTTAGATATAATATAATTAAATAAAATCTTTAAAAATTAATCTATAATTCGAAAAAAAATTAAGAAAAAGGATTATATAGCTTTTTCTCCTTTTTCTCCTGTCCTTATTCTTACAACTTCCTCAACTGGGGAGATAAATATTTTACCATCACCTATATCACCAGTCCGAGCTTTAACTATAATAGTTTCCAGTATATTATCTACTTCTGAATCTTTAGCTACAATTTCAATTTCAGTTTTTGGAAGTAAATCAACTTTGTAGTCATGTCCCCTATAGCTCTCTGTTATACCCAGTTGGGCACCTCTTCCTTTGACATCTTTCACTGTTAAACCGTGACATCCAATTTTTTCAAGTGCCTCTTTAACATTCTCTAATTTTTCAGGTCTTATAATTGCGATAATTCTTTTCATAATTGTACTTCCTAATCTATTAATTCCCTTAAATCTAATATTTTTATAGTCTTAGTATTTATAGATTGGTTTAGAGTCTGTAACCGGATTCCTCATGGAGATTTATATCCAGTCCTTGTATTTCATGATTTTCAGAAACACGTAATCCAATAGTTTTATCGATTATTTTTCCGATTATATAAGTCATGACAAATGCATATGTCCCAATTACTGCAACCGCTAAAATTTGGACACCTAATTGTGTTAAATTTCCATATAAAAGTCCACCAGTGATTGCACTATTTATGAGGGGACTGGCAAATATTCCTGTGGCTATAGTTCCACATATACCTGAAACGCCGTGGATCCCAAATACATCTAATGCATCATCATAACCAAAGCGAGGTTTCAGGTGAGAAACGGCATAGTATCCTAAAATTGCAGCTACAAAACCAATAACCATAGCTGATGTTATATTTACATATCCTGCGGCGGGAGTTATTGCAGCTAATCCTGCAACTGCACCAGAAAGGGCACCAAGTAAAGTTGGTTTACCAGTTTCAAGTTTATCCATTAACATCCAGGCTAACATACCTACTGCTGCTGATGTATTTGTCACAATAAAAGCAGAAACAGCTAGATCAGTTGCTCCTAATGCAGATCCTGCGTTAAAACCAAACCAACCAAACCAAAGTAATCCTAAACCTATGACTGAGTATCCTAAGTGGTGTGGTAATAGTTTAACATCTTTTCTAACACCCAATAACATAACTAATGCTAAGGCAGCCAAACCACAATTAACATGGACAACTGTACCTCCGGCAAAGTCTAAAACACCCAGTTGGGCTAGCCATCCTCCACCCCATACCCAGTGAGCTATTGGTAAATATACAACAAGTAGCCAAATAGGTATGAAGGTTAACCATGCAGAAAATTTCATTCGCTCTACAATAGCTCCAGATATAAGAGCAACGGTTATTGCAGCAAATGTCATCTGAAATACAGCAAAAAGACTTTCAGGTATTGTAGGGGCCAGTGCTGCTAAATTTTTTGATTCTAAAACACTATTAAAAAATGGATTTTTTAAGGCACCAATAATTCCCCAGGTATCTGCACCAAATGCTAGATCATATCCAAATACAAACCATAGTATACTTACCACTGCAAATGTGACTAGTGAAAGAAATATAGTATTTAATACATTTTCTCTTTTAGTTAAACCTCCGTAAAATAATGCCAAACCTGGTATCGTCATCAAGATAACCAATGCTGTTGATATTAACATCCAGGCTGTATCGCCTGAATTTAAAATTGCAACCATATTATTCCTCCATATATTTATTTTGTTCTTGTATTTTAATTATTAATGTAATAGAAAAATATCAAATAGGTAAATGGCGTTAATTGAACTTTTATTATTTATTGGGATTATTTAGCGATTTTTTTTGAAAATTTGAATGTTTTATGATCTACCTCCTTAAAGGATATAGGAATCCTTTTTCCGGCATACTTAGTTAACCATATCCCATTTTATTTCTAGTAGGATATAGGAAACCTAATTCCGATCTAACTTTCTATCAAACTCAGATATAACCTTTGTGGTAATCGGAAAAATTTATAATATGTATAAACAATTATTGTCTGTTAGAAAAATCTATAGTTTAATATAAAAGATATAAAATCAGAATTATCTCTTATTTATTATTATGATAAAAATTTAACCATGATTATACAAAAAATATAAAATTAGAAGAATTATAAACTTATTTATTAGTAAATACAAATAGTATTTCAACAACTAATTCCAAATACAAAAATTCACTTAATTAAATTTTAAATAAAATTTAAATGATATCGAGAGATAAAAATGATTTCAAGGAAGAAAGGCAAATTATTTATTGTTCTATCCATAGCATTAATTGCGTTTGGAATAGGATCTGTTACCAATGTTTTAACTTCTGATAACTTTTCTTTAAATGATATTATTCCCAGTTCCCTTGCATTTGAAGAGCAAGAAAAGGTTATGGTCATTAACGATCCTTCTTTCGAACCAGTATACATAGAAAAGGTAGTACCACAACCAATCAACAACACCAACAACACCACCACTAATAACACTAGTGGAGGTAACAATCGAGTTATTGAAAATATAACCTGACCATGATTTCTTAGACTAAAATATTACTCATTTTATGGTTTTTCTAATTAAATCACCCTAATCTATTTTTAACATGTTTTTACTTTATCTTATATAAATTATAATATGTTCATAATAGATCCAGATTTTTCCATACCTGGTTGTAGTTTGATTAAGATTTTTGCCTTATTATATCTTAATTATAGACATAGGTATATGATTAAAAAGAAAACTTAATTATATTAACCCCATAATACATATGGAACACTAATCTAATATCAATATAATTTTATTTATAATACTTTTTTAATGGTTTAAAATAATTTAAATACCTAAATAGGAAATATAAACTTTAATAAGGTGATTGGGAATGTCAGAAAAGAATCAGCTAGGATCAAAAATTAGACAGATAAGAGAAAATAATCAGATGTCATTAGAAGATCTATCCAAGGCCAGCAATATCAGTATTGAGGAATTAGATAGTATAGAAAATGGAGAACTTATACCTTCACTAACTCCTTTAATAAAAATTGCTAGAGCATTAGGCGTAAGACTTGGAACATTCTTAGATGATGCACCACAAACAGGGCCAGTAGTTTCTAAATCCGGTCAATATGAAAATATAATCCTATTTTCTGGGAAAGAAAACCATCCAGATCAGAGTAAACTAGAATTTTATGCTTTAGCTTCAGGAAAACAAGACCGGCACATGGAACCATTTATAATAGATGTTCATCCACCAGATAACCAAGATTATAAATTATCATCCCATGAAGGAGAAGAATTTGTATATATAATGGATGGTAAGATAGAAATTTTATATGGTACTGAAAGGTATTTACTTTCAAAAGGGGATAGTATTTATTACGACTCGATAATACCTCATGATCTTCATGCATATGGCGAAAAAGACGCAAAAATATTGGCAGTGGTTTACACTCCATTTTAAATGAGAGATAGGGATAAATATACCCTTTATTGTTAAAAAATACTTATTTTAAATTGATTAATAGAGGAAATAGAAATGTTTAATATAACAGTAACACCACGATTTGGAGATATAGACGGACTTAAACATGTTAATAACACAGTTCTGGCAATATGGTTTGAAAAAGCTAGAAATCCTATATTTCGAATGTTCACACCAGATTTGGATTTAAGTTATGAAAAATGGAAGTTGATAATGGTTAGAACAGAATTTGACTTTGTGGGGCAGATGTACTATGGGACTGATGTGGAAATTCGCAGTTACATCACCAGGATTGGTAACACTTCATTTACTATAGGACATGAAGCATGGCAAAATGGAGAGTTAAAAGCAAAAGGAAAAGCAGTTATAGTTCATTATAATTTTCTGGAAGAGAAATCGATGCCCATACCAGAATCTATAAAAAAACAATTAGAGGAACATCTGATACCAGAACAAGTATGATGTCTGATTGGATGAAATAATATATTAAATGAAATTTTAACGATAAAAACCTACATATCAATATGTATAAAGGATGTTATGGACATGGATTTAATTAACGATACAATAGGGGAATTCTTAGAAAAAATGGTAAAAAAAGATCCAGACAGGGATTTTATGGTTTATCCTGACCGAAATCTTAGATTTTCATACCAGGAATTTAATGAAAGAGTAAACATGTTAGCTAAGGGACTGCTCTCTATTGGGATTTCTAAGGGAGATCATGTGGGAATATGGGCTAAAAATGTTCCAGATTGGCTTACATTCATGTTTGCCACGGCAAAATTAGGTGTAGTTTTGATAACGGTAAATACTGCCTATAAAAGCCATGAACTTGCTTACGTCCTGGAACAATCAGACATGAAAGCTCTGGCCATAATTGATGGATTTAGAGATGTTGATTATGTTCAAACAGTTTATGAACTCGTCCCTGAGTTAAAAACCCATAGCAGAGGTAATTTAAACAGTAAAAAATTCCCTTATCTTGAAAGTGTAATATATGTGGGTCAAGAAAAACATAGGGGAATGTATAATACCAATGAATTAATGTTACTGGGAAAACACAGCAAAGATGAGGAATTAATCAAAATCAAAGAGTCCGTTGAATGTGATGATGTAGTAAACATGCAATATACATCTGGGACCACGGGTTTTCCAAAAGGAGTAATGCTTACTCATAAAAATGTTTTAAATAATGGTTTTTACATTGGTAAGAGACAGAGATTCAGTGAAATTGACCGAGTATGTTTACCAGTTCCCTTATTCCACTGCTTTGGTATTGTATTAGGAGTGCTTGCAATTTTAACCCATGGCGCAACCATGGTTATGGTAGAACAATTTGATCCATTACTGGTTCTTGCTGCAGTACAAAAAGAGAAATGTACTGCATTGTATGGTGTTCCGACAATGTTCATTGCAGAATTTTCGCATCCCATGTTTGAAATGTTTGATTTTTCCAGTCTACGTACCGGTATAATGGCTGGATCTCCCTGTCCTATAGAAGCCATGAAAAAAGTCATGTCGGACATGCATTGTGATGAAATAACCATTGCTTACGGATTAACGGAAGCATCTCCAGTATTTATACAAACCAGTGTGGATGATTCAGTAGAAAAGAGGGTCAATACAGTTGGAACCCCTTTACCACATATTGAGGTTAAAATTGTAGATCCTGATACTGGTGAAACATTAGGGCCGAATCAAACAGGAGAAGTATGTTGCCGTGGATATAATGTGATGAAAGGATACTATAAAATGCCTGAAATGACCAAGGAGGCTATTGATAAAGATGGTTGGCTTCACAGTGGTGATCTGGCTGTTTGTGATGATGATGGATATTATTCTATTGTGGGCCGTATTAAAGACATGATTATCCGTGGAGGAGAAAATATTTATCCCCGGGAAATTGAGGAATTTATACACACCATGGATGGGGTTAAGGATGTTCAAGTAGTGGGAATACCTGATGAAAAGTATGGAGAAATTGTAGGTGCCTTTGTTATAGTGGATGATGAATCAGATCTAACTGAAGAAGACATAAGAGATTATGCCATAACCAAAATAGCCCGTTACAAAGTACCAAAACATGTCTTTTTAGTGGACGAATTTCCATTAACTGCCAGTGGAAAAGTACAAAAATTTAAATTAAGAGATTTAGCAGTGGAACTTCTTGAAAAAAAAGAACAAAATGAAGAACCAATTTAGGAAATTACTCATAATTATATTATTTTTCTTTTTAGTACTCATTCCAATGCTTTTTCGAGTTTTAATTAATAAATTTTTTATTTAACAAATTTAAACATTAATTACTAAAATTAAATTAAGGAACTATAATGATAATTTTAAGGAAGAAAAAAAATATACTGGAGTTGTACCCTATAGGAAGTGCAAAAGGGGCACTAAATTCCCGTAGAAAACCTTTGTTTTATGGTTACATTAAATTGAAAAATGTTAACGGCCGGATAAAAATTCACAGGTTTCATGTTAAAAAAGATGATAAAGAAGCAGTATTTCCTCCCAGTGAAGCAGCCAAAATTCTAAAAAATCAAACTGTTTTTTTATTAGGTAGTGATTCTCAAACCGAAGAATTATTAAATGAGATGAATATCAATTATAAGAGAACTCTTATCTGTAATCACTGCATTATGGATGGATATATAACTATAATAAAAAGAGATTCATCCTACCAGTTTCATAATGACCATATCTGCAGAATTTGTGCGGAACAAGAAGTAAAAAGAGAATTAAATTATAGAGATTTTGATTTAAGTACTTTCAAAAATTTTAAAAGGATACTGGACAGCACCTATGATGTTAATAAAGTTTTAAGTGTGTTAAATCCTAATTTTGACCCGGTAAAAAATTCTGATCTCACCCTATACGATAAAATTGAAGTGAAAGGAAATAAAAAGCCAAAAATGGCTATAGCCCAACTGAATATTCCTGAAAAATTTAAAGATATCATTAAATCTAATGGAAAATATTTATTACCAGTTCAGCAGATGGCAATGGAGAAAGGTCTTTTAGATGGTGAAAATTTACTTGTAGTATCAGCCACAGCCAGTGGAAAAACACTGATTGGGGAAATTGCTGGAGTTTCCCGGGCAATGAATAAAAAGAAATTTCTATTTTTAACGCCATTAGTGGCCCTGGCCAACCAGAAATATAGGGATTTTAAAAGTAGATACAGTAAACTGGATTTAAATGTATCAATTAAGGTGGGTATGAGCCGAATAAAAGCCAAAGAAGAAATTTCTCTTGGAGATGATGAGGTAAAAGATTCAGATATAGTGGTTGGTACCTACGAAGGTATAGACTTTCAACTTCGATCAGGAAGAGCAGATGATCTCAAAGATCTAGGAGTAGTGGTAATTGATGAGATACACATGCTGGACGATCCTGAAAGAGGTCCCCGACTAAACGGTTTAATACAGAGATTAAAATCCCTTTTTAAAAATTTGCAGATAATAGGACTATCTGCTACTGTTAAAAATCCGAAGGAGATAGCCACGGAATTTGGAATGAAGTTGGTGGAGTACGGTGAACGTCCAGTGCCATTGGAGCGTCATCTAATTTTTACCCGTTCTGAATATGATAAATTAGATATTATGGTCAGAATAGCCAGATCAGAATACAAAAACATTTCAAAGAAAGGATTCCACGGACAAACCATAATATTCACTAATTCTAGAAGAAAAACACATTCAATATCGGATTATTTAACTAAAAGAGGTGTTAGTGCCGCAGCATATCATGCTGGACTTTCCTATTCTAAAAAAAATAATATTGAAAAAGATTACCTAAAACAAAAAATATCTACTGTGGTTACAACCGCTGCACTTGCTGCAGGAGTGGATTTTCCTGCATCACAGGTTATATTTGAAAGCATTACCATGGGGAATAAGTGGTTATCACCCAATGAATTTTCACAGATGCTGGGAAGGGCAGGAAGACCCACCTACCACGATATAGGTAAAGTATATTTACTTCCCGAGATTGGTCGAATATTCGAAGATGAAGCAGAAGAGGCCGTGGCCATTGATCTATTAGATAGTGATGTGGAAGAGGTAGATGTACATTATTCAGAGGACGATGTTATAGAACAGGTACTGGCTGATATATGTACAGGAAATGTTAGAAATATTACTGATCTCAAGAAAACATATAAAAGTACAGATCTACCCTTAAATCTGGACACGGCTATTGATCTACTCATTGATTATAAGTTAATAACAGAAAACGGCAATTTCAATGTCACAAGTTATGGAAGAGCTGTTTCCACTTCATTTTTAAATCAGGAAGATGCAGAGTACATCCGAAAAAATTTAAAAAAGATTACTCCCTCGGAAATGGCCTTGACCCTGGAACCTTTTGAAAATGTTTATTTATCAAACCGGGTTCATAAAAAACTAAGTAAGGTTCTAAAAGTTAATCTTTCCACCAGATTGTTTGCTGATTCAACATTGGACATAATCTCATCAGCGGAAAATATTTCTAAACTGGATCCGGCTCTCCAAGACGCGCTTATAAATTTGCAGATGGAATTTTTATCGTGTAAATGCAAAGACCGTCCCTTCTGCACGTGTTTCCAGATGGAACTCTCCCGGAGGATTATCAAGTACCGGTCCCAAAACAAGGATCCAGTGGACATCAGTAAAATTCTCCTTAAAAACTACCAGATACATGCATATGCAGGGGATATATTTTCCTGGATGGATAATCTTATAAGGAAATTGGAAGCTATAAGAAGAATTGCCAGAGCCTTTAAATATTATAAAATAGTTAAACAAACTTCAAAACTTATTAAAACCATAGAAAAAGGATATTAATTCGTGGAAAAGGATGATCTCAGATAATTAAAAGAATTTAAATGTTTTCAATATCTTTGATGATATCTTTTAAGGCTGTTTGGAGGAGTTTTTCACCGTAATTTATATCAATACTTACCTTTTGGGATTCAACTAGTTTTGCTCCTTGATCTATTCCTTTATCTGCAATTCTAGCATCTTTCAGTCCTACCATTCCCACTTCAGGATATTTATCAAAATCGCAGTGTTTTTCTAATTTTGATTTATCAACCAGGCCTAAAACATCGCCTATGGATAGTTCTCCGGTCCCTGCGTGGGGTCCTTCAATTTCTACTATTTTATTATTTACTTTTATGGTCAATTCAAGCTTTTTTTCAATTTCAGAAATATATGGGAATAGGGGACGATTTCCACCATGGCCGTTTACCAGAACTATCTTTTCCAGTTCAAGACATTTTTTAGCCGATGCAAGTGTAGGTATTAATCTCTTTTCCACCAACTCTTGGGGTTTAATGTGTTTGCCGTGTTTGACGTAATCATATTCTGTAGCAGCATACAAAACTCCTAAGAATTTTGCACCAGTTCTTAAAGCTGCTTGAAGTGCCAAGTAAGAGGCAATCTTAGCATCAGTATCTATAGGTAAACATGCCCCATGATTTTCAAGGTGTGAACCAATTGCCAGAACTCCAACTTTGTGCACTTCTGGTGAGATAATATTTCCTGACGAATATCTGAGTTTTACCATTTGATCACGTAATATTTTAGATTATGATTAATCTCAAATTATAATTTTAAGTTAAGTGTTCAATATTAATAAAATCTATTTTTTATACTTTAAAATCCCATATTTTATCGCCAATATAGTGTATGGTTTTTATAGCTTTGCCCTTATCATTTTCAATCATTTCCTCACCAGATATTAGACATCGGCCAATGGCCAGGGGCTTTTTGTGCTGTTCATCCACAACAAATACAATATCTCCTTCCTTTAAGTTTTTATCGGCATCCACAATGCCGGGGCTCATGACATCAGCACCTTTAGTCATAAATTTTACAGCACCCATATCTACTACCGCGTAATCCTGGATAATATCTAATTTTAATGCTGCTTTTAGGGTGGGTAATGGTTCTCCCTCTAACATAATAATTAGCGGTTCTCCGTCAACCAGTATGAATTGGTAAATATCGGTTTCTATTTCCTCAACCTTACTCTTTGCAGAGATTAATTTAGCATATTCCCCTAGTTTTTTTTGTAATTCTTTCAGTTTCTTTTTTTTCAGATAATATCTTTTTCTGATTTTCAATTTGAAACACCTATACTCTTATATAATTATCATCGTTACATTTAAATATAAATCCCACCAACATTGAAGGTATAGGATAGGTGATAATGTGAATGCACAAAAAGTGAATGTACAAAGACCACTTGATGCATTAGGTAAATCCTTAAACTCCCCCGTTCTCATAAAACTTAAAGGTGAAAGAGAATTCAGAGGGATTTTAAAGAGTTTTGACCTGCATATGAATTTAGTATTGAATGACGCTGAAGAAATCGAAAACGGTGAATCAACCAGACGTTTAGGAACTGTGCTTATAAGAGGAGATAATATAGTCTACATATCACCTTAAATAGGTATATAAGTCTAAAATATTTACGAATAATTAGATAAATAAGATGTATTAACTCTAAAACTGTATAAACAACAAATATCAATTTTATAAGGAGGATAATAATGAAAGGTACACCCTCATTTGGTAAGAGGAATAAAAAGACCCACATCAGATGTAGAAGATGTGGTAAAAACGCATACCATGCCAGAAAGAAATACTGTGCAGCATGCGGATTTGGAAGATCCAGCCGAATCAGAAGATACAGCTGGCAAAATAAGAAAATTTCAGGATATAGGTTGAAATAGATGGATAATAAAAGTCCTATAGATGTAAGGATAATCGTGGAAGGAGCATCGGATGTGGAAAGTGTTTCCAAAGCCATGCAGAACGTGGCTCTAGGAGCAGAATATCACATAACTATCTCCTCCATAATTCCTACTACTAGCTCCGAAATAGCAAAAAGGGCTGTAAAAGGAGCAGATCTTGTTTTAATTGCAACTGATGTTGATGGACCTGGCCGGGAACTGGCTGATAAGTTCCAGAAATTTTTAAAAGATGAAGTGGGCCATGTGGAAAGAATGAAATTTCCCTTTGGTCATGACGTTGAATACATTGATCCTTCTATTATACGTGATGAGATCAAAAATGCCATAATAAGGGCGGGTCTAACATCAATAACTAATATCTCACGAATTAGAAAACTTGAAGATAAAATAGTTGATTTGAAAGAAAAATTAAGTAATATTTATGATGAAAACGATGTTCTACAATCTGAAAATCAGGAATTATCAGTTAAATCCCGAGAACTTTTAGAAGTAAACGAAGAATTAACTGAAGAACTGGCCCTTTTCAAGGAAAAATCAGAGAACATTGAACATAAATATGATAAAGTAAATAAAGAAATTGAAAAAATCCGAACCAAACCTCTTTTTGAACTTTTTTATTTAGAAGATTTATGGAAAGAAGTTTTTGATGAAGAATTGGAAGATGAAGATCAAATTTATTTTGCTACCAATCAGTTTAGACCAGATAAAATTATTGTAGGTCAAGGTTGTGTTGGGGCAGTTTCTAAAGAAAAGGCTATAGAATGGCTTAAAATTGTTCGCACTGCTTTAATTTTTTATGATTCAAAGGAAGATAATTCAGAGGATAATTCAAATAAAGATTCAGGTTACCAGCATATTTGGGAATCCTAGTTAATTTTTAAGATTTGTTAAACTAATTTAATCACAAAGTTAATAATAAAATTTGTAATAATTGTAAAAAATCTTCGAATTTGGTCTATAATTGTTATAATTTGAGTATATCTAATCTAGTTGAATAATTGTTATAATATTAATGTTAAATCTTTTTAAATAATTTAAAAACTGTAAAACTTTTGATTACTATATTTAATAATAAAAAAATCATTTTACGTATATGGGAGAATCTTAAATTGCAGGATAAATGTGGTATTGTAGGAGTATATTCTCACAACAAAGCTAATAACGTGTCTAGAAATATTTATTATGGCCTTTACTCACTTCAACACAGAGGCCAGGAATCAGCAGGTATATCTGCCCATAATGGAAAAGAAATGTGCACTTATCGTGGTATGGGGCTGGTTTGCGATGTGTTTAACAATGGTAATATAGAAGGTTTGGATGGTAATGTGGGGATTGGGCATGTCAGATATTCTACTACTGGTAAATCACTGATAGAAAATTCCCAACCATTTTACACAGAATTTGACCAACATCAAATTGCAGTAGCACATAATGGTGACATAATTAACTCTATGGAACTTAGAGAAGAATTAATAGAAAAGGGACATTATTTCTGTTCCACAACAGATTCTGAAGTAATAACTCACCTTTTAAGAAGAGAATATTCTAAAACGGAAGATATAATTAGATCTATACAGAATATTTCCAGCAAATTAATTGGTTCATATTCACTGGTCATTCTTTTTAACCAGCAACTGATTGTGGTAAGGGATCCAGTAGGTATAAAACCATTATCCTTGGGCAAAACCCGTGATAGTATCATGGTAGCATCGGAAACTGTTGCTTTTGATGTTGTTGGTGCTGATTATGTGCGTGATATCGAACCAGGGGAGATACTGGTTATTAATAATGAAATAACTAGTTTTAAGATTCATACACCTCATAAAGTTAGAAGGGCTCATTGTATGTTTGAATACGTTTATTTTGCACGGCCGGACAGTATACTGGACGGACGATCTGTTTATCAAGTTCGATTAAAAATAGGAGAAGCCCTATTTAAAGAACATGGAGTTGATGCAGATGTGGTAATGCCGGTGCCGGATTCTGCAATTACAGCAGCTATTGGTTATTCTCGCGCATCGGGATTGGGATATGGAGAAGGACTTATCAAAAACCGTTACATTGGACGTACATTTATCATGCCCACCCAGGAAGAAAGAGAAACTTCTGTGAAATTGAAAATGAATCCTATCAAATCTGAACTGGAAGGCAAAAAAATTGTGCTGGTAGATGACAGTATTGTGCGAGGCACCACTTCAAAAGCTCTGGTTGATGTTTTAAAGGAGACTGGTGTTAAAGAAATACATCTAAGAATAGGATGTCCTCCTATAATATCGCCCTGCTATTATGGAATTGCTATGGCCACAAAAAAGGAATTAATTGCATCTAACAAGGAAGTAGAAAAGATTAGGAAAACATTAGGTGTTGATTCTTTAGGATATTTGAGTAAAGAATCTTTAATTGAATGCATTGGTCTTGATGGCGAAGAACTGTGTTTGGGATGTTTAACTGGAGAATATCCTACTGCTTTACCTAAAGATATAGAAAAATATGAGGCAAACCGTTGTTGTCCTTAATTTTTTAATAAATATTAATAGGTAGTTAAAAACGAATTCTTTGAAAAATTTTACCAGTTTTAAAATAATTATATAATGATTGATTTTCTAAATTAACTATACAAACTTCTTTAATACTTTAATTTCATTTATTTTTCAAGTGGTGATTAAAATCGTTGAATTAATGGCACCATCCCGAGATTTTGCATCTTTAAACGCTGCTCTTTCTAATGGGGCAGATTCAGTTTATATAGGAATAGATGGATATAACATGCGGGCTAACGTTGCAAATTTTAAGAGGGAAGACATTAAAAATGCAGTCAATCTATGTCATGATCATGGTGTAAAATTGTACGTTTGCACCAATACTATAATGAAAGACAGTGATATTGAATCTTTAAATGAGCTATTTCCTATTTTAAACTCTTATAAAGTTGATGCAGTAATTTTATCCGATTTAGGGGCTTTAAAAATTGCTAAGGAAAACAGTATAGATGTACATATGAGTGTACAGTCTAATTTATCCAACAGTGAATCTCTAAATTTCCTAAAAGAGTATGGAGTTAAAAGAGCAGTTTTATCTAGGGAACTATCATTAGAAGAGATTAAAAACATCAAATCTAAAACAAATCTTGAAATAGAAGTTTTTGTGCACGGAGCTATGTGTATGGCAGTATCTGGCCGATGTTTTTTAAGCTCCTATTTTTATGATAAAAATGCAAATTGTGGTGAATGCCTCCAACCGTGCAGAAGTGAATGGAAATTATTATCCAAGGATTCAAAGGAAGTTATAATTGAGGGTAATGAAAAGTTAACTCACTTTTTCAGTCCTAAAGACTTGTGCATGATTGAGCATACACCTGAACTTATTGGGGCGGGTATCGATGCATTCAAAATTGAAGGAAGAGCCAGACCTGCAGATTATGTTGCAACAGTAACCAAAGTTTACCGAGAAGCTATTGATAAATATGAAACTGGAAATTGGGAATTTAATGAACAATGGGTAGACGATCTCAAAAAAGTTTTTAATCGAGGTTTTGACACTGGATTTTACTTTAAAAAACCTTATAAAACCAGCAAGTATAATGAGTCTACTTATATTAAAAAAGATATTGGAACAGTCTGTAATTATTATAAAGATGTTTCTGCAGCAGAAATCCGGCTTTGGGATAGTTTGAAAGTTGGTAATGAGATTATGATTCAAGGCACTACAACAGGATCATTGATACAAAAAAATGTATCAATGCAAATTGACGGTAAAAACATTGAAAAAGCAGAAAATGGTCAAAATGTTGGAATATTAGTTAAAAATAAGGTTAGACCTAATGATGTGGTTTATAAAAGGATATTAAGGAAATGAAAAATTAAAAACCAAAAATTATCAATTTTTTTGTATTAACGTATAATTTCTAAAATAACGTTTATTTTAGAAAAATAAAGAAAGGAAATGAATTTTACCTAATTTTAAATCTAAATTTAGTCTAATTAATTTTTTAAAGTACCTACAAGAGCAATTATATTTATTAGAACTAAGGGAATTGATAGTCACATAACTTTTTAAGATAATCAGTTGAACATGGAGAGTATATAATAAAACTTTTTATAAATAAAACAAGGGTTAAATTATTCCCATAAATAGTTAATAAAACAAATGATAAATAAAAAGTATTCAATATTTTTTATAATTCTGGAGTGATTTATATGGTAACAGTGGAAGAGGCTATGGAAAAAGATGTGATAGTATTAAAAACAGACGATAAAATAAGTGATGTTGCACAAATTTTAAGGAAAAATAATATTAGTGGAGCTCCAGTAATTGATGACGATCAGAAAGTTATAGGTATGATAAGTGAAGGAGATATAATGAAACTGATTGAGGTCCATTCTCCAAATATTAACCTTATTTTACCAGCTCCATTTGATTTAATTGAACTCCCAGTAAGAATGGAATATGAACTTGAAGTATTATCCAGAGGCGTAAAAAAAGCCGCAGCTGTTAAAGTGGAAGAAATAATGACAAAAAATATAATATCCATCAAAAAAGATGCTTCTATCTCTGATGCAGCAACACTTATGGACTCTCATGATATTAACAGACTTCCTGTTGTTGACGAAGATAATAAATTGATTGGTATAATAACAAGAGGGGACATCATCGGGGCTTTAGTAAAGTGAAGTTGGAGCAATTAATATACTAGTTATCCCATTGAGATACTGATTCTTTCAGCCACGGTGAAGTGAAAATGAGTAAGACAAAGCGTATTGCAATTTATGGGAAAGGTGGAATCGGAAAATCAACCATTGTTTCTAATATAGCGGCAGCATACGCTTCTAATGGTCATAAAGTCCTTGTAATAGGCTGTGATCCAAAAGCAGACACTACCAGGACACTTGTTGGAAGGAGGATACCAACAATTCTGGATATTGTAAAAGCTAAAAGGGATGCACTTTCAGAAGATATTATTTTTAAAGGATATGAAGGTGTTAAATGTGTTGAAAGTGGAGGTCCAGAACCTGGAGTTGGATGTGCAGGCCGAGGTGTCATTGTTGCAATGAAGCTCCTGGAAAACCTGGAAACTTTTTCTGAAGATCTGGATGTTATTATCTATGATGTACTTGGAGATGTGGTCTGCGGAGGATTTGCAGTTCCTTTAAGGGAAGACTTTGCAGATGAAGTATATATAGTAACTTCTGGTGAATACATGGCATTATATGCTGCTAATAATATATGTAAAGGTATAAAAAAGCTTAAAAGTAATCTCGGGGGCATAATCTGTAACTGCAAAGGAATAACAAATGAAATAGAAATAGTGACAGAATTTGCAGGAATAGTTGGAAGTAAGGTTATTGGAATTATACCTCGGAGTGAAATGGTTCAGCAAAGTGAGATAGATGCAAAAACAGTAGTGGAAAAATTTAATGATTCAAAGCAAGCAAACCTCTACAGAAAACTTGCGGGATCAATATTCAAAAATAAAGATTTTACAATCCCACAACCTATGGATATAGATGAATTCGACACTTTTTTCAGGAAATTCCAGTAAATTATATTTATTTTTAGTTAATACTATTGATTTTACAGGCCAATAAAAAATTGGTAGAAGATTGGCCTAATTTATTATTTTGAACATGCGGTTTTAATTTACTGGGAAGATCTAAAATCATTTAAATTTTTAGGCTTTAAATTTAAATTTTTAAAAGATTTTAAACATACCTTCTTTGCATTTTCTAAATCAGCAAAATAAAATAGGTGTGATGAACATTTACAGTCAGAGCATCCAAAACCATTAATGCCAACTCCAAAACTGGCTATTTTTGAAGCTACATTGCATTCCCATTTTTGTGGACTTTCAATGTAGATCACATCACTTATATGAGAATTTTCAGAGTTTAATAAATAGTCAATATGCCAGAAAAGTTTTTTTTCCATGGAAAGATGTCTATTAATCCTACTTTTAAGTGAATTTAAAGCAGAACCCACATATACATAGTAACCCTCTTTAAACTCTAAAAAACCAAGTTTACCTATTTTTATATTAGAATTATTATTTACATGGACTATTAAACAATAAGTACCACTTTTTTTTGATTTGGTGGACATATTAAAACCTTTTTCATTGTATATTTAATAATTCAATAAAATTTCTGTTCATCCCATTTTTATTAATTTTTATTCTTGAATCATAAAAAATTTGTATTTTGGGATAAAATTTATATTTCGTTATTATTATAGATATAAAATGGTTTGTATGATACCCTACTTGATTTTGTGGTGATTTCATATGGTTAAATGGCTGTTTTATATTGTTGGAATAATCTTATTATTGATGGGAATTATGAGTGCAGTTAACTGGCCTATTGTATTTACACCACATGAAACTGTTTGGCAGGTTGCATTGAAATTAATTGTTGGTATGATCTTTATTTGGGGTGGTACACAGGTCGCAGATTAGATTTAAATTTAATCTTAAATTTTATGATACTGTACATTTTCTAGTATTTAATAAATAGATAGTTAGCAATACATAAAAATGATTCTTTTTCTGACATTCCCCATTTATGCCTATTAAAGTCCGTTTTTTATTAATTACATTGATCTTTATATTTGCTTTTGGATCCTGCTTACATAGAGTCGTGCCCAGCAGTATGCAACAGAACTTCCGACGATGTCTCCTGCAACGATCCCCCACCATACTCCCTGTTGGCCAAAGTTAAGGGTAATGGCCATGATGTAGGCAAAGATTGCTACAAACAGTAATTGTCGCAATATAGTTAGAATTAGTGAAGTGATTCCTTTTCCCACTCCCTGGAAGATGGAACTAGACATAAGTCCTGGAGGAACAAAGATATAGAATAAACACATTACTTGAAGAAAGGTAGTTATGGTTGGAGCTAGGTATGCAGTTTGTGGAGAATATGCAAATACTTTCGAGATGTAAGGTGCAAAAACGAAGGTTAAAATGCTGGTTATGATCGCTACAATCATTCCTACCTTTATGGAGTAATTATGGGCAATGGAAAGATTTTCATATTTTCTTGCTCCATATGCAACACCTGCAACAGTAATCACTGATGTTCCTACAGCAGCTATGGGTATTATGGCCATCATCACCACCCTCCATCCTGCAGAATACACAGCTACTGCATTTGTTCCTGCAACTATAACTAATATTACATTTAAAAGGGCAGTTAAGGCTGACATTACCAGGAATTCTGCACTAGCGGGCAATGCAACTTCTAAGATAGATTTAGTAACTTTAAAATTTGGTTTAAAGTATTTCCATGATAAAGTGGCAAAAGTGTCTTTCTTTCTAAAAAACCAGTAGATAATCACCACTGAGACAATGGCCTGAGAAATTAAAGTGGCCCAGGCTGCTCCAGCAATGCCCCAACCTGCCATATAAATGAGGATGGGGTCTAGAATCATGTTTACTACTGAAGATATTATCATAGCATACATGGTCCTTTTGGTATCTCCTTCTGAGCGCAAAATTCCGTAAGCAGCACCTGTAAAAAGCATTAATATAGTACCAGCAAAAGTGATCTGACCATAACTCATTGCTAGGTTAATTGTTTGCCCAGCTCCTAGTGCTGAAAGCAATGGATGAAGGAATATTTCCAGTAGTAATGTTAAAAGAGCTGAAACAATGATTGTAACAACCAGAGTGTGCATTGCAGTGTTATTAACACCTTTATGGTTACGATTTCCTATACACCGGGAGATGGCTGAGGTTGCACCTGCGCCTAAACCATTGGAAAGACCAACCAGTATCATAAAAAGCGGTGTTACAAATCCTACTGCTGCTAGAGCATTTCCTCCAAGACCAGAAACCCATATGGCATCAACCAGGTTATAAGTTGTCATCAAAACCATTGCGATGATTAGAGGGCCTGACAACTTTAAAATTGCTTTTTTGGGGTCACCAGTGATGAGAGCAACGCCTTCTGTTTTTTCTGTCATGTTTGTCCTGTTTTATTATTCATGTGGAAAATTTATTGATAGATAGTGTGATCTATCCTTTTCCACAGTTTTCACACTCTGTTAACTGATTTTCACCGAGTTCAAGGCTATTTTCTGCGAGTTTTTTCATTCCTTTAAGTAATCCAGTGCGTTCTTCATTTGAAAACCCTTTAAATATGATATTTTCCCATTTTTCCTCAGTACGGAGGATTTCTGGTATTATATTTTCACCTTTTTCAGTCAGGGAAAGTAAATATCTGCGACGGTTAAATTGATCTTGAACTTTATTCACCAATTTTTTTTCTTCCAATTTCCTTATTGTACGGGCAATAGTTCCTTTATCAATGTGGAACATTCTTGCCAAGTCATCCTGAGTAATTTCTGGTTTCTTTGAGATGGCCATAAGGCAGGGGACCTGTCCTTCAGTAAGTTCCAAATATTTCAGTTCCTTGTTCATAAATATGAAGTGGTTCCTGATTACGATTGATAAAATTCCTCTAAATGGAATGTTTAAAGACATAGTTTTCACTTCCAACTCTTTTTAACCATTAAAACTCTAAAAAATTGATATGGTATGTAAAATCAAAAAAGTCAAAGTGTTTTATACACTATTTAATAATATAATATCTTTCACTATATAAATATGTTGTTTATGCAACAATTGTTATGACAACTAAAATAATTAAATAAAAGACAAACATTTTAAAAATATAAGATTAAATAATCTTTGTGGAATTCAGTGATTAATATGAAATACGTTTTTTATGCAAAGGGACATTCCAATGTTACTTCCACTCACCGAACCACATTTGAGGTGACAATGGATGAAGAAATAGGAATCCAGGCTGGCTGCATTGTTGGTGTAGCATCTGATAGATCTATTAAAGATATTCCAAAAACTATTCGAAAAGCTATAGCTACTGATGATACAGTTGTAGAAGTAGTTCTGGAAACAGAGAATGCCTCTGACATAATTAAAGGCAGGGGACATCACCTTTTAACACTTGATCATCCCACAGATATGGTCTGTCGCAAAAGTGGATATGTCTGCAATCGTACCTTAATGATCCACGCAGATAAGGCTGCAAAAGATCTCAATACCGCGTTAATAAATGATTTAAAGGATGGAAAGAAATTAAAAGTTAAGATAATTGTTAAAAACATAAATTAATGGATAAAATGTTGGTTTATTTTGTATAAATTAAATAAAAATTATTGATTATGAAAATTTCTTTTATTGTAAAAACAGTTTAAAGTTTATTTAGTGCAGGGGACGGGATTCGAACCCGCGAAGGGACTCACCCACTAGGCCCTCAACCTAGCGCCTTTGACCGCTCGACCACCCCTGCAGAAATATATATTAAGCCAAGAATTAGAGCATACCATTCTTTCTCAGTTTCACTATTTAAATGTTTTTATGGTATAAAGAATCTCTTTAAACTAAAGATAGTGGTGTAAAATAATCTACCCAATTGTTATAACCATAAAATTATAATCTTATTTAGATAAACTATGGTTAATGAAGGCAGTATCTGAAGTTGATGATGGAATACTAGTGGATATTGATGTTTCTCCCAATTCTAAAAAATTTGAAATAACAGGTTACAATGAGTGGAGAAAAAGAATTGAGGTCAACATCTCGTCCATACCTCAGAAAGGTAAAGCAAATAAAGAAATCATTAAATCATTTTCAAAGCTCACTCACAAGCCAGTTGAAATTATTTCTGGGCATAAAAGTCATCAAAAAACCATTAAAATTTATAACATAAAGAGAAACGAATTTTTAAAGATTATAATGTGACTATTTATCTGGATAAAATAAAGAGTAGCACATATTTCAGGACAAGTTGGAGGTTTTATGCGTTTTGACTGGTTTATAAAACTATTTTGGTAATTTAGACGTTGAGATACGTATTAATTTGCAAAAGTGAATAAAATTAGATTTAACGTTACAATTTTATAGATAATATCTATTAGGATTAAACATGGAAGAAAATGGAAAAAGCAGTAATAATAAGATAACCTCAGTTTGTGAAAAACTACCCTATATTAAGTTACCCGGGGGATGGAGATGCACAGAAACAAAAGGAACAGGACCTTTTGTAACTCGTGCAATATTTAAAAATCTTGAAGATAAATTAATATTATGGAATTCCCGTTATCATCGGAAACACCATTTTAAACTGGATATAAGTCGCGGTTCAACTTTGTGGGCACCTGGTGCAGTGGGATGGTGGATAGGAATTCTTTTTGCAATTGGCGCTTTCTTTTTTGCACTTGGATCAACTCCAGGATATTTAAATGTTGTAGGCAGCACCTATGATGCTATAACTTTTTTTACAGGTTCAATATTTTTTACTTCTGCTGCTTATTTACAATATATTGAATCAGTTAACTCTCCCAGAAGTATTTCAGGCTTTTTAAAGGGAAAGTTTTATTTTTTTACATGGGAACCAAAACGTATTGACTGGTGGGCTACGATGGTACAGTTTGTAGGAACTTTATTATTTAACATAAACACATTTAATGCCATTAGAAGTAATCTCAGCCTTACTCAGATAAATACGCTGCTGTGGGGGCCTGATATTTATGGCTCTATCTGTTTTATTATTGCCAGTGCACTAGCATGGTTGGAAGTTAGTCACGCATTCTGGTCATGGAATCCCCGTAAGTTTTCATGGTGGATTGCCATATTTAACATTATTGGATCTTTGGCATTTGGTATCTCTGCAGCAGCTGCGTACATTGTACCTGCAACAGGCCTTCCAAAAAACGAAATACTGGTTAATTTAGGAACATTTATTGGTGCCATCTGTTTTTTAATAGGGGGTTTATTACTCTTACCAGAACGTACAAAAGAAAAAAATGACTAAAAAAATAAAAGAAAAAATTAGAATAGCGATTTATATTTATAAATCCCTACTGTTAGAAATATTTTTAAGTTTGGATAAAGTTCCCTTTATGAAAATTTATTTATTATGAAATTTTTTCAAAAAAAGATTGATAAATAATAGTATTTTTTAAAATTCCAATAAGATTCTAGCTTAAACTTTATTAATTGATGATAATGGATTAGTTCATGCTAAACATGTTATTTAAATGCTAAATTAATTTTCGTATACCTTTTATTTCATTGAACAAATAAGGCTGATAATAAAGTTTTTACCTAATTTTTTGATTGGTAGATAATATTTTTTAGTTAATAAAAGCTTTTTACGCCTAATTAATATTGTTAGTTATAATTAAGGTTGATTTTTAATAACAATCTTTATATAAGAAGTTAAAGAGAAATATTCGTTGGAGGTTTAATATGATATCTACTGTAACCGCAATCACAACCACAGTAACAACCACCCAAGTCATGGCTTTCAGTATTATAGCAGTAATTGCACTAATTGCATTTTTAGCTCTCAAAGAAATACTCAGTTCAGAAGCTGAAAATAATAAACGCATAGGATCATTTATAAAGAGTTCGAACGTGGCTATAGTTCCATTACTTCTCGTATTTGTGGCTGTAGTGACCTACAAAGTGGTGACAATCCTCTAGGAGTGTTTAGATGCAAAGAAACACAGGAATCATAATAGCTATCGTTATAATAGCTGTAGTGATAGTAGGGGTTTTTGCTATGATGAATATGGGTCCAGCCCAAACAAACCAGATTACAGCTAGTGGAACTAAAGCAGCATTCAAAAATAATGGTACATCATGGATTCATTTTGTCGCTGTCTTTGAAAATGTTACCATGAAAAATGGTACAGTTGGCAATATTTATGCTGACGTATGGCTTAAAGACAACGGTGGAATGGTTAATATGGATTTAAGTAATCTGGCAGGTTATGGGAATGAAGCACTGCCAGCAGGAACAACTATTAGTATTAAAGCATGGAAAAATGTTCTAAGACCAGAAGCAGGTGGAATAGACGATCTAAGGCTCCAGATGCAAGGTTGGTCCAATGGTCAATCACCACCCACTGATGAGGAACCATTTTTAGCCGAATTCACAGATTTAACTGTAATACAGTTACCAACAGAAATAACTGATAATAAAATTACTACAACCTTAGATCCGGCTGAAGGTGCTGCATGGTTAGCTGCACTATCCAATGCAGAAGGAACCATGGTCCAAGAAGAAGAACTATTAACTGTTAACGCAGATGGAACAGTTACTATAACTGCTGTTCAACCACCAGTTCTTTGTAATTTAATAGCAGGAATACCCTAAAAATAACCTCTTTTTTTATTTTTTATAAAAAGATATCGAAGATAGACAGTATACTATTTACATTGCCAAATCAAATTAGATAACATAGAACTATATTTAATCCATTGACGACATCCATAAGAATGATAAAGTATTATAATGATAAGGTGACACTATGAAAGCAGTAATTCCTGCAGCAGGATTAGGTACCCGATTTTTACCTGCTACCAAGGCTCAACCAAAGGAAATGTTACCAGTTTTTGATAAACCTACCATACAATATGTGGTAGAAGAAGCTGTAGCATCTGGAATTGACGATATATTGATTATAACTGGTAAAGGAAAAAGATCCATTGAGGATCACTTTGACCGGGCGTTTGAACTAGAATATTTTCTAAAAAAAAATGGTAAGAATGATTATCTAGATGAGGTAGAATCAATATCTGAATTAGCTGACATTTATTATGTTCGCCAAAAAAAACAGAAAGGACTTGGTGATGCCATCTACTGTACAAGAAAACACATAGATGGTGAATCATTTGCAGTTCTTTTAGGGGACACTATCACACGTTCAAAAGTTCCATGTATTCAGCAGTTAATTAATATTCATAACAAATATAATTCATCGGCAATTGCGGTGGAGGAAGTTCCAGACGAAAAAATAGAAAGGTATGGAATAATTAAGGGAAGTTTGATGGAAGATACTACCTATAAAATCGAGGATATGGTGGAAAAACCTAAATTAGAAGAAGCTCCTTCAAATTTAGGGATAATGGGCCGATATGTTCTTGAACCAGAAATATTTGATCACATAAAAAATGTCCCGCCGGGTTTTGGTGGTGAAATACAGCTAACTGATGCAATGCGCTTGTTAGATAGTATATATGGTTGTGTATTCCAGGGAAAGAATTATGATATTGGTAACAAGGTGGATTGGCTTAAAACTTCCATAGAATTTGCTATGGAAGAACCAGAAGTTAGAGATGATTTAAGAAAGTACATGACTGAAATACTAAAATAAATTTATTTAATTCTTTTTTTTAGATAATTAAATCTTATTTTTTTACATTTACAAATCTTTTATATCTTTTTTTATAAGAGTCTTATGGGGCTAAAAGAATAAAAAAAGGAATATAACTGATAATCGGAATTTTAATTTATTTTCATAAGAAGAAGGGGAATATGAGGAATAGAAAGGTGTTAGACAGTCCGTGGGATAATGTAATACCAAAAAGACTTTCTGTTTTATAGAATGCATATCCATAGAACATTGACACACAGAAAACAAATATCAAGTCGATAAATGATTCCCATCCAACGTGAAGACTGGTGAAAAGCAGAGATACATATAAAATACCAGAAAACCCTTTAAGTATGTTTTGGGCATTTTTTTGGATTATACCTCTAAATAGCAACTCTTCTGCTAGCCCTGTAGAAATAATAATAATTGTCGTTGCAATTAATAAGTATTCAAGGTTTAAAACTGGGATTAAAGGTTTAGGTTTGAGAATTAAATATTCTATGAAACCTAAAATAGCTCCAGTAGCAGCAATCCCCAATTGCACCTTTAAATTACCAAAAATCAAACCTACCCTTTCTTTGCTAATTTTCTGGGATTTCATGATTACATATGAAGCAGCAAATAAAGGAATTGAAATAACAGGGAACCAGTACAATGGTTGAACTCCCATGATAGGGATAGTGAGTCCAATTATACGGATCATAGGCAGGGCCATCATTGATCTTAGTAAATTAGTCACATTATAAGAATTACTTAAAGAAGAATGAATTAAAAGTACAAAAAGGATAATGGTGTGCAAAACCAGACCCATTTCAGTATTGGTATAGGTAGTAATTATTTCTGCCATGGTAATAGCTACAAAATACCCAAATAAAATAAGTATTAACTTTTTTGAAGGTTTAATAGCATCTATTTGTTTTTTAAGTCGTTTAATACTATTATTTACTTCAGATTCTTTTTGAATATTGCCTATTTTTTTGTAAATATTAAGTGACCGTCTATTTTCAAGAATAGCATCATCATAGGCTTTTTCTGATTCATAAGTTTTTGCAATTAAAGAGGATATTGTAGCTTGTCTTTCATAATCGCTTGCTTTCTTGAATTTTTTCAGTGATTTGGAGTAGAAATTTCGGGAATCTTCAAATTTTTTCTTTTTATCAAGTATGTTTCCTAGGCCAGCCAGAGCGTACCCTTCACCAATTAAATCTTTATTTTTACGATAAAGTTTTTGACATTGTTGGTATTTATCAAAAGCCGCGTCATAATCCCCTAAATTCCCATAAGCATTGGCTATTTCAAGTAAGGTGTCCGCAATTTTATCAGTGCTTTTAATATCTTCAAATATCTTTAAAGCTTGGGAATAGTATTTCAAGGCTTTTTCAGGGTTTCCTTGACTATAATATAGCGAACCTTTTTCAAATGCTACTTCTGCTTCTTTTTTCTTCATAATTCGCCCCAAAAATTGTTTTGGTTTTATAGTATTACTTTTTGATAAAATTAGTTAATTAATAGCTCTTTTTTATATTTTCTACTTGATATTATAAATATAACTTCTTATGCCAGTTCCAGGCAGATTCTATGATTTTTTCCAATTTTTTATATTTAGGGTTCCAATTCAAAATATCTTCTGCTTTTTTAGAACTTCCAATTAAAACGGGGGGATCACCGGGTCTTCTATCACTTTCAACAATTGAAATTGGAACACCAGTTACTTGCTTGGATTTTTCTATTACTTCACGAACAGAAAAACCATTACCATTACCTAAATTAAAAACATCGCTTTTAACATTAGTTTCCATGTATTGCAACGCTTTTATATGGGCATCTGCAAGGTCCATTACATGGATATAATCCCGGATACAAGTACCATCGGGGGTGGGGTAGTCTGTTCCAAATATTTTAACATGGTCACTGCGGCCCATTACAGCATCCAAAACCCGTGGTATGAGATGAGTTTCGGGGTCATGCCATTCCCCAATTTCCCCATCGGGATCTGCTCCGGCAGCATTAAAGTATCTAAGAGAAACATAGTTCAATCCATATGATTTACTGTAATCCTCTAGTATTTTCTCCACCATTAATTTTGCTTTACCATAGGGGTTTATAGGATTTTGGGGATGATCTTCAGTTATAGGAATCTTTGTTGGTTCACCATAGATGGCACAGGTTGAAGAGAAAATAAATTGTTTAACATCATTTTCTAACATTACCTGGAGTAGATTTAGAGTGTTTTTTAAGTTATTATTGTAATATTTTTGAGGATCACTTACTGATTCTCCAACATAGGTATAAGCAGCAAAATGCATGACTGCATCAATATCATAACTTTTAAATAGAGACCGTAATTCATCTAAATTACTTAGATCAACTTTATGAAACTTTCCCCATTTTACAAATTCTTTATGGCCATAAATGAGGTTATCTAAAACAATTGTATCATACCCCGATTCACTGGCCAATTTATTTAAATGAGACCCTATGTACCCTGCTCCACCGGTTATTAATATCATCATAAATTCCCCTAAACACTATCTACTATTTTTTTACTATTATATAAAAAAATGTCTAATTTATTTGACCTATAATTTTTCAGATAAATATTAAAAATACTTATCTACCATAAAAAGATATTTTAATTATAAAAAAGGCTAATGGGAAACTTAGCTAATCTTTAAGTCCTAATTCAGTCACAATCTTTTCATTAGTTTCATTATCCGGGATGAGATAAACAATTCCATTGATAGTAGTATAGTTTCCAGAAATAACTGCTATTCTGGCCTTATCAAGTTTGAAACCTTGAACAAATTTTTCCAGCACCACAGTATCATATGGCAGAATGTTGGTACGCATATTTTCCCTTAACTGGTTTAAAATGGTAGGTGCTTTTACAAGATTTGATGGTTTTAAGGCTTCATCAATTATGCCCTGAATCACTTTCTGATGTCTTTTTACTCTTCCCATATCTCCAGCTGAATCAAATCTAAATCTAGCGTAGGCTAATGCTTGTTCTCCATTTAATCTACTAAATCCTGATTTTCCGTTTAATTCAGGTACAGATGCCGCAGTACTTGGTTCAACATCTACATAAATTCCATCTAAAGTATCCACTATATTCTCAAATTCTTCAAAATTTATCAATATATAGTAATCTATCTTTATATCTAAAAAGTTCTCTATAGTTTCAATGGTAGTGTTAAATCCTCCATGGGGATAGGCGGAGTTTATTTTATCTACACCCCTTCCAGGAATTTCTACCCTGGCATCACGAGGTATAGAAAGCATGGCCACGTCTTTAGTTTTTTTATCAATTGAAAGAATGGTAATAGAATCAGTGTTACCCGGATGATTAATATCACGGGCATCTACACCTAATAATAGTATATTAATCTTTTCACGGGGTTGATCTTTGGGAGCTAATATCATAAGCAACCCTAAACCTAAAATTAGTATTAAGATTGAAACTCCAAGAATTTTCTGCCATTTTTCCATTAGATGTACTCCTATTAATCTAAATTTTATAGAACCTATCTTCCTTTTTAATTTGCAGAGATTTATAGTTTTTGGTATTCAATCAATTTATAGCAATGTAAATCCCTGGAAAAATAGTGGAGTGGATTGTGAGTATAATATAAAATTTTTTAAGTCTGTTTTAAGGTTTCATCCACTTTCTTTAGTTAAAATAAAATATTTTATTTATAAAGAATAAATATATCAAACAATAATCATTTAGGTATAAAAAATGATAATTGTTAAAGAAGTTGAATCAAAATCCATATTATCAAAAACAGCCATACCTAAAGCAGACTATGTTATAAACCCATACATAGGCTGTAGTCATGCATGTATTTATTGCTATGCTCGTTTTATGAAACGTTTCACCGGTCATAAGGAAGCATGGGGATCATTTTTGGATATTAAAATAAATTCACCGCAACTGATACCCAAAAGAACCAATAAATATAGGAACAAATATGTGCTTCTTTCTTCTGTAACTGATCCCTACCTTCAATTTGAAGGAAAATATAAAATTACACGGAAAATATTAGAGAAATTACTTCCATTAGAAATAGATTTAGGCATACTAACCAAATCTAATCTGGTTTCAAGGGATTTAGATATAATAAAAAAATTCAAAAAAAGTGAAGTAGGTATCTCCTTTTCTACACTTGATGAAGATCTAAGAAGAAAGCTTGAACCATCAGCACCTTCCATTAGTGCCAGACTTAAAACCTTAAAACATATTCACAATCAGGGTATTAGAAATTATTTATTCATCAGTCCCATATTTCCTTTTTTAACAGACTGGAAAGATATCATAACTACAACCCGCGATTTTGTAGATTATTATATGTTTGAAAATCTGAATATCATCGGATCAGTATGGCCTTTTGTAAAAAAATTTTTAGATGAAAATTTTCCAGACATGATTGATGAATATCGCCAAATATATTTTGAAGACAGTGTTTACTGGGATATTGTTAAAGATGAAATTATAAATTATTGCAAAAATGAGAACTTGAACTATAAAATTTATTTTCATTGATAATATCGATCAGTACATATATACCATCCATAATATTTTCGATGAGTTTGAAGATTTTTGATTATGTCAAACTTTACTTCTTCTGAATAATAAAAAAGTTGAAAAAATAATTTTTTTTGCAAGGATAAAAAATAAAAATTGGAATTTCTGGTGTTAACCTAAAACTTCAATTGTGATCTCCTTATCTTGAAGAATGTTTTTGTATGCTTCTGCTTCGATAATAGTTTTTAGTTTTGAGAAAGCTATTTCTATTCCATGTTTATTGAGGATTTCAGCAGTTTCTTTAACATCTTCATATTCTGCTTTTAGCGATATTACCTTGTTTTCATCATTTTTTAAATATTTTATTCTGATTTTAGATTTGATGTTAGCTTGATCAGCTCTTACTGTAACTTTTTTAGTTTCTATTTCATAGGGAAGCATTAAGTGTTGTGAATGGAATATTTTCATCCCTAATGTTCCAAATTCAAGGGCAATTAAAGAACATATATCATCCAGTCTATCTCTATCTAGATCTACCAGTACGATATATTCCATCCTCCCTTTTTTGGTAACTGCATTTATCACATGTACGTTGTTGGCTCCCCTCTCTAATGTTTTTTCAATGATGTAGGGCAAACCCTCGGCAGGTAGATCATCTACAGTTGTCATCAAAAGCATTTAGGCCACCGATAGATTAAAGTTCAGCCATTATTTTCACTGCTCTTTTGGCAACTTCTTCAGCTCTGGGAATACCTCCAGGTATTGCAGAGGATATATATGCTCCGGCAACAGCTTTTCTTGCAATATCTTTTGGATCTTCACCACCCATGGCCGCAGCCACTGCAGCAGGTACTATAATGTTTATAATGGTATGGCCGCAAAGCTGTAACTCAACAACTGGAACTGCAGCTAATGGTATAGCTTCAAGTATATCCTGTTTTTTGTTTAAAACTGCGTCAGGTATTACCTTATGGGATAACCCTTCAAATACTATTTTTTCTCCGTCTACAGTTACTTCCACAGTTGCATCGGTGTCAAATCCACAATATTTTTTAAGGAAGTCATTAGGTCTTCTACGGGCACATCCCTTGAAGCTGGTTACCTTAATTTTTATGTCTTTTCCAAGCATCTGACTGAATATCATTCCACACGCTGTTTCCACGGTTTCCAGTTTTTCGTTATCTAACTGACGAACAATTTCGTCAAGTTCCATACCGCTTTTTAGTTTTTCGTAGGCGAAATTGGCCCTTTCATAGACGCCCCGAGCCAAGGCACCGTCAGTGGCCAGTATCATGGCTTTGGTTACAGGGCCTCTTTGAACTTGTTCAGATTTACGGGAAATGGTATTGGTTGAAATCTTAGCTAGTTCAGGTTCAATCCAAAAATTCTCTTTGATATCTTTGATGCGGTCGGCGGCTTTTTCTATGTCACCGGCACTGGCAATTAGTACTTTCATAGCTAGTACAGCATCTGCAGTCATATGTCCCAGTGGTGGTTGTAAGGGTCCTCCTGAAAAGCCAGCCCCAATAGCAAGTGATTCTTCAAATGCAGAAAGCATCTCTTCAAAGGCAATCATTCCCACTACTGATGGGCCGCCTATATCCTTGAGTATAACTCCCATATCACCTACTAATTCAGCAGTATCGTATTCTTCACCAGTACCTCTTATATGAAGTTTTTCTGGTAGTCCTGCTGCTTCAACTGCCCCTAAACCTGCTAAATATGCACTGTTGGTTTTGAAAAGCTCACCATATTCTTCTCCAACTTCTGAGTCTGGGTGGACAATTTCCAGTATGGCTGCTGCTCCAAATATTGCTGACATTATGGGGCTCGGGGGCATACCTACATTGGCATATGCTTTTAACATTCCTTTTGTTCCTGATGCTGCACCTTTTTTGGCCAGTTCTGGAAATGCTACATCTTCTCCCAGTGCTCCGTGACCATATAAAGGACCTCCACCTACACCCATAGGCAAGATGTTTCCATCAACACTTGATACTTTGTTATCAAAAATGTCATCATATAAAGCTTTAACAGCAGCATATCCTGATATTCTGTTGTTAACTTTAGCTGTGGGTATGGCCAGTACACCGCAACGATCTACTCCGGCAATCATCCGGGCCATGGCCCCCAATTTCCTGTTACCTGCTGGCACACCGGCCTGAGCATTTGAACCTGCAAAATAACATAATGCTGCACTGATTAAAGCGGCATTGGCAGGATCTGCTCCTGCAAGCTTTGCTGATTCTATGGCTTTTTTCAACACGTCGTCTATTGGTAAATACTGCACATTTTCATCAGTCAGCTTTATTTCTCTCCCTTTTAACACTTCTTCTGCTATAGTGTTTGCTGCACATATGGCCGCAATATTCAACATCCCATGTCCCTTAGTTAAGGCTTCTATACGATCATTGGTCATCATATCAATATCGGAAGTAGAAGCCATTATAGCTGCCAGTATTTCTTTTTCCATTTATATCACCATTTATACTATGTTAATCAAATTTTAAATAGTTTTTTGAATTATTGAGGGGTGATGATAATTAAAATACAAAAAATCATACAAATGATAATGACACACTGTCATGAACTTCGTTAAACGATACTATTACGAAGTTGCTTAAAAAATTTTCAAAACTCTTTTACAGTTGAAATATAATTTTTGTCAATAGGATGAGGGAATAAACGATCCAAGCAAAACAATCTTTTCTTTATCGAAATATATTTAAAATATTTTATTATTTATTAAAGATAATTAATCTTATTTATCATCATAAATCCTTACAGTCTTTTTTAACCGTTCTGAGTAGTTATATATCTCAGTAGGATCAGTTATTGGCATTTTTTCCTCTTTTTTGCCCCCACCTTTATTTTTATCTTGTTTATCGAAGAGACCAAGATATTTTTGTTTAGAATTAAAATGCATTCTACAAATGGGTTTAAGTTGAGTATTATCAAGGAGAACTCCACAATAACTTACTCTATCCCGAATAAAAACTCTTTTGGGGTCAATTATTTCACTAAGAATAGACCTTACAATGTAATAACCTTCCCATTCTTCTTCAGTAGTAACAATTTCATTATTTTTGGGTTTTAAAATGATTTTCTTTTCATTTTCTTCTGTTTCGTCTTCAGAAGCCAATGCTGTTTTTAATCTTTCTTCGACCCTTTCATTTATGAATTGTTTAATTGCGGATTTGGTGAGTTCTGTAAATTGTTCTTTTACATTTTTTGTTAATATTCCAGAATATGCTCGTTTTGCGAAAAACTTTACAAATTCATCTGATGGGTCTTTAAGTTGTTCTGCCATTGTTTTTTTAATTTCACTTTTATATTTTAGCTCACTTGCAGATTCTAAAATTTCATTGATATTAAAAATTGATTTAGTAAATTGTTTGAGCTCTTCAATATCGGAATCTTTTACATATCTTAAATCAATTTCGAAGAATGGTTTTTTGTCCATTTTGTTAGGTTCATCAATATCAGTATAAAATTTATAGATAATCCCATTGGTTAAAATTCCGAATTTGGCTTCAGTAACAGAAAAATATCTATAAAGTTGTGAAGCATGCTCTTTATCGAGATCGCTACGTGCAGGTTTACATTCCATTAGTATAATAGGTTTACCATCAATTATAATAGCATAATCGACTTTTTCACCTTTTTTAATCCCCACATCCGCTGTATATTCTGGAACAACCTCTTCAGGGTCTGTGTGGTCATAACCCAGAATTAATCTTATAAAAGGAAGTATAAAAGCGGTTTTTGTAGCTTCTTCAGTTTCTACTTTATCGATTTTTTCCGATATTTTTTCCGAAAGTTTAGAAATTTCACTTTGTATGTCTGTTTCCATTCTCTTCCCCCCACTAAATGTTAAAAATATTAAGATTATTTGACTATATATTTATTATGAAAAAATTTGGGATAATAAAAAATTAAAATCATTAATATTATCTAATTGAATGTAATTACCCCATTCAACAGATATAGTTTACTGAACTGTTAGGAATCTATTGGTAACCTTAAATTTCACTTAACTAATACTAAACTATCACTGAATTTAACAACATGAAGATCCATGAATTAGAACTGACATTATACTGACAAGAAGACTAACAATTAATTAACACTTGCTTTACATAGGACTTACAATTTAAAAAAAAATATGGTCCTTAAATGTCCCGGTTTTGTCCCTTTTTTAAACATGTTTTTTTGTTGCCAAAAAGGTGTCTATTTTGTGTCCATTTTTTTTCAAGTATCTTTTGGTTCATTTTGGTTCCAAAAAGGTTCCTTTTCTTAAAAAATTAAAATAAATAATGCCCCCGAAATGTTTAATAAAATGTTCATTTTAACCTTTACAAATCTTTACAATTTTAATAAATTGTTACACACAAGAAAATATAGTAACCTGTTAGTAACTTATTAATAACCTTTGATTTTCAATGGAATATTACTGAAGTTTTACTGACATTTTACTGAACTATTACTTAACAATTACATTACCTAAAACTTACATTTTTTCAGTAAATACACACCTATAACTATAATAAAAATCGAATAAAAACTAAGAAAACAGCTAAAATTACTATTTATCATTGCTATATAAATTCAGGTTCTAAAAGCGTGAATTGTTAAGGTTTGTTAAACTATAATCCCACACTTTCAATTTAAAAAAAACCATGCTTCCTCTTAAAAATTAAAAGCAATGCAAAAAAAGTGAAAATCCCCAATCAAAGCTCATACTAAAAAGATAAAAAGAGCTATAATTACTACAAGGATAATGAATACTATTGCCATTCCCATAGCATTTTTTTCTTCAGATTCTTTCTTCTTTTTTTGATCAGCATAATATTCCATCTGAGCTTGTTTAAGCTTTTCATCTTTTATTTCATTATTGTGTTCTTTTTCTTTTAAGTTAGTTCCACATTTTTGGCAGTAAACAGCATTATTATCATTTTCAGCTCCACATTTAGAACAAAACATATTAACACCCCGAAAACCCTTTTTTATTTCACATTAGATTTGCAAAAATAAATATATTTTTACACTTTGATTCTGTTAAGTTAAGTATGATATTACTAATTTATTAATTTATATTATTTTAATTAATTTTAAACACGATTATATTGTTACCAATATAAATTTAGATCCTTGTTAAATTAATATATATTATAATAATTATTTTATCAAAATTAGTATTTAAAATGAAAGATCATGACAAAAAATTTATATACTCACTTCTTTATAATAATTTATAATTATTATAAACTTATCTAAAATGATCAGTTGAACAGTAATTAACGCTTTTTTAATTTTTAGTGTTTTCACTAAACTACATGGACAACGGAATTATAATATTTACGCAGTTTAGAATAAATTTAAATTTTTTCACACATGGAAAGGAGATTGGCAGGATGTTTAACATGGTAAAATTGGAGAAAAAAAAGAAAAAAATCAATGAAGTCATACTGGAAGATAAAAAGCATGACGTGATAGTTGATGACTTAACTGATGAAAATCTTGATGATCTTGAATTCGCCGTAAGAACTGAAAAAGCATATCGTGAATATCGTAGAGGTCACTTCAAAACTATGAATGCCCAAAAATTTCTTGATGAACTAGAGAAATGGTAAAAGAAGATCATTTCACACACAAAGATTTGTTTCCCAAAATATCTTTTGGTAATAAGTTCAAAAAAGCTTTTAAAAGGTTTAAGGACAAAAGTTTCCGCGATAAAATTAAGAACAGGGCTAGAGAGCTTATATATAAACATGGAAAAGGGGAACGTAAAGGTAAACACATGCGTAATATTCGTAAAGGTACCTTAGAAGTTAAAATTGATTCTTATCGACTTTCTTTTATATATTTAGAAGAAGAAGATGAGTTAGTATTTTTGGATTTATATCATAAAGATGATCAATAAATTACTGGTGTATTTATGACAATTTGTGTGGCAGCATTGGCTAAAGAAAATGAGAAAGAATACATTGTTTTTGCCGCTGATCATATGGTTACAACCGATCAAGGGCAATTTGAGCATAGTATAACTAAGTATAAAGAGATCAATGGCAGCACTGTGGCAATGCTATCAGGAATACCCTTATTTTTTGACGAATTAATAAAATTAGATGATTTTGATTGTCCTTTTGACGAAATAAAGTTCACTATATTCCAAAATTTCAAAAACAAAAAAAGAGAGTTAATTAAAAATGAAGTATTTGATCAACTAATGATTGATGAAGACTTCTTCGTTGAAGCATTAAAACAACCCGTACCAAATAATTTTGTTGGTAATATGCTAGAAACAGTGGCGAAGTATAGTTTGAATACTGGTATTTTATTGATAGGTATAGAACATAATAAAGGAAAGATTTCAGTTATAGACGAGATAGGATGTCACGATATTACAGATATAAACTTCCACGCAATTGGTTCAGGATCGGATCAAGCTGCAAATACTTTATTATTTCAAAAACATTCAGATTCTGAAAATTTATCTACAGCTGTGTATAATGTTTATAAAGCAAAAAGAAATGCCGAAGTTAAACAAGGTGTTGGCAAAGAAACAGAACTTTGTGTTTTATGTGAAGATAAACTTGTAAAATTACAACCAATACAAATAGATAAACTTGCTGAAATATATGATAAAGAATTGAAATATGGGAAAAAGTTAGCAGAAGAAGAAAAAATATGTTTTGGTGATAAGGAGGAGTGACTGGATGTTTGGAAAAGAATATGGGAGTAAAAGTTCTTCTTTAAGAAAACAATTTTTAAAAAATCTTGAAGAAAATCCAATAATAGAACCATATAAAAATGAAAAAGAATTACGGGAATTGTTGCAGAAAAAAATAAAAGAAGGTAAACTTTTTTAAGTTATATTCTTTATTTTCCAGTTGATAACCTAATTAATGGTGGATGTAAATGAAAATAGATGATTCTGAAGTTTTACAATTATTAATTCCTAATTTAAACCTTAAAAATATTGTAAAAGAATCTTTTTTAAAAGATTTAGAAGAAAAATACGGTGAAAACGTTAAAATAATCAGCTTAAATATAATTATAGGCGATAAAGAAGGCGATATAAAACCAGAAATGATTAGAGTAAGTCATCCTTCACCAATACTTGAAGAAGAAAATAAACTTCTTTTAGATGTAAAAACTCCCGAAAATATTGAAATGATGTTTGAAATAATTAAAAAGCATCGAAATGAGGGATAATTACGAAAAATAGTAACCATGATTCTTTCGGTTTTGTAAATGTTGATGATGAGATACAATCTATAGAGTGTGAACTTTCAACTGATGAATTAATTTGGCGTTATGTAGATTCAGTTAAACAACCAAACGATCTATATGAACTTTATCTTTATCCTAAACCTAAAGAAGAGTTAAACTTAAAAATGGAAGCATTACAAGACGTTTTATCTTACAGAGAAATGGCAGATTCAAATAAAAAACAGGAGTTGAATAAATTGCCATTAATAAATGATAACGTTAAAGAGATGTTGTCAAGAGATAGATTATTAGATGAATATTCTTCAGACATTTTACATGAGATAAACTCTGTATTCAATAACGCATTAAAAGAGGATTATTCAATCGAATTGAAAAAGGATGAACTCGATGATGCAGATGATAATTTAATAATTTACGTTTGTTTACCTGAAGAAAAAGTAAGTCTAGATGAAATGATGAACTTATGGAAAAGAATTTCAGTTAAAAGTGTTGATGTTGTTAAAGAAATAACAAAAAATTCACATGAATTCAAAGACATGCTTGAAAGAACCAATATAACTTTAAAAAGGTGTTAAATTATATGGTTTTTGATCCTCAACAATTACTTTCATTTGCCGATATACTGTATGAATCTAAAGATTTATGTGATAATGATGAAGAAGAGATTATTAAATTTGTAACAGTCGTAAACAGGGCATATTATGCAGTTTATCTCAAAATAAGTGATATATTATGGAATAATTATAATGAAAAACCACAGAAAAGTGGGGATCATTCCAGAACAAGGTATAGTCTGACAACCAAAATGAACAGACCTGAACTAAAGGAAATGTATCAAACATTATATCGTGAGAGAGTAGAGGCAGATTATCATATTAAAAGAAATATAAATAACGGAAAAGACTTCGGTAATTTTGCTAGAGGATCTAAAGATACTGCAGAATATCTTTTAAAAGAATTAGAAAATCATTATTAATGTTAAGTTCTAATTAAAATAAACTAATTACTCATTTTCAGCTTTCCATTTAGTAGCTAAATCGATCAAACTTTCCCACCTATTATCTAAATTTAATTTGATACTAGCGGTTTCGGCGGGTGTTTTACCGCCTAATGAACTGTGGGGTCTTAAAAAGTTATAATATACGAACCATCCGTCTAACATGGCTTCAGTTTTGGTGCCTTGATCCATTCCCCTTCTTGCTCTGAGCATGTCTTTTAGTGTTCCGTGCAGTCTTTCAACCATGTTTTGGTGTACTCTTCCGTTTATTCCTACATTTTGTATGAGTTGGCAGCTTCTGTGATGATCCCAGAATACTTTACTAAATCCTTTACGATATGCAAAGCAACCGTCACTATAGATTATTCGTGGTTTTTTGATTGCTTTTTTATGTGCGTCTTTGAAGAGTTTTAAGCTGTCTTTTGTTTTTCGTGATGGTGATAAGTGTTCGGCTACCATGAATCGTGTTTTTTCGTCTATGATTTCCCAGAACCATTTTTGTTTACCTTTAACTTTTAAAGCAGTTTCATCTACATGCCAAATATCGCCAAGATCAGCTTTTAGTGTATCTACGTATTGTTTTACGAGGATTGAGTATTTGGTTATCCAGTTGTGGACGGTTACTTGTGAAACTTTGACTTTGAATAGGTAACTGATTTGTCTTTGGATTTTACGTACACTCATACCGTCATAATATAAGTCCATTGCAAATGCTATGATGTGTTTTTGTGTTCTCATCCTGTCAAAATTATCGTTGTCGTAGAATTGTTTGCCACATTCTTTGCATTTGTATAGTTGTTGGTTGTTTCGTTTGCCATTTTTGACAATTTTTGTTGATCCGCAATTTTTACAAATCATTTTTTACTCATCCCCTAATTTAATATTAGGTTTTCATAACATATAAAGTTTTAGGTCTAAAAATAGACATAAAAATACCTATAAAAGTATATATAAAAATATATATATTTATATATAATAATCGACCTATAATTAGATATGGCAATTAAAGTGAAATTATATTCAGATAAAGAAGGCAAACAATACAGAATATCATTACCTAAAAAAATCGTAGAACTCCAAGGATACAAACACAAAGACGAATTTGAACTACAAATCCAAGGAAAAGACATTATATTAAAAAAGGTGGAATAAAATGGTATCAAAAGATGTGGAAATGTTAGAAGATATGCTAACTTCACTGGTTGATTTATTAGTGGAGAAAGGTATCATTACCCAAAAGGAGTATGAAGCTAAAGTTAGAAGTCTTCTTGAAGAATCCGCAGGATTAACACGATTTGATGATTTAAAGGAATGATATAACCCTTTAAATTAAAATTGAAAGATGTTCGAAATTTACTCTTTTTACATTATCATACTTAACTTAACAGAATCTTACACTTTTTAATAGGTATCTATTTTGTGTCTAATTTTCTTCAGGTAAACTTCCTATTTTCTTCCTATTTTCTTCAATTACTTACTTACATAATTTGATTAAAAAAAGAATATTTTAACATAAGTAGAAAGGAGGTGTTAGTTGTGAATGCGAAATCTACACAACAAGAAAGAGAGGAATATATATGCCTGCACCTAAACTACAAAAATATCAGCAACTGTATATACTAAAGACTTAGAACTATTTCGAATTCTTGCTAGACTAAAATACGATGAAGATTCAGTGAACAATGCTCGGATTGAAGCTGTAAAACTATTTAATGAACAAAATAAAGATTTATTCAAGCCAAAATATGAAGAATTAAAAGAATAATTATTATTTTTAATTTCATCATAGTATTCATTACTTATTTTAACTGTATTCCTACTTGGACCTGCCTGGCCTCTAATTTTATTGGTTTTATGATTTTGGTCGCCTCCCATTTGCTTTTTTGGGGTTTTTATTTTTAGTTGGGTAAATGTGAAGTAATTTATGTCATGTTTATAAAATATGGATCTTCATCATATAAATTACATCAAAGAGATCACATGAAAAGTAAAATATTAAAATCATTTAGTGGAAACATTTATATATTAACACTTTAACATTTACATATTAAAAATGATATAGGAGTAAACAAAAAAAAATGAAAACTAATATTTTAGCAATAACTGCATTACTCTTTATTATCCTTTCAATAAATGCAGTTTCAGCAACTGAAGAAAGTTACATAGTACCCATAAATTCCCATATAACAGCCAATACATCTATCATATTCAATATAACAGATCCATCTGAAGTATTAAATATAACTAACCGACCTGATTTTAAAACATGGGCCGCATCTAACGGAATTAACCCAAATGGATGCATGTTAGAAATTGTTTCACCAAACAGTAGCGCAAATAATCTCATTGAGGTATGTAACACCACACATAAATGGTTTTACTCTGTAAAACAAGACATGATCTATGATGATGCAAATGAAAAAAACGACACTGAAACCCATAATATTATAAGAAGTGCACTAAATAGTAATGCTAACCATTTTAAAATTGTTAATAGATGTGGTAAAACAGTAAACAGGGTCGGTGTAACATATTATAGATTTTGGCATGACATACCCGTCCAAATTGCTAGTAGTCAAAGGTATAACTTAAAAAATGGAAAAACCTTAAATTATAATCCTAGCCCCGAATTCAGCGAGGTTAGTATAAGTATTGATGTAGATAATCTAGGATGGTGGAGAACCACACCAGATATTTATAAATACGCCATTCCATTAAAAACATGGCATACTGCAACAATAAAAAAAGGAAAAGGATATTACCTTTACTTTACTTAAAAATGGAGAGAGGATGTTAAAATGAAAGATTTCTTGAAAAAAGTTTATGAAAACAGTTACAAAATCGTTGGAGTAATAATCCTAATCTATATAATTGTTTTACTCCTTTCTCAGTTAGTCCTGATTCTACTATCATTACACTAAAACTTATTCCATTTTTCTTTTTATTTTTTATTTTTCGAGTTCTAACATAGTTTATGGGACGGGATGTAGATCTGTTTAGGTCGGGTGAATTTCAATTAACTTCAGTTAAGAGGATTTTATGAATGAAAAAGTAGATGGTAAAATGTTAGAAAAGAGGATAATAATTTACCATTTAAGCATATTAGTTATAATTACCTTCCGCTCATATTTGTATTTCTTTTTGTAATGTTTACGGGCTGTCCATGACCGTGAAACCTTTTTATAATCATTGAATTTCAGTTTAATCCCATATATGTATAAAATTAATTTAATACTCATCTTTTTTCTATTCATCTTTTTAACACGATACCAAACATTAGTAGTCGTAATGTATGATCCTTTACGATAAATTCTGTCACGCGTAACTGTAACGTAATGGTTTTTGTTATAAAATTTTGTATATCCACTGATTTTATGAATATATCCAGACTTATATTTAGTTGTTGTGAATTTACCAGTCGCATATGCTCCTGCTACGGGTGTTAATTGTATTGTAGCTACTAATATTGTAAAACATAATATTATTGCTATTACTACTCCATTCCATTTTAGTTTGGATTTTGGTTTATCCCTTTATTCACCCCCATATTGTATTTAATTAAAAATTATTATTAATATCAATATGAATAAAGGTATAACATAAACAGTTATAATAAAAAATAGACATAATAAATTGAAGGGGGATTGATTTTTTTGAATAATAAGAATATCGTGTATAGTGGTCTGGTTTTATTGATTTTTTGTGTTGTATTAGTTTCGGGTTGTTCATCGGAGTCTGATGATTCTACTTCGATTCCTGAAGAGAAACAAGTTAATGCTGAAAGTGGATATAAAACTTTTAATAATAGTTACATGTCCTTTGAGTATCCTAGTAGTTGGAATATTACTGTGGCTCCTTCTGGGCAAAATGTTAAAGTTAAAAATCTTGATAGTACAAATGAGATGATTGAGGTTACTCAATATTCTACCAAATCTGATTATCTTGCTGATATGGAAAGTCAAGAATTTGATGCTGGCCCTGGCGTGGAAGAAACTGGAAATGATGGCATAACTTATACTACTTTCTCGGTTCGGATAATGGATAGTGATTTGAAGTATTATTATTTTGAGAAGGATGATATGTACTATGTTGTTGGGGGACTAGAAGGAAATGAGTTAGATAAACTTGTTTCAAGTATTAAATAATAAATAGAGACTGTTGTTATTTTTTTTCACATATTTTATTTATTACTTCGTCTAGTTCGTTCCGTCGGCTATTGATAGATTCAGTTATTTCTTCTTTGTTTGTGGAGATATACAGATCGATTGCATCATTTATAATCTCTGTAACATTTTTTTCAGTGGCATCACTCAACTCTTTCAAAATACTATATGGTTTTTTTCTGATTTTGAGATTAAAACGTATAACATCACCATCTTTTTTTTCCGGCATCGTGTCTACTTCCATTTGTTGTTATAGGATAATATATTTACACATTTTTTTATCATTATTTACATTGGTGCTTATCCTCCTTAAATATTAACACGTTAATAGCCATACCTAATTTTATTATAATGTAATGATATAACATTGCAGATAATGGTAAAAAAGATTTTAAAAGCTGAAACCAAATATTTTTAATAAAAACAACCAACAATAAATAATGTAATATTTTAAGAATTTTATTATATTTTTTAGGGAAAAAAAGGACTCCACAGTCCTGATATATCGTTTAACGAAGTTAGAGGAGACTATTATTCCATTCTTTTACCTCTTTTTATTTTGATTAGCAAATTTCAAGCAATCAATTTAAAAAACAGATTTCTACTTTTCATTGTTTCTCTGAATTCACTTCCGTAGTATTAAGAATGTTAAATTTTAATTTTTTATAATTCTTTACAGTATTCATTGTTTGTGATAAATAACGTTTAAAAAATTGGGTAATAAATAATCCAATTTGTATGAAACATCATAGACACGATTAATAATAAATTTATATACCACTAATTAAGGATGTGACAAAGTAATAAATAGGGCATATATGGATAAAAAGATAATAAAACTGATTTTAGGCTCATTAAAAAATAAACAACAGTTAGATACGTTAAAAGAGAAATCTAAAAGAGCAATTAAAACTAAATGATGAAGAATTAGATGGTAATATCAATAATTACTGGACCGATAGAATGTAGAATGCATATATTCGAATGACGTTAAAGTAACAATTCTTATAACATCATTGGAGTAGATTACGCAAAAATATAGGAATCAGACACTCTTTTAAATTATTATCATAAAAAAATTAAAGATAAACAATTTTCATAAAATGTTTATATATATTAATATAAATATGGTTAATTGTAAAAATTGGATAATAAATTAATAAAAGGATTTAATTAATTCTTTTGAATTATGGGGGAAAAATATGGCAGCAAGATATATAACTTATAGTCATAGGGATCAGTTCAAGTAACAAGGACTAAAAATTTAATAAAAGAATATGCCCGTCGAGGAACAATTATTGAGGCTGTTCCATTGTCATTTACAAATCAGAATAGTCATGTGAGTTTTAGTGGTAGTACCGGTTTTTCTGGAAATCTAGTAACATTACCACAACTTAAAGATTTGTTAATTAATTTTTTAGACGTCTTGAATTTACATATGCAGCGGAACTGGTTTCAAATATAGCTCAAGCAAGTATCATGACCCCATAAATTTTTGACCTATGTAATGATCCAAAGTTGACTCCAGAGCAAAAAAATCATAAACTAATGGATAAATGTATTGACCTAATAAAAAAGGGAATAATCATATTTAATCAAGTATGGGCTAAATATAATCCATGATATTAATTTTTATCATAAGAAGTTAAACTACCTATGAAGAACTTGAAATGTGAAATGAATGTGTGTAAAATTTTTTGATATCAATTCACAAGTTAATAAACTAAAACCATTTATAAATATACATTTAGCCATATTATTATTGGCAATTGCCTTTATTTTCATTAAGGACATAATTACATTTAAAGGAATGGTTTATGGTATCAATCAACAAAATATTTATTATTATTACAGTTCATCAGCGCAAGCTATCGCTACATTCATTGCTTTTTTAATTGCAGGATACGCAATTGTCTACCAAACAATGAATAATCTTGAACAAAATTATAAAGAAAAAAAAGAAATTATTCAATGTTTTAAAAAAAAGTATCATAACCAACTAAAATTTCTAACAATTTTTACAGGGTTAACTATCATATTAAGTTTAATCGTAGTTTGGACTGAAGGTTATGTTTTTCCATACACTACTTATTTAATTACTATTACTGATTTTTTCATGATTTTAACGATCATGTCGGCAATTTGGTTTGTTTTGGAAATCATAGATCCTGAGAAAGAAAATAAAATTGCTCAAGAAGTTAGAGAAAAAAAGTATGGACCAATAAAACAACCTGGAGATGTTGGTGTTTTTATTAAAAATTTTATTAAATTAGAATCTACTACACGGAAATGGATTGAACATTTAAAAATTAAGGAAAGACTTAATATGAGAAGAATGATAGATATTCTTATAAAATATGAAGTAATTTCTTATAAAGTCTATCAGGACCTGCTTGATCTGAATGAATATCGTAATTTAGTCGTCCATGGTCACTTAGAAGAAGTCGATCAAGAACAAATTGATAAAACTAAAAAATTGCATGATCTACTCCAAAGAAAGTTAGATTCAAATTAATTGATCTCGTTATTTGAGATAGTCAGAACAGAATTTTTGCACAAATAATAACATCATTTTAACCTGTTCAGCATCATATTTATCATAACGAGCATGTGCAGCGTTGTTTCTTAAGTCTACCCAGCTAGTTATTTGTTTTTGAATAAATTTATCATAAACTTCTTCTTTGCTAAATTCATTATTTAGGAGACCAATTGTTTTAAAATTGCCGTTATTTTTATTAATATCTATCTCATTTTGTACCGCTAATTCGCGAAGAGTATCTTCTAGAACAGATCCTGTAATAACAGCTGCAGCATCTTTATATCCCTCATTAAGTAGATATTCTCCCATTTCAAGAAAATCAACGAAAATTTCGGCTCTTAATAGATTTCTAACATTAGTTAGCATTCCATCTTTATAATCACTGTAAACAGCTTTAATAGATCCTAATATAGAACCAACAACCCGATCTGACTTTTTATCTATATTCTGAAATTTAAAATCATTCAAAATTGTTTCAAAACGCATATAATAAATACTATTTTCGGAACAAATATTTTTTATTAATTGACCACATCTAGTTACCCACGAATTTACCCTAGCTACTTCAATAGCTGCCAAATACTCATAAAAAACAGGATAACCATCACTTACTTCAAGTTTAGATATTATTTCTAAAATCTCATTTCCTTCATTCAATAAGTTTTCAAAGTGGTTAATTAGAGATTCATTTAATAGGTCCATTTAATCACTCCCATTTTTTGATAATATCAACGATTTCATAATATTTTTTTTAATGAATAGCCGTCCCATTTTACGAATGAATAACTTTCTCAAGCCTTTTTATAGCCTGATATCTCTCTTTTTTATCCAATTTTGCCTCATCCAAAGCATCTTTAAGGGTTTGAATAGAATTATCATAAACCTCCCTATTAACAGGGTATGGAAATCCATCCTTTCCTCCGTGGGTGAAACTGTACTTCACAGGATCCTTCCAACTAGGTGCAGAACCATACACCAGGTCAGATATTAAAGCCAAAGCCCGAATCTTTTTAGGCCCAATACCCTTAAGTGAAATCAACTCTTCATAATTCTGAGGTTGAATCTCCCAGGCATCCTTCAAGACCTGGAACTCCCTGAAGCTTAAATCCATATCCAGAACTGGATGGTGCTTAGGCATGTGAAGTTGAGTATTATGATTTTTAAAATCTGGAATTTCAAACTGGTCACCCTTATCAAGTGAACCTAGACCTTCTGCGCTATTAAAATAATCAGTTAAAAGTGTTTGGGCACTATCTTTTGATTTAAAATAAGATCTTAAATGTTCAGGATTATCACAGATCAAATCAACGCTGATATCTCTACAATCTTCACTCTCATGTGAGGTCATATTCAGGGTATTTGCTTGCTGCTGGTCGCAGGCAATTGCCTGGTGGGGTTCATCTATTGGATCTTCCACAAGTTCAGAAAGCCAGTGATATCTACGGGCGTATTTATCTTCAGTATTTAATCCCTGTTGAACCACAGCCCATTCACCCTTTTCTGTGAAAATAAAAGAATGATGATACAGATTATAACCATCCTGTATACATGAATTATCAATTTTTGCAGAGATTCGGCTGTTATAGATTAGTTCATCTATTTTAAGGGGTGACAGGGAAAAAGAATCACCTATTATCTCTATTTCATCCAATGTTTTCCTGGAAGCTCGGCCCTTACCTCCAGCCACCATTATTCCATGTTTTTCAGGATTTATGGCGGTTTTTAGAGCACCACAAGTTGTAGTGGTGGTACCGGATGAGTGCCAGTCAAAGCCCAGAACACAAGAAAAGGCCTGAAACCAGTGGGGATCAGATATCCTCCTTAAAAATTCATCTGATCCATATTCATAGAGAATTGATTCAGAAATAGCTCCCGCTAGTTTCACCATCCGTTGAAAAAGCCAGCGAGGGGCATGGCCTCCGTGTAAAGGTAAATTTGCTGTTCCTCTTTTATTCATGTAAAAGACCGTTATCTTTTAATATAATTTTAGAATTAATAATGACCCTTAGAATGATTAAGTAATATTACTCTGATATTTTCACCTGAAACATGCAGGTGGGTGATCCATCTGCTATGGTGGATTTTCTAATTACCTCCCCCTCAAGCTGGCTCCAATCATAACTTCGACTTATCATGGCCTGGCAGTTTAGACAGAATATGGGATTTTTCTTGGCATCTTCTATCCAGGGACAGTTTAAAAGTTCCAGATAACAGCGGGATTCTTTGGGGGTAAATTGAGTTTCAATACCAAACTCTGAATATAGATCAGTTATCCATGAGGTGTATGCATTTAAAAGGTCTTCAGTTGCACTGTTTTCGTCCAGTTCTAATAATTCCAGGCGTTCATCAAATTGCTCCTTTAAATCATCATCTACACGTTGTTCAAATATTTTCTTCAGCATTTCCCGCATTTCTTTGTCACTGGAGGTGGTGGAAGTTGGTATGGCCCCTAAAATAAAATCGTAAAAATCAGCTAATAAATTATTTTTAATTATTTCGCGCTGTTTTTTCTCTCCTTGATGTTTGTAGATGGCCATCTTTATATTTGCATTGAGTTCACTTTTTTTGAAAGGTTTAAGAATGTACCCATAGGGTTCAGTTACTCTGGCCCGTTCCAACATTTCTTCATCAGAATAGGCAGTTAAATAGATTATTGGAATATCAAAAAGTTTCTTGATCTGATTAGCAGCATCAATACCGTCCATTTCTCCCTTTAATACAATATCCATTAGTATCAAATCAGGTTTTAAGGTTTTTGCTCTTCTAACTGCATCTTCTCCAGATAATACTGTGTCTACTACTTCATATCCAAGATTTTCCAGCTTATGTTTTATACCCATTGCAACAATGCTTTCGTCTTCTACTACCAGTATTTTTTCATTGGCCATTTGATATCCCCCTAGTTAAGATCAATAAATATTTAGTATAATAATCTTTATTTTTCCCGATTTAATGTATTAAATCCTTTTTTTATAAGTCAATTCCTTAAAGTTAATTTTAAATTCTTTTTTTTCCTTATTAAAATCTAGGTCTCCGTCAAGTTGTTTAACTAAGTTATTAACCAGTTGCAATCCTAAAGTCCGATTTTTTTTCTCTTCAAAATCTGAAGGGAAAGCAGATCCATCATCGCTAATTAAAAGTTTGAACGTCCCATCATCTTTTTCTTTTAAGCTTAAGTAAATATTTCCCGAAGTTCCATTAGGAAATGCATATTTTAGTGAGTTTGATACCAACTCATTAATAATCAGACCGCAGGGAATGGCGGTTTCAATTCCCAGGGTTATTTTATCCACGTCAATGTTAAGGTTTACACTCGATTCTATTCCATAGGAATTCATTAGATCATTTAGTAAATTATTGATATATTCATCAATCTGGATACTGGCCAGATCATCTGACTGATAAAGATTTTCATGAATAAGTGCTATGGACTGTATACGGTTCTCACTTTCACGGTATAGTTCCATTACTTCTTCATCCTTAATCTGATCACATTGAAGTTCCAGCAGAGTTGATATAATCTGTAAATTATTTTTAACCCGGTGGTGTATTTCCCTTAATAAAATCTCTTTTTCTCTTAAGGATTTTTTAATTTTATTCTCTGCAACTTTACGGTCAGTAATATCCATGAATGATATTATTCCTTTCCTGGTACCGGGTATCATGTCAAATGTTGCAAAGAACTCTTTAACTTCGCCTTTTCTATTTACCAGTTGAACTTCATAATTTTTTGGTATTGCATCAGGATTAATCCTCTGCAGACGGTGATAACCCTTTATTCTGGAAAGATCTTCTCTGACTACAAAGTCAGAAACATTTTTTAGTCCTTGAATCTCCTTTTTCAAGTAACCGGAAAATTTTTCAAATTCAGAGTTTACCAGGGAAATGTCCATGTTTTCATCAAAAATCATGGTCATTGCACCAGTATTCTCAAATATGGATCTATATTTACTTTCGGATTCTTTTAAAGCTTCTTGAGCCATTTTTTGATCATGTATATCTCTACCAACACCCACAAAACCAGTAACTTTGTTATTATCATCAACTATTGATTTATAGGCCCATGCAATCCATCGCCATCCATTTTTAGTTTGAACCCTCTGTTCTATGTAGGATGTGTAGGGCGGTTTGTATAATAAGTCAATGGCTTTGTCGGTTTTATGACGGTCTTCTTCATGTAATAAAGGTATGAAACTTTTTCCTAAAAGTTCTTCTTCAATTCTCCCCAGTATTTCACAATATGATGGACTAACAAACCTTAAAAGACCATCTAAATCGAATTTTATGATGTAATCGGTCTGATTTTCTATTAAAAGTCGGTATTCTTCTTCTTTTTCTTTAAGTGATATTTCTGCTTTTTTCTGGCTGGTTACATCTTTGGCAATACCAAATATAATAAGACTATTTTTTATTTTAACAGGATTAAATGATATATCCAAATATTTAATCTTACTATCTGTGGAATAATTAGCTTCAAAGGAACCTCCTGTTTTCCAAAAGTCATTATTATAATTTAAATCCATATCAAAAATTAAAAGATCATTAATATACTGGTTTTTTAATTGCATGTTTGGATTTTCAAAAAACTCCCGTGCAGATCTATTAAGGTCAATACAGTAACCATTTTCATCAAGAACTAGTATGGGGTTTATGGATCTTTCAAACAATGCACGATATTTCTCTTCACTTTCTAAAAGGGAAGTTTCGGCAATTTGATGGGCTTTGTATTCTTCAGCTTCTTTTAAAGCTCTTTTGACAGCAGGACCCAATTTTAGTAAGTTATTTTTTAGAACATAATCTGTTGCGCCCTCTTTTAGCATTTCAACTGCAAATTCTTCCCCTATTTTTCCACTTACAAATAGGAAGGGGATGTTTGGAAATATTTCCTTTTTTATTTTTAATGCAGATAAACCGTCAAATTGGGGGAGGGAATGATCGGCCAGGATTAAATCTGGTTTAAACTCTTCTAACCCTTTTATGTAATCTTCCCTGCTGTCAACTATGAGTGACTCAAAATTGAGTCCTTCTTTTTTAAGTTCTCTCTCCATTAATTCAGCATCCAAGAGAACATCTTCCAGTATTAAGATTTTAGTTAAATCAGCCATATTTCTTACTCAGGAGGGTTGTTTATAAGCATCCAATAAAATCCAAGGGTTGATACAGCGTCAATGAATTCATCAAATTCAACTGGCTTACTAACATAACTATTTACTCCTAACTTGTAGCTTTCCACAATATCCCTGTCTTCTTTAGATGAAGTCAGAACAACTACCGGTATTTTTCGGGTACGTTCATCAGCTTTTATGGTTTGGAGAACTTCTAAACCGTCTACTTTAGGCATCCTCAAATCTAAGAGTATTAAACGTGGGAATTCGTTTATATCTCTATCAGAATATTTACCTTTTCCAAAAATTAAATCTAGAGCTTCTGCACCATCTTTAACCCATACTAATTTATTAACCAAATTCTTTCTTTTTAAAGCCCTCATAGTCAGTTCTGCATCGGTGGGGTTATCCTCAACCAGTAAAATATCAATTTCATCCATATGTGTACCTCCTTTTATTCTAATAATAAAATGTTTAGAGTTAATTTAAGAATATTATTTAGGAAGAGTAAAGTAAATTGTGGCTCCTTTATCCACTTCTCCTTCGCCCCATACACGTCCTTCATGTCTTCTTATTATACGTTGAACAATGGATAAACCTACTCCTGTACCTTCAAATTCTTCAGGGCCGTGTAATCTTTGAAATAATCCAAATAATTTATTAACATATTTCATGTCAAAACCAGCGCCATTATCCCTCACATAGTAAATATTTTCATTCACACCATCTTGGTAGCCAACTTCAATAATCCCTTTTTCCTGGTTACTGGTGAATTTTATGGAGTTAGAAAGTAAATTACTGAGGACCTGGCTTAACAATGCACGATCCCCATAAGCATTGGGCAGAGACCCTACCTTCAATTCAATATTCCTATCTTCCATACCTTGTTTAACTTCATCATAAACATTATTAACAAGAGCCACCATATCTATCTTGGACATTTTCATTTCCTGACGACTAGCACGGGAAAGCATCAAAATATCATCTATTAACTGGCCCATTTTGTGAGTATTTTCCCGGACTATGTTTAGGAGTCTAATTCCCTCTTCATCCAGTTTGTCCTGATAATCCTCTACTATTATACGTGAAAAACCGTCAATAGCTCTCAGGGGAACTCTTAGATCATGTGAAACTGAATAAGCAAATGCTTCCAGTTCTTCATTAGCATCTTCTAACATTTTCGTCTGCTTTTTTAGTTTGTCATTCAAACTCCTTAAACTTCTCACTTTTTCAATTCTTTCAACTAAGAGAGCCACCATCAGGATTACTACCATCAAAAGAATTAAACGGAATAGATCGTCGGTAACTGATACTCCGAAGGTGCTGAAAATAGGCTGGATAATGATCAATATTAATCCGATAATTATAGGTATAGACCATATGAATCGTTTGCGGTTGCTGGTTGCTAAAACTAAAGGAAAAAGCAGTAATTGATTAAAAAAAGTGTTTTTTACAGGTAAAATATTAAGATAGTAAATTAGAAATACAGCTGTAAACAGCAATAATACAATAAATAAATCATTTCGTGTTCGGCCCTTAAAAATAGATGTCATATTTTATCACAATCTATATTATATCATACTCTTACATATATTTTTTATCATATCTATTGCGAGATTTAATATAGTTTCAGAATAGTATAAGCATCTTATCTGGTTTATTCCTATTATTGATAGAAACAAATTGAAGTAATATGATTTAATCATTTAATTTTTAGAATAACTTATTAAAAAGTATATTTTAAAAACTATTTTATTGAAAAATAGATATCCCCCAGAAAATCAACTAAAAAATATAAAAAAAAGATTATGATCAAACTTACAAGTTACTCATAATCTAACTAGTAAAAAAATCCTTGATTTCTTACTTATTGTCAATAACCGGCTCAGATGCAGATTTTGTAGCTGGTGTTTTCCGGTCAAAGGAAATAGACCCTTCTTCTAAAACTTCTTTTAGAAAATCACCAGTGTAAGTGCCGCTTAATGAAACTTCCTCTGGGGTTCCTTGAGCCACAACCAGTCCTCCACCATCCCCACCTTCAGGACCTAAGTCTATAATATAATCAGCAGTCTTTATAACATCTAAGTTATGTTCAATTACCACTACTGTGTTACCTGAGTCAGTAAGCCTCCCCAGTACGTCTAATAGCTTCTTAATGTCTGCAAAGTGCAGTCCGGTGGTTGGTTCATCCAGAATATATAATGTCTTTCCAGTGCTCTGCTTGCTCAACTCCTTGGCAAGTTTTACCCTTTGAGCTTCTCCACCTGAAAGAGTGGTTGCAGATTGTCCCAGTTTTATGTAGCCTAATCCTACATCGTCTAAGGTTTGTAATTTCTTCTTGATACGGGGAATGTTTTCAAAGAAATGTAAAGCTTCCTCTACAGTCATATCCAATACTTCTGCAATATTTTTGCCCTTGTAGCGTATGTCAAGAGTTTCCCGGTTGTATCTTTTACCTTTACAAACTTCGCATGGTACGTACACATCTGCTAAAAAGTGCATCTCAATTTTTTTGATACCGTCCCCAGTACAAGCCTCACATCTACCACCTTTAACATTGAAACTGAACCGTCCAGGTTTATAACCTCTTTTTTTAGATTCCTGTGTTTCTGCAAAGATTTCCCTAATGTAAGTAAATACTCCAGTATAGGTGGCTGGATTAGAACGGGGAGTACGCCCTATGGCAGATTGATCAATAATTATAACTTTGTCAATATTTTCTAAACCGTGAATATCTTCATATTTACCGGGATTCACATGTTTATGGTTTAATTCACCATAAAGACCTTTATAAAGTACGTCGTTAATTAATGTACTTTTTCCTGAACCAGAAACACCAGTGATACAGGTGAAAACACCTAAAGGTATCTCCACATCAATGGATTTTAGATTGTTATGCTCTGCTCCAACCACCTTTAAATGATTTCCATTTGGTTTTCTACGTGTAGTTGGGGTTTCAATAGTTTCCTCTTTTGATAAGTATTTACCTGTAATGGATTGGGGATTTTCCATTATTTCAAGGGGATTTCCAGTTGCAATAACATGTCCCCCATGTTCTCCTGCTCCAGGACCAATATCCACCACATGATCAGCGGACAGAATTGTTTCTTCATCGTGTTCAACCACTATGAGAGTATTTCCAATATCCCTTAATCTTTTAAGGGTATCAATCAGTCTCATATTATCTCTCTGGTGCAGTCCGATGCTGGGTTCATCTAAAATATAAAGTACACCTACCAGTCCTGATCCGATCTGGGTGGCCAATCTTATTCTTTGAGCTTCTCCACCAGAAAGAGTTCCGGATGAACGGTGTAAAGTTATATAATCCAATCCCACATTTGCCAAAAATTTAAGACGTTCTTTTATCTCTTTTAAAACCTCTTTTGCTATGAAAAGATCCCGATCCTGAAGTTTCAAATTATCAAAGAATTTTTTAGAAGTTTTTATAGGCATTTCCACAACTTCAGATATTGATTTTCCACCAACAGTCACTGAACGACTTTCAGGCCTAAGACGGGTCCCATCACACACAGGACAGTTACGGTCGCTCATGAACTGACCCACGTAGCTACGCATATAATTAGATTTAGTTTCCATGTAAATCCGTTCCATACGCTTAACCACACCTTCAAATCTTCTTCGGACTCGATGTACTCTGTTTCTTCTTTTAAATTCAAATTCAATCCTATCTGAAGAACCGTAGAGGATAATATTCTGATATTTTTCATTCAGATCCTTAAATGGAGTATCCATACTAAATCCATAGTGTTGGGCCACAGCCTTTAACATCTGATGGTAGTAGTTGTCCCTATTTTTTGACTTACTCCACGGCAGGATTGCTCCCTCATTAAGAGATAATTCAGGATCTGGTACCACCAGTTCTGTGTCAATTTCCAGTTTTGATCCCAGACCGTTACATTCAGGGCAGGCCCCATGGGGACTGTTAAATGAAAACATTCGGGGACTAATCTCTTCGAAGTTAATCCCACAGTCAGTACAGGCAAAATGTTCGCTGAATATCTTTTCTTTAGAGTTATCATTTAAGAAGTAGTGAATTATAACCAGTCCTTCACCAAGTTCCAGTGCAGTTTCCAGAGAGTCGGCTAAACGTCTTTTAAAGTCTTCATCTGGTCTTATAATTAATCGATCCACCACGACCTCTATGCTGTGTTTCCGGTTTTTATCCAGTTTGAATTCAGATTCCAGATCAGATATCTCACCGTCAACCCGTACCCTTACAAATCCTTTTTTACGGAGATCTTCGAATACTTTCTGGTGTTCTCCTTTTCGATCTTTTACTACCGGTGCTAAGACCTGTATTTTTGTACCTTCTTCTTCCTGCACAATGTTATCAACGATCTGTCCAGCTGTTTGCTGGGATATTTCTCGACCGCACTGATAACAGTGAGGTATCCCTACACGGGCATATAATAGTCGTAAATAATCGTAGATTTCGGTTACAGTACCAACTGTGGACCGGGGATTCATTTTAGTGGTTTTTTGGTCAATAGAAATTGCAGGGGATAACCCTTCAATATAATCGATCTCGGGTTTTTTCATCTGCCCTAAAAACTGCCGGGCATAGGCTGATAATGATTCCACGTATCTACGCTGTCCTTCAGCATAGATGGTATCAAATGCCAGAGATGATTTACCAGAACCACTGATTCCAGTTATAACCACGAATTTATCCCGGGGAATAGTTAAATCAATATTCTTAAGGTTGTGTTCACGGGCCCCTTTCAATAAAATATTTCCTTTCTTATCAGTCATTACTCTGAAACTCCTTTTAATGTGAGAATTTTATCTCTAATTTTAGCAGCTGTTTCAAAATCCAGCTGTGCAGCCGCATCTTTCATATCATTTTCTAAATCATTTATCAAAATATCCAATTCATCTTTAGGAATCTTTCCAATGTTCTTTATATCTATTTCTTCTTTTTTATCCTTCTCTTTGATGGAACGGACCACATTTTTCGGTATAATACCGTGGGTTTTGTTGTATTCCATCTGCAGCTTACGTCTCTTGTTGGTTATGTCCACTGCTGATCTTACAGATTCAGTGATATTATCTGCATATACTAATACCTGTCCGTCCACATTTCTTGCTGCTCTTCCAATGGTCTGTATAAGGGATGTTTTAGAGCGCAGAAAACCTTCCTTGTCTGCATCAAGAATTCCAACCAGGGAAACCTCCGGCAGGTCTAAACCTTCCCTTAAGAGGTTTACTCCTACCAGGCAGTCAAATTCTCCTCTTCTTAAATCATCAATTATTTCTATTCTTTCCAAAGTATCTATTTCTGAGTGGAGATATCTCACCTTCACTCCTACCTTGGCATAGTATTCAGTCAGATCTTCTGCCATTCTCTTGGTTAAGGTGGTTATAAGGGTTCTCTGATTATTTTTCACCCTATTTTTAACTTCGTGTAAGAGGTCATCCACCTGGTTAGTCACAGGTCTAACAATGACCTCCGGGTCTACCAGACCAGTGGGCCGGATAATCTGTTCCACGTGATTCTTACTTTTTCCTATTTCGTAGTCTGCGGGGGTGGCAGAAACATATATAATTTGATTAATCAAACTATCAAATTCTTCAAACTTTAAAGGACGATTTTCACCTGCAGATGGCAGCCGAAAACCATAATCAATCAATGTATCTTTCCGGGCCTTGTCCCCAGCATACATTCCTCTGATCTGAGGAACGGTCACGTGTGATTCATCAATGATAGTCAAATAATCATCAGGGAAGTATTTAAGGAGGGTGTAAGGCATGCTTCCCCATTTACGTCCACTCATATATAGTGAATAGTTTTCAATTCCCTGGCAGTAACCCATTTCTTTTAACATTTCCACATCAAATCGGGTTCTTTGCTCCAATCTTTGAGCCTCTACCAGTTTATTTTGTGATTTTAAAACAAGAAGACGATCTTCTAATTCTTCTTCAATTAATTTAATGGCATTTTTCATCTTATCTGCAGATGTTACAAAATGCTTAGCTGGGAAAATAGTGATTCTTTCCATTTTTCTTGTGGACTTATTTTTTAATGGATCTATAAGGGAGATAGAATCTACTTCATCACCAAAAAGCTCCAATCTAATAGGTTTGCTGCCGTGTATTGGGTTAATATCAATTACATCTCCTCTCACTCTAAACTTTCCACGGCTGAAGTCTATATCATTTCGGTCATACTGCATCTTCACCAGTTGGGCCAGTATTTCGTCCCGATCAATACTGCTTCCCACATCAATAGTGAGTAAAAATTCTCCATAATCTTCAGGTGCTCCTAAACCGTAGATACAGGAAACACTGGATACAACTATGACATCGTCCCTAGATAAGAGAGACTGGGTTGTAGAATGGCGCATCTGGTCAATTTCGTCATTAATAGAAGCTTCCTTGTCAATGTAGGTGTCGGTTTGAGGTACGTAAGCTTCAGGTTGATAATAATCGTAGTAGCTTACAAAGTACTCAACTGCATTATCTGGAAAAAATTCTTTAAATTCCTCGTACAACTGGGCAGCCAGTGTTTTGTTGTGAGAAATAACTAGAGTAGGCTTCTGGATTTTCTCAATAACATTGGCCATGGTGAAAGTTTTACCTGAACCAGTTACTCCTAAAAGAGTTTGATCACGGTATCCCTTCTTTAATCCGTTTACAAGTGATTTTATTGCTTTTGGTTGATCCCCTAATGGTTTATAATTTGATCTGAGTTTAAATTCTCCCATTTTAATCCTCATAGAAAAACAAAGTATATTGTCGTTTGTTCTAATATTTTTTATAAAAAGTATATCATTATTAAATTCTAATTTTATTATAATATATCAAAAATAATAAACATAGTTTCTACAAACTAATATATAAATTTTTCAATTTTCAATCATTCGTATAATGATCAATTAATTTCCATTAAAAAGTGGGTATTAGGGAAACCTTTTAAACCTTTAATATCCCATTTAACTTAACAAATACCTTTAAAGATTAAAATGTCATTTCAAACCCAGGACCCTAATAGTTTACCGGATAAAACCGGTGTTTACATAATGAAAAATGAACAAGATGATGTGATCTATGTTGGAAAGGCCATATCACTCAAAAAACGAGTAAAATCCTACTTCAAGGATACTTATGATACACCAAAGACACGCACCTTGATGAAACATTTCCACAGTTTAGAATACATCTTAACAGATACAGAAAAAGAAGCACTGATATTAGAAGCTAATCTGATTAAAAAGTACCGCCCCCGATACAATGTGCGACTAAAAGATGACAAAAGGTACCCCTACATAAAAATAACCAATGAAGATTATCCTCGTATTTTAATCAGCAGGAATGTGACTGACGATGGATCACATTATTACGGCCCGTTTACTGATGTTATGGCTGTTAGAAAAACTATAAAATTCATTAAATCTCTTTTTAAAATTAGAGACTGCAAAAAAATGGATGGGCCCTGTCTAAATTATCAAATAAAGATCTGCGATGCGCCCTGTGATGGGAAGATATCCAAGGACTATTACAATGAGATTATCCATCAAATTAATCTTTTTTTCCAGGGGAAATATCAGGAAATAATCCAGCATCTTCAGGAGATGATGGATGATGCCAGTGCAAATCATGAATTTGAAAAGGCCGCAGTACTAAGAGATCAGATTGATTCTATTAAAGAGATTATGGAGAAACAGAAAGTATCCTTCACCAATAAACTGGATCAGGATGTAATTGCCGGAGCATATGAGAACAAAACTGCATATATAGTGGTTTTTTCAATAAGGGATGGAAAAATCACAGGTAAAGATGATTTTATAATGAATGGTATTGAAAATACGCCACCAGAAAAGGTATTATCTGCATTCATAAAACAGTTCTACTCCAACCCCCGGTACATACCTGGCGAGATCCTACTTCAAAATGTGGTTTATGACCATGATTTGATAACTGAATGGTTATCAGAACGCAGGGGTGAATCAGTCAAATTGAAGGTGCCTGTTGAAGGAGTAGAATACCGTTTAATGAGAATGGTGGTTAAAAATGCCGAGGTAATCAAGATTCAGAAAAAAGAGTTTAAAAACACATTACTTGATCTTAAGAAGTATCTTAAATTACCAAAGCTGCCTCGAAGTATAGAAGCATTTGACATATCTAATATAGCTGGAAAGGAACCAGTGGCATCTATGGTAGTATTCAAGAATGGTGTTCCTGAAAAAAGCAGTTATCGTAAATATAAAATAGAAACAAAAGGTCCTGATGATTATGCTATGATGAGAGAAGTTTTAAGGCGTAGATATGAAAAATTAAAACTGGAAAAATCAGAATATCCAGATCTGGTTATAGTAGATGGTGGTAAGGGCCAGTTAAATGTAGCGTTAAGTGTATTTAACTCTTTAAATATTGAAATTCCAGTCATGGGTTTGGCCAAAGAATTTGAACACATTTTTCTCCCAGGAAATCCAGATCCTATTATATTGCCTCCTCGTTCCCAAGTATTACTTTTATTGCAGAGAATTAGGGACGAAGCCCACCGCTTTGCCATCAGTTACCATAGAAAATTAAGATCTAAAAAGATATCCGAATCAGAACTTGACAAAATAAAAGGAATAGGTCAAAAACGTAAAATGAAACTTTTAAAACACTTTGGGAGTTTAAAAAATATTAAAAAGGCAGGGGTCAATCAATTAATGGAAGTTGACAGTATCAATAGCAGGGTAGCTAAAGATATTTATAACCATTTTCATTAAGTAAATCTTCAATAAATATTGGTTTTTAGTTAATAAATTTAAAAATTAGTTGTACCTTTTTTTATATGTTTAAATAATTTATTTGAATTAATCATGATTATTAATCAAGTATAATACTACATGGGACTCAATTTATTAGTTAGATTTTAAATAATCATATTAAAACATAAATAGGTTAAACTTAATAATAAATAATGCTTTAAAGAATAAGTTAAACTTAATAAATAGTGATATAACTTAGTGTAATGTTGTAATATTATAGGGGATATCATGGCTAATACAAGGTTACTGGTTGTGGAAGATGAAAGTATTGTAGCAATGGATATTAAGCACAGAGCTGAAGGTTTAGGATATGATGTCCTTGGAATCGCCGCATCTGGTGAAGAAGCCATCGAAAAAACAGAGGAAAACCAGCCAGATCTAGTGCTGATGGATATTGTTTTGAAAGGTAAGATGGACGGGATTCAAGCAGCCCAGGAAATACGGGAACGTTTTGATATTCCAGTTGTATACTTAACTGCTTATTCTGATGAGAAAACACTTAGCCGGGCCAAACTCACCGGGCCATTTGGGTATATAATCAAACCATTTGAAGATAGGGAACTGCACAGCGCCGTGGAAGTGGCCCTTTACAAACATAAAATGGACAGTAAATTACGAGAAAGTGAAGAACGATACAGGATGCTCTTCCAATCATCTCCAAATCCTATTGTATTAATGGATGACAATGGAAAGATTATTTACAATAATGAAAAAGCAGAAGAAATGCCTATTATGTCTGGAGAAGTGATGGGTGCAGATTTTAATAATTTGCTTGCAAAAGTCATTTATGATAAACATGATCTGAAATTATTCAATGAAAATTTTTCTAATGTTTTAAATGGGGAAAAAGTAGAACCTTTTGAAATAAGAATTTTAAGAAATGGAAATATTTTGTATTATGACATATATCTTACTTTAATGAATATTAATGGTGAAAATTTTAATATTCAGTTTATTGCCCACGATATAACCGTTATAAGGGAAGCAGAAAAACAAAAACTGGAACTTGCAAAAGAAAAGGCTCGTTCAGAATTATACAGCTTTGTGGTAAGTGCGATACCGGTATTTGCAACAAATATCCCCCCACAACTTCGAAATACCATAATAAAGAATTTTGCTGATAGATTTGAATCTAATATGAAACCTAATTTCGATGAATATATGGAAAATAAAGGTATAAGTTCAAAAATAGATGATGTAGCTGTGGAAGACGCCCCAGAAATATTTTCTGCTTACTTAAAGTGGTTATCTGATCTATTACTAAATCTGGGAATTAAAACAAAAATGATCTCTGAAAAGTCAAAAAATACTCTGGAATTTTTAACATTTCCATGGATGAAAGATGCAGCCAAAAATCCCATATTCTCCCTAATATTTAGGGCAATGCTGATTAGAAGCTTCACCTGGACTAATCTTAAAGGGAATGTTTCTCAAAGTTCAAGCTTAGTAGATGGTTCTAAATCTATGAAATTTGAATTTTATCTATCTGCATTGAAATAAATATAATCTAACCCTTATTTAGAATATCAACAAATTAAAGAAACTGATAAAAATCTGGTAGAAACATAATAACTGTTACATAATTAATGATCTGCATTTATATTGATTTATAACCTTTAATTAAAGGAGTGGATAGTGTGGAAAGAATAAAAATAGGGATAGATGGTTTGGATGAGATTACCGATGGTTTTCCAGCTGGCAGAACCATACTTATTACTGGTGATGCAGGTTCTGGAAAGACTATATTTGCACTCCAATTTGCAAAAAGTGCCTGTGATCAGAATCTAAAAACGGTTTATATAACTACTGAGGAAGATAATCAGGATTTAAAAAGACAAGGGGATTCATTTAATTGGGGTGTTGACGATTTTAAAGAAGAAGGCCTATTGAATTTTATAGAACTTGCTGGTCTAAGAGCAAGGGTTACTGAGGCAGAGATGAGTATTGGGGTTGAAGCTATGAAAGGTAACTTTGCCAAGCTGCTTCAAGATCTGCCAGAAGATACTAAAGTGGTTATAATAGACAGTTTAGGAAGCCACACTGCCAAGTTGACACCTTATGAATTCCGTGACCGTTTCGATCTTTTAATCTATGAATTAAAACAGCGAGGTATTACTGCACTGGTTATCCTTGATAGTGCTACCTCCCGAGAATTCAATGAACTAGCCCTTTTTTCTGTGTATGGTGCCATAAAATTAATGAAAAGGGAAAATCCATACACTGGACGCAGGGAGAGAGTCATGGATGTGGTGAAAATGAGGAGTACCAGAACACCTATTGAATTTTTAACATATGAAATAGGCCCGGATGGTATAGAAGTCACATCAGAGGTTGAAGGTAGTTAGCTATCTTCATTAAAATCAAATTTTCTATTTTAATTCTCAAATATTCTTTTTATTTCTTCTTTTTATTTCAATTTTTTTTAAAAAGAGTCATTTAAAAATAATATTTTTACAAAAAAAGACTTTATAATATTTTAATTATTGATGGTTAGAATTGAGTCCCTGGATTGTTGCATAATATCTGGCAAAATAGGAACTTTTTTATATTACTTCTATGTAATTTAATTTTTTATAAAATATCTTAATCAGGTGATGGGGTTCCACCTTTAACCGCTTTTTTTAAGCTGATGACTCCTACTTTCAGAAAAATAAAATGTAGGAAAGAGGCTAATTTATGGATAAACAATTTAATCAACATACTATTTTAATTGATGTAGTTACATTTTTTAAAAAATATTATTTTAATTGTCTAATATCTTATTTTAAAATAATAAATGATTTAATATTGTCATTTGATATTTATACTGATTATTTCAATTATAAGGTGATGCTATGGAATCTGTAGCTTTAAGTCTGGCAATTATAATTTTACTGGGGTTATTATTTAACAAGATTTTTATCAAGATAAAATTACCAGGTTTATTGGGAATGTTAATTTTAGGCATTATTATTGGTCCTTATGGTTTAAACTGGATCAATGTGGCTTTTTTAAGTTTATCTGAAGATCTTAGAATAATTGCATTGATAATAATATTGTTAAGGGCAGGTTTTGGTATTAACATGGAAAGCCTGCGAAAAGTGGGTTTTTCAGCTGTAAAATTAAGTTTTATACCAGATGTAGTGGAAGGATTAACTGTAATGTTTGTGGCCAGCTATCTTCTGAACATGCCTTTGGTGGAGGCAGGTATGTTGGGCTTTATAATTGCTGCAGTTTCCCCTGCAGTGATAGTTCCTCAGATGCTGTCATTTATAGATAGAAAGATGGGAACCCGAAAGGGAATACCCACCCTTATACTTACCGGGGCCTCTGTAGATGATGTGGTGGCAATTACTATTTTCTCTGTTTTTCTGGGTCTTTATGGAGGCCAACAGATAAATTTAGCATGGGAATTTTTAAGTATACCCCTATCAATTATCACTGGAATTTTTTTAGGATTGGTACTGGCATTTATATTAATATACCTCTTTAAAAGGTTTAATATTAGAAACACTGAGAAAACCCTTATAATATTAGGTTCTGCTATTCTTTTAAAAAATATTGGGGACTATTTCAACCAGTTCGTTCCAGTGGCAGCCTTAGTTGGTTTAATGGTTATTGGTTTTGTGATAATAGAAAAAATGCCGGATTTGGGAATTCAGCTATCAGAAAAATTCAATAAAATATGGATATTTGCAGAAATACTGCTCTTTGTGCTGGTAGGGGCCCAGGTAAATATTTATCTGGCTATCTCTGCTGGACTTATAGGGCTGGTTATTATAATAATAGGACTTTTAGCCCGGAGCATTGCAGTTTACGGTTCTCTTGCAGGAACAAATCTAAACACAAAGGAGAAAATATTCTGCATAATTGCTTACACTCCTAAAGCCACAGTTCAAGCAGCAATCGGCGCCATACCTCTTGCAGCAGGAGTTGCATCTGGTCAGTTAATATTAGCCATATCAGTTGTGGCCATTCTCTTTACAGCTCCTTTAGGTGCAATAGGAGTACAACTTTACGGTGAGAAGGTTCTAAAACCAGATGATACTTAATATCCTTTAATTTAAATATTAGAAATTCAGTGATAGTAAAGAAAGATTAAATTTAAAGAAAATTTTTAAGAAAAAGGAAAAAAGAGAATGAATTTTTTAGATGTCCTTATTTTTAGATATCCCCAATTTTTAGATATCTTCGAGGGCAGCAACCAGTAATTCTATAGTATTTTCTATATCTTCCAGACTTACAATACTCACTGGTGTGTGGATGTATCTAGTTGCAACTGAAAGGACTCCTGCAGGTATACCTTCTCTGGTTAAGTGTATGGCAGTTGCGTCAGTTGTTCCCCCATCACTAACCTCAACTTGGTGGGGTATTTTTTTCTTTTGTGCTGCATTTATCAACAATTTCTTAACTTTAGGGTGGGTTATAATTCCCCGTCCACTGGCATCAGTTAATATAATTGCTGGCCCTTCACCAATCTTGGCTGGTGCTTCATCCTCTTTAATACCCGGATGATCTCCGGCGATGGTCACATCAAGTGCCAGGGCCATATCTGGGTTTATTTTAAAGGCTGAAGTTTTGGCACCCTTCAGTCCTACTTCTTCCTGAACAGTACCTACTGCATATATATTAGCTTTACTCTTCACTCTTTTTAAGACTTCTAGAAGGACTAAACATCCAACCCGGTTATCCAGAGCTTTTGCAGTTATCAGATTGTTAGGTAATTCGCTGAAATTGTGTTTAAAAATGATAGGATCTCCAATAGACACTATTTTTTCTGCATCTTCCTTGTCTAATGCCCCAATATCTATAAACATATCTTCTGATCCAATAATTTTCTTTCTTTCAGCTTCTTTCATCTTATGAGGAGGTTTAGATCCAATAACACCCATAATTATTCCGTTATCTGTGTATATTTCCACAGTTTGATTTAGAAGCATTTGATCGTTAATGCCTCCAATTTTAGAGAATTTTATAAAACCCTTCTCATCAATGTAGCGCACCATAAGTCCAATTTCATCCATATGAGCTGCTAACATTATTTTCTCCCCATGGGGGTCCCCTTTTTTTAAGGCAATTATATTGCCCATTTTATCGATTTCTATTTCATCACTATGTTTTTTCAACTCTTCCATCATCAAATTTCTTATATCCTCTTCAAAACCAGAAATTCCTGGTGCGTCAGCTAGTTTTCTTAGTAACTCATTCATGTTATCTTTTTCCTGTTATATTCTTTTAAATGTATATAAAATTAAATTTTATACTTGATTGAAGATTAATTGATTAATTTTTATTGGATTAATTAGTTGTAACTTATTAAATGTTTGGATTCAGTTATAAATGGTTTTTACAGTGATTTAATCAATATTAGTATTCCTATAATCACCAGCAGTATTTGGGGCCATGATTCCAAATATTTAAGTGGTATTAGTCCCATATTTACAGCGTACCAGATTATTCCTACAATAACGAAGCAAATACCAATATATATTCCTATCATATTTCTTTTTCTACTTTTTTTGGTTTCTATTGCTTCTTCTTCTTTATTAATCTCAACAGTTTCTTTCATGTGGATCACCATGAATTAAAGAGCCTTTTTTCTAATATAATAAATATCCATATTTTTCCTTAATTTAAATCCTCATTCACCTTTTAGAATTCTTTACAATATATTGATATGGAGAATATTAATTATATAACTAATGTCTAATATTATGTTATGATTTCAAAGGAACATCCCCGATACAAATCTCTGTTATTAAGGGAAAAAATTGTAAAAGCATACAAGGAAGGAGTCCTGGCAGATTCAGGGATGATAGCTCATGGAAGAGGAGAAGCATTTGACTACCTTTTAGGGGAAAAAACGTCAAAAACAGCTAAAAATGCCATAAAGACAGCTGCAGCTACTCTTTTACTGGCTGAAAATCCAGTTATATCTGTGAATGGTAATACTGCTGCTCTGGTTCCAGAAGATGTGGTGGAACTGGTTAATACTTTAAATTCCGGTTTAGAAATTAATCTTTTTTACAGAACTCCCAGCAGGGTAAAGGCAGTTGAAACTGTACTTAAAGAAGCTGGTGCCCAGAAAATTATGGGAGTAAATGATCAAAAATTAAAGTATATTGATGGATTGAAAAGTCCCCGGGCAACCGCCAGTCCCGATGGTATATACACTGCAGACGTGGTTCTGGTTCCTCTTGAAGATGGAGATCGAACTGAAGTGTTGATTAACAGTGGTAAAAAGGTTATAACTATAGATCTTAACCCATTGTCGCGAACATCACAGAAAGCTACAATAACCATTGTAGACAATATTGTAAGAGCAATACCACTTCTTATAAAAGAAGTTAAAAACCTTGAAAATAAAAAGACAGATGAACTTGAAAGAATTGTTGGAGATTTTGATAATAAACAAAATTTAAGAGAATCCCTAAAACTTATGTCGATGATGTGAAAATATGAAGGTAATTGGAGTAGCAGGAATGCCCGGATCAGGTAAAAGTGTGGTTTCAAGGACTGCAGCAAAGATGGGTTATAAAACTATTCGGATGGGCGATGTAATACGGGATGAAGCCCAAAAACAGGGCAAAGATGTTGGAGAAGTTGCAGTTAATCTAAGAGTAGAATACGGCGAAAATATTGTTGCTGAAAGATGTGTGGAAAAAATAAAAAAGATCAGCAAAGAAGTTCCCCCTAAAAGTTCAAATGCAAATGATAAATTTATTATAGAAGGTATCCGAAGCCCTTTTGAAGTCGAAGTTTTTAAGAATAATTTTAAAGGTTTTAAGGTAGTAGCTATATATTCCACTCCAAAAACACGTTTCAAAAGATTAAAGCGAAGAAAGAGGTCTGATGATTCTATTAATCACGAAGATTTTATAAAAAGAGATAAAAGAGAACTTGGATTTGGAATTGGGGATGTTATTGCCACTTCGGATTATATGATTGTCAATGAAGGGCCTTTATGGAAGTATAAAAAAGCTTTAAATAATGTTTTCAAAAGATTTTCCAAGAGATAAATTCTTTTTATTATAGGACTTGATAATCAGATAATATTAGACATACCACATATTTAAAGAATCAATTTATAAATAACCCCCTTTTTTGTAACAACCTATAAATAATTGGGGTTGAAAGGAGAATAAAGCTAATGATATGTAAATTCCAGGCCAAGACATCACTTCATGGAACTGAAGATGTTCAAAAAGTAATAGAGTCCTTAAACAATGTTTTTCAATATGACAACATAATAATTGACGAAACAGAAATCTTAGTTACTGGCACTCAAAAGGGGCTTGAAAACCTCAAAGAATCACTGGCTAAACGTAAAGTCAGAGAAACAGCCAGAAAGATTCTCTTAAAAGAAATCCACAAAAACAAAATCCATTTCAGATTAAGTAAACAAGCAGCATTTGCAGGAATACCCGTCATACTGGACCGGGAATTATCAGCACTAGGCGAAATAGAGGTTACAGTTGTTACGGATGATATAATCAAATTTATTGACTGGATTGCACCAAGTCAAGTTGAAGAGTAGGAAAAAAATTTTAAAATAAATTTTTATTATTTATCTCTAAGTTCAGCATCCTCAATAAATAAATAACCACTATCTCCATCCCATAAAGTCTTTGATTTTAAAATTTCAATTTTCTTTTTAAATAGGGGGCCGTCAAGAACCAGAGTTTCAGCTTCTCCACCTTCAAAAGCTAAATGTATTTTGTATTTTTCGTGTAACTTATCCAGTTCTTCTATTAATTCTTCATCAATCTTTCTACCTAGATAAGATTCATCAAAACCTTCGGCTGATACACTGGTTATTACAACTGTAAAACCTAGTTCTATTATCTCCAGCATGTACTCTTTGGGATCGCGATGCCATAGGGGCGCACAGGATATCAACCCTAATTCATCACATATATTATCAATTCTGGATTTTTGGTAGGTTGATGATAGGGCACCGGCGTAAATTCCCTCAATTCCTTCAGCCTTCAGTTGTGATAAAATATTTTTAAGATCCTCTAATTCTTTCTCTTTTTCACCTTTGGTGGTCATCTTTATTAGTGGTATGTCCATGGCTTCAGATGAGAGTTGGGTAAGATGGATGTTAGGCACGTGAAACATGTATGAATGAGGATTTTCAGAGATCATGGATATTAGGTATTTGACCTCGTTTCCCTCTTTTTGAGCTTCATAGACAGCCATGGTACTGTCTTTACCACCAGAAAAAAGTGCAGCAACTTTCATTCTTCTCTCCTAAACATCCTTTCTTTGAATTTTTTTATCAGATCAACAATAGAATCAACGAATATCCCTGCTAAACCTACTATGACACCTAAAAAACCGCAGAATAATATGATGTTAGATTTTTGGGGGAGCACACTCTTAAGATTCTCAATTTTGTCTTCAACAGGACCTTCAACTTTCCCAATTACCACTTCATCTTTTTCTATCTGTGTGATAATATCATCCAGTTTAGATGCTTCCACATTCACTGCTAAATAGACGGTACTGTAACGAAGATTCAAACCTCGAGTCAACATTAACCAGTCTTTTAGATTGTTAATTACATCAACGGGTCTGCTGCCCTCTTTCATACTCACTTGAAGAGTATCGTTGGATATAAATTTAGCAGAGGTAATATTAGTATTGGTGATAGGAATACGTTGTTCTACATAAGAAAGCCACTGACTGGGGATAGGGTCTGTTTTAATCAGCATCCCTTTACTTTGAACACTTTTAACTCCGTCTATGGCTTTTGTATCACTGATGAATTTATCAACATCCCTTTCTGCTGAAATTTCCACATTTATAGTTTCTTGGCCACCTTCAGACCACATGTAAATACCACGGGCCATGTCAGGAATATCGTCCATTACCGGAGAGATAAAGAATGCCCCGCCAACTGCTCCCACGGCAAATCCTAGAAATATTACAAATATAAGATTCCTTTTGCCGATAATTGGTGTTAATAAGGCAGTTGAAAAAATAAATATCATCAAAATTATAAACAGTACTATCATTATCACTGATACGATTGTGTCCATGTTTTTCAACTCTCTGTGTTAACTTGTTTGGTTCCTACTATGTTTCCATTCTCAGCATTTACATATACTTCTTTTTCTACTCTGTTATCTTTTAAGAGGGGTACAATCCACACTGGAACTTCCTTATTGTCAATAGTTAAAGTACCCTGTGTAGGTTCTCCTGTAGTGTATCCTGGTTCTTCAGCAATTCTCTGGGCTTGTTCTTTGGTTATTTTAAAATCAGTATTGTTTGTATTGTTTGTAGTTGTATTATTTGAAGAGGGCTGTGGAAATGGCATTTTTTGCACTGTTGCAGGTTGTTCTGTTTGATTTACAATTTTTACTTCTGGAGTAAATTGGAATGGTCCGTAGGCATAAATTAATATTATTACTGTTATTACACCTACTACAATTAAAGCTTTCTTTTCCCAGGTAAGATCCACATCCATTTCTTCACCTTGAATTTTCTTAAAAAAGTTGTTTTCAAATTGTTAAATAAGTATTGATTTAAATCTTAAAATAGTTTATTCTTTTTGATAGTATAATTCAAATCTTAAAACAAATTTTAGTTAAAATAGTTTCCTCTTTGATGTGAGGGCTATAATTGAGTGATAGTAATGGTACCATTGTTATTTCTAATTCTGTACATATGTCCAGAGCTTAGAGTGATGGGGGATATATTTTGGCGGGGAACCAACCTAATACTTGTAGTTCTGCCTTGATAATATACATTTACATACCCATTGTTCATTACCTGCGCAGTCATATTCAAATCAGATACAGCAGGCATGGTTAAATTAATTGAATAACCTCTCCCATTGACATATACAGTGTTAATTGATTCTGCTATTTTTTCACCAATCATACGGGCTCTTCCAAACTCAGCAGTTTCGGTTTTTTCAGTTCCACCAGTGATAAGAGCAACAAAGCTTCCCATTATAATAATGGCAATTAATGTTGCGAATAATAAATCAACGCTTACTTGTCCTTTTGAGTCCATATATATCACATAGTAATTTATCACATACTAATTCTGATAGTTTTGTTCTAAACCAAATAAATTTCGGTAAAAAACCGAAAGATAAAATGTAGAACCAGTTGGATCAATGATTGGTTCATTTCTAATTGAAATAGTGTACCCTCTTATATTACGGAAGTACTCGTGATCAAGACGTGAAATATCTGGTCGGCCATGGTCCTCAAGTAGTGGATCACCAATAATAAAGGTACTCATTCTAACTGACTGGCTGCTAGTTGAACTGGTATTAGTTTTATTCTCTAATCTGTCAAAGAAAGATAAACCATAAGGATTGGGTACGTAGTATGGCCTTGGAGTAATATTACCTGGGTTACTAGTTCCATTTAAGCATTCCCACAAATAATTTAGACGAGGTGGATCAGAATCACGGTCAACATTTTCGGCAAAACGATAATTACTACCAGTTACTGGTGAATATTCATAATAAGGATACTTAAAAATTATATTACTGGTTCTTTGTTTTGAATTGATCCATATGTAGGGATCCTCCATTCCTTCCAATGAAACATATGATGATATTGGTGGTGTGACACCTTCATAGACCTGATCTTCCTGTTCAACTCTAATAGGGATACCTCCCCTTACATTGACATAAAAACCAAAGGGGTCATCCTGGGCTATAGTCACATCATTCAGAGTAAAGGTCTGATTGGTATAATTATTGATGGGTACGTTGTTTAGATATATTTGACGGCCTGTTTGATTCTCTAATTCTCTGCAACTGGTTATGACATTTGCATTTAACGCGTTTACAATATTTTGGCGAATATGGGTCTTACTATCTGTAAAAAATGCATTATGGTCGATCACGTATCTGGTGGCATTGTATGCAGAATTTCTACCTGAATCTGCTGCGGCTTTTTGGATAAATCCAAAAACATTGGTAGCTGTGTTGTAAGTCACATCTCCACCTATGGCTATGGTAGAAAGCATGTTAGCTTCATTTACGATGTCACCGTAGTTTATTGCTATTACCAGTACAGGTATGAGTAATAAAACAGTCAATGGGCTGAATACGTATCCTTTATCATCCATTTTTATCCCCTCATTGCCTCCATAAATCTAACCTCACTGGGAGATTGTTAGGCATATCTCCGGTATACAAAGCCTCACTATGTAAAAGGGCAGGATCAACTGTATAACCTGAATCAATTAATGTTTGGGTAAGATTATTAATAGCATCTGTTCTGGCAGTTTCTGCATCAAGTGCATAGGATGTTGCCCATAGGTTAGCTAAAAATTCAGGATATAATATTGACACCCTGGTACCAGAGTATATTTCTGCATTACCATTGTTATCACCAGATTCCCAGTAATTAGTTGGCCCTCTGACTCTAACACGTAATCTGTAATTTCCAGGTTTAAGCGTATAATTCCCTGAAGTTCCTGAAGTAAATACTTCATAACCGTCTGCATCAAGGGCTGCAATATTTAAATAATAAGGAATGGTAGTGCTGGTTGGATAAAGGGTTCTCCAACTATATCCTTGTCTAACTTCTACTGTAATACTTCTAGTATCCACACCAGGACCTAAAAAGAGGTAGGCTTCTTTAGCACCCTCTTCAATTGTAAATCCATTTGTTAATTCTTGAGTGTAATCATTACTATTTGCTTGATAACTACGGAATGGGAAATTTCGCCATACTATAGGAAGCTGGGTATAACTTACTGTAGTGTAACAATCTACTAATCCCACAAAATCGTAATCACTACTAGGTACCTGGTCCCATATGGTGATTCGAACTTTATTGTGGCCAGCCCTTAATCTGTCTCCAACGTATATTATTCCAGGAATATTTCCGTAACCATCACTCCGGGCACTATAGTCTGTTCCATCAAAATTAAATGAACAAAAGACTGTTTGCCATCGTGTTCCATCCCATACTTCTACCATCGCATTATCAGTACCACCGTAAATGTTCATATTTACTGCGGCATCAAGTATACGGATATCACCGGTAGGTAGATCGAACTCTTGGATTACACTTACTGCAGATCCACTTTCCCCATTAACATTAGTTATAACAAAAGGAGTTCCATCATCATAATTATCCAGTTCGTTCCTGTTAGCCACAAAGGTATTCCAGTTCATAACTCTACGGGTGGTAAAGGAAGATACATTACCTGTGTGGAGATCATATATTCTTCCATATTGATCAGCATGACCATCTCCACTTAAGTCCTGTGCAGTTGGCACAGCCAGACCTGCTGCATCAGTAAAATTAAATCTCTCATTTAAAATTCCCTTAGGAACTCTAAATGTAGTAGTATAATTTCCTATAATGGAAAACCATGGAAGATCATAGTAATTTCTGTCCCAATAACTAATATCTCTAAAATTAACATAATAATTATTACTGCCTGGTGATAACTGTGCAGGATTAATAATTCCACGATAATTGTACATACGGGTATTGGTTCCTGGTCTTAAATTTAAGAAAGTAAACTGGTTAGGATTTACTTGATAATTATTGCCATTAATGTATGTTCTGGCACCGTATGAAGCTAAATTGTTCTCTGCACTTGAACCTATAAGGAAATAGGCCCCGGTGATTGTTGCTCCCTGGGGGATTGAAAAGGCAATGTTTTGAGGATTGCTTCCACCACCCCAGTATGGATAGGAATAAAGCTCTCCACTTTGGCTCCATGGATAGAAATTGGTCAGCCAGTTGTGGAAGTTCCATAGGGTGGTGGTTACATTAGCTTGCTGGTCTTCAAATTCTGCTTTTTCTACTTTATACCAGGCTCTTCCCATCCATCCTTCTCTCGGACCGGATATAACTTCTACACGGGAGGCAACATCATTAGCCACAAATATGCCTTTATTATCTTCCACCGCAGGGTAATTAGAAAGTGTAAATTTATAACCTACATTAGAAGGGATTAAATAGTTAAGAGAAGAACTAATTAAATTTTCGGCTTGTGTGGTGTTTCCTGCTTGATAATAAATCGCAGCCGTATACAATGTTCCATCATATTGCATTACTCTTAGTGCATCGGCCGCTATAGTTTCTAAGTGCTGCTGATCCTGTCCCGCGAAGTTGGGAACCACGTAATAAGTCATTAAAGCGGCACTAATAACAATAAATATAGAAACGGCTAGAACCGCGTCAGTTGTAAATATTAAACCTTTATCATCCATTTAATCACCTTACCCATATAAAGAATAAGAATCTACCAACAATAGGTTTAGCATCCTCTATATTAATTTCTTCTTCTGGTGTGCCTTTAGGGACCTGAACAATATAAACATTCATTGATGATCCTGGTTGACTTGCCACATGCCTTAAAACAACACTATTATCCAATAGTGCAGTTTGGTTTTGTAAAATATTATTTGGAATTTGCTGTCTGATAAATTCTACATTCACACCAAACTGATTTTGCGCAACAACGGTTATCCCGTTAATTTCAACCCTAGCCGAGCTGATTCTATTATTATAAACTAATACATAATAATCAAAGGCATTATTATATGCTATATTTGTTTTGAAGGGGTCGGGAGGACTTGTGAAATCTCTTGGTTGTTGTGTGCCTCTAATTCCGATTCCGTCAGATACAATGTCAAATTTTGCCAGCCTTACCAGTCTTTCGATCCTTACAATATTGGCTGCTGAATTGTTGAAGGTGCCTAATGTATAATAAGGGGTGTTGTTTTGGGCGTTGGTAATGTTTATGTAGTATCCATATTCAGGACCTACCAACTCCTGCATAACTGATGTGTTCATTGCACCCAGTTTCGCAGGCGATATATCATTCTCATCAGGGGCCTGTGTTCTATCATTAAACTTGGCCAATCCTATGACAGAAGGGTTTCCTGTTTGTTCCCAATTATAAGGTGTTCCGGATGTTTCAAGTAATGTGGTTACGGTATCGGCTCCCACACGCTCCAGTGAACTTTGAAAAACACCTTCCTGTGTGAGATAAAAAAAATCATCCATATTAGCAGCGGCCATACCCAGCAATATGGTAATAGGTATAAGAGCTATGAGTAAATCTAAAGAAAACACATACCCTTCTGAATCATCGCCAATTCTTCGCAAAATCTGTCCCCTCTCATAACATCACTAATATTATTGGATAGATATATATTTAACAACATTTATATAACTTTCCGTATAAATATTAGACAGTATACTATTAATAATTAAATATTGTTGGATTGAAATGGATATTAAAGCTCAAATCTCAGCAGAATATATACTTCTTGTTGGTTTTATATTGGTTATAATCTTAATTTTTGCTTCATATGTTGGAGAACAGAATGAAATAAATTCAGTTATGACTGCTGCAAAAGAAGGGACTAGTGATGCTTTAGCTGAACTATCATTTTCAGATAGAAGTTTGCAACCGGTAAGAGTAATGGATATGACTTTGACTGGAAATCAAAACAAAACTATTCAGATTAGATTATCCAGCACCTTATCCGAAGTAAACAAAAATTTTGTTAGAAATCGCAGCCTATCCTCAATTCAGCAGTTAGGTTATACCCGTGAGAACAACACAATAGTTACCGGCAGATTTAGATTTAATGTTACAATACTACCATAATTGGCTAAATTTTAAAGGATTTATAGTACTATTTTTTAAATTAATGGAAGGTATATAAAATATTTTTTTAATTAAATGCTAATTGGATGAAGCTACCTTTTCAATTATTCTAACTGGTTTGTTACCGTTCATACTTAATATTCCGCTTTCAATTTGAACTTTAACCCATTCATTTTCATTTACATCGATATTATTTGTTTCAACCACATAGATGTCAGGTTTAACATTGGATCGTATGTCATAATCCACTCTAACATAGGCAGTGTTTTTTCCAAGTTCAATAACCTGACCATATGTAAAGTCACGATGGTATCTTATTCTGAATATTAGATATACTACTGCCACCATAATAACTGCAAATATCAACACAGTAAATGAGGGCATCAACTGGAAGGGGAAGGCCATGGTTAAAGAGGCGCTGTTTCCGACCAGTACTAAAATGATACCAACTGCAATGTACATGAAAAAAAAGTCACGATAAGCATTGAAATCTTCAGCATACATTAATATAACCTTTTTATATAAAAGGTACCATAAAAGCACCACTAAAACAACTGCCAGAAATCCGTATAGAATTAAAGATAAAAATCTGAAGATGTAGAGTATGGAAATTACTAAAAACAAACCAGAAATTAATTGAAGTTTAAGGATGGTATTCTCTTTCTCTTTGGAACTGAACTTATCAAAAGCAGGAAAACTAATCTTTTCTGAAACCCCTTTGGAATCAGCTTCTGTTCTTGTTGTTGATTGTTTTGATTTTGAAGTGGAGGATACCTTCTCTTTTACCTTAGAAACGTCAATGTTTGATAATCTTTCTTCAATCTTAGATTCTTCTTTGATACGTGAAATATCATTTTTTACCTTATCAGTATCAATTCCACGTATATGTTGCGGGATCCGTGTTATTTCTATAATTACAGTTCCAATTAGATTGAAAAGCTTTATGATTATTTCGCCAAATTTTGCAAAGATACTCATCAGTAACCCTCAGCATTATTAAATAATTATAATGGACTATTATTACTTAATTTAATATAGTTATTATAAATATAAAAATTCACAGTTTTTCCATTTAACATAAATGCGTTACAAACATATCTCTAAGTTTAGACTGGAACCAGAGTGATACCTATGTTATTTGTGCCAACAGGCCACTGAATCGTAACTTTGTACCATTGATTATTCACTGTTGCCGTTGTATTATTAAATGTATAATAAGTGGTTGAATTAACAAATTTGGTACCATCTGAATAGGTTATATTCATACCAACATTGTTTCCACGAGCTACTAAACTAGTATCTTGGGGTATATACACATTTACAGTTCTTTTTGATCCAGGACCATTGGAATAAACCACATCAGCAGCACTGGCAATACTTTCCACTGCTGTTTTTGCATCAGAAACAGTGGAAACATCAGTACTGGCTTCTATTGAATTACCAATCAAGGGTATGGTAATAGATCCTAGAACAATCAAAATTACCAAAAGTAATAACAAATACTCAACAGATACTTGTCCTCGGCTATCCATTTTTCTCACAATCTAATTTTTTAATTAATATGAAGAACGGTACTATCAAATTAAATCTGATGTCTATACCACATCAATCTAAATAATCTTTATCTTTAAATGTATATAAATATTGAGTAAATCAGTTTTTGAATTATAAGAACTAAATCACCTATAAAAATTGATATGATAACTCCAATTAATATTGACGGTGCAAAAGGCACTCCCTTTTTGATTGTGAATTTATTCTCTATCTTGCCTTCCTTTACCAACTCTTTCAATTCTTCGAGGTTATCCTCAGTTAAACCGGCAGCCATATTAGTTACAATAATCTTACCTGGTGGTGTTAATAAATTAGATAATTCACCCTTGGTAACAACATCTTTAATCTTCTCAAAAATCCCTTTTTTATCTACAATAATTCCATCATCAGTTTCGTAGATATTATGGGCACTAATCATTCCTTCTTCCAATTCATCTACAGTATAATCATCTTGAAGGGCCTCTTTACTGACCGTGGTTAAAAGTTTCCTTATTATTCTAACCACAGTTAGTGAAATGAGTAGAAATATTATTCCAATTATTGCCAGTTCAAAATTTTTGTAAAGGGCAAATACTGTAACTACACTAACAATAACAGCCTTTAAGCGGTCTGGTAGTTTAGATATAATAAATGAAATAAGATATAAAAGAATCAGTGTGAGAATTATTATTTGAAGGGGTAAATAAGGTGTTATAATTGATGTTATTGTAACTGCCGAGGAGATGACCATGGTTAGAACCAGGGTTTTTTTAAAATCTATCACTGGTTCGAGTAATTCTCTTAAAAGGTGGGGTTTGGTTTTAATTGATACAAATAAGATATAAATCAATAAGAAAGGTAAAATAGATAGTATGCTGTTTATCATCAAGGTAAATGGAAATGGATAATTAGCAACTAAAGGGAAGTTGATACCTAAAATATTGTAATTAACTATGGCTGGGGCAAATGGCAGAAGGGCTGCCAATCCTGTGAACAATTTTACATCGCCCCCGGCCCAGGCTCCAACTCTCCAGAATAAATAACATAAACCAAATATGATGGCGGTGTATATGAGGGTAAGTACAAAAAACCAGGGTAAACCAATAATGTGGGCATATATTCCATTTAAAACAATTCCTAACATGATCAATGGGAATGTGAATTTGTTTCTAATAACCCCTTCCTTGATATCAGAATAACTTCCATAAAAACTGCTTAAAATAGCTATAATTGCTGCAATAAAGGGAATATTCATTATCATTATTATCACTATTTTAAATAGAAATCATCACTTATAATGGAAATAATTGTAGTTATAACTCAATTTTAGAGAACTATATGGATATAAATATAATTTAGTATACCAGTAGTACTTTGTAATATTATTATGTTTGCACTGTTTTTTGTATTAATTTAAATTTTCACATGCCTTTTTATTTTCATAAGCAGCTTTCAAAAATGATACAAATAGGGGATGTGCATTGTTAGGACGGGATTTGAATTCTGGATGGAATTGACAACCTATAAACCATGGATGATCTTCTAATTCTATCATTTCCACTAAAAAATTATCATAAATTCCAGATATTACTAGACCTTTATCTTTTAGAAGATCCAGGTAATCATTGTTAAATTCGAATCTATGGCGGTGGCGTTCGTTGATGCTTTTTTTAGTATAAGCCTGATATGCCTTGGTATTTTCATTTAATTCACAGGGGTATGAACCTAAACGCATGGTTCCCCCCATATTTTTAATCTTCTTTTGTTCTTCCATCATATCAATTACTGGATCAGGAGTATTTTTATCAAACTCAGTACTGTTAGCATCTTCCCAGCCATGAAGACGTGCAAACTCTATTACCATGCATTGCATCCCCAGACATATTCCAAATAATGGGACCTTATTTTCAATAGAATATTTAACGGCATCAAGTTTCCCGGAGATTCCTCTCTCACCAAATCCACCAGGTATTAATAGAGAATTTAAATCCTCTATTTTATGGGTATTGATAGAGTCTTCAGCACTTAACCATTCAATATCTACTTTAACTCCAATGTGTGCTGCGGCGTGTTTTAGGGATTCACGGATACTTATGTAGGCATCTTCCAGTTCCACATATTTACCCACAATACCTACGCGTACCACAGGTTCTTCTTCCATAAGAGAATCAACAATAAGGCGCCAATCCTGCAAGTCCTGGGCTTTAGGTGGTATTTTCAATCTATTTAGAATATATTCTCCTACATTTTCCCGGTCCAGTACTAATGGAACCTCATATATCGATTTAGCGTCAGGTGCATTGATCACTGCTTTCTTTTCAACGTCACAAAAATGAGCAATCTTATTTTTGAGGGGAGTGTCTATTGGCAGTTCAGACCTGCAGATAATCATATCTGGATTAATACCAGTACTTCTAAGTTCTTTTGTACTGTGCTGGGTTGGTTTAGTTTTAAATTCTCCTGCAGCTTTCAAGTATGGGACATAGGTTACGTGGACAAACATTACATTGTCATGACCCTCTTCGTTACGAAGCTGCCTTAAAGCCTCCAGGAAGGGCTGGCTTTCAATGTCCCCTACAGTTCCACCTACTTCAACCAAAACCACTTCTGCATGGCTATTATCAGCATTTTCTCTTATCATGGATTTTATTTCATTGGTTATGTGGGGGATAATCTGAACACATGATCCTAAATATTTTCCTTCCCTTTCTTTTTCAATAACAGAAGAATAAACCTTTCCTGTGGTGATATTACATTCACCAGAAAGGTCAACATCTAAAAATCTTTCATAATGGCCCAGGTCCAGATCTGTTTCCATTCCATCATCAGTTACAAATACTTCTCCGTGCTGGTAAGGATTTAAGGTTCCAGAGTCCCAGTTAAGGTAAGGATCAATTTTTATGGCAGTTACAGCAATACCATATGATCTTAGTATTCTACCAATGGATGCTGCGGTTATTCCTTTACCAATTGAACTTACAACCCCTCCAGTTACAATAATATACTTTGACAGCCGAACACTCTCCTTAAACTATTTTTATTATCACTTAATATTAAATGTAGAACTTTTGATATAATGAACTATGGTTAATCCACTATTACTAATTTATAAATTAGATTCTCTTTTGATTTTTCTAATTTATAGTAATTCTTTAGATTTTTATCTTATAATATTATATTATACTAATTATCAAATGACCATTTATAGGAATTGTTTCTTTTCGGAATTTGAATAATTAATAAATGTACTAATAAATTCATGACCCGGTTTAATATCCAAGCAACCTCCCTTGGCTGAAAATTCATCGTAAAATTTGACTTCATCACCATTGTTCTGAGTTGAGAGCATTGCATATGGAACTGGATCGGAAGTATGAGTTTTAATTTTTATAGGAGTGGCATGATCTGGTAATATTGATATAGCATGTTCACCAAATTGGGGAAGCTCATCTAAAAGTTTTCCAACTATTTTTGAATCAATATTTTCTATGGCTTTTATTTTTTCTCCAATGTCTCCAGCGTGCCCAGCTTCATCAGGGGCTTCTACATGTATAAAAATGATATCGTTACGCTTTAAAGAGTCCAGTGCATATTCAGCTTTAGCCTTGTAATCAGTATCAAAATAACCCGTGGCACCCGGAACTTTTACATTTTCAAGACCCAGATACATTCCAATACCTTTAATTAAATCCACACCAGTGATTGTAGCTCCTTGTAGGCCGTATTTAGATTTAAAGGGGTCCATCAATGGTTTTGATCCTTGACCCCATAACCATATCATATTTGCTGGTTTTTTCCCATTTTTAACTCTTAATTGATTAACAGGATGTTTTTCCAGAACTGATCTAGATTCTAACATTATATTATTTAATTCTTGGGCTATTTCATTATCAAATGGTTGAATGAGATTATTTTTTATACCTTCACCAACCACATCATGTGGGGGTATTGATTTTAGTTTGCTTGATTCTTTATTTTTATATAAAAAAAGATTTCTATAACTTATTCCAGTATAAAAGGTTCCATTATCCTTAAATATACGGTTTAGGGTTTCAATTATCTGGTCTGCCTCAGGGGTAGTGATGTGGTCTGCATTGAAATCAGCAAGCAATCCATTTTCTTCAGTTATTAGGTTGCAACGAAATGCAACATCGTTATTTTCTAGCTCAATACCTATGCTGGCGGCTTCAAGGGGACCACGACCAGTGTAACACTTTTCAGGATTGTAACCCATTATTGCTAAATTTGCTACATCAGAGCCAGGTTCCATGTGGGGAGGGACGGTTCTTAAAAATCCGTTAACTCCTTTAGCTGCAACATGGTCCATGTTAGGGATATTAGCTGATTGGAGAGGAGTTTTATTATTTAGTTCTTCCAGCGGATAATCAGCCATACCATCCCCAATAACAACTACATATTTCATTTTTATTCTCCAATTAAACATTATAAATTTTAATAGTTCTAATATTTTAAAAAAGGTTTTTAAATTTAATTTGAGAGTTTTTAATCCACTATTCTAGTTATAATGGATTAGTTTATCTCTGGGATTTCCAGACACTGATAAGATCGCTTAAAATTGCTGATGCAGTTTCAATTGATCCGGCCCCTCTTCCTACGACAGTAACATCTTCGGCCAGGTCAGTATTTAAAGTAGCCACGTTCATGGTTCCGTCCACAGAGAATGGTGATCCACTTTTAACCAGTCTTGGAGAAACTTCCAGAGCATTATCTGATGCTTCAGCTACCAATTTGATCAAATAACCCTCTTTTTTGGCTAACAATATAGATTCTGAATTAATTTTAGATATTCCGCTTAAATCTACATCTTTTAAACTCACGTCCATGTTCATTATGGAGTTGGCAATAATAACAATTTTACAGGCAGCATCTAAACCTTCCACATCCTGGGTGGGATCAGTCTCAGCTATACCCATCTCCTGAGCTTCTTTTAAGGTTTGTTCATAGGCTGAACCTTCTTTAGCCATTCTAGACAAAATATAATTGGTGGTTCCATTTAAAATTCCATATATTGAGTCGAAATTACACCCAGCTAGGGTTGTATGGGCAAAGTTAATGATAGGCATGGCACCGCCCACGGATGCTTCATATTTGAATGATACATTATTGGAACTTGCAGCTTCAATTAACTCTTGAAAATTCAGTGCAAGGGGTCCCTTATTGGATGTAATCACATTTTTTCCGTCATTAAATGCCTTCAACATGTGGGATCTGGCTGGTTCACCATCATCTATATTGGTGGGAGTCACCTCAACCAGACAATCATAGTCAACTTTTTCTAAAAAATCTAATCCAGTTAAATTATTTACCCCATATTCTGGATAATTAGCTACTTTTCCTTCCTTTTCCTTAACTTCCAAAACTAGGTCAGGGTCCAGTCCTTCGGGGGATATTGCAGCACCTGATGAATCACTTACTCCTGTGATTTTAAGATCTAAATCGTATTGCTCTTTTAATTCATCCTTTTTCATGGATATTACTCTGGCAACTCCTTTACCTACTGCACCAAATCCCATTATACATATATTCATTTAATTCCTCCAAAACAGAAAAAATAGGAATGATCATTGATTAAATTTCATTTATAACTAAAAAGTTTTTTAATTCCCCTATTTCCTTAATTTTATTCAAAACATCTCTTTTCATGCCGAAATCTGCCTCAAGAATTATTTTAACTGCAGATTCTTTAGGGTGTTCGGCCATTTTTAAATCCAGATCGGCGACCAATACGCCGTTTAAATTATTTAAACGTTCCACTGTATCTTTAATATCATTTTCAACAATTTTTCCAATGAGGATTGTGCGTATTTTTTCTTTCTGGAGAACTCCGTCAATTTCAACAATATTTATACCCCTCTCCTTTAAGGAGTTTAAAACTGCATCAAGAGTCTCTTTATCTCCTTCAATAGTCACCTGAACAGTTACCATTCCTTTCTCAGTTTTAATGTCTCTTTGATGGATAATAGTTACAATATTTGCTCCAGCAGCACCGATAGGTTCCATTACATCTAATAACTGTCCTGGAACATCTAAAAGTTCTAAAACGAGGTTTATTCTCATTTTACCCACTTTCCTTTTTCTGCTATTAGGTTACCATCTTCGTCAATCTGAGCATTTCGTAAGATCTTTTCAGGATTTTTATCTTCTGCACGGTCTTCTCGTGTGAGGTTAACATTATCTACCATATAATGAGTTTCTTCTAGTTCCGGGATATTTTCCAGAGCTTTTGAAAATTTTTCAAGTATTTTTTCTGCTTCTTTTTCAATTTTCAGACTTATCCCTCCACCAATATTTAATAAGTTTGTAAATATTACATTCAATAATCGGATTAAATATGAAATTTACCAGTACTGTATATAATCAGGGTAGAATATCTAGTTTATAGTTTTTAATGATTGGTTAATAAATCTATTTTTTTCTACATAAATTAAAAATATATAATTCTCTAAGTTAATTACCAGAGTTGTACAACTTTTATCATTTAATTGTCAGATTTTTGTATTTTTCTTTAAGATAATTGGAATAATCTTTTTTCTTTAAAACCTTTTTTACAAGAATTTTATGTATTCCAGAGCCGTACTGAGCTGCCTTTTTTGGTCTATTTACTATTAATGGGGGAACCCCTACCTCTGCAGCAACTTGTCGTAAAATACATTTTCTAAGCTTATCATTTTCATCTTTTATCTTATATTTCATAGGTATATCCATGGCTATATTAATAATATCCTTATCCAGGTAGGGAACCCTCAACTCCACACTATTGGCCATGCAGGCTGCATCATCCCGCTGCAGGTTGACATGATACAAATTTAAAACATCTCCCAGGAGATCATTTTGGGCTTTTTCACCTTTTTCATGATAATAACTTAAGTAACGATGGTACCCTCCAAATAGTTCATCAGCCCCCTGACCAGAAAGCATAACCTTCAAACCATTAGCATGAGCCATTTTTGAAGCAAGATAAGCAGTCATTCCCACGCCTATTTTCATGACGTTGAACTCTTCAATTGCATCTAACACATAAGGTAAATTTTTCTCAACTACTTCCTCATCAATAAACTGATAGTCTAAGGGCAAATCTAGTAATTTGGCTGCTTTTTTTGAAAATTTCAGATCAATTGAATCTTCATGACCTACACTGTACAGACAAGGCTTAATTCCAATATCAACTGCAATTTTAGCAAGTAGTGTACTATCTACTCCGCCGGAAAAGATGATACCTACCTCGTCCACGCCCCTTATTCTTTTTTTCACGGATTCTATTAAATTTTCCTTTAAAATGTATTTAACTGTATTTATATAGGAATTAGGTGAGGATGATTCTTTAATAGGGGTTTTTTTATTTTTTGAAATCCAGTTTTCCAATCCAAAATCTAAATCAATTAATTCTTGGTTGCATAATAATTTTTCAGGTGCTAATGTTTTTACATCTTTTATTCCAATATTCCATAAAGCTTTTCGCTCTGATGCAAATCCAAAAATGTTACTAACTGAGTTTTCACCATAGTATAATGGTTTTACTCCCACTGGATCTCGGGATAGTACCAGATCTTTACCATCATAAACTGCAAATGCATAGTCACCATCTAACAGTTTAATTGATTTTTTGACAGCTTCAACTAATGAACCGGAATTAAACTTTCTTATAAGATTTAATATGACTTCACAGTCAGAATCAGTAATAAAATCGGTTTTTAACTCTTTTTTAAGTTCTCGATAATTGTATATTTCACCGTTACACACTAAAACAAAATTGTCCCGTTTAATGGGTTGTAAACCTTCTCCTCCTACTATGGAAAGTAGGTTGTGGCCCATTCCAAATGATCCGCGTGGAACTTTTAAATCCTCGAGGTTACCATAAAATACGGAGTTATCCATAAAAACTCCTGAACCATCAGGTCCACGATGCTTTAAGGATAGGAGCATTTGATAAAATTGTTTGCTTATTTCCTCTCCCCTTAATCCAACAATTGCGCACATTTTTAATTATTCCTTTAATCAATCAAGATTATTTTCTTCTTATGTCTCATTCTGGTTTAAATTTATATTGGAATTAGTGTTAATTAAAATATTCCATCAGATTCATCAGTTTTGAAACTGAATGATAGTAAAATTAGAAAAACGCTTTTTTTAAAGTTAAAAACTTCTTTTAAGTAAAATTAACATACAAAATAAAATAATTAATTAATAATTAATATTCAAGATTTTGAGGATCTTCTGATTAGAACTTAATTAATCCACCTTTGTTCCTGCTTCTGGACCGGGTTCTACACTGTATATTTCTTCTACTTTAAATACAATAGCTGCTTTAGGATTTAATTTGGTCATAACACTTTGTGCCCAGTCTACAGCTTCTTCAAAGTATTTTCCGGATTCAAATATTTGTACGCTACCCTTAAATTGGTAAGGGCATTTCCTAATATCTCCCAGTACAAAAGATGCTTTTGGATTTTTTTCTAAGTTTTTATGGGTTTTATTCATGTAATTATCAACAATCAATACAGTTTCATTATCCATTGGTCTTGCAAATCCAATTGGGACCACATTAGGCACATTTTCATCATTTGATGTGGCCAAAAATATCAGTTTATCCTTTTCAATAGCGTCCATCATCGCTTCATTCATTACCATACAAAACACCACTTTAATAATAACAATTCCAGAATATATATAATTTGCGTTGTGGAAATTTATTTTTGTATTAACATTTCTTCAGAGTAAATTTTCCTGGTTTAAATAGGTAGAATTTATTTATCCTCGATTATTATGTCTATTTCAGCCAGTTTGGATCTAATTTCATCAGAAAGTTCCCATTCTTTTTTGGAGCGTAATCTTTCCCGAATATTAGTTATAAGTTCCAGTAACTCACTGGTTTTCTCATCTCCTTTTTTAATCATTTGAAATTTAAAGCCTAATATCTCTCCTAACTCCGTAATCAAATCTTTAATTTTAATCAACACATTTTTTGAGAGTTTTTGAGTATTCATATCCCTATTAACATCTCTTATCAAATTTAAGATAATTGATAATGCCAGTGGTGTGTTAAAATCATTGTTCATGGCATTTATAAATTCATTCCTAGTTGATTCTAATTTTTCAATATAATAACTGTCTTTTTCATTGGTCTCAGGAAGGAGATTATCCTGCAATTCCTCAATATTTTTGATGAACTTTCTTATCTTTTTAATATTTTTACTGGCCTGTTCCAGTGATCTATGAGAAAAGTCGATGGGACTTCTATAGTGGGTAGATATTACAAATAATCGGAATATTTCTGGTTCGTAGTCTTTTAATAATTCTTTTATTGTGATAAAATTGCCCAGGGACTTGGACATCTTTTCTCCTTCCACATTTAAAAATCCGGTGTGCATCCAGTAGTTTACCATTGGTTTTTCTCCGGATGATGCTTCCATCTGGGCTATTTCTGCTTCGTGATGGGGAAATATAAGATCTAATCCTCCGCCATGTATGTCATACCTATTTCCGAAGTATTCCTCTGTGATAGCTGTATCTTCAATATGCCATCCTGGTCTTCCAGTGCCCCATGGTGAATTCCACAGAGGCAAATCTTTTCTTTTTTTCCACAGTGCAAAATCTCCTGGATTTCTCTTGGTGGAGTCTGGACTGATGCGGTGATAATTTAAATCTTCAATATTTCGCTTGGAAAGTTTCCCAAAATCTTCAAATTTAGTTTCATCAAAATAAACACCAGTAGATGTTTCATATGCAAAACCCTTTTTAAGCAGGGTGGTTATCTGTCTGATTATTTCTGGTAGGTGTTCAGTTGCCCGGGCATATAAATTCACATTTTCAACACCCAACATCTTCATATCTTGGAGATATAATTTTTCATATTTCCGGGCAAGGTCCAATGGATTTACTCCCAATTCCTGGCTTCTTTTAATAATTTTATCATCAATATCCGTAATGTTTTGAAGATAAAATACACTATATCCTCTGTATTTAAGATAGCGGGCCACGACATCAAATGCTATATAAGTACGGGCGTGTCCAATATGTGAATCATCATATACTGTTGGCCCGCATACGAATATATTAACCCGATTATGTTTCAGGGGAATAAATTTTTCCTTTTTCTTACTCATTGTATTGTATATTTTTATCAAGGGCATACACCGGAGTCGTGTTAATTTAATCAAAATTAATAGTTGATAGAATAAGAATTAAAGGCCGAGATTGGGATTTGAACCCAAGTATCATGGTCTGCAGCCACGCACCTCGCCTCTCGGTCACCTCGGCACTAATATTTTTTATTATTGATTAAAATATTAAAAATTTAAAATAATCACTATTTACGAGCCCGGGCTACTTTCCTAGCAATTACCAGTTCTCCAATAGCAATTAAACCAACAAAGAATTTTTCAAGACCTCCAGTTGCCCAGATTGCTTCACCAAATGTGGAATTACGGATCCTTTCTTCATACTCCTCTGGTTTAATTCTTTTACCAGTTCTTCTGCGGGTCATGATTGCTGATGCTTCCATCAGTTCGTCCCAGCTAACCCCTTTAAGTTCCTCATTCATTGCTTCGAAGATCTTGTATACTTTTATCTCATATAATTTTGAGAGAGTTTCAACAATGTCAAAGCTTCTAACTACTCCTACAACTACTCCTTCCTCATTTAAAACAGGAATACTGACCACTTTATGTTTTGATGTTTCTAGAACAGCCAGACGGGCTGGATCGTTTTCCTGAACGTGTACAATATCCTCTGTAGTATGCATAATGTCTTGCACTGACTTTAAACCTTCTCTAAATCCACGGGTAACATCAAGTGATGTTATCCATCCAATTAATCTCCTTTTTTCATCAACAACAGGAGTTGTAAACTTTTTATGTTCCTCCATCTTTATTGATGCCTCTGTTAAATCCTGATCCATACTTACAGTTACAAATTCCTTATCCATTATTTCCTTAACTTTCATGGGGCAACCTCTCAAGTTTTAATGCACTAACCGGACATTTTGTAGAACAAATTTCGCATAAAATACATTTATCTTCTGATAAAATAATTTCACCATCTTCAAGTTTGATAGCATCAACCGGGCAGCTTTCCTCGCACATTTGACATTCCACACAAGCATCCTGGTCAATTTCCAATTTTTTAGTGGGGATAACTGGCCCTAATTCCCTTTCAAGATCTATGGCAGATTCATCACATACATTGGCACAGGCACCACAACCGATACATAACTCTTTATCAATCGACGCAGTTTCACCCTCAGCCTGGGTTATGGCTCCGGTAGGACAGAATTTTACACAGGTACCGCAGGAGTTACATTTATCAGGGTTAACTTCAATTTCTTTCATTTTAAGTAGGCGGTGTGGTACTTCAACTTCTTTAAGTTCATAACTTACATCATCGTTAACATGGGCCGTGCTTTTTATAACATTAATACACTTTACTGGGCAGGTCTGGGCGCAAATTTCGCAGTTAACACAATTTTCCAAAATTTTTGCAGGTCTAGTTGATTTAGCATCAGATATAGCATCTACTGGACACTCCTGGGCACATAAGTTGCAGCTTACACACTCGGGAGATATGGTCATGACTTTCCTTTCAACGCTGCACTCTTCTATTTCTGGTTCAAAATCTTTAATATTTTCCTTCAAATCAATAGATTTTAAAGCAACCTCTTTTTTAAGTGAATCTAAATCCTTTTTAAATGTTATATCCATCCTTACACCTTATCCCTTAATCTTCATTAATTATTTGTTTGATAACCATATTATCATATCAAATTCCTTCAATTATCATATTATAATATTAAATTCTTTCAATTAATTTAATTCTTTTTTAATTTCCTTTAATTCTTTTTGTCCAGGCAGTCCTTTGGTGGAACCGTACCTTTTAATGCAAAGTGATGCCACATAATTTCCTGTAATACCTGCTTTTTCTATATTTTTTCCAGTTAAATAACTGTATATGAATCCTGCATTAAATGCGTCACCTGCACCGGTGGTATCAATAGACTTAACCTTAAAAGATTCAATTAAATATTCTTCTTCATTATGGCAGATGTAACATCCTGTCTCACCAAGTTTAACAATAACCAGATCTATTCCATAATCCATTAAAAACTTGGCACTCTGTTGATATGATTTGTATTTTTTACCAATTAAATGTTTTAACTCGCCCTGATTTATGAGAAGTATATTTGTTCTCTCTAAAATATTGCCAATACCTTCAACACCTTTCTCCACGTATATTCGTCCTGGATCAAAGCTCACCATAGTTTTAGTACTAATTTCATTTACTAATTCTTTTTGAGCCTCAATAGATTTTCCAACAAATGATGTGAGGTGTATTAGTCTGGAATCTTCCACATATTTCAGGTCCAGTTCACTAAAAATGATCTGATCATTAACTCCAGAATCCACATATAAAGCCCTTTCTCCCTTTTGGTCTACAAATCCCAGAACTTTACCACTCCTACCTTCTGGGCTGATTATTATACCATGAGTATCAACACCTTCTTTTTGTAGATTATTATAGAGCAGTTCACCTTCCAAGTCAGTGTTGATTTTTCCTATAAATCCAGTTTTAAGTCCTAATCTGGATAATCCAATAATGGTATTTGCTGCAGAACCGCCACAGGATTCAGTTGAATCAGTAATATAACTTTCCTCGTCTTCACAGGCTATATGGTTCACATTGAAAAGTTTGTCCACATTCAACGCTCCAAAACCTACAACATCAAATTTTTTCATTTAAATTGCCCTATTTTTAATAAATATTTGTTATAATCTTTGTAAAGGAATTTTTAATTTCTTAATCCATTAAATCTTTCAAATGAATTTGATAATCTCCTAACTGGCCCTGATAGTTCCCTGCTGAAACCATTAAAACACCATCAACATTTTTTAGAGCCTTCATTCCATTTTTCATAGCTTTTTTTACAGTATCTAAATTTGTACCATTAATAACAATTTCAGGGATATAATTCACGTTATCAGGAACTTTGGAATCTTTTAGCACGTTTTTTAGGGATGGACAGTAAGGGTGATTGGTGGTAGGACCAATCCATGGATAATTAGTCTCGGGTTTAGAGGCAGCAGAACATATATCAAAGGGAGTGATTACGCCACTCACATCTTTTATTGCGTTTAATGCCTTTTTACCTCCATCCATAACTGCTTCCTTGCTACTGCACATGTACCATAAATTGGCGCCCATAATACCCCCTGAATAACCGATTTTTCGTTCAATCTTAAAATCGGGAATGGCTATTGGAACAATAATCATATCCCTTTGGTATAGCTTTTCTTCCCATTCATATCCATCACCACAGTGCCCCACATTTTTCATGGTATCAATATATCCTTCTGGTTTTATGGATGCATCAAATACAGAGGTAAATGGTTTAACCAGTATGTCCTGCCTTATACGGTATGAAAGTTCCACTTCGAACTTTTCCACATCAGGAGTCCCATACCAGAACTGCAAAATAGCACCTAAACGGCCATCAGGAGTTTCATTTTTTGATAGCCACGATTCAACACCGCCTTCGACCCTTCCAATCACGGTTCCAGGGGTAGACGTGGCATCATAGGCAGCTCTTTCCAATATGTCAGAATCATCAGCAGTTACTATAACTCGGGTAAATATTCCGTCGAAAGCCTCACAAAAAGTATCTTCAACTTCCATATTATCCAAGTCCTCCTATTGCTTCGCCTCTAACTTTCTTTCTAAATTTTATACTTTTTTTAGTTAATTCATCCCGGTTTTCGTCAGTTATAATTGAAGTTAAAGGTTTATCTACTTTTTCCATTTTTTCCAGTAATTCCAGGTTTAATCTAAAATTTTCAAGGGCTCTTTCAGGATTTTCACTGTAAGCTTTAATAAATTCAATTAAATAATTTCTTCCAAATCTGTTAAATATATCGGCCATAACCGAGGTTATAACAGTATTGTTGGATATCACGGCAATTTCAGCTTCTCTTAATGCAAATTCATTACCATTAAATGAAACTGCAATTCCATGGTTCTCTCTGGCAAATTGCAGAGGTTGCACATCAGTAATGCTATCGCCTACATACATAACTTGGGAGGGATTTAACTGATTTTTTAGTAATATATCCTCAACGGCCTTCTTTTTCCCTTCTCCACCAACTGTTTTTACGCTAGGGATTATTTCACCTATTTCCATTTTAGGAATTTTCCTCCAGAATATTTCATCCAGATTTTCAGTTCCAGGATTGTTCATAATCCGTTGCCTAAAATTTTTAAGTGCTTTTTCTTCTTCTGAATTTAATGGAAAGCTGTCCAGATCCAGGTGGGTGGAATAGGTGTTTTCAAAGGGAAACTCAGTTAGATCACAAAGTGCCTCAATATACTGTTTGTAACTGGTGCTTACAATAAAAGAAGGCATGATTTTTGAAACGAATTTCAGTGTTTGCTTAGCATGGGGAATTAAAAGCACATTATTTTTAGAAAATTCTATGATCTTCTTATTTGACAAACCATAAGCTTTCAAGAAGGGTACAATCAGTTTTAAGGTATCCCCTGCATTATAACCTGGTTTTTTTATTTCATCTGCTAGTATATCATCATATCTACTTATTATGGAGAAAAATTTTTCACCGTCTTCAATAAATTTTCCAGCAAGTTCAAATGCATTATCATTTACGGATATGGGACCTTCACAATCGGTGATAAAAACTCTTTTATCCACTATTTTTCCACCCCATAAAATAATTAATATCTAACTTTTTTTATGTTAAATGTTAATGGCTGAATTTTATTATAAATTAAGTTTAGATGAACATTTTAATTTTAACTGTGAGGATTTAAATTTCAGTAAAAATTAAAATAATTCTTGAGATTCCCTGAAACTTGTTTTTAATGTTTTAGGAAATATATTATCAATTAAATCCTCATTAATCTTCATTTAATTTTATTTTTATAGCATTAACTGGACATATTGATTCACATTCTCCACATACAATACATTTATTAGAATCGACTATTATTTTATCGTTTTCTAATGTTAGAGCATTTACTGGACATTTATTTACACATATACCGCATGATTGGCAGGTTTCAGCGTCATATGCCACGCTACCCATTCTTGGTTCATGGAGTTTTTTTCTTATAAATAATATGTTCCCATTACTGGTTTTGAAGTATTCTTCCTTGAGAGATATGGCATCAACTGGGCAGGTTTCCACGCATTTTCCGCAGTATACACATTCGTTACCAATGTGTACTGGAGATGGCATTTCCAGTTCAATACATTCTACTGGACATTCTCCTATACATTTACTACAGCCAATACATTCATCTTCCAGAACTGCTATTTCTCTTTTAGGGGAAGTTCTTTCAATAATTTCTCCAATATCATCAATTTCAAGTTCCCGATCAACAAAAGTTTTTAATTCATCCTTTATTCTATTGGTTACATCAATTTCAAATTCTTCTTCCGTACGGTTGAAACTGATATCTCTGGCAATTTTATTTAGAATATTATTAATTTTTTTTGCGTCATTGGCAAGTTTGTTGGCATCCTTTTCCAGGATTTCAGAGACAATTTCCATGGTTTTTAGTTTACTGAAATTTTCGTATGCTCTTTTCCGTGACGAGTATTTTATGGCAGCAGACGGACACACATCCATACATTCCTCGCACCGGGCACAGTAAGAAGGATCAATGTAGGGTAATTTGCTTACCTTTCCTATATTTATTGCTCCACGAGATGGACAAACTCTGGTGCAGGTCATACATCCAATACAATCTTTTTGATCCACTACTACAGCCTTTCCACCAACAACTGATCGAGGCAATATTTCACCATATTTAATGGCTTCAGTGGGACATACCCTGGCACAGTATCCACAACGGACACATTTGTCCTCGTCAATGACACTGTGGGCTTCTTCATGACCAGAGGATATTAGTTGGATAGCACCAGTCCGGCAGGCGTTTACACATGCTCCACATCGCCGGCACAGTTTAGGATTAATGTTAGGAACATTTTCTCTTATTGGTTCTGCTAAAGTTGTTTCCATTTTTATAGCATCATAAGGGCAGGCTTCACGACATAAAACACATCCAAAACATTTATCATCAATTTCAATGTCTTTGTTGGGTGGTATTTCGTGTACAGCATCTACTGGACATGATTTAAGACATGGTCTGTCTTTACATATTTCACATTTGCTGCGATCTATTTCATAGACCACTTCCACGTCCCTTAAAGGTTTATGTAACTTTTTGCTTTTAACAGTAATTTTATCAACCCCTGATGGGTAGTTGTGCAGGTTTTAAAGTGATTAAAATTTCTTCTGCGCCGGTTTCGGATGTGTCTAATAAGAATTTTGCCACATAATAACCAGCTACACCAAATGGACAGGTCTGGTAACAGGTACTGCATCTTATACATTTTTTAGTGTCCCGCTCCACAACGTCCTTTTCTCGATTATATTTAATGGCTCCAGTGGGACATTCATCAACACATAACCGGCAATGTTTACATTTATCATCATCCCAGGTTATGATTCTCATCTTCAATCTATCTGTTATCTTTTCGATTGTCTCCATAATCAGATCATCGTCTGGTATAATCTGTCGTGATTTTTCCAGTATTTCGTCTAGCGGCACTTCGATCTTGAACAATTTTTCAGGTGCCAACTTGGTTATTGTTTCTCTTTCAGATTCAATACGTTCTTCTAAGGTATTAACCGTTAAATTGATGATCTCTTTTTGTTCCTCAATATTGGTGATGGAAATGTCTTTTAAAGCTCCTTTAACAGGACATACTTTTTCACATTCTCCACAGGAAATGCACTTGGCCTGATCAATTTCCATTTTATTATCTACTTCACTAATACAATCAACTGGACATGTTTTTTGGCATTTTTTGCACCGGATACACAGGTAATCATCTATAATATAGCTTTTAGCCACTGGTAAAATTGTAAATTCTTCTCTTATAAGATGATTCTCTCCGCAGGTCAGGGCTTTAGGTTCAGTGGGACAGACTTCTGCACAGAAACCACATCTAATACATCCTCTTGTGTTAATTACGGGATATGCTGATCCTTCTTCTTCGGCAGTATCCTCAGATCTAACCAGTTTGATTGCTGCAGGCGCAGGACATGCTGCTGTACATGCACCGCATGATATACAATACTCTGGAAAGACTTGAGGAAAGTCCCTGAATCTATCAGGTGTTTCCACTATTTCAGGGTCGGTCGCTGCTCCTGCAAATTTTTCAGCCCAGGATTTTCTTGCAAATTCATATAAATACCATATTACTGAAGACATAATACACCATCTTACAATTTCATTTTATTATTAAGTTTAATTTAATTCCGTTTAGATTATCATGGTTTATTTTATTTAATATTGTGAATTCCGTCAAAACTTCTTTTTTTGCCTGATTTATCCAGGATAACCACTCTTTCTGCACATGCAATACATGGATCAACACTGGCATAGGTAGCAACAGCATCTGCAACAGTAGCCACATCTTTAAGCATATACTTAGCACAGGCATCAATATTCATTATGCTGGGTGTTCTTATAGAGACGTTTCTAATAAGATTTCCATTGGTTTCAATCATATAGGTCACTTCTCCTCGAGGAGCTTCATTTCTCCATTCACCATAACCCGCAGGAATATCGATTTTTTTTCTAATTTCACCAGGGGGAATATTATCAATAACTTCTTTAATTAGTTTTATAGATTCTGAAACTTCATCAAAACGATTCATAGTTCGGGCAAAGTTATCTCCTTCCTTTCTCCATACGGTGTGGAAATCAAGGTGGTCGTGATAAGTGGGATGATCAATTCTCCAATCATGACTGATTCCGGAAGCTCTTCCGATAGGACCTACTGCCCTAGCCTTAATGCAATCTTCACGGGACATTTTACCTACGTCATGGGATCTAAGTCCCACTAGTGGCCCCTGTTCAAACATTTCCACGTATTTATCATATCCAGATTCTAACTCAGTAATGATTTCTTTGATCTGGTTTAGGTGAACTTCCTTAGCATCCATCCTCACTCCACCAACTACATTCCAACCCATGTTTACCCGGTTACCAGTAAGCAATTCTATGGCATCCATTATAGGTTCTCTCAGGGCCAGCATGTACATGAAAAGGGTTTCATGTTCTAATGCTTTGAAATAGGTTGAATTAGCAATGAAGTGGCTTTGAATCCTGTCCAGTTCATTGGTCAGTACTCTAAGATATTGTGCTCTTAGGGGAGCCTGTTCTCCTGCAATCAATTCAAATGTTTCAGCAAATGTTTGGGTGTGTATATATGAACATATTCCACAAACTCTTTCTGATAAGTATATGGCTTTTTGCCAGGTTTTTCCCTTCATTATACGTTCAATACCTCGATGAACGTAGCCGTAATCAATTTCTGCACTTAAAACTTTTTCGCCTTGTGTTTTAAGTTTTAATCGTAATGGTTCTTTTAAACCAGGGTGTATTGGTCCGATTGGCAGTATCATTCTTTCTGCCTCCCTTTTGCTGCTATTGCGTCGGGTCCTACAGCTAAAATAGCAGCCAAGATCTCTGAAGGTCTAGGCGGGCACCCTGAAACCTCTGCATCCACTGGTATAAAGTCGGATACAGGGGCATAAACACTGGAACCTTCCTGGTTAAATACATCTCCAGTCAAAGGACAGTTTCCCAGTGCCACAACTATTTTAGGTTGAGGAGCTTTATTATAAATTCTTATCAATTTGTCTTTCCATTGTTCGGTTACCGCCCCGGTAATTAAGATTACATCTGCTTCACGGGGGTTGTTATGAACGTAAATTCCATACTGTTCCAGATCATAACGAGGCGATAGGAGGGCGACCACTTCTATATCGCAGCCGTTACATCCTCCAGTGTTTATAAGGCAAACATGAATTGAACTTTTCCTTACAACATCTTTAAGTGAATCTAACATTTCTTTACCTCATCAAGTATTCTAATAATTCTTTTCTACCATCTTCTATGGCTTTTTGGTAAGATTTACCATTTAAAATTTCTTTGGCAATATCATTTTTTATCTGGTCTGATTCCTCAGTTGATATTACTCCCATAATATCGGAAAGCCAGCATAATCTTAAATCGGCATGAATTTTTTCTTTAAGGCAGATGGATTGAGATTGTTCAAATCTAGCATGTAGTGCCTCTAAGCTGGACATATCCATCCTTTTAATGAGTATTTCCTCTAATTGCTCTGGTTCGATTTCGAATTCCTTAGCAAAGGGAATAACTACATCATCATGCCATTTATAACTTCTTATAATCCTCTCTTTCATTACTCTGAGTAATAATTCATCTTTATCAATTTTATCAGATTTCATAGGAGCACCGTCCTCATTATCCATATTAATACAGATATGATAAATCCAGTAAGGGTTTCATATCTTCCATATCCTGGTCTCATACCCAGTACCAGAGCCACTAAGAATAAACCTATAGTTATGGAGATGTATGACGGAATTAATGTTACAAGTGGGCTGTTTAAAAATAAAAACCAACCAATTATCGATAAAATTACGGCAATTACATCAAATTTCTCACTTACAAATGGTAACTTGTACTTTTTATAGCTGAATAGCAGGCCCACTATGGAACCTAATACAAATGATAGTATGTAAACTAAATAAATCGTTTGATCCATTAAATCACCGATTAAATATATTTTTTATTTTTAATAACATTCAATCACCTTTATAACAATTAACAGGGCTTATTCACCGTTTATTTAAATATTAAAATATATTTATGCTGGTTTGTAAAGTATTATGAATGAAAATATGATCATCGCCAGTATAATTATCATGGCCCATTTTTCCAGGTTTTCTGAGAGTTTAATTGAACCTTCTCGATATAGGGTTCCAATTAAGAGGGTTAATAAAAAACCGGCTATGGTCACTGGAATTACTATAAACCACTGCAGCAATCCTGCAAGTCCACTTACAAGTATTACACCTGCAGCTACCAGGGCCATCATAAATATTGTGTCTTTTTCTTCTTCCATTTCTAATTCTCCAGTTTAATATTCCTTTTTGATATTTTCATTCTACTCATTTTATTATATTAACATTAAAATTATTGAACCAACTATTCCAATAAAGGCAAAGGTAACCTGCATCATTATGGAATGATTAGGGTTTAAAATTGGGGTGGTAGCATTAATAAAGGCCACAACTGTACTTATCGCAACCATACCTATTAAATAACCTATTGGACCTAAACCACCAATAAATACTGTTAAAAATACCCAGAGGAGCATGTACCATGCAATAGATTCTGATATCATAAGGTACCCTCTTAATACTCCAAAGTGCTCTGTTTCGTATCCAGATATAATGTCTTTTCCTTTGGTGATAGCAAAAGGGGAGTAAGGTGCCTTTGATAGAATCAGCACAAAGAACATGGCCGCAGCCAGTGGAATAGCATATATTAAGGGGCCGTTAAGGGTTTGGTAGTTAACAATGTCACCTATAACCATTGTTCCAGTTTTAAGGTAAATTATAATTAGAACTGCAAATAACGGTACCTCGGCAGCTGCAGAGAAAACTGCTCTAACACAGCTTAACTTACCATAAGGAGATCCTGATGATGAACCAGCATTGTGTTCCACAATTTTGTGCAGAGCATATATGGCAAATATTAAGAGCAGTGATCCTTCAAGAACCGGGCCTACAATAACAGCGCTGACCCATATAGCACATAACATACTGGCAATAGCAACATAGAAAGGCATTGCAGCTGTTTTTGGGAATGTAGACTCTTTAATATAAAATTTGAGTGTGTGAAGTAAATGCTGAATTATGGGTGGGCCTGGTCTGGTCTGAATTCTTGCCATTATTTTTCTCTGGTATCCAAATAGTATACTTCCCACCAGAAATGCAATGATAACGTTTAACAGGATATTTGCCATTAGGTTCATTTGATCACCAATTTTATGGATTATATTGAATAGTTAATTAGCAATGAATTTATTTTTTTAGTATTAATAACCAATGAAGGGTTCATCTCTTCTTTCATCTTCCTCTTCTTCTTTGATCTTAGCCATACTTATCAATCCAAAAGATAAAATGGCCACTGGTATGAAAACTATGGATATTCCATAAACTATCCAGCTGGGAGGGTTAAATATTAAAGCATATGCTATGCTTACCAGAGATATAATAAACATCAAATAACTTGCAATATACAGTGTTTTCATGTATTCACCTTTCATTAATTATTTCTATAAACTTCTAATCACTAATAATTACTTTATAACTTTAATTTTTCATTAATTCAATTTATAAATACTATTTTTCTTATCTTTAACATTTCTTGTAATTATTGTTAATTTTATTAGTTAAAATGGCTTATTTATTATAAGCAATATTTCAATGGTCCTGACAATTACTAAAAGTGAACTTAAATGAATTATTAATATGAATGGAGATCCAGGGGTTCTAAACATCTCGGCCTTGGTAGCATAGAATGGTGCCACACCAGTTTCACCAGCCACACCCAATAATAGAAGTATGGAGGCAAAAGTTACCATTGCAGGTGTAACTGCCATTTGTGATAACTGGAATAAGCTTAAAGTACCTGTTGATGCTAAAACTATTGCTGCTCCTCCAAATAATGGCAGGGAAGCCATCATAGCTATCAGTCCATATTGAAATGCAGCATCCAGAACATCAATCTGTTTTACTGCAGATACAATACCTATATTTACGATTCCAATTAAAGCCACAAATAGGGTGAAGTTAAACAGATCACCGGTTATCATAGCTCCAGCAGTGGCCAGTCCACATACTATGGCCAAAAATCTCCTTATTTTGAATTCTTTAATATCAACTTTAACTTCACGGTCTTTAAGCGAACCAAAACCTGCTTCAATTTGTGTCTCAGTCCTGCTTATAGCAATAAGCACGGTGAAGACCAGTGCACCAGCGAACATAAAAAGGTTGAAAGGAGTAATATAAGGCACAATATCTCCCAGAGGTATGGTACCAAATAATTGTCCACTTATTGTAGCAATATCCATTTTTTTTGCACCTGTAACAATTTTTACATAAATTTTAGTTAATGTTAATCATTATATTTTTGTTAAATCGTCTATTCTTTTTTAAATTCTTCTCTACCCATTACTCCTATTAGTCCAGATTTTGAAGCTACTTTAATAAGTAATCCACATGATGATAGGAATAAACCTAGAAGCCATATATCAGGGGCTATAAAGAATATTAAAAATCCTGCAATCCATAAACACCAGGCAATACCAGAGGCTCCACTCATACCCTCCCATAGACCAGAAGGTATTCCTCTGTATTTCTTAGATAAAACATAGAAGAGTATTCCAACTCCTGCTACAGCCCCTCCAGTAAAACCAGTGAGAAATACACCATATGCAACTAAAGCTAGTGCTATAAAATTAGGGGCAGTGTTTAAAATCTCCATATCCATGGCCAGAGGAACAGGGAAAAGTTCCACTTTTTTACCGCTTTTTCTCATCTCCCGGCTCATCAAGATCTCAGATATGGCTAAAATTTCTGCCAGTTCGACGACTAAACCAGGAAGTATAAGGGCTTCGGCAAGGTCTGTGGCCACAGCAGCCACTACAATTAACATGGCAATACCCACAATATCGGTGAGTATTAATGCACTTAAATCATTTTTCTGGAATGAAATTCCAAGAAGTCCAATAAAACCCACCAGGATACCTACGACGATTGCTGGAGTATAAAGTGAAACTACAACTGGAGAAACTAAATCTGGCACCAGCATTTATTCATCCCTCCGCATGGTGAAGTGAATGGCCACCCATGATGCTATTACAAAGGCCATCATCAAAATGGTCGATTCAATTATGGTATCAAAACCTCGGGTATAATATAAAATTTCATCTATAAGGCCACCAGGAGATGAATAGATAGATGTACCATAATAAATTGTATTATTTTTAACCTCTATGGCAATAGGTGATAAGTAACCCGTAATTTTGCCTAAATTAACTGAATTTTCGGGGTACTGGGCCTTTACAATACCTCTTTCCTTAAGAGGTACTCCTCCACGATCATAAGGGGCCAGAGGATCCTTATCATTTATCTGCTGCTGAGGTTCGGGCCTAGGATATAGTTGGTGGTCATTTAAAGTAAGAGGCACCAAAAGTCCAGTCAGAAGTACTATACCCATGACTATTGCGAAAAGCCTCGGGATCCGTTTAGGATTTGCAAGAGCATTCCAAAGTCTTCCTATACTTTTCAAAGCTTTGCCCCCATTTCTTCTAATCTTACCACGGCTCGAAGCAGAATTAAGGTTATTATTAGCGTGGCTGCAATGAATGTTAAAAGTGCTATAGTATGGTTATATGTTAAAAATATTAGGGAAACACCCACTGCTGCAATTTCAGTATTTAAGATCCTAGCTAGAGGATCTTTAACGCCAGGTCCAAATACTGTAGCTAAACTACCTAGTATGACTAGTGCACAGCCAGTATAAAACCATATTTGAATTTCAAGCAAGATTCCCTTCCTCCTGGGATTTTTTTTTCTCTCTTACTTCATTAATTTTGATTATAGCTATTAAGAGAATAACTGTTGATATGGGGTCAAATATGGCTGCAGCCATTGCAACATCTAAATATTTAGCTGCAGCAATTATACCAATAAATCCTCCTTGAAGTAATGCAAACATAATAACTTTATCAATGGGTTTGGGAAGCAATATAATACCAATTGCTCCTATTAGCATTACGACTGCAGATATTGTGGTTAAATTTACCAACTCTAGTAGGGGATACATTATAATTCACCGAACTTTTCACATTTATTTTATTATAAAGTTACTAATAAACTGTTTTTATGGTTGAGGAATAATTATTAAATCCTTAACAATCATTATCATCTTAATAATTATTTATTTAATTTTTATTGTATTATAATCATTTATTCGATTGTAATCTCATTTTTTACTCTTCCTATAGTGTAGGCGATAGCATTTGAACCTATGGTAGATGCTACAAAATAGGTTATGGCAATAACAGCCCCAAATGGTGTTTGAATATAAAGTGCTATTAGGGCAGAAATCCCAAAGCTCAGGGCATTAAGATAAAGCATTCTTTCCGCCCTGTTTTGGGCAATTAGGGTTCTAATAGCCACAAATAAAACTATGATACCAACGATCTCAATCAACATTATAATCTACCTATCTTTTACATGTTCACCATTATTAGTGACATTATTTTTAACTGATCTTAGTGTACCTTCCCATTTTCTTTGCAATTTTTCCAAGCAGAATTGATGCTTTGGTATGTGAAATTCCCTGAATGGTGAGAATTGCGATTACCATTCCAACCACATAATACTCAGGATTCAATCCAATGAATGATGTTAATGCAATTATTATGGTTATAGAAATGGCTCCAGTTGTTCCTGCATACCCAGGATCAGCACAAAGCCGGTTACCAAAGTATACTAATAATGCGGCAATAAACCCTCCTTCAGGGATACCTATAGCATAACATCCTACAGCACCAAGAAGTGTTCCCGCCGAGGCATCAGGAGAACATACGATGTTTCCCTGGAAAAAACCTCCAGAAAGATCTCCGCCTCGCTTTTTAACAGACCTTCCAATAACTTCAGCCCCTTTAACTCCTGGAGATTCAGGCAGGCCTAGCCAGGTATCAATGATAACGAAATTTATCCATGATATGACTGCGGCCAGTGCAATTCCAATTAATTCGTTCATGAAATTCCTCCATCAGGTTTGGGAAATATTCTGCCGAATAAAAATTTGGTAAATAGTGCAGAAAAAATTCCAATTATCACAGCCACTACCATACCACTGTAAAGATCAAAAATAACCAGTTTAAATATTATGGCTGAAAAACCTAAAGCAATTATTGCAGTAGGAAATATGGCGCTTAGAGTCCATGAATCCCTCATAGGCTTTTCTGGTAACAGCGGAAGTTTAACTATTAATCCTACCACTATTGCAAAGATTATCGCAAGCACATAATTAAGTATAATATACATTTCATTAGCATGAATAATCATGATAAAAGGATAATACTCCACAATATATAAATGTTTTTACTTGCCCTTAAACTCATAAAATTTTCATTATATATTATAATAACAAGTAAAGACGAAAAATAATAGATTTAATGGAAAATTTTATTTCAAATTAAATCAGATAGATTTTATTACCTCATATTATTTAGCTACATAACTAGGATAAGATTATAGATTAATAATAGAATTTATATATAAATACTAAATAAATTTCAAATTTAAACATAAAATCCAAATGCATACCATCTTTTTAGGTATAAAAACGAATATCAGTATTATAAAATTAACATTAGGATAAGTTGAAGGAAGATTAAATGAAAATCAAAAATCAATACATTGATTTAATATTGATCATAGCTTTCACAGCTTTAAGCATGATAATATTGAATATTGATCTTTTAAATCAGAATGAATGGTTAAAAGTAGCTTTAAGTATTCCGATCATATTCTTCTTCACGGGTTATGGAATAATAAGTGTTTTATTCCCACAAAGAAAAGATTTGAATCTAGTGATACGTCTGATTTTAAGTTTAGTAATAAGCGTAGCTATAATACCATTTTATGGCTTTTTTATTACGTATGATCCCTTCAAAATATTTACAAACTACTTTATTATATTTCCTGGATTCTTAACTATAATATTACTTATTGCCACATATATACGGAGATACAGAAAAATTGAATATATTAAAAAAGGAGGTTCAAAAGAAACAGAGCATCTACATGTCTACAGACTGAAACACGGATTTAAAGATCTATTCATAACTGGATTTTTAACCATAGTTTCCCTGTTAATAATATACACACCTTTTGAACTGATAGAATTAATTCCTTTCCTGCTTTTAACCTTTATATTACCTGGGTACTCATTAACGGCCCTATTATTTTGGGATATGAGGGACCTTAGTTTTATTAAAAAACTTATTTTAAGTCTAGGTTTAAGTATTGTTTTGGTTTTAATTATGGGAGTTTTTTCAGAATTCATTTATAACATACCCTCTAAAACCACATTCTTAATCATAGCACTGCTGACAATTGTTTTTTTAATTCTGGCTGGTTTAAGGCGAAGAAAAAAATTAAAAGAGGATACTAAATTTATAAGAGAAGTTGAAAAGCCTAGAGAGCATGAAAAAATATTTGTTAGAAAGGTTAGAAAAGATTCTAAAAGAGGAAAAATTCCAGGAAAAGATATAAAAATTTCCAAATCCAACAGGGACCTTAATATACTGGTTTTATTCTTGTTATTAGCAGTTATATTTATCACCATAAGTCCGTTAAGCCAAACAGTTTTTAGAAGTATCTTTGTTATTCCCTTAATATTATTTTTACCTGGATACGCCCTTTTAACTATAATATTCCCAAAAACCATGGTTTCGTCTAAAAATAGATTAAAGATTGTCCAGGTGTTACTTGCTGGGATTTTGTTGAGTTTACTTATTACCTTGGGTATTGGGGTTTTGGTTTTTATTGCACCTTGTCCTATATCATCACAGCTCTGCATCGGGCTTTTGATTATTGTCACGGCCACTTTGATTGGAATTGCTTATCTTCGAAGACGAAGATTATCCCGGATGAAAATTATAAAATCGGAAATTAGCCAAAAAAGGGGAAAAGAAGAAGTAATTGATGAAACAGTTAAATTGAGACATTTAGCTCAAAAAGAATCTGTAACACCAGACTCTGTTCAACCAGAGGCCTGGCCAAAAGGAAAAAAGGAATCCAAACCAAAACTTTATTCCGGAAGGTTTAAATTCTTAGCCAACGACCTCATTATAATTCTTTTATTCACATTTCTTACCACGATCTTTGTAACTGTACCTGTATTAAATGGAACAGTTATTAAAACAGTATTAGAGTTAATATTCATACTTTTCATACCAGGATATTCATTAATAGCAGCATTATTCCCCAGAAAACAAGATTTAGATGGTATTGAACGTGTCGCACTCAGTTTTGGTTTAAGTATAGTTTTAACTCTTTTGATTGCATTCATTCTGAATTACACCTCCTTTGAAATACGTTTGGATCCTATTTTAATTGTTCTATCTTTGTTGAGTTTTATTTTGATAGTGGTAGCCTTTTTGCGAAGACGCAGAATTCCAGATCAGGAAAAATTCAAATTAAATCTAGGGGTACACTTTCACAACCTTAAAAGTTCATTCGACCAAGAGAAAAAACTGGATAAAATATTATCAATTATACTAATAATTTCCATAATCCTAGCTATCTCAGCTACAATATATATTATAGTAACACCTAAAGAAGGAGAGAAATTCACTGAATTTTATATATTGGGGGCTGGTGGAAAAGCCAGTGACTATCCAACCAATCTAACTATTGGACAATCTGGTACAATTATAGTTGGAATTGTGAATCATGAATATTCCAATGTTACATATAATTTACTGGTTAAATTTAATGGAACCACGGTTACCAGTAAGAATATCACCCTGACCAATGGTCAAAAATGGGAGCAGCCATTAACCTTCAATGCCAGCACCCTAGGTAAAAATCAGAAACTGGAACTATTACTCTATAAGTTGCCAGATCAAGATAAGGCCTATAGATCCCTCCATCTATGGGTGGATGTTGTTTGAGATTAATCAAAATGTGTTGATAATAGATTTTACATCAAAATATATTAACAGTGAGTTTTATTATTAAATAGTATAATGAGCTTTGTTAAATTGCAGGGAATTAATATGAAAAATAAGAAGTTTGCAGTAACCGGTGGTTTGGGTTTTATTGGATCCCATCTGGTTGAGAGATTATGTAAAAATAATGAAGTTGTTATAATAGACAATGAATCATCAGGAAAACTAGAGAATATTAAACATCTGGATCTTACCAACATAGATGTTATATTTGGTGATATAACCTCTATTGACCTTGAAGAAATAATTGATGGATGTGATTACGTCCTGCACCACGCAGCAATGGCCAGTGTTCCACTAAGTATAGATAATCCGTTACTATGTAATGAAGTTAATGTTACTGGTACGTTGAAGGTTTTAAATGCAGCCAAGGAGGTTGACATTAAAAAAGTGGTTTTTGCCTCTTCCAGTGCAGTTTATGGTGACACGTCCCAACTCCCTGTAACAGAAGAGGTTCCTATTAATCCCATGTCGCCTTACGCAGTGAGCAAGGTAGCCGGGGAACTTTACTGCAGTGTTTTCCACCAGATATACGGATTATCAACAACCTCTTTGAGATATTTCAATGTTTTTGGACCTCGACAGGATCCTGATTCACATTATGCAGCAGTTATACCTAAATTTGTAGAATCTATGTTGAATAATAAAGTTCCCACCATATATGGGGATGGGGAGCAGACCCGTGATTTTATTTACATAGATCATGTGGTAGATGCAAATATAAAGGCCTGTAAATCCCGAATTTCAGGTAATTTTAATATTGCAGGTGGTAAATCCATATCAATTAACCAGTTATTTGAAACTATAAAAGATATTATGGGATTGGATATAGAACCTAACTACGCTGATCCGCAATCAGGGGAAATTAAACATTCCTGGGCTGATATATCCAATGCTAATGTATTCGGTTTTAATCCTGATGTAAATCTTATAAAAGAGTTGGAAGAAACTATAATGGATTATAAAAAATTAAAATAAATCCATTAAATAAAATCGAATTAATTTATTTAATAAGATTAAAATATTTTATTTATGTCATAACTTAATTTAAATAGGGAATATTTATAAAAAATCTGTTTAACATATTCAATTTTTTTAAGGAGGATTATCTATGAGTTGGGTTGCTGATTTAAGAGATAAAGTTAATGATGAATCTGCAGTTGTGGGTATTGTGGGTTTAGGTTATGTTGGTTTGCCTTTAGCTGTTTCTTTTTCAAAAAAATTCAAAGTAATAGGATATAATAATAAACCGGAAAAGGTAGAGATTCTCCAGCAGGGAAAATCATACATCGAGGATGTGAAAGATGAAGATCTGAATTTAAACTCATTCCACCCCACCAGTGATTACCAAAAGTTGGAAAAATGTGATTTTATAATTATAGCGGTTCCCACTCCATTGCGTGAAGATAAGAGTCCGGATTTATCTTATATTGAGAATGCTGGTGAAACCTTGGGTAAAATTCTCCACAAAGGCCAGTTTGTGATATTAAAAAGCACAACCTACCCGGGCACCACCGAAGATTTCCTGGCACCCATCCTGGAAGAGACCAGTAACCTGAAAGTAGGTGAAGATTTTGGATTAGCCTACTCTCCAGAAAGGGTTGATCCCGGAAACAAAAAATACAAAATTGAAAACACAGCTAATGTGGTGGGTGGATTAACTCCAGAATTTACCAGCATATGTAAAATGCTTTTTGAAGATGTGACTGGCAACGTAATTGAAGTAAAGGATTGTAAGACGGCAGAAGCTGTGAAAATGATAGAAAATATCTTCAGAAACGTTAACATTGCACTGGTAAATGAATTATCACTCATATTTGAAAAAATGGATATTGATCTATGGGAGTCAATCGAAGCAGCCAAAACCAAACCCTATGGATTTATGCCCTTCTATCCCGGACCAGGGGTGGGAGGTCACTGCATACCACTGGATCCATACTACCTCTCTTATAGAGCCAAACACTTCGGCATAATACCCCGTTTTATTGAAACTGCCGGGGAAATAAACGACTTCATGCCCATACACACTGTGAACTTGGCCAAAAAAGGGCTTAAAAAGATAGACAAAAAGCTGCGAGGTTCCAAAATCCTGGTACTGGGCATGGCCTACAAATCCAATATCAGCGACACCCGAGAATCACCTGCAGTAAACATTATTGAAGAACTAAAAGAAGCCGGATCACAAGTAAAAGTATACGACCCGCACACAAGTTGTATAAAAACCCGATACGGACCATTCCACTCAGAAAAAGATCTGAAAACCTCCCTAAAATGGGCTGACTGTGCCATCATCGTAACTGATCATGATGCATTCATAGAAAACCCCACCATGATAAACATGGTTAAAAAAGATGAAATAATTATCGTAGACACACGCAACGCTCTAAAACTCAAAACTGATGAATCTGATTATTATATTAAGTTATAACTCTAATTTAGATGATTTAAGCGTAATTTGTATATTATAGATTTAAAAGATGATTTTATGAAGATAATAACTGTATTAGGTGCAAGACCTCAGTTTATTAAGGCTGCTCTGGTATCAAATGAGTTGAGAAAGAACAATGAAGAAATTATTATTCACACTGGTCAGCATTATAACATTGAACTTTCTGAAATATTTTTCAAGGAAATGGGAATACCCCAACCAGATTATAATCTGGAGGTTGGATCTGGTTCACATGCGGCCCAAACCGCGAAGATGATGATTAAACTGGAGGAAAAATTCCAGGAAGAATCACCCGACATGGTACTTTTGTATGGGGATACCAACTCCACTCTGGCTGCAGCAATCACTGCTTCCAAATTGAACCTTCCTATAGCTCACGTGGAAGCTGGTCCCCGTATGTATGATAAATCGGTTCCAGAAGAGGTGAACCGTATTATAACTGACCATATATCCACCCTACTTTTTGCCCCCACACCCTATGCAGCAGAAAATCTTTATAAAGAAGGATTAAAGGATGCAGTACACTTGACGGGAGATGTAATGTTAGATCTCTTCCAATTCTTCTCAAAAAAGGCAGATGAATCTTCAAGTATATTGGAAGAACTGGGACTGGATAGGGGTGAGTATATATTAACCACCATTCACCGGGCTAGGAATACTGATTCAATTGAAAACTTGAAAGCCATAACCCATGCATTTGATGACCTTTCAGCTAATTATAAAATTGTTTTTCCAGTTCATCCCCGTACAGTAAAATATCTGAATGAATATGGATTATATGATGCTCTACAGGAAAATCCTAATATTCAATTAATAAAACCAGTAGGATATTTGGACATGAATATACTAACTCGAAATGCCTGTAGGATTGTCACTGATTCTGGTGGTTTGCAAAAAGAAGCATTTTTTGCCAGAGTACCCTGTATCACAATAGATTCTTCTACTGGATGGCCTGAAACTGTACTGGAAGGATGGAACACAATTTTCACTGAAAGTAAAAATAACTTTTTGGATAAAGATGAAATAATAAATGTAGTGGATGTTTTTAATCCAAAAGGACAGTACGAAAATGTTTTTGGTAATGGGCAGGCATCAAAGAAAATATGCAAGATACTAGAAAGTTATGGAGAAAATTAAATTTAAATCTGTATTTTTCTAAGTAAATTATTATAATTTTTAAAATAAGTGGATGAGAATATAAAATGACCTTTTTAAAGCATACCTTTTCATTGTTTTTCACCCAGATATTGGCCACTGTGTTAATAACTATAATTTCTATTGTAAATGCCCGTTATTTAGGCCCCAGCGGCTTGGGTATTATGAGTTTGGTAGTTGTAGTGTTAACCTTACTTTCCATGTTCGGAAATCTGGGTATCGGACTTTCCAATATCTTTTTTGGAGGAAAAAAGAAGTATTCCTGGGAAGAATTAACCAATAATTCCATAGTATCTTCCATAATATTAGGATCCCTTTTAATTGTTGTGGGAATAATCTATTTTTTATATTTCTCTGAAAATCTTATTCCACAAACTGGCGCTGAGTTACTGGTGATTATAAGTTTTATAGTGCCATTCATGCTTTTAATAAATTATCTGCAGTATATTTTATTGGGCCAGTACCGTATAAAGGAGTATAACTTAACCACCATACTACAAAATTTGATGTATCTTATTTTTATCTTCGTGAACTTCCTTATTCTGAATGGGGGAGTTCAGGGAGTTATAATATCTTATGTTCTGGCAGTTTTATTGACATCCTTGTTATTGATATTTCGGGTGAAAACCATTAAAAGATTATCATTTAAACTTGAAATATTCCAAGAAAGCATAAAATTTGGTGTTAAAGGTTATATTGGCACAGTTATACAATTTTTCAACTACCGAATTGACATGCTCATATTAAACATGCTTTTGGGTGCAGCCAGTGTTGGTTACTACACCATAGCCGTTAGTTTGGTGGAGGCACTGTGGTACTTTCCCAACGCTGTTGGAACTTTACTTCTTTCGAGAACTCCTAAATTAAAAACAGAAGATGTTAACAAATCCACACCACTAATTTCTCGTAACGCTTTTTTTATAACCCTTGTATTAGGAGTAATCCTATTTGTATTTGGGAAATTCATTATTGTACTGCTTTTTGGTAATGAATATTTACCATCAGTGGAACCTTTATGGTATTTAATACCAGGAATAGTGGCCTTAAGCATTTGTAAAGTGTTGGGAAATGAACTGGCCGGCCGCGGCAAGCCCATCATCAATACCTACATCTCCATAACATCACTGGTTGTAAATATACCCCTTAATTTCTTGCTAATTCCAGTATTAGGCATTTCTGGTTCTGCACTGGCATCCACTGTTTCATACACAGTAAGTGCAATTCTAACTCTAGTGTATTTCAGCAGAGTTTCTGAAAACCGAATATCAGATTTAATTATACTTAAAAAATCCGATTTAGAACTTTACAGAGGAATAGTGGCAGGATTTATTGGTAAGAAAAAAGATTAGAGCGTATCTTTTTAATAATTAGTATTAAATTGTCTCCGGGAAAAAACTAATTCTGGATATACTTTTTTTTAAGTTTAAAAAAGAAAAAAAGAAAAAATAGGGGATTTATTTTTTACTAGTTACCATTCAGCCTAAAACCATAAGAACTGCTAGTATCAGCGCTGTTATTGGCATTCCTGTGTTCTGCATAGGCACGGTTTTTCCATGTACTGGTGTAGGGTGGGGTGGCATTACACTGAAACTAGCTTTAAATGTATGAATTTAGTCATGTACTATTAAATTTAATATAAATTTCTTTCTTTTAACTAATAAATTAACCTATTTTGTGACGAGAGTCCCTTTAATTAGTAAAAAACGCTTCTATTTGCTTAATATTGAACGATAAAAACTAGATGAAAAAATGGAAATAATATTTTTCTTTTTAATCGGCACTAACTTTATCTAGAATTTCTGCAAATCTTTTAGCCATATTCTTATGGGAATATTTATAAATATTATCATTACCGGAATAGAATACCTGGCCCTTTTTTTGATATTTGGAGTAATATTCTTGTAGCACTTTTTTAATTTCTGGGACGGATTTCACTGAGTTTCCAGTGTTGGTATCATTTAGAATATCAGGAACACACCCCTCAGTTATGCCATGGGATATAATAGGCCTTTTAGCAGATAGATACTCAAAGATCTTACCAGTACACACCCCTATCTCAAGGGGATTATCCCACATTAAAAGTAGCAATAATTGTGATTCTCTCTGTTTTAAGATTACTTCATCCCGGGGTATCATTCCATGTATATTTACCACTCTTTCCAGACCATATTTTGCAATCTCCTCTGTCAGCCAGCTTTCACTAGCCCCATAAAAATTGATCTCAACATGGTCAATGTTTATCAAGTCTTCTCTACTTAAATCATTCAAGGCTTCAAAAAGAGGTTCAGGATCTCTTTTCCCCTTGTATAATTGGCCAGTATAGGTAATGGTAAATTTATTAGTTAAAGGCGTACCTGGATTTACTTTATCTGGATCAAATCCATTGGGTATTGAATAGACTTCCTCATTATGGTGTAAATTTTTTAAATCACCAACCAGTGGTTCAGATACCGTGGTCATAATATCTGCATTGGCCATGGTCTTTAACTCTAACTGTTTTTCAAAAAATTTCCTCAATGAAGTATATTTATAATAATGGTTTTGGGTCCAGAGATCTCGAAAATCAGCTATCCATGGAATACAATATCTTTTTTTTATTTCACTGGCAATTATGTGGGTGGTGAGAGGTAATGCGGAACTAATAACAGCATCAACTTTTTCCTCTTTTATTAACTCATCCATTTCAGCCATTACAGGATCATACCATGTTTTTTGCCCATCAGGATAGGTGAAGAACTCCTCCCATACCCTGGCCAGGTTTTCAAACCATGACCTCTTATTTTTATAGGTCTTGGTTTGTAGCTGTTCTTTAACCGTGGTTTGGGTTTTAAATCCTAAATATTTTTTCCATTTAGTCATTAAATCTTCGTAGGGCACTTCTATTATATTATAGTCCTTCCAGAGCGGATCTAATTTTTCAGATGATTGGGGAGTAACAATCACTGGATTCCATCCATATCTTGGAAGATTTTTGGCCAGACCTCTAAGACGAACTGATCCAATATTTTCTTTTTCATGGAAATAATAAGCAATTAGTAGAACAGTATTCATTAGGATACCTCAGTTTAAAATGTGGAAATTATTTAATTTAACATAATCTTGGTAATTTTTTCCAGTAACTTATTTATACAGAATTTTAGACCAATTTTTTCTGACAGTTTCAATTTCAAAATTATTAATTATGTATTCTTGAGCATGGGCACTGATCTTGTTAAGATCAGGCGAATTTAAAGATTTGAGGATATTATGGGCTATGGTTTCAGGAGAGTTATTATCCATCAAAAATCCATTTTCCCCCTTACTGATTATTTCTGGAATGGAACCTACACTGTTGGATAGAACAGGTGTTCCACAGGCCATGGACTCCAGCATTAAATTAGGAAGTCCCTCAGTATACGAGGGTATCACAATCAGTTTTAAATTATTCAAATGGTGGGGAAGTTCCTGGTCAGATATCCAGCCTTTATATTCCACTTTATCCTGAAGTTTTTCCCTTGAAATGTAATCCTTAACATCATCTTCCAGGTCACCTTCGCCACATATTGTGAAATTCAATTGGCATCCCTTTTTAACGAGGATATTCACGGCTTTTAAGAAGTTTAAGATGCCTTTTTCTCTACTGAGTCTGCCTACATATCCTACACACTCGTCTCTTACATTGATGTCCTTTTCAATATGGAATTTATCAAAATCAATTATGTGTTCCATGGCAGTGTCTATCTTGTCCTCATATTTTTCCAGTTCAAACTCTTTAATTTGCCCTTTAGAATTGACTATGATTTGATTGGAAAATCGGCAGGCTATTCTGGAGAGTAAAAAGATAGATCCAGTTAATGTGTCATTTTTAGCTTTAGCTGTACTGGCAGGTGATCCTGCAAAAACAAGTACCACCTTTTTACTATAGACACGACTTAGAAAAAGGGGTAAAATCAGGCCCTGTCCTCCGATATAAAAGAGGATCATATCTACATCATTTATTATTTTGTGTAGTTGAATTAAATATTTGAACTGGGTTTTAATAAAATTTAAAATTCTTGAAATTGTTGAATCTTTGAGGTCGTGTTTTATACTGTAAATGTGACAGTTTTCTGGGCATTCATCTTTTAAATTTGCACCAAGACCTCCAGTTAGGAGGTAAACTTCATTACTTATGGATTTGATAATTCTGAAAAGTTTCTGTACCGGCACAAAACCAGCCTTGGTCACAGAAAGGGTTATGATTGCAATATTTTTCTTATTAGTCATGCTGATCAGAAATTTAGAAAATTTTTCATAAATTGTTTTAGCGGTCTTTTATGAACTTGGCAGGTATGCCTCCTACTATAGAATTAGGTGCCACATCTTTGGTTACAACTGAGTTTGCACCAATTATTGACCTATCACCAATAGTCACCCCTGGTAGGATCATTACCCGAGCCCCTATCCACACATCTTTACCAATTTTTACTGGAGCTGTAAACATACCTTGGTCCCTTATGGGAATGTCTTTTTTTTGATGTTGATGGGTGCAGGATAAGATCACAGATTCAAAACCCACAATAGTGTATTCATCAATATCAATACCTCCACGGCCGTCTAATATTACTCCATTTGCTACTCCTACCTTGTTTTTAAGTGTAATACTTTGGGGGTGGAGCAGTTTTACGTTAGTGGCTATGGAAACATCACTTCCTATCTTTTTTAGGAGTTTTTCTAAGAAAGGTTGCCGAATACTGTTTCCTAATGCATATGGAATTTTAGAGGCAATATGGGTATAAAATAGCCATAAAATAAGGTCATTATTATTTTCTCCGTATTCCTGAGGAGTTTCCTGGTTTTCCATATTGTAACCTTTTTGGATTTTTATTAGATTAGAATAATTTTATGGAATAATATTTAATTTCAATTTTTAATCTATTAATAACAATTTTAGTAAATATTTAATCTCTACTTTTTAATCACGCTGTGGTATATTTCCTCTATATGGGAGATAATCTTTTCATGGGTCAAATTTTCTTTAACATATTCTTGACCATTACCTATCATTTCCTTACCTTTAATTGGATTACTTATTAAATAATCCATCTTATCTCTTAGATCCTTAACATCACCATATTTAAATGTTAATCCACATGAGGCAGTATCTATGATGTCAGCAGAACCACAGTTTCTTGAAACAATTACCGGGGTGCTGCACAGTAGTGATTCAAATATTACATTACCAAATGACTCGTAACTGGAGGGTAAAACAAATACATCCCCGTCAACATAGGCGCTAAGCTTATCATTTCCATCCAGGGTGCCAGTCATAATAACATCACTTTCAAGTTCCAGTTCCCTTATCAAGGTTAATAATTCGTTCTTATAACCATCATCCGGCCCTACCAGGACCAATTTTAAGTTATTAATATCTTGCATGGATTTAAATGCTTTAACAAGAGTATCTAATCCTTTGATCTTATTCAAACGGCCCAGGTATAAAATTATTTTATCATCTTCTGACACGGAGTATTTCATCCTGAAAGTACCTTTTTCAGGTAATTCCTTGAAATAGTCTATATCTATGGCGTTGGGGGTGAAGGTTTCCTGTTCCTTTCTAATAAAGGGAAATGTTTTTATTGTTCTTTCAGCTTCCATAGGGGATGTGAAAATTATCTTGTCGGCATCGTGGACAATATTATCTCCATACAGCTTGTCAAATAAAATTTTCTGCTTATCCTTACCCAGAAGTGGAGCCGAACCCCTAGGCTGCAGTACGTATGGAATATTATATTTATGGGCATAGTAATGGACTACAACAGCCAGCAGTGTGCGGTGTTCGTGTATGTGGATAACATCAAATTTTTTAATTTCCTTGCGGGCAACCATAGGTAAATAATAGGGGGTCAAAAAATTCATTTTCCGGGTTAAGTAATTGGAGATATTGCGAAAATAGTAAGTTTCAATACCATCCACATCCACAGGCTGGTTTTTTTCCACATCCAACCGGTACTTGAAACCATCAGTGGTGTAAACCGTAACTTCATGACCTCTTTTAATGAGGGATCTGGAAACATCATATGCTAGCCTCGGCGGTCCTCCAGCTTCCCAGGAAGGCTTGAAAAATGGGGTTACCTGTAATATTTTCATATTAACTTTTCCAGGGTTTCCTCAAAGTGCCTGGTAATATCCTCCCAATCATTTTTTTCAACATATTTGCGGGCTTTTTCCCCTAACTCTGATAATTCATTAGTATCATATTGTTCCACAGTACTTAAAACATCTTCAGGGCCATTAACATAAATTATTCCATTACCTTCACCAAATTCCATGGAAATTCCCGGAAATCTGGTGGCCAGCACTGGTTTTTTCATGGCCATGTACTCGTAGAGTTTTATAGGTACAATGTCCTGCATTATTATCTCATCAGCATATGCTGGCAGAAGGCATATATTGGCAGCTGCTATAAATTCAGGGATCCGGTGGTAGGGCTGTTTACCAGTTAGGATAAGTTGGTCATGGAGTTGGTATTCGTCTCTTATCTTTATCATATCAGGATAAGCATCTCCATCCCCCACTACTAACAATTTGACATGGGGATATTTATCTTTATTCTGTCCCAGAGCCTTTGCAACTTCTTTCATCCCTGCAAAATGATATATCCACCCCATGAAAAATAAGACAGTATCTGTATCTTTTATAGCGTATTCCTGGCGAATGGATTCTCCACTAATATCTGGTTCAAATTCGTTCAGGTTAATACCCGCATCAATAATCATGGTTTTTTCTTTATTTGCTCCTAATTCCAGGGCAAGTTCTGCCAGTCGCTTATTTATGGTTATTATTTTGCTGGATCTTTTCAATGTTTTCTTTTTAAGAGTTTTACCCAGATTCTGGAAGGTCTTCTCTGGGATGAGTGTATATAACACGTCAATAAGATAATAAACAAAGGGTATGTTATGTTTTTGGGCTGCTCGGGCAGCAAAATATGCATTTAAAAGTCCAAAGGCCACTATAACATCGGGTTTGAACTCCTTTATCTGCCTGTTAATCTCCAGGGTATGGAAAATAGGTATACTAATATAATCAATTATTGGAATTTCAATAATACTTGGCCGTATAACTGTGATTTTAGCTTCATCAATTACTTTGTGGATGTTTTTACATTTATTTCCTTTAACGTATATCCCCTTCCACTTTTTATCCTTTCTTCGCCAGTCAATACCATGGTCTATCACTCTTATTTCATGGCCTTTGGCAGATAAACGGTCCATAAGGTGGTGCTGTTGGTGGGGATTTCTTTTTAGCCAATCTGACTCTTGAACTACCAGTATCTTCATATATTTCACTTGAAATTAGTATTTAATTTAATTATAATTATCAATATGGTTAATAGCACTTTTAAGGAGTTCCCTTAATAAATAACAATAGAAATTAATAAAAATTTAATGAAAATTAGTCAAATTCAGCGCATTCTTCTATGTTATCCCAGTTATCCAGGAACCATTGATGGGTTTTCTTTAAACCATCTTCAAATTTCATTTTAGGTTTATAACCTAGGATTTTTTTTGCCTTTTTTATTGATGATAAAAGCTTGGTCTTAGCATCCCAATCTCTACGGGGCATGTAAGCTATGCCTTCGCTGTTACCAGTTAACTCGTTTACCAGGTTGGCCATGTGAATAACCTGATGGTCTTGACCTGAACCAAGGTTTATAGCTTCTCCAACGGCTTTCTCTTCAATTCCCATGGCCAGCAGTCCATTTATAATATCCTCAACATAAGTCCAGTCCCTGGTTTCTGAGCCGTCACCAGTAATAGGCAGTGGGTGGCTGGTCATGGACCAGTAGAAAAAGTTGGGAATTACATTACGGTACTTACCTGGAACTTCTCCTGGACCAAAAACATTGAAAAAACGGGCATTAACTATAGGCAGGTCGTATAAATTGTGGAAGTAGTTGGTGTATAGTTCTCCCAGTAGTTTCGTAACCTGATAAGGAGTATGTAGACTGATGGATATATCATGTTCTTCAAAGGGCATCTTTGAATCAAGACCGTATACTCCGCATCCTGAAGACGAGTATACAAATCGTTCAACCCCTGCTAGATGGGCGAACTGTAATACTTTTAGTATTCCCACACCATTGACCATTAAATCTTTTTTAGGATTATCCACTGAGTTCTGGTTGGCAAAATGAGCTGCTAAATGGAAAACATATTGGGGTTTTTCCTTAAAGACCCGTTTTAAAACTTCATCATCGAGAATGTCACCACTGATAAAGTCTATATTATCTCCTCGAGGAATATTCCATTCATAAGCAGATGAAAGGTCGTCTAATATTATAACTTTTTCTGTGCCAAGTTCTGCAAGTTTTCTGCTTAGATTACTTCCAACACAGCCCGCCCCTCCAGTGACCAGCACAGTTTTTCCTTCATATTCATTAAATATGTTCATACTTCTACCTCGTTTCATTCTAAGTAATGGGATAAATTTTAGTAATACTGTTTTCTTCTAATTAGTGGAATAAATTTGAGTCTTTCATATTATAAGTTGTATAGAATTAATTTTAGATTAATCAGTATTAAGGGTTTATAATTATTGACTTCAAATGCTATTAAAATTTATCATAGTATATATAGTTCTACTAATAGTATAATCTCATCCAAAGTTCTAAATAATAATTCCAGGTTTATATTGTATATAGTCTGGTTCTTCCAGTAGTTCTGGGTTGTCAATTTCATATAGAGTAAACATGCCCACCCTTTTTATTATATGGTAATCTGGAATGGAGAGATCTGTTCCTTTATAAATGTAGTAATAAGCCTTTTTGTCCTGTAAAAATTTTGAAAACTCATTTAAGTCTCCAATTTTTTTGAACATACTTTCTTTAGTTTGGGGTACGGCTCTGTATATTCTTTTTTTGAGATACCATTCGAATCCAGGCCAGTGATTAGAGTATATCACCTTACTAAAGATTTCCCCATCATAGTTTTGGAGCCACTTACTGATAGATTCCATGTCATGGGCATAATTTTTTTCAGGTATGTTATCCAGAAATGCCAGTGAAGATGATAAAACAAGTATCACCAGTGCAACCGATAGCCACGAACTTAAATTCAGGTTTCTATAATTAAACTTGACTTTACTGGAGATACAGTTTACGGCCAGCACCACCAGAAATGCCAGAGCCGGCATTACATTTACAAAGTATCTATCATTTTTGGTGGCCAATATACTGTTAAATATAAGATAAACAGCTAACCAGAAGAAAAACATTATATCCATGTCTATCTTTTTAATATCCAGGGTTTCCAGGAACTGATATATCAATAAAAATATTATGGATACAATAATAATACTTAAAACGTAGGAAACACTTCCCATAGTTACAAAAAGAATTACGAGAAGTACTATAAAAACTCCCAGCTTCAACCAACCCATTTTAGTCTTTAAGATTCCGTATCCATTTTTTAATTCATTCAACTTTTTAATTATATTAAAGAGGTAGATTACCAGGCCCAAAACCATAATTCCGAGTAATAGGTAGGCAATAAATGTAGGATCACTTAGAGATGGATTCAAAAATCCTGTGAAATCGCTTTGATGTGAGATACTGGAGATGTAATTAGGTAAGTTTTTCAGATAAAACAGGTAATCTGGATTGAAACCAGAATCAATGGTAGTGGCGGCATTGGATACTGTACCTTTAAACTGTCCAAAGAAAGGGAAAGGATTGCCTATGGTGGTGTAAAAATAGATTATAAATCTGGCAGAGATGATTCCGCCAATTAATATCCCGATAATTATATTTTTAAGATTTTTAAGATAGTCCTTGTTTGTGAAAATGTAAAATAATATTAACAGGCCAATTAACCCTGCGGTGTATTTGGTGAAAAATGCAATAACTGCTAATGGAAATGCCAGATAATAATATCGAGAATCTTTTTTAACCGCCAGAACCGTGAATAGAAGGGCCATTATACTGATGGATACTGAGGCTAAATCAATACCTCCCACTGCCACCCAGGTTAAAACTAAAGTGAAGGTGGCGTATATAATACTTCCTGCAAAACTTTCCACAGCATTGAATCTCATTTTTAAAAGACAGTAAAATGCCAGAACTCCCATTAAATAGATAATACTGTCTAATATGAAAATAGCATGAGACGAAATATAGCCTAAGTTGAAAATAAATGATGTTAAATAGGGTAAAAATGGGGAAAGGCTTAAATCATTACCTAGGCTGGTAACTGCAAATCTGCGGGCAAAATTTAAGTATTGAAATGTATCCCAGTAGCCAACATCAACATTGAATTGTATCTGGAGTTTATATAAAGTAATTACTGTAGTTATAACCATCAATAATAAAAATAATGAAACTGATAACTTATTTGAGTTAACGTATGCTTTGAATCGCTGTATCAATGAATTCATATGGTTTTCCTCTGATGAAAGTTATTATTAAAACAGATATCACATTTTTTTATTAGTTTATGATGATCTTTCAGCTAATATATTCTTTTATATATAGCGATAATGCCTATGGTTTTTATTTTCTCATATCCCGGAATATCCATTTTAGGATTTTTAAGCACATCTATATAATAATCTGCCTTTAATGTTTCCAGTTCATGGAAGAAGTCCTCACTTGTTTTGAAGTTTCGAGGTATTCTAGTATAAACTCTCTTTTTTAAATACCAGCTAAAGGCCGGGCCTCGATCAGCAACAATTACCTTGGATTGATAGTCTGGATCATAATCTGTTAAAAACTCTGCAGCTGTTTTTTCATCGTCAATCCAGTAATAATCCCGGGGCATTTCTCCGATGAAGTAAAATGCTGATGACAACATCATCACTACCACAGCCACAGATAAAATGGCTGAAGTTAGATTGAATTTATTATATTTAAATTTGAGCTTTGAAGAAATACAACTGATGGAGAGGGTCAGGAAGTAGGCCAGAGCTGGCATGGCTGTTAAAATGTACCTGTCTACCTTCACAGCATGGTAACTTAAAAAAAGGAAGTACATCATAAACCATGCGAAAAATATCACGTCTAGATCAGCATCTTTTTGTTTTTGTTTGATTAAATCATGGATAAAAAAGGATATGACCAAGAGAATTGCTACACTTACTAAATATGAAATCTTAGAGTAAGTTAAAACTAAAATAACGCCTAAAATTATTATAGAAAAGAATTTTAATAGATTTATTCTGGAAAAGTTGGTATTAACCTTTTTTACTGAACTTACAATATTATAAATGTAAATGATGATACCTATCGTGATGATAATGAGAATTAGATATGATACAAGGGTAGCAGGCCCGCTGGTGGTTAAAATTTGGCTGTAAGACTTGAGGGGTGTACTTGATATGTAATTGGGAATGTACTTAAAGTAATATAAGAGGTCCAAATTGTATCCCGGATTGGCGGTTGTAACTGCCCCGGTGGCAGTGCTGGTCATTTGATTAATGAAGGGAAATGCATTGCCTGAAATACGATAGAAATATATGAGAAAAGGGGTGCTTACTGCCGCTGACAGTACAATGCCAATTAATATATTCTTTAAATGTTTGAGGTAATCTTTATTTAGAATTATATAAAATAACATCAAAATAATTATAAAACCAGATGTATAACGGGTTAAAAATGCCATGGCTGCCAGGGGAAATGCAATATAGTAATAACGGGGATTTTTAACGGCTTTAACAATAAAAAGCATGGCCCATATGCTGAACGATATGGCAGGTACATCTGTTGCTCCAGAAACTGCCCAGGGAATAACCAATGCTATGCAAGCAAAAAAGATGCTCCCGGCAAAACTGGCAAATGCATTAAATCTTTCATTTAATAAAAGGTAAAGTCCCACCGCTCCCAGTACATACAATACTCCACTTAGAATGAAGACGACATTTTCTGATACAAATCCTGCCCTGAAAAATAATGAGGTTAAAACGGGTAGCAATGGTGGGAGCAGCATCTGGTCGCCCACACCTAATCCAGCAAAGCGCAGGGCATTACCTAAATAAACAAATATATCCCAGTAATAAACTCCCAGTTTTGACTGGAGATCTATTAAAGATAGGGAAATAATTGAAACTATTAATAAAAGTAGAATTAAAAGAAACGATGTAGTTCTATCCTTCAAAAATATATCTCTCATTTTATCTAAAAACATATCATCGTCTCTTAAAATTTATTAGAAAAAGTTTATTTATTAATGGTCCGTTCTATAAGTCGGGATATAGAGTCTAAAATGATACCGGTAAACGTCATGAATATCCCTGCCAGGGTAAACATGATCATCAACAGGGTAGGGGCCATGGTTATGCTTTTACCAGTTATATAATCACGGATGAAAAACAGGCTTATAATTATTCCCACCACCACAATAATTAAACCGGGTATCGTGAAGTAGTACAAAGGTTTCTTTATCTCAACGTCCCTTATTATACGGGTTAGAACCTGTATACCCTGACTAATAGGGTGTCTACTTGAACTTTTCACATCGTAACGCACGCCAATTTCTACTTCCACGATTCGCATATCATTTTTAGCTGCATCTACCAGCATCTCACTTTCCACACCATATCCAGTATCTTGGAATCGGAATAAGGGTATGGTATGCTTGGCAAAAGCCCGGTACCCACTTTGGGTATCGGTAATGTCCAATCCACTGCTAATATTGCTGGCTTTATCCAGAACCTTTTGACCAACCCTTCTATAACGGGGAGTGTTTTCATCTTTTCCATTTATGTACCGGCTCCCATTAACCACATCTGCTTCACCTTCTAGGATAGGCTTTATAAGGGTGGGTATCTCTTCAGGATAGTGCTGTCCGTCAGCGTCAATGGTTACCACCACATCTGCATCTTTAGCCATATTGAAACCAGTTTTAAGTGCTGCACCTTTACCCTTATTGGTAGAGTGATTTGCAACCTCTGCACCTGCCATTTTTGCAATTTGAGCTGTTTTATCGGTACTTCCGTCATCCACTACAATAACCTGGTCCACGTACTGGGCAGTTCTAAGCACCATACTTCCTATGGAAATTTCTTCGTTATATGCAGGCAGTATTGCTGTTATTTTAGCCATTAGTTATATTCTCCGTAAATAATATTATATAATATCGAATTGTTAACTACTCTATACGGTAGTACCATTTCATCCAATCTACAGTTTTCTTTATTCCTTCTTCTGGATTTACCTGAGGATCATGTTTTAGATCCTGAATAGCCTTGGTGAAGTCCATGGTCTTAACCTTGGTGGTAAAGGCCTCTGCTTCATGGTAGGTCACCAGCGAATCATCCTTTCCCACTGCATCCAGGACAATATCTGAGTACTCTTTTATGTCTTTTTCCCATTCCTGTTTACCGCCTACATTGTAAACCTCTCCAGGTATGAAATTGTCTATAATATTGGCAAAGGTACGGGCAGAATCCTCCACATAGTCAATAATTCTCTTGTGTCCTTCATATACAGTGTAAGGTTGGTCGAATAATGATTTATAAATGAATATGGGTATGAATCCTTTGTATGGGGTGTAATGTTCGTGGGGCCCGTAACAGTTCACAGGTCTAACCCGGACAGTCTCTGTGTCAAACATGGTAGCTGAGTTCATGCACATCAACTCACCGGCCCACTTGGTTATGGCGTAGTCATTCATCTGATAAGTGTCTTTTATGGGATTGTCCTCCATGACATCCTCACTCATAATCCCGTTGTAGTCTCCATAAACCTCCGCTGATGAGAAAAATATCATCCTGAACCCTAATTTTTCCTGGAGACGTATCATGTGTTTGGTTCCAATTACATTGGTCTGCCACAGATTTTCATAGTATTCTTCACCGTTCCATCGGCCGTATTCAGCAGCCAGGTGATAAATGTAGTCAAACTTATCATTATCAAATAATCGTTCTATTTGCCGATAATTTTTCACATCAGCCCTTATATAATTATCTCTGTCATTGTGAAGCAGATCTACTGCTAAAACCTCATGGCCACGGTTTTCTAGCTCATTAACCAGGTTGGTTCCAATAAAGCCAGAACCACCAGTGACCATTATCTTCTGGGTTTCCATGATATTATTCCTCCTCTATTTTTTTGCACCTAAATATCACAGTACCACCATCAGTGTAAGGAGATCCAGGGTCAACACACTGCATATAAGCATGTTGGGGGTCTTTTTTATGGGTCAATCCAAGTTTCACTGGGCACCAGTTGTGCTCGAGGATGGTTGTGTAGTGCAGGATGGTTGAAAGTGCATGGGTACAGATTTTGTCCGTTTTATCAACTATTATTTCAGGGTCTTTAATTATAATTTTATCACCCACTTCATGAACCGGACATCTACCCTTTATTTTGTGGACGGATATTTCAATCAAAAAAATGCACATCCTCAACCAATCAGATTATTGTCAAAAAAATGTAGAAAAATCTGTTAAAAATAACAAACTAAATTTACTTTTTTACCACTCAATTATTCATTAATAGCAATGTACAGTATTTTACCACCTTTAATAACTCTAAGGCCTTCATCAGTCTCTATAACTGTGTTTAAATAATTATCAAGGGCTATGATTTTACCTTCATCGTAGGTATTGTTTTTAAAGGCAATCTGAACATTTTTATTTTTAAACATTCTGAACTGTTTGGCCAGTTCATTTTCATAGTCAACTTTCTGTTTCCTAAATTTTTTATTCATCTATTACACCATCTTTTCTTAATTATAATAAAGATAAACTTGTTAAAGATAATTTTCAGTTTATGATAATATGATTGAGATATAGTTACTAATAAATTTACCCAAATATAGTTTAAGAATGCCACTAATTTATAAGTAAAGTACCAGTTTCAAGGGAAAAATAGAGGGATTAAATAAAAAAATTCTTCCCAAAATAATTTAGATAAGAAAAATTAATATTTCCTATGTATTAGGGAGAATTAAATGACCACTGCAAAAAAAATTGCCAAGAACACCGGAGTTCTGGTCCTATCACAGATAATAACCTACCTATTCGGATTCATTTACATAGTGTACGTGGCCCGTTATCTAGGTGCGGCAGGGTACGGTATACTTTCATTTGGGCTTGCATTTACTGGAATATTTGCAGTGGCCGTTGATCTTGGACTTAACACCATCACCACACGTGATCTGTCCCGTGATATCAAAAAAACTTCGAACTATTTAACTAACGTAACCACCATTAAACTCATTTTATCAGTAATTGTTTTCTTACTGATAGCTGTCACCATCAACCTTTTAGATTATCCCTCCCAGACAGTCATGGTGGTCTACTTTTTAGGCTTGTATGTAATAGTTGCAGCCTTCAGTCAAATGTTTTATGCTATTTACCAGGCCTATGAGGAGATGGAATATCAATCTATAGGCCAGGTATTAAATACGGCGCTGATCCTTGTATTCACCTTAATTGCCATATATTATCAGGCCGATGTCATTTTAGTATCTGCTATTTACCTTTTGGGAAGCATGGTTGTACTGTTATACAATCTAATCATAACCTACTGGAAGTTTAGTAAATTCCATTTAGGACTTGAAAAGAGTTTCTGGAGTTTTAAAATCAGGGAAGCATTACCTTTTGGATTAACATCAATATATGGGACTATTTACACTTACATTGACTCGGTAATGTTATCACTTATGCAGGGAGACGTGGTGGTGGGATGGTATTCTGCAGCTTACCGGTTGATATTAATTGTTTTATATCTTCCTGGTATTATTAATCAGGCCATTTTTCCGGTAATGAGCAAATTCTACATCTCTTCTGATGACATACTTCGAAAGGTTCAGGAGAAATTCTTTAAATATATGTTGATATTGGGATTTCCCATAGGGGTGGGTACTACTGTTCTATCAAATAAAATAATTTTACTGATATTTGGTGCTGGATTTTTACCATCTATATTTGCCCTTCAAGTTTTAATATGGACAATTGTAATTACTTTCTGCGGAGCTGCATTTGTAAAGCTATTTGAGGCCTCTGGCCGGCAAATGGTCATAACTAAGGTCACAGGCGTAGGAGTTGCAGTAAATATAGTCCTTAACTTAATTTTAATCCCTTTATATAGTTTCATTGGTGCCAGCATTGCCACAGTTTTAACTGAAATGGTGGTGGTGGGAAGCATCATAGCCTTAAGCTACCGGGTAGGTTACGGGTTACCAATAAAAGAGAATATAATTATCATTTTAAAGGTTGCAGTCTCTGGTCTGGTGATGGGGGCTGTATTATGGTACTTTAACTATCTCAATCTCTTAATATTAATTATTTTAGGAGTTTTAATATATATAGTAGTCTTATTCATTACCAAAATTTTTGATAAAGAGGATTTAACCCTTTTAAGGAATATTTTAAAAATAAATAAAAATGAAGATGAAAACTAATGGATTAGTAGGGATCCCATTCTCTTACTTCTTCATATTCCGGAAACTTACCATATTTATATCTATCAAAGAGTCCCCCCCATGGGGTCTTTTTAAATTGATCAATCTTTTTTTTACCAATAAGGGGATACCATAGGTGGTCGTGGTAATATTCTGAGGCAAAAATAAATGTTTTAAAAAGTGGCGAGTTAAATAAGAGGTTGTGAAGCCATTTAATATTCATAGTCTTCTTTCTAAGCCGTTGATCCCAGCGGATAACTGGACTTCTTTTGGTTTGGAAATTGAAGTTCAAACTTTTTAATTGACTTTCATCCACACCCACTATTTCTATCTGGTCCACATCCCCTATTCCCAGACCTCTATCATGGGCCATTTTAATGTAGTCAATTTTCATTGGTTCAAATCCCATAATACTTGCTGCAACAGCATCTATTGCCACCTGATCAGAGCTGGCCAGTATAAGGTTACCGTAGTAGGGCTCCATGGTACGGGGCCCGGCCCCATCACCGCAGACACACCCGTCCATCACTGCCAAGACCCCGGCATGTATCTCTTTCTGTATGGATAAAAGATCCACCAGTACTTCGTGTATCTTCTTGTGGGCGTGATGCCGGTATTTGGGTATTAATCCTCCAAAGGCATTCTTCATGGCGCCGGTGGTGGTGGTGTGGCCGTGGGTTTTCATGGTGGGAAAATGGATAACATTAGTATCAATGAAAATCTCCGGGATCCAGATTTCCCCAAAAATCTCATCCATAGCCAACATTTCAGATTTAACATCATATTCAACCCATTTAACATCAGTTAATGGCTGGAACTGGATACCATACTTTTCAAGGAGAGGAAGCCATTTATTATAATAAGCACCCTTCCAAGGATGGGTTACCACTGTCTGGTTTTCCACTCCTAAAATATCTTCATAACCATCTTCCTTTAAACAGTTTAGAACTCCATCCAACTGCCATGGTGGAGTAGAACAAGCCGGATAATAAAGAGTCCAGGATAAATTAAGTTTTAAAATGGTTTTATTCATTGGTGGAATATGTTTTGGGTATCCTACCAGATCCATAGCCCTTTTATAATCATAAATCACAGTAGATGGTGATGTTTCTAAAACTGCTACCTTTGACATTAAATCACTCATAAATTATATGTTTAATATTATCTATAAATATGTTAATATTTATTTTGTTGTAGGTTCTTTTATCACTCTAAATCTATTTTTTACGTTGTGGACGTATTTATTCTATTTTTTCATCTAGTTTTTCTGTTTTAATCCTATTTTTAAAGATTAAATATACAACTACACCTAGCAAGGCCCCATACCACAATGTTCCAAATCTAATTATTAGGGCAGTACCTATGGCTATGGTTGAACTCAGTCCAAACAATTTTAACAAACCAGAAAGGGTTGCTTCGGCTACACCTAAACCTCCAGGTATCATGCTAACTGCCCCGGCTAGAGAAGCAAAACTGAATATGAAAATTGACAGCATTAAACTGATGTGATCTCCAAAACCCTGCACAACCATATATAATCCTAAACATTCAAAAAACCAGGCTAAAACACCTAATAGGGACATTGATAGAAGATTTTTGAAGCTCATTGTTTCCTGGAATGTGTAGTGCATGGTTTTAATGTCTCGTGAATATTTACCTGCTCTTCTCTCCAGAAAGGTTAGCAGATAATTAGAGAGTCTTTTTGATTTAATCATGATAATAAATGCAAAAAATATGATAAGAAAAACGGCCAGTATACACATTCCCTCTTCATAGTAAAGGAAACCTAAAAGAGATAATAATAACAGGGATATAAGGTCAGTGAATCTATCCACTATAACCACGGGTACGGTTTTACCCAGATCTTCTCCATTTATCTCTTTTATTAACCAGCCTTTCCATATCTCTCCCAGTTTAGCAGGAGTTATAATCATGGCCAATCCACTGAAAAATACGAATAGATTATCTTTCAAACCGATCTTAACCTGGGCCTGTTTCAGAAAATAGTTCCATTTGAAAAACCGTATAAAATAGCCAATGGTGGTTAATATTATAAGTAAAACTAAGTATATCCAGTTAAAACTTTCAATAGCCTTTAATAACTCATCAAAATCAGCGTATATGGCCATTAATAGATATACTATAACTGCAAAGAGTATTATTGCCCACAATCTGTTTTTATTCATTTTTTAGCCTATAATATATTGTTAGTTTAATGAAGATTTTTTAACCACTTTTTCTATACATTTTAACGATCTTGGTAAGGCCATGGTTTAAGATTGAGGATTTCCTGCCAAATATTTCGACTTTGTTATTTTTAAGGGATTTTTTGAGATCATTCTCTATTATAACTCCTGCATTACCAATTTCATTAATAAAATGGGCATCGCTACCGGCACAGGTGTTGAGATTATACTTATTGGCAAAAGACTTAGCTTGTTCATTATATTTTTGGGTTATGCACCGGGAATTAAAGACTTCAATACAATCTAAATATTTGATATAATCCTGCCGGGGCCGGTAAGTGGCTTTGCGCATGGTATCAAAAGGGTGAGGTATGACAACTACTCCATCTTGAGCTTTTATCTCATCCATAACTTCTACATGGTTGTTGGATTTAATTTCCTGGTTTAAAAATAGTCCTATTATTTCGCCCTGGTTGGTGGTGACTTCACATCCCACTATAACCTCAACGTTCTCGGTCTTGAATTTTTTGGCCATTAATCCGCCTTTTATAGTGTCGTGATCTGTTATGGCAATCCCTGCCAATCCTATTTTTTCGGCAGTTTTAACTATTTTTTCCGGTTCTACAAAACCGTCAGATGAGTATTTAGAGTGTACATGTAAATCGTACTTCATTTTTTATTTATCTCCAGAATTCTTAATAGCTTGATATTGTCCTTGTATTAAATCCTTAATTCTACTTATTTTAGATTATCTGGATTATTTTGTCCATATAAAGAATTAAAAGTACTATTATCACCCAGAATATAAGACATAAAACCATTCCCCTATCTTTAAATATCATTTCAGGTTCTCCTCCCATATTCTTGGAGTGCACTAAGTAAAGATACCTGAATAATCCATAAAAGGCGAAGGGTATGGTCAACATCATGTACATGTTGTTAGAAAAGAAGGTGTACAGTGAATAGGACATTACCAGGATACTGGTGGTTATATTAATCATTTGTTCCAGCATTTCTGATGAGTATTCTCCTAATATCTGGCGGTGGTTTTTAGCATCACCACCCATTATAATCAGCTCATGCCTTCTTTTACCCAGGGCCAGGAATAGGGCAATTAAAAATGTACAAATTATTAACCATGGTGATACAACTACTGATATGGCCAGGCACCCGGCAATGGCCCTAAGCACAAATCCAGATGAAATCACTAAAATATCCACAATTAAAAAATTTTTAAGAAACAGGGAGTAGATGAGAATTAAAAAGAAAAATGTCAAGGTGATCAAAAAAAAGGGAATGTTGATGAGGTAGGATCCTGCAAATGCAAGTACAATAAAAATGATAGCAAATGATAGTCCATGACTTAGTTTCAATTTTCCAGAGGCTAATGGCCTTAAACGTTTAAGAGGATGGTTTCTATCTTTTTCAACATCAATGATGTCATTAATAATGTAGATGCTGCCAGATAATATGCAGAATATTACGAATGCTGCTATTACATTTAGCCAGTCTGCTGGATTTAAAAAGTTTAAAGAGAATACCAGTCCAATAAATATTACGATATTCTTGTACCACTGCTTGGGGCGCATGGAATGAATTAATTCTTTAATCATATATGATAAATAGATAAAAGACTATTTAAAATTTATCTTGATTAAGTAAATGATAAAATCTATTGAAGAAGTTTAATTATATCAGAGGAACAATATACAATTAGGATGATGGTAATTTGCTAGTATTTATGGATTTTATTGTATTCATAGCTCTTTTAATTATTTTAATATTCAGTGGTATAATTACCACCCGAACACTTTCGGTGATATCCTCCTATTTAAAGCTGGGTCATTTTGGGGGAGGATTTATTATCATGGCCATTGCCACTGGAATACCAGAACTTATAGTAGGGTTAACAGCAGCTTTAACTGGTGTACCTCAACTTTCTCTGGGAGATGTTATCGGATCAAATATAATCAATCTCTCTTTGGTAATGGGAATAGCAGTCATTATATCAGGCAATGTCCATTTTAAGGAAAATGCAATTAAAAAAAGTACTGTATACCTATTTTTTTTATCATTTCTGCCGGTAGTTCTAGCCCTTGATCAGAATTTATCCCGAGTTGATGGGTTTATTCTCCTTTCTACCTACGTTATCTATTTGATGATTATTATTAGAGGCAGGGATAGTGAATCTGAAGAAGAAGTGGGATACCGTGAATTTATAAAAAGTTCGCTGTTTTTCAGTGTTGGTGTGATAGCTCTGGTTTTAAGTGCCCGTTACTTGGTGGAGTATACAACAATAATTGCATCCGAAATGAATATATCCATTCTGGTAATAGGAGTTTTCTTGTTGTCTTTTGGAACGTCTATACCAGAACTGGTATTTGAAACCATATCTTTACTTCATGGTTATAAATTACTGGCAGTAGGAGATCTTATGGGGAGTACTGTGGCTAATTCCACCCTTATAATTGGATTAGTAGCAATTTTAAGTCCTATATCCATATCTAATTTTGGATTGTTTCAAATGGTTGCCTTATTCTTTGCAGTAATTCTATTAATTTTTACTCTATTTATCAAAAGCAAGAAAGGAGTCACCAGATTCAGGGCATTAATCTTAATCGGAGTATATGTATTATTTTTAATAACTACTCAGTATACACTATTTATATAATGAATAGCGCTCTAGAATGGAAAATTTATCCATTTTTTTAATATAAATCAATTATTTTTAATATCAACCTTTTTTAGTTTCAAATAGTTTAATGGTCTTTTAAATGTAAATAGAAAGTTTTAAACTTCATTCAAATATTAATACTAGTATATAAATAATATTATTCAAAACATAACTGAAGTTGGGTTAATGGAAGTTGACATGACCTTTTTTTTTGGGGGGGAATTAGTTGTCTCATGATCAAAGTTTAGATTTTACAGAGGAGATATTGGAGAATTTCAGCGATGCGTTCATTGCAGTTGACAATAATTTCAGGGTAAAATATGTTAACCAGGCTGCTGAACTTATTTCAGCTAAAAAAAGAGATGAAATTATAGGAAAAAATGTGTTAAATGCTTTTCCACGGATTAAAAATACAGCAATACAGGATAAGTACGAAATTGTTAAAAAAGAAAGGAAGAGTATGGAATTTGAGACATTTTTTAATATACCTCCCTTTGAAAACTGGTTTTATTTCCGTGTTTATCCCGCTAAAAGGGGATTTAATATATTTCTACATGATATAACTGAAAGAAAGAAATCAGAATTAAAATTAGTTCAAAGTGAACAGGATCTGAGATTAAAACTGGATAGTATTTTTCATCCCCATTACCAGATAAGTGGAGATGAATTTGGTAATGTAATAGACAGTCAGGAAATACAGACGTTAATGGATAAATTTTATGATATAACTAATCTTCCTTTTGCCATACTTGACACCCACGGTAATCTACTTGCTTCAACCGGGTGGCAAGATATATGCACAAATTTCCATCGCCTGAATAAGGAGACCTGCGAAAACTGTTTGGAAAGAGATTTAAAACTAACAAAGAAATTGAAACAGGGCGATTACCGTCTCTACAAATGTAAAAACCAGATATGGAATATGGTCACTCCTATTATCATTGGAGAAAATCACATGGGAAATCTTTACATGGGCCAGTTCTTTTTTGACCATGATGTTATTGACTATGAAAAATTTAAAAGACAAGCAGAAAAATTTGATTATAACCCGGAAGAGTATATGGATGCCGTGAAAAAGGTACCCTGCTGGAGCAGACAGTATGTAAATAAAGTGATGGAGTTTTACTCCCATTTGGCCCAGATGATATCGCGGTTGAGCTACAGTAACCTGACCCTGGCAAAAACCCTTCAAGACTACAAGAAGGCTTCATCAGAACGGGACCGTTTCTTTAACTATTCACTAGAGCTGTTGAGTATAGCTGATTTTGAAGGCTACTTTAAACAGGTTAATCCTACCTGGGAGTCTACTATGGGATGGTCTAATACAGAATTATTATCAAAGCCTTACACGGATTTTATTCATCCTGATGACTATGAAACTACCATGAAAATTTCCAAGGATTTAACTAAGGGAAAAGCCATTATAAACTTTAGAAACCGCTTCAGATGTAAAGACGGATCTTATCGGTGGGTTTCATGGAATTCCTATCCATTCCTGGAAGAAAAATTAGTTTTTGCATCAGCCAGGGACATAACTGAGATTATAAATTATGAAAAAGCCATTAAAAAGAGCGAAGAACACTTTTCTCTTACAATAAAAGCAGTAAACGAGGGATTGTGGGACTGGGAAATTCCAACAGGAAAGACCTATTTCAGTCCAACCTACTATACTATGTTGGGATATGAAGATAAGGAATTTCCAGCGTCATATGAATCATTTAGATCTTTAATTCACCCAAATGATGTAGAAAAAGTTGAAGCCGGTTTAAATGAACACATCAAAAAAGGTGAAAATTATACCATCGATTTTCGGATGAAAACGAAGCAGGGCGAATATATATGGATCCAGGGAAGGGGCAGGGTGATAACAACAGATAAAAGTGGGTTACCTGTAAGAATGGTAGGTACTCATACAGATATTACCCAACGTAAACACGTGGAAGAAGCGTTAATGGAGTCAAAACAGAAATTTAAGGCTATTTTTGAAAATGCTGGCGAGGCCATAATACTACTGGATCAGGAGGGAACGGTTTTAGAAGCAAATAAAATGATTGAAGAGATGTCAGGATTTTCTCGTGAAGAAATAATCGGCAAAAAATTTATAAAATTCATTCCTCAACTGAATATAGATTTCGATACATTATCTGCCTTTAACGACTTATTCATTGGAAAAAACATGAAAAACATGGATTTGACAATTAACAATCGTGCAGGTGAAAAAGTTTCTGTAATAGCTCATCCATCTACCATAAAAAACGGCGATAATATCCGTGGAATTATCATAATACTGGAAGATGTAACTGATCGTAAAAGGGCGGAAAAGGAGTTAAAACAGTCCATTAAAGATAAGGATGTTCTTTTGAGAGAAATTCACCACCGGGTTAAAAATAATATGCAGATAATATCCAGCCTTTTAAATCTCCAGAGTCGTCATGTGGATGAGGATGAAACCCGAAGCGTTCTAAAGGAGAGCCAGGGTAGAGTGAAATCCATGGCCATGATCCATGAAAAACTTTATCAGTCAACTGATTTTAGTTATATAGATTTTGGAAAATATATTGAAGAACTAGTCTTTGACCTTTTTTACACTTACGGAGTTAATCCAACCATAATTAAACCAGATATCCAGGTGGGTGATTTTGAGATCAATCTGGACACAGCTATTCCTTGCGGTCTTATAATTAACGAATTGGTAACTAACAGTGTGAAGTATGCTTTTCCTAATGGTAAAAGCGGCACTATTAAGGTGGAGTTTAAATCAGTAGGTGAAGAATATTTATTGACAGTTGCTGATGATGGGGTAGGTTTACCCCCAAATATCCAGCCGGATAAAACAGACACTCTCGGTTTGCAGCTGGTTACCAGTTTATTAGATCAGTTAGAAGGGGAATTAGAATTGGACAGAACCAGGGGAACTATGTATATCATTAAATTTAAGGATATAAATTACAGGAAAAGGATTTAACTATTAATTATTCCATTATTGTTTAAAAATGGGAAATAGAATAATTCTTCTTTTAAATCCTCTTTTAAACCATTATTAATTTTCATAGGTCCAATAAAACCCATAATATTTGCGGGATTATATTGATCTGAACTTCCCCTTTCTTTAATCATCTCATCTAGTTGGGGATCATTGGGACTAAATACAGTTGAAATAACGATTATAGATAAAGCAATAGCAAGGGATATGTAAATAATCAAAAATAGTGTCTGACTCTTTTTGGAGCGAGGTCCAGTTTTTATTCCTAAGTCATGAGGTAGTTTTTCCAGGTAATCTCCCTTATTTAGGAAATCCGTCTTTTTTTCAAGGTAACGCAGATTTCCACCGCATTTACATTTCTTATATTTATTGGGGGATTCTCCATTCTTTAATTTAATGTATCCCATACATTTTTCGCATAAAATATAACCCATAAGATGCCCCCTAATTTAATAATAATCTTTTTGTTAAGTTACATAAATATAATATATGTTATTAAGTTTTATTGTGTGATTCGATGAACAAATTATTAGAAGTACTTAAGGATTTAAAGGGCCAGAAAGTAGTTTTTAAATGGGGTGAACATGGAAAGGAATTTCAGGCTCTAATCAAGGATGTTAATCTCACTCGAAAAACAGTGGCCCTGGAGTATCTTGATGAAAGGGTTAGTACTGGTAGTGGTTTGTGCTGTCCTTTAATAAATATCAAAAGAGTGGAAGGAAACACGATTATTTTAAATACAAACAATGATTGAACCTAAAAATATTAGTATACTATTTAATAGATAAATTAAGCCATCAATAATTATATTTTTAGATTCAGAATTAATAAGCTTGGTAAATATCTTCTAAAACACTATTTATATCATTTTGAACAGACATACCTTGTTCCACAGTGTCGATTGGTACATTATTAACGAAGATAGAGATGATTAATTTTTTCCCGCTTTTAGTAGTCATGTAACCAGCCAGCGATTTACTAAGAAGAATGCCCCGGTCATAGAGTTTATCATCACTTAAGGTTGTACCAGTTTTAGCTCTGACCTTACCATAAATGGAACTGCTATTGTTTACGATTCCGGATAGAGTTCCATCATATCCCATGATAGGCAGGCTGTCGTAGAAATTCTGGAAGTAAGACTGCTGGGACACATATTTTAAAAGCTGGTTAGTGGTCTGTGGACTTATCCGATCAGATGGAGATCCTCCACGACCATCACTAAGTGCAATGCTATCCGAGTTAACACCAGCTTTATTTAGAAATGATCCTTCCAGTGCCATACCCTGGTCAAAGGTTTTATCTCCATTTTTGGCAGCTAAAAGTGAAACCAGTGTATCGGCCTGCTGATTCTGATTGACCTTTAAGATTAACTTAATATTCTCGCTGAAAGGTAGTGATGTTAGAACAGCCACTTTGTTATTTTCTTCATAAGTGGTAGTATTATTTAATAATTCCAGGTGATTATCAGCCTTTACTGAAGATGTGACAGTGATTCCTTCTCTTTTTAGTGCTTCAATAAAAAGTGATCTGGCAAAATTGGATGGATCCCTAACAGTAAAAGTTCGAATAATAGGGGTGGAATTAGCTGGAATCTGACCTTTAAGTACAATTTTACCATTACCATGATCATTAACAGTGATGTTGGCCTTTCCAGATTCCACGGTAACAATCTGGGAGGTCACATTGTATATACTGGTTTTGGGTCTCCAATTTACTGTAGCATTTTCTCCTACTTTGCCTGGTGAAATTTCAAAATCTATGAGATTGTCATTTATCATTATAGGACTAATCATATATTCTCCAGTAGGTGAGGCTACAGTTTCAAAAAGCCGGTCATCAATAATCACATTACCATCTATTCGCTTTATACCTGAAGCTTTAACCTGCCGGGCCAGTTCATCCAGTCCACTTAAAGGATTTTCTGGGGTTAATGTAACTCCATCTATGGCATTTGCATCACCATGATCCAGGTTGGTAAAATTTATTTTGTTGTCAGGGGTGTTACGACCATTCATGGTGGGATCGCCACTGGCCACCAGTACCAGGTTACCTTTAAGTGCTCCTTCATCGTCCAAGTCTCCGGTGTAGTAGACGGGAGTTTCAAACTTGTAATCGGGACCATAAGCATTCAGGGCAGCAGCACAAATAAAGATTTTAGTAACGGATCCAGGTACAAACATCTGTTCACTATTTTTTTCAAAAATAATTTCACCAGTATCCATGTCCTCAACCAGTATACCCCAGGTGGACTGATTATAATAAGAGGTATTAGTTATGGAATTTATGTCTGATGATAAGTTATAAGATACATTAGTAGTATTAGTTGAAGTATTATTGGTATCATTCACATCCTGGGCAGTGGTGAAGTTTCCCAATACTGCAACAACAAAAATAAGCGACACTATTACAATTGAGATGATTTTATACTCATTTACCATTCTATAACTCCTGAACTAGCTAGAATCTGTTATACTATTATTAATATGGTCAAAATTATTTATAAATTTATAAATTATCCCTTCTTTAATACTCCTACCACTGGGAATTTTTCCAGTAAATCAACGCCGTGAGGAGCTTTCTCCAGAGCAGGACTTAAATCTTCTCCAGCACTGTGGGTTACCTGGTGTTCACCATTCTGCCAGAGAAAACTATGAGAAACATCGTAAATTTTACCTTTGTAAGCTACATATGCCCGCTTACCACCTTTTCCATTGAATTTTTTAAGTTCTTCCAAGGTGAACTGTTTCATAAAAAATAATTAGTTTCTGTTGGTTTTTATAATTTACTAGTTAGAAACTCTAATTAATTTTAAAATTTACCAATTAACTGGTGTGTGTTATCTAATCATTTTCTAAATTTTTTCTAATAAAAGAAAGAATAAAGGAGTTTTTATTCCAGGAATTTAGATACAAATGGTGATGTATCACCCCTACGCATGAAATGTCCAGATGGTCCTTCTCCCAGGAACTCTGAAAACCAGGATTCATGCTGAATCTCCTCATTTAGTATGGAAAGCGACAGATCATAGGTCCTGTGATCTTTACCTGCAGTTAAATTACAGATATTGGTGTACTGCCTGACGGCACATCTTTCTGCTCCCACCAGAACCTCTAAAATTTTATTAACGTCGTTGGTCTTTTCAGGCAGGTAAGCAGGAGGACATCCAGATATATCATGGAATTCTTTCATGTCCTGTGGTATTTCACCGCCCAATTCGTATATTCTTGGTACCAACGCTTCAAAGTGGTTACGATCCTCTATACGCGCTGTTTCTGCAATTTCTTTTATACCTTCTCCTTCCAATCCTATGAGGTTCACTCTTAAGATTGTGTAATAATAGAAGGTGGTTAATTCTGCTGCAGCATTTTTAACCAGGAGTTCAACCAGTTCATCAACATTTATACCAGTGTTTTCAACCATTTCACGAGTAACTTTTGCCATATAATTTCACCCCATATAACTATTATTCTTGGATATAGATATTTTTTTTGAAAATAATACTCAAAATGGAGATTTTGAGACTTTTTAAGTGAAATGGATATTAATCAAAAATTAAAAGATCAATTAAAAAATGAGAAAAAATATCATTTTTTTTAAATTTTTCAGTTTTTCTTTAAAAAATTAATAATAAAATTAAGTTTTAACCTAAGGCCACATCTAGGATCATCATTAAGGTAAACCCAATCATGGCAGTTAAAGTGGCCAGATCTATATTTCCTTCCCGTTGGCACTCTGGAATAATGTCCTCAATAACCACGAAGATCATGGCTCCAGCAGCAAAGCTCAAAGCATAGGGCAGAAGGCCGGTAAATATAGTGACCATAAGGGCTCCCACGACTCCTGCTACAGGTTCCACCAGTCCAGATAACTGCCCATACCAGAAACTCTTCTGGCGAGATAAACCTTCTCCTCTAAGGGGTAGGGATACTGCCATACCCTCCGGGAAGTTCTGGATTCCAATACCAATGGCCAGGGATATTGCTGCAGCCAGACTGGTAATGGTCAGGTTGGAAGCAGCTGCTCCAAAGGCCACGCCTACAGCCAGGCCTTCAGGGATGTTATGTAGAGTTACGGCAATTAACAAAAGACGATTACGGTGCCAGGTTGTTTTTATACCTTCAGCTTCTTCCAGGGCACATCCTGGATGTAAATGGGGAATTACCCGATCTACCACTGCCAGAAACAGACCCCCAGTTAGAAAACCTAAACTTGCCGGCAGCCAGTTAAGAAGGCCCTGTCCGCTGGACATCTCAATAGCAGGTGCTAAAAGTGACCAGAAACTGGCAGCGATCATAACACCTGCAGCAAACCCAAGTGAACCGTCCAAGATTTTACGATTCATTTTAACGGTAAAAAAAACGGTTGAAGCACCAGCTGCAGTCATAAACCAGGTGAAAATAGTGGCAATCAGTGCCTGTATAACCGGGTGAAAATTGACAAAAGAGTTCATAGTATATATTATTGCAAATATATTATATTTTTCTCTACATTTTTGTTCCATTCCCCATTTAGTTCCCCAATTTTTTTAAATTTCATTGGTTTTAGTGACAATCTATAGAAAAGACAATTTTTTATTATTTTAGTCAAATTAAAAAAAGTAAAAAATAAGATACATTCAAAAAAAGTAAAAATAAATGAATCATTCAAATTTAAACGAGTAAATAAACATATTAAATGTTTCATTCATTGAAGGAAACTTTTCAGGTGTGGTAACTCCCCCTAGTAGGTATGCGGTTCCATTCCTCTCAAACCAGGCTTGCATATACTGGAGCTGGCCTTCTACCGTTTCTTCCTGGACTACAACTATTTCATAGGGATTATTGTTTACAGTTAAATTTTCCCAGGATACTATGGTAATATTTCGGTTTTTATCTGCTGAAATCTCAGTTATAGCCTTTTCCAGAAGTCCTTTTACAGTTTCATTGGATTGTAATTTGTGGTTATCCACATAGATATAGGTAGATGTATCATTAGGATCTTCTATGGTCGCCAACCAATCTGGTTCAGTATAGTTCTGCCAGTTGTTAGGATAGAAGAAGCTGAAACCATTACCATTATAGGTTGATGCGTTAATGTCCTTAGCATACGTCTCTGCATCAGCTATACGCTGCTGATCAGGGTTTTGATTTAAAAAATTTGTACATCCTGAAACTGAAACAGCTAAAACGAGTAGAAAAATTAATAATATATATTTTTTCATTTTAATCATCCTAACACTATTATTGTTATAAGGTTTTTTTTTCTATTAACTATTGAGAAATTTATGTAAGAATTTAAGAATAGTTTCTATTTTTTAAATAATCTTAATTTTTAGGCCTCTTAAATTTTGGATTCGTTCTTGCGCTAAATTGTTCTTTCAATAGTAAAATTTATTATTTGATCAAGATTTGTTAGTTACAACAATTAATCAGTTTATAGATTATAAACCATTTTATAATCCTTTTCTTAAATTAACTTAACTATTCAACAATTTTAGATAGTCATATTTATAATTAAATCTAATTTTAAGATTAGGGTATCTTTATTATACATTTAAATTGTAAATTTTTTAAAGGGGGGTTTGTATGGCTGAAAAACTATTAAATCAATATGAAAAACCCGGAAGACAACATTACAAGATACTGGGCTTGAGTTGGGCAGGATGGGTTTTTGATTTTTATGATCTTATTCTTTTCACTTTTCTTATTATACCTATTGGGGCAGAACTTGGAATATCTCATCTGCAGCTGTCATATGCACTGGGTTTGTCTTTAGCTGCCACTGCTGCGGGTGGAGTTGTATTCGGCGTGTTATCTGATCGAATTGGTCGTAAAAAAATACTTCAGTTGACTATAATAGTTTACAGTTTAGGAACTTTTCTGTGTGGTTTCGCATTTAATCTGGAATCCTTGATCATATTTAGGATCATAACTGGTCTGGGAGTTGGTGGTGAATGGGCCACTGGACAGACCTTTATCGGCGAAACATTTCCTGCAAAATATAGAGGCCGTTACACATCATTTATGCAGAGCGGAGCACCTTTGGGAATTTTACTGGCATCAGTTGTAGGAGGATTTCTCTTACCCAATATTGGTTGGAGGTACTGTTTCATGATATCTGTGCTGCCGGCATTGATGGTAATTTTTGTGCGAAGAGGACTTCCAGAATCAGATGTTTGGCTTCAAGAATCCAAGAAAAAGACCATAAAAACTGTTAAAAAGATTAAATATTCCAGTTCTAAATTTTTAACCCTTTTTACTAAAAAATATCGGAAAACATTTTTGCTAGCCTTAGTATTATCTATTTTTGGTCTATCCACTTACTGGTTCACATATTCATGGCTTCCCGATTATCTTTACATGGAAAGAGGTTTTTCTCTTACTAAATCTGCAGAATGGATTATTGTAACTCAGCTAGGAGGTCTTTTGGGTTATCTCTCCTTTGGATATGTGGCTGATCGTCTGGGCCGCCGCCCAGCTTTTACTATCTACACATTTATAATGGCACTGGCACTGGTTATGATCACCATCTGTTGGAATTGTCTTATAGGGGATCCTCAGCTAATACTATTTTTCATGTTCCTGGTCGGTTTTGGAACTGGGTTTTTTGGGGGGTTCGGTGCCCTGTACTCTGAAATATTTCCCACCACAATTAGAAACACTGCCAGTGGAACAGCATTCAACGTGGGTAGAGGTGTACAGTTTTTCACCCCGGTACTAATTATTTTAATAGCCCAGGTCTATGATTTAGGAGCAGGAATATTTTTAGCAGCAGTATTTGCTGTAGCCACTGGATTGTGGATTTGGATGTTTCCTGAAACCAGGGGAACAGATTTAATGGAAATTGAAACTTAAGTGGGGAACACATCAGCTTATCTTAAAATCATGATTTTTTAGATAGATCTATTTAGATATATTCAAATGGAGGTAGCAAGATATAATTAACATGAAAGTGGAGTGTTAATCTTTTATTGAGGGCATGGTTTTATGAATCTTTCCTATTCGATCTTAGGAATTATATTACTGTTATTTGCGTTTGGATCAATATCTTTTGCTCTAGTAAGTTTTAGAAGACGTATATCTAATATGCACACGTATTTTAGTTTATTGCTTTTTTCATCTTTTTTCTGGTGTTTAGGTTCGGGCATGGAATTATTAAGCTGGCAGGCCTGGATGAAAATTTTTTGGCTCCAGTTCAGCTATTTTGGAGCAACTACTGCCGCCCCTGTTTGGTTTCTTTTTGTTTTAAGTTTTGGTAAATATGAAAAATATCTTAAACCACAATTTATAGCATCACTAATGATAATACCGGTTTTTATCTTAATAATGGTTTTTACCAATCCATGGCACCATCTTTTATGGCCCAGCATAACTCCCGTATCAAACCTGCCAGGATCACTCTTAATTTTTGAATATGGACCAGTATATTGGACTAATATTATTTACAGTTTTTTCCTGATTATAGTCGGGGTGTCTGTTTTAATTCATATGCTCTCTTTGGCACCAGATAATAAAAGGTATAAAATCTATATTTTAATATTAAGTGGACTAATACCTATTATTTTTAATTTAATTAACAACGTGGGTTTAATATTTGTTCCAGGTTTGGATATAACTCCTATAGGTTTGGTATCGGGTTTATTACTGATTTTTATAGGTGTTTTTAAATTTAATCTGTTGGACATACAGGATATAGCTCATAACATCCTTATTGATAATATAACCAGTGGAATAATGGTTTTTAATAAGGATGATGAATTGTTGGAGGTTAATCCTGCCACTAGTAAGCTTGGTATAACCCGAGACAATGTTGGTCAAAACGTGAATGAAGTTTTAGCTCCTCTACCTGAGATTAAGTCGTTTTATGAGAAAGAGGAACTGGATAATGAAATTTACATTGAACATTTAGATATTTGGGTTCAATTGGAAGTAATAGATCTTTACAGCTTTGAAGAAACATATGTGGGGCGGTTACTGAGATTTGATAATATCACCAAGCGTCGAAAAACAGAGGAAGCACTAAAGATAAGTGAACATAAAAGTCGAACCATACTCCAGGCCATACCAGATATGATGTTTGTAATTAACCGTGAAGGTAATTTCATGGATTATAACGTTCATAACGAGATAAAGCTGGCTATACCACAGGAAGATATTATTGGGAGTAATTTGTCTAGTTTGGGGCTTACATCATCTGACCTGGATCTAGCAATGGCTAAAATTAGAATGGCGCTGGATAAGGGCAGCATAGAACAATTTGAATATGAAATTGAATTACCATCGAGCATTGGCTACTTTGAAGCCAGGTTAATAAAATTAAATCCTGGCGAAGTTCTGGCAATAATAAGGGACATGAGTGAAATAAAAGAAATACAGAAATCACTCCTAGAGTCAGAGGCCCTTTATAGAACCATATTTGAAAATACAGGTGTTCCAACTGGTATATTTGATACAGAGGGATATTTTACACTGCTAAATCAGAAGATGATTAAATTTTTAGGATATTCCAGGGAAGAGCTTCAAACCAGGAAGTGGATGGAGTTTGTGTACCCTGAAGATCTGCCAATGATGCTGCAATATCACCAGAAAAGAGAGAAGGATCCGGAATCTGCTCCTAAGATTTATGAAGCCCGATTGATTGATTCTCAAAAACAAGTACATACCAGCCAGATCAATGTGGATAAAATTCCTTTTATGGATGAATTCGTGGTATCTGTGGTAGATATCACCCCTCTTAAGGAAGTTCAGATGGAATTGACTGAGAGTGAAAGGAAATACAGAGAGATATTTGAAAATGTGCAGGATGTATTTTACCAGGCTGATAATCAGGGATACATCCTGGATATTAGTCCATCTATCAAAAGGTACTCTGGATTTGAAAGAGAGGAACTCCTGGGCAGAAAACTGGATGAACTATATGTATATCCTGAAAAAAGGGAAGAACTCTTAAACATAATCAAAAAAGAGAAAGAAGTAGTAGATTTTGAAGTGCAGCTAAAAAATAAAAGGGGTAATGTACTTTACGTATCTGTTAATGCCCACCCATTATTAGATGGTGATAAACAGGTTATAGGGGTTGAGGGATCCCTTAGGGACGTTACCGAACGAAGGAAAGCGAATGAAAAAATCGCTTACCACATGGAACTGGAAGAGATGATCATGGACATATCCAAAAACTTCATAAACAAACCCTTAGAACTATTTGATGAAGCCGTTAATGATGCAATCGAACGAATTGCTAAATTTATCCAGGTAGATCGAAGTTATTTATTTATCAGCAGTGCGGAGGGTGATTATCCAACTAATATTTATGAGTGGTCTGCCCCGGGGATCAAACTCCAGATGGAGGGTATAAAAAAATTGAAAGACCCACATTTTCCATGGATGGCTAAGTGTTTCCAGGAATCTGGAGTGGTTCATATTGACAGGATAGAAGATCTGCCTGATGAAGCTGAAAATGAAAAAGAGTTGTTTGCAATTCAGAATGTGAAATCCATGGTGGCTGTGGCCTTAAAGGTTTATGGAGAGATTATTGGATTTATTGGATTTTATTTGACTAAAGAGGAAAGAGAGTGGGATAATGAAACAATAAATATTTTGATGTTACTAGGTGAGATTTTCACTAACCTACTGGAGAAGAGGGATAAAGAAAAGGCCCTTAAACAATCTCTGGAGGAAAAAGAGATCTTATTAAAGGAGATCCATCACCGGGTTAAAAACAACATGCAGATCATATCATCTCTTTTAAATCTTCAGTTAAATCTGGAGGATGAAGAAAAGACAAAGGGTCTTTTAAAGGAAAGCCAAGGCCGAATTAAATCCATGGCCATGGTTCATGAAAAACTCTACCAGTCCACTGATTTAAGCCATATCAACTTTGGGGAATATCTGGATAACTTAGTCAAAGACCTTTTCTACAGTTACGGTATTCCCACTGATTCAATAAAGTTGGTGATTGATGCTGAAGATATTGAAATAAACATTGATACTGCTATTCCATTGGGACTGATTGTCAATGAATTGGTAACCAACTCATTAAAATACGCTTTTCCTGATAAAAAAGGAAAAGTGGAGGTGGGATTCCAAAAGGTTGAAGATGAATACATCCTGAAAATTTCTGATGATGGGGTGGGACTACCACCTGATCTGGATGTTGAGACCACCAAAACATTGGGATTGAAACTGGTTTATAGTTTGTCTGAACAACTAGATGCCACTCTTAAGGTTGATACTGCTCATGGTACTAAGTTTGAGATATCATTTAAAGAAATAAGCTATGAGGAAAGAATATAATACTTATTTAATATGTTTGAAGCAATTTTAAAATATTTTTAATGGATCTAATTGGTTTAGATACATTAAAGGAAGGTTCTAGATGATGTAAATGTTTTGAATGATATATTTATTTTTTTGAAAATGCATAATATTACTAAATAAAACCGAGCAGTGTATTTTAAAACACAAAGAATAAATTTTTGATTTTTATAAAGAGTTTTTAGGTTTTTTTAAAATTGGAATACATGTTAGGGGTGATATTAAATGATAAAAACTGATATTAGTGCGGAACCAGGAAAACAAGAGATTGTCATTACAAGGGAGTTTGAGGCGCCACGTGAGCTTGTATTTAAAGCGTTCACTGATCCGGAACTTTATGTACAGTGGGTAGGACCGCGAGATCTCACAATGACATTGGAAATATTTGAACCTGAAGACGGTGGATCATGGAGGTACATCCAAAAGGATCCCGGTGGTAATGAATTTGCATTTCACGGAGTCAATCACGAAATTACAGCTCCAGAGAGAATTATTGGGACATTTGAGTTTGATGGACTTCCAGAAAAAGGACACGTCATTCTGGAAAAATCGACATTTGAATCATTGCCCGGTAATAGAACAAAGTTAACGTCTATATCCATCTTTTTTACAGTGGAAGATCGTGATGGGATGCTCCTATCTGGTATGGAGGAAGGAATTAATGATTCATATAATCGTCTTGATGAGCTATTGGAAGGGATGCAAAAATAAGATTTAGATTATATACTTATCATTTTCTAATTTTTAAAGTAATGTATTCAATAAAAAGGAGCAATTAGTTCGTATTCTAAGATAAATAAGATTTAAGCATTTTAAAAAAATTTTTAATCCTTTAAATAACTTGATTGCCCCCTTTTTACGAGTTATCCTATATTTTTATAATCTTGAAGTTATTACCAAATCTATCTATGAAAACTAAAAGTTATTAATTATTACTAAGGGCCTGTTTTTGACAAAAAATGTAATAATTAGTATTGAATGTTGTTAATTATTACTAAGGGCCTGTTTTTGACAAAAAAGGTAATAATTAGTGTTATATATTGATTCTTATCATATATTTGTTAAGAAAAAATCATTTTTAACTTTTATTTAGATATTGGGGGAGAGTGGAATTAATGACGAATATTAAGAATAAAGCTATTTTTATAATCTCAGTAACCTTAATTGCTTTTGTTTTATGTGGAACAGCTTCTGCGGATGAAGGAGGAATACCACTAGCCACCAATGAAACGGGTACAGTAAGTGGAGGTGTTTACAGTGATTCATATTATGGAATAAGTTCACCTACACCTACCAATGTCACCTATAATTTCCAAGATCTACCAGCAGATGCCCAAATAAACTCGGCAAAACTGTTAACTGTTGTATACTGTGGTCACAAGCAGAATAACTACAATGGAAATGTGAATGTCACCTTCAATGGTCAACAAGTGGGAAGCGAACTTTTGGATGCAATTTACCCTGGGGGAGGTGGAACTGATCCAGTATGGTTGAATGACCATCTTAACCGAGTAACCAGCGATTACATGATGTGGTATGATGTAACTACTCTGGTACAACAGTCCAATACAGCAACAGTTACCAGTACTAAGTTAAGTTCTAATTTTGACGGTAGAATAAAATTAATAACCTTAATTGTAACCTACAACGATGGAGATACCGACTTAATACATTACTGGATAAATTTAGGTCATGACATCTATGCGGGCACAACCAATTTCACAGGATCGATCAGTGGAGATGTGGAAAACTCAACTTTAACTGTGTTACATCTGGCTAGTTCAGATGGTACTTACAATTTTAACGGCAATGTATTACCTGGTGGTTCTCCACAGGGAAGTTATTCAGGATCTAATACTTGGGATGTAACCAGTAATTATAATGAAACTGGTATTAACACCCTGAATTATGACCGAACAGCTGACTATTATAAGATAGTATTAGCCATTTTAACAGCAGAGATAAGAACAAAACCAGACCTGGAAGTGGAAATTTTAAACTTACCAGGTACAGTTTCACTTGGCGAAAACCAGGATATAGAAGTAGAAGTTCGAAACAGTGGAAGTTGTGCCAGTGGAGAGTTTATAGTTCAATTTTTCACCAATAACAACTTGATTGGAAGTCAAACCGTTAATAACCTGGATCCAGGTTATAGCACCACTTTAAACTTTAACTGGGTTCCTACCACTTTGGGAATCCACAATATAACTGCGATAATTGACCCAGAAGATCAAATTGCAGAATCCAGTGAGGACAATAATGAATCCAGTGGTCAGTGTATGGTAACCAGTTTTGCGCTGCCTGATTTAAATGCATCCAATCTGGAAATCCCTTCACCAACATATGTTAATGATAATTATCAGCTGAATGTGACCATTAATAATACAGGTACATCAGCTGCTTCTAATTTTAATGTTAAACTTTTTGAAAATAATGTTTTAGTAAATACTCAGATAGTAACTAACCTTAATCCGGGTTCAAGCATAATTTTAATTTTCAACTGGACACCAGTCAGTATAGGAGAACGCCTCCTTAAGGTGGAGGTAGATCAGGATGATGAAGTCCCAGAATCAGATGAAAACAACAATAATATTACTGGCACTGTAACTATAATCCTTAAACTACCGGACCTGGTGGTTGAAAGTATAAATAATCCTTCTAATATTGAAATTGGAACAACTTATCCTGTTACAGTAACCATTAAAAATAATGGTCCTGGGAATTCCAGTGGAGGAAGTGTATCCTTGTATAATGGTTCAACATTATTGGGAACACAAATGTTAGGCACAATTAATTCTGGGGATAGTTACCAGTTCAATTACAACTGGACACCATCACTTGTTGGTGAGAACAATTTAAGGGCTCATGTTGACCCAGAAAATGCGGTTCAAGAAGTTAATGAAAACAACAACCAGCTTACAAAAATGGTGGTTGTTAAAGATATTGATGTTAAAAATGTTTTTATGGTAAGTGATAATCCTGGAACTGCAGTATTGAACATGGCTGCCCACGATGTCCTTAATATGTTTCCAGGCATGGTTTCAATCCAAGTCAGAAGCAACACCCAGATCAGTGAAATGGAGGACAGCCAACTTTTAGCATACCTCCAGTCCTGCGACATTTTTATTGGAAACTGGATCAGTACTGGGGCAGCAGCAAAACTCAACAACATACTGCAAAATCATCCAGAAATTCTTACTAATAAACCAGTATTTCTCATACTGGAGACTGATACCACTGGTGTTGAATTAATGAAATACTCCACTATTAACGGTTTAAAAATCCTGGAAAGTTATACAATTACTCAGCTTACAAATTACCGTGAAAACACCCGTCGCGGCGATAATTTCAATGATATAATTAATTATATGGGAACTTCCTCATTTCCCCAACATTATAACACAGCCACCCTCTACAAATGTGTTGAAGATAAAGCCAACGCCGTAAACCAGATTTTATGGGCGTTGAATCTGGCAGGATTTAGTACCAGCTACCAAAATCCCCAAGCCAATGAATTACTGGATTACGGTATATATCGTTACAAGTGGTACACCTCTCTGGAGGAATACATGGCAGACTACTTCCAGGATGGCCGGCCCACAGTAGCTGTGATTGAAAGCACAGCCTATCTTAAATCAGGAAATCTGGAAGTCTACTACAAGATTATAGAGGAACTAGAGGCCCGGGGACTAAATGTAATACCGGTTCTGGCAGCAGGAGGATCAGCTGACCAGCTTAAAGTAATGGTGGAAAACTTCACCAACGCTCCAGACGTAGAAAGTTTCCTGGCTAATCCCAGCCAGTACCAGTGCTTGGTGGATGTCATAGTCCAGATGCAGGCCTATGGATTAGGCGGTGAAAATTTCACTGAAACCACAGAGTTCTTCACCTATCTTAATGCCCCTGTAATTAGAGCCATACACTCAGATTACTTAACTAATGAGGATTGGGAACTTAGCAATGAAGGATTAAGTACAGTTGCCGGAGACCGGTGGTGGCACATAGCCATTCTTGAAGCTCAGGGAATTATCGAACCAACATTTATCGGGGGGAATTCCACCTACATAGATCCAGAAACTGGTGCAGCCATAATAGGATATGTACCACAGGAAGATAATATTGAGAGAATGACCGAAAGAATAAAAAACTGGACTGTTTTACGATACCTACCCAACAGTGAGAAGCTCATTGCATTAATATATTACAACTATCCTCCTGGAAAAAACAATATTGGGGCCAGCTACCTGGACACGCTGGCCAGTATTTACAACCTTTTATATTTATTCCAGGATGAAGGGTACACCGTGGAAAATCTACCGGAAACTGGGGATGATTTACTGTCTTTAATGCTCACGCAAGGTATAAATGTAGCCAACTGGGCTCCGGGTGAGGTGGAAACACTGGCCAATAATCCTAATGTTTTGCTCTACCCAGTTAGCGACTACATGGAATGGTTCTCCCAGCTGGATCCTTTAAGTCAAAAATGGGTTACTGACGGACCAACTGCCTACATAGGTGAGTTATGCCGAAAGGCAGTGGAACTGAACAATACTGAGGATATAAATGATATAATTGACACCTGGCAGGCTGAAGTCTTGGCTTTACTACCAGCTGATAACCTCCTGGCCAAGGATTTAATAGATAACATCTGTCTAAAACTCAAAGACTATGTGCAGAGCCATAGTCAGATAGATTATAATGCTTATCTGGCATTGAAAGAAAATTTCATGGCCCTTAATGTGGAAGGCCTTTCTGGATGGGGAGAGGCACCAGGAAATATAATGGTTGTGGAAAAAAATGGAATTCAATACTTCGTACTTCCAGGTATTCAGTTTGGAAATATCTTCATCGGACCCCAACCCCAGAGGGGATGGGAAGGAGATGTGGAGCAATTATATCACAACAGCAGGGTTCCTCCCCACCACCAATATCTGGCTTTATACGCTTACCTGCAGCAACAGGAATACAATGCCATGGTACACGTTGGTAGACACGGTACCCATGAATGGCTCCCAGGTAAGGAAGTAGTACTGGCTACCACTGATTTTCCATCAATTGTTACTGGAACCATACCTCAAATTAATTATTATATTATAGATGGACTGGCCGAAGGTATACAGGTAAAAAGAAGGGCAGGAGGTGTGATAATTGACCATTTAACACCGCCTATGACCTTCACTCAATTATACGGAGGTTTATCTTTACTTGCTAAACTGGCTGATGAATATGAGGATGCAACTCCCTCACGCAAATTGGAAATAATTGCTGAAGCTAAAACTATTATAGCCAATAACCACCTGGAAGCAGATATGGGAGGATCACTGGACACTTTAAGCAATGATGGCCTCATCGAGAGGATCAACACTTACTTATCAGATGTACAGTCAACCCTTTATCCTTACGGTTTGCACACCATTGGCGAACCATGGAGTGATGAAAAAATGGCCTTGCTGGTTACCAGTATGCTGGGAGTTGCCTTTGAAGTAAATGGAGGAACCAGTTATACCACGTTACAGAATCAAGTGGCTTTAATAATGAATGGAAAACTATTTACAGATTGTAATGCTCAGGAAAAGGATGAAATACAAAACAAGTGCATAGAATTGGTAAAAAATTTAATTCATCATGAAGTAACGACTGTGGCTCTTTCTCTTACTTCCAATCCATCTGGTGAATTCATATTTGCCTTGGAAAAGGCAGTTGGATATATAGCAGCCATTAATGCCAGTCTGGAAAATGAGGTAACTGCCCTGTTTAACGCACTCAGCGGTGGATATGTTGCTCCCGGTCCAGGAGTGGAACCTGTAACTAATCCTGATGCTTTACCTACTGGTCGAAATTTTTATCATGATCAGTCTTCAGAGATACCAACCCCTGATGCTTATGAATATGGGGAAATACTGGCCCTTATGGCTATGCAGGATCTGGATGATGATACTGAAAAGATAGTGGTTGGAATCTGGTGTGTGGAAACTGCCCGTGATGATGGGGCTTTGGTGGCCATGGTTATGCACCTTCTGGGATTGGAACCCCAGTGGAGCGATTCACCCAGTGCAGGTCCAAATGGTCAAAAACTAAAAGAAATGCCAGTATATTTAGAACTACAGGATTTAGTCCGTCCTGACGGATGGGAACACAAAAGAATTGATGTGGTGGTTATAACCAGCGGACTGTTCCGGGATTTGTATTCCCGACAGGCCGTATTACTGGATAAATGTTTCAGAATAGCCCTGGCCCGTTCTTATTATACTATTATTTCCAATCCAACATTAAATGCATTGTATGGCAATCAATTGAAGCTGTCCCTTGATAAGGTCTTAACTACTGTTGGATATTATGGATTGGGAAGCGAATCTCTCAGTAGTAATTATGTAGCCAAACACTGGGTAGAAGACTACATATACTATCTGGAACAGGGTATGACCAGTGATACTGCAGCAGAAATGGCTATTTGCAGGATATTTGCACCGCCCAGCGGTGATTATGGTGCTGGCATATCAAAGAGTGCTCAATTAACCTGGACTATGGAAGATCGTATGGAAATGGCTGACTTTTATCTGCAGAGAATGGGCCACATTTACAGTGAAAATAACTGGGGATTGGCCAGTTCCGATGTGTTTAAAAGGGCTCTGACCAATGTGGGAACGGTATTTACCAGTCGAAATACCAACCTTTACGGTGTGCTGGATAATGACGACTTTTTCGATTACTGGGGAGGATTAAGTCTGGCCATGGAGAGAGTCAATGGAGAAGCACCTAACATGTTTGTTTTAAAATACGCCGACCGCTCTAATCCCAGTGTCATGACCATTGAAAACTTCCTTAATCGAGAGTTAACTACCCGCTACTTTAACCCTACCTGGATTTCAGGTATGATGGGCGAGGGCTACAGTGGAGCCCGCCAGATATCACAGAAATTTGTGGAAAACCTTTGGGGTTGGCAGATCACCAGACCAGGAACAGTGCAGAACTGGATGTGGGAAGAAATTACCAATGTTTACATTAATGATAAACACAATACTGGCGTTACCCAGTGGTTATCCAATGATGAAAATGCTTATTCTATGATCAGTGTTACTAGTAACCTGTTATCTGCAGCTCATCGAGGTTATTATAAGGCTGATACAGCCACTCTTAGAAAGATCGCTAATATGTGGGGATCTTTAATAATTAAAAACGGAGTAAATGGGGACCATCACACTCATGATCATGCCATGATAGAGTTTGCTATGCAGTACATGGATAAGGACATGCTTTCCCAATTTAAGGAGACCATGTATAAGGCCACTAAAAATAAGGTTTATGCACCCGGATCAGGTAATGTAGATCCAGGAGATGTAAATCCTGGTACTACTCCTGGGGGAAATCCATCCACTGGCGGTTCACCTTCACCGGGTACATCAAGTAGTAGTTCCAATCCATCAGGTGAGACCAGCCAGACATCCAGTCAGGGTGCTAGTTCAGCTGGTGAATCTGCCCAGGATTCAAGTTCTCAGGACAGTTCTTCTGGAGACCAGCAGATATACGAGTTGTATGATAAGATTGATGTGGAGAAGGTGGAATCTGCAATTGAAGAATTGCCATATGGACCACTGGCAGCTATTTTGATGATTGCACTGGTGGCTGTAGGTTACTTTAAGGGAGTTAGATAGTTCTACCCATTTTTTATTTTCTTCTTATTTTAATGAGTATGTTTCTCCCTTTTAGATTATTACTTTATATTCTCTTATAATAGTATTAGTAATAACTTTTACTTTAGTAATACTTCTTTTAAAAGCACCAAACCAGATAGTAATAATAAAAATGTAATAAATAGTATTAAATATTAGTTGGGACAACTCTAATTCAATATGATGCTGGGGGGTGGTATGAATACTACTTAACATCAAATAACTATTTTAAAATCGATTTATTGAATTATACGAATTTTATTAATACTTAAAAATAGAAATTGAGGTGGATAACATTTCAAACAAAAAAACAAACCAAAAAATAGTGTTAATAACAATAACCATGCTCTTTGCACTGGTATTATCTGGTGCAGTTTCAGCGGCAGAGTTACCACTAAGTACCAATGACAGTGGCACAGTTTCAGGAGACTTGTACGTAGATGTCCAGCAGCCCACCCCATTTGGAAACCAACCACAACATACTGGTGTTACCCAAGAGGCAACTTTTGACTTTGGCTCTTCTGGTTATACAGATATTGAATATGCCAGATTGTACACCATGGTATACGTGGCTGGAACCGATAACAGGGAATGTAACGTGGATGTTTCCATGGATGGAGATAATGATGGAACATATGAAACAGCCCTGGATTCTGTAACATTGAACACTGCTTCAAGTGGTGATGGAAACATACACTGGCAGGGAGACCATATAAACCGGGTTTATTCTGACTACCTAATGTTTTATGATGTGAAAAACTACATCCAGAACGGCATTGTTAATGTGAAGGTGCAGACCACTCCCGGGGCTAGCAATATGGATGGCCGGATCAAGTACCTATTACTGGTGGTGGCCTACAATGACGCAGACAACGACGCAGTCCACTATTGGGTAAATGACGGCCATCACTGGTTCAATGATGGAACCTACCGTGAAACTATTTTCGACACTACTTCCCTTACACAAGGTTGGGACAGTGCCCAGTTAAACACTTTAACCACCAGCAGTAGCGATGCTGCCTACACTTTTAACGGAGAAATAAAACCTGGCGGAGTACCCAGCAACTATTTGCTGTTAAACACTTGGAATGTGACTGACGATATAAATGCTGGGGAGGAAAGCACACTGAGATATGCTAAAGCCAGTGGCTCCTACAAGACCACCCTATCCACACTTAAGGTCAGGTACGATGCCAACCCGGATCTGGAAACTACTGCCGTTAACTACAACCCCGGTAATGCAGCAGGCCACCAAGAGTTATTTGCTAACGAAGCTAATAACATTGTAGCTGTTATTGTAAACAGTGGAAATGCTGCGGCCGGTGCATTTAACGTAACCCTGAATATTGGGGGTTACACTGAAACCAAAAGAATAGACGGATTGGTAATTGGTGAAAGTTTAAATGTGATATTTAATGGATATACGCCATCATCCATCGGAATTAAAGATGTTAGTGTAACTGTGGACAGTGATAATGAGTTAGAAGAATCCAACGAATCTAACAATGTTTTCACAGGTTCAAAGGAAGTATTCTACAACGGATACAAAGGTAAAAGTTACACCAATGGAAATGACCTGGATAACATCAACTACCTGCAGGGATATATAGATCTTTTATATTCTCCTGGAAATTCAGCATACCGTGGAAGTGGAGCAACCAATTGGGAAAACCCTTACACTGTTAATTGGACTTCTATTGACATACCTATACCTGAAGGTGCAAATGTTGTTTTGGCCAAACTTTACCAGGGTTACACCTGGAATACTGTCCCTGGAATGCCAGATTTTGATGCCAGCTTCAACGGCTCACTAATAAGTACAGTGGCTCACTACTTTGATCAAAAAAGTTACGGAACCAGTAATTACCCTGCTGGATTAATGGTCTATGATGTCACCAGTCTTTTCAATACCAGTGGAAATACATTAACACTAACTAAAGGAGCTAATACATTAACTGCTTTGTATGGTTCTTATTTACTGGTGGTTTATGAACATGCAGGGGAAACCTTTAAACGGATCTGGATAAATGAAGAAGCAGACATGATATACAGTCGCCCTAACTACTCCGTGAATGATACTGAAGCAACTGTGTACGCTAACTACACTAACATATCTACTACTGGTTTAGTAGATGCTAAAGCCATTACTATACTGGCCAGTGCTGGTGATACTGATGAAAGTAAATATTACTTTAACGGTAATGACTACCCTGGATTCTGGAGTGGTTATTTAACTGGACCACAAATAGCTTTCAACGAATATAATATTACTGGAGATGTGCAAGCTGGAGATAACATTGCAGCAATGCAGAGTTACAATGCTGGAACTGAAGGGGACAACATGGTGGCCTTCCAAAACATACTGGTTATGGAGTACATACCTGAACTGGAAGTTGCCGGCGTTACTTACAACCCTGGCAATGCAGCAGGACACCAGGAATTGTTTGATAATGAACCTAACAATGTAACTGTCACTGTTTATAACAATGGTGGTAGTGCAGGTGCATTTGATGTGACCCTAAGTATTGATGGTTACACTGAAACCCAAAGGGTCAATGAATTGGCTGCAGGCACAAGTGTGGATGTAACCTTTACCGGATACACACCTTCCTCTATTGGGCTTAAAAATCTGGAAGTAAATGTGGACAGTGCTGACGAAGTAGCTGAAAGTGATGAAACTAACAATACCTACACTGGTGTAAGAGAAGTATTCTACAATGGATACAAAGGCAAAAGCTACACTGATGGAGACGACCTTAACACTACCCAGATCTTTGCTGGAAATTATGATATAGTTTATTCAACCGGTAACTCAGCATATGCTGGTGCTGGCTGGACTGATTATAATGTAAACTGGAACAACACTGATCTTGCAATACCTGAGGGTGCCCAAGTTGTTTTTGCTCGACTATATCAAGGATACACATGGGATCAAACCCCTGGAGGTATGCCATTATGGAACGTCACCTTTAACGGAACTCCCGTTAGTAGCATTACTAACTACAGTGACACCAAAGGATATGGAAGCTACAACTATCCATCCGGCCTTTATGTCTATGATGTGACCAGCTTCTTTAATAAAGCAGGTAACACTTTAAACATTACTCCACTTGCTGGAAACAACAATGCCTTATATGGCAGCTACCTGGTAGTGGTTTACATGGATCCAGAGGCCACGACCAAACGCATCATAATAAATGATGGAACAGATCTTCTATTCTCCAGAACAAATTATTCTACCAATGATGAAGAGGCTACAGCTTATGCAAACTTTGAAAACCTTTCAGTTGATAACTTGAACAATGCCAAAGTCATTGCTATAATGGCCAGCGCCAACGAAGAAGAAAAGAGTAAATTCTTCTTTAATGGCTCAGAATATACAGGATTCTGGGGAGGATATCAAGATGGTCCACAATTAGGATTCAGTGAATTTGACGTTACAGGAAGTGTGCAGGACGGAAGTAATGTTGCAGCACTGCAAAGTTACAACCCTGGAACCAACGGCGACAATATAGTAGCCTTAAATGCTATTTTTGTTGCTGAATACGGTCCTGTTGCATCCTTTACTGGAACTTCAACCACTGGTATTTCACCATTGCAGGTGGCCTTTACCAGCACCTCTACTGGAACAATCAACAGTTATGCTTGGGACTTTAATGGGGACGGCATAATTGACAGTACCCAAGAAAATCCGACCTATACCTACACCCAACCTGGTGTTTATTCACCTAAGTTGATTGTAACCGGACCTGGAGGAAGCCATACTGTTACCCAGAACAACTACATTACTGTTAATTACCCAGCACCAGTAGCATCATTTACTGCTAGTACTAGAAGTGGTAAAGCTCCATTGAAAGTGACATTCAAAAATGCTTCAACTGGAACTATAACCAGTTATGCCTGGGACTTCAACGGTGATGGTAAAATTGACAGCAGGGCAAAGAATCCGACCTACACCTACACCAAAAAAGGTGTATACACAGTTAAATTGACGGCTACAGGACCGGGAGGATCCACTACACAAACCCGTACCAATTACATCACTGCTAAACTACCAGATATAGTGGTGCATGCGCTTTCTGCACCTACCAGTGCCAGAAAGGGCCGATACATCAAGGTATCTAATAGGGTGCGAAATATTGGTAACATGTCAACTGGGTCATTTTACGTGTCTTTCTACTTGAAGACATCTAAAAATTCCACCAAGAAATATTACATTGGTAGAAGATATGTGTCCAGTCTTAAAGCGGGTTACAGTAGTCTGAAAAAGAACTACTTCCGAGTGTCCTATAAGATACCTCGTGGAAGGTACTATATCGTGGCTGTGGCAAACTACCCCAAAAAGGTCACAGAATCAACCCGGAGCAATAATTTGAAGTACACCAGCCGTAAAGTCAGTATACGGTAGAACAAAAGATAAAACTCAAAAAACCTTTCTTTTTTTCTTTTTTTATTCATTTATTTAATTGTTGGAATTAACGTAAAATAACTCATTTAATGTTGATCAGATAATATATATTCAGTCTCATATTCTCAATTGAGGATTAATTTTCGCATTTTTATTTCTATAACCCTCTTGGAGGATAGATTTATCATACGAGTTAACAGAAATTCTCTTATATAAATACAGTTATATATTATAGTGATGTAAAAGGGGCATAGTTTCTTTGGGGTTAGAAAGTAGATATGCTAGTTCTGAAGATTATTCTTATTTTTATTAAGCCCCCATTTGTAGGAGTGATAGTTATCCATCCTAAAGATGATAAAGTGCTGGTATATCTGGATGTTAAGGCCGAAAAAATATTTCTGCCCAGTGTACTTAAAATAGTCAAAGATGTAAGCAGACTCTGCGGTTTTGATGAGAAGGCATCCCATGGGATAATGTTAGCCACCGAGGAAGCTTGCACTAATGTTATTGAACATGCCTACAGTCATGAAGAACAGGGCCGCTATCAACTTGAAATTAAAAGAAAACCAGGAAAAATGGTGGTAAAAGTAAAGGATCAGGGCATACCCTTCAACCTTAGGCTTCTAGACCAGGATGAAATACCTGAAATAGGCTTTAGACTGATGAAGACCTATAGTGATGATGTTAAAAGTAAATATCGGGGTAAAAAAGGTAAAGAAGTTAAAATTATCAAATATCTTCCATATGAATCTCTTGATGAAGGTGGCTCTGAAGCCTCAAAGGAAGAGTTGGCACCGGCATCTGATGAGGTTACACTGAGGATTATGAAAGGGGAGGATGCTGTTGATCTGGCCCGGTGCATTTACAGGGTTTATGGTTACACTTATCCCCATGAAGCTGTTTATTACCCGGAATTATTTGCATCATTAATTGAATCAGGACTGGTAACTTCCTGTGTGGCTCTTAACCAGGCAGGTGAAGTTGTTGGCCACCTCGGAGTTTTCATAGATGAAGTAGAAGATAAAGTTGGTGAGTCTGCCCTGGCAGTGGTGGACCCCCGCTACCGTGGAAGGGGATTATTTCCACAGATGAAAAAAATGATGATGGAGGAGATCCGACGCAAAGGATTTAAAGGGCTCTACAGCAGGGCAGTGACGGTTCATGAGGCATCGCAGAGGGCCAATGTAAAGATGGGTGCCAAGGAGACTGGTTTCATATTAGCCCATTCCCCACCAACTGCTATATTCAAGAGAATGACTACCGATAAGAGCTATTTAAGAAGGACAGTAGCTCTTTTCTACATTGGCGTGGCTGAAGATGAAATACAGGAGGTTTATCTACCCCCTGCCCACGGCGAGATATTAAAAAAGATCTATAAGCACACGGATCTCCACAGGATTTATAAAAAACCTGAAAATAGGGGTAAAGTTTATTCTGATTCTATAATTAATATTCATGTTTTATCGGAGATGTCCAGCGCCTTTCTCCGTGTGGGAAGATATGGGGAATCCTTCCTTTCGGAACTGGCTTTAAAAGTCCAGGATTTATGCCAGCACAAAGTAGAACTCATAGTTCTTGACCTGCCCTTAACTGATCCAGTAACCAGCTGGATGTGCAGTGAAATTGAGAGGATGGGCTTTTTCTTCAGTGGTCTCATGCCAGAATATTTGCATGGAGATGCTCTACGCCTGCAGTATCTTAACAATGTACCCTTCAACCCGGATACTGTGGATGTGTATTCTGATTTTGGTAAAGAATTATTCAATTACATTGTAGGGGAGTGGAAGTCTCACCAGAAATTTTTCTAATGAAAAAATTTTGTTAAGTGGTGTTCTTATAAGCAAAAATTTGTTAATTGATGGTTTAGAATGATGAAGCCTTTAAAAAATTTTATAGATGGTGTGGATTTATGGAGTCTAAATAACCGGTTATTATATCCTTTTAATGAATATTTTATTAGTGATAGAGGGACAAAATTGTGGAGGTTATACTATTATGCAATTAAACCAGGAAATTGAATCATTGACTGAATCTTTTGCCTCTAAACAGATGGAGATTTTTCGTTGGTTGCACCAACACCCGGAACTGGCATATCATGAAGTGGAAACCGGACAATACATAAAAAAATATCTGGAAGAGCTACCAGGTTTTGATGTTTTATATCCCGTGGCTAAAACCGGAATTAAGGCAGTTTTACATGGGGATAAACCTGGAGTTGCAGTGGCCATCCGGGCTGATATGGATGCCCTACCCGTAAAAGAAGAAACTGGACTACCATATGCTTCTAAGGCTAAAACAAGTTATAATGGCAATGAAACAGACGTGGCCCATGTATGCGGCCACGATGCCAATACTGCAATAGCGCTGGGCACAGCCACCATTCTCAGCAAATTAAAGGAAAATATAAAGGGGTGCGTGGTCTTTCTTTTCCAGCCAGCAGAAGAAGGAGCGCCAACCGGAATGGATGGAGGGGCACTTAGGATGATCAAGGAGGGTGTATTAAAGGACCCAGAGGTTAAAGCAGTACTGGGTTTGCATGCCAATAACACCTGCTACCCCGGCCAGGTGATGGTCCGGGAAGGAGCCACCCATGCCAGCCAGGACAGTATATTCATCAGGATTATCGGGGAGCAGGCCCACGGATCACAGCCCTGGAGCGGTAAAGACCCTATAGTAGCCGGTGCATCTTTAATCAACTCTCTTCAAACTTTAATCAGCCGTGAAGTAGACCTGCAGAAAGGGGCTGCAGTGATAACTGTGGGCTATTTCTGGGGAGGTATAAAAGTGAACATCATACCGGAAGGAGCAGACATGGGACTCACTGTACGTTCCCTAAATAAAGATAACCGGGATATCCTGGTTAAACGGATCAAGGAACTGGCCGAGCTTAAGGCAAATATGCACGGATGCAAAGCCAAAGTTATCTTTGGCCAGCACTATCCCCTAAATATTAACAATGAGGAGCTCTACCAGAACCTGTTATCCACAATTGAACAAGTGGCACACCCTGAAAATGTGCTCTACTATTTATCCTCTACAAAATCCGAAGATTTTTCCTACTTCTCCCAGAAAGTCCCATCCCTTTACATGTATTATGGTGCAGCACCACTTAATAAGCCCATATCTGAGTCGAAACCCAACCACCATCCGGAATTCATGGTGGATGAGGCTGCTTTGAAGTTCGCCACCGGACTGGAGTGCAACCTCGTACTGGACTTACTGGAAAACCCTGAAAAACTTCCTTAGATCTAATGAAATATGGTTGGTTATTTTTGTAAATATTAATCTCTAATTAAACTAATTGAATGCATAATCTAAAAATTTTCTTTAAAATATAAAATTGAAAAAAGGGATATTAAGAAAGATCAATAATATAATATAGTTATCCTATGTGAGGCTATGAATTTGAACAAAAATGTTGCAATACCAATAATTATCATAGTGGCAGTATTTCTACTTGGAGTGGGCATTGTCTTTTCTGGTGTGGCTGATGATATAATATTTGATCAGATACCTTATAATTACACTTCATATGTTTCTATACCTGCTAACAGTGCTGGACAAGGATCATGGGGTGGTTACTATAATATTTATGGTAAGGGAAGAAATTTTAAATTCGATGTAAAAATACCTGGAGCTCAAAAACCTTACCTGGAACGGAAAGATTATAGTGACTTTTTAACTTATACTGAAGATGGATTAAATGGTACAGGAAAGATTAATGAAATTAATTTAACCTATCAAACCCTAATATCTCTCATAAAAGGGGATTTTAAAGGGGCTCTATTCAATACGCATTTAAATGGTGTTTTTAATATAACTTGTGCTGGCTGGACTGGTGATGGTACATTTAATAATAATGGAAAGAATTTCACAGGAACTTTCCGCATTAATGGAGTACATACTTACTGGCAAGGAAATTATAGTTTTGTAAATGAAGGCGACCGTATAGCCGTACCTGCTCATTATTTCTTGTATCCCCAAGGAAGGCCATTGCAAATTACAAAGGTAAATAAAACATTTTACATATAATTGTCTATAAAAACTTTATTTGGGACAGGGGATGAGATAATCCAAAATAATGATCTAAAACTGCAGAAAGAAGACAGGCTCTTACTACTTTGCAGCACAACAAAAGTTGATGATTTAACCAGTAAAAAAATAGAATCATTAATTAATCCGGAACTTGATTGGGATCATTTAGTTGAAATGGCCAATCGCCATAGATTACTGCCGCTTTTATATGTAAATCTTAATTCCATATGTCCTGAAAAGGTTCCTGAAGAAGTTTTAGAAAATCTGAAAGAGGAATTTCATGAAAATGCTCGCAAAAATCTGCTATTAACTGGGGAACTGGTTAAAGTAATGAAATTATTGGAAGAAAAAGATATAAATGCAATACCATATAAGGGTCCAGTCTTAGCATTTTTAATTTATGATAATATTGGTTATAGACAATTTGGTGATATAGATATACTCATCGATGAATCTGATGCATTAATTGTTAAAAAAATATTGATATCCTCCGGTTATGAGTTATATAACTCCATAAATGTTGATGATTCTTATTATATAAAATTCGTCACTGAACATCAGTTTATTAATAGAAATGGAGTTATTGTTGAGGTCAAGTGGAAATTTGAAGGTGACTTTTTTACATTTCCTACAAATCCTTTATTTTTATCTGAAAACTTGAGAATTATGGAAATGAGTGGTTTTGAAATCAAAAACTTTGATACCATGAATCACTTACTAATTTTATGTATACATGCTGCCAAACACGGTTGGATGCGTTTATCATGGATATATGATATTTCAGAGTTTTTAAGGCGAGAAAATATTGATTGGGCAAATGTAGTTGAAAAGGCTGAAAAATTAGGTGTAAAAAGGATACTGTTTATAACTTTATTATTAACCAGCGATCTATATGGTTTAGAGGTTTCTAAAGAAATAGTCTCATTTATGGATTTAGATTCATCAGCAATTAATATATCCCTCCAAGTTAAAAAAAGAATTTTCAAGGAACAAAAGGAACAATTAAATTTGTTTGAAAAGTTTTTTTTATATCTAAAAATGAGGGATAAGTTAATTTATGGATTTAAAGATTGTGTCAATGGATTAACAAAACCTGGTTATAAAGATTTTGAAAATTTATCATTACCCCCGTTTTTTTTCCCTTTGTACCGTTTGATACGTCCATTATTATTAATAATTAGATATGGAAGAAATCCTATTTGATATTTTAACCACGGAATTATTGTTTTCAACAATATGTATTACAATGAAAATATTTATATGTCAAACCTACACCATAACAATAAAATAAATGTTATAAAATCTTTAATAAATCTTATAATTGGTTATAAAAATTAATCAGTTAATTTATGATACTATGAAAGACGTAGCTTTTTTACTTCCCGCATACAATGAAGAAGAATCAATTGGCAAATTGATTGAATCGATCAAGACATTATATCCGAACTCTAATGTAATTGTTATTGACAATAATTCTACAGATAAAACTGCAGAAATTGCTTCTAAATTAGGTGCAGAAGTAATATCTGAAAAGAAACAAGGTAAAGCACATGCTATGATAAAAGGATTTAAACATTGTGATTCTAGTTATGTGGTAATGTTAGATGCAGATAATACTTATGATCCTCATGATGCAAGAAAACTTTTAGAGCCACTAAAAAGAGATGAAGCAGATTTAGTTTTAGGGTCACGATTAAAAGGCCAAAAACAAAAAGGATCGATATCTAAAACAAACATAATTGGAAACCACATTTTAAGTTTTACTGCAAGTTTATTTTACCAGCCGATATCTGATGTTTGCACAGGGTACTGGGCTTTTACTAAAGAAGTAATTGAATACTTAATAATGACTGGCATTGATTGTTCAGGATTTGAATTAGAAGCCGAAATGTTTGCTAAAATTTCTAAAAACAAATTTAAAATCATAGAAATACCGATTTCTTATAAAAAACGAGCTGATGAAGCAAAATTAAGTTCAATTCATGATGGCTGGAAAATTTTTAAGACATTATGGGATTATCGTTATAGTTTCATTTTTCTCATATTTTTAATAGACTTTAATTTTTTTATTATAATATTTCAGGGAGTTTTATGAGAATTTTATTAGTTCAAGAGTCAGATTGGTTTGAAAGAGGGCCATTACAGCAAAATCACTTAATGGAAAAACTCTCATTAAGAGGTCATGAAATAAGGGTAATTGATCATGAAATTCTCTGGCCTGAAAAAGATAAAAATGAATTAATATCCAAGAGACAAGTATTTGAAAATACTTCCAGAATTTATAAAAATGCTAAAATAACTGTTATTAGACCTCCAATTGTTAAAATTCGAACACTTGATTACGTTTCATTGATTATATCAAGGAAGAGGGAAATTGAAAGGCAGATTAACGAGTTTAAACCGGATGTAATTGTAGGATTTTTCATCTTAAGCGCATATTTAGGGATTAATGCTGCAAAAAAACATAATATACCCTTCATTTATTATTGGATAGATGTATACCATTCTCAAATACCTCTAAAACTTTATCAACCACTGGGAAAAGCTATTGAAAAGTATGTATTGAAAAATTCAGATGCAGTTATTGCAATCAATGAAAAACTAAAAGATAGAGTTATTGAAATGGGCAGTAAAGAGAAAACTACATATATTGAAAGAGCAGGTTTGGACTTTGATCGTTTCAACAATAACATAAATGGAAATAAAATCCGAAAAAAATATCATATTAATGAAAAAGATATATTAATAGGTTTTATTGGAGTTTTATACAATTTTTCTGGATTAAAAGAAGTTTCAGAAGAACTTGGAAAAATGAAAGAGGAATATCCTCATCTGAAGATGATGATAGTTGGTGATGGTGATGCATATGAAGACCTTAAAATGATTAAGGAAAGGTATAAGTTAGAAAATCTCATATTAACTGGTAAGCAGAATTATGATAAAATTCCAGAATTTATAGCTGCCTTTGATATATGTACACTTCCGGCATATCAAACAGAAATAATGGTTGATATTGTTCCTATAAAAATGTATGAATACATGGCATTGGGAAAACCGGTAATTGCAACAGAATTACCGGGTGTAATAAAAGAATTTGGGAACAATAATGGTGTTTTTTATGTAAAAAAACCTGAAGATATATTAAAAAAAGTTATTGAACTTAAAGAATCAGGTCAAATTGAAGAAGGAGGCAGGAATGCGAGGAATTTTGTATCTGATTTTGAATGGGATATTATTACAGATCATTTTGAGATATTATGTGAAATGGGGAGAAACTATGAGTAAATTAAAAGTTGGGATTGTTGGTTGTGGATTAATAGCTAAATTGAGACATATACCTGCTTATAAAAAAATGAAAAATGTTGAAATAAGGGCTGTGTGTGATTTAAACGAAGAAATTGCTAAAAGTACAGCTGAAAAATTTAAAATCGATCAATTTTATACAGATACTTCTGAAATGTTTTCAAAAGAGGAATTAGACATTGTGGATATTTGTGTTCCCCCACAAATTCACGCTCCAATCGCAATAGAGGCTATGGGGGCAGGTTCAAATGTAATCATGGAAAAACCTATGGCTCTCTCTGTAAAAGATTGCGATAACATGATTGATGTAGCAAAAAGGAATAATGTAAAAATTTCTGTCATTCATAACAAAAATTTCCACAAACCTTTCTTAAGAGCAAAAGAAATGGTTCAAAAGGGAGATATAGGTGATTTTGTAGGTATGAGAATATTTTTAGCCACTCCAAGATGGGATATGATAGATTTAAAAGACCATTGGTATCATCGGTTACCTGGAGGAGTTATAGGAGAAACTGGTCCTCATATAGCATACATGTCATCAGAATTTATTAAAAATATTAATGAAGTAGATGTTTATGCAAAAAACTATTTGGATCATTCTTGGGCTCCTCATGATGATTTCAGAATAGAATTAATAGGGAATAACAGTATAAGTTCTGTAAATCTCTCTTATACTCCAAATTATTGGGTTTGTGATGTTGATATTATAGGCACTGACGCTATGTTACGTTTGGATCTTAATGGAATGATATTAACCAAACATAATTTGAAAGAGCTGAAATATGTTTCTTTCTTTAAATATTATTTGAGTAATATTGGACAAGTAGCAGTGGAAATGATAAAAAATGTATTTGGCAGTAAAAAAATAGGCACAGATCTTGTAATAGAAGAATTTGTTGAATGTATAATGAATAATTCAGAGCCCCCTGTTACAGCAGAAGAAGGAAAAGAAGCTGTTAAAATAATGGAAATGGTAGTTGAAAAATATAATGATAAATACGGTTCAGAATGAGTTAAAATGAAAATAAATTTTAATGATTCAATAACTGGTAAAGCTTTAACCATGTTATTATCCTATAAAAGCTTTAGAGACACATATAATTTTCTCAAAAAATCCCAATATTGGAGTAAATCACAGTTAGAAGAGTATCAACTTCAAAAATTGAATGAATTACTAATTCATTCATATGAAAATGTACCATATTACACAAGAATTTTTGATGAAAGGGGTATTACACCTTCAGATATCCAAGATTTTAGGGATTTAGAAATGTTACCTTTTTTAACTAAAGAAATTGTCAGAGAAAATTTACAAGATTTAAAAGCTAGAAATTATCCTGAATCTAAATTTGAATATGTGACAACAGGAGGCACTTGTGGTGAGCCGCTAGGTTTTTATTATGAAAAAGGAACTTCACGTGCTATTGAATGGGCTTTTATTAAGACATTATGGGATAGGGTAGGTTATAGATTTAGAGATAAATGTGTTATTTTAAAGGGAAATGTGGTAAAAACGGCCGAAAAGGGTAAATTTTGGGAAAAATCGCTTTTTGGTAGAGCGTTAATTCTTTCATCATATCACATGAGTGAAAGGACTGTTCCAAAATATATAGAAAAAATTAGAAAATTTGAACCAAGATTTATACAAGCATATCCTTCAACGATTTCTATTATTGCTAGTTATATGAAGAAAAATAATTTGGAACCCTTTCAGGGGTTAGATGCAGTTTTGTGTGGCTCTGAAAATGTATATACTGAACAACGTAAACTTTTAGAGGATGTTTTACAATGTAAAATTTATACTTGGTATGGACATTCTGAAAGGGTTATTCTTGCTGGTGAATGTGAAAAAAATAGTTTATATCATGTTTTCCCTGAATATGGAATCTTTGAATTATCTAATGAAGATGGGAAAAAAATTAAAAAATCTGGTTTAGAAGGATTAATTGTGGGAACTGGCTTAACTAATTTTGCTATGCCTTTAATAAGATATAAAACTGATGATCTGGCTGTTTGTTCTAATGAAAAGTGTTGTTGTCTTCGTAATTATCCGTTAATTACTAATGTCAAAGGGCGTTGGGTTCAAGAGTTTATAATAGGAAAATATAATCGTTTAATTCCAATAACAGCAATAAATATGCATTCAGATATATTTGATAACGTTGAAAAATTTCAATTTTTTCAAAAAAAGAAAGGAGAAGTAATTTTTAATATAGTTAAAAAGAAATCTTATACTAATAAAGATGAAGATACTATCAAAAAAGAACTTTTAAAAAAACTAGGAAATGATATGAAATTGGAAATTCATACTTTAAATGAGATTTCCCGTACATCAAGAGGTAAATATCAATTTTTAATCCAAAAAATAGAATAATCGGATTTTTTATTGGAGTTATTATATACATGCAAGAGAAAAAAATCGCGTTAATTGGCACTTATCCTCCACCTTATGGTGGCATTTCAATTCATATAAAAAGATTAAAAAATAAATTAGAAAAAAATGGTTTTAAATGTATAGTATATAGTTTTTCAATGGAAACATATGTGGATGCAAATGTGAAAACAATTAATAATCCTATAAAATGGATAGTGTCTTATTTAATCACTAATGATGATGATATTATTCATTTACATGCTCCTGATTGGAGGCTAAGGTTTATACTCAGTTTAATGGCGATATTTAATAAAAGAGTTATTATAAGTATACACGGAGATAGTCTTAACGATGCTCTTAAAAGTAACTATATTAAAAAATTATTAGTAAAATTTTCAATTAGATACTCATCAACTGTTATTGCCGTAAATACTAAAATAAGAGATTTATGCTTGGAGATAGGGGTTAAACCAAACAGATTATATTTAATTAGTCCATTCATACCTCCCAAATTAGATGATAATGATTTAAAATTAATACCCAATGAAGTTAACAAATTTATCAAAGATCATGATCCAATAATTAGTGTTAATGCATTTAAACTAGTATTTTATAAAGGGGAAGATCTTTATGGTTTAGATATGTGCGTAGATCTATGCAATCATCTAAAAAGTACTTATAAAAAGATAGGTTTTATAGTAAGTATTCCTGAAATTGGTAATTATGAATATTTTAATGAATTAATAGAAAAAATTGATAAAAAGGATCTACGTAATAACTTTTTTTTCAAAACAGACAAGCTTTCATTTTATCCAATTATTTATAAAAGTGATATCTTTTTAAGACCTACAAATACTGATGGTGATGCAGTTTCTATCCGAGAAGCGTTGTATTTTAATGTGCCCACAGTTACAAGCGATGTTGTACCAAGACCTGAGGGAACTATATTATTTAAAAATAGAGATATCAATGATTTGACTGTCAAAGTTTTGGAAGTTTTAAAAAATTATGAATTTTACAAAAATAAAATGGAAATATCAAATAAAGTCGATAATTTCGAAAAAATTGTGGATGTTTACAAAAAATTAATTATTAGAGGGGAGTAATTATTAAAGATAATGACAAATCAGGAAAAAAGTTCTGGGATAATTCATGGAAACAAATTCCTTTAGAAAAATATTATGGAATTGAGAAATATTTGGCTATAAACAAAAAATTAAACAGTCTATTTCATAAATATATTGAAAGGGGCAATAAGAAAATTTTAGAACTTGGCTGTGCAAAATCAAAGAGGCTAATCTATTTTGCAAAAGAATATGGTTATAACATTTATGGCGTTGACTACTCTGAAAAAGGAGTGGAAATTGCTATTGAGAATTTAAAGAATGCAGGGGTTCTAGGAAATATATTATGTGAGGATATGTTTAAAACAACATTAAATTCTGAATATTTTGACATTGTATATTCAATGGGTTTACTTGAACATTTTAACATCCCAGAGAAAGTAATTAATGTGCATACTAAATTATTGAAAAAAAATGGTATTTTAATAATTACAATACCCAATTTTAGAGGTAGTATATATTTTGATTTACTAAAAATGCGTGGTAAAGAAAAATTCATTTTAGAAAACCATAATTTAAATATTATGAATAAAAAAATTTTAAATAAAATTTTAAATGATAAAAATGTTTCAATTTTGAAATTAGATTATTTTGGACCTTTAGACTTCAGTTCTGTATTTATTGGAATTAGATTTAAGCCAATATTGTATTTATTGCATATTATTAACCAACTTTTAGGATATCTAACTTATTATGTCCCAAATTCCAGATATTTATCTCCATATATAGTTTTAGTAGCAAAAAAATTGGGCTAAAAATTATATGATAATTAAAGATTATAATAGTATTAGGTGATTATTTGGGATTAGATTATAATGTAGTAATAATAACAGCAGGATTAGGAAATAAAAAATTTATGGAAGGATTTGCTAAGTTAATAAGGACTATTTTTGATGGAGAAATTTTTTTTATTACAGCAGGAGACTTTATTTTAGATCAAAAAAACTTTAAAAGTATAAAACTTATTCATTTAACTATCCCCTATGCAGATAATCATTTTGGGCGTATTAAATCATATTTATCATTCCAATTTTCAATCACAAAAAATATACCTAAACATTGTGATGTTTATTTATTTTTCTTATCTCAAACATTAATATTACCACTTTTGTGCTTGAAAAGCTTAAGAAAAACAGTGTTTTTAGTATTAGGATCTTCTCATTATAAAGTAAGTATGAATAAAGGAGGATTAAATCTTTTTTTACCTCATTTAGAAAAATTAGCTTTTGAGTTATCGAATTATATCTTTTTATATTCAAATAATTTAAAAAAGGAATTTAATTTAGAAAATTATGAAAAAAAAATTAAAATTGTGCATCGTCATTATCTGGATTTTCATAAATTTTATTGTTTCAAACCATACAAAAATAGAGAGAAACTAGTAGGATTTATTGGAAGATTTAGTCCTGAAAAGGGTATTATCAATTTTATCAAATCAATACCACTTACTTTGAAAAAAGACCCTGAAATCCAATTTTTAATTATTGGGGAGGGAATACTTAAATCGGAAGTTTTAAATTTAATATATAAATTTGATTTGCATAAAAAAGTTAATATTATATATAATGTTGATTTTGAAGAAATTCCTTTTTATTTAAATCAAATAAAATTATTAGTAGTACCTTCCTATACTGAAGGATTACCTAACATAGTTATTGAGGCAATGGCTTGCGAGACACCCGTTTTAGCTAGTTGTGTTGGATCAATCCCGGATATTATATCTGATCAAAAGACAGGGTTCCTCCTAAAAAATAATCATCCTGAAATTATTGCTAAAGGAGTTATTAATGCTTTGAATGATGAAAATATCCATGAAATAATTGAAAACTCGCAAAAATATGTAAACAATAATTTTGACTTTAGAAAAGTATTAACTAATTATGAAGAAATTTTTAAAAATATTTTGGATAATCTATAAATCAATTGGCTTTACTATTGTAAATTAATAGGTCTTATATTGTTGTAGGTTCATAAATATTTTTACTCATATCGATTACATAATTGATTACATAATTTTCAAATTTACACAACAGAAACTTAAGAATAGTAGAATAAAAAAATTTTTCCTAGTATTGGCCCAAGTTTATATTGTTTTTTTCTTTGAAATTAAAATTCATTATCTATTATTTATGTTGTTATTTTTGCATTGATCATACACTTATTCCTATATTGATTTGTATACAATTTTTATTAATTATATCAATGAGTCATTATTAATTCAAAATATTTCTTTTCTAATTTTAATGCCATTTCGTTATAAGAACGATTATTTATGACCCATTTTCGCCCGTTCTGACCCATTTTACGTGACTTTTCTGGATTTTTTAATAATTCAATCATACCATCAGTAAATGAATTGATATCAAAGTTGACTAATATTCCACATTTACTTTCTTTTAAGACTTTTTCTTGTTCTATGATTCCATTATTTGCTACAATAGGTTTTTCAAGCGCCATATATTCAAATAATTTAGTTGGAGAACTGTTTCTGAAAACGGGTCGGGGAGGTATTGGCGATAAACAAATATCTGCAGTAAAAATATGGTCTGGAATATCAAAATAAGAAACAGTTCCGGTAAATATTATATAATCATTTAGGTTTAAATTCGATGTTAATTTTTTTAATTTAGTCTCAGAATTACCTGAACCTACAATTAGCAAACAGATATTATTATTATATTTTTTTACTTTCGAAAATGCTTTGATGATGATTTCTAAATTTCTACTAATATCTAACGTACCGATATAAAGAAATACTTGTTTTTTGTTTAATTGATATTTTTTTCGTAAATTATGCCTATTTTTTTGAGAAAAATTATTGATATTAACGCCCATGGGGAGAGTCATCATTTTATTTTCAGAAATATTATTATCTATTAATTCTTTTTTCATACCTTCACTTATCGGTAAGATAAAATCTGATTTTTTAAGAATGTAATCTGTAACAATTTTTTGAATTCTCCCAAATGTATATGCTATCCTATTTGAACTTTTTTTATAATAAATACCTTTGGGAAAAGAATATTGAAAAATAAATAAAAAATTATATCTTTTTTTAAGCAGAAGAACTAATATGCTATCAAAAATATTATTTCTAACATGGATTATTTCATAGTTTTTTTTCTTTAAAAGTTTATTCAGATAACAAAATTTTTTAAAATAAAAAATAAGTGAATTGTATATTTTGAAAAAAGAATTCCCGTAATATATGGTAAATATAGTTACTTTTTTATACTTATTTTTATTATAATCATCATTTTTTTTAAATGTAGGCATTAGCCATGTAATTTTATGTCCAAATGATGGTAGATATTCTCCATAAATCTCTGTAATCGCTGGTCTAGATGGAAAATCTGGGTCAAAAAAATTAGAAAGTAATATACAAATATTAAGTTTTTTCATAGTTTTGCCTCAAAAGTAAGTTAATGAAAAACCAGAATCGTAGATAACGTTTTTGTTTGAAAGAAAAGAGCAATCTTCGATTTTTAAACTTGAGTTATTCATAAATATACCATATTTTTTATCAAAATTAGATAAAAATATAAAATCATTGATATTAGTTTTTCCAATAGATATGGAATAATCATCTATTTTTAAAGGCGAAATTAATCCTTGGCTTATAAGCAAATTTTTAGCAGATGCATCTGCAGTATAAATTTTATTGCCTATACTTCTTGAAAGCCACAATGCATTTTTAACTTCAGCATCAGTTATGTAGATATTATCAAAAGTAATTACATCAGAATTTAGAGTAACATCTGAATTATATCCTGTTATTTCGTAAAGTACTCCTGTTGTAAAGAGTGAGTAGGGAACTAGGATTAATAAGATAATTATATGGGGTTTAAATCTCAATTTTAATAATTTCATTAAATTTAAAGTTCCAAAAACGAAGTAGAAAGATAAAAATATCGTAGTTAACATGTAAATTCTTTGGAAATCATATCCCTTTGAAACAAATGGTATTACAATGGTCATGGTTAAAACTAATATTGAAATTAAGGATAATGTTCCAAATTCAACGTCAATTCTTTTTTTTAGGAAACTATTAATTTTTTTATTATTTATTAATTTCAAATTTTCTTTATAATTTACAAAGCTAATTAAAACACCCATTCCCATAAGAATAAAGATACTCCAAGTTAAAAAGAGATTAAATCCACTTATAAATGGGTTTTCTAATCCAATTCCAGCTAATTTAGAAATTGCTTCTTCTCTCATTTCGTTCACGAAAAAATTATTTAAACCATTTATAGTATTACCTAAAAAATCTATCCCATGAGTAAAAGCATTATCAGTCACCTGACCGTACCATAAGAAAGTTAAAGTAAAAAATAAAATTAGAAATACCATAGAAATATTTCTATTGAATTTTAATTTATTTGTGGATATGAATATTTTTGCTATAATCCATGAAAACAAAATCATTATTAAAAATATGTAAGAAGTAGAATAATGAGATACAACAACTGATATTAAAAAAATTATAGCGAGTAATTTTTTTTGCAAAGCAGGTATTTTATCATCAAATAAAACCAGTACTAACATTGCCACAAAAAAAACAGCTATATTGGTTCTTGGACTAGCAGCTGTTTTCATAAAAAAATATTGGTTCATAAATAAAAATGATGCTAAAAAAGAATAAATTTCATTTATATATCTTTTTGATATATTGTAGATTATTAAAGGGGCAAATGAAAATAAAAATACATATAATCCTTTAAAAAAATATTCTTGATTAGGAATTTTAACAAATAGTTGATATATTGCAGGTAATATAGAAATACTCAAACATGCATCATAAGCACTGTTTGGCATTAAATTTATATCCCATTGCAGCGTATTTAGAGTTGTTTTAAAGTAATAATATTCGATATGAACGTCTCCTCCAGATATATGGGGAAATAAAACCATAAAAATTAGTTGCATTGAAATTCCAATTAATAGTATGATAATAGGATAAATTTTTTGTATATTTTGACCATAAATTGTAGCGAATATTACATAAATAGGAATAAAAATCAACAGTATAAGTAAAAAAATATTGTTATTTGTTAATTGCATTATATAAGTTCCATATACGCTCAAAAAAATTAATATTATTCCTATTAAAACAAAAACTTTTTCAATAACATTTAGGTCAAATTTCTTAAAATTTAAACTGATATATCTATTCCTTTTATAACTTATAGATAATAAAATAATAATAAAAATATCAAATCCTATTAGAAGATTAATTAGGGATAATGGTTTATCGAATCCTAATGAAATTAATAATAAATTTATTGAAATACCCATTATCATTAAAAAGAATATACTTAACCCTATAGACAATAATAGTTTAGTCGTTAATTCTACCTTATCCAATCTAAATATATGAACAAATATTATTCCCGGGATAAAAGTTAGTAGTAAAAATCCTCCAATTTGGTGAGCAAAGGGTATATTAAAAATAATAGAAAAATTGGCGAATATTAATAATGAAAAAACGAAAACAATAAACATATTATATTTCAATTTTATTTTAATCCCTCTTACCCATTATTTTTTGAAATTTGATAAATTTGAATTTTAATTGATAATATGTTAATAATTAGAATATTTATGGTAGGATATCAAAAAGATATTTCTATATTTTGAGATTTGTTTGATAATTTATTAGTTGCATCATAAATTTTTTTATTAATTATAATTTCCATATTCTTTTTAAAAATTGGAATTCTTCAGTATTAAATCCTTTCATTAAATATAAGGATATAATGTAAACTATTATAGAAACCAAAGTTACAATTATAATATCTGAATATCCACATGGATCAATTAAAAAAATAACTAAAGTCATCAGAATAGTTGACACAATACTTTTAATAATAAAAAATAAGTCAATGTTAAATTTAAAGTATTTAAAACTATAATAAATCGTAATTCCAAATGCGGTTGAATATGCTATCAGAGTTGATATTCCTGCTCCTAAAATTCCAATATGGGGAATAAGAATAAAATTAAGGATTACATTTAAAAAACCAGCGAAGAACCAAATTAAGATTAATAAATTTGTTTTCTTTTTGAAATATATTATTTGAACGATAATTCCATAGGCCCCAAAAAAAACTGCACTTATTGTAACAAAGGGTGTTATAATATAACCGTTCATAGCTATATCTGGAGTGGTTAATAATAATAAAATTTGTTTTGAAAAAAGAGATAAAAGAACTGCAGAGGGAATAGAACAAGCTAAAAAATATTTTAAGGAGTATTTAAGAATATTCTCTACTATTTTAAAATTTCCATTATCAAAATGTTTAGAAAGGGTTGGAAAAAGGATAAGGTTAATTGGTGCCGAAAACATCAAAATAATGTTACTTAAGTTATAACTGGGGGAATAATATCCAACATATGCAATTCCTAAAATTATTCCAATAATGTAACGATCACTTAATTTAACAAGCCAACTATAAAGATCTGTTGGAACTAATGGTAAACTAAAGGATAAATATTCTTTTAGTTTTTTGTATTTCGGAATTTTGAACTGAATTCTTAACAATATAGGTATAAACATAATAAAAAAAAACAATATTTGAGAAATTAAAAGACCAATTGTTGCTCCAAAAATTCCATAACCAAAAGCCACAAAATAATATACAGATACAAATTGTAATAAAATATTCGAGAACGAAAATATATTATATAATTTTATTTGGTTAAATGCCCTAAAAAAATTGATATTGATAGCATTTAAAGCAATCATAATTACAATTAATGGCACCATTCTAGCTATAAAAATGTTATTATCAAAAAGGATAGTCGATAATTGGGAAGAAAAATAGTAAAAAATTATTGAAATAATTATGCCTGTAAAAAGTACAATAAACAATATTGAATAGAATCCTTCTTGTAATTCTTTTTTATGGGAGTATGTGCCTAAAAATCTGACAATTGATCCATGCAACCCTAGCACTGAAATATTCGACAATAAAGCTGTTGTAACTCCTAATTGCACCCATATTCCATATTCTTCAATAGTAAGGTTTCTCGTTAATACTGGTAATAAAATAAAACCGCTCAATAAAATGAAAATATTTGTTAATCCTGTAAGACCTACTCTACCTATGATATTTTTATATACATTATCCAAATATATCACCATGAAGTTTGAAATAATTAGTTAAATCATTTGTATTCGCTAGAAAAATCAATTTAATGATTTTATGATTGTATTAATATTTAAATCTATAAAATTTATTAACAAAACTAGTCGGTGACTATGAAGGAAATTAAAAAAACAAAGAGTAGCTATAAAGAATTATCTGATGAAATTTGGAAAAAAAGGTTTAATTCACCTTTTTTGATACGTAAACATCTTCATAGAACTCAATATTATACAATAATAAATAATTTGGAAAAAATGCTCCCAAAACCAAGGTCAGTATTGGATTATGGGTGTGGGCAGGGAGTACTATCTGTTCTTTTGGCGAAAAAAAAGTATGATGTAACCGGACTAGATATTTCTGAACCAAATATTGAATTTGCTAGGAATGAAGCAAAGAAAGAGAATCTGAAAATTAATTTAATTAGTGGTGATGGAGAAAATTTACCTTTCGATGATAATTCTTTTGATATTGTGGTGGCTTCTCATGTATTAGAACATCTACCCGATATGAATAAGGGCATTAGTGAAATTAAAAGAGTTTCTAAAAAGGCCGTAATAGCAGTTCCAACATGCATGAGTTTATGTAGCCTTTCGTTATTAGGTGGTGATTCTCCTTGGACAATATCTCTTAAAACGCCATATGCTTTACCAAAAGGAATTATCAGATTAATATGGAATATTAGAAATAGAGGTATTCTTGAGAATTATGCAGGTAAAGAAGAATTTCCACATCCTTGGTATTATCCTTGGAAATTTAAGAAGATTCTCGAAGATAACGGATTTCAAATTCATAAAATTGAGGCGGGTTCTCTTATTTTACCATATATATCATACATTATTCCCCAAACAATTGGTTTCTTTAAATTTATTGATAGATTTCGTGACAAGAAAATGTTATGTTATTTAGGATATGGAACTAATTATTATGTTGAGGTAAAAAAATGATTGTAGGAATGGTTTCAGACACTTTTTTACCATTGATAGGTGGTGCAGAAATTCATTTAAATAATTTAAGTAAGCACCTTAATGATTTTGGTTATGATATTAAAATATTCACAAATGTAAGTGGTAATGATTATGAAGATGAATTTTTAGTAATACGTAATCATCCTTCTAATTTAATTTTAGATGTAGTTACATTATTTAATTTCATTAAAAGTGTTGATATTGTTCATTGCCATTACACATTTTATTTATCTTCTATTGCTTGTGTTTTGGCAAAAATTCTTGGAAAACCTAGTGTGATAACTCTTCATGGTTTAGGAACTTTAGATTCATCTGTAAAAAAATCTATTATAATGAAATTTTATCGATGGATATCTTTTAAATCTGCTGATATGATCATTGGAACTAGTAATGAAATGGTTGAAGTTGCTAAAAGATTTGTAGAAAAAGATAAAGTTATTTTAATTCCAAATGCAGTGAATACAGACGAATTCAAACCTTCATTTAAATCTAATATGAAAAAAAAGAAGTTTATTGTTCTTAGTGCAAGGAGATTAAATCCAAAAAATGGTGTTCAATACCTTATTGATGCGGTTCCATATATAATAAAGGAAAATGATCAAGTTGAATTTTGGATTATGGGTGAAAAAAAATTGGAATCTTACCTAAGAGAAAGAGTGAAAGAAAAAAGTATAGGTAAATATGTAAAATTTATTGGACAAATTCCCAATGAAGACATTAAATATTATTATGATCAAGCAGATGTAGTAATATTCCCTTCAAGTGCCGAATCAACAAGCATATCATGTTTAGAAGCAATGTCGATGGAAAAAGTAGTAGTTGCTAGCTCACTTGAACCGTATAAGGTTTTGTTAGGGAATAATGAAAGAGGCATTTTAGTGAGATTGTTTGATCGTGATAGCTCAGATTATGAAGCTCCTTTAGTACTTCCAAAAGATCGTTTGAAAGAAATATCTGATGCAATTCTATTTTTACATAAAGATGAAAAATTAAGAGAAAGTATGGGTAAAAGAGCTCGTAAATTTGTAAAAGATAATTATGATTGGAAGATAATTTCAAATACAGTTATTCAAGTTTATTCTAAATTGTTGAACTAATTGACATTATTTTGGACATAAAATATCAATATTAAATATGATCAAGGATTAATTATAACCATAAATTAATTATAACCATAAAATATAAAATGATTAGTTAGATTATACTATTTGAAGATCATATGGGCTATTAAAATTCTTTCATGAGAATTTATAATAATTAAACTTTTATTATAAATTAGTAAAATAATTAAGTATAATTGATTCATTAGTTATAATATTGTAAAATAAATCTAAGAAATAAAAATAAATAAAATTATCTTAAATTAAAAATTATTACTAATAAAAAATTCAATAGTATCTAACAAATCTTCTTTAAATTTATCAATAGAATTGTAATAAAAGATTTTAGCTTTGTTTACATCAGCTAATGAGTGTTTAATATCTCCAGGTCTAGGATCAATATATTTAGGCTTAATTTCTTTCCCAAGAATTTCATTTATCATTATAACTAGATCATTTAACACAATTCTTCTCCCACATGCAATATTAAAAATTCCAGTTACATTAGATTCACATGCTTTAATATTGGCATCAACTACTTTTTTAACATAAGTAAAGTCCCGGCTTTGTTTTCCATCACCATAAACAATGGGGGGTTCATTATTCATAATTGTAGTGATAAATTTAGGTATAACTGCTGCATATTGTGATTTAGGATTTTGTCGGGGACCAAAAACATTAAAATAGCGAAGTGCAACTGTATCCAAACCATATATTTCTTGAAAAACTTTACAGTACAACTCTCCAGTTGCCTTCGTAACAGCGTATGGTGATTTTGGATTTATAGGCATGGTTTCCACTTTAGGTAAAGTGGGAGTGTCTCCATATACAGATGATGAAGAGGCAAATATAACCTTTTTAACGTCACAATCTCTGGCTGCAACCAACACACTTAAAGTACCGGTAACATTTGCTTCATTGGATCTTAATGGATTTTTAATGCTGCGCGGAACACTAGGCAGAGCAGCCTGGTGGAGCACATAGTCAACACCTTCAAAAACTTTGTAAAGGTTAATTTCAGTGATATCTCCTAATTCCACAGTAACTTTGTCCTGAAAATCTTTTATATTTTTTATTTTGCCAGTTGATTCATTATCTACTATAATTACTTCATTATTTTGGCAGAGTTCTTCTGCTATGTGGGATCCTATAAAACCCAGACCACCAGTAACTATTATCTTTTTATTTTTGATATGTTACAACCCCATTAAATTTAACTAATAATAATTATTTAATAATATAAGTTAATTGTTTATGTTATTTGGATTTAAATATTAAAATATGTTTACTAATAAGTAGTACTTGCATGATATGGTGATTAGGTGTACCAAGAACTTATTGAGAAAATTAAAACCAGAAAGGCGAAAATTTGCATTGTTGGTCTTGGATATGTAGGTCTTCCCACTGCTATCTTTTTTTCAGAACAGGGATTTAAAGTTATAGGTGTTGCCCGGAACGAAGAAAATATAAAAAAAATTAATCAGGGAATATCAACAATTGGAGAGTTGAATTTAGACTCACGGCTTTCAAAAGTTGTTAATAATAAAAAATTAAATGCCACATCCGATCTTACATGGGCTACCAGAAAATCTGATATTATTATATCTATAGTTCCTACTCCAGTAGATGAATTCAAAGACCCGGATCTTTCCCCAATAAAATCATCAGGTAAAAATATAGCTGAAGGTTTAAGTAAAGGAAAATTGGTTATATTAGAGTCCACAGTTTATCCAGGGGTTACTGAGGAAGTTCTCCAACCTATACTAGAAAAATCAGGACTCAAATCAGGAGTCGATTTTGGTTTAGCCTACTGTCCAGAAAGGTACAACCCCGGTGATGATGCCCACAGCATTGAAAATGTTTCAAGAGTGGTTGGTGCCATTACTCCTGAATGGGCCGATATAACCCGAGAACTGTACCAGTTAATAATTAGTGAAGATGTTAAAGTTTTAAGGAATATTAAAACAGCAGAGGCAGCTAAAGTTATCGAAAATACTCAAAGGGATCTAAATATTGCCTTGATGAATGAACTGGCCATGATCTTTGAGCGGTTGGGTATTGATGTTATGGATGTGATTGAAGGTGCCAGTACCAAATGGAATTTCAATGTTTACTATCCTGGAGCAGGTGTTGGAGGCCACTGCCTACCAGTAGATCCCTACTACTTAGTCAAGAAGGCAAAAGAATTGGGTTATCACTCTAAGGTTATAGCAGCTGGAAGGTCTATTAATGATGACATGCCTCTGCACATGCTCAAATTGGTTCAGGATGCTTTAAACGTCCATGAAAAATCCCTTAAAAATTCTAATATAGTGGTTTTAGGGTTTTCCTATAAAGAAAATGTGGGTGATCCCCGTGAATCTCCGGCAGAAACACTGGTAAAAAATTTAAAAATGAAAGGTGCCAATGTGGTTGTGGTTGATCCATACATTGACGAGATTGACACAAACTTAGGAATTTTAAATAATGATCCTTACGATGCACTAAAAGGTGCCGATGCAATGGTTTTAGTCACCGCGCATGATGATTTTAGATCCCTTGATTTTGTCAGGGTTAAAGAATTGATGAATTTACCTATAGTCATAGATGGTAGGAGGATATATAATCCTGCTGAGTTAAGGGTGGATGGATTTTATTATAATGGTGTTGGTGCAGTTAACTATTAAATTTCACATATATTATCTATTTTTAAATAAGACTAATAACATAAACAAAAAAATCAATTATTTACTTTTATAAAAATAAAAAAATTTAAAATTATGATAAATTTTATAAAGAGGTTATATACTAAGTTTTAAAGTTTATTTTAAGACTGAAGGTGAATGAATGGGATATTTAATCTGCAGTAAGTGCAAGAGATACTACAAACTGGAACCAGACGAATCTAGAACGGATTTTATGGATAAATGCAGTTGCGAAGGTAAATTTAGATACGTTGAAAATCTGGATATCGTTGACCTCAGTTGGAAACCAGTAAATGTAAAGAAAAAACCCCCAAAAACGGAGATCCTAAAAAACAGGATACAATCACTTTTTTCAGTCCATTTAGATCTGAAAACTCGTCTGGTCACTTTTTGGAACAACCTCAAAAACAGCATCCAAAACCGCCAAAGGTGGGATCATAATTATAACCCTAATTATGGGCCGCAAACAGGCAATATAAATTCCATATTAAATGAGCTAAATTTCAATAATATTCGATGGATGCTGGTAATACCAATATCTGTGGCGATAATTGCAATATACACCCTTACACAAGGTATTTTCACTCTCTTAATTTTAGCACTGTTAGTGGCCATTGGCTACTTATCCAATAACAAAATAATTGGAACTAAAAATGCCCTAATTACTGGTGCTATTTCCTTCTTTTTTGGAAGCCTTTTCACAAGTTCGTTTCTTTTGTTAATACCTTTAACTATAGTGGGAGCTATTAATGGAGCTGTCTGTGGATGGATCGGAGGATACCTGAAAACAAGGCTATAACTAACTTATATTCTATTCAGGAGTTCAAGAGATACATTTTTAGACGGGTTTCGCATATGTAATAATAAATTAAAAATTAAATAAAAAAGATGGTTATAGAAGTGTCATGCTTTAGCAATTTTTATTTTCTGACTGTATCTCCTTACACAAACTTATCACGTTATTTAATGAATCAATGTGTTTAAATCCCCATGCTACTACGTTAACGGTCCATTCTGTATATTTAAATCCGTAATCTATCCATACCCAGAATTGGTACCATTTAGGGTGTGGTTTGGGAGGTTTTTGTGGGAAGCCTGATATATCGATATCACCCACTTGGTCCATATATGTTCCAGAACCAATTACCTTTACATCGCCAGGTATAGGTTTTTGGGAAGGTGGGACATCATTAACACCGTAGACATTTTCTCCCGTGGATTCTGCAGTTCTATTGGCCGTATTTGTCGTTGTAGCGCATTCCTCTGTAATATTATTTGGAGTTTCAGCATTATATGAATCATTAAAAGTTGTGTTAGTTTTAGTTACAACGTCTGATGGTGTAGTATTAGTAGCTGTGACCTCTGTATTAGTATCTTGTTTAGGTAATGAAGCCCTATACATCAATTCTGCATTCATAAGATATAATCGATTATCCATTTTGCCTCTTTCCACAGTAATACCTGCACTCCTTTGAGTTACTACACCTAAACAAGTACTAATCGCTACGGTGGTAACCACTATACTTGCTGTGATAGCTACAAAGACAACTAAAATTGGGGATGCTCCTCCTGCGGTTCCTGCCGTTAATAGACCGGCTACGGCGGAACAAACTCCACAAATACCTGACATGATACTCAGAATAACCGAAGCCACGGTATATTGGGCATGTAACTCGCTGCTTAGTGCATCAGGTAGTGATATTCTTGATTTTGCAATGGATCCTGCAACGTAAGCATTATTTAATTCACTGGTAGGCATGTAACGATAATCATAATCCCCATATGTTGGGTTTCCACTGAAATAACCTGAATTGTTATCATATTTCATTTTACTCTGCTGGATGTTATAATCATCGATAGTAGTAAAATTAGCCACATAAATCTTTAAATCATCCAGATAATCTCCAAAGTTCTGGATAGGAGATGGATGTTTGTTTTTATAATCATCCCATTTTGGACAATTTAAAGGATATGCACTATAATTTAAAGGATTAGATTCATTTGTATTGATAGTTGTATTTTCTGCCACAGTGATGTTTTTATTGATGGTTCTGTTATAAGTGAAGTTGTTATTAGTGATGCTTTCATTCAATATTCCTGAATTATTCAAAGGCACGGCGTTGGCACACAAACCACCAATACTATACCCTAACATTAAATAGATTATTAAGAACCCTGTAATCTGACGCAAATTCATTTTCACATCACCTATCTTCTCTTAACATTTTTCACTTCTATTTTACTTAATATGAATTCCTTTCACTTACTAATAAGAGTTACCACTAAAATTTAAAAGTTTAAGTATTTAAATTTTTGTATTTTCATGTGCAGCTAAATATGTTGAAAGGGGGAAATGTTTACAAAAAAATTAAAAAAAATATTTATTAATTTCTGATAGAAAACAACACTATTATAATCACAAATCCAACTGCTATAACTTTATTTCTTAAGTCGGTTTCATGTTATCGAATCGTTACTCAGTTAGAATATCACTATTTTCAGGATTTATAGTTAGACTTTTTATATTTTTAATATTTAAAATAGGAAGTAAATGGTTGAAATTCTAAAAGATTTATATGTTCTGTTCCATTCGGATTTCTATGGATTTTTTCAGTGACCAGATTTAGGGCCAAAATATGTTTTAAAAATACTTTTTTCACCCAAAATTGCCACCTATCCTGTTAAATAGTTTAGAGGGATTCCAGCTAAATCCTTCCCCATAAACCATCCTCTGGGCCCGGTCAACCTCACTAAAACCATTATTTAAAAGAAATTCAACTGCTGGAATATTATTTATAGGCAGCACAAACCGGTCTTGATGCTTTGATCTTAACTTCATCAACTCTATACCATCTTCCATATCCTGGGCCATGATGAGTCCTTCACCTAAATCTGGCAAGTAGTAACCCATAATTTTGCCCTGTTTATAGTGAACATAAGAATCTGCCAAGTTGCCTCTAAGTAGAATGCTTCTATCTTCACCAGATATTCTTTTATCGAGAGATAGTACCTCTCTATGGTCATGTTTTTCCAGTTTACGAATATTATTGGAAATTTTATGGTCCACTTTTTCATCTTTGCCTAAAAACACGTATTCTGTCTCAAAGCTAAAACCCACTTTCTGGTATACTTTAAATCCAGATTCGGTGGCAATTAATGATATGGTTGAAGCATCCTTGCTTTTAAGATAATTGCATAAGTAATTCACAATGAAGGTGCCTATACCTTTATCCTGGTGTTTTTCATCTACAATTATATGGGCCAACCAGGCAGTTTTACCAAAGGAGATCCCACACCCTACACCCACTATCTTCTCGTCTACTAGGATTTTAATAGGATTACAAAAGGGACTACCTATGTAAAACTTAAAATCCAGGGTAATGTCCGGCCACTTTTCTGGCTGTAAATCACTAATAAGGTGTATATCCTTTTCTACTATATTATTTACAATCATTAATCCTTTAACTCCTTTTATTAAATGTTTACAATCATTAGCTTTTTAAACTCCTTAAATAATCAAATAATTCAGTAATTATTAAAACAAGCATTTAGACTTCAAATCATATCCAATGTAATTTGAGCTGCCTTTTGTTCGGCTTCTTTTTTACTGCCGGCAGTCCCCGTCCCATAACGTTTCCCATTTATAACCGCGGTCATGGTGAATATTTTATTGTGGGGTTCTCCTTCCTCTTTTACCAGGTCATAACTTAGATCAAGGGATCTAACATCACATAGGTGTTTTAGTTCAGATTTATAGTCATAAAAAAATATGTCATTGTTCTTGATGTGGGGAATCACTGTCTTGGATAAAACTTCTCTTACAATAGACAGTCCCTGATCCAGGTACAGGGCACCGATGAATGATTCAAACACATCACTCACCACTGAATCCATCTCCCGCCGGGACAGTTGGGCTCCTACACCCAATTTTATATACTGATCCAGTCCCAGTTCAGTAGAATAGTTGTAAAGGGCCTGTTTACACACGTAGTTAGAACGTATCTGGGTTAACTCTCCCTCAGTCAGGTGGGGATTATGGTTGTAAAGGTATTCAGAAACTAATAAGTCCAAAACAGCGTCACCTAAAAATTCTAATCTCTGATAACATTCATTAAGGTCGTGTTCATTGGCATAAGACTCATGGAGAAAGGCAAGCTCGTAAAAATGCCTATTATGTGGTTGGATTGAAAGCTTTTTGAGTAAGTGCATGTTATCAATTATATAGTTTTTAATAATAAAAATTCACTTTGAACCTAACATTTATATTGTACTTGTTGGAATTATAAAAGACATTGACAGGTGTTGTTATGAATTATAAACATTTTACTCTGCTCTTAGCTTTAATATTATCTGCAGTTATGATCTCAGGATGTACTGAAATAAAAGCAGAGAACGGGACATGGGGCGAAAAAGAGCCTGTAAAAGCCTCAGAATTAAGAATAGTCAACTCTACCGGTGAACACTTCGACCGGAACGAGACCAGTATATACTATGTCTACGGAGATCTAAAAAACACGGCAGGTAACGACGCCTACAATGTGGTGGTTCAGGCTAAATTCTATGATGCCGAGGGAAACTTGATAGGAAACAACACCACAGGTACCGTAGATCCAGATACAGTGGTTGGTGAAGGAACTTCCTTCTATTATGTGGGTTGGGATGATCCAGACAAAAAAATTGTCAGGTATGAATTGAAAATTGTGGTTAATTAATTTATTCTATATTTAATCTCCATTATCCAGCATAATGGAGAGTCCTTCATCTAAGCTGGTTAGTGGCTTCCAACCCATTTTATCACGGATGTGTGTAATATCTGCCACAGTATCCATAACCTCATTCTTTCTCCTTTCACCAGTATAGCTCACATCCACATATCTGGAGTATAAGTCCACAATTTTTTCCACCACTTCCTCCACAGAGTAACTTTTACCATAGCCCACATTAAAAATATCCAGATCATCACGAGGAGTGTAACTACCAGCATTGATCATGGCTCTTATCACATCAGTGACATAAACAAAGTCCCTTTTTGGTTTGGGGTCTTGAAGTTCAATTTTTCCCTGATGTAACTGCTTTATAATTGAGGGGATTAGAAAATTATCTCCCTGGCCCAGACCATATATATTAAATGGCCGCAGTATCACACATTTCAACCCAAAATCTGAACTGTACCCCTGACATAACTTTTCCATAACCATTTTACTGTAGGTGTAAGGGTTGTTTGGTTCCAGAGGGTGGTCCTCATCAATAGGCAAATACTGGGGTCTGCCGTACACATAGGAGCTCATGGTCACCAGCTTTTCCACTTCAGCTTGTCGTGCCAGTTCCAGGATATTAAGGGTTCCGCCCACATTTACCTCATAGGTTTCCCGGGGATGGTCAAAGGAGTAGGGAACAAAGGTCACCGCGGCCAGGTGATAGATAACATCCACATCACCTATTTTCTCGATCTTATCCCAGTTTCGAATATCAATAAAACCATCATTCTCTGCTAAGGTCACTATCTCGTTGTCTTCTTCTAATTCAGGGAGCAGATAATCACCAATAAAACCGTCATGGCCGGTTACTAAAATCCGTTTATTTTTTAACTTCATTAAAATCTACCTTTCAATTATAAAAACCAATATAAATCCTATTTATTACCTAACAGGTTTTCAAATACTTCCTCAAATTCCTGATTGGCCCGTTCATAGTCATCGTGCCGGCCAATATCCAGCCAGTAGCCATCAAAAAGGTAACCATTAACTGTTTCGCCGTTACTTATAAGTCGGTTAATCAGGTCAGGTAGGTCAAAGTAGGTGTCATCTTCAATGTAATCTAAAACCCGGTTATCAAATATATAAACACCCATACTCACCAGATAATCAATAACTGGTTTTTCCTTATAGCCAACAATTTTATTATCACTATCGATCTCGGTAACACCAAAGTCAATATTAACCACCCTTTTATTTAGGGCCACCGTGGCAATATCACCTTTTTTATTGTGGTATTTCATGAGATCAGCGTAGTTGATATTCGTTAGAACATCGCCGTTCATCATCAAAAAGGGCCCGTCCACATCTTCTCTAATTAATGAAAGAGGTCCGGCAGTTCCCAATGGTTTATCTTCTTTGGTATAGTTTATATTTACACCATATTTGCTCCCATCACCAAAAAAGGCCATTAAAAGTTCACCTAAATGTCCAATAGACATTATTATATCTTCAAATCCATTGTCCTTTAATTGCCCCACCACAATTTCCAATATAGCCTTATCCCCTATGGGCATTAAAGGTTTGGGGATGGTGGTAGTATAAGGCCGCAGCCGCCTGCCTTTTCCACCGGCAAGAATTAATGCTTTCATTTAGTCACCTATAAATGTTGAATAAGAATTTCTAATTAACGGTTGTATATATCAGTTTTATGCAGATCCACATTCTCTCTGATCCAGTTAATAGTTTCTTGAAGACCTTCATCCAGAGACATGCTGGGCTCCCAGTTTAAAAGCCTTTTTGCCTTGGAATTGTCACACCACAACCTTTCCACTTCACTTCCACTGGGTCTGATACGGGACTGATCAGTTTGAATGGTAACATCACGGCCAATCAGGGTTATGATCTTCTTGGCTAGGTCTCCAATCGAAATTTCAAAGTTAGAGCCAATGTTTATTACTTCCCCAACTGATTTAGGGGACTTTCCTACTTTGATAAAACCCTGGGCTAAATCCTTTACATATGTGTAATCTCTGGTGGGATGAAGGGATCCTAACTGAATCTCGTCCTTGGTTAAAGCTTGAGAGATAATGGTGGGAATTACTGCCCGTGAAGACTGCCTGGGACCAAAAGTGTTAAAGGGCCTAATGGTTGCCACTGGCAGTTCATAAGAAAGGTGAAAACTTTCAGCTATTTTATCTGCCCCAATTTTACTGGCTGAATAAGGTGACTGACCCTGCAGGGGATGTTCCTCATCTATGGGGACGTATCTCGCTGTTCCGTAAGTTTCGCTGGTGGAGGTGTGAACTATCTTCTCTATTTGGTAGTCCCTGGCCGCCATTAAAACGTTAAATGTGCCCATGACATTGGTTTCCACATTCTCCCGGGGGTGAACATATGAATAGGGGATACTGATGAGCGAGGCCAGGTGAAATATCACATCCACATCTTTAACTGCATCCCGGATTGCGTCATAGTCCCTTAAATCTCCAGTTATAACCTCCAGGGAATTTGCCTTATCTCTTGGTAGATATTCCAGCATTCCCCAGTCGTTCCGGGAGTTGTATCTTACAAATGCTTTTAAATCAACATTTAGATCAATAAGTGCTTCGCTCAGGTGGCTTCCTATAAATCCACCGGCGCCGGTTAATAAAACTGATTTACCTTTTAAGTTAATGATATCTTGCTCCTTCTAATTCAGTTAAAATGTTATAACAATTCTTTCTATCTCTTTATAATTCTTTCAAAACTCATATATAATTTCATGTTTTAAAGTTCCCGGATTAATTCCAGCAAACCCTTTTCACGGATCTCTTTGGGAAACAACTTTTTAATCCTGGATCGGGCCTTTTTACCGTCACCTATTTCCATTGCCTTTTTAATGGCCTCTACTGTACCATCGATATCCTCATAGTTAGCGTAAAATCCGGCATCGCCTATGGCCACTGGTATGCCGTATTGGTCTGTACCTACTGGCACGCATTCACAGAGCATTGCCTCACACACCGCCGTGGGAAGTCCCTCCCTCATGGAAAGTTGACAGTAGACTTTAGATTTCTGGAATAGTTCTAACAATTCACTGAAAGGTACAGGTCCTACAAATTCAACGTTACCTGGTGCGATTTTTTTGAGTTTTTCCAGTGCCCGACCTGTGGTTCCATTTACTACAAATTTAACATCTGGCAGGTATTGGGAAGCTTTAACAAAGGTGTCTACACCCTTCAACCTAACCCGATCCCAGGTATGGCCCAGAGACGCAGTAAATACCATATCTTCCTTATCACCCTTTGCTTTGAAGGTATCATAGTCAAAGCCGGTGGGTATTATTTTAAAGTTTTCTCCGGAAATTTGGTAATTGTCCACGGCTTCCTGTCTCATTATGGAAGTTAAAGCGACAATTTTATCTGCATTCTCAAAAATATATTTAATACGGGCAGTTTTTACAGGATCGAGTAAAGCTCCATATCCTAACTCCTTCAGTTTTCCTGTTTCATATCCTCCAATTACCACTACAGACTTCTTGCCGAAGAATTGGGATAGTTTTACTGTCCAGTAAGAATGGATATCAGCAAACCAGGAGAAGGTCATATCGGCCCAGATAACTCCACTTATCAAACTGTAAATAGTTTTCATGGTGGTAAGAGGATCCTTTCGACTTAGAATAAAGTCCACTTCCTTTACCTGGAAGTGTTTTTTTAAAAGCTTTAAATCGCGCTGGACAAATGATGATGGGTTTAAACGTACAAATAAGATTTTTTTGATGTTATTTTTAGTCATGGATTAACCTTAAAGATTTATTATATATTATAAATATTAAAGTAATGATTTATCAACTTGATTTATAATTTTTTAGCGGTTTCTAGTTGGGTTGCAAAGCCTTTAACTACATTATTTTTAAGGATTAATTAATCTTATTTTCAAGGAGGATAATAACCTTCAGTCTCCTTTTTTTGTTTGATCCATGATGATAACATGGAATCAGCTATCTGGTAACCAGCAGTATCATTGAACATAATTATTCCTTTATTTTTAAGAATATCTAAATATTTGGAGAGAGTATTCCTTGAAAGGTCCACATTTTCTAGAAGTTGGCTCCATTTTTGAGGACCACTTTTAACCAGGGATATTAAAAGTTTCTTCTCTTTAGGGGTTAGTGTACCCCAAATACTTATCCACATAACTGATATTTGATCCATCTTTTTTAGAAAAGTCTCTTTCACCATTTTATCATCGTAATTTTCACCAGCAGACATGGTGTTGCAGAAACTGTTAATGTATGCAGGAATACCCCTTGTACAATGATAAAAACGGTTAAATCCGTCTTCAGTTAACTGAATTTCAGGCACTTTATCTTTTAGATATCCTTTAGTTTCTTCTGGAGTGAAGGGATCTACATTGAATTGCAACATTCTACCTCCAAATGCTCCGCTGGCCCCGTTGATCATCTCCACTATTTCACTACTTTTTGCAGTGGATCCAGTGAAGATGTAACTTACATTGTCCTGATTTTGAGTGTAACTTCGAATAAGCCAGAAAAATGAGGCTGGATTTTCCAGTTCTGCCAGTAATTGAAATTCGTCTATTACTATTGCAAAACCTTTAATATCCGGGGATGATTCCACAATTTTTTGGGGAAATTCCATGACAAAACGGCTCAATTTTTGATAATCGTCCTCTGTATTAGGAATAGGAATTCCTAACATGCTCCCTGCATCCTTAAAATCATATTTTTTTAGTTTCAGTTTATTGGAAAATTTTTCCACGGTCTTATATATTGTCTCTAATTTACCTGAGCGATTTTTTAAGGTATTATTCATGGATTCCAGGAGATAATTCATGATAAGTTCTTCTTTAAGTTTTCCTTTTTGGCTTCCAAAGACCCGGGATACATCTACATAGGCAGTTAGAATATTGTCGGGTAGATCATCCAAGAGTTTCTTCAGGAGGTACGTTTTTCCAACCCCTCTAAATCCAGTTACAAGTATTTGTTCTGATATATCCTGATTTAAAGCGTTTAAATAATATTTTAAGGTTTTCAATTCCTTTTTCCTGTTATAAAAGTATTTATTTAACTCTGAAGGAATGCCTAGTGGTAGTATGGGCATGAGTTTCTCACATCCTGTGTGCTATATTTTACCATATTGGTATAATTTATTATACTTTTTAATATAAATCTATTTTGTTATACTAGTATAATATCACAGACTTATGTTTTTTGGTATACAAAACTATACTAGTATAGTTCACTTTCTATTTTTTAATCATACTGTCACCAAATCAATGTCACCCCGTGAATCTGCTATCTAAGTTCAACCATTATTATCGTGCAACATCTTCTAAAAATCGCCTGATACAAACATGTTTTATAATATCATTTATATAGTCTATTACATTAATTTCTAAAAAACATCAATATTTATATATGATATATATTCATAGTCATAGCAATGAATATCATACAGATAAAAAATCATCTCCTTAGGGGTGAGAATGTTTTACTGTATAACCGCAACGTTTCAATCTGTTACCCTCAGTTAAAAGATGAATTTCCATGCATCTTACTGGGTGAACCCCTACCCCTTAAATTCAAACTCATAAAGTGCATCCAAAAAGTAAGTGGAGATGAATTTTCCTCCCTGGAAAAGATGAACATTCCCCAGCTAAGAGATACCTTAGTTAGTAAAATAAAGGATAAAAGAATAGTTATACTCTTCAACCAGTTTGAAAGATTAACCAGAAATTCAGCGGATTTTTACCATTCACTGCACCAGAGCGGTAAAGTAGTGTATATGTGCAGTTTCCAGGCCAGTTTTAAACAGGAAATATACGGTTTCTACCAATCATTTCAATTAATCAATAAAGAAGAATACGAATCCCAGACAGGTAAACATGATATAAACATATCCTACGCAGTTTATGTATTTCTGGGTATTGTATGTTTTTTGATCTATCTTAAAATTTCTATGTCTGCAACCATGTCCAGTGTACTGATTGGGGCCACGTGGTTTGCACTGATAATTTTTAGAACATTAATCTACGTAGGGGGACGGGTATGAATAAAAAAGGTAGGAGAAGTGAAATTTTAATTATAAAAGGGGTGGTGCTGTGAGATTCTACACCCATATAGCAGGATCAGTTTTATCCTTTTTGATATTTGCCTACGGCATGAACCTTCCTGATCCTCTTTTAGGCCTATTTTTTGCGGCGTGGATCTCTGTATTTCCAGACATCATTGACAGATTCACGGGCAAACACCGGGGATGGGGCCACTCCATATTCTGGTTAATTCCCCTTTCACTGGTAACATTTTACAATCCAGTTATTGGATCTGCACTGGTTATAGGATTTGTGGGCCATTTACTCCTGGATATTTTTACGGTGCATGGCTGTCCACTGCTTTATCCTTTGAGGGAGAACAGTTTTGTATGTCTCAACAGGGTCAGGAGAATTAAAACCGGGAGTAATCAGGACAAATCAGTCCTTATATTTATAGTGCTTTTAATATTACCTTTACTGATATTTAGCACTCCATTGGGATCTATGCTGACTGGTTTTAATGGTTCAAGCACGTCCTTTGCCACAGATAACCAGACTGAAAATAATTCTGTAGAGATGAAAAGCAATATAAACATTAATCTCCAAGTCTCTGACGGGGATAATAAAAATATAACTATGGAGAAAGTGAATGATACAGTAACCACGGTTTTGGTTAAGGATGTTGAATCAGCAGATAATATATAGGACGTGGATTACTATTTTTCCTATTCCAACTTATACTTATTTGAGATTAATCTATTAATCAATATATGACCTTCTAAAACAAGAGTGTATATTCAAAAAGTTTAGCTATATCACTTAACTTGAATTTAAATTAAATAACCTCAATAATAAAAAAAAATGTAAAGATATTGTTTTACAAAATTCTTGGCAGATATCTCCCCAACATAATTACACCGGCTATACCAAATATTCCAGCAAAAAAGATCAATAATAAATTGGTTTCCAGATTTGCTATATTTTGCTCGTTAAACTGGGAAATCACATAGAAAACTATTGCCAAAATAATTAATAAAAAACTTATACCTGTTTTAACCTTATCGTTCATTTTCAATCACCTCCAAATCAATTATCTTTCAAATAATAGAAAAAACATGATATATCACGTGGATATGCTATAAAATTTGGTTATTGTCTCATTTTTTCCAATTTTGATATTTCGTCATCACTGAAATGCCCAGAATAAATATTACAATACCAATCATAGTAAAAATAAAATCTTCACCTAACCACCAGATTACGATTCCAAAAAAACTTATGATCAAACCAATAATGAACTTTTTCATATCAACTTCTGCCATTAAAACACATCTCCATTGTGTATTATAACATATATTCTATTTTAACAAATGTAATTAATTAAAACAGTATATATATTTTATTGCTCCAACAACAAATAAAATCGATAGTAATTGCCCAGTTTAAGAGACTGAAACCTTATTTTTAGTTATATTCTCCAAAACAATTTTTTAACAATTAACACCATCAAAAAAAGGCTACATTTTTAGTTTAACTTTGAGGTAAATATTATTTAAGTCTTTAAGTGGTCGGATTTATTTTTTTATGCTGGCCATTATTTTTGCTACTTCAATTTTTACAGGTAAATTTCAAGGTTTGAGGGTAAAGGAAATATTTTACTAATAACCAGTTTCATCCGGGATCAGTCTGTCCAGGTATCACCTCACCACTGGAGAGATAAAATTGACAATATGCAAATCTAAGATGAGTTATTTTTTGAAAATAAGCGCTGAAATTTCCCATTATCATTATCTATTAACATATCCCATGACCCAGATTCGATTATTTCTCCTTTATCCATCAAGTAGATGTAATCTGCATTCTTTATAGTAGACTGGCGGTGGGCTATTATAAGAATAGAAATTTTTCCAGGAAGATTTTCAAGGGATTTTAATATGCGTTTTTCATTTTCATGGTCAAGATTACTGGTGGCCTCATCCAGTATTAGTAAGGATGGTCTGCGTATAAGAGCACGTGCCAGGGCCAAGCGCTGTCTTTCACCACCTGATAATCGAACTCCCCTATCACCAACAACTGTATCCAAACCATCAGGTAGTTTAGAGACAAATCTGTCTGCTGATGCCAAGTTTAAAGCTTCCCATATATCTTCTTTGCTACTAGCAGGACTTGCAAATAAAAGGTTGTTGGCAATACTGTCATTAAAAAGATAGGTCTCCTGGGCCACGTATCCAATCTTAGATCTCCAAGCGGTGATATTAGAATTTAAATCTTGACTATCAGCACAGATCTTACCATTATCTGGTTTAATAAGTCCCATGATTAGATCAGCAACAGTACTTTTACCTGCCCCTGAGGGGCCAGCTAAAGCTGTTATAGAACCATATTTAATGGTTAAATTAATTTTTTTAACTGCTGGAACATCCAGGCCAGGATAGTTAAATTCCACATTTTTTAATTCAACTGAATCTTTAAAATTTATTGAATTTCCTTTTGAAGATTCTTCGGCTGCACTATTGCACCTGTCTTCAAGTTCCAGAACACTCTTAAAGGCAGGTATCATGTTTATGAAATACTGGTAGTTTCTCTGAATTATAGAAAATCGGGGTATCATCCGGACAAATAAAAATAACAGTATAAGCAATTCTGCAGTGGGGATTTTTATAACGGCCACTAATAGGTAGACAATAATGCTGAGTATCACCACTGATCCTACATCAAATAGGAATTTTACATCGGAGTAGCTTTTTATGGCGTCCATGTATTTTTCTGATACTGTATCAGCTATTCTGGAGAAGATAAACACGTTCTTTTCTTCCATCTGAAAACTTTTTATGGTTTTCATCCCGTCCATCTGTTTAACTGTGGCTGAATACATGTCCCGGGTACTTTCAGATAATTTAACTCCACTCTCACTTGAGGATTGGGTTCTCTTTTTAAGTATTAATAGGAGGATGAGTCCCACCAGAAAGATCAAACCAGTTATAATGCCTGATACTTTTAGGGCGAATATGATGTAAACCAGTAGAACAATGGAACTGGCCAGCATGGATAAAAACTGGTTAGTGCCTAGGATGATCCGCTCCACCTCGTAGGTTAAAGCATGGGCAAAATCAGATGTCTGGTTTTTCACAAAAAATAGCCAATCTGAGTAGGTGATGGCCTGAAATAATTTCTTTCTAAGGTGAGTCGCAAATTCGTACTGGATACTTGAACTTCTAAGTGTCTGCAACCTGAAAAAATAAGCATTTAAACTGATTATCACTACGTACAAAAATAGAATAGTGGCCAGGGATGGTTCTATATTTATGAAGTTGAAAAATGACGCAATAAATCCTTCAATCTGTCCCAGACTTCCACCCTGAACATTTAAACCCACCAGCTGTAAGAGGGGTACCAGTAATATTAGGCCTATACCTTCGGTTAGGCTGATTAAAACCATTAAAATAATAGCTATTAACACTTTTCCTTTCTCAAAGTTGAAGAGAGTATATATGAATTTCCAGAGCCAGTTTCTACCTGAAAATTGGTTATTTGTTAACATAATAATTCTTTTGAATTTTTATTCTTGATCTTTATTTGATTGAACATCCTTTTCTATTATTTCTGCTAGTTGTTCAAGTTCACTTAAAGAGTCGTAGCGGTTTAAATATTTTATGGGAACTCTCCTGACAATTTCAGCGTATTCCTGGAAATGGGATTTCTCATCTGCTTCCTGGAAAATGTTGGCACAGTATGAATTTCTAATCAACTCAATAAGTGATTCTGAGTAATTTAATTCACTTAAACCAATTTTACTACTTTTTTCAAGGATGTATATGTGTTTAAGGGGCAGTATGCTGGTTGACTGTTCTTTCAGTTGACAGGATCTTTTAGGTGACTGGGAGTGTATCACATTCATATTACTAAATTTTTCCTTATATTTGTTGTATACTCTGGGCCATAGTTTTATTCTACCGATGCCAGGATATACTGCAGGATTATCTTTCTGGTCAAATTCAACACTTAAAATATCGTCAGCTATCAGGGGGTATCCTCTTGCTATTAAGGCCATGGTGGTTGTGGATTTGCCCATTCCATTGTGGCCCATAATGGCTACTGCCTCTCCATTTATATTTACAGCACTGGCGTGTAATATTAATCGATTGTGACGGTGCAATAATATGCCCAGTGCCGGACCTAAAATTAGTGATCTAAGAAAGTTTTCTTCAATTTGTGAAGAGTTATTTACTATTATTTGGTTACTGTGACGGATTTCACATACATCTGTATCGTTCCAGATTACATACACAGAATTTTTAGTTAAGATATAACGGCTGGCAACCCTGAATATTCCTTCACTAATTATGTCTGATTTAGATGAATCTACTTTTCCTAATGATATTTTGACTTTGTTTAGAGTTGATTCATTATTATGTGAATTTTCTCCTTTTAATTCAGGGAACTCTATTTCTGATTGGATTTTTAATCCATGTGTTATATAATTAAACATTTGACTCCTTAATCTAAGTTTTAATAGATTGCTAACTGTTTTTTAAGGGAAATTGTTATTTAAGTTATCATTTCTTTTGATAATATTTTTAAAATATTATTTCTGATTTTTCAGTTTTCTTCATATGAGAACCATGTTAAAATTTACTTCATAATTATTTCGTTATAGGTTTAATAAGTTCATTTTTAATTTTAAAGCCCATTTTCTGCAATAATTTAGAAACCTTTATAAGGGGTTTTCACAAGAATATAATATATCATATATAATACTGTGATAATAATCACATAAAAAGAGGGTTTATAAGTAAATTTCACAAATTATATAAAAAGTTTTTAGGAGTGTTTAGGGAAGAAGGGTGAGTTACATGAATAAAAGAATTTTATTAATTTTTATAACGATATTTGTGGCAATTGTATTAAGTGGGGCTGTATCTGCAACTACACAAAACAATACAACTTGTTCTGATCCAATAATTAATGGAACAGTAACTATTAGTGAATATGGAAATGTAAGGCCACTGCCTAATGCCACAATTACAGTAAACAGTACTGGTTCCAACAGCAGGGTGCTCGGAACCACTACCACAGATGCAAATGGATACTATTCTATTAATTTTTACAGTACTAATACACAATTCTTGGTAACAGCAAGCTATTTAGGATGTAATTCAGTTACCAAAACTGTTAATGTCAGTCAAAGCTCTAATCCTCAAGACCCTAACTATTATGGAACATCAAACATCCAGTTAACTCCTAAAACTGCAACCTGGAACGGTCAAATGGGATATTATTCATCCATATATATTACATATTATGATGGATATTACAGTGCTGGAGAACTGAAGACATCTATTTCGGGAGATAGTGCAACTTATAACGCTTATTGTATCGACATATACACAACTATTCATTCTGGAGGTCAATTACTGGTTAACGGACCACTACCTGGAACCACTGGAGATTTATCAGACCAGGTAGATTGGGATAAAGTTAATTATATTATAAGCCATTACGCAGCTAACAGCAACCTTGAAGGGGCTGCAATACAGGCAGCCATATGGTATTTCACCTCAGCCCAGTACGGAGAATACCCTGGAAATGACCCAAACCATCCCGGATATTATCAGTTTATGACCAATCCAGAGGATGCTAAACTAAATACGTGGTATAATCCTAATGCTGTTCGAGATAGGGCATGGGAGATAATCAATTCAGCCAACTCCATGAATTATCCTTCTACTGTCACTTTGGAGCCAGAAATAACTCGGGTAGAAAACGGATCTGATGTAGTTATAACTGCTACAGTAAGAGATCAAAATGGAAATCCTTTACAAAATATAACCGTAAATTTCACAACTGATAAAGGAAACCTCAGTTACGCAACTAGAACTACCAATGCAAATGGACAAGCAAGCGTAACATTATATAATGTTGGCGATAATAGTACAGCAACTGTAACTGCATACGTTACTGGAAAATATGGAACTCTTCTCTATGATGATGTGAACAACCCTTTACAAAATTTAGTTTGTGTTCAACTTTTACCTTACACATTATCTGATACATCAACTATTAATTTTGATAGAAAAGTTGATGTGCAAATTACACAGACTGTGGATAAACCAGTAGTAAATGTTGGTGATATTGTAAACTTTACTATCACAGCTCGTAACACCCACGGTTATAGAAATGCTACAGGAATTATAATCGAAGATATCATACCCGAAGGACTATCTAATGTCACTGTAATACCATCAGTTGGAACATTCTACAACAACTTATGGGTTATACCTTCCCTTGCAAGTGGAGCCACTGCAACTCTTAATATAATAGGAACAGTCACAGCCAGCATGGCTGGATTAACTGTAACCAATACTGCTACCCGTGTCAGTCAGGATCAGTACAATTCCCTACCTGCAGTAGCCAGTGCCAGTATTTACACTAAAATGGCCATGGTGGATATAGATGAAACAGTTAACACACCAGTAAATGTTGGAGATACAGTTACTTATGTGGTATCAGTTACCAATAACGGACCAGATACAGCCACTAATATTGTTGTAGAGGACAATCCACCATGTTGCTTAAACAATCTTACGATAACACCATCAGTGGGAACCTATGAAAACGGGATTTGGACTATACCATCACTTGCCAGTGGGGCTACTGCGACTTTAACCATAAGCGGGATAGCAACTGCAGTCATGGCAGGTTGTTGTACTCCTAACACTGCAACTATAATTAATCAAACTGAATATGACCCTCACACAATAGGGGAATCTGTTACCAAAGAGACTTATACTAAAGAAGCAAATGTGGCTTTAAGTCAGACTGCAAATTATCAAGGGAATGTTGTTACATTCACCGTCACAGCAACTAATAATGGGCCGGACACAGCTACAAACATAAACATCACAGATTTAATACCTGCTGGTTTAACTAATGTTACGGTTACACCAAGTATAGGAACTTATGAAAATGGTATTTGGATTATTCCATCACTTGAGAATGGGGTAGTTGCCACTCTTATTATGACTGGGACTGCAGTGCCTCAATCCACTATTACTAACACAGCTACAAAAACTGGACAAACTGAATATGACCCCACTACTCAAGACACAGTGACAAATATATTATATGTACCTGGTTCGGATCTTAGGGTGAATAATTATATTTATAATGGTCCTAATTTGGCTACGCCTTATGGTAGTGCTCCTTTGTATACTATTGTTGCTGTTAATAATTCTACTTACATGATAGATGGTGTTACTTATCAGAGTGATGATGCAACTGGTGTTAAAGTTAATATTATAATACCTGAAGGGTTAGAATTTGTTTCAGCTAGTCCAAGACAAGGCACTTATGATGCTGCCACTCATATTTGGACTATTGGTGATTTGCCTCGTGGAGCGTATGCGTATCTGGATTTAGTATTGAAAGTAATAGGGTTCAGTGATACTAATTTAACTATTACCAACAATGCAACTATTTCTGGTGATCAATACGACCCAATTTTAACAAATAACCACAAAACATACGATATTACAGTAATACCACCAGCAGACATTGAAGTTAAATATAATTCTAGTGACAACAATCCTAATGCAGGTGATAATGTAATTTTAACTGTTAGAACAGTTAATAATGGACCTGTCACTGCTACTGGTGTTAAAATTACTAACAAATTACCTGCTGGTCTTTTATATCAAAGTCATGAGGTATCTTGGGATGGAGGAAACACCTGGATAAGCAATGATTCATCATATAATCCTGGCAATGGAATATGGGATTTAAGCAGTAGGACTATGGATAATGGAACCTCTTGTATGTTAAGAATAACTGCAACTGTAGAGGGTTCAGGAACTATAACGACAGAGGCAAGAAAAACAGCACAAAGTACAACTCAACTTGATTATAACATCAGCAACAATAGTCAAAAAATAAACCTTTCTGTAGACTCAGTAAAAGATAGTTATACATCCACAGCGGATCTTAGGGTGAATAATTATATTTATAATGGTCCTAATTTGGCTACGCCTTATGGTAGTGCTCCTTTGTATACTATTGTTGCTGTTAATAATTCTACTTACATGATAGATGGTGTTACTTATCAGAGTGATGATGCAACTGGTGTTAAAGTTAATATTATAATACCTGAAGGGTTAGAATTTGTTTCAGCTAGTCCAAGACAAGGCACTTATGATGCTGCCACTCATATTTGGACTATTGGTGATTTGCCTCGTGGAGCGTATGCATACCTGGATTTAGTACTGAAAGTAGTAGGGTTCAGTGATACTAATTTAACTATTACCAACAATGCAACTATTTCTGGTGATCAATACGACCCAATTTTAACAAATAACCACAAAACATACGATATTACAGTAGTACCACCAGCAGACGTTCAAATAAATAATACTGTTGATAATATCAATCCTTCTCAAGGAGATACAGTAATTTTTGAAGTCGAAGCTAAAAATAATGGTCCAGTAAATGCTAATGGCGTTGTGGTCACTTATATCATACCAACTGGCTTAACTTACCAAAGTCATGAAGTTTCTTTTGATGGAGGAAACACCTGGATAAGCAATGATTCATCATATAATCCCAGCACTGGAGCATGGGATTTAACTGGTAGAACAATGACCAACGGTGAAACTTATCTGTTGAGAATTAATGTAACAGTTACTGGTACAGGGCATATTACAACCGAAGCTGCTAAAACTGCACAAAGCTCTACTCAATTTGACTACAACATCAGTAACAATAGAAAAAGAGAAAGTATAAATGTCATTTCATAAAAAGGATTCATATGAATTTGAAATAGATTTTTATAAATGGGTGTAATCATGGATACAAAAAAAAATTATTCGAAACCTGAAGTAATATCATATGGTAATATAGAAAAGGTAACAAAAGTTGAGGGCCCCCTATCTGGGGATGGTTATACTGGATCCACATCATAATATTTTTATTTTTAAGCTAATTTCATTTCTTTTTTATTGTCTTTAAACTTAATAATTGAAATTTATGTTAGGTTAATTAAGGTCCAGTTTTTATCATTTTTTATGGTTAATCTTTAAATCATTTTTTGTTTCTTTTAACCACAAATTTAAGGTCAGAATTTTCCATATATTGATTAAAGACAGATGATCAAAATTATTTGTACCAATATGTTTGATGGTTTCTTCAAGATAATTTGAATTTGTATAATTTCTTATTAAGTCATTATCATTTAGTAAATTTAATATTTTCTTTTTCTCAAATAGTAATAATCCTCTTTCAAAATTAGGGCTTAAATTAGACTTTTTTAAACGCCACTGAATTTTAGATGGAAGAATATCATCCATTGTTTTTCTAAGGATTAGCCTATCCAAATTTAACTGATGTTTCTGATTATTAGGTAATGCTAAACAAAATTCTAAAAGTCTTTTATCGAAAAAGGGGTAACGAGGTTCAATGCTGAATACTCCAGATATGCTATCAGCAAGTTCTAAAACAAACTGAAATGAACCTGAATTTAAACGGAAATGGTGGTACTTTTTATAAGTATTAGCATTATTTAATTTATTTTCATAGAAAATTTGATATCTTTCAATTACATCAAAGTTTTCTAAGAATTCGTTATTTAAAAATTCATATTTAATGTTCCTATTCCATTTTGAAAATAAAAAATTTTGTTTGGAAAGTATGTTTCCTTTAATAAATTCTGGTACTAGAGGTCCAATAACCCTTTCTGTGAATAAAGTTATTAAATTTTTATTAGAATTTTCAGATAAAGTTTTTAATTCTTTATAAAGCGTTCTAAAGTGCAGATTAATGGTAAGATCTACTGCATATCTATTATTTCGTTGTATAGTAGTATCCCCATCAAAACCATCGAGAATTATATTAAGTCCTTTTTCATTGGCTTTTTCAAATAACTTCCAGTGCATGAAAAGATTGGGTGCATAAAAAGGTTGATCAAAATGCCAAAAAAATTCCTTATAATTACATAGGGGACTAAATTGATCAGCATGAATAAAGTGTGATTCAACACTAGTTTTTGATAAAACTTCATTAATATATTGACGTTCATCACATTGAGGTACTTCGTCAAAAACAGCTGAAAAAGTTACAATATTGTTCTCTTTTCCTTTATTAATTTCACTTGCAGTACATACAATAGATGAGGAATCAAGACCTCCACTTAATAATGATCCAATTTGAGAATATGAACGGAGGCGGCACTTTACTGCTTCAAAAAATATTTCTTTAAACTTCGCTGCGTATTCTTCATTAGAATTAAATTTGATTTCTTTATTAATATCTAACTCCCAATACCTATTTAAAATTGTTTTATTTGAATGTATAATCATATAATAAGCATTTGGAATTCTGTAAATATCTTCATAAAATGTGATCTCTTTATCATTAAACATGTAAAGCAAATAATCAGCTATTTTTATTTCATTTAATTTTTTGGGAATTTCTAAAACACAAAAAAGTGCTTTAATCTCAGTCCCAAAAACAAACATCTCATCATCTAAATAATAATAAAAGGGCTTAACCCCCATATGGTCCCGTGCACAAAACAGTTTCTCCTCATTTTCATCCCAAATAGCAAAGGCAAAGTCCCCCAGTAAATATTCAGGACATTTCTCCCCCCACTTTTCATAGGATTTCAGTATAAAATAACTGTCTGATACATCTTCCTTATCTTCAATAGATAGTTCCTGTGAGAGTTCTTTTCTATTATCAATCCGAGCATCAGCAGTGATAACCAGACCTGCTTTCTCATCATGAAATGGAAGCTTCTCATGCAGTGATTCAGGTGTGGTCCATAACATCTGGTGGCCCAACCCTACAGATCCCTGGCACCAGATAGCTGACCCATCTTTACCTCGATGTGATAGACGGTCATTCATCTTCTTCATCTGATCTGGATCTACTTTTCGTCCGTCACGATAAAATATCCCGGTAATTGCACTCATATTAACCTCTCTTATTTAAATTCAGCAGGTAAACATAATCTTTCTCTGATTCTCCAATAATCACTTGACCATCTGACTCCAGCCAGGCGTGGGCTTCAAATCCACCTTCACTATCCTTTCCCACACCAATTTTCACGGTTGAGGGATAATTCATTTCAGAAAATAATTGTTGTGCAGTTAGGGCATTGGTTAGACAGGTTGCTTTGGGTAGGTAGTTACGGGCAACCATAACTGCCCACTTAACCCGGTATATTTCCCTATTTTCCATTTTAGATGAATTATTAACTAGTTTCATACGGCCTTTAATGTACTTGAAGGGAACTATCCATAACAGAATCCTGATTTTTAACATTGTAAAATAGGCCTTTATAATGAGTTTTTTATCCGGCCAGGACAGGTTATAGAAACGGGTTATTAAGTTGGTCATTTTAACGGTTGGTTGTGATTAAAAATAGGGTTATTCTGCAGGGTTATACGGGAAATATATTAATTATTAATCTTAACCAGTTCCTTCTCTTTTAATTCCTCGAGTAATTCGATTAAATCACTTCGGCACTCTTCTTCTCCTACTTCATATTCCTGAAGAAGGGTTTCCAGTATTTCACCTACTTTAACTGGTTTCTGGAGCAGGTTCCATATACGGGCCCCTACGGGGTCCAGTCCATAATATATTCCATCTTTAAGATTTAGTATGGCTGCTTCATCTTCCAGATCACAGGAAACCACATCATCTGCAACTGTAACAATTGAATCTAGAGAAATATCCATTTTTTTCTACCTCATTAATAGTATTTATAGTTCTATTCTATAAAATTTGGTTTGGTGACATTTTTCACAAAGAATAGATAATATCAACATACTTTTTATAGAGTAATCTAAAATAAATATTATAGGTTGGTTGTTATGCTGAAGTTACATGAATTAAATGTGCTAAGAGCAATAGGCGATGACATCAAGAAAAGAGATGATCTTAGCCGATCATATCAATGTTCTAATTTTAAATTTAATCCTTGTACGGCACTGGACCTGGAATCATCTATAATAAATGTTTTAAATAATTTTGAAGATTCCCATCTTATCCAGATCACCAAAAAAACCAGAAAATTAGATGACAACGTTATTATCATGACCCACACAGGGTTTTATGAATACCTTAAATATTCAGGGGGTGTCCTGGAAATATTCAAACCAGTAGCCCGACAGATAAAGAATGGAAACCTGGACAGTGAAAAAATTTCCCAGAGCACCAATTTTAAAAGAGTGGTGGTCTGCACCATATTGAATGAATGGGTTGATTCAGGTCTTATAAAAGTATTAAAAAAGGAAGATATAGAAATTAAGGCCGTAACACTCCATGGAGATAAGTTCATTGAAGCACTTTTAAGGGTTTAATAAATCGATTATTTTTTATCCCAATAAAGTTGTTGTTCAAAATTGTTACTGTTACATTTATAAATAATAAATATCAAATATTTGTTCTAATTTATTAAATGGAAGGGAGTTCCAACTTTGCAAAATAATTACTATTCCACCGTGAAAAGGATACTGATCATCATAATGGTGCTGAATATTGGCGTTTCACTGGCCAAGATAATATATGGATACCTTACCAATTCCCTGTCAATGGTTTCGGACGGTTTTCATTCCATGTTTGATGGAATATCCAATGTCATCGGGATAATTGGTATAGTTATCGCCTCCAGACCACCGGATAAGACCCACCCTTATGGTCACAGTAAATTCGAAACATTTGCTGCAATTGGAATAGCAGTACTTTTATTTATAACCTGCTTTGAGATTCTCCAATCAGCGGTGGACAAGTTCCTAAATCCCACTACACCGGAAATTACCATGACCAGCTTTTTAATCATGGGAATTACTATCATTATAAATATTGGTGTTTCCTGGTACGAGAACAAGAAAGGAAAAGAATTGGGAAGCAGTATCCTGGTTGCAGATTCCCTACATACACGGAGCGATATCTTCGCATCTATCGCAGTTATTGTAGGTTTTATTGCCATTAAGTTAGGATATGTACTTGTTGATCCTATTATTGCGGTTTTTATTGCCATTTTAATTGCTCGTATGGGTATTGAAATTATAAAGGAGAGTTCTGGTGTCCTTTTAGATGAGGTGGCAGTAGATCCTGAAAAGATAAGGGAGATAGTATGTTCTGTAGATGGTGTGGAAGGTTGTCATCGGGTTAGAACCAGGGGATCGGCCTCAGATATCTATGTTGATCTACACGTTACTCTGTCAGCATGTTACACTCTTAACGAGGCCCATACTATATCTCATAAGGTAGAAAAAGCACTAAAAAAATCTGTCTACGGAATAAATGATGTGGTGGTACACATAGATCCATGCAAAGATGAGTAACCTACAATTTAAATTAAGGTTCTTTCAAGTAGAAGAGGGAAACTTTCATAAACATTTTAAAGATAGTGAATAAAATATTCAAATTTATATTTCTAAAGAATATTAATTATAAAAAATCTAGATTGTAACCACCTTCTCCAATTAAGCTTTTATATTATCAAATCATAAAAATAATTTATACTAAGAGGACTAATTCGATGAATAATATATTTCTGGAAGTATCAGTAGTACTAATTTTAATTATATTAAATGGTTTATTTGCAATGTCTGAGATTGCCATAGTCTCCTCCCGAAAAATCAAATTACAGAAAATGGCGAATAATGGTAATAAAAAGGCTTTCATTGCACTGGAACTGGCTAACACCCCTAACCTATTCCTTTCAACAGTACAGGTAGGAATCACTCTTATTGGAATATTGGCCGGTGCATTTGGTGGAGCAACCATATCAGTCCAGCTCAACAATTATTTAAGCACAATTCCTGTTATAGCCCCTTACAGTGAAACTCTTAGTATATTAATTGTGGTTTTAATTATAACCTATCTCTCGCTTATAATAGGTGAGTTGGTTCCCAAGAGACTGGCCATGAATAGTCCTGAAAAAATATCAATCAAGATTGCCAAACCAATGAAGATACTATCTACAATAACCCTTCCAGTGGTTTCTTTTTTAAGTTTTTCTACTGAAATGGTTTTAAAACTTTTTGGTGTTCGAGAAACTGATGAAGGTCTGGTCACAGAAGATGAGATCAAACTCCTCATAGAAGAGGGTATTGAAGCGGGAACCGTGGAAAAAGAAGAGGAAGATATTATAAAAAGAGTTTTCAGACTTGACGAACAAAAGATTGGCACAGTGATGACTCCTAAGACTGAGATTATTTGGTTAGATTTAGAGGATCCTGCTGATGTTAACCGGAATAAAATTATTGAAAGTGAGAGATCCATTTTTCCAGTGGGTTGTGATGGACTGGACAATCTCCAGGGAGTGGTTCAGACCAAGGATATATTAAGTTCCACTTTAAAACATGAAGAAATAGACCTTAAATCCAATCTTAAAAAACCTTTGATAGTGCCCGAGACTTTACCTACCCTGGAAATTCTCAAAATTTTTAAACAAAACAGTGACTATATACATATGGCCCTTATTGTAGATGAATACGGAAGTATAGAAGGACTTATTACCTTGAATGATATACTGGAGGCTATTGTAGGTGATATACCTGCTATTGATGAACCAGACGAACCTAGGGCTATCCAAAGAAAGGATGAATCCTGGCTGATAGATGGATATCTACCTATCGATGAGTTTAAAGGGATATTTAATATGGAAAAACTTCCAAAAGAAGATATTAGCAATTTTAATACTGTTGCGGGCTTTTTAATGAGTTACACTGGGAAAATACCAGAAACTGGTGAAACATTCCAGTGGAATGATTTTAGCTTTGAAATTATGGATAAGGACGGTAATCACATAGACAAGATACTGGTCAAAAAACTGGAACAAGAATAATTTTATCCATAAACTGCTAATTTCTTAAAAAAAATTTTAATTTTCCCTTTTAATTAAAAATAGATTATTTAATCGTGGAAGCCAGATTCCAAAAACTCTATCTTAAAGCAAGTTCCATTGGTTGTATCTAATTCTAATTCGCCACTGATCTGGGCTGTTAAATTGTTTATTAATTGTAAACCTAACGAATCTGTATTTTTATAGTCAAATCTTGGGGGAAAACCTACCCCATTATCTTCCACAATCAATGTATAGGTTTTATCTTTTTTAGAAAATTTAACCTTAATTTCTCCACTTTCACCTTGAGGGAAAGCGTATTTCATGCTGTTAGTAAGTAGTTCGTTGAGGATCAAACCCAGAGGTATGGCATTGTCAATATCCAACATAACTTCCTCCACATCCACGATGAGATTTATTTCACTGTCGGTGGTAGAATAACTATGAAATATTTCCCGAGCCAGATTTTGGATGTAATCTCCAAAATCAATACTTTTAAGGTCGCTGGACTTGTACAATCTTTCATGGATTAAGGCCATGGAGTTAGCCCGGCTCTGGCTTTCCCTGAAAATTTCAAGGTGTTCCTTATCATCAATGTAATGGGACTGAAGATTTAAAAGACTGGATATGATCATTAAATTATTTTTCACCCTGTGGTGAATCTCCTTTAAAAGAACTTCCTTCTCTTTTAAAGACTTTTTAACCAGTTCATGGTCTTTTTTGCGTTGAGTCATATCAAGAAGAGACGCTAAAAAATCTTCAGTGCCCGGTATTAACGTAAAAATTAAAAATCCGTCTTTGACCATTCCTTCTTTATCGATAAACTTAATTTCAACAGTTCTAGGAGTATGATCGTAGTCTCTGTTCATATCTTTGTGAAGTTCTTCTATGACTTTTTGGGATTCTTTACTTACCAAGTCTTGCCAGGTTTTCTCTGACACTTCCTCTTGGGAATAACCAGTAATACGTTCAAACTCAGAGTTGGTAAGACATAATCTATTTTTTTTGTCTATAATTAAAGTTGCAGTACCTGTATTTTCGAATATAGTCCTGTATAATGATTCAGATTTTTGCAGTGATTCTTCTACTTTACGGCGGGTCTTGATTTCTTTTTGGGCTTGGTGATAAAGATCCCTGTTTTCTCTTATAGACACGATCTGGCGCGTGATCACCATGAATATTAAAACCCCAGATCCTGCTTCTAGAAAAAGTAAGTTAGGATTGGAAGTGTTTACAGCCCATATCAACAGGCTGTAGGATATAAATATTCCTGCCAGAGCTAGGTACGGTGTCCAGTGATATGAGTAATGCCATGACAAAAACCTGGTGATATGTCTGTTCCTATTTATATTAAAGTTGGTAAACTGCGCAGCACCAGCCAGGCCAAGAATTGTATAACCCACAAGCCAACCCACATCTCCAGCATCTCCCGGGACGTAAGTTCCGGTTATAAGCTGATAGGCATATAGGGTGGAGGTAATAGTTAGAATAAAAATACCCAGTACAAGTATTATAAAAGGGGTCTGCATATTTATTTTAATACGGTTAAATATCAAATCCAGTAATGCCCAAAGAAGCAATAAACCTGCCACTACATAGGCCAGGCTGAATACTAATTTCAAAAGATCTCCCTGATAGAACTCCGCTGCTGGAGATATAAAGAAGGTGTAAATAACCAGGAACGCTGAAAATAAGACCATTCCAATATCAAAGTAGGCTTTATACCGTTGGTGGTTGTTTTTACGGGTTGAAGGGAATACGAATATACCCAACAGAAATACTGGGAAAAAAAGTAGATAGAAGAGGTCGGCTACGGAGGTAGCTGGATTTAAGTTAAAATATATTATAATAATTGCCCACATTACACTGGCTACTGTTGACAATAGTACGGAGAATGTTAACAGGCCCCAGGCTAACTGGGTACGTTGTCCATATTTTTTAACGTGTCTTGTGGCCAGAAACAAACTAAATGTAACCATGAAGTAGAGAATGGCTATCATGGTATAGGCGAAGATTGTGCAAAAATACGGTTGGTTGCTTAAAAGAAGCCCGATAGTGATATAACTAATCAAGAATATGATGGATAAAATAGAAATTCTTTTAAATAATTTTGAGTTCTGATTTTTTTTTAACAGATTTTTCTTAAATGTATGATTTTCTTCTTTCATGGAGAAAACTCAATTAGTTAAATTGTTCATGAATATGGTTTCCTTATTGTTCATGACTTAGTATATAATACCTATTAAATTTAGTTATATTTTTCTGGAGTGTATTTAATTAATGTTATTACTAAATTTTTAAGCTTTAAACTGGGCTTATTTTGGAAATGTTTTGTTTAAAACAGGTTTTTTTTCTTTATATAAAACAGTTATCATACCTAATTATTTAATTGATTTTTACAACATTAGTTCGTGTTTAGTGAATAAAATACCCTAAATAGCAAACTATATATGTTATGATTAATAGAAAACAGTCACAAGAACACAAAGATCAATCATTCTAAATAAAGTTTTCAAAAATATTTTCAGTTTACGCATCATCCAATTAGAGAATCCACTTTAAAGAGATTAAGGGGGGACTTCCCTAAAAAGTTAAACCAACTACACATATAGCCGGGAAGTCTCCCTGTTAGTTAGCCTAATTTTGTTACTTTTTGAGGCTCCAGAATACCCTGTAAGTCCTAATTCTTAACCTATCCCGATGGGGCCTCAAATATATAATAATGGTCATGTACTGAAAACTTAAAAAGACTAATTCTTAAAAACATCCTATATTGAATAACTAAATTTAAAAAGCTTAATTTCTAAAAATTAGGGGCTTTTGAAGGTAATTATAAAGCAGGTGCCCTGGCTACGGTCCAGTTCAATTTTTCCTTCTAATTGTTTAACTAATGTGTTTACCAGTTGCAGGCCCAGAGTTTTAGTATTTTTAAAGTCAATATCCTCAGGTAATCCTACTCCATTATCACTAACTTTTAGCACCAAATTATCATCACTTTTATGGAACCTGACCCTGACCTCGCCAGAACGTTCATGGGAAAAGGCATGTTTTATAGAGTTGGTGACCAGTTCATTTATAATAAGTGCACAGGGAACTGCAGTTGAAATGTCTAGTTCTACCTCTTTTACATAGATATTTTTACTGATATGGGAGCTTACCCCATAGTTGGCGAAAAGTTCGAATAATAAATTTTCAATAAAATCCTGAAAATCAATCTTAGATAATTCATCCGCCATGTAGAGTTTTTCATGGATCATAGCCATGGACTTTACCCGGTTTCTGCTTTCCTGAAACAGTTCATAAGATTTAGAGTCATCCACATAGTCAAGTTGTAGAGAGAGTAGACTGGATATGATCTGCATATTATTTTTAACCCTATGATGGATTTCCCTTATTAATGACTCTTTTTCCTTAAGGGAATCTTTTAATTTATCTTCAAACTCTTTTCGATCAGTTATATCTACCATTATACCAATAAGACCCGCTGTATTATTATTCTCTTCAGAATAAGTAGCTTTGTTAAAAATTACTATATGCTGGGTGCCATCAGCATAGGTTACAGGTGCCTCGTAAACTTGTGTTCCTGGATTTTGGAATAATTTCCAGTCCTTCTCCTGATAATTAGCTGCCAATTGAGGAGGATATATTTGGTAGTCATTCTTACCGATGATTTCAGCCCGAGATTTTCCAATGAAATTTTCAAATGCCTGGTTGCATCCCTGATAAATATAATCAGAGTCTTTATAGAAGATAGGGTAAGGTATAATATCAATCAGGTTTTGGAAGAATAGGAATTGTGATTTAAGGTCATCTTCCATCTTTTTGCGTTGACTGATATCTTCCATAAAACCATTAATCTGGATAATTGTTCCTTTTTCATTCATAACTGGCGTAGCCCTATCCCTAATCCATTTAATTTTTCCATTACGTGTTTTTATTCTATATTCAATATCTAGAATTGATTTATCACGGCGTTGTTTCTTAATTTCATTCCAAACGTCTTCCACATCATCTGGATGAATAATTGACGACCATAAATCAGGGTTTTCTATGAATTCATCCCTATTATATCCAGTTAACTGTCTGATCTTTCCAGAGATCAGAATATTGGTAGATTTTTCATCAGGCTGGCTACTGTATACTGCTACGGGTATGGTTTCACTGATTAACCTATATCTGGCTTCACTTTCTCTAATTTTATCTTCTGCAAGCTTTTGTTGAGTAATATCTCTACTGTAAACCGCCAAAAAATTAACCTGACCATCTACTTCAATAGGATATGCATAATGGGCAAAATATGTCTCATCTCTTTTATCCTCAAAAAAAACTTCCTCTCCCGTATCAATAGCTTTTTTAAAATACTTCCACCTGTTTTTAAACACCTCTTCGGGAATGAAATCTTTGATGTGTGATCCGATCATATCGGAGAGAGTGACATTAAATCTTCTGGCTACTGCATCATTTACCTGGATAAGTATGCCTGAAGTGTCTATAAGAAATATAGAATCGCTGGAAGCATTTAAGACCCCTTTTAATTTTTCTTTACTTTTTTCCAGTTCATGATAAGCTTTTCGGCTCTGGGTGATATCCTGGAATATGCAGTTGGTGTGTTTAAATTTACCATCCAGGTCATAGGATACTTTCCCTTCAAATAAGGTGGTTATGATTGTGCCATCTTTTTTAACCAATTTTAGTTCAAAATTGGAAATCTGACCTGTTTTTTTAAACTGGGGAAAATTAGTTTTAAATTTTTTTTGCGAAGCAGGAGTTAAAAATTCGATGAAAAAGCGACCTAAAACCTCCCCCCGTTTGAACCCCATCTTCGTAAGCCAGGTTTCATTCACGTCTAAAATTATTCCATCACTATTTATAGAGTGATAAGGAAGGGGGGCATTTTCATACAATAGGCGGAATTTTTCCTGATTTTTCTTGATATTCTTTTCCATTTTAGCTTTGTATAGGGCCATTTCAATGGTCAATGACAATTCTTTGGCCTGAAAAGGTTTTAATAAATATCCAAAGGGTTCAGTAAGTTTAGCACGTTTGACTGTAGGTTCTTCGCTGTGGGCTGTTAGGTAAACCACTGGAATGTCCAATTCCTTAATTTTAAAAGCAGCGTCGATACCATCAACATTTCCCTTAAGAACAATATCCATTAAAATAAGGTCTGGCTTAATCTGGTGAGCCTTCTCGCTGGCTTCTTCACCATGGGCGACAATGCAGGGGACCTGATAACCAAAAGATTCTAAGCTCTTTTTTATATCAAGCGCCTCCACATATTCGTCTTCCACCACTAGAATTTTTACCATTTTAACCCCAAATGTCTAGATTTTTACTAAACAAAATATGTAAAAAATTCTTTTTTTATGTTTTAGCCTATATCATATATTTTATGAATTCTTTATTAAATATAATTTATTAAAAAGGGGTTATTTTATACAAAAATAATTAGGATAATAAACATATTAATAGACAATATCCAGTTTAAAGCAGGAGACATGTAAAATGACAAAGAACTTAAAAGGGATCTATTGGTTTATCTTTTTAGTAATTGTGGTGGTGGCTGTAAGCGGTTGTACAGTTTCTACCAATGAAACAGATTATAAAACTTCAGCAGAGGAGGTAACACTTCAGGAGTTGGTTAATAATCCGGAAAATTACAGGAATAAAGATATTAAATTTACAGGTCAGGTCTTAACTGGTGTGGGGAGCACGGACGATACCATTTATTTAGGATATCCAGACTCCAACAGCACCACACAGGGTATTGTAGTAGCAGATATCCCGTTCGATTTTGAGGATCAAAAAGACAACCTCCAAAAAGGTGATAAAATCGTAGTCTATGGAAAATTAAGCGGTGTCTCCACAGTGAGCCTGAGTTTCACCAGCACAGATCCTGGGGAAAGTTTTAGTTATTCTGGGCGTGGTTTTAACATTGCCACTATGTACATCGATAAAATATGAGGATTTAAATTAATAATTTTATTTTTTTTATTCAATAATATTCCCCTTTTTAAGCTACTAATTCTTATTTTATATGAATTTTAAATTGACATGCTTTTTAAGCTTATAATATATAAAAAATTGTTTATGGCAATACAGAGTATAGTTAGTTCAATTTATAACTATAAATTATCTTTACCCATTAAAACCCGGCGAGACTTCCTTTTTCTATAATTATCTGGATGATTACCAGCAAAATATTAGAAGTTTTAAAGTAGAAGTATTCGTGTAAAAGGAAACTTAATATTCCTCACATAAATATCTGCATAAAATTTATGATATGATAAACATATTATTAATCATAACTGAAATTCAGGTGGTACAGTGAAAGTTGTAAAAAAGAGAGGGAGCATAGAATCATATCAACCTACCAAGATAAGGAAATCTCTGGAGAAAGCAACCATTGATGCTGGTTATTCTGTAGAGGAGAAAAAAAATATATTAGATAAGGTTTATTCAAATATTAGCAAAAAATTAGAGGAAAAAAAGGAAGTTAAAAGTGATACTATACGGGTTTGTCTTTTAACTGAACTGGACAAATGTGAACCATATATAGCCAAGTCCTGGAGAAGTTTTGAAAATAAATATAAATCCAGATAACAAGCCACTTTTTAAAAAGAAAACTATTTTTATCAGGTAACTTAGCCCAGTTCCAATATTCATAAATAGAAAATCTGATTTAATTGAGAATTTCTAAAGCTTAGGCTCTATAGGGAAATTTTATGAAAAATTCAGTGCCTTTGCTTCTATCCAATGATATTGTTCCCTCCAACTGTGAAACCAGACTACTTACCAGCTGCAATCCTAAAGTTTCGGTTTTAACTATGTCAAAATCAGTTGGAAAACCTATCCCATCATCTTTTATCCACATTAATATGGAGCCATTTACAGCTTTTATCTTGATTTTTATATGTCCCTTTTTATGGGGAAATGCGTATTTTATGGAATTAGTCAGTAATTCATTTATTATTAAGCCCGTGGGAATGGCCTGATTAATGTCCAGTTTAATATTTTCTATATCCATTTCCAGTCTTAACTGGTGTGTACTAGCGCGGTAAGATTTGAATATTTCAGCAGACAGTGTATTAACATAATCCTCCATATTAATTTGGGAGAAATCTCCAGAACTGTACAACTTTTCATGGATAAAACCCATGGACTTTACCCGATTTTTACAGTCATTTAAGGCTTCCTGTAAATTTTTGTCCTCTAAAAAAAGTGATTGAAGGTTGAGGATTGAGGATATGATCTGCATATTATTTTTAACCCTGTGGTGAATCTCTTTGAGGAGCATTTCATTTTTATGGTTGGCGTCTTTAAGTTCATCTTCTATTTTCTTGTGATGGGTTAAATCAATTATAGATATTATGACCTTGGAATAGTCGTGATCGTATCCGGGAGATGCAAAAAAATTCAACATAACAAATTTTTTATCTCCTTTTAAAGTTTTAGTAACAGCTTCGCCATAGAATGATTTTTTATTGTTGGCTATGGATACGAGTTCCTTTTTAAAGATTTCAATTGACTTAGGAGTGAATAAATGGGGTAAATAGTTTTTGAATTCGGCGATATTATCTGCATCATATAATTCTAGTGTTTTTTTATTCACATCTACTATTTTAACTGTTTTTGCCAGTTTTTGAACTGTTTCTGGGTGTTGGTCAAAATATTCTTGGAAGTTTTTAACACCTCTAACCTTTAAATCATCAATAAGCTGTTTTCCCTGGGAAAAATCTCCTTCCCATAGGGATATGGGGCTGTTTTCGAATAGATTTTTGTAACGTTTCCTGCTGATCTTTAATTGTTCTTCATAGCGTCCTCTACTTTTTAAATTCTCAATCCAGCTATCAAATGTGGAATCAGGAAAAATATTACCTTTATATTCTTCTGTGGGGATGTAATAAAAGTTATTATATATTTTAGGTCCAATGGCTATTAATGGATGGAACAATAAAATGTCCAGGAGAAAATTTTTATTAAAATCATTGATATTGTACTGGCATAATGCATAGAATTTTTTACCCTTTAAAAAATCGTTTAATTTATTTTCATATTCCAGTAACTTTTCAAAGCTATCTATTCCATTAAGAATCCAGCTCATCTCACCTGTACCTCTAAGTGCAGAGTAGCCCTGTTTTAATGTTTCATCATAGATTTTTTGAAGATTTCTAAGCATAAGTTCTGGTTTAAAAAAACCTTTTGGAGTATAAACATCTTTAGAATATAGGAAAACGAGCTGGCCGGTCTGGATGTAATCTTTAACATTTACAGTTTCTTTGAGGTATCTGGTTATGGTTTCAAGATCGTGTTTATCCAGGATGTATAATACTTTTTCCCCTTTTTCTAATCCATGGATAATATAGGATGTTATTAGTTTTTTATGATCCTTCTCTTTTTTGTAAAAACAGCAGATATGATTTCCAGGTTTTAGATCAGTTACTTCCCCTAAAAGGTCTCCAGATTCCATATTCAACCCCCGACTACGAAAATTTTTTTTCTGAAGAATATGATTGGCGATTTATATTGCTTTAATTATCTTTTATTAGTTACTTGGATTCTATTGCTAATTTGTAGATTAATTAACCAACTGCATTCTATGAACTAATCTTGATATTAATATTTTTATTATTCCATTTAATAATTTCGATTGGGGTGATTGGAGTATTTAAATAGCTTTTATATATCATAACGAAAAAATTTGATCTCTTTTTGTGATCTTGGTTAATAGCACCTATTAGAAAGTAAAAATTCGATCTCTAACATTATTCTTCAAATTGAAAAAATATGTTTGATTTAACTCTCTTTTTTATTGTATTAGTGGAGTTTTACTGGTTTGGATTTTTTAATTTTTAATGGGAATTAGAGAAAATGATATGACCTTCGGTATATAATGGTTTAGCGAAAAAGAATAGAACATTTTAAACCACCAAAAACATCAGATTTACACCCATTTGGAGTGTAGGTAATGATGATTATGGCTTAATTTCACACATGCAGGATGTTTATAATAAAAAATGAAAAAGAAATATTATAGTGGAATATATATAAAAAAAATGTTTATTTATGACCCAAATCCATTTCAAAGTTTAAATAATGTCCATTTTTGCCGAATAGTATTTAAGGAATGGAATAAATAAAAAGGTATATGGATTCAGAAAAAAGAAAAAGTAGGTCTATAAAGTTTCAAAAACCGGGATTAGATGACGCAAATCAGATTTATAACTTGGTAAAAAGAAGCCAACCACTGGACATTAATTCATTATATTCCTATCTACTGGTATGTGCACACTTTAATAGAACAAGTATCGTGACAAAATATGACAACCAGGTGGTAGGGTACGTTTCTGCATATATTAAACCTCAGAGAGATGATACTCTTTTTATATGGCAGGTGGCAGTAGCACCCTCCATGAGGGGACAGGGACTGGCCAGCAAGATGATACATCAGATACTCCAGAGAAGAGAACTTCAAGAGATAAAATACATTGAAACAACAGTAACACCATCAAACCAGGCATCAATGAACTTATTCAAGAAAATTAGCCAAGATTTAAACTGCGACATTAAAAAATCATCATACTTTACCCGTGACCTATTCGGTGAATCCAGCCACGAAGAAGAACTACTTCTTTGTATAGGACCGTTAAAAAAATAAAAAAATAGTAAAATTAGTATTTAAAAAAATAGGAGAAATTTAGAAGTTAAAATTTATTTTAAATTGAGTGATTAGATGAAGACATTTAAAGAGCTTGAATCACAGGTACGTAGTTATGTTAGAAGTTTCCCAGCCATATTCCATAAAGCCAAAGGTTCACTATTGTATGATGAACAGGGCAAAGAGTATATAGACTTTTTTGCAGGGGCAGGGACACTTAACTATGGACATAATAATCCAATGGTTTCAGAAGCGCTTATAAAATATATTGAAGATGATGGTATTATCCACGGCCTGGATAAGGCCACTAAAGCCAAGAAAAGTTTCTTGGATAAATTCAATGACATAATTTTAAAACCGAGGCACATGGATTACAAGGTACAGTTTTCCGGGCCTACTGGTACCAATGCAGTTGAATCTGCCCTTAAACTGGTTAGAATGGTTAAGGGCCGATCTAATATTATTAGTTTTACTAACGCCTTTCATGGTCTTACCATGGGATCTATGGCTGTAACTGCCAATGCATTCTACCGGGACGAGGCATTCATTAATCGGATCAATGTAAGTTTCATGCCCTTTGATGGCTACTTTGGAGAAGACGTTAATACAGCAGAATATCTTAGAAAATTTCTAGAAGATCAAAGCAGTGGTGTAGACCTGCCCGCAGCTATTATACTGGAGACTATCCAGGCTGAAGGCGGTATTAATGTGGCCAGCAGCAAATGGTTAAAGGAAATTGAGCAGATATGCCATGATTTTGATATTTTATTAATAGTGGATGATATACAAGTGGGGAATGGTCGGACCGGTTCATTTTTCAGTTTTGAAGACGCGGGGATCAATCCAGACATAGTAACTCTATCTAAATCCATTGGGGGAGGCCTGCCACTATCCATGGTGCTCATGAAACCCGAACTTGATCAGTGGAAGCCCGGAGAGCATACTGGAACCTTTAGGGGAAATAACCTGGCCTTTGTGGCTGCCAGTGAAGTACTAAGTTACTGGGAAAATGACAATCTCTCCAACACTGTTCATGAGAAAGGTCAATTATTAAAAGAGAAATTGATGGAAATCAGAGATAAATATTCCCAACTAAATGGGGATGTTAGAGGTAGGGGAATGATACAAGGACTAAAAATACCTTCACTAGGATTTTGCAGTGAAGTCACTGAGGAAGCCTTTGCCAATGGTTTGTTGATTGAGTTGGCTGGTGCCAATGATAATATCTTGAAACTCCTACCTCCTCTTACAACTGAAAATGAGCTTTTAAATGAGGGATTAGAAATAATAGATAATTCTATTAACACAGTATTAGAAAACAGAGAGTCAATGTTTGAGGATGTAAATAATGATCGTTAGGAATATGGTAGAAATTGAAGGTACCCACCGCGAAGTCAAAGCTGAAAACAATAACTGGTCAAGCAAACGTATATTACTAAAAAAGGATAATATGGGGTTTTCATTGCATGAGACCATAATTTATGCTGGTAGTGAAACTCTTATCTGGTATAAAAATCATTTAGAGGCAGTTTACTGTATAGAAGGTGAAGGAGAAATAGAAACCACAGTTGATGGAATCATTTACCCTATTAAACCAGGTACTATGTATGCTTTGGACCAGCATGATAAACACTATTTACGGGCTTTTGACGAGGATCTTCGATTAATCTGTGTTTTTAATCCACCACTGGAAGGTGATGAAGTACATGATGAGGATGGTTCCTATGATATAAAGCTTGAATAGTTAATTAATTTTATTTTAAAATTATTTTTTTAGATTCATATACATTTGGATATTTATTATATCCTTTTTTTATATTCTATTTCCTGAAAACTTATCTTAAAGTAAGTGCCATGATTAGAATCCAATTTGATATCTCCTTCTAATTGATTAACCAGGTTTCTCACTAATTCAAGTCCTAAAGTTTTCGCACTCTCAAGATCCAAATCTTTAGGGAAACCCACCCCATTGTCGGAGACAGTTAGTATGTATGTGCCATTATCCTCTTCAAAGTTGATGGAGATTTTTCCCTTTAATTCTTGGGGGAATGCGTGTTTTATAGCATTGGTAATTAATTCATTTAGAATAAGCCCACAGGGAATGGCAGTTTCCAGGTTCAATTCAATATTATGTGCATTGATTTCAAATCGTATCTGGTTTGGGTCAATCATGTAGGTGCCCATAATATCTTTAACCAGGCTGATGATGTAATCTTTGAAGTTTATTCGCGAGAAATTTTTGGATTGATAAAGCTTTTCATGTATTATAGCCATAGATTTTACTCGGTTTTGGGATTCTGTGAATAAATCCTTATCTTCAGGATCCTTGATGTGTACGGATTGAAGATTCAGGAGGCTGGATATGATCTGCAGGTTGTTTTTCACCCGGTGATGAATCTCACCTAGAAGCATTTCCTTCTCTACTAAAGAATTTTCTATCTGTTTAGACGCATTTCTACGATCTGTATCATCTATAATAGTACATAATGCTCCGTTAAAACTTTCATTTTCTACCTCAGGTAATATCCAACCTGTAAAAAATCTTGTGGTAGGTGTAGTTAGTATTGGTATGGATTCAAAATACACAGGTTTCAATGTTTTTTTGGCTTCTTCAAAATATTGTAAAAATTCATCCACATTTTCATGGGGAATTTCGTTTAATATGTCAATGCCCATCAAATCGAAGTCCATCATTCCAGTCGTTCTTTTGAAGGCTTTATTATAATAAATTACCTTATCATTTTTATCTGTGACAAATATTCCCTCGTTCACACTTTCAATAATATTTTCATAGAATTTTTCCAGTTTTTTAATTCTTTTAATAGCCTCGTCGCGTTTTTCATCAAGAATGTTCAATTTATTGGCACTCAATAATACTAAAGAGATTATAATAATTGATGAAAAGACCACAATAGCCACAGTACCAGTTTTTGTACCATATAAACCAGTATTTTCCCCCATAACACGCAGAAAACCTATGACAAATATAATGATTATTAAATTTCCTAAAAGCTGCCGAGAAATTATTCCTCCGGATTTAGTGCTGGTAATTATTTCCATTAAACCCTGATCAGGTTTATACATTAAAATTCCTATACTTAACAGTATGTGAATAATGGAGGTAAAAAGAGCCATCTGCACTACCCAGTCTCCTACATGGATAATTTTGACCCCATAAACTGCACCAGTAAATCCAAAAAATGCAATGAACCCGCCAATTAATGCTAACATTTGGAATAATGAATTTCTTTTAGAATTCGTAAGTAAAAACAGTGCAAAACCATAGATAATGAAAATTAATGAAGAAAGAAATTTAGTACGGCCAGTAATAGTTTCAACTGGATCTCTAAAAGGTTGGGTAAACAATAACTGGTCCAACCCTAAATTAACACCACTAATGTACTGTAAAAAAGTTATAATACCTATAAAAAGGACTGCCAATGCCAGAATCTTAGAAATTAACATCAAGGAATATTTTTTACTATAAATATTTGCTAAATAGAGAGCACCACCGGCCAGAACAAATGTTAAGGCAGTGTTAAATTTAGTTGCATAAAATTGACTTATATCTCCCCTTAATAGGGGAATGTTAAACAACCACCCCACCATAATTAAAATTGCAACTACAATAACAATTAAACTAAGTATCTTAGATGACTTTTTATAATACTCGATCCTTTTTTTATACTCCTGTTTGATTAAACCATTTACATCATTATCATTTAAGGATTGATCTAATTTTGAAGAATCTATCTTATCATTATTGTTCATTTAATCGCTTCTTAAAAATTTATGAACACTTTTTAGTTAGTTTAAGTAGATAGAGCTTTGAATATAATATTTATTCTAAACTATTTATTTTTTATCAAATTTTTTCAGGGGGTAAATAATTTTTTCAAATTTTAAAAACATATACAGAACTAATCTCCAGAAACTGAAATTGTTTTTAGTTGTATCTTGATTATTTAGATGACAACAATTTTTCATATATTAGATCTAAGTTCTGTTATTAACTCATTGATTGTAATTATAAAATTTTTTTTAGTTGGCTTTAAATTAAATTAAATCTTCAGATAACTTTTCCAGTTTACAACAAATATCTTCAAACTATATGAATTTCATCAGGGCGGTCTATATGTTACTTCAAAAATTTAGTACTTTCTCATGAATTTTTGGTGTTGATCAAATAACTTGGAGAATTACTGATTTATTTTTAAAGTTGAGAGAAAATTTCCAAGCAAAATAGAGTTGATCTTGAAAAATTAATTGGCATGATTATTCTTGAAAATCAATTCAAAAATTTTGCTGCAATATAATGAAAGGAACACTAAATCTAAAATTTAGTTAGTGAAGTTAATGGTTTTTTGATTTTTTAGGAAATTAAAATTTTTATATCTTAATTAAAAAATCCGTATTCTATTTAGAGTCTTAAAAAAGGACGGATTGGTATTATTAGTAAGATATTGCGTTCTATTTGTATTATTTGGAAGTTCTTATATAATTATGATTATTAATTAAACCCTAACTATTAAAAAGTATATATACCTCCATTAATATATCCTTTTTTGAAGAAAACTACCCTTTTATCGATTTTAAATTAAAAATTTGATAGTGATGACCATGAAATATCTGAAAATTATGTTAATCTTAGTAATGGTAGTGGCTGCTGCGGGTTGTATCGATGGGAATGATACAACAGATGACACTCCTCAATACAGTCTTGATTATTCCACCTCCAACGATACATCTACAAATAATGATGAGCAAGCCACAAACCAGCCTAACACAAGCACAACCAGATACGATGCCAGCGGATACTGTCCCTATGTGGTGGACGGCGACACCTTAGATGTAGAGGGAGTGGGAAGAATACGATTTGTTGGAGTCAACACTCCCGAACGTGGAGAGTCAGGATACCAGCAGGCAAAAGATTATATAAAACAAATGTGTTTGGGTAAAACAGTACAGCTGGACATAGATGATGCAAAAAAACATGACCGATACGGTAGGGTGCTAGCAGTAGTCTATGTAAATAACGTAAACCTCAATGCCGAACTTCTTAAAAGGGGATATGCTGAGGTAATGTACATACCACCCTCTGAATTTAATCCTTACTCTTGGACTTAAATTAATTAACTTCCATATTTATTTATAAAAATTAGTTTCAAGTTTTAAATATTATTTTTATGGTTTAGTAGCCAGGAACAATTCAAGAAGGTATTCACCTTTTCCTAATAAATAATCATCATACAAATCATTGGTAGACTTTTCTTCAATTTTAATAAATCCAACATCTTTAAAGAGTTCAAGCCAGGAACCCTTCGGGAAAAGGCCTAATAAGTGAGTGTCAGTGTAGATCTCTAGCTGACCTTTTTGTCGAAGTAAGTAGATCATGGTGGATTCATAGGTGCATTTAACAATATTGTGAATGTAGTTATTCTCAAAAATTGTAACTTCCACATCTCCTTTGGAACCAGTATAAACAAAGTTATTCTCTTTAAAATCTTCAGACAACAGAGCCATTACAAAAAGAATTCCACCGGGCTTTAAATGTTCATAAGCAGTAACTAAAGCTTTTTTTAAATCTTCTAATGTAGTCATGTAACCTATAGAATCTGGGATAACCACTGAATCAAATTTTTTCTTTAGTCTAATTTTTTTCATATCGCCCTGATGATAGATCACCTCTGGATTTTGGGTTCGGGCAATCTCAAGCATGTCACTACTGATGTCTACCCCAGTTACCCTAAAATATTTTTTAAAAGTGTAATCACTGTTACCTGATCCACATCCTAGGTGAAGCATTGTTTTAACATTTTTATCATAGTCTTGAATGATCTTAACAATAGTTTCTGTTTCTGTTGCGTACATCTGGGCCGAGTCAAGGACGGTGTCGATCCATGCCAGATCGCCATACGCTTGACCCTCCATTGGAATAATTATTTTTTGTTTCATAATTATCAATATTTTATTTCATAATTATCAAAATTTAATGTTTCTGTTGAGAATCTTTAGATTTAATTATTTCAAATAGTTTTATCACATAAATTAGTCCTATAATCTAGGTTCATAATGAACTTCTTTAAATTTTATATGGAAATGTGCACCATTACTATTATCTAAATCTATTTCACCTTCCAATTGATTTATCAATGAATTTACTAATTCTAGACCGAGTGTAGAGGTATTTCTAAAATCAATTTCCTCTGGAATTCCCACCCCATTATCACATATATTTAGGAGATAGTAATCATCCTTTTTCTTGAATTTTATTGTTATCACTCCTTCACCATGAGGAAATGCGTATTTTAAGGAATTTGTAATCAGTTCATTTAAAATCAACCCTAGAGGTATCGCTGAATTAATATCTAAACTTATATTACCAATTTCAGTCTTTAGTCTGATTTTTTCCGTATCCATACCGTAGCTGGAGAAAAGTTCTGATCCTAAACGTCTAATGTAATTTCTAAAATCTATATGGGCCAGGTCATTGGACTGATAAAGGCTTTCATGGATGATTGACATTGATTTAACCCGGTTTTGGCTTTCCTTAAATAGGTTAAGAACAGTTTTATCTTTAACAGAAAACGACTGTAGATTCAGGAGACTGGAGACAATCTGCATATTATTTTTCACCCGGTGGTGTATTTCTCTAAGGAGAACCTCCTTCTCTTCTAATGAGGATTTCAATTTATCTTGGGCCAATTTGCTCTCAGTAATATCACGGACAACAGTACACAGCAGAGGTCGCCTGCTTTTTTTTACAAAAAAGTTGAAGGTCATAATTGATTTTCTCAAACCATCCATGGTTAATATTTCCTGTTCATCATGTTTAATGTGATAACTAATTTTTTGGGAACTAAAAGTCGTTGTAAATATATCTTTAAGCATATCCGGTTCCATTATTTCTCTTTTCTCAGGAGGGATCACTTTTTTCATGATATCATAATAATATTGACCTTCTACTTCTTCTCTTTTAATTCCAGTAAGGCTTTCCATGGCTTGATTCCAGTATATTATTTTTATATCCTGGTTGGCTAATACAATACCATCAGATGTCTGTTCCACAACACTCCTAAACTTGAACTCGCTTTCTAGAACCTGTTCCTGAAACTTTTTTTGTTTAGTTATGTCGGTTCCAATACAAATATAACCTAAAATTTCATTTCTATATCCATATATAGGAGTTAGAGATATTAAAACAAAAATTTTATCACCAGATATAGTATTAATAGTGGTTTCAAGTTCATTTAGATACTTTTCATCCGAAAATTGTTCCAGATAATAGTTTAAATCCTGGGGAAATAAGTCCTCAAAATTTTTATCCTTTAATGACTCCTCACTGTACCCTAAACTAAGGGTTGTGCTCTTGTTTACACTGATTATTTTGCCATGAGGATCCAACAATATCAATAGATTAGACATACTGGATATGATCTTATCGGCAGCTATAACTGTTGTAAGCTGGGGAAATTCATACTTCCAAACACTAAATGCAATAACTATTAAACCTAAAGTCCCGGTTGTTATAATAATTTCTGGAAATCTGTGTGGGAAAAATCCTAAAATAATTTCACTGATTAAACTAATAATCAAGGAAAAAAATAGTCCAATGAAAATATATAATGCCTGTTTGCGTTCTATTCCATGAGAATTTAAAAATTTATTAAAAGCCAGATATCCGGCAGTAAAAGCATTTATAATGATCCAAACAGCAAATACATAAAAGACAGGATTGTTACCAATAAGATAGGCCCATCCCCAGTATTCCTTCATAATTGGTCCAATTAAATAATTGGATGAAACCCCAATTATCACAAAAATAACTGCAGGGATATATAAAAGGGGATATGCATACGATTTTTTTAGAAAATCAGTTCTACCTGTGAAAATAAGGGAAATGTTAAGCAGTAATGCCGGTATCAGTGGCCACAATCCATTGATCTCAAACCATATTAAAGTACCTTCAATATTTTCTGCTGATCGATAGCCAAATTCAGCCAGATTCATAAGGAAAAGTAGATAACCAAAGATTAATATGAGCTGATTTAGTTGGTTATTGGGATTTTTGATATATATAAAATTAGCAATAAAAAATGCTGCCATACCCATAAAAAGTGACAGCAGGGCAAATTCATTCAGTGCAACCACCAGGCATGATTGTTTTCATATAATTTATTAGATATTCTTAATTAATAAATTACACGGATAAAAAATAGATGAGAAATTTAATCATGAACCTAATCGCGAACTCACTTTTTATTAAGTAAATAACTAAACTATACTCTTAATTTAAGAATAATGACTTCCTTAAATAATCAAAAAAATATAATTAGCCTCCAAAAGTTTCTTTAACCTTCTTTAACTCCTCTTTAATATTGATCATCTGCGGGCACATTTTTTCACATTCACCACATTCTATACAATTGGAAGCCCGCTCTTCATCTTTAAGTAGAACAAAATAGTGCATGCTCTCATTTTCTTTATCTTCATAGACATGTGCATTGTTGTAGTGCATGAAACACTTAGGAATGTTAATTCCCTCAGGACAGGGCATACAGTAGCCGCAAGCAGTGCAGTCTACCATGATCCTTTCTTTGTAGGCCATTTTAACATCTTTAATGAGAAATTTCTCATCTTCAGATAATGATCCCGGTAAGCCTTCATCTGCATATTTTAGATTATCTTTAACCTGTTTGAGTGTAGACATTCCACTTAACACCACATCCACATCTGGATTGTCCCATATATATCTAAGGGCCCATTCTACAGGTTTTCTTTTGGTTTCCGCCTGGTCCCATATCGATTGTATATCATTGGGAATGTTAACCAGTGCTCCTCCCCGGAGGGGTTCCATTACCATTACCCCTAAACCCTGAGATGCAGCATATCTGATACCTTCCCTCCCGGCCTGGTAGTTTTCGTCCATAAAATTGTACTGCACCAGGGTCATATCCCAATTATAGATGTCTACCATTTCCATGAAGAATTCCAGTTCATCATGAAAAGAAAAACCAGTGTATTTTATTTTGCCACTGGATAAAGCCTCGTCCAGAAATTCGAATACGTTTGCTTTTTCTAATTGGGGCCAGTATTTCTGATTCAGATTGTGTACCATATAAAAATCGATGAACTCTGTTTGTAGATTTTTTAATTGCTCCTCCAAATAGTAATCCAAATCTTCCTTTTTTTCTATGTTCCAGCTGGGGATCTTGGTGGAAAGATACACCTTCTCCCGGTATCCATCCTTTAGAATTTCACCCAGAAAAGGTTCACTTGCTCCATTATGGTAAGGGTACCCTGTGTCCACATAGTTTACGCCATGGTCTATGGCATGGTAGAGCATTTCTGTTGCTTGAGGTTTGTCAATCACCTCTGATTTTTTGTCTAAGGTAGGGAGCCTCATACATCCAAAGCCCAATATAGATACGTCCAGGCCAGTTTTTCCAAGTTTTCGATAAAGCATTATAATTCTCCAGTAATAAACTAAAAATAATTTATAATTTACATTAAGTTAAATTATATAATCTCATTCCGGTAATTTATATAAACCCATTTTTACTTTTTTAGCTTTTTACCAATGTTCCAAGCTTTCCCTAAATTTTCACCTACACTCCAGTACTGATTGTCCGGCATAGTTAAAAGCAGGGGATTAATCTTTTTAATATCTATTATACTGTCAGTTAAATACTCTTTTTCAGTGTAAACATTAATTATTTCGCCAATGAAAAGGTCGTTGGTGGCAAGTTCATGAACATCAACTAATTTACATTCCATAGATAATGGACACTCCTCAATCATGGGCGCATCTTTTAATTCTCCATAGAAGACAGTGAATATTTCTGATTTATCCCTATTTTTCCCAGAAACCAGTCCACAGAAATCAGTTTCTACTATCATTTCTTGGTTGGGAAAATTTATGCTGAAACATTTATTCTCTTTAATTTTCTGATTGCTTAAATGAGTTTTGTTTACTCCTATAGCTAGAAGTGGAGGGTTTGCATTTATCCGGGTAATCCATCCCAACGCCATGAAATTAGCTTTATCTACATTTTTTGTTCCAAGTAATGTTACTGGCATGGGATAGATGAAAATATTTGGACTTATTTTTAGTTTGGACATTTTTTAACCTCTAATATTATTATTAAAATGAGTCATTTTATATTTTTTTAAAATGAAAAAGTAGTAATTATAAAAAGAAATAGGAACTACCTAAATTTAATTTTAGATAGAATATCTAATCTATCTGTTCATTCATTCTGGAAATTATACGTGCCAGGCTAATAATATCATCCCGATTGTGTTCAATAATAGGGATTAACGGCCCAATATTATCTGTTTCAAGATAAGTCTTATAAAAATCAGGTACCAATGATCCAGGCACATCTTCCACCCTTTCCATACCCAATAAATGCTCTTCAATAGTGGTTAACTGACAGTTTGGTAGATGGTTACCATAAAAGCGCCGGGAAAAATGTAGTAGATCAAGGTGGTGGTGATCCAATTTATGATCTATCTGAAAATAGTTCAAACGATCCTTAATATATGGAACATCAAAGCTGCGGCCATTAAATGTAACATAGACACGATTATCATTCATAGAATCCAGATGCGCAGCTAAAACTGCCGGTTCATCATTTAAATCCTTTAAAAGATACTGGTTTACTGTGATCTTATCACTGGATATTGAAGCTTCTCCCAACAGTATTATGGGCTGATTTTTCAGTCCTAAAGTTTCAATATCCATGAATATAAAATCTTCAATATCAGTGAAACTGCAAGTATTAAGCATTTGGGGATGAGACTGGCTGTACCTCTCACACAAAATTGAGGCAATGGTTTGGGCATCATATGACCTGATCATAGACAATACTTCCCCTGCAGCTCTCCCAAAGCGGGGGTGATTTTGCAGGTCTTCCAAATTATTATATCCGTCCAGTTTAAGCTTGTTCTCTTTGGAGTTCCCAATACCTTTGACCAGTTTAAGATCTGATATGAGACACTCCACTGCTTTTTCCTGGTTTTTTAGATAAAATTTTAGTTTATCTTCTGATTTAATATTGAAAACACTACCCTGACAGGTTTCAACTTCTTCTAAACCATCAAGATCCTCTAAATCAGTACCATCATATTGTTCCAGGAGCTTCTTTTTTAAATGATTAGGATCCATAATATAAATCTGCTAGTCTATCATTTATAGTAACCGTGGTTTTGGCATTTATTATTATATGAATAAATTTTTTATCCCACACTTTTACATAGATTTATCTATAAAATTAAATATAATCTTACATCTAATTATCAATAGAAGATCATAAAATCTCAAAAGATCATATACAGATCATTTTAACGTCCCTACTAAGTTTTTATCGACTATTTATCAGGGAAAGTTCATGAATCGTTAAGTTTAAGGTTTTAAAATGGATAATAAAAAAAGGTCGAATGAAAAATTTATATCTGAGTTGAAAAATTCAAAAAAGGAACTGGATACTGAGTTAAAAAACTCTAAAGATATCATTTCTAAATTAGAGGATAAATTAAAAAGACAGCAGAAAATTATCGACGTTTCTATTTTTAATGAACAATTTTTATCCCAAACTGCACAGGAATTGGTTGAACTAACTATAAATGATGATATTTATGACTTTATAGCCAATAAATTACATGAATTAATTGAAAACTCCATAATTGTAGTAAGCCTTTATGATACGTCCAGTGACAGTTTCACTGTTCGCAGTATCGTTGGAGAATATACTCAATTAAATGAATATTCCAAAAAATTATTTAAAACAGATATTTTAAATCTCAAAGTACCCATTACCTCCTTTAACCAGACGTACAATGAAGAAACACAAAATAAGATCCTGAAAGGTAAACTTCAGCTGGTGGATAAGGGATTGTATCAAATTATGTGTGGAAGATTGTCACAAGAAATGGCCAATCAAGCCGAAAAGGTTCTGGATATAGGTGACATTTATGGTACTGGTTTCCATTGGAGAGACCAGTTTTATGGTGCCGTCAATATTTTCCTCAAAAAAGGAGCAACATTAAACAACAAAAGATTAGTGCAGGCATTGATCCGACTATTTTCTGTGGCTCTGCAGAGGCGGAAAGCTGAAAAAGAATTCATTGAAACTGAAAAAACCTACCGTAATCTGCTGAGAGAGTCATTTGATGCATGGATTATCATAGTCAAGGTGTTTTAATTGACGCAAACCCTGAAGCAGTTCATATTCTGGGGGCTGAATCCATGGAAGAATTTATAGGAAAACCTATCCTTGATTTTGTACATCCTGATTACCGGGAAATTGCAAAGAAAAGATCCAACAAGCTTTACACCCAGGGCGGCACGGTTCCGGTGATGGACGAAAAATTTTTAAAAATGGATGGAACCCCGGTACCTGTACTGGTAGTGGCCACATCTCTTAAATATAAAGGAAAAAACGCAGTACAGGCAGTATTCAGAGATATGACTGATCGTGATAACCTAATGAGATCACTGCAACAGATCAGTGAAGAACTGAAACGGATTTTTCAATCATCTCCAGCAGCTATCATTGTATGTGACCTGGAGGGATATGTTACTAGTTGGAGTCCAGCTGCCAAGAAGATTTTTGGATGGACTCAAGAGGAAGTCTTGGGAAAGATCAATCCTACAGTTCCCAAACAATATCATTCACTTTTTTATGAACAGATAAATAAATTAGAAAAAGGGATAACATTTCCCATTATGGAAGTAAATCCAGAAACCAAAGATGGAACATTATTAACCATGTCATTATCATTGTCACCGCTTTATGGTATAGATGGAAAGGTGGAAGGTGCACTGGCAATCATGACAGATATAACTGAACAAAAACAGGCTCAGATCAGGCTTAAAGAATCAGAAATTCGGTACCGTACCATATTTGAAAATACTGGTGCTGCGACCATATTGTTTAATACCGAAGGCTTGGTTACTCTGGCCAACTCTGAAATGTCAAAGTTAATGGGATATAAAAAAGAAGAGATAGAGGGTCAAAAAAAGTGGATGAACTTTGTACATCCTGATGATCTCCCTATGATGTTGGAATACAACCAGAAAAGGAATATTGACCCATTATCAGTGCCTAATACCTATGAAACCAGAATTATTGATTCTGGAGGAAAAATTCATTACGTTAGAATAACCGTGGACAAAATACCGGGCATGGACGAATATGTTTCATCTGTGGTGGATATAACCTACCTCAAAAATGCTTACCATGAACTGGAAGAAAGTGAAAACCGATTCCGTTCCTTGTTTGAAAATAATCCAGTACCCTATCAGAGCCTGAACCAGGATGGAGAATATGTCGAATTAAATGAACCCCTATGTCATTTATTAGGATATGAAAAAGAGGAACTAATGGGTAGATCCTTTGAAAACTTTCTGTCCCCTGAAACTCATTCTGGATTCACAAAACGGTTTAACAATTTAATTGATAAAGGTTATGTTAATAATGAGGAATTGGAACTTTTAAATAAAGAAGGTAGTAAAAAAACAGTTATCTTAACTGGCCGGGTTCAGCGTGATCCTAAAACTTGTGAGTTCATCCGTACCCACTGCATTCTCAACGATATTTCAGAACGTAAACACATGGAAAACCAGTTAAAAAAGTCCCTGGATGATAAAGAAATGCTCTTAAAAGAAATCCACCACCGGGTGAAAAACAATTTAATGATCATATCCAGTCTTTTAAACCTGCAATCAGTGTCCATAAAGGATGAAAAAGCCCGGGGAGTTTTCAAAGAAAGTCAAAACAGGGCAAGATCCATGGCCCTCATACACGACAGACTTTACAGGTCCACTGACCTTAAAAGGATCAACTTCGGCGACTATATAAGGAATTTAACCAATGAACTATACCATACCTACGTCCTGGATATTCAAAGGGTTAAACTGGTACTTAATGTGGAAGATGTCATGATTGACATTAACAATGCAGTACCCTTAGGTTTGATTGTCAATGAATTGGTGGCCAATGCTATGAAATACGCCTACCCTGAGGGCGAAAGCGGTAAGATCCAGATATGTTTCCATAAAGATGATGACCTATACATTTTAAGAGTGAAAGATGACGGTGTGGGTATACCTAAAGACCTGGATATTTCAAAGGTTAAAACATTAGGACTGCAACTGGTAACCAATCTAACTCAGCAGATTGATGGTGAAATGGAATTAAATAGGGAGCATGGGACTGATTTTGAAATAACATTTGAGGAATCAAAGTTTTCTAAGTAACATTTTTTTTATTCAGATAATTCAAGGGGGGATGAAATGGAAAATAAGGATAAACTAATTATAGGACTTATATTGGTAATTGTGTTTTTAGGGGCAGGATTAGGTTTAACTACATTCTTAATGCAGAATAGCCCTTCAGGCCAAACAAACAATTCCATTCCTAATTCAAATAGCACTAATCAAACCGATGTGGCAGGGGAAACCAATAATAAAGCTCAAATATGCAGTTATTGTAAAGGCACAGGGGTGATAAAGACTCCAATTTATACTATGGAACCCTGTGATGACTGTGATGGTACTGGTGTTAAATATTGGCCGGGTGGATGTGAAACCTGCAGCATCTGCAATGGAGAGGGTAAACTTAAAGTTAAAAGTTATAAAACAGAAAAATGTAACCACTGTGGTGGAGACGGATATATTTAAAACATGTAATGCAATTACAATTAAGAGTATAGGTGATAATTTATGGACAATAAAGAAAAAGTGATAAAAGCCTTCAGAGAATCAGAAAAACCTTTAAATGCAACAAAAGTAGCCAAAATTTCTGGTATTGACAAGAAAGAAGTGGACAAGATCATGAAAGATCTTAAAAAGGATGAGACCATAATTTCTCCTAAGAGATGTTATTGGGCTTTGAAAGAGTAGAGATTGTTAAAACCGCATTTCATCTATATTTATTTTTTATTTTTAAAAATTATATTTTGCACTAATACTAACTTATCTTACTTGATTCTATTTAATGATTTTATTAACCTTTACTAAAGATAGTCTGTCCTTTTTTAAACACTTTCAACTGCCCACTACTAAAAGATTTCCATTCTTCATCAGTTAGAGGGTGGCTGGCAATGATATAACCCTTCTGATAGGGTGTTTCTTGTTGACTTAAATCAATTTGATAATCTTCATCTGATAAATTTACAGGACCAAATGGTGCCTTACGGTTCAAGTAACGCAGGCCATTATAACCATTTTCATCATGGTAACAAAATAAGTGAATGCCGTCAGAGAATATACAGTTAAAATTCCCATAGTCATTAATTGTTCTAAGCTCCCTCCACAGCCAATCAAAACCTTCACTACTATTTAACTGGATCTCTTCATCATGGATACGGTTAAGTAGATGGCAGAAGATTGCCTCAGAATCAGTTGAACCTACAGGTTTATAGTTGTAAGTTATAAAATCATTTTCATATCCTTTGATAGTACCATTATGTGCAAAAACATAATCCCCACCATTTAATTCCCGCTGAAAAGGATGGGTATTTTGATAATTTGTTTCAACTACGCTGTTGCGGCGTACATGGGCTAAGATAATATTGGATTTTATCTGAGGATAAGTTTGAACAAACTGAGAAAGAGTACTTTCACCAGCTTTTAATGGTTCTTTCATAATTTGGCAGGATCCATTTGGATAAAAAGCCAGGCCCCAACCATCTGGATTATTTGTACCTCTATTTCTAAAACCCTTAAAGGAGAAGGAAGGATCTATTTGATAGTTGAAATTTAAACCTAATAATTCACACAAATTAATACCTCTAATTATTATTTGGTATGTGATGAGCATGGAATTTATCTTAATATTATATCACAAGTATTCTATCCATGTTCTCTTTAATATATCATTCTAAACAAGTGCTTTAAATAGTATGCACCCGGCCTCAATAATTTGAATATACCCCATTTTGATAGAAAATATAGTAGTCAAATATATAATAAATAAAAAACAGAAAAGGTAGTCAATAAGATAGTCATAATGTGGTTAAATGTTCCAACCCCAATTCTCTTACAATAATAAAATAGTAAACAATCTACTGGATATTTATTCTAAAAATGATTTCATAGCCAATGCACCGTTAGTAATGGATATGAAAATTTCACTACAAAGAGATGCTCTACTTAAAACTGCTCATCATTCTACCTCAATAGAAGGTAATCCACTTTCCTTAGATGATGTTAAAGAGTTATCACAGGGTCATAAAATATCAGCCCAGAAAAAGGCTAGACAGGAAGTTATAAACTACCTTAAAGTACTAAAAAACTTGGATAAATACCATGAAAAAGGGATAATAACCGGAAAATCCCTTCTAAAATTGTTTGATGATATAACTTTTCATACATTAGACTATGCCTATTTTGGTGCAGGTTATAGAAATATTCAGGTTAATGTGGTTAATAATCTGAAAGAAGTGGTATTTACTCCACCACAGCCTGATGAGATTGAAGAGTTAATGACTGATTTTATTTGGTGGCTGAATAATCTGGATGATTTGAATCCAGTTATTGCAGCAGGGATTGCCCATTTTGAATTAGTTAGGATTCATCCCTTCGTGGATGGTAATGGACGTACTGCTCGGGCTCTAACTGCATTAATCCTCTACCTCAACAAATTTGGGGTTAGTCAATTTTTCACCATAGAGGATTTTTATGATGAGGATCGGGCCGCTTATTATAATGCTCTTAACCAAGTAGATTTGGAAACAATGGATCTTACTCCCTGGCTTGAATACTATTTAGAAGGATTTTTATATTCTATTTCTAAAGTTGAAAAACAGATATTACTTTCTTCTCCCCCAAATAAAATTAATCAAATCCGTCTTACAAAAAAGCAGATGAAAATACTTGAATATATCCATCTTAACGGCACTATTTCTAATAAAGAAGTTCAAAATTTGCTGGGTATATCCCGACAAGGAGCCTATAAATATCTTCACAAGTTGGTTAATTTAGGTATTCTAAAAAAAGAAGGTGGTAGTAGATCCACCTATTATATACAGTTGTCAAATAAGTAGTCAAAATGTAGTCAAATATGTTTGAATACCTATTTAAATCCATTAATTATTTTACCTGCCTTATCACACCAGCGATAGTTTTCAAGAGAATAGGACCATCCATCACTGCCTGGTGCAGAAGATAATTGGGCCTTAAATAAAATTTATAAAAGGCCTTTTTCTGAAGATCTTTAAGATCCTCCAGGGAACAGTCCACTGTATCTAGTATAGGGTTAATCAGGGTGTATTTAGACCAGTCTTTAACTTTGATCATCTTCTCTTCAAAGGCCTGCTGATAAAATCTGGTACCTGGATATGGGGTGGCCAGTGAAAAAATTGCATAGGAAGGTTTCAATTCTTTAACGAAATTTATAGTTCTTTTAATGTTTTCATGGGTATCACCAGGCATTCCCAGCACCACAGAGGCTATGGTGCGTATTTTTTCTTTACGGGAAATTTCAAATGCATTTCTAATCTTTTCGATAGTGGTCTCTTTATTTACCCCATCAAGTATTTGCTGATCCGCAGATTCCACACCTAAAAAAATAGCTATACATCCTGCTTCCTTCATCTCTTTTAATAGTTCCTCATTAAGAGTATCAACCCTAGAAGCACAACCCCAAAACACCTTCAACTCTCTTTTTTTTATCTCTGCACATATCTCATGGACTCTACTTTTGTGGATGGTAAATGTATCGTCCATAAAAGCAATGGTTTCAACATTAAAGTCATCAACAAGGTGTTCCATTTCATTTACAATACTCTTTGCAGATCGCAACCGAAGTTTAGGTCCGTGCAAAGCAGCAGAAGCACAGAAAGAACACTGCATAGGACAACCTCGACTGGTTATCATAGTGGACATGCGGGTCTTCATGTTAAGCAGTTTATAATGATCCATGGGTAAAAGGTGTCGAGCTGGGAATGGCAGGCTATCCAGGTCTGTAATAAGGGGGCGGGCTGGTGTTACTACATTATCATAAGCAATCCCTTTAACATTTGAAAGATCTCCACCATTTTCCAGAGTCTGTACCAGTTCCAGTAAGGTCTCCTCTCCTTCTCCCCTTATTACCAGATCTACAGAGTCATTTTCTAATACTGAATCATAATTGAAACTGGGATGATAACCACCCATCACTACCAGTGTATCCGGACAAACCTTTTTGGTTATTTCAGCTGTTTTAAATGCCTGATCAATGGTGGGAGTTAAGGCAGTGATGGCCACTAACTGGGGTGAAATTTTCTGCATTTGATCTTCTAGATCGTTCCAAGTCATATCCAATGCAGAAGCATCCACAATCTTAACTTCTACACCACTTTCTTCAAGAACAGCAGCCATATAGGCCAGACCCAGGGGAGGTGCTACAACTCCCATAAATTTATATTTTGAATTGGTTTGGGGTGGATTTATCAACGTAACTTTCATGGTTTCACCAATGTTTTGATTTTTAATAAAAGGAAATTAATAACAAGAAGAAAGGTGAAAAGTGTCTGCAACAGTTAGATTGTAACAGTTATAATAAAGGATTGGTTTAGAATTTTAAATTCCCAATATAACGATGAAAAAAATGTAAATAAGATAATAAATATACAATTGCAATAGATATAATTAAAGAATATTATATATAAAGATTTCCAATTAATAAACTTGTTATAAATACTCTAAAAAAAGTGATCTTATGAGCGATTGGGTAGAAGTTAAAAAAAATGATGAAGAGAAAGAAAAAGATAACATGTGGGATCCCAGCAGTATGGGAGACTCCGTCCAGGGGATATACATTGAAAAAGAAGAAAATATAGGTCAGTACAAAAGCAACCTCTACACCCTGAAAAACAAAAATGGTGAAATTAAATTCTGGGGGTCTACTGTACTGGACAATTTAATGGATAAAGTTCCTTTTGGGAGTGAAGTTCGAATAACCTACATGGGTAAACAACCATCAAAAACAGGCAAACAAGCCTGGAAAGATTTTAAAGTTGAATACAGGCAAGCATAATAAATTTAATTACATTTTATAATCGTGTTTGGATTAAACTCAAGAGATATTTAAAAAAACATAGCATGATTTTTTTAAATCTTTTTTTTATTATTTAAAACCATAAATTCATTCTTTTAGGTAAAAATAGTTAAATATATTACCCAAAAAACTTATTTGAAAACATTACAATAAAATTAGCTTATTCTTTCTTCATATTCAATTTCATTAAATTCAATGGTGAATTTGGAGCCACTACTCTTGTCTAACTCAATTTGTCCATCAATTTGTTCTACCAGTGTATTAACCAGTTCCAATCCAAGAGTGGTAGAGTTTTTGAAATCTATTTCTGGGGGAATGCCTACACCATCATCTTCCACAGTGAGTAAGTTCTGGCCGTTAAAATTTTCTAATTTTATTGTGACATGGCCTTTGCTTTCTTTAGGGAAGGCGTGTTTTAGTATGTTGGAGACCAGTTCATTTATTATAAGGCCCAATGGAATGGCAGTTTCAATATTAAAATTAACATCTTTTATATCCAGATTGAGTTTGATTTTAGATGGATCCTGAGCATAAGAGTCAAATAATTGGGATATGAGGCGATTCACGTAACTTGAAAATGATATATGTGCGAAATCAGAAGATTCGTATAATTTTTCGTGGATCATGGCCATGGCTCTAACCCTGGTTTGAGTATCCCTGAAAAATCTTATAACTTCTTTATCGTGGATCTTGATGGCCTGTAAATTAAGGAGGCTAGATATGATCTGCATATTATTTTTAACCCGGTGGTGAATCTCACTTAAGAGAACATCTTTCTCTTTTAAGGATTTTTTAATTTCGTCATCTGCGATTTTTCGGTGGGTGATATCTGATACTAATGCCAGAGTACCTGTATACTCATTATTATTATAAAGTGGTGTGGTGGCTAAACTGGTATAAATTACTCCACCATTTTTACATCTAAACTCAAAATCTTGTCCCTTGATTACACGGGATTTTATACGATCCATCTCTTTTTTTACCAATTCAACATTTTTATCATCCATAAATGAGAATAAATGTTTTCCTATCATTTCATCCACAGAGTATCCTAACATATCTGCCATGGTGGGATTGACAAAATTCGTGTAACCTTTAGAATCAATAGTCCATATTCCTTCCTGTGCATTCTCAACAATAAGCCTATACTTCTCTTCACTTTCCCTCAAAGCAGATTCTATTTTCTTTCTTTCTGTAATGTCCTGACCTATGCCAATATTTGTTCCATCGATCAACTCCACATTAGACCAGGAGGTATCTATGATCTCGCCATCTCGATTTTTTGTTTTAAAATATCCCCATTTACCTTCTGATTTTTTTATGAAATCAATTACATACTCTCTGTATTCATGATCAGGGTACATCTTTTTAAGTATATTAAACTGTGGAATCTCTTGCATGGACCATCCTAATATTTCCTCAAATCTTTTATTGAAATAGGTAAGATTTCCATCTTCATCGAGATAGGCAATCATAATAGGAGCATTGTCCAGTATAGTTTGTAAAATATCTTTTTGATGGGATAATTTTTTCTGGTACTCTTTAAGAAGGGTTATATCATGTGAAAACTCCAGTTTAGATATGCTGCCATCAGGATTTTTGAGGGGTGTATCTAAAACATCAAAGGTTTGGCCCGTTTGGGAATAACACTCCCATTTAACAATTTTACCCTGGAACACCTCATCATTAACACACCAAGGACATACAGATGTTCTATTATGGAGGTACTCATAACATTTCTTACCATTTATCGGCCCGAATTGCTTTAAAATAATTGGATTTGCATATTCTAGATGGTAATCCGGGTTGCAGATATATACCCCATCTTCCATACTATCCAGAATACTTTTCAACTTGTCCCTTTCATGGATCAGTTCATCTTTTATCTGTCTATTCTCTAAGAAATCCCCAAGTTTAAGGGCTAAATTGTTAATTAAATATCTTTCTTCTTTTAAAAAAGGATCTTCACCTTTGAATGGAAGTTTATCTGGATAAAAAATTTTCAATGACCCCATATTCTCTGCGTTTACCCTGATAGGTGATTTCAATTCCCAATTTGATTTTTGGAAGTTTTTGGATAGGAACACCTCGCCAAATATTTTAATCCTGGCACTGGCGTGTTGGGGGTATTGTAAACAGTTAACCAGTTTATTTACTATTTTATTAAAGACTTGATCTAGGGGAAGTTCTGTAGAAGATACAAACTCAGAAAGTTCGTTCATGGTTTTAAGGATTTTGAAACGAATTTTGAGGTCAGAGGTTAATTTTTTAAGTTTTAATTCGTTTATCTTTCGAGGTGTGATATCTCTTATAATAGCCTGCAAGATATATTCCTCTCCCACTTTTAAGCGATTTAGGGAAATTATTGTGAAAATTTTAGATCCGTCCATTTTCATATGTAGCCATTCAAAACTTTGAGATTCACCCTCCAGTGCAGCATTAATATATTCCATGGCCTTTTTTTTGGATTTTAATCCATCTTCCTGCCTTTCTGGAGACCAATTATAGGGCCTGCTGCCAATTAAATCTTCACCGGTTGCTCCAAAGATTTCCAGAGACTGTTGATTACACTCGATTATTTTATCTTTTCTCAGGAGAAATATTCCCTCAGCTGCATTATCAAAAAGGGTGTGATATTTTATTTCACTTTCTTCAACTAATCTTTCTGCTTCTTTTCTTTCTGAAATATCCTGAAATATGGAAAGACCATAGACTTTTCCTTTTAGTTCTATGACATTTGTTCGAAGTTCGCAGACAATCACATCCCCATCTGAATTTACTAATTCCAATTCAAGAGTATTTTTAACATCAGCAGATCTTTCTTCCAGTTTGTAGAGTTCATGTTTGGCAATCTCCCGGGATGAGATAGTCATGAAATCTATGAGATTTTTTCCCATTAAGTCGGATTCTGTAACTTTCAAGAGAGTACACATTCCAGGATTTACGTATTCTATCTTTCCAAAACGAGTTATTACCAATCCATTAACTATACCATCTGTAAAACTTCTGAACTTATTTTCACTATCCTTCAGTTCGTGGTTACGCTCTTGAAGTTTTTTCTGCTTCAGACCAGTTTCCCCAATAAAACTTGCCAGATCTTTTAAAAAAGTAATTCCTTCTTTTAAGTATTCCTCGCTGAATACAGGGACCTTAGATAGTGCTTTTAAATATTTTTCTTCATTAAATCCATATTTTGTTGCCTGTTTACGGAAAAATTCTATGTCTGGCTTTTCAAAAAGGAATTGGCCTGTGAAAAGATTGGCCACATGATTTCCATCAATATAAACAGGCACAGCAACATCAATTAATCCATTTTTACACATGTATATGGAATATTCCTCCCCTTTACTGAGGTTGTTTGAACAGGTGACGTCGCTTTCAATGCAATTTTTAAGAGAATTTTCATTGGCACGATGAAAATTGGTGCAGATGTCCTGCCATCCAGCAGCAATCCATGCACCGTCTTTAAGGGTTAAAATATCTCCCTGCAAATCAATAAGGGTAGATGGAATACCTGTGATTTTGTAAAAACTTTCCATTAAATTTTTAACCCTTTCACCATCAATTAATTTAGAAAATGAATAATTATTACTCGACATTTATCCCCCAATAAATATGTCCCATAATATCCCTTTCAATATTAAAACATCAGTTAATGTATAACAATACCTCTTATTAAAATTTTTCTGGTTAAACTTGTATTATTATATTATTGTAATATCAAAAGGTTTTATTTACAAATTTAATCAATTTTACCATCAAGAATTATAATCTATTCAAAATAATTTTTAGATAAAATTAAGCTTTCATAATAACCATTAGCTATTTTAATCCATTTATTAATTCTTAATGGTTTATGTGTTGGATTATCTTCTAAACAAATTACGTAAAATTATGGAAACGAACAACAACACAGACCATACTTCTAATCTTCCAATCCAGAAGTCAATGATAAAAACAATTTTTACTGCAGCTGGTGAAGAAGGAGTCAAAAGACCAGAAGAGAGCCCAACATTTCCCAAAGCTGAAGCAACCTCAAATATAACCATAGCTATGTCTTGGTAGAACATCATAACCACAATAACACTGGATATATAAATTGCAAGATATACAAATATGAATATGCCTATTGAGCGAAGTAAAGTATCTGAAACTTTTATATCTCTGACGTGATGAATTTTACGCACTGTTACAGCTTTAGATGGTAGTAAATAATCCTTGATCTGCCACCATACATTTTTAATGGAAACTGCAGTTCTAAGCCATTTTATACCACCACCAGTGGAACAGGATCCAGCTCCAATAAGCATCAAAAGCGTTAATAAAAAGGTTCCAAGACCAACCCATTTGGTTAAAACATCTTTAACAGCTGCAGTTTGAAGACCAGTGGTGGTTATAGCAGATACAGCCTGAAAAAAGGAATATCTTAGAGTTAAAAATATATTATCGCCGTAACTGTGATTTTTTAAAAGCATAAAAGTTATAAGTGCTGTTGATATTAATAATAAAATGTAAAGTAGTTTTGTTTCTATATCTTTAAAGTATTCCTTCCAATTACCCTTAAGTACAGTGTAGTGAAGTGCGTAATTGGTGGCTCCAATCATCATAATTATTATAGCAACTATCTCTATCCAGAAACTGTTGTAATAACCTAAACTGGTGTTGTGCATTCCAAATCCACCAGTAGATAATGTTGTGAAAGCATGGAATACAGAATCATATACTGGCATTCCTGCAGTTAAAAAGAGTATAAAACCGAATATGGTGAAACTGGTATAAATATAAAATATTATTCTGGTGGTATGTCTTATACTGGGGAGTATACGTTCTTCTCTGGCCTCGGCAATGTACATCCGCATAATATTTACGGATGGGGAGGAAAGGACTGTTAAAAGCAGTACTATGATGCCAATACCTCCCAGCCACTGCGTGAATGACCGCCAGAAGTTTAATGAATAACCAATAGTGTCTATGTTTGGGATCATACTAAATCCAGTAGTGGTAAAACCAGACATTGCCTCGAAATATGAGTCCAATAAAGATAGTTCACCAGATAAAAAATAGGGAAGTGCCCCTAAAGCGCTCACCAATAACCATATCCCAGTGGAGAATATCATAGCTGATTTTAGGGATATTTCTTTTTTATTCTCAAATAATTTAAAAAGAATTGCACCTATTACTAGACTTATAGCACTTGATATTAAAAAAGGAAGGATATAATTTCCCTCATTGTAAATTAAAGCCACAATTATAGGTAAAATTAAAGCGATACCTAATAAAATTAACACCCATCCTGTGTAATGAAAAATTGAATAAAGCTCTCTTCTATTCAATCTAAATGCAGCGTGCATCCCCTCACATCCAGACCTTTTAAATTATGTATTTAATTACCAACTGAAAAATCTTTAGTTTTAAGTAAATCCTCATAAAAATAGTTATAACTATTATTTATATCTTCCGACAATTTTTAGATAATAAAAATAATACTGAATAAAAAATTTGAGATAAAATCATTATTTCATATTCAAAAAGAGATATAACCTTAAATTTCGTTTATAAAGAATTAGACTGAGCATAATGCTTTAAATTAACTGCTAATTGAAATGTTTTATAAATAATAAAAATTAAATTATAGCCAGTTCACCGGCACTGGTTATTTCCAGTTTGTTCTGGGCAATGAATCCAATCTCTCTCAATTCTCGAATGTGATTGTAGGTCATTCCTCTGCTTATACCTACCTTTACTGCCAGATTTTTAACTGAAGTTTCCCCTTCTTTCATTTTCTCTAATATATCCTGCTTGGTAGGGGATATTCCAAAATTTAAAATAGGTAGATCTACCACTGCACCATCTTCTTCAGTGAGATATACTATTCTCTCCACGTGTTTGTGTCGGGCATAACTGCCAAACAGTGCACCAAGTGCCTGAGTTTTTCTTCCACCGCTCACATTTACTATGACTCTTTTCCCATTTGCAGTTTCAGTGTCAATGACATCTGCAGTGTCCTGTGCTATTTTTACCACATCATATATGCTGGTTATTTTAGCATCTATCCCTATAACCTTACCCACAGTTTCCATGAGCATTCGTTCAGATTCTTTTTTCTTTTCCGGTGCATCTTCTTCTCTTAAAAGAACCAATTTATCTGGTGAGAATTTTGTTATTGATGCCATAACTGGTTCTAGAGAGTAAATAGTTGATATTAATGTTAGTTCCATCCTTTCACATCCAATATCTTGCTTAATCATGTAAGTGTATTAGTTATAATAATACTGAGTGCTAAATAATTATGATAATCTTCATACTATTTAAAGTTATTTTTTTTATATGTTCATATTATTATATATAAATTGTTAGTAAGTCTGTAATTTTTCTATCTAGAGTTATAGTTTCATTATTTCTTTTAATCTACTTTATTGACTAATCAATTAAAAATTTGACTATGAGTTTTATTTTTAATTATATAATTTTACTAAATAATTCAATAAAAATAGGATAATTGAATAATAAACATATACTTATATATATTAGTACTAATATAATATATGAATTGCTGCTACAAAATACATTCAAGGTGAACAATATCAAAGAAAATTTGTCAATAATGTCATTTATATGTCACAGAATTCCAGAAAGAACATTCCAAATCAAAGGATATTACTTTCCAATATGTTCTAGATGTACAGGAATCTATACTGGAGCATTTTTATATTTTCTACTAGTATACACGGTACCGGTTTATTATAACATCGAATTAATCCTGTTAGGAATTGTTTTCGTCACACCAACATTCTTTGATGGAACAACACAATTTTTATGCCATCGAAAAAGTAGTAACTGGTTGAGGTTTTCCACAGGACTTTTAGCAGGAATAGGAATGGGAATACTGGTTAAAACAATAAAATTCCACATAATAATTAGATAGAATGTTTAAGCAGTAAAAAATGTATTTAGGAGGTTGTGTATGGCTGATGATACTCAAAAACAAGAAAAAGAAACTTGGTGGAGTAAACAGAGTTCGAAAGAAAAAATTGTAATAGGAGCAGTAAGTGTTTGTTGTTTAGGTATAATCCTAATTGTAGGAATTGGAGGACTCTTAAGTCCAGATAATGGAGGAAATTCTTCTGATTATTCAAGTAATTCTGATACTACTCCAGAACCAGTCGAACCTGTAGAAACCGAAAGTGAATATAAAGCTTCGTGTAAAACCATTAGTTTTAAAGAACTAAATAAAAATCCTGATGGACATGCTGGGGAAAGAGTGAAACTATCTGGTAGAGTGATACAGATAATGGAAGGATACGGGACTGACATTAGGATGGATGTCAATGACAATTATGGAGATACTGTATATGTTACCTATGACGGTACCACAACTGCATTAGAAGACAGTTGGATCACCGTCTATGGAGAAGTTTACGGAAGTTACACTTATGAATCTCAGGCAGGATGGCAGATTACCCTGCCTCTGATCAAGGCCAAATACGTGGAAGTTGGCCAATAATAAAACCGTAAAAATGGAGATGTTGGTCAATCATAAAAATTTAGGAGTAAGGACAAATGAACAAAAATAAAGTTCTCATAGTAGAAGATGAAAGCATAATCGCCATGGAACTCCAGCAAAAGCTTAATCTATGGGGGTACCCTGATCCAGTAGCAGTTGCTTCTGGAGAAAAAGCACTAGAAATATGTGCAAAAATCAAGCCAGATATAGTACTGGTAGATATCAAACTTCAGGGAAAGCTCGACGGAATAGAAACAGTCCATGAAATTAAAAAGATAAGCGATATTCCAGTGATATACATCACCTCTTTTTTGAATAAAGACATCACCAACAAAGCAATAGAAACCCGGCCCTACTCTTATCTGATGAAACCATTGAACATGGACGAACTAAAGATCAACATTGATCTGGCTCTGGAAAGACATAAACACTTGGAAAAGGTAATGTTTCAAACTAAAAACCAGACCACTGAGGATATTTATACTTTCATATCCTCATTTATTCTTCCATTAACTATAAATATTCCCATTTATAAGAGAAACGAGTATCTATTAAAATTTACAGATCAATTAAAAGGCAAATACAAGACAGAATTTAGAAAAGAAGTAAAAAAACTAACAGAAAAATATGGAAAAGATGGAGATGATATAAGATTTGAATCCTGTGGTTATCTGGTTAGTTTAGCTAGTTTTCTAAATAGAATAGGCTTTTACCATGAAATAATCAATAAAGGTCACTTACATTACATGATAACCTCAAAATGTCCCTGGAAATTGGAAAAATCTCAAGATAACTTTCTATGTTTAATATGCCAACTAATCCTTAAAGAAAGTATTAAATGGTCCAAAATACACTGCAGTGTCAATCACAACTCCAGCATGCTCAATGGATATGAAAACTGTGTTTTTGAATTTAATTTTGACTAATAAATTTACAGCTTTTTCTAAAAAGTTAAAAATAATTTTGTTCTTATTTTTAAATCTAATTAAAACCTAATTCAAGTTATTTGTTGGATAGAGGTTCATGTCTGTATTATAAAAACAAATTTCATACCTTATTTTTTTTGAAATTGTTGAATATCCTCACTTAAAAAATAAAGAGGGATTTTACAGCGTTCATAGAAGTTTTTAGATCAAGGAATTTGAATATTTAGGAACATTAATCATTATCTGTACTCCTTTTAATCTCTTAAATATTTCTCTTTTCTTTATTTTACTTTGAATATCATAAGTTTTTTATTAATAGCTAGCTATTTACTAGATCCATGGAAAATATAGTAATAACATGTCCAATAGACGAAAACCTTATAAGTAAAGTTACCCATTTTATTAGTAGGTAGGTTATAAAAAATTATTTAAATTAGCTAATTTTTTATAATTTTGGGCCTACCTAACCCCCCCTTTACTATTTTTTAAGAATACCCCAGAGATTATCCATATTTCATTTTAATAATGAGAAAATTAATTTTAAGGAATATGACTCCATTGATTAACCATACTTAGTTAGATAATCCAAATGGTAAAATGTTTAAATCATTAAAAAACAAACCATTCCTATAAATTATAATCATTGGAGGTTAAAGGATATGAGCTTTTTAAATCCTGATCACGAAAATATGAGTAATTTGCAGAGGAATTTACTTAGAATAATGCGGATATTTCTTCTTTTTGTTGGTATTTACGTTTTAGTATTTGGCGGTGCCAATGGTGCTGAGCGAATTTTTGGGTTGTTAATACTGGTTGCACTGGCAATAATCCACGCCCCTGCTTTTTTTACCCGCAATAAAATACGGGCTATACCCGTGGAAATTGAACTACTGCTCCTGGCTATGGTACTCTTTGAACTGGTAGGTGGTGATGCACTGGGCCTTTATGTGAAATTGCCCCACTATGATAATTTCATGCACTTCATGCTCCCCCTTTACATTGCATTAATTGGCATGATGTTTGTCTACACCATGTACTACTACGGAAAATTAAAGGCCAGTTTAGCTGCTATGGCAGTTATTATTGTGATAATGACCATAGGATTTGGTGCTATGCTGGAGATGGGTGAGTACACTTACGATAAATATCTATCTCAAGGCGTTTTAGGTCAGATAACTGGAAATACCCAGATGCAGGGTTCTCCCACCCAGAACGCGATAGACGATACTATGAATGATCTATTTACTGATACTGCTGGTGGCGTTGTTGGAGCTCTGATAGGGGTTTTCTTAATTAGAAGAAATGAAAAGAAAGGTAAACACTGGAAGGTGGCTGAAGAAATAAAGGAGATGGGAATGGGATAATAAATGAAATATTAAAAGAAGAAAAGAAAAAGAAAAACCTCAAATTGAACTAAAAATTTACTTTACCCACTCAAAATCCAGAATCAATCGGATCATCTCTGGTTCTGGATCAATATCCACTGATATGGGCGGACCTTCGTCCATGTAAATACTGTTCAATCGAAATTTATCTGATATTTCTTTTTCATGAACAGGTTCAATGGTTTTTATATGGAATATTTTATCTGCACTGCTTTTGAAGAAATCCCGAGCCTGGTCTAAATCCGGTCCCATAATTCTAAGCATTATCATTAAATGTTCATCTGTTGAGAAATGGAAGTCTCTCACATATTCTTGAGGGACAATTAAATCCTTCATTTTACCGCCTATTTCTCTGCTAAAAGTTAGGGGTGCTAATACATCTGACAACAAAACCACCTTTATAATTTATTAAATAATTTTATCCAACTATCATATTATTCCTGAATATGTCTCCTAAATCTACCTAATTTCTTAGGACTATTCTAGGTAATGATTTATTATTTGTTTTTCTAATATATTAATAAATAGAATATAATTAATGATTTTAGAAACATCTCTAACAAGATATTATGAACATCAAGATGACGTACGTTAAATGTGAGAAATATGGAAAATATCGTGAACTAAAAAAAGGAGAGTCTGCAGATACAGAAAGCTGTGAATGTGGAGGTAACTATGTATAAAATTAATTAATAAGATTAAACCCTTTAATAAACTAATAATAAAAATTAATGGATTTTCAAACATTTATTGATAACTAATCTGTGGTTATAAGAATGTTAACTAAAATAATTCTCATCTGCTACTTTTATATACTGAAAATATTGAAATCACTATTTAAATGATAAGTAAATTGTTATCTAACAAGAATTAGTTGAACTGTTTAGGATGTATAATCAAATAAGATTTTATTCATAGTAAGGAGATTATATTAATGAAAGAAAATAAAAAAAATGCTTTAATGACTTTAGCTGGTGGTATGGCTGTTGTTGTGTTACTTGGAGGAATTTGGGGTTTATATTCATTTAACATAGGATTATTGGGTGCAATAGCATTATGGGTTGTTTTTATTGCAATCCACCAGTATTACGCACATTAAAATATCAAGTTATAACCATGAATCATATAGAAGTTACTGAACATTTCAGGATACAACCATCACTGGACATTTAGCTTCTCTAATTACTCTATCAGTTACACTTCCAATCATTACCCGATCCAGTCCGTGACGTCCCGAGGCCCCCATAACTACCAGATCAATACCTTCCTCTAGAATAGTTTCCAGTATCACCTGGTGGGGTTTTCCATCTTTGATTTTGGTTGTTAGATTAATATTTTTACAGTACCCATTGCATTGGCTTTCTTCTAATTGATCTACAAATTTTTTCACTGCCTTTTTTCCTTCAAGCCTTAATTCAGCTCTTAAATCCTCTCTGAAATTAGGTAAAGCCAATGATTGAACATAATAAGTGTCAATAACATTTAAAACAATAATATCTGCTCTGTATGTATCTGCTATGGAAATAGCATGTTTACCAGCCCTTTGCGCATTTTCTGAACCATCGGTTGGTAACAATATTTTTTTATACATAAACTAAACCCCTTAGAATTTTTTGAATGAATCAATATCCAGTTCTATCTCAAATTTGAGAAATTTTTATTATAGAGAACTTCTTATAATATTAGTGGTGATATTATGAATCAAAAAATTGCAGGAATATTAATAATGGTACTGGCGATTTTGTTGGTTGTGATCTATGCAACTCTACCCATGTTTCTGGTATATACCTACTGGATTGCAGTGATAATTCTTTTTGTATATGGTTTATATTCCTATCTGCGGGCAGAATAATTTCTTTAATCTTCTCCCTTTTTTTTATTAATTATAGTAGTTATCTGCAACAGCCCATTAATAATCTGATAATATTTAATACTGAATCACTAATCAAACCATTTGATTATTTAACCACTAGTACAGGACATTTGGCTGTTCTCACAACTTTTTCAGTTACACTTCCCAGCAACAAACGATCCAGCCCGTGTTTACCTGCAGTTCCCATAACCACCAGATCCACACCTTCTTTATCAATAGTTTCAATAATCAAGTCAACAGGGTGGCCCTCTTTAATCATAGATTTTGTTTTCACATTTTCCCTGCAGGTACCTTTACATTTACTATCCATTAACTTTTTTTCAAAATCTTCCACTGCTTTTTTACTTTCTTCACGTAAACCCTTGTCCAATACACTTATAAGTTCATCTTCTGGCAGTGCCTGGAAATAAGCGGTTTCAATAACATTTAATACCACAATATCTGCCTGGCTTTGATCAGCTAGCCATATGGCATGTTCTCCAGCTCTTTTTGCATAGTCAGATCCATCAGTAGGTAATAATATTTTTTTGTACATTGAATTAACCTCACATTATATTATTTAATTAATCAGTCTAATAATTTTTTCTTAGATTATTTAAAAGAAAAAATAAAAATGATATTAAAGAGGGGATTAGATCATTTTATCATGTAAATGGTATGATTAGATCATAAGTAAAAAAAAATCGTAATCCTAAAAAATGATTATTAGAGCAGCTATAAGATTTTTATAACATTTTTTAAGAAGGAGGATTAAAGTGGAAAAAAACTTTTCTATAAATGCAATTGAATCTGCAGATTCTATAGAAAATATGATTGACAGCGACATTCCTATTGTAAAAGTGGGAACTCCAGTAGTGGAGGTACAGACTATGCTCTCTCATAAAGCCAACACTTTTCATAATATTAATTATATTTATGTTGTGGAGAAAAACAATATTTTAAAGGGTATTATTTCTATTAAAAGTATTTTGAGTTGTTCTAATATCAATTTAAAGGTAGATAATTTGATGGAACATAACCTTATCACAGTCAATCCAACAACTGATAGAGAAAGAGTTGTTTATATGGCCCTTTCCCATGGTATTAAAAACATGCCGGTGGTAGATGATGAGAACCATTTAATGGGAATTATAAGCTATGACAATATTATGAGAATCTTTAATCATGAACTGGAGAGCGATATTTTCAACTTTGGAGGTATTTTTCACAGGGTAGGGGATGAATATACCAGTATCAAGTCCAGTGCATGGATTATGATCAAATCCAGACTTCCCTGGCTTATCATTGGAATCATCGGCGGAACCGTAGCTGCATCAGTTATAAGCACCTTCGAAAGTCTTCTGAGTAAATTATTAGTTTTAGCTGCTTTTATACCGGTGATGGTTTATATGAGTGATGCCGCCGGAACCCAGTCCGAGGCACTGATTATTAGGGGTATTGCTCTGGATCCTAAACTTCCTATTAAATCCTATTTTTTAAGGGAACTTAAAGTCGCAGCAGTAATTGCAGTAGCATCTGGAATATTTGTGTATATTATTTCTATTATAGGATGGGGTAATCCTGTGCTCAGTGGTATTATCGGTCTTTCCATGTTTTTCAGTATAATTGCTGCTGTAGCTGTGGCTACACTCTCACCACTGCTATTTAAGAAGATAAAACTTGATCCAGCAGTGGCCACTGGGCCTTTAGCTACAATTTTGAGCGATATTATAACCTTAGCAATTTATTTTAGTGTAGCATTATTGTTTTTTGATATTTTTAACATATGACTCATCTTAACTAAAATGGATTAGAATATTAATTATTTAACCATATACTAAAAGGAACGACATTAATTATGAAAGCTTTGCTTCTAAGAGTTGGAATAGATAAAGGTTCTGATGGGATACTGGGACCAATATTTAGTGATGGTAGTTTTGAATATATACCTATATCTGAGACGGACAAAAATTCTTGCGAAACACATACTTATACTAATACTAAAGGACAAAGTGGGCATTATTTATCATATTACCTTTCTGATAAAATTCAAAATAAAAAAATCCATTTTGACCCGGAATTTGAAACCTACACCTACGGTGACATAAAAACCAAAGCTAAATATTTAACTAAACTTAGAAAAGATGATTTATTAGTTTTTTATGCGGGACTGAAACCCTATAATCATGATAACTATCCGGAAGCACTGTATATTATAGGTTACTTCACTGTTGAAAATATAATTGACTTTAAAACCCTTGAAAAAAAGGACCAGGAATTGTACTCCAAAATTTATTCAAATAATGCACATATTAAAAGAAGCAACCTGGAAGAGGATCTGGTAATTGCAGTCGGAGATCCAGCAAGAAGCAGATTAATGGATCGGGCACTGTTAATTAGCAATAAAAAACTGGACAAAAGAGGAAGACCCTACAATGTTGTATCTAAATATATGGAAAGATTATTGGGTATAAAAGGTTCTATCCAGCGCAGCATTCCACCCCGGATAATAAAAGATGAAAAAATTGATAATCTCAAAAAATTACTCAAGTTAAATTCTAGATCTAACAAATTCTAAAATTCCATAAATAGATCTTTAATATTAACATTTATACCAACCTAATAAATGGAATAGAAGAGCTGATTTAATGAGAAATCACTATAATTTAAGCACGGATGAAACATTTAAAGTGTTAAAAAGTTCCAAAAAAGGTTTAAGTAAAGATGAAGCCTTAAAAAGACAGGACATATATGGTTTAAATCAGTTAAAAGAGAAAAAAAGAGTCACTCCTTTAGAGATACTATTTAGACAATTCACCTCATTTATTATCCTAATCCTTATTGCTGCTACTATAATCTCATTGTTAATAGGTGAAATACTGGATGCTGTTGTTATCATTGTGATTATTATATTAAATGGAATTTTTGGTTTTGTACAGGAATATCGGGCTGAAAAGGCTATTGAAGAATTAAAAAAGCTGACCGTATTAAAATCCAGGGTCATAAGAGATGATGTAGAAATTGAATTAGATTCTAAGGAATTAGTACCAGGAGACGTAGTAATCTTAGAGGCAGGCAGTAAATCTCCTGCAGATGCCAGAATTTTCCATGCCTCCTCCTTACAAGTAGATGAATCCTCTTTAACTGGTGAATCAGTTCCCTCAGTTAAGGTTACCCACACTTTTGAGAAGGGCACTGTACTGGCTGACCAGGAAAACATGGTCTTCATGGGAACGGTGGTAACCAACGGCAGTGGCCGGGCAGTGGTAACCAGTACGGGTATGGAAACTGAAATTGGAAAAATTGCAGATCTGGTGCAGGTGGAAGAAGAACAGTTAACCCCTCTTCAGGAGAAGCTTAAAAATTTTGGGAAGAAACTAGGAATTATAACCATTGTTGTATCAATTATTATTTTCATTGCAGGAATATTGAAAGCTTATATTTTCACAGGAATTTTGCAACCAGATTATATTAATGAAATGTTTTTAACTGCAGTGGCACTGGCAGTGGCAGCTATTCCCGAAGGATTACCTGCAATTGTAACCATTTCACTGGCTTTAGGTGTTAAAAGGATGGTGAAAAGACATGCTGTAATAAGACAGTTACCAGCTGTAGAAACACTGGGCAGCACTAACATAATCAGTTCTGATAAAACCGGAACCATTACCCAGAACGAAATGACAGTTCGTGAAATATATACAAATGACACTTTAATTGAAATCACAGGCGAAGGTTATGAACCAGAAGGTAGTTTCACGCAGCAAAATATAAAATTAGAAAATATAAAAGATATTGAGTTAATTCTAAAGGCCGGAGCATTATGCAACGATGCTAAACTAATCTACAATGGAAAATGGGAAATTATCGGAGATCCTACTGAAGGTGCCCTGTTGGTTAGTGCACAAAAAGCCGGATTAAAAAAGGAAGAATTGAACTCAGAATATCCCCGTGTTGACGAACTACCCTTTGATTCTGATCGTAAATTGATGACCACCATCCATCAGGTTGACCAGGAAAAAGTGGCTTATGTGAAAGGGGCACCAGATTTCTTACTGGACAAATGCAAATATTTCTATTTAAAAGGTGAAATTAAAGAATTAAATCCAGAAGAAAAAAAGAAAATAATGGATTATAACATTAGAATGGCTAATGAAGGCTTAAGAGTTTTAGGTTTCGCTTTTAAACCATTAAAAAGTGATTATGATTTAAGTTTTGATTCTGTGGAAAGTGAACTAGTATTTATTGGACTTCAGGCCTTGATTGATCCTCCCCGAGGAGGGGTAGAAGATGCAATCAAACTTACCAGAACTGCAGGTATTAGAACCGTTTTAATATCTGGTGACCATGTATTAACTGCTAAAGCCATCGCACAGAAAATTGGACTTTTCAAACCGGGAGATAAAGCGATTAGTGGAGAAGAACTGAGAAATATTGCAGATGAAGAATTAAAGGATATGGTAGATAAGGTTACAGTATATGCTAGGGTCAGTCCAGAGGATAAGGTAAAAATATTAAACGCCTTAAAAGATAAAGGTCATATTGTAGCTATGACTGGAGATGGAGTAAACGATGCTCCTGCTCTTAAGCAGGCAGATATTGGTATTGCCATGGGCATAACTGGTACTGACGTGGCAAAAGAAGCATCAGATATGATTTTAACTGATGATAATTTCACCTCTATTGTTAATGCAGTGGAGGAGGGAAGAGGAATCTACAGTAATATCAAGAAATTTGTTCAATATACTCTTTCATCTAACTTAGGGGAGATTCTGGTAATATTTATGGCTATTCTCATTGGTTGGCCTCTTCCTTTAACTGCAATCCAAATATTATGGGTTAACCTCTTAACTGATGGCCTGCCAGGCTTGGCACTAGGTTTGGATCCCTTTAGTAAGGACCTCATGACTAATCCTCCCCGTCCGCGTGGAGAAAGTATAATTTCCAGGGATGTAATTGAAAATATTATGTTAGTGGGCATAATAATAGGAGCAGGTACCCTTTTAATGTTTAATTTCTACGGCCATGATGGAATAAAAGCACAGACCGTCGCTTTTACTACTCTAGTAATGTTTCAGTTATTCAATGTACTAACTTATAGAGCCCAGAACTTTAAAATAAATATTTTTAATAGTAAATACTTATTAGGTGCAGTTTTAATATCGGTTATCCTCCAATTTGCAGTATTATACACTCCATTGAATGTGGCTTTTGGTACTACTCCTCTGGGATTTTTGGACTGGCTGGGAATAATAATCGTATCATTTAGTATCTACTTGATATTGGAGTCACGTAAAATACTCTTAAATTACCGGGCCCAATAATAGAAATAAAAATCCTGGAAAGTAAAAAATCATTCAAAAAGAATAAAAGGCTATTTAAGGTAACAAATATTCACAGACATCCCAATTTATTGTTACCACAATTCTTAATAAAACTTTTATGAAGGAAACATAATTATTTATAGGGTTTATATGTCCAATGAAAAATCTTTAGGATTTTGGTCGGTTGTAGCTATAGGAATTGGAGGTATGGTTGGTGGGGGTATTTTTGCGGTTTTAGGATTAGCTGTGGAATTATCTCATGGAGGAACTCCAGTAGCATTCTTAATAGCTGGTTTGGTAGCACTTATAACCTCTTATTCCTATGTTAAATTATCAGTTAAATATCCAAGCCAAGGTGGTACAGTAGAATTTTTAAACCAATCATTTGGTCCGGGGTTAACTACCGGCACTCTTAATATCTTATTATTTTTAAGTTATATTATAATGCTTTCACTGTACGCATATGCCTTTGGAAGTTACGGAGCAAGCTTCTTTCCCAGTGAAATACAACCATTGTGGCGGCATATTTTTACTTCAATTATTATTATAGTCTTAACTGGTCTGAATATTTTAGGTGCTCGTACAGTTGGAAGATTTGAAGAAGCAATTGTAGCATTTAAAATCAGTATATTATTGCTTTTTGTTTCGGTAGGAATTTTAAGTGTTAATACTCAAAATTTGCAACCTTCAACTTGGAGCAACACCCTATCCTTAATTGCAGGTGGTATTATTATTTTCGTAGCCTACGAAGGCTTTGAATTAATAGCTAACACTGCTGAGGATGTTAAAAATCCAGAAAAAACCCTTCCACGGGCTTATTATTTTTCAGTTATCCTGGTGATTATTCTATACATACTGGTGGCACTGGTTACTGTGGGTAATCTTCCCCTAGACCAAATAACAGCAGCTAAAGATTATGCTCTTGCAGCTGCAGCTAAACCCTTTTTAGGCATGACTGGTTTTATCTTAATTGCAGTTGCTGCACTTTTTTCTACTGGTTCTGCTATAAATGCCACGTTATATGGTACTTCACGGGTTAGCTACATAATTGCCAAAGAAGGCGAGTTACCAGAACAGTTAGAAAAGAAAATTTGGAATAAACCACTGGAAGGTCTTTTAATTACTTCTCTAATTACTTTAATTGTAGCCAATCTTTTCGATGTTTCTCAAATAGCTACTATGGGAAGTGCTGGTTTTTTAATTATTTTTGCCGCAGTGAACGCCTCCAACATAAATTTACATAAATCAACTGATAGTTCTAAATATGTATCCTTTACCGGTTTAGTAGTATGTATTGCTGCTTTAATAGCCCTTATACTGCAGACACTGTTTAAATCACCTTTAGACATATGGATATTAATAATTCTACTTTTATCATCTTTTTCAATAGAATTTATTTATCAAAAAATTACTGGACGAAAAATTCAACAAATTTATGATAAAGCTAAAAAGATCTTTTAATGATTTAAATAATGCCAAACTTTAGCTTTCTGTATTAAATTCAAAAAAAATTTGGTTATATATCTGTCTTATTCCAGGGTTTTATATCTTATAATGCGTTTTTATGCTTAACAATCCATATGTTGGAAGATAAATCGGAAGAAAATTATATATTACCCCTAAATTATATTATTGTTGGGCTTGTTTAATCCATTAGGAGGAGATTATATGGCTGAAAACAGGAACGTTTTATTAGGTATATTATTTATTATATTAGGTATTTTAGTTATTGCGTTTCCTTTGATAAGTGTTTTCACTGTTAGTGTGTTAGCTGGTTTTGCTATACTGTTTCTGGGAATATGGTTCTTGGCACACAGTTTTGACACATGGCATAAAAGCAAAGCTGCCAGTATTGTAAATCTTTTACTGGCCATTTTTGCAATTACCATAGGAATAGGCATGTTTGGTAACATACTTGCATTTAGCTTTTTAGCAAGTCTATGGTTGTATATATCAGGATTCTTCCTGATCCTTGCTGGAGTGATCGGACTAGTTACCCGGGAAGCAAAAATCAATAAAGGTACTGCTGTACTGGGGATAATATTGGGTATTATCTACCTCATATTAGGAATCTATGCATTAGATCCACTCTATCTGGCCATAATTATAGGTATTTGGCTAATTGTTGATGGTTTTGCTTTATTCTTTGTAAATCCACTGGATATTCCAGCACCAGAAGAATCAGAAGAATAATTTATATAAAAAAACAAGCCCATTTATTTTTGAAAGAAAATATTTGAATAAATTTGTTTTAGGTGGAGTTAGATAACATAGAAACTCCACTACTCTTTTCAATCTTTAAAATATTATCAGCAGCTTCTTCTAAATCTGTATCATGAGTTACAATGATCATTTGAGGTATTATAGACATCTGCTTTAGGAGATCTACCAGTTCCTTTCTCCGGTAAGAGTCCAGGTGAATTGTAGGTTCATCTAACATTATTAACTCCAGAGCCCCTTTGGAGAGTACTTGAGTTATGCCCAGTCTTAGGGCTAGGGCCACGGCAATTCTCTCCCCACCACTAACCATTTCCAATTGACTTTCACCAGAAGGGCCGTAAACAGTTATATCGTAATTTTCATCAATTTTTATATCTGAATATTCAAAGTTGAATTTTTCAAAAAATGCCCGTGTATTCTGTTCAATCATAGGTCGAGAGATATTTCTAAGATCTTTCTGGAGGCCGTCTTTTCCAAATAATTTTCTTATATCATTAAGCAAAACTATGAAATCATTAATCTTAATCAATTCTCTCTGGTCTTTTTTGAATAGTTCCAATCTCTTCTTTAAATTTTCAATATTCTCAGCTAATTCTTCTCTTTTTCCAATATTTTTACTTTGATCAGCTGTTAAATTAGTTAATTTGGTATTTTCATTGTTAATTGTTTCAATTAGGGTCTGGTGTTTATTTTGATCATAATCTAATTCATTTAAATCAGATCTTAGTTTTATTAACTCTTTTTGCAGTGAAGTTATTTTGCCCATTACATCTTCAATTTTTGAAACAATTTCCTCTTTTGAACTTATCTGTCCCCTCAACTGATCATATTGTTCTTTGAGTTTTTCTAATCGTTTTATTTCGTCTTCAATATTTTTTGGCACTGTTTCCAGTTCAAATAGGAGCTTTTCATTTTCTGCTTTAAATGAATTTATTCTTGATTCAACTTGGTTTAGACATTTTTTTAGTTTATCTGGACTTTCAAATGACTGCAGGACATTTTTTGCACCTAAATATTTTTTATAACTTTTTTCAGCAGCTTCCTGCCTTTGTATGCATTCCTGCAGCTTTTCATCTATTTGGACTAATTTTTCCACACCAGATTCAATTTCTCTAATATCCGCTTCTATTTTTCCATATTCTGTTTTATATTCATTCAAATTAGTAAGCTGTTCTTTTAAAAGATCAATTTTAATTTCGTTGATTATCTTCATCTTAGAGTTTAAAACATCCCTTTTATTCTTTAGTTCCCTTTTATTTTCAGAGTAAATGTGGATATTCTCTTTGTTTATGCTTATCTCTGACTGGTAATTATTAATCAGATTTTCTCTTATTTCGGGAGTAATTTTTGATTGGCAGATAGGACATTCATTTTCTACCTTTTCCAATTCATTTATTGGTTTTTTGAAATTTTTAATCTGGGACTTGAGTTCTATAATATCTCCTTTAATGTCGTCTATTTTTGATTCAATACTCTGGATTTCCTCTTCCAGTGGCGGTTTGGTGACTTTTACATGTTTTTGCAGGTCCTCTACTTTACTGAATTTTTCCCCCAATTTTTTACCATAATCATTGAGTGATGTTATTATCTTGTCCTGTGATTTAACTATATTGTTGTGTAAAGTTTGTTTACGGGTGTTGTATTGGTCTTTTAAGGCTTTACTACCCTCATAATCCTTTCGCTTGCTATTTAATTCCTTGATTTTTGAGGAAATAGTAATAAATTCGGTATATTTCTCTTCATTTTCAGACAAAATTGTTTTAAATTTTTTTATTTTGTTTAAAGACTCTTTTAAACTATTTTTTTCTGATTGAAGCTGATTCAATTGATTGAAATTTTTATCTACTTTATTTAAAGGTTCCAATTTTGATATTTGGGGTTTTATTTCCACTATCTTTTCTTCTTTAGATTTTATTGATTCTAACTCCTTTTTCAATCCTTTCTCATTTTCAATAGATTGATCTAATAATTCACCCTTAGACTCTATCTTGTTATTTATAAAATTGAACTGATCTTTTTTATCATTTAAAATTGATTTTTGTCCATTTAAATCCTCTAAATCATTATTCAAAGATTTTATTTTTTCATCAAGGATTTTAATATTCTTTACTAACAATTTTTCATCTTTCTTTTTTTCTTCTAATTCTAATTGAGTATCCTTTAAAGTTTCGAGTTTCCCTTTTAAATTTTCTCTTTTATTTTCATAAATACTAAGAAGATGGCGCATGTTCTCCCAGGACTTTTGCAGATTTTCAATTCCCAGAAGTCTACCAATCATCTTTTTCTTATCAGCAGCGGATTTATTTATGAGATCAGCGATTTCGCCCTGTTTGACATATACTGCATTTAAAAAAAGATCGCTGTCCATTTCCAGTATTTCCTTAATATAACTGTTGACCTGTTTTTCTCCACTTACCAGCAGATTGTAACGATTGTTTTCCATTACTTCCAGTCTAGATGTTGATTTTGTTCCCCTCTGTCTTTTACGGTTTATCCTGTAATGTCTTCCATTGGAGGAAAATTTTAAAGATACTCGCATTCGGTTCTTATCATTCTGGACCAGCTGATCAATCTTGGTTTTATGTTCCTTGAAAAGAGCAAAACTAACTGCCTCTAGTATGCTGGATTTACCAGCTCCATTTTCACCCATTATAATAGAAATACCTGGATTAAAATTTATCACAGTATATTCATGGGATTTGAAGTTTTCCAGTTTTATCTCTTCTATTATCATAGATAATCTCCATAAATTACGTCCTTAGAACTCATTGATAATCCTCATAACTATCTCGTTAGAGATCATTGGTAGTTCTCATAAAATTCGTCAACAGTCTCCTGGGCCGCATCCATATCTCCATGAGAAAGCTTATCCAGCAACTTTAATGTCAAAGAAGACTGTGCTGGATTATTTAATTTATTTTTTACAATATCTTCAATGTCTAGATTGTTATCTGATGATATCTTTTCATCGGCAGCAGTTTGAATATCATACTGTGGCCTTATGGTGAGACATAAATCCTTAAAACATTTGTTAATTAGTTCATATACATGTGAACGGTTAAAATCCTGGCCAATTACTTTTAAGTTAACTACTGGCTTTTTATTTAAATTTGACACATAATCTTTAAGTTCTTTTAACTGTTTGTTCAAATCAGAATATTCTATCTCTTTCTGGATGGTTTCTCTGGGTAGTTGAAGGTCCACTGGTTGTATATCTGGCAAGTCACCGTCAGTATCTACTAAATAAAATCCTTTACCTTTGGTTTTGTAGGTGGGAAGTTCATCTATTCTCCAGATCTCTGGTGAACCTGGATATACCAGTTTTCCCTGACCATAATCATCGATTATCCGGTTGTGAATGTGGCCAAAAGCATAGTAATTGAAATTTTCAGGTATATCCCCTATTTTAAGCTCATATTCATAGGGAATGTACTTATCAATTCCTTGATGCAAGACCAGAATTCTGTAATCATATTCCATGGATTTACGGCTTAATTCTTGAATCTGATTCTTTAATCTATCAGCGAAGTATCTAGAATTAAAAGGTACTCCACCAATAAATATCCCATTTTCAATGTAGTACGGATTTCTTAAACTAATGAGTTTCAATCCAAAATTTTTGTATAAAACCAGTGGTGGTAGGGCATTTTTTCTCATTATAGTATCATGATTTCCAGGAATGGCATATATGGGTATGTTTCTTTCTTTCAACTGAGCTAGACAGTTTTGTACAGTTAAGAGGGCAGTGGTAGGTGGTCTTGAAGATTCAAAAAAATCACCAGAATGGATGACAAAATCCGGTCTTTCCTCTATGATTTTTCCGGTTAAATCCATGAATACATCATAAAAATCTTTTTCTCGCTCGAAAAGTCCGTATTGCCTGTAACCCAAGTGGGTGTCAGATAAATGGACAAAACGCATTAATAATCTCCTCCCAAATCTAAGTACTCCTTATCCAAATCCTCTAAATTTTGTTCCTGCTTTTTTAGACCTTTACCCCACTCATTTATTATATCCAGATCCCCACCGGCAATTTTACCCTTAAATTGATCAATCTTTACCAGTGTGGGAATTTTAGTCATTAAACCCAGTACTATGGCTTCTCCAATGTTAAGTGAGGGTAGCTGTGATATTAAATCATCACTTAAACTCTCGCTGGCCATCTGCACGTGTCTCTGGTCAGTGGGCTCCACCAACCGAAGTATAATCATATTATTGGCTTGGGATAAGGAATCTGAATCTAATGATTTAGGGCTCTGGCTTACCAAACACAATCCCACACCAAACTTTCGTCCTTCCCTGGCAATCCTACTGATCCATCTTTTAGATTCAGTGTGGCGATTATTAGGTGCCAGTATGTGGGCTTCTTCAATGATAGAAAATATTGGAAATTCTAATCCCTCTTCATTTCTTAGATAATCTTTCCTTTTCTTTAACACTTTCCGCATGACATGACTCACTATAACATCAGATGCATATTCATCTACTGATCCTAGATCGATAACATTGGCTGATTTCAGTTTCAGCTTATCAATTATATCCGGGGCATTCATGTCCAGTATGTTGCCGTATCGGTCTCTCATATCATCCAGTTTATTGGCCACATCAGTTACTGATTTTTTGTCCTTAGAATTAAAATCCTCATCATCTATCCATAAATTTAGCTGATCCTCTATTGCCATTAAAAAATCGTTATGAGTTATTAAACTTTCCCTCATAGATTTTAATGCCAGATTATATGCTTTACGAAGATATCTTTCCTGAACATAGGCATTGTCCGGTATTCTGGCCAGTCTTTTAAATTCATAAAATTCCAAGTATAACGGATTTAACACTGCTTTTAGAGGATTGACACTCCCTTTTTTAAATTTTGTCTGCACATATTCAGAGTGCATGTCAAAGATCAAAACACTGCCATTCATCTTCAGAATCCCATCAACTACCACAGCCACCGTGTTTGATTTTCCTGCACCCGTCATGGCCAGTATGGCCAGGTGCCGGGTTACCATGTTATTTATATCCACTTCTACTTCAACTTCCTCTTGGGTTATGAGATTTCCAAGCTTCAAGGGAGCGTATTCCACATGGAAAATCTTTTTTAAAACAGAAGCATCTGCAATTTTAACTTCAGTCCCTGGAGGTGGGGGTATTCTAGGAATTTTTAGATCTTCAATATCTCCTAAAATCCGTATACTACCTTTGATGTAATGATCATCCCCTTCTATTTCCCTGATCTTTTCAATAGTTTTAGGATCGTATATGTCGTTGGTTATGGAAACACTACCCCTTATTAATGATTCAATCATTCCCAGAACTACTTTTTCATCATATTCCATGGAAACGTACTCTCCTACCAGGGGCATTTTTTTAGAGACAAAAGTTACCATAATAGGTGAGGTCTCACCAATACATCTTCCTATAACCTTGCTTGTCATAATATTTCTCTCCATTTTCCTATTATTATTATAATATTCCCATTGTTAAAGCATGTCACGACCTGTTCTCTCAATCAAATTTAATATTTTATTGATTTTCTCCATGTCTTGTAACTTGATTACCACATCATTATGGGCTTTTTTTAAAAGATAAGGATATCCTCCAGCACTTACACTTTTTATCTTTTCCAATATATTTTCTACCTGTTTTTTAGATGCATGGAAAGGCAACTCAACTTTCAAGACATTTTTATAGTTTTCTAGCCTGCAGTAGAAAACTGTGAATTCCAACCCCCTGAAAAATTTGTTTAATATGGGAAAATCTCTTTTAATTGTTTTATTAACATCCAGATGCCGTGGATCTGAATAACCCTCTTTTTTACAATATTTTTCAAATATGGCAATATCTGGAATTTTTAATTCAAAATAATCTCGTCTAGTGGAAGTTTTAGATATAGAAACTATGTTCTTTGTTTCTTTTAGAAACCCACCTAGTACTAGTAAATTTTCAAGGTTTTCTAGATAAATCATACTTTCAATATTATACTCTTCAAATTTCCTGTCAATTTCATTAGAAAGTTTTGTAGACACTATCCCTATTTCTTCTTCATTTTCTAATAACTCTTCCAGTTGAGGTAGGTACGTCTCTTTTATTTCTATCTTTTTGTCGGAAGGTAATTCATTTTCCACTGGGAAAGGTCTTATAATATTTCCCAGTATTGACCCATCAAAAAGACTTAAATCAACATTATATTCTTTTAAAGCCTTGTAACTACTTTTTATCTCAAAAATGGACATATAATTTCGTAAGATATCCTGTACATATTTATATGGTGGTAGTATGTCTACTTCGTAACTTTCAACTTTTTTAAGGTTGTTGCCATCATATATCAAACATTCTGCATCAACTGCATAGAGTATAGAACTCATAAATCTTTTCTGATTAAAGCTTCCATCACCGCCAGATATTGTAAAATCAACCTTTGTCTCGTTTATGGAATAATTTTTCCAATATTTATCTGGATTGATTTTTAGTTGTTCCAAATCCTGGTTAAAAGCTTTTTTTATCTCTTGCTTTTTGATTAATGCTTTTTCGTAAAGCGAATCTAACATTTTTTTCCACCTAATAACTCACAAGGTAAATGACATAACATATAATGTCCTTGTTTATTATTAAATGTTTTTTATAATTAAATAATTAAAGAAATAGACAAATTCAGAGATTTGTTCTAATGATATTTTTCTGCCATAATACTAGATTAATTACTAGAAGTTTTCCTTTTTTGTTATGGATTTAAATGTATTTATGATACATACTATATTGACATTAAAACTTAGCAGTGTTTCCAATGATTTTAAATAATTCACCCTTTAAGAAAAATTCTAATATGATCCTATTTATTATCTCTACATCTCTTTTTATGTGGTCTCTCAGTGCAGGGATGGTTAATATTGCCCTACCAACCATGTCACAGTTTTTAGATGTTTCTGTAAGTACAATTTCATGGGTGGTCCTTGCTCATCTATTGTTTTTATTAAGCTTTCTTTTGATATTTGGCAAAATTGGAGACCACCTTGGCTATAAAAACATTTTTGTAGTGGGATTGATAATTTTCAGTTTTTCATCATATTATTCTGGTTTATCCCTGAATATTGTATCTCTTATTGGTTATAGAATTATTCAGGGGATTGGATCGGCTATGATACTTTCTGTGGCACCGGCAATAATATCAACAGTTTTTAAAGCAGGTAAAAGAGGAAAGGCATTTGGATATATCTCACTGGCAACTGCGGGAGGTCTTGCTTTTGGAAATTGGTTTGGTGGATTTTTAACGGAATATTTCAGCTGGCACTATATATTTTTTATTGTATTCTTCATGGGGCTTATCTTATTATTTTTAAGCATAGTTTATCTGCCAGAAGAAGAAGTTAAAAAGAGTAAATTTGACTTTGATTATGTTGGTGCTGTTCTAATAATTTCATCTATAATGCTATTTTTATTAGCCATTAATTTCTCCAATACTGTAGGTTGGTGTTCCCTGGCTATTTTTCTTTTATTTTTAATAGCTATAGTTTGTTCTATATTATTTTGTCTATGGGAACTTAGAACAACCAACCCCCTTGTGGATATTTCTATTTTAAAAAATTACTATTTGACCCTGTCACTTACTGGCGCATTTCTCATTAACTTGGTTCTTTCAGGGACAATTTTTATTATTCCCTTTTTTTTGCAGTTAGTTAAAGGATATAGCAGTGGCTTTGCTGGTTTTATTATATTCGCACCAACTGCACTAGTCGTAGTTGCTTCACCATTGGCCGGTCATTTATCTGATCTTTTTGGTTCAAACATGGTTAAAATATCCTCAACTATACTTTTAATAGCTTCCAGTATTCTTCTTATGCTTTTAAATCCCACTATAGGTATTTTAGTTATTGTAACTGCTTTAGCATTAAGAGCACTATCACAGGGTATATTCACACCAGTAAATACTAAAACCATTATGAATCAAAGTATTGATGAATCCATGGGCATTGTTTCCAGCTTAATGAATCTGTTTAGGTACTTAGGTTTGGTGATGGGTGTGGTTATATTCCAAGCTATCTTCCAGGGAACTATTGCTGCTAATGGAATTTCTAATATGGGGGCATTCCAGGTTAGCGCTCCACAAAATGTTCTTCTAAGTGGTTTTTATTCCTCATTTTTTTTAGCCACAATTCTAAGCATATTAATATTCGTTTTAGCAGTTATAGAAATTAGATTTGATCCAGATAAATTTTAACTGATTAAATTGGTATTAAATTAAAAAAGAAGAAGAATAAAGTGATAAATATAAAAAAAATAGAAAGCTTCTGACGTTAATTAAGCTAAAATTATAAACATATTATTCAAGGCAAATACCTGAGATCGAATATTTCTTCTAGTGTAATATCATTTTTAACATATCCCAATTCTTTTTGAATACCGTGAATAATCAAAGTTTCTTCCATAAACTCTTGGGAGGGAACTGCAATGAATTCAACATGTTTTAATCCTTCTTTTTCCACTTCAACATCAGTACCTAATTTTGCCGACAGTATCTGAGCAACCTCTTCTGTATGATCATTTACATACTCCGTAGCGTTTACATGGACCTTTAACACCTTTCTTAAGGAATCTGGTTTAGATTCAATGAATTTATCAGTTGCAATAACTACACAACAGGGATGATCTTTAATTATATCACCAGAATATATGAATGTCCTGCTTACATTTTCATTGGACACATTAGCTAGCGATACATAAGGTTCCCATGCAACATAAGCATTAATAAACTGATTTTCCAGATTAACCTCCATTACAGGAACTTCCAGCTCGGTGATGTTAACTTCATCCGGATTAATATTATTTTTTAAGAGGTAATATTTTAGAAGAACATCTTGAATAGATCCTTCACGAGGTATAGCTACTGTTTCTCCTTTAAAATCATTCACATTTCTTATATCATTCGAAACTACTATCCCACTTCCTTCCTGATTGACTGCGGCCACTACTTTAATAGGTTCATTTTCATCTAAAGCCATCATAACGGGAGTTATACCGCAGTATCCCATGTCTATTTGATTGTATTCTGCTGCTCTTAATAAATCTTCTCCATTTCTAAATGGAACCAGTTGAACATTCAATCCTTCTTTTTCAAATAAGTTTTTTTCGTGGGCAACAAAAAGGGCAGCATGGTGATTGCTGGGAAGATAACCAATAAAAACTGTGTTTTCAACTGTTTCGTAGTAATTATATGTTGAGTAAGTGGTGAATATTGCTAAAATTATAATTATCAGTGTTAATATGTATTTATTCATAGATTTTCGCCCTAAACTTATTGTTTGTTAAATATGAATTTATAAATATTTGATATCACTTTTATAAAATTTTTATACCTTTAAATATATATATTATGTTAGATCAAAATGGTTTTTCGTCAAATTGAGATAGTTGTTCCAAATGATAAAAAAGAGGAAACCATTGAAATCATAAAAAAATGTGAAGTTCTTGATTTTTCTCATTCAGATTTTTCCAAAAGATACACTCGTTTTAATATTGTTATTAAAACAGAACGAACAGAACGGATACTGGACGTTTTTCAGAAACGTTTTTCAGAACTCGAAGGTTTCAGAATAATGGTTATTCCTGTTGAAACTTACATACCTCTCCCAGAAGATTTTAGATTAGATGAAGAAGTAAAAACAGCTGAAGCTGAACACGATAAGGCTAGAATTAGTAGAGAAGAATTGTATATTAAAGTTACAGATATGAGCAGATTATCATTTGTTTATATATCAATGGTAATTTTATCCAGTTTTGTTGCGGCTATTGGGGTCTTAAATGACGATGTGGCAGTTATAATTGGAGGTATGATTATCGCACCCCTAATTGGTCCCAATATGTGTATTTCATTTTCAATGGTTATGGGAGATTTAAACCTCGCCCGCACTGCTTTGAAGTCTAGTTTTGTTGGAATAATGATTTCAATAATTATTTCAGTAATTTTAGGCATTTTTCTCAACGTAGACTCTACCATACCATCTATTCTACTTAGAACCAACATTGCCCAGGGAGGAATTGTATTAGCCCTTGCTTCTGGTTTTGCAGGTTCTCTAGCATTAATAACAGATTTATCAAGTGCTTTAGTAGGAGTGATGATTGCAGTAGCATTGCTTCCCCCGCTGGTAACTTTTGGACTGTTATTGGGATCAGGAAATTTTTTCCTTGCAGGAGGAGCTTTTCTCATTTTTTCAGTTAATTTAGTGGCCATAATTTTTGCAGGAATATTAACTTTAATCCAGCAAAAAGTACACCCCCTAGAAAAGGAACAGGAAGTAACTGCCAAAAAAATGACTGCAATATCAGTATTAATACTAAGTGTAATACTAGCCGTTCTGATTATACTAACCTATTATTAGCTATTTTAGTTGTATAAAATCTCTATTTTAAAAGTTCAGTTACTATTTTAACCTTCCCCCTTTAATTTTTTGTTTTAATAATACACATATTAAATTTATTATCAAAATTACTTTTCAAATGCTCTTACTCAACCCACATGAATGCCTTTGTTTATACTATTACTCCCCCATGTATGGTGATGTAATATGAGGCTCAGTATAGTACAAATTGGCAAAGACGAATCAGTATTTTACAACCTCGGAATATTCAAAGAAGACGAACAACTCATAATATTTCCCTTTTACGAGTTTGAAAACTATTACAAAAACAACCGACTTCACATCAAAGCAATTAAAGAAATTATCACTGAAGGTCTTGGAGTAAGGAATAACACTACCCCTGTATCTGCCTTGCTCAAAATAAAGGACCATATATCCAAAATGGATCGCTACAGTGAAAATTTAATGGATTTTGATGTGCAGACAACTCTGAAATCATTCTCTGGTAACAGTAATACCAAAAAACATTCAGTATCCCAACATGAGAAAGAAAAACCCCAATGTTTGATAGGCCTATAAAAAATGTTTTTTTACGTTTTATAGGTCATATTAAATATTTATAAATGTTTGATAGATGCGTAGGGAGAGTATTGTTAATTGAAAATAACTGATTCCCATATTAAAAAGTGTATTGAAGAGAAGATAATTATTGACAAAAAGATGAGGGAACACCGCTGGAAGTTTGAAAGATTTATAGTTCCCCTCAATGATAAGCATCCCTTCGAAGCAGACGAATCAGTTAAGGTAATCAGCCATAAAGACTACCAAAAAATTGAAAAAACCTTCCTTGAATTAAGAAAAAACAATCAAAATCTCCAGCAGCAGATTGAAATTCTTAACCAAGAAAATCTAACTCTCCACGAAAAAGTGGATGATCTTAAAAGATTTTTAGAGGAGCAGGAAGAAGTTATCAAGCACCTCCATGCAAACTCCAATAACGATAATTCCTCTAAAAAAGGATGGTTTAAGTTATGATAAAGGACCCTACAAATATCCTGCGTTTTTATTCTTTCTCAAATAATGAGCCTCATCTATTCATCCCCCATACTATAAATTAAAGCGTCCCAACTAGTTCTCCTGCATAAGTTCGCTAAGAATTGTATATAAATCTTTAACAAAATTTTTTTAATTAACCCTAATTTTTCAGCTAAATTCATTCAAGACTGTAATAATTTAAAGATAATATTTTAGGATATAATTTCCAAATAATAGTAACAGGAGTCAAAAAAAGGAGTAAATATGGATTTTAGCTATTTAGTCAAAATAATAAGGTTGGGACGTATTCATTTTTTAACTGCAGGATTTTTAACTTTCACGTCCGGTGCTCTTTTAGCGGGCGTATTAACGGGACAATTTTCACTGGATAAATTTTTATGGGGGTACCTGGTTTTATTACCGGCTCATCTCTCAATATCCTACAGCAATGATTACTTTGACTGGGAAGCTGATCATTTCATTAAGCCTAACCTGTTTAGTGGTGGCAGCGGAATTTTAGTAGAAAATCCTGAACTACGTAGTACTTCCAGAAATATAGCAGTGGGCCTTATTCTAATATCCATTTTCCTGGCAATTCTTTTTTCTATCCTATATTTATCACCCTTATTCCTTTTATTAGTTATTTTTGGAAATCTTTTAGGATGGTTTTATTCTGCCCCACCCCTTAAATTATCGTATCGTGGTCTTGGAGAAATTGCAATGATGATAAGTGGTTTTATCATTCCCGGTTTAGGATACCTTACCATTGCTGGTTTAATTGACCTGAAATTTATCATCTTTAGTATTCCTTCTATGCTCTATCAATTTGTATTCATATTAAGTGTGGAATTACCAGACAGAAAGGGTGATAAAAAGGCAGGTAAAAATACATTTGTTGTTAAATATAATATTAAAACCAGTTTATTATTAATTTTACTATTTGCCATTTTAGGATCAGTATCATTCCTTATTATGGGTCAAAGTAATATATATCCATCAGTGAATTTCAATTTAGTAACTCTTCTTTCATTAATTCCAGTCATAACTGTTATTGGGATTTATATAAAAAAAGTTCAGTTCGGCCTTGTTAATTTAACAAAATATATTGTTTCTTCATTAATACTACTAATTTTATTAATTGACATTTATTTTTTAACTTTGATGGCTAATATTTTATCTATTTAAATAATTCTAAAGACTCATTTTTTTAATTGATTTATTAATGATTTTATCAATTTTTACGAGTTTACACTAAATCAGGTAAATTTTATATTATAATAGTTCCAATATAATTAAACGACTCAAAATATGAGGCTGAAAAAATGAAAAAAAGAGACCATGTATCAGAAATGAAAGACATCGTAAGTAGTATGATGGAAGACACGGCCAAGACCTTAGATGTCATGCGCCAGGATATTGAAAAGAAGATTGTAGACTACACCTTTGTACCGGGTAAAAATATTATCGAAACAGATGAAAGCGTGATAGTTCATGTGGTACTACCAGGTATTAAAAAAGAGGATATAGAGTTGAATCTTACCGAAAAAAGACTGAAAGTTAAAGCTAAATTTGATGTGGAACATGTGGTTGAAGGAACGTACATGACCCTTTCCGATAAAAAGAGCGGATTTATTAGAAGAACTGTAAGATTTCCCAAGAAGGTTATCCCACAAGAAGCAAAAGCATCATTTGAAAATGGTGTTTTGAAAGTTGAAGTACCTAAATTAGAAAAAGAAGAAAGTTTCAATGTAAAAGTGGAGTAAACCTGTGGATCTTATCCACATTTTTTTTTCTTTTATAATTTTTATAATTTTCAAGTTTTATATTCTTTAAATTTTTAAGGAAAAATATTATATATGATTAAATTGAGAAATTAATCTTTATTTATCTTATTTTTTAATTATCACTCTTATTGATAAAATTAAATAATAATTCATGAAATAATTCCCCTAATAACTGTAATGTAAAGATTGAGGTGTAAAATTGGAAGACTCCCGTGAAATATCCTATGGTGAATGGGAAAAAATCATCAAGGAATGTGAAGAAAAATTAAAAGAAAATCCCGATGATCCCGAACTTTGGACCCGTAAAGGAATGGGTCTTATTGGAATAAATCAGTATAATGAGGCTATCGACAGTTTCGATCAGGCTTTAAATATAGACTCAGAATATAGTTGGGCAGTTGAAAATAAAAGTATGGCTCTATTTCTATCTGGAAACTATGATGAAGCATTATCCTCATTAGAGATGGTTCTAGAAAAAAAACCTGATGATGAAATACTATTAAATAATAAGGCATTTCTCTTATCAGCAATGGGCCGGTATGAAGAGGCTCTCCAAATCTTTGAATTAATATCTGATGGAGATACACACCTATTAAATGAAATGATAGAATGTTTAATACCTCTGACAAGGTTTAGTGAAGCTTTAAATTGTGTTGATAAAATTTTAGAAGAGGATCCAGAAAACTCAGATATTCTATTTAAAAAGGGCAACATCTTGTTAGCATTGGACAAAGAAGAAGAGGCCCTTACCTACTTTGAAAAATCATTGGAAGCATATCCGGACAGTCCAGAAACATGGAATTCTAAAGGAATTTGCCTTTCTATTCTTAAACGTTATAAAAAAGCGCTGGATGCTTTTGACAGATCACTACGCTTAGACCCAAGTAATGATCATACCTGGTTTCTTAAAGCCAAAGCCCTTTACAGTATAGGAGATGCAGAGGAAGCACTGGAACTTTTAGAGCGCTCCCTTGACATCAACCCCCTGAATCCAGAAGCATGGTATCATAAGGGTTTGGCACTTTATGATCTTGGTGAATATTCCCAGTCACTGGAAGCATATGACGAGGCACTGGAAATATTTGAAGAATACCCTGAAGTATGGAATGTTAAAGCACTATCATTACATGAATTGGGCTTATTTGAAGATGAACTGAAATGCTATGATCGCTGTCTGGAGATAGATCCAGAATTTAGTGACGCCATCACCAACCAGGGAGCTACCCTGGCATCATTGGAAAAATATGACGATGCACTGGATAAATTTGATTACGTCCTGCAGTTAAATCCACAGGATATAAATGCCCGGCTTAATCAGGCTACAGTTCATTTTCAGAGAGAAGCTTTTGATGAGGCTCTTAACAGTTTGGACCAGGCACTGGAGATTAACTCCAATTATGTTCCAGCCCTGTTTTTGAAAGCCGAAATATTATTGGACATGGATAAATTTGAGGAAGCTGCCACTTTATTTGAAACCGTGCTCAATATTCAACCTGAAAATGTTAGTACCTGGTTTTTAAGGGGAGTGGCCATGGCCAATCAAGATAAACATGTTGATGCAGTTGAATCATTCAATCAGGTGATAAATAAAGAACCAGACAATATTGGAGCCTGGTTTTTGAAGGCTAAATCTTTACAGTTACTTGGAAAATATGAGGAAGCCTTAAAGTGTTATGACATGGTAAACATGATGGAGCCAGATGATATTGAAGCCTACATTTTCAGTGGCGATATATTATTTGAACTATCCCGTTATAATGAGGCTTTAGAAAGGTTTAACAAAGCACTGGAAATGGATGGTGAAAGTGCTGATCTATGGATCAGGAAGGGTCAATGCTACGGTTTCATGGATGAACATGAACAGGCTGTAAAATGTTTCAACGAAGCTCTTAAACTTGAAAAGGACAATATATGGGCCATGAACTTTAAAGGCGTTGCTCTTAGAGAATTAGGGGAATCTGAAAAGGCTATAGACTCTTTTTCCAAAATCTTATTAGAAGATGATGAACACGCTGGTGCCCTTTTTGAGATAGGTTTCACCAATCAGAACCTGGAACAGCATGAAACTGCCATAAAATTCTTCAACAAAGCATTAAATGTTAATCCTGATTTTACGTGGGCTTTGATTCAAAAAGGTATTAGTTTCAGAATTATTAACAAATATGAAGATGCACTGGAATGTTTTGAAAAAGTTTTAACCATTGAACCAGAAAATCTGGACGCACTGGAACTTAAAAAGGAAACTTTAGAATACTTGGAATGACCAGATAAATATTTAAAGTTTCTAATAAATGATTTTATTTTCTTAAATCGTTTATTATATATATTTTGAATAACATATTCTTATTCATGTTTTAGAAATTTATTGGAGGTAGATATAATGCTCCTATTAGGGTTTAAGGTACCCTGAATCCTGTGGCAAAAAAAAGTTGTTAATCCACTAAAGTTCTAAAAACCTGATAGGAGGAATTATATTAAGCAATCAAAACGCTTTATATTCACTTTATTAATGTTAAGTTTATTTTGTTTCTTTCCAGTTTCAAATGCTAAATATGTAGGAGCGTATGATGTGGAAATTACAAAAGAATATGTCAAATCAACTGCAAAATGTTCTTGCAGTCTTTCAACAGATTACGATTATCATACAAGATATTTCAAAAATTACTGTCCCAACTGCCATAAATATGGAACAATAAATTATGAGCAGGGAAGTGGAAATCATAATCCTGAAGGAATGTGGTATTGTACTAATTGTGATGTGGATTTTTGCCTTGTACATGGTAAATCACATGATCATCGAGGTTTATTTTTAACAAAGATTGAAAATATCGACCGAATCAAGAAGACTATTGCCGATAAAAATGGTACATTTTCAGTAGTTGATAATAATAGTGAAATAATTAAATTCAGAAAAAAATTAAACTGGCAAAATATTGGCAGTAAAGAACATTTCAAAATAAAAAGTGAAAATTTGTATAGAATTCAATCTATAGCTAACAAATATAACAATACGAATATTTTTTGAGTAAGTATAGTAGAATTCAATTTTCTACTAACTTTTTTTTATTTTTAGAAAATTAGACATAGACTGATCAGCCTATGCCTAAGTATGTAGACTTGTAGTTCATTGAAAATTTTTTCAAAGATTGGATCTTCAATGGCGTTATGCAAATATGTACATCTCGATATTTATAATTATCCTTTACATACCATAATGATCACAAAAAATATTGGAAAAAATGCATAATTCTTTCTAAAAATCCATGAAAAGAACACATAGTTACTAGAAAAATTTAGCTTGATTTTCAAAAATCATCGAAAATGCCCAAAATGTACCGACCCATATATACTCAGTGATCCATTTACACCAATTTTGGAAAATTTCTTTTCAAGGAAATTATACAAATTAACTTCGTTAAACAACACTATACCGAAGTTAGATCTATGACGACCATAGAGCATATAAATTTTGAGTGACGAAGTAACTATCTAAAATTTTTGGGATGAAATATATTATTTCTGTTGTATTTCTAATGGAAAAAAATTGAATTTAAATTTAATCGACATGAAATTGTCACCAACTACCACAAGTCATGTTGATTAAACATAATTTGCCACCAATTTTTTTCATGGAAGGATAACATTTGTCCATTAAATTTTATCCCAGGATCCCGGATGAAGGTGTGTAAAACTCTATAAACAAAAAGTTGAAGAAAAAACGGTAGGCTGTTCACTTCTCTCGGTGAAGAGAGAACAGGCTCCTGAAATTACATTTAATGATAAAATTTGATGTTGATTTTCATGATGATCCCCTGTTGGAACAGCTCTTGGACCGATACCTGGGGGTTGCACACACATGACCAATATAACAACATGTCACATAAGGAAGATCTAAAAATAAAAACACATCCAGAAAGCTGTAAAACCAAAAAAGAACTAGCATATTTTGCCATGGAATATCTGAAAAGGAATCACCTAAAACAGATAACCCATGGAGATTATACCATGGCCACCACTAAACTTTTCGGGCAATCAGACTACAGGACCATCAAATCAAACCTGGAACTTTTAGTCAATAATGCATAACTGATTAAAGTACCCATGAGAAATATTGGTAAAAAGAACCAATATAACCAGATTTACAAGTTTAAGGATAACATTTATAATAAGTACAATAAATCCCAGTCTCTTCAGGAATTCGCCAGAACCTTCAAAAAACACTTTAAAGACAAGTCCCAAGTTACCCTGACTGAAATTAAAATATTCTTAGAAGAGGATTATGTTATGACAGACGCTAAATTTGTTGAAGAAAGAGCTGATCTATTGAAAGAGGCAGGAATTATAAAGAGATATGCTGGAAATCCTGAAAATACGGTTTATAATTTTTGTTAATTATTATGTATAGAACATCTTTCAGTAAAAGTTCCTTTGTAACGTATCACTTAGTGAGTTCTGGAAACTGCAAATGCTAATACTACCTGTGTGATATCGTTTCGAAGATGAAAAAGGAGTTAAAAAAAGTTGAAAGGTAAAGGTTTAGAGGTTATTTTATTTTGATTATTGACTTGAAAAGAATTTACAATTTAATTTGTAAAGTCTAAGTGATGATTTTCTTGAAGTTTCAATAATATTATTAATTAATAGACATCTAACTGGATATTTTTCAATAAAAGTATCCTTTGTTTCGCCGAAAACTTTTTCAGAGAACTCTGATGCAAAAGAATTATTATTTTTAATCTTTAATAGTAATGGCATCACTTTATTTAGATTATGTCCTGAAAAGTCTGAAAAAACAGGGTTCATCCAATATTCTGATTCTGAATTTTCTAATTGCAGTTTGAAACAGTATAAAGTTAAAATTAAGCTAAATTGGCATATGTATTTTAAAAATTCTTCTTTAGATCTGAAGAATTCACTTAAAAATTCTTTGTATTCATAAGATTCATATAAAAATTTGAATGCTCCTACTAAATAATCTGAATCTGCAAACATTGATGGGTAAAATACACTTTCCTCTAACCATATGGGTTGTGATATGAGATTTGAACTATCTTCATTAATCATTTCAATTTTTATGAGTTTGCCTAAAATTTCAAATCTTTCGTTTTTGATTGCACAAGCTCCTAAGCAACAATATATGTTGAATAAGGCTGCATGAGGTAAATATCTTACAAGGGGTCTCCAACTATAATCTCCTTTACCTTCAAATAATATGTCTGGCAAATTATAGATATTTTGAAGAATTTTAATAAATTCATCAGTGTAATCAGATGAATATTCGATTAAAGTTAATCCAATTGAGATTATTTTATCTGTATATGTTTCTAATTCTTTTAAACCATCAATAATGGCGTTTATATTTTTAGTTTGAATAAATTCAGTGTCTACTTGGTTATACAAATCAAACCAGTGATTTTCTACAATTTTTATCTGATTTTTTAGTAGCTCATATAAATTTACATCATCATTTTTTTTAATATATTCTTTAGATATGTCAATAATATTTGTTTTAGAAAAATATTCATCACCATTTTTTTGATTTATTAAATTTAAACGGTTTTTAATTTTTGTTTCTAATTTAATTTTAAATTCATTGAGATCATTCGGATCCCAAAAAATAATGTCATAACCGATTAAATCAAAATGAATTTTGGGGCCCTCCTTTTTAAAATTAGGACTTTTAGGAAGATGATCTTCTCTAGAAATTAATATTAAATTTTGAAATTTATTTAAGCCCATTGTGTATCCCACTTCTAAATAACAATTAGGTCTTTCATTTGTCAGATCTGCTAGAATAATATCCGAAGACTTAATAAAATTAACAATTTCACTTTTTAGCAGATTACCCTCATTATGCTTGTCAACACGTTTTACATCCAAATCACATGTTTTCAATGTAGGAACTAGAATCTCATCGTAAAAATTGTCTAATTCTGAATTCCCAATTTGCATAATTACGAATGCCTGTTGCATTTAATCCCCAACTTTATTAATACACTAATATCACTATGTCATTCATTTAAGTATTTTATTTAATATTATTTTTGGAAATAGTAAAAATTATTAATAATGCACTCAAAATGAATATTGTAAATATTTTCAATGGGGAGAATTAGATGAGCAGTAATGACAGGATGGTTTATAAGAAAGATGACAAATGGGTAAATAAAAAGAATGAATCAGAAAAAGCGTCAAGCGTTCATGATACACAACAAGAGGCCATTGATGCAGCTTCTGAGATGTTAGGTAATCAAGGAGGAGGAGAATTATCCATAAAAGGTCTAAATGGCAAAATTAGAGATAAAAGGACTATTTCACCAGGCAAAGATCCATATCCTCCAAAAGGGTAGTTAACATTAAACTGTTTGCAATAGGGGAGTTTTCCATGTTAAAGTGTGTTGTTAGAAAAGCTTTAGAAGAACTTACAAATCATCTTTCAATTGGATCTAATTATGTAAAGATGTTTAATAATGGAGAGGTTGATAGGGCTAAATATATTTTTAAAAAGTTGTATGATAATGACCAAAAAATTGATCCTGATTTGATCGTTGAATGGGCTAATGAAAATGGAAAATGGCGTGAAAGAGATATTAAAAAGCTAAAAAAATTAGTTAAACCAATTTCTGAAGGTAAATCAATTAGATTAAAAAATAAAAGATTCAGTTGGCCCTCGGATATTGTAAAAAAATTGCATGAAGAATGTAAAAAGGATGAAAGTTGATTAATGAATTATTTTTTATCAATTAATTTATCGTTCTTTTAATTAATGAAAAAAAATATGGAGGATTTTATGGATGAAGTTATAATCCGAGATTTTATTTATTTAGATACTGACACATTAGGTTCTATTATCTCACAATTAGAAAAGGGCTTAATTAAAGATTTAATTGAAGAAAAAGGTGATCAAAAAGAAATTTCTGGTGAATTAAAAGCAGCTATTTTTGGTATAGGTGGAAAAGGTACTACTGGATACCTAAAAAAAGATGTAGAGACTGAAACAAAGATATTACATGATTATATTTACGATCGTGTTAAAAATAAATTAGAAAAAGCTAATAAAGTTGTTTTTATAGATGAAAACCAAAAAAATATATTGCAAAATTGGAAAGATGGAAAATTGATTAAATCTATCCATGAAACTTCATTTGTTTTGATTAGTGCTCAGATAATATTAGATGATTATGCTAATTTTCAAGAAATTGCTGAAAAATTTAATGAAATTGGAAATGCAATGAGTTACCTTAGTGCGGGTAATGTACAACCACCAGATAATTTGACAAAAAAAGAAAGGAAGAAATGGGAAAGAGAAAAAGAAAAAAAGATCAAAGAAACTATGAAATTAGATCCAAAAATGCTTAATAGTATTTTAACAGTGATCAAACAGTTTTTTAGAAATAAATTAGTTGTAAAAGTTACTCCTTTTCCAGAAGAACCTTATTTTAGATTTGTCGGAGATATAAAAGAAGATTATTTACGAGATCCTATCAAAAGTATAGTTTTAAAATATGGAACTGCACCTGCTTCTAACTGGTATATATTTGGGCGAATATCATATATACTACCAAAAAATTATGAAAAAACTGATTCTAAGCCTAATAATGTTTTTTTAAATATTGATGAAGAAATTAAGAGTAATTTACAGATGGAAATACCTATGGATGAAGTTTTTAATGCTTTAAGAGGTGTGGATCAATTTTTTTCACCTAAATTTCCATATGTAACATTCACACCCATTGCAATTTATAGAGAAGGATAGAAAATGTAATTCATAATTTCAATAGGAATAAAATTAAATGGAAAAAGATTACTAACGAAGAGTGGAGTATACCCTTATTTTTTTGTTTACCATTAATCATTTATAATGATCAAAGATGTTTTTTAGTGAATTCTTCATTATCAAATAACCGTTCCTTTTTTCTATCTCTTTTTTCCATTAATTCCACTCTTTTTTCAAATTCATCTATTTTTTCATCTTTCTTATTAGAATCCTCCATGATTGCCTTGAATTCCAGGCTTTCAACATCCCCTTACTTTTTTCCATCAATACTCAGATATGGTAGGGCTTTAAGGTAGTGTTCTTTAAGATCTTCAGGGTTGGCTAGCCAGTAAGTTCGCTCCTGGGAAGAAATTTTATGGCCAGTCATGTAATCAGCAATGGCTTTCTCAGCTTTTTTTGTTTATAATGGTGCTGATAAAATACTTCCGTAGAGCATGACTTCTCCAAAAAATATAACAAACGTTTTCCTTCTCGAAACCAGCTTCTTGACCTAGTCTACGAAAATTAGTAACAATACTATCCCTACTCAACTTTTCACCCTAGTTATTTACAAATATCCTATCATATTTGGTTTGAACCCTAATCTTTTTATTACACCCATAGCATCGCTTTTTTTAAGTAATTGATTATTTCTCTAGTTGCTTCAGGAGGTAAAAATGTCAGATGTCTATATCTAACTTTTTTTCTAGTGATATTCAGAGTTAAAACCTCTTTTAAAACCTGTTCTTCATGGGAGAACAAATCATAAACATCTCTCAAATTCACATCAATAGCAGAACTTGTATAATCAAGTAACTTATTAATAGTTAGATCTTTGGCTTCTTGTTGGCCCATACCACTCAAGACCATTAGATAAATAAGAGCTCGTTCTCGGGGGAAGGCAAGACCAATCATTTTCAGGATATCAGATCGTTCTAATCGTCTGCCAATATTTTTTTCAACCCCAATATCACCTGTATCCAGCATAATTTCTGGTAAAATAATTGGAATTCCTTGTAAAAGGATTTAATCGCAAAAAATATAAATTAATAGTATTGGGGGCTTTTCCGTCTTCCTTTAATTTTTTCTTAAAGCAGAGTAGATTTAGGGTTACTTTTCGATCCATTAATTCAACGTTGAAAGACTCTCTTTTTTAGATTCAGTTATTAATTCTGCTGATGTTTTCTTAGTAACATTTAAAAATTCGTTTAATGGGATTAGATACGATTTTTGAGTTCCTGAACTTATGTTACGGATCAAAAACCATTTTTCTAAAAGTTCTTCATCTTCATTTATCATAATATACAACACATTATGTAATATATTTAATGACATCTTTGTGAATATACAGAACTATAACGAGATTAGATGAGGCATGATTTATTTTTAAATTACTTGGTTGTTGATGTGTTGATGATCTGGTTGTTGATAAGCAATTCGAAAATTCTTTAAAACCTTTTGAATAGAATTAAATTTGATTAAAATCTGTAAAATTTTGAAAAATACATAATATGAATATATAATTTATATTACAGAATATATAATACGTATAATCCAAAAAGAAGCTATTCACAATGTAATTATTTGGTTGTTGATAAGTTGACGATCTGGTTGTAGATAAGTAACAGTTTTGGTTCTAGGTGTTAGTTTTTAAGTATATAATGCGTTCCAGGTCCAGAGCCCTCTTTTTCAATTACATCATCCTTTAACATATTGTTTATAATTTTAAGTGCTGCTTGTGATGTTATGTCGAACATTTTTTGGATATCTTTATTTGCGATTGTTCCATTTTCTTGCAAATACATAACAATTTCTCTTTGTTTTTCTGTAAGAGCTACCTGTCCTGCATCTTCCGTTCTTTGCATTTCAGAAGATAATCTTACAACGATCTCCTTAACCTTTAAGATTGAAACAAGAACTCCCTTAACAAAATATTCTAACCATTCTGTAAGATCTTCGGTTACATCAGCTGATTGTAGAGCAAGTTCATATGCATTCCTATCAACATCATAATATTCGTCTAAAGCAAAATAACGTTTGATATCAAATTTTTTTATGTAAAGAATAAGAGTAGCTAATGCCCTGGCAGTTCTACCATTACCATCAACAAATGGATGAATCCTAACGAATTCATAATGAGCTATACCTGCAATTATCACAGGATGAAAATCTAAATCACTATTGAACCATTTTAAGAAACTTTGAACCAGTTCAGGAATTTCAGAATAACGTGGAGGATGATATTCAGTGCCTCTTATTTTGTTGGAAACAACTACTCTATTCTCTCTAAATTTTCCTTCACATTCGGGCCGATCTAATACTTCATTTGATATATCTTTATGAATTTCCAAGATGTTTTTTAGGCTTATTTTCCCATTTTTGTGATAGTTATCAATATTTTTTAAGACATTCAAATAATTTAAAACTTCTTTTTTAGCTTTTTCAGCAGCCACGACATTTTCGCCTTTGAAAAGTTGATTTACTTGTTGGGGAGTGAGAGGATTACCTTCAATGGCTGTTGATGAATGAGCTGCCTTTTCAATAGCACTATTTTTCAATATAAGATCATCAGCAGGAACTAAACGAGAGCGCATTATAACTTCTCGAGCAGATGAAATTTCTGCAAGATTATTGACAATATTTGTATTATACTTAAAATAAGGTCTATAATTCATATAAATCACGACAAATCTATCCACTATTCCACTTTAAGAATATAAAGTAAGATATATTTATATTTTATTAGTATGAAAAGAATTTACCTTATTTAAATTATCGCTCATGTCCTTTTGTGTGTTTATTTTTTAGTAGTATATGGAGTGATTTTTATAGCCATTTTACTCCGTTATTAGGTAAATTGGAAGAATTTTATGTATGTATTCAAATTTTTCTTTGATATTCCTCTGAAGATGTTTAAAAATGGCCTTAGGAGGGAATGTCTGTTTTCTGCATTGTTAACATGATTTTCTCCTTTTGCGTATTGACGAAGAGAATGTTGAGTATATTGTGTTTTTTCACTTGTTTATGGCTTTTTAAGTTTAGTTACCTCCTTAAAATCAATTTTTCAGTTTCCCAATTATAACCACCATCTCCTCAGAAGAACATTTTTTAGTGGCATTGATCTCAGCATCAAAACCTGCAACATCAAATTTAGAAATTATTGTTTCCTTATCACCATCTGATCCCAAAACATAAAGGCGGCCCTTTTTAGTCAAATAATCTCCAACCTCTTCAGCAAATTTCCCTATGAAACTATCATCAGTATATTCTAAATCTAAAATATAATGGGCATTGAATAGGATAAGATCAAATTTTTCAGCCTCCACTGGTTCAAAAAGTAATCCTTCCCTAAGTTCCACATTGTAAGCCTTGTTAACAACAGTATTTTTAACAGCACACTTAATGGCATGCTGGTTAACATCAGTGGCAACAACTTTTCTCGCTCTTTTAGCAGTGTAAACCGGGATCAAACCTGTTCCAATTCCTATTAAAAGTACTTCATCACTTCTTTTGACGTCCAAGTTCTCAAGAAGTAATAAAGAGGCATTTTCATCTTCTTTAACCTCAGGATGAGTATGAATAATCAGATTTTTGAGTTCTAACATTTAAACTACCTCTAAATAAATCGTTTAATAATTATACTGATATAAATCGTTTAATATTGATTTAATTCCATTTACAAAAATTCTATTACATTTTTTATAAATTGTTTACTATTTACTGGCAATAACTATAAAACCATTTACCTTATTTCCATGATAACTGGTAAAAACCCTTTTTTCAATCAAATCAATCCTAAAAAGGGGCCTTAATAAATTTTTAAGTTCTTTTTCACTGTAATGGTGGGCTCTGTAAATTTCCACACCATCTGGATTACCATTTTCTCTTACAATAAAAGTACACATCTCACCGGTTACTTTATAATCTGAAAGATATCTTTTTTTATAAACAGGATCCCAGGTCTGACCAAAATCAGCTATATAAAGAATGCCACCCGTCTTTAAAATGCGTTGAGCTTCCATTAAAATTGATAAACGATCATCTACATCAACAATTGTAGTCATAAACGCCTGCATTAAATAAACATCAAAAGATTCATCTTCATAAGGTAAATTAAGAGCATTGGCCACGGTAAAATTTATCTTATTTTCGTAAATAGAATTAAACTTTTGGGCAAATTCATTAGCAGATGCTATATTTTTAGGATTAATATCAAAACCCGTTACATTGTACCCTTCCCTTTGTAATTGCAGAGCAATTCGGCCCCAACCACATCCTGCATCTAAAATATTTAAATCATGAGAAACCTTTTCATAGAATAATTTATCTAAAGGGACACTTACAGGTGTTTTTCTGTTGAAATGCTTCCATTTGTGGTGGCTGTTCATAGAGATATATTGTAATTCCAAGCTTAAAAGATTTGTAATAATCAGATTTTAAAGAATCTTCCTAACTTATTTTCTTCTAAACTAAATCTAGAAAATTTTTACCATAGAATGGTATCTGTGAATCTAAAAATGATTATTTGAAATAAATACGTCCTAATTAATAATTTTTTTATATAATGTTATACATAATGTCTATAAGTAAACTTTCTAAATTTTATGAAACATTTAAAGGATGTGGCAGGCTTTATATGTCAAAAATCAAAATACTTTTGATTACAGATAAAAAGAAGTCAGATCTCCAGTATAACTTGGAAAAGTGGGGTTATCCACTAATAGATAATTTAAGTATTGATGATGCTCATCTTAAAAAAGTGGAAAAACTCAATCCACAACTTATTTTAATTGAAAACCTATCTGAGAAAAACATTGAAAAAATTGATGAGTCAAACTTATTAAAACAAAAATCTAAAATACCAATACTATTTATATCGCCTAAGGTAAACCCGGCCTCTTTGGAAAAAATGGAATCTCTAAAAGACCATTACTATATTTTTAACACACCAGATGACGGTGTTCTGAAATTTTCTATTGAAACTATTGTTAAAAATTTAGAAAATTATGAAAAATATTTAGTTGGTCTAGAGGAGTTGAATAGAACATTTTCAAGACTGAGCCTTGATCCAGATGTAAATATTGAAAATTTAACAATTCTTTGTGGAAAATTATTGCATGCTCATTCTGCTCTTTATAATAGTCTGGAAGGTGACTATCTGTACAGCAAGTCGCATTGGAATCTTCCAAGGGATCCTAAAATGGTAAACCCTGCACAGGGACATATCTGTTTTGATGTAATAAATCAAGACCGAGATGAAATTTTTTTGGTTAATAATTTACCGGAAACTCCTTATAATGAAACTGACCCTAATGTAAAAGCCTATAATCTAAAAACGTATCTGGGATATCCTGTCAAATTTGCTGGAAGAACCATGGGTACTTTGTGTACAGTTTATCAGCACGATTATATCCCTGATGAAGATGAAAAAAATCTAATAAAAATTTTGGCATCAGCAATAGGGGAAGAGGAAGAACGTAAAAAAATGATTTCAGATTTAAAGGAAAGTGAAGATTTATTTCGTTCTTTATGGGATAACAATCTTGATGCAACCTTAATTTTAGATTGGGACGGAAAAGTATTATTTGCCAATCCTGCCGCTGGAAAACTTGCAGGATTAGATTCTTCCTCCATTGCTATTGGACTTAATATCTTTAACTATATTGATGAAAAAACGAGAAAACGAGTAAAAAAACATATTGAATTAGTAAAACAGGGAAAGGGTGGTTTCCTGGCAGAATATGAATTAAAGGATCTTTCTGGAAAAAAAAGATGGGTAGAGGGTCTTGGCACTAAAATACAATTCAAAGGAGAACCTGCAAACATAGTGAATATAAGGGATATTACAGCTAGAAAAATGTCTGAGAAAAAAATTAAAGAATCAGAATCTTTTTATAAATCCATATTTGAAAATACCGGTACAGCCACTATTTTAGTGGGGAAAGACCATGTTATTTCTCTTGCCAACAGCGAATTTGAAAAGATTTCAGGATATTCATCAAAAGAGATAGAAGGAAAGATGAAGTGGACTGAATTTGTGCATGAAGATTGTAAAGAGATGATGTTAGAATATCACAACTTAAGAAGAACAGAACACGGAAAAGCTCCCACAGAATATGAATTTAAATTTGTTGACCGTGAAAAAAAGGTTAAAGACATATTACTAACCGTGGATTTAATAAAAGATACCAAAAAGAGTGTTGCATCACTTATGGATATAACAAAAAGTAAAGCTGCAAGTAAAGCATTAAAAGAATCCAATAAATTGTATGAAACCCTGATTCAAACCTCCCCAGAAGCCATAACTGTAACGGATCTTGATGGGAACCTAGCTTATGTATCACAGAGAAAACTGGATTTGTATGGATATGAAAGTACTGATGAAATTATTGGAAAAAAAGCTTTAGACCTGATTAAACCAGAAGACCAAAAACAAGTTAATGAGGATATTAAAGAGTTACTGGAGAAAGGCACCATAAGGAACCGTATTTACCATATGAAGAAAAAGAATGGAAAATATTTCCACGGTGAAATAAGTGCATCCCTCTTTAAAGACGTGAATAATGTTCCTAAAGGAATAATAATAACCACTCGTGACGTTACTTATCAAAAAAAGATTGAAAAACAGTTGCGAAAGAGGGAAGAACTTTTAACTTTAGTAACTGACAATATGCTTAATGTTGTGGGACAGGTTGATTCAAAAGGAATTTTTCAGTATATTAGTCCTTCAGTTAAGGAAATATTAGGATATCCGGTTGAAGAGGTTCTTGGCAGTTCTGTATTTGAATTTTTAGAAAAAGTCCATCCCGATGATTATGATGAGGTAAAAAACACTTTTATGAAGGCTACCCGTAGTTATATGCGGGGTGATGTTACACATCGATATAAACACGCTGAAGGCCATTATTTATGGGTTGAGTCACTGGGAAATCCACTATTTAATGGTGAAAATAAATTTCAGGGAATAGTATTCAGTTTAATAGATATTACTGCCCTTAAGAATGCCGAAATTGAGCTTCGAAAAAGTGAAGAAAAATATAGAACTCTGTTTGCCTCTTCTCCAGATTATATTATTGTAATTACTCCTGAAGGCAAAATAATCGCACTAAATAATATATTATTAAAAACATTATCAAAGCACATTGAGAATATTTCTGAGGTAAAACATATTTCAGAGTTAGGTAACCTTTCCCAGAAACATTATAAACTAATGAAGAAAATAAAATCTCAATTAATCAATGGAAAAGATATTAAACCTTTTGAAATAGCTGTTGAAGGATTAGATAATAAAAAACATTGGTTAGAAATACGAACAATCCCTATGAAGGAAGATGAAGAAATTTCTGTAATAACTATCATAGCTAGAGAAATAAGTGATCGAAAATTATACGAAAATACTATTAAAAAATCCCTTGAAGAAAAAGATCTGCTTTTAAAAGAAATACATCATCGGGTGAAAAACAATTTACAAATTATTTCCAGCCTTTTAAATCTTCAATCCACTTTTATTGAGGATTCAGATGCATTTGATGTTTTCCAAGAAAGTCAAAATCGGGTAAGATCAATGGCCATGATCCATGAACAGTTATATCAGTCCAAAGATTTGTCCCATATAAATTTTTCAGAATATATACATAGCCTAGTTTCAGGACTACTAAGTTCATATAATGTTAATCCAAATCAGATAAAAGTCAAAATTCAGGCAAAAAATATTTTTATGGATATTAATACTGCAGTCCCTAGTGGGTTGATTATTAATGAACTGGTTACAAATTCCATGAAACATGCATTTCCACTGGGATTATCGGGTGAGATTTCAATAAAACTCCATAAAAAGAATGAAAAATATGTTTTAGAGGTATCAGATACTGGTATAGGCATTCCAGAAGAGATTGATGTTAATAAAAATAATACCTTAGGATTTTTATTAATAAATTCACTGATTAAACAGCTTGATGGAACAGTAAAGCTTAATAGAACCAGAGGAACCAGTTTTATACTGAAATTTTCAAAAATGAAATACAAAGAGAGAATTTAAAAGATTGGATTGAAATTTCAAGGTATTCCAAAATGAACATTAAAAATCGAAATAATATTTAAGCATCTAGAAAACATTTACAATTAGTTAATTTAAGCATAAAAGGGGTTTTAATGGAAAATAAAGAAATAGCAGAAATACTATATAATGTAGCTGATTTTTTAGAAATGGAGGATAATCCATTTCGACCTAAGGCGTATAGAAGAGCTGCTCACACTATTGAATTTTTAACTGAAAACATCTCGGAAGTAAGAGAAGAGGGAAATCTTGAGAAATTACCAGGTATTGGCAAAAATATAGCCCTAAAAATAGAAGAAATACTGGACACTGGCTCCCTACAATACCTGGAAGAACTAAGAAAAGAAATACCGGTTGATTTTGATGCATTGATGTCAGTTGAAGGCCTGGGTCCTAAAAAAATAAAACATTTATACGAAGAATTAGGAATAAAAAATCTCGAAGACCTTGAAAATCAGGCAAAAAGACATAAGATTCGCAGATTAAAGGGAATGGGAGAAAAAAGTGAAAAAAATATACTTGAAAATATTGAATTTGCAAAAAAACACGGCACCCGAAAACTTCTAGGATACGTTTTACCTATAGCACAAGAACTGAAAACCCAGTTAGATGAACTGGACATCACCGATGATGTGAAAATAGCAGGATCAATAAGAAGAAGAAAAGAAACTATAGGTGACATTGATATCCTTGTGATTACCTCTCATCCCCAGAAAGTTATGGATTTTTTTATCACAATGGATATGGTTGTGGATGTAATAAACAAAGGTCCATCTAAATCAACTGTTCGATTAAATGAAGGTATTGAATGTGACCTGCGGGTCTTTAAGGCTAATGTCTTTGGTGCGGCGTTGATGTACTTCACTGGATCCAAGGAAACTAATGTGGAACTACGAAGAATTGCCATAAAAAATAACTTAAAATTAAATGAATACGGATTATTTAAAGGTAAAAATAGGATAGCCGGAGAAAGTGAAGAAGAACTTTTCCATAAACTGGGAATGAACTACATTGAACCTGAATTAAGGGAAAATAGGGGAGAAATAGAGGCAGCCACGGAAAAAAAATTACCTGAACTCGTGGGCTACCATGATATTAAAGGAGATCTCCAGATACATACCAAATGGAGTGATGGTTCACACAGTTTAGAGGAAATGGTTCAATCTGCCTCCCAAATAGGATATGAATATATTGCCTTAACTGATCATGCTGGAAGCCTTAAAATAGCTGGAAGTATGGATGAAAAGAGAATCAAAGAACAGATGAAGGAAATTAATAAAATTAACAATGGAATGGATGATATTACAATATTAAATGGGGTGGAAGTTAATATTGGTTCTGATGGTAAATTAGATGTTGAAAATGATTTATTAAAAGACTTAGATATAGTAGTAGCAAGCATTCATTCAGGATTTAGACAGAATGAGGATAAAATTACCAAGAGACTGATAACTGCCATGGCAAATGAAAACGTGAATATTATAGGGCATCCTACCAGTCGAAAAATTCAAGAACGACAGGCTTATGATTTAGACTTGGATAAAATTTTTAAGGTATCCCGGGAAACAAATACTTTCCTGGAAGTTAACTCTCAACCCAACCGGCTTGATCTAAGTGATGTGAATATTAAAAAATCCCTGGAACATGGATGTAAACTGGTTATCAATACTGATGCTCATAGTCAAGATCAGCTAAAATATATTAATCTCGGAATAGCAACTGCCCGTAGAGGTTGGGCTACAAAGATGGATATTATAAATACATTATCACTGAAAAAACTTGAAAAATTGTTTAATTAATACCATACAATAATAAATCTAATTTATTCAAAGTCTAAGATTTAATGTTAAGAATAAATTAAATAGCTAAAATAAATAATATAATTACATTTAAATTCATAAAAAAATTATAACGAGGAGATTTTTATGGTGACCAGTGACGAAATAAGAAGAAAATTGGAAGAAAAAAGAAGAAAAGATGATGTTTCTGGAGATGTGCCATCCACAGCTGACAGTAAACCTGTTGAAGAAACAGAAAAAATAATGGTTTGTCCCAATTGTGATATTCAATATCCAGATAACTCTAAATTTTGTACTGAATGTGGATCCCAGTTAGAAGAATATGTTGAACCCGAACCTGAGCCAGAACCTGAGCCAGAACCTGAGCCAGAACCTGAAGTAATTCCTAGTTTCCAAACGACTGCGCCTGCAACTTATGATAATATAATTATTGTCAGCTCCAATTATGTACCTGGATATAATGTGGTAGCAACCAGAGGATTTGTTTACGGTTTAACTGTTAGAAGTAGAGGACTAGGGGGACAGATAGGTGCTGGTATAAGATCAGCATTTGGTGGGGAAATTAAAGAATACGTGAAAATGATGGATCACACACGACAAGAAGCCCTGCAGAGAATGGTAGATCATGCCAAAGATATGGGTGGTAACGCCATAATAAGTGCAAGATTTGATTCTGATGAGATTTCAAATGTAATGCAGGAAATACTGGCCTATGGAACTGCAGTGATAATAGAAAAAAAGGAATAATTTAATTATCTGAATTATTTAATTAGTTATCCTTTTTTCTTTTTAATAGTGTAGGTATTATGGTATGAATAATCAACAGTAATAGGAATACCGGAAAAAGAATTTCATGAATCTTGAATGCTATGTTTTTTTGTAAAAATCCAAGAGTTAAATATTCAACGGTCCTGAAGTATGTCATACCCAGACCACTTATAATTATCAACACTATAACAATGTAAAGAACTATACATACAATTTTTTTAATTAACACTAAATTTGCATTTTTCATAAAAATTCCTCACTTAAATTTCCAGAATTTGAATATCCTCTGCTTTCCCAGTAACCTTTATAATTAGTATCGTTGGATAATTCAATTTTTTTAACCCATTTTATCCATTTATAACCCCATTTACTCTCAGCAACTAATTGGAATGGAAAACCTCTCTCTGGAGGGAGTGTAGCATTGTTCATTTTATAAGCTAGTAATATGTTATTATTTTCAATGTATTCTATAGGAAACGAAGTAGAATAACCATCTACTGCATAAAAAATAACTACTTTAGCATTAGAGGATGGTTTGGATTGATTAATAATGTCTTTTACCAGAACGCCATTCCATAGAATAGTAACATCCCAACCTTCCACACAATTTAAAGTAACAACCTTTTCATAACTCTGAAAATCGTTAATTACCTGATCATAAGTATAATTTTTAGGATCATTAACCAGCCCTGTAACTTCTAACTGGTATGAATTAACATCAACATTTTGAGGACCTTTAATGGAATTTTCACGAAAATCATTAACTGAAGAAAGTTTTTCTCCCTGATATTCTCTAACCTCAACTGTATCCAGCTTTATTGGTTCATTAATAGACAGATTAAAAACTAGATATACTCCCATTAAAATAACTAAAATTAAAACAACAGCAACAGCTATTTTATTCATTTTACCCTCACAAAATTTTAATGATATTAATTATATATGTAATGTTCCTTAAATTTATACTATAACCAGATTAAGATTTTAAAAGACTGTACCACTCTACGGAGGTATACCAATCTATTAAAAGAATAATTATTTTAATACTTGATTTCTGTTTATTTATTTTGTTCATAATAAAAAAAAAATTATTTTAAAGTTGATTAAATGAATGAAAGTTCAACAAAGAATTATGCATTAATTGTGGCTGTTTTAGCCTCGTTTTTAACACCATTTATGGGTTCTTCTATAAATGTGGCTTTACCGTCTATTGCTAACGATTTTATAATAACTGCAATAATGTTAAGTTGGATTCCCACTTCATACCTCCTGTCACTGGCCATATTCTTGATTCCTTTTGGCCGAATTGCCGATATATATGGTCGGAAAAAAATATTCACCTATGGTATAATAATTTTCACAATTGCTTCATTAATAGCTGCCTTTTCCACTTCAGCTACCATGTTGATAATTTTAAGGATATTGCAGGGAATGGGTAGTGCCATGATTTTTGGAAATGTGGCTGCTATAATATCATCAATATTTCCTGCCAGCGAACGTGGAAAAGCATTGGGGATATCTATAACCGGTGTTTTTATGGGTTTATTTCTGGGGCCTGTTTTAGGAGGTTTTTTGACCCAGTACTTTGGGTGGAGGAGCATATTCTTCTTTGATGTGCCCATTGGTATATTAGCTACTTACGCTGTGATAAAACTTAAAGGTGAATGGGCAGAAGCTGTAGGTGAAAAATTTGATCTTGTAGGATCCATAATTCTTGCTATTTCACTGATTATTTTAATGTATGGATTGTCCTTACTGCCTGAAATAACTGGTTTCGCGATGATTTTTGGTGGTTTGGTAGGTATCATAATGTTCTATTTTGTGGAAAAGAATATGGAAAGTCCTGTATTGAATGTTAACCTTTTTAAAAATTTATCTTTCACCTTCAACAACCTAGCTGCTCTTATAAACTATAACTCTGGGGTGCCTATTGTATTCTTATTAAGTTTATATCTTCAATATGTAAAAGGATTAAATCCTCAAGATTCTGGATTAATATTAGCTGTACAACCTATAATGATGGCTGTATTTTCTCCATTTGCAGGAAGACTATCTGATAAATTTAGAGCCGAATACGTGGCTGCAGCTGGAATGGGACTTACAGCAGTGGGCTTAGGAGGATTTGCATTCATTAATACAGACACACAATTATGGTTTATTGGTGTAGGTTTAGCAATTGTTGGACTGGGCTTTGCCCTTTTTTCTTCCCCTAATACCAATGCATTGATGAATTCTGTGGAAGAAAAGTATTACGGGGTTGCATCAGCAACTTTAAGTAGTATGAGAGTGCTGGGGCAAATGACTGGGATGGGAATATCCATGCTGGCTTTGGCCCTGTTTTTAGGAAACGTGGATATTATACCGGCTAATTATTCATCTTTTTTAGCCAGTTCAACACTTTCATTTATAATATTCGCATTTTTATCATTTATCGGATTGTTATTTTCAGTTTTAAGTATTAAAAAAATCAATAAATAATGAATGTATAAAATCAATAAATAATGGAAGGGAATAGAATTGTGGGAAGAAGAATCAAGAGTATATAAAATATATATCAGCCATATTGAAGATTTTAAGGAGTATAATATATTTTTAGATAAATTAAATGCTGCAAATGAATTTGAATGGATAAATCTTGCCAAACCCGGGGATGGAAATGAAAACCTAGAACTGCAGATTAAAGATGTGGATGTGGTTATCATATTATCGGGACAATATTCAAAAAACCCTTCATCAGTAGAAAAACAGATAAAAATTGCCCAAAAATTTAAGAAACCATTAATTGTAGTTAGACCCTATGGAATGGAAAATGTTCCCACTTTTATTGAAAATCTCGCACAGGACATAGTTGGATGGAATACACCCTGCATCATTGAAGTAATTAAAGAAAATGCATTAGAAAACTAAATTTACTCATAGTAATTCTAAAAATAAAAGTCGATAGTTATAATATCCTTCTATGACCTAATTTGGGTGGAGAACATTAAATGACTAAAATCTGCAACTTCGACGACCAGTTTTTTCAAAATATTGCTGATGGTAGTCTTCCGCCGGATAAAAATAAGATGCATTTGTTATCTCTGTTACAATATCGTTTATGTAACGACCAGAACTTTGTAATTTCTCTTTAGATAATACGGCCGCTTTTTCCTGTTCTTGACTATGATAGAAAATCGCGCTACGGTACTGTGAACCAGTATCAGGACCCTGTCGGTTAAGAGTGGTAGGATCGTGTATGCTCCAGAATACATCCAGTAATTCATCATAACTAACCATGGAAGGGTCAAAAAGTATTTCAATTGCCTCTGCATGACCAGTAAGACCAGTGCACACATCTTCATAGGTTGGATTTTCAAAATGGCCGCCAGTATACCCAACTCTGGTAGATACAACTCCTTTAACCCTGCGAAATGCGTCTTCTACTCCCCAAAAACATCCCGCTGCAAATGTAGCTTTATCCAATTTTTTTTCACTCATTAAATCCACCCTATCTTAAAAATCTTTATTTGATGATTTGTATGAAGCTACCTATGATAAGAACCATGAGTATACTTTAAGTAGTACTGTTCGAGGCGATTATGGGTCTACAAAACGATATACTCCAGTTAGGAAATTGATAGTTAGTAACATAATTTTTTAATCAATTACTCAGGATACATTGGTTCTAACTTCATTTATATCGGAAGTGGTATTGTATGGGCTGCCCCCTCCAGTTCCTCCAGTTATTCTAAATGATCTTAAAACACTTCCAGTGGGAGTTTTCCTATAGTCAAAGGGTCCAGTAATTACCCATGAATAGGTCTGATCACCAATGGTTAAAGTCCATCGTCCAGACTGTCCAATACCTTTATGCTGACTTGATCCACTGGTTGGATTTCCCACACCACCTTCAATGGTAAAAGTAGTGCCCGGCAGCATTTCTCCTAAATTAAAGGTACGGTTACGGTTTACTGCTAATGTAAAAAATTGATTTCCATATGATCCGCTTTTGATCCATTCGTTACCATTGGTAGTGTTGTTTGCTTCATAAATAAAAGTTGATGGATTAGGTCCGATATTAGTTATGGTAAGTGTGACTTTAACTGGGGTATTGTTGTTGGGAATGTTGAAATAAGATGAGTATGCTAATATGGCGGCAATTGCTATAAACAGTATCGCCCCTAACAATAATAAATATTCTGTTGATCCTTGTCCTTTAACCTCATCAAAAATCCTCATAAACCCACCTCTATCATAAATAAATCTATAAATACTATATTGTCTATTATATTATATAATTAATATTAAATTAACATAAGTGTTTGTTATGGGACCTGGAGCAGGAATAAATATATTTAATTATGTGCCAATAATTTTAATAGTAGCTGCTGTAGTTATAGCAGTTTTTCTTTTATGGTTAGTTGGAATTCGGATAATGAATAAAGAAGAAAAGAAGTTAGAAAAATATGAAGATGATTTAAAGCCTAAAATGGATGTAGTTGAAAAACTTAAGGAAGAATATGGTATTGAGGATGAAAAAGAAGATACTGAAGAGGAATAAACTCTAATTTTTGTTAATTATAAAAATTAATTTCACCGATACTTTTTATCAGATAAACTTTGTTTTAGTTTCGAAAAACTAAAAATTCATTTATTAAAAATTTTTAAAGATTAAAATGAAAATAGCAGTAATTGGATTAGGAGTAGAAGGTAAAAAAGCTGTTCACTCACTACTAAAAAATGGATACGAAGTTTATGCATCTGATTTAAACAATGATATTCACATTGAAGTTGATGAACTGTTAGATCTAGATTTAGGCTTTCACGATCTTGAGAAAATCAATGAATCAGACGCGGTTCTTATCAGTCCAGGTCTATGGAATAATGACTTTGCTCACAAAATAAGACAGAATAAAAAATCTCTATCAGAAATAATTGATGAGCATAAATCCATCTTCACCATTGGTGTTACTGGTACCAATGGCAAGACCACCACTTCCTTTATGATAAAGGCTATTCTGGAAGAAACAGGCAAAAAAGTGTTAATGGGTGGAAATGCCGGTGGAGGCTTTGAAGGTTACACTGACCTAATACTGGAAGCTTCTAAAGAAAAATATGATGTTTTATTGGTGGAAGTCTGTGATATGACCATGGATTTTGCAGCTGATTTTTTTGATTTTGACTTAATAATAGCAACCAACATTGGAAGAGATCATCTCAATTTCCATAAAACACTGAAAAATTATCAGGAAAGTCTCTGTAGATTTATTGAAGGAAAAAGTGCCATACTGAATAAAAATGATCCATATCTTGCAAACATAGGATATTGTGCAAATACACCCATATTCTTTGATTTTTCAGATAAAAAACTTAGATTATTCGGAAGATTTAACCAAAGCAACGCCGCCGCCGCTGAAAAGGTGGCTGAACATTTAAAAATACCGGAAAATAGAATAAAGAGCGCATTAGAAAAATTTAATACCGTTGATGGCCGGCTGAAACAGATAAATATCCAAAATGCAAGTATAGTGATTGGTAAAACTGATAATGTAGATGCAGTTGCTGCTGTATTTAATGAAATGACATTTGATGCTGTAATATTGGGTACGCCTAGAAAAAATGAAATATATCGATTGGATATTTTAAATGAGGCAGTAAAACACAATCCTGTATTTATAGGGTTATTTAATGGTTTAGATAATACAGTTGATGATTGTTTTCAATTTGTGGAGAGTAAAGGATATAAGGGTAAGATAAAAATATTTGATGAAATTGAAGAAATTGTTGATTTTATAATTAAATTCAGTTATAAATACCCAAATATCTTTGTGGGAGGAAATGGCCAATCCAAAATAATGCAGATTGAAAAAAAATTAGAACGTAAAACATCTAATAAATTGAATTAAATCCTAATATCAGTTTCAAAACAAATTAAAGAATAGTGCTGTTAATTAAATAAATTAATGAACATCAATGCTAATTGTAAGTAAAAATTAAAATTGACTATATTTTATATATACTATTAATTGCATAGATATTCATAGAATTAAATATGATAATCATTATATCTTTAAATTATAATAAAATCAATTTAAGTTCTAAGAATTGGATTAGAAGTTGATAGGGGTGTTTTAGTGGCAAAATTTAATAAAACCGTTAAAGTAGCAGTTGTTTTAATAATTCTAGTTTTTGTAATGTATCCCTTAGGACGAACATTAGAATCATATTATCCTCCCCAAGATGCCAGCGAAATTACAGATTTAAAACTGGGTGATACCATAATGCCCGGCACCCCGGTGGTTAATTATAATAATATTAGAAAGGTACCCCTTCTAAATCATCCAGAATATGTTATTGATTATGTAAATGATGTTAATATTCTCAATATAATTTATACTTTGATGACAGGAACTGTGCAAACACCTATTATTCACTTAACCAGTGGTAGCATATCCCGAAACGGCTCTGCCCAGGGATTTGAAGGACCGGGTATGCTTGTTGTTCGAGGTAATAAACTTATAGTAGATCCTCCAACTAATTTCATCTGGGGATATAAAACGCCTACTGCATATGCAGTAAAAACCAGTTCAGGTATAGACATTTATGAAAATAATAATAAAATTTCAAGTGTTGCTTATGATTATATAAGTAATGACACCGTGCCCCATGATTTTGTTGATATTAAATATTTGAAACAATGGTACAAATATGCAAATGAAGGAGATAAAATAAATATAATTTTTCAATTGAGCAACTTTAATGATGGAAGAAATACAGTTCCACCGAATAAAATTAAAACCTACTTTGGAACAGAAGTTTTCCAGTATATGGTCCGATATCCAGAAGGTAATCCAATTATGGTTTACAAAAATTCCTATACGGAAGAAGTAATTGCTAGTTCTGCAAGTTATTTAGGGTCTTATCCTGAATATGGAGATTATACCCGAGCATACAATGCTAAAACCTTTTCATATGGATGGAACGGCACAATAATACCACCTACTACTTCATCTAGTGGAAAGGAAAGGGTAGGATTAGCTAGTGTGAAAGATCCAGAGGCTCCTGGTGGATATGCCACTCATGGAACTTGTCCACCAGCTCGTGCACTTAGAGATGTGGTATTAATAGCAGGATTTCCCATGCCTAAGGGAATGACTGGTGAACATAATGCAGTAATTTATGGATACAGTCCGTCCAGCGGTATAAAGGTTACTAATACTGGTGATTATCCAGTACAGATACGTATGTGGACCCGAGGTAGCGGAGCTAACACTGTAATTTATGCTGAAATGATCCAATTAGTGCCAACATAAATTTGAAATAAAAAATATTTTTTATAATAATTTAACCCTAACCAATTCCATATCAATATATAACCATTATTATATCATCCCATTTATTTTGTGATTATATGGTATCTGCAATAATTACTGCCGCCGGCAGAAATCGACGAATGATAGAAGATCTAAAAGCTAAAAAAATACCCATTAAAAATAAGCTGCTCATGGATCTAAATGGGAAGCCGGTAATAGTTAAAACAATAGAGAATGTTCTAAATTCTGGAGTGAACCGGTGCATAATAGTTCTGGGACATTACAGGGAAGAAATTTTACCAGTGATTGAACAAATTGATGATAAAAGGATAATAATAGTAATAAATAAGAATTTGAATGTTGAATTATCCCAATCACTTTATAATGGCATTCTAAGGGCTAAAAAGGAATTATGCCTATGTTTAGCTGGTGATCAACCCACTGTAACTACTGATACTATGAAAAATCTTATAAAAGCCGCCAGTGAATTTGATGATCCCAAAAAAATTATCTCCATACTTGCCCGGGGCAAATCAGGGTTTTTAAATTCAGCTGAAGGCCTTGGCATGCCATTTGTATGTCATTCAACGACTCTTAAAAGGTATATTAAACAAAATAATAGCAATTTAAATCCTGTTTTAAGGAAAATGATAGAAAGTGGGATAATCTTTTATGGGTTGGAACCTCTAAATTCGTTAGAATTAGTGAATATTAACCGTTATGATGATTATCTAAAAATAAATAAAAAAATGGAAAAAAATAATTTATAATATAATATCCATGGAATGCTTTAAATTATTTTTCTAAGCTATCCTCTAAAAGTTCGAATCTTTCCTCTAACTCTTCTAAGGCTTTACCCATTTTAGCTACAACTTCAAGAGTATCATATATCCAGTTTACAACTAATTCTTGGTCTGCTTCTTCTTCATAGTTTTTTATCTTATTACATAAACCTTTTGCTTCTTCCAGGATTTCATATATTTTTGTTTCACCCATAAAACATCCCCCTAAAAATATTTTAAAATGCACTTTTAAAGTGCATCGAGAGCATTAACAACACAGCCAATATTCTCGCCGTTTAAACCCACCATTACTTCATCATCTTTTATTCCAGCATATTGTCTGGATCCACTGCATCCCAGAGTAATATTTGCTTGTTTTCTCATGAAAGGACCGGCTACAGCATCAGCACAGAAAGATTGAATACCTGAAAAGTCAGCTTCAACACGACCACCTAAAGTGTAAACAAGGGCTTGGGCAAGTTTCATAGCCTGGGCAGGGTTACAGATAATCAGTATTACATCAGGATCAAAGTTAACCTTTTCCAGTGGTGAATAAGCTGTTGCGTAAGTTCTAAGATCAATTTTAGGAATTGAATCTAAGGTTCTTTTTGCAGCACCTATTGATGAGAATCTACCTAATTCATAATAAAATTCACCTGTTTTCAGTTTCTCCGGAGCTTCATCTGCCCCAATAGCTGCTGCTCCCCCTTTACACATTTGATCTTCTGAAGTAGCGTAAAATGAATCTCCATGACTGGCTTTTTGAACCATTTCACAGTGTCTCATCTTTGAATCTATCTTATCAAGATTATCAGGAAGATCTTCTTCCCTTAAAACTAGTTTAATTGCTACAGGGGATTTCTCTAAACCTAAATCATTTTTTATCTTGTCAGATATAACCTCATAACCATTTACTTCACATTCACACATATTATCACCTATAATAATATTTCCAATTGATTTTATAAAACTATTCATTCTAACTAATTATTCTAAGTAATTAATTTATATCAATAAAAAATTGAATAATTATAAGAAAAAAAGTTAAAAAAAAGGTTTATGAATGAAATAAAAGAATTAAAACTCTTTAAATAGGACAATATTTTATAAAAATGAAGTATAATCAGAATTATTCAACTATAAAATGTTTTCAATCTTTAATGCCAGATATTATATCTTTAATTTTATGTTCAACATCAGAAGTATTTTCCACTACTGTCCCAGTGACTATTATGTCTGCTCCAGCAGCACTGACACGTTGAGCATCTTCTTTAGTTCTAATTCCTCCACCTACTATTAGAATCATGTCAGTTAATTTTTTTACTTTAGCTATCATATCCACAGGTACGTGTTCTACTGCACCAGAACCTGCTTCAAGATATAATAATTTCATTCCCATTAATTCTGCTGCCATTGCATAGGCTACAGCAATATCCGCCTTTTTTCGAGGTATCAATTTGGCGTCACCTACCCATCCAACAGTTCCACCAGGTTCAATTACCAGGTACCCCATAGAAAGAGTTTCAATACCTATTTTTTTAATATTTGGAGCTGCTAAAGCCTGTGCTCCTATAATCCAGTAGGGATTGGTGGAGTTAAGTAGACTCATAAAAAACATAGCATCAGCATATTTACTTACTCCGCTGGTATTACCGGGAAATAGTATTATGGGAACGCTAATAGTTTCCTGTAATATTTTAGCTGTTGCATCCAGATCTGCTGCTTCTGCAATGGAACCACCCAACATTATCCCGTCTGTTCCCCCTTTAATTGCTTCCTGAGCAATCTTAAGAGCTGTTTCTGGGTCTTGTTCATCAGGATCTATCAGTGTTAAATGTAATTTATGATCATTTAAGGATAATTTGATGAAATTTTCTACATTCATTTTAAATCACTTAAAACATTGAAACTAAATATTAGTACTATATTAAGATTTGAGGAAGAGTTTAACTCTCCCCATAAAATTATTCATCCTCTAGGTTCTTTAGCCTTGAATCTAAGACCTTTGTATCCACATTTTCTGCATACCTTTGCAGTTGGTGGGTTTCTAGCATTACATTTTAAGCATATTTTGATATGAAATAATCTTTTCTCTGCTTCTTCAAATCTAGCCATTTTTATCCTCCTATAAATTCATTTTGAACTTTAACAACTTCCATGCTACTTTCTGCATGGGAATAAGCTTCTAACAACTCATGATTGAGCTTTAGAAAATGAGGTCCCCATTTAAATTGGGACATAATTTCAACAGCAATATTTTTAAATCCAACTATATAAAAGGTTGCTGCAATTGCCTCTGCAGTAGACAGTATGCAGGGCCGACCATAATTAGTAGGGTTGGCTGCTACTAAGTAGGGAAGTGATCTATGATATTTAGCTGTTTTAAACATAAAAGAAGATCTTTCAACTTTCTTCCAGGAACAATCGATAGCAACAAGGCCCGTATCCATAATGGTCTTTTGATCTTCACGTGATACAGATTTCTCACTGAAAGGATTTAAAACTATCGCACCTTTAGGTATTTTATTTAGCTGGTTGACTATTTTAAGTTTATCCTTACGTGCCAGTTTAAGGGTGGTGCACTTCTTAGGATCACACTCTTCTGCATGATAAGCAACGATTTTCATAAAATTCATATTCTCTAATTTTAGAAGGTTAACTCTTAAAATTACTTAAAAATAGTTTCCAATAAACTAATAATTTTAATATAACATTAAATTATTTAAACCTATTTATTTTACTAATAATTTCCTAATCAAGTAATTAATTTAAGATAAAATATTAAAAAGTGTCATTTAATAACTTAAATAAAAGTTCTCTCATAGTTCAAAATCTTTGATACTAATCCCCCTGGATTCTTTAAATCCTCCAGTTCGTAGTAACGTCCTCCTGCTGCTAAGGCCAGTTCCATGTTGAAATTTCTTCCTAATGTTACTGTTTTTTCAAAATTAATTACAATAGTGTGGAAATAATTTTCTTTTAGTTCTTCAGCTAATTTTAGAGAATCCCGGGAGGGATCCTCATTTAATGCCACATTAGGCATTCCATCAGTTAATATTACCATTAATGGTACAAATTCGTCCTGTTTCTGCTCACTTTTTAGTATTTCCAAACCTTTTTTTAATCCAGACGCCATGGGGGTAGTCCCGCCCACGCTTATATTACCAATTTTTTCGCGAAAGGCAGTAGCTCGTTTTGTGGTGGGTATAATAACCTCTGCTCCCTGGCCTTTAAAACCAACAACACTAACTTTATCATTATGTCTATTACTATCTTCAACTATAGCTTCTAATATGCCCTTCACCCGGTTTGCTTTTCTTTCTGAGAACATGGAACCACTGATGTCCACTACCAGTACTATAGATGCTCGGGCCCCGTGTTTTCTAATTTTTTCCCGTAGATCTTCACTTTTAACTTTAATCTCACCATTGGATCTTACTGCTGCTGCTCGTAGTGTTGCATCTATTGCTATATCTTTAGAAGAAACTTTAGGAATTTTACTTTTAACATATTTGCCTTTTTCAGTTTTTGAATCCATTCGTTTCCCGTATAATTTCCTCTTTTTTTTACCTTTCATTTTCAGCAATTTTTTTATATCGACATCCTCTTGGTCTGTTTCAGGAATATTTTCCTCCTGCTTTAAAGTTTTAAGTTGCATACCCTTTTTTCCAGACGTATCCTCTGATTTTTCTGGTTGAACTGACTTTTTGTCCTGTTTTTCTTTCTCAGTATCCTCTGATTTTTCTGGTTGAACTGGTTTTTCTTCTGTTTCTTCATTTTTCATATCATCTGATGCTTTTTCCAGTTTTTTTTCTACATCATTCTTATTAAATGATTTCGTTTGCATCCGATGTCCCAGTACCAGTAAAGTGGCCTCTTCTAAATCGTTTAAATCAACATTTTTACGATGGTTAAATGCAGCAATAGTTTTAGCTGTTTTTAAAATTCCAATATCTGCCCGGTGCCCATCTACACCTGCTTCAACACATACTCTGGCAATTAATTCCATTAAATCGTTAGAAATTTTTACTCTATTTAAAATTTCACGTGCTTGTAAAATTTTATCTAGAATTTCTTTTTGTTGATCTTCATATTCCTTTATGAAACTTTTAGGATCGTTTTCGAATCTTTCCCTACGTTCCATGATTTTTATTCTTTCTTCAATGTCTATAATTGTGTGTACGTCAATATGCAGCCCAATTCTATCTGCAAGTTGGGGTCGAAGTTCTCCTTCCGCTGGATTCATTGTACCTACCAGTATAAATTTGGAGGGATGACTGACAGAAATTCCTTCCCTTTCTACAATATTCACACCATAGGCCGCAGCATCCAGTAAAACGTCAACTAAATGATCATCCAAAAGATTGATCTCGTCCACGTAAAGAATGTTACGGTTAGCTTCAGCTAAGATACCTGGTTCTAAAGATTTAACTCCTTCTTTAAGAGCCTTTTCAATATTGATAGATCCTACCACCCGATCCTCAGTTGAACCAAGAGGAAGTTCTACTACACGCATTTTTTGTTTTTCAATTTCTATATCACCAGTTTTGCATGCTTCACACATGGAAGTTTCTTCTGCAGGATCACAGTAAAAGGGACATCCTTTAACCACATCCAAAGATGGAAGAAGATCAGCTAAAGCCCTTACTGCTGTGGTTTTACCAGTTCCCTTGTCACCTTTTATTAAAACTCCACCAATTGATGGATTTACAGCATTCAAGATTAAAGCTTTTTTTATATTTTCCTGTCCTACAATTGCGCTAAATGGGAAAACGAGATTTTTCACTATTCTCACCGTTTTTTAAAAAAATAATGTATTTTTCTTATTTTTAGTGTTTTATTGCTATTTTTAAGATAATAACATTTTAAACTGTTATATAAACTGAGATAATACCTTTAAAATTATATTCCATTTTATGAAGTATAAATTTGTTGTTGATAATCAAATCGATTCATTTAGGAATAATATTAATACAATTTTTATTAACTGTGATGGAGACAAAAAGAATAAATAACTTTCCCAATATACCTTAAAAATGGTGATAAATAATGTGTACTGTTGGCGGCCCCATGGCTGACATAAAAATGAAAAAACTTAAAACCAAAAGATATAGATGCTTAGACTGTGAAAATGAGTTTAAAGGTATTGGAAAAAGAGTTATATGTCCGTCATGCCAGTCAGAGAATCTAGAAGCATTAGAATAAGAGACAATGAAATTTTATTTTTAATGGGAAAAAGTAGTACTGTTGGGATTGCTAGATCATCCCATAACCTCCATTTATTTATTGGAATGCCTGAAAAAGAAGAAATAGTTCAGTTTCTTGATCCTGACGATTTAATAGTTGTTTCTGCATTTGATACTGGGGAAAAGATAGAAAAAGGTATAAAAGCATTAATTTATTTAATCAAAGAAATTAAATCCCCTATTGTGGTTCTTCCAGAAAATCATCCCACATCCAATAGACTTAAAATGGTGGTAGCCTCTGGAGATCATATACGTCTTAACTGTAATATTGTTCCAGGAACACATCCGGAACAAGATATACTATGTTCTGGAGATGATTTGTCAGGTACAGAAATTAATTCTGTTAAAAATGGTGTAGAAATAATAGGCAATGCATCTAGAAATAAAATAGATAAACTAGCTTAAGTATTATAGAATTATTAATTGATAAAATTTGCCGAAGTCAGCGGAGTTCTTTTAATGGATAAAAAATTCAATATCTCTCTTATTGATGTTGAAAACATGAAATGGGACAGAGATATTAATGGTTTGAGTTTAGCACTTAAAAGTGATAACGATTACATCCGTAAAGAAGCTGCAGAGGCACTGAGATATATACCTGGAAAAAAAACCATTAAATCTCTTTTAGATATGTTAGATGATAAATTTTGGGCAGTTAGAGCTGTTTCGATCCAATCTTTAGCATATATCGGCGAAAAAGATCTTATCCCTCACATAAGTGATTATCTTAAGGATGATTCCTGGGTTGTTCGATGCAGTACTATAGAAGCCCTGGTGGAACTGGGAGGTAAAGAAGTTACCGACCAAATACTTCCATTTCTCTTTGATGAAGATGATCATGTTAGAGACACTATAGAAAGATCACTGAATAAATTAAAAGATAAAGAATCTCCAATTTCAGAAACATATTAATATAGGAAAGAGTAGAACCAGATAACTACCATTCTGATAATGAATTTTGATAATTTATTCATTAATTATCAAAAGGACAGAAATTATAGAAGACTTAAATAGTCTTTAGAACATATTAAATATAATGATTTTTTGATTTTTAATATTAAAAAATGCACTTGTAATATTTAGACATAAATAACGAGATTAACATGATAATGTACGATTTTTATCAAATAATTGGACAGTTAATTTTTATTGCAGGTATAATTATTGTACTGCTCCTTTCACTAAGTTTAATTCTTGGAAAAATTTTGATAAGGCAAGATAGGCTCATTTTCCCTAAATTACTACTTTTTACCATAGATATATTTTATGGTCCTTTTAAGAAGTTTTCAGAAAATTTGGGATTAGAAGAAAAAATAGTTGATCAGATAGGTGTTGAGGTAAGAAATAAGGTTAACAAAAAAGCTTTTGACAATTCAGAACCTGAAGAAAGATTATTGATACTCCCTCATTGTCTCCGACATGCTGATTGCGAGGCAAAACTTGATTCATCCGGATTAAAATGTACAGACTGCAATCGATGTGTAATAGGGCCCTTGAAGAAGAAGGCAGAAAATATGGGATATAAAGTTTTCATAATACCCGGATCAACTTTCCTTAAGAAAATTGCGGAAAAAAACAGGTTTAAAGCAGTATTAGGTGTGGCATGTTATCAAGACTTGAATCTGGCAATGATGAAACTCTCCAAGTTCTCATGTCAAGGAGTGCCACTCTTGAAAGATGGATGTATAAACACTAAAGTTGACTACAATGAAGTATTAGAAAAGATGGGTGCGGCAACACCAAAAAAGAAGATCAACGGTGTTTCTTGCAACTCAAAACCAGACAAAAAAAGTTACATTTAATAATTTCTATAGGATTCTTGTAGTTATAAATTAAATTAAACTAATTTTACAGTTATCTACATTAAATTAACTGAAAATATAATTGAATAGAAATGAAATGGCTCGATTTGAATCTCTGCAGAAGCAGTATATGTTGGTTCATTCGAGTTATTCTCTAAATTTACAACTGGGTCTTCTGCATAACAAGAATCCATTAGAAAGATGTTTCAATACAAAAAATTATTAACGAAACTTTTATAACTTTAATATTATTTCCCTCAACGTAATAATTTATATTTTTAATAATATTTGTGATTCATTAGACCAGTGACATAAAATTTCATCATCTTATATTATGAAATAATGAAATGATTAATTATTTTATAAAAATGGTAAAATTTATATTAGGGTATATGTAAATAGTATAGATACCTATGTATCAATCTAACATAGGGGCCATAATGTCACTTCCAGGGGTTTATGTTTTTGCTATAACCTACTCCCACATATCAATTAATCCCTGGATGGCATTAATTTCCTAACTAATTTTATTATTTATTATAAAATTAAAGTAACTTATTTAAAGGTATTATTCTTCAAACACTTTTTATACAGCAAAAATTAGTTATAAACTATTTAAAGGAGTAATAGCTAAAAATTCTTTTTTTAAAAATTATAAAAAATATCTATAAAATTAGAATCTTATTTTTAAAATAACAATGCAATATCTGAAAATTTATAAATTCCTTTAATTATAACTCAATATGCTTAAAACATTATGAATATCTCTAGTAATTATGGAGAAATTATATGTCTGAAATACCTGTAACGGATAATCACATCCACGTAGATCCCATTAATGGGGAAGGTCCTTTAGAAGTTGCTAAAAAGTTTGAAAGAGCTGGTGGGAATATAATGATAATACCTAACAAACCTACCTGGACTGTTAGTGATACTTGCTCTTTTAAAGAGGCTATGGAATTAGTGGTTTCCTATGTAAATGAAATAAACTCCAAAACCCAAACTAAAGCATATGCCATTGTTGGAGTACATCCCGCCGAACTTTCCAGACTGATCAAAAATGGAGTGCCCCATAACAGAGCAGAAGAAATGATGAAAGATGCCTTGAAGACTGCACAGCGAATAGTCCAAAAGGGTGATGCCATTGGTATAGGGGAAATAGGACGACCTCATTATGAAGTAAGCCCTGAAGAACTAGAAATCCATAATAAACTCATTTTATATTCTATGGAACTTGCAAGTGATGCAGATTGTGCTGTACAGCTGCATACTGAAAGTGCTACTAGCAAAGAATTCGAAGAATTTGCAAACATGGCCCACGAAAGTAAACTAAAAGCATACAAAGTAGTCAAACATTTTTCAGGGCCTTTAGTGAATAAAAAAGAAAATTTTGGATTAACTCCCTCACTTATATCAACCAGAACTGTAGTAATAGAAGGTTTAAAGAAAGGTAAAAACTTTTTAATGGAAACTGATTATCTGGATGATTTAAATCGGCCAGGTGCAGTTTTAGGTCCTAAAACAGTTCCCAGAAGAACCAATGAATTAATAAGAAAAGAAATTTTAAGTCTGGAGGATGCATACACAATTCATGTGAAGAACGTGGAGAAGGTCTATGGTATAGACCTTGATTTTTAGAAACAATTTACTAAAGAATTATTTAAACCTTATTAACCATGACCGCCTCCAATGAGGAAACTGACCAGTGATATAAATATTCCTATGGCCACGATTTCCACACTAGTTTTTAATATACTTTCCTTGGAAACTTTTCCAAGATAAATTCCCAGAAATACTAAAGCAACAAAACAAAAACAAACTGTGACAATTATAGCAGTTAACCTATCTCCTAAAAAAAGAAAGGGCACAACAGGTACAAATGACCCGATAAAACTGGAAAAACCATGGGTAACCATACTCATATATATCCTTCTTTTAGCTTGCTGGTGAATTAAAGTATCATCTAAAGATCCTTCTTCCCGGACCATTTTACGCTCCAGTTCACGTAAGGTACGAACTTCTTCGGCTCGCTCACCAATAAAAGAACCGAATGCATTTGATAAAGCTAAAGCTATTCCTCCGCTCAAACCAGTAAGGCCGATGATGTAATTAGGAATATTTGCATCTCCCACAGCAGCAACACCACTGGCAGCCAATGTAACACCCATAACAGCTAAAATTCCGTCAAGACTACCTAAAGCAACGTATCTGCTCATTTTAAAATATTCATTGATAAATTCTTTGATATTCATCTAAAATTAATCCTCAATCTGATTTTTAATTCTTGTAGAAACTTTATTTATAAAATTTTAATAATTAAAGGAATGGATTATCCTCTACCTAATTCTTTATGGGCCCGGGCAAGGTGTCCGGCTGCAATAGCTCCCATTAATGAAAGTTCACCAGCTAAAACTATTCCTCCCACAATTTCTGCGAATTTTCCAATCTTTCCAGAACCATAAGCATCCATGATCTCTAAACATTCTTTAGCAGTTTCTAACCGGGTACCTCCACCAAAAGTGGCCAGTGGCAAATCTGGCAGGGTAACTGCAAAGTATAAATCTCCATTTTTATCCTCGGCTATGGTTATACCCAGACTCCCTTCAACAACATGTGCCTCATCCTGTCCTGTGGCCAGGAAAACCGCCCCGATCATGTTAGCATAATGAGCATTAAATCCCATAGAACCGGCAATGGCAGATCCCATGAAATTTTTTGATAGATTAACTTCTTTTATAGCCTCAATAGATGTTTTAAGTTTCTTTTCAACAATACTTTCTGGAACGATAACTTCTGCAACAACTGTTTTTCCCCTTCCTTCAATGAGGTTTATTGCTGCTGGTTTTTTATCAACACATACATTACTGCTCAAAGCCACCACATGTGCTCCCGTTTTATACTGCAAAAGATTTAAAGCAGCTTCTGTTGCTATGGTAACCATGTTCATTCCCATACTGTCTCCAGTGGTATATACAAAACGGGGGTAGACATATCGACCCACAACCAGAATAGGTTCAATTTTAATCAGTTTTCCATGTCTGGTTGTTACCTCAGCTGCCTTTTTAAGTTCACTGAAATGGTTTTCTATCCATTTTTTCAATTCCAGTGCTTCAGTTACAGATTCTGTCTTTAAAACTGGTGCTCTGGTCATTTTATCATCAATTATTCTAACAGTGGCACCGCCTGATTGAGATATTACAGAGCATCCTCTATTAACTGAAGCTACTAAAGCCCCTTCTGATGTTGCCAGAGGTACATAAAAATTTCCCTGGGTGTGTTCACCATTTATCTTCAAAGGACCAGCCACACCTACTGGTATTTGTATAGCCCCAATAGGATTTTCTATGTTTCTTTTACCTGCATCTTCCATGTTCATGGAGAAATTAGCTACATGTTCCATTTTGTTATTGGAAATAGATTCAATGTACTTTCTTCTAATTTCCACGGCTTTGTTGAAGTCCTTCACATGTTTTTCAATTTCATGTAATTTTATTTCACCATTAGATATTTTATTGATCAATTCTTTTTCATTTAACATGTTATCACGGAAAAAATAATTTTGTAAACATCAGTTTATAAAATGTTTTTTATAATTCCAACAATATCTGAAGGACGTGTTGCAACTTGAACGCCTGCATCTTCAAGTGCCCTCATTTTAGTTGCAGCAGTTCCTGCTTCTCCTTCTATTATAGCCCCTGCATGACCCATACGTTTTCCTGGTGGAGCGGTGGTGCCGGCAATATAAGCTACAACTGGTTTGGATATATTATCTGCTATAAATTCAGCTGCTTTTTCCTCAGCATTTCCACCGATCTCCCCTATCATTACCATTGCTTCAGTTCTTTTGTCTTCTTCGAAGCGAGACAAAACATCCGAAAAATCAAGCCCAACTACTGGATCTCCACCAATACCTAAACATGAACTCTGTCCCATTCCAGAATTGGTAATTTGACTGGCAACTTCATAGGTTAAAGTTCCACTTCGAGATACGATACCTATGTTCCCATCATTAAATATATGGGTGGGCATAATACCCAATTTACCTATTCCAGGGGTTATTATACCTGGCGTGTTAGGTCCAATAACCACTGAATTTTCTCTGCGAGCATATTCTACTATTTCCATTGAATCATGGATGGGTATATGCTCAGTTATAATTACAACTAAATCTAACTGTGAAATTGCTTCAAATGCAGCATCTTTAGCAAATGGTGCAGGAACGAAAATTATGGAAGCATTTATACTTATCTCTTCTTTTGCCTCTTCAATGGTGTTATAAATATCAATGTCTTGGAATTTCTGGCCACCTTTTCCTGGCGATGTTCCAGCCACAATTTTTGTTCCATATTTAAGCATCTGTTCTGTGTGGAATGATCCTTGCATTCCAGTTATTCCCTGCACAATGCATCTGGTATTTTCATCAAGAAGTATCATCGAAAACCTACCTTTTATTATTATGAATAATATTATTTTCTTCTTAATTATTTCAAGTTATAAATATATCTTCATTATATTATGGTGGAAATTTATTATAGATGTTATGTTTTATAGATTTAAAATTCTGGTTCTCTGCTCTATAGGAACTGCAAGATCAATGACATTGCCATTCATATATGCTGTTACTGAGACTATAACACTTCCAGGTATTATATAGGAAGGGGAGCCTCTTTTTACTAAGTAAACATTCTTATTTCCAAGGGCAGCGCCAACCATGGCCCCGGCTACGACTCCGACACTTTCAATATTTTCGATTGTGGCCACTACCACGGGATCATCAGTCATATCTGAGACATAACCCACTCCAGGAATATTTTTCAGACTGTTAACCACACTTCCCTGAACATCAAATACATTGTCCATGGAACTAGCAGCTTTTATTGCAGAACTTGCCACATCGTTTACAAATGATTCACCACCATAAGTGTCAAAGGCCAGGATTACTGCATCTGGAAAAAAATCTTGGTTAATATTTGCATCTACATAGGAAATTCCTTCTCCTGCATTCTCAGGATCCTCTGATACGCCGCTAATATCCCCTAAATCCTCGGCGTTATTCCTTAAAATATTCATTATTTCTTTATTGATAGTTTCCAACTTGTTATCTGGTACAAATGCACTAATTACCACATCATCACCAGTTATATTGGTAAGAGCAGCACTATGAGCACCAAAATCCATTAATTGGGGAATATCATTTTCAAGATTTTTTATAAGGTCCTGACTACATGAAACATCGTTTCGGGAGATATCAGCACCTATAGCAGTTATTTTCAAAAGATCACCACTTATAATCTAATATTCAAAATCAGTAGTATTGTTATTGAGATCAAATCTGAAATTATTTATCATTATTCTCATTAACCCCTATTTTGTACCATACTAAAATTTTGAATCAATATTTAATATCAATATAAAAAAACTTGTTTTTAAAGATTTTTATAATTAATTATTGTTTTAAAACTCATGAGACTATTTCTAATAATAATAGCTCAAAATTCTAAAAACTAAATGTATTTCATTTATTTAAGGAAGGATATTTATAATTTAAATACAATATAAATATTTTAATTGTATATATTTTCAAATTATTTTCAATTGATAATCTTTAAAAAAAATATAGGATATGTGTAGGTCTTGTCAAAAAAAACTAGGATATGTATCCCTATAATGGAAAAAGACTCTAAGCTGCTGGAAAAATCAGCATTAAAAGCTATTGATGTAGGTGCAGATATACTGGAATTGAGGATTGACTTTCTTAAAAACCCTGATCCCCACACTATGCAAAGATTAATATACGATCTTGATTATCCTATTATAGCAACCAACAGGATGCAAAATGAAGGTGGTTTCTTCATTGGTTCCGAAGTAGAACGAACTGATATATTAATAAAAGCCGCAAAATACGCTGAATTTATTGACATTGAGCTTCAAACTCAAAGTAAATACAGAAAACCTGTGATAAATAAAGCTAATTCAACAATTATCTCATTTCACGATTTTAAAAAGACCCCTCCCCTGAAAGATCTTCTCAAAATTGTGGATGAATCTAAAAAAATTGGTGACATAGCTAAATTTGCAGTAATGCCACACACACTTAAAGATACCTTGACAGTATTAGAAGTACTAACCAATGTAGAAGACACTATTGGAATAGCCATGGGTGATATGGGAAGATATACTAGAATTATTGCCCCAGTTTTTGGTTCTCCCATAACTTACGCATCATTAGATAATGCATCTGCCCCAGGGCAATTGGATGTTGAATCTACAAAAAATATATTAAACCAGATTTTATAAAATAAATGAAAAAAATTTATAAAAATGGACCTAAAAAAATTTAATTGGTGGTGATTAATTGAAATCAAGATCATGGATAATTGCAGGTATAATCGTGGTTTTTATTGTAGCGGCAGCTTCTGCCTATTTATACCAAGGGTTAGATAAAGTTGATGTAACCATAGATACAAATGGAACGGAAATAACCGTCAAAACTACTGCTTCAATTTTTAATAATGCACCGCCCGAGATGACGACAGAAATTGAACAATATGTTACCAATGCAGTTAAAGATTATCACAGCACGGTAGAAAGCATACAGAAAGATGTTCAGGAGATTGTTAAATCATACGGTTATAAAGAGGCTACAGTAACTATTAACTCCCAGTTTGGATTAAATCAACTCCCTATGCCTGCTGTTGTAAATGGAGATTCTATGGTGCCTACTTTAAAAAACGGACAGCAAATTGTTGTTCTTAAAACAGATAACTATAAAGTTGGTGACATAGTTGTGGCGGTTCATCCAGAATATGATCTTATAGTAAAAAGGTTGTCAAAAATTGAAGGTGACCGAGTCTATTTAACCAGTGACAACAAGAATGTAGAAACTACAACCATATACCATTCCACCTACTACGAAGTAATCACTAAAACTCCATTAAACACTTGGCTTCCTAAAGATAGTGTTATTGGTGTTGTGAAAGTTTATTAAACAGCAAATACCCGGTTTAACCTAAAAATGATTAATTAAATTTTTTTTCTTTTTAATTTTCAATAATAAAATTCCCTTAAAAACTAATTTGTAAAAGATGAATAACAATAATATAAATTAAATGTAGGAATTTATTATAAAACTTAATTTCAATTTAAAAAAAGTGTAGATAAAAAGAATTTGTATCTAACTTAACTCTGAGAGTTTTTTTATTCTTTTTACCATATTTGGATGGGTGGACATTATTTCCATGACTTTATGAGATAAGCTGACCTTAGTCTCACTGTATTTAAGCCTTGAAAGTTCACTTTCACTTATAACTCCATCCATGTCCATGTCCAGTTGCCTGAGATCAGATATTTCGTTACCTGCATCTGATATGTCATTAACAAAGAAGGCCTTTATTCCTTCTACCTCTTTTATTTCATCTTTGTTCGCTGCTGCTGAGCCATAAACAAGTTTGTATAGGGCACTGGCAAGTTTATGTGGTGGATTCCCCAGTTCAACACTGCCCTGATCGGCATAATATTCTCTTACTCTTGATACAAATAGAACCAGCAAGTTACCTAATATATAGCCTGCAAGTGCAGCTACTCCAATTAGTGCGGCTCCACCTTCCCTATTTCGACCTCCAGAGAATAACGTGCTTATAAATATGTAATAACATATCAAAGGCACTACACTAAGTAAAGTCATTACCATCATGTCCATGTGCCTTATATGGGATATTTCATGACCTAAAACAGCTTTTAGTTCATCTTCATCCAGTAAATTGATAATTCCACGGGTTACACAAACCCTTCCATCTCCTTTAGATTTACCGAATGCAAAAGCATTAGGTACTCCAATTTCAGATATACCTACCTTTGGCTTAGGTATGCCTGCATTGTAGGCTAATTCTCCCACCATACGGTGAAGATTGGGGGCCTCTGCTTCGGATACATATCTGACTTTCATCATGGATTCGACCATAAAAGGGCCCAAGAGGTACTGCCCCAGTACAATGACTAGTGCAAAGAAACCAAACATTAATGGACTGCCAAATCCAAAATAATAGCTTACAGCAGCCACTATAGCATAAAGTAGCCCGAATAATAGTACTGTTGCAAACCATAGTCGAAGTCTTAACTTCCAAATACTTGAACCGTTCATTTGAACATCTACCTCTTTATTGTTCTATATTTCAAATAATCTGATTAATTTTTATTTTATTCATTTAAATATTACTTTAAAGAATTAATTTTGATTATTAATTTATAATAATCTTATAGTTAATATTGGTTATTAAAATATAAAATTTTTACTATAAATAATTTATCATTGTAATATTTAATCAATAAAAAAATTGTATGAATATTATTTAATTTATCTCCACAAATAGTTAAAAAAACAAACTATTTTATATACAGATTGATATGTAGATATGTAATTAATTCTAATCGTTGTTATTGATAAAATGAATAAACTAATTCAATTTATATATTTAAGAAATATTATAAGTTGATTCAATATTATGATTTATTTGTAGGGTGAATCAATGAAAAAGAACTTGATGTCAATGGAAACTTTTCTCATATTTTTACGAGGATTGTTCATGGGAACTGCTGATATAATACCCGGAGTTTCGGGTGGAACCATAGCATTAATCACAGGAATATATGAAAGACTGATTCATGCCATAAGTAAAATAGATTTTAAATTCATTTTATATCTTTTTAAAGGAGATTTTAAAAGTTTCAAAAAAAATGCAATGCAGGAAATAGATTTTGAGTTATTCATCCCACTCTTGGCAGGTATAAGTCTTGCCATTCTCACTATGTCCAAGGTTATATCATACCTTTTAACAAGTTTTCCAGCACCTACTTTTGCTTTTTTCTTTGGATTGATTTTAGCATCAGCCATATTTGTTTATGGGCATGTTGACGAACTAAGCATAAAAAACATTTTATTCGCAATTATTGGATTTGTATTTGCCATTATTTTTGTCGGATTAAATCCAATACAGGCCAATCATTCCCTACCTATAATATTCTTATCTGGTGCAGTGGCCATATGTGCAATGATACTACCGGGAATATCCGGAGCATTTATATTGCTCCTTCTAAATCAATATGAATACATGATAAATGTATTAAATAACATGCAAATCGTCGATATAATAACCTTTATTGCCGGTGCTTTAATTGGAATTTTATCATTCTCAAGACTATTGGACTACCTTCTAAAACACCATAAATCCATAACCATGGCATTTCTGGTAGGTTTAATGGTGGGTACCTTGAGACTTCCTTACGAAAAAATTGTATTGAATATGGGATCAATATGGCCTATTTTAGGGGCTGCCGCATTTGGGTTTGTTATTGTTTTCATATTGGAATGGAAATTTAAAGGACAAAAACAGCCATTAAAACTTTAATAAGTACTATCATAAGATTAAGAGATTAAAAAATTAATATAATCAATTTAATTTTAGAATAATTTAATAGATTCAGATAGATATAATAAAAAAAATAAGTTAAGAGAACTCTTCTTAAACTTTATGTTCCCCTTTTTAAATCAGTATATGCCTTGCTTAAGCTGTTTATGACATGTTTTCTAATTTCAATATCTTTATCATCTAAAAATTGGGTCAATGCATTTACTGCTGCAGAAGGGCCGCCAATTTCCGCAAAATTCCATGAATTCATTGCAATTAAATAATAAGCTTCTTCTTCAACATTTTTAGCTTTCCATCCCAAGTGCATTAAGGATAGGGCAGCTTCTTTACGAACCTGTTTATCTCCATCATTTAAAATGTTAATTAATGGCAAAACTGCATCTTTATCCTCTATTTTTCCTAAAACTCTTGCTGCACTGGCACGTACAACGTTTTCTTCAAATTTTAGTGCATTAATAAGAGGTTTAACTGATGGTTTTCCTATTTTTATTAAAGCTTTTTCAGTTTTGGATCTGATGCGTTGATTACTATCACTTAACATTTTTATTAAAGAATCTACCGCTTTTTTATCACCCATATCACCCAAAGCTTCAACAGCAACTCTTCTAACACCTGGATCCTCATCTTCTAGTTTTTTAGCAACAAAGCCTATAATCTGCTCTTTATCCATAATCCCCCTCCACATAAGCTATACACTACAACTAATTATGAATTTTAGAATATATCAACTATTACATCATGAAAATCTGAAGTGATAGATGGATATTAAAAAGTTTATATCCTTGTATGTGATAATTTATTCAAATTTAGAAAATTCTCGGGGATTAAAACCCTGTTTTAGAATAAGATTTTGATCATAACTACTCAATTGAACCTTGGAAGTGGGGGGTATAGGGCTTCCTTTTTTGGCGAGTATTACGCCACTCTTTTTATTGGCCCCTAAAAATTTTCCAGCATTGCCGTTGACGATTATTGTACCAGATATCATGTCAATAGCAGTAAAATCATCAGTGTCACCGTTAATTATTACCAAGCCACCGTTTAGTAAAGCACCAGTATTTCTTCCCCCATTTCCATTAATTCTGACCCGTCCTTTTTTCATTAGTATCCCCGTACTTAAATCAACATTACCGTTAAAAACAACGTCAACATTTTTATCTAATCTAGCCCCTACAGTGTCTTTTACTGAACCATCATTAATTATAAGCATATTATTAATTAACTGGCATTCCAGAAGTTGATCACCTTCCTCAACATTGGTAATAATGTCAGTGATGGAACGGTACTTCTTATACCCGCTTTTATCAGATTTAACCTGTACCAAATTCCCAATTGGTTCTTTTACATCTCCTTTAACATAAATATTGCCCTTGACCATGCTGATTCCCATTCGAGTATCAACATTCCCGTCTACAATAACATCTCCCACATCTACTTCTTTTCCACTGCCACCAAAGTATTTTAAATCCACTCCCATACTGGAACAGAATCTGTGGCCAACATCGCCATTAATCTTGATATCCCCACCATTTTTAAGGTGTTTCACCAGATCTTCAAAGCTATATTCTGTATCTGGAATTTTCCATTCTGGAGATAGTTTTTCCCCTTTATGCTGCCAGTAAAAATTATAGGTAAAATCACACAAACAATCAACCGGCTTTTCAATATCTATTTCAAGTACATTATCGTCTGATCTATCTCTCTTTGACTTTCTACCAAAAATTTTTAGCATCTAAATCCCCTTTCAATTATTATAACACAAAAATTTTAGAATATTAAAATCTAAAACATTGTCACCTATCCCCATATTAATTATACTAATTTTAACCTATTATTTTATTGTAGAATATTCAAATTATAATATTCAAAGTTATTATTTTACTAAATTAATATAATATGAATAACATGACCAGAGATGTATTAAAATATCTGAATAATATTAACGTAGACACGCGTTTTATCAGTTTAATGGATAAAATAGTCTACATTAATAATCTCAGATTTTCAAAGTTTTCCAAAAGAAAAGAAGAAGTATTTCTTAATAAATATCCTGATTTTAAGGTAGTAAGATCTAAAATTTTCCAGAAGATTTGTAGCAGAGCATCTAAAGTTCTGGTTAAAAATATAAAACCTCACGAGAATATTTTCATACTTAATAAAAGCACATGTTTAGATTACGCAGTTTTAACAGTTTTAGAACCATATCAAAGGAAATATGGCATAAAACTATTTGTTGAAGATTCCTTCGATAAAATTGATAATCAAAAGATAGATGCTACTGCCTCCAACTTAACCTTAGACGATGAAGTGGAAACCATCCTAAATCGGATTTTAAATGGAAAAGAAGTTGACCTACTAAGTTCAAAAGATTATTACGATTCTAATGAAGGTAATAAAATAAAAATAATTTATCCTCTTTTAAATGTTCCAAGAAAATGGATTTATTCCTGGTTAGACCTTGAAAAAGATGAACTTGTGAGTATGGATGATGATCTAGCTAAATCTCTGCTGGATTTTCTGGAAAAATATGTTCCTGATGTTAGAGAAAATATTTATAAATCAACTGTTTTTATAAGTAAAAATAAAGTAAAAAAATGAGGTAGAATGTTAATATAAAAATAGAATGGTTAAAGATAAAATATTAAAAACTATTTAAAGCTGAAAAGGGATGTTTGTTCCACTTTTTTATCGGGCTTGGAATCTTTCTTTGAATTACTCTGTGAAAACTTCCCACCAGTATTATTACCCTTTTTTATATTATTCTTGTTTTTCGTGGTTTTTGATTTTTTAGGTTCTTTCTGGCTTTTTGATGATTTTTTAGAGTTAGCAGTTGAATATAGACCAGAACCTGAAACTCCTTTTTGTCCTGATTTATTAGTTGTTGATTTCTTCTTTTTAGATTTTTTCACTTTTATCTTCTTGGACCTAAAAAGTTTCACTTCTGAATCATCCAGATCGAAATAGTTAGCAAGTTCATAGGCGGTTTCATCATTCTGAAACATGGTTTCAAAGTAAGGAAACTGGGTTATTGCTTCTTTTTTAGAAACATGAAGTTTTTCACCAATTTTTTCAGCTACTTTATTTCTTAAATCCCTCTTAGCTCTGCTTTTTGAAAGTAACGTGTATACTGATGAGGTTCCATATCTTGCAAATTTTTTATAAGTTTCATCTTTAGCCAGTGCCACACCCAAACCCATAAAATCAAAGGTGTATCTCCAGTATGTGTAGTCACGTGTGTTGAAAGCTCTTCCAAAATTCAGGTCAGCCAAGGACACCATATCATAAGCTTTTTCAATTTCATAATTTTTTTCGTATTCACGAGGAATATTCTCAGTTATCAATTCAAGAACAAAGTTTGGATCTTCTTGCAGACGCATAGCCTCTTTAATACGCTTTAATGTTTTGCTTTTAAGAACGGTTCTAACTGAATCAAAAATATTAGAAACGTTATCTTTTTGGGATACTAAATCAAGGTCGTTGGAAGTTATTTTTTCCTCGCCCTGGGCCATTATTTCCAGATCATTTATGGCAGATCGAAGATCCCCACTGGATCTTTTTGCCAGATCCTTTAGAACTGCATCATCAAATTCAATACCTTCCTGAACACATATTTTCTTAAGAAGAGCTGCAATAGAATTGGTATGAACCTTCCTGATAGTTACAACATTGCATTTGGTTTTAAAACCTTTAATACGGTTACTGTATGGATCGTTAGCCATCATTATGATGGGATGTTTTCCTTCTTTAATTATTTTATTTATAGCCCTAACACCACCCCGGTCATCACGACCATGAAGACCATCCACTTCATCAAGTATTATAAGTTTTAAACCTTTATTAAATAGGGAAGTTGTAGCGGAAGCCTCACCTATTGTTCTCATTATAATATCGTATGATCGTTTATCACTGGCATTAAGTTCTACATGATCAGAGAATTTGGAGGCTATTACATGGGCTAAGGTGGTTTTTCCCGTGCCGGGAGGGCCCACCAGTAAGAGACATTTTTGGGGATTGTTTTCCTTCCAATTGTCAATCCATTCCATTATCTTTTTTTTTGCCTTTAGATTGCCAACTACTTGGTCAAATGTTTTAGGACGATACTTCTCTGTCCACATTTAATCTGCCCTTGATTTTGATAAAAATTTTGTAATAAGTGCTTCCAATTGTATTCTGGGATTTGCACCCTCTCTTATTCTGAAATCATATTCACTAATATTGGTAATAAGATTCATATAGGTTTGTTCATCTATAGCATCCTGCATGGCCATACGGGATACTTCTTGATAAATCTGGGTGACCATATCCTCTCCACTGATTCCCTGAACCACCATGACTTCCCGGAGTATATTCCTGGCTCCGAGGAAATCTCCGCTTAATGCCTTGTTAATCATCTTCTTAACATCTTTGGGCCGTGCTTTGGAAACCACTTCATGAATGCTTTCCTCGGTTATTTCCTCACTTACAGATGCTGATGCCTGGAGGATGTTTATAGCTTTTCTAAGATCACCCTCAGCAAAATATACAATGCTTTCAATGGCTTTAACATCAATATCAAGATTTTCTTTTTTGGCAATAACTTCTAACCGTTTTATGATATGATTACCTTTTACCGGTGCAAATCGGAAGATGGCACATCGAGATTGGATAGGATCTATAATCTTAGAGGAATAGTTACAGGAAAGAATAAATGAAGAAGTCTTGGTATACATCTCCATTTCACGTCTTAACGCATGTTGAGCGTCTTTAGTCATATTGTCTACTTCATCCAAAAATATAATTCTGAAAGGAGCACCAACCGGCTTTAAACGGCAGAAATTTTTAATATTGGTTCGTACTGTGTCAATACCCCTGGCATCAGAAGCATTTAACTCTAAAAAATTCTGTCTCCAGTACTCCCCTAAAATAGATTTAGCCAGTGCTAAGGCAGTAGTTGTCTTACCAACTCCTGCTGGGCCAGTAAACATAAGGTTTGGCATGCTTTCTTCATCAACGTATCTTTTTAATCTTTGTACAATATGATCTTGACCTACTACTTCATCTAAACTGCTTGGTCTGTATTTTTCTACCCATGGCCCGTTCATCTAATCACCATCTACCTTTTAGTTATTTTAATAATATATACGAGATTAAACTAAATTTTTTAATCAAAACAATTATCTTAAATACTCATACTATTTTTACAAAACCAATTCCATGATTGGATTGTAAGAATTTTTATTTGATTTATTTAAAAATAGTAATTTCCAGTTAGATAAATTTATTTATTAACATTCGTCAGATTTTTTTAGAAAATCTGGATTTTATTATATTAATATTTTTATTTGAATTACCTTTTAATTTTTATAATTTATCCTTTAAACTATTCTGGAATGACATCACACTAGGTTTGATACCAGTCCAGATTTGAAATGATTCTATTCCCTGGTAAATTAACATTTTAATCCCAGATACTGATTTTGCACCGGCCTTATCTGCTTCTATAAGCAAACTAGTTTTAAGTGGATTATAAACCATGTCAAACACTGTTAAATTAGAATGCATGTATTCTGCAGTAATAACTGGATTTTCATCAATATTTGGATACATTCCGAGGGGAGTGGTGTCAATAAGGATATCTACATCTTTTAATTCTGTTTTTAATTGGCCAAGATCTACGGCTTCAACATCACCTTTGAAATTATTTAGAATATCATCTCTAAGAGTTATAGCATTGTTAACTGTTCGGTTAGCAATGACCATGGAACCTGCACCTTCTAAAAGTATTTGAAAAGCAGCAGCACGTGCTGCTCCTCCTGCACCAGTTATTACAACCCTTTTATTTTTTATAGATGTTACCTCTTCCAAAGCTCTTACCAAACCTATCCCATCAGTATTATATCCTTTGATTATATTGTCTTCAAATTTTACAGTATTAACTGCTCCAATGAGTTGGGATGACCTGTCTAATTCATCCAAAAATTTGATAATCGCAGTTTTATGGGGTATGGTAACGTTTAAACCTTTAATGTTAAGACTCTGTGCTCCTTTAATGGAAGTTTCCAGATCTTCTTTTGAAACTCTGTATGGAACATATACATAATCTAATCCCAGTTCCAAAAACGCAGCATTATGCATCAAAGGAGATAAGCTGTGTTCTATCGGATCACCAATTAAACCTACCACATTAGTTTTACCAGTAATCATATTATCACATATAATTTATCCAATTATTAAGTTAAGTAATTAATTATAATTAAACCAATAATTTATCCGGTTTTAACAGTAAATTATTATTAGTAATGTAATATAATATCATCAAATCAAATGAATGGTTTATTAAAACTTGTTAATTAATAAATTGATTTTAAATTCCAGATAGGGCAAATCTAAAAAATGCAACTGATTTTATATAGGTATAATACATAAAATTAATAAAATATAGATTATATTAAATAAAATAAATTTGTTTAATGTGTAAATTAAATTATAGATTAAAATTGTTATTAAGTCGAGTTAAGAACTAGATATATAAAAAAAATAAATTATTATCACAATATTTTAAGTAATAAATTACATTAAAAAATTATATTAAACTAGATAATGGGGGTATAAATATTGCCAGCTAAACAACGATTTGTTCTGGATACAACAGCATTTACTGATAATCAAATGCGTGATGTTCTAGGTGATGGAGAACTCTTAAAAACAGTTGATGTTTTATTAGATCTAATTGCCAGGTCCAGGATAAAACTTAACATGAGCTGTCATATGCCGCCAATTACCTATAAAGAATTCTCAGATTATATGGCCCGCTATGAGTGCCCGGAAGATATAATGATCAAAGCTGAAACTTGGATTGTTAAGAAATCACCCAACCGTTATGATACTAAAATACCCTCTGAAATATTTTATGAATATGTTCATGACATGAGAGAGAGAATGAATAAGGGTATGCGCATTTCTGAAAGTGCAGTATGGGAGGCAGCAGTTGAATCTATGGTCATGGCATCCCGCGGTCAGAAAAAAACTGATATCGAAGTAAAAATTATTGGTAAAGCCATAAAAGATTTTAGAAAGAAATACCGGGCTGCCTTAAGGAAAGGAACACTAGACAGTGCCCCCGACCTTGACGTATTATTACTGGCCAAGGAATTAGGTGCTGGTGTGGTTGCAGCAGACGAAGGAATAAAAATATGGGCTGAAAGATTAGGTTTAAGATTTTTAAGCGCCAAATCATTCCCTAAAATGCTAAAAGAATATTTAAAGTTTTATGAGTAGTCTACTCAACTTATATCATTCTTAAATAATTAATGTAATTTTTTAGTAAATACATAAATGAACTATTATTATTTTATTAATGGAGTAATTAGATAAGAATGTTATTTTTATCATAAAATTGAAATAATTTGATACTTTTTATTGTGGAGGATATATAATGGAAATATTGAGACCCAGAGGAACTCGTGATTTTCTATTTGATGAAATGGAACAGAGAAAATACGCTGAAAATACTCTAAGAAGAGTTTTTGAAACTTATGGTTACAGTGAAATTAAAACCCCTTTATTTGAAGATTTAACTCTTTTTACCATGAAATCTGGTGAAGAGATTAAAGAACAGATTTATCACTTTAAAGACAAAAGTGAACGGGAACTGGCACTTCGACCCGAACTCACAGCACCTGTTGCTCGGCTTTATATGGACCAATTTCAGAAAAGTCCTAAACCCATCAAAATGTATTATTTCGGGAGCTGTTTTAGATATGAAAGACCCCAAGCAGGAAGATGGAGACAGTTCTGGCAGTTTGGATGTGAATTAATCGGTGGAAAATCTCCTGAAGCAGAAGCAGAAGTTATAACCATGGCCAACCAGAGCTTAGAAGATTTGGGCCTTGACAACTTCGAAATCCATATTGGTAATTTAGGAATTTTAAGAGGAGTTCTTGAAGAGGCCAATATAACTGACGAGAAGCAGGACCAGGTTATGGGTATCATTGACAAAGGAGATATGGAAGAACTTCAATCTTATTTGGACGACCTTAATTTACCTGAAAAGTATCGTGAAATTCTTTTAACACTGATTGGAATGGAAGGGGGAAAAAACTTACTATCCCATGTTAAAATGCTTATAAAAGACATTGATGCATCTTTTGAAGCATTAAATGACCTTGAAGAATTACTGAAAACTCTGGATGATTTTGGAATGGACAATTACGTGGTGAATTTAGGAATAGCCCGTGGACTGGATTATTATTCTGGAATGGTCTTTGAGATATATGTTCATGGTTTAGGAGCTCAAAAACAAATATGTGGTGGAGGAACCTATAACCTAATCGAAGTTTTCGGTGGAGAACAAGTAGAATCCACTGGATTTGCATTTGGATTTGATCGAGTAATGGGCGCACTTGAGAGTCAAAAAATCAATCTAAAAATTAAAAATAATCTGAAGGTATATGTGGCGCCTATATCTGAGAAAACCCGTGGTAAAGCATTTGAAGTAGTTCAAAATCTTCGAAGTGCAGGTATCGCTGCAGATGTTGATCTAGCACGTAAAAAATTAAAGAAAATATTAAATTATGCTAATAATTTAGGTGTAAACTATGTGGTTTTAATTGGAGAACGAGACCTAAAAGAGGGTAGGGTCACTTTAAAAGATATGAGAACCGGCACCCAGGAAATGATTGAAATTGATTCCATACAAGAAAACCTAAAAAAATTAATTTATGTTTAAACATAATAAATTATGTTACAATTAAATGATTGAAAAAGCCAATGCATATGATTAATTCTTGAAAAATATGGTTTAATCAAAAAATATTTAGTTGATATAATGAGCACTAACAAATTTAATTTAAATTTTAGACACAAAATAAATGATGAAAACCTTATAATTGCAATTTCTCAGGATTATGAAACATCAGAAGTTTTGATGGTTGCTTATATGAATGAGGAATCCTTCATGAAAACATTAGAAACTAATAAAGTTCATTACTGGAGTACTTCTAGAAATAAGATATGGTTAAAAGGAGAAAGTTCCGGTCACCTACAGAATGTGAAAGAAATCTACGTGGATTGTGATCAGGACGCAGTTCTAATAAAAGTTCATCAAGAAGGCGGAGCATGTCATGAAGGATATTATTCCTGTTTTTTCAGGAAAATAGAGGATAAAAATCTGAAAATAATTAAAGAAAAGGTTTTTGAACCTGACAAAATATATGGGGAGAAGTAAATGAAAATAATTCCAGATACAAGTGTTATTGTGGATGGCCGTATCACCACTATTGTCCAGGAAAAAGAATATGATGGATGTAAAGTTGTAATTCCAGAAGCAGTTGTATCTGAATTGGAATATCAGGCAAATAGAGGACGAGAAACAGGTTTTAATGGTCTTGAAGAACTTAAGAATTTACAAAAATTGAACCAGAAACAAAAAATTGAATTAAACTATGTAGGCAGAAGGCCAACCTTAAACGAGATATCACTTGCTAGAGGGGGCGAAATAGACGCTTTGATAAGGGGAACCGCCCAGGAACATGATGGCACCCTAATTACCAGTGACAAGGTACAATCTGAAGTGGCAAAAGCCCAAGGCCTGGAAGTAATCTATATAAAACAGGAAATAATTGAATATGGTGATCTAGAGATAACCAAATTTTTTGATAAACATACCATGTCAGTTCACTTGAAAGAAAATGTGGTTCCTATGGCCAAAAAAGGGCGGCCAGGAAATATTAAACTGGTAAAAATTGGTAAAAAACGTCTATCATTCTCTGAAATACATGGAATGGCTCGTGAAATTGTAGAACGGGCCAAATCTGATTTTAATAGTTTTATTGAAATTGAAAGAGAGGGCGCCACTGTAATTCAATTCAGAGAATATCGTATTTCTATTGCCAGACCTCCATTTTCCGATGGTTTTGAAATAACTGCGGTAAGGCCAGTGGCCAAGGTTTCACTTGAGGATTACAAACTTCCAGAAAAATTAATCGACCGTTTGACCAACGTAGCCAAGGGTGTATTAATTGCAGGATCTCCTGGAGCAGGTAAAACGACTTTTGCCCAGGCAATAACCGAATTTTATAGTAATGAACTTAATTCCATAGTTAAAACCATGGAATCCCCTCGGGACCTTCAAGTAGGTGATGAAATAACCCAGTACGCACCCCTAGAGAAGGATATGCAAAAAACTGCCGATATACTTTTACTGGTAAGGCCGGATTATACTATTTATGATGAGTTGAGAAAAACCAAGGATTTTAAAATATTTGCTGATATGCGGCTGGCTGGAGTAGGCATGATCGGAGTGGTGCATGCCACCCGACCCATTGATGCTATCCAGAGAATAATTAGTCGAGTAGAGCTGGGTATGATTCCCTCAATTGTAGATACAACCATATTTATTGATGATGGGATGGTTAAAGCAATTTATGATGTGGCATTAACTGTAAAAGTACCAAGTGGAATGGTTGAAGCGGACTTAGCCCGGCCGGTTATAGAGATCAGGGACTTTGAATCAGGAGATCTGGTCCATGAAATATACACCTATGGTGAGCAGACCATTGTAATGGATGTGGGAAAATCAGAATATAAAAAATCTCCAGTTTTGAAAATTGTTGAAAGAGAAATAATAAAGGAGATAAAAAAGAAGATTCCCAAAGCCACTGTAGAAGTAGATATGAAATCTGATAAGCGAGCTAACGTTTGGATTGACGAAAAAAATGTGGCCAAACTCATTGGAAAGAAAGGAAAAACCATTGATGAAATTGAAAACAAAATTGGTATAAGCATCGGCGTGGAGTCGTTAACTTTAAAGACTGTTGAAGAAACATTACCTGTGAATGTAGAAATTGCCGGAAATTATGTGGTTCTAAACTTTGGAAAAGACTTTATTGGAACTCCTTTTGATATAATCGTAGATGATGAATATTTATTTACGGCAACTGTGGGTAAAAAAGGAAATATTAAAATTAAAAAAGATATAGAACTTGCAGATATAATTATAAAAGCATTAAAACGTAACATACCTATTCTGGCTCGAATTAGAAACGAATAATTTTTATAATATTTAATAAAATAAATTCAAAATTTTCGCTAAATTGGTGAATTCGAATGAAAATTGGAGTATCAAGCCTAGCATTATATCCTGATTCTCTTGGTGACATTTTATCATTTCTAGAAAATATAAAAGTGGAATACTGCGAAATAATAAATGAATATCCATACCATAAAGTTGACAGTGCCATTACCAATTCATATAATGTTAAAATCCTTATTCATGCCCCTTTATCGGATATTAACTTAGCTTCTTCGAATTATGCAATTAGAAAAGCTTCGATTTCTCAGATAAAAAATTCAATTGAAACTGCATCAAATATGGATTCAAATATAGTAGTAGTTCATCCGGGAACTACTTCTGTAATTGCTACTAAATTCAAGGATAAAGTACACAAGGACTGTATATCCTCACTTAAAGAATGCTCAAAATACGCCGATGAATACGGCATAGACATGTGTGTGGAAAACATGCCAAATATTAATGGATTTCTTTGTCAGGATATTGGAGAACTTCAAAAATTAGCTGATGAAATTGACAGTTCCATAACTATGGATGTGGGCCATGCTCACACCAATAAATTCAATATTGAAGATATGTTAAGCTTGAAGAGAATCAAACACATTCATCTTAGTGATAACAATGGTTCCTATGACAGCCACAATGCACTAGGCAGCGATGAGATTGATTTTAAATCTCTTATTAATAGATTGAGGAGATTAAACTATAAGAGAGTTCTCACAGTTGAGGTTAAAAATAAAGAAGAAGTATTAAAGAGTCTTGAATATCTGGATAAAATCTAAAATCCCTTTTAGATAACTAAATTTTTATATTTAGTTTATTCCAACTAAATTTTTATATAAATAGGTTTTAATAAAGATTGCCGAATACTTATAAGAAAAAATAATATGAATATATTTATAAAAACTTTGAATAAAGTAGTAAATATCAATTTTTCATGGAAATATATTGATTAAAGTGGAGAGTTTTATATGAAAGTTGCAATAATTGGCGGAACTGGAGACCAGGGTTTTGGTTTGGCATTAAGATTTGTTCAGGCCGGACTGGATGTCATTGTAGGATCAAGAGATATTAAAAAGGCTGAAAATACGGTAAATATAATAAAAAATATGATTAAAGGAGATGAAATGCATATTCAAGGGATGACCAATGAAGAAGCTGCAGAACAAGGCGAACTACTCATCTTAACCGTGCCTTTGCAAGCTCAGGTTGTATCCCTAAAAAGTATCAAAGAGTATGTAGATGAAAAAATACTGGTTGATGCTACCGTGCCGCTGGAAACCTGTTTAAGTGGTAAACCTAATAGATATGTTGATTTGTGGGAAGGATCTGCTGCAGAAAGAGCCGCCGGACTTTTAAAAGACAAAGACGTAAAAATAGTTTCTGCATTTAATAATATCAGCTCTGCCAGTTTGATCAATATAAAAGAAGATATAAAGTGCGACTGTTTAGTCTCTGGAGATCATGAAGATGCCAAAGTAGAAGTTATGAAACTAGCAGAAAAGATTCCGGGAGTCAGATCAATTGACTGCGGCCCTCTGGAGAATGCACGTATAGTAGAAAAAATTACACCACTTCTAATAAATCTTAATATGCGAAATAAAATCAAATTAGCAGGACTGCGCATTACAGGACTTTGATCTAGAAAAATTTATTTATATCATCTTTAAACATTTTTTTAACTTATTTTTATCCTAAATTAGTTCAATTACATTAAAAAATATATAATCGTGAAGAAAATGGATATCTTAAATAAAACAACCGAAGGAATAACCAAACACGCATTGGAAGTAATTAAAAAAATCGACGAAGAACAGATCAACTTAATGATTGAAAAAATTATTCATTCAGAATCTATTTTTATTGTAGGAACTGGAAGATCTGAATTAGTGGGAAAAGCATTTGCCATGCGTTTAATGCACCTTGGATTTACAGTTTACGTTGTTGGGGATGTAACAACCCCTGCAATTAATGATAATGACTGTTTAATTGCTATATCTGGTTCTGGAGAGACAAAAACTGTTACATTAGCAGCTACAACTGCTAAAGATGTGGGTGCATCTGTAATTGGTATTACTGGAAATATACAATCTACTTTAAAGGAATTGTTGGATGTGGTTATCAACATTGAAACTAAAACAAAGGAAGCCTGGAAATATTATACTTCAAGTGTATTGAAAGGGGATTATGATGATTTAACACCCATGGGAACTCTTTTCGAAGATACCACCTTATTATTCCTTGATGGTTTAATTGCAGAGTTTATGGTGCGTTTAAGTAAAAAAGAAGACGATCTCAAAATGAGACACGCTATAATTGAATAACTTAATCTAATCAGGTGCTTTTGATGCGTTCAGAGTTTTCAGAAAACATGGTTACAGTTAGAGATCCTAAAGCCGTAACACTCAATGAAAAGAGTCATTACGGTACACTTACTGATGATGGCCTTCAGCTTTCATTAATAGAAGCCTTTTTTTTAATGGAAAAGGACAAAATTAAAATTTATAAATCAGATAAAAAGCTCAAAAAAAAGGAAATGGGACAGATACTGCATAAAAATAGGATATTTACCAAATATCTTGTTTTTAAAGACTTGAGAAATAGGGGATATATTGTCAGAACAGGATTTAAGTATGGTTCAGAGTTTCGTTTATATGAAAGGGGCACATCTCCTGGTGATGGACATTCAAATTACCTGGTAAAAGTTATAACAGAAAATTCTAAGATATCGGCCTCTGATTTTTCAAGTTATGCCCGGGTGGCGCATGGTGTAAATAAAAAACTGCTACTTGCAGTTGTTGATGAAGAAGGAGATATAACTTACTATAATATTGAATGGATGAGGCCCTAAACCTAAACATTCTTAAAAATAAATATGTTTAAATCTACGTTGATAAAAGGTGATTAATTGATAGATCCATGGAGTTCAGCCATAATAGATTATGAAAAGCTGGTTAATCAATTCGGAATTAAACCATTTGCAGATTTAATTAATGATATTGCTGATCCTAATCCCCTTATGAAGAGAAAGATAATTTTTGGGCACCGGGATTTTGGTAAGATAATCAAGGCCATCAGAGAAAATAAAGAATTTGCAGTTGTAAGCGGTATGATGCCCAGTGGAAAAATGCATATAGGCCACAAGATGGTGGTAGATCAGTTGATATGGTACCAAAATCAGGGAGCAGATATTTATATTCCTATTGCAGATATGGAATCTTACTCAGCCAGAGGAGTTGATTTTAAAACTTCCAAAGAATTGGCCATAAATGAATATATTACCAATTACATAGCACTAGGACTGGATCTAGAAAAAAGTAATGTACATGTTTATCTGCAATCAAAAAATAAAGTAATAGGCGATTTAGCATATATACTCTCTAAAAAAGTTAATTTTAATGAGATGAGAGCCATATATGGATTTTCAGTTAGCACAAATATTGCTCATCTTTATGTTCCTATGATACAGGTTGCAGATATTATACATCCCCAACTGGAAGAATGTGGCGGACCAAAACCTACTGTGGTTCCCGTAGGCCCTGATCAGGACCCACACATAAGACTCACCCGAGACATTGCCGAAAGATTCAAATCCCAGTATAACTTTATTACACCTTCTTCTACTTATCATCGCTTCATAACTGGATTGACTGGTGAAAAGATGTCAAGTAGCAAACCTAAAACAGCAATTTTCTTAAGTGATTCTCCTGGAGAGGCTCAAAAAAAGCTAAAATCTGCAAAAACGGGTGGTAGAGAAAGTTTAGATGTTCAACGACAAAAGGGTGGAGAACCTGAAAAATGTGTAGTTTATGAATTATTACTGTATCATCTGATTGAATCAGACAGGGAACTTGAAAAAATATACCGTGAATGTAAAAACGGTACACTTATGTGTGGTGAATGTAAAAATAGATCAGCAAATATTATTAAAAAATACTTTAACAAATTATCAACTAAAAGAGATGAAGCCAAAGAAATAGCAGCAACTATATTAAGTGAGGACTAGAAGTGAAAAAAGAAAAATTTGAAAGCACCCTGGGAGCATTATATCGTAGAAATGAAAAATTTCTTTTCCTTTCCGCAGCTATATTTTTAGGTTCTATCTTCATTGGATACTTCCTTTCCGGGATTTTTAGTGGCTTAAATCAATATTTTGGAACTATCTTCAAAGACCTCCAGGATGGTGCACGTAGTGGAGAACTTAAGCTGGAAACTATTCCCATCTTTCTCAATAACATTCGAATCGCACTTATAATTTATGGAGGAGGGCTTTTACTCGGATCATTCACAGTTATATTCCTCTTTATCAACGGCGCTTTTATTGGTTATGTTGCTTCTAAAGTTCCTTTAGGAGATTTTATAATATACACTATACCTCACGGTATTTTTGAGGTTGTTGCTATCATAATTGCAGGTGCGGCTGGTTTCAGGCTGGCTACTAGCGTATACTACTTTATTGATGGAATGTTATATGAGACCTGGTATGGATCAATCCTAGAAAAAATCGGATTTATTTTCAAGAAAAATCTGGACGAAGTCAAGGAGTCACTGATTCTTTTTGCAATTGCACTTGTTCTACTAGTTATAGCGGCTATTATTGAAGCTAATCTCACATTACCGTGGGCAAATTATATTCAAGGTTTAATATAATTACCTAATTAATGTAACCTTACATAATTTTTAAGTTAGAATAGTTTTATTTTATAATTAAGTTAAAATTAATTTGTTGGTGGAATAATGATTAAATGTATTAGTTGTGGTATGGAATATGAAGATAACGAAATAATTTACACTTGTAAGAAATGTGGATCAATACTTGAAGTAATATGTGACGTAGATATTTCCAAAGAAATATTTAAGTGCAGAAGATCCACTATGTGGAAGTATAAAGAATTTATGCCTGTTGACGAATCTTCTATTGTCACTTTGGAGGAAGGTGGAACTCCATTTTGTAAATGTGACAAACTGGGAGAAAAAATTGGTGTAGATCTTTACGTGAAAGTTGAAGGTTCCAATCCCACTGGAAGCTTTAAAGATAGGGGTATGAGTGTAGGAATTACCAAAGCTATGGAACTTGGAGTAAATGCGGTGGGATGTGCATCAACTGGTAACACCTCTGCCTCACTGGCAGCATATGCAGCCCGTGCTGGGCTAAAATGTATTGTACTTCTTCCTTCAGGTAAAGTAGCACTGGGAAAACTGGCCCAAGCTATGTTCCACGGAGCAGATGTAATATCAGTTAAGGGGAATTTTGACGAAGCCTTAGAAGCAGTCACTGCCCTGGCACTGGAAGGTAAATTATACCTTTTAAACTCAGTGAACCCTTACCGCTTGGAAGGACAAAAAACTATTGGGTATGAAATAATAGATGATCTGGGCTGGCAGTCACCTGAAAGGATCATATTACCTGTTGGGAATGCAGGAAACATATCTGCTATATGGAAAGGAATAAAAGAATTTAATAGAGCAGGATTTATGGAAGATTTACCTATGATGACTGGTATACAGGCTGAAGGGGCTGCTCCTATTGTAAGAGCTATAAGGGAGGGTAAAGAAGAAATTGTTCCTTTTGAACACCCTGAAACTGTGGCAACTGCAATAAGAATTGGCGCACCAGTCAGTGCTCTAAAAGCTATAAGGGCCATAAATGAATCTGATGGTTATGCAGAAACCGTTACTGATGAGGAAATTTTAAGCGCTCAAAAGCTTCTGGCAAGAACCGAGGGTATCGGAGTTGAACCAGCTTCTGCAGCTTCAATAGCCGGCCTTATAAAGCTGGTTGATAACGGCGTGGTCGATAAAAACGAGAAGATAGTATGTATAGTAACTGGACATCTTCTAAAGGATCCGAATACTGCTATAAATGCATGCACTGAGCCGATTGAGATGGATGCAAATATAAATAAATTGTCAAAATTTATTACAGGATTATAAAACTTTTTTACTAAACTAATCCATCAAATAAGCTCTTTTTTCTTTTTTATTATTTGTCAAAATGGACTTCATATATTATTCTAATTTTTTTATGATGACCAAAAATCATATAGTTTGCCAGAAAATAAGCAATGATCTCATACTTAGCCATTAGATCACCAAAGATCATATAGTTATCCTAAAAATCAATGAAAAAAACGATAAATATATATAAGAATATGAACACAGATTATATTACATAAATTGAGGTGATTAATTATGGAATTACCAATTGCTCCAATCGGAAGAATAATAAAAAATGCTGGTGCAGAAAGAGTAAGTGATGATGCTAGAGAAGAATTGGCAAAAACTTTAGAAGAAATGGGGGAAGAGATAGCATCTGAAGCTGTTAAATTAGCAAAACACGCTGGAAGAAAAACTATCAAAGCTTCAGACGTTGAAATGGTTGTTAAAAAATTCTAATTACTAAATCATACATTTCTTTTTTCTTCTATTTTTTATATTTTATCCCAGAAAAATTAAACAATAATTCTATAATTGATTTTATAAGTCCTATTAAATATTTGAACATAATACATGAACATAATACACTATTACAATTTAGACAAATTCAGTTAATTGTGTAATTAAAAATAATTATAAAAATAAACATATTCTCACTAAAACTACCTAAAAATCATCCTATTCCAAAGAGTATAAATGTTTAATAGGTTAATATAATCTAAAACATCTCAATAGATTTAAGAAAAAGATATGAGTAAAAATGAACCTAAAATTAATAACTTATCCTTATGGTAATGATTTATAGAAAAACTATATAAGGGATAATAGATTAACATTTAATTGCTAATTTTCTTTTAATATTTAAAATAAATTTTTTAAGTTTGAAAATTAGATTCTGATTTCTTTGAAGTCATTTAATCATATTTGGCAACAACTTTTATATATTTCAATGTAAAAGTAGATTTGCTGATGGATGGTAAAAAAACCAGATGAAAAAGGAGGTAAATGAAAATGGCAAAACCAATATATGTAAAATTTGACGTACCACAAGAGATAGCTGACAAAGCTTCTGAAGCGTTAGAGATAGCAAGAGAAACAGGTAAAATAGCAAAAGGTACCAATGAAGTTACCAAAGCAATTGAAAGAGGTAGTGCAGCTTTAGTATTAGTGGCTGAAGATGTTGATCCTGCTGAAATAGTAGCTCATATTCCTGTACTTGCTGAAGAAAAGGAAATACCTTATGTATACTTGCCCACTAAAGATGAAGTAGGTGGAGCAGCAGGTTTGAATGTAGGTACAGCATCTGCATGCATCGTAGAAGCTGGTGAAGCTGAAGATCTTGTAAAAGACGTTGTTGAAAAAGTTGAAGAACTTAAAAAATAGTTTTATTACACTACAAGATGTTTAAATGAAAGGCGTATGCCTTTCTCACTTTAATTATATCAGGTGATTATATGGAAGAAGGAACTCCAGCAGAAGTGATCGAAGTTCTGAAAAGAACTGGGATGACTGGAGAAGTCATGCAGATTAAGTGCAGAATAATGGAAGGACGAGATAAGGGTAGAATATTAACAAGAAATGTTATGGGCCCTATACGAGAAGGTGACATATTGATGTTACTGGACACAATCAGAGAGGCTAAGGAAATTCGTACCCCTTAAATAGCAGGTGTTTAATATGAGAGAATGTTCATTCTGCCACGAAAATATTCCAGAAGGTACAGGAATGATGTACGTCAAAAAAGATGGTACAGTGTACTTTTTCTGCAGTAGTAAATGTGAAAAGAATATGATAAATTTAAAAAGAGTTCCAAGAAAGGTCAAATGGGTTAAAAAATGATAGAAAAGAGCTTTGTTATGATAAAACCCGACGCGGTTAATCGTAGACTCATGGGCGATGTTATAAGTAGATTTGAGAATCGGGGACTTAAAATTGTCGCAGCTAAAATGTTGCACATTAGCGAAGATCTGGCTAAGGAGCACTACGGCGAACATGAAGAAAAACCATTTTTCAATGACTTAGTAAAATACATTACATCCTCTCCTGTTTTAGCTATGGTAATTGAAGGAGATGAATGTATAAGTCTTATTAGAAAAATGGTAGGTGCTACTAACCCTAAAGAAGCTGATTTGGGAACTATCAGGGGTGATTTCGCCCTGGATACTGGAAGAAACATAATACATGCTTCTGATTCAGCCCAATCCGCAAAAAGAGAAATAGCCCTATTTTTCGATGAATCTGAAATCTGCCAATACCAGATGCCAGATGAACATCTAATATACGAAAGTTAAGCTCGAGTTTTAAATATTTTCAATCCTCTTTTTTCAATTTGGAGGTTTAAATGAATATCAGATCACCAATAGTATCAGTGTTAGGTCACGTAGACCATGGTAAAACCAGTCTCTTAGATTATATAAGAGGTAGTGCCATAGCTCAAAAAGAAGCTGGTGGAATAACCCAGCACATTGGTGCCACAGAAATCCCCATAGAGGTTATAGAAAATATATGTGGTGATTTTCTAAAAAAATTTGATATTAAAGAGTCTCTTCCCGGACTTTTTTTCATTGATACTCCAGGCCATGAAGCTTTTACCACACTTAGAAAAAGAGGAGGAGCTCTTGCTGATCTGGCTATTCTTATTGTAGATATAAATGAAGGTTTTAAACCTCAAACTTATGAAGCGTTAAGTATTTTAAAAATGTATAAAACTCCTTTTATTGTTGCAGCTAATAAAGTCGATAGAATATACGGCTGGGAAACAGACAAAGGAAAGACTTTTCTGGAAAGTTTCTCTAAACAACCTTCAAGTGTCCAGCAAGCACTTGAAACAAAATTATACGAGCTAGTTGGAATTTTACATGATGAAGGATTTGAATCAGAAAGATTTGACCGTGTTGAAGATTTTGCAAAAATGGTTAGCATCATTCCAATAAGTGCAATTAATGGAGAAGGAATACCTGAACTTTTAACCATGCTCATGGGACTGGCACAACAATACTTAAAAGCACAATTACAAATAGAAGCCACCGCACCAGCCAAAGGTACTATCTTAGAAGTTAAAGAAGAAGTAGGACTTGGTTTGACGATAGACGCAGTAATTTACGATGGAATCATAAAGAAAAACGACAACATTGCATTGATGGCCAGCGACGATGTGATAATAACGAAGATTCGATCTCTTCTAAAGCCTAGAGCCTTAGAAGAGATAAGAGAGTCCAAAAAAAAGTTCCAAAAAGTGGATGAAGTAGTTGCTGCTGCTGGTATTAAAATTGTAGCACCCAACATTGAAAATGTAGTTGCAGGTTCTCCACTTATTGTTGCAAAAGATGACATTCAAAAAGTTAAAGAAGATCTTTTAAAGGAAGTAGAAGACATTAAAATTGACACTAACGAAATGGGAGTAACTGTAAAAGCTGACACCCTTGGATCACTAGAAGCACTGGTAAATCTTCTTAAAAGTATGAAGATCCCTATCCGGATTGCAGACATAGGAGACGTATCCCGAAGGGATGTGTTTGATGCTAATATAGTTAAAGGTGAAGATCCCCTGCATGGTGTGATAATTGCATTTAATGTAAAAATTCTACCTTCTGCTGCAGAGGAAATTAAATCCTCCGGTATAAAAATTTTCGCTGGAAACGTTATATACCAGATAACTGAAGACTATGAAGAATGGATTAAAGCATCAGAAGAAGAAAAAAGGAAAAAATGGCTTGATGCTATAACAAAACCTGGAAAAATCAGGATAATACCAAAACTAGTTTTTCGTTACAGCAAACCTGCTATTGCAGGAATTGAAGTTTTAAGCGGCACAATCAAACAAGGTTACACTCTTATAAGAGAGGATGGAACCATTGTTGGTAAAGTTGAAAGCATGCAGGATAAGGGAGATAACAAAAAATCTGTTTCTAAAGGCCAACAAGTCGCAATGGCCATAAAAGATGCAGTTTTCAGTAAAAATTTTGAAGAAGGAGACGTTCTCTACGTTGACCTGCCTGAAAAGCATTATAAAATACTTGAATCTGAACTTAAAAATAAACTAAGTGAAGATGAATATGAAACACTTCATGATACAGTAGAAATAAAAAGAAAAGTAGAACCAGATTGGGGAGTCTATTAGATATATAGACAAAAAAAGATAGATCTATTGAATCTTATAATCTATTGAATCTTATAGATAGAAAACAATAAATATGGATAACTATTATAAAACCAGAATAAGAAGGAGGAGATATTTTGGCATTTAAATTGGTGATTTCAGAAAAGGAAAAAAGCCATCAGATTGAGATTGATGCTAAACAATCAAAAAAATTAATCGGATTAACTCTTGGTGAAGAATTTGATGCATCAGATATTGGTTTAAAAGGATATAAACTAAAAATAACCGGCGGAAGTGACAAAAACGGTTTTCCAATGAAGAAAGATATCAGCGGACCAAGAAGGATAAAAACTCTTACTTCTGGAGGTATTGGATACAAACCTCAAAGATCAGGAGAAAGGAGAAGAAAGACTGTCCGTGGAAACACTATTTCTGATGACATCGTCCAAGTCAACACTATTGTTAGTGAAAAAGGAAAAAAAAGCCTGGAAGAGATTCTAGAAGCTAAAGAAGAATAATTAAATTCTACATAAAATGATTAATATAAATGAATTCGGGTGTAATCTGTGAAAATACAATCAGAGATAAACATTGGGCTTGTAGGTCACGTTGACCATGGGAAAACAACCTTAACAAAAGCCCTTTCAGGAATATGGACGGATACTCATAGTGAAGAAACAAAAAGAGGGATTTCGATAAGGTTAGGTTATGCTGACATAACCTTCCGCCGATGTTTGGAGTGTCCACCTCCTCAATGTTTCACCACAGCAGTAATATGTAAACATTGCGGAACTGAAACTGAGATGCTAAGAAAAGTATCATTTGTAGATGCACCCGGTCACGAAACTCTCATGGCAACCATGTTGTCTGGTGCTGCTATAATGGACGGAGCAGTTCTGGTAATTGCAGCCAACGAGCCATGCCCTCAACCACAAACCAAGGAACATTTGATGGCCCTTGACGTTATAGGCGTAACCAATGTTATTGTGGTTCAAAATAAAATTGACATAATATCCAAAGAAAGAGCTATAGAAAGCTATAATGAAATTAAAGAATTTGTTAAAGGAACATGTGCAGAAGATGCTCCTATAATTCCAGTTTCAGCCCAGCAAGGAGCTAATATAGATATTCTAATTGAACTTATTCAAGAGAAGATAAGAACTCCTCGCAGACAAATTAGAAAACCAGCCAGGATGTATGTAGCTAGATCATTTGACATTAACAAACCAGGATGCCCTCCTAAAGATATTGTAGGAGGAGTTATCGGCGGTTCTCTTGTACAGGGAAAGCTGAAGGTCGGAGATGAACTAGAAATAAAGCCAGGTATACAAATTAAAAAAGAGTGGACGAGTTTAAATTCCACTATAACCGGTTTAATTGCTGGTGGAGAATCTGTTGAAGAAGTAGGTCCGGGAGGACTGGTGGGTGTTGGAACACTTTTAGATCCAGCTCTGACTAAAGCAGATTCACTCTCAGGATCAGTTGCAGGAAAACCTGGAACACTTCCTCCAATTTTACATGAATTTACCATGGAAACCAATCTTTTAGACCGTGTAGTGGGTACTAAAGAGGAGAGAAAAGTCGAACCTATAAAAACTGGTGAACCTTTAATGATTAATGCTGGAACTACAACCACTATTGGTGTGGTAAGCAGTGCCAGGAAAAAGGATGCAGATGTTACACTCAAATTACCTGTCTGTGCTGAGGCTGGCCAAAGAGTAGCTCTAAGTAGACGTGTAGGGGCTAGATGGAGGTTAATTGGATATGGTATCATTAAATGAGCCAAAAGAAGTCATACTTGATGCAAATTTTTTATGATACCTGCTCAATTCAATGTAGATATTATCACAGAATTAGAGCAGATACTGCCTTCATATAGATTTACAGTTCCTTCATTTGTAGTAGATGAACTTAAGAAGATCAAAGCTAGAAGTAAAGGTAAAAATCGTATTGCAGCTTCGGTTGCCATTAAGATTGCCTTATCAGAACCAGTTAAAATCGTTGAAATTGAATTAAACAAAAACGAAAAGGTAGATGATGCTCTTCTTAGAATTTCAAAAGTTCTCTGCACTAATGACCGAGACCTTCGAAGAAGAGCCCGGGAAAAAAATATTTCAGTTATTTATCTGCGTCAAAGAAAATATTTGGCAACTGATGGACATATAAAAGATATCTAAATTAATAGCCATAATCTGATCTAACCAACCCAGATAGTCAAATTATTGTTTAATTAATTAATTGTCTGTAATATAGTTAGATAATTATTGGAGTATATTCATAATATAAATGTTAGATAATTTAAATATCATAAATTCTATTTAGGACCTAAAGTATAGAGGAGGAGTTTAATGAATCTTTGGAAAGATTTAAAACCTGGACCATCCATTCCAGAGGTAGTTTATGCAGTAATTGAGATCCCCAAAGGATCAAGAAATAAATATGAATACGATAAAGATATGGAAGCATTTGCACTTGACCGAGTATTGTACTCAACCTTTTATTATCCTGCTGAATATGGTATAATTCCGCAAACTCTATATGATGATGGAGATCCTATGGATATTATGGTACTGATGGAACAGCCCACATTTCCCGGTTGCGTCATAGAAAGTCGTCCCATAGGCATGATGAAAATGATTGACGGCGGAGATAAGGATGATAAGATATTAGCTGTTCCTGTGGAAGATCCAAGATTTGTGGATGTAAATGATATTACTGATTTACCAAAACATCTCTTAAAAGAAATTGCACATTTTTTCAAGGAATATAAAACGCTTGAAGGAAAAGAAACTGAAGTTTTAGGATGGGTAAATCAAAAAGAGGCATTTGAAGCAATTAAACATTCTATAGATCTTTATAATAAAATTTAACTAAAAAAATCTGAAATAATGATAAAAATATTATTTAAAAAATATGCAGAGGGATTTGATTGTATTTAATCTCAAAAATCGAGGACACGGTGAGAATCCCACCTAGCCGCTTCGAAGAACCATTAGAAGATGTTGCTGTAGAAACTATAAATGAAACCTATGTGGGTAAAATTGACAAAAAATTGGGTTTAATGGTAACAGTAAAAGAAATTGAAGATATTGGAGTAGGAAAAGTAATAATGGGAGACGGTGCGGCGTATCATGATGTAATATTCACAGCCCTCTTTTTCAAGCCAGATTTGCATGAAATAGTAGAAGGTGAAGTAATTGAAGTCACTGAATTTGGTGCATTTGTAAGGATAGGCCCTATGGACGGTCTGGTTCATGTATCCCAGGTAACTGATGATTACATTAATTATGATGGAAAAAGAGGAGCATTAATCGGCAAAGAATCCAAGAAAACATTGGAAGAAGGTAATAAAGTTCGGGCTCGTGTTGTTGCTTTGAGCCTTAAAGGAAAATCTTCTAAAGAAACTAAAATTGGTTTAACCATGAGACAGCCAGGTTTAGGAAGATTTGAATGGATTGAAAAAGAAAAGAGGAAGAAGAAGAAATGACTATTAAAGCCTGCACAAAATGTCACAGGATCATGAATGAAGATCGATGTGCAATATGCAATTTACCTTCATCTACCAATTGGAGCGGCTTGCTTATAATAATTGATCCAGAAAAATCAGAGATAGCAAAGGAATTAAATATAACCCTTCCAGGGGAATATGCTTTGAGGGTTAGATAGTGTTAATACTTAAAAAAGAACTTAGATCTGTTCTTAAAAAGCCCTTTGGAAAGCTGTATTCTTCATTAGATGAGGCTAAAAATTCCCTACCAGAACATAATATTTTAATAAGTGTAGGGGATGTAACAACTAAAAACCTGCTAAAATCAGGATTAATACCTGACATTGGAATTATTGATCATAAAATTCAAAGAAAAGAATCAAAACATAATATTGACTACGATTCAGTCACGTTATATGCGAAAAATCCTCCAGGAACCATAACCCAAGAGCTCTGGTCCACTATAAAAGAAGCTATAAAACTGGTGGAAAAAAAGGTGCAGGTACTTATAATAGTAGAAGGAGAAGAAGATTTATCAGTACTTCCCTGCATTTTAAGTTCACCTCCAGACTCTATAATTTTATATGGTCAACCCAATGAGGGTTTAGTGGTGGTAAAAGCTGATGAAGTAAGAAATATGACCAAGGATATAATTGAAGAATTTGAGGAGGTATAATTTATGGAGATTAACATAAAAGATCAAAAAGAAAATGCATTATTAAACAGAACAGAGATACAATTTGACTGTACATATCAAGGAGAAGCAACTCCTAAAGTTTTAGACGTTAAAAATAAATTGGTAGCAATGTTAAACGCTAAAAAAGAACTTTTAGTAATAGATCAACTTAAACCGAGTTTTGGTGAAGGTCGAGCAGACGGTTACGCTAAACTCTATGACTCCGAGGAAAGTTTAGCTGATATTGAAACCAAACATGTCATAGAAAAAAATAAAGAACCTCAAAAAGAAGAAGCAGTGGAGGAAAAAGAATGAAAAAGAGTGAACTCTATGAAGTTAAAGATAACAAAATAATTAGAAAAAATCCTTTCTGTGTAAGATGTTCCAGCGGAGTCTTCATGGCTGACCATGGAGATCGATTTGCATGTGGAAAATGTGGATACACTGAATGGAAAACTAAAGAAAAACAATAAAAATTGTACTAAAAGGTTTTTTGTAATTTGAGGGATTCCTTCAAATGAGAAAATTTGGGGAATACAATAATATTAAATTTTTTGATTAAACAAAATTAGGTGTGTAATTCTTGAATTTAAGGGCAGGTAGACTAAAAAAAAAGATGAGTGATGAAGCAGCATCTTTTACTTCATCCCTGGAATTTGATAAAAGAATATTTGAAGCAGATGTGGATTGTAACATTGCACATACCACCATGCTCAAAGAGGAAGGAATCATTCCAGAAGAAACTGCTCTGAAAATACTTAAAGCCCTTAAAGAATTGAAAGGTGAAGGCATTGATGCCCTGGATCTTGACCCTTCGGTTGAAGATATTCATATGGCTGTTGAAAACTATGTCACCGGAAAGATTGGGGAAACTGCTGGATTTATGCACACTGCCAAATCCAGAAATGATCAGGTGGCAACTGACCTTCGATTAGTTTTAAAGTATGAAATTGAATCCATAAAAAAGGATATACTCAATTTTATGGAAAAAATCCTGGATATGGCTGAAAATCACACTGACACAGTCTGGGTAGGTTATACTCATCTCCAACATGCCCAGCCCACCACCTTTGCACATCATCTTCTGGCCTATGCAAATGCCTTGAAGAGGGACTGTGAACGGTTATCTGATGCTTATAAACGGGTGGATATGAATCCATTAGGTTCTGCTGCCCTAACTACAACTACTTTTCCCATCAACCGGGAACGAACCACAGAACTCCTAGGTTTTAATTCTATGATGGATAACTCTATTGATGGGGTTAGCTCCAGAGATTTTATTGCAGAAACTGTTTTTGCTTTGAGTATGCTCTCTTCTACTATAAGTAAGATTTGTGAAGAGCTAATAATATGGAGTACCTATGAATTTGGTTATGTGGAAATTTCAGATGAATTCTCATCAACTTCATCTATAATGCCTCAGAAAAAGAATCCTGATGTGGCTGAAATTGCCCGGGCAAAATCTGCAATTCTACAGGGCGAGTTAACAACTATTTTAACCATATTAAAGGCCTTACCCTACAGTTACAATCGTGACCTTCAAGAAATAACTCCACATCTATGGAATACAGTGGATATTTCTAAGGAAATGTTAAATATTGTCAGTGCGATGCTAACAACCGTTAATATAAATAAAAAACACTGCCTTGAGCAGGCTAATTCTAATTTTTCCACGGTAACTGATGTTGCCGATTTAATGGTAAGAGAAAAAAATTTACCATTTAGAGTTGCACATAAAATAGTGGGTCGGATGGTAACTGTTGCTATAAGTGAAGGTTTAACACCTACAGATATTGATTCAAAATTCTTAAACACCATCTCCAAAGATGTTACTGGAAATAATTTGGACTTAGATGATGAAAAACTAAAAAGAGCATTGAATCCTTATGAAAATATTAAAATGAGGAATGTTTGGGGTGGATGTTCCCCTGATGCTGTTAAAAAGGTTATTGTTAAGTTAAGGAAATATATCCAAGAACAATAATTTAAACCGTTTTAAAAAACCGGTTTTACAATATTAATAGTCATAAACCTGTTGTAATGATTTAAACCCTTATTTTTATTTAAAAAGAATAAAATTATTTAACATCCTCTTTCTTTGAGTAATTCTTTTTAATTTCTTCTGCTAGCTCTTCATCTTCAATTACAATTGCACCAGTGTATCCACAATTATTACACTCCCATACAGACCACATTTGAGGAATAACCCATTTAATTTGGGAAGAACCACAGTTAGGACAAAATTTTCTTTTAGATAATTTCATAAATTTTATATATGTTCTAGATCATAATAAAAGTCATGACAGATAAAATGGACCCTAGAATTATCGGAGTTATTGCATTAATAATCGGTATAATTATGCTTATATATCCACAGCTAGTGGGATATTTAGTTGGAATCTTCCTTATAATATACGGGTTATTTACCCTTTTTAAATAAGTTCCAAGCTAAATCTAGCGCTTCGCCCGGTTCCAAGGCACCAGCCCTGGTTTCGCGAAAAATCCTTTGAAGAGAAAATTTCTTCATGTGTGGATATTTTTTATGCACTTCAAAGAGTAATGGGCAGCCATAAAAGCCTGACCCTTTTATACCTAGTTTTAATGTTAAATTTTTTATTTCACTTTTTGTAACAGATAATAGGGCGGGTAAATTAATTTTAATTAACTTATTTTCACATAATATAGACTGGGAACCACTTGATAACATATCACCATAAATTACCATGGGGATATCCATTTTTTTGGCATATTCAATTACTGTATCTTCAATAATTTTAGAACATCTACCACAGGGATGATATTTACCTTCTAAAGATTCTTCTATAATTTCATCCATTTTCACAGTTATGTAATGGTGTTCCACACCTAGATCATGACATAGATTGTCAATATTAAAATGAAAATGTTTAGGAAGAATTATGCTGCCTGGATCAACTGTCACTGCAACAGGATTAAAACCCATATATTTAGCCAGAATTAGTGAAAAACTGCTATCAACACCACCTGACAATGCAACAACTGCTTGATTTTGTTCTGATTCTTTATAAAAATTAGTTTCCATGAAATTTTTAAAATTAAAATTATAGATATGTTCCATTCTGTATTTTAATAGAATTTTTAAATTGTTAAGGGGATTTTCCTTATTGTAAATATTTATAACTGATTTTAATTTTGTTAAAGATAATTCCATGTTGTATCTGCGCAATATTATATCTGAATTAGAAACCACGTGTATTGATTTTACTCCAAGTTCTTCTTTGAGTCTGCCTACCACCCATCCCCCTTTTCCTATAATATTAGACTTGTCACTACGATCTGCAGCTACAATCACCAGATCATTATTTTTATCATCAAAAAGAACTCGTATAATATTGGATTCAACTGGTTTATGTCCAATTTCACTCCTTATTTTAGCAATTTTTTTGACAATTGATTCTTCCCTAAATTTCAAATCTCTCATTCCTATTATTTACTAATTTAATTATGATTTATCATCAGTATTCTAAAAATAATTTATGAACTTATATATAATAACAATAAGAAAAAATAAACCATTATAACATAAATTTATACAAAACGGTGTTTAAGTGAAAATAAAATATTTTATTTTATTTATAGCATTAATAAGTGCAATATCTTTACTGGCGAATCCTGTAAATGCTGCAGCCCATGGTTCAATTACAGAATTAACTCCAGTTGGGGCCCCATATGAAACTCAAGGTCCTATACAATTTATATGTACTAATCATATGAGTGGTGGTGGAGAATATATACGACCAAGTCAATGCACTCTCACCATAACCCGTGGTAGTTATAGCAAAAGTGTTACATATAACGTGCCTAGATTAGACAACCAGAACCGTGATTATACTTATACCTGGAATACAGATAACGAAGATTTTCCATCGGAAGGTACTTATACTATAACAGCTCATTGGACTTATAGAACCAGTTGGGGTCGCACTGGTCATGTTACTAGAGTTACTACTTTCTACTCAGTACCTTCGCCCTGGTTCATAGTAGCTATCGCTGGTTTTTTAATGGCTATAGCAGCACTGGCTCGAAAAAAAAGATGGTGGCTGACATTTTACGCTGCTGGAGCAATAGCTGTAGTTTCATTCATTATCTCATTCCTTATTCTAACTGGATATGACAATTATCTTATGGGGATTGAAGCCTTAAACATTGCTTACATTGCATCCTTTTTGGGTATTCCCTCTAATTTTTTACCTCCCAATGCATTCATCTTCCCAGATCCAACAGGTTGGAGTATATTTGGGATTGGATTCGAATGCTCATCCATAATAGAAATTAGTGTTCTTGCAGGCTTATTATTACTCTATCCCGGTTACAGTTGGAGTAGAAAATTTAAATTTGCATTTATAGGAATTGCTATAACTTATGTGGCAAATTTAATTAGGATGTTAAGTATAGTATATATTGTTAATATATTTGGAAAAACTTCCCTGTACTTTGCCCATGCTATAGTAGGTAAATTAATATTTTTTGCGTTTGTGGTGGTTCTGTACTGGTATCTCTTAACCAGACCCACACTGGACATTGTACGAGACAAGATAAAATCAGGCAAATTTGAATAATAGGTGTTTTTAATGGAAGATCCCCTTTGGGTAAGTTTAATGGTCTGGACGACCTGGATATTAATAGCCGTATTAATTGACGGACTTTTAATACCAATAAAATTATACTTATCCCGTAAATCTATTCTAAAACTAGATAAAACACCAGTTAACGTGGATCTTCTGCCAAAAATGAGTGTGGTAATACCAGCCCATAACGAAGAAGCTAATATTCAAAAATGTTTAATTTCATTGATAGAAAGTGATTATCCTAAAAATAAATTGGAATTGATAGTTGTTGACGACGGCTCTACGGATGAGACTGTAAATATTGTTAAAAGATGTCAGGTTGATGCCATTATTCATGGAAAAGAAATTAAAATTATTGAAAAAGGTCATACAGGTAAAGTTCACACCTTAAATACAGGAATAAAACAAACCCAAAGCGAAATAATAGTAACCATTGACGCCGACATAAAAATTGCTAGCAGTGCACTGATAAATATTGCAAAACCTTTCATTGAAAACCCATTAGTAGGAGCAGCCACCGGATACATAGAAATACAGTGGGATGAAACAAAAAAAGACGATTTTATGAAAATGTTCTTTTCTAAATCAGAATTTTTAGAATATTTGAGCTCTTTCAACTTTGAAAGAAGCTATCAATCATTTGTATATTCAATTTATACAATGTCCGGAGCTTTTTCAGCATTTAGAAGAAATATTATCGGAAAAATCGGAGGATACTGGCCAGTAACTGTTTCTGAAGACATGCACGCAACCATGATGCTTCATAAAAAGAAGATCAAAATAGTTAATGTTCCGGATGCAGTTGCCTTTGCAGATGCTATAACTGATTATGACACCCTCTATTCTCAGAGAGTTAGATGGTCTCGGGGGCAGCTGGAAGTTGCAGCAATGCGTCAGGAAGAACCTCGCCTAGATCAGGAAACTTTAAAAGATATTTTGGGAATTATAAAAGATCAAAGAGACCCTAAACTCATAAATCTGGCAGGTTCCTATATCAAATCCAAAATTACTAATTACATAAAAACATTGAAAAAAAAGACCTTCAAATACTACGATTTACTGGGACTTCCCAGAATCTTATTTATTGATCACACCATTGCCTTTCCCAGGATAATATGGGTATTTATATTATTGATGTTCCCTATTTTAGGGCTTTATATATCAATATTACCATTAGTAGCTCTTTTAATGTACCTGTTCTATGTTTTCATTGATTCTGTTGTTATATTGTTTGCATACCATCATTCTAATCCCGCTACTCAGGAAAAAATTGAAGAATCATTCCATTATGTTTTATTACTACCAATATACAGACTAATAATATTCTGCTTTAGACTATCCGCATTTTTACATGTTTTAAATGAACCTGCAGATTGGAAAGTGGAAGGACCTGTAAATGGATTTAAAAATGGAGTTAAAGATGCCAAAACTGATATAGGTGTAAGTGTGACCAATGCCATATTTCATATTGGAAACCTATTTAACCATATAAATCTAATAAAAAGAAGGGGTAAATAATGTCAAGTTTCAGAGAATTTTTCTTCAAAAATGAAAACACCAAAATACCAGTTAGAACTGAAAATACTGAAAATGTAGATATTGGTGTTAAATATAAGAAAGGAAGCAAATCTCCCCTTATAGGAAAAAATTCACTTATACGATCTAATTCCATTATTTATGACGATGTAAAAATAGGAAATAACTTCAGAACCGGTCACAACGTTATAGTTCGTGAAAAAACAGTAATCGGTGATGATGTATTAATAGGTACTAATTCAGTGATAGAAGGTCACTGCAGAATAGGAAATAATGTAAGTATCCAATCCAATGTATACATACCTACCAATGTTTTAATAGAAGATAATGTATTTATCGGTCCTTGTGCATGTTTTACTAATGACAAATACCCTATTCGAGTTGATTATAAACTTAAAGGTCCCATTATACGTAGAGGAGCGTCCATTGGTGCAAATTCCACATTTTTATCAAGCGTGGAAGTAGGTGAAGGAGCCATGGTTGCTGCAGGTGCAATTGTAACTCGAAGCGTTCCACCATGGTATCTTGCTATAGGGGCACCAGCCCGAATAAAACCACTTCCTCCCTACCTTAAAGTACCTAACAGAATAGGTTAATTTTTAAAAAAATTTTCTTCTTTTTTAATCCTTTTAATCCCATTATTAAATATATTATCAATAGAAAAAGTCAATAGTATGAAAATTTAACCATTACAGGTGATATTATGAATCTTATGGAAATGGATAATGATTTAATAAAAAAATCGTTACAAAACTCAAATTTAAAAATTATGGTGGTTGGTTTAGGTAAAGTAGGTTTACCTCTGGCACTTGTTTTTGCAGATAGTGGATTAAACGTTACTGGCGTGGACATTAACCTGAAAACAGTTGAACTATTGAACAAAGGAATTTTACCACACTATGAACCTAAAGTTCCTGAATTACTAAAAAAATGTATTGAAAATGGTAAATTCAAAGCCGTCACTGATTCAACAGGAGCTGCAAAAGACAGTGATATAATCATAATGGTTGTACCCACTCTTATAAGCACTGACAAAGAGCCAAATATTACAGCAGTCGAGAAAGCGGCTGAATTTGTAGGAAAAGGCCTTAAAAAAGGAAGTATTGTAATAATTGAAAGTACAGTACCTCCAGGTACAACTGAAGGAATAGTTAAAGATACTCTAGAGCGGGAAAGTGGCCTTAAAGCATGTGCAGATTTTGGCCTGGCTTTTTGTCCAGAGAGAGTACAATCACCCCAGGTAGTGGATGATATAAGAAAAAACTATCCTAAGATTGTGGGTGGTATTGATAAAAAGAGTACTGAAATTGCCTCAGCACTGTACAGTTTCATAAATGAAAAGGGTGTTATAACTGTTAAAAATCCTAAGACCGCAGAAATGGAAAAAGTTGTGGAAAACACTTACCGTGACATTAACATAGCCTTTGCCAATGAACTGGCATTAATATCTGGAAAATTAGGAATAGATGTTATGGAAATTATAGATGTTGCCAATACACAACCATTTTGTAACATTTTAAGGCCAGGTGCAGGTGTAGGAGGCCACTGTATACCTATGGATCCCTATTATCTAATTGATGAAGCCAAAAAAATAGGATTGGATGTTAATCTGCTTGAAAATGCCCGTAAAATAAATGACTTTATGCCAAAGCATGTAGTAGATCTTGTAAAAGAAGGGTTAAGTGATATGAACAAAAATATCCAAGAATCTAAAATAGCAGTCTTAGGAGTATCTTATAAGGAAAACACCGATGATTATCGTTATTCACCCTCCAAAGATATAATCAACTACCTGAATGATAATAAAGCTTATATAAATACTTTTGATCCTTATGTTGATGATGTGAATGACTTAAAAGTGGAACACTTTAATGATTTAAGAGAATGTGTTAAAGATACAGACTGTATAATCATTGCCACAGCCCACAAAGAATTCCTTGAAATGGATTTAAATGAAATTAAATTGTTAACCAATGAAAAGTGCTTATTTATTGATGGCAGATGTGTTTTTAATCCAGATAATATATTGGATGCAGGTTTTATTTTCAGAGGTGTTGGAAGATAAACAATGCAACATTTTTGAAAAATAAAATTTGATAATCTTAATTTTTTATTAAATCTCAATTTTACAATGATGATTAACTAAATACTCTTTAGTAATATATATTAACATTTAATGTTTAAAATGATATTATGAAAATCTCTGTAATTATTCCAATGTATAATGAAGAGGAAAATGTTAAAAAAACTTTAAAAGAAGTTGATACTGTATTAAACGCTTTTGAAGATTATGAAATAATTATAGTAGATGATGGAAGTTCAGATAATACTTTTAATTTGGTTAATGAATTTATTTCAGATAAAAATAATTTCTATTTGTTCCAACATAAAATTAATATGGGTATGGGAAAAGCCCTTAGAACTGGTTTTGAGAACTCTTCTGGGAATATTCTGGTCACCATTGATGCTGATTTAAGTTACGAACCTGAAGATATACCATTACTTGTAAAAAAGACTAATGAATCAAATGATATTGTTATTGGATCTCAATATATGACAGGAGGAAAGACTGAAAATATTCCATTTTTAAGGTTGTTTATAAGTAAGCTGGCTAATAAAATAGTTGGATACTCCATTGGAGATAATATTAGTACTGTAACAGGGGTTTTTAGAGCATACAAACGCGAAGTTATAGATTCTATAGAATTAGAATCGAACGGGACTGAAATTAATCCTGAAATACTCTCTAAAGCTAGTGCTGTTGGATTTAAAATAGTAGAGGTGCCTGTTAAATTAAAGGGCCGAGAACTTGGTGAATCAAAGATTAAATTTAGATCAGCCACATTCTCTCATTTATTGTTCACCTTTTATGAAAAACCTATGGTTCTTTTTGGGTTACTCGGGTTAATTATCCTTATAATAGGAATTATAAGCGCGATATACCTATTTTATCAATACATTGATGGTTCTCTAGATCCAACTAGACCTTTGATGCTATTTATGGTATTAATGATACTTTCCGGTATTCAAATATTGATTTTTGGATTTGTTGCTACTCAAATAAGCATTTTAAAAAGAGAAATTTACATAATTCAAAAAGAAAATAAAATAATTAGGAAAAAATTGAAGTAGTGATTTAATGAAAATTCCTTTTCCCAGAAAAATTACGGTGATAATGCACAAAATATGGAATTCAATGCCAAAATTTATAAGAAAAAATTCATATCTTAATAAACTCATAATTCAAATTTTCGTAGGATCTTGGTTAGATTTAGACTGGAAAAAAAAATATAAAAAGATATCAAAAATTGAATGGGAAAAATATTATGATCTAGCTCATAAAAATGCATTTAGAGATGAAGATATAACTTCTACCCAAAAAAAAGCTGTTTTAAAGAATATAATTGGGAATAATGTTTTAGAAGTTGGTTGTGGAAGTGGACAACTTAGTATTTTAATGTCAAAAAAAGTTGAAGTGACTGCATTAGACTGTAGTGGATATATTTTGGAAAAAGCTAAAAAAAATGCTACCTATAATAAAATTCAAATTACATTTAAAAAAGGCTTCGTTGAATCATTACCCTTTTCAGATTCGCACTTTGACACAACAGTTTGTTGTCATACATTAGAACATGTACAAAACTTAGAAAAATCTATTAAAGAATTAAAAAGAGTAACTTCCAAAAGACTGATTATAATAGTTCCCCAACAAAATTTCAATGAATTTACTCCTGATTTACACACACATTTTTTCGAAAATAAAAACAAATTGAGTGAAATAGTAGGAATAACTAAAAATAAAACGGATTATATTGACACTGACATTTTTTATTTAGGAAATATCAACTAACAATCAATCAATTAAATTATTTTTTTAGAATTAAAATTAATCCAAATGATCCGGGTATAATTGTGCTTATTATTTGAGTATATAAAAAAGAAACTAGAACTGCCAGAGTAGGGGATATATTCTTCAAACCAAAAAGATAAATAATCATAGCTTCGCTTGAACCCAACCCATTTAATGTTAAGGGGAATAAAATGGCTAAATTCATAAGCGATGCTATAGCTAAAATATATAAAAAGTCTATTTTAATGCTAAATGATTCACATATAATTAACAATTGAAGACAAGATATTAACCAACCTATAATTGATATAATAATTGTTATTAATTTTATTTTATTTGAAAGATTGAATGCTTGATCTAATTTTTTATCATTCATTTGGTTTTTGGTCAAAATAAAATACAATTTATTTATTATAAACCATGGAAACAAACGAGGGTAAAAAACTAATAATAAAATCAAAAAACTGATCAATATAGAAAACAAAAAAAGAGTTCCCATTTCTAGGAAAAACGCAGCCGCACTACCAATAATAAAAAGAGATAACAATGCAATTATTTTATCAGCTATACTGGCAGATAACATCTCTTCTTTAGAACCATGCCATTTGTAACCATAATAAGATTTTGCAATATCTCCCATACTAGCGGGAAGGAATATATTTAAACCAACACCAACAAGTGTGAGAAGGTATGAATTTTTCAAAGAAATAATTTTACTATCTTTATTTAATATTTCAAATAGTCTCCAAGCACGAAAAAATATCCCTACGGGGATAAGTGCAATAGCCAAAAGAAATATCGGTTTTATATTCAATAAACTTTGTATTAAAAGTTTAAAATTTATAATAGATAATATAAAAATCATTAATATTAAAGTAAAAACTAGTTTAAAGAGTTTACTCCTAAAAATAGATTTAATATTCATAATCTCAACTATCAAATATTAATTTTTGGATTAACATTTGTTCTTCAGTATTGTTGTAGAAAAATGCATGCCAAACAAAATTATAACCAATCCATATTATTCTTCCTTTTCCTATTTTCTGAACGCCGATCAAAGTTTTTCCATTGGCAGTAACTAATGGTCTAATTTTATTATTACCAATCGATTCATAATTTGCACCATTCCATTCGCCACCATTGGAAGTGAATGTAGAAAATGAAACTTTATCTACATTTAAATCAGGACTAATATAAATTTTTGGAGTCGAAGGTAGAGTTTCTTTATTTATCATTGTATCTAAAAATACAGTATCATCTAAATTGTAATAAAGTCCTTCTAAGTTACCTGAAGCATCGATAATGACTGTGCCTCCATTATTAACGTGATTTAATATCAAATTTTCAGTATTTTTCAAGTTATACCATTTAAAATTATATAGAAATATATACTGATAGTTAGCAAGTTCTTGTGGAGAATAATTATCTAAATAAATGGATTTGCCTGTTCCTAAACGACCCGCACTTAATAATTCGTGGTTTACATATATCTTAAAATTTAATACCTCTTCAATGTAATTTTGCCAATTTTTACCAATGTATAAAGCTCTTGGTTTATTTTCAAATTTAGCAGGATTTTTTTTATAAATAGTGATTGATCCAAATGTTATTACTTTATCATAGGAAGGAAGATTAACATCTCTAATTGTTAAATAGTAATCAGTATCATGTTTCTGCAATTCATGATTAAATGCTAAAGGATTCTTAAAGAAGGGCATTGGTTTAACATCCATTTTAAGATACCAACTGAGTACCGGCCATAAATCTGAAGTGATTTTCATATCTTTATAATTGGGGACATTGTTTACCATCCAATCACTAGCAGAAATGGAATCAGCTACTAAATAATCTTTTTTATCAGGCATGGACTCTAAATAAACATTACTGGACATTAAAAGCATTAAAATTAAAACTGTGCTTATAATAAAAGGAGTTATATTGATTTTTTTGAATTTAATACTCAACTTATTTGAAACTTGGTTTACACCTAATATTACAAAGTATGTAAGAGGTGCTGCCATTGTTATAAAATATCTTTCAACTTTAACTCCATATATGCTATGAAAAATAAAAAAACTCATAAACCAAGACAAGAACAGAAAATCAAGACTTAAATCCCACTTAGAAATATCTCTAAGATAGAAATATAAAACTAAACAGAATATGAAGAATAATATTTCTACATACATATAAGAAAAAAATAGAAAACCCAAAATAGAAAAAATTCCAAAAATTAATGTTAAAAAGAATTTTAATTTATTCTGCGACCTTTCAAAACCTAAACTAGTATATACTTTCTTTTTAACTTTATCTTTCAACCGTTTGGTACTAAAAATATTATAAATATATAATAAAACTCCTAAAATAACAAAAATGATTATAATATAAAAAATTATTGATTCCCAAGTACCTTTGATAGAAATATATGAAGATAAATTGTTAATAAAAAAAAGTTTATCAGTTGTATATGCAAAATTTTCTTGAGCAGAAGAAACGTCTGTAAGCTGTAAAAAAACACTGAACGGAAATGTTGGACTTCCAAACTTCAAATTATTATAAAATAGGTATGGTATTAATGGTAAAATTGATATTAAAATCCCTAATAAAATTTTTTTAATATTTTGTAAATAGTTTCCGGAAATTAGTAAATATAAAGCCATAGGGAATATAATAAATGCTGAAGTAAAGCGTGTTAAGAAGGATAACATAGCAACAAAAAATGCAATGTAAAAAAATCTTGAGTCCTTCATTACTGCCAGTGAAAGAAGATATAGAGCCCAAATAGACAAAGCAATGCTGGCAATATCAGAGTATCCTGTACCTAACCATAATAACACAACAGGAAAAGTTGCAAAAAGTATTGCTCCTAAAAAACTTTCAATATTACTAAAACGAAGTTTTAAGAATAAGTATAGCCCTAAAACTCCTAATAGATAAAAAATTCCATCAACATAATATATTGCAGACTCAGTAACAAAACCAAAATAAAAAAAGATAGCTGTGACCAAAGAAATTATAGGTGGTCTTTCCATTTCCGTATAACCTATTCCACTCCCTGCAAAATCCATTGCATTAGCCAGAAACGCAAAAGTATCCCAACCAGGACCTATATTTACTTGAATTAAAACACGTTGGTATGCAATCCAACTTACTATAATCGTTAAAATTACCAATAGTGTTACTGGAACTATATATTTTTTTATTTTTGGCTTCCAATTGGCACCATTGCCATCGGTTTCTACTCCATGTGCTTTATTCAAATAACCACCATGAATAAATAAATAGTTACAATCTAAAACATTCAAAAACCTATTTAAAATATTTATATTACCTTAAACTAATTAAATTTTTTTAAATACAATTCATGAATTATAATTAAAATAAAAAAAGAAAAAGATTTAAAAAAAATTATTTTTTAACTTCCCCTATATTTAAATCTTTAATTTCCTTTTTATCCTTGAATAACTCAGCTATCCCGGCTATTGAACCTAAAACACCTGATGTTTCCAGAGGTAAGAATATTTTAGTGGCCTTACCATCAGCTACTTTTTGAAGAGTTTCCATGTATTTTAACGCCAGTAGGTCATTGGTAGGATCTCCTTCATGTATAGCCTTAAAAACACTTAGTATTGCCTGTGCTTCACCAGCAGCAATGGTTATTTCCTGGTACTTATTTGCATCAGCTACCTTCTTTATAGACTCGGCTCGACCCTCAGCATCCAAAATCACAGATTGTTTATCACCCTCAGCTTTTTTAATTTTGGACTGTTTGTAACCTTCAGCTTCAAGAATAGCTGCTCTTTTCATTCTTTCAGCTTTCATCTGTTGGGACATGGCATCTACTATATCTTTAGGAGGTTCAATCCTTTGAATTTCCACACGGACAACCCTGGTACCCCATTTATCAGTAGCCTCATCTAAAACTTCTCTTAATTGGGTGTTAATCATTTCTCTGGAAGTAAGTGTCTGGTCAAGTTCCAGATCCCCTATTATATTCCTTAAATTAGTCTGTGCCAGTTTAGTTATGGCTTGGTAAAAGTTAACCACATTGTATACTGCATTGAATGGATCAACAACTTCATAAAAGATGACACCATCAACAACCACTCCTGTGTTATCCTTGGTTATCACATCTTGTGGAGGAACATCCACTACCTGTTCCCTTAAGTCCACCTTCCTAATGGTTTCAATGAAGGGTATTATAACTACTAAACCACTTTCAACGGTTCTTTGATATTTTCCTAGTCTTTCAACAACTCCCTTTTGATATGGTCTTAAAATATTTAATGCCTTAAATGCAAGTACAAAAAGCACCAGTAAAATAATTCCCAATGTTATTAAATCCATATTAAATCCTCCTATTATTCAATTTATTCTCATATTCTAAGATAATTATTCTTATTCCAAAAAAAATCTTACATAATTTTTAATGGTTAACCTCATCTTCCACTTGTTTAACCACTAATTTCACACTTTCAATACATTCAACTACAACCGGTTTATCTTTCTCTATTTTCTGATTTGAAATTGCTCTCCATGTATCTCCATCAATTTTAACTAGACCTCCGGTTTCAGGCAATACGTCTTCAATTACCAATCCTTTTTTCCCGATTAATCTATCTGATGCTGCTTTTTTTGTTGGTTCTTTAGTGATTCTGGAAGCTAATGGCCTTGAAACTGCAAGTAGAATTAATGATATTATTATAAATGCCAATATCTGGATGACCTCTGAAAATCCCATGTAACTTAGTACTGCTGCCATACATGCACCTATACCAAACCATAACAAAAAGAATCCTGCAGTTAACATTTCACCAATAAATGAAAATGCAGCTATAATAACCCATGCTTGAAATCCTAACATTTAATTTCCTCACCCTTTATTTTCAAAATTATAACTCCTGTTTAATAATGAATTTTACAATAAAATTATCAATTACTAATTATTTATATTCATAGTTAATTATCTAATGTTATATGCTATTATACTATTAAATATTTTTTTACGATAAATAATGGGAACTAGTCCCTCCTTAATCCTAATAATTATTTTTAGAACGATTTTTTTATAATAATAAGTAAATTATATAATTAAATAAAGTTTATTAATTAATGATGGTAAATAATGAAGTTAACTCAGCAAAGATCCAAGTAAAACATAAGGTGAGTTCTATCTTGGATAATGCTATTTTTATTAAATCAAAATCCTATAAAAAAATTTACGAATTATTTAATACATTAAAAACAAGTAGAGGAAAGATTATCCATATTATTGGGGCCCCTGGTACTGGTAAATCTACTAATATTTATTTTGCTATCTATGATCTAGATTTAAAATATTATGAACCTAAATTTATATTAAAAGATGAAAATGCAAGCCCCCTAATTGTTTTCAACAAAGTTATTCATGAACTTAAAAAAGATTTAGGTGTGAAATCCTCTGATGAACTATTTCAAAAATTATCCCAGTATGATGCTATTTTATTTGCGGATAAATTTCATGACACCCATTTAAATAATGATAAAATGGTGGGTTTTAGTAGATGGACTGATTCAAAAGGTTTTAGATCATTTTATTTTTACTGGCTATGTATTAAGGAGTACTTCTCTCAGCGGGAGAAATTTAAAAATATCAACATAGTATTTCAAACTGCCTGGAGAATTTATATCCGTGGCGAAAAATATGATTTATTCTCGGATCTGGGAGTAATCTCTCTAATATTTAAAAAAATGTTGAATTTATTTTTTGATGTGGTAACCATAGCATATACAGATGAAGAAATAATTAAAATAGTTAAAGCGCATTACCCCACTCTAGATGAAAGAGAAATAACAAAATATATCAAGAAATATGGATTAAAACCACGATACATATTATCCCATATAGAAAAAGATTATAATCTAAAAAATGGTTAAATACTTTAAAAACTTAAAAAAATTCACATTATTTATTTATAGGTATTGAAATGATTAAAACTCTTATAAAATCCACAAGACTTAGTTGGGCTGCTAAAAATATTAATATGTATCTACTCGCCCTAACTTATGCTTATTTTTCAGATATGATTATCAAAAATCCATTTGAGATATTGGAAGGGTTATTACTGGTTTGTGTTTTATGGGGAGCATTATATGCTTTAAATGATTTAACTGACCTGGAAGTTGATCGAAAAGATAAGATAAAAAGATCAAGAGCATTTATCCAGAATAAAATCGACAAAAAATGGATAATTACATTTATTGTAGTTATATTATCATCAGTTTTTATAATTTCACTGACAACTTTAACCCCTCTTTTCAGTATAATATTAGGATTAATGGTTTTAAACCAGTTTGTATATACTGTACCCCCCATCAGACTTAAAGATACATTTTTAGCTCCTTTAACCAGTACTGCTACTAATACTATTCTTAGAATCGCATCCTGTTGTGTTTTACTTGGAGATATATTTCTGGTCCCTTTAAGTGTGTATTTATTGATGTATTTGGCCGGTATGGGAACTTATCTTATGTATAAATCTAAAAAAGTAATTACCACCATAATTTCCATAATATTCGCAATTTTATTAATATACATATTTTCAGTAGGTGAAATGAATATATTCCAGTTTGTAATAGCAGTTTTACCTTCATTTCTATCAACTATTCCACTTTATCTATCAAATTTCTATGCGAAAGATAAAATGATTAAGCTTGCAGATATTTTATATCACAAGGTAGCGATGGTATTTTTTTTAATTTGTATAATTTTTATTCTATTTACAGGTTGATATCTAATTTGAGTAGGCCTATACCTGAATTTCACAGGAAATAACAAGAATAAAACACATCTCAAAAAATAGTTATACTAAAATAAATTTAAAAAAATGAGTATAATTTTTCAGATAAAAGTATTTGAGATTATTGTAACTTACTGGAGATGAAAATATAATAAAAAAAAGAAGGTTATGTTTTAGGATTTATTCAGAATCTAAAACAGCTTGCCTAATTTTAGAAGGGCCTTTGGAGATACTTTAATTAATAGTTTGATCAATTCACTCGTATTTATTGAATCAAGTTCCGCATCCTGGAATGCATCTGCAATAGAGTCTAACTCTTCATCAGATAAACTTAGAAGATATTCCTTGGCTTTGAGATACTTGATGAATGAATCTCCTATCTCTGTTTTAGCCTTATCTTTATATTCTGTTAGTCTCTTTTTAGAATAATCTTTGTCTTTGATAGCATCTGCTGCTACTTGTCCTGCAATCATACCACCGGTCATTCCGCTGATGATTCCGCCGCCAGTTAATGGATTAACCATGCTGGCTGCATCTCCAACCACCATAACGTTATCGGCGATAATATCTTTAAGCATACCTCCCACGGGGTCGCCTCCAACATTTAATTCCACTGGTTGAGCATTACGCGTTGCTGGATTGTTTTTTACAAATTCCAGAAGATGTTCGTAGGCAGTTTTATCGGTTTGGGTGGTTAAAATTCCAAGACCTACATTGGCCATATCATCTCCCTTAGGGAATATCCATGCATATCCTCCTGGGGCTACACTGCCAAAGTAAAAGTCAATACAATCCGGATATGCCATTTCCAGGTTGGCCATCTCAAATTGGGCGCATGATTCCATATTTTTAGGTTTAACTGTTGTTTTAAGATCAGCCCATCTACCCACTCTTGATTCAGGACCATCAGCACCAATCACTATTTTAGCCTTAATCTGAAACTTTTCATCCATAGATTCCACGTCTACCACAATCTGGCCGTTTTCTCTTACCATGCCGGTGGCAATAGTTTTGATCAATATTTTTGCCCCAGCACGGGCAGCATCCATGGCCATATGTTTATCGAAAACTTTCCTTTCCAATATGTATCCCGACTCAGGCAGCTTTACTTTGTCATCGTCAAGAAGCACATCAGTACCATTTGGTGAAACTAGTCTTACTCCGCTGAGTTCCTTGGCTACCCATCGGCTGCTTGGCTCAATTCCTAATTTAGCCAAACCGTCCTTTGATACTCCTTCGGCACACCTTTTTGGTGCTCCTATCTCTGATTTTTTATCTATTACTATAACCTTTGCTCCATTGATAGCAGCGTGTTTTGCGGCGGTAGAACCAGCCGGCCCAGCCCCTATTACCAGAACATCTGTATCTATTATCATATAATCACCTTAATTATTCTTCCTTTTCTAATGCCCGGACTGGACATACTTGTATACATATTTGACAATCTTTACAATTTTTCTCGTCAAATCTTAAGTTGGATTCACGAACTTCAATTAAACACCGTGGACAAACACCTGCACATTCCCCACAGTACATACACCATTCCATTACTTTCATGTTATCTAACCTTTCTATTTTCTAATTATTTCCCATTATTATCGATTTAACTCTTTTAATCTTTTATACTATTTAAAAGTTCTATTTTATTTCTTAAATCAACAAATTTATTTAGATTATTTTAATTGAAATTATAGGTTTTCAGTAGAATATTATTTTAACTGATAAAAAATATTTAAGTGAGTAATAAATTTAGAAGACATTAATATTAATTATTACATCATATTATATAATAATTCACACAAGTGTAATACTATTTTTTTTTATATATTAATTTAGTTAGTACATGTTCACAAAAAGTGGAAACCTGAAAAGTTATGTAAATTATATAATAAGAATATTTTCTGTTTTATTCCACTATGCCATTTAACTAATCTTCTTTTTTATCTTCTTTAGCTGATTCAAATACATATCCACATTCACTGCATGTTATATCCTTCGTTGTTGCATGGGCCTTGTGAACTGGTTCTATATCTCTCTTTACTGTTTTATCTTTACATCCGCATTTTGGGCATTCTTTTATCAAATCTTCAAGTTTCATTATTTATCATCTCAGTATCATTATAATACATGTTTTTTAAAATTTAAGAACTCCTCAACATTATGGACATTATAGTTGGTTTGGTCTTCTTTTCTGTGTCCGATTCAAGACTTAACCCCATGGTGGCAGATTTTAACATTTCTTTAGTAGCTCTTTTAGTTATTTCTTTAAATATGGTTTTATATGCAGTGCAGTGAGGATCAACACAGTTTATCTTATCTTCACTGACGGCTAAAGCATTGTAAGGACATCCGCCTCTACAGAATTTAATATAGGTGCATCTTTTACATTCTTTATCCACAAAATCTTTGAACTCATCTAAAAGTTTCATAGGAGCAGATTGATTCAATTCATTCATACTGGGATGGTCCCGGACATTTCCCATTATATATTCATCCATTCCCACAAAACGGTAGCATGGGTAAATACTCCCATCAGGGCCAATAGCAAAGGTATCTCCCATACAATCCACAAAGGTGCATACTGTGCCCCTGCGGATGAATGCACTTTTACATAAAGTGTCAATATTCATGACAGAAATTTCATCCATATGTTCCAAATACTTATCCAATAAATAAATTAATAATTCTCCATACTCTTCTGGAGGTAGTGACCATTTTTCAGGCTCTTCATCACGTATAGATGGCAATGATGGGTGTAATTTCAAATTAAATTTATTTTCAAGGAAAAAATTGAATATGTCCTCCTTATAGTTTATAGAATGGGAAGTAAATGTACATATAAAACTGACTCGAAGATCGTGTTCTTTTGCAATTTCATATCCTTTCATAGTCTTTTCATAGTATCCATTTCCACGTTGAAAATCATTTAACTCAGGGGGACCGTCTATGCTGGATCCAATAGGAATATCATATTCTTTGAAAAGAGATGCCATCTCCGGAGTAAGTAACCATAGATTGGTTTGGAGCGCTAAAGCCGGTTTAAGATGACTTAAATCTTTAGATAATAATGGAAGAGACTCTTTATAAAAGTCGTATCCAGCCAGGAGCGGTTCTCCACCATGAAATGTGAAAGTTACAGGTTCATCGCGAAAATCTTTAAGCCACTCTACTACTTCCTTTATTACCTCAATGCTCATCACAGGAGATCCTTCTTCAGAACTCCAACAATAACCACAATTAGAAGGACAACCTAAAGTAGGTACTAACATTACATGAAATGCCATTTAAACACCTTGTAATCATATATCTAAAACTTTAATCAGTTTATTACCCATTTTTTATAGGATTATGTTCCAGTTTATATTTAAAATTTTATAGAATTATATTACACTATATATCGTGAAAATAGGTTATATAATTTCTATTAATTTATATAGTTGGTTACTTCAGTATTCTATATTTATTTAAAATTCTACAAACAGTATTAATTTATATTTTTAATCCATGAGTATTTGCAATTTGGTAATATGTCAACATACGAGCAATATTTTGAGTAATTATTAGTGTTGAACCTTTTGAATCCTCAAAATTCCTAATCCATGCCTCTTTTTGAATATTATCCTGATCAGTTTTACATGATATTCTACTTCCATGCCAATTACTCCTTTGGAAGATTTTTCTCCTTTTTTGCAGGTTCAATTCATCATTTAGGTCATTGATCAGTGGAAGTTCTGGTATAGATAAAGGAATTTTAAACTCGGTTTTTATTATTCCTTTATATAATAAAATGTTATGAACCTTTTCGATTTTTTTGACCAGTGGATCCCATTTAAGTTCCAAAGGAGAGTTAGAAATTAGATCCTCTAAATATTGCTTTTTTTCCTCCTGATTCATGGCATTTAAATCCATCCCTAAATCTTCCAGTAGATTTTCGAGAAAACCATTAAGATCTTTTTTTATCAGAGTTTCTCCTATTATACTATCAATGATAGTTAAAATGAGCCCATTTTCATTTAAGGAATTATCAGGTAGATATTCCCAAGGTTCTTCAAATGATACAAAATGAAATGGAATGTTATTATTTCTGGAAATATCTAATTTAAGTTTGATCTTATCTTTTCTTTCTTTTTTTAATACATTTTTATAGTCTTTAAACCCATTGTTTAGGTCTGAATTCCAAAGACAAAAATCTAAAAAAAACAAAGGATTTCCATTTTTATCACATACTACATAATTTATTGATGACTCTAAGAGGATATCTGCAGCTGTGGAATTAAATTTTAGAAGATCTAGATTTAAAACACTTTTTAAGGGAATTTCAGGATATATTATAAAATTACTTCCCCAAACAGACTCATAATGGTTAAAATCTTTCCGTTCTTCTCCAAACGATTTTTTCATGATCATCTAAATCGAGTTTTGCTATGAACTATTATATAAAAAAATGATTAATTTGTTTTAAGATAAAAAAATTGACGTTACAAATGGGTGTATTAAAATTTAAGCCGTTTTTTCAATTCCTTTTAGCTATTTTCTCTAATTCTTTACTGCCTTTATTTTTTGTTTGTTTTTCAAGTTCTTTAGTTGCTTTCTTCTTTAAATCGTTTAATAATGCCATTTAATCACCTCATTAAAAAAAATAAAAGGTGGAATTAAGGTGCAAATATTCCAACAAATGCTATCCATGCTAGTAGTGTTTTAGCTACTAAACTGAGAATAATGTAAACTCTTTCACCGTATAAATAGTCTTTCCATTTCCCTATTCCCTTGTATTGTAAGACCATGTTGATTGAGAATGTGTTGAAGAGTACAAAGTAAATTAAAAGTATGGCATATACAAAGGACGGTGGTTCAGTTTCTGCAGATCCCAGTGCCGCAACAAAGTACGCTGCTAAAACTACCCACGGGGTTAATCCTGAAATACAACCTAATAAGTATGGTGTCCAGTCGGTCTTTTTTGGATACTGATTAATTTTCTCCATTAAATAACCAAACATAATCATCATGGCATTTAATATAAAGATCATTACCAGTGACCATAGGTCCCACACACCTACAAATGTGGCGAGAATCACTATCATAATAGAACTGGAAAATGCATATTCGTACCATCGGTAGGGATTCATACCCTTTTTAAGGTTTTCATTGTATGTTTTATTTCGAACAAAGGCAATATAAAAGTGGGCAATGGCAGAAATCAGTAGAAATGACGCGAGTATAGCTCCCATATTTTCCACAGTAAACACTACCTGAGGATCAGGCAATATTTTAAATGTGTCTGGTGGAATAACTTCAAAGTTTAAATAAAAGGTATACAGTTCCTGGCTCCATTCTAACCATACCCCTAAAATCAGCATCAAAATTCCTTGAATAAAGTGCAGGCTTCCCGCAGCAATATTCAATTTTCTAAGCCCCTTAAAAGTAATAGGAGACTTTGCAATTATTTCTCTTCTTAGCTCGTTATCCAAATGTAATACCCCCCAAAAAATATTTATAATGATATTTTATTTTTTGATTAATTTATATTTAATGAATTTAAATCAATTCAATAAACAATAAATCATTCTCCCCAAGAGTTTTGAACAAATAAAGTTAGGATATAAGCTGAAATTCGAGAATATTTAAAATAAAAATAAAAAGGAAAGATTATTATTTCAACGTATTAACAGTCCTTTTAAACTTAATTTTGTCTTTAAAAGATTTAAAACCAAATAAAACTTTAAATATGTTCTTGAATGGTTTCCAATGAAGATGGATATGTATAAATGTCCCTATAACCATCAAAATTGCAAATTCAACATGCCAAAAAGTTATAGAAGGATTCAACGCAGTTTTTATTCCCATATTTATCATGAATGTAAGAATAACTCCTGTTACTCCTGTACCTAAGTAACCTGCAGTTACAAATAGATTCCATAGTTTTTTGTGTTTTTGACGACTTAATATTCCTTTACTAAACAAATAATGGGTAAAAAGATATCCTGATATTAACAGTATACTAACTGGCAGTAAATAATATCCACCACCCTCATCAGCCAAGTTTCCGTCAATATTTCCAGTATCACCTAAGGAACTTGCATTTTGTGGATCATCTGTATCAACAATATCAACATTATGGCCATTACCATTTGTGGAATCATCTACAGAACCAGTAGATACTGTATCATCTTCTGATGAAGAAGTTGAGGTATCGGTTGTTGTAGTAGTTGTTTGGGATAGATCACAAAATCCATCCCCATTAGCATCAAGGTAACGAGGGCACTGACCCGGGTAGGGATCATTTATGAGACCATAGGGACAGCCAGCCGCACAACTTCCAGACATTGAAAATGCAGCCACAAGAGGTATGGTTGCTAAGGCTTTTATTAAACGTTCCCTTATGATTTCAGCCTCCTTTTATTTATAGTGAACATCTTCTTAGACGTCTTCCAATATGTGTGAAAATGGAATACTGTTACTAGTGCAAGTGTTAAACCTAATTCAACATGCCAGTACAATAACGGCAAGCTTATAGGTGATATAATTCCTAATTCTAATAAGACCAGTAATATAAAACCTGCTCCTCCAGAAACAATAAATGCAAAGCAAATTATTAAATTCCAAATGTTTACATGGACTGATCTTCTTATAAAACCTCCCCTGTACAAAAAATAGGTTCCTAAATAACCTATTATGAAAGGTAGGGAGGGTAATAACATATCATAAACCATAAAATTCCTCTTTTTTTATTTACAAATTTTTAATTTCGAAAATAATCTTTTATTATTTAATTAAAATTAGTTTGGGAGTATAAAAATAGTTTTTCCAGAATTATACCCAAATCTTTACCAAATTAGATTCTCTAAAGTATTTATTCTTTAAACTAAGATAAAAAATGAGGGAATCTAATAATTTCAATAACAATTTAAAAAGTAATACTTTAACTATATTTTAAGAAGAATAAGATGTAAATGGAGGAAATATTGTAAAATTCAAAATAAAAATAAAAAAATAATTTTATTTACTATCCAAATCTCGCTTTGATCATACGGATTGCATTTTCCATATCATCTTTGCTCATTACACATAACACATCATCCAATTCATCCCAGGTCATGCCTTTGAAATTCTTTACAAATTCTTTAATTTCGCTTTCATTCATTTAAGTTCCCCCTTATATTATATCCCATGTATTATATTATCTACATATACAATATTAAAATTTATTCGTTGTTCAATTAAACCTTTCATTTAAAAACTGTTAAAAAAGGGAATTTGATAATTTAATAAATAATTTTTTAATTATATGCATCACCTTTTTCTTAAATTGTGAATGATTGATTATTAATTTAAATTTTATGTTTAAGCTATCTGAATAATTCATAAATCCCTGATATACAGAAATGGAATTAAAAACTCCTTATTTTAAAAAAGGTATATGAAAAATACTACTTTTTCATAATATATTAACAATAAATACCACAATCTTTATATATTTAAAGTTTTAAATTTTCATTGAAAAGTGAAAATTATAAAGGTTGGGTCAAGATAATTGAAAAAACTAAAAATTATTATCATATTTTTTATATTGATCTTTTTTACGGCAGATACAGTATTATCTTATGAATATGATTCTAATAAGACAAATTTAGTAAATAGTGGATTAAAAACAGGAACAGAAGTAATATATGACGATCTTTTAATTAATAACTCCTTTTATGAAATTGCCGATCTTGAGTATAATGAAAAAACATACAATTGTAAAAATAAATCAGAGGATTTTGCAAGTGTACTTTACCAGGAAAGAGTAGGGAATATACAGCTGGTGACAATACAACATGAAACGGGACAATATTCTCACATGGTGGTATTATGGGATGGTAAAATCTATGATCCTACCATGACACCTCCAACATTTGGAATGCCCGAAAAAAAATACTTAGATATGATAAAAAAATATGGATTCCGTGGTATAATGTATAAAATGCCTTATAAAGGCAAAAAAACTTAAAAAACAGATCCAACTTGGAAAATAGGTCTTGTTTTTAAAAAAAAAGTGGTAATAATGTGTAGTTTATTTAAAAAAAAGGATATAGAATCATGTTTAAATTGTAATGCTTCCCATGAAAAATTGAAGAGATCATTAGGTCCTGTAGGACTTATTATTATGGGAATCGGAGCCATAGTTGGTGCGGGAATATTTATTGTAACGGGAATGGCATCAGCTACTTCTGGTCCCGCATTAATTTTATCTTTTGTTATTGCAGGTATTGCCTGTGGTTTTACAGCATTGTGCTATGCAGAAATGGCATCCATGATTACCGTTACTGGTGGCATATATACCTATACCCACATAACCATGGGGGAAATATGGGCCTGGATGATAGGCTGGACTGGCATACTCCAATATATTATGGCTGGTTCTACAGTAGCAATTGGTTGGGCCACCTATACTTCCGGATTCTTTAGTTCTATGGGATTTGTTTTACCCGATGTTATAACCAGTTCACCTTTAACTGGAACTGGTCTGATTAATCTACCTGCATTTTTAATAGTAGCTTTATTAACTGGCGTACTTGTTTTAGGTGCTAAAGAAAGTGCCAGAGTTAATGCAACAATTGTAACAATTAAAATGATAGTAATTCTGTTATTTATAGTGGTAGGAGCCCAGTTCATCAATCCTTCCAATTATCAACCATTTGCTCCCCATGGATTAACCGGAGTACTTCAAGGAGCAGCTATGGTATTTTTTGCCTATATTGGATTTGATACAGTAGCATCAGCTGCCGAAGAAGCTAAAGATCCTCAAAGGTCATTACCAATAGGAATAATAGGTTCCCTTATAGTGTGTTCCATACTGTATATAATAGTTACAGCAGTTATGAATGGAATGGTCAATTATAGCCTCTTTGCAAATAATGGTGCTCCAGTCCAGCTTGCCCTTGAACTGGTAGGAGCTAACTGGGCCATGGCCATAGTAACTGTGGGTGCAATAGCAGGGCTTACTACCGTTATTTTAGTTAGCTTATTTGTAGTGCCTCGCCTTCTTTTTGCCATGAGCAGGGATAATTTACTGCCTAAAAAATTAACTAAAGTTCATAGCAAATTTAAATCACCTATCAGTAGTATATTGGTGGTGGGGACTGCTGCTGCCATAATATCTGCTTTTTTACCATTGGAAGGCATTTTTGAATTGGTAAATATTTCCGCACTTTCTGCTTTTACATTTCTCGCAATATCCGTAATTATCCTTAGAAAGGAGAGACCAGATATCCCACGTAAATTTAAATGTCCATTGGTTCCCATTATCCCATTTATTTCAATAATAGCCTGTTTAGGATTAATAACGCAATTAAATTTTCTTACAATTGAAATGTTCGCAGTCTGGTTGATATTAGGACTTTTAATTTATTTCTTATATAGAAGGCACAGATTAAGCACGAATAAAATGGAAGAACTTTTAGACGAAGAACAAATTCCAGTACAAGAAGAAATTTCAGCCAAATAAAAAGCCTAGGGAAATAATGAAGAGTCAAATATTTTCTAAAAAACCTATAGACGATTTACTGGATGAAAAAAATTCTGGAAAATCACTTAAACGTGCTATAGGCCCTTTAGGCTTAATAATAATGGGTTTAGGTTGCATTATTGGAGCAGGAATATTTATTGTTACAGGAGTCGCTTCAGCTAATTATTCTGGACCGGCGCTAGTATTATCATTCGTTATTTCGGCTGTAGCATGTGTATTTACAGCTTTATGCTATGCAGAGTTTTCATCCATGGTTCCTATATCCGGAAGTGTTTATACTTATACCTACGTGGCTATGGGAGAAATATGGGCCTGGATGATTGGATGGGTTCTGATTTTTGAATATCTCATTTCTGCATCTGCTGTTGCAGTTGGATGGTCGTCCTACATTGTGGGACTTTTAAATTCTGTGGGAATGATATTACCCCAGTTAATTATTAATCCACCAGGATTAGGCATTATAAATTTGCCTGCATTTTTTATCATATTATTATTAACAGGAGTTCTTGCTCTAGGTGTAAAAGAAAGCGCCCGTTTTAATGCAGTCATCGTGATCATAAATATATCCATAATCCTGCTTTTTATTTTGGTTGGAATAAATTTCATTAATCCATCTAATTATCAGCCTTTTATACCATATGGTTGGACTGGAGTAGTTCAAGGTGCGGCCATGGTATTTTTTGCCTATATTGGATTTGATGCAGTTTCAACAGCAGCCGAAGAGACAAAAAATCCTCAAAAAACACTTCCTATCGGTATTATTGGGTCTTTAATTATTAGTTCTATCTTATATATTGTTGTTGCAGCTGTATTAAATGGAATGGTACCTTACAGTCTTTTAGATACTGCTGCACCGGTTACATTTGCATTAGAAAAAGTGGGGGCTAATTGGGCGGCTTCGATCGTATCTTTTGGCGCAATATTTGGACTAACATCTGTTTTACTAACCAGTCTATTTGGACAGACAAGAATTTTCTTTTCCATGTCCCGTGACGGTCTTTTACCTAACATTTTTTCAATAGTACATGAAAATTGGAGATCTCCAATTGCAAGTGTTATTATTGTAGGGGTAATAGCTTCTTTAATTGCAGCATTTCTTCCCCTAGGTTTAATCATTGAACTGGTTAATATTGGAACTTTATCTGCATTTATTTTTTTAGCTTTGTCCATAATAATCCTTAGAAGAGACCGCCCAGACATTCCACGTAAATTCAAGTGTCCTTTAGTTCCAGTTATACCTATCTTATCTATACTGTTTTGTAGTTTTTTGATTTTTCAACTTTCATCAACTACTCTGGAGAGATTTGCCATTAGTCTAATCATTGGATTAATTGTTTATTTTGTTTATGGCCATCGCAACAGTAAATTAAGAAATAAAAAAAGATGCTGAATGAAAATAAAAACTATTGTGGATTAATTGACTCTGAATTACATAAAAAGAACTCTAAATAGTCAGGAGACATCAAATGATACATGGACATCCCAAAGGTCTTTACATTCTTTTTTTCACAGAAAATGTGGGAAAGGTTTAGTTATTATGGGATGAGGGCCATTTTATCACTGTACATGATTCAAGCCTTACTATTTAACACAGGCTTTACATCCACCATCTATGGTTACTATACTGGACTCATATATTTAACACCACTCCTTGGCGGTTATATTGCTGATAGATATTGGGGAAATAGAAAATCTATTGTTACCGGTTGTATACTAATGGCTCTTGGACAGTTTTCACTGGCCTTAAGCAGTTATTTTTATGTTCCTTCCACCATCCCTATTAGCTATTCTTATTTTATTTTTAACAATCAGGAAATTTTTTTCTTAACCGGTCTTTTTTTACTGGTAATAGGTAATGGTTTTTTTAAACCAAATATATCATCAATTGTGGGATTTTTATATCCTCAGAATGATCATAGGATAGATTCTGCATTTACTATCTTTTACATGGGTATTAATTTAGGAGCTCTTTTTTCACCTCTTGTAGTTGGAACTTTAGGTAATACTGGAAATCCTGCAGATTTTATGTACGGCTTTCTAGCTGCTGGTGTGGGGATGATTATAGGACTGATAATCTTTGTTTTAGGTAAAAATAAGTATATTGTAACTCCCAGTGGTGAAGGTTTAGGATTAAAACCATCCCATTTAATGGAACTAAAAAAAGATTGTAATGGCCCTTTAACAAAGATTGAAAAACAACGCATTTCAATTATTTTTATCTTGGCATTCTTTGTTATTTTCTTCTGGGCTTCATTTGAACAGGCAGGAGTTTCATTAACCTTTTTTGCGGAATTTAGCGTTGACAGAACTATTTCTTCACTTAATAATTATGTGATCCCACCCAGCTTCTTCCAATCAATTAATCCTTTGTTTATCCTGTTACTTGCACCCCTTTTTGCTACTATATGGCCTAAACTAAAAAATAATGGTTGGGAACTGGGAACACCTCTAAAAATGGCTATTGGATTAGCTTTACTTTCACTATCTTTTATAATTCTTTTACCTGCAGCACAAATGATAGACGCTGGAAGCTCAGAGGTTAGTCCTTGGTATCTTGTAGCAGTTTATTTTGTAATGACTCTTGGTGAACTGTGTATCTCCCCAATTGGACTGTCAATGGTATCTAAATTGTCTCCAGTCAGATTTTCATGTTTATTAATGGGAGTGTGGTTTCTTTCAACAGCAGCGTCCAATATTATTGCTGGTCTTTTAAGCAGTTTGTATCCCAGCTCTTCAAACCTTTTTCCTACTTTATGTGGAATACCAATCGATGGATTATTTTCATTTTTCATGATCTTTGTGGTTATGTCTGCAATAGCTGCTGTAATTTTGTTAATTATTAGCAAAAAGCTTTCAATAATGATGCATGGAATTAATTAAATGGGATGATCATCAAATGGACTTATTGGAAATAAATTACGATGTTTTATCAGTTAAAACTGCCTTTAAAAAATGTAATATAAAAATAAAAAGAGTAGATTAAATAGAAATGAATATTATTGTTTAGTAAATTCTAAACAAAGTTCATCTCCTTTGGGATATACACTGATCTCATTTTCCTCAGATATAGTATATTTTGAGATTATATCCTCTAACAATTTATAAAAAGCATTATAAGATTCTTTATTATTTCTATCAATAGATATGTAGATGTTTTTAATCCCTATATCAATATGGAATGGCCAAGCAAACTCTTCACCTTCAAAAAGGCCTTTCCTAAGTAAATCTTCTTTTTCGTCCAAGAACATGGTTACTTCACGATAAATATCTTCGAAATCCATAACATTGGCTTTTTGATATTTATGTTTGTAGATAGCCATCCTAATATTGGCTTTAAGTTCATTATCTTTAAATGGTTTTAATATATATCCATATGGACAAGTTTTTTCCGCCCTTATAAGAGTTTCATCATCAGAATAAGCAGTTAAGTAGATAATAGGAATATCATACAGCTTAAGAATAAGTTTAGAGGCTTCTATTCCATCCATATTTCCTTTGAGTAATATATCCATTAAAATAAGATCTGGTTGTTCTTTTTTAACACTTTCAATTGCTTCCGTACCTGATGAAACTAATCCAATTACTTCAAATCCTAGATTTTCTAGTTTCATTTCTAGCTGCATAGCCAAGATCTTCTCATCTTCAACAACCAATATTTTAACTTTTGGCATTTTTCCACCCTATACTCCTCGTTTAGGTGTAATGAGTTCTACACATAACTGGTCTCCTTTCGGGTAAATTGTAGCAGTACCACCGTAGGATTGAATAAAGTTTTCAATAATCTTAGTTAAAACTCGGTAAACATTAGGATTATCGTTTTTAGTGCACAAATAAGTTTTTTTAATGCCCACATCCAGTTTAAATTCTCCTAATTCTTCAATAATTCTGGTTCCGATAACGGATTCTCTAATATACTGTTCTTTTTCCTCTAAAAATTTGTTTACTTCGCCAAAAATATCATCATCAACTTTTTTATCGTTTGAATTTCCTGGAGAGCTTTTGTATTCATTTTTTGACATTTTATCCCCCATTTAATCGAAAATTTCATTTTCATCCACGTTTAATTCTTCAATTTTCTGTTTACACCATTTATATAATGCTTCTTCAGCCCCTCTAGATAATTTTCCCTGTTTTTCACCATAAGAAAGTCTTGAAATTCTTCTAAAAGCAATTTCCAATTCATCAGATATGCATATAGTAATACAGCCCATATAATTCCTCATTTTTTATTTTTTTGGTTATTAAAGAATTTAATTTCCAATGTATTTTTTAAACTGATGTTTCAATTAAAAATTTAAATTTAATATTTATATATGTTTCTATTATTATAAAATGGTCCATATAGTACATTCAAAAACAATGCGAATTCCATTAGATAAGTATAATTACTAATTAATTCTAAAAATTTTTTTTATTAATGAAAAATCCTTTTTATCAACGGTTATTATGATGATTAAATAACAGACAAAGCCTGCTAATACTTTAAAAATAAAATTTATCGAATTTAAATCAAAAATAACCAGTGCCATAATAAAAATGGCCATTACAATTTTAGGTATATCTCTAAATAGATTATAATCTGCATAATTAATTTGTATAATGCTGTACAATAAAATAATCATAACAAAAACATCGGTTATTATTGTAGCAAGAGAAGCACCCATAAAACTAAATTTTGGTATTAAAAGAAGGCTTGCTGATACGTTTATTATAATACCAATGACTGTGATTTTGATTACTGTTAATTGTCGGTTAACAGAACCTAAAAGATTTGAAGATATTCCATTTAAAGAAACCAGTACCAGTGTCCATGAAAGAATAGCCAGAGCAATACTTGAAGGAAGATATGCATTTCCAAATATGATTTCGATAACTTGAGGCGATAATGAGGATATAACCATAGTTATGGGAACGCAAATAATTAGTGTGTATTTAACTGAATGTTCATAAACAGATTTGAGAGACTTTTTAGAATTTTTATAAAAAGTAGACATTACTGGAAATACTGCAATCATATAGACAGAATAAAGAGATATAAAGAAAAATATTAGTTTATTAGGAGCACCATAAAAACCAACGGCTTCTTTACCAGCCATGACCGAAAGAATGATAGAGGGAATCCAGATGAATAGGGTTAAAAATATTCCAGATAATGCGAAAGGTAGAGCCTCTTTTAAAGTTCTCTTCCAAAATGAGAAATCAAACTGGATTTGTGGCAATTTAAACCTTTTAATGTAAACCACAAACATGTAAGCTAAAACAAGAGCGTTCCTAATTAAATAAATAGAAGCAAAAGCAATGACATCCAGTGAAAAATACATTGCAATCATTACCACTCCTAACATAAAAATATTGTCAAAACCAGTTATTATGGCTTGATATTCCATTTTTTCCAGTGCCTGGTAGATAGAAAAAAATGTCAAGAAAAAAGAACTGATCACAATTGCTAATGTAACCATAAAAATGACCATAATTGTTTTGGAGTCGTAACCTAGGAGTAAAGTAAATATTAAAACAGATATAAGAGTTATGATAGCTAAAACAGCTTTCATGCCTATTGTATTTCCAATATATTTTGATTTTAAGGAATTATCTCGTGATACTTCCCTTACAGTTAACATGTTCAAACCTAAATCTGTAAATATGGAAAAAATTCCAGTAAATGATATGGCTAGAGCAATAATTCCAAACTTTTCCACACCTAAAAATCGTGCCATGTACATTACAGCGAAAAAATAAGTTACATTACTGATAATGGTTGCAATTAGTAAATATGAAGTATTTTTAGCAAGTCTATTTTTTATTTTCATTAGTAATACCCCATATATTACCAGCTAAAAGGGCACTTACTATAAAATACGCAATGTGTTCGGCGGCAAACCCATCCATATCTTACCATTTCATTTTGAACATTCATTTTGCAATCGACCATAATAACATCACTTTTAAAAGTTCCCAAAGTCCCAATTCCAAGTATATCAGACATTTTATTTAACCTCCTCACCTACATTTATGGCAATATTTATATATTTAAACTTTTACATTATAATTGAGAAAGAGGAAATGTAAGATTGAAGTATATGGAAGACCTTTTGACCTTTGAATGCGCTATTCCATGTCTAATTCAATAAAAAAATATCTAAATATAATATAGAAGGATGAAATAATGCAAGAAATAATAAAAAATTTTAGATGGATTATTGGAGGATACATGTTGTTGGGATCTTTTTTATACCTTGTAGTAGGAATTAATGAAACCTACACAATATTCATTCTAATTGCTTTTATGTTCGCAATTTGGTTTCAGTTAAAAAATAGTAAAATAGAGTTATAAAATTTTGATAAAACGAAAAAATCATTAGTGATTTAAATATATGATATTGCCATTTACATCAATTTCATGTGCATTGTGAGTAACCATAATAATGGTTTTATCCTCTTTGAGGTTATAAATAACTTCGTTGATTGATTCTCTCGAATCTGCATCAATAGATTTTGTTACTTCATCTAAAAGAATAATAGGTGAATCCTTTAAAATGGCCCGTGCTAGGGCAATTTTCTGTTTTTCTCCACTGGACAAGGATAATCCATCTTCACCTACATTTGTATCGTATTTGTAAGGAGCGCTTTCAATGAATTCATGAATTTTGACCTGTTTTGCTACTCGTACAATGTCATCTTTGTCAGCTTCTAAGTTTCCAATTCTAATATTTTCATAAATTGAGCTGTCAAATAGATAGGGATCTGAAAATACCAGAGCAACATTATGATTTAAACTCTCTCTTTTTACCTCCATTATAGGTTGCCTGTCAATTGTAACAACCCCTTTATCCACAGGATAAAGGGCGCAGATCAGTTTAAGAAGAGTACTTTTCCCCGTACCATTTTCACCCACTATATAGTTTAGACCTTTAGTAAATGTGGCATTAAAATCTTTTAAAATATGTCTACCATTATATGAAAACCAAACATTTTCAAATTGTATCTTTCCCTCTTTTATTTCAATTTCCCGATCTCCATTATCTACAGATTCCATGTCAAAAATTTCTTTTACTCTGTCAAAAGCAGGTAGTGAACTCTTATAAGATGTCCATATACTGGATAGCTGGGATATGGGGGAGAAAAAAATAGAAGTATAAGCTATAAAAGCCGTGAAAGTTCCAAGACTAATAGTTCCATCCATAACCCTGTACCCCCCGGAAATAATAAGTAAAACAATAGGTACACCTAAAATTAAAGAGTTTAAAGCAGAACTTAAAGAAACGGTTTTAGTATAATCCAGTGAAATACTATAATAATTGTCCATTTCCTTTTTAAATTTATTTTGAGACCATTTTTCCAATCTAAATATTTTAATTAAGGGAATTATAGAAAAATTTTCCTTTAAAAATGAATATAGAGAAGCATTAGATTCCAGAAATATCTTTTGAATTGATTCCATTCTTTTACCAAAAATAGAAGATGTTAATGCAAATAGGATTACAGGACTCAGGATAATAAGTCCTAATTGAAGATTAAGAGACAACATAATTAAAAATGGGACAATGATACTTACGATAATCATGAAAAACTGAGGAATGATCCTAACCGGTATGTTTATAGCTACCTGGCTGTTGCTCATAATACGGGTTATTAAATCTCCTACTTTGATGCTTTGATTATTTTTGAGGGATGTGTACTGTACTACGCTGAATGAACTTTCTGCCACTTCTTTTAAGAGTGTTAATTGCAGTTTTCCGCTTACATAACTGTTGAAATAACTGGAAACAGATGATATAATATACATTCCTAAAATTCCCATTACAATATAAAAAAATAAATCGTCTTTCCTTGCAATAAAAACATTATCAACCAGGGATTTTATTAGTAAAGGACTAATAAAAGAGAATACTAAAGTGAAAAAACTTAATGCTAATACAATAATAATTGTTAGGACATGTTTTCTTATAAATTTATTAAAAAAGAATTTGAAACTCTCTTTAATCATGATTGTCACTTTTAATGATTTTATTTAAAGTTGTATGGTTTAAAAAAAGTAATTAAAATCGTGATATAATTTAAAATTCAACTATTACATATCCAATAAACCTATTAAAAATAAAAATTTTACCAACTAAAAGGACATATCCCATATAAATTACAGTTAGTGCGACTACAAGCCCATCCCACTAAAACCTGTCCAGGTTGATGATTCAAATTACAAATTATGGGTTTAAACTCGCTTTTGATGTTTCCTATTTTTCCAATTCCAAGCAAGTCTTCCATTTTCAATCACTCTTTTTATTTAATATATATTTTTATTTAATATATAGAAACTTTTATATATATAAACTTTTACATTATAATTGAGGAAGTGAAATCATCGAAAATGCATAGATATGGAGGATGTTTTTATAGCCCAAGTTTTTGTACATATCCTCCATATCACCTCAAAATAAAAATAAATTTTAAATAAGTCACAAATAATTCTAATTTGTAGCCCATTTGGAAAAATATAACAAAAAAGAACTTTTTTTTATATTGAAATTCTTAAGATTAAATTAAAAAAATAAAAATAAATTTTACCCGATATTATCTGTGGATTTTAACATGGTAAACAACCACTTTTGCTGGAAGTTCTTTGGTTGTATGTCTAGTATATCTAAGGACTACGTCAGTTTTACCAGTTTTCAAAGCTTTGAATAAGAATATAGTGTGCCCACCACTTCCATCAAATATAGGTTTATCAGGGATATATTTTTCACCTACAAGTTTTAAAAACTTGTGATTGTAATAAACAACCCATTTATAACCTGTTGTAGGATTACTTTTCAGATTAATCTTAAATTTATGATTTAATTTTACATTTAATTCTTTTTCAGGAATTTTAAAGTCTTGCAGTTTAGATTGTTCAACTGCAGTAGCTCCTGATACCAAACTCAATGAAAATGCAAATAGCAGAATCACTGAAGTAATTTTTAAAGTTTTCATATTTTCGCCTCCTAAATATAAAACTTAAAGTTATGAAATAGTTTAAACTAAAAAATTTTTCAATTCAATACTTTTCTTTAATTACCAATTTTTTATAGAATAAGATCTACCAGTTAAAAGGACACCAGTACACCATAGACTGAACACTCAGTAACATCACAAAGCTATCCAACTATAACTGCTCCAGATTGAGTATTCATTTTACAGTTTACAGGCTTAACATCACTTAGCATTTCCCATTTTCCAATTCCAAGTAAATCTTACATTTTAAATCACCTTTTTTTATTAATGTGTATATCATAGAAACTTTTATATATATAAACTTTTACATTATAACTGAGCATGAGTGAATCATTCAAAAATCATTCATGAATTAAAGGATATGGAGAAAAAACCCCCCAATTACTTTTTTCCATATCCTCCACCTCCCAAATCTTAATTAAATTAGATAATATACTTTTTTTATTTTTATAAAAAAATAGCAAAAAATAAACAGCTAAATCATTAATTTTACCCGTAATTTTAATATATAGAAAAGTTTATATACATAAACTTTTACATTAATATTTACCAGATTCAAATCCCATCTGGTAGATATAAGGGATGCAATTAAATTCTCTTATATCACCCCTCTCCCACCCCCAAGAGTTGTATACTCTCTATGGATTCTTATTTTAATAAAAAGTTAAAAAATATGAATAATTTATAATTTTTCAGAAGCAAATAAAAAAACAATTATTAAATGAATATCAGCCCACATGCTTATGAAATATTTGATAATAACAAACACTATAGTTTAGTAATAAATTAAGATTAATAAGCAGAGAGTTAAACATTAAAAAAGTCCAGACTCTTTTTCACCAAAAATACAAAGACATATATATGTATAACCATGATAGATTTATAATTATAATTATAAATAATAACAAATAATATTTGGTGATAAAATGCTCACATCCGTCCAAAAAGAGATTTTGCAAAGTCTGATTAATCTGTACCGTAATGCAGAAGGTAAGTCAATTAAGGGTGAAGAAATTGCCGAGATAATGAACCGAAATCCCGGAACCATAAGAAATCAGATGCAATCTCTAAGAAGTTTAGGGCTGGTTAAAGGAGTTCCAGGTCCCAGAGGGGGATATAAACCTACCATAGAAGCTTATCACCAACTGAATATTAATTACAGTGACAAGGAGACCCAGGTACCTATCTACAAAGATGAGGTAAAGATTAAAGATTTAACAGTGGCCAAGATAGAATTTACCAGTATTCCCCATCCTGGCGAGTGTGAAGCTGCAATAAAAGCTGTAGGCAATATTAAACAGGTGGATCTTGGAGATAAAATAAGAGTTGGTCCAACACCTGTAAACAAACTGGTGGTTAACGGTGTGGTAGTAGGTAGAGATGATATGGATAACATATTACTCTTGGATACCACCAGCATAAGGAGTATTCCTAAGAAAACTGTTATGCAGGTGGCTACAAAAAAATTGATTGAATTAAACCCTTCTTTTGATATTAAAATGGCTGCTAAAACCCTATCGGAAAATGGTATTGAAGGGGCCCCAGTTATTGATAAAGGAAATGTTGTGGGCATATTAACCTTGAGTGATATAACCCATGCTATTGCTCAGGGAAAGGAAAATTTCAAAGTGGAAGAAGTCATGTCTAAACATATCATCACAGTTGAAAATGATTTAATGATAGCCGACGCAATAGAAATCATGAACAAAAAGAAGATAGGAAGGTTAATTGTTGTGGATGAAAATGGAATAGCAACTGGCATTGTTACCCGCACAGACCTTTTAGATAAAATTGCAGGTTTAAAATAATTTTAAATGGATATACTAATTTTCTTAACACATGAATCATATTATATAGTTAATGAACTTTTCTTAATATACCCATCAAATTATATTATATAAATATCTAATTTTAAATTACATTTAAAATGCATATTCAAATTATTAAACTTTAATGAATTTTATTTAAACTATTTTTACATGATGAATAATCGTATTTATTTAGGATGTGGAAAAGCTGAAGATTGAACACATGGCCATAAAAGAGGAGATGACAGTTCTCCAATTAATAGAAGAGATGGGTAAATCAGGAGTTTTAGGTGCTGGGAAAGTTGAAAAAGCAACCAAATTACTGGCCAAAGTAATCAATGATCCGGAAATCTCTGTTTTTTTAAGTATTGCCGGACCCCTAGTACCAGGTGGCCTTAGAAAAGTTGTTTCCGACTTGATCAAAAATGGATATGTGGATATAATTATCACCAGCGGCGCCAATATAACCCACGATCTTTTGGAGGCTTTCGGTGGTCATCACTACCGTGGCTATGAAAAAGACGACGAAAAATTATGTGAAAAGGGAATAGGCCGAATTGGTGATCTCTACACCAGATCAGAAGATTTTGAAGTTTTGGAAAAGAGAATTAGTGAAATTTTGGATGAAATCACCTCTAAATCTTCACAGCTTAATATTAGAGAACTAATATTTAAAATAGGAGAACTGATTGACGACGAAAATTCAATTTTAAGGAATGCCTCTTTAAATAATGTTCCTATTTATGCTCCAGGATTAATTGATAGTATGTTGGGTTTGCAGCTATGGATGTATACACAAACTAAGGATCTAATACTTGATGCAGTAGGGGATATGCATGAACTTTCAGATAAAGTTTTTAGCTCCAAAAAAGTAGCTGCAGTGATACTAGGTGGAGGCCTTCCGAAACACTACGCATTAGCATCTAACCTTCTAAAAGGAGGTGTTGATGCAGCCATACAGATAACCATGGATAGAAGCGAGACAGGAAGTCTGGGAGGAGCACCACTAGAAGAAGCAAAATCTTGGGCAAAAGCTAAGGCGGGATCAAATCTGGTAACTGTTATTGGAGATGTAACTATTATATTTCCCCTAATACTGGCCGGGGCCATGGAAATTTTAAATAAAAATGATGCAAAAGATTGAAGTTTTAATGAATTGAATACTTTTATAATATTAAGATAAATATCAACAATTATTTACTATTTTGAGGAAATATTGCATGTTAGAAGCCATTTTTTACAGCCTTTCCGGATTTTTTATGAAATTATCCGATGACAGCTACGACCAGGAAGACAACAAGACCCTTGCAATAATTTTTGGAGTAATTTGCGGTTTGACAATTGGTTATCTTGTTGTAACCAGTGCTGATGCAGCTTATATTTTTCTTGGAATATTTATTGGGACTCTGCTTTCTAAAAAAATTGATGGAATCCATCATATTATCACTGCTCTGGTTTTTCTAAGTATTGCTCTAATATTCGGCATTCCTTCGATGGGGATAGGGACGTTAGTGATCTGCGCTTTAGCTGCCTATATCGATGAAATTGGAAATGATAATACAGCTATTTCAAAAAGGAGTAAATTTTTTGGATTATTTTTTAAATACAGATTTACGCTTAAACTGGTTATTTTAGTGTTATCCCTTTTTGGGTTAATCCAGATTTTCCATCCTAATTTTAAAATTATAGGAATAGAGTTTATGCAATATTATACCATCATCTATTTCATACTATTTGAATTATTCTATGAAATTGCCGGTTTAAAGTTTGATGCTGTCTATAATAGACTTAGTAGACTCTCTAGGGTTTTGGGACTCATAAATTGATCTTCCAATTATCAATGCATCAGCATAGTGAAGCGTCTCTTTAGGAGTACCTCCCTGTACACCGACCCCTGGTGAGATAATAAAGGAATCTCCTACTATTTTTCTGATCTCTTTTAATCTGTGAAGTTTGGTGGAAGGGGCCACATAATTAGTTATTCCCATTTCAACCCCCATCTGAGCTATATCTTCAGAGACTTTTTGAAGAAATCTTGATGCTCCAGGATGGGACATTTCAGTTAGAAGGAAGACTTCCTTGGAATGTTCTACTGCCCGATCTAAGCAGGCTTTTACACTGTCCTCCCCTACAAATCCCTGAACAATAACCGCATCTGCCCCGGATTCAAAGGTAAGATCACATATCTTACTATTTGTTTCTGGAATATCTGCAACCTTAAAATCTGCAATAACCTTGAAATCAAAACTATCTTTAATTATAGATATAGATTCGAGTCCTTCACTTAGAACTAAAGGATAACCAACTTTCACGGTATTAATATAATCAGATATGGATTCGGCTATCTGCAAACCTTTAGATAGTTTGCGAACATCCATTGCCAGAATAATATTGTTTTGTACTTCCATGATCTTAATTGGGAGGCTTTGTTTAAATTATTTTTGAAATGGATATTCAAATTAATCCATTTTTAAGCATTGAAAAATTAAGAAAACATTACCATAATAATGAGAAAAACTTAACTGATTAATCTTATTTTTGATAAATATTTTTGATAAAAAATTTTTTTTTGATGAAATTTGAAATAATGACTATTTTTGATGTTTTAAAAAAGCTAAATTACCATTTACTTTATATAGTCTAAAAATCAATATAAGATTAGCCATTTTCATGGCTTATTTCGGAAGTGATAAATTGTTTAAAAATAGTTACGGTAGAGATAACTACTCAAATAGAGGAAATTCTCCTATTAATGAAGGAGACGAATATGATGTTAAAATTGAAGATCTCGGAAGAGATGGCGACGGAATTGCTCGTGTAGAGGGTTTTGTTGTATTTGTTTCAGGCGCCAAAGTTGGCGATGAAGTTAAAATAAAAATTACTTCAACTAGAAGAAATTTTGCTTTTGCTGAAATAGTGGAATAAATTGATTTTTATATTATATTAAAATAATTCTTGAAAATTTATATTTTCATGAATTTTATTATTTTTTGTTTTTAACTTTTTTTTATTTAGAATTCTAATTTTAATTAAATTTGTATCAATTACCAGATCCATATAGCAAACTTTATATACTTATTTTTATTCAAGTATAGTTGATAAAAATTAAAGGAGGCTTTAATGTGCATATTATGGAAGGTTTCTTACCTTGGCAATGGTGTTTATTATGGTATTTAATTTCAATACCTGTTGTTGTATATGGTATAATTCAGATTAAAAAAATTACAGATAAAAATCCAGAATCAAAACCATTATTAGCTGTTTCAGGTGCATTTATGTTTATTTTATCTTCTTTGAAAATGCCTTCTGTTACAGGAAGTTGTTCTCACCCTACAGGTAATGGTTTAGGAGCTGTATTGTTTGGTCCTGCAGCTGCAAGTGTTTTAGCAGCGATCGTTCTTGTATTCCAGGCGTTACTTCTAGCACATGGAGGGTTGACGACTCTTGGTGCTAATATTTTCTCTATGGGGATTGTAGGTCCATTTGCTGCGTGGTTAGTGTATAAAGGTATTCAGAAGATAGGTTGGGCCCCTTCAATTGGAATATTTTTTGCTGCGGTTCTTGGAGATTGGCTAACTTATGTAACTACTGCAACTCAACTATCATTAGCTTTCCCAATACCCACCTTTGGAGAAGCTTTTGTCAAGTTTATGGTAGTATTTGCTTACACTCAAGTACCCCTAGCAATTGCTGAAGGTCTTCTTACAGTTGTGATATTTGATTATATCATGAAACTAAGACCAGATATTTTAAGAACTTTAAAAGTCATAGGGCCTAAAAAAACAGAAGAAGTTGCAAAAAAAGCACCCGAGGTGACTTAAATGGTAGACAAAAAACCCATTATTTTACTGGCTTTAGTTGCAATAATATGTATCATCCCCCTTGCTATGTATAGTGGTCTAGGAGAAGATGAAGGTTATTTTGGTGGAGCCGATGGTGCAGCTGCTGAAATTGTAGAAGAAACAGGTTATGAACCATGGTATAATTCCATCTGGGAACCACCGAGTGGTGAAATAGAAAGTCTACTATTTGCTCTACAAGCAGCAATTGGAGCAATTATCATAGGCTACGTTTTAGGATATTATAAAGGCCAAGACAGTGAAAAAAAGAAAAAAAGCGGAAAATAAATATGGAATACTTGATTAAATGTAAATAGTGAAAAAAATATAATGAAGGAAAATGAAATACTGTTGATCACATGTTTGAAAACACACTGGATAACTATGCTCATTCCAACAATCTCAAAGATACAAATACATACTTTAAAGTTCTATTTGCAATTTTGACTATGTTGTTGAGTTTAATATCTACATCACCAGTTGTACCCTTCATTATAGCATTTTTTATGTCAGTTATTATCATATTTAAAGCTAAAATTCCGGTAAAATTCTATTTAAAATTTCTCGTTTTTCCATTTTCTTTTGCATTATTAACCTTTGCTTTTATGGCCATATTTTTTGGAATTGGCACACATATCCTGGAACTTGGAATATTTAATCTTGCAGTGACCCAGGACGGTTTTCAACTTGGACTTCTCGTATTTGCAAGAATAATGGGTTGTTTTACTTGTTTAGCATTTTTGGCCCTCACAACGCCAATGACTGAGCTTTTTTCAATACTAGAACTTTTTAAAATCCCCAAAATTGTTCTGGAAATTGCAATGTTAATGTACCGTTACATATTCTTATTTTTGGATGAAGCAATTAACATTTACCACTCCCAGGAAACACGTTTGGGTTATTCTTCCCTTAAAAAAACCTTTAAGTCCATGGGCATGTTAGGTAGCAATCTCTTCATAAAAACATGGAACAAAGGTGAACAAGCATATATTGCAATGGAATCAAGATGCTATGATGGTTCAATGAAAACAATAAAAGAATCTGAAAATATAAAAAGTATTGGAACTCGTAACTTTACCTTGTTAATATTATTTGAAATAATTCTTGCCATTGGAGTATATGTCACAGGAAATTTCAAAATTTTTTAACCTACTAAATTTATATGGTAATTTTTTAGAGATTATAGAAGAAGCAAGATATTTCCATCATATAAAATTATTACTGGTTACATGAAAAGATGTAAATTGTATTACCATAATCTGAATTTAAATCCACATGAGGCATTACTATGAATGTTGTTGAAACAAAAGATATCACTTATATTTATCCTGATGGAACAAAAGCCCTCAACAAAGTAAATTTCAAAGCTTCTAAGGGTAAAATTGTTGCACTTCTCGGTCCAAATGGTTCTGGAAAGTCCACGCTATTCTTGCATTTCAATGGTATACTTAAACCCAATTCAGGAACTGTAAAAATAGATAATATTCCAATAAAATACGAAAAACAAAGCCTCATCAAAATTAGACAAGATATTGGTTTAGTTTTCCAAAATCCGGACGATCAACTTATTGCCCCCACTGTCCAGCAAGATGTGGCCTTCGGTCCCCTGAATCTGGATCTGTCAAAAGAAGAAGTTAAATTACGGGTTAAAGAAGCTTTAAAACGAGTTGGTATGGAAGGTTTTGAAAAAAAAGCCCCGCATTACCTTAGCGGAGGCCAAAAAAAACGTGTAACCATTGCAGGTATACTGGCCATGAAACCCAAAATCATGGTGCTCGATGAACCCACAAGCGGCCTCGATCCTAAGGGAGCTTTCCATATTATGAAATTGCTCTACCAATTAAATAAAGAGGGCATGACAATTATTATAGCCACCCACGATGTGGACATGGTGCCCATATATGCCCACGAAGTTAATGTAATAAGTGAAGGCGAAATTATTAAAGAAGGAAGCCCTCAAGAAGTATTTGAAGATGCTAGAATAATAAGAGATGCTAAGTTAAGGCTTCCACACATAGCTCACCTTTTTGAGAGACTTCAAAATGAAGATCAAATATCATTTGGAGAAACATACCCACTCACGGTTAATGAAGCCAAAACAAGAATAAATAGAAAAATTAACAATAAAAAGAATTTTTAATAAATTAAACAGTTAATTCCTTAACTCATTTTTTTCTTTAATGTTAGAATAATGATAATTACAACAGTCATAAGTATTAGTACTGTTAAACAAAATGTAAAACTGTATTAATAGGATGGAAATTACATATTCATAGAACATTTCCAAAAAGAAATAGTTCTTCAATTCATATAAATCAATTAAAACCATTATTAAGGTGATATAATGAAAATTGGTATCTGTGACACCACTTTTGCACGTTTTAACATGGCCGAACATGTTATCGATGAAATTAAAATGCGTGTAGGTAACATGAAATTTATTAGACGTACTGTGCCTGGTATAAAGGATCTTCCTGTGGCTTCAAAAAAACTGATTGAAGAGGAAGGATGTGAACTTGTAATGGCCCTTGGAATGCCCGGTCCCGAGAAGATTGATAAAACATGTGCCCATGAAGCTTCTATGGGATTGATATATGCTCAGCTAATGACAAACACCCATATAATCGAAGTATTTGTACATGAAGATGAAGGTCAGGACGCCAAAGATTTGAAAATGTTAGCTGAAAACCGCGCCCGTGAACATGCACAGAACGTTGTTAAAATGTTGTTTAAACCAGATAAACTAAAGAGAGAATCTGGAATGGGTATGAGGGAAGGAAGACCCAATGTTGGTCCTCTTTGAAATTTGATATTATTATTGATTATTATAGTTTTGTAGTTTAAATTATTACTCAGAATTTGTGAAAAAAGAATTTATAAAATTATATTTACAAGGTGAGAACATGGTCAAAATAGTAGGAATAGTGGGAAGTCCTAGAAACGAAGGTAACACCAGTATTTTAGTTAAAGAAGCTTTAAAAGCTGCTGAAAATGTTGGTGCTGATACGCAGTTAATTAATATTGGTTTGATGGATATCCAACCATGTATTGCCTGCGACATATGTAAATCCACTGGTGAATGTTCTATTTATGATGATATGCAAAGTATCATAGACAAAATAATTACTGCCAAAGGCATAATCATAGGAAGCCCAGTTTATTTCGGCAGTATGACCTCCCAAACTAAGATGTTCATGGACCGAACCAGACCACTGCGTACAGATTTCAAACTTAGAGATAAAATAGGTGGAGCAATCACTGTTGGAGGGGCTCGCAATGGTGGCCAAGAAACAACCTGTGCTGTAATTCATCATTTTATGTTAATACATGACATGGTAATTGTGGGAGATGGGAAACCCCTGGCCCATTATGGTGGAACTGGAAAAGGCGGAGCCATAGGAGACACAGAAAACGATGCATTTGGTATTGAAAGCTCCCAAAATCTTGGTAAAAGAGTAGCAGAACTTGCAAAAAAGATAACTGAATAATCAAATAATTAATATTCACAAAGTCCCCAATATTTAGTAGGAATTAGATAAAATGAAAATATATTTGAACTTTTTATCATTAAATTTATCTAAATAAAAATAATCAGCTGGTTTAGAGGCTATAATCTCATGAACAATTCAGAAAAAATATTTATTATTGTACCAGCTTATAATGAAGAGAATACTCTTGAAAATGTTTTAAACAGTTTGATCAAGAGAGACTATAATATTATCATAGTAGATGATGGTTCAACTGACAAAACCTATGAAATTGCTTCAAAAATCCTTAATAAACACAAATTATATTTATACAAACATGTTTTAAATTTAGGCTTGGGCGCTGCTTTAAAAACTGGAATTGATGCTGCGTTAAAAAAAGGTGCTGATATCATTGTAACCTTCGATGCTGATGGACAACATGACCCTGCAGATATTGAAAAAATATGTGATCCTATTCTTAAAGGTCTAGCAGACGCTGTTATAGGTAGCAGGAACTTTGATTGTATGCCACAATCTAAAAAAATTGGTAATCAAATAATGAATAATTTAACCAGGATATTTTATGGAGTTAATGTAAAAGATTCTCAATCAGGATTGAGGGCATTTAATAGAAAAGCAGCAGCACAGATAAATATTCATTTGAGAGGATATGGGGTTTCATCTGAAATACTGCGTGAGATTAAAAACAATAATATTAAAATGGAAGAAATACCCATTAAAACTATATACACAGATTATTCGCTTTCTAAGGGAACAAATACCGTAGAAGGATTAAAAATTCTTTCAAAAATGGTAGTAGATATTTTGAAAAGGGTGTTAATATGATATATCAAGTAGTGGGAGTTTTTATTGGGTTGATTGGTATAATAATTTCTTTAATAAGATTTAAAGAAGGAAAAACATCTCTAGGGATGTTATTTTTATGGATGATCATTTGGTTAATAATTATCATTGTTTCTCTTTTACCTGAATCCACCAGTATTTTGGCAAATATCCTAAATATTGGAAGAGGATTAGATCTAGCCCTTATTTTAGGATTAATTGGATGTTATTACCTTATTTTCAAAATATACACCATGATTGAAAGTCTGGAAAATGAGATGACCAAACTGGTAAGGGAAATGGCACTGCAAAATGAAAAAAAGAAGAAAAAAGAAGAAAAAGAATAAATTTCAGGGCAAATATCAAATTTATTCATTATAATTTTATATATTTATTTTAAATGATTTCAAGTTATTATTTTAGGGAGTTAAAATGAGAATAGGTATATTTACTGAATATTTTCCAAAAACAGGAGATTTAGAAGTTAAAGGTGGTGCTGAAGCTTCTGCTTTTAATGAAGCTTATTATCTCTCCAAAAAACATCAAGTTACAGTTGTTACCTCCAATGAAAAAGGAAGCAAGAAAAAGGATAATATAAATGGTATCAACATAATTAGATGTGGAAAAAGCAGAAAATATGTTCAAGCAGGTTCATTTAAGGATAGATTATCTTTTATGAAAGCAGCTTATGATAAGGGTAGACAAGAGAGTTTTGATATAATTGCTGCTTACAACTTCATAACCTATCCAGTAGTCTGGAAATTGTCTAAGAAACTCAAAATTCCCTGTATAGCCAGATATCATGATGTATGGATTGGTGAATGGGTGAAAAATGTTGGTTTTACAGGTATAACCGGAGAGATTCTGGAAAGATATACATTATCCCGAGACTTTGACCAGTTTATCGCGGTTTCCAATTATACAAAAGAAAAATTAAAAAAATATGTTCCAGAAAAAAAAATAAAAGTTGTGCCCAATATTGTGGAAGTACCATCAATTAAAGAGAATAAATTTAATAATCCTACAATATGCTGCGTGTCCCGTTTAGTTGATTATAAAAGAGTTGATGACTTAATTAAAGCTACTTATATCTTGAAAAAAGATATCCCTAATATTCAATGCATCGTAATAGGTACCGGTCCCCAAGAAGAAGACCTTAAACAAATGGTTAAAAAGTTCAATTTAGAGGATAATATCAAATTTTATGGTTTTGTAGAAAGCCACTTAAATGTTTTAAAAACCATTAAAGCATCACATGTATTCTGTTTGGCCAGTAATGTTGAAGGATTTGGAATAGTAATTGTAGAAGCCATGGGATTAGGAGTTCCATTTGTAGCTTCCAATATCCCTCCTTTATTAGAAGCAAGTCATGGCAAAGGTGGATTGTTTTATGAGGTAGAAAATTATAATGACTTAGCTGAAAAGATAAAAAATTTATTAAAAAATAATAAGATATATGATAAATTATCATCTGAAGGGTTGCACTATGTCAGGATGTATAAAGGAGAAAAGATAGCGTCAAAACTTGAAGAGACTTATAATGAATTAGTAAAATAATTGAAACTTTCTAACAGTAAAATGAAATTTTTAAATTAGAAGAACAGTAGGTTCAGAAAGTTAAGTCATTAAAATTGGTAGTGCAAGAAGATTTATTGACATAAAAATATAAAATAAAAATAAATTATTTGCAAGTAAAAAATATTTCCAAGTAGCTCATAAGAGGACTATTTTCTGGTATTCATTTAAAGGTGTCATAATGTTATATTTTAGAGGATGTGTGATAAGAGAAAAACTTACAGGAATATCTGATGCCACTCAAAAGATTCTGGAAGTTTCAGGCGTAAATTACAAAATATTAAGTGATGAAAAGTGTTGTGGTTCATTCCTTATGAGGACTGGTTTTTGCAAAGAGGCATTTGAATTAATGAATTCTAATCTCGAAATTTTAAAAGATGAAAAGATATTAGTTTCATGTGCAGGCTGCTATCGAACACTGAAACAGGATTATAAAGAATTATTTGACGTGAAACTTGATGTTGTTCATAGTTCTGAATTTTTCCAGGGTTTAATTGAATCTGGAAAACTCAAACTGAATAAAATTCCAAAAAAAATTACGTACCATGATCCGTGCCATCTGGGTCGTCACTGCAACCAATACTATGCTTCCCGCTTTGTAGTTGAAAGTTTAGGAAGTTTAGTTGAGATGGAAAAAAATAGAGAAAATGCCCGATGTTGTGGTTCTGGGGGTGGTGTAAGATCCGCTTACCCCGAAATTTCTGAGGAAATAGCATCTATGCGGATGGAAGACGCCCGCAAAACTGGTGCAGATCTTATTACAACCGCGTGTTCTTTTTGCACTTTAAATCTTAATTCCGCATGTAAAAAAGGTGAAAAAGTATTGGATTTATCTGAAATCATTTTAATGGGGTTGGAAGATGAATAAGTCCCATTTAAAAACTATGAGGCAATCATTTCAATTGATGGAACAGCGCAGGAAAGATTTGTTAGACGATAAAACAACTAAAGACCTTATAGATAGAGTTAAAAATATAAGGGAAAACGCTATAGATAATCTGCCTATTTTGATAGAGAGTGTTAAGAATCGATTTAAAGAAAATGGAATAGAATTAGAATATGCAGAAACTGCTGATGATGCCCTTGGAATTATCCATAAAATTATAGGTAATAATAAGATAATTGGCAAATCCAAATCAAATACTATATCTGAAATAGGCCTTTCAGATTATCTAAAATCTAAACAAGTAAAACTTGTAGAAACTGATTTAGGCGATAGAATTGTTCAGCTAAATCCTGAAAACAATAAATCATGTCACCCTATTGGTCCAGCTCTTCATTTGAATATAGAGAGAATTGCAGAGATTGTTTCAGAAAATTTAGGTTCTAAGGTAAATCCTGAACCACGGGAAATTATAGATATAGTAAAATCCAATGTACTGGAAGAATTATCAGAATGTTCAATAGGCATAACTGGAGCCAATTCCGTGGCTGCTGATGATGGATCAATTGTTATTGTACATAACGAAGGTAATGTAAACCTGGTTTCAATGATGGATACACATATAGTATTAGTGGGTATAGACAAGCTAGTAACTACTATAGAAGAGGCAATATCCGTAGTGAAACTGGAAACTATGTATGCTACAGGTACCAGAGTCCCCTCATATATTAATATTATCTCTGGACCTTCAAAAACTGCAGATATTGAAAAAAGATTGATAGAAGATATGTATGGTGCCAAAAAAGTTGTGGTAATACTAATGGATAATGGAAGAAGCAGTGCACTAAAAAAATGTTTATGGTGTATTGGGTGTGGAAGTTGTATTGTTTCCTGTCCTGTTTACAATGCTGTGGGATTTGACTTTGGATACCGTGGTTATTTAGGAGGAAGAGGTGTTGCTTTTAGTAAATTTATTAAAAACCAGGAAACATCATTCAAATCTGGACTGTTTTCATGTACTTTATGCGGTTTATGTACCCTGGAATGTCCCGTGAATATTCCCACTAACGAAATTATAGAAAAATTACGTATAGGTTCTGTAAAATCAGGATGTTTCCACCAAAAACATGTTAAAATTGTAGATAACATAAAGAAAAAAGGAAGTCCCTTCTAATAAATTCAAACAATTTCTTTTTATTTAAGAGAGAGTGTTATCTTACATGAAAATTAATTTCAGTATTAACCAAAAACAATGGTTTTTAATTGATTTGTAACCATAAATTTAAATATTAGATTTAAGACTTGAATAGTAATAGGAGGTATATGATTTGCTTCTGTTGATAAGTCCAATAAACACTGAAGAAGCACTGGAATCCATTAAAGGCGGTGCAGATATAGTCGATGTCAAAAATCCAAAAGAAGGATCATTAGGTGCAAATTTTCCATGGATTATTAAAAGTATAAAAAAAATCACTCCTGAAGGTATGCAGGTCAGTGCTACTCTGGGAGATGTACCATACAAACCAGGTACAATTTCTCTGGCAGCAACAGGTGCAGTAGTTTCAGGGGCAGATTATATAAAAGTAGGATTGTACGGAACTAAAAATTATGATCAGGCCTATGAAGTTATGAAAAATGTTGTTAAAGCTGTTAAAGACTTGAATGAAGATGCGCTGGTTGTAGCATCAGGATATGCAGATGCTCATCGAGTTGGTGCAGTGGATCCTATGGAAATACCTAAAGTTGCAGCTGCAGCTGATGCTGATCTGGCCATGGTAGATACTGCAGTTAAAGACGGTACAACACTATTTGATTTTATGAACACAGAAGTTCTAGAAAAATTTGTAGAGGATGCCCATGATCATGGGTTAAAGTCTGCCCTTGCCGGTTCAATCCAAAAAGACCAATTATCAATTTTATATAGATTAAAATGTGATGTTGTAGGTATTAGAGGTGCTGTATGTTCAGATGGAGACAGAAATTCTGGAACCATAAAGAGTAGTGCCGTAGCTGATTTAAAAAAAATGATTGAAAATTTTTAATTCCCTAATATTATAAGAAAATTAGGATATAATTTTAATAATTATAAATTCAAAATAATTGATCTAATACTAATTCCATTCAAAATAAATTGATATTATTAAAATTTCATATTTTTGGCAATATTTTAATAGTACTTTTTATTCTTCATATGGATTTGAACCTTTAAAGTTTTATGAGGTGCTCTAATGTACTCTAAGAAGTTAAAAGATGCAGAAGTTGGTTATACATTTGATGATTTTTTAATTATTCCCAACCCTTCATCTGTTGAACCAAAAGATGTGAACACTGTAGCCAGGGTCTCTAAAAACCATGATTTAAATATACCTGTGGTAAGTTCGGCCATGGATACTGTTACTGAATCTGAGATGGCAATTGCTATTGCACAGGAAGGCGGTCTTGGTGTAATTCATCGAAACATGACCATACATGAACAGGTCGAAGAAGTGAAAAAGGTAAAAAGATCCAGTGATCTTACTATAAGAGATGTTATAACCACAGAACCCTATGCTACCTTAAAAGATGCCCATGAAATCATGGAATCACAAGAAATCAGCGGACTACCTGTTGTAAAAAATGAAAAAGTTATTGGTATTATAAGTAGAAGGGATATTAAACCTATATTAAACTCTGATGCTCAAAAAAAGGTTAAGGAAATAATGACTGAAGAGGTAGTAACTATCTCTGAAGATATACCTCCTGAAGAAGCATTAGATATAGCCTACGAAAACAAGGTTGAAAGACTTCCCGTGGTTAGAAATGACAAAATCGTGGGAATTGTAACTATAAAAGATATATTGGAACGGAAAAAATATCCAAATGCATCCCGAGACAAGAAAGGACGATTTTTGGTAGCTGCAGCCACAGGACCTTTTGATCTAGAACGTGCTATGGATTTAGATGAGGCTGGTGCAGATATCATAGCTGTGGATTGTGCCCATGCCCATAATTTGAATGTAGTAAAGTATGCAGGAACAATAAAAGAAAATATTGATGCCGATCTTATCGTTGGTAACATAGCCACCAAAAAAGCAGCAGAAGATTTGATTGCACAAGGAGTTGATGGGTTAAAAGTTGGTATTGGTCCTGGATCAATGTGCACAACCCGCATAATTGCCGGTGTAGGAGTTCCGCAACTAACTGCTGTATCGGAAGTTGCAGATGTTGCAGGAGAGTATGATGTTCCGATAATAGCCGACGGAGGGCTAAGATATTCAGGCGACATTGCCAAAGCAATAGCTGTAGGTGCTGACTCTGTAATGCTTGGAAACTTACTTGCAGGAACATACGAAGCTCCCGGCGAGGTAGTGATAATGAATGGAAGAAAATATAAACAGTATCGAGGTATGGGATCCCTAGGAGCAATGACTGGTGGATTCGGAGCTGGAACTGACAGATATTTCCAGGAAGTCAAAGGACCAATGAAACACGCCAAATTAGTACCAGAGGGTGTTGAAGGCGTAGTTCCTTATAAAGGACCAGTAAGCGAAATTTTATTCCAGTTGGTAGGCGGACTGAAAGCATCTATGGGTTACAGTGGTGCGAAAGATATTAAAAAAATGCAGGAAAAAGCCAGATTAATTAGAATAACTGCCAGCGGCATAACCGAAAGCCATCCCCATGACCTTTTGATAACCAATGAAAGTCCTAATTATCCAAGCACTCGACTAATGTAATATGCCTAAAAAGGCATAAACTATTTTTATTTTTTAGATATAACAAATTCTCTTAAACTAAATTAAAAAAGAAAGGATTTTAATTTTATGAAATCTTGCATAATATTATGTGGGGGTAAAGGCATAAGAATGGGTAGAGATAAAGGATCACTTTTTTTAGATGATAAACCCATGATTTTACATAGTATAAATAATTTAAAAGATTTTTTTGATGAAATATTAATTGTACTTCGAGATAAAAAGCAAATTGATGTTTATAAAAAGATTGTTAAAAAAAAAGAATATCAGCAAACCTCCATATTATTTTTAAATGATAAAATACCGGATCAAGGTCCTCTTGCAGGAATAATGACTGGTTTATCAAAAATAAAATCTGATCATGCTTTAATATTACCCTGCGATTCTCCATTCGTATCTGAATCATTTATAAAAAACATTTTCTATTATTTTGAAAAAGAAAATTCATATCAAAAAACTAATAAATATGATGGAATTATTCCCCAGTGGGATGATGGAAAAATAGAGCCACTACACTCTATCTACAAAAAAAAGGCCGTACCTAAAATTGAAAAACTCCTTAAAAATGGAGTAAATGATGTTAAATCTTTGACTCAATGTTTAAAGATGAAATATATTAATGTTAAATATTTAGATGAGTCAAAAGACAGTTTTAAAAATATTAACCGCCCAGAAGATATTACTTCATTGTAACTAAATTGTATTGCTCAACATCAAAGGTTTGGATATCTACACTTCGAGGGTTTCGGCCCATCTCGAGAACGAACTTATTAACCCTTTCAATTATATCAATAATATTTTTTTTCTCAATTTTTGTTCCGTTTATCATGGTGAATTCAGGCATTTCACCATTTTGCTTTTTAAATTCTATTACTTCATCAACCATTTCTCTATACTGTTCTAAAGTTAGTCTCTTCATTAATACCAACCTTGAGTTTTTTAGAAGTATATTATTCAAGGTATATAAATGATTTGGATTTCATTTTAAAGAACTGTTAGTTTTGTCCTTCAATTTTACAGTGCGTATGGATTTACTCCGTAAATTCTACTCTGGCATCTGGATCAAATGGATTTGTTCTTAGGGCTAGAGAAAATAGATATGGATAATTGTTCATAAGATGTTCCATATACTGCAACCATTCATATATTAATAAACCGTATGCACGATTAATATCACCAGCAAGATGTTCATAATCTACTTTGGACAGATTATATAGATCTTCTCTCTTTTCCAATTCTTCTGTTAAATGGAATACTGCCCATAACATATCTGTGAAACTATCGTGTTCCAGTAAGTTAGGATTTTCAAGCAAACGTAACAAGAATTCCCTCTTTTTTACTAAAAAAGTTTTCATATCGTTTAAGTATTTCAATGAATCTGAATGCGAACTGTCCAGTTGAATTTCAAATTCCAAATTTTTAATTTGCTCTGAAATCTTTAAAAAACGATCCTCATCCCATTCATTATTCACTATTAAATAATTTCGAATTTCCTTTTGATTTGGATCAAAAAATCCGATATTTTTAATAAGTTCGGTTCCAACATCACTGAAAAATGCACCAATAACCATATTTAACTTTTCAAGCATGATCTTTTTCTCTTTTTCATTGATAGCCCTTTCTATCACCAGTACAACCACTAAAACCTCTATAGGTAAAAATGAGATGTCAATACCAATATAAAAAAGTTCCGTGTCCAGTTTATGAAAAATAAGGTACTGAAACACATAAAAAGCTATAGATAAAATTACCAAAAATACACCTAATCGAAATCTCCAGCCCAGTTTTTGCATATTATCTCCCTAAATATTTAATGATAGTAAATAATAAATTTGATAGGATATTTCAAAGGTAGATGATTAATTTAACACCTTAAATCATTTTTTTCCATATTCTATAAAACATTAACAAAGGAATTATCCATTAAAAAAATTATTTGCCCTTAAACGCGTATATAATTGCTACAGGATTTTGGGCATACATCATAGTTCCTCTCTCAATTATTTTACCTCTTGAAATGGACACATCTACAATGTATGGTGACAAACCCAATTTTTGTAAGGATTTTATTGCATCAACACGTGTTTCAAGCAAGATTGCAGTAATGATAATCCTGCCGTTTTCATTGAGATTGGAAAACCCATTTTTAAGGATTTGGGAAAGATCGCCGCTACTTCCACCTACCATTAAAATATCAAATTTTGGGATTTTATCTATTACATCAAGGGCATCTCCAGGAATAAGTTCCACTTTCTTATCAAGTTTTTGCAGTTTTAAATTTTTTGAGGTTAAACTAATTGCCTTGGGATTTTTGTCAATAGAATAAACTTTTTTAGCCCTTTTTGCAAATTCAGAGGTTAAACCTCCAGTGCCACATCCAATTTCAAGAACTACATCATCATTAGAAACGCCTGATTTACACACAACTAAGCACCGAACCTCTTCCTTGGTTGGGCCGGGGACATCATCTAATTTTAAAAATTTAAAATCATCATTCATGGTTTTTCACCATGCCAGCGCTTGAAAAGATGGTTTTCAATTCCCATCACATCTAATATTTTACCAGCAATAAAATTAGCCATATCATCAATGTTTTTGGGATTATGATAAAAACCAGGCATTGCAGGAAGAATTACTGCACCTTCACTGCTAATTTTTAGCATGTTTTCTAAATGAACTGATCTTAGTGGAGTTTCACGCGGAACAACAATTAACTTTCTTTTTTCCTTGAGAGCCACATCAGCTGCTCTGGTTATGGCATTACTGGCATATCCATTAGCTATGGCAGACAAAGTTTTCATGGTACAAGGCACAATAACCATTGAATTAAAACGGCAAGACCCACTGTTAATGGATGCAGTAAGATCATTAGAGTCATATAAACGAGTAGCAAGATTTTTTAGATCATTTTCATCCATGCCCAATTCATGTTCCAAAATTATACTTGCAGGATTTGTAATAACTAGTGAAGTATCTATTTCAAGATCTTTTAAAGCTTTTAAAAGATTTAATCCGTATATAACTCCACTAGCACCGGTAATAGCTACGATTATCATAGTTTCACTTCAGTTATTTGTGAATGTTATTTATAATTCTTTAAGATTAAATTAATTTACATTTACTCCAGTCCAAAAATTTTCTTTAATAAATTTACTTTTGTCCTAGGTTAAGATATTCTTCAAAGGAAAATGTTGAAGCTCTACCAGCATAATTTTCTGGTAGATAGATGCATAAATCTGCATGATTAAAACGAGCAGCATTCAAAGCACCTACAATACTAGATATCTCACTTAATTTAACTATATCTTCATCAACTGATACTAAAGTCCGCATTTCGTCAAAAGAAGGATATTCCGGTACATCAATTATAACATAATCAGCAGGGATGTCTAAATCCTCTGAAATTTCGTGTTCATATTTTTTAATATCTTCTCGACTTATTTTAAAAATTTCCTCAGGATAGTCTATTTCATCAAGTTTTAAGCAGAATACATTTTTAAACAGATCTCTATTATCTAACCGAATCATTATTTCCTTGATGAATCCTTCCTTAGCCCTAGAAATAGAAATAATATCAGTATCATCATATTCATAAATTTTATCTTGAACAACGTCTCCATTCTCAAAAAGTTTTCTCAAACACCTTCTAAACATGGAATTAACAATACGGGTGGTGTGATGCTGATAAACGCTGGGATACATAAAATAACGGGCTACTAAAGTTGATTCAGCAGCTTGAACTCCTTTTATATCAAGAACTAAATTTTTTTTAAGTTTCATATTATATATAAGACGTTCCACATCAATTACTCCATAAGCAACCCCTGTGTAATGGGAATCTCTAAGAAGATAATCCATTCGATCCACATCCAACTCTCCAGATATAATCTGTCCTAGCGGACCTTTTCCATTAATTACATCAATAATTTCCCTTGGATCGAATGATTCCGATAATATATCTGCAATTTGGGATTCTTTAATAACCTTCGATGTAAAAATTTCATGCGAATAATCTAAAACAGCTTCAGATACATGTGAAAATGGGCCGTGCCCCACATCATGAAGAATAGCACTAATTCTCACTATTTCTTTTTCATCATCATCTAAATCAAGATGATCAGCTAACTTTGATGCTAAAAACATAGCCCCCATGGAATGTTCAAAACGGGTGTGGTTGGCACCAGGATAAACCAGATAGGTAAAACCTAATTGTTTAATTCTTCTAAGTCTTTGAACTTGAGGCGTATCCACTAATTTAACCTCAAAATTTTTTAATTGAAGATTCCCATGCACACTGTCCCTTATAAATTTCAATTCATACCCCCATGAGCTTAAAAAGTTATTTAAGAAATATTATTGAAAATTAACCTCCAGACATAATAATATTCTTTCCACTATCTGTATATTCTTCTTTTTTAAAATCTAAATCATGTTTCGTTTTTTCAATAATTTCATTTAATGCTTCGCGGGTTTCCTGTCTATGAGAACCAGCAACAGCCACTAAAAATAATGGATCTCCCACATAAAATTCGCCTACATAATGGACTACAGCAACATCTATTATTTTATACTTGTTTTTGATTTTTTTTATAATAGTTTCCAGTTCTTTTTCTGTCTTTTTAGTATTTGGAGTGCTCAAATCCAATTTTTTAATTTTTTTATCCTTTTCATTACCTCTTACTATTCCTTGAAATGTGAATATTGCACCACAATGGTCAATTTTTGGATTATCCTCAACATAATTAATTAAATCATTGATTGTTACTATATCTTCACCTTTCTCGATGATTTTAATCAGCATTATATCACTAACTCTTATCTCCAATTTAAAATGTCTAATGAGCTTCCTTTTTGGAAAGATGTTTCATCCTTTCTACACCATCTATCTCTTTGATTACTTTGATAACTGATTTTGGAACTAAATCCTGCCAATCTTCCTTTTCAAGTATTCTTCTTCGAACTTCTGTTCCCGAGTAAATTTCACGGTTAAAAAGCGGAGGTTCGGTAACTTCAAAGTCGTCTTCAATAAAAAGCCGTTGAACCAAAGGATTACCTGTGTATACATGGTCAAAAGGAGGAGTTAACATTTTTATGTGTGCTGCCCATACTGAATTGCACTCTATATCCTGTACCGGTATAATATAGTACCTGGAAGCAGATATACCATTTTCACTTAAGGCTTTAGTAAGCATCATAATCCTTTCACCTGCAGTAAAAGGATCTTTAATGGTGTGGCTTAGTTGAGCACTTCCTACACAAATTATTATTTCATTAACCTCTTCTAAAATTCTTTTAATAACCTGAAGATGACCTTTATGAACTGGTTGCATTCTCCCAACTAGTAAACCCCTCATAATATCACCACATATTGTACTATTAATCCATATTCCAAATTTTAATACTGTTATTGTATATTGATGTTTTTAAAGATATTAAACATTCTATATAATATAAACTTATTAAATCTTATTAATTACTATCTGGAAATTTATTAATAGAAAATCTATTATAATGTATTGACAAATTAAATTCAGTATAAAATTCAATAAAAAAAAGTTATTTTTTCACAATTAACGGGGATAGCCAATGATAGAAGTAAAAAATTTATCCAAAACATTTCAAATTAAAAACGGTACAGAGATAAAAGCCTTAGATAATATTAGTTTTAAAGCAGAAGATGGAGAGATTGTTGGAATAATTGGGATGAGTGGTTCAGGAAAAAGCACTCTTTTAAGAATTTTACGAGGTGTGGAATCATTTGATCATGGCGAAATTATTGTAGATGATATCAAATTATCACCAGATTCTACCCCTTACTACTTCACTAAACTAAAAAAAGCAACCGCAATTCACCTACAGCGATCCTTTGGTTTATGGTCAGAAACTGCACTTCAAAATGTTTTAAGAAAGTTAAACGGAACTAAATATGGTGACGAGGCTTTAACTGATTTTGACAATGCTTTCGACGAATTTGGAGAAGAAGCATTAGAAATTTTGAATGTTGTAGGGCTAGGAAATAAAAAAGATCATTTTGCACCAGTATTAAGTGGGGGAGAAAAACAACGCTTAATTATGGCCAGGCAACTTGCAAAAAAACCAAAAATTTTATTATTAGATGAACCTGCAACTATGTCCTGTCCAAAAACTAAACAGGAAATTTTAGATGCAATTAAAAATATCAACAAAAAGTTAGGTGTTACAGTAATACTAGTTTCACATTTGCCGGAAGTTCATGAATATTTAGCTGATAAATTGATTTTAATGGAAAAAGGGAAAATTATCGACGAAGGAAATCCTAAAGAGATAGTTGGAGAATTTTTAAAGGATATTGACAGTAAATATGAAAACGTGGATGATTCCAAGTTAGGTAAACCTGTTATAAAGGTTGAAAATCTTAATCGAAAATTTTTCCTATTAAAAGGAGGAAATGTCCTTCAAATGGAAAATATCAATTTTGAAATAAATAAAGGAGAAATATCATCCATAATAGGACCCAGTGGATCTGGAAAAACGGTTTTACTTAGAATGATTGCTGGTCTAGATTTCCCTGATTCAGGTGAAGTTTATTTCAAGTTAGATGGTGAATGGATTAATATGCATGAGCCTGGACTTTTGAGAATGGCTTTAAGGCGTAAATTAGGATTTATGCATCAGGAATTTTCTCTAGTACATCATTCAACCGTGAAAGAGCAGATAGCCTCACGATTAGGAGTTAAAGGAGAGAATGTTATTGGTGAGGCCCGTAAAAAAGCAGAAGAAATGGGTATAAGTGATATTATTCTGGATGTTCTCTATCAACTCACTGACCTTCCAGAAAATGAAGCAAAATTCCGCTTAGAAAATATTGGACTAGACCCTGAAATTTTACACGAATTATTCCCTAGTTTCCCTGAAAAAGCTGTGAAAGAATATGCCAAACCTATTTTTGAAGCACTGGATTTACCATTGGAAATTCTTGATAGGAAATCTTATGAATTGTCTGGAGGCCAAAAAGTCCGGGCAACTTTAGCATTAGTTTTGACATCAAACCCAGAAGTATTGATACTTGACGAACCCTTTGGGGATCTGGACCCCCTAACTTTAAGAAATGTATCCAATGCCCTCAAGAAGATTAACAAAGAATTCAATACTACTATTATCATGGTAAGCCATCATGTTGATTTTATTGAAGAAGTTTCAACCAGGGCCATTATGATTCGAGATGGTGAATTAGTTATGGATGGTAAACCCGGAAAATTATGTAACGAATTTATTAAAATAAGTGAAGCTAAATACTTAAAAAAAAGACCACTTAAAACAGAATAATTCCAAATTAAAACTCTTAAAGATCAACAACAATAGAATAATATTAAAATTGGTTAAAACATATTATTTAATTAATAGAGTAATATTTAGAGATGTTAAAATGGCATTCAAAAATTTAGATAGTAATAATGCTTATAGAATACTGGCACCCCGACCAACCATTATTGTAACCACAATTAATTCAAAAAATGAAGTTAATGCAGCCCCATTCTCATTTACCATGCCTGTGTCAATGGACCCTCCTTTAATTGCCTTTGCATCAGTACCAAGCCATGATACTTACCGAAATATTTCTGAAATTGAAGAATTTGTAGTTAATATTCCCCACGAAGATATTTTAGAAAAACTTTGGGTTACTGGAGAAAAGTTCCCTTATGGTGTTAATGAAATTGAAGAAGCTGGTTTAACTCAAATCCCATCCGAAAGTGTGGCTCCGCCCAAAATTGAGGAATGTATTGGGCACTTAGAATGTAAAGTGGAGTGGATTAAAGAGGCTGGTGATCACAACTTGATAGTAGGTAGAGTTGTTAGCACCCAAATCAGGAAAAACGCCCTTAAAGATGGTCTTTTGAATGTTGAAAAGATTAAACCCGTTCTTCATTTAGGTGGAGTTGATTTTGTAGTTGGAGATCACTTAAGGAAAGTGAAATAATGTTTGAAAGAATTTTAGTTCCAACAGATGGCTCAAAATTCGCATCTAAAGCTGAAGATGTGGCTATAGAACTTGCAAAAAAGGTAGACGCCAAAATTGTAGCGGTATATGTAATTGATGAAAAGCTCATTTATCCATACTCTGTTCTAGAAGAAGAGGGGAATAACATCCTTAAAAATGTTAGAGAAAAAGGAGAAAAAGAAGGAGTTCCTGTTGAAGAAATATTGATTGTGGGAAATCCAGTCCATGATATGAATAAGATTGCAAAAAAGTCCAACGCCGATACCATTGTGATTGGAACTCATGGAAGAAGTGGTTTAGAAAAACTTCTAATGGGGAGCGTGGCAGAAAGCACCATAAAATCAACGGATATTCCTGTTCTGCTTGTTAAAAAATAGATAAGGTGAATTTAACCATGAAAAAATTCGATTACTAAAATGCCCTATTTATTTTTTTAATTAATTTTAATTTTTATTAACCCTTTAACTAGATTATAATTAATTTTTTTTATAAAAACTAAGATTTAAAGATTATTTTTTTGATTTTTAACAAATTTATAATAAATTTTAAAATTTAATCAATTTAAATCTTCTTTGAACAATGCAAACATATTTTTTGACCTTAATTAAGTATATTACTAATTTTTATTTAATAAATCCAAGAAATATGATTATAAAAAATTTATTTAACTAAAAAAGAGCAATGCATATATAAATCCTTAAAAAAACAATTATTAAATCAAAAAATAAAAAAAAGGACAAATGTATAAATATTGAAAATCAATATAATATATGAGTTAAATTTTTAATTTTGAAAAAGGGGGAGGTTTAAATGATGGCCTATAAATGCTCAGTGTGTGGTTATATCTATGACCCGGAAAAAGGTGAGGCGAGGTCTGGAATTGAACCTGGAACAAATTTTGAAGATATATCTGACAGTTGGGCATGTCCTCACTGTGGAGCAGGGAAAATTCGTTTCCGGCCGATGAATAAAAGGTGGTAAAACCTAAAAAGGTGAATTTAATGGATCGGTATAAATGTAAAATTTGTGGTTATATCTACGACCCTGAAGTAGGGGATAAACGTTCAGGAATAAAACCAGGAACACCGTTTGAAGAATTGCCAGATGACTGGATATGTCCTTCCTGTGGTGCGCCAAAAAGATCATTTGTAAAAATATAATAGAAAACTACAATAATTAAATAAACTATAAAAATGTGCATGAATAAAGTGTGGAGGTATAAAATGGATAAATATATATGTGAGATGTGTGGATACGTATATGACCCCGAAGAAGGAGATCCTGCCTCAGGAATAGATCCAGGGACTCCTTTCGAGGAACTTCCAGACGACTGGATATGCCCTATTTGCGGTGTAGGTAAAGACCAGTTTAAAAAAGTAGATTAATATTTAAAAGTTAAAATTTCAAAAAGATGGATTAATATGTCTCTAAGGACAATTAAACCAAATATTTATTTTTTAGGATCAGAAGATTGGGATAGAAGATTATTCGATGAATTAATAACTTTGCCCCAAGGTACCAGTTACAATTCTTATCTCGTGGTAGGCAATGAAAAAACAGCATTAATTGATACAGTGGACCCCACTAAAGGCCAAGAATTAATTGATAAACTTAAACAAATTAACGCCGACGTGGATTATATCATAGTTAATCATGCCGAACAGGACCATTCTGGAACACTACCTGAAATAATTCAATTATACCCCCGTGCCCTGGTTGTTACAAACAATAAATGCAAAGAATTACTTAAAAATCTCTTATTAATTCCAGAAGAAAAATTTTACACAGTTGATGATGGAGATACCTTAGCCCTAGGAGGCAAAACATTGGAATTCATTTTCACTCCTTGGGTGCACTGGCCCGAAACCATGGTCACCTATTTAAGGGAAGATAAGTTATTATTTAGCTGTGATTTTTTCGGTTCCCACATGGCAACAAGTGAATTATCCATTGAAGATGAAAATAAGCTATATAGTCCCCTTAAAAGATATTACGCTGAAATAATGATGCCATTTCGCAAAATTATTGCAGGTAATATCAATAAAATTGGTAAAGTGGATATAGACATAATCGCCCCCAGTCACGGCCCACTTCATAAAAATGTAGAATTCGTTTTAGAATTGTATAAAGAATGGATATCCGATAAAACAAATGCTGAGGTAGTTCTTACCTATGTATCTATGCATGGTAGCACGAGGATAATGGTTGATCACCTCATAGAATCGCTTGTGAATAAAGGTATGGTAGTTAAACCTTTTAATTTAGTTAATTCAGATACTGGAGATATAGCTGAAGCATTAGTCGATGCTTCAACCCTAATCATTGCTACCCCCACAGTTTTAACGGGTCCTCATCCCCTAGCAGTTTACTTAGCCTATTTAGCCAATATACTACGGCCTAAAACAAAATATTTATTAATAATTGGGTCATATGGGTGGGGCGGTAGAACCGTTGAACAGTTAAAAAATATGATATCCAATCTTAATATTGAAATTATGGAACCAGTTTTAGTTAAGGGACTGCCTAAAGATGAAGATCTTGAAAAAATAGAAAAATTGGCTGATGAAATTGTTTTAAAAAATAGGTCAAATTAATGACCAAAATCAAACAAAAAAGGAGTATTTAGTATGCTTGAAGAAAAAATACAAAATGCATTAAATAGTCAATTAAATGCAGAATTATATTCTGCATATCTGTACATGGCAATGAACGCCTATTTTGAATCCATTGATTTAGGTGGCTTTGCAAACTGGATGAGGATACAAGCCCAAGAGGAAGTTTCCCATGGAATGAAATTTCATGATTACATAATTCAAAGAGGGGGTAGGGTTATTCTGGATGAGATTGAGAAACCTCAAACTGAATGGGAATCTCCACTGGAAGTTTTTGAGCATGTATATGCACATGAACAGAAGGTAACTGGTTTGATAAACGATCTGGTAAATCTGGCAATTGAAGAAAAAGACCATGCCACCAACAATTTTTTACAGTGGTTTGTTGCAGAACAGGTTGAAGAAGAAGAATCTTCCAGCGGAGTACTGCAGAAAGTTAAACTTGCAGTTGGTGATTCTGGTAGCCTATTCATGTTAGATAACGAATTAGGTCAAAGAGTATTTAACCCACCTGCTGCAGAATAATTTTTGTTTATTTTTTAATTTTTTCCAAATAATTAAATAAATATAAAAAACAAAAAAAGATAGCGTAGGAAGTTATTTGATAGAAAATGGGGATATATTATGGGAGAAAAAATATACGAATTAAGAAAAATTAAGAAAAAAGGTAGAGGAATGCCATTAATTGGGGACAAATTCCCTAAAGTTGAGGTTCAAACCACCCATGGAATGATGAAATTACCAAAAGAGTTCAAAGGAAAATGGTTTGTACTATTTAGCCACCCTGGAGACTTTACACCAGTTTGTACAACTGAGTTTGTTTCATTCCAGAAGAGATATGATAAATTTCGTGAATTAAACTGTGAACTAATTGGTTTAAGTGTTGATCAAGTATTTTCACATATAAAATGGACTGAATGGATAAAGGACAATTTAGACACTGAAATTACCTTCCCTATAATTGCAGATACTGGTAAGGTAGCAGATATTCTGGGACTTATTCATCCGGCAAAAGGAACAAACACAGTCCGGGCCGTGTTCATAGTTGATCCTGAAGGAATTATACGGGCTATTCTTTATTATCCACAGGAATTAGGCCGTAATATGGATGAAATATTGAGGATGTTAGAAGGATTCAAAACTGTAGAAGAAAAAGGAGTGGCCATACCCGCTAATTGGCCAGAAAATGAACTCATCGGTAAAGGCCTAATAATTCCACCTGCCGCAGATGTTGAAACCGCTAAAAAACGGTGCGAACAATATACCTGCTATGACTGGTGGTTATGTTACAGAACATACTATAAATGGTAATTAAAAAATATAAGGGGGGAAAACAATGGAAAAAAAGTTTTATGAATTACCAAAATTACCATATGACTATACAGATTTAGAACCGTACATCTCAGAAGAACAACTAAAAATACACCACACTATACATCATCAAGGATATGTTAATGGAGCTAATGCCTTACTTGAAAAATTTGACAAAAGGGATCAAGATATAGACTTTGATGTTAAGGCTGTGGCCAAAGAATTGTCCTTCCATGTAGGAGGATTCATGTTACACAAATTATTCTGGGAGAACATGGGGCCGGCCAGCAAATGTGGAGGAGAACCAGAAGGTACTCTTGCTAAGTATATCAAAAAAGACTTTGGAAGTTTTGAAAGATTCAAAAAAGAATTTTCACAGGCTGCTAATAGTACAGAAGGTTCTGGATGGGCCGCATTAACACTATGCAAAGGTACTAATCGACTTTTCATAATGCAAATTGAAAAACACAATGTGAATGTCATTCCAAACTTTAGAATACTCATGGTACTTGATGTTTGGGAACATGCATATTATTTGGATTACAAAAATGTAAGACCTGACTTTGTAGATGCATTCTGGAAAATCGTAAACTGGGATGAGGTAAACAAAAGAACAGAAGTATGGCTTAACTCACCATAGCTAAAAAAAATTTTCTTATTTTTTTAAATCTTTTTTTTAATTTATTATTTAAATAAATTCTATTAAATTGCTTAAATGATATTAATTCTTAAAATTTTTCCTAATTAGAAAAATTTAACTCTAAAAATTAAAGGATTAACTCTTTTATTGAAATTATTTCTTTATTTATTTTTAGTAAATTTATTTAATAATTTAAAAAACTTCATCCTTTTTTAGTAAATTTTATATTAATTCAAGAAATATTTATTAACAAGAATTTTTTGATTAAGTAAACTCATTAATTATTTGTAATAAGGTTGATAAGGGACCTATCAATTTAAATCAATATAAATCAGGTGAAAATATATGATCTGGAATGAAGAAGCAGAATGCATGACCAAGGATGACTTGGAACAATTAAAATTAGAAAGATTACAGGAAATAGTGAAGACAGCCTATGAAAATGTTCCCTATTACCGAAAAAAATTCGATGATGTAAACCTGAAACCAGAGGACATTCAAAGCTTGAAAGACATTGAAAAGCTTCCATTCACAACTAAAAATGATTTAAGAGAAGCCTATCCTTTTGAAATGTTTGCAGTCCCGCGAAAAGATATAATCGAAGTTCATACATCTTCAGGAACAACTGGTAAACCTGTGGTTTCTGGTTATACTAAAAAGGACCTTGATATATGGAGTGAGGTAATGGCTCGTGGTTTAACAATGATGGGTCTTACCCAAGAGGATATTATACAGAATACTCATGGATACGGCCTATTTACAGGAGGATTTGGAGTACATTATGGTGCACAAAAAATAGGGGCCACAGTGATTCCTATATCTACTGGACAAACCAAAAGACAGATTGAAATACTGTGCGATTTTGGATCCACATTGATGATCTTCACCCCGTCATACGGGTTATATTTAGCCGAAGTAGCAATTAGTGAAGGTGTAGATCCTAAAAAATGCAAATTAAAAGCCGTAGGCTTTGGTGCAGAAATGTGGACTGAAGAAATGAGACAGGAAATTGAAAAAAGGTTTGGTGTGCCTGCATTCAATATTTATGGATTGACGGAAATAATGGGGCCTGGTGTTGCCATTGAATGTAACCAAAAAAGTGGACTGCACATATTTGAAGATCATTTTTATCCTGAGATAATTGATCCTGAAACATTAGAACCTCTGTCATCGGGAGAAAAAGGAGAACTGGTCTTAACCACACTAACCCGTGAAGGTATGCCCATAATAAGGTTTAGAACCAAGGATATAACCTCTCTCAAAAATGAAAAATGTGGTTGTGGCAGAACATTTATCAAGATGGAACGTATTACTGGCCGTACTGATGATATGCTTAAGATACGTGGAGTTTCTGTGTTCCCCTCCCAAATTGAAAAAGCTCTTCTAAAAATAGATGGTATAGAACCCCACTACCAGATCATTGTTACCAGACCACATTTAATGGATGAACTTGAAGTAAGGGTCGAAGCATCCCAAAAACTTTTCTCTGATGAAGTTAAAGAATTAATAGGTATTAAAAAGAGCATAGAAAGTTATATTGAAGATGAAATAGGATTAAGAGTTAAGGTTACCTTAGTTGAACCAAAAACTATTCCAAGAAGTGAAGGAAAAGCGGTGCGAGTTATTGATAAAAGGGAAATTTAATTAAAAGAGTTAAATTTAGAAATGATAAATCAAAGGGGTTATGAACATGAAAATAAAACAAATATCAATATTCTTAGAAAATAAGAAAGGAAGATTATGGAAAGCTATAAATGTTCTCGGTGAAGCTGGAATAAATATTAGGGCATTGTCCATTGCAGATACCTCAGATTTTGGTATTTTGAGACTGATTGTTCCTGAACCAGAAACTGCAAGAAAAATACTGGATGAAAACAATTTCATTGTAAAAATGAATGAAGTAGTTGCAGTGGAATTATCAGACCAACCAGGGGGATTAGCTTCAGTTCTTAAAATCCTGAATAACTCTGACATCAACCTGGAATATCTTTATGCATTTGTTGATGAAAAAGAAGAAAAAGCAATTGTACTGCTAAGAACAGAAGATATAAACCAGTTAATAAAAGTATTAAAAGATGGTGGTGCCACTATAGTTCCAGCAAAATACGTTTATAATCTTTAATAATCAAATATCTCAATTTAACTCTATTTTCAACTTTTTAAATATTTTTTATGAAAAAATTAGAATTTAACTTAATTTTCCTGATCCTCTAAAACCACATCATACAATTTATATTCTATTCCATCATCATCTAATTTTCGAATTATGCTCCGGTTCATCTTTCCAACTGTGAAAACTAGTACGTTAAGACCTCTTTTCGAAGCAGCAACAGCAGCATTAGGAGTTGAAAATTCAAAGTCTGGTTTGATATTTAACTTATCAACAACCGCCCTAGAAACTGTACCCATTATTCCTACCTTGTCGAAATCCTTTTTTATGACTTTTTTAAGTTTACTATAATTGATGGATCTTGATCCGCCCTGAGTAATAGTTGGTAATATTAATATGGTAACTTTACCTGGTTTTAGGTCTATGGTCCCCCCAAGTTTTATCAATGCTACGTCTTCTCCTTTAGCTGCATTAGATAGGACTTCAGCATGGGCTGATGAATCGTCTTTACTAGCGTATAAAGTACCTTTATCCATGACCATCCCCACTTTATCGCCAGATTTAAGATCTTCCCTGGCAATGGCTGGCCAGATGGATTTATATGTACTCATTGTATCTAGGACTTCATCTGCAAATCTTTTTAGATCACTGGCTTCCATCTTGACCTTGTCAATACCTCTTTTGGTAATTTTATATTTGGAACGACCCATTTTAGTTTCAACGTATCCCTCATCAGCAAGATTTTTCAAATTTTCAGAAACAGCCTGCACAGTTATTCCTAGTTTTTCTGCAATGTCTTTTTGTCTTAGATGAGGCTCGTTTTTAGCAATTTCTGCAAGTATTTGAAATTGGGTGAGTTCCCCTTTTTTCTTAAAAACATTCATAAATTCACCGCGTTCCCCTACTATCTATAATAATTATATAAAAACTATTTCATTAAACTGATATCAAATAATATATTATTTAGGCTAATCTGCCATTTAATGTTGCATCAAATAATTTGAGAAATTGTTCAGTTTTATCTTCTGGTATGTAAGCACCGCATGCTACTGAATGACCGCCGCCAGTACCTCCAAGTTTTTCAGCAACCTTTTTGATGATATTACCAAAATGTATACCATCATAAGCTAAAAGACGGGAACATCTCAGTGAAACTTTTACCCCGCTTTTTTCGTCTCCAATATCTGTGAATCCTATGATAGGTTTTTTCCAATCCCCATGGCTTAAAATCATTCCAGCAATAGTGCCTACTACTTCTTGTTTTATTTCATTACCATTAAAATATTGAAGATTTTTAAGGTGTATAATTCTATCTTCGCTTTCAACCCATTCTATTTTTTCAGCTAAATATCTCCGGTGTTGATAGGACAAATCCTCCATAGCATCTAACACAATTCCCCTATCACCTTTAAGTACATTTAAAGCAATTTCGGGGTTATTATTTCGGCTGCATGCATTTACTGCAGTTGAAAATTCGGACGCATCTCTAAGGGGGGTGTATTTCTTTTCTTTTAAAAAATCATATGCTTCTCCAGTAATTAGTTTAGGAATGTGTTTAACATATTTTTGTGGAACTTCTCTGCTGAGCATTCTCATTAATTCCGAAAATATTTTAGTTTTCTCAACTTGAGTTAAATCACAGAGTGAACGAGTTTTTCTACCATTTTTTCGGGGAATATCTAGGTTCTTTAACATCAAAATACATTCGGTTTTATTATTGGTTATGGGAAGATTTACATCCCCAAAATAAGAAAGAGCAACAAATATAGGTCTGGTTTGACGTCCGTAAATTGAAAGATCATCTGTCAAATCTATGAAACCATAATCGACAGCATCTTTTAATATTAACTTGTTTAAACCAGTTAATTTACCAGATATATTGTTTTGCATGTCACCTACAGCACTTAAAACTCCTATCCAGCTCAAATTTGTAAATTCAAATGTGCGTGCCAGGAGGTAAGACATTCCTCCACCAGATACATCAAAAGAACCATCTATACCATAGTAATGAGGATTAATTTCTAAAAATTCACCATTGAAAGCAGGATTATAACTTAATTTTCGTACTGGAGGGTGATGATCTAATATAAGTATTTTAGAAGTTGAACTGTTCATTTTTTCAAGATTTTTATCTAAATCCTGTCCAGATGCTAGATCAGAGAAAATTGTAAGCTCATTTTTAATTTCAATATCATGAATCTGATCCAGGGTTATGAATTCAATTTCATGTTCTTTATTTAACTCATCTAACATTTCTGAGAGTATGGCCCCTGCAGATATTCCATCACAGTCAATATGACTGTAAATTTTTATGTCCTCTGAATTACTTACCATTTCATTAGCCTTAGAAAAAGCTCTTTTCATTGAATCTGGTAGACTTTCACTCATCACTTAACTCCTTACTGAATTCAAATTATATGATATTTTATAATTACTATTTAAAATATTTAGATTAGCTATATAAATTTTTATTGACTCAATATAAATTAATCAAATAAAAAATGTCAATTAATGAGAAAAATAATAGTATATAATAAATATAATCCTAGAAATCGTATATAAAAATTTTTTTAAAAGTTCCAAAATGAAAATCCTTGGAAAATCATTTTTTAGAACGTGATGTTTTAATAATATTACTTATCTTTTCTAGAATCTCTCTTTTAGGTAACTCTTTATCAACTAAAACTCTCCCTGAAGATTCCCACCAGAATGTAGGGTATGATTTACTCTGTTCAACTTCAGGATTTAATTTGAGTTTTTTGGCTGCATTTGAAATTTCATTAAGTTTGGGAGAGGGCACAGCATATTTTTTTGCAATTTTTCTTCCCTGTTTTTTTGATTTTTCAACATCTATATAAACTGGCCAGATTATGGTTTTTATAAAATCTCCTCCTCAAAAATTTGTGAAAATAATCAATTTAATGATAACCTAGAATTTCTCCATTAATTTGTTTAACATTGATTTAACTGTATATTCATCAGGAGTTATTGGATCAATACCCAGTTCTTTCAGGGGTTTGGCCGTAACCGGACCTATAGCAGCAGTCAAAACATCTTCACTTCTTAAAATTTTTATTAATTCATCCTTTTGGTTATCTTCTGCCATTTCAAAAAAATTATTAACAGTTAAAGGGCTGGTGAAAGTAACCGCATCAATCTTCCCCTCAAAGATCAATTGTATAAGTTTGTGAACTTTATCTTTATTTTTAGGTAGACTGGATTTATATGCATCTGCCAGGAAAACCTTAGCCCCCCTTATCTTTAAACCTTCTGGTAGCACATCCCGGGCTATCATTGTACGGGGAATACCCATATTTTTATCTTTAACTTTTTCATTTTTTAAAGCATCCAGAAGTCCCTCGGCAGTATATTCATCTGGAACAATCTCTGCATTTAAACCGTATTCTGAAAGGAATTTTGCTGTTCTAGGACCAATAACCGCAATTCGACATTTACTACTCAATCTTTCATTTAAGTCTGGGCAATGCTTAAATAAAGAAATAATAGAAGTAGGAGAAGTGAAGATCAACCAATCAAGTTTATCAACCATATTACAGAGATTAATGAGAGAATCTGAATTAGAAATTCTTAGTTCCAGTGTAGATGCCACAACTGCTGTGCCGCCATTTTTTTCAATAAAATCAACGGCTTCCTGGGTTCTTTCTGCAGGACGGGTTATTCCAATTATTTTACCTTGAAATCCATTCATAGCGATGCCTTCTTGTATATATCAACAACATTACCAACAATTACCAGTGCTGGTGGATTTATTTCTTTTTCAGTAATGTCTTCCAGTGTACCCAGTACTACTCTCTCTTGAGGCATGGTTCCATTTTCTATAACACATACTGGAGTGTCAGATTTTTTATATTTCATTATTTCATTGATATTTGCTTTTAAATTTCCCACACCCATTAAAATAATTATAGTATCAGCTGAAAAATCCCATTTAACTTGTTTTTCTTCTTTTGTAGGATCTTCATGTCCAGTTACTATGGTAAAAGATGTTGCTACTGCTCTATGGGTTACAGGTAAACCAGCTGAGGTAGGCACTCCAATAGCAGAGGTAACACCAGGTACAAAATCTACTGCAATACCCTCTTCAAGGAGGGCCAACATTTCTTCTCCCCCTCTTCCAAAAACAAATGGATCTCCACCTTTAAGTCTAACTACCAAGTCATGATTTTTACCTTGTTCTATAAGGATTTGATTGATCTCATCCTGACTTTTATAGTGTTCTCCAGCCTTTTTTCCAACATAAATAAACTTTGCATCCTTTGCATAATCCAGAATTTGTTCGTTGGCTAACCTATCATAAATAACTACATCAGCTTTTTTAAGGATTTTAACTGCTTTTAATGTTATTAGATCAGGATCACCAGGTCCAGCACCAATCAAATATACTACCATGTATTCACCATGTTATAATTTTATCAAAATAGTTGTTTTAATCATTATAAAATTGCTTTGGAATTATTCTAAATAAAAATTTTGGGAATTAAAATTCCAATTATTAACTTCAATAATTAATTATTCCCTTGAAGAAGTTGAGACCATCATCAGAACCTAAAATTGTCTCAGAAGCCCTTTCTGGGTGGGGCATAACTGCACATATAAGGCCTGTTTCATCACAAACACCAGTTATGGCCTCCAGTGATCCATTAGGATTATCAGAAGAAAATTTCAATACAATTTGATCATTATCTTTGAGTTCTTGAATTGTCTTAGTATAATAACGGCCTTCAGCATGTGCAATAGGCATCTTTATAACTTCACCTTTTTTATAAAGATTAGTAAAAGGAGTTCGAGTAGTTTCAACCTTTAAGTCAGTCCATTGACAGATAAATTTTGAATTACTGTTTACAGTAAAAACTCCAGGTACAAGACCTACCTCTGCCAGTATTTGAGCACCATTACATATTCCAAGAACAGGTTTTTCCTCAGCCACTAAAGATTTAATACCTTCAATGACAGGTGTTATAGCGGCTATAGCCCCTGCACGAAGATAATCACCGTAAGAAAATCCTCCCGGAATAACAACTGCGTCAATTCTGGAAAGATCTTTTTGACTCCACCAGATATATTCTGGCTCGCCCCCAGCAAGTTCCAGTGCATGATAAACATCCCGGTCACAGTTGGATCCAGGGAACCTAATGATTCCAACTTTCATCATTTTTCCTCTTCTTTTAGTTCTATTTCATAATCATGTATCACAGGATTACATAAAAGACGTTGACACATGTCATCAACTTCACTTCTTGCAATATCCTCGTTTTGTTCATCTATCTTAAACTTTATAATTTCAACTGTATCTGTACCTTCCACTTCGTAGCCTAAAAGAGCAAGTGCTCTTTGAATGGTAGAAGCTTCTGGGTTTAACATACCTTTTTTTAAGCTAATTTTAACTTCAACATCAAACTTCATCTGACCACCGATACTTAATAATACGTTTAGATCAATTAAATTATTCTAATCCCCATTTATTTTTATCTTCTTCATCTAAAAGCATTAAAGCTACCTTTCTGTATGCTTCAATTACTCCAGATTCACCTTTTCTGAATAAATCCTTATCCAATATGGCACATGTTTCAATATCCCAAAATCTACATGTGTCCGGACTTATTTCATCACCTAATACTATATTTCTATCCTTATCAAACCCAAATTCGATTTTAAAATCAACCAGAGATATTCCTCTCTCTTCCATGAATTTCTTTAGACTATTATTTATTTTTAATGTGATTTCTTTAATCTTCCTGATTTCTTCCCGGTTAACCAGTCCAAGTGCAATTGCAATTTCATCATTCAACATTGGGTCGCCGAATTCATCGCTTTTATAATCTATCTGTATTAATGGAGGAACAAATTCCTGTCCATCTTCAAAAGGGTATCTCCTCAGAAGGCTGCCTGCTGCTTTATTTCGAGCTATGACTTCTAAAGGTATCATTTCTAATCTATGAGAAAGCATGTATCTTGGTTTGGAAAGTTCAATGTACTGTGTTCTAATACCCTCAGCTTTTAATACCTGGAAAAGTTTAGCAGAAATTAGAGAATTATAATAACCTTTCATCTCTATATTATCTTTCTTTTCACCGTCTCCTGCAGTAATGTCATCCCTAAATTTTACAATGACTTTATCTGGATCATCGGTTTCATATACATCCTTTGCTTTACCAGTGTATAACAGTCTTCCAATTTTTTTGCTCATGTTATCTCCATTTTTTATTTATGCTCAAACGCTTATATAGATGTAAATTCAATTACTGATATATAATTTGAATTAGATTAAAGATGTGATTAAATATATTTAATTAATTAATAAGTTTATAAAATGTATTGATTTTTACTAATCAATATATCTTACACCGTACAAGGTGAAATCATGTGTGGAATAGTAGGATGTATATTGAATAACAAAAAAGCCGCCCCTGTGCTCCTAGAATGTGTTAAAAGGCTGGAGTATAGAGGTTATGATTCTGTGGGTATTGCAACACCCTACAATAAAATAGAACTTAAAAAAGACAAAGGTAAAATTGACTATGTTGATCGAGAATTAAATTTGGGAGATCTGCCGGGGACTATGGGCATAGCCCATGTAAGATGGGCCACCCATGGAATTCCTACCCGTGAAAACTCTCATCCTCATACAGATTGTAAAAACAGAATTTCCGTTGTACATAACGGGATAATCGAAAATTACAAAGAATTAAAGGATATGCTAATACAGGAAGGACACGTATTTAAATCTGAAACTGATACTGAGGTTATTCCCCATTTAATAGAGAAATATATGGATCAAGGACATGATCTTGAAGAATCAATTAGAATGGCTACCAACGACCTGCAAGGTAGTTATGCCCTAGCAGTTTTTTCCTTAGATGAACCAGGAAAAATAATTGGTATCTTAAAAGACAGCCCACTTATAGCTGGAAAAAATGAGTCTGAATATTTCCTGGCTTCAGATGTTCCAGCCATATTGAAACATACCAATAACATCATATATCTTAAAGATAACGAACTTATTATTTTAGATAAAGATAAGGGAGTTACTGTAAAGGATATAAATGGAAATGTGGTAAAAAAAGAAGTGCAAATCATCGATTGGACCCCTGAAATGGCTGAAAAAGGTGGTTACGATCATTTCATGCTTAAAGAAATCCATGAACAGCCCAAAGCAGTTAAAGATACACTAATGGAAGCAGATGAAATAAAAAAGGTTGTGCAGGATATTCCATCTATTAAGCGAATATGTTTTGTTGCCTGTGGAACTTCATATCACGCCTCTTTAATTGGGAAATATCTATTTGAAAGTTTAATGGACATTCCAATTGATGTGGTACTGGCTTCAGAGTTTGAATACTCAGCTAATACTCTGGATAATGATACCTTAGTCATCCTCATAACTCAATCTGGTGAAACTGCGGATACTTTAAAATCTCTTCGAATTGCCAATAAAAAAGCAGAGACATTGGCCATAGTTAATGTGTTAGGAAGCAGGGCAACCCGTGAAGCAAAACACGTGATTTATACCCGTGCCGGCCCTGAAATTGGGGTGGCGGCCACAAAAACATATGTAAGTCAATTGGCATGCATTTATGTTTTAGCAATTTACATGAGCCAAAAGGAAGAGTTGTTAGAAAATGTGAATAAAATTCCAGTTTATATGGAAAATATTCTTAAAAAAGAAGATTTAATTATTTCTATTGCTCAAAAATATAAAAATGTCCATGACTTCTTCTTTATTGGCCGAGGATTTTCATTTCCTACTGCCATGGAAGGAGCATTAAAACTAAAAGAAATTACATATATCCATGCTGAAGGTTACGCTGCTGGCGAACTGAAACACGGCCCATTAGCCCTTATTGATGATGAAGTTCCGGTGGTGGCTGTAGTACCTCCTGGAAAGAGTCACGACAAGACTTTAAGTAATGTGGAAGAAGTTAGGGCCAGGGGAGCCCATGTAATAGGTTTGGGATCACAAGAGGATGATGTATTAAAATCTGAGACCAAAGATTTAATCGGATTTGATGATGAAATTGACGAGATTTTCTCAGCAATACCTTACATTATTCCCCTTCAACTTTTATCTTATTATATTAGTGTGGCTAAAGGTATTGATCCAGATAAACCAAAGAATCTGGCCAAGTGCGTTACTGTAGAATAATCCTATTCTCTAATTTTTTTAATCTAAATAAATTCCGGATCCTACCAGATAGGTTTGGTTTCCATATACTGCCTTTTTGATGAAGGTAATTTTGGTGGACGGAGTAGTTTCTCCTGGTTTGGGCCATATATATTCAACCCACCCTTCTCCTTTTTGTGCAGTTTCAATAAAAAGTTTTCCAATTGGCTTATCTGCATAATCTTTAAGGTCCGTCATGTTCTTATTAACGCCTGCTGGATCTGGAGGATAAACAACCCTTATACCGTTCAACTGCCAGATAAATATGTATTCGTCCCCTTTAAACCATTTATCTGTATAAAATTCTGGAAAAGATGCTTCACCTTTTGTTTCAACTAATTTTACGGCTGCGTTTACATTAGAAACAAGATCATTCTTTTTAGAATTGTTCAGTGCTTCTTGGTAGAAAAAACCTGAAAAAACAACAATTAAGATAATTATCAAAAGAGATAAATTTATTTTGTTCATATTAATCTCCCCAATAGTTTTAAAGTTAATATATAATCTATTAACCTATAGAATTTATATTTATTTTCTTTCAAAAATAATTTTAAATCTGTTAATAAATCAATAACCAATAACTAAAACAGAATTAAATAAAAAATGAGTAATTTGGAATTACCATACATATTTAAATATTTATGTGAGTTAGGGAGTTATTTATTTAATTTATGGGATAGATTCGTATAAATTAAATAACTCAATACAATTATTTATTATATTTTGACCATGGCTATAGCTGCAGCTTTGAATCCTATATAAACTTTTTTACCTAAATTTAAATCCAATTGTTCCAGAATATATTTAGTTACATCGCAAAAAAGATTAGTATCGCCCAGATCCACAGTTAACCTAACCAAATGATCCTTCAATTTCATGCTTGTTATTTTTCCTTCAAAAACATTCCGGACATTTGATTCATGGGGTTCTAACATCACAAATATATCTTCTGGACTTATTAAAACTAAAACTTTATCTCCGATGTTAAAATTTCCTCGTAGTGGAAGAATAACTTTATTTTTGTTTAAATAAATGTTAACAATTTTATTTTCCACATTAATATCTACTATTTCACCTTCAATCTCATTTACATCTGCATGCATCTTTAAAATACTATCAACTTTTCTATATTCTTTTAATATCTGTTTACCTGTCTCTGTTAATCTACTTTCCCCACCACCACCTTTTCCTCCTCTTTTAGTGAAAACAATTGATTTATTTAGGTCAGTTTCTAAGTTCCCTATGTACTTATGGGCACTACGGTAAGGTATATTGACCTGCTTTGAAGCTTGCATTATGGAGCCACATTCATCGATGTATTTTAAAAGCTCAAACTTTCTTTTATCCAATAATATTATCTTTTCGTATAGTTTTAACCTATATTGTGGTTCATTTTTTGTCCTATCCATTTAATGCCTCCACCAGATTATTTTTTCGTTACTCCACAATCTCTTATCAGAAGAACATTTAGAAGAATTAGCTAAAAGTGTTAATATCCTTGGAGAATTACCCATATAATATATTGCAATTTGATATAGTATTATAATCACGATATTAAATAATATTTGTGTATATTAGTTTTATAACTTTACCCATTAAACAGCTAACTACAAACTGGATGAAATCAGTTTTATGAGTTCCAAATTTAGATAGCTGATTATATCATTTTTTTAACTATATGCCCATAATATTTTATTTAATTTACGTTTTTACAAAAAAATTAAAAATACATATCAAAAAAACTTAAAATAACTAGTTAAAAATCCATATTTATAAAGTAACATAGTCTAATATTGTATATCAGTATTTTAATAAGAGAAAAAAATAAGTATCTTAAATTAGATTCATAAAATTAAGAGTGAATGATTGAAATAGAGAAATAAAAGGGAAACTTCAATCAATCAAGCTACTTAACTTATTTTGCCATGATTTGGAGCGAATATTTTCTAAGTTAAGCTTATCCCTTTTTATGCTGATGCAGTTTTGTGGACATACTTTAGTGCAGGCACCGCAGAGGATACAAAATTTGTTTTCAATAGATGATTTATCATCAACAATGCTGGCTGCATTACAGGGACACACATCCACACAGGCGTGGCATGATTCACCTTTACATTCTGTGGTGTCCAGTAAAATTTCTCCTTCAAAGGGTTTTATGACTTTAACTGCGTCCACCGGACAGATATCCTGACACCAACCACAATTAATGCATGAATCTTCTTGTAAGATGGTTGTTCCCTTGATTTTTGCATCTTCTGGATCTAACTGGTATTCACCGCAAGAACATGAGGTACATGTAGCTTTAATGGCGTCAACTGGACAAGCTTGTTTACACACCATACAGTAAACACATTTATCTTCATCCACTGTAATGTCACGATCTAGGGGTGTTTTTCTGCTGATGGATATGGCCTGGGGTGGACACATCTCCTCGCATATTCCACAGTAGATGCATTCATCTTTGTTTATTTCGATTTCGCCCGTCACAAGTTTAGAACGTTTGGGTAACTCTCTTTTAACAGTTATTGCATTTTGAGGGCATGTAATTTCACATGCCTTACAATATAAGCACTTTTCGTTGTCAATGGTTGCAGTGTGTTTCCATTGAGGGTATGCATCAATATCTTTGATGCTTGTATCATTTATTTTGAATTCAAATGCTTCAAAAGGACATGCAGAAGCACATAAACCGCACAAAACGCAGTTATCTTTATTTACATTGACATAGTCCATATCAACTAATCCTCTAGCTATGGGTAACACAGGACCAAGCCTTAAGGATTCTGTAGGACATATATCTGTACATATACCACAGCCTACGCATTTATCGCTGATATAATCCAGGGAACGTTTTTCGTTCCCATCTCTTTCTACAGTACTCATTATTATTCCCCACATTAGATTTAAACCTTTGATATGGCCTGGTTAGGGCAGTTAGTGATGCATAAGTCACAGTCATCACATTTATCAGGATATAAAACCGGTTCTCCCTCTTCATCTACTAATGCACCCTGTTCACAGAGTTTGATGCACAGACCTTCGCCTGGGCAGTCTTTGATTTTTCCACATTTTTCCATATCTATTTCTACTGGCATGATTACCACCATCAGTTCCATATGTTAATACTATACTTATACGATATGAATATATAAACATATCGAATTATACACAATTTTTTTTAAGAGTCTAATGATGTTTTAAAAACATGGAATAACGAAAATTAGTGGTTAATTATCGAAATGTCTATTAATTATTATGGGTTGTTGATAATTAAAAAATTGAGTTAAACGATTATTTATTTACTTTACTAGATTTAGATTCTATATTAATTAATATTCCCACAAACCCACCTTCTTTAAAAAGGGAATAAAAATTTTTTTTGCAATTTTTTGAAGTGAAAGAGGATAAAACGTGTTATAATTTCCTAAAGAGGTGTATATCCAGTCATAATTTTGTTTATGTTTTTTCAACAACCTTTTAAGAGTTATATCATAATTTTTATCCATAGAATATCCTGGAGACAAGTGATATGTCTTAAATGGAAGAACATATACATTTAAACCATATTCATTTAACGACAAACAGTAATCCACAGCGTATAAATGCCAATTGTCACAACATTTTTCATCGAATTTTAGATGTTTGAAAACGGTTCTGGGTATTATAAACAAAAATTCATCCAGAGTCTGTACCGGAACTGGTTCTTCTATCTTATTTTTACCTGCAAGCTCAGGTGGAGTACCATGTTCCATATTGGATATAACACCTTTTATTTTATTTGAAACTCCTGCAAAACCAGCAATGCCAAGATCATTTAATTTAGGTAATATATTTTCCAAATCTTCCAAGAAAGTTTCAGAAGCTAGATAAACATCTTGATGAGTAAACATCAAATATTTCCCTTTTGCATCTCTAGCTGCATAATTTAAAGCTTTTGCAGCTGATTTAAAAATTTGTTGAGTATTATCTACTAAAATAAGTTCATAATTATAAGTTTGAGCATTTAAACTTTTCATTAGACACTTATTGAAAATATCTTTGTCATTACAAACACAGATAACAGATATCATGAAATCACAAGTCACTTTAGTAATATTAATCAGGAATCTTAACTTTCCATTTGGTAATAAACCATTTTTCCAGTTCTTTAAACTCAACTCGCTTTCTTATTTTATCTTTCTTTTTAAAAAATTTACCAATACTGCTGTAAGCATCAATTTTTGCCTTAAATATTGTTTTCATTTTCTTACGGGTAATGTTGATAAACAGCTGCATTAATTCAGTTAAAAAAATTAAAACTCCATATTTAACCAGGTAAAAAGTTGGAATATTCTTAAATACAGTCCAGGTATAATTTCTCCAATTATGATAAATAGTAAAATCTGATTTTATTCCACCAGTGCCCCCTTTATAATGGTAAACTATAGCTCGAGGAGAATACCATGATGACCAGCCAGCCCATCTTAATCTTAATGCTAAGTCAAAATCTTCATAATAAGCGAAAAAATCCTCATCAAAATATTCATCATCTATCTTAACATCCTCAAGGGAGTCTCTTCTAAACAAACATGCACCAGCACAAGATCCAAATATTTCCACTTCTTCCTTGTATTTTTCTACTGATTCATAGGCACCCCGGTTAAAACCCAACCCATTTTTTGAATATTCAAGACCCACAGAATCTATAAGATTGGGATCTGTACCCCAAATCATTTTAGACTGAATACTAGCTGCTTCAGGATGTTTTTCTATGGATATAATCAATTCTTTCAAAAAATCTGGTTTTACGCGAGTATCATTATTTAAACATATAATATATTTACATTCAGTGTCTTTAAAAGCCATTTTAATTCCTAAATTATTAGATTTAGCAAATCCATAATTTTCGGGAGTATTTACTAGTATTATTTTACCTTTGTCTAATTTTTCACCATAAAACTGTTTTATATAATTGTAACTGTCTTGATTAGTTGAATTATCAATAAATATTACTTTAAAATTAGTGTAAGTCTGTTCTAGTACAGATTCAAAGTAATTTTTTAAAAAATCATTCCCATTATAATTTGGCGTAATAATATAGGTCTCAGTCACTTTTTATCACTCTATAATTTTTTTGCAAAAGCGCCAATTGAATGTCCCACCATGTGCGCACAGAAGGTAGATAATGCATCTCGATCATTTAAAAAAATTCTTTTCAAGATCAGATAAGGTCCCAGTAAAATTGTGAACCATGATCTCCACACCCTCATTTTTAATATATCAAATCCGGTTTCCGTTAAGATCCTCTGAAAAGAACTATGATTGTAAGGTCGGATATGGGTTGGATCACTCCAAAAATTCATAATACCATCAGGTATTGTTGTTGTTTTGAAATAGGGAGCTTCTATATATGTTACTCCTCTTTCTTTCAAGACTCGATTAAATTCTAATAAACATTTTTCTGGATTAAAAACATGCTCTAAAACATGGAAACAAATTACAAAATCAAATTCTTCATTTTTAAATGGTAAATTATCTGCAGATGTTTTATAGAAATTTATAAAATCAGGCAAATACTCTTCAACATCCCCTATATCCACACCATACAACTTCAAATCAGGACGTACCTTATTAAAATCTTTAAGATGAGCTCCACGGCCACATCCAACATCCAAAATTTTACTATTTTTGGGAAGATCGATTATAACTTCCTTAACAATCTTTTGATATCCTTCCCGGCTAAGTGCTACTTCTTCATCCATGATAGGAGTGTCAAAATAAGATTTGTTATATTTTCCTTCCATTTCAATCACTGTATAATCCAATAATATGCTGCACTATTTTATCCCATTGAAATAGGCTATTCACCTTTCTATATCCATAATCACCCATTTCTTTCATACTATTATTACTAGAAATTAAAAAGTGAATTTTTTCTGTCATTGCTCTTATATCACGGGGTTCTACTAAAAAACCATTTTTTCCATCTTCAACAACCTCCACCACACCCCCCACATTATATGTGACAACTGGGATTCTACAAGCACCAGCTTCGGCAAGTACCATACCAAAACCTTCTCGGGTAGATGGTAAAGCTAATACATTCGATTTTTTCATTTCCAATATAACATCCGTATAATCAATTTCACCTAAAAATTCAATATTTTTATCTAGTTTAAAGTCTTTTACTAATTTAATTAAACTTTCCCTTTCAACTCCGTCTCCTACTATTCTCAATTTAATATTAGGTAATCCCTCTTTTAGAAACTTCACGGAGCGTATAAGATCATCCACGTGTTTATGGGGAGCTAAACGTCCCACGTATATTATGGAGTTTTCATATTTTTCATCAATTTCCAGTGAATCAATCCACTCCAAATCCACTCCATTATGCACAACTTGGATCCTTTCTGGATTTACATGGTAATTTTCAATTAAAGCCTTTTTAGTAGATTTACTAACAGTTATAATTTTATTAAAGGGTAGTTTAACCAGTATTTTCTCGAAAATTGATGCTAATCCAGATAAAATTAACCATTGGTCCTGTTCAGAAGAGCTTGCATCATGGATAGTACCTATAACTTTTTTCCCTTTAATTTTAGCAGCAAAAAATCCAGGTACCAATGGGACGTAGGTTTGAGCATCAATAACATCATAATCATGGGAAATTATCCACCAAAAAGCTGATAAAATAAAGTATATGAAATCAAATACATTCCTATAAGGTGGTTTTCTAATGGTCGGGCCTATATGGTGTATATTTATTCCATCTATAATTTCCCTTGAATTTACACCTTGAATTCTCATGCAGACCAAGTCTACTGAATGTCCTTTCTCTACCATTCTTCTGGCAATCTCATAATAACGTCTTTCTCCTCCACCATTATAATGAGGGATGAAAAAATCTGAAACAATACATATTCTCATTTTAACCATCAAATTGAATATTTAACTGATAAATAGCCATTTTAAATATAAAAGATATTTTAAATAATTATTATTCTTACAGCAGAATTATTTAATCATATCATAAACTAATACCCTTTTAATTATTATTCTTAATTGAAATCATATTAAGTCTATTTATATATACCACTTATTTAGTAAAAAAGATATACTATTTTCAATGAGTTTAAAGAAAAATTATCTTCCTTTAAAACCTGCAAAGGAAGCACTAACTATTATATCCAACTGCTTTTATATGGAAAATAATGGAAATACGGCTGCACGAGAAGATGCAAAAAGACTTCTAAAGGACCATCTAATCCTAACTGAGGATGGATCTTACACCTTAAGATCAGGGCTTTTAGATGGTAACTCTGAAACTATGCACACCCATCATGGTGCAATAAAAGAATCACTTAATAAATATGTTATACCCTCTAAAATGGAATACAAAAACCATATAAAAATATTGGATTTATGTAGTGGATTAGGTTATAATGCTGCGGCTTCTATTGAATACTTAAAAAAGAAAAATGGCAGCATAAAAATTCAAATTGATATGGTAGAAATATCTAAAGAAACTATGGCTGCATCATTGTTAATCCCAAGTCCAATTGAATCTTATAAAATCATTAAAAAGGCTGCAGAGGATAGTTTATATGATGATGGGTTTTTAAAAAATAAGAAAGAAAAGATTGATAAAAAGGATATCTATGATGACATTAAAATTAGGATTTTCTATGATGATGCCCGTGACGTGATTAAAAATCTGGTAAAAGCTGATTATGATATAATATTTTTAGACCCGTTTAGTCCCTCTAAATCTCCAGAATTATTTTCACTGGAGTTTCTAAGGGGATTAAAAATACTTTTAAAAAATGATGGAATGATTTTGACCTATACATCAGCCGCTCCAGTTAGATATGGCCTTATTAAATCCGGTTTTCATGTGGGTGAAGGTCCTGCATTTAGAAGGAAAGGTGGAACAATAGCTTCTCTGACATTAAATAATATTGATAAACCCCTTTCTGTTGAAGATGAACGCATGATTGCATTGTCTGATGCAGGTGTGCCATATCGAGATCCCCAAATGAAGACTTCCACATCTAAAATAAGTAAAAGACGTGAAATAGAACGTAAAAGAGTAAGAGGAATAGAAAAATTACCTTCAACTGTTAGAACCCCCACATATTTATCTGAAGATATTGAAAACCCTCGTTTAAAAAGAAGGGTCTTAAAACATTTGAATAAAATGAGTATTAGTGATTTGAAATCAAAAGAAGCACTTTATATTGTTTGTCCCCAATTCACAGATTGCATATGTGGTTGTGGACTTAGAAAATATAAAAGTTCTAAAGAGAGAATAATGGAAATGGAAAAAAGATTATATAACATTACTAATTAGTCACATAAATATTGTAATAATAGTATTACTAATACATTTATTGAGGAAGATTATCATGTTTGAAATTAAGTATAAAGATGCTATGGGAAGGATGGGAACCCTTAAAACACCCCATGGAAAAATTAAAACACCAGCTTTAATGCCAGTAATACATCCTGGAAAACAAACAATAGATGTTAAAAAATATGGAGCAGAATTGGTAATCACCAATGCTTACATTATCTATAAAAATGAAGAATTAAAAGAAAAAGCTTTAAAAAATGGAGTCCACAAGTTAATAAATTTTTCAGGGCCAATCATCACCGATTCCGGGTCTTTTCAACTGTCTGCATATGGAGATATCGATGTCAATAACCAGGAAATCATAGAGTTTCAGGAAAAAATAGGAACCGACATCGGAACCTCACTTGACATTCCTACCCCCCCATTTGTTACAAGGAAAAAGGCAAAGGAAGATTTAAAGATCACCATTGAAAGGGCTCGAGAAGCTCTGAACGTTAAAGGAGATTTAATGCTTAACTCGGTTGTTCAGGGTTCAACCTATTCTGATTTAAGGTCTCATTGTGCTGATGTTTTAGGTGAAATGAGTTTTGATGTTTATCCTATTGGTGCAGTAGTTCCTTTATTAGAATCTTATAAATACTCAGATTTGGTGGATGTAGTCATGGCCTCTGTTACTCATCTTCCGGACTCTAAACCAAGACATCTTATGGGAGCCGGACATCCTATGGTCTTTTCTCTGGCAGTAGCAATGGGCTGTGATCTTTTTGACTCAGCAGCTTACATTTTATACGCAGAAAATGATAGGATTATGATGCCCAACGGCACCTATAAACTGGAAAATTTGGTTGAAATGCCCTGCTCATGTAATGTTTGCACAAATTACACTCCAGACGATTTAAAAGGTATGGAAAAAAGTGAAAGATCAAACTTAATAGCCCAACACAATCTAAACATAAGTTTTGCTGAGATAAGGACAATAAAACAGTCCATAGTAGACGGTAACTTATTAGAACTAGTTGAACAAAGATGCAAATCTCATCCCAACCTTTTAAATGCTCTGAGGAAGTTAAAAGATTATGTCTCAATTATTGACAAATATGATCCTGCCTATAAAAAATCTGCATTTTTTTATTCTGGTCCAGAATCAGTTAATCGTCCAGAAGTTTTCAGACATCAAAAACGTCTTAATCGGCTGAAAAAAGGTAAAATATTATTATTGCTTCCAAAAACTAAGAAACCATATCATAAATATTTATCTGATGATTTAGGTACTCTACTTTGGAAGGTAAATGATGCTGAAATAGAAGAGTCAACTGAATGTGATATAGCTGTTGTTGATGTTCCCTTTGGAATAATTCCACTGGAGATTGATGAGGTGTATCCTCTGGCTCAAAACGAATCCCCATTAATTATAGATGATGATTCCAGGAATTTTGTGGGGACATTTGTAGAAGAATACATAGAAGAATATCATGAAATTATCGCTTCTAAAGAAGTTGTTGATACATTTAATCTGGATTTTCTACAAGAATACAAAGGAAATCAAAAATTTAATTTAACCAGAGATGATAAGTTCAAAATAAAACGAATTGCTAATTATCAATTTGGATCTAACGCTGGTGAGCTGCTCTTTTATGGAGATATTAATATAGAAAGAAGTAGAAAAACAGGTAAAATAAGACACGTGTTTGATGGTAAAAAGCTAATTGCAACTTTAAGAGCCAGTGACGGTGTTTTTGTTTTAAGTAGTGAAGGTGCAAGAAGACTGCATAGAGGACTTGATTATCCCAAAAATAGGGTGGTTGTAAATGATGATGCTGAACCTTTTGCACTGGAAGGAAAAAGTATATTTGCTAAATTCGTTATAGATTGTGATAAGAATATTAGAGCCAATGATGAAGTTCTAATTGTAAATTGTGATGATAACTTATTGGCCTTTGGTAAGTCAGTTTTGAATGGTAAAGAAATTATAGATTTCAATATAGGTCAAGCAGTAAAAACTAGAAAAGGAGGAATATAATGTTACCTAGTGCTGGAATGAACCCAAAACAATTAAAACAAATGCAACGTACCATGAAACAAATGGGAATGGATATGAAAGAAGTTAAAGGAGCTAAAGAGGTAATTATCAGATTTAAAGATAAAGAAATAATTATTAATAACCCAAAAATTAATATAATGGATTTTATGGGTCAGCTCACATATCAAGTCACTGGTAAACCCCAAGAGAAAAAAATAGAAGCCGAATTGGAAATACCTCAGGATGATATAGAGATGGTATCTAATTCTTCTGGAGCTAGCTTAGAAGAGGCTGAAAAAGCTTTAAAAGAATCAAATGGGGATTTAGCAGCTGCAATTATGAAGATCAGGGAGAGTATAAAATAAATGGTAGTAGTAGTCCATGTTTCAGATCTCCATGTTGGGGCTTTTAATTTTAGAAAAAATCTTTTATTAGAAGCTATTGAAAGAATAAATAAAATAAATCCTGATGTTGTGATTGTAACCGGTGATGTTACCGAAAATGGATATCACATGGAATTTGAGCTGGCCGAAGAATTTTTAAGAATGATTGAAAGTCCAATGATGATAGTACCTGGAAATCATGATGCCCGGCACGTTGGTAACGAATCTTTCCAAGAAATTATACACCGGCGTTATGGGACTTTAAATTTGAAGAATAATGATATAAAAGTCATAGGTATGGATAGTAGTGAACCTGATTTAAATTATGGTAAAATCGGCCGATCTCAACAAGGACGTATGGAAAAAGAATTAAAAAAGGCTAAAAAAAAGAATTTATATAAAATTATAGCTCTCCACCATCACATAATTCCCGTACCCAAAACTGGTAGGGAGAGAAATGTTTTAACCGACGCCGGAGATATATTAAAATCAGTTATTGATGGAAAAGCAGATATTGTACTTTCTGGCCATAAACATGTTCCTCACGTATGGTTAGTGGAGAATACTGCCTTTGTAACCGCAGGGACTGTATCCTCACTAAAACTTCGTGGCAGAGATCTTCCATCATTTAACATTATTAACATTTCAGATGAAACTATCGAAATTGTTTTAAATCAACTCGGCGGAAAATCCAAATGCATTGCAAAATATAAAAACTCCTGTAAAATAAATTAATAGAATAACGGATAAATATAAAAATATTAAAACTAACTGATTATTATAACAGATTCTTAACAAGATTTAATAATATGCTGATTGAAATAATTGTTGGATAATAAAAATAATGGGATAACCATTAAAAGGTGGTTAATTGAAAGTTATAGTTGATGCATCGAATGTGGCCCATTTTGGGAAAGAAAAAGATGGAAGTCCTCTTTTAGGTAATATAGAAAAAGCTTTAAACGCCTTAAAAGAGTTAGGATACGAACCAGTTGTGGTAGCCGATGCATCTTTGCGTCATGAGATAGATAATAAAGAAAGATTTAATCAGTTAATTGCAGAAGGTAAAGTACATCAAGTGCCTTCTGGTACTACTGCAGATCATTTTATTTTAAAATTTGCCGAAGACGAGAATGCTAAAATTTTATCAAATGATGTATTTAGGGAATTCTTTGATGAATTCCACGACATTAATAGCCGCAGAATTCCCTATGAATTTAAAGATGGTGAAATTACTATTGGAAAATCTTCACAACCTAAGAAAGTTAAGAACATACTACAGAAGATCTGCAACAAAATTCTCTCTGAATTTGAAAAAAAGAACATGGATTCTTATAAATTAAAAAAAGGTAAAAAAATCAGCGGTATTGCAATAGCAAAGGAGGCTATTGATAGAATAACAAAAAGCAAAGAAGCGGGTCTTGAACCAAAATTAGAGAGTGTTTTCTTGAAAATACCCCTTTTTGACAAGGTCATGAATATGGTTGAAGAAGCTGAAAAAACCAGCGACTTCATAATATTTGTACTGGTACATCCCAAAGATTATAGAGATGCAGTGAAAAATGCCGGGAACATAGCAGTAACTGTTGGCGATCGGTTAAAATTAGAACATGCCCCTTTGGTGGCAGTGCGAAACGACTTGTATATCAAACCAGGGACATTTGAATTAAATATCATGTACTCTGATGAAGTAGAGGAAGAATCTCCCTACAACGTCAATATAACCATAAATGATCATGATTATGCTTTTGTTAAGAAAAACTCTAGAAATATAGCCAGTACAGTTGCTTCAAGACTTGGAACCTGGAAATTTCCCATAGTGTCAGTAAAACCCAGTATGCTAATGGAAAAGCCAGGCCACTTTGATGTTATCTTAGAGAAGGGAGGAGAAAGTTAATGGCAAGTAATTACTTAATGCGTGCTATTTTTGGTTTCTTCCTTAAAAAAAAGGTTCTGAGCATAGGCACCAAATATTACCCCACCAATAACCGAGAAAGGGAATATGTGGAAATGATTAACTACACACAAACCATGCTACTTGAACTGGAACCAGCACATATTAATACTAATAATATTTTTAAAAACTTGATAAACGAAGTTGGTCCTGAGAACATCCCTGAAACCCGCAAGTTTATCGAGTTAAAACCAGCGGAAAATAAAGTAGATGAATATGCTTTACTCAGTAACATAATTATGGGAAGTGACCGTTTCCTCTACATTGAAGTCTTTAATCACGGAAATGTTATTAAAGATTTTGTAAATTTAATTTTGAAAGAGAGAGGTACCATTATTGAAGAAAGTGACACTGAACTTGTGTCCCGGATGTTATCAAAAAATGATGCAATAAGAGTCGCTATCAAACTCATAAGATTGGGAATGGAAAATGGTATGGATATTAGGGCAGCAGTAGGAATGACTGGGGCTGCAGCAATAGAAAGAGCCATAAATCTCAATAAAGAAATTGGAGAAGTATCCGGAGTTGGTTTTACTAAACTTGGTGGTGAATATGCCATTGTCTTTTCTTCAAAATTTGAAAAATTAAAAGGAAAACCTGTATACTATGATAATTATCTATTCATAGATGTAATCGACTCTACCCATTTCATCGAAGAGCAAGGAAGAGACAAACTTGTGAATATAATGAATGAAATAAAAAAATTCATTGAAACTGACTGTGAAGGAAAAATAGAAGGTTATAGAGAAGGTGGAGATGATTTGATAGCTAATTTACCCACTAAAGATGCTGCACTGAGAGCAGGCATTGATTCTGCATGGTACGGCCTTAATAGAGGGGTTGAAATAAGGGCCGGTATAGGCAAAAGTAGAAGAGAAGCTGGTGAAAGAGCCCAAATGGCTGATGAGATAAAAATATGGAACAACAGCCCGGTTATGGTATTTGACATAGCTGACGGGGTGTATGGTTATTTCATTCCATCAGAATTTACCAAAGCAGTGATAGATTTTGCATTTTATAGTAAGGGTAAAGCAATTTTAATATTCATTTTTGTGTTCATTGCTACCTTTTTGGGATGGAACCTTAATCCCGAGTATGGTTGGATCTTTGGTATATTAGCCATCTTACTTTCAATAGTATATGCAGTAACTCGCTAGTTGTAACAATAGAAATCTATTTAAGCACTGAAAAATAAAAAATAATAGGGGTAGGAATTATGAGACCTGAAACTGAAGGAAAAATAATGGTTGCATTCATTATTTCATTGATTGCTTTTAGTTGTGGATCTGGAGTGGGTATAGTTATTGGTTTATCACAAAATGACAGTTCATCCCCTTTTTCTTTAAATTTTACTGAAGACAAAAATCCTAACTTAACTCCTATAACTCCAAATCAAGTAACCACAGAGAATAGTCAAGCAAATCCCTCCACTGGAGGAAACTATCAAGAAGTTTATGTGGAAAACCCCACATCACAAAATACCAATACAAACAATCAAAACACACAAGATACAACAACAAACGAAGGCAGCAATAATAATACTGGTTAAAATTTCCTAATTTTTTCTTTTTATTTTAAAAAAACCAATAAACTTGTTAATTATTAGATTGAATTATATCATAGTGATACTTATGAAAATTATAAAAGGAGGATTATGTGCAGTAAATAATGTTACTGCATACGGCAAAAAAAAAGGAAAATATGGTGCTGCAGTAATTGTATGCAAAGAAAGCCAAGCAGCAGCAGTTTTTACCTCCAATAAAGTAGTTGCCGCACCAATAGTTGTCTCCAAGAAAAATATTTCAAATGGTAAGTTATCTGCCATTGTGACCAACAGTGGGAATGCTAACTGCTTTACTGGTAAAGAAGGTTTAAAAGACGCAAATAATATGATAGATCTTGTTGCCAAAAAAATAGGAGTTAAACCGGAAGATGTGGTAGTAGGATCCACTGGTGTAATTGGTAGAAAAATGCCCATGGAAACCATAAATAATCTTATAAAAGAATGTCTGGAAAATCTTGAAAACTCGGCTGAGGCATCAAAAAAAGCTGCAGAAGCAATTTTGACCACAGACAAATTTTCCAAAGAAATTTCAGTAGAAACATTTCTCAAAGATGGGAATAAGGTTAGAATTGGAGGAATAGTTAAAGGTTCAGGAATGATTGAACCTAATATGGGGACTATGTTAGGTTACCTCACTACTGACGTTAAAGCATCCCCTTCACAACTCCAAGAAGCGCTTAAAAAGGCAGTGGATGTATCCTTCAACATGTTAGTTATAGACGGTGATGAAAGTACCAATGATATGGTTGTTTTAATGGCCAATGGAAAATCTGGTGAAATAGATCAAAATTTTCAGGAAGCTCTAGAATTTGTCTGCCAAGAACTGGCTAAGATGATGGCAAAAGATGGGGAAGGAGCAACTAAATATATGGAAGTAACTGTTAATGGTGCTCAAACTAGTGAAGATGCAAAAAAAGCCGCTAAAGCTGTAGCAAAATCCCCATTGGTGAAGACAGCACTATTTGGTGCTGATCCTAACTGGGGAAGAATAGTTGCTGCAGTAGGCTATTCAAGAGCACAGATGGATGAGAATATTATCAGCGTAACTCTTGAATCTGAAAGTAAATCTGTAGATATCATAGATAAAGGCGTTGTTAGAGCATATCAAGGTTCAAATGAACTGGAAGTTGCTGAAGAAATAATGAAAAATAAAGAAATCAATATTATTATAGATATAGGTTTGGGAGACTATACTGCAGTCGCTTATGGCTGCGATTTGAGTTATGATTATGTAAAAATTAATGCAGAATACACCACATAATTATATAACCACTTGCTATAATTTAATAGATTTAAAAGTAAATTATTATTGGGGATAATTATGAAAACCGTGAATATTTTAATTGAGGCACTGCCTTACATAAAAAAGTTTCATAAAAAAAAGATTTTAATTAAGTATGGTGGCAATGCCATGATTGATGCTGGTGCCATGGAATCTACTGCTCGAGATACTGTTCTTTTGAAATATGTTGGTATGGAACCAATTGTAGTGCATGGAGGCGGCCCTGAAATATCAAGATCAATGAACAAGCTCGGTAAGGAACCGCAATTTATTGAAGGTTTGAGGATAACTGATCAGGAAACAATGGACATAGTAAAAATGGTTCTGGTTGGTAAAATAAATACAGAAATTGTGTCTAAAATATGTTTACATGGTGGTAAAGGTATAGGTCTCTCTGGAAAGGACAGTCAGCTTCTACTGGCAAAGAAAAAGGATCCACATGTAATAATGGACAAGCTTACTGGTGAAGAGAAGTATGTGGATTTGGGATTAGTGGGAAAAATAGAATCAATTAATCCAGATGTAATTGAAATGTTAACTGAGAACAATTATATACCAATTATATCCCCTATAGGCGTTGATAAAAATGCCAATACATTGAATTTAAATGCAGATACAGTGGCCGGGGATATTGCATCTAAAATAGATGCTGAAAAACTTATAATTCTTACAGATGTTCCGGGAATATTGGAAGATCCTTCAGACCCTGATTCTCTTATTAAAGAGATTGGTATAGATGAAGTAAAAGAATTAATCGAAAATGGGACTATAAAAGAGGGGATGCTTCCTAAAACCTTAACTTGTATCGATGCTATAGAAGGCGGCGTAAAATCAGCCCATATAATCGATGGAAGAATACAACATTCTATATTACTGGAAATATTCACTAAAAAAGGTATTGGAACCATGATAACCCTTTGAAGAAATGGCTTATTCTAATTTCTTTTTTATTTCGTGAACCATGTCCATGGTAAAATAAGAACCACCTAAGTCTGGTGTTACTATTTTACCTTCCTTCAAAAGATTGATTAATGCATTTTCTAATCTGCGTGCCTCATAATTTTCTTTTAAATAATCAAGCATCATTACTGCTGAAAATAACATTGCTAAGGGATTTGCAATATTTTTCCCAGCAATATCTGGAGCGGATCCATGTACTGGTTCAAATAATGCATTATTTTCCCCAATATTTGCTGATGGTGCCAGCCCTAATCCTCCCACCAAACCAGCACCTTCATCAGATAATATATCCCCAAAAAGGTTGGTAGTAACAATCACGTCAAACTCCTGTGGTTTGGTAATTAAAAACATTGCAGTTGCATCCACGTATTTATCATCTACTTTAATATCTTGATATTTTTCTGCTACTTGATAGAAGACATCTTTAAAAATTCCATCGGTTTTTTTTAATACATTAGCCTTATGAACAGCTGTTACCTTTTTTCGACTGTTATTTTTTGAATATTCCAGTGCAAATTTAGATATTCTCTCACAAGCTTTTCTGGTTATCACTCTAAGGGCAGTGGCACTCCCATCAGTATTTTCTTCAATACCAGAATATAATCCCTCACTATTTTCCCTTATAATAACCATATCCAGATTATTATAAAGAGAATTAATACCCTCATAAGATTTTACAGGCCTAATATTGGCAAAAAGATCTAACGCTTTTCTCAAAGTTATGATGGCACTTTTCTGCCCTGGAACTGTAGTGACTGCTCCAAAAAGAGTTGCATCTGCTTTACGTGACATATTAATGGTATCTTGAGGGATGGTAGTACCTGTGTTTTGGAAGCATTCATATCCCGCATGTGCTTTAGTGAAATTAAATTCAATATTTAATGCTTCTAAAACAGTTAAAGTTGCATTTGACACTTCAACTCCAATTCCATCCCCAGGAACAACGGTTATATTATACATAATTATCTCAAACCATTTTTTTAATCCTATATTTCTTATTATAGGATTTATACTATTTAATTACAGAGGTAACTAATTTTCGTCATGAAGTATTCTATATATGTATTGATTGATAAAATAGTAACTAATTAATTATATCAAAAATTTCGGAAGATACTATGTGGAAAGCAATGTTATTAATTGGGATATTTGACACATTTAGAGGGAAAAATGGTGCTTTAAAAAATTATAAAAAAAGGTTGGATGAATATCGGGAACATGAAGCAGATATATTAATCGACATAGGAGTAATATACCTGGAAGACAACCAAATAGAAGAAGCCCTAACAAAATTTAAAGAAGCACAGGAAGTATATGAAAAACTTCAATTCCCTGAAGGAGAAGCATACACCCAAAACCTGATAGGAGACACCTACCTAACCAACCGCAACCTAGAAAAAGCACTAAAACATTACCAAAAATCCTTCAAAATATACTCCTCACTAAAATCACCATTAAAAAATGAATTATTCGAGAAAATTAAAGATACTGAAAAAGCAAAGCAAACTATGGAACTAGTTGATGAGTCATAATACTTTGTTGATGATAGTATGTTGAAAAATCTGGTAATATTAGGAATATTTGACTCTTTTGAAGATAAAAATAGTGCTTTAAAAAATTATGAAAAAAGACTGCATGAATATCAGGAGCACGAAGCAGATACGCTAATCGACATAGGAGTAATATACCTGGAAAACAACCAAATAGAAGAAGCTCTTGAATATTTTAAAGAAGCACAGGAAGTATATGAAAAACTTCAATTCCCTGAAGGAGAAGCATACACCCAAAACCTGATAGGAGACACCTACCTAACCAACCGCAACCTAGAAAAAGCACTAAAACATTACCAAAAATCCTTCAAAATATACTCCTCACTAAAATCACCATTAAGTGATGATATTCAAGAAAAGCTGGATGATGTCCTCTCACTGCAAGAATATAAAAGATCAATGAAAAATAACATTAAAACAAAAAACCCACTTCATGATAAGGATAAGGAAATAGAAGAAGAACTTGCTCAAATACCAAAAACTGAAGATTTAAAAGATGAAGAATCTTATATAATTTATCCATCACGCTCAACCATTCCGAGAGATGCGATAGACTATGAAAAATTAGGTGCAAAATTAGATGATGTTATTAAAATACTAGAAAATGTGCATATGTACGAAACTTACTCTCAAGAGAAAGATCCTATAACTTATCTGAAAGATGCTTATGTAAACTCTGAATTAATAGGTGATAAAACAGGTAAAGCCACAATAGGTCTGTTGATTGGAGATGTCCTATTAAAAAGGGGTGAAAGTGATAAAGCACTTAAAACATTCAAAGATTCTTTTAATATATTCCATGAAAATAATGATGAAAAAGGAGAAGCTTTATCATTACTTTTAATGGGAAGTGTCTGTTATGTATTAAATGATCAAGAAACCATGTATAAAGTGTTTAAGAAATCTGTAGGAATTTTCAAAAGATTAGATGATCAAGAAGGAGAATCTGTTGCTATAGACTTAATAAATACACTTTATAGTGGATAATAATTTAAAAAAAATGATTGAAACTATATTTGATTTTATTTTGTAATCCTTTTTGGATTATGATTACTCACTCTTTATTTTTTGTAAATGTATTATTTTTTATTTTTAATTAATTTCTTTATTAGTTTGTAGTTAATTAGATTATTTTTTCTTATTTAATTGAACATAATTCAGTTTTTAAATATCTTTCAAGGATGCCCTGCTAAATTACAATAAAGTTAATTATTTAATTTCGTTAGTTTTCAGCTGTTATAAATGGCGTTATGTTTAAGTTATATCAAAAACAATATTATATGATATAGGACTCTGTGAATTATTATTTGAACCTTAATTAATTTTTTTGAGCGTGATATGATGGAGAAGAAAAAAAATGTGGACAGGCTTATTGAGACTTTAAAGGATGACGATGAACATGTTAGAGTTCAAGTTTCAGATCTTCTTGTTGAAATTGGTGAACCCGCAGTAGATCCTCTGATAAATGCATTAAATGATGCAAATAAAAATGTAAGAAGAGGAGCAGCCCATGTTTTAGGAAATATTGGGGATAGCAGAGCTATTGAACCTTTGATTGAAACTTTGAATGATGAAAATAAATGGGTCAGAAGAGAAACTTCAGGGGCTCTATCTAAAATGGGTAAAGACGCTGTAGAACCACTAGTCAATTTACTAGATGATGCTGACTGGAGGGTTCGTGGTGGAGCTGCATGGGCCTTAGGAAGTATAGGAGACAAAGATGCGGTTGAACCTCTAATAAAGGCTCTTAAAGATGAAAGCGGATTTGTACGTGGTGGAGCTGCATGGGCCTTAGGTAATATTGGGGATGAACGTGCAGTAGAACCTCTAAAAGAAGCTTTGAATGATAAGAGTGGCTATGTTAGAAAAGTTGCAGAAAATTATCTAAAGAAATTTTAGTTTAATTTCAGTAATAATCACGGATAAATAGAAATAGAATATTTTATTAAAAACATAGACTTTAAAAAGGTTCATGCCTAAATTCTTAATAACAATATGGAATTAAAGACTTTTTATTAAAATAATTCAAAATTGTGAAATTGAACTTTTTTTAGAAAATATTAATTTAATCTTAGAGCAGGTGTAATCTTGAAAGTGAGTATAATAGGAGCTTCAGGCAGGGTAGGCAGTGAAGCAGCTTTTTGTTTAGCAGAAGAAAATTCAGTGGCAGAATTAACACTTATTTCACGAAAAGAGAGTATTGGTAAAGTAGAAGGACATTTAATGGACATAAATGATGCATTAGCTGCTAAAGGGGTGGATGTAAAAATTGATTCATCTTATGATGTTGAAGCAATTGAAAATTCAGATATAGTTGTTTTAACTTCTGGAATACCTCGAACCCCTGACATGGAACGAATGGATCTTGCAGCAATTAATGCAAGAATAACTGCTAAATATTCTGAACAAATTGCTGAAATTGCTCCTGATTCAATTATACTAGTTGTGACTAACCCTGTAGATATAATGACATATGTGGCTTTAAAAAAATCTGGTTTTCAAAAAAATAGGGTGATAGGTCTTGGAAACCACTTGGATTCACTTAGGCTCAGAAATTTAATGGCAAAACACTTCAATGTCCATGTAAGCGAAATTCACACCAGAGTTATAGGTCAACACGGCCCACAGATGGTTCCTTTAATAAGTTTAACATCTATCGGAGGTATACCTTTAGAAAGTTATTCTACCTGGGATTACTTTACTGGTTACAAATCACTGGACATCCAAGCAACCATTCAAAAGGTGATTAACGCAGGCAGCGATATTATTAGTAAAAAGGGCGCAACTGAATATGGGCCTGCTTTTGCCATATCAAATCTAGTTACAACTATTTTAAATGATGAAAAGAAGATTTTAACCGTTTCTGCCTATCTTGAAGGGGAAATTGAAGGTATTACTGATATATGTCTTGGCGTTCCAGTTAAACTCGGAAGAAAGGGTATTGAAGGTATAATTCCTATTAGTATGAATAAAAATGAAAAAGAAGATTTTATGAGTGCAGCTGAATTCGTTAAAACTTCCACTCAAGAATTATTGAAAATTTATAAAAAATAGATTATCTTATTTCAAAAAGCTATATAATCATTTGAAATAAAAAAATATCTTATTTTTAAGGATTTATTTATTAATTATTGCATTTACTTTTTTTGATTTTAGTGATTTGAATTTTATAGGGCGAATTTGTATTATTATCATGAAATGATAAACAATTGATTTTTTGAAAATTCTATATTTGATGCTCCCAAAAATTTATATAAATGTTCAATCATATTATATTTAAGACCTAATTTTTGAACATTGTATAGTTTTATTATGATATAAAAAATTATTTTCAAAAAACCAATGTTATCGGAAATAAATTTCCGGTAAATTTATATAATATAATTAGAATATTACCAATTAACCCTAATAATTATACACAATAAATCAGTCATTAATAAATCGAAGGCATAAACATGATAACCATAGGAATATTAGATCTTCAAGGAGACGTCTCTGAACACGTTGAAATGACTAGAAAGGCTTTAAAAAAAATGAACGTGGAAGCCAATGTTAATAAAGTCAAATTAGCTTCTCAAATATTACAATGTGATGGATTAATAATTTCAGGGGGAGAAAGCACAACCATGGGAAAATTAATGATTAAAAATGGTGTTAAAGATGCCATAATAAAAAAAGAAATCCCCATATTTGGAACATGTGCTGGAATGGTTTTACTTGCAACTAAAACCGATTATGAACAACCACTTCTTGAATTAATCGATATGGAAGTTAAAAGAAATGGTTTTGGAAGTCAAAAAGAATCTTTTGAAGAGGAAATTGAGTTATTGAACCACCAATTCCCTGGTATTTTTATTAGAGCACCATATGTAAAAAAAGTTGGTCAAAACACCAAGATTATTGCAAAAATTGACGAAAAAATAGTTGGAGTAAAAAAAGGAAAATATATTGCCACAGCTTTCCATCCAGAGCTTACTGGCAATACAAAACTCCATGAATACTTCATAAAGGAGGTATTAAATTGTGTGGAATAGCAGGAGTCGTATTTAAAGACAAAAAACTTCACCCTGTAGGAGATGCTATGACTAAAATGCTCAAAGCCCTACAGCATAGAGGACCGGATTCAGCAGGTTTCGCCATTTACGGTGGTTTAGGTTTAGCTAAAAATGAATATTTACTAAACATTGAATTAAAAGAAAAAATAGGTCTACTGGAAAAGGTTAAAGAAACTGTTGAACTTGCAAGTCCTATAAAAACTGAGGAGATAATTCCTTCTGTGGAAGACTATAATATATACCGATGTAAAATTAGTCTGGAATCCTTTTCAGAATTAAAACCATTGATAATGGATATTGATAAGATAGAGAATGTTATAGTTTTAAATGGTAGTCACTCTTTTGAGATGATTAAAGATGTAGGATCAGTGGAAGAAATAGCCCAAAGGTATGATACTCGATCTAAAATGGGTACCCACGCCATAGGCCATACCCGATTTTCAACTGAAAGTATTGTTGATCGTTACCATGCACACCCCTTCCAGAGCTATATAATTCCAGACATTACTGTAGTTCACAATGGTCAAATCACCAATTATTGGAAGATAAGAGATCCACTGGAAAGAAAGGGCCATATTTTTGAAACCAATAATGATACTGAATGCATTGTTCACTACGTGGCAAATAAACTATCTGAAGGATATTCCCTTGAGGAAACACTTGAACAGTCTGTAAAAGATATGGATGGTCCATTCTCCTATGTAGTTGGAACACCAAATGGTGTTGGTATAGCCAAAGATCAGTTAGGTCTTAGACCTGGTGTTATGGCTGAAAATGATGATCTTTTTGCCATAGCATCAGAAGAAGTTTCTCTTAGAGAAGTAATGGATACTCATGATGTTGAACAAATCTCCCCTGGAGAAGTTAGAGTATACGAAATATAATAATTATAAAAAAGGTGAGTTTCATGCGTGAAATTGAAATAGACGCCAACAAAAAAGAACCACGGGACATCAATCGGGAAATAAAAAAGGCTTCAACCCAATATGATCGTATCATAATCAAAAACCCAAACGCCATGCATTACCTTGTGGCTGGATTAACCAAAGGGGTAGAAGTGATAATAGATGGAAGTGCAGGTTACTTTGTAGGGACAATGATACATGATGCTAAATTACACATAAATGGGAATGCTGGTTGGTTCCCTGCTGATAACATGACTGCAGGCGAAGTAATAATTGATGGATCTGCTGGTGATGGAGTAGGTCAAGGTATATATGGTGGTACAGTTGTCGTAAAAAGAGATGTAGGATCCCGTACCGGCGAGATAATGAAAAATGGTACCATAATAATAGGTGGAAATTCTGGTTTTATGACTGGACTGTTTATGATGGGCGGACGGATAATCATTTTAGGAGATCTGGCAGAAGATGCTGGTGAATCAATTATTCGAGGAGCAATATACGTCCGTGGAAACATTAAAAGCTTGGGAAAAAATGCTAAAGTAGTTGAAATAGACAAAGACGATGAAAAAGAACTTAAAGAACTTTTACCAAATTATGGACTCGATTTAGATGAATATGAATATGAAAAATTTAAAAAAATTGTCCCATTAAGTAAACGCCCATTCTACGGCGAAGAATCGGAGGAAGGATGATGATAGAAGGAAATATACAAAACAAGAATAATCCTGGCAAAGTTGCCATGGTAGGAACACCTTGTCAGATTCTCGCTGCTTCCAAAATGGAGAAATATCATGATATTGTAGGAGAATTCCCAATAGAAATCTCTATCGGCCTTTTTTGTATGGAAAACTTTTCATATAATTATATGAAAGAATTATTGAACCAGTACAATATTGACATGAAAGATATCCAGGAGTGTAGGATTGAAAAAGGTTATGTATGGTTCTTCTTAACCCAGGATAAGGTTTTCAAAATTCCTCTTGAAGAGGCTAAAAAATGCATCCGAAAGAGTTGTCAAATATGTATGGATTTCACCTCGGAACTATCAGACATATCCGTTGGATCAGTAGGTTCTCCAGAAGAATGGTCAACAATCATAATTAGAACAGAAAAAGGTTTAAAATTAGTTGAAAATGCTGTAAAAGATAAGTATATTCAAACCAAACCTATTTCAGATAAAGGATTAATGTTAATGGAAAAATTAGCCATTGGCAAAAAGAAAGATAACAAAATCGAAATAGGGAAAAGAGAAAAAGTAGGCAGACCCGTAATCTCCAGAAGACTTATGCCTGAAGAAGATTTTGAATCAGAAGTCTCTGCGTGCCAATTCAAAGATTTAAAAGGAGATGTTGTAGATATTGGCGCTTGCGTACTTTGTGGGGCGTGTTTCTGGGCATGTCCCGAAAATATTATTAAAATAGAGGATCGTAAACCAGAAATTAAAGGTGAATGTCCAGAAGGATGTAATGCTTGTTATGTCGCCTGTCCTAGAACTTACGTCTCAGAAAAAATTGTAAATAAAGAGGAATCTGAAAGAAACCCCTTTGGAGATTATATAAAAATACTTTCAGCAAAAGCACCCATGATCAACGGACAAGATGGAGGAGTGGCCACTGCACTTCTAAGCTATGCTCTCTCAAATAAAATTATAGATAATGTGATAGTGGTGGATAAAAGTTCCACTGAACCGTGGAAACCAGTGCCTAAACTGACAAATAATGTTGCAGATGTTCTTGAAGCATCAGGAACTAAATATGCTGCATGTCCAATATTTAAATCATTGACAAAGATTGAAACAAACGCAGGGGGTAAATAAATGCCATTTAAAGTTGAAAGAAGCAGAGATCTATGTAAACGAAACTTCGACCGACCAGGATGCTGCTGGTATCTCTGTGACAATAGCAGTGAAGAACTCTGTAAAAACTGTTACTCTTGTTATAACAACTGTCCACATGACGTTTACGAAATTATTGATGACGAACCATACCCTATACATCATGAAAACTGTGTTGGATGCAGAATATGTGAAGAAATGTGTCCGAACAGTGCAATCGAAGTCAACGCAGTTCCAGAAGATAGGAGAAATGTATGGTCCTTTGCTGATTTGGTGGAGATTAATAGAAAATCAACAGAAGGTTCTTACAAAGTAAGAGGCTGCGGAGCAACCAGAGTTATACCTACCTTTGACGACCTGGTAATAGTACCAGCACAAGTGTCCCGACCTCCAATTGATAAATACCGGGAGCCCTGCAACACCAAGGTGGTTCTGGGAAATAGATATGCTGAAAATCCTCTGGTACTAGATACACCTATAATGATTGCTGCCATGTCATTTGGAGCATTAAGTAAGGAGGCAAAAATTGCCCTGGCCATGGGTGCCACTCTCTCTGGCACAGCAACCAACACTGGTGAAGGTGGAATGCTTCCCGAAGAGAGAAAATACGCATCAAAACTCATAGCACAATATGCTTCAGGACGATTTGGTGTATCTGCTGATTATCTAAACAAGTCTGATGCAGTAGAAATAAAAATTGGCCAAGGAGCTAAATCAGGTATGGGCGGACACTTATTAGGTGAAAAAGTTACAGCGGAAGTGTCCAAAATCAGAATGATCCCTGAAGGAACCGATGCACTTAGTCCAGCCCGACATATGGATATTGTAGGACCTGAAGATCTGAGCATGAAAATCTCACAGTTAAGAGAAATTACTGATTGGAAAGTCCCAATAATTGTCAAATTTACCTCAGGAAGAGTAAGTGACGATGTTAAAATAGCAGCAAAAGCAGGGGCAGACATGATCGTTGTAGACGGAATGCAGGGTGGAACTGGTGCAGGACCTGATGTGGTAACTGAACATTCAGGTGTGCCAACCATAGCCGCAATTGTTGAAGCTGATGAAGCCCTCAAACAGGTAAACTTAAGGGAAGAAATAAGCCTAGTAGCAGGAGGAGGAATACGCAACGGTGCTGATGTTGCTAAAGCCATAGCTCTTGGTGCTGATGCAGTTTATATTGCAACTTCAGCTCTGGTTTCTATTGGTTGCAGAGTTTGCCAGATGTGTTATGCTGGAACTTGCAGAAAAGGTATAGCCACACAAGATCCACAACTTAGAAGACGTTTAGACTATATTGAAGGCGGTAAAAGAGTTGCAAGATATATCGAAGCAATGACTGAAGAAATATGTATGCTGACCCAGCAAGCGGGAAACACTGATGTACTCAAACTGGAAAAAGACGATTTAAGGTCAATGACTATAGAAGCATCAGCTCTAACTGGCGTTAAAATGGCTGGATTAGAGTCACCAGTTAAATTCTGATGGATACCGCTCCATCATCTTTTATTTTTTAAAATATATTATAATCAATCAAATTCAACTATTAGATAATTAAATAGTAAATTTCTAATAGAAGTACTGATTAAGTTCTATTAATCAAATGAATTGAATTAAGTAATCATGGATTATACTAATAATATCATACAAGAATAGATAATCAATTATTTTTTTTACTGGGGAGAAATTATGGAAAAAATAGATAACAACACAATAAAAATATCAGCTATAATAATTGCATCAATAACATCTTTTATTACACCTTTTATGGGCTCTTCTATAAATATTGCACTTCCATCTATTGGTACGGAATTTGCCACAGATGCCATACTGTTAAGCTGGGTGGCAACATCATATTTATTAGCAGCCGCCATGTTTGCAGTACCTTTTGGAAGAATTGCAGACATATTTGGGATGAAAAAGGTATTTATCTATGGGATTATAATATTCACAATTTCATCATTACTTTCAGCCCTGGCACCATCAGCACTAGCCCTCATCATATTTAGAGTTTTTCAGGGAATTGGTTCAGCAATGATATTTGTAACTGGACTTGCAATCATAACCCACGTATTCCCACCACAAGATAGGGGAAAAGCCATAGGGATAAATATTGCCTCAGTTTATGTGGGTCTTTCTTTAGGACCGGTTTTAGGAGGTTTTCTAACACAATTCTTTGGTTGGAGAAGTCTTTTCATTTTGATGATCCCGTTAGGTTTGTTGGTGATTATCCTAACATTTTGGAAGCTTAAAACTGAATGGGCAGAGTGTAAAGGTGAAAAATTTGATTTACCAGGATCAGTACTTTACAGTTTCGCCCTATTAATGATCATCTATGGATTTTCATTATTACCTGAAATAATTGGTATCTTGTTGATAATTGCCGGAATAATAGGAATAATAGGTTTTATCAAATGGGAATTAAAAGCTGAAAGTCCAGTATTAGATATGAAACTATTTTTTAAGAATGCAACTTTTGCCTTTTCTAATTTAGCCGCATTAATCAATTACAGTGCTACTTTTGGTGTGACCTTTCTTCTGAGCTTATATCTACAGTACTTGAAAGGATTTGATCCTCAATCTGCTGGACTGATTTTAGTTGCGCAACCCATAATTATGGCCATAGTGGCACCTTTAGCGGGAAGATTATCTGATAAATATCAACCCCGTTTAATAGCTTCTATTGGTATGGCAGTTGTAACTTTAGGCCTTTTCGTATTCACCTTTATTAATGACCAGACCAGTATAAACTTCATTATAATGGGATTATGTCTTTTAGGGCTTGGATTTGGTTTATTTTCATCACCCAATACCAATGCTATCATGGGATCTGTTGAAAGAAGGTTTTTTGGCGTAGCTTCTGCATCAGTTAGTACTATGCGATTAATTGGACAAACAATGAGTATGGGAGTTGTTATACTGATCTTTTCTCTATTGATTGGCAATGTACAGATCATGCCACAACATTACCCAGCCCTGCTTGAAAGCATTAAATTAGCATTTATAATATTCACTGTACTGTGTTTTGTGGGGATATTTGCTTCTCTTAAAAAGAGATAGTTATCATGCAGGAGACTATAAATACCATCTTTTCTTAGAGAAAAGGTGGATTAAAATCCTTTTTCTTTTTTAATATAATTCATTCCAGTTTGTACCAGATAATCAAATTTTTCTTAGTCCTGTTTGATCCTTAAGCCAATTAATCCCGCTAGTACTCCAAATAAGGGCGGAATAATACCTCCACCAACATAGAGCATTATTACTGAAAGCACAATAATGATCAAACCCCCGTTTTTCCTCCCAATAAATGTTGCTGCCCATATTGTGACTATGATACCCATAATAATAGCAAATATTCCAGTTAAGAGGAAATTGGGAACTAAGGTCATTGCCGGCTCTCCTAAAGTTGCTTGCATTGTAGGCCATGCCTCTATCATCATTCCATTTGTAGCAACACTACCCTGAAGCACCTCCCCAATACCATGAAACACTCCACCCCCAATTCCGGCAAGAATACCCAGAAATGATGCTGCAACTCTCGTTTTATTCATAATGAACCTCCATTTGAAATTTTTTAGCTAAATTCTGTGATATTACTATTTTCATTAATTTTCCTCCTTTTTTGTCCAGCAATATCATTTACTGTCGCATAAGGATGAGGATACCTTCCATTTTCTCGAGTATATGATTTAATAAACGGTATGTCATTTATCTGGACTGATTGAGCGGGACAAAAATTAACACATGCATAACACATATAACAAAAGACATTTTTTTGCCAAATAGGGTTTTTAACACCCATTTTAATCTTTCCTGACAAACAAACATTTTCACAAGTTCTGCATCCTGTACACTTAGAGTCCGAACAAAAATAATTAACTCCCCCAATATACTCAGAAACTGTCATACCCCAAATAACCATTTTCTCTAATAGGAAATTTACAGGGACAGTAAATGTAGTGTCTTTTTCCCTGATTTTTTCCTGATTTAGGACAATCTTTTGAATTGAATCTAATTTCTCCTTAACTATAGATTCTATTTTCGAAAGCTCCGCGTCGGATGGAACTTTATATCCTTTGCGCCGTATTTCCTCATTGTGGCCCATATTTAGTATAAAATATGAATCAAGACGTTTATTCTTTTCCTTTAATAAATGATCTATTTTTTCAAAACCTCTAAATGTAGTGCCATAACGTGTTGCTACAGCAAAGATGTATTCTGCTGATGTTGGAACAATTTTTTTAAGGAATTTTTTTACTGCTATTGGAATAGTTAAAGCATGAACCGGGAAAACAAAACCTACAGTTTTTCCACTGGTTTTTATTAGATTTTTATCTAGAAGACTTACAATCGGTATTAACTTTGTTTTTGGGATTCTTTTTTGCAGTTCTTTCGCCACATGTAGCGAATTACCAGTTCCTGAAAAATAGTAAAGTTCTACACTCATATTATCATCCTTCCAACTCAAATTTTTCAAAATTTAATCTAATTTGTATCTTCCTCAATTTTAACAGCCTCTAACATAAATCGAGTATGGTTAACCATTTTTTCTAAACCTAGCTTCATAAAAGAATCAAAATCCTCATTATATTTCAAGATAAAATACTCAAAAAATAAGAAAATTGCAAAAGACCAATATTCATAGGCGAGCGTTCTTGGATTTACGGGCTTAATCATCTTATTTTCAATCATAATGCTAAATATATTTTCCCATCCTGCTAGAGGTTCTTCTAATAGTTCTTTTTTGAAAAATTCTCGTATTTTTTCGTTGTGATAGGTTTCGATGCAAACTAATCGCCATATTTTTTCCATCTGAGGGATGTTGATGCGATCCATGAACGTTTTAGCACCACTTTCAAAAAACACTTCAGGTCCCTGATCCATTAAATCTGCGCACTCTTCCTCTGGAATGTTACTTTGTGCGAGTTCTGATTTAAAATAGTTTATTATAGCATCTAAAATAGCTTCTTTATTTTTATAATGATTGTAAATTGAACCTTCTCTTATTCCTGTTTGTTTTGCAATTTCTCGTACTGATACATCACTAAAACCTTTTTTAGAGAATAAATCAACCGAAGCATCAAAAATTTTTTCTTTTGTGGTTTTTTTAGCTTCATTTTGAGAATTTGAAGCCTTAATTTCTCTATTTTTCATATGGTTAATACTCCTTATACTTATTGAACAAACGTTTGTTCAATTGTTACTAATATTATGATGATTCTACTATATAAAACAAACGTTTGTTCAGCAAATGATTATAAAATCATTAGGCAAATTTAAGATATTTTACAGAAAAAAGTTAAAAAATAATTTGATCGCAAACTCGACTAGTTTTAGCCATATAGTCATTATGTCGAGTTAAACGAAGTAAAAATACCGAGTTAAACCTGATTTTTGACATTAACTTTGATATAATAGTCAGTTTTAAAATAAAACTGTTAAAAAACTCCACAATCACATTATCACCTATAAACTATATAAATACAATATTGTTTTCCCTATTCTTTTTCTGTAAATATTTTAATAGATGTGAATATTAATAATGCACCCAATATAACTTTTAATAACTCTGAAGGAGCATATATAACTAAAATAGCACCGATTGAAGCACCTATTATGGAACTTATACCCATCGGCACAACTAAAGAACTAATCTCTGATTTGTTGGAATACATTTTATTACGGGTATGTCTTGTAATTCCCACAATAATGGTAGGTAAGCTAATGATTAAACTCATAGTTCCCGCTAATTTAACATCTATTCCAAATATTAAAATTAATATAGGAATTATAACCTCTCCACCAGCAACCCCTAAAAGACTGCTAATAATTCCGATAATTACTCCACATATTACTGCTACAATCAGCTCTATATATAAACTGCTAAATATTATTCCCATTGATCCAAATGTGATAAAGCTTTCACTAATAAGAAGTAATCCCATAACCAAAAGCAATATTAATAATACTTTTTTAAACAAAACATCGGATATTTTAGTTGATATTCCTATTCCAAAATAAGCACCAGTAGTAGAGCCTACAATAATTGCAATCATTAACAATATTTGAGGATAAATAATAGATACATCCACATTATTCATTCTAAAAAAAGTAGCCGATAAGACTGTGATTAAACTTATTAACATATTTAATGCTACTGCTTTTTTAGCAGTCTTATTAAAAGTCTTTAATAAGAAAGGCAGCCTAAACTCAGCCCCTCCTAAACCTATTAAACCACCTAAACAGCCAATAGGTGCTCCTATAGCCAATGATAAAAGAGATGTTTTTTTATTATCCATTTTTTAAACCTTTAGAGAAAAATCGTGTCTTCTTTGGTTATCTTTGATATACAATATAAATCTTTCGTCCTATTTCTTTTCCATTTCACTTGAAATCTTATTTACCCTTTTAAATATGTGATTTCAATAAGACCGTTCCATAATAAGTTCATAAGATTGTTACTGCATGTTTACAATATATTTAAAAATAATTTAATTAATATAGAAGAAATTATATTTATAGAAAAATTAGGATTTACAATCACACATAATCCTAAATCTGCATTTTCTGCATTTGTTAGGATTTTTTGTAGGTTTAAAAGGTTTTTTTCCACTAATTAGGATATGCATATGATTGATCAATTTTATTATGGTCTTTTCAGTCTGACTATCAAATTGATTGGCCCAGTAAATATTATCAGTGCCCCTTTCACGAAGAGCAGCTATAATTTTTCGATCATCATTAATCATATCTTTAAATGCCAAACAGTATCCATAAACCTGGTTTATATTTGAATTATATGGGATCGTCCCGGGTTTATCATCTATAATTACAAATTCGTCGGGAGTCATCCATATCTCATCAATTAAACCTCTTATACCATGTTGAGCTGACATGACATAGAATTCTCGAGAAAATAGTTCTGTATCTCTGGAAGTTTCCATCATTTCCTGAAAAGTTGCAGGTTCTGCGTCCTCTTTAAACTTATCCTCTAAAACTGCATGTTCCCTGTGCCCTTTTATCATTTCTTTGGTAGGTCCCACATCTATTTTCTTGAAATTTTCTAAAAATATGGAGTACTCACAATATCCCTGTTTGTTCAGCCAGCTTATGGGAAAGTTGTTTCTATTTTCAACAATTTTAACTTCTGATATTAGAGGATGGTTCTTAAATTCCGAAGGATTAACCATTTTAAACTACCTTTTAAATAATATTTTGAGATTTAAGAGATTAATAATATTAATTTGAATATAAGTCTTTCTGATGCAATTCTAATAATTATGGTTAATAATATTCCAATAATTAATCCAATAATAATCTCTTTCCAATTTATGGACCTCATTTTAACACGTTTAAACTATTGAAAACCCGTATATCCAATTAAATCCTATATTTTCAATATTAAGTAATCACCGGATTTTCATGATATTTTTATTCTTATAACCTCATTTGGAGTTACTATCATATTTATTTTCTGATCATGAGATTCCATGGGTATATTTTCCACAATTTGAACTTGGTGGACTATGGTCACTATGTGTGTTTTATTATTAATCGAATCTTCATTGAATAGGTGAGATATTTCAGTATCACCATAACCTCCACCTTTACCTAACCTATTACCATTTAAATCTACTGCAACAGAACCTTCAATAACCATATCTACTTTAGGAAATATATTTAAGGTTTTACCATACCTAAAAGCTCCTGATATGCTAGAAGCAATTTTTGTTCTGCCTTCCACGTCTGCAGCTTTTATTATAAGATAACCTTTTTGAAGTTTAGGCAAAGGCATAATCAGATCTTTACCATCTACTAGGGTATATTCCCTAATCCTCTGTTGAGCAGAATCTGGACTGCAAAATATAACATTTGCCTCTGCCCATTCATCCAAACCCCTTAATATGTCAGCTGCAGCAGTCGAACCACAAAAATTAGGTATTCTACCATGACAGTGATTGATATTAATATTATTCTTTTCCAAAATATCCCAAATTTTATCTCTCAATCTTTCTTTTCTCGTGTTAATCATTTAAACAAACCATTATCTTATAAAAAATCAGTATAATACATTAAATAATATATAGTAATATTAACATAAAAATAGTTATCAGTTGTGATTTAACTGAAAGGAGGGTGAAAATGGCAGATAAAAGCACGAAAATATTATTTCTTGAAACCTTTGCCGGACTTATAACTGCGGCATTTGGTTTAATAGCTGCATTAGCTTGGAATGAAGCAATTAAAGCAATAATTCTCGAATTTTTCAAGGCAGGAAATGCAATTACTGGATTGTTTATATATGCAATAATTGTTACCATTATAGCAGTAGTAGCAACTCTTATTATTGCTAGAGCACTGTCAAAGGTCGGTGCAGAAGTACCAAAACAAGAATGATCAATTTTTTATTTATTTTTATTAATTAGAAGTTATTAATGAATATGGAAAGTTATTAATTAAATTAAAAAATGTTGTACCGTCTATTATATTTTCTAACAGTTTCAACCTATTCTCAAGATTTTTTTCTAATTCAATTCGGCCAGCATTTTCTTCTACCAAGTTTTCAAAAGTATCATTTGAACTTAAATAATTTGGAATCTCTTTTTGAGTGTCATGTACTGGAGAAGAGATATCGGGATTTTTCATTGACGTTAAAAAGGTAGATGGAATTTTAGCAATAGAAAAAGGCAAATAAACATGACTTATAGCAGCTTCATTTCCCATTGACATATTAGAAGCCATAAAATCAATTTTGTTAAGATTATATCCATTGATATTTCCGTATAGAACTAAAAAATCTATATAACTTTGATTATTTTCCACATAGTAATCTTTAGATACTAAAAAGGGATCACCAATACCAACAGCCTCCAGACTAACAACAGCTACCGTATTATTGACCATTTTTTGATGGGTCAAAAGATAATATCTAGAACCAACCAGATAAGGTAAATAGGTTACTTGGTAGTAAGTATCTGGACTTAATTCTTGGCGTTTTGGTCTTAACAATGGAAAAGTAAATCCCTCTTCTCCTGCACCAAACGCTATAAGTTTAATTGTATAATAAGGTTTTTTATTTTTGTAATTCTGGGCAAGCCCTATAAGAAGTGATAATGGAACTGCCACATCGTTAGCCCCTTCACTATAATTTCCAGTGCAATAATCTTTCACAGTATCTAGATCTGCGCAGATAATGATTTCTTTGTTTGAAACACCTTGTATGGTTCCAATAACATTTTGAGAAGATTTAACCTGCCCCGAAGTGATAGTGTAATATTTGAATTTTTGTATCTCTGTTTCTAAACCATTTAAACGAAACTGATCTGCCAGATATATGGCAGTTTCCTCTTCATTTATAGAACCAGCTGGTCTAGGACCAATGTCTTTAGAAATGTGTTCAACATATGATACTAAATCATTATTGGCCGATGAAGTATTAAAAGATAAAAAAAGCATAAAAATTAAAAAAATGATTAAAAAAGTTTTTTTATACATTTTAATCATCATGCAACAATAATGCAATTATTAAAAACATTTCTGCGTATATAATTTTACATTATTCCACAGCATGTACTTCTACATCTGTGTTTGCAACCTTGTCCAGGTACCTCAGATAGTTGCCAGTAGACAGAGATCCTGCAATAAGATCAAAAATTATTGGAAACCATAGAATCTTTGATAGATTACGTGTGACTGCTTTCTTATAGGTCAACTCACCTTCAAGAGATACTACTCTTAACTTCATCACATCTTTTCCCAAGGTAGCTCCTTTATTTTTCTCCATATAACTAAAGTAAACAATAATTATGAATGCAAGAAGAATAAGCCATACATTAAAAATTGGGAATATTCCAGTTACAATAATTAAAGGATACACTAAAGCACTTAAAATCCACATTATAGCAGTTATTATAAGTGCATCAATAATAAAAGCTAATGTTCTCTTGATGAATATACTTTCCATATAAATCACACTAATATATATTTAACAGACCCTTGGCACTGGATCTGCTATTGGTGCTTCTAATATTCTTTTTCCTCCAAGAGAAGTGTTCATGATTACGTGAGTATCATCTGTTACTTCTCCTATAATTTGAGCATCTTTTCCATTCTCTGTCTTTCTTATTGCTTCTAATATCTCCTTAGCTTTGCTTGATTCTACCCCCAGAACAACTTTACCTTCGTTTGCAACTTCATAAGGATCAATACCTAACATCTCTGAAACAGCGATTACTGGTTCTTTAATTGGTACTTTATCTTCATCAATCAACATTCCCAGTTTAGATTTTGAAGCCATTTCATTTAGAGTGTTGGCCAACCCGCCCCTGGTTGGATCTTTCATTGCCTTTATTCCCCCAATTTTTAATGCTTCGTTTACAATGTTCCATATTGGAGCAACATCTGATTTTAAGTCTGTTTCAAAACCAAAACCTTCTCGATAAGACATGATGGCTATACCATGGTCCCCTATACTTCCACTTAAGATTATCTTATCACCAGTTTCCAATCCAGAATCAGTTATTACTTCTCCTTTTTTCGCTATACCTAAACCTGTGGTAGATATGATTATTTTATCTAGTTTATCTTTCTCCATTACCTTGGTATCACCAGTTACTATTGAAACACCTGCCTCCTGACAGGTTTGATCCATTGATTTTATTATCCTTTCCAGATCTTCCATTGGAAAACCTTCGCTTATTATCATAGAATTGGCAAGTGCAAGAGGTTTAGCCCCCATAACTGCAATATCATTTACTGTTCCTGCAATTGAAATTCTTCCAATATCCCCTCCTGGAAAGAATATAGGATCAACGGTATGACCATCGGTAGTTATGACGATTTCATAATCATCTAAGGGAATAGTAGCACCATCATCAAGTTCATCTAAGCCTATTCCACCGTTTACACTTTTGTTATTAATGTTTTGGAGTATCATGTCAGATATTAAACTCTGCATCATTTCTCCACCTGCTCCATGCGACATGTCGATTTTCATAGATTCACCATTGTTTTTGTTGAATTTCTAATTTTTTCATTGAAATTATCATGATTTAATATGATATAATTATTTTATTAGTATAATAATTTAACGTTCAAACAAACTTTAGGTATGAACAAGTTCTTCAAATAATTTATACTGCACTATAGATAAGATTATATATACTGTTTGTTAATATATTAGTTTTATAATAGCTGTATTATTATTTTAGATTTTATTTCTAAAAGCAGCTTGCCTAAATTTGAGTTAAGATTTGAATTACACTAAATAAAGAGACTGAAAATAAGCAAAATTAGTTTCCATATACTAAAAATCTTAACCTTATATTGAAGAAACCTTTTTAAAGGTTAAATGTACTAATATAGAAACTAACATTGGAATACTTTTTGTGAGTTATATAATAGAAATTCTTCCAAAAAGATTTTTAAATGATATGTAATTTTAAAAATTAATAGAGAACCTTATAAAAGGTTATTTATGAATTTAAAAAAAAATAAAAGGATTTATACTAATTAGAGGTGAAATAATGGCAATTTGGCAAGGGAAATCATTGAAAAAACCTAGCGGTGGAAGGAGCAAAATGAACCGTGGGAAACGGAAGAGTGAACTTGGAAAAGAAGCTGCAGAGACTAAAATTGGCGAAAGAAGAAGTAAAAAAATCAGAACAAAAGGCGGCAACACCAAGGTAAGACTTTCAAATGATGATAAAATCAATGTAGTCAATCCTGAAAACAATAAAATGGAAACTGCTGAAATATTAAATGTTATTGAAAATCCAGCCAACACTCAATTTGTACGTCGTAACATAATCAATAAAGGCGCTGTTGTGGAAACCAGTATTGGCAAAGTTAAGGTCACCTCCCGACCTGGCCAAGACGGCATCATAAATGGTGTATTGATTGTATAGTGAAATAAAAGAAAACGCTGACGAGTTCCTGAAATTCATCAATAATGACTTACCTGAAGGAATGGAACTTGAATTTGAAGGATTTTATAATAGAGGCTTCTTTGTAACTAAAAAGAGATATGCCTTAATTGAAAATAATAATATTGTTGTAAAGGGCCTGGAACTCGTTAGACGAGATTGGGCTCCTATTGCTAAAAAAACTCAGGAAAAAGTTTTATTTGCTATATTAAAAGATGGATCACCAGAAAAGGCTATTGAAATAGTTAAAAAGGTGGTCCAGGATATCAAAAAAGGCAATGTAAAACTTGAAGATCTGGTTATACATACTCAGCTCACCAGAAATCCTGACGAATATGTTCAAAAAGCTCCCCATGTTTTAGCTGCTCAAAAGGCTATTAAAAGGGGAAGGAAGATTGAGAGAGGATCTATTATTAGATACATTGTAGTTAAAGGTAAAGATGCTATAAGTAAACGTGCAGAGCCTATTGAAGACGTTGATATAGCTAATTATGATCCCTCTTATTATATTGATAATCAGTTGCTTCCAGCTGTTTCAAGGATATTAGATGCTCTTGGATACTCCAAAGACGAAATAGCTCATGGCGAAAAACAGAGCAGTTTAGATGCATTTTTTTAAATTAATTCTTTCCATTAAGTAATGTTGTTTTTATTAATACCCCCATTCATTCTTCTAGAATAAGTAATAATATTTTATCAATACACTTCATTTGTAATTACATTTAATTTTGATTATTATATTTTCCAATTTTATTTATTACACTTAGCCAATAGTTAAATAGTAATATTCTAATAATTTTATTAACCAAACAATATTAATTAGAAAATTCTAATAATTTTATTAATATATTCATCTTAACTCAGGGGTGTGACGATGTTTAAGGGTGTATTATTTGATATTGATGATACTTTATATGATACTTCTGGATTTGCTAAACTGGCCAGGAAAGCTGCTTTAAATGTGATGATTGAGGGCGGTCTACCTTTAGATTCCAACGATGCTTACATTCACTTAAGAAAAATCATCAAAGAGAAAGGTTCTAATTATGATAAACATTTTAATGTACTGACCCGTGAAGTATTAGGTGAAGAAAATCCTCTTCTTATTGCTCTTGGAATGATAACTTATCATAATGTTAAATTTGCACTGCTTAGACCTTTTCCCGAAACTACGTCTACCTTGCTATATCTAAACAAAAAAGGTTATCATTTAGGAGTTGTATCCAATGGAATAACCATTAAACAATGGGAAAAGTTAATAAGATTAGGTTTATATCATTTTTTTGATGAAGTTGTCACCTCGCAGGCTGCAGGTGTTGAAAAACCAGACCCCCAAATATTTGAATTGGCTTTAAACCGTATGGGATGCAAGTCAAGTAAATCAATTATGGTGGGTAATAAGTTCAGTGAAGATATTATTGGTGCAATTAACGCAGGAATGTCTACAATACTGGTTAATTCAAAACTTACTGCAACTGAAAAGGACTTTATCAAAAAAGAAAGAATAAAATTAGATGTTCTAGCAGATATTGGTGAACTTAAAGATATATTGTAAAGGATTATAAACAAAAAAATTTAAAATAGGGGATAAAATGGACGAATATTATCATAACAATCAAATGCAAAGTCTTTTAAAGCGTTTAAAGCAGCCAAAAACCCTGGAAGAATTACGACTTTCTGAGGTATTTGTTACAGACCTTATTTTAAAGATAATTTCCAGTTTTGGAACAATTAAAACCAGCCGGATTAACGAAATTACCAGTATACACTGGGATATATTGGAGGATTTAATAAGAAAACTTGAAGATGACGGTTTTTGCTCACCAGTTAGTGGGGGATTTATTTTCTCCAGTGTTGAATACACTATAACCAAAAAAGGAAGAGAAAAAGCAAAAAGAATAATGGAGGAAAATCCGTACATTGGAACTGCACCAGTATCCTACAAGAATTATCTAGAAATGATGGATGAACAAATGAAGGACAGATATCCAATTGAAATTCCTGAAAAAATCCAGATAGATGCCTTTGAGGATGTTATTGGTGTTGAATATGCAAAAGAATCATTAATTGAATCATGTACAATTGGAAAGGGCATATTTGCTTATGGTGCACCAGGAACTGGTAAAACCTTCATAATTAGTAAAATGGCAGATTTACTCCCTCCCCTGATTATCCCCAAATATATCGAGTTTGGTGGCCGAGTAATTCACCTTTATGATCAGGATTTTCATAAAAGATGTGAAGAACAGCCTAATGATACTCGCTGGATTAAAATATACGCACCATTTGTATTTACAGGTGCCGAACTAAGTTTGAAAGAATTGGAAACTGTTTATAATCCGAATAAAGGAGCTTATGAAACATCCCCCCTTATTAAAGCTAACGGCGGAATTTTGTTATTAGATGATTTAGGAAGACAACGGGACGACCATGAATTAATTCTAAATCGTCTTATTATACCTATGGAAAATAAAAATGATGTTGTATACGTAAGGGGAGTTCCTATAACTGTTCACAGTAACTTTATTCCTGCATTTTCAACTAATCTGGATATTAGTATAATGGATGAGGCACATCTTCGAAGAGCACCATTACATATATTTCTTAAAGATCCTTCTGTTAATGAAGTGGCTCAGGTGTTTAAAAGGAATTTGGATGAATTAGGGGAAAGTTATGGTGAAGACGTGGTTAAAAGATTTATACAAGTTTACACACCTGCCATGCAAGGTGGTGAAGGACTTCAACCCAGTTTTGCTCATGCAAGAGATGTGGCCCAGATTGCTCAAGCAGCCCGTATCACAAAAAAAATGGATGTGATCACTAAAGAAATTTTAGAGGAGGCTTTAAACAAACACGTGCTTATCGTTCTCCAAAGAATGAATATTGATGTTGCTCAAATCGCAAAAAAAATAAGGACTTTCCGTATAAACTCAACAGATCTGGATAAAACTGTTAAATCTTTAAATCATTTAGGAGCATTGCGTATTTCAGTTGAATCTGAGGCAATAGTTGTGGATTTAGAAGAAAATATTACACCTGCCCATTTAATTGAATATTTAAGTGAAAATGGAATTACCGTGGAAAAAGTTGAATTAATCGCAATAACAGAAAAAGAACTTAGAAGAACCATTTTTGAAGAAAAGTATAAATAATAAACTTGTTAAAGCTCTAATAATACTTTTTTATTTAATGTATTTAATTTTTGTTTGATAATTTTTCTTAATATTATTTTTGGATAATATAGAAATTTTCTAAATAAAAATAAATTAAATTTCTATTTCAATTCCAATGGGGCAGTGATCAGAACCCATAACATCTGAAAGGATATAAGAGTCTTTAATCTTCTTTTTAAATTCTTCATTAACAAAAAAATAGTCCAATCTCCATCCAACATTTCTTTCTCGTGCCCGAGTTCGGTAGCTCCACCAAGTATATTGTTCAGGTTCCTTGTTGAACATTCTAAAAGTGTCAACATAACCATTATCTAAAAATTTATCGATCCAAGCCCTTTCAACTGGTAAAAATCCTGAAATATTACTATTCTCCTTTGGTCGGGCCAGGTCTATTTCTTTATGAGCAGTGTTCAGGTCTCCACATATCACCAGATTTCTGCCTTCATCTCTCAAATCATTTACATAATCCAGGAAAGCATCGTAGAAATCAAGTTTATATTTAAGTCGATCATCTGACATTTTGCCATTGGGAAAATAAATATTTAACAGGACAAAATCATCATAATCGGCAATCTGAACTCTACCTTCATTATCAAATTTTTCAGTTCCCATACCAGTTTCAATAATCTCCGGGTTTATTGTGGAATATAGGGCCACCCCACTATACCCTTTACGTTCTGCTGAATTGAAATAACTGTGATATCCATTAACACTTCTTAATTTTCGGGGAAGTTGATCCTCAGTAGCTTTAATCTCTTGTAAGCACAAAATATCTGGTTTATCCTCTAAAAACCACTCAAGAAACCCTTTACGGTGTACAGCTCTCAGTCCATTTACATTCCATGACACTATTCTTACATTTTTCATTTAATCCCACACAAATATAAATTCAGACAGACAATGAACTGTTAAATTCAAATAGTCTATGAACTATTCTGGAACTACATGAATATAATTTTACTTACCCTCAAAAAATATTTTAAAAAATATTTAGATTTTAAAAAATATTTAGAATAAATTATCTCTATTTATCAATTTCTAATGAATCAGATGGAAGTTTTCCATTTTTATCAAAATATTTGAATGATCGAATAAAATCAGCAGCAGCTGGATTTTTTTTGGTAAACTCAACAAATTTATTCATTTTTTGGACTGTGGAAGGATTAAGAATATGTTCCATTGAACATGCATCTTCTTCAGCAATCTTCGATTCAATGCCAAGGATAATCAAAAATTCTTTTAAAATATCATGCTTATTAAAAACATCTATGGCAATTTTAAGTCCTTTTTCTGTTAAATTGATATCCCCATAACGTTGGTAATCAACCAGTCCAGTTTCAGAAAGTTTTTGAACAGCCTGAACAACACTAGGTGGTTTAACATCAAGTTTACTCGCTATGTCTTTAACTTTGATGCTGCCCTGTGTATTTTGCAGAATATACATTACTTCAAGGTAATCTTCAATACTTTCAGTAAGCTTTATCGGTTTTTCAACCATCCCATCATCTTCTTATATGATTATTACTTAATAGTTGTTTCTTTAAATATAAACAATTATTATTATTTCTTTTATAGTTTAAATGGAATTATTCCTCTTTATCATCAGAATTAATATCTTTAAACCCATTTTTATCTTTATATTTTATATTAACTGATTTTTTCATACACATACCACAATTATTGCAGTCATGTTGAAATATTCGTCCTAAAATTTTTTTAAAATTCATAATAACACTCCAAATATTAAATTTAGTAAAGTACCTACGGTTATGGCTAAAATAATCATTAGCGATATGATTTTTAACATATCTTTTATTCCCAATTCCTTAAGTAACACCACAAATGTGGCAATACAAGGAAAACTAACAGCCAGTACTGTACAGGCCACAACTAATTGACTAGGACTCAAATGTAGTGGGGCAAGCATGGCCGTTGCTATATCTTTCCTCAGAAAACCAAGCAATAGTGCACCTACTGCATCATTAGGAAGTCCTAACATGGTGGATATTATTGGAGCTAACAAATTGGTCAGTGCAGTCATAAAACCGACCATATAAAGAATATTGATTAAAACTATCCCTAATGATACATATGGAACTGCTTCTATTAGAAAGCCTTTAACTCTAATCCATGTTTTTTTGAGGAGAGTTTTAAAATGAGGTATTCTGTAGGGAGGAATCTCCAAAAAAATTTCAGGACTCTCGCCTTTTAAAAGTTTGTTTAAAACATACCCTAATGAAACAAATAGAAGCAATAATGTCCCATAAACAATTGCTATATATTGAATCCCATATTTACCCAATAAACCAATTATAACAGCTGTTTGTGCCATACAAGGTACTGAAAGTGCGATTATTGCTGCTGATATAAACTTTTCTCGTTTTCCCTCTAATATTCTGGTTGATAATACTGCAGGAACATTACAACCAAAACCCAGTATAACTGGTATTATTGAATATCCGTGCAGACCAAGTTTGTGCATTAAACTATCAATTAAAACAGCTAACCTAGGTAAATATCCAAAATCTTCCAGAAAACCAAGAACCAGATAAAATGATAGTATAAATGGTAGAACTACAGCTAATTCAACATAAACACCTGTGGTCAAAAGACCAAAAGATTCTGTGTATTCATAACCCGTTCCAATTAATATATCATATACAAATCCCTGCGGAAATATGGAACCTACCAAATTGGTAATAAAAGGACCATAATAATTATAATAAATCGGATCTAGAATGTAGTCAATTAATAATTCACCAAACCCCACCACAACTTCTAAAGTGACAAATATAACAAATATAGCTATCAAAAACCCAAAAATTGGATGTACCGATGCGTCTTCAAGTTTTTCAAGTATTGTGGGATGTCTATGTTCAATTCTTTGCAAATGAGTTAATAAATTACCTATGAAAAGCCATTTTTCATCATCAGGCATTCCATTGAAGTTTGGCCGTAACTTTTCAGGATTATTTGTAAAATTTGTTATTGAATCGACAACTTTTACAATTCCTTCTCCAGTAACGGCTACAGAAGGTATAATAACGGTTCCTAAAGCTTTTTCAAGTTTTTCAATATTGATATGAACTCCCTTTCTCTTAGCAGCATCCCACATATTCATAACAATTATGGTAGGAATGCCTTTTTCTAAGATCTGTAGGGTAAGGTACAGGTTCCTCTCCAGATTTGTTGCATCAATAACATTTATTACAAGATCTGGATCCTCTTTTAGAAACATATCCCTTGCGACTTCCTCTGCTTTACAGGAAGGAGTTAGTGAATATGTTCCAGGTACATCAATAATTTCTAATGAGCGCTTTCCAATTTTTAATGATCCTTTGGTATAGCCTACCGTAGTACCAGGATAATTGGCAGCCATTACATTTACACCAGTCAATCTGGAAAATATAACACTTTTTCCCACATTTGGGTTACCCATTAGAAGTATTTTCATCAACAACCTCCACTAATATCTTGGTAGCCATTCCTCTACCTATTGCTACTTTACATCCATCAACATTCAATACTAGAGGACCTCTGAAGGGAGCCGATGAAGCTATTTGAATCTGTTTGCCTTCTCTTATATTTAAAGATTCAAAACGATTTTTAACACCGAATCCTCCCTTAATTTCAGTTATAATTACTTTTTTTCCTGGTTTTACATCAGTTAAATTTTTCATTATCATTACCTTCTGATTGTTAGCCAACGCTATCCACACAAACATAATTAAACTAAAAAAGAATAAACTTTTGAAAGTTAGTCTAAACTAACTTTTGTTTATATCATATATAAAGTTTACTATTTTGGATAATAAAAAAATTTGAGAGAGATTTAATGATGTTACTAAACACTAAATAATAGCTTAAAAATCAATAAAATTGAATTATCTTAAATTACCAAATAAAAAAATAGTTTGATAAATTCTTTAGTTTTGACCATATTAATAGAAAATATTACATGATCCTAAAACCAAATAATTAATGGTGGTTAAACTGATGGAAAAATGCCTTAACTTTTTTGACAAAAGCGGGAAAATTTTAATTTCCCCTGAAAATACTTTAAAAGAAATAAAAGATAATAATACTTGTTTAAATGGAATATACTTTTTTATATTTTTTTCAGCTTTTTTAGGTATAATGATCGGTGCAATGATAGCTGGTTTAATACAAAACCCTTTTTTACCAATATTAATGGCATTACTTGCCATAATTATAGGCCTTTTAAAACTTTTCATCTGGGCGGGAATTACCCATTTAGTGGCTAAATTCATATTTAAAGGAAAAGGAAAATTTAAAAATATTTTTGGATTGATGGGATATACTTCAGTTACATTCATACTTGGCATATTTGCCTTAATGATGACGATGCTTGCAACAAGACTCATTTCATCATTTCTCCTCTTTATATTAATGGGAATATGGATGCTAGTTATAGCTACCGTTGCAGTAAATGTTGAACATGGAATTGGAATTGGTAAATCATTCCTTTCATGTTATGGTGTTATAACACTTATAATAATAGCAATATTCTTGATAGGAGGAGTTTAAATGGAAAATACTAGGGTTCTGAGTATAATAATTATCGTGGTGTTAGTAGCTGCTTTTATCAGCGCCGTCTATGTTACTGGATTTGGATATCCACAAAATAATAGGAATAATAACAAGGCAAACATGATTTCCAAGGAATTCAAACTTACCAATGCCCAAGTCCAGGATATAGAATTGGTTAATATAAACGTTGATACCAATTCCAGTGGATTAGAAGTTAGCTTCCAAAATGACAGTGATTCAATATACAATATAACTACTCAACAAGTAAATGACTCACGAGAACCTTCAGTAACCTACTCTAAAAATGGGAATACACTGAATGTGAATGTGTTTATGGATAGTGGTTCAGCTAAATTAGTTTTAAACAACAAATACACTTATAATGGTACCTACAATACCAAAGTAGGAGGTATGACTATGGTATTAGCAAATGATTCAAAAATCGACCAGTTCACTACAAATATTCAATATATAGGTGGAGGTTCTTACATCCTAAAAGATACCCGCTTCAATAACCTGAATATGAACGTGAACCTGGGAGGATTTATGATACAAGCTGACAATCCAAATATAAAAAAGAACGGTAATATCTCAACTAATGTCCAAATAGGAGGAATTACTATATCAATAAATCCTCTTGATAAGTTAGGGTTGAAAATCAATGGAAAAGTGGATTTAGGTGGATTTTCATTTGATCCGGAAGGATTTGAGGTCTTAACTAACACGTCCAATAATCTAGATATTCAAAGCAAAAATTTCAACAATCAAACAATTAAACTTCAGATAAACAATACAATAGGTCTCGGTGGATTGAACATAAACACTTTTGTTATGCCAATAAACCCTAATTTCCAGTAGAATTGTTTATATTTGTACTAGCAAATTCCGTTACTGATAAATGATTTATTAAATTATAGGGTCACACATAATGTGATCCAAAATATATTTATTTAATGATTAGAAAGAGGTTCTCATGTATTAATTTATCGCCGGATTATTAATTATCATAATAGGATGGCTAATTCAGTTTTACAAAACCGTGATCAAAAAGGATAAAAATATTAATTCACTCTTCCTTTTTCTTTATTTAATTGGCGTTATTCTCTTAATAATTGGTAACTATCTAATCAAAGATGTAATCAATTGTTTTTTGAATTTGATAAGTGCAATATTGCCCTTATTAATACTGATAAACGTGATTAAAAAATAGTTTGATTAAAAATGTATGAAATATTCAGAATAAACAAAAACGAAACTCCCTTGAAAAAATTTGCTGAAGATTTATTATACCATGTATTGTGGGCCCCTTACGGCATATCCCAGAATAAAACTGGAGAAATATTTGAAAAAAACCAACAAAATAATCCATTTTATATTGCCATAAAAAGTTCCCATCCAGAGGTACTTGGTTGTATTGTAACAAATGAAATTGGATTTAATTTCAAAATTAAACATTTGGCAGTTAAAAATCAATTTCAAGGCAAAGGAATCGGAAGTTCCCTAGTTAAGCATGTTTTAAATAAAACTCATGGCAAAAAAGTGGAAGTAATTGCAAGAAATACTTCAACCGATTTCTGGGAAAAATTAGGATTTATTGCATGTGGCAAGTGGATTAAACACCCCTTATTCATTGATCATGGGATTATTTTTAGAAAGTATTGTTACAATCCGAATATATAGTTTAATTGTTAACCATATTAAAAAAATAACTGTTTAATTAAATATTGGATAACAATATAAAAAGAAATTTAATTTATATCAAAAAAAAAGAATGTAAAGCTATTTTCATTTGATATAATATCATCAAATAGCTTATACATTTCTTAATCGCTATTTTGGAGGCGGTAGCGATTTTTTTTACATTGCTGTAAATCTAAATTTTATATAGGCATCACTTTTCTTTCATATGTTTCATTTAGAACTTCTGCAAGTCCAACGTATATAGCGCTTGCACCTGTAAATATTCCTTCATAACCTGCAACGAGAGTTATAGTTGCATTTCCAGTTATATCTCCCAATGCCAAAAGGAAGAACAGTACTGTAAGAGAAAGGAATATAACTTGTAGTCCCCGGGTTAATTTGAGAGTGGCTATAAACATAACCATTGTGAATAAGCCCCACATGAATAGATATGCGGCCATTGAATTTGGATCTGCTACTTCCGCCAGCCCTAATTTTGGTAATATTAGTATTAGTACTAGTGACCACCAAAATAATCCATAAGAACCAAATGCAACTGTTGCAAATGTATTTCCTTTCTTGTATTCCATTGCACATGCCATTATTTGGGCTATTCCCCCATAGGCTATTCCCATTGCCAGTATCATACTATTCAACTCAAAAAATCCTGCGTTGTGGATATTTAGTAGGACTGTTGTAAGTCCGAATCCTAAAAGTCCTAGAGGAGCAGGATTTGCAGTTGTATCCTTTATTTCCATGTTGGACATTATGTCTTGAACCATTTAAATCCCCCATCCTAAAATTTATACATAATATTTATTCTTCTAATGTAGATGTATCGCCTAAATCTTTTCCTTCTTCTTTTGCTCTCAAAATCCTCCTCATAATCTTACCACTTCTGGTTTTCGGAAGTTTCTCTACTTGTTCCATCTCACCTAGAACTGCAACAGGTCCTAATTCATATCTCACATGTCTTGCTAGTTCTTCGATTAACTGGGTGTTCAACTTGTTTCCTTCTCTTAATATAAGGAATGCTTTAATAACTTCCCCTTTAATGGGATCAGATTTACCAATTACACCAGCTTCTGCCACAGCAGGGTGACTTACAAAAGCAGATTCAACTTCTGAAGTTCCAACTCTATGACCAGCAATTTTTAGGACATCATCGGAACGGCCCTGAATCCAAAAGTATCCGTCTTCGTCTTTTCGAGCCATGTCCCCTGCACTGTAAACTCCTCCAGGAACATCGTTCCAGTATACATCTAAGAATCTCTGTTCATCATTATAAAGCGTCCGGAACATGGAAGGCCACGGAGTTTTAATTACCAGCAAACCGCCCTTACCCAGGGGTACTGATTTTCCATATTCATCAACAACATCAGCTTCTATTCCTGGAAATGGTTTAGTTGCTGATCCTGGTTTTAATGGTGCAGCTGGTAACGGAGAGATTAGGTGCATTCCAGTTTCAGTCTGCCACCAAGTGTCCATAATTGGTGTTTTCTCTTTGCCCACATTTTTATAATACCATATCCATGCCTCGGGATTTATTGGTTCTCCAACAGTTCCCAGTATCTTAAGGGAAGATAAATCATATAAATTCGGATAACGGTTACCAAATCGCATTAAATGGCGTATAGCTGTTGGTGCTGTGTAAAATTTGGTTACTCCGTATCTTTCCACTAAATTCCACCATACTCCTGGGTCCGGGTAATCTGGTGCTCCTTCATAAACCACAGTAGTAGTTCCTAAAAGGAGTGGTCCGTATAATACATAACTGTGACCTGTAATCCAACCAATATCTCCAGTACACCACCATAAATCATCTTCATGTATGTCAAAAATATATTTTAAAGTGGTTGCAACACCCACCATATATCCTGCTGTGGTATGCATAACTCCCTTAGGTTTGCCTGTACTTCCAGAGGTATATAATATAAATAAAGGATCTTCTGCGTCCATATGTTCAGGTTCACACTCGGATGGTTCTCCTTCAATTAAACGTTCATAAAATATCTCCCTTCCACTTAACTCTGATATTTTTATGGGGCTTCCAGTATGGTTTACAACAACTATAGTTTCTATAGTTGGGCACCGTAATACTGCTTCATCCGATATTTTCTTTAAATCAATTATTTTCCCTCTTCTATATGTTCCATCAGCAGTTACCACTATTTTGGCTTTAGCATCATTTACTCTCTCTACAAAAGCCCCAACACTTAAACCAGAATATACGACGCTGTGCACAGCCCCAATTTTGGTACATGCTAAGAGTGTAATAATCAGTTCAGGACACATAGGGAGATATGTTGATACTGTATCTCCCTTTTTTACTCCCAAATTTTTAAATGCATTGGCTAATTTATTTACTTCACGGTATAATTCATAGTAAGTAACTTTTTTCTCTTTTCCTCTTTCATTGACGTATAATATGGCCACTTGATTTCTTTTTTCAGTGTGAATCCATCGGTCCACCGCATTATAAGCCATATTTATTTTTCCATTTACGAACCACTTATAAAAGGGTTTATTACTATCATCAAGCACTTTATCATATTTTTTAAACCATTCGAATTGTTCAGCCTTCTCTTCCCAATATTTTTCAATATCTTTTCCTTTTTCTCTCTCAGCTTCCCAATTTTTAACGTGTGCTTTCTCAACTACATCTTTATTTGGCTTGAAAATTCTTCTTTCATCAAGAAGAACTGTTGTGTCTTGAGTCATTTATCTCCCGCCGTTACCTTTTTTTCCTGTATTATGGTTGTTTCTAAGTTTTTCATAGTATATATATTTTTCTATTATTAATCATTATAAATTATTATTAATCATTATAAATATTAATCTTTAAAAAAAAGTTAACAATTTAAGTGCAAAACTAATTTTAAAACTTAATTTTTAAAAAAAATAAGAAATTAAAGGATCAAATCCTTTAATCACATCATGGGCGGCATTCCACCAGGCATTCCACCCATTCCACCCATTCCACCCATTCCTTCCATACCCTCCATGTCAGGGGCACTTCCAGTACCGGTGGTTGCAATGACATCATCAATTCTGAGAATCATTTCAGCTGCCTCTGCTGCAGATTGAATTGCCTGTTTTTTAACTCGATGAGGTTCCACCACTCCAGCAACTTTCATGTCAGCAACTTCACCTTTAAAGACATCAAGTCCCATATAAGGAGAAGTCTCCTGTGCGGCTCTTAGATCCACGAGAGAATCTATACTATCCAAACCAGCATTTTCAGCTAATGTTTTGGGAACTACTTCCAGTGCCTCAGCAAAGGCTGCAACAGCAAGCTGTTCTCTTCCACTAATAGAAGATGCATAATCTTTTAATTCTTTAGAAATTGCAATTTCTGGAGCACCTCCACCAATTACAACCTTTTTATCCTCAATAGTAGCAGCTACAACACCTATTGCATCCTCGAGAGCTCTTTCCAGTTCTTCTGCAACATGTCTAGTGCTTCCTCTGATTATTATAGATACAGCTTTAGGTTCTGCACAGTCTTCTACAAATATCATAACTTCATCGAAGATTTTCTTTTCATATACTAATCCAGCTTCTCCTAATGAATCTGAATCTAAATCGTCAATGTTAGTTACCAATTGTGCACCGGTAGCTTTTTCGAGACGGGTCATATCGGATTTTTTAACTCTTTTAACAGCTAAAATGCCATCTCTTGCTAAGTAATGTTGTGCCAGGTCATCTATACCTTTCTGACAGAATAAAATATTGGCACCAGAATCAACAACTTTTTGAACCATGTCTTTGATCATTTGTTCTTCATTTTCAATGAAAGCTTGCATCTGTGATGGATCAGTTAATTTGATTTTAGCATCAGTTTCAAGATCTTTTACTTCAATTGGGTATTTGAGTAAAGCAATCTTAGCATTTTCTACTTTTTTAGGCATGGAAGGATCTGCTCTACTTTTATCTACAACAACACCATTTACAATCTGAGAATCATCTACAACTGCCCCTTGAATCCTGTGAATATTAATATTATCCTTATCAACTTCACCTTCTTCTTCAACTTGCATTACTGCATCGACAACAAGCTTTGCTAACGGTTCTTTAGCTTTTTCGCTTCCTTTTCCTGTCATAGCAGTCATGGCCACATTCATTAGAGTTTCACGATCATCAGCATCGATTGTAATTTTATTTAAGATTTCCATTGCCTTTAGAGCTGCTTGTCTGTAACCCATAGCAATTACTGTAGGATGGATGTCCATTTCCAGTAAATCCTCTGCTTTTTTTAATAATTCTCCAGCGATTATAACTGCAGTTGTGGTTCCATCCCCTACTTCGTCTTCCTGGGTTTTGGCCACTTCTACCAGCATCTTGGCTGCTGGATGTTCTATGTCCATTTCTCTGAGAATGGTAACACCGTCATTAGTTACCACAATATCGCCTAAGGAATCAACTAGCATTTTGTCCATTCCTTTTGGGCCTAAAGTTGTTCTAATTGTTTCTGCAAGAACTTTTCCCGCGAATATGTTCATTCTTTGAGCGTCTCGTCCTAAGAATCTATTAGTACCTTCTGGTAATATTAAAACTGGTTGGCCTGGGCCACCTAATTGTGCCATTATTTCACCTCTTTCTTTGTAATTTATCGATGGGTTAGAGGTTCTATAAATATTTTTTGAATATTGGATTTAAACAATATACATTTAAAACAAATATATCTCATATTAATCATGTATAAAAATAAATTACTAAATAATATGATGTTAATCAAAAAATAAAATGTGAATAAGTATTTTAAACTAATTTAAGGAATAATTATTAAAAAAATTAAATTAAAGAATTAAAAATACGTACTAAAAAATGTATTTCTACAAATTTAAAATTAAATAAAAAGTGGAAGACATCAATTTTGAGGCATTACCCGTGGAATAAAAGTTTCACAGAAGTTGGGATATTTGCGGTTTAATTCAGATTCCAATTTTTCTATGATCTCATCCTCTAATTCTGGGTCTTTTGTAGCAGATATGGAGAAACAATCCATTCCAATTGTGGCATTAAATAATTCTTCGCCAAGTTCCAGTTCCAGATCAACTCTTTTACCTGATTCCATATCACTTAAAATATCCTCTAAAATATTTTCAGATAATTTAAGTAGTTTTCCATCCTCAGGAACGTAATTATTGTTTTCTGTACTTATTCTTTTAACTAAAAAGGGTGCACACCCTTCAGCACGGGCTGCTTTACGATTAGTCCAGAATAAACTCAAAATCAATCGTTGTTTAGAATCCATATCATTTTTAATTTTTAAGTATTTCACATGTTTCACCCCCTAAAACCATTCTCAGAACCTTTATAATTAATATTATAATATAAAGTTCAAATTGTAAATAGATTTGTAATTAAAAAAATATTAATAATTTTTTAATGATTTAATTAACTATAAAATTAATTTTCTAAAAAAATCCTTAAAAAATAATAGAATAAATTAGGAAACTAATGAAAGATATCAATCAATTCCTAATATAATGTTTAACTGCCTTTAACCTCATTTGCCAGTTTTTTGCCAAGTAAATAACATTCTTCCAGTTCAGTTTCGGTAGGCACGTAGTTAACTTCATATTTATCGAATATTTCAAAGCCACATTTTTCTAAATCTTCTGCAAGTTTGCGGGTTGCTCCACCACCCCATCCTTTTGAACCGAATGTAATGGCTAATTTTTTAGAACCTGTCCGATTGAAAGTTAATCCATTTAAATAGTATATCAGATCACCAGTGCTTGGATATGGGCCGTTAAATATTGTGGGACTGCCAAACAAGATTGCTTTACTGTCCAAAATTTCTTTGACAATTTCACTGCGTTCATCCTCATGTAAAAAGAACATGGCTACATCAACATCTTGAGCCATAATTCCTTCAGCAAATGCATGTGCCATTCTTTGTGTAGACTGATGCATTGTATCATAAATGATTGTAACCTTATCTTTACACTGACCTGTAGACCAGTTTGTATAAGCTTCAATGATCTTCATTGGTTCTGTCCAGATTTGGCCATGTGACGGGGCAATAATTTTAATTTTTTCCAGTAAACCTAAACTTTTCACCTCTTCAAACTTCCTTAAGACCAAGGGTGCAAACGGTGTGATCAAATTAGCAAAAAACTTTTGAGCAGCGTCCATCACAATATCTTCACTAATCTCACTATCTAAACGTTCCATAACACATAAATGTTGTCCAAAGGCATCGTTAGAAAATAATATTCCATCTTCCAATAATAAAGTGAACATACTATCTGGCCAGTGAAGCAGAGGTGCTTCTAAAAATGCAAGTTGTTTTCCACCTATGTCTAAAGAGTCGCCTGTTTTAACTACATTGAAATCAACATTTTCAAGAGCAGTATAATGATTTTTTAATCCATCTACAGCTTTTTGAGTACAGTATATGGGAGCTTCTGGGAATTTATTATGAATTTCCACCAAAGCTCCACTATGATCTTTTTCCACATGATTTTGGACTATTAAATCAATATTTAACTCTTTACTTTCCTTTTCAAAAGCATCCATAATCCTTCCCAACATTTGTGGGAATGTTCCAGGATAAGTGTTGTCTATTAAAACAACTTTATCGGAACCAAAAACTAAATAGGCATTATAAGTTGTTCCTTTCAATGTATATCCATGATAGGTTCTCAAATCCCAATCAAAAACACCAACCCAATAAACTCCATCTGAAATTTTTTTAGCATCTGCTTTCATTTTTAACACCACATAAACTTATACCAATATATTTTTAATTGATCATTAAAATTTTTTACTATTCGCCTGTATTATCCTAAATTTTAACTCATTTCAAAAAATAAGCAATTTAAATATGTAATACTCCCAAAAAATGCCTTTAATAATATTCATTATTTTATATTCCATTATGAGTATGAATCTAAATTTAAATCAGGACTAATTAGTTTTAATTAATTAAATCAAAAAAAATAAAATTTATCTCCTTAAATATAAATTTAAAAAAGTAAATATTCGGATTTAACCTATGAAATAAAATAAAATGTTATTTAGAATTAAAATCTGATATTGCATCCTCCACCAGTTTTATTATAGCATCAGGAAGAATATCAGGCCCTCCTTCAGTTACTATCGGTATATTGTCACAGTAAACAACACCCAAGCCTGCATCAAGTGCATCTTTGGTAGCAACATCCACTGCAGCGGCTTTCAGTTCAGTTAACATTGTGTCTACTTCATCTATGTATTTTTCAATGTCTTTTTGAAGAAGTGGTCTATTTGATAGATGAGGAGTTGTTCCAACCACTTTACAGTTGTAATTTTCTTCTAAATGATTTACCAAAACATCCTTAATGGAATCTGGAGCCGTGGTGGCAAAGAGTATTTTTTTATTTTTTATATCACCCAAAGGTTTTGGCCTAAACACTGTTGGTATTACCACTGCTTCAGGATTTTGCTCTTTTATAAATTTTTCCACACGTTTTACCTTTTTTTGACTTGCCATAGGTTCTTCACACATGGTTAAAATTATTAAATCCGCCAGATTTATCCGGTATGGTCCAAAAAATCGTTCGATATTGATTATAGGTTGATTAACTCCTACTAAAACAATGTGCTTATTGGTTTTGATTGGCGGAATAGCTGCTCCACTTCCTTCCATAATCACAAAATCAGCGTCTACCTCATTGGCCAATTTGGCTCCCTGTTTCATGTTAGTTATGAAAACATCTCCAACCATTCCCCCACCGCATCTTCTACAACCAATAGTTAATATACGGCTCATTAAAGCGTCTTCCCAATGGTCTGAGGCTGCGTGAACTCCCTTTTCTGATTGTTCCATTAAATATTCAGGAGTTATATCTATCAAATCTCCCCTAACTATTTCAGGATCTTCTGGACCGCCCCGGCCCATGGCCACAACACAAGGATTGAATTTTTTTTCATGTATCAACCGGGCCGCATATGCAGATACGGCAGTTTTTCCAATTCTTTTACCAGTTCCAAGTATTTTAATTGAAGGTTTGGTTAAAACATCATATTCAGAAACTGGATAAAACTTAAAATCAGGACCCTCATAAGGGACGCCCATCCCCAGAACAAGAGAAGCTATTTTAAACCGTTTAGAGTAATCAACCACTGGTTCATCACTTAAATCCATGACTATATTAACATCATATTTTTCAACTGCTTTTCCAATTAGATCATAAGGTATTTTGTGAGAATGAGGTCCGAAATGAACTGGTCTTCCAAGTTTCTGGGCAAAGGATTCTTCAGAAAATTCTCTGAGTTTTTCTGTTCCTCCGATAAATACAACTGCCACTATTTCTATATGCTCTATATTATCCAGAGTATCAATTGCTGATTTTGTAACTGGTAAATAATGTTCCCCATCTACTAAACATAACATTCTTTTCATTGCTTTCATGTTAACACCAACATAATCGTGTACAGTACTATTTTGGTGCTAAGTGTTAATTAATGTTAGTATTTTAAAATAAGATTAAATAATTAAATAAAAAATGTAAAAAATATGATTTTAGGTTAATAGAATAATTAGTTAAATAAATACCTATCAAAAAAGATATCATCAAAATTGGATATTATTAATATTAGAATTGTATACTGCCAAATTATTTAAAATGTGTCCCTCTTAGTATGTTAAAGGTTAAACTTTTATGGTTTGAGTATTGATCATTTCCTTTTTTGATCTTTTTGCAAGTTCTGATAATCCATTTACAACGTTAGTGGGTAGAGTATCAGAGTTTTCCTTGGCAATAATTTCTGAAATAGCGCTGGATAGAACAAATATGGCATATTTATGTTCGGCCTTTGTTCTGTGAATATGGTGCGGGCTTATACTCAGACTCAGATATTCATCACATTCCATCCTAATTTCATAGCCGTTCTCCAAATATTTTAAAACATATACTAAAAATTGATGCAGTTGTATCATCTCATCTTTATACATATTCCCAGACCTCGTATCCTTCTAAAAAAAATTAAGTATCTTAAGCAGTAATAAATTTTTTTTATTATATAAAATTATTTCCAACAATACAGATCAATATTATTGTATTCAGGGCCTAAACAAAGTGGTAGCTATTGTTATTTATTACATTATTAATAAGTATATGCAACTATGCAACCACCATCACGACTTCATAATAATATTGAAAATCAATATAGATAAAGGTTTTTGATTAAATAATAATTAATGGTAATAAAAACATTACAAAGACAATTTATTAATCCTAATTACAATATATTAGAGTGTGATAATATGGAAATCATCAGAAACATAAGTCATAAAACTAAAGACACTATTAAAAGGTCACAAATTGATATAGATGAGATCATAGCTACTGTTGATACCATAATCAATGATATAAAAGAAAATGGGGATAAATCATTAAAATATTATACTAAAAAATTTGATAATGTTAATTTGGACGATTTTAAAGTATCAAAAGAGAAGATCAAAGATAGTTACAATAATGTTGATGAAAAAATAGTAACTTCTCTTATAAAAGCAGCCCAAAATATAAAAAAATTCCACAAAGCCCAGATACCCAAGGAATGGTTTATGGAAGTGGATAAAGGAATACATGCAGGACAAATTATTCGACCACTGGAAATTGTGGGATGTTATATACCCGGAGGACGTGCAATCTACCCCTCCACCATATTGATGACTATAATACCTGCAAAAATTGCAGGTGTAGAAAAAGTAATATGCTGTACTCCACCAACACTGGATGGAAATGTTAATGACATGGTTCTGGTTGCAGCAGATATTGCTGGTGCAGATGAGATATACTGTGTTGGGGGAGCTCAAGCTATCGCAGCTATGGCCTATGGGACAGCCAGCATCCCCAAAGTGGATAAAATAGTGGGACCTGGGAATATATTTGTTACGGCTGCTAAAAAATTGGTCTATGGAACTGTAGATATAGATTTTCCTGCAGGACCCTCCGAAGTTCTAATAATCGCTGATAATAGTGCTAATCCTGATTATATAACCTATGACATGCTGGCCCAATCAGAACACGACCCTAATGCTGCTTCAGTACTGGTTACTACTTCAGAAGATTTAGCAATACAAGTTAATGAAAAGATTTCCTCAGAAATTCGCAATATGCAGCGAAAAGAAATAATAGAAGAAGCCCTGGAAAAGTATGGGAAGATCGTTGTGGCAAAATCCATGAATGAAGCTGTGAAATTTGCCAATGAATATGCATCTGAACATTTAATCATTATGACCGAATATCCTGAGAAGATTTTAGAGGATATAAAAAATGCAGGATCCATATTTCTTGGAAAATTAACACCAGTTGCTGCTGGAGATTATGGGTCTGGTACAAACCATGTTTTACCAACAGCAGGATGTGCCAAGATGTATTCCGGGCTTTCAACTGAATCTTTCCTAAAAAAGCCTACTGTACAAAAACTGACCAGGGAAGGGTTGAAAAATTTAGAGGATATGGTTGTAACCTTAGCAGAATGTGAAGGTTTATATGCCCATGCAGAATCTGTTAGAATTAGATCCTCAAATAATAATTCAAATAAGTGAAGAATATTTAGCAAAAAAATTAGTTCAACTTAACAATAACAACTTAGTTAATTAGTTTATTATACAAATTAAATATAATAATTCTTGATGTAATTTTGATTATTATAGAAATGAATTGACTAATTATAAGTTTGTTTTCATTAATTGAACATTTAATAATAGATATAACAATATTTAGAGGTGAATAAATTTGACATATTCATTAGGAAATTGGAGAAGAACACATTATTCAAAAAACGTAGATTCTGAATTAGAAGGAGAAACAATTACATTAATGGGATGGGTTCATGAAATAAGAGACCTTGGTGGAATTATATTCGTACTTTTAAGAGATAGAGATGGAATCATCCAGATTACTGCTCCAAGTAAAAAAATTAGCCCAGAATTGTTTGAGGAAATCAGAAAATTAAAAAAAGAATCAGTCATAGCATTTAGAGGGAAGGTACAAGAATCTCCCAAGGCTCCGGGTGGAGTAGAGATCATACCTGAAGAGTTAAGAGTTCTTAATGAATCAAAACTACCATTACCACTTGACCCAACAGAAAAAGTCAGAGCAGAAATAGACACCCGTCTGGATTCCAGATTCCTTGATCTTAGAAAACAAGGAGTAAGTGCTGTATTTAAAGTTAAAAGTAGGATGCTCCACTCCGTAAGAGTATTCCTTGAAAAAAATGGTTTTATTGAGGTTAACACCCCTAAACTTGTTGCTTCTGCCACTGAAGGTGGTACCGAACTTTTCCCTATAACCTACTTTGAACGGGAAGCATTCCTGGGTCAAAGCCCCCAACTTTACAAGCAGATTATGATGTCTGCTGGTTTTGATAAAGTTTATGAAATAGCCCCAATTTTTAGAGCAGAAGAACACGACACTCTAAGGCACTTAAATGAAGTAATATCTATAGATATTGAATCTTCCTTTTCTAATGAAAAAGATGTGATGGATACTCTGGAAAACCTTGTGAAAACTGCCCTTAAAGATGTTTTAGATCACTGCAGTAAGGATCTTGAAGTGTTAGGTGTGGACCTCCAGATACCTGAAGGCTCTTTCCAGAGAATAGACTATGACGAAGTGGTAGATCTGGTTAACTCCAAAGGCGTCCAAATGAGGCACGGAGAAGACTTTTCCAGAGCTGCTGAAAAAGCTATTGGAGAAATAATGGATGGATACTATTTCGTTACAGGGTGGCCGACTGACATAAAACCATTCTACGTTATGCCCGACGAAGCTGAACCAGAAAAAAGTTTGGCATTTGATTTAATGTATAAAGACCTGGAAATATCATCTGGGGCCATGCGGGTTCACAAACTGGATCTGCTGGTTGAAAGAATAAAAAATAAGGGCCTTAATCCAAATTCTTTTGAAAGATATCTGGCTGCATTTGAATATGGTATGCCACCACATGCTGGTTGGGGACTAGGTGCTGAAAGATTTACCATGTGCATCACTGGAGCAAAAAACATTAGAGAGACGGTTTTGTTCCCACGTGATCGAAGAAGATTAACCCCATAATCAACCTCATATGGTTGATTTTATATTTTTTTTATTAAATCTATTATTTTTGAAATAATTTACTTTTTAAAACTTTACACGCCTTTTCAACTGATTATCTGTGAGAAATAAATAGTTTTTCAGTTGATTAATCATTACTATTGAAATTATAAAAAATTGAATTTGTAGAATTAATAGTATAAACAAAAAGAAGTTACATGAGATGATAATGGACACCATGTAATACTTCTTTTTGTAATTTAATGTAGGCTTATAAAATATATATAGATTGTTGATAAACAATCTTTTAAAGGACAAATTATAAATGCGAGTGAAAATATGGAAAAAGGTTCTAAATCCTCGGAAAACGATAATTTTATGGGTGCATCTACAAAACAAGGCTATGATATTGCTTTAAAGAGCAGGAAAATTGTGAAATCTCTTATAGGGAATAAAATTTCCCATTTATCACCTTATGAAAGAAGTATTGTGGAACGAATTGTTCATTCTACAGCAGATGTTGAGTATGCAGATATCACTAAAATTAGCAGTGATTTTCTAAAAAAAAGTTTAGAATCTGTTAAAAATAATAAATATATATTAACAGATATCAATATGGTTAAAACCGGAATCAATAAATATTCTGGTGAAATTAAATGTTATATCACTCATGAAAAAACCATAGATATCGCTAGAACTGAGGGTATAACTCGAGCAGCCGCAGCAATGAGGTTAGCAGCATCAAAAGGATTTGAAGGAATTGTAGTTATTGGTAATTCACCTACTGCACTCTTTGAAGTGATTAACTTAGTAAAAAATGATGAAATGGAAGTTAAATCTATTGTGGGTGTGCCTGTAGGCTTTGTTGGTGCAGCAGAATCCAAAAAGAAGCTTCAAGAGACTGATATCCCCTATCTTATCACAGAAGGACCTAAAGGTGGAACACCGGTTGCCGTGGCAGTTACCAATTCAATTATTCGTCTAAGTAAGGAGTCGTTATGAATGAATTCAAAAGAATTGTTTAATCAAGCAAAAGAATTCCTCCCTGGAGGAGTGGATTCACCAGTAAGAGCCTATAAACCTTATCCCTTTTTTGCTAAAAAAGCATCAGGATCTAAACTTTACGATGTTGATGGTAATAATTATATTGATTATTGTCTTGCATATGGACCATTGGTTTTAGGACATGCCCATCCAAAAGTGGTAGACGAAGTTAAAAAACAGTTAGATGTAGGTTCAGCCTATGGAGTACCCACCGAAAAAGAGATTGAGTTAGCTAAATTAGTGGTGAGTAAGGTTCCATGTGCGGATATGGTTAGATTTGTAAATTCTGGTACAGAAGCTACTATGAGTGCCATTAGATTGGCCAGAGCATTTACCAATAAAACTAAAATCATCAAATTTGAAGGATCATATCATGGCGCCCACGACTATGTGCTGGTAAAATCTGGGTCTGGAGCAGCAGGAAAGCCAGATTCTCCAGGTGTTCCAGAAGAAACAACTAAAAATACAATATTAGTTCCTTTTAACGATGAAAAAGCAGTGATTGATGTTGTAGAGCATGAAAAAAACAATATTGCTGCTATTATTGTAGAACCCGTTATGGGTAACATTGGATGTATTCCTCCAAAACAAAATTATTTAGAATTTTTACGCCAGATAACTGAAGAAAATGGTATCATATTAATATTTGACGAAGTCATTACTGGATTTAGATTAGCTGAAGGTGGGGCGCAAGATTATTATAATGTAACTCCTGATTTAGTTACTTTAGGAAAAATATTGGGTGGAGGTTTTCCTATGGGCGCATTAGCTGGTAAAAAAGAATTAATGGAGATGATTGCACCTTCTGGAAATGTATATCAGGCCGGAACATTTAATGGAAATCCAATATCCATAACTGCTGGACTTACCACTTTGCAAGAATTAAACAGCACATTCTATACTGAATTAGAGAAAAAAGGGAATCTGTTGAGAAGTGCTATCAAGGATATAATTGATGATTCCAACTTAGAATATCAAGTGGCAGGTTTAAGCTCCATGTTTCAAATATATTTCACAAAAAATGAAATATTAGATTATAAGGATGCTAAAACTGCAGATACTGAAAAATTTTCCCAATACTTCCATTCACTTTTAGAGCAGGGTGTTTTCATACCGCCGTCACAGTTTGAATGTTGTTTCATCTCCTTAATGCATGATGATGTGGACTTGCAAAAAACCATTGAAAGTATGAAAACTGCTATTAAATGAATTTAATATCCCTTATCTTTTTTTATTTTAATTTAATTTTAACTAGAAAGGATTTAAAACAAATCCAAAGAATTAAATATCATTTTTTAAGTGCATATTTTTTTAAACTTCATTTTCAATACAAAATTTATGGAAATTTTATGCGTAAATTTCTAATAAAAATTATAACTATTAATTTAGTTATATATTGATTAAAAAATCAATATATTTGAGGAATTTAACTAATTATAGGACAATAAAACTTATTTTTTTTAAATTTATAGTTTTAAAATTGATTTTTTTGAAATTAATTTAATTTAAAATAAAAAATTTAGAATAATTAATGCGATATTTTCTTAAATATATAAAAATTTATATATTAATATTTTTTTAATATAATTTGGGAGAAGTGGTATTAAAAACTTTGGATCCTACAATTCAAACTATTAAAATTCCAAAAACTGGTTAAACCTGAAAAATACAAAAATGACGCAAATACGTATAATATTTTTTTCTAAACCAATGGACGTTTAGATTAGGATAAAATTTATTTACTTTTATCGTATTTAACCAGTTAATTTGTGAAATTTTGATTTTTTGATGCCATTATAGTAATTATGTATAAATTGAGCTTATTTACGGTGGTTTTCATTTTAACCATATCATTATCAATCTGCACTGCAGTAGCTCCGCTCAATACTTTTTTATCGCCTGATAACTATGATGTAATTAAATATTTCAATAGAATCGCTGAGCTACCTTACAGAGGTGATGTAACAACATCAAAACCAAAAACACCAGCACAATTATGGAATCTTGGATACGGGGACTGTGATGACAAAGCTGTGGCATTTCTGGATTATCTCTACAATAAAGGCGAAAGAAAATTATTTTTAGTGAATTTAAAACATAAATCTGGTAAATACAGTCACGCCTGTCTTATTTGGAATAACCGGATTTATGATCCTACAATTCAACCGACAATTTACAATATGGATCAAAAAAGATATTTCGACACCTTAAAAGATTATGGATTCACTAGTCATACAGAACAGCCATACAAACCATTGTAAAATAATCAGTTTATTGGTTAAAGAATTCCTGGCATAATCTGATTAAAATTTTCAAAATTATAAATTGGGCTATGTAATTTTCAACAGGAGAAAGTATGCATAAAATTCTAATAATATATTTAAAGAATTTATCAAGATAAAAAAAAAATCATAATAGGAAATAAAAGTTATATTTTGTATTAAATTTAGAAATTATCAAATATAACATATAAACTTTAAAAATTAAGCTATTTAGTATACAATTACAATGTAAAAGCTAGTTTAAAAATAGACATCAATATAAATTTCGTGCATTAATTTCTAAAAAATAACAAATTATATATATTATTCTTTTTAAAATTTAAATTGTTAAGCAAATTGTTTAACACATACCCATCCCCTCAAATTGAAATTGTGGAACTCCCCCCAAATTGGATTATATGCAATTTTCAATTAAAATCAATATCCAAAAATTCCACGAAAATAAGAGGGGATTGGTATATTTTAAAGAATAAAATAACATGAATAAAAGTATAAGTTTCAAAAAGCCCTTTGAAAGTGTTACATATGATAATAAACTAGCTAATATATAATTAAACTAAGTTATAAGTAAATAAATTCAAAAAGATGCTTCAACAATAATTAAAAAAGCATATAAGGATATGGGCTTCACTTTATGATAGTACAATCTAAGGGGAGGTGAAAAAATGAAAAAGAAAAACTATAAAACCAAATACCTATTATTTTTGGGCGTTTTACTATTTTTTATTCTTACCTTAAATAGCGTAAATGCAGCCGAAACCTCAGGAAACGATACTATATTTGTTAGTGAAAATGGAAACGACAAATGGGACGGATTATCCAAGATATGGAACGGTACCAGCGGTCCAAAAAAATCTATTAAAAATGCAGAAAATGTGGTAAAAATAAATGGAACCATCTACATACTTAAAGGAACTTATAGAGAAAATTCAATTACAATTACTAAAAACATGACTATAGTTGGTGAAGATCAAGAAAATACCATAATTGATGGAACCAATAGTAAAAGAATTTTCAACATAATAGCTGGAATAAAAGTAGTTATGAATAATCTAACACTAACTAGAGGATACAGCTATGAATATACCTCTACTGGTAGATTTGGTGGGGCCATCTACAACCAGGGAAATTTGACAGTATCAAATACAAAATTCATTAACAATGCTGCCGAAGTAAGTGGAGGAGCCATCTATCATTCGCAAGGTAATCTGACTGTTATAAATTCCAGATTTAGTGGAAATTACGCCCAACAAGGTGGAGCTATTACTTATGTCGATGGCGAAAGTTTCGCTGTAATCAACTCCACCTTCGCCAACAACACAAGTAGAGGTAGTGGAGGAGCCATTTGTAATTTATATGCTAAAAATTTCTCAGTAATAAACTCCACATTCATGAACAACACCGCAATTGACGGCGCACATGGCGGGTCCATATCTAACTCTGGTGAAAATTTTGAAGTTATAAACTGCACCTTTACCAGTAACATCACAACTGGTGGTGGATGCGGTGGTGCAATTTATAATAATGGAAGAAATTTCACGGTGAGCAACTCCATTTTCGAAGGTAATAACTCCCTGATGGGCGGAGCTATATTTAATGACGGGGAATATTTCATATTAACCAACTCCACATTCAATGGTAACATCGCAAATGTAGGGGGAGCAATCTTTAATGAAGCAGATACTTATTTAACAATTAGAAATTGTTCATTCTCAGATAACTATTCAAAAATTATGGGTGGAGCCTTATTTAATAAAGGCAACTTAAATATAAAGAACACTGAATTCACCATGAATACTTCCCAAAAAGGCGGAGCAATATGTAATTGGTTAGGTGGTAATTTAACTATGGAAAACTCATTATTTTTAAGAAATTCTGCTACAGATGGTGGGGCGATATTTAATAATAATGGGGTTTTAGATGTTAAAGGATCATTATTAGTTTATAACAGCGCTTCAAATGGTGGAGCCGTTAACAATATGGACGGTTGGGCAAATATTTGGTTTTGTCGAATATTGGGTAATGGTCCAAGTCAGATTTTCTGTGAATATGGGTCAATAAATGCAAATTATAATTGGTGGGGAACAAACAGAGGTCCCAGTGGTATAATGGCCTCAGTTGTTACTGATATCTGGCTGATACTGACCGTGAAAGCATATCCTGAGTATGTTAAAGTAGGAGGTTCATCTATAATTACTGCAGACTTGTACCATGATAATCGTGGACAATATCATGACCCTCAATTAGGACATGTGCCTGACGGATTTTTGATAATCTTTGAAACTACTGATGGTATGTTATATCCAAATGATACCACCATTGAAAATGGAAAAGCAACAACGACTTTTAATTCCAATAAATTAGGCAATAACCTTATAAAAACAACTTTAGACTATGAAACTTTAGAAACTGTTATAATTATAATTATAGGAGAAAAAACAGCAACAAACATAAACGTAGAAAACAAAGAAGCACAACTCGGAAAACAAATCACACTCAAAGCCTATATAACAGACTACGATAAAAATCCCGTAAACCAGGGGCAAGTACACTTTTACATAGGAAACACACTAATCGGCACCAGCCAAGTAATAAACGGAATAGCCACATTACAATACACCATACCCCTAGACTGGACACCAGGCACTTACACCATAACCGCCAACTACCTAGAAAACGCAAAATACTTATCATCAACCGACACAGCCACACTCACCTTAATACCGGCAACTAAAACACCAACCAATATCATCGTAGATGATGTGGAAAACATAGCCGGAAAAGAAACCACAATTACCACACATATAACCGACAAAAACAACAACCCCATAAACCAAGGGCAAGTACAATTCAAAATTGGGAGCACAATACTAGGAACCGCAAATGTAATAAACGGAACAGCCAAACTAAACTGGATAATACCCACCAACTGGAAACCAGGAACGTACACTATAACCGCAACCTATCTAGAAAACACACAATACCTATCATCCACAGGAACAGCCACATTAACAATGATGAAAACCTCATCTAAAACTGAAAACAATCAAAACAACCGCCAAAAACCTCAAAACATTTTGAACAACCATATAACTAAATCCAATAAATACTCCCTGAATAAGGGACTATTGGAATTTATAAAAAGAAGTATAAATCGTGGTTTAGTTAACTTTGAAGATTTTGATAGTGAAAATGAATTTGATCAAAAGAAAATTGGCTTACAATCAACTGGAATTATATTCTTAATACTATTAATTCTAGCATTTCTAATTTTAATCATTGAAGCAAAACGAAAACAAAAATAATACCTTAAACATCTCCCCTTATTTTCTTTTGAGAAATAATAGATTATAGATTATAAAAAATACTAATGTAATAAATAATCTAAATAATTTAAAGAATAATATAAAGTCCAATAATAATTACTATTAAAACAATTATCAAAATAAAAAATCTCTGATCAATCCCCACAGATCCTATGTAAATTGTTGACGTAGAAGATCTCTTTTTATATCTCTTATCGTCAGCAAGTTCCAGCAATTTATTTTGATCATCTTTTAAAGTTTCAAGAAGTTCCTTTTGTATTTCTAAATCTAATTCTTCTTCTTCAATTATATCTTGAAGAACTAATTTTTGTTCACCTATATCATTACTTAAGTTTTTTTCATCGATTTCATCTAAAAGTGATGATTTTCCTTGTTTAATTTTATTCAATAAATCTTCCTGTACTTCAACACGTTTTGATAGTTCTTTAAAAACTTCCTTTCTCTTTTCTGCTTTAGATGTTAGATTATCTATTACAGAAAACACATCAACATCGTTTATATCTTCATTAAATTTATCAGAATTTTCATTCTCCAAAAATAATTTATCAATATTTTCAAAATATTGCAGTTCTCCCCCACATTCACATTCCTCAAAATCTCCAGGAGATTCACCTGCTTTAAGTTCATAATATCCACTACAGCTAAAACAAACTAAGTATCCTCCAAAAGTATTAGAAGAATTTAAATTGTGTGAATTGTTAACATTACTCTTTAAAGCCATGCAAACCCCTCAACTAAGTATCACATGAAAACGCACCAATATGGTTAACTGCCAAATAAAAAATTTATTATTAATATATAAATTAATCTTGTTATTAAATTTATTGATTAGATTTTTAGGATAAGTGGAAGTTAATATTTTATTTTTTAATTATTCAAAAACAAAGAAAAAGAAAAATAAGGTAAGGGGAATTTCAAATCGAAAATTAGATTAAGAAATTCCACTTAATCCACTGGACATTACAAATTGAATGAAAGCACCTTGTGGAATAACCACAATATTTCCCTGACTATATTGAGATATGGCTGCCTGTATCAATGCTAAATATTTAGATTTGTCTTTGGATGCATTAGCAATAGCTTTCATCACAGATTCAATCGCATTACCTCTAGAAAGGCCGCCTACGTCTTGTTCAGATCTTAAAAACTCTATTGAGCTACCATTAATGTACCCAGATCCCTCTATATAAACAGGCCCTACTGCTTGAATCAGGGCATCGACTGCTTCAGGAGTAACAACAACTACAATATCTGTTTTTTCTCCAGTATTGTATTCTACTATCTCCTGGGCTAATTTTGCACATTTTTCATTGTCTTCATACCAGAATGAATCATGCAATAATAGTCGACTTACACCCTGTTTTTGTACTTCAAGCGGTGCTGCTTCAGTTGGATGTGCCATCCCTCCTGGATAGACAGGAGTATTATTTATAATTTTTCCATCTTTGACTGTGATTATAAAAGCCATATCGATAGCACCGATACCGGGTCTTTGCTCTGATGGATCAGCTGCTAGGAGTAATACTTTATGTTCTCCTTGCATTACATTTTGCTGAGCTGATGTATTGAATTGATAAGCCATAAATCCTAATCCTACTATGAGTATAAATAGAATTATGATTATAACGTCCTTTCTTGACATATATTCACCTTTATTTTTTATTTTGAACTAAATAATTTAATTTTTAGAACTTTTTTTATTTTTTTATTTATTTTTTATTTTTTTATCGATTTTTATAGTATCAGAAATGTTAGATTTATTTTTTATGAGATAAATATATTTCATAATCATATATTTATTTAATTTAATAAGCTTAGATATAATATAAATATTGTTGTAAAATTTTATGATGATATTATGACAATCGGAATTGGAATAGGAGAAAATTCTGCAGTTCTTAAAGCCATAAACCAATTAGACTTTAAGGTAATTGCAGTTGAATCTGAAAGTGAACTTGTAGATTTATTATTAAAAGGCCATATAGATGCTGCTGTAAGAGGATCATTATCTGCTTCTAAAATAATAAATAAGATAAGAGAGGCTTCTGACCAGAAAATTTACAGAGCATCTTTTTTAGAAATCAATAATCATAAATTTCTTTTAGCACCTGTAGGTATTGATGAAGGAGACTCCTTATCAGATAAAGTAACTATAATTACATATGCTGCTGAATTTTTAAAACAAATAGGAGCAACTCCTAAAATAGCTGTACTTTCCGGGGGCAGAGCCCAAGATATTGGTAGAAGTAAAAAAATAGACAATTCTATTAATCAAGGAAAAAAAGTTACTTCGATCACAAAGGATAAATATCCAGTTAAACATTACTATATATTAATAGAAGATGCAATTAATGATGGATGTAATCTTATTTTAGCACCAGATGGTATTTCTGGGAATTTAATATTCAGAACCCTAGTTTTTTTAGGTTCCGGTATTAGCTATGGTGCTGTAACTCTTGGGATTGATAAAATTTTCATCGATACATCGAGATCTCAAAGCATTAATGGATTTGTGAGATCTTTGAAATTTGCAAATTATCTAGTTGACTTAAAGAGTAGGAATAAACATGTCAATTTTAACTCCAGTTTATAAAGTTTACGAATGGTATATATCACGCAATCTAAATCAAAAAAATATGCCAAAACACATTGCCATAATAATGGATGGTAACCGAAGATATTCAAGACTTCAAGGACAAAAAGAAGCAATTGAAGGACACAAACGTGGTGTTAATACTCTGGAAAGTGTCTTAGATTGGTGTATAGATCTGGGAATAAAAATTGTAACGGTTTATGCATTTTCAACCGAAAATTTCAATAGATCGCCAGAAGAAGTTAAAGGTTTAATGAGACTATTCCAGGAAAATTTTGAAGGAATAGCAAGAAATAAAAAAATACATGACAATCAGGTTAAAGTCAAAGCTGTGGGCCAATTAGAATTACTTCCTGAAAATGTTAAAAATGCCATAAAAATAGCAGAAGAATCTACAGCTTCCTACGATAAGAGACTTGTTAATATTGCAATTGGATACGATGGCCGCCTGGAGATACTTGATGCAATTAAAAAAATTGCAAAAGATGTTAAAGACAACAAAATAAACATTGCCGATATAGATGAAAATTTAGTGAATAAAAATCTTTACACTGCCGGTTTGGAGGATCCTAACCTTATAATTAGGACAAGTGGCGAAGAACGACTAAGTGGATTTCTATTATGGCAATCATCATATTCTGAATTATATTTCTGTGATAGTTTATGGCCCCAACTAAGAAAAGTTGATTTTTTAAGGGCTTTAAGATCATATCAACAAAGGGAAAGACGTTTTGGTGTCTAAACTTCAATAAAATTTATTAATTGACAATAAGATAATCTATTTTTTGAATTTCTAATTTTAGATGGGAGGTTAAAAAATGATTGATACACACTGCCACGTTGATTTCAAAGATTATAACAAAACCCGAAAAGATGTAATAAAAAGAGCTAAAGCTGAATTAACAGCTATTATTAATTCCGGTGCAACTCTAGGTGGAAATAGAAGAACACTAAAACTTTTAAAGGAATACAAAGGCTTTATTTATGGTACTCTTGGTTTTCACCCAGTAAATGCAGCTAAAGCAGAAGCAATTGTATTGGAAGATGCTAAAAAAGAAATTATCTCCAATATAGATAAAGCTGTTGCTATTGGTGAAACTGGATTAGATTTTCATCACACCAAAGATGTTGAAGGTAGAAGAAAACAAATTAAAGTATTTGAATCATTTATTGATCTTGCATCTGAATATGAAATGCCTCTGGTGATACATGCACGTGATTCAGAAAAAAAAGCTTTTGAGTTGGTTAAAAAAAATTCAAACATTCCTAATGTTATATTTCATTGTTATAGTGGAGATGCTCCCACAGCAAAAGACATTGTAGATGAGGAATATTTCATATCAATTTCCACTATGATATGTTTTTCCAATCATCACCAAAATTTGGTAAAAGATTTACCTTTAGCTAACATTATTACTGAAACAGACAGTCCTTATTTATCCCCTTTTAAAGGTAAACGTAACGAACCAGTATATGTTAGAGAAGCTGTTCAGAAAATTGCAGAAATTAAAGAGGTAAGCTTTGAAAAAATTGATAAATTGACTGAAAAAAATGCTAAAAAAATTTTTCAAATCTGACTGAAAAAATTATTTTATAATTATTTTTTAATTTGTGGAATTTATTTTTCATCCCTACTTTCAAAAACATCTTTAGCTGCATTAATTCCATTAATAGCTGCAGGAAATCCTGCATAAGCTGCCAATTGAATCATTATTTCTATTATCTCCTCTCGAGTACACCCTGCATTTAGAGCAGCAGTTATGTGACTTTTAAGTTGTAATTCTGCGGTTCCCAGTGCAGTTAGTGCTGCTACTGTGATCATCTCCCGGGTCTTCATCTCCAAACCAGGTCTTGAATAAATATCTCCATAAGGAAATTCTACAACAAATCTGGCAAGATCAGGGGCTACATCTTCTAAACTTTTCCTTAAATTGTTAAAAGAATCAGGGTTATATTTTTCCAATATTTTCAAACCTTTTTGAAATCTTTCTTCTTCCATAGAATCATCTCATTTTAATTTTATTGTATGTTTTTAAGATGGTATTAAACAAATGTTCTTAGGATTAACTAGTAATTAAGCCATAGTTATTGTGAATTGGATTAATATAAATATAAATAAGAAATCAGTTAAAATAATTATTGATTTAATTAAATTAATTTAATTTTGTATGGTGATAGTATGATTAAAAAAAGTTTTGCTATATTAAGTATTTTCCTAATATCATTAGGATTTTTAAATTATTCCTACGCCGATACTGCACCTGATTTAAGTATTTTAGAAAAACTTGGAGATTTAGATGAAATCAAAAAGGTAACCAATGAAACAATATCTAATGCAACAAATATTACTGAAAATGCTGTCCACGATATTGAAGAAAGTTTAGATCCGATACAAAGCATATTAGACAGTATCAATTCAATTATCATGCAAATTGAACAGCTATGGTTGAGCATAACTGGCCAACAATAAATTACTAATGAATTTAAAAAACGTAGACAAATTCATAGACTAAATTAACATTTATATTAATTTTAATTTATCATTTAAGTGATAATATGAAGCCTTACGTAATACTAAATGCCGCTATGACCCTTGATGGTAAGATTGCAACTAAAAAAGGTAGCTCTGAAATTTCGGGTGAAGATGATCTAAAAAGAGTTCATGAACTTAGAAAAAATTCTGATGCTATAATGGTGGGAATCAATACTGTTTTAGCCGATGATCCCAGACTCACCGTTCACAAAATACCGGCAAATTTAAAGGATAACCCTACCCGAATCGTAGTAGACAATAAAGCCCGCATACCCCTCAAATCCCGTGTTCTAAATGACGAAGCTCCAACAATAATTGCAGTTACAAAAAAAGCGCCAGTTAATAGAGTAAAAAGTTTGCAAAAAAAGGTAGAAGTTTTAATTTGTGGCGATGAACAGGTAAATCTTAAAAAACTACTGGAAGAACTTGCAAAAAGGGGATTAAAATCTTTAATGTTAGAGGGAGGCTCCACTCTCAACTATTCCATGTTTGAAGATGAATTGATAGATGAAGTTAGAGTATGCATAGCTCCAATGATAGCTGGTGGAACCAAATCAAAAACATTGGTAGATGGCTCTGGTGTGGATTATATGAATAATGCATACAAATTAAGGCTTAAAAAAAGTTATAAATTGGGTAATGATCTTATTGTTGAATACAATGCTATTCACTAACGACCTTATTGTTGAATATAATGTTATTCATAAATAATAAAAAATAAATAAACAAAATTTATAGAAGATTTTTCCTTTTTAAAATTTGTTGTGGATTTTCTTCTAAAACTTTTTCTATATCTTTTCCCTTTAAACCCGCCCCTAGGGCAATTTTATGAGCAGTTTCATATGATATTAAATCACTGGGAGAATGAGTATCAGTATCAAGCACCAGATTAGCACCCACTTCCATAGCCACATCAGCCACGTAACCATTGGCTAAACAGTGTCCTCTTCTAGCACTTAACTCAAGTGCAATATCATTGTCACAAGCAATTTCTGCTTCTTCAATTGTTATTAGGCCAGGATGTGCTAAAATATCAACTTCCGGGCAATTAACTGCATTAAGATTTGTTCCTTCTATGACTGGCTCGGCTAAAGTTTCTCCATGTACAATAATAATTTCTGCCCCTAATTTCCGGGCACGGTTGGCGAGTTTGCAAATTACTTGTGTCGGTGTGTGTGTAATTTCTACTCCAGGTACAACAACAATGTCCCAGTTGTCCTGAATATCATAAACAGCATTAATTATACGTTCTACACAATCTATATTTGATGCATCTACATGATCAGTTATTGCTACGGCCTGGTGATTTAAAACGTGAGCTCTTCGAGCTATTTCAGAGGGTAAAAGCTCGCCATCACTAAATAGACTATGTGTGTGAAGATCTATCCTTTTTTTAATTTGATATCCCCCATTAATTAGGTAAAAGTATTATTGTTTTTCAACTTATTAAAGATTAATGATAAATAAATTAACACATTAAGAAAGTAAAAAAATATTGCATTTAATGATGAGATAGTTTGAATGATTATATGATATCCTTTATCTTTAACTTATAAACAATTCAATTTCTAATTGAAATGGAAGGGAAAAATAGATAAAATAATAATAAAAAAAACTTTAATTCTCCAGTAAAACAGATACGTGATAAAAATGGAAACTAAAATTTTTGTTCCAGGCCATATAACCGGTTTTTTTGAAATTATAAATAATAATGACCCTTTAAAAAAAGGATCAAAAGGAGCAGGAGTAGTATTAGACAAAGGAGTAACAACCCATCTAAAAGTAGGTAAAGGTGAAGATAAAGTTAGTGTAAAAATAAATGGAAAAAAGAATGAAGATAATGCTTCTGTAACTAAAAAAACAGTGGACTTAATTAAAAATAGGTTCAAATTAGATGATCTAGTTTTAGAGATAGAACATGAAATAGAAGTTCCAATTGGAGCCGGGTTTGGAACATCTGCTTCAGGAGCTTTAGGAACATCTCTTTCACTTATTAAAGCATTGAATTTACCATTATCATATTTTCAGGCAGCCAGTATTGCACATGTGGCCGAAGTAGAGATGATGAGTGGTTTAGGTGATGTAATAGCTGAAATTATGGGAGGCATAGTAATAAGAACAAGAGAGGGAGCTCCTGGAATAGGAAGAACAGATAGAATAATCTCTGATGAACTTTATGTTATTACCAAAACCCTGGGTAAGCTGGATACAGCCAGTATAATTGACCATCCCACACTAAAAGAGAAAATTAGTAATGCTGGTAAAATAATGATTCAAAAAATTATTGAAAATCCCTGTCCTGAAAAATTCATGGATTTGTCCTATAAATTTGCTCTAGAAACGTCATTAATAAGTGATGAAGTGCTGGAAATAGTGGATATAATGCGAGAGGAAACACTCGGGTCTTCAATGGCTATGCTGGGAAATACTGCATTTGCACTATCAAAGTATCCAGAAAGCAGTGTAGAAAATGTATTAACTGCTAAAATTGATTTTAAAGGCGTTAGATTCGTGTAATAAGATAAATTTTTAAACCGGGTAAAACTTTTTAGGATTTTCTTAGAAATGGGGATAGCATGATTAAACTTGTATACGACATTAAAGATTACCGGGATCTGTTAAGAGATACCCTTAAAAAAAAAGACTCAGTGGTGGAATTAGGATGTCATGTAGGTAATTCCACAAAGATAATAGCAGGTTTAGTCAGCGAAGGCCAGGTGATTGCATTGGATAACAGTCCTGAATCGGTTAATAAAATGGCAATCATTATGGAAGAACATCCCCCTGTGGAATTTATCCGAGCTGATGTTAGACTTCATAAAACTCTTGAACTGGTTTTTAAAAAAATTGGAAAATGTGATGTTTTATCAATTGATTTAGGTGGTGGTTATCATCCCGACACTACCTTTAAGGTATTCTTCATATGGGCATCTACTTTAAAGCCCAGAAATACAATAATTAGGAATCGGGGCTTAATAGATTTTGTAAATTCGTCAATAACAGTTGAAGATATTAAATCAAGTAATGGTTGGTTAGAATCCTCAGGAGATGATGGAATTCCGCCTAGACTAAAAGAACTGAAAATATGGTCATCTAAATTATAATTTATCTATTAACACATATCATTCAACTAATTTTAATTTAATCATGCTGAAAATCTTTAGGAATCACTAAATCCGCTTTTCCGGCAGAACACTTAGGTATAGCTGCTATTACATTATCCATCCTCTCATAGGGGAGTGTAAAAAATAGGGTGTCTGATTCAAATTTTTGATTTCTACGGGCGGTCCAATCACCCATAGATATATTGGTAAAACCAGTGACCAGTGAATATGATATGGCCGTGTGACATAAAGCACCTATTACCTCCTGTTTAGGAGGTATTCCATCAAAATATGTATCCAGTGTAATTAAACGGCATGCCTGTTCTGGATTGCATAAAAATAGGACTATATCAGGTCTTATTGTTGCTTCTTCCAGAGGGGAAATCACCATGTACTCTGCAAGTCCAGTTGGTAAAGGAGAAGTCAATTTTCTCATCCTCTCAAAGGTGGTTATGGAGTTGAATAACTTTTCACCTTGAGTTAAAAACCACTGCAGTTTCCTTTTTTGTTCGCCGGAAACTGGCTCGGAAAAACCGCAATACATGCTGCCCCCGGGGCATGTTGACATATCTTTATCAATAACTAATGAAGTCCCTTGGGAAGCTAGTTTTAAAGCTCTACAAATGGATATTTTTTGTTTTTCAATGGTTGGAATTTCTTCATTAGTAAAAGAAATTGCCAAGGGCTCATTTTTTAAATCCATAACTTTTTTTAAAATTAATGATTGTTCTTCATAATCCATACAAACACCTGAAATATTTTTGTGATGGCTGTGTAATGAAGTTTATTATGGAAAATTTTTTGAAATTAAAATTTAGAATCAATATTGAAATACCTATATTAAAAATACTTAAATTAAAATACAATTATAAACCCTCTATTAAAATTTGATGGATTAAAATGGTTTTTATAATGAAAAAATAATTGATATTATTTAAAGTTAAAATAAAGTATAGTTTTCAAATTCTTTTTCAATATTTAATTGATATTTTGCTATTATAATCATATCACATAGTACCAGAAAATATAGATCATTTTTTATACCTTGTATGCTAAATTTCATATATAATACATAATAGTTTATGAACAAATAATAAGAAACTTCTAACTTTCTCTTTAAAGTAAGGAGGGTGTCTATGATAGGTAAAAAGATCAGGATCGAAAGAATAATCGACAGGAAAACCGGGCGCAGCGTAATAGTACCTATGGATCACGGTGTTTCCATTGGACCGGTGAAGGGAATAATTAAAATGGCACAGACCATTGACGAAGTTGCAAGTGGTGGTGCTAACGCAGTTTTGATGCATAAAGGAATGGTTGGAAGTGGTCATAGAGGTTATGGAAGAGATATTGGTCTTATTATCCATTTATCAGCTAGTACGGCTCTAGGTCCAGATCCTAATAACAAAGTATTGGTAACATCTGTTGAGAAAGCAATAAAATTAGGTGCGGATGCAGTTTCAGTTCATGTAAATGTAGGATCTGAAAGAGAACCAGAAATGCTAATAAAACTAGGGACCATATCTGAAATCTGTGATGATTGGGGAATGCCCCTTATTGCAATGATGTATCCCCGAGGAAAGAATATAGAAAACGAACATGACCCTGAAGTTGTGAAACTTGCCTCTCGCGCGGGTGCAGAGTTAGGTGCTGATATTATTAAAACTAATTATACCGGTGATCCAGACTCATTCAAAGAAGTAATAGAGGGATGTCCTGTTCCTCTGGTTATTGCTGGCGGCCCTAAGGTCGAAACTGATGAAGAACTTCTTCAAATGGTTAAAAACTCGGTTGACGTTGGTGGAGCAGGTGTTGCCATAGGTAGAAATATTTTCCAGGCAAAATCCCCTCAAAAAACTACCCGGGCTATATCTGAGATAGTTCACAATAATTTAGAAGTGGAAGAAGCTCTTAAAATTTTGCAAAGTTAAAAGGAAGATATTATATGAAATTTGCGTGGATAATGGCTGAAAATGCAGACTGGGACGAGAAAAAATCTTTTATTACCACTGCATTAGAATCTGGCATAGATCATGTGTTGGACTTTGCTCATGTAGATAATATTAAAAAGTTAGGCAATATCACAATTATATCAGATTCAGATGATTCCGATATTATTTTAGTAGGTAAAAATGGTGAAGGCGACGGTACATTAAAGATTCCAGATGATTTAGCAGAATCAAAGGATTTAGCTGCTATTACTAGTTTTAAAAGAAAAAATAAGACTGTTGCTGCATACATTGAAATATTAAGTAAAAAACATGAAGAACTTGCCTCACAGTTGGGCCGTGTTGCAGACTACTTAATACTGGTAGGTAAAGACTGGACTGTAATTCCACTAGAAAATATAATTGCAGATCTTCAAAAAGAAGATGTTAAAATAATAGCTGCCGTTTCAGATTATGATGAAGCTAAAGTAGCCTTAGAAACATTGGAACATGGCACTGATGGGATCCTTTTAAGTCCAACTGAATTTTCCCAGATAAAAAAAGTTGCTGAATTAATTGAAAAGATTGAATCAGAAAATTTTGAATTAAAACCAGCCACCATAACCAAAATAGCCCCGGTTGGAACTGGAGATAGGGTATGTGTTGATACTTGTTCTATGATGAACATTGGGGAAGGTATGTTAATTGGTTCTTACTCTAAAGGATTATTTTTAGTACACAGTGAATCATTGGAAAGTGAATATGTTGCTTCCAGGCCCTTCAGGGTTAATGCAGGCCCTGTACATGCATATGTAATGACACCAGGAAATAAAACCAAATATCTCTCTGAGATTGAAACTGGTGATGAGATTTTAACAGTTGACAAAGAGGGTAACACCCGTCCTTCAATTGTAGGACGAGTTAAAATTGAAAAAAGACCCTTAATGCTGATTGAAGCCGAATATGAAGGCATAAAACTTAGAACATTACTGCAGAATGCAGAAACTATAAGGTTAGTTGCTGAAGATGGATCTCCCATATCTGTAGCTGAGTTGGAAATAGGTGATAAAGTGATGGTTTATCTTGAAAAAAGTGCCAGACACTTTGGTATGGCGATAGAAGAGAGTATAATAGAGAAATAACTTTAATCCTTGTTAATAAAAGATAGATATTCATAGATCTTCTCTAAAATCAATTAAATAATTTTGAAATGGTAAAAATGTCTTCATATCAAGTGAAAATTATAAATCCTGAAGAAAAGGAGAAATTTTTTCAAGAATTAACTGGAAGGGTTATATTTGAAAGAAAGGCAAATATACATGGAGCCTGTGTCAAACTACTCACAGATAATGAAGATTTTAAAGAGGAATGGGAAGAAAATTTCAAATTTATGAATGAAGATGTCAGACCCCATGCCAAGATCTTTGCAGTGGAAGATGATGGTCCTCTTCAGGTGATTTATGAACCTATATCTAAAACGTCAATAGTTCTCAACTGTGATTATTACGGTTGGATAAAAAGTATTGCGCTGGCAACTATTTCTGACTTTTTTGAGGATTATCATTCAATTCACCGACGTTATTCAGTCCACGGCTCAGTAGTAGATTATATGGGCCATTCTATTGCTATAATTGGACCTCCCGGCACAGGAAAAACCACCTTAACTTATGGTTTACTTCAGGATAATGATTTTAACTATATTTCAGATGACTGGTTTTTCACAAGATTATTTAACAATGGAACAGTAGTATATTCCTCAGAAAAGAATTCATACATCAGAGAAGACCTTGCAGATGTGTGGACTGGTTTTTCTCCTATGGTAAAAAAGGTTAAATTAGATATACAGGGACGAGGAGTTGCAGATGTTAATACTTTATTCAATGGACGAATACGGGAAAGTTCAACATTAAAAAGCGTAATTCTGCTAAAAAGAGAAAAGAAAGATGTTCCCTTTGAAAAGTTGGATGTCACAGAAGCCCTTGATTACATGATAAATGAAAATTTTTGCAATCCCCACCAACTCGTTACCAGTGAACATAAAATTAATCTCCGCAAAGCATTCTTTGGGGAAATATTCTCAAAACTTGAAGTTTATATGTTGAACACCATTGAAAGTCCAGAAGAAAGTCTTAATCGAATAAAAACTCTTGCAAAGAGGTGATTTTATGAGAACATTTTTGGGGATAGATCTCGATGAAAATCTTGTTGAAAAAGTAGTTGGCTTGCAGAAAAAATTGATGGAAACAGAAGCTCCTTTAAAATTAGTGGAAGGAGAAAATCTTCACTTTACTTTCAAATTTTTCGGTGAGATTAATCAAGAAAAACAGGACGAAATAATAAAAGCAACAGAAAATAAAGTATCAGAATTTGAACCTTTCGATTTATCTATAAAGGGAATGGGAGTTTTTCCCAATTTAAGATATATTAGAGTTTTATGGTTAGGAGTCGAAAACCCGGAATTATTCTCTAAAATGTTGCAAGGATTTGACGAAGAATTTGTAAAAATGGGCTTTAAAAAGGAGAGAAGTTATATCCCTCACCTGACCATTGGAAGATTGAAAGGAGCCCAAAACAAGGAAGATTTAGTTACTAAAATTGAAGAGTTAAATGAAGTTGAAATTGGCAACATGAAGGTTGATAGATTAATCCTTAAAAAAAGCGAATTAACACCATCTGGCCCTATTTACACTGATTTAAAAGAGTTTGAACTAACTAAATGAGCTATTATTTGATAATCAAATCAAATTTATTTTTATTTACATAAATTTATAGCCTATTTTTTTAAAACTAAATATAATTGATATTATGTCTGAAAAAATTGACTATCACAAAATTTTGAAAGAAATAAAACCTGACCAAAAAGAATATCATGAAGTTAATGAGTTGGCAGTTAAACTAATTAGTATAATTGATGAAATAGCAGCCAATAACAGTATAAATGCCAAATCTGCACTTGTAGGATCTGTAGCCAAAGATACCTGGCTGGCTGGTAAAGCCGATATTGATATATTTATAGAATTTCCGTTAAGGACAGATGAAGCAGAACTCAAAGAGAAAGGTCTATTTTTAGGTCACAAATGTATCGAAAGTATGGGAGGGGAGTATGAACTTAGATATGCATCTCATCCTTATGTAACCGGGTTAATTAATGGATTTGAAATCGATTTTGTTCCTTGTTATTCTATAAAAGATGCTGGTGAACTTAAATCAGCTGTGGATAGGACCATTTTACATACTGAATACGTAAAAAAGAATTTAAAAGAAGAACAAAAAGACGAAGTTATTCTCCTCAAAAAGTTCATGGAATCGATAGCCACTTACGGCTCTGAATTTAAGGTTGGCGGATTTGCCGGGTACTTATGCGAACTTTTGATAATTTATTATGGTTCATTTAATATTGTATTAAAGGCAGCTGCAGATAGTTGGCATCAAGGATATATAATTGACCTTGAAAAATTTAATACTGGAACTGGTTTTACTGAACCCCTAATAGTTATTGACCCTGTGGATAAAAACAGAAATGTGGCTGCGGCATTAACCACTCAAAAAATGGCTGAGTTTGTTGTTGCTTCTAGAAATTTTATAAAAAAGCCTAACCCCGAATTTTTTTCAAAAAAAATTATAAAATACGATGCAGATATTGTAAAAAATGGATTTACGAAAAGAGGGACAAAAACCCTTCTTTTAACATTTACACCACCATCAGTCCCTGCAGATGCAGTTTATCCTCAACTTAAAAAAACTGAAAATTCTTTAAGAAAAATTGTAGAAAGAGAAGATTTCCATGTTTATGGTAGTAGTAACTGGACTGACCAGACAGAACTTGCAATAATATTACTGGAAATGCTAGTATGGGAACTGCCCACAATAAAAAAACATTTAGGACCTTTTGTTTGGTCAAAAGATCATCAAAAAAGGTTCTTGGATAAATACGGATCTAAAGCATGGATAAATGGTGAACAGTGGACTGTGGATATTAAAAGAGAATATAATGATGTAAAGTCTCTATTAAAAGCTATCTTAACCCCCGAAAAAATTAACTACCTCAAATTAGGAAAACATGTAAAAAAAGAAATTTTAGATAATGTTGAGATCGTGGATGTTCAAAACTTCATAAGCTCCCCAAAATGTGATGATTCCTCACTAAAATTTTTATATGAATATCTAAACAAAAGCGAGAATATTTGGAGATAATAACCATTCCTTAAAATAAATTTTCAAATTTCAATAGCAGATTCAATCATCTCTCTCATAAACAAATTTAGGTACTGCTTCTTTAAATGGGTCAAATTTTTCAATATTTTGCACTTCCATACATTTCATACTGACTTTAGAATGTAGAGATGTGGGAAGTCTTAATATCCGTTTTAGATCAATTGATACTTTTGCATCTACTAAACCCATATTTAAAGCACCTATTTCTTTTACTAATTTTTTATAATTTATAGGCCCGATGTTTTTTCTAAATAAACCCCACTCATCAGTTAGTAGATGTGTCCTATTCTTTAAAACCTTTTTAAAAAGAGCAGGACTGATGTTTTCCATTTCAATATTGGGTGTTAAATGCAGGACTGCATACTTGAAACGTTGGGTGAATACTTTTGGGTAACCAAAAGGTATGGAAAAGTGTTCCAGTTGATATTTCTCTCCTTCAGTACCGTATTCACTTCTTGGAACTTCACTGCCCACTAAATATTTCAATATCTGCGCCCTGATATCACTGTCCATTTTCATTACAGTTTCATCTAGAACTCTTAAGTGATAACCTCTCCCAGAATAAATAACGTGAATATCTTTTAAACCCAGATCTCCCTTTAAAGTATCTATTAAACCAGAAACAATTTCTTTCGCCTCACCTAAACAAACTTCACATACATTATCACACATACAAGTTCGAATTGGGATGTCCTTGGCATCAACATCAAAAATAAGTTCGGATTTGATCCAATCTGCCCTTTTAAATGGTTTATCATAAAAAGCCACCGAACAGTACGCTGCAAATGGGGATTTATATCTCATAAATCGTTTTAAATATTCTAAAGAACGGAAAATACGGTAGCGATCATTTGGTCCTTTTCCAAGATGATCAAATCCAAATTCACGTTGTTCCATCCCCTCCTTGATAAAATCCGGAAGTTTCTTTACATTCCATTCTTCCCTATAATATCTTCGACGTTCCTGCAATGTTGCTGGCTCGTTAATTGAAATCACTTCCGTTTAGTGTGTCTGCTTCTTTAGTATTCTTAACTGATTTATCAGGACTTGGATTTATAACCTTATTAACATTATCTTGGTCGGATTTACTTTTATCAACATTGTTCTTATCTTTATCTTTAGATGATTTTTCTTTATTATCTCCTTGTTTATTTAATTGCCATGACTTACTTTTATAATATGAAAGAGGATTACCAATCTTTTTACAGGTTTTATCCGGCTTACAAAGAGCTGGTAAATGAATTTTTATTTTGTCACAGCTCATGGGAGTATACCATTTACTCTCGCCTTCATTTTTAATTTCAGGCAGTTCATGAACCCCAAATCCCAACTTGGCCGTTATATTCAATTTTTCCTGTGGATCATCATCAAAAAGAGGAGGGTTACATCTCTGGGCAGCATCATAAATTAGGGGTAATATTTCATTTTGAGTTATTTTAAGTTCTGGATCTACGTCAGATATTTTGACGCTTACATTATCACGAAATATAGATGGATAAAGTCTTGCATAAGATAAAAATGAAGTTAAAAGAAGAACAATGGCATCGTTACGATTTCCAGATTCAACCCCATTTAATGTAAGTTTAATACATGGCGGGAATGCTTCAGAATTTAATTTGAATCCTTTCATTCCTCCGTGAGATGTTGTGTAGTATTTAATATTTTCAGATAAAATTTTAGATATTTTTTCACCTACTTCTAATAGGTATGGGTGGGGTTCAACCTTTTGTGACATTTCGTTAACTTTTTTAACATAATCCTCGGTTTTTTGCATTATCATTTTAATCATGATAAGTTCCTTAACTGGATCTCCAATTAAAAGTTCGTACATTCTTTCTGGATTTCTGTGGCTGATTTTATCTGAAAATCTCTCTAGAAAATCTTCTTTATCCAGTATTATTTCTCCTTTATCTAAAATTAGTTCATGAAGAGAGATCTTCTTGGAACTTAATATTTCCTCAAGAAATGTCCATTTCACATTATCCTGTAGAATCAATTCATCTAAGATTTTCTGACAAACATCTCTTCTCTCACTTATTGAAAGTTCTTCCAGCCTTTCCTCAATTATGTTTCCTTGTAAATCTACAAAAAGTTTAGATTCCCGTGAATTAGAATTAAATTTGATGCCTATGGCCTGGGCCAGTATAAAAAATGCTACAACATCAAATCGTGTGATTTCCCTATTAAATAAAAATGCATAATCCTTATAATTATAATTTTTATCATTTTTCTTTTTGATATACCATTCCATGCGCTTTATTGCTAATTCAACATAATTTTCAGGTATATTTTGATTATCAGACATACTTTGGGATTTACTGGTATCTACAGCATGAATTAAATCCGAATTTTTATCATATATTTTACTTAAATCCCCTATATCACGAACAATCTGTTCTGCTTTATCAGATAAAGGATTTAAAAATGCTACTGAAACCATAATACTCATTTGATAATCATTATAAAAATATTTAATCAATTTAAGTACATTTAAAAGGTAAAATAATAGTCTTAAATTAACCTATTTTACTCTAAAAAGGATTTTAATAAAACTAAGATAGTAAAAAATTAGTTTAATTCTATTTTATCTATATTAAAATTGATAAATGCCTAATTATATGTAAAAACAGAATTTAAGTACTCCATTTAATAATTAGAATTCTATTCATATAAACTACTGTTTAAATATCCCAGAAATCAATTAGTTATTGGAGAATCTCATTTACAAATTTTATAGATTTATATTAAAATTTAAATAGATAATTAGATTAATCTAATTTAACTAGTTATTTTAGGAGAAAGTATCTAAGATTATAAATCATTTTAAGTTTACTGTTTTGATATTTGATGTTAAGCTTGAAAAAATGCTTTCAAATTTACTAATAGACAAAAAAAAGAATTGTCTTTAAATATTATTTTCATATTAAGGAGGAATCTGATTGGATAAAGTATTTATCACGTGTGCACTGCCTTATGCAAATGGACCTTGTCATCTAGGACATTTAAGATCAACTTACATACCTGCCGATATATATGCACGTTATAATCGTATGAATGGGGTTGATGTACTTTTTGTGTGTGCTACTGATGAACACGGCACCCCTATTGCAGTTCGGGCCGAAGAAGAAAAAAAATCTCCACTGGAAGTAGCAGGTAGATACTACAACATGATCAAAGAGGACCTTGATGCCTGCAGTATATCTTTTGATAATTTTTCCAGAACTTCTGACCCCTTGCACTATGAAATTGCCCAAAACTTCTTTTTAAAACTCTATGAAAAGGGATACATATATGAAAAAATAATAAAACAGCCTTATTGTGAGGAATGTGAAAGATTCCTGCCAGATAGATATGTTGAAGGCATATGCCCCCACTGTAATGGAGAGGGTGCTAGAGGTGACCACTGTGAAACTTGTGGCAGACATCTGGAACCCATCCAATTACTGGAACCTAAATGTTTGATCTGTAATTCCACCCCAAAGATAAGAGAATCCCAACAATACTTCTTCAAACTCAGCCATTTCCAGGATGAGTTGAAGAATTGGATTGAAGAAAATGATAAACTCCCTCCAAATGTTAAAAATTATGCATTACAGTGGATAAAAGAGGGTTTAAAAGATTGGATACTCACCAGAGATATGGAATGGGGGGTTCCAGTTCCACTGGATGGTGCTGAAGGTAAGATCATATACGTATGGGGAGAGGCCTTCCTCGGTTACATCTCTTCAGCTGCTAAGTGGGCACATGATAACAACGCTTCATGGAGAGAGTACTGGGATGATTCAGTTATACATTTTATAGGTAAAGATATAATTTATCACCATACCATATTCTGGCCGGCCCTTCTAATGGGTTATGGGTGTAAACTGCCCGATGCCATTGTAGCTGGAGAATATCTCTCATTAGAGGGTAGTAAAATGTCAACCAGTAAAAATTGGGTTATATGGGCATCTGATTTTCTCCAAAATTTTGAAGCGGACATTTTAAGATATTATTTAGTGATAAATGCTCCCCTAACCCGGGACACTGATTTTTCATGGGACGATTTCCAGAGGCGAGTTAATGATGAACTGGCAGATGTGCTTGGAAACTTCTTGCATCGTACATTCTCCTTTACTAAACGTTTCTTCAATGGAAAAATACCAGAAGTATTTGAATTGGATGAAATTGACCTAGAATTTGAAAAAAAGATTAAAGAAACTCCAAAAACCGTATCTAATTACATAGAAAATTACAAGTTTAGAGAAGGTCTGGTTGAAATTATTAAACTTGCAAAGCAAGGAAATAAATATTTTAATGACCGGGAACCATGGAAAACAGTTAAATCCAACCCAGAAGTAGCTTCAAATTGTTTGTATTTATGTAACCAACTTGCTAAAAATTTAGCAGTTATGCTCACCCCTTATATGCCCACTAAATCTCAAAAAATATTGGAAACCATGAATTTAAATGTTGAAGATAAAAAATGGGATATTTTAAGTGATTTAATTCCTCATGGTCATGAAATCAAAAAGCCAAAACCTCTATTTAACAAGATAGATGATGAAGTTATACAAAAGCAGAAAGAAATGCTTTACAAAAATTTAGAAGGTAGATTTGAAATGAAAGATATTATTACCATTGATGATTTTGCGAAGATAGATCTTAGAGTAGGAAAAGTAATAGGTGCTGAATCAGTTAAAGGTTCAAAAAATCTCCTTAAATTAATGGTGGATATTAAAGATAAAAATTTACAAGTGGTAGCTGGAATTGCACAGAATTATTCCCCTGAGGACATTCTAAACGAAAAAGTCATTGTACTGGTTAATCTGGAACCAGCCAAACTATTTGGTATAAAATCTGAAGGAATGATACTTGCTACTGAGAAAAATATGAGTATACTTACATCCAAAAACGCTGAGATTGGTGAAAAAATAAAATGAACGAATCAGTATTAATAGTGGATGCTGAAAAATTTCTTGATGAAATAAAACGCAAAAAATTAAATACAAAAAAAATAGTTGATTTTAGCAGTTTTATTCAAATTTTTAAGTTCTTTAAAATTAATTTAGATAAATTACAGGAATTTAAAGAATTAATGGAATTAAAGGGTTATAAAGCCCCCTATCGATCACTGGCCAGATTCGGACCACCTACAGTAGGCGAAATTCTAGTTGAAGACATACAAGATGTAACTCGTCATAACCAATATTTTAGAATGAAAGCTGCTGCAAAAAAAAATATTTTAGACCGTATCAACTCATCAATATCCTCTCATAAAATAGCCATTGGCCACTTAGAAGAATCCTTTATAATCAACTGTGATTCATGTGGAAAGAAGTATAAAGGACATGAAATATCCCTTATTATTTCAGATCCAGTTAAATGTGAATGTGGATCTATTAGTTTAAATCTTGAAAAAAACGTTAATGGTGTTTCCAGACTGGACATGCTAGAATATTTGCCACTATCCGGAGATTATATGGTTAAGATGTCAGATTTATCTCCATTGGGCAGAGATGCATACAAAAAAATCGTCAATATCTTGAAACATGAAAAAAGAGGAGCTATTAAAACTGTTTCTTTAGTAATAAGAGTGTTAGAAGATGACCGGTGGATTAGAAAAAGGGTTAGTTTAGATGCGGATGATGGAGAAAATTATGAAAAGGAACTGCAAAGAAAATATGGTTCCAATGTTCGAATAGAATTTTTACAGTTTCATCGTAAAAAACCATCTATAATCAATGATAAACACACACGAACCTCACTTTCACTGGCTTACGTAAAATTTGCAGAAAATAGTATTGAAAAAAGTATCAAAAAGATAATGAAAGGTTTTCTTAACCATATTAATAAAATTAATTTATATGACCAGTCTAAAAAAAAGGCAGAAGACTTAGTTAATCTCACCGAATCAGAAGAAGACCAAAATATATTAAAAAAAGAACATTTCAGAAAAATTTTAATGAAAAATGGTTTAATGAATTCTGAAGGAACACTTGACTTGGAACTTGCCAGAGAATTAAAGAAACGAAAAAATCTTAAAAAGAAGCTGTTTATTGAAATTCCCAGAACCTTAATTTTATGGGATATTGGTAAATATTATCTGACTACCTCTTATGATCGTAGAAGCAAATATTCCGGTCCTTTCCCCTATCTTAGACCCAATTTAGATCGTAATCAGCTCCAAGCATTTGATGATTTTGATGAGTTTACTACAAATATTTTAAAGAAGTATATGGAAGAAAAGATAACGGTATTTAAGAACTTCCGGAATGTTTTAGCTGAAAAATTTAAAATGGAAAAGAAGACTAAGGGTATTCATCTAAGAACAAATCCTGCTGCATTTGGAGCTGCTGTTTTAAAATTTAAAACAGATTTAAATACCGAAGAGGTAGCTGATCTGTTTTCTGTTAGTTCTCAGGATGTTTTGGCTGAAGTTAAAAATATGGAGACTTTTGGAAAACCTGCATCTAAAAAGGCTGAGAGATTTTTGGAAATTATCAAAAAATAAAAAAGATAATGTAATTTATAAGAAATAAAACTAAATTGATATTAAACTCCGAAGCTATTAATTGAATTGGGTGGTACTTTGGATGAAATAATTTATGTTAACCAACAGTTATCCTCTAAGGTAATAATGGAACTTTTAGACAAACATCCAAATGTGAAAAAAATACAGTGCCCCCCAAGTTTGTATCAGAGAACTTCTAAAAAATATTTAGATGCACTCCAACAGTTAGGCATCCAGGTTGAAGCTGTAGAAAAAAAAGGGAGACCACCTAAATATAAAGAGGAAGACACACAAAAAGTGCAGGATATGATTAAAAAAGGTTTTTCTCCCAAGGATATTTCGGAAAAACTGGGAATACCATCTAAATCTGTTTACTATCTTAAAAAAACCAAGTTAAAACCGGGTAGAAAATCGAAATACAGTGCAAAAACAAAGTTTCAAGTGAAAAAAATGTTCAAAGAAGGTTTTAAAGCTAGAGAAATATCTGAAAAACTTAAAATACCATTGCGAAGTGTTTACTATATTTTAAGAGGTTAAATCATGACTTTTGAAATTTCCCCAGGATATCAAACCATACTTATGGTATCCAGTATTTGTGGTGTTGTAGCATTTTTTGCAACATATCTCGTAATGCCCCGGCTCATTGACAAATTAAAGGATGCAAATGTAGTTGGACAAGACTTGCATAAACTAAAAAAGACCCCCGTTGCAGAAATGGGCGGCATAGGGATTCTTTTTGGTTTTACTATTGGTATGTTTATTGGTATCTGGATTTATCCTCCCCTATCATATGAATTAATGGTAACCTTACTAGTAATCCTCTTAGTTGGTATGGTGGGAATGGTGGATGATCTGGTAAGATTAACATCCAAGGAAAAGTTATTTCTACTATTTTTGGCAGGTTTACCTCTAATATGGGTTGCTCCCCCAGAAGTGGGCATTTTATATATAATATTGATACCTATAGCTGTTTCAATAGCATCTAATCTTACTAATATGTTGGCTGGATTGAATGGAATTGAATCTGGTCTCGGAGCAATTGCTATGGTTTCTTTAACTGCTTCATGTATAATAATGAGCAAATATAATGTTTCACTAATCACCATTTCCATGTTAGGAGCTCTTCTCGCATTTCTAATTTACAATAAACATCCATCAAGGGTTTTCCCAGGAGATGTTGGAACGTTGATTATTGGTGCCACCATTGCCTCTGTAGCTTTCATTGGCCGAGTTAAAATAATAGCATTTATAATTTTGTTGCCCAATATCATCGATGGAATATTAAAATTTTACAGTGCAGGAGTTATGGAAAGACAAAAACATAGCCCCACTCAAATTGGAGAAGATGGAAAACTTTTTGCCCCTCCAACAGGTTTCAAATCGTTAATTCGTTCAGTTTTAAGAAAACCTATGAAAGAAGAACATGTCGTGATAATCGTATGGATCATTGGAATAATCTGTGGAGCAATTGGGATAATACTTGCATTTATTCTGCCTTTAGAAACTTATTGATCTAATACTATAAAATATAATTATTTAAATCGTTTAAAAATTTTAATTATTGAATTATTTTAATTTTTAATTAAATTAAAGTACTTTTTTAAAATTTAAAGTAATTTTACTATTAATTTTAATAAATGAATAATCTTATTTTGTAAAACCTATTTTTTTAGCATAAGATATGAATAAATCATTATTTTGTATGAATTATAATTTTTTTAAAGAAATAAGAAGATAAAACCGGAAATATTAAATATCAAATATACTTGAATTTTATTAAAGTATAATTGACTAATTAGTACAGTTAATAATATGCTTGAAAAATTAATGGAGGTGGAAAAAATTAAAAAACAAATAATTTTGTTAATGAGTGCGATCATGTTAGCACTGCTCTTATCTGGAGCAGTAACCGCAGAAAATTCATCAAACGATGACACAGAAATTCCTATTGGGGTGGGAAACAGTGAAAATATGGATGAAAACACGTCAACAGATGAACCGTTGGAAACAGATGAAAAACCTAAAATCGTGATTTTGAATGCTAACAGTCAATCAACTTATTATCATCAAACACTCAGAGATGAAGGAGAAAAACTCGGTGAATTGTTGAATGTCACTGTGTATGCGGGTACAACAACTAATGATCCTGCAATACCTCCAGAAGAGAAAATACCTGCAGACATCAACCTCACTGATTATGACGTGGTTTTCGTATGCGGTTGGAACACAGGATCACCAGATTTACAGGCAAAACTTGACGAAGCAAAACAACACACCAATGTAATCGTAATTAATCCTACTGCTATAAGTCCCGGTAACGTTGATTTAAATGCTTACCCAAATATTACAAACTATTGGAGCTATGGAACTGCACAAAACCTACGAAATCTCATATTATATCTTGGAGTTGAGTTCTGTGGAGTAGATACTACAGTGGAACCGCCAGCAACAATGGCGCAAATAGGCATATATCATCCAGATGCACCTATACTCTTTGAAAATTTAACAGATTACTTAAAGTGGTATAATATATACAACCACTCATATGACCCAACGAAAACTACAATTGGAATTATGACTTCAAGGAGCCATATAGTCAACAACATGACGAAACCTACTGACCATATTATAAAAACACTGGAAGAAAAGGGGTGCAATGTAATAGCTGTCTACGGATCAAGTACATGGAATGTTGACAGTTTTTTTTCTGAAGATGGTGAACTTTTAGTAGATGCTATAATCTCAATACTGTACAACGTACAAAATGAAGTTAATAATTTCAAATTTCTGGATGTACCTATATTATATGGTGTAGGACTCTACTATGAGTCCCCAGAAGAATGGGAAAATAGTAAAGAAGGTGTATTTCCCCACCAAGTATCTTATGTTGGCTTGTCAGAAATTTATGGCTTGATTGAACCAACTGTAGTTTATGCTCAAATCATAGATGATATAACAAGTGGCGTATACCATTATGAACCCATAGACTCTCAAATCGATTACATAACAGATAGAGCTATTGCCTGGTCCAAATTACGGCACATGAATAACTCAGATAAAAAAATTGTTATCACCTACTTCAATGACGGCGGTGGAAAAGCAAACATGGGAACCGAAATGGAATATTACCTAGATGTTCCAGCAAGTATAGAAAATCTTTTACACGAGTTAAAAGAACAGGGGTACAATTTAGGCAATACATCAATACCCGATTTAGAAACTCTAACTAATTTGATGGTTTCAAATGGAAGAAATGTTGGTCCCTGGGCACCTGGTGAATTAGACACACTAGTGAAGACTGGAACTCCTTTATTGATACCAGAAGATACTTATCTTAGCTGGTTCAGGTCACTTCCAATTGAAAAACAGGAAGAAGTGATAAAATACTGGGGAGAACCACCGGGAGATCTAATGGTTTGGCAAGACAGTGAAGGGAAGAGATATATAGTAATTCCAATTATTCAGCTTGGAAATGTTATAATCACACCACACCCTCTTCGACCAGGTTTTGCCTGGGAGCTTTATCAAGAAAATGGTACATTCTCTACAGATCAAGGTGAAATACCACCACATCATCAGTACATAGCTTTCTATCTGGCTATGAACAATCTGTTTGACACAAATGCGTATATCCAAATGTGGTCACCTTTTGCAGGAATAGCTGGAAAACAAGTCGGCCTAGGCAAATATGATTGGAATGGTCTGCTGCTTTATGATGCAATAAATCTACGTCCATTTCCATTGCATTTCAATCCTGAAACACATAGGCGAAGGGGAGGTTTCGTTATAATAAGCCATTTATCTCCAACCATGGTTCCTTCCGGACTATATGGAGATTTAGAAAATCTACAACAGAAAATAGTACTTTATAATCAGGTCCAGGAAGAAGGAGCTTTAAAAGAAGAATACAGAAAGACCATACTGAGTGAAACAAGTAAATTAGGTCTTGATTTAGATTTAAATGTTGATCTTTCAACATTGGATGATGTTGAAGCATTTGAAAATTTCATTAAGGTATTGGATGATTATTTAAACGAAATAGCAGCAATTTATATGCCTTATGGTTTACATGTGCTGGGAGATGCACCCACCAACGAAAGCTTAGTGGCCATGATAGAATCTATGTTCGGAGACACTCTAAAAAATGATGTATCTATAATAAACTCAGATCCAGGGATCACTACAAATTTATTAAACGAAGTCCTGTTAAATGGTTTAAGCCCAGAAGATGCACAAATTAAAGTATTAGGACAGGTTTCAGAGAAAATCACCGAAGACTTACTCCTTGCACTTGAATATAAAGATATGATAAATGAAAGTGCTGAAATGGAGATGCAAGAGATATTCAGCGCATTGAATGGACAATACATACAACCCAGCATTTATGGCGATTTAGTTGGTCATCCTGAACTTTTACCAACTGGTAAAAACCTGTACAGCATGGATGGGCGTTTGATACCTACAGAGGAAGCATGGAATATTGGTGTGGAACTGGTCAAACAACAGTTACAGCAATATGCAGAGACGCATGACAACAGTTACCCCACTAAAGTAGGGGTCGTTTTATGGAAATCTGAAACATGCAGACACCAGGGTGTCATGGAATCCGCGATACTCTACCTTTTAGGTGTTAAACCGGTATATAACTCATATAACAGATGGACAGATGTAGAACTCATCCCTTCAAGTGAATTAGGACGACCAAGAATCGATGTAATAATAACTACCAGTGGTTCTTACAGAGACATGTTTGGATATAAATTCGAACTGTTAGAAAAAGCTGTGAAATTAGCAGCCAATGCAAATGACACTGAATATCCAAATTATGTTAAACAGAACAGTAATGAACTCTACCAGTGGTTGATAGAGAATGGATATGATTCCACTGAAGCACTTGAACTATCAACTGTCAGGATTTTCTCACATGAAGTTGGTAGATTTGGAACTGGGCTCTCTGATGTTGTGCCCATGAGCGATAGCTGGGAAGATGAAGATGAAATTGCCAATGTATATATATCTGCCACAAGTTATGCTTATGGAAAAAATGTCTGGGGCATACCTGCCGAAGATCTATTTAGAAAAAATCTGGATGGAATAGACATAGGATTATTCAGTGCCAGTTCTGATGTGGTAGGTGTGTTAGATCAAGGAGTCGATGGTTATCTCGGAGGTCTCGCACTAGCAGTTAGAAGTGTCTCTGGAAAAACACCAGAACTGTATATATTTAACCTGAGAAATTCAGAGAGCCCAACTACAGAAACCTTGAACCAATTCTTCAACAAAGAACTCAGGACTAGATACTTCAATCCTAAGTGGATTGAAGGAATGATGGAGAATAACTACGCTGGTTCGACATTTATAGAAGAGTTTGTAGAACATCTCTGGAAATGGAATGCCGAAGTGCCAGATCTAGTGACTGAGAGTATGTGGAATGAAGTTTACAATGTTTATGTCAACGACAAATACAATCTTGGCTTAAAAGAATTCTTCGATAACAACAACCCTTATGCTAAACAATCCATTGTTGCAAGGATGTTGGAAACAGTACGAAAAGGCTACTGGAATCCGTCAGAAGATGTGAAAACTACTCTTGCCAATGAATACATTGAAAGTGTGGTAAACTATGGAGTAACCTGTTGCCACCACACATGCAGTAACTTAGCACTTAACAATTACATGGTTATGGCTTCATCCTTAAGTATGAACCAACTTAATCAATTCGCTCAAGTTTTCAAAGCTGCAACAGGTAAAAGCGTGACTATGAAATCCAATGAGCCAACACCACAACAGACCAATACAGAACCAGCCACAGGCAGTACCAGTGTTCAGGGTGCTTCTTCAGTAGGAGAAGAATCTCCATCTACAGACAGCGCTAGTTCCACATCTATTAGCCAATCACAGGAGTCAGTCACACAATCACCAGGTGAAGAAGGATCTAAAAAATCGTATGAAGTAACAGAAAGTAATGAAAGCTCTGGCCAATCAAACACGCCAATAATGGCAATAGTTGGAGTGGTACTTATAATCTGTTTAGTTGGTGTAGGATACTTCAGACTGGATATCTTAAGACTTTTAGGTTTGTCCAAAAAATAAATTTATTCCCCTTTTTTTATTTTTTTTATTTTGAAAGACCATTTTATAATCATTTAAAAATTTTAATTATTGGATTAAAATTTTTGTGCTTATTTATAATTTTAATTATTAAAACAAGTTATCACTAATTAACACCAAAAAATATCTTATAATTTAGTAGTAACTTCAAATACTCTTTACTTTTATAGTTAATACTATGAATGTCCTACAAATTACGAATCTAGTTACTTTAAAATCTTAAATCAACCGAAAAAATCACAACTAACTAATTATATTTTAAATTCAATTAAAAATTGGAAATTAACGAAATAAAAAAATCATTTTTTTAGTAAAAATTCCTATTTATTCATTATAAAGCATATTTAATAAATCAATAGCCAGTGATTCTGAATGTTTGTCTCCTAATTCCTGGAATTTTTCAACAGATTTTCTAAAACTGGCAGAAACCTTACCCATGTCACCTAATATGAAATAGACAGTTCCAATCAAAAGCAAAGATATGGCCTTACCATTTTCATCCCCCATCTTATCAAACAGGTTATGTGCATCTGTGAAATATCTCAATGCATTTCTAACATTTTTTTCCCTTAATAAAATATTTCCCATCATCAAAAGCAAGGCAGCTTCCCCTTTATCATCCCCGATCTCCTTTGAGATGCTATAAGCTTCCTGAAGATGTTCCATGGCATCTTTTTTCTTAAAATACATATCATAGATTCTAGTAGTCTCAATAATTTTAATTAATTCTTCTAATTTGTCACTGATCTTTTGGAAGTCAGCAACATATTCATCTTCAACCGGGAACTTTGGAGGTATTTCTTCGGTTTTTTCATGATCTACAATATCCACAGCATCTCTTATCTTTTCAACTTCTTTTATTTTCTCTAAAATTTCTTCTTTAGCATTTACCGAATGTGCAGAAGAGTAAAACTTAAAAGATTCTTTATAATATTCTAATGCTGTGTTGATTCTTCTCATGTTAAGATAAACATCGCCAATTGAATCTAAAACAAATGCTTGTCCTTCTTCATCATTCATTGATTTATATATAGATAATGCTTGCTCTAAATATTCCAAACCCTCTTCGTATTTTTCTTCTTCAGCATATAACGCACCCAAACTAATTAAAGTCTCGATTTCCTCTTCTCGAAGATCATGAAGTCTTTGAATATAATAATCCACAGATTCCTCCTTTTTTTTGAGAAGATCGAATAAACCGATTAGTAAAAGGGATTTAAACATTTATATCCTCATATTATAATTTTTTATAATAGTAACTTGATTTTTTCAGTAGCAACTTAGATGTAATAACTCTTCAAGATTTATTCTTTTTTTTATTTATATAAATCAGTCCATCCCTATAATAATTCCTTTATCAGTTATTTTGTAACTGGATTCAAAGTTTCTATAATCCATTAATTTTTCTGATAAGATTGTGTTTCCATCCATTTTGAACACATTATCCACAATGTCTTTGAGTGAATTTTCTATATCTTGATCTACGGAACCTTCAGTGTGGGTTATAATTGCAATGCCTCTTGCTTCTTTAACCCTTTTAACATACGCTTTTAAAACTCGCAGTACTAATCTATCCGGATTAAATGCAAAAGGGATGGTAAGTGAATCAAAAACTGATCTAAATTTGGAAGATTTTTGAAAAACAAATCTAGTACCTATACCCACTTTAACCATTAAATCTGTAGGGTTGTGGACTGCAGTTAATTTATAAGTATTGGTATCAGCTATTTTTGCACCAGAAAAATTAGAAAGAGCATCAATAATATATAACATTTCATCTGTGATGTAATTCTGTAAGAACCAATCAAAATCCATTGTCCTTTGTTGAAGTTGTTTCATTCCATAATCAGCAGTAACATAAAGACATGGTTCATTTTTTAATAGACCATTATACATAAATTGATAACAGAAAATGGATTTACCCACATTAGGAGGGCCATAAATTAGAGTGGTAGTATTTTCAGGAATTCCTCCCAAACCAGTATACTCATCTTGAATTAATTTTTCAAATCCAGGAATTCCTGTTTCAACAAGGGGAATCATGTTCATCACATCCCATAATAATTATTCAAGAATTATTCCTTCATCGGTTATTTTGTAGGGAGTTTTCTTTTGTCCGGATCCTACCATAGCTTCTATGGTTATATATTCTCCATCAAGTTTTATTACGTTATCCACCACTGCTTTTAACATTGTTTCCACTTTAATATCAGCAGAACCCTCAGTGTACGTGATAACTGCGGTGCCACCGGCTTCTCTTATACGCATTATGTAGGCAGTTAGAACTCGAACTATCAACATTTCTTGATTGAATGCAAAGAGAGTAGTTAATGAATCCAAGATTGACCTGAATCTTGGTGATTTCTGCGCCATATAACGTGTTCCCACTCCCAGTTTAACCATTATATCCGTGGGATTATGAACTGAAGATGAAGAAAAATTCTCAGTATTCATAATTTTAGTGCCCGATATGCTGGAAATTGCATCTACAATGTACAACATGTCATTTTCGATATAATCATCTAATTTCCAACCAAAATCTAATATATTTTGCTGTAATTGTTTTATGCCGTAATCTGTCAACACATAAAGACATGGTTCATCTAAGGATAAGCCGCCATGCATAAATTGATAACAAAATATGGATTTGCCTACTTTAGGAGGTCCGTATACGAGAGTTGCAGTATTCTCAGGAATCCCTCCCAGACCTGTTTTATTATCAGCCATAACCTGATCCAAACCAGGTATTCCAGATTCTATCCTCAAAATCAAATTAATCACCATATAAAAGTTTTAAAAGAGCATCTAAAGATTCCTGGGTTCCTTTTTCCTCAGGAATTACTGCAGGTATTATAGGAATATCTTTACTTAATTTCATTTTTTCTCTTATTTCATCTGGGGAGAGTGCACCATCAAGATCCTGTTTATTTGCAACAATTATTTTAGGAATAGCCTCTGCCCTCGTTTTTCGAATCATCTCCTTGGCCCGAGCAAATGTTTGTGGAGCAGTAGAATCAATGATTATAAAAGCCCCCACAGCTTCTCTTGATAAAACATCCAATATTAAATCAAAACGTTCCTGGCCAGGTGTGCCGAATATATCTGCAAAAAATCCTTTGTAATCTAAGTGACCTATATCCATAGCAATAGTAGTAGGGAATGCCCCAACAGCCTTTCTATCGACTGAAACAGATTTAGAAGAAATTGCCTTAACAAAACTTGATTTTCCGGCGTTATATGGACCTGTGACTAATATTTTTGGTATGTATATTTTTACACCGCCAGGCTGAACTATAAAAAATAAGATCATGGTATCCACTGGATCAGTCCAAGATGCACTGGCCACCATAAAACCCTGACCAACAATTACCCTTTCCTCTATAGTTGTTAATTCCACAACACAATCCACATTACTTTTTAATTCTTTTATCAAGGATTTTTCATAATCCCATTCAGTAAAAACATAAACTAATATGGTATTGTTTTCTTTTGCTTTTTCATTCCATTTTTTTACAATTTTTATTGCGTCGCCATTGCCCAGATAATCAATTATTGTTGAAAGATTGTTAATAACACCTATACCATTAGGAATATCATTTATAGCTTGTAAAATTGTATTTTCCGTTTCTGAATAATCTGTAAGAGAATATTTACCTTTGGAAGGAGCACCTATAAAACTTGAGCTTCCATCCACAAAGAAAACTTTATCTTTTTCAATTGAAGATACAATGTCCCATCCATAAGAATCAAATTCGTATATTACACTATCTGGTTCTGCAACATTCGTGAAAATAAATCCCTTTTCACCTTCGAGTAGGTGACCATTTAACATTTGGTAACCAAACGCCTCACAATCCACTCCAGGATATGCACAAAACATTATAGATGATCCTTCAGGAACTCCGCCTCCTAACAAATCGTCTAATTTAGGAATATGAGTTTTTTTCATGGATTACATCTCCTTGAGAATATTATCAACCTGATTAGCTCTTGATTCCATCTCAAATAGTATTAAACCAAGTTGTGCATCTGGTTCTGTTAAAGCCGTTAAAATAGCTTTTTCACCAGCTGGAATCAATACTATGGTGCCTTTTTCTGTCTTTACTGAAATTTCACTAACTGATCCCGTGTTCATCTGTCCCGATGCTGCCTCTGCAGCCCCCATAATCGTTGAACAAAGTGCAGAAAATATCCTTGCATCTACATCCGGTGGAGTTCTTGAATTAATCAAAAGACCTTCCTTAGAAACTATTCCTGATGCTTTAATCTGCCCCACTTGCGTAAGGCCTGTTAATTCATCATCAAGCTTTTCTTTCTTTGTTTTTGTCATTCCCTCACCTAGTTATTATTTTATTGGCTCATATATAAAACAGATTCTATTGTGACTTTTCATGCTTTTCATCTATTCAATAATTGTCTAATCTAATTATATTAAATATTCTATAAAAGATAAAAATCAAATAATGGTCATAATATTGCTTGCTAACCTATTAAATGTTGAAATAATAAATGCAGGGGAGTACTGCAACAACAATTCCCCAGTATCTTAACAAAACATTAACACAACTGGAACTCAACTTGAATGTCTTTATATTTTTTACTTCTTTGTTTGAAAAGGCCCGCAGAATAGTAAACAATCAACAATGCTCCTATTAACATTAAAAAAATAGTTAAGTAATAGAAGACTTAAATAAGTTGTATCATCCTCCAGATAGATTACGGATTTTAAATATTATACTATGCAAAATAATTATTTAAGAATTAATGTAAATTTTAATGAAAAACTGATTTAACAAAATTTTATATAATTATATCCCCATCTTCTATTTTATATTTCATTTGCAGGTTTGTAAATCCTTTAATTGTTAAGTCTCCACCATTTAAAGAAATAAGGCCATGCATTAACTGCTGAATAGTTTTTATTTCAATTTCGTCATGAGCACCTTCTTCCATTAATACCAAACAAACCGCTCCTACGGTTTTTACACGGGTGGTAAGAACGTGCAAGAATTTAAAAATAGTTCTAAGACTGGAATACATTAGTAATGTTGAAATAGAATCGAGTACTATGCGGATTTTTCTAATATTTCTGTTATTTGTGTATAAATCCATGAATTCATTTGTAGCAACCATCATCATGGTAAGATCAACCGGGCTTTCAACATAGCGAATCTGCTCTGAAAAAGGCAATTCCACCGTAGCACCAAATCTACTAGATACACAGTCAATTATGCTTAAATTTTCCAGGTTTAAACCGGTTAAGTCATCTAATATTTTTTCAGCAGATTCATTAGTTGAAATGTAGATACATGCTTCCCCATCAGATAGTCCTTCAGTGACAAATTTTTTGGAAAATACGTCCTTACCTGAAAATAAATCTCCAGAAATTAAAATATTGGTTCCTGGCGGGATGTCACTTGAAATTTTTGGAATACCCATATTATAAGCCATGATATCAGCCCTCACCCTATTCCTTATATTAGACATTAATGTAAATCTGATTTTTTAAATAATTAAAGACTATGATATTATTCCCCTTATTCCTACTATAAATATAGTGTTATTGTCCCTATTCTTTACTATTTTTATATTTTTTAACAAATAAACTATATCCCTTTAACATCTACTCTGAGATCAATATACCCATTTTACATCGGCAGTGGTGAACACATAATTGTTTGAGAATGCCGGATTATACAGGGCATTAGTCAAATTATGGGTTTTAAAAGAATCTGTGATGCTTTTTCTTGTATTATAATTTATTCTATCTCCAAGAGAGTTCTTATCAGCATAACTGCTAAGCATAGGAGTGGATGCATATATTATTAACATGATTTTAGTCTTTTTATAAACATTACTAAAACCCTGATTTTTATAGTCAATTTTAACAATCTTAATATTGGAAGTGTATAACAACCGTGGTTTCTCAATTTCATACTCTTTAAATGTTATTTCGGAGTAAACAGCAAAAGAATTGATATTTGTCCCTTCAAGAGCACCGCTTCTTGCAGCAGTCATTGCTATATTCAACTCATTTGCATCTAATGCATAGGAAAATACAAGCAGAGTAATAGTTACAGCAAATCCAACTAAAAACATGAATTCTATTGATATCTGTCCTTTTAAATCCATAAATAGTCTCCTATTTTTAATTAATAGAGTTTAATATTCTAATAATCGATGAAAAGAATTATAAAATATATAATCAATATTTAAAGAAAAATGTGCTTTTGTTATTATATTAATTTATAACAATCCAATTACCACCATTTTCATCTTCCATATTACATACCGTATAACTTCTTCCTGATAACAATGTAATTTGGGAATAACTGGGTGGTTCACCATTAATCAACTTCTTAGGGACAATGTTTGCCTTGCCCATCATTCCATCAATTATTATATAAACTCCCGATGAATTTACCTTAACCTTATAATTACTATCACCTAATTTTTGTGGCAAATTAATTTTGATTGAATGACCTTTCCCACCATAATAAACTAGATCTATCGTCCTAGCAATTTCTTCAGCTAAATTTCTCGCATCTGCCAGTTTTTGAGTGTTTTCAACTGTTTCAACACGATCTATCACTATATTTAGGACGCTGGTAGTTATTATAAAAAATAAAAAAACCGAAAGTATGAAATCTATGCTAAAAGTTCCTACTTGATCCATAATAATTTAATAGATAAAATGACATATAAAATCTATGTTCGAGTATTAAAAAGGGTGTTCTCATGAAACCAACAGAAAATTTTAACTTTTTAATTACCTTAAAAGGCCATAAAGATGACAATGTGGGAGAAGAATTACTTGGAATTGAGGAAATTGAATTAGCACTCCAAAAAGATGAACCCACATTGAATATTAAAGATTCAGAATTTCCCAATGTATTACTCATCGATCTAAGTATGGATCCTGAATTAGCTCTGGATATACTAAAAAAAACTACAACTACGGTTATCTCCAAAATTGTAATTATTGATGAAGTAGTAAGAACCCGAAGCAATATAATTAAAGAAAAAGCTTTACAGATAGCCAATCAAAAAATAAAACCAGGCAGTAGTATTGCTGTCCGTTGCGATTTAAGAGGGCGTAAATATATAGAATCAAAAGATGAATTGATAAAAGTTATATCAAATGAATTACTAGATAATCTGAATCTTGAAGAAAACCTTGTAAAACCTGATTGGGTGGTGCAAATTGAGGTTATAGGAGAAAACACAGGTATAAGTGTTTCAAAGCCTTCTGATATTTTAAAAAAGGATTAAAATTTTCTTTCTCTGATTATCCAAATTTAAAGTTAAATTAAAGATCATAGAATAGGTTAGGAAATTATTGTGGTATCCATGTATGAAATTCTTATTTTTCAAGGCGGAGTATACAAATTTGATGATTTCAAAGAGCTTGTAGAAGATTTAGGCGGATTAGTGCTTAAGAAAGATCATTTAGAGCTTAGTAGAGGTATTTACTTTTTATCTGAAGAAATCACAGCTCCCCTAGTGCTACCAGTTGAAGAAATTGAAAATGTAAATAAAATGGCTGAAAAAATAAAAGGAAATATTTCTAAAACTAAAATAGAATCTGAAAAAAAAGCAGAATTAGTATCTTATCTAAACATATATGATATTTTAAGTAAATCTGATGATTGGTTAGGAAAAAAAGAAATAGCAGCTTCTTTAAAATGTCCATGTATTATTAACTGCGATAATTCAAGTGAATTTTGTGCTAAAGATAAATTAGATGAAATATTAATGGACATGGTAACAATTGAACTCATAGAAATACGGGAAAAAGAAGATAATGTTGAATATCGTTTAAGGGTAGAACATGATTAAAGCCGGGACACTGGTAATTGCCGGAGTGGTGGTAATTTTCATAGGGATGATTTTAATATTTGTTGGAACGGCTCTGCAGAGTACTAATTCTAAAGATGAAACTGTTAAAGCCGGTGGAGTAATAATGATTGGACCTATTCCAATTATTTTTGGAACAGATAAATCATTCACTATCATTGCAGTAATCTTTGCCATAATTTTAATGGTAATATCATATTTCTTATTTTACAGGCCTTTTTTGTAAATAATTAATCCTGGATTAATTAAAATTTTATAGAAATTCTCAAAAAGCCAAATTTTCAAAAGCGAGAGATAAAAATTTATTAATGAAAATGCCAACTAAATAATCGGAGATAAATGGATGCGTATTCTAATATTAACTTCAGGTAAATATGGGTCAAGAATCATAAACAATATTGCTAAGAGAGGTTTAGCGTCTAATATCGTGGGTTTATACGAATTTCCAGATGATTTACCTGAATTTATTGATGAATTTGAAGATTATGTGCCAGAAAATCTTCCTGAATGTGATTTAATCTTATCTATTGGACTATTTGGGGATATAAATATGATAATCCCTATTATAGCATCAAAAACCAATTGCCAATCCATCATAATACCCATACATGATCCTAAACAAATCCCCATAGGTCTTCAGCAGGAGATAATGGATGGACTATGTGAAGCTAGAGTTGTTTTTCCCAAACCATTCTGTTCTCTAAAACCGGTTGGAGATGAATATGTGGATAAATTTGCTAAATCTTTTGGGAAACCCCACCTGAAAATTGAATTTGATGCCAGGATTAAAAAGGTAGAGGTTATAAGAGGAGCTCCCTGTGGTTCAACATGGTTCATTGCAGAAAAACTGGTAGGAGTACCTGTAGATGAAGCTGAATTTGTAACTGGCGATAAATTCCATAATTTTCCCTGTTTAGCTTCCATGAATACTGATCCCGTGATAGGAGACACTATCATGCACCTGGCAGGGTATAAGAGTAAAGAAGCTGTGAAAAATGGATTGGGATTTGCATTTAAAACGGCTATTGTTGATCCGGATATTTGTCAGGGGGGTGAAGACTGTGAATATGTATGTACTGATATCTGCCCCACAGTTAAAATTGGGGATAAAACCATTGTTATTAATGAAGATAAAAAGGTTGAAGTTGATCCTGAAACCTGCGGATGCTGTGAACTATGTATAAAAGAATGCCCATTTGGTGCAATAGGAATAATAGATAAAAAATTATCCTTAAAAAAATCGAAAGATTAAAATTTGATAAAAATAGCCTCAAAAATATGTAGAAACTGTCTAATTTATATTGGGTAAGGGAATATCTAAAATATGTGAATAATATAATGGAAAGGAAAAAACTGTTTAAAGTGAAAAATATGAAAGGTAAAGTAATATTTATGGGCGCTGGGCCGGGGGACCCTGAACTTATAACATTAAAGGCTTTTAATGCTTTAAAAAAGGCAGATATTGTAATATACGCTGGTTCACTTGTTAATAAAGAAATTTTAGAATATGTCAAAGGAGATGCAGAAATTTACAACAGCGCATCAATGAACCTGCCTGAAATAATCAAAGTTATGAAGAACGGAGTCAAAGATTCTAAAATTATAGCCAGGGTCCACACTGGAGATCCGTCAATATACGGCGCTATTGGCGAACAAATAGAGATTTTAAGAGAGCATAATATTGAATATGATATTATACCTGGTGTAAGTTCCCTTTTTGCAACTGCATCTGCTCTTGAATGTGAGTTGACATTACCCGAGGTATCTCAAACAGTTATAATAACCCGTCCCGAAGGCAGAACTCCTAAACCATCATCAGAGTCTATTTCAAGTTTAGCCAAACATAATACAACCATGTGTATATTTTTAGGTGTGCATATGATTGGAAAAGTTATGGAAGATTTAAAAAAGCATTACCTACCCCAAACTCCTGTTGCCGTGGTGAAAAAAGCTTCCTGGAAAGATGAACTTATTGTTAAAGGAACATTGGAAAATATTGAAGCTAAAGTAAAATCTGCCGGTATAAAAAAGACTGCTATTATTGTGGTTGGAGATGTCCTAGATCCAGGTAAAATAGTACCATCCAAGCTTTATGATGCAGAATTTTCACATGAATACCGGGAAGGAAAAAGAAGTGATAATGTATAGTACTCATTAGGTATCTTAAGCAACGCCAAAGAATTTTGATTGTTTAAGATTTTAAACGACTATTAATTTAACATAATCCATTTTTCGGCAGGTATAAAAAATATCAGATAATTCTTTCATGCGTTGCCCATTGCCATCCAGGATAAATAGTTCTAAACATTTATGATCTTTTAGATGGCTGTGGATTTGAGTGTTGATTATATCTTCAAAATCATGTTTTATCTCTGTTACTTTATCTTCAGATTTTTGTGGATGGATTAAAACAAGTATTGAATTAATATCTCCTTCTAACGTTTCTTTTTCTTTATTATCTGCAAGGAGCATTCTTGCGCCAGCCCTAATAACTTCAGATCTTCCTGAAAATCCCATTTCATTTTGAAGTTTATTTAGCTCATCTAGCAGTTTTTCATTTAAAGAAACGCTGATTATGGTCATAAAATACTATCAATTAATAGTTATTTATAAATATATTGTTAAAAATTATTAAGATAATATTTAAATATTAATAAGCATAAATTAGTAACAATGAAAAAGCTCTATAAAGGATTTTTAGTCATATTGGTAGTTTTTATCGTTATTATTTCTATATTTCTTACTTATTATTCTCCAATTCCAAGCATGGATAATGCAAGTTCTGATAAAAAAATAGGAGTTGTTGTCACTGTACTTCCCCAGACAGAATTTGTGGAGAAAGTAGGTGGTGACAAAGTCACAGTAACTACCATGGTTCCACCGGGAGCAGACCCGCATACATATGAACCCATGCCTGAACAACTCAAAAATTTAAGTTCTGCAGATGTATATTTTATGGTTGGTTCGGGAATTGATTTTGAACTAGTTTGGATGGACAAATTCACTTCAATGAACTCTAATATGGAGATCATTAACAGTTCCGAAAATATTGCTCTAATTAAAAATTCGAATACAGATGATGAACATGAAACAAATACAGATCCTCATGTATGGGTTTCACCTAAAAATGCCAAAATAATGGTTGAAAATGTCTACAAAGAATTGAGTTCCATAGATCCTGCTAACAAAGAGTATTATAAAAAAAATAAGGATGAATACTTAAAAGAACTGGATAAATTAGATTCAGATATAATAAAAAGCCTTGAAGATAAGGATAATAGATTAATTATGGTTTATCACCCCGCTTGGGGATATTTCTGCAGGGATTATTCTTTAAAACAAATAGCTATTCAAAATGAAGGAAAAGAACCTACCCCTCAAGGTATTGCAAGTTTAATTAAACAGGCTAAAGAAGAAAATATTAAGGTCATTTTTGTATCCCCCCAATTCAGTTCCAATAGTGCTGAGGTAATAGCAGAAAATATTGGCGGTGAAGTGGTTAGAATTGATCCACTAGCAAAAAATTATGTAGATAACCTATACAAAGTTGTAGATGCATTTAAAAATTCTTAAAGAAGTTTTTGATAAATTAAAAGTCCTTAAAAAGTTTTAACTGCATTAAAAGTTATTAAAGGTTAAATAATGAGCAACATAGCAGTTCAAATGGATAATATATCCTTGAATTATAATAATATACCTATTCTAAGTGATATTAATCTTTCAATAGAAAAAAACGAATTTGTGGCCGTCATAGGACCCAATGGTGGAGGTAAAACTACTCTGTTGAAGGTTATTCTTGGGTTAATCAAACCAGATACCGGCAGTGTGAACGTTTTAGATAAAAGTCCCATAGCTGCCAGATCACAAATTGGTTATCTGCCTCAACATACTCATTTTGATCCAACTTTTCCCATGAATGTGTTTGAATGCGTTTTAATGGGCAGATACAATGGTTTATTCAAAAATTATTCCACTGAAGATAAAAATGCAGTGTCGAATGCTCTTAAAACCGTTAAAATGGAGGATTATGAGGATAGACAGATAGGAAAATTATCAGGGGGACAAATACAGAGAGTTTTAATTGCCCGAACAATTGTAAAACAACCAGAACTTCTTTTACTTGATGAGCCTATGGCCAGTATTGATCCAGAGATGCAAAATGAATTTTATAAACTTTTAGCAAGGATAAATAAAGATATGACAATAATTATGGTTACCCATGATATTGGCGTTGTTTCAACCCATGTTGAGAAGATCGTCTGCTTAAATCGTAAATTATTCTGCCATGGCCCTCCAGAAATAGCAGTCAAAGCTTTAGGTGATGTTTATCAGTGCCCAGTGGAGTTAATAGCCCATGGAATACCCCACCGCGTTCTCGAAAAACACGCTGATGATGAGGATTGAATATAATATACCTCAATCAGATCATGAAAATTCTTTATTAAACTCAGTATCTGCCTTTAATATGACTTAATATGGTAATATGTTAAACTATTCTAAAAAAAGAGGAAATTTAGATGTTTGAAATTCTTCAATATGGATTTATGCAGAATGCATTCCTTGCTGCTATCATGGTTAGTGTAGCTTGTGGAATTGTGGGCACTTATATAGTAATCAAAAAAATTGTGTTCATAAGTGGTGGTATTTCTCATGCTGCCTTTGGAGGTATTGGTTTAGGTTATCTTCTGGGTATAAATCCAATAATCACCGCCATTCCTTTCAGTATTTTATCTGCATTAAGCATTGGATTTTTAAGTAAAAAGGTTGAAGTAAGTGAAGATACTGCAATCGGAATTTTATGGTCTGTGGGAATGGCGCTGGGTATTATATTCGTAAATTTAAGTCCAGGATATGCTCCAGATTTATTCAGTTATCTTTTTGGAAGCATATTAACTGTGCCTACGTCCGATTTAATCATAATGCTGGTTCTGGATATTATTATTCTAGTTACTGTTTTGCTATTTCGCAGGGAGTTTACTGCCATATCTTTTGATGAAGAATTTTCGAAAGTGGTGGGAATACCCTCAGAGATTATGTATCTCTTGCTTCTATGTTTAGTGGCTTTGAGCGTGGTGGTGCTCATAAAAGCCGTGGGTGTTATACTGATTATTGCACTTCTAACTATACCTGCTGCCATAAGCAAGAACTTCACCCACAATATCAATAGATTAATGGTCTACTCCACGTTTACAGGGATAATATTAACATTTATTGGATTATGGTTATCTTATCTGTTTAATCTAGCCTCAGGAGCTACTATAGTATTGGTTCTGGGATTTACATTTATTTTAGTTTCATTAACAAAAAAATTAGGTGAAAACCATTTAAATTTATAAAGGTGAATAAATTTTATTAGATAAATTTTATTATATTTAAAGGTAATAATATGATTATGAAAAATAGAAACTTGTTTTTTCTGACATTTTTTATATTTTTGTTAACTACTAGTTCCATTACTTATGCCGATGTTATAGAACCGGGTATGAAAACAATAAACCTGAATTATAAAATATCAAATATTAATAATTATCCTGATTATGTGTTTTTACTTCACGGAACTCCAAATCCAGATATAGAAATTATTAACTCTTCTGAATTTAGTTTTTACAAATTGAGCACGGTTTCTATTTACGCAATTAAAAAAGCTGATTTTAACCAGGAAATTTTAAATGGAAGCCCTGAAGAGATACAAGCATTTTTCGAAAACAACCCCAACCTCATTAAATCCAACATGACTCTTGATGGAAGTTATGGAGACGTTAAAATTGAAAATCCTTTAAAAGAAGTAACAATAATTCTAGAAATTAAAGATTTAAATTCCAATGAATTAAATATTGAAAAATCAAAGATTATTTATACTTTTGAAGATGGTTCTCAACAAGAAGAGAGTATTGAAGATCAAAATAATTTACCTGAACCTTCTAGGGGTATGTTCAATCTTAATGATTACTGGTGGTTAATAATAGGCGTTCTACTAGTTTTAATGGTAATAGTGATTATAATAGTAAAAAAATTCAGATAAATCTACACTATCAATTACTTATTTTAATTACCAAACTATAGAAGATCTATTTAATAAAAAATCTATATACCATGATTAATATATGGTAATAAAAAATCTATATGCATCAATGAATGTGTTGAATTACGCTAAGTTAATAGGAATATTGTTAGAGGTCAAAAATGATTTTTAGCTCTGATTTGGCTGATACCCTTAAAACAGCTGAAGGAGATTATATTACTATCACTATCATGCCTGGAAAAACGTATTATGGTGAAGTTAAATTGGTGAAAAAGGATTATTTAACTTTAGATCTTAAATTACGTGGCGGTAAAGATAAAACATCTGTATTAATTCCTTTTAAATATATAATATCAATAGAGTTTTAAGATATTTAGATAAATTTAATAAAAATTTTTAAAAATAAAAAAAAATTTAATCTGATTTTAACCTTTTAATTCCATCAGGAGCACCAATTATAACCTCATCAACCATCTTTGAAAATATACCATTATCCACAACCCCCGGGATATAGTTAATCTCTTTTTCCAGTATACTTGGATTATGGATTTTATCAAATTTAGTATCGATAACAAAGTTGCCATTATCAGTTATAATAGGACCATCTTTCTGTTGGGCCATTCTAAGAGATGGAATACCTTTTAATTTGATCAATGCTTTTTCAACTACTTTTAAAGCCTGAGGAATGATTTCTACAGGTACTGGGAAATTTCCTAATTCATCCACTATTTTTGATTCATCTACAATGACGATAAATTTTTCTGCAGCATTATCCACTATTTTTTCAAGTGTGTGGGCAGCTCCCCCACCTTTAATAAGATTCAGATCAGGATCAACTTCGTCTGCCCCATCAACTGCAATATCGATTTCATGTTCATTAAGAGTAGTTAAAGGAATGCCAGAATCTCGGGCAATAAAGAAGGATTGATATGATGTAGGAATTCCCATAATCTCAATTTCTTCATTTTTTATTCTTTCACCTAATCTGGTTATGAAATGATGAGTGGTAGATCCAGTTCCTAATCCAACTACATTACCGTCATTTACGCGTTTTGCTGCTTCATATGCTGCCATTTTTTTAAGGTTCATAGAAAAGTACTCCTTTAAGTTATCGAAATATAACCGTTATATTAAGTTTAACAACAATTTGAATTTATTTGGATAAATAAAATATAATAGTTATAGGCTCAAAACTGCTTCAGTAATATCTAATCCTTTAATACATTTATTTTTAGGTTTTCCCTTATTTTTAATGATTTTACATTTGTCACCATTTTTTAAACCATCTGGGAAACATAGATCTCGCATTAAACATTCTTCTTCACAATCAGGAGCATTGAAAACTATCATTGATCCTTCAAATGCAATTTTTGTATCAACTAATGTGTTGATAAATGCTTTTTCTACTTCCACAACTTTAACTTTATTACCTTCATGAATAGGGCAATTATGTTCAGTATCTTTAACATTTTTAATGACATACATCCTCCCTATTTCCAGTGAATCAATACAGGTACTTTTGAACCTGCATTTTTCGCATTCAGTGGCTTCACCATAATGAAGAAATTTTAATCCCTTTTTTGCAAGATTTTTCCCAATAAGTGTAATCAATCAAATCACCCCAGTGGTGGTAGCTAGTTTCTCCGCTGCTTCCCTGGTAAGGCCACGATCCCCTAAAATTGTGTACCTCTCTTTTCTAATAGTATGAGCTATAGTTAACGCTTCAATAATATCTTCAGGTTCAATTCCTAATTCATGTGCAGTGGTGGGGGCTTTTAGAGTTTTTAATGCATCCCGTATAAATTTCCAATCAGCGCCGTGTAAGTGCATCATCATTATGGTGCCCACTCCACATTGTTCACCATGTAATGCTGGTTTTGGACATATAATATCCAATGCATGGCTGAATTTATGTTCAGAACCACTTGCTGGTCTGCTGGTGCCGGCAATACTTATGGCAATACCGCTGCTTATTAGTGCTTTAACCACCATTCTTGAACTTTCCACCAGCCCCTCTTTTATAGCATCTGCAGATTTGATTATCATCTTTGCAGTCATAAGTGAAAGTGCAGAAGCAGAACTACTGTAATATTCATTCAAAAGACGATTGGCCAGTTTCCAATCCATGATAGCTGTGTAATTTGATACAATATCTCCACACCCAGCTGCAAGTAGCTTAAATGGGGCTTTACTTATAATCTCTGTATCTGCAATAACTCCAATGGGCGGTTGTGCCTGGAGTGATACTGTACCTTTTTCACTCCGTATAGATGCTCTGGGAGAGGCTATACCATCATGGGAGGCCGCAGTAGGGACACTGATAAAATGAATATTGGAGCGTGTGGATGCCATTTTTGCCACATCGATAACTTTTCCTCCCCCAACACCCAAAACAACCGATACAGAATCTATAAAATTTTCAACACTGGAAACAGCTTTTTCAGATGCTTCATCTATTTTAACAGTTTCCACGTCAAAGCCTTCATTTTGAAGGCTCTCAGTAGCCTTTTCTCCCCCTATTTTCAGGGTTTTAGGTCCTGTTACCACTAAAACTTTGCCAGAAAAACGTAAATCTTTACAGATAGTTCCTGTTTTTTTTATTACTCCCACACCAGTATGAATTTCCCGGGGTAATTGAATCTTTTTTGCATCCATTTTTTTTACCTTCAATCATTATAAGATTTAAACCCATAAAATAATTTTGATTTTATCTAAGAAATTTATTAGAAATACTAATTGATTTAATCTGATACTACATATATTAATTACTATTACATATTGCAATAAATCTATACTCAACAAATTGATAACACACTAATATTAAACTACTAAACAATCAATCGCTAAATACTATTATTACATAAACAATTTCCATATCAATAAAAATACACATAATTGATTTAGTTTTGATACTAAATAGTATTATATTACTTAAATTCCAATAAATGAAATACTTATATTAATTTGTATAACACTTTAAAAATTACGGTGAAATAATGTCAGAATTCAGTGAATGGTTTCATAAAATCCTGGAAGAAGCAGAAATAATCGATATCAGATATCCTATTAAAGGTATGCATGTCTGGATGCCACAAGGATTTAAAATAAGAAAAAATGTACTTAATATATTGAGAGATATCCTGGATGAAGAACATGAAGAAGTATTATTCCCCTTACTAATACCCGAAGATGAACTGGCAAAAGAAGGTATACATGTTAAAGGTTTTGAATCTGAGGTTTATTGGATTACTCATGGCGGTTTAACCAGGTTAAACAAGAAACTGGCTTTAAGACCTACCAGTGAAACAGCAATGTATCCCATGTTTTCATTATGGGTAAGATCACACACAGACCTGCCTCTAAAGTATTACCAAATAGTTAACACCTTCCGCTATGAAACAAAACATACACGGCCTTTAATAAGAGTTAGAGAAATCACAACTTTTAAAGAAGCCCATACCATGCACTGTACTAAAAAAGAAGCTGGAGATCAGGTAAATTACGCTATAGAGTTATATAAAAGATTTTTTGACATGTTAGGAGTACCATACGTTATAACCAAGAGACCTGTTTGGGACAAATTCCCTGGTGCAGATTATACCATGGCTTTTGATACAATCATGCCCGATGGTAAAACTTTACAAATTGGAACTGTCCACAATTTAGGCCAGACCTTTGCCCGTACCTTTGATATAACCTACGAAACTGCCTCAGGTGATCATGAATATGTTTACCAAACCTGTTACGGACTTTCTGACCGGGTTATTGCCTCAATAATTGGTATTCACGGTGACAAAAAGGGTTTGTGCCTGCCCCCAGATATTGCCCCCTATCAAGTTGTAATAGTTCCAATTATTTTCAAGGAAGGTGGTGAAGAAGTATTGAAACTTTGTCAAGAAATCAAAGAATCACTGGAAAAGGAAGGCAACTTAAAAGTATACCTGGATGACCGGGATATGAGGGCTGGTAAGAAATTTTATGAATGGGAAATGAGAGGAGTTCCGCTCAGAATAGAGTTAGGCCCGCGGGATATTAAAAATAAAAATATGGTGGTTTTCCGTAGAGATAACCTGGAAAAAGAATCAATTCCACTAGGAAATGACGTATTTAGTCAGGTTAAAGATATGTTGAGTAAAGTTAAAGTGGACATGAAAAGTAAGGCAGAAAAAGTATTTAATGATAATATCGTGAGTGTTGAAACTGTGGAAGATGCACGAGAACATATTGAAAAGTACCGTGGTATTGTTAACTTTTACTGGTGTGGTGATGAGGATTGTGGAAAGGATCTGGAGGAAAAGGTTCACGTTGACATTTTAGGTGTTCAAGAGGAATACGAAGAAGAAGGAGAATGCATTAACTGTGGTAGTAAGGCAAAATACAAGACTTTAATAGCTAAAACATATTAATAATAAACCTAAGGACACTACCAACAAAAACTGATCCAGGAAATATATTATTTAAAGTAATTCGATCTACCTAAATTTAAAGAAATAGATAATTGGAAAATTCTTAGTAATGAGGATAAAGAATGAATATAAGAGTAATCTTCGTTGTTTTCATAATTGTTGCTTTTGCCTTTGGCACTGGAATCTGGAGTTATCTCTCCCTACAAGGACTAGATATTAATCAAGCTTACGAAACAGGAGCATTAGAAATAGTACAAAATAGCAGTGCCGGTGCAGTACCCCATGACATTACAATAAAAAATAACGGACTCGAATCAGTGAAAATTAAAGTTGGAGATACTCTTACTAGTTCCACAAGTGAAAACATGGTTATTGCCGAGAGTAAGATAATTGATCCTGATTCTGTTACCAATGTCAAGGCTTACTGTATAGAACCTGAAAAAAGAGCGTTAGCTGGTGAAAAACTCATCCCCACCAACAGTAGTTCCAGTCGAATCATTCAAATAATAAAAGATTCCAATATGCAAAACCCAGAAGGGGCTCTGAAAGCTCAACTTCAGATATGGGTACTGGTATCTGGGGGAAATTTAAATATTTATCGTGCTGAACCATACGCAGTTATTAAGACCCAAGGATTATCCTATACAGAAATGCGAGATAACGTTTCAGAGGCAAAAATCGAGGTTATGACCAAATTTAACATGAGCGAAGAACAGTTAAGAAATGTACAGAATCTTTCAGATGCAGATCAGGGGCAGAGCTGGATAGACGGAATTATAATATGGATCAGGACAAATTTAGGCATTTAAACTATTTTTAATAAATGAATTTGATTGAGTGAAATTTTAGATTTTTAAGAGGTAAAAATGAATAAAAAAACTTGTGCAATAATACCAGTTTCACGTTTCTACCATGCAAAAACTAGATTATCACCAACATTAACCATTAAAGAACGTGAAAATCTGTTAAAATCCATGTTAAAAGATGTAATAGCTTCATTAAAAGAAACATTAGATGTAGTTGCAGTTATAAGCTCAGATGATGACGTTTTAAACTACGTGAAAAAATTGGAAGTTACACCAGTTAAAGAGAAGGGAAAAACTGATCTGAACGGTGCATTAAGTCAGGCTGTTGATTTTTGCTGGGAAACTTGTGATAAAATATTAATAACACCTTCAGATGTACCTCTAATTAAAAAAGCCCATATAGAAGACATGCTAAAAATGGGTGAAAAATTTGATATGGTAATAGCCCCTTCAAAGGGTGGGGGAACCAATGCCATATTATTTACCACCCGGGATATGAGAACTAAATTTGGAGATTACAGTTTTTTTGAACACTTAAAAGAAGCAGAATCAAATAATATATCCTTCGGCGTATATGATTCCTTTTACTTATCCATGGACGTGAATACTGCTGAAGATTTGGGTGAAATAATTTTACATGGCCATGAAACCGAAACCCAGAAATATTTAAAATCTTTGCCCTTGAAAATTCGTTCCAACCATGGTTCTGAAAGATTAGAAGTCAAAAGAGTAGAAAAAGATGAAACTTAAATCAGCCATTTCCATAGCCGGATATGACCCTTCAGGCGGTGCAGGTATTCTAAATGACGTTCGAACCTTCACTGCATTAGGTATATATGGAACTGCAGTAATAACGGCCTTAACTGCCCAAAATATATATAAAGTGGAAGACATATTTCCCGTTGACCCTGATTTTATTGAAAAAGAGATTGAACTTATTCTAGAGCAGGAACAAATTGAATACGCAAAAACAGGCATGCTCTACTCTGAGAAAATAGTTAAATGCGTGGCCCACAAGGTTTCTGAACATGAGCTGAAAGTGGTAGCAGATCCAGTGATGGTAGCTGGGTCTGGTGGTTTTTTATCCCAGAAAGATTTTGCAGATTCTCTCAAAAAATATCTCCTACCCCATGCCTTATTGACAACTCCCAATATATCTGAAGCTGAAGCATTATCTGGTTATAGAATAGAGGATGAAGATGATGCAATGGAAGCTGCATTAAAGATAGGGGAAATATGTAACGTGGTTATTACAGGAGGTCATCTTCAAGGTAATGACACTTATTTTGATGGGACAGTAAAGGTAATTGATGGAGAAATCATAAAAAGTAAAAACACCCATGGCAGTGGTTGTACCTATTCATCAGCAATAACTGCCTATTTAATTAAAGGATTCAGTTTAGAAGAATCAGTTCGAAAAGCTGGCATATTTGTAACTGAAAGTATAAGATACGGGTACAAAGGTACCCTTAATCAATTTTGGAAATAAATATCTTAAAAATTCATATCCTCTTAGTATATTTTAATTCCCTGAATTTTATGATAAACTTTGTGCCTTTACTTCTTTCCATGGTTAAATCTGCGTCTAACTGGTCTACTAAACTCATTATTAATTTCATCCCCAGAGTCGTGGAATTTTCTAATTCTAAATCATGAGGCAAACCTACACCATCATCACTGATACTCATTATGAATATACTATCCTTTTTTCTAAGTCCAATAGTTATTGTACCGTTTTTACCTTGAGGAAATGCGTGTTTCAGGGAATTTGTTATTATTTCATTTAATAGTAATCCTAATGGAATTGCGGTGTCAATACCTAAATAAAAAGTATCCAAGTCTAAATTGAGTTTTATAACATTTGAATCAATGCCATTCGAACTTAAAAGACCCAAAGCAAGACTTTTTATATAATCTGCGAAGTTAATTCTGGCCAGATCTTTTGATTGGTATAGCTTTTCATGCACCATAGCCATAGATTTTACACGGTTCTGGCTTTCTTTAAAAACAGATTTAACATTCTCGTCTTCAAAATAGGAGGATTGAAGATTTAAAAGACTGGTTATTATCTGCATATTATTTTTTACACGGTGATGAATTTCTTTAATAAGCATCTCTTTTTCATTGAGAGATCTTTTTATTTCATTTTCAATTTTTTTATGGTGAGTTATATCCCTTATTATCCCCATGAAAGATTCTACATTTCCCTGATCATTTTTTATCACTGAAACATTCACTTCACCTGAAAAATTTGTTCCATCCTTTTTCGACATCTTAAATTCTGTATTTTTTAAAATACCCTTATTAAAAACATTTTCAAAAAAAGGGAATATTCGTTCTTTTTCAGTTGAATCAATAATTTTAGTAATATTTTCACCTATTAGTTCCTTTTTATGATTATAAACATACAATTCCAGTGCTCTCGGAGATAAAAACTTAATGGTTCCTTTTAAATCTATAACAATTAATGCATCGGGAGAAGTTTTAATCAATGTTTTATACATCTCTTCTGATGCTTTCAATGCTTTCTCAGCATTCTTTTTATCGGTTATATCCAAAAGCGATATTAAAGTCTTTTTTGTTTCGGGGATAAGGGACGCCGTTGAAAAAATATTTTTTATATTGCCCTTTTTAGTTAATAATTTAAATTCATAATTTCGAGGAGCAGCGTGGGAATGGGTTGGATCTAATCTTAAAGTGTGATAATGGCTCATTTTTTTTCTATCTTCATCTGCAACAAAATCCAGAAAGGCCTTTTTTCCAATAATATCTGTTTTGGAATAACCAACAATTTTTTCAAATTCTTTATTTATCAACGCAATTTTACCATCTTCTTCAATAGTAGCAGTAGCAGTTCCTGTATTTTCAAAAATAGTTTTATATTTTCTCTGACTCACTAATATCTTATTATTCAATAATTCCAACCGATATAACATTTGATTTATCGAATTACCTAATTTCTGTAATTCATCATTTTCAGTTACTGAAACTCTTTTTGATAGGTCAGAAGATTCACCAATTGTTGTTACATCATTAATTAATCCTGACAAACGTTTTAAAATTACTTTATCAAGGTATAATAATAGTATTACCCCAATTACCAAACCGATAATTAGAAAGGAAAGAAGATAATAAAGTACAGTTTCATAAAACTGTTCATGAATGGTTCTAGGCATTTTAACATTTAAACTGTAAACTGCTTTTCCCAGGTCATCCCTTAGAATTGTAAAAGAATTAATAGAATTGGATTCATTACTTTGTATCATCACTGGGGTTTCTTTGGAGAATGAAGGATCTATCTCATTAAAGTACATGTTTTGAGTAGTGTGTGGTATAAATTTGATTTCAGAAGTTTTAATTCCAGTATTCCTCTTAATTTCCTCTGAATTAAAATATCGGCCTACCATTAAAAAATAGCTGGTACTTCGGTTATTTCCAGAGGATATGGGCCAAATAGAAATTATCATTGGATTATTTGATAAAGCAAGAACTCCATTAACTGAGGTGTTAGAGTTCGAATTGATGGAACCGTTTGATATATAATTTTTTAATTCATCTGATACCGGGATTTGTTTCTTTTTTTCTAAATCGAATGCTTTGGAGTATAGTACACGCTTGGAAGAATCATATATTACAACTAAATTTATTCTCGAATTTATAAAATTTTGATTGGTTAAATTTTTTTTAATATAATTAGATTCCTGTTCTGGTGATAATAATGAAGTATCAAAGTTCTTTGACATGTATTGAGCCGTATCATTTAAACTCTCCATGTCTTTTAGTAAAGCTCCCTGGATTATTTCCATATTTCTACGGGCATTATTTTCATCTATTTCATCAAAACTATGAATTATTAAAGCTTGAGAAACCATATATAACGTGAAAATAAGTACTATCAATGTTACTCCGATTATTATCAAGGTTTTTCCACGTAAATTCATCAATTTTTCTCCGATTACATGCGATTTTTTACAGATTAAGATGCTTATACTTAAACTAATATTTAAATTGTGCTATACACGAATATTAAAACACATTTAGAGAACAAAATGTTAATACTATATATAGATAATTTAAATTAATATAAAAGAGGTTTTTAAATGAAAACTAGATGGAAACTATTTATAATATTGTTAATTTTAAGTCTAATTGGAATTATTACAGTAATCCCCTATTCATTAACTCTCCAAGGAGGAATCCCTGCAGAATTACCAGTGCCATTGCATATATTATTAATTGTCCAGATAATACAAAACGCAGTTTTATTTGCAGTTTTAATAGGTTTGGGTCTTTTTATAGCTAAAAAAATAGGATTTGGCCTTCCTATACTTGAAGGATGGTTAGAGGGAAATGAAGTTAGGAGTTACCTAAAATCTATTTTAGGAATATCAATTGGTTTAGGAGTAGCTGCAGCTATTTTGATTATAGTTTTTGATAACATTTTCTCTTTAATGGGTGTTACCCTAATTGGAGCCACTGCAACTCAAATCAATCCTCCAGCATGGCAGGGTTTTTTGGCATCATTCTACGGCGGAATAAATGAAGAAATAATGATGAGACTGTTTTTAATGAGTCTTTTTGTCTGGATCTTCTATAAAATTAAAAAAACTGCCCAAGGCAAACCTACATCAATAGGAGTATGGTTGGCTATAATTATAACAGCAGTTCTATTCGGTATTGGACACCTGCCTATAACCAGTGCTATAACTGCTATTACTCCAGGTATTATACTTCGCGCCATAGTTTTAAATGGAATTGGTGGAATAATTTTTGGATGGCTATACTGGAAAAAAGGTTTAGAATCAGCCATGATCTCGCATTTCTCGACAGACATAGTTCTACACGTAATTCTTCCTATAATAGTACTAATATAGAAATTCAAATAAGTATAAGAATGTAACTGGTAATTAAGGAGTTGTAAAAATATCAAATTAAAAATTTAATAAATATTTCTTTCAACAAGTGAAATGAGATATTAACTTTTTTCAAATAAAAAAAAAGGATAAGATACTCAAATTTAAAGAAGTTCATCTCTTAAATCTATTGTATCTTCCAGATCTGGCCCTGTGGATATAATGGTTACAGGAACACCGGTTTCGCCTTCAATTTCATCAATAAATCTTTTAATTTCCATGGATAGTTTTGAGTAATCTTTTACTCTTTCGCACTGTGGATAAAGTCTGTCAACACAGGTCAATGCTATTTGGGTTGCTCCATTTATCATGCATGATTCTTTGGCCAGATCCATGTCAAAAAGGCCAACTCTTCTTCTTCTGCCAGTTACGGTTCCGTATTCTTCCAGGCCCATTTCTTCTGCCTTTTTCTGACTCATTTCTGTACTGAAAGGTCCTTCGCCGACACGGGTTATATACGATTTGAAAACTACTATTACATCGTCCACCCGAGTTGGTCCAACACCCACGTCTGCGGCGGCTGTGCTTGCAGTTGTATCCTTACTGGTGACAAAAGGATAAGTACCATAATAAAGTGAAAGACCAAAACCTTGTGATCCCTCAATAAAAACATTTTGTTCATTATCTAAAGCCCCATTAACCTCTTTAGGAACGTCGGTTGTGTAAGACTTCATTTCATCAACATCCCCAGCAAGCTTGGCCACCCGCATTACCCGGTCAGAGTTTGCAGGGCCACAGCCAGTACCAGTACTTCCTATCTTCTTGGAAAGATAATCAGAAGCCTGATCCTGCTCTTTATGTTTTTTTTCTATGATTGCACATCTATAATCAGCAAAAGTTCTACCTTTAACATCATATTTATTCAGATAATCTAATTCATGTAAAAATACCTCTGGATCTACTAAGACACCTGCCCCAATTAGTAGTCTTGCCCCAGTATGAACAAATCCAGAAGGAGTTAGTCTTAATCCATATTTTTCACCGTGAAATTCTACAGAATGCCCTGCGTTGGGACCTACTCCTGCTCTTGCTATGATGTCGGGTTTATCGTTGTAACAAAGATATGTAATACATTTTCCTTTGCCTTCGTCACCCCATCCGCCTCCAACTAATACACTACATGTCATGTGAAATACTCCTTATATTATAGCCTCTTTTATATTAAAAAAGATTTAATAAAAACTTTTCCCTTACTAAAAATTCTATATAACAAAAATTATTTTAATAACCATGATGATCAAAATATTGATTATTAAGCTTTATTATTGAATAAAACATTATCTTGGCCCGACAATTTGTTTAAATATTTCTGGTGTGAACTTTCTCTGAAGTGCAATTAAAATGTGCTGCTCCAATGCCTCCTCTAAAGTTTCTTCTGTGATTTTCTCCTCTCCTTTCCGGATTCTTATGGCCTGGGCAATCTGGGCAATGTCACGTGCATGGGCGAAAGTGGGCTGAAGATTTTCCCCTCCCTGTGATGTTTTCAGGTAAACCTTTTCAAATCTTTTTAAGATCCCTTCATCATATTCCTCGTTTAATTCATCAAGATTCCTCTTGAATACCTCTAAAATTTCATCAGTGGAAGGATTCTCCAGGAAAATGTGTAAGGGAGCTCTTCTTAAATGGGCCTCATCCATAATAGTTATTTCTAGGTTGGTGGAAAATGCCGGAATAAAATGAGTTTGAACCACTATAGGGGCACCTTTTATATAAATAACATCTCTCTTGTTCTCTAGCGGTACAATTAACCTGTTTAAAAGGGCGTTATGATCCTCTTTCTGCCTACCCAAGTCATCTAAAAGCAAAACACCTCCATTAGCCTTAATAATGGGAGAAGTTTCATAAACACCCTTGTTAGGATCATAATTCGTTTCTAGTTTTTCTGTATTCAATTCTGACCCAGTAAAGACAAATGGGGCGTATATTTTAATCCATCGGGGATCTTCCGGCTGTTTTTTAGTGGGTCGGTGAAAATCAGGGTCATATAACTGTATGACCATTTCATTAAACTCGATAAATTTAGGGATTATAATAGGAGGTAGGAGATCTGACATTTTACTGGTTAGGAATGTTTTACCAGTTCCCGGGGGCCCGTAAATAAAAAGACCTGTTCCTCCGATGGATGCTTCCACTAATGTTTTTTTAGCTCTTTCCACCCCTACAACATCTTTAAAAGCTTTTTCAACCACTTCAGGTGGTATTTGTAATGGGAATCTGTCCTTAAGCTGTACTTCCATTATTTTGTAGTAAACATCGTAAGATACCGGGGCCAGACCTACATATTGATTCTCAGTTAAAAGTTTAGCTGCCTTTTGATACCCCTTCTTCTTTATTGTGTACTCAACACTGGGAAATAAAAATCCTCCCCCGGTAGGAACACACAGATCATCGGCCTCCAGCATTTTAAGGATTTCTTCCAGGAGATCAATATTTAATCCGGTTATTTCGTGTATTTGGCTTACCTTTATATTTCCATAGGTTGAAACCACCTTTAATACCAGATTTTTTATGAAAGCATCAGAAAGATCAATTTCTTCTAAAGATTTAGGTTCTTTAAGGATTGCAAAAAGTTTACGCATTTTCCCATCATGGTAGTAGTCCATGTAATCACTTACCCCTCAAATTATAATAATGAATATAATATGTGTTTATTAATAGATATTTTTATTTAAGAAACTTGATTAAATTGAGTATTATTCATAGCACATTATATGCTTTTTGGCATTAAATAATCATTTTCTCAAAAAAACAAAAGATTTTCGTTAAACAATTTTGAATATAATGATATTATAATTGATTTTTTCGACATTTAACCAAAACAATTTACATTTGACCAGTACAACTATTTTCATGATACTAATTAAATTATAAACTAATCTATTTATTCTTAAATCAATATACGGCTTTATATTACAGATATAAATCATTAATAATAACCATCATTGCAGCCATGATATATGGAAATCCTGTTTTATATGATAAATAAAATACCACAGTCCGCATGCTGACTAACTGGTGAAGATTTAGAAAATAAGATTAACAAAACCAATACGAAATATCTTTGAGAAAAAAATAAAAAAAAGGATAACCAGCAGTGGGATTACAAGGTGATTACGGCTTTTTTTCTGCTTGGTTTTCCTTTGCGTGCTCTAAATGGAAATTCTCTACCTTTATGGCTGTGGGTTTAAAAGACTGTTTATCTGGTCGTCGCTGAGGTCGTAATGGTAGAATTTTGAATAAAATTCTTTTGTCAGGCTGTTCATATCTATATCCTGGAATTTCTCAGGATAAATAGTTTTAGCAGTCCAAGGGATCCCTAAAATTATGTTTACACCTGGTGGTCTGTCAAACCAGTTTAGAGGATCTTGTGGAATTAAATAAACCTTCTTTTCTTTTACTGCTTTAACATTCTGCCATTTAGAATCGTTGTAAACTTTTTTGTAGAAATTAGGGTCGCCCACAAGTATTACATCTGGATTCCAGCTTAACACTTGTTCCATAGAAACATCTGACATACCATAACCCTGTTTTAGGGGGACATCTGCCACATTTATTCCACCACACAGTTCAATTAACTGAGAATGTTGTGAACCTGTTGGATCAGTCTGCAACCCTTCAGGACCTTCAGCATAATACACAGTCTTTTTCTCACTTTCCGGAATGGTAGAAACCGTGCTGTTAACCTTCTTGAGCATGGTTTCATAGAAAACAATTAACTCATCGGCCTTTTCCTGAACTCCTAAAAACTCTCCCATAAACTTTATAGGTGCCCTGTATTTGGTTACATCCGAAACATCTAAAACTGCTACAACCGGGACTTGACCAAATTTTGCCTGTCTTTCATCTACTGTTGCATTAGGATCTCCTTTTGGATTAGAACCTTCTAACACCACATCTGGATTTATAGATAGAAATGTTTCATAGTTCCCAGTTTGTTTTCCAAACCAACCACCTACTTCAGGGATGTCTTTATATTTTTGTTGAATAAATTGGCCTGTTGGTTTAAAACTCCACCCTCCTAGCTTGTCGGGAGCAAGCATATAAACTAAATTAGTAGTGGGAGGGGATGTAGCAACCACCTTGTTTATCTGGGCAGGTACTGTAACGTTCCTGCCTAACATGTCCGTAACCTGGACTGTTTGTCCATTTGAAACCGACGAATTATATGTTAAATACCCCCCTACAGCAGCAATTACGATTATAACTGCTGCAACAAGTAAAATCGTGTTTTTTCTCTCCAATAAACCGCCTCCTTATTATTTCTTCCACCAAATTAATACCCAACTGGGGTTATTGTATGGAAGCGTAAATTTCGAATCTTCTGTTTTAACTAATCTTTCAGCTAAATATTTTCTCAAAATAATCTCTTCTTCATCACCTAAACCGCCAATCCTCCACCGAAGCTTTTCAATTGCTTTATCAATATTGGGGTAATACTGCTGACTTCCAGTTTCAAGCATCTCGACATTGGCATAGATTCCCAGTTGATGAAGGATATTGTAAACACAGATATAATCGGGATGCTGGTTAAATTCTTTTCCAATAATTTCTGCACATTCTCTGTCAAATTCTCTGGCTAATACTCCCCACAATGTAATATAGACATATTTTTTAGCAATTTGATTGAGTTGTTGAAGTAACTCTCCAATGTCACATATACCGTTTAGACATCGGGAGGCTAAAACAACGTCATGAGGTTCAATATCATTTTTTACATCTAAATCTTCAATTCTCTGATTTACAGAGGTTATATTATCTAAACCTTCGTTTTCTGCATTTTCTTTTAACATGTCAAGCATTTTTGGTGACATGTCCATGGCAGTTACTTGTTTGGCTTTTTTAGCCAGAGGTATGGTAACTATCCCGTTTCCACATCCAATATCCAGTACTGTGTCATTTTTATCAATTTTGATTTTATTCAAGAGCTCCTCGGAATAATTATCCTTTTGGGTCCATTTACCAAATTTTGGTGCGATTTTATCCCATGAACCTGAACTTTTTTTGTCAGGTAGCCCTTTAACAGCCTCATTCCACAGCTCATTCCAGTAAATTAGTTGATTTATGTTGTCATCTGATTTTTGCATAATTATTTCTCCAATTAACCGTGATTTTCTAAATAGAAAATTAAATTAATGAATTTGATTTAATTCTCTAATTTGAAGGATTTTTTTGGGTACTAATTACAAATTTAATTTAATATAATTTACTTAACTCTTTTTATCGATATGTACATATAATCATTTCGATAATTCTTTTCAATTTTAGAAAAAATTATTGATGTTTTTGAAAAAATATGATTAAAAACAGATAGACAAAGATCTATAAAACTAGAAAAATAGCACATTAATTACCAACTGTTTTTTTGATTTTCAAGAAAAATATTTTCCAAAAAAAGATTATTAATTGAGATTAAAATTTGGAATCTTCAATTGCCAGAACTGACCACAAACTCAATCCCAAAATAAATTATAATTCGTATCAAAAATCTATCAACATATATATTTGATGAGTTATGGTTAGAGGTTATGACACTAACCATCTAAAATTTTTAAAATAATTTTATAATATACTTGGTATAAAATAAGTCTATAATATTTGGTGATTTAATTGAAAGACAAAATAAAAAAAACCAATTCCCATAAAGACATTCTTTTATCTTCATTTTTGGATATATGCTGTTTTTTGATAATTTTTATTGTGATTATTGCAGGAGTTCTAACCTCATCCCCTGATACATCGCCAGCCACCAGTACCTCTTCAATAGAAGTCACCACTGAAATTTTGGGAAATGAATCTATGGGTAGGGTTACCAAAGAAGGGCCCTATGGAAATCCAAATTCCATCACGAAAATAGCCTATATCATGGGCATGCACCCGCGTGAATCAAGATCCCATAACGCCACCATGGCCATTATAAGAAATAATTCTAAATCTCTTGAGAATTGTTACTACCTTTATTATATTAACATCACCCAGGAGACCTATGATTATACCATGGGGCGGTTGAATGGTCAGAAATTGGCTTACAAATACGTTGTTCCCGATGTAAATTCCGATAATTACAGCTTAGTGATAGATGTACATGCTTCTAATGGACTCTACATAAACACACCGTATGTATTTGTACCCATAAATGATAATAAATCATTAAACATCTCTAAAAATCTTACAGATTCCTTGGACTGGCTTTATTATTTTGATCTTCCAAATCCATCCAGTCTTGAGTACTGTACTCTCCCTATAATTGAAAATGGAACACCAACCATTATATTCGAAGCTTATGGAACTCCCAATAACACCATAAAAGACCAGGTAAATGAATTCATATGGGCTGTGGACAAACTAAAACTTTAAGAGATAAAATGTTAACAATTCTAGTCTCAGCCCTATTAAGAGATGTAAGAGTGTAATTTAATTATCAATCACTTTATGATTTTAATTAAAGAGTTTATTGCCAGTCCCCCCCCCCCTTTGGATTTGAAAAGTAGTTTTATAATTTATCAATCGAGAAGAGTTGGCAATGACCAGTACAGACCCTAAATTATGGATTAACGCTCCAAAAACTGGTCCAATAAGACCAAAGGCTGCAAGGAGAACAGCTACCAAATTAATCAAAATAGGAACTGCAATATTAATGTTTATAGTACTTAAAACTTTTCTAGAGAGAGTTATAAGTTCGGGGATCTTACCTATATCATCAGACATTAAGGCAATATCTGCAGTTTCTATTGCCACATCAGCTCCTAATGCCCCCATAGAAATACCAATATCTGATATAGCCAGGGCTGGTGCATCATTAATCCCGTCACCAACCATGCACACCTTTTTATTATCAGCTAAATGGTTCTCAAGGATTTGTACCTTACCTTCAGGAAGCTGGTCTGGATAAACCTCATCTATACCGACCTCTTTGGCAATAGAAAGGGCCACATTTTTATTGTCCCCAGTTAACATAAGAATATCATTTAAACCCATCTTTTTAAGCTGGCGTATTGTTTCGGGTGCATTGGGTTTTATTCTATCTGCTACAGTTATTAGACCTACAATAAAGTCTTCAACTGAGACAATCAAAACTGTTTTTCCCGTGTTTTCCTGAAATGAAGTGAGATCCTGCTCATTCTGATTTAATTCAATAGATTCGGCCTGGTCAATGAGCTTTTGATTGCCAACATTAACCCTTCTATTATCTACTACTGCAGAAACCCCTTTACCTAACATCATTTCAAATTCTTGAGGATCAAATACATCTATAGATTCTTGCTGCGCTTTTAAATAAACTGCTTTACCCAGAGGGTGTTCTGAAAACTTTTCTGCAGTTGCTGCTAGTCTAAGAATCTCTTTTCTGCTGTAGTCTTTGTGTAGTGGTAAGATTTCAATAACTTCAGGTGTTCCATTAGTAACTGTTCCTGTTTTATCAAATATTACAGTATCAATTTGGGCCACATTCTCCAGTGCTTCGCCACTTTTAATTAGTATACCTTTACGTGACGCATTTCCGATGCCAGCCATGATAGCTGTGGGTGTGGCAAGTACCAGGGCACAGGGACAGAAAACAACCAGGATAGTCACCAGCCTTATGATATCCTTGGTTAGTAAATAGGTAACTACCGAAGCTATGATGGCCATGGGCACTATAAATGTGGCTACCCTGTCGGTTATCCGTACTATAGGTGCTTTTTTATCTTCTGCCTCTTTAACCAATCTTATTAATTTTGCAAGGGAAGTATCTTCACCAATCTTGGTGGCCCTAACCTCAATGACCCCTAAATGGTTTAATGTCCCTACAAATACCTCATCATCCACACCTTTATCAACAGGTATAGACTCTCCAGTCATAATGGACTGGTTTATAGAAGTGTGGCCTTTTATTATAATACCATCTATCGGGATGGTTTCACCGGGTTTAACCAGTATTACGTCATCTATCTTTACATCTTCAATGGAAACTTCTTTTTCACCGCTAGAGGTCCTTATCCTGGCCACAGGAGGTGCGAGCTGAAGTAATTTTTTAACACTTTCCTGCGCTTTTCTAATAGTCCTATCTTCTAAGATTTCGCCGATCATCATGATAACTGCTATTTCTCCAGCTGCAAAATATTCACCAATAGCAACTGACGCTATCAAAGCAATGCTAACCAGAATTCCTGCTTTTATATCAAATTCCTGGATCAATGCTTTTGCTGCTTCAAATACAATGGGAGTACCACTTATAACTACACTGATGAGTGCCACATCAAAGGGTAAAATATTATTAAGCCATCCAAACCAGCTGATTAAAAGGAATATAGCCGAGATAATTGTTAAAACAATTGTCCAGAACTCCCGGTTCATTTGTAGTTGGTTAATGTTAAATTTCAATCCGGTGCACCTTTCCTACCTTTATAAAAAGTTTTGATAGATAACTAATCTTTTGCATCTTTAATAACAGATTCAATCCGGTCTTCTATTATATCCACCAGCCGGGAATCTGCCCCCAGAGGCTCACCGTATAGGATCTGGCCATCAAACTCAATTTCCTCATTATGGTCACTGCCATGTGCATGGTGGTGACTGTGTTTATGTGAAGATTCATCATTTTTTAAACCAAGGATGCGGGGTATGTCCTGTGTGGTGTGGACTCCGTGTGCAAGGAATACTGGCAGCACAATAACCTCATTCACACCCCTAACCGCCAGTGTATTAATGGCCTCGGGTATAGATGGTTTGGATATGTTCATAAAACCGATCTCAACCAGGTACTTTGAATTTTTTTTGTACTGTTCAGCTAAATCTTCTAAGACTTGTTTTCCAAATGGCAGGCTGCTTCCATGTCCTGCTAATACAACACCAGTTTTTTTCATTTCTTCTTCACTCATCAAATCAGCTCCTCTTAGTTGAACTTTCATTCTTTTAAATAAATTTAAGGCATTTAATTATTTTTCATAAATACAGATTTTATAAACGGGGGCATTATTTTGCTCCTAAAATGCCCTGGATTTTAAAAATCATATTATTTTGTATTACTTTAATCTAGTTGATAATCACCTTTTAATTTATTTAATCTAATTATTATAGTTATTTTATAGTATTTAAAGATTTTTTCAAGCTTTTCTTAGTAAAAATAAAATTTGTTTGAATTTTAAAGGAAAATTAATACTTTAAACCTTAGAAATTCAAAGACAAAAAAGCGTATATTATTTTTAAGTAATATATTAATATGTATTATTAATCTTTTGAAAAGTGATATAAACTGTTATTTATTCAAAAAATAATAATTGATATTCAAGTTCACAAGAGCAGGTTTGAATCAGTATTTGTACAGAAAACCGCATAGTTTCCAAACTATTATTCACCACAATGTTAGTCTATTACAATTTTTTGGAGTTTAATTTCCTATAAATCCCAGAATTTAAAAATTAGATTGTAAATTAAAAAATGGGATTGACAACTCTAAAATTAAAAAAGGTAATTTGTAAAAAATCCCTACCAAAGGTAATATTTTGAATCTTTTAAAAAATAAGTAAAGTATTAACGAAAAGGAATCTTCATTTTTCAACAGGGTCACTAAAAACTAATTGAAAATAACATGTGGCCGGGTCACGAAAAGGACGTGTAATAATTTTTGATCCTCATGTCACCAGGATCATATGCACTTCTAGATTACTTGAAGGCTAAAAGTTCAAGTAAAACATATATTCAGCTGAAGTGATTTCTAAGATCCACACCCGTCCAGTTGTAATAGTGGGGTACTCTAAACCAGACCTTGAGATTTGAAGGTTCCACTACCATCTCATAACTGGTATGAGTAGGAAACAGTGGCCCACCATTAGGTATTGGTGTGCTCATCATCTGCATCATTACCTCTGGTGTTATTTTTCCCTTGTTCTTCTGACCTAGCTTCAGTAAATTATCCATTCTCAAAACACTTTCACCAGAATCAAGAGCACTTCCCGAGTCTGGTTGTTTAAGACCCCATGATGGATCAATGAAAATATTTGTAGCTGCTATGAAGCCGTTGTATTGAGGAGGCCTTATTCTATAGGTATAGGGCATCCATTCAAAAGAATTGGCTTCATCTTTATCTGCTGCGTTAATAATAGTTCCTGCAGTGGTACCTGCCTTCTGGAAGTTCTGTTCCAATTCAGTCATGTCGGATGAATTTTGTAGTAGTTGGAATATTTCCAGGTTGGTGTCAACAGGAGCAGTGGCAGGTCTAGTTATATTCATATAAAGATCTCTGACTTTTAGCCACTGGGCTGGTGTAACACCGCTGTTTAATTCCATAAACAATCCATCTCGATTGACACCAGATGTCAAGTATATTGAACCTATATATCCCATATTAGCAACGGGTATACTACCATCGTCAGGATTATAAACAACTATTTCAGTATAATTAGCCATGTTAGTGCCCAGATCATAATTACGCCCAGCTACCAACGACGAGTCTGGAGTATATGCCCCCCACGCTGCAGCAAATGAACACTGGGAGTTTGAAGACTGGTTAGAGCTCATATAGTATAATTCTTTCATTATACTGCAGGTTAGATAGGTATCATCTCCCATGCCTGTGGTTTCAGATATCCCCATGATTATCTCATTATACTGAGGGTATTGGACATAAGTCTGCTTAATATCACTCTCTAAAGTATCCAGATCACTTTCATTAATTCCACTGGATGCTAAAATGTTTAGGAATTCAGGACCGGCGGTTACCCGGTTGTAAATATCATGTAGAGTATTATTTCGTAACGCCCCGTACTGCCTGCCCATCTCACGATAACTGCCATGCAGTTCCACCAGGTATAATGGACCGTATTGGTACAGTTTCCCCTCACCGTAGGTGGCCACAACTTTTCCTGCAGGATTAACACTTTCTGCAGTTGTGGTGGTTTCTATCTGGCTGATAATTCCTGCTATAATAACAACGACCATGATGATTAATATTAAAAATAGTTTGTAATTTACCAAAATAGTTCCCCCTATAAATAATAACTTCTTTCCTCCAAATTATTTTTAATTTGAAATAATATTTACTGAGTATTTATCCTTTACATATTATTAAAGTTAATACCTTCAGTTCCTGTCTAAGTTTGCAAATAATTTTTAAAATCGCACCAACCACGTTACAAACAATTTAAATTAGTGAAATTTAAACCAACATTTAGATGATTCTTCTTGAAAACCATAAAATTATCGTTCTGTGACCTAACTCAGTATCCACTTGAAAAATATTTGAATTTCTAAGTTTGGATAATAAAAAATGATTTGATGAATTTTAAATAAAAAAAGAAAAAAAGGGATTTAGACCGTAATGGTTACAGTAGCTGATGGATATGAGTTAGACTCTTCTCCCAGAGTTTCCCCACCCCTTGTTACCTTAAGACTCATTGGTCCGGATCCTTCTGTAGTCCAAGTACTGACTGTTAAAGTACCAGATATATTACCTAAATTAACTGTTTGATCACCATTACCTGACAATCCCTTATATCCAAATTCACCACTTGCGGATCCACCCCAGTTACCATCATAATTTACAGTGACCATAACATCATCTGAATTGGAAGCATTTGTACCAGAATCATTGGAACTGGATGCATCTGAACCAGATGTGTCAGAACTGGAGGTGTCATTATTAGTAGTACAACCAGATAAAGCAACAATACAACAAACTAAAACCACTAAACCTATTTGCAACATTTTTGAATTTCTCAACCTATCACCTCACAATAAACAATATTTGCTTATAGTTTGTAGGTTTACCTACTACTAATATTATACCGCCCCACAGTATATAGAAATTTCGTTTTAAGCTGAAATAATGATGAAGAGTACATAAAAAAATATTTTAAATTTATTTTTTAAAAAGCACAGTAATTCCTATGAGATTGTTCGCGGATATTAATAAAATAATGATCTGAATTGTTCAATAACGGCATTTTTGACCAGAAATAAATCCATAATACCTAAAAAATAATTTTGCACTCGTTTTCAACAATTTTTTTGCCTTATCCTCAAATTTCATAAAATAATTTATGGAATAGTGGAATAAAATCCACTATTACAAATCAATAAGTTTTTAATCATCCAATCTTGTTTTGTTAGATTCATTTATCTATCTGGTCATGGATCTCCTGAAGAGCGGCACTGCAATAGCCATTGTAACAACTCCAAAAGCTACCAGTATAAGTATCTGAGTCATTACATCTCCAACACCCGCATTTAAAAGCATTATCTTACGCATTGCATCAGCAGCATAAGTCAACGGGATTACCTGCGAAATAGCCTGCATAAACCATGGCATCTGTTGAATCGGGTAGAAAACACCTCCCAAGAACATCATAGGAAACATCAACAGGTTCACAATCATGGTACTTGAGGCCTGATCTCCAGACAGGGAAATGGCAAGTATTCCTATTCCTATGAAGCTGAATATGCCTAGAAGGAGCATAAAGAATGCCAGCAGGATGCTTCCTTGAATGGTAACTCCAAAGAGAACTATAGCAATTGCAAGTATTATTACGCATTGGATTAAACCTCTGGTGCACAGTGCTGCAGTTTTACCAACGATAACAGAGAGTTGACTGATTGGTGCTGATAACATTCCATCAAAGGTGCCCATTTCCTTCTCTTTAGAGATAGCTTCCGGAATACCAGTCATGACACTCATCATCACGATCATGATCATCAATCCCGGTGCCAGGAAGTTGAAGTAATTTGTTTGTCCTGGTATTGTGGTTTGAACGTTAAGGATGTAAGGGAAAATCATGGCCTGGGGATTAACGGGCTGATTTGTTGCCTTACTGAGATCTACTATATTAGCCTCGGCCTTCATATCATTCATGCCACTTACTGTGCTGGATAATACCTGTTGAATTTGCATGGAACTTTGAGGGTTGCTATTATCAACATATACCGTAAAATCGGCAGATTTTCCATTCGTTAGATTATCAGAGAATCCAGGAGGTATAATAAATACACCATATATCTTTCCCTTGTTAATTGCAGTCTTAGCATCATCTATGCTGGAATAATTTTTAAACTCCATATAACTGGTATTTTTATTCATGGCCTCCAACTGAGCTATGAATTCATTACTTCCCTGACCCTGATCGAGATTGACCAACCCCATGGGCATGTTCTGTTGCGTGTTACCGCTGGGGAAAATGAAACCAAACATGACCAGGAATAATAAAGGCATAATAAACAGTGTTGCCAGCGACATTCGGTTGCGTTTGAGTTCCAACATGTCCTTAGCCATTACATGGTAGCTGTCTTTTAATATTTTCACGACATCCATGATATCACCTTACTCTTGCTTTAGGTTCTGGTCCATGCCCATGATGCACAGGAGCTGATTTTTCACTGGCTTGATCACGCATTTCCTTACCTGTAACAGCCAGGAAAACATCTTCCAGTGTGGATTCATTGCTGTTGGTTATAGAGGCAATTTTACCACCTTCACGACGAATAGCATCAATGATCTGATTAAGAGCATCTGTACCCTTAGCACTGATCTTCAGGTTGTAGTGATCCTGTTGGGCCACAGCAGCCACACAAAGAAGTGCATCAATCTTTTTCATCAACTCAGATGTCAGATTTGTAATTTTTATGCCAAATACAGTAGTATCACTGTCTGCTATCCTATTTTTCAGATTCTGAGGTGTGTCTAAAGCAGCAACCTTACCGTGATCAATGATTGCAACGCGATCACTCAGCGCTTCTGCCTCTGCCATAGCATGCGTGGTTAATATAACTGTGACTCCGCTCTTGTTGATATCTTTGGTAATATCCCTTATAGAAAATGTGGTCTGTGGATCTAGGCCCAGTGTGGGCTCATCCATGAATAGTACATTGGGCTCTGGAAGCAACGCTCGGATAACATTAATTCGTTGTTTCATACCCGTGGAAAACTTACTGATCTGCGTATTTTTCCATACCTGCATGTTAACCAGCTCAAGCAGCTCATCTATTTTTTCCTCCAGCTTTTGTTTTGGTATAGCATAGAGCTTCCCGAAGAACCGGAGATTTTCTGCCGCGGTAAGTCTATCATACATAATCATCTTTTCTGCCACAAGTCCTATGTTCTCGCGGACTTTGGCAGAATCTTTAATTAAGTCGTAGCCGGCTACTTTAGCTGAGCCGGATGTAGGTTGGGCCAGGGTACAGAGCATTCGTATGGTGGTACTTTTACCTGCGCCGTTTGGACCTAAAAAGCCAAATATCTCTCCGTGTTCTACCTCAAGCGATAGATCATCCACCGCTGTAAAATCACCGAATTTTTTGGTGAGATTATTTAACTCAATAGCTTGTTCTGTCATAATTTTTTCACCTAAATTTTATGCATTTATTTTGAAATACACTTGAAAACTGAGTTGACTTGTTTACTCCTCTTGAAGTGATTCTCTTATCTTTTTGAATCTTTCGTTAAGTTCGTCTATTAATTTTGTATGTAGGATCAATTTTTCTCTCTTGACATCCTCTAAATAGGAAATATAACCATCGATTTCTGTTAACACGCTTTCTATTGCGAATGTTCCACGATCCATTCGTTTTTCATGTGATCGGGAAAAGGGGTGGCCAAATCCAAATAATTTATGAATAATTTTCTGTCCTTTTTCGGTTAAGTCATATCTTCCATCTTCTCTTTTGACTATCAAACCTTCATCCACCATTTTCTTGAGCATGGGATATACTGAACCTGGTGAAGGCCGTTTAGAGTGGATGTGACCCCTATGATGTTTATGGTTTATGTCATCTTTTTGAAGTATTCGATGTATATTTTCATGATGTGCTTGGACTGCATCCATGATCTCCACACCATTTTTAGGCCCATGCTGATCCAGGATGTGGAGTATCCAGATTCTCAGGCCTTTAGATTTTTGCATTTCTTCTATTTTTTCATGAAACTCTTCATGAATATTTTTAAATAAGTTATCCAACATATGGAATTCTTACCTCCAAATCGTATGAGCAATATTAATATCGAGAACTTGATATTAAATACAGTTTATAATTCTTCTAAATTAATTTTTAAGAATTTTAAATAGAATTCATATCAAGAATATCGATCTATCGATATCGACTAACCAATATTATTGGAAAACTTATATAAATAGTTTGTGGTATTAGGATTTGGTTAACTTGATGTGTATTTTTCCAATTAATAAGTTAAAAATGAAGTATTACGATTAGTTTCTTCCATAGAATAACCAATGCAATTTTGAGTTTGAATAATTAAAATATTATTTTGTGTTTAATAAATCAATATATTTATGGCGAACTAGTTGCAAAGGTCATTCCACTAAATAAAGATTGAAAAAATAAGAAATTATTTTTCGTTCAAAAAACATGACAGTTTATCAAAAACTAAATTAATTAATTAATTAATTAACTGGTAACATTTGAATAACTTAAAAAAGTTGAGATGGTAGTATGGATAATAAAATATGTAGTTTTGTACAATTAACATCAATGATCAGGGACAAAGAGATACGGGTTGAAAATTTCACTTACCTTGAAGATGAAATGAATCCTGATAGTTGCTACGTAGAAGTAAACCTCATTGATGCTGACAGCGGAAGTGTGGAAGCAAAAATAGAACTGTATGGTCAAAATAAGGACGATCTAGTTAGCCAAGTTGAATATTTAAAACAGCAATGGCTGTCAGATGAGGAAGTCATTGAAAATTGGTAATGAATAATGGCTATTAAAAACAAAGAATAAATCAGATTAGAATTTTGAAAAATAGAAAAATGGCTCTAAATGGGGATGGATTATATCCATCTTTAATACAATAGTCACTATAGTTTTTTAAGATTTTAATTATAATGAAATGTTTAGATAATATTCATTAATATATAATCATAAATTTGAAAATGAAGGTTGAAAATATGGCAAAAGAAATAAATCAATTAGTGGTGGGCATAAGTCGAGAGGGCGATATAATTGTTAAAAGTGCAAGAGGCAGAATATATCCCGTTAAAAAATCTGCAGATTTAAAATTCACTTGTGAGGATTTATTCCAGGATGTAGAAAAAGATTTATTCGCCACTATTGACACGGAATCTCAACCTTGGGAATGTATCTCTATAAAATAGAGCAATGATTCATAGAAATAGATCATCATAAATAAAATTAGATTTTAATCAATTTTAAAAAAAATCAATTTTAAAAAATTGCCTAATTTAATAGCTGCCCAAAGGAATTTTTTAAGGCCCAAGCGTAAAGGCGAAACATTAAGGGCTGATAGTTTTAGGCAGTCTAAATTGAATAGTAAGAGATGAAAGAAAATTTAAATATTTAATTATATTTTCAATCGAATTGGATAATCTGTTTGGGTTCATAGCCCATTTTTTTGAATTTGGAATATAGAAATTCGATTTTTTTTATTTTTATTTTTATTATATTCATGTTTACCGGCATTTTTTTGATGAAATTTAAATTTAAACCCTTCATGGCGATTATATTCTTGTATTCTTCTTTATTTTCAACCACCGATGCAGTGCCGGATATCTGCATACCAGCTAAATTATCCATGTTGGTGTAGTCCTCATATACAGCGACAGAAACATCTTTATTCAGTAGAATATTGGCAAATTTTTCCCCAACTTCGCTTAAAAGGTATATATATCCATTATTATAGTTGTATTCAATAGGCGTTGATCTTACCCTTTGTTTATGAGATGTGGAAAGTGTACATGTGTTGTGGTTGGTTAAAAATTCTTCTAAGATATTTTTTAAATCTGTAACTGGCATTTTTGGTATAAGATCATCTTTTATCAATTTTAACTCCAATGCATAGTTCACCACATCTTCCAGTTTAAATTTATCCATATCCCCTAATTTAAAGTCAAGTTTTTCACTGAATTCCTTTAATAATTGAGAATCATTCTCTTTTAGCCTATCAAGTTTTAATATTCCGCCTAGAGCTCTTTTAGTTATTACATTTCCTAAAATTTTCTCAAGCGCGATTAAATTTTCATTCCCATCCTCAATATTTATACAGGTACAAAATAGAGAAACATTCTTCTTTTTTAACCAGTTAATGTTTTCTTCAATAAATTCAGTTATCTTAGGCAGGATTTTTCCACTGTATATAGGAGAACCAATAATTATGAAGTCAAAATCCTTATAATTATCACTAAAATCGGCGGTTTTACAATATTTTGCCGGACCTAAAACCAAAGATAAGTATTTAGCAATCTTCTCAGTAGTTCCATACTCACTCTCATAAACTATCACAGTTTTTTGCATAAAAAAGTTTCCTTTTATGATTAACTAGGACAACTGCCTTAAAAATCCTTTTACATTTTCTTGCACAGAATTAACTTCTTCATCGGATGGAATTTCATTATTTTAGTCTTTTAATTCACCGGCAGACATTTCTGGCTTACTTTCTCCAAACATGTCAAAGATTTCCATAATACCAGCTATAATGAGGAATGCGCCGATGATCACGGCTAATACTACTGGATGGTTAACATAAGAACCTATTATTACAAAGAGGATACCAATTAAAATTCCTAATAATCCAATTGTTTTTTCTTTCAGTCCTCTGCCTGAAAATAATGATGTTAAACCAGCCAGACCCAGGAATAAACCAACCAGATAAAGAGCCAGTAATGAAAAGAATTCAAATGCTTTTATATCTGCAATGAAAACTATTCCTAACATTATGGCAAATAAAGCCAGTATTAGGGAAGCTACTCCTACAGCCAGACTTCCTGATTTAAAGCCATGTGCAATCAACCATATTCCCAAAAATATTATTCCAACACCAGCTATGGCATTAACCGTGAAAACACTGATCAAAGGAAATATAATTACCATTAAACCCAATAAAATTCCCAAAATTCCTATTAAAACATTTTTTTGTTCACTCATACTAAATTCTCCAGATTATAATAATTTCATCTTGTTTAAAATATGTGACACTTAATTAATAAGCTTATCTTTAATCCTAATATTGAATAGACTTATCTAAATCCTTTGTTTTGACTCCCACTTTTCTAAACTCTGAAATAATAATTATATCCCTAAAAAATATTTATGACAATTCCCATTACTAGGTAATTTTAATAAATGGAATACTTGAATAATCTTTAGAAAAAAGGAAATTTAAAAATAAAGAATTATTAACCAGGTTAATAGATGTTTATATGGTGATAAAATATGAAAATTAAATATGCTACCATCATAGTTGAGGATATGGATGAGTCAATTAGATTTTACACTGAAGTTATGGGATTTAAGGTAGATAGCCAATACAATCTCGGACCAGCAGGAACAATCACACTATTGAAAGGTGAAGGGGAAACTATGGTAGAAATCATTAAAAACCCAGTAGATGAACCGGGACTATTTTCCATAGGAATGGACGTTAAAGATTTAAACACCACAATTAAAGAGCTTAAAGCAAAGGGTGCTAAAGTCACAATGGAACCCATTCAAATAACAGTGGGATTACTGGCATTCATAGAAGACCCAAATGGAGCTAAGATAGCGCTAATTCAACATCACTAATTCCTATTTTTTTAATACTATCCATTCATTGCAGTTCTTATTTGCAAGAATAAGCCTTCCTCTTTATATCATGAGTTAGTAGCTACATCTCCACCTAATGGTATTTCCTTAAAGAACATTTTAGTTCGCATCTCCTTTAAATTAGAAACTATACGGGACAATTCACTTGCAGGAATACTGACCATAATGTCTTCTTGATTAATACTCATGTTTTTCCTTGCGGCAACGTCACCAAACCCATAGGTAACTTTTCCAGTCATATAAGGAGCTGCAGCCATGGAACTGCATACTGGAACTGCATCAGCGCCCAACCCATGTTCTCCTGAATCGTAGGCATTTGCGTGAAGTATCTCCATTCCCTGTTGGGCATTGCAGACCATAAATATCACATCTGGTTCAAATTCTGCCTTATTTAAAGGAGCGAAAACGACAGCATTAAAAATTCCAGGGTTTATGTATGTTTCATTTTTCCTTGAACGCTGCACTGCTGGAATGTTCTTGTACAGGCCCTTTGGAACCATAAATGCACCGCTTTGTACATTTGCAGGAAATTCGCGCATATCCTTAAGTCCAGAATATCTTGCACCACCCATACATTCTTCCTCTTCTATAGTAGTATAAAATATTTCGCCGTTCATGGCTTTTTTAAGTTTTTTGCAGAATCTTGATTTACCTTCTTCCTTTCCAACATTCTTTGGCTCTTTTACAGACCATTTTATGGCTACTGGTTCATTTTTCAATTTTAGAAGTTCATTTAATTTATTCCCCAATTTATTATAATCCATATTTAAAACCTCTTTAACCCAAATAACGCTCATGTTGTGAGCATAAATTTAATCCATCCATTTTTTTCACTTAATTTTTTTAATTAAATTAGCTACATTAAAACCAAATTTTCTTATAACTTCCATTCCCTCTTTATCATCCTGAACCTCGCCAGGAGCCCATCCAAAAACCATGTTCCAGCTATTTGAACCGGGAACAATCATATCATTATATAAGAAGAACATTAGCATTTCCTGTATAGTAGATGTGTGGCCACCTCTGCGTGCAACGGCTATGGGGCCTCCTACTTTCCATGATAAAAAGTTCTGATTAAAAAAAGATACCATTCCTATTCTCTGCAAGGCCGACATTATATCGCCACGTGCAGTGCCAAAATATACTGGGGATCCAACAATAAAACCTTCAGATTGTTTAATTTTAGTTATAATATCATTTATTCCATCGTTGATTATGCATTCATTCAATTCTTCACATTTCCTGCAATGCAGGCATGATTTGATATCTTTTCCTACAAATGATATTATTTCAGCTTCTAAACCTTCTTTTTCTATTGTATTAGCACATTCTTCTAAAACTTGATAAGTATTACCCTTTGGCCGTGGACTGGCACATAATAATAGCACTTTTTTCATAAATAACCCTCCAAACAGTTTATACTATCCTGAAATTCCATAACAAATACCTCTATTTTACTACAATGTGGAGAAATAAATCTCCTATATCTATGCTAAATTTCTGTTGATCAACATCCCTACTTTCCAATATCTCTTTACTCCAGTCGCCCATATTTGCCATGCCATTGTATATTACTGATAGGAGAATAATTGCTTCGGTAGGATCCACATCTGGCCTGATTTCACCATCATCAATAGCTTTTTGTATCGAATCTATTCCTATGAACATTATTTCTTTGAATAATTCCTTTACTTCCTGGAACTCTTCACTACTGTTCATTTTATCCATATCAAATTGTTTTTTAATAGATGTAGGAGAATATAAGAGCCTGAAATAGTCAGGATATTCATTGGAGAAATTTCTATTGGCATTTAGATATAATTTTAGCTTTTCTAAACCAGTTTTTCCTTTTTTAACCTCATTTTTAACAGTTTCAGCCCAAATTCGGATCCCGCGCAGAACTATGGCAAAGTACAGTGATTCTTTATTTTTAAAATATAGATAAAGGGTACTTTTGCCGAGACCGATTTCTCTTGCTATTTCATCCATTGAAACTTCGTTAAAATCTTTATCAGCTAATAATTTTCTTGCAGCATCGATTATATCGTTTTGACGCTGTTCTCTTTCTCTTTCCTTCCATTTTGCAAGTGACATACGATTTCACTCCAAATATAATATGACTAAAGATCACTATGCTGACTCATTAGTCAGTAGTATAACTTGTAGTCATATGAAGTATATAAAGATTTTGGATAGAAAATAAAATTTTTATTAAAATCGAAGAATTATTACTATAGAACAAAAAATTATTCACTTACTCGCTGCAAAAAAAATATAAAATATTAAAAGATCATTATTCTACTCTTCTACTAATTTTAGTTGGAACTAAGTTGAAATTTAAATAAATATCACGATTTTTATTAAGGTCACAGAATATATTTACAAAAAAATTTCAAAATGTGGATAAATAGATCAATACATATAGCCCGCTTTATCTAAAAATGGTATTTTCTCATATTTTTAAAATTTAATAGTGGGAAGTATTGGGAGATGAAGATGGATATGATGACAAGTCAACTTCACATCTTAAATCATGTTCAACTGTGGTTTTTAAATAATATTAAATTTCAATAAAATCAAAAAAAATAGGTGTATATAAATTATAATGATTTTCTAACTTAATATATAAAATATTCCAGTTTAAGAAGTAAAAAAAGTTTCTAGGTTAGAAAATATATAAGAAACTTTTACCAATTTTTGTTTTTGTTTAATGAAAGAAATATAATTATAGAATTTAAACAGTGATTAACATTCCTTAACCCCTTAACTTTACTGTACCAATAGTAAATAAAATTTATTTAAATGTTTTATTAAATAAATAATTGAAATCCTCTAAAAAGACTTCATAACCTAAAATACTTAAAAATTTTAGATTCTTAATCTTATAAGAGTCGATACCTTTATTACAGCAGCTTTCTAATAATTAGATGATGACTGATATAGATTTAGATAAAGTGATGCTTACTTTATCAAGTACTTCATAAAAACAAATTGTTGTCACATATCATGCGCTTAACAAGATGAATGATAGAAATTTAGATTATAAATGGATTCTTAATTCTTTACTTAATGAAAAACCCCAAGGTATATTAAAACAAGATTCAAATAAGTTTAAATTACATTATAACCATCCTACTAAAAAAGGATATGACTTGATTATTATAATTGCAATTATAAATTCTCCCGAAAATATTATAAAAGTAACAACATATGAACAAAATGTAAAAAGAAGGTTGCGAAAAAATGGATAAAACATTTAAGATGGATAAAGATTATGATGTACAAAATGATGTTCTTTACCTTCGTATTAAAGATGATTACAAATATAAGGAATCTATTGAAATTGAAGATAACATAATAGTTGATTTAGATGTAAATTACAGGCCTGTTGCTTTAGAAATAGTAGAAGCAACTTCCATTTTAGATGTAAGTAAATTTTCACTAAAAAAACTTATTAAATGGGATATGTATATAAAAATAGATGAATACTCAATCCGTATAAATGCTTCTTTCATAGTACCTGTTAGACATAAAAAAGTGGAAAAGCCTATTACTGCTAAAACTATGAATGACATCAATTTACCCAATATACAAACTCATTATGATTTAGCAACAGCATAATTTTTTTTAAAATAAATTTTTCTAATTTATTAGATTCCAATAACTATTTAATTAAAAACCTAAAAATAAAATAAAATTTATAATAAGTGATATGTAAATAGTATAGGAGATTATATGTCCAATAAAATATCAGCTAAAATAGACAATGCTGTTATCAAAATTAAAAGCATTCCCGGATTTGAAAATGTTAAATTTATAATGCTTCACGGTTCTGCTTCTCGTGGAGAGATGAAGGAAGATTCTGACATTGATCTATGTATTTATTATAAAGGAGATCGGGATGAAGCATCAGATTTTAGATATAAGGTACTTTCAGAATTATTTGAAGATTATTATGATATTCAGATATTTGAAAATCTTCCCTTGTATGTTAAAAAAGAAGTTTTAAAGGGTGAACCTGTTTATTTACCTGATAAAAAATTTTTGTATGATATAGCCTATGATACCATTAAAGAATATGATTTATTTAAGAAATATCTATATGATTATATAGGAAAAGAAGCAATTGTCTAAAAAGTTAAAAGGATAATTATTATGACATTAAGAAAAGTTATAATAAAAACAAAGATAGCAGAGATAAATGATAGTCTCAAACTCGTAAAAGATAACTTGCCTTCATCATTATCCCAATTTAAAAAAATGGGATTGATTAAAGATGGTATCTATAAAAGAATGGAATATGCTATAGAAAATGTTTTTGATATATGTTCTATCATTAATTCAGATCTGAAACTAGGGGTTCCTGTGGATAATGAAGATATCTTAAATAACTTATATGAAGCAGATGTTATTGATAATATAACTATGGACAAATTAAAATCTATGAAAGGCTTCAGAAATATATTAGTACATAGGTATGGTAAAATTGAAGATGATATGGCATTTAAAATATTAAATGATAATTTAGACTATTTTGACCATTTTTTAGAGGTTATTGAAGAATTTATGAAAAAAAATAATCATTGATAATCAATTAATAAATCTTTCATAAAGAATTAAATATATTAACACAGCACAAAATATTACTATTAACTAGAAAATTCTTTTTTTTTGCGATTATTTAGCATTACTAGCCCCGCAGAGAATTTAAGGATATTTCAACTGTATAAGATTAAAATAATTATTTAAATATTATCTTTCTTTTTTTTTAGAAATTTTTGAGATAAATATTAATGATTCTAATAGTTTAGTATGTGGAGTAATGGCAGCTAATTGAACTTCTTTAAATAGAAATATGGATCATTCGTTATAAAAGAGTTCCTCTCCAGTAGATTAATAAAATCATTATTTTCAATAAATTCAAAAAAATAATGTGTTTATACAATTATTGAAACATGTATTGTAACTTAATATTCTAAATAATTCCATTTTTCTAATTTAACTAAAAATTAGATTATCCATCTCTTAGTTTTACTAAAAATTTTAATAAAAAACTATATTTCTGTTAGTAATTTTGAAACGTATATCATTTTGTATGATGATGCTAAAACAACACCATTATATATCTACTGCTTAGAAATAGGAGTTAAATGTTACACTACAAAAATTTTTGATGGTTTTGCTTAGCACTATTCTGTGCCACCTGAAGCTATAAGAATATATAGTAGAACCGATTATTAGAATTATTGCAACAATAAAATTATAAAAATAATAACTTAAAAGTGGTGTTTTTAATGGTTCATTGTCCTCAATGTGGTGAAGAAAATCAGGATAATAATAAATTTTGTCTTAATTGCGGGAATTCTCTTGAGAATATTAATTATCAATCCAAGTCAAAAAAAGAAGTTTCTATTCAGGATAATGCAATAAATTCTAAAAATTTATCTGCAACTAAAAATGAAGATGTAAAAACTAATAATAAGAAAAAAGTGGGAGAAGTTACTTCTTCCACAAATCCTAAAATAGATGTTACCTTCTTTGAATCAATGCCTGGAAGAGCTAGTTTTGGTAGTAATGTTGATTATATTAAGGGTGTTTTGGAAATAGCAGATCATGAGATTATAGTTCATAAAAAAAGTTATTTTAGGGGAAAGGATCGAGGTAAAAAACATCTCCGTTATGATCAGATAACAAGCGTTGATTATGACTCTGGAAAATTTCTTTCACCGGCTGCAATTCAATTATATATGTCCAGTATACAGTATTCTTTTAGAAGCAATGATAAAAAATTAGAGTCAATATACAATTTAATCCATGACAAAATAGAAGAATCACGCATAAAATCCGAAAAAACCACTAATCCAGTTAGTTCATTAGATGAACTTAAAAAATTAGTTGAATTAAAGAATATGGGCGCTATTACTGAAGAAGAATTTGAGAAAAAGAAAAAACAATTACTTGATTTAGAGAATTAGTCAAGCGTATTACAGTTTTACTGTTTAATGGCATTATAAGCCGTTTAATAATCTTATTCAGGAAAACAAAAAGTAATGCAAAAAAAGTCTGACCAAGCCCCAGAAATACTACTAAAAATATTAATTTTTTTAGTTTCAGAATCCATCCACTAACTAATGATACGAGTGATAGCAGAACAGAGGAAGGCGAAAGTTTAGGGTCCAATATCTTTATTAACTGCTTCGAACACATTATATCTCTAGCCGATGTATAACGGTGTAATATGCCAACTATCAAGCCTGATCCAGTCATAAATTATATGTGAATTTTTAAGTATCTAACTCATAACTATATACTTATATAGTTATTAGACAATTCCCTGAGCCATCATTGCCTTTGCAACTTTAATAAATCCTGCAATATTAGCTCCAACTACATAGTTACCTTCAAATCCATATTCTTTAGCCATTTTATCAATATTTCTATATATGTTAACCATGTTTCTTTTTAATCGGGTATCAACCTCATCAAATGACCAGTGCATATTTGAGCTTCTTTGTGCCATTTCTAGTACACTGGTTGTAACTCCTCCAGCATTAGCTGCTTTTCCTGGTAAGAACATTAATCCAGATTTTAAGAATAATTTAGTAGCTTCGGGAGTTGATGGCTTGTTTGCTCCTTCTGCAACATATTTAACTCCATTATTAATAAGTTTTATTGCTGAATCTTCATCTAACTCATTTTGAGTAGCACAGGGAAGAGCTATATCACATTTTATATTCCAAAGACCTTTACTTCCTTCTTTATAGAGGGTATCAGGAAAATCATTTAAGTATTCATAGATACATTTTCTTTCTTCTTCTTTGATATGTTTTACAAATGGGATAGATATTCCATTTTCGTCATAAATGTAACCTTTTGAGTCAGACATAGCAATAACTGTTGCTCCAAGTTGTATGGCCTTTTCAGCTGCATATATGGCCACATTTCCTGAACCAGAAACTATTATCTTTTTACCTTCCAATACTTCTCCCCTTGCGTTTAAAGCTTCTTCCAATATATAAATAAGGCCATAACCTGTTGCTTCTCTTCTTACAAGAGATCCACCATATTCAATTCCACTTCCAGTTAATACGCAATTATGCCTCTTTGAAATTCTATTATACTGCCCAAATAGGTACCCCACTTCTCTTAAACCCACACCAATATCCCCAGCAGGGACATCAATATCAGGGCCTATATAATTTCTAAGTTCAGTCATGAAACTCTGGCAGAATCTCATAACCTCAGCATCGGATCTGCCTTTTGGATTGAAATCACTTCCACCCTTTGCACCGCCTATTGACATACCGGTAAGACTGTTTTTTAAAATCTGTTCTAATCCTAATAATTTAAGAATCGATAAATTAACCGACTCATGAAAACGAAGCCCTCCTTTATAGGGGCCAAGTGCACTGTTGAACTGAACACGAAAACCTCGATTAACCTGTACTTCGCCATTATCATCAACCCATGGTACTCTAAACATCACCACTCTTTCAGGTTCTAAAAATCTTTCTAAAATCTTTGCTTCCTGAAATTCAGGATGCCTTTCAAACACTACATTAAGACATCTTAAAATCTCAGTTGCAGTCTGTATGAACTCGGTTTCATAAGGATTTTTTCTCTTCAGCTCTTCTAATACATCATCTACGTATGTCATATCCTCATCTCCTAATTTTGGATGGTAATCATCAACATTCCACCGCTAATTAAATATTAAATGTTTCGTTAACCAGAAATTCCATATCTTTAGGGTTTATTCTTCCTTTATAATACCTTTTATTTACCTTTACCTTTACTAAATTCTGATAAAATTCATTATAGTTGCATTTTTTATTTTTTACAGAATCATAATTTGAATTCACCAGCAAGGTTGCAAAAGTCGTATTAACATAACTTAACCGGGAAACATCACAGATTTTAGCTAAAAAGAGTGCTTATTCTTCATCAAAACCCAAATCCTTTTTTAACTCGTCCCAATAGTTTTCAAAGCAACTTTATGGTAAATTTGGGGTGTGGTTTTAATATCCTTCTTCTCCAGTTTTTCCCTGGTTCCGGAGATAAAATTATATTAATATCTAACTTCGTTAAATCTGCATATAACGAATATCATATATTCGGATAAATGAACTTGTAATTACAGTTTTTTATGTGACCAAGTCTTCAACATAAACGTTAAAAACCTACATATACTAAAATAAAAATCTTCAACAAGGATGATTATCAAAACTAATTTCACAGTTCTTAAAAGACTAAAAGTAAAAGAATCCTATTGATTCTTTTTATTATAAAAATGAGAGAATCATATTGATTCTTTATTTTAAATATTGATTCTTTTTAATTTATTGTATAATCTTTTAACACCAACTTTTGGGTCGCAATTTAGGGCTTTCTCAAAGTTTTTGATTGCTTCATCTTTTTTATCAAATTTATAATATATCTCTCCTATTAACCTGTGTACTTTAGCTTTCGTATATTGTGAAATTTTTTGATTTGAAGCTCTTACAAGAAGAGATAAAACTTCTTCATAATCTGATAATTCTGAAGTATCATTTAATTGATTCATTTTTTTATTTGCTATGTCGAATAGCTCATATCCATTAGCATACGCAATAAGATCTCTTTCTAATTTATCTTTGTCTAGTAATTCTCCTCGGGTATTGTAACGATATTTTCTATAGTTCTCATAAACAATTGTAAATATATCATCGCTTTCACTGAATTGAAAACATTTTATATTTCCCGCTTCACGTTTTCTCTCCCCGAGAAGTTTTCTATTTTCTAAGTCGATGAAAAATATTTTATTTCCATCAACAGAATCACTATAATATGTTTCTAATGCCACATACTGTCCATTTTTAGAAATAAAGTTGCTACCAAGATTTGAATTGAATTTAATTTTCATCAGAATTTCTGCTTCTGAATTAAAGGCATAAAATGTTCCATTTAAGTTATCATTCATCCAATCATTAATTATGAAATTTCCATTTTCAGCTACTTTGCCGTCATTTGGGCGCATTAAATCATTAATTAAAAATAATCTATCATTGTTAATGAAAACTACTTCTCCTCCAATAATTTTTTCATTTCCATTAGTACAATCAAAGTATTGATCATTATAAGCCAATATAAAGTTTTCATCCTTCGATTTACAAACAGACATACTATGAAAATTAATTTCAGGAATATCTATGTAACTTCCATCAATTAAAACTTGTAAAATAGTCTTTTTATGTTTATCTTTATTCAAAAATACATGTCGATGTTTATTGAATTTTTCATCTTTTTTTAATGAAATTGCGTAGGTTATACTGAATGGTTTATCTTCATTACGAATTTTATCAATTTTAATTTGGTCTGACTTATAAATCTTGAGTTTTCCGTCAAGTTCTTTCAGTTTATGATTAATCTTACCATCAATTTTTCTAATCTGTTCCTGAAACTCTTTCTCATCATTTACTTCATTTAAATCATATTTTTCGAATATTAACTTAAGATCTTCTCCAAATTGTTTCAATAAGTTAGAATCCTCTTCCATTATATTTAATAAATTACTTTGAATCTGATTCAAAGTAATTGATTTAGGTAGGGAGTCAGAATCCTCATTAGTCTTATTTGTGGTATTTTTTATTCTATCCTTTTTCGAAAGGATCTTAGTCCCACACTCTTGGCAAAAATTAGCGTTTTCAGGATTTTTTAATCCACAATTCTGACAAAAAATTTCAAAAACCTCTCATTTTTTATGCATCTATATAATATAACTTAACGATAGATTGAGACTAATGATATTTTTAATTTATCTTAATCTAGTAATTGGTTTTTCTTTTTTTCATATTCCTCTTCAGTTATTACACCCATTTCTCTTAATTCAGCTAATTTTTTAAGTTCATCCATACTAGAAAATTGGGAATTATTGCTTTCATTAATTTTTTTTCGGACAGCAAGGATAAAATTATTTGCATTTGTTTTGTTAATATCTCTAATAAGGATTTTGCCTCCTTTAAAAATTATTTCAACTGTTTGAAGTGTTAAACCTCCAACTAAACCAGCAACTCCAAACATTAAAGTGTTTTTCCTACTAACATTTGTTTTACCTTCAATGGATTCAATGTCCCTATATCTTATGAATTGGTCGTTTGAAGTTTTTATTCCGTCTTCTACCATTTTTATTTCCTGATTTTCCCCACCCGTATTAATTGATTCAATTTTGAATAAACCAAAAGTTTCTGCTTTTTTTTCTTCTTCCTTTTCTTCATAATATTTTTTAACCCAGTCTGGTCTTCTATCCTTTTCTAGTGGTGTTCCGCATTCCTTGCAGAATTTTGCATTATCCTCATTTTGGGTGTTACAAGCAGTACATTCAACCATAGTTATCTCCTAATCCCACCCTTCTTCTTCCACATTTTCGGGTATGACTCCGCACATATTTTCTTCAATAATATTACATAATTTGTCAATAGGACCAAACTTAATTTTAAAAGGCCTATCAATAATAGTATATAAATTTAATTCTCTTGTTAACACACCCCTAATTTTAACACCAACAATTTGATCCCATTTAATCCTGATATTGGGCACATGATCTTTCCTATAATCTATTTGAACTCCTTTTTCATGTGTTGAAATGTAACCATAACTTTGTTTATAGGTTTGTTTACCACCAGCTATTGCAAGACCCTCCAGACCAAGAGCTGCAGTGGTTACAAATTTAGAAGTAGCGCTTCTTTCCTGCATCACAGGAGCTCTTATAGCAAACTTGGTTGGTTCCATCATATTAGATATTTCTCTGGAAACAAATGGCTTCCCACAATTAAAACAAAACTTAGAATCAATTTTATTTTCAGCTTCACATTTAGGACATATCTTACTAGTCAAAAATTAACCCCCCTTCCAACTATAATAAATTTTAGAAAATTATACGTTAAATACTTAACTAATAGGTATAAGGTTAACAATTAAATATAAAAAATTAATCACTCTTAATTTAGTCAACTCTCACCGAACACATTTCATTATAGTTAGTAATAAAAAGAAGAGAATTCTGATAATTCTTTAATTACATTTAAATTATATAATCATTTTTTATTAATCCCAATATTTTCAGAAATTATTCTAATTTAAATCTCAGTTTCTTATGGTGTTTATGTTAATAAAGTAACATATAATTATATAATGTACATGTTTAAATATTATATTTAAAGTGATTACATGAAATCGGATCTGATTAATGATACCACTATAAAAGATTTAATATCTCAAATTGAAAGATATCCTTCCAAATCACTGGATGAAGTGAGCTATAATTTAGATTATAACAGTATTGAAATATTTGAACCTGAAAATTGTCAATGTAATAATGTAATAGGTATAGATGGCAGTGTAAAATTAATAACAGACAGATTAAGTTATCATAATCACCTTACAAATCAATACCAAACTTATATCATAAACCCTATTATTTTTACCAGAACAGTCTCTGTTCATTCTTCCAACCCATTCCTTAAGGAAAATAAGACCATAGTCATAGAAAAACTTAAACAATTTCCTTTAGATGATTCAGATAGAAAAACCAGTATTACACGTATTGAATCTGAACAACTACAATTAATGGAAATAAATCATATATATAAAGTAATCAATGAAGAAACAAACTATGGTGACATCCTTTTACTCGATATGGCTTTACATAGAAAACAATATGAATCTGAAATCGTCCATATTATCAATAAATGTAAAAAAAAGGGAGTAAATGTTGTGGGATGGGCCAAAGACTCAGAAATTACTAGTCAAGATGGACTGTCATATACTGATGCTGCCAAAATAATTGCTATAAAAAAGGGTGTAAATGCTCCTTGGTATACAAAACACCCCTATTTCAAAAGTAAGGAGATCGAGGTCTATTTGTATCACCCTCCATGGGGAAGTTTTTGTTTTAGAACAGATATTGTTCCTTCATCATTAACCACAGATGAGATCTACTCCCAGTTAATAAATTGTTCAAAACATTCATTAGGATATCCTTTAGTGCTTTATAAAGCTCATCAAAAAGTAAAGATTAATCAAGACGATGCTGACTTTGTATTCAGAAAGATGAGAAAAATTGCAGCATCAGAAGGCAAATTTATCGATCGACCTGGATTGAAACCATTTCATGAACGATATTTAGACCTGTGAGGAGATTGAATGAACGAAATTGGACATCTGATAACTGGAGACATTAGTAATGGCTTAGCATTCCGAATTTTTACAAAATCTAATGTTAGTGTAGGGGACTTTGTATTATTAAAAGATAAACATCTCGAAACAGAAAATGAATTCATTGGCAGAATAACAAATATTGGACTAAGTGTTCTTGGCCGCAATGATTTTTTAGCAGATATGTCCACACAAATAGAAGTATCTCCATTAAAAGTGGACCCCCATGAATTTCGGGAATCTAGATCTGAAGTCCTAGTAAGGATGGCTGAAATATCACTAATTGGCATATTAGATGATAATTCAATAGCACCACCAAAAAAAATACCCAACCATCTATGTCCAGTTCATATACCAACCATAAAACATATGGACTGGATAACTACTAAGGGAGATATCAATATTGGAAATTTACGTGCGGAAATGAGTGGTAAAGGAAACATTCCCATATATATGGACTCTGAAATACTCGTAAAAAAACATTTATTTATTGCAGCAATGACAGGATCTGGAAAAAGTGTAACTGTAAAAACAATTATATCAGAACTCTATAAACACGATAAAGTTGGAATTCTTATTTTTGATGTTCACGGTGAATATGGATACTCTTCAAATAAAATAAAAGGACTTAAAGATTTAAGTAGAGATGATGTAAGAATCTATGGATTTGGTGATAAAGCAGACAATCAATTAAAAATCTATTATAATGATCTTACACTATCTGATATTTATCATTTCTATGATTGGAGTTCTGCCCAAAGGGAAGCATTGGGAATAATATTTTACGCAAAAACAAATCCATTAGAATATATTCAAAAAAATGAAGCTAATACAATTAAGGATGAATACGGTATTCACAAAGACACTGCCAATGTATTAAAAAGGAGGGTTGGTCAGATTATATCAGGGGCCATAGACTTCGTAACATCTGATGATGTAAGCAATCTTTTTGATCAAATATTGGAAGACTTAAGGTTGAAAAGAATTGTTATTATCGATTTTACTAAAATCAGTGAAAAATCGGAAAATATTTTAATTAACAATATTACTAGACACATTTTAAACTATAATAAAAAAATAGTCCAGAATGAAGATAAAAATCCGCATGACATTATGATCGTTCTTGAGGAGGCACAAAGATTTCTAGATCCTTCAGAATATCAGAACAAGGGTGTGATGAGGGAATTAGTGAGGGAAGGTCGTAAATTTGGTGTGGGTTTATGTGCAATAACTCAAATACCAAGATTTTTTGATGAAAGAATTCTATCTCAGTTTAATACTTATATTATCCTTAAACTTGCCAATGCAAGAGACAGAGCAATACTGGAAGGTGGATCTCCCCAAAATATCAGCGACATGTTTACAGAAATAGCTACTCTTCATCCTGGAGAGGCAGTCATTGTTGGAGAAGCCATACCACTAGCACTCCCAGTTAAAATAAATAATTTTGATGATCTTGATTTAAAAAATTATAAACGTGAAAAAGAAGAAATAAATCCAGTTACAGATAAAATGGGGGTTTCATAAATGGGTTTTACAGTTGTGCATACTGCAGATTTTCATTTAGATAGAAATTTTAGTTATTTACCTGATGATAAGGCATATATAAGAAAAGCTGACTTATTGAATGCTTTTTATCAGGTTGTTGATTTTACATTAGAAAATAAACCAGATGTTTTACTAATTTGCGGGGACACATTTGATAAAGTACTCCCTAGAAATCCTGCAAAAGTCCATTTAATTAGAAATATACGTAAAATTAAAGAAAATGGTACAGAAATTTTTGTAATAGGAGGTAACCATGATGTTCCCAAAGGCTCAAAAGAGGGGACTATGCCCATAGAGATATTGGGTGCTGCTGGATTGGCCCATATATTCACTGAGAATAATACTGAAGAAATATCATATCAAACATTAGAAAAAGATGGTAGGCGGTTAAACATCCACGGTTTAAGTTTTAACCCATTTTTCCCCTCAGATAAATTTATTACACCTCATGTTAATACACCAGAAGGATATAATATTTTAATGATGCATGGTGCTTTACAAGGAATATCTTGTGTTGATAATGAATATGAAGACGATAATCCCATTGATGCATCGTCAATAAATAAATCCGATTTAGATTACGTGGCAATGGGCCATTACCATAATTTTGGTAAAAAAGAATATGATGGAACTTTAGCTTGTTATAGCGGTAGTACCGAAAAAATAACATTCGCCGAAGAAAATGATAATAAATGCTTTTTATATCTCCAAATAGATGATTCTGGAGTAGATTTTGAACAAATACTCCTAAAAAATAGAGAGATTAAAACAAGATTTCTTGAAGTAAATAGTTCAATCCCTGATATTGACCGGACTCTATCTGAACAGTTAAAAAAATATGCAAACCCTGAACAGATTTTAAGAATTAAAATAAGGGGCCATCTAACACTTGACAAATATAAAACTCTGCATAAAACCAAATTATATAGTGATTTTATCAATAATTATTTTTGGTTTACAATAATTGATGAACTAGAATTAGGAGAAAGCGAATTAATCCATCTTGACAAATTGGAGGATAATCCAATAAAAGTCTACAAATCACACATGGAAAGAAAAATTCAAAAACTTGAGGGTATTGAAAAAGAAAAATATAAAAAAGCCTTAAAAGTTGGATTAAACATTCTATCTGAAGTCAAGGAGAATTAAAAATGGTCATTTTTAAAGAACTTCAAGTTGATGGATTTAAAAAATATAATAATAAAAGGAATTTTCAATTTGAAGAGGGTTTAATGGGCATTTTTGGAAAAAATGAAACTGGTAAATCAACAATTGGTGATGCCATAAGCGTTTCATTATTTGGAGTTTCATCCACCCACTATAACAAAGCCGATATAATCACATGGGGAAGATCTAAATCTATTCTAATCCTTGATTTTGAAGTAGATAAATTATATCGTGTCCGAAGAACTATTGGAAAAACAAAGAGCACAGCTACACTACAAATAAAGAATAATGAAAAATGGCAGACAATTGAGAATACCATTAAATCTGTTGATAACAGGATTCAGGATATTTTGGGGCTTGATTTTAAATCTTTTAAAAATTCTATTTTCATAGGTCAAAACGATTTAGATGCACTTTCTAGCTTAACTAAACAAGAAAGACAATCTATAATAAACAGATTATCAAGATATGATGAGTTATCAAAAGCAGAAAAACAACTGAAACAAAAAATAAAAGAGATAAAACATGGACTAGATCTTTTAGAAAAAGATTTTGTTAACTTAAAAAAACTTGTTGATGATAAAGAAAAAAAACTTGAAGAATTAAAAATATTGGAACAAGAAAAATCTGAAAAAAATGATAAATTAAATGTCGAGAAAAAACAATTGACAGCAATACTTAATGAAATCAGAATATTAGACCAACTTAAAATAATTAAAGATACTGAAGAAAAAATTTATAGTTTAAATAAACTTCTAAAAGAAAACGATGCACAATTATTAACTATAAAATCCAAAGAAGATGAAAAAAAGGAAATAACTGAAAAAATTATTCAATTAGAATATGTTAATAAAGATCTCAAAAAAAATATTGAAGAAATTGAAAAATTAATTTCAGAAATTAAAGATACAGAAAACCTGCAAAAAGAAGTTAAGAACTACGAAGACTTAATTAAAGAAAAAATAGGTCAAATAACAATTATTGAACATAAAGAATCTCAGAAAGAAGAGTTTGTTCTCAATCTAAATAAATTATCACATGTTAATAAAGAGCTTTTTGTAAATATTGAGGAGATAGGATCAATTTTATCAGATATTGATAAATTAAAAGGCTCGGAAAGCGAACTGGATAATTTAGAAAAATTAATCAAAGAGAAAAAATCTCAAATAAATAAAATTGAGTCTAAAGAAAGAGAAAAAGAAGTTCTGATAGTAGAATTCAATGATTATAGCCATATTACTCCTGAATTAAAAAATAAAATTGATAAGTTATCTACTACATTTTCTAAACTTAAAAAAATAAGAGATGTAGAAATAGAAAAAGTCAGAAGTAATATTAATAAACTTCAGAAAAACATAGAAGACTCTGAAAAACTTATTAATGAAAAACAAAAACAATTAGATGATATTATAAGTAAAGAATCCAAAATTTCTAAAATAAAAACATATTTAGATGATTTTGCGTATTTAGGTTCTGATTTGAAATCTGATATAGAAACAATGGGAATTACAGAATCTAATTTAAAATCATGTGAAAATGAAATAAATAGGATTGAGAAGGAAAAAGAATTGAAAAGTAAATTTTTAGATGATGAAAAGCGTTTAAAAGAAGATAATGAATTATACTCAAACTATTTAGAATTAAAAAATAATTTGGATAAAAATACACAAGAAATTTATAAAACACAATCTGAGATTGATCTATATAAAAAAGAATTAGGAGATTTAGACGGAGAATCTACTAATCTCAGTGATATCGAAAGTAATTATGAAACAAAAATTAACACTGCAAATATCTTAGTTTTTTCTGGAGTAGGAATATTTATTATAGGCCTAATATTAGGATTTATTATTAATTTTTTATTAATTTTAATAGCATTAATCGGTATTTTGCCATTATATAAAGGATATAATGACAAAAAAGTATTTAATTCTAAATTGAATATTATTAAAGAAAAAAGAGAAGTATTTGGATATTTAAAGCAACTAGAAAGTCAATTAACTGATTTATATAATGAATACAATTATTATGAAGATGAACTTGAATCATATAAAGATTTAGATTTAGAATCACTTAAAAAAAATTTTAATACCTATAGAAACTTAGAAAAAGAAATAAATGATTTTAATAAGTTGAAAAATGATGAAAGTATAGTAAGAGCTAAAATTAACCAATATGAGATTGAAATAAATAGTATTTATAATTCTCTTCCAACAGAGTACAAAAATTCTATACCTTTATCTCATGGAACCATGTATAAATCTCTTTTTGAACTTTATCAAGCAGAAGATAAGGAAAAAAGTAAATACGAATCTAAATTGACTGATTTGGATGCTCAAATTAGTGGAAAACAAGATATTCAGAATGAAATTGATTCATATAAAAGGGAAAAAGCTGAACTCGAGCAAGAATTATTAGAGGTAAATAAATCAGTAAAAAATCTACAAGAAAATGAAATAAAATTAAAAAATAGTTTAAAAGAAGAATATGAAAGTCTACCACCTAATTATCGCGATACTGTATCTTTAAACAATTTAAAACTTGATAAATTATTACTTGAGTTATATCAAAGAGAAGATAAAACAAAAAGCAATCTAGATTCTAAAATTAAAGATCTTAATAAAGAAATAAATGAAAAAGAGGGTATTAAGAAGGATATGGATCAATTAGTTAAAGAGAAAGAAAATCTGAACGATTACTCTTCTAATAAAACTCAGGAATTAAATTCTGAATTAAGAAATTCATTTGATAAATTGCCTGATTCTTACAAAATAAATTATTCCTTCGATGATTCAAACTTATACAAAGAAATTTTATCCAAATATCAAAAAGAAGACAGATACAAAAATACATTGGAAACTCAAATTGAAAGTTTGGACAAAGAAATCTTAAAAAGAAATAATATAGAAATAGAAAGGAATAGATTAATTAAAAATAAAAACGAACTCGAAATAAAAATTTATAATGATAAAAAACGTTTAAATAATGAATTAAATGATAAATATGAAATTCTTCCATTACATTATAGAAAAATCTCTATAGATGATTTAAATCTTGGGAAAACATTGAATAATATATATCAATCCGAAGATAAGGAAAAAAGTAAATTTGAAGACAGAATAAAAAATCTGGATAAGGACATAGCTCAAAAAGTGGCTGTTCAAAATAAATTAAAAGGATTACAGGAACAAAAAACCAAATTGAAAAATGAGCTATCTGAACAAAATGAACAACTAAAATTATTAACAGATAGAAAAGGTCTACAATATAATAAAGATCATTATGCTAATTTAATTGAACAAAAAAATGCACTTAATGAAAAGATAAAAGAGATTGATCAGGGAATATGGAGTTTAACTGGGGATATCCGAACTTTAAGTAAAGATACTACTGATCTTGATGATAAAAAGGAAGAATTAGAAAATTTAAAATCTGAAATAGAGAATGATGAATTTGAGATGGATGTTAATGATATAGCTAAAAATGAGATTTCATTTACAGCTCAGTCATTGAGGGAACAAGTAATGGATAGAACAACCAAGTATGTGGCATTATTTCTTCCAAAAATTACAAACAATAAGTACAGGGATGTTAAAATCTCAGAAGATTTTAAAATAAAAGTTTATTCTCCTGAAAAGAATGATTTTGAATCAATTAATTCATTAAGTGGTGGCGCTAAAGACCAAGTATTATTTGCTTTCCGATTAGCTTTTACTCATGCAATTATTGGTGGAAGATCTCGGAGTAAAGGATTTGCACTGTTTTTAGATGAATTTTTAGGAAGTTTTGACCACAACAGAAGAACTAGGACATTAAAAATGTTAAAAGAACTGAAAGATTATTTCAGACAAATATTCCTAATTAGCCATATAGAAGGTATGGAAATGGATGTTGATCAAATAATCAAGACACCTGAAACATAAAAAATATCTATAAATATGATTTCTTATAAGACTTTAGATTTAGAAAAGGATGTGTCTCAGCGGAAAGGTAAATCAAAATACATTATTGATGGTAATATCTATTTTGCAGAAGAAGCTGCGATTAAATATTATGAAGATTTAGGATATGATGCTTTATGGGCTGAAAATGATTACTGGTGGACATTAATGTCCCTATTATTTTGGGATATAATATTTGCCAGAGTTAAGGGTGCAGTAACTGAAATATCTAATGGAATGGAAATGCCATTAGATCCTAGTGATCCTAATTTTAATGATGCATTTGAATTTATTATAAAAATGAATGGTATGCCACATGATTTTTTTACACCCAATTTTTATCAAACTAGAAAATATTTAATAGATAATAAATATCTTGAATTAAGAAATACTGATTTAAAACAGGAAATAATTGAATCTTATAACCGGAATTATGGGAAATACTGTAGACCCATAGAAAATTGGGATAAATTTTCTCTTGAGCAGTTATTAATTCCTATTAATAAATTGGATAATGAAAAGTTTTTAAAGATTCTTTATAGATTAATTTATAATTTTGATCATAATAGATCGGGATTACCAGATCTGATAGTATATAATGATGATGAATTATTTTTTTCAGAAGTAAAAAGCGAAAATGATAGGGTATCTAATAAACAAAAGGGATGGCATAGCTTTTTATCAGAAGAATTAGGAATAAATGTAGATTTATTTCTAATTAACCATACTAATAACAAGATAAAAAGATTGAAAAAATCATATAAACCTGGTTCAAAAATAGTTACAGTATCCTTTGGTTATTCCACTTCTAAAAATAGAGAAAAAGCAATAAAATTCATTCAAAAACAAGATAATTTTTTTACCAAAGGGAAGGATAAAGAAAAAATATACGGAGCCAAATTCGAAATAAGGGACATTGAAAAACTCTATACTATTCTTGATTTGACTAGCCGATGGAAGACCCAAAAGTTGGAAGTTGATGGAAAGATTGTTAAATCTACAGAGTTAAGAAATTCTTTATGGTGTTATCGAAGAAAAACAAAAAATAATGCATCTTTAGATTATTGTAAACAAAAAGAATATGAAAATACACCAAATAAATTTGGATGTAAAGAAATTAATTTCCATCAGCTGGAAAATGATCGATGGCAGATATCAGATGAAAATTTTGGATACGTAGATACTGTTTCTGGAAAATGGATCTTTAATAATGAAAATATAAATTTACATATTGAAAAAGAAATTGAAAGAATCAATTATTGCCCTGTATTAAATAAAAGAGAAGTTTTAAACTTAGTAAAAAAGGTCCCAAATTTTATAGATCCTAAAAAGGATGATGAATGGGCTTTTATTTCTAATAATTATGAATTATGGTTTTGGCATGAAGATAAATGGTTAAGTAACTTTAACAATTCTAAATTTCCAGGTTATAATTCAATGATTGGTGTTGAAAGAAATTTCAAAGAAAAATTGAATGTTATTCGATCTTTTAAAGTACAAAATTCAAATCAACTCAATCAAATAACACCAAGTAATTATAAGAACATTAAAAAAAGTCCAAAAATATATAAAAATCATCAAATTCATAAAAAGAAAAAAAATGACCAAAATTCAAAAGGATATCAAAAAAATAAAAAATCCGGATGTTTTATCGTTTCAGCTATCTATGGAAAACAATCTTATCAAGTAAATGTTCTTAAATCATTTAGAGATAATTCCCTATCATGTATTTTTTTGGGCAGATTATTTATATGGATTTATTATCAAATAAGTCCCCATTTGGTAACTCCAATTAAAAAACATGAGAAAATATCTTACATTTTAAAAATCATTATAGATAAAATTGTGAATTTCATAGAGAAAGAATATTAATTAATATAATTAATTAAAATCTGTATTGATATAAATTTTTATTATTATAATAATAATTGACATATAAATTTAGTAACCCGCTGGTGAGGAACTCTGCATATAACGAATGATCCATAATCAGGTTAAACGAACTTTGTAATTACTGGTTTTTTTTAATGTAACTAATTCTTCAATTATATGACAAATACAAACTTCATATAATATTAAAAATCTTCACCAATATGATTGATCATCAAAAATTATTTCAAGATTCTTAAAAGACAAAAAGTAAAAGAATCATATTGATTCTTTATATTCATTGTATAAATAGTCTGATTTTAACCGAAACATCCGAAAACATCGACACCAACATTCTAGAATTTCAATCCTAAAATAATCTGATTTTAACGTGTCAAATATCCGTACATAACCGATCCTATGCGTTACTTATCCTCTTTTTTTATTTTTTATGTACTTATCTAAAAATAATTCTGCCATCATGGAATATAAATTTTGTTAGATCATTTATAGTTTAAAATAAATAGATGATGTGAAAAACCTACTTTCAATCTATTTTTTCGTGTCATTTTCTCAACTTATTCCTTACATTTTTTCATCAAATAGTACAGAAAAATTTTCCGAAAAACCTTGGTTTCATTCTATCTTTCATATTATAAGAATAATTTTTCATATTTTCATAAATATTTACTACTAGACCTGAAATCATATTATTTTTCATATTAAGAATTCGACACATATTCCGATATTAACTGGTTTGTAAAATACAAATAAGTAACATAAATGTCCTTTTTACTATCTTGAACTCTATTGAACCAATTATCAATATCTTCTAATTTTATAGAAATGTCAATTTTTCCAGAATTATCATATTTTTCTGGTAGTAATTTATCCTTAATTCCTACTAAAAACTCTAAATCAGCCTTTTTAGTCTCGACTACACTATTGTCAATAGGATGATCTTCATTAATTTCCTCCAAACTTTTTATATCTTCACTAAAAAGTTCTATTGACATTTTCAAGGAGTCTAAAACCTCCTGATATCTTTCTGACATGGTTTTTGAAACTTTATAAGCATAATCTTGAGTAATCTCAAATCCTAAATCATCTAAATCAAGATCTGCTAGTTGTTTTAAATGATACATTAATTGCTGAAGCTCTTCTATTTTAAATGCTTTATCAAGTTCTAAAATTCTTGGGATTTCATCTTGCCATTTATTAATATTCAAAGCTTCGATTTTTTCATTTAAAGGTTTTGGATTAAGTACCATAATATCTATTTCTCCAATATTACCTAAAACCTTAAATAAAGGAATGTTATTGCTAACGGGTAATAATAACCTATTTTGTACCAAAATTATAACTCTAAAAAACTCAAATTCAATATCCAAAAAAAGTTTTTTCAAATCCGTCCATAAAACGCCATTAAAATTGTTATTAAGTATGTTAATTATTTTTAGTAAAGTTTCCTCAATTTGTGAAGAGTTTGAAACATTGCAAATTAAATAATTCTCTTTATTATAATCAATGTATATAGAATTTAATTCTACATTAATGCCCTCTTTTTCTAATAAAGTTGTTATATCGTTAGATAAACTATCTCTTTCTTTTTTAAATTCGTTTTTGGCTCTTTTAATGATCTTTTTATTTTTTTCATATCCTTCTTTTGCAAAAATCCGCCATAATTCGGCTAATAAACCATAAAAAAGCTTTTCATGTTCTTCTAAATCATCAAGATCATAATCGAATACAAATTTTCCAAATAAATCTTTAAATACTCCCTGAAAAGTTAATAAGTTCTTATAAGAATCATACAAATTCATAATTGAAAGATCATTAAAATCCGTTCTGAATCCTGCTTCTTTTAATTGATTTTTTATAATTTCAATCTCATCATTGGATTTACCTTTTGATCTGGTTTGTAATACCATTACATGCAGACCTTGGTTTAAAAAATTCCTAAAATTAAATACAAAATCTCCGTAAACCTTAGAATAAATATCAAACTTAGAAATTGTTGATTCTTTTTCGTCTAATTTGTGCTTTTTAAGTTGTAAAAAATCAACTGAAGATTTAGGGAATGGTACCTTTTCTAACTTTAATTTTGAATCATCCCAATAATCATTTAAAGAATTTAGTTGTAGAATATTTAGCTTTCCACTTCTTCTGAAAAAAATCTGAAGATTATCTATAATCCTTTTCACTAAACCCAAACAATTAACGCGACATTGGACTACATAATTAATATATTCTTCCCATCTATCTGGCCTAAATTTATGTTCCGCTAATTGGTGGAAATTAGAATTTATTTGAGTTAGCCAATCTAAAGGAATATTATAAATAGGTATATCTTTTTTAGTACCATCGAAATCCATTTTAAATAAAAATAATTCGTTTCCATATCCTTTACTAGCAAATTTTTTCCTTTGAGGATAAAGTTTCCTAATTAAATTAAGCCTATCCATAATGAAATCATTGAATGGATCTTTACTGGCAGACATCTTATTTACTTCAGTAATATCAATTATGCAATGTAACATTATTCTTTCGCCATCATCATCTATTGAAGGTATTAATAATTCTCTTTTCACTCTTTCAACTATTTTAGGTAAGTATTCCTCAATAATATCACTTTCAGGATCAAAATATTGTAATCCTAACATAAAATCAGCAATACCATTTAAAGGAAGTGAATTAAAGGATTCAAAGGAATATTCCGAAAAATCTATTTCTTTTTTAATATCTAATCTATTAAACCAAAATAAACTTAACCCCAAATTCAAAAATTCAATTTCTGTTTGTGGTTTTTTTAAGGGAATGGGAGATTCTGTTAACCATTTTTTTAAAAATGTATAAATTGAAGTTCGATCACTTAACTTATTTCTTAAATTTTTAACATCTTCTTTGTATTCATCAGAAACAAGTTCAGTACCAATGATATCATGCATTTTCCCTTGCATGGCATTGCTTAAATCCGGTATTAAAAATAAACTCCAATTAAAACCAAACTTCTCATGTGCTTCATTAACTACATCCTCATTTAGTTCCAAATAATTCTTTGCGCCTAACCATAACAAACTTTCAATAACTAGACCATAATCTATCCATGACACAGGAACATGACTATATATGTCATTCAAAATTTCATTATTGACCCCTAATTCAATAAATATATTTACAAGGAATGTTTTCATGTCTTCTTCATTTATTACTGATAGGCATATATCTATATTCTCTTCTATAGGTTCCAAGACAGGATCAGTCAATATTTCAGATAAAATTTTAGATCTTATAGGATGTAAAGCTCCAATATATTTTCCACTACTTTCTTCACGTAATAAGTATTCTTCTTGGAAAATTTTGACTACATGAGTTGGATCTTTTAATTTAATTTCAGATTTAAGAGATTTTAGATCTGATCTGCATCCATACATGCCAATAATTGAAACTATCCTTAAGAAATCTAATCGTTCAATTTCCCCTAATTGATGGGCTTCTTCACGAATCCTTTCAATTTGTTGTTCTAAACGGTTTCTTAATGTTTCTCCTTGAGTAATTAAATAAACAAATTCTAATAGAGGTCCTGAACCACCAAATTTAGACCAGGATTCTTCAAAATTTATAAAATCAACATTTTCATTTTTAAGTGTTAAATTTTCATATATTTCTTCAGCTTCTTCTTTATTTAAATAAAGTTCCATTTCAGAATAAAATAAATCTACACTAGATAAACTAGATCTATTCCAATCTTCTTCTCGGATCGTAACTAAAATATCAAATTTTTGATAACGAGATATTTCTTTCACTATTTCCTGCCAAACATTATCTGTTGGTTCAACATCGATAAAAATTGCAATATGATCATCAATTGACTTGGATATAGCGTTTAAAGTACGGATAATTTTTAATGCATCTCTTTCTTTCGATTTAATTTGATAAGTAAGAGAGTTAGGATAATTTTCATGCAAAAATCTATATGCAAGTGTGCTTTTTCCTTGTCCGGAAGCTCCATGTATTATTATGACATTATTCAGTTCAAATTTCTGTTTAATTTCATCTAATTTATCAGAACGTTTAGCATCTAAATCTGCAATAATATGTTCATATCTAGCATGACTTCCAGCATAAAATTCTTCTTCTAATTTTTCAAGGGAAAAATCCTCTGGAGCTTCTAATTGTTTAACAGAAAGTCCAAATTCTTCGAGGAATGTTGAAAGTTCACTTAAGAAAGAAGCAATATTATTTAACCTTTGGACTAAGTCTACTTTATTAACTAATTCAGACCTTTCTGATAATTGATATATCCAATTCATTAATAAATCAAAAGTAATATCGGGATCAAATCCACAATGATTTTCTTTTAAATAATTAAATATCTCTTCTTCTAATTCTGCTTCATTTACTTTAATGATTTTAATATTTTGAAAAATTAAGGCTATTTCAGATTCTTTATAGCCCTTACTCTTTAATTTACTTATAATATTGTCCCGTTCTGTGCCAGTACTCCTAAAACCGTTTTTCAATTCCGGACCAATATTTCCAAAAGATATTACATTAGTTTTTGGACTTAATCCATCATTAAATCTGTCAACAGACCTTCTAAAGAATGAACTTTCTTTTTCAGGCTCAAAATCAGATAATACTAAATCATGACTATAATAACATTTGACTTGAATTAATTCTATAACATCTTTATCAGACCAGATATCTAGATCTTCATGCCCCTCTAACCTGTAATCGAATTTTTCGTTATCTGTAATTATTCTGTTGAGTATATACAAAGTTTGAGCCCTAAAACCCCTAAATGTAGCCTCTGCAGAATATTTATATTCTTCTGCCATTTTTTTACCCCCTAAAAAGTTGAGATGGGATTATTAAGATTATATTTCTAATTCTTCCAATCCCTTAATTATTTTCTTTTCTATGCCTATAATCTTCGCCTTGATTGCTTCTGGGGGCTCATATTTAATTTCTTCATATTCTATTTCTTTGTAGTTTGATAAACTCAAACTGTAATCATTTTCTTTTATCTCTTCAAATGGTACATGGAAGCATTTTGCTTTGCGGTCATCAAACTCTTTAGAATCTTTTCCCTTAAATTTTTCAATGATATCAGGTATGTCACCTTTACCATCTATGAATTCCCTTTTATCATCTAAACTATAACCGTCAGCACCCATATCATAGAACCAAACTTTTTTTGTTGATTCTCCTTTTGTAAATACTAAAACTGCAGTTGAAACTCCTGAATATGGTTTGAAAACTCCTGAAGGCATGAAAATTACAGCATCCATCCTGCAATCTTCAAGCAATTTTTTCCTAATTCTTTCATGGGCTTTGCTAGTACCAAATAAAACACCTTGAGGAACAATAACTGCACATCTACCTCCATTGAATAACATATTATACATTAATTCCAAAAACAATAGTTCAGTTTTTTTTGTCGTGATTGTAAAGTTTTCGTTTACCTCTGATTTGTCAATACTACCTTTAAATGGAGGATTAGCCAATATAACATCGTAAGAATTCGATTCGTTGAATCTTGTTGAAATTGTGTTTATTTGCTCAACATGAGGATTATTAATTCCATGCATCATCATATTCATCATGGAAATCCTAATCATTGTCTGTTCGAAATCATAGCCATGAAGAGTTTCTTCACGCAAAAAATCCCATCTATTCTCATCAAGTTTATCTCCTTTGAAATTATACTCATTCCCGTCTTCATCTTGTTTAATGAACTCTAATGAAGTATTTTCCTTAAGGATATACTGATAGGCATTTATAAGGAATCCTGCAGTTCCACATGCGGGGTCGCATATCTTTTCTCCAATCTTGGGATCAGCTATTTCTACCATCATTTTTATTATGTGTCTAGGAGTTCTAAATTGGCCGTTTTTACCAGCTGTTTTTAACTCAGAAAGAAGGTATTCATATATATCGCCTTTAGTATCCCTATTCTGCTCTTTAATATGCATCCCATTAATTATTTTTACAGCCTCGATTAGTAACGATGATGTAGGTATTGAAAAAACAGCATCTTTCATATATCGTGAATATAAAGATTCATCTCCACCTAAACTCCTTAAAAAAGGGAATACATTGTCTCTAACATGTTCTAATATTTCATCAGCAGAATAATTACTCCATTCTGACCATCTGCAGTTCGGACATTCTTCAAAGATTGAAATGTAGTCTATTCCAGTTAATTGGGCTTCCTGCTGTCTTTTAATGTCTTCATCTTCTAATCGTTTCATAAATAAAAGATACGACATTTGTTCAATAGCTTGTAGAGGGTTAGAGATACCCCCGCTCCAGAATTTATTCCATAAATCGTTTATTTTAGATTTTAAATCAGCATCTAACATATTAATTCTCCTCTAAACGTTTTCTGCATTAAGGCATTGAATAAATTATCAATTTGAATTCTAGATTCTTCCTGAAGATTTTTAACTGTTTTTATTTGATGAATAAGCACTGCGAATTGTTTTTGAAGTTCTGTGGGGGGTAAAGGAATTTCTAAATCATTAAGAACCGTTGTATTCATAAAAGTATAAGAACCATCTTCACCAGTTTTTAAATCACCTACTCGCCCCTTAAACAAACTCATTAATAATACAAAATAAATTGGAAGTATTTTAGTTTCATCTAAAGATAATCTTATAAGATTGGTGCTAATGATCGCATTTTTTTTGTCTGAATTTACAATACACATTTTCCCAACAGTCCCAGCTCTGGAAATAATAATATCTCCTTTAACTGCTGAATACGGTTCCAGTTTTCTAAATTTTTCCTCAGTTATGTGCAAACATCCTGTTTCAGAAAATTCATGATCTTGTATATTATCCATTGTCCAGACAGGAATGCCTGAATTAACATATTCTTTCTTTTTTAATGCACTACCAAAAGGGCCACATTTTGTTCCCGCTTTTTTCTTCGAGTAAAGAGTTTTAAGTTTAACAACATCAAAATTTTTAGGATTTATGGCTGGATCGCCAAACATCTCCAAGAAAAGGCTTTTTAGATATTCGTCAATCCAATTATGAGCCTGTACTCTCAAATTCTTTAATTCTTCAGTTTTTTCAAGAATTTGAACTATCTTTTCTTGAATCTTGATATTTTCAGGATAACTTACATATATTTTTTGCATATAAGCTTTTGATATGTGTTTTAATCCTATGCCCCTGAAACCTTCCTCCAATAAATGAATATTAGCAATAAAATAATAGTAAACGTATTTTAATAGAATGGATGGCTCTTTTAGCCCTACAACAAAACAATCCGCGCTGGTAGAAAAATTTTCATTACAATAGTGAATACTTGGATTTCCTCCAGTTCCAAAAATTAAATGTTCCCCAGTATAAGTGAAATCATCAATAAACTTATTTTGGACATTACTTGATGTGAAAAATTTATATTGCCCCTTTTTTTGTCCATCACCCGCTCTGTGTTTTGATTTCTTTTCAAAATCTAACACTTTTTCAAATCGTTTAATTTTCCATCCCTCAGGTAACTCATTCTTTTTAATCATTTTTTTCTCCCTAATCCACTAGGTATTGGTACGGAATCATCCTTTTTCTGGTCAAGAACCGTGAATCTCTCTTCTAGTGCCTCAGATATTATAGGCTCTAAATCATCCAAAAAATTAGGTGATATATTGCTCAAAACCTCTGATTCTTCTCCACTATCAAGTTGAACAAACCAAGAGAAGTTATCTTTCTCTTTATCATATTTTATCCTATTTTTACCCGCAACAGAATGTGGAATAGGTACTTCAATCTCTTGAAGTATCAAATTCCGAATAAGAGCGGAAGGTGTGGTTCCTTTTCTTTTACAATAGTCTTTGAGTAAGGTAACCTCTTCTCTTGGCATTTTTGTGGAAACTGATTTATACTCCATGTAAAATAAGAAGTCAAAAGTAGTATTTAAATGTTCTTGGTCAACATTGGTTGACCATCAATACATATGGATATCATTAATTTTAGTAATTATCTCTTTAAGATCATCTACTTCAAAAAGATCCAGGGGGCGTTCTTCTTCAAATGGTGGGCTAGCAAAATCAGTCAATTCAATTCGCTTTCTATCAGAAAATATTTTCTTAATTAGAATAATAAACTCTAATTGTTGGCGGTTATACACTTGATCTTTGATAATATATTCATCAAAACGCTTTTCAATTAGCTCTTTTGGATCCTCTTCAAAAGATAAATCCAGTATTTCCCTTATAAATGTAAAAAAGTCTTTTTGTTGATAATTTTGAATATTATCAATTGTTAATCCCGGTTTAAGTTCATTTAACTGTTTCTCCAGTTCCAAAAGTTCCAGAGAAGTAATGCCTTCACCATCTTTAATTTTTTTAACAACTAAATTATCTGCTAAGAATTTTTTGAGTTCTTCATCTTCTATAATTTCTTTTTCAAATGTCTCTCTATTTATAACATAGTCAGGGACATCAGATTGAACTATAATACCCCTTTCAGGCTCATAATATCTCATTAGAGGTGCTATCTCCTTGATAAGAAATTCAACATCGTCAAATGTTAGATCCTCCCAAAAATTATCCTGGAAAACCCTCAAAATATTATCCTTATTTTCTTTGATTTCAGTCAAATTACTTTTCTCTAGGATATTTCGACACATTTCATGGACATAACTTTTAATATTCAAAACTTCCCCTTTCTTTCCGTCAAGAATGAATGCAAATAGTTTTTCTGTTTTTAAAATGAATGAAGCTACTTTAGAACTATCTCCCGGTTCTAAAATCATCAGAGGAGCTATTTCAATTCTCAAATCTTCAATGTACTGTTTTAGATTAAATTTATCATTTTTTATTTTTGAAATTGTAGGGATTTTCTCACGGACGATGAAAGAATTTTCATCAAGACTTTCTATACTGTCCAAAATTTTGTCATCAATTATTTTTCTTTGTTGTTTATCCATCCGTTTTTTCAATAATTCAACCCGATTTTTGAATATTTTAGTAATTACACTGTCTTGGACTTTTCTTTCATTTGTTTTCGTGAAATTATGAGTATGAATATTTGAATGTCCGCCTATCGCAAAATCCATGATAAGAAAATCATTTTTGTGTCTATTAGGAAGCCATTCAGGATGTTCACATGCTTTTAAGTTCCTAGTTCCTCTCCCCACCATCTGCCAAAACCTGACACTGGAAAAAACTGGCTTAATAAAAACAAGGTTGCATACTTCTGGGACATCAACACCTGTATCTAACATTCCAACAGATAATGCTATTCTTGGCTCTGACTCATTTTTAAATCTCTTTACTTCATCTTCAGCCCTTGACATGCTTGAAGTAATGGCTTGGACATCGCTACTTAAGTATGGGAACATTTTTCCAAACATTTTTTTCATGAATTTTGCGTGTCGCTGGCTGGCACAGAAGAATATAGATTTAGCGGGTATCCCTTCATCAGATTTATAGCAATGACTCATAAATTCTCTAATAATAAGTTCATTTGTTTTATTATCCATAAAAACACTGTCAAACTGTGAACCGGTGGGTTCAAAATCATCAGGTTCTACTTCTTGTTGTCTTAATTGATCTTTCAAATCGGGACTTAATATACTGCCAATAATTCCCAGGGCCAAAATGTTAGTATCAATTATATCTGCCTTATAACGTACAAGGTCTCCTTCAAGTACTGCTTCATCATAAGAGTATTCTACAGTGGGCTTATTATTCTCACAATCAAATAATTTGTAAGTGTTTCTTGATTCGTGCTCTCTGGGTGTTGCTGTAAGTCCGATCTTTATGGTATCAAAATACTGGAAAATTAGGCTGTTTTTATCATAATAGGATCTGTGAGCTTCATCAAAAATTATCAAATCGAAAAATCCTGGGCTAAACTTTTCAAATAGTTTAGGATCACCACCCATTAAAGTCTGTACAGTGGAGACATAAAACATAGCAGAAGTGCTAAATTTTTCTGTGCGCAAATCAACAATAGGAGTACCACTAAAAAAACGTTTGAATGCACTTGACTTTGTTTGATTGACTAATGAAATCCTATCGGCTACAAATAACACATTACGGATTATATTTGCATTTGTTAAAATATCAATTAAAGCCATTGCGACCCTGGTTTTTCCTGTTCCTGTTGCCATTTGAATAAGAGCACTTCTATGACCTTTTGAAAAGTGTTCACTCAATTCCTGGACAATTATTTTGTTTCGAGGCCGATCAACAATATGAGGATTAACACCAAATGAGCTAGGGTCTTTTCTTCTCTGATAAAGGTCTTTCTTTCGTTTTAAGTCTTCTTGAGAGAATGGTCCACTTACTCTTCTTTCAATTCCATCCTGATCGATATATGTCCATTCATGACCATTAGTTAAAAAAATCGGGATTTTGAGACCATTTTGTTGTTCAATGTCTTTTGAATAGGTTCTAGCTTGAATTCTGCCTGCATCAGTATCTTTTGAGAATCTCTTTGCTTCAATAATTGCTAATATTGAATAATCTTGGTCTAAAAGAGCGTAATCAATAAATCGCTCTCCTGATTGAGGATTACCATCGAAAAAAATGTAGTTATGGTTTACAAAATCAGATTTTACAGAGTTAACCTCTTCTTTAACATATTCCCAACGCCAACCAACATTTTCAAGAGCAGGATCAATATACTCCTTTCTAGTTCTTCTTTCATTGATGTATTTAGCATCATCATTATAAGGCACCATAATATATTAAAACATCTTTATTTTATTTATAAATTCTTATTTTAAAGCCAATCAAACTCCCCTTAATTTATTACTATTATTACATTATATCATACTTCGGAGATATTGTTACGATATTCTACTGTTAAATGATCCAGATAAAAACTCAACACTTCATTAAATAGTTATAAGCGAATAAACTATATTGAAACACTAGATGTGAAATTGAATACTTGAAAAAAATTCAATATTTTAATTACAATATTAAAAATCGTTCAATTTAGATATTTAGATGAATTCTGTAGAGAATTATAGTTCTGAATTAGAAAGAAATAAGCCCTAAAATCAAATATTAATGTTGTACAATTAATCAGTTACTTCGTCATACTGCCAAAAAATAATTTATCTCAAATTTATTTAGCTAACTTATTTTTTTGAATTCAAATATTTAGATAAATATTTTTCATCTCTCTTTAATTTCATGGATATAATAATCCAAGCTAAGCCAATGAATAAGAATGTTAGTATAATTGCTATCAAATCAAAAATTAAAATTTGTAAGTTTGAATCAGTTGTTAAAAGAACATTATAGTAAAGTAATAAAGGACCTATTATTTTATCCGCGAAAGTAGGAACTCCTATTAATCCAAATATTAAAGTAGTCAAATAAGCAATGTTTTTGTATCTTTCATCCCTTTTAACATTGAAAAATTGAGATCTTACTTCTATTTTGGTCTTAATCAATTTACGCAGATTATCCCAATTAAGTTTTTTTGAAGCATATTTAAAAATATTATTTATTTCTCCAAAACTAGAAATATCATCCATAAAAAACTCTTCTAGATCGTTTTGATTTAACTGATTAATCAGAACTGATTCGTATGATAAAGAAAGATTAGAGGATGTTTCAGACATACGTTTAAGTGAAATATTCAAATGATCTATGCATTCTACTTGAACCTGCTTTTCATAAGTCAAACTTAAGTTTGGATCTTCTTTCTTATTGTAATCAACTCCAGATTTGCTAAATATCCATAAAGTCAATCCCCTGTTCATATAAAGGCAATAATCATCAGCCTCACGTAAATTTTTCCCCAAAAAATTGCTAAAATCCATATAAAAAGGATGAGACTTTCTAGCCATTATTTTTCCTAAATGATTTTTAAAATCTTCATGGATTTTACTGCTCCTGTAAGGTTGATCTTTAAAATCAGTTATGAAAACAGAGGGCCTTAAGGCCCAATAATTACCGAAATTATATTTAAATTTACTAAAAATAGGAATTTCGCCTTTTTTGTTAGAATTAATTACATAAATTATTGCAGATGTGAAAAATCCGTATAAATCATCTAAATTAAATATCTCACCTTTATCTTTGATTAATTTGGTATAATAAAATGAAAAATCGCCGTCTTCAATATATTCAGTCTCTTTCTCAATAGCATTATCCATCGCTTCCAAGATTGCATTTTTTTTAAGTAATCTTGATATAATAGGATAATCATGGAGATGTAATCTACCTGATAATTTCATTATTTCGGGAGCTGTTTCCATTTCATCAATTTCATTTTTGAATAAATTTACTTCATGCTCTATGAAACTTTCCACAGGATAATCAAAAACAGGAGATATTTGCCTAAATAATAAGTTAAGCATTCCATTATTATATATTTTCAGTTGGGGGTATAATGAAACAGGTCTTTGACCACTTTTAAACCGACAAGGATTCATAGCCCCTCTAATATAATTAAACGAGTTACGATATTTTTCATTCAATAAACCTGCTTCAGCATGCCACATGATCAAAAATTGGTTTAAACATTCCAAAACATACCTATCAGAAATTTTTGGTATTTTAAATTTAAATCCAGAAGGTTTGTATTCTATAATCTCGAGAGTTTCAATTTTCACTTCATCATTTTCTTTCCACCAAATTTTTAAGTCTTGCATGAAGACTAGGGGGCATAAATCACTCTCGACAAGTTTATAAGCTATATCTTCCAGCACATATCCATCTTCAATTAAAAAAGTAGAATAAGAATGCCAAATGTTCCATTCTTTGATAGACATCGTTTTATCCAAGAATTCCTTGGCTAATTTTGAAGATAAATCTTTTGGCATATTTAAGTCACCATTTAGACCTCCACTGTTTTTAATATCTTCTTCTATCATTCGAGTTGCCAATACGACTTCAATATCATCCTCATTTTTACCAACATCATCTAAAATTTTCTTTTTCTCAATTAGATAACTATTTAACTCATCTAAACCTACTTCAGACTCAAATTCATCAATAAAATCATTGAAAACAGGGAATTTATCCTTTATATCTTTGATAAAATATTTATAATATTCAGAATCAATTTGCGAACTATAATATAATTTATCTTCTGATAATTCAAGATTTGATAGTGCATTTTGCACATCATTCAGCACATCTCTAAACTCTGATCTGAAATTTTCAACTTCTTCTTGAGATATTTTATGTTCAGCCATATTTTCTTCTGTTAAGTTCGAAAATATGTTTTTAATTAAATTTCCATATATATTAACCTCAAATAATGTATAAAATGATTCTTGTAAGAATTCAGATTGATTAAATTCAGATAAAAAATCAATTATGGACTTAAATATCTTTTCAATTCCATTGTAGAATTCTTTATTCATATAATTAGATTAGAAAGATGTTATATAAATATAAATTGATATTTTAATATCAATACTTAACTCCAAACTCTAAAAATAAAAAAATAAAATATGTTAAAATTGTTATAAAGAAGTTATAGGAGCGACATGGTTTTCATTTTCATACATTCCGAAAAAATAGTGCTTTTTAAAAGCTCAATCTGTTCAAAAAGCAGTATATCGCATTAAAATCAACTTCAGTATTCTCAAGATGGCCTTCAACAAGACTTTTTATAAGTTCATCATTTGGAGAAGAAACATAAACTCTAATTTACCATCTTGAGAAAGAACTCCCTGTTTAGTAATATCAAAATAGAATAGAAATTAAATTATTGGAAATTAAACAATTAAAAAAAATTGATTAAAATTTGTTCATATCACGAATTGACTTAACTTGACAAAAAAATAATATTAATACTTCGCCTTAGATATAGAAAGCGATTTCGTCCTATGGAAGAATCATATGATCTAGAAAGTTTAGAACAACTAAAAAAGGTTATTTCAGAATATCAACTTAAATTATGGAAAATAAAGGAAGATTTTAAAGTTGCATTAAGAAAATACATCCATTTATAAATGATTATATATTTTTGTATATAACTAGTTATAAAAGATTATATATTTTTATATATAAAAAATGAAATTTAAGTTGTATTTAACTCATTTATTTACTTTTAAAACATGTAAAACTTCTTTGGTTTTAAGAATACGGCTGGCATCATCATCTGTTCCTAACAGTTCATCTAATTCGGCTTCAGATATATTTGTTTGCTCATTAATGGAATTTTTTTTCTGTTTGTCCACTTCCATATCAGCAAGCAAGCTCTGTAGGGAACTAATATGTTTTATTATAGGTGATTTCCTATTGGTTTGATATAATTGGATATTGCCAACCTTTTTTGTCTTGATTACTAGTTTTTCTTGGATTAATGAAGATAATAATTTGTATACTGTGGGTCTTGTGATTTGAGCTCCCTCTGCCAGTTGAGTTTTTGAAAATTCCTCCCAGGGATGGGCCACTAAATAGTCAATTAACTTAACTGGGGGAGAACTTCCGAAAATTTTGGTTAACATGCACTCACCTGTAAATTAATTTTACATTAATGTAATATAAATGTATTGAAATAACGATAGTAATACTTTTATTATAGTAATTACTAATAATTTTATGGAATATGATGACCTCTCAAAAGAGATACTCTTTTCAATGCACCGCAAAGGTTACTATAACCAAAAGCATACCCCTGTAAACTATGTTTGCAAAAGATTACCCAAATATAGTTGTAAACTGGTAAAAAGAACTATTAGAAACTTAATTAAAGAAAGTTTAATTGTTCCATATAAAACAAAACATGGATTAGATATTTATCTTAACATCAATAAGGCAAAAAAGATTAAAGAGATTATAAAACCTTTAGAAGATGAAATGAATCAATTTTAATTTTTTTATCAAAATAATGTAATTATTAGAGCTAAAAATAAATAATGTTTACAAAGTTAGCTTTATGAAATTATATATAACAAAATTCAACAAATATTATTTCATGATAGCAGGAGTTAAAAACAAATTGAGAGTAAATAAAGTAATTAAAATAAGAAATATTGATTATAATACTGCTAAAAAAGAGGTTTTAGGTTATTACCATAGTTACCATGAAGCTTATAACTATGAAGCGGCACAAGACTTGGAAATCGACTATGAATTGGTATGTGAAATCACAGAGGAACTGGAACAGGAAGGACGATTAGGAGTAATTAAATAAATCAAATTTTCAATTTTAATAAATATTACTATAATAATTGAATGGTAATACTTATTAGTAATAATCACCCAATCATCTGTATGAACTTTACAGAAGATGACCAAAAACGCATTGATCTGTGGGTTTTACGAAAAGATCTGGAAGATTCAACCATTGAATATTATATAGAATTCCTCAAATATTACTGCAATCTAGTCGGTTTAACACCAGATGAACTCATCAAGGAAGCAGACCTTGAAGAAGAAAAAAGTATAAAACTAAGAGACCGAAAACTTAACTTCTATTTTTTAAAGATGAAAAAACAACTTAAAAATGAAAATAAAGCTGAAGGAACAATAAATCTGTATATTTACTCTGTAAAATCTTTTTATGATTCTATGGATATTCAAGTACCACCGATCAAGATCTCCCGGGGTGATATTGCCCTGGAAGAAAATTATGGTAAATTAATAACAAGGAAAGATTTATCTCGTCTGGTTAGTGTTGCTGCCCCTAGAGAAACGGCCCTAATCTATTTAATGGCATTATCTGGTATGGCTCAGGCAGAAGCCCGGAATTTAACTATTAGGAAATTCATGGACGCAGCAGGTGAAGCAATCAAAAAAGAAATTAAAACCATTGATGATCTCTTCCAGTATCAGCATCTTCTTAGAAAGGTTATACTCACGGTCCATATAACCCGGAAGAAGGTGAATTATAGATATATTACTTTTATACCTCCGGAAGTTACTAGGAAGATTCTGGATTATCTCAAAGAGAGGGTCAAAGGATGCAACCAGAAGATCAGAATCAATGATTATGACTCTGCATTATTCGTTAAAAACAATGGCGAACCAATTGATCGTGATGTGATTGTAACCAATTTCCGGAGAATTGGGTTAAAGGCAGGTTTAAAAAAAAAGGAAGGTGCTTACAGTTATTGGAGAGCCCATGCCATGCGTAAATACTTCATATCCACCATAATGAATAATATAGGAGATAAAACATTAGCCGATTTTCTAGCAGGCCATAAAATATCTGATGTTGACCGGGCCTACTGGTACATGGACCCTGAATCCTTAAAAAAAAGGTATATGGAGGCATTACCCTATCTATCCATTGACAAAATAGATATATCGGAATTTAATAGGGAAAATGATCACAACTTGGACTAATTTTCCTTATTCTTTTTTCCCGGTAATTTCAAAACCGATAAATACTTCATTAATACTAAAATCTTTCAGATTAGATTTTTCAAGAATATTTACTATTTCAGTAACAGTATATCCCGCGTTAATTGATGATATCAATCCAGCCCTCATCTCCTTAGGTTTAGTATTAAGTTTCAGGAACCATTTGCCTAAAAAGTTCATATCTCTTTTCATATCACTAATAAAGTATCTGCCACCAGGTTTTAAAACGCGGTGGATTTCGTTGAATATTTTAATGGGTTGTGACCATTCATGGAGCGATCCATTGCTAAAAACACCATCGAACATGTTTTCATCAAAGGGCATGTCTTGAGCATCACAATCAACATATTCTACCCGGTTTTCAAGTTCATATTCTTTGCTGTTTCTACGGGCCATGTTTATCATATCCCGACTAATTTCAATTCCCTGCAGTTTAGTACCCTGGGTTTTGCTTAACCATTCCAGGCCAAGATACCCTGGTCCCGGCCCTATTTCCAGGACAAATCCCTTATTAATTCCGGACTTTATAATTTCGTCAGTTTCCATAAATCCCTTATCTCTCAACCTGGACATCATCTGGTCATAGATTTCCACATTAAACTCGCCTTGTATACCATTATCGGTTTCCGGTATTCTTGATTTTACCATATTATAACCCCACTATCAATTCTTTTTCTATTTTTTTTCTGAACTGAAAACATCCTTGACGTTATTCATATTTTCTAATATTTTTAGTGCAATTTCTTTCATCATGTCAGTTTTTACTATTGCGATTCCCTTTTTTTTATCTCCCAATACCATTAAACTGTCTCCGGGTTTTATTCCGAATTTATCCCTTGCTTCTTTGGGAATAACAATCTGTCCACGTTCACCTACCTTTACTGTGCCAAATAGATATTTTCCTTTTTTAAGTTCTGTCATAATATCACAAATTCATATTAATCATATAATTCATATATACATGTTATTTCATGTTTAAATGTATGGGTGAGATTTTAAACTTGAAGAATTAATGAATTTTTTAAATCGAATAAAAATTGAATTTAGTGCTCAACCTTTTACCAAAATAAGTAATAAAAGGGATTATAGAAAAGATTGGTGTTTAAATGAATAGAATAATTACTATACTATATGTAGTGCTTTTAGTAGCAACTATAGTCTTTCTAGATTAACATATTTAAGCCACGATTTTTGTTTACAATTAATCGTAAATATAACAATTGTTTTAGTGTTCGCTGCTTTCTATTATCTTTTTCTAAAAAATTTATAAATAAGGGAAAATAATACTTTCCAATGAATCCTTAATTTCCTAATTTTTTTTATTTAAGCGCTGTTAAGCTTTAAATATCTCAAGAAAATTTTAATATTACTTTAATTGGTATATTTAAGTATTTTTATAAAATATATTAATAATGTTAAGATTAACTCACATTAAACTACTATTAACTGTTTAATTAACTCATAAAATATATAAACCACCAATATACATATTCAACATAAAGGGGGGTGTTATTTTGAGTGAAAATGTTGAAAATGATAAAGGAACTCTACCATCTGCTGACGAAAAAAGAAAAACATGGATAAAGCGAAGCAGTATTATTGTAGCTATATGGGGAATTTTAAGTCTATTATTTTCCAGTCCTGAAATTGGAATAATTTTTATTATCTTTGCAGTAGTAATTCAGTTAACTAAAAATTTAATTGCCACATATGCTGTTGGAATATTACTGTGGCTAATAGGAATAGTAGAACTATTTAATATAACCGGACCGCTGGGAATTAAAGTAAGCTCAGCTGAAGGACCGGAACTTATTTTAATTGCCATTATAAACTTTTTAATTGGAGCACTGTTCATATATAAATCATGGAAATTAAAGAAGTAGGTTAAAAAATAATTAAAATAATTTACTTTTTAAAAACCATATCAAGGCATTTATTATAACATTATTTTTTTAATCTTTAAATACTGAGGTGAAAATTCCAGTTGCGCTTATAACCGCAATAGCAACTAGTGCTATTCTAAGGCTTAGAATTAACCCCGGATAATTGGATGGTGCTATTTGCACATTTCCCAAAATGGCAGAGATTACTAATGTTACTATGCCCATTCCAAATATCTGACCTATGGATCTTGAATTACTTAATGTGGCGCTTGCAATTCCATAATATTTTTTATCCACCGCACCAAGAACGACTTTGGTATTAGAAGCATAAAATAAACCTATACCTGCTCCGAAAATAATAAGAGAAATTGCCCCCACATATAGGGCATTTTGGAAGTTAATTAGAGTCATAAGAGCCACACCAATAGTTGTTAACACCATCCCTGCGGTTGATACGCTTCCAGGATTGATTTTGTCTGATAATCTTCCGGCAAAGGGAGATACAATAACCATCATAATGGATTGAACAGAAACAATCAGACCAGCTGTAAGAGGACCATAACCCTTTAAATATTGAAGGTAGAGGGTTAGAATAAACGCTACAGATACAAAGGCGGCGTAATTTAGGAATGCAGTGATGTTTCCAAAGGTAAAACTTTTACTGTTAAATAAATCTAAATTAATCAAAGGATAATCAACCCTCTTTTCCACCAAATAAAAGAGTGCCAGCCCTATTATCCCTGCAATTAGTAGAAATAGAATGTAATTGCTTGTGGGATTTGACAAAGCATAAATTATGGATATAAGGGATATGCCCAGGATAAATGATCCTAAAATATCTAATTTTTCACCCTTTGCATCTATCCAATCATATTTAAACCTTGTGATAGCATAAGCTGCTATTATCCCTATTATGGTATCTAAATAGAATAATGTTCTCCATCCTACAATTTCAGTGATAGCTCCTCCAAGTATTGGCCCAAAAATTAACCCTACGAAAACGCCCATGGATGTTAATCCGAAAGCTTTACCTCTTTCACTTTCTTTAAATGCTGATGAAATCATGGCATTTAAATTAGCAAATATCATGGCATTTCCTATAGCTTGAATAATCCTGAAAAAAAGGAACATTTCCCCTGAAATAGAGAATGCTGATACAAATGAGCTTAGTGTGAAAATGATTAATCCATATTGAAAGATACGTTTTCGCCCATAGATATCTCCAATTCGACCAAATGGAATGTAAAGTATGGCGTTAACCAGTAAATATATTGTTGATATCCAGGTTAAAAATACAGCTGATAAACCAAATTCAACTGCTAGAGCAGGTAATGCCAGATTAATAGATGATCTAACAAATGGCGTAAGAAAGGATACTAAAATTCCCACTATTAACAGATCTTTTTTTAAATCTATATTATCCATTGATTAAAGCACCCCCTCAAATTAGAACTATATTGAATTATTTTGATGTTTTTCTTTTTATGTTTTTCCAATTGCATTTACCCACTTGGATTGTGAGCGGTTTTAAAACCAATTATGAACAGATTAACCAAACATGAAGAACAATTATCAATGTGAAGAATTTTCCTTAAAAATAATGGGTTTTAGAAAAAATCAAATTATAACTAAATTATGATCCAAAATACAATACATGATCCAAAAAAGATTATATATAACACATGATCCAAAATACAATACATGATCCAAAAAAGATTATATATAACACATGATCCAAAATACAATACAAGTTTGAAATACATTATTTCTAAATAAAATATCCTTGAGGTGAATCCATGGAAGATCTGGCATGGGGAACAGACGCAGAATTAACAGATCAACAATTTTATAATCGAGAAGATGATATTAACCTGCTTAAAACTCTTTTAGAAACAACATCTAAAGGATCTCCCCCTACACTGATGATTATTGGGATTAGAGGAGTAGGAAAAACCGTTTTAATTAAAAAAATAAAAAGAGAACTTGAAAATGATTACTTAACAAATTATATTGACCTATCTGCAACTACGGGATATCAAAGAGGTCAATTAACTGAAATGGGAATAATTGAACATTTTTATACTGGCTGGATAGAAGCCTGTGAAAATAAGAAATTCTCCACCACATCACAGAAAATATCAAAATTTTTTAAAACAAAAAATTTCAGCTTAAGAGAAATCACTGACGCAGGAGGGATACCAGTTCCTATTCCCAAGTCAGAAGATGATTATAAAAAACTTTCAAAATTTGTTCTGGATTTACCTCAAATAATCTACGAAGAACACCCTAATGACATAAAAGGATCCATTATGATAATTGACGAATTTCAGGCCCTTAATGATCTGGGTGAAAAATTAGACGCATTTTTATGGTTTCTTAGAAGTGTTATTCAAAATCAAAAAAATGTAGCTTATGTATTTGCAGGATCAATAACTTCCAGAGATTCCATAATAGAAAAAATAGCAGGCCATGACGGTGCATTTGGAGGTAGAATGCTGAATATAGAAATATCTCCTTTCACCAAAGAAACTGTATATAATTATCTGAAAGAGAAATTGCCTTCCCTAAATTTAGATGACAGTGGATTTGAAAGATTCTATAAATGTACTAAAGGAATACCATTTTACGTGAATACCTTTGCTAAATTACTCCAAAAGAATGTGTCTTTAACTGAAGATAAAGTAAATGAAGAATTTAAAAGGACATTGCCTTATATTGCTGTTCATTTAATAAATCAATGGAGCAGGTTGACCCTCAAAGAACAAAATATAATAACCATTCTTATAGATAAGCCCCTAAAAAGAAATGAAATAGCCAAACAATTAGAAGTAACGCCAGGTTCATTAAGTAAACCTCTAAACAAAATACAGAAGTTAAGATTAATAGAATCAGAAAAGGGCGTTTATAATATTTCCGAACATATATTAAAGGCCTGGCTCAAAAGTGAATTTGAAGAAAAGGGAGTTTTTCCCTATAGAAGTATCTAAAATTATTTGAATAATAAAAAGAAAATCAATAGTCCTGTAATTAAATTTATTTAAATATAACTCCAGATTTCCAGAAAAAATCTCTATTATTTTACAGCAGCCAATTTCAGTGGCAATAGTCACAATACCAATATTATTAGAACAAAAAGTATCAACCTGAACTTATTCTTTATTCTGGATATTCAAACCAAAAATAGATTTTAAGAAAATAATGTTTGATTTATAATTAAAAAAGAAAAAAAGAGGTATAAAAAATATTTTTTTACTTTATGTGAAATAGTTAATGATTAACTTAAATTTAATAAAAAGATGAAAAGATGAAATTAGTAAATATTACTTTTCATTTTTAGAAAATAATGGTTATTCTATTACTTCAGCAAAGGCAAAATTTCTTCTTGTAGAGTTAACTCTAATTTTAACTTCATCGCCAACTTTAGCACCGGAAACAAATACAACAAAACCTTCTATACGGGCTATTCCATCACCGTCTCTACCGGTATCTTCAATCTTAACATCATATTCTCCTCCTTCTTTAATAGGAGCATTTTTATCTTTACTGTAACTATCTTCGAACAAATTTATCACTTCCATTTTTTTGCCTAATAGGCAATTAACTATTGATCTTAAAAGCCTATAAAGTAGTGTAATAGTGATTTTAATTTTATTACTATTATTCTTTTAAATTAGATTTTTTAACTGTCTTAAAAAACTTAAAATCATATATATGATGTTTTGATGTATTTATCTTCTACTTGTTGTTTGCATATTATTAATTAGGGAGTTACAATAGGTATGCCTATTTTAAATATCACCAGTGTACCCTGCAGTTGATGGATTGCATTTTTATCTCCCTGGATTTTCAAAGCCATTAAAATTAAGCCAATTCCCTCAGGTTGTTTTAGAGATAGATAATATGCAACTACTAAAAAAATTTTAATTAAATCTACTATTAATACTCATTTATGAACTGGCTTTTCTTCATGAGGCTCCAAAAGAGAACATACAATACCTAATCCGAAAATACAATACGTGATCCAATCTACAATATCTTAATGTATAATCCAATCTTCAATACATATTTCAAAATACAAACAACAGCCATACATGATAATTGGAGAAACATTAATCTTTTTCTAGGGTGATAACTTAGTATCGCTTTGCAAGATTAATTTTTATCTTAAAAATTATTTTTATTTTCAAAAGCCTGAAGTGCCTCATCTACATTTTTATATAAGTTATATTCCCCCAAAACATCCATAAATCCAGACTGCTCAAATTGTTTCATTAAATTGGGAAGAACTGTGGTCATTGCAAAAACGATGTTTAATTCATCTAGTTTAGTTTTTAATTCTTTTAACATCTGCACAGAAGTATAATCGATACCGCTGAACCCCCCAGCATCGATAACAAACCATTCTACTGGATATTCTGATGTTTTGACCAGTTTCATTACTTCTTTCATGAGTTTGTATGCATTGGCATAGTACAGATCTCGGTTGAAACGGTAAACTATCAAACCTTTTTTGGTAAATTCACCTGGGCGGACAGGGGTAAAATTCCATTCATTTCGTTCATTAAGGGTTAATATGCTATTATTTGGTCGATAGGAGTGACTGAGATGTAAAAGTATTGATATTACGATTGCAACTATAATACCCCATAAAACACCCCCCACCACCACAGTTAAAAGAGTGATGAAAGCAAGATAAAATTCTGAGGGTACCTGCCGGTAAATTTTTTTTAATCCAGATATATCCACCATTTCCATTCCAATTAAAAAAACTATACTGGCCAGAGTGGCGTTAGGCAGTAAAGAAAGAGGTTTGGTAAATAGAATAACCACCACCAGGACGGCTGCTGCAGTTACCAGTGTGGCCAGTTGGCTCTGAGCACCTGAATCCAGGGCAATTTGGGTCTTGGTTGGACTCCCATTAACCACAAAGGTACTATTTAATCCTGCTGCCAGATTAGCTAATCCCAAACCCAGAATATCTTTATTTTCATCCAGTTCCTCCGAGTATTTCAAACTGTATGCCCTGGATGTAGCTGCACTCTGAGCTATTATAACCGTGAAACAAGCTACTGTAGCAGTAAATAAAGTATAAAAATCTAATGCATTAAAATTAGGAAGATTAAAAGCAGGAATATTGCTAGGAACCATGCCCAGTAATGAAATTCCTGTTCCTGAAAAATCAAATAATAAACTGGCCAAAATAGTGCCTACCACTGCAATCAATGCACCAGGTATTTTGGAAGAGATACGACGGGTTATTAGAATAACTGCCAATACAACAACTGATATAATTAAAGTGTAAATATGGATTGCCCCTAAATTAAAGGCGAAATTTATAATTTGGGGAATAGTATTTATCCCTACCGACTTAATACCAAACATTCCCCCTAATTGACTTATGGCTACCTGAATCCCCACTCCAGAGAGGAATCCCACCAATGCTGTACGGGACAGGAAATCTCCTATAAAACCCAGGTTTAAAATACGGGCCGTTATTAAAAATACAGCACATAAAATAGCAACTAAAGAAGCCATAGCCACATATTGGGGACTTCCCGGAACAGCCACTGTCACTAACACCCCAAACAATATAGCTGCCGTTGCCGAGTCTGCCCCTACAATAAGGTGACGGGAAGAACAAAAAACAGCAAATACTGCCATTGGCAATATTATGGTATATATACCACTAATTATAGGCATTCCCGCAATTTTAGAGTATCCCATTACCTCCGGAATAAATATGGCTGCCATGATTATACCGGCAATGATTTCCGCTCTAAATCGGGAGGGATCTAATGGTAGTAAACCCTCAAAAAATACTCCTTTTATGCGATTTTTCAGCTTATTCATGTGGTACCACCAGCCACCATAAAATCAATTCCCCTTCTATATTACATTATAGACTATATTTAATAAATAATAATCCAAATTAAATCAAAAATTTCATAAAATTAGTTGTTTTTAGTTATATTTAGAAGATATCGTAGTGACTGTAGAAACTGTACACTTTATAACTGTATTTAGTGACAATAACATGGCAAAAATAAAATTAAATTACCATATTTAAATCTTGATTCAACTATTAAATAATTTAGGAATAAGTAATAAAAAGTAAATTATTCACTTAAAAGAGTATAATATGACCCACTGTAACAGGATGTACAGTACGACTTACCACCATTTAAATGATGTTTACCATCCATAACCACTTCACCACATTCAGCACAGGTGGCCATTTCCCGTGGTTTTCCAGGTAAATCATTTTCGTCAATTTTAACTGAAACCCTCTGAATCTTAAAAAGTTCTTCAGCTGGTGTTTTATCAATCCTTTTAATTAGCTCTTCAATTGTTTCTTCATCTACTTTTGATTTCTTTTCATTCTTTTTATTTGCATCAATATCTATGACACGGATTGCATCTCCAGTTTCTATATTAACAAAGGAGGCAGCGAATTTACCATAACCCATGGTTTTAAGTGATTTTTTTCCAACAGATGTTTTAGTTACTGACATAACCGCATCAGAAATACATCGATCAATTTCAGTGAATACTATCAATCTTTTATCTTTCTTGCCCGGTTCCATGCCCATAGTTTCCATGCCGTATATTGCTAATTTGGTTCCCATAACAATCCCGCCACAAATTTCTCCGTGAAAATTACCAGCTTTTTTTAATAAATCCATATAATTACTCATTTTATCACCGCTCCTCCCATCATATTATCAATCATATTAATCTTTAAAATACCCAAGTTTAAGCTATTAAATTGTTTATAAACTGCATATTCTGTGCTCTGTTAAATACTATAATTATGTTATAATCTTTTTTTATAAAGATTTCAAAGGAACGCAAATTTTTCTTAGTTCAAGTTCCATTATCTTTACCTGGATTCCGTAGACCATTTCCATGGCTTCCTCAGTTATAATCTCTTCTGGTGTACCTGTACCTATGAATCTGCAGTCTTTCATAAGGGCTACTTTATTGGAAGATATAAATGCATGGTCTGGGAAATGGGAGGTCATTATAACTGAAAGACCGTCTAAAGCTAATTTTTTTATAATATCCATGGTTTTAAGCTGATTGCCAAAATCAAGATGAGATGTAGGTTCATCAAGTATCAAAATACGTGGTTCCTGGGCTAGAACTCTGGCAAAAAATACTAATTGTTGTTCACCCCCACTTAAAGAGGTGTATGGTTTATCTTTTAAATTATATATCCCCATCTTTTTTAAGGCCTTTTCAACCTTTTCATAATCTTCACGGCCGGGAGATTCCAGAAACTCAAGATGAGGAGCCCGACCCATGAGCACCACATCAAATACTGAAAATGCAAAGGTTGAAACATGGCCCTGAGGAATATAACCAATATTTCGGGCTATTCCTCTCTGGTCTATATCTTTAATATTTTTACCACTGATAAAAACCTGGCCTTCTTTTAGTTCCAGTAATTTGTTTAAACACTTTATTAATGTGGTTTTACCACAACCATTAGGGCCAAGTATGCAAAGAACATCCCCCTCATCCACAGTTAAATTAATGTCCTGAAATATATTTTCACTACCATTATAAGAAAAAGTGGCATTTTCTATGGATAATATACTCAAATAAGCACCTCCTTAACTACATATTTTTTAAAAATTCCTTTAATCATGTGACACTTTAAATAATGATTTCTTAGTGATAAAAATTGTATCATGTCCAATCCCCGTATCCTTTCCTTAGAAGGTATAGGAAAAATGGCGCTCCTATCAGTGCAGTTAAAATACCCAGGGGAACTTCTGTAACCAGCATTGTCCTGGAGATATTGTCTATAAACAATAGGAATGATGCTCCTAAACATATTGTAGCTGGTAGAAGATTTCTATGGTCCGGACCTACAAGTATCCGGCTGATGTGTGGTATAACCAACCCCACCCATCCAATTATTCCACTGATGGAAACAGCTGCAGCTGTAATCAGAGTACAGCAGACAATTATTATAAATCTTAATTTCCCAGTTTCTATTCCCAGTGATTTTGATTCCTCATCGCCCATAGCCAGAATATTTAATTTCCATCTTAGTATGAAAAGTAGAGCTATTCCAATGATAATAGGAACAGATGCTACTAAAACTTCATGGTTATCTACAGTTGATATGCTTCCCATTAACCAGTATACAATTTGGGGTAATTTCTCATAAGGGTCTGCCATATATTTACATAAGGATATCATAGCTGTAAAAAGTGCTCCAATGGCCATACCACTTAATACCATCACCAAAATTTCTGAAACCCTGATGGACCGGGCAATTAGGTAAGTTACGGTAACTGCTATAAGTCCCCATATAAAAGCCGAAAGCTGGGTGAAAAATGGAATGCCCAACAACAGTATGGCAATAGCTGCCCCAAATCCTGCCCCTGAAGAAACACCCAGTATATCTGGAGACACCAGTGGGTTTTTAAATGTACCCTGGAAAGCAGCCCCAGCTATAGACAAAGCTGCCCCTACAAGAACAGCCGCCAGAATACGTGGCAGTCGTATATCCCAGACAATAGTTGCTGCTGTAGGAGAAACATGTATGTTTGGGAAAATCTTAGCAAATATGGTTATAATAACTTCAACCGGAGTCAAAGGATATCTTCCTACAAGAAAAGAAGTAAAAAACAGAACTATTGGTAGTGCAATTAATATTATACTCACTGACCAGTTTCTAGTCTTTTCATCAGTAACTAATTTCTCTTTTAAAGTTTGTATCCTTGTTGACATGATCATTGCATCCTAAACCATCTATTGACTTATTTAATGATTAATACCCATTTTAAATCTTTGATTAGTTGTTAAACGATTATTTTAGCCTTTTAATATGTTTTATACTTGCATTCCAGATTCTTTCAGAATTTCAGTTATCTGACCATCACTCAAATCATAATGATAAAATTCAGAGTAGAATTCCTTAACATAACCATTTAGGTCCATATTCTGGAATTTATCTGGATAAAGGGTTTTAGCGACCCATGGAATTCCTATTATTATATTTGCTCCTGTTGGTCTATCAAACCATTTAAATGGAGATTGTGGAGAAAGATAAACCCTTTTATTTTTAACTGCACTTACTTCCTTCCAGTTAGGACTATTGTAGACGCTTTTGAAGAATGTTGAATCAGTAGTTATAATTACCTCAGGATTCCACTTCAGAACCTGTTCCATGGATACTTCTGTCTGGCCTACTCTCCCTTGAATCTGCACATCAGCTACATTTTTTCCTCCGCAGAAATCAATTAACTGGGCATGCACTGAGCCGGAAGGATCCGTATTAAGACCATCAACACCTTCTGCATAATAAACCGTTACCCTCTCGCTTTCAGGTATAGTTGATACCACACTGCTAACTTCATTTTGCACTTTTTCATTAAAATTAACCAACTTACTGGCTTTATCTTCTGATTGCAGTATTTTTCCCAGAAATTCAATGGATGGATTAAAAGTGGTGAAGTTACTGGTATCAGTTACACCTACCACTGGTATTGAACCGAATTTTTGCTGTCTTTCATTTAAAGTGGCTATTGTTGATGCGTGCTGGGATGTGGAATTTGAAGGAGTGATACTCTCAAATATCAGGTCTGGTTCCATCGCTATAAACTGTTCATAGCTACCTGATTGTGATCCATACCATCCACCTACCGAGGGAAGGCCTTTATATTCATCAGGTATAAATCTCTGTTCTTCACCGGTGACTTCATAATTAAAAGCCAGTAATTTCTCAGGGGCCAGCATATATATCATAACTGTGGTTGGGGGTGAAGTGGATAACACCTTAAAAACTGGTGAAGGGACCGTTAAAGTTCGGTTGGCCATGTCTGTAATGTTGGCACTGCCACTGCCGGTAAGAGATCCATTTTCTGATATATAATAACCTAAACCAGAAATCACTATCAAAGAAATTGCTGCAATTAAAACAAAGTAATTTTTATTCATAGTTATCACTCATATGTACTGTTAATCAAATTTCTATTCATTTTTCCACCAGATAAGAATCCAATCCGGTTTTTCATAAGGATTTTCAAGGGTTCCATCTTCCTGGACAATCAATGTTTTTTCCAGATGTTTTCTCAGGATCTGCTCTTCCTCCTGATTCAAGTCACCAATTTTCCATTTGTATCTGTCAATAGCTTCTTCAAAGTCGCAATAAGTGTTAATTGTCTCACATTCCAATTTTTCTACATTGGCAGTGATGCCCATTTGATACAGCAAGTTATATACATATATATAACTTGGATACTTCGGAGGCTTCCGATTCAAAAGATTACATGCCAGTTCCTCATATTTTCTACCCTCAGGACCCCATAAAGTGATGTAAACATATTTACCAATTTTATTAATTTCTCTTAGAATATTTTTAATATCAGCTATGCCATTTAATGACCGGGAGGCAACTACAATATCATGTTTTTCAAAATCATCAACAGAAATATCCTGTAAATCTGTTTTTATATACTTTAAATTATCTAATTTTTCTCTAACAGCCCTTTCCTTTAAAAGTTTAAGCATTCCGCTTGATAAATCGACACAGGTCACTTTAGAAACTTTTTTTGCAAGGGGTATGCTTATTGTGCCTTCTCCACAGCCAATATCTAAAATTGAATATTCTGGACTTGTTTTTATTTTACTTAACAATTTTCCAGGATAGTCATCTTTTTCCATCCATCCTCTGAATTTTTCAGCGATATTATCCCATTTTTTATCTTTTGTAGTGGATGGAAGGCTTTTTAAATCTTTTTTCCAGTAATAAGACCAATCCACATCTTTTAGAGGATCTTCAAGAGGATCATCACTTTTTTTAATCATGATACCATCTCATTTATTTTGAAATTTGATTTTAAATTCTTATTTATAGATAAACCCATTTAAACCAGTTATTTAGGAAAAAAATTAATTTAACATGTGTAATAATATTTATTTCATGTTGAACATTTTATTTAACCATAATAAGTTTTCCTGTGTCTGGATCTTTGTAAACAGTTCCCATTTCCTGGTATCCTTCACCTGAACCAGATTCTGTAGCAGGAGTATCATTGATAACTTCACCTGTGGTTACAGAAACTGTATTTTGAGTTGATCCTGAAGATTGTGCCACTATAGCCGGATTGGTATTCAATGCCATTATAGCAAATATTAAAAACCCTACTGCTAAAACCAGCATGGAATCTGTTAAATTAACAATTCCTGCACTAGGATCCTCATCATCTCCATCTAAAAATTTTCTTTTCTTGTTTGACATTTATTTAAAGCCTCCAGTGTTGCTTCTACTATTGCCTCTAAAATAGATAGATCATCTGCATACCACTTTTTTCTATATTTAGATATGATAAAACCAATTGAACCTGCTGCTAATCCAGTTACAGTCGTATCAAAAGCTATGGTTAATGATTGTGCCAGCGCATTTATGTCCCCCGACCCTAAAGCAGCTAAACCTGGGCCTAATGGAATCAATGTTCCCATTAACCCCATAGTTGGACCTAATCTAATTATTATATCGGTTTTTTGAGTTATATTGGCAAATTCAAGTTCTTTTTCTTCAATTAATTTTGTAGACAGTGCTTTTCTAGCATGGGAACCAATATCATGATTGGAAATGATCTTTAGCAGCACCTTTTTATCACCGGCTAATAATTGGCTATTTTCAACTTTTTCCCTCATTTCTTCAGGACTGGACGATTTGGAAATAGCCCTTATAAGTTCTTCTGTTTTATCCACATCAAATTTAGTTCTTGAAAATTTTTCAGTTATAAATCCTCCTAAACTCAAAACCGCAAATATTATGAATGCTAAAAGGACAATTATAACGGGTATAAGTAAACTCGCAGAAATTAAATGCATTAAACTGCTTAATATTTCACTTCCAAAAAGTATCATAGGTAATCTCCTTTAAAATTGTGTTATTCTATTTAATTTCATTCCATGTGCATTAATTTTGAACTCGTAATAATCTTTAATATACTCTGAACTTCTGTTAAATTTTTGTTAAAATATTATAAACTATTTTGACGCTGTAATTTTCTGTTTTGTAAAAAAACTCCCAATAATAATACCCCTAAACCTGCAATAGATAGGAAAAATAGAGATGAACTGGAATTTAGAGTCAGGGGATTCATCTGAAGATCGGATAATGTGCCAATATTAGGGATGAATGTGGCGGCAATAAAAAAATAAAAACCATTTAAAATCATGTAATTTGAGACTACAACTAAATATGGTGTTTCAGCTTTTTGTAAAACTTTTGAAAACAAGTAAAACATCATAATTACCAGGAATAAAGCCCCTGCCAGAACCAGTACAAGCTCAATGGAAAATGGTGTGCCTTTACATAGTAATATAAATGTAGATACCATACCCAGCATGCCACAGATTACTGATGATAAAAATGCAGGCGAGAGTAGAGGATAATCTCCTTCTTTATTCTTTTTCCATTGAATAATAGTATAAATTCCACTTACAATTGTTAAAACACCTATTATGCCCAGTATTTCAGGTATAAATTGATTTATAAATCCATATAATAAGTTAATGTATATTTTAGCCAAAGTTAAGACTATAACTGTTAATATTGAGTACAATAATGTTATTAAAAGAATTTCATTTCTGGATATCCTGGTATACCCTATTGCCAAACCAATATTAATGCCGAAGAGTAGTATCACTGTAATTATTAAAAATTGCCAAGTTAGTTCAATCATATCCAACATTCCATTTTAAATTGCCTTTTTTTTCTTTAAAGAGTTTTTTTATATGGAGAAAATTGTTAATTATTCCTAGTGTTTCCATATCATGAACTCCAAATTTGTTTATATTATTTCGATATGGTTATTTAAACATATCGCCATGGTAGGATATATATTTTTATCCCATCAAACCATGGAAAATTATAGCTAAAGGAGCCTAATTATAAAAATAAAAAATGGATAATGGAATTAAAAAATAAAAAAAGTTAAATAAAAAATTATTTCCTGACCAGTTTTATTAGATCTTTTCTGTAATAAGCAATCAATATTATGACCACTATTACAATCAAGCCTATGATGCTTTTTATCTGTGGATTTTTAGTTGTTTCATCGAGAAAAACTTCCTGAGCACTTTTTTGTTTCTCTTCGTCACCAGAAGATCCACCAGAATCAGTGGACGAACCAGGACTACCCCCAGGATCTCCAGATAAATCTGTTGTTCCCATGGAAAGGGAGCCACTGCCCTGAAAAGATCCAGAAGCAGAGGTACCTCCTGTTCCTGAACCTGAACCCTGTCCAGATCCAGACCCGGTTCCACTACCTGCACCATCACCTCCAGAACCAGAAGAAGAATCATCAGAATTCAAAATTCTTTTAAGATCATCTTCAGATAGATTTAGAGATTGTGTTTGATAGGTAGTTCTAACTGAAACAACATTACCGCCAGATGCGTATAAAGATTTACTGAAAGTTGATGTGGCTATCCCATTTACAACCGTTACTTTTTGGAGGTTTCCATTATTAAGTTTAAAAGTAACATCAAAAGATGGAAGTAGACTTGCTACATTATTACCATCATAAAAAACAGCCCTGTAAACTCCACTTTTTGATTGAATGAGTTTAACAGTTATTAATCGTGTTTGAAGTTTAGGGCAGAAGTTACAACCACTCAATAAACTATGTCCATACCAGTTAGCTCCAAAAATAACCGTATCACTGGTATCACGTATCTCAACTTCTCTTCTCTGGTTTCCGTAGATGGCATTATAATTAACCTTAAATGTGGAAGAAGACCCGTAATTAGAACCAAAATTTATCCCGACCCCTGATGTTCCACTATCATCATCGACCTGTTTAATACTATTGGTAATCATGTTCTGGGTTATAACCAGATTATCACTGGAACAATTAATATTAATCCCGATAACATTTCCAGTTATATTATTGCCGTTAATGTAAGTATTGGCACCAGATTTCGCAAGTGCAATGCCTGAATACTTATTGTAATTTATATTGTTTCTTTTTATCTGAGTATCCTTCACATTTCCATCAAAATAAATGCCACTGCCTTGGTTTTCATTAATATTGTTGCCATTAATGCTAGTTTTGTTGCTGTTTTTTAATGTGACCCCATTATTACCATTTTTGTCTATAGAATTATCTTCGATTGTGATATTTTTACTATCAGTTATGGAGACGCCGTTGTTACCATTTGATGAGATTTGATTTTTATTAATAACGCTATTTTGAGTTTTTTTAACATTAACCCCGTTATTTACATTATTTTTGATGGAATTACCTGTCACCATAATATTTCTGCTGTCATCAATAGATATACCTGTTTTTGAATTATTGATTTTATTGTTTTTTATGTTTGCACCAGAGCATCCTGTGATATTGATTCCTGTCCCATTAACCGCGCTAATATTGTTGCGGGAAATGAGTATTTTGCTGGTGTTATTTATGATTATAGAGTCCCCATTTTTCATTTCCAGATTGAAACCGGTGATATTAGTTCCAAAACTTCCACTACTGTTTATTAGAAAAATCGGATTAGAAGAACCTGAAATCATTGTTCTTACCTGGCTTATTATATTCAATGAATGGTTAACTACAAGAGATAAATTTTCATAGTAATTTCCAATAAATTCAATGGTATCTCCTGCACTACTTGCATCTATAATATCTTGTATCTGTTCATTGAGTGAAACCATGCTGGTATCATAGGATGATGAATCATTAATATAAATCGTCGCTGCAGAAACTGGCCCTGAAAATATCATGCTTAAACAAATTACGCCAAAAATAAATATCATGTATGATTGGTTTCTTATTTTTTTCACCTCCTTGATAGTTTCAATAGATTTTGAAGATTATTTTTAGTTCATCTTGAAACAATAACCATCAAAAATATGGATTTGCATTATTAATTATAGACGAATTGTATATAAATACATGTCAATAAAAATGGTAAAAATTGGTGAATAAATTAAAAAAATTGTAAAACAAACAATTAAAGCTTCAAAACTGATTAAAAGATTTAATAAAAAATAAAATAAAATAAAATAAAAAGGGATTAATACCCTCCCATCAAAAAAAGGGTAGTTTTCTGGTTGCTACTCAATATACTTTGACGTACTTATACGATTTCTTACCATTGACATTGAATTGTATCTTTTTGGTTCCTCGGGAGGTGGTTTTAGCCTTAACTGTAAAGGAGTAAGTTTTTCCAGCAGGAATAGTGAATGTCCATGTGTTTGTTTTTTTGTTGTAAACATGAGAATTACCCACTTTAACCAATTTCATACTTTTTGGTAAAGAGATTTTTATTTTAACAGTGTTAGATCTGTCTTTTCCAGAATTTTTGATTTTAGTAGTTAAATAAGCATATTTATACTTTTTAACCTTGCTACTGTTAACATAATTTTTGTAAGACAATTTTATATGTTTATTAATGGTTCTTTGTATACTGTTAGAGTAGAGAGTGTTAGTATTGGTTCCAGTTATTTTCGCTTGAGACTTTGTGACTCCTGATTTTTTGGCCCTGGCAGTTACAGACAGGGTAAGTGTTTCTCCTGCTTTTAAAGTGCCCACATTCCAAACCCCGCTTGAATAAGATCCCCGTGGAGGTTTTGCAGAACTGGAGAAATAAGTAGAAGATAAGATATTACTCACTTTAACACCAGTGGCATCTTTAATATTGTTATTTTTTATTGTTACCCTGTAAATTATAGTATCTCCATTTTTTAAGCTGGATTTACTTACACTGGAAGAAGCTGAAAGATTGATTTTGGAGAATGGAATATCTGAATCACTAACTTTAAATTCATCTTTTAAGGCTGAATTGAATGAAATATAAGGCGCCACAACAAATATAGTGTTATTAGATGTTTTATAGGTTGCATTGGTAAAGTCAACTGTTGCTACTCCATTTTGAACTAAAATTTCTTTCCAGATATCGCCTGCATCAGCTGTGCCTTTACTGGTATCATTTTTATTCAAGAAAAATGTTACATAAAATGAACCAAGATCATTAGCAGTTAAATGAGTATCTTTATCAATAAAGGATATGTTGTATATTCCACTAGTTACCTGAGTGATGTTGCTCATTATTGCCTCACCAGCTATATGGGCTGATGGACATAACCGTTTCATACCCCCAAAACAGGTTTCGTTTAACCAGACTTCTTTTCTTACCACATCCTGCTGTTCTTCATCATAGACCAGCCTTATGACATCTCTGAAGGTGTGTCCAGTGATGTAATTACTGTCAACTGTTGCAGTAGTTTCTTGTAAGTCAGGTACACCTGTATAATAAAGAATTCCTGTCTCCCCATTCATGTAAATGAAATTACTGGTGATATTAAGGCCAGAAATGGTTGTATTGATGTGAACACCGCTGCCTTTACCCTCATTTTGGTTAAATGTTATGCTGTTTCCAGTAATGTTGACATTATCACAGGACTCTAATAAGTTTATACCAACTTGTTTGTTGGAACTTATGTTGTTGTGTTGTATTAAGGTGTTAGAGACATCTTCTCCAAAAAGTATTCCATTTTCATTATTATTGAGGATACTGTTGTCTATTATAGTGGTTAAATTGGAATTTGATATTTTAATTCCTGAATTAGAATTAGTTAGAGTATTGTTGTTTACATTTATGCTGTCACTACTAATTATATTAATCCCAGTCCCATTTTTACAGCTTATGATGTTATTTTTCACGTTAATCTGACTAGTATTATTTATGTTTATCCCATATCCCTCATTGTTATTGTTAATTTTGAATCCGGTGACGTTGGTTCCGGAAGCACCATTGTGAATTGAAAAAACAGTTAGATTATCCGATCCTACTGGAAATTCCATGGGACATGCATACAACTGGGTTCCAACATTACTAATTATATTTAGCGGTTTATTTATTGAAAGATGGATATGGGTATACTGTGTGCCTGTGAACAATAATGTATCTCCAGCTTCTGCATTATCAATAATATCCTGTATTTGTTCATTAGTTGCCATTCCAGAATCAGCAAAATTTATGGTCCAGACAGTTGCAAATGCAGGGTCTGTAGATGAAATATTGATGACGAGTAAACTCATGAAAAAAATAGACAGCAAAATCCATTTATTCAACTTAATAAAAACACCTCCCTATTTAATTTAGCATTGTATAACATGTTTAAAATTTTTAATTTAAAAATAAAAGAATTTTAGTCTTCTTTAAAAGAAGACTAATCCTAAAACAGGTTAATACACTTTGAAGTATTTGGCCTGGGTTTTACCGTTGACGTTGAATACTACCTTTTTGGTTCCTTTAGATGTAGCTTTAATTTTAGTTTTAAAGGTATATGTTTTTCCAGCAGGGATCGTGAACGTCCAAGTTTTGGTATTTTTATTGTAAACATGGGCATTGCCTACATTAACAATTTTAGTACCTTTAGGTAAAGTAATTTTTACTTTAACTGTATTGGACTTGTCTTTTCCAGAGTTTTTGACTTTTGTGGTTGTATAAACGTAACTATTCCTTTTAACTTTAGTTTTGCTAAGAGAATTGGAATAAGACAGTTTAATATTTTTATTTATGGTTTTTTCTATTTTGTTGGATGTGGCTGTAATGTTGTCATCAGCAGTCACCTTGGCCTGTGAAGAAGCTAAACCAGATTTAACAGCTGTAGCTGAAAGTACCAGTGAAGCAGTATTACCTGCCCCTAAAGTTCCTATGTTCCAGTTTCCATTAGAATAAGTTCCTTGAGATGCATAGGTAGTATAACTTGAGAAGTAGTAACTTCTTAGAATGTCACTAACTTTAACATTGGTTGCATCACCATTCCCAGTATTTTTCACAGTTACGGTGTAAGTAGCTTTGTCCCCATTTTTAATAGCTGCAGAAGAAACTGTGCTGGAGATTGAAACATTTGCTTCGACTGGTGGTGTTTCTAATGATGAATCCATTGTGAAATTTAAATTTTCACCACTTGAGTAGAGTGTTACATATCCATTTTCAACATTGATAACTGTATTATTTCTACCAATAATGGAATCTCCTGTACCCCCTGCATGGAATATTCCTTCTTTATCAATTCCTATTGCAGCACCATTAACGATATCCTGGAATACATTTCCAATTATTTCAATATCAGTTATTACAGTCCACGGCCCATGGGCATCTGAGTTTTTAATATATATAGCATCTCCATTTCCATTGATGAATGTGTTGTTAATTACAGAAGTCAAATTAGCGGATTTTTCAATGGCTAAACCTTTATTGAAACCATCAAAAATGTTGTTAATGAAGGTTATATATGATATGCCCCCACCAAAGAAAGCGCCGAAATCATTGTTCAAAAATGTATTACCATCTACATATACATTTTTAGCTCCTGAAGCAATGGATATTGCGTCCATAGCACCACTGATTGTGCTATTTCTCACAGTGATATTTTCTCCACCCATTATATGTACAGAATAAGATTTCATGTAATCATCAGTGAAAGTACAGTTTTCTATTAGGGTGTTAAATGAATTTCCATTATATACAGCTGCTTTACCATCGTGAGAAGTAACGTTGTTAACCACAATATTATTTACGCGATCTAAATTAATAGCATATCCTGTTGATTTAGTTTTACTTCCAGATGTAATGTTATTGTTCAGCAGGAAAAATTCAAATCCTTCAATTTTCGAATTTGAACCATCTGCATCACCTTCAGCAATTATTGTGAAAATGTTGGTGTCAGTTTCATTAATACCCTTAATAATGGCACCATTACCCATCAAATCAAGTGTTTTGTTGATTTTAATTTTTATATCATTATATTCCCCCGGTGCAAATATTATTGTATCCCCAATCGCAGCCGTGTCAATAATGTCCTGTATCTGTTGACTCGTTGAACCAGCAGCTACATTTAAGGTTGCTGCAGATACAGGCCCTACAAGTGCTGTTCCTGTAGAAACTATAGCAAAAACCATGAGCAAGGTCAATACATTCATTTTAGTTCTAATTAAAATTCCTCCCTATTTAGTCTATTTTTTAATTAAGTACATCTGGTTGAGTTTTTACCAACGATATGTATTTAATTATAACTCGTATATTTTTGTTATATTATATATACATATCGAAATTTCTAACAAACATAATGATAGATCTAGACTTAATCTGTTATTATTAACTGTCCATAATAGTTATAAAAGTAAATAAATTGAATTTTAATCGGTTTTTTCATTTAAAGACTTATAAAACTCTATTTTAGAAATTCACTTAAAAAATGTCACCAAAAAATTATATAACCATTCCATCGAAAAAGAAAAATTACTACGTAAATTTTAAACAGAAAAATCACCAGCATGGACAGAAAAACAGAAAAAAATAATGGTGAGAAGTTATAAAAAAATATTAAGAATTTAATACCGAAATGTATATATTAACATTTCGAAGTATAGATTAAAAAAAGGAGATAATAATATGGCTAATAAGACAGGGATAGCCCCATCTAATAAACACAGAATACAAGGAAGAACAAGTGAATCTTTTATTGATGCAAGAGATGTAATTTCCAGATTAAATTTAAAAGGAAATGAAGTCTTCATGGATGCCGGTTGTGGAGACGGCCACGTCGCCATGATTGCCCATGAAATGATGGGTGATGATGCAACAATATATGCTTTAGATATATATGAACCCTCTATTGAAGATATGGAGAATGAAATTGAAGAAAAAGGGATAAAAAATATAATTCCTATCCAAGCCAACATTGCAGAAGAGATAGATCTGCCCGATAATACAGTAAATATTATTTTGATGATTAATGTTTTTCATGGATTGATGGTACAGGGCAACATAGATGAAACAATTACAGAACTCAAAAGAATTGTCAAACCCGGTGGAAAAATAGCAATTATGGATTATAAGAAGATGGATGTTAAACACGGCCCCCCATTACATGCTAGAAGAAGTCCAGAAGAACTGGAAGAAATGTTTAAAAGAAATGGATTAAAAAAGATTAAAGTTGATAATGAAATTGGAGAAGACCTTGAAAATGGTCTTAAATCCCATTATCTAATTATATTCAGAAAATAAAAATTTTGAAATGTTTATACCCAATATATACCCTACTTGCACTTGCCTCCTTACCTTTATACTACAACTAGGAGGTTATTGGATAACATTACCACGGTCTGTGGTAAATTTTTTCTTTTTTTATTAAAAAAATTTATTATTTATTTCTTCTATTTTAAATAAAAATTAAAGGTTAAAAACATTAATAATCCAATATAGAATACTACTACAATAATTAACAATAAATTAAATAATACTATTCAGTGATTAAAAATGAGCTTTACCAACCCCAAAGCCAGAGTAAGTTCCTGGAAGAAAAAATTACTCATTGTTATGCGTTTATCTCTTCTAATATTAGGAAGTAGTATTATTATATTTGGAACTGGTGGAACCAAAGTATTTGGATTGATGGCTCTCATAGCATTGACAGTTATTTATCTTCCTACTGTATTCAACCGGAAGCATCTGCAGATCATACCGGTAGAAGTGGAGATTCTGTTTCTAGCCGTGGTGATCCTGGAATACGTATTAGGCAACACCTTTGGGTTGTATGGTTTAATTCACAGCTACGACAAATTCATGCACTTCACCATTCCTCTGATTTTAGCTTTAACAGGAATGATGTTCATGTACACCGCCTATGTTTACGGCCGGATAAAGACCAGCCTTCCTATAATGGCAATTTTAATAATTTTAATCACCATAGGTATTGGATCAATACTGGAACTGATAGAATATTTCTACGACGCTTTTTTATACATTCATATTTCCCATGTACTGCCCACAGGCCTTACCCAGGGTTCACCTAGCATGAACCCCCTGGCAGATACCATGGCTGATCTTTTTACCGATGTTTTAGGGGGAATTGCCGGAGCAATAATAGGCATATTTTTAATAAAAAGAGCAGAAAAAAAGGGTCAATGTGGGGAATGGGTGGATGAAATAGCTAAACTTGAAGGATTAAAAGATGATAAAACCAACCCCCCCGATTAAAACCTTCTTTAAATTTTATTTTAATGTCCTTTGAAATTGGGTGATAATGATACTATCCAAAATCAAACCCGCTCATATACTGTGGTCCGCTCGACAGGTATGCGTCCGATGGCCCTTATAATTTCGTTCATTTGTTGATGGGGTAAATGTTCACCATGGGATGCGCCGGCAGCTATGGATATCTTGTCCTCCATCATAGTACCCCCTAAATCGTTTGCCCCACAGCAGAGTGCTACCTGGGCCATACGGGTTCCTATTTTTATCCATGACGCCTGAATATTAGGTATGTCCCTGCCGAGGATTATCCGGGAGATAGCATGTAGTTGTAAATCTTCCATTCCACTTACCCCTGCAGATCTACTTCCCGCCAGATTATTCACATTCAAAAAAGTCATAGGGACCAGTTCTGTAAATCCTCCTGTTTCGCGCTGAATATTCCGCAGTATCAACAGGTGATCAATACGATCCCCCCAATTTTCAACAGTTCCATACATGATGGTTGAGGTGGTTGGAATGTCCAGATTATGGGCTTCTTTGATAATTTCAACCCACTGAGCAGTATTAACCTTATTAGGACATATCTTGGCCCTTACCGAGTCAACTAGAATTTCCGCTGATGCACCAGTTAATGTATCCAGACCCGCTTTTTTCAAAGATTTTAAAGCATCATAGGTAGCTACCCCAGATGCCTGAGCTGTATGATATATTTCCACTGGCGATAGGCCGTGGATTTCAATATCAAAATTCTTTTTAATAGCATCCATAATTTCACAGTAATAATCAACATCCATGTGAGGCATTATACCACCAAATAGACATATTTCAGTGGCTCCAACTTCTTTTGCTTCTTTAACACTTTCTAATATTTCATCAATTGTCATTTCATATCCTATACTATTTCTAAAGGAGCAAAAGGCACATTTGATCATACATTGATCTGTGATGTCGATGTTTCTGTTGACTACAAATGTTACCTCATCGCCGACTATTTCACGGCGTAACTTATCTGCCACGTCAAAAAGTTGAAATGGATTTGATTTAATCAGTTGTAAAGCATCATCTTTTGTAATATCACCTTTAAGAGAACGTTCATATATGTCTTCCATGGAAATTAATCCTCCGTGTTATGTATAATAATTTAATAATTTATATTAGAATATAAAATTAACTTCCACAATAAAAAAAACCTTAACAAACTTCAAAAAAATTAAAAATAAGCAGAGTGAATTTATTATTACCCTAAAAATAATTTTTTGCACCAGAGCCATCTATAAATTTTATCACTGAAAGATAAAAAAAGATTTTATGCAGAGGCTAATGATCTAAAAAAATGTAAAAATCTTCTAAAATATTATTAAAGGTATATGTGGAATGTTTAGAAGATTATCCAACTAATGCATATCTGGAATGAATTATCATCCCATTTTTTCACATTTTTTTATCTTTTTAGTTCATTTTAAAGATTCATTTGTGATGTATACACATTATGCGATGAAACCCTGCAAGGAATAATCTGGTAAAATATGGCAATATATGATGCTGTAAAACTCTGGTCAAGGTTTTGCTGTACAACATCAGGATTTTCTGTTTTGTCCCAGTTGATTGCGCTTTCTTTTCCCCTTTCAAAACCGTATTTGAACATATGCTGAAGATCAATATACATGATATCCATGCCTAGAAATTTTTGTTTTTTAGGAGTTAGTTGGTTCCCAACCTGACAAAACTTCTCCTTATCTTCGATCCATGCACAATGGTATGCGACAAAATTATCAGAAATATAATGGGAAGCGATACCAAAACACCATGCTGCTTCCTTGTAATTTCCGTTTTCATAAGCTGACCTACCTCTATTCAACCATATCTTAGTTTGTATGTAACTACCTGGATATCTGTGATTAATTTTGTGATTAATTTGATCACTAGGCATTATATCTGGATAGGTGGATCCTTCCCCCATCACTGAAAGATAAGGTTTTAAATGTTCCTGAACATCAGAAGGGAGGTTATAATAAATCTCATCCGCAATTTTTCTGTGAGTGGCCCCATCCCATGCATTAATGGGAGATATAATAAGAAATAAAGACAGAAAAATCGTAAAATAAAAAGTTATTTTAAATTTAGTTCTCATTTAAATTTCTCCTAAAAATTTTACATAAATTATATGTATAATGTAAAAGTTTAATTATTTAAATGTAACTATATGATAGTAGGAGTGATAACTTGAAAGAATCCAATATCATTGAAATTTTAAATAAGGAACTTGTAAGATCTCTGGGGTGTACAGAACCTATTACCATTACCTACGCTGTGGCCCTTGCGCGTAAACAGATAAAAAATGAATTAATTACCAAAGTAGAAATTAAAGCCAGCCGTAATTTAATAAAGAATGCTATGAGTGTCACAATCCCTGGAACCAGAAGTTGCAAAATAAACCTCTCATCTGCTCTTCTTGCTGGAGCTCTGGGAGTAATAAAACCATTGAAAGAAAAAAATTTTGAAATACTTAATGATTTAAACAAAAATGACGTAGAAAATGCCAAAGAATTGGTAAGTGAAGGATTAATTGATATAAATCTCTACGATTCAAAATCAAAATTATATTTGGAAGTAATCGTCGAAAGTAGAGCCTCCTTGGCCAGAGTGGTAATTGAAGATTCACATTCCAATGTGAAATTAATAGAGGTAAATGGGGAACTAATTAAAAAAAATGACCACGTCCATTCCAATACCACTAAAAAATGTGAATATGATAATTTTTTAAATATAAAATCAATATTGGAATTTGTTCAAAAAGTTGAAGTTTCTAAACTTGAAATTATTAAAAAAACAATCGAAATAAATAAAAACATTTGCCAAGAAGGTCTTGAGAAATCTTATGGCCTTAAAGTAGGAAGATCAATCGAAATAAATAAATCAACAGGCTTTTTCTCTAATGATATTGTTTCCAACGTGGTGGCATACACTGCAGCAGGATCTGATGCCAGAATGTCGGGATGTTCTCTGCCAGCCATGAGTAACTCAGGTAGCGGGAATCAGGGAATCTCAGCCACCATCCCTGTTGTTATAGTGGCAGAAGAAATGAACTTTCCAATGGAAAAAGAGATTCGGGCAGTTACTTTAAGCAATTTAATAACTCTATTTATTAAATCGAATATAGGGAGATTATCTGCTGTTTGTGGTGCAAGTATATCTGCTATGGGGGCTTGTTGTGGCATTACATTTTTATTAGGCGGTGAAAGAAGGGAAATTGAATCTGCACTCCAACTAATGATGGCTAATGTTACGGGAATAATATGTGACGGTGCAAAATCTGGGTGCGCCTTAAAAATATCAACCTGTACATTCGCTGCAGTACAAACAGCATTAATGGCATTGGATGGAATTTCAATTGATGCTAAAGAAGGCATAATTGAAGATGAAGCTGAAAAAACTATGAAAAATTTTTGTAATGTAGCAAATAGTGGAATGGTAAAAGTCGACCAACTAATACTGGATATTATGCTCCAAAAAAGTCATTCTTAGTTTAAAAATTCGCCTAAAGAAAATTTAAAACTTTAGATTATGTTCCGATTCAACAGTTTATAGAAAACTTTATATATTTAAACTTTTAAAGTATAATTGAACAAAATGATGTACGAAAAGATTCAAAACAACATTTATTTGAGTCCTTGAAAAGTGTAAGGGTTAATTGGGCGGTATTAATAATACCCTAAATATATTTTTAATCCCTTATCACTTTAACCTGTCCATTGAGTTACAAAAAATCTCCATTCAATTTACACATGACTATTGTTCTAGATCCTCTAAATTAAAAATAAAAAAACCCTTGTCATGTATACCTGTAATTAGAGGCATTATAAACAATTTCATGTGGAGTTACAGGGTATTATTTGCGTCCCTATACCGCCCATCTTTTTAATAAGTATAAATTTTAACTTTTTTAAATTAATTATTCTGAGTAAAAATAAAATTACTAATTAAATTTTATTCAACAAACAATGTTTCGGAACCTTTCCCTTACCATCAAAAATGATTCCTTCATTTTCAAGTAAAGCACGCTTCATATCCGCTCCCCCCTGAAATCCTCCTATACTTCCATCTGAGCGGATAGCTCGGTGACAGGGTATGATTATTGGAAACGGATTTCTAGCCAGAGCATTTCCTACAGCACGTGAAGCTTTTTCGTTGCCTAAATACCTTGCTATTAACTGATAAGTACCAACACTTCCCCAGGAAATCCTGTATTCTGTCATTAAAACATTGTATTGGAATTCAGAACAATTCTCTAGAGCTATATTATCCAGTGCAAATACAATCTTCTCACCTTCCAGGAAAGATTTGATATCTAAAGCCAGGTTATCAATTTCTGCACATGAAGATTGGATCGAGTTAGGATAAAGCTTGTGAACAAGATTCTCAGCAGAAAATTGTGGATTAGATAATATAATCCTAACTATTACTGGATTATCATCGAATAAAGTCCATAATAAGACCACCGGTCCGAATGGTGTCTTTTTTATGATTTTTATTTTCATAATATTACAACTCTCAGATATTATAAAATAAATAAAGCTAAACCTTATCTAATTTAGGATAACTTTTAAAAGATTGATGGACAAAGTATATTAATCTTAATTAAAAAAGATATCAAAGATATATATCGACAATAAAATCATGAAATATTTTATAAATCTGTCGCGGATATAAACCTGATAATATTTATATAAATTAATCAGGAGAGAATAGTACTAAACTAAGAATATAAGTACAATCTGAATATTTAAAATTACGAAATTAAGAGTTGAATAAAATGGCAAAAATTAAAGGAACTAATAAAAGAACAAGACAAAAATCTCATTATAAAAAAGCTGGAAGTAAAAGAGGAAGAGCGGTTAAAAACCCTAAAACCAGTTAAATCCTTTTTTTAGATATAACTTCAAGAAACTAAGTTTAAGTGATTATTATAATATTATAATTTTTTTAAATCTCTATTTTTTTATAATCTTTTTTATTTTTAATGTAGCAAAATCAATATTTTGCATCTATTTTGCAATTAATTATTCTAGTTCGTTTTTCATATACACGGTACGAATGGGGAAAGGAATAACAATACCTTCCTGATTGTATCTTTCGTGTAATTTTTTTATAAATTCATGTTTTAATTTATATTGCTCAATAAATTCTGTTACACTTAAAAATACAGTGAAATTAATGCTGAAATCATTAAATTCATTGTATCTTATATAAGGTTCTACTGAATCATCAGCCCCTATAAGTTTTTCTGTTACTTCTTTGGCCACATCCACAGTCACCATTTCTACTTTTTTAAGGTCACTTTCATAGGATACTCCAACATTTAATTTTACCAGCATCTCTTTCTGGTCCTGGTGATAATTGGTAATTATATGGGAAGCTATTTTAGAGTTAGGCACAATAATTGTGTTATTAGTAATGGCTTTTATGGTGGTATTTCGCCAAGTTATATCCTGAACATACCCTTCTTCACCTGTTTCTAACATTATATAATCACCTATTTTCATTTCCTTGGAGGTGATTACATTTAAACCAGCGAACATATTAGAAAATGTATCATTCAAAGCTAAAGCTAGTGCAATACCACCAATACCAAAAGCCGTGAGCATAGGAGTTATGGAAAGTCCCAGAAATTGAATTACCACCATCAATCCAATAAAAACGACAAGTAATTTACTTATATTTCCAAAAAAAGAGGTAGAAGGCAAAACTCCCTCAGCCCTTCGGGTGTAAATATTAACAAAACCCGATGTTAAAATGGCAACGGCCCATGTAATCAATAAAATAAGGATAATGGTTAAAATTTTATGAATATTAGCTAAGTTGGCAGCACCTAAATCCATATATCCCAAAGCAATATAGATCCCTGCAATAGTAAAAGAAAAAATCGATAATCCTCTCAAAGATTTCGTGACAACTTTAAAGCCATCCCAATCAGTTTCTAAGCTTTTTTCCCTTATTTTTTTAAAAATTATTATTTCAAATAATAATCCTACTACAAATCCAGTTATTATAATTAATAATGGTAAAACAAATCCATTGAAATTCATAAATTTTCAACAACCACATCTAATTTTTATCTCTGTATTCTCAAATCAATAGTATTTTATCTAATTTTTCACTTTAAAAATTATAATAGTAATAAATTTCTTTCTATGAATTTATTTTCAGAATATAGATTAAAATAAATCTTACTACTTCTACCAAGGTTGCTATAACCAAAGCTACCATTCCTATTATCAATATAAATTTAAGGATATATGCAAATGCAATTGTTTGGAATGTGAATGGAAACACTGTATACAAAGTATTAGCCACTATAAATCCAATTATATTCAAAACTATCTGGACTAATGTCTTAAACCACCCTTTTTGATAGACAATAAAACCAATATTAGCCACAATATTAGCCACAATAGAAACATTCAATATAAACAAAACTTCAGTAAATGAAGGAGCTATAAATGATAAATTCCAATTAAGCAGGTTGTTAACAATATATAATACTATTATATTAGCTATGATTGCTACGACAAATTCAGAGGTTTTAAATTCCTTTTCTTTCAAAAAAGTGTTTTTAAATGACCATTTATTTTTTTGACTATCTTCCAAATCAATCACCTTCTAGTAAGTATTATTCAATGATATTTATTTTATTTTTACTGAGGCAATATAATAGTAACCCCTAGGAGGATTATTCTCAACATCTTTATCATAAATTATTTCAGCTTTTTTTCCCTGGTATTCAGCAGATAAGGTTAAATGATATAAAGCTATGCCCATATCTATTTTATTCCACTTGGCCATTAATTTTGCCTTTAAAAAGTTTAATTTTTTACAATAAGCGTGTATAACTTCGTTGTCTCTAGTAAAATACCATGGTTGACTATTAGTTGCCGAAGGTGCAATACGAACCGGTTCCAAAAGTTTTTCTTCCCCTTTAATATCTGTTATCTCATCTAAAGATTTCCTTTTAAATTGAGAAATATTAGTACGGTGCAGATCCTCTTTAGAATTACCGAAAGCCATTAAAATCACAAAATCCAGATTCGAACTTTTTAATACTTCTTTGGTGGGCTTTGGAATTCCTTGCCAGCAGCTTCCTATGCCGTTTGCTGATAAAAACAGATCCATCTGCTGCATCATAAAACCTATGTTAGTTAAATATCCTTCTTTAGTTTCAGAAAAGACAGCAAAATAATGAGGTGACTTTTTTTGAGGAATTAAACTTTTAACATTCTCTCCAGAGATAATTTTTATTTCAGTTTTAATATCCTTAAACATGGGTTTTAAGGATTTCATAAAATTAAGTATATCATCCATCTTATTTTGGTCAACAGGTTCAGGATCATAATTTCTAACAGATTTTCGTCTAAATATAGTAGAATAGAATTCGTTATTTGACATGGTTTTACCTCATCTATCTATAAGATAAGTTGGTAAATTGTAATAAATTTTTCAATATACTTGTAAAGCTTCATATGGCCTCTTTCAATATATTCTAAAACTTAATACGACCACCTTACATGAGAAAATAATACATTAAAAGCCTTAAAAAAACAAAAAACTTTTCATTAAATGAGATTAGCCACAAATATAAAGTATAATATGAAAACTAATGTAACTGCCCACATCAAAGGATGTACTTCCCGCCATTTTCCAACACATAACTTAATGAGAGAATAAGAAATGAATCCAAACCCTATTCCTTTGGATATGCTAAAAGTGAATGTCATTGCAGTTATGGTGAGAAATGCAGGTAAAGCTTCCTCAAAATTATTCCACTCAATCTTATTTATCATAGAAATCATAAAAAAACCTACAATAATTAGAGCAGGAGCTATAGCTGCTGCTGGTATGAAATATGCCAAAGGCACAAACAACATTCCTATAAGAAACAGACAAGAAACAACGATTGAGGTTAAACCAGTTCTACCTCCTTCACTTACACCTGCAGAACTTTCAACATAAGCAGTATTAGAACTGCTTCCCATAATACCTCCGATCATAGCCCCCAAAGCATCTACTGCAAGGATTTTTTTTAAATCAAATAATTTGCCCTCTTTGTTTACCAAGCCTGCCTGGGTTCCTACTGCCAATACAGTGCCTAAACTATCGAAAAAATCAACCATCATAAGAGCAAATATTATGGGTACAAATGTTAAGGAGAGAGCACCTCTAATATCCAAACCCCCAATAGTAGAGAGATTTTGAAGAGTGGGAAGATTAATAAAATTACCATCCCACTGTGCCGGAAGATTGGTGGTCCCTTCTGGAAGATGTGAAATTGTTAAAGGCAAACCAATATTTCCAAAGATGTTAAATGCAATATGACTAAAGTCAGCGATAATGCAAGTAATAACAGCAAAAATAGAAGTTAATATAATACCATAGAAAATACTTCCCTTTACTTCAAGAGCCATCAATATAAGCATAATAATGAGGCCTACTACTGATACAATAAAAATAGGACTTGAAATATTTCCAAATTTTATTAAATTTTCAGAGCTATAAACCATTATATTAGCAATTTTAAACCCTATAAATGTTATAAACATCCCTATTCCTACCCCAATGGCTATTTTCAATGAAGATGGAATAGCGTGCATTACCATCTCACGGAGATTGGTAAGTACCAGTATAAAGATCAGAAATCCTTCAATAAATATTAATCCCATGGCAATCTGCCATGGTTGATGCATACTTAAAATTACACCAAAAGCAATCATGCTATTTAAACCAAGCCCCGCTGCCATTCCAAATGGTTTTTTAGCGATAACGCCCATTAAAAATGTGGAAACAGCTGCTGAAATACAAGTAGCCACAAAAACTGCTTTATAGTCCATTCCTGCTGCAGATAAAATCATAGGGTTGACAACCATGATGTAAGCCATGGCCATGAAGGTTGTAACACCTGCTACAATCTCAGTTTTGATGGAAGAATTATGCTTAGAAATACCAAAAAAATTGTCTAAAAGATTTTTAATAGATAATTTAGTGTTATCATCATTTTGATCTTTATAAAACCATTTATACAAAAATATCACCGGTTTATGCTAAATATCAATATTAAGAATTAATCTGGATGTTAAATTAGTTTTAAGTTCATTGATAACTTCCCATATTTTCAACTAATTAAAAAAAATTTTATAATTTTATAGAATACAATCAATCTACCTACGTTTAAAAATTATTTACTAACTTAAACTAAATTCATAATAAAAAAAGGATATAAATACATCCTTAATGAAATTGATCCAGTGCTAATTATTCAATTTTAATCCATTAAACTGATCTTCTGACCCATGCCTCTACTTACAGATTTTTGATATACATACCAAGCTGTGGCAATATCCTGCACTGCCAGTCCCGTTGAATCAAAAATAGTTATTTCTCCATCATTTTCCCTTCCAGGTTTTTTATCTATTATAATATCCCCTAATTTAGCGTAAACATCTTCTTTTTTGATTATGCCCTCTTCCAACGGAACATTAATTTCACCACTGTGCCTGGCCTGTTTCCACTCATCAATTATAATTTTAGATTTAAGCAATAATTCACTTTCCAGTTCTTGTTTTCCAGGGGCATCTGCTCCAATTGCATTAATATGAGTACCTTCATTAACCCAATCTGATTTTACAATTGGTACTCGGGAGGGTGTTGTTGTGGTTACTACGTCAGCACCAGCAACTGCATCTTTTACATCATATACTGCGGTTGCATCTATACCATAATTTTCAGTGATTGTACCTGTTAATTCCTCTGCAGTGACATGGCTTCTGCTGGAAATTTTCACTTCACTAATATTTAATACTTCATTTAAAGCCATAAATGCCAGTAAAGACTGAACACCAGCTCCAACAAATCCACATACTTCCGAATCTTTTCGAGCCAGGTGTTTAGTGGCCACCCCTGCTGATGCTCCTGTTCTCATGTTTGTTATTGAAGTTCCATCCATTATCGCAATAGGAAATCCAGTATCAGGATCAATCAATTCAATTACTGCCATTACAGTAGGTAAATTATGTTTCGAAGGATTTTCAGGATGTACATTTACGCATTTTACACCGGCAGCTTTTGTGTTATTAATAAAACAAGGCATAATGCGCAGATCACCATGAGTATTATTCTCTTTGTTATCAAAAAACATGTAATTTTTTGCCGGCATTTGCACATTCAAAAGGGCATCTTCTGAAAAAGCCACTTCAACAGAGTTAAGTACGTCTTTCATGCAAATCAGTTCTTCGATTTGTGTTTTAGTAATCACAAGAGTATTTTTTATCATATTGCATCCTCTATTTACTCAATTAAAATTGTATGAAATTTTAAAAATATTCTTTTAATGCTTCATAATTAATTTATAATGTAAAAGTTTTAATATTTAAACATTGCTATAAATTTACAAAATCTTTAACTATTTTATTTTAATAATGAACATTTATATAAAAAAAACTAAAAAGGCTTTATTTTGTTTAATTAATATTTTAAAATTTAATGAAATATGGACAATTTTATAAAAAGATAATAAAAAAATATACAATAATTTAATCAAAAAACCTAACATAGTACGAAAAATAACTATATTTCCATTAAAATTAGAAAGAATTTAATTTCAATTGATTAAATTAAAAATAAAAAAATATAGTTAAAAAGAAAGATTAGAAATTCTTTCCATAGCTTTTTTAGTATTTTCCAATGTATTAAACGCCGTAAGACGGAAATAACCTTCTCCACTTGGACCAAAACCCACACCAGGAGTTCCTACCACATTAGCTTTCTCCAATAAGAGATCAAAGAATTTCCAGGAATCCATTCCTTCCGGGGTTTTAACCCAGATATAAGGAGAGTTTACACCCCCATAAATTTGAAGTCCTATATTCAAAAGACTTTCACGGATTATAGTGGCATTTTTCATGTAGTAATTTATTGATTCTGCTATTTCTTTTTGTCCTTCAGGAGTATATACTGCACTTGCTGCTTTTTGAACTGGATAAGATACTCCATTGAATTTAGTGGTCTGCCTCCTGTTCCAGAGGGGGTTTACTGGTTGAGGCTTACCTTCTTCATCATAGGCCATGACCTCTTTAGGAACCACGGTGTAAGCACACCGAGTACCTGTAAATCCGGCATTTTTGGAGAAACTACGAAACTCCACAGCCACTTCTTTAGCACCTTCAATTTCATAGATACTGTGAGGGATATCGTCCTCCGTTATGTATGCTTCGTAAGCGGCATCAAATAGGATGATAGATTTATTTTCTCGTGCATAATCCACCCATTTAGTTAACTGTTCCTTGTTAAGACTGGTTCCAGTAGGATTGTTAGGGAAGCATAGATAAATAAGATCTACCCTTTCTTGAGGAAGTTCTGGTACGAAATCATTTTCTGCAGTGCAGGGAAGATATACCAGTTTTTCATATTTTCCATCAGCAGTCATAGGACCAGTTCTTCCAGCCATGACGTTAGTTTCCACATAAACCGGGTATACTGGGTCAGTTACAGCTACAATGTTGTCCAAACCAAAAATTTCTTGTATATTACCTGTATCACACTTGGCCCCATCACTTACAAATATTTCGTCTTCTGAAATTTCAATTCCCCTTGGTAAAAAATCATTTTCAATTATATCCTTTATTAAAAAAGAGTATCCTTGTTCTGGACCATACCCTTTAAATGTTTCAGAACTAGCCATTTCATCTACAGCTTTATGGAATTCTTTAATAACTGCTTGGGGCAGAGGTCTGGTAACATCACCTATCCCCATACGTATTACATCTGCATCAGGATTTTCATTCTGGAATTTTTCAACTCTTTGATTAATTTCAGCAAATATGTAACTGCTTTTGAGTAGTTGGTAGTTTTCATTAATTTTTACAGGCATTTGAAAAAACTCTCCTAATTTTAATTATTTTAAGAAATAAAGTAAATGGATTTTAATATCATATTATTTATGGGTGAAGTAAAAGTTTAGTTTATATGAATTTTTTTGATCTAAACGGACAAAGCCAAATCGTTCAAATTGCGCTTCATCTCCCTCATTTAAGTTGATGCACTGTGGTTCTGCAAGACCCTCTATTAAACTTGCATCAGGCATGACAATAGTTGCATCCAAATTTTCGTTTGAAGGTATCCACTGGATGATCTGTGCATTAACTTTGCGGGCATCTTCAAAACTTACACTATGAAAAACTGCCTCATTATCCTTAATTATGATATTTACTGCATCCATCAATCTTAAGATTTTACCCTCTTTAAAGTCATCCATTTGGATGTAAACCTCTCCGTCAAATGGTATCTTACGGTACCCTCGATCTAAAAAGTCTGGATGCAAGGCTCGTTCGATTATTCCCTTGGTTGATTCTGGCAGATTTTTAATGGACAATTTAACTGGTTTTTCAACAAAAAAGTAGCGATTAGCCTCTTTTTCTAATAGGTTACGGTTTAATCCATATATTTTCTTCCAGCTTAATATTGAATCTGCTATTTTTACACCGATCTCGATCATCAACCGGTGGATTGCTTCTGGCCTGATTCCTCTACGGGCTATGGCCCTTATGGTCCCTAAACGAGGATCATCCCAGCCAGTGTAGATCCCTTCCTCTATACCAGTACGAGCTTTAGATGTGCTTAATGCAATGTCTTCCATTTTAAGTCGTCCATAATGTATGAATTCAGGAACATCCCATTCAAAATGCCCATACAAATATTTTTGTTTTTCAGAATTTGCCAGGTGATCTTTTCCCCGCAATACATGGGTAATGCCCATGAGATGATCGTCTACAGCCACAGAAAAGTTCATCATAGGATATATCTTGTATTTGGATCCTATACGAGGGTGTTCTTCTTCTACAATCCTCATAGCAACCCAGTCCCTTATAGCAGGATTTTTATGATTTAAGTCAGTTTTAACTCTTAAAACAGCATCGCCTTCATTCATATTCTCCATTTCAAACCATCGCTGCAGGTTATCTTCCACAGTCATTTCCCTGCAGGGACAAGGTTGTGATGAATCTTTTAATCTCTTAAAATCAGCACCAGAACAGTCACACATATATGCTGCACCTTTCTTGATTAGAAGTTCAGCGTATTCATAGTATATGGGGATCCGGTCACTTTGAACCACTATATCCTGCCATTCTACATTTAACCAGTGAAGATCTTCAGGAATCATTTCATATGCATCCATATCTACCCGGCGAGGATCTGTATCCTCAATCCTAAGTATTAATTTACCGCCATAGCGTTTTACATATTCGTTATTTAATATAGCCGCTCGGGCATGGCCAATATGCAATGGTCCGCTGGGATTTGGTGCAAATCTTAATACAACCTCTCCTTTAACGTTTGGAAGATCAACCAATCCTTTTTCTTCCACTTTCTTATCTGCGATCTTACCCCCTGTTTTTTCCAGTTCACTTTTTTGGTGCTGTGGTTCCATATCATTCACTTGGGCCACCACAGTTTTAGCAATTTTGACAATTTCACCAGCATTTTTTCTCATTTCTGGATTGGAGGCCATGATAGAACCAATTACTGCCCCCTCATTGGCTTTTCCTTTATGTTTAACTGCATTTATCAGTGCATGTTTGTATACTAAACTTTTAAGATCATTCATTAGGATTCCCCTTAAATAATAAAAACTAATTAAAAGAAAATATTAGAAAGTGTAGAAATATTAGAAATTTCTCTGCAGAACAAAATCAGCAATATGAAGTAGAGATTCTTTTGCTTCAGAATCATCTAAAATATTTAACAATTCTTTAGCCTGCTTTACATTATTTAAAGCAATATTGCGGGTGTATTCTATTGAATCATATTTTTCAAATAGGGAAATGGCCTTTTCGACCTCATCTTCACTACCACTTTTCAATATGGATATTAATGTTTCTTTATCTTCTGGTGAAGCGTTTTCTATAGTGTGAACCACCATCAGAGTCATTTTTCCTTCCACTATATCGCTCCCTGCAGGTTTGCCTATTTTTTCTGCATCACTGATCACATCAAGATAATCATCCTGGATCTGGAAGGCCATACCAATCAAACGCCCGTATTCTGATAGTGCTTCTATTTGTTCTTGATCTCCCCCTCCAAGAATTGCACCAGATTTTGTGGCCGCAGCAATAAGTGCCGCGGTTTTTTTGTAGATCATGTTAAGATATTCTTTTTCTTTAACATCAAATTTTTCTTCAAAGCCCATATCGCAGGCCTGTCCCTCGCATATTTTGATACATGAATCTACTACTGTCTTAAGGGCCTCAATGACTCTACTTGATGAAACATCATCAATTTTTGTATCCAGTATTGCTTCAAAGGCCTTGGAGAATATGGTGTCTCCAGCAAGTATAGCCATTGGCTCTCCCCATAAAATGTGTACTGATGGTTCCCCTCTTCTTAGTTCATCTTTATCCATTATATCATCATGAATCAGTGAAAAAGTATGGATTAATTCCATGGCAGCTGCAGTTTTCAATGCATTTTTGGGATTTCCACTTACAGCTTCACATGATAAAACAACAAGAGATGGACGTAATTTTTTTCCACCTGCTTTTATAAGATGTTCTGATGATTGGCGAAGACCTTTAGGATCAATTGTAACTAATGATTTATTAATTTCTTCATCAATACTTTTAGAATACTTTTTTAGGATTTCAATTACATCTACCATTAAATTCCCCCGTTAAAAACTTGTGCCTGACCATTTCTAAGTATATGAATGTCATTACCCAGTTTGTAACCTTCTTCTTCTGCAAGTTCTGTATAATCTGAAAGCATTGTTAGATCTCCGTGAGCAGGAATGATGTGCAGGGGGTTTAACATTTTTATAAAATCACGGTGATCTTCCCTGCCAGCATGTCCTGAAACATGTGCATTAGTAAATATTCTAGCCCCGCTAGATTTAATTCTTTTCTCCAGAAGATTCCGGTTAGCAATATTCATAGGATTAGGTATAACTGGTGCGGAAAAAATGACATTATCTCCTCTTTGGATATTAAACTGAGTTCGGGCATTGGCTATACGGGGAAGCAATGCATCTGGTTCTCCCTGGTGGCCGGTTGTCACCATCAAATATTTTTCCCTGTGTTCTTCAGCTTTGGCTAGAGCCCGGTTAACTGATTTTGGGCTTCCATATATACTGGTTGACTTTGGAAGCTTTAATAAACCCATTGACTCAGCTAAACTGCAGTATCTTTCCATAGATCGTCCTAATAATAAAATTTTCCGGTCACTGTGTTTGGCAATATCACATATTGCCTGTATTCTCTCAATATGTGAAGAAAAGGTGGTTATAATCATTCCGGCTTTCTCTTCAAGTGGAGCATTCATTATGTCATTAAGCATAATTCTAGCGATCTTTTCGGAATTGGTTTTAACTTCATCTTTTTCCCCTGCCCGTGTGGTTTCCACGATCAAGGCCAGAACTCCTTTTCTTCCTAGCTCTCTTAGCCTACCATAATCTGGTGGGGGTGATATCTTTTGGTGATTATCAAATTTAAAGTCATTTGCATATATTATGATTCCTTCAGATGTATGTAGAGCAGCAGTTACTGTCTGAGGGATACTATGGGTAGTTTTAATAAATTCAAGTGTTATATCGGGAGATATTTGACATTTTTCCCCCCCATTTAAAATTTGTAGAGGGTTAGTAACCTTGAATTTCTTTTCTGATTTTATGGTTCGCTCAATTAAGGCTAAAGTGTAAGGCGTTGCAATGATTGGTGCTTCATATCTATGAGCTAGTTTAGCTACCGCCCCAATATGGTCCAAATGGCCGTGAGTAAATACTATGGCTCTAACCTTACCATCAACCTCCTTCATTAGTGTGTCATCAGGGATGACACCTCTTTCTATTAGATCCAGACTGTGCATTCTGGCAATGTCTGTATCTTCATGAATATGTAATCTGTCCAAGTGAATACCCATGTCAAATATTACTACGTCATCTCCGACTTTAACTGCTGACATATTTTTTCCGACTTCTTCGTATCCACCGATTGCTATAACTTCAACGCTCACTATGTATCCTCCTTGCGTATTTTTTAGTATCAAAGCCCCTTTCATTAAGCCATTCTCTAGTTTGACCTTTAATTATAAGATTAGATTTTTTCAAATCTTTTAGATTTTCTGCTCCAACCAGGAACATTGTAGCTTTTAATTCTTCAACAAATTTCATTACCTTAGCGATAACTGCCTTATGTCCTTTATAAGATGCTTTGAGTAATGGTAAAGCTATTCCTACAGCATCAGCACCTAGTGCTAATGCTTTAGCTGCATCTAGACCTGTTCTTATACCTCCAGATGATATTACAGGTATATTAACAGATTCACATACTTCAATTGTGCTTACTGCCGTTGGTATCCCCCAATCCCAGAATAGCTCTCCCAGGTGTTTATCATTGGCCCGGTACGTTTCAACAGCAGCCCAACTTGTACCGCCTGCTCCCGCAACATCTATAGCGTCAGCTCCTGCCTTTTCAAGAGAGATTGCACCCTCCATAGATATTCCGGCTCCTGTTTCTTTAATAATAATAGGAATATCTACTGTTTCTTTGATTTTGGTTATCGAATCAAGATACCCTGTAGCATCAACATCTCCTCCGGGTTGTATTGATTCTTGTAATGGATTTAAATGAATTGCCAGTGCATCAGCTTCCATCATATCTGAAGCTTTTTTTGCATATTCAATCTGGGGTGCTCCAATATTTCCAATAATAAAGGAATTTGGTGCATTTTCTCTTACAACAGTATAGGTTGAAACCAGTTCAGGATTTTCTACTCCGGCTCTTTGGCTGCCAACTCCCATACCAATATTCAGTTTTTCAGCTGCTTTGGCAAGTTCCCGGTTTATAATTAGTGATGATGGATGTCCACCTGTAATGGCAGATATTATCAGTGGGACGTCAATTTCGTTACCTAAAATGGTTGTAGATATATCTATTTCTTCCTTACTAATTTCTGGAAGAGCTTTATGGATTAATTCAATATCACTAAATCCAGTCTTTTTATTTTTAAATTCTACGTCACAATGTGCGCATAATAATAAATGTTCTAATTTTCTATCTGAAATCATTTTATACGCCTCTTAATTTTTTTTAAATATAATTTTTTCATTTTATTATGGTTCCTATTCCTTTTTCGCCTTTTAAAGCTTTTTTTATATAATTAGATTCATTTGCATTGATAATTTCAGATTCAATTCCCATCTGAGCCAGTATTAGAAGTTCTTTTAGTTTTCCACCCATGCCTCCAGTTACATCAACATTAGTTGCCCCTTCAATAAGTTCCAAATCTTCCATGGAGGAAACAACTTTAATTAACTCAGCATCCCTATATTTTTTAGGATTTTTTGTGTAAATACCATCCACATCAGAACCTAAAATAACTCTTTCTGGCTTTAAATTTTCAGCTAAATATTTGATTATTTGATCTCCAGACAAAACTGCAGTTTTAATATAATTGTCAACATCAATTACCACGTCGCCGTATATAACTGGCACAAATCCCATTTCCAGATATTTCTTTATTAACTGGAGTTCTCCAGAATAGATCCTCTTATTTTTAGTTGTGAGAAAGGAAGAAGGTTGTATAGAAACAGCAAAAATTCCTTTTTCTCTTAGATTATCACATACTATTGTGTTTAACTTTTTAACCCAGCTTTGTGTTAAGCAAAAACCCATCTTTTTCTCTTTAAAATCATCTTCATTTTCGATAGGGCTACCTATAGCGTATTTTTTTGCAAAGGGATGGCCAAAAGAGCCAGCCCCATGAACAATTATTAACCCATCTGCAGCATAATCAGCAATTTCCCGAGCGATTCTATCCAAATTTTTATAATCTGCCTCAGGTTCTAAAGAATCCTTTTTAGTTATCACACTTCCGCCGAGTTTTAAAATAATCAAATGATACACACCTAAACTTTCTTCTAAACCTATTTTAATGAGTGATGTAATTTAATAACATTTGCATCCTGAAATATTCTATTTTTAAGGGATTTTGAGATAGTATTGCTTCTAAATTGTCTTACAATAGTAGGATCTACTTTACGTATTCAACACCAGTTTGTGAAATACTAACTTCTACAGCATCTTCAATATCCTTAAGGGCCGATAAGACATTTAAATTATTTTCAGGACATAGAGCCACTATACTTCCGCCGCCGCCGGCTCCCGTAATCTTTGCACCTAAAGCTCCTGCTTTTCTAGCGGTATAAACCATGTTGGAAAGTTCTTTAGTATTAACCCCCAAACAATCTAAGAAGCCATGATTAATATTCATTAAATCTCCGATTTTAGTATGATCTTTTTCAAGCAGTGCTTTTAGAGCTGTTTTGGTAAGAAGACCCATAGAATCAATTATGGGGTTGATAATATCAGGATATGCTTCTTTTCTAAGTCTAACCTGTTCCACCAGCTTTCCAGTGTTTCCCGGTCTAGGAGTAAACCCAATTATCAATGGGTAATCCCAGTTAATATTCAGAGGTTTTATGTATTCTGCATTCTCTGATAAATAAACTGCACCCCCATAAGTACTTATAGTGGTGTCAATGGGACTGGCAGAATTTTGAACATTAAGTTCTACTTGATGAGCTTTTTGAGCTATCTCCTTCTTAGTTAGTTTGTTATTATTATATTTGGATGCCGCAGCTATGGTTGCTACTGTTACAGCAGCAGATGACCCTAAACCTGCACCAATAGGAAGTTTCAAGTCTATTTCAATATCTATTGGCGATGCATTGTGCACCATTTTCAGCGCTTCTAAAACATATTTTAAAATCCCTGATTTACCATTTTCAACTGATATCTCATGATTTAATTGATCAAGAGTAGCTGATGCCCCAAGATTATCTATATGTACTCTAATATGATCTTTTTCATTTTCTGATATTTTAATAATGGCTCTTTTATCCACAGCTACTGCAATGGCTGGTTTTCCATAGACTACAGCATGTTCTCCAAATAAAATTACTTTACCTGGTGCAGATGCTTCAACTTCCATAAATTCACCTTGAGCCCTATAATTGTGAAAATATTAACTATTTTATTTAGCTAAAAAGGGATTTGTTAATTAAAATTACTTAATTATCCCCAATTTGAACAATTTATTAAATTTTTAGGTTTATATGTAAATTTGAACTTGTAAAGAAATTACCAGAATATGGCTGAAGCATAACCAACTACTTCTCTTTTATCTCCTATTACATCTCCACTAGTACCATATTTTATTATTTCTGAATTCTGAGCTCCGAGACCTTTTGAAGCCACAATAGTTGCAGCTACAGGTCCAGGTCCACACATGGTTACATTAAGCTCAAAAACCCGTTTAACCATTAATTTTTCATCGAGTTGAGCAATTGCGTCCAGTACTTGTCTGTCCTTAGTGTATGCTGCCTCTTGAGGTTCATAGTGAGTAAAATCCGAACTAGCGATTACTACTGTGTCCCTTCCAAGGGTTTCTACTGTTTCTTTGATAGCAATCCCAATATCATGGGAAGTTTCAACGTCCTGCATCCACATACTTATGGGCACGATATTGAAATCCTCTTTAAAGTACTGTAAAAATGGAATTTGGATTTCGCAGCTGTGTTCTCGCAGATGTGCTGAGGACTCTGAATCAATGATATCTGAATTTTGGATTAATTGCTGGGCAAACTCCTGGTCTATCTCCACATTTCCAAGTGGTGTTTCCCATTCTCCACTGGTCATGGCAGATACTCCAGAACCAATCCCATAATGGTTGGGACATAAAATTACGAATGTTTCTGGAAAACCGTCTTCAACAAGCTTATAATAGGTGTGTGCCGCAACAGGTCCGGAAGCTGCATACCCGGCATGGGGAGCCAGAACTCCTTTTATACTTCTTTTATTTCCAATTTTATCAGGAATAACTCCTGGACCCATTTTATGTTTAAAACACCATTCTATTCTCTTTTTTAAGGATTCACGGGTTCCTTCATAAAAAGTACCTGCCACCGCAGGTTTTCTTATCATAAAACCACTGCCATTTTTTTCTTAATTAAATATTTGAAGATATTTAATTTAAAAATATTAATCCTTATAAAATCCTTATAAATTTAATTAAATTTAATTTAAACCGTTAAATTTAATTTAAACCGTTAAATTTAATTTAAACTTTTTTGGAAGATATATTATTAAATCTTTATTTCAAATTCTGCTGGTGAGATTTCTAGATCTTGGTCTTCAGCAAGAATTCCTTTTTCTCTTAAATATTGTCTGGCAATTAACCAGTAAACCAGTGCAATAGCTTTTCTACCCTTGTTATTTACGGGTATGACAATATCTACATTTCCAAGTAAGTTTTCAGTGTCACAAAGCGCTACTACAGGTATGCCTATTTGTTTTGCCTCAATAATAGCTTGGAAATCTGATCTTGGATCGGTTACCACTAAAACTTTGGGTTCAATAAATTTAGCATAGTTAGGGTTGGTTAATGTACCTGGGATGAATCTTCCAGGTATGGTTTTAGTTTTGGTTAGTTCTCCGAATTTTTTTACAGGAGCTTGTCCATATTGTCTTGTGGACACAACCAGGATATCGTCTGGATCAAATTTTGCAAGGAATTTTGCAGCGGCCAATATTCGGTCGTTTGTTTTCCTAACATCCAATACGTATAATCCGTCGGATCTTACTCGGTATATGTATCGTTCCATGTCTCCAGTTTTTTGTTGAGTTCCTATGTGTAAACCTGCTGCTAAGTACTTGTCCAGTGGAATTAATAGTTCTGACAACTTATCACCTCATTTTATATCAAAGTTAATCTGTGTTTTTTATAATTTAATTAGTATTATTCTTAATTTTGAAATAGAATTTTAAAATCATTAATTATTATTATAATAATAAAAGTTTTAATCGTCTTTTACTTCTACTGCCTCGTTAGGGCATACATCCATACATACTTCGCATAGACTACATTCTTCTATGTTTTGAATTACAATTTTGTCCCCTTCAATTACAAGAACTTCCATAGGACATACATCTACACATTCTCCACAGTCTGCACCATCACAATTTTCATGATCAATAACTATTTTAACCATATTAATCTCCTTTTTACTTTATTTCCTTTTATTATATTTTTTAAAATTTCATTAATATTAGTAAATTAAATTTTTATTGTCTAAAATCATAATAATAGATATTTAACTACCCAAATATTCCCATCCTGGAGTTAGGTATTTCTTCCTCGATTCTTATTAACTCATTAAGTTTTGCTATTCTCTCTCCACCTAAAGCTCCGGTTTTTATCATGGGACATGAAAATGCCACAGCTAGATGGGCTATAGTTTCATCTGTTGTTTCCCCTGATCTATGAGAAACCACAGGGACATATTTGTTATCTTTAGCCAGCCTGATTGTATCATAGGTGTCGCTTAAAGTTCCGATCTGATTGGGTTTTATAATAATAGCATTTCCAGCTTTTTGTTTAATTCCCTCTTCTAATATGGAAGCATTGGTAACAAAAAGATCGTCTCCACATATAAGACATCTTTGACCTACCCTTTTGGTAAGCTGGGCAAAACCATCAAAATCGCTTTCATGTAGGGGATCTTCAACAAAGAACATGCCATAGGTTTGGATAATTTCTTCTACAAAGTCTATCTGTTCACCAGTGTCTCTTTTTATATTATCCTGTTCATAATAGTATTTTTGCTCATCACTGTTCCACATTTCACTTGCTGCAAAATCTAAAGATGGCCTTATCTCTATCCCCATCTCATCGCCTACTTCTTCACAGGCTTTAGCTTGAATATCCAGTGCATCATTGTTAGAAAGATTAGGTGCCCAACCACCTTCGTCTCCTTTACCACCGGTGAATAATTTATCTTTCATTTGGATAAGTTCTTTAATTCTTTTGTGAACATTAGAATTAGCAAATACAGCTTCTGTAATATTTTGAGCTCCTAATGGAACTACTAAAAATTCCTGTATATCGGGAGCATGTTTTCCTGCGTGTGCTCCTCCGTTAATCATGTTACCTAAAGGATAAGGAATTTCATCAGGCATATTTCCGCCTAAAAATCTGTAAAGGGGCATGTTATATGATGATGCTGCAGCTTTGGCCGTAGCCATTGAAACTGCCACTATGGTGTTTCCACCTAAGGCAGATAGATCATCTGTACCGTCGATCTCCTTTAGAATCATGTCTATATCTTTGAGATCTTCTGCATCCATACCAATAAGTTCTGATGAAATAATTTCTTCAACTTCACCTATTATTCTATCAACGCCACCTTCGGGAAAAGAAACAACCTCACGCATTCCAGTGCTGGCACCACTTGGAGCTGCTGCCCTTCCAAAACCATTCCACGTTATTACATCTACTTCTACTGTGGGATTTCCTCTACTATCTAAAATTTTTCTGACACGAACGTCTTCAATAACGCTATCCACAAAAACACCTCTTCTTAAAAAAATAATGGTTATTTCCTGATATCAAGAGGGATTACTTTCTTTTTAAGTTCTAATGTTGCAATATCTATCGGATCAAGAGATTCTGGTATATCTACCAATGGTTTTGCGCCCATTGAAAGTTGAAGAGCTCTTGCACCAATAATTCTTGCTTTTTCAAATCTTGTAAGTTTAGATGTCATCTGCATCTTCTCCTTATAATTAAAGATGGGGCCGCCGAGATTTGAACTCGGGTCTCCAGCGTTCCGGTGTGACCATCCCCGTTCCAGTTGAATAAATATAGAATTATAAAGATTATTTAGAATCTTTAGGATAATACAATAAAGGACTTATTAAAACCTTTATTTATATAATACATCTGTAAATTTAATTCAATGGCTGGGAGGATGGACCAAGCTACCCTACGGCCCCTACCATGCCTCTACATGGGCAATTATCATTCTTCTACAACAGTATCTTGTTATTCCAAGATCATCAAGAATTTCTTTGGGATTTTCTCCGTCGTCAATCCTTTTTTGAAATTCATCGAAAAAGGCGGATACGACTTTACCACAACTTATACATCTTACTGGGATCATGACAAATCATCTATTGAGTTTTGTGCTTTGCACATTTTATATAATAAATATGGATAAATTAAAGATTTTAATTTATCGGTAACTTTTCTGTCTTCTGGCTCTTGCGCCTCTTCCACCATACTTTTTAGGTTCAGATCTTCGTGGATCTCCAACCAGCATGGTCCTATCATATTGAACGAACTTTTCTTTTAAATCCATGTCACTAGTCCACTGAATTAAACCTTTGGCTATTACCATACGCGCTGCTTCAGCTTGACCCATTATTCCGCCGCCTATAACTTTAACGTCTATATCTAGGTCATTGACAATGTCACCTGCTAACATTACAGGTTCGGTGATTTTGAGTCGGGCCAGTTCTGGATCGTAAAGTTCTACTGGACATCTGTTAACCCTAATTCTGCCTTTTCCTTTTCTAAATGTCCCTCTGGCTATGGCAGTTTTCCTTTTTCCACTGGTATGAATTACTTTTTTCATTCTTTAACATCCTTAAACTTCATACTTAGTTCCAAGTAATTTTGAAACTTCTCCTAATTCTATGCTTTTTGTAATGTTTTTAGGTTCTGCTTCAGGAATTCTTATGATTTCTGCATCTTTAAATTCTGCAGGAACTCCTACAAAGGCTTTTAGACCTTTGAAAGCTTCTCTACCTTTAGTTTTTTTATAAGGGAGCATTCCTCTTACTGTTCTTCTTAAAATATCATCAGGCCTTCTCGGATATTTAGGTCCCATTCTTCTAGGATTTGATATGCTGGCCCTGTCAATTCTTTGTTTATATTTTGCGTATGCCCATTCCTTTGAACCTGAAATTAAAACTTTTTCAGCGTTTAAAATTACTATATTTTCGCCTTCAAGTAGTTTCTTGCTTACAACACTTGCAAGTCTTCCTAAGACGTGTCCTTCTCCATCAATAATCATAAAGTACACCAATCCGCAATTTTAATATTATAGCAAATATCATGCTATTTTATTCAATTATCCTTATTTTACTTCCTTTAGGATTTTTTTCCAATATTTCTGTTATTTCCAAGCATTCTCCACCAGCAGTCTTAATTTTTTCCAAGGCTGTTTGTGAAAAACCCAAGGCTGCAACATTTACCTTATGATCCATGCTGCCGCTTCCCAAAACTTTACCAGGTATGAGAATTATTTCATCATCATCACTGTATCGGTTTATTTTGGATATATTTACTTCCGCTTTTCTTCTGTTTGATCTTTCCAGTCTTCTGGCAACATCCTTCCATATTGCAACGTTTTCTTGATAAGATTTTTCTTTAAGATTTCTTATGAGTTCGATGAGATTGGGATTAGTCTTGGTAATCTTTTTTACCATTTAACTTCCTCCTTATTAACAAAATTCTATAATTCTTTCTGATTTCTCAGATAAAACATCACATGCTTTAGTTAAAATTTCTTCTGGGGATAGAGAACCGTCCGTCTCTATTCTGAATATGAATTTCCCTTCTTCTGCACCTATATCAATTGCGCCAGTGGGGCATATTCTCATGCAAGTTCCGCACATTGAACAATTTTCAGCATCCACCACGGTTATTTTATTCTTTTTTAATTCGAGTACGCCTCTTGGACATTCCTCAGCACATTTACCACACGAATCACAATCATCGTCAATTGTAATCTTAGGGTAGTACTTGTATGCGCAGGCAGTTGTAGGTTCCCATTTTGCATGTTCAAGGCCTATTCCAAGCTGTGCAATGGCAGCTAGTTCCACTTCTTCATCTTTTTTAAGTCTTAATATTGGAACACTATCATATACTGGCTTAATATCCGGATCTTCCGGTTTTAAATCCTTGGAATAAACAACTTTTGGACCTTTTTCCTTTAAGATAAATGAAGCACTGCATTTTGGACAGTGGTCTCCACAGTCACATTCACTGGCAAATATTATCGATTTTGATGCTGTATCTGATGTGATTGGAATTAGTCCCAGTCTATGAGCTAATACTTCATCAAATAATGTAGAGTCATTTCTAATAATGTCCACATTTTCAATAGCCATTTTAGGAATTTCCATCATACTTATCCTTCTTAAGGCATTAACAAATGGAACATCTACTCCTTCTACAATAAAGAGAAGTTCATTATCAGTTTTTTTCTTTACGTCTATCTCCATTTTAGACCCTTCTTCCCCGCTTACCTCCGGGTCTGCCTGTACCGTCGTGAGGTATTGGAGTAACATCTTCAATTTTACCTATTTTAATACCTGCTCTTGCAAGGGCTCTTATGGTTGCTTGTGCTCCAGGTCCTGGAGTTCTTGGCCCGTTTCCACCAGGTGCTCTAACTTTAATATGTAATCCAACTATACCTTTTTCTTTGACGTCATCTGCTGCTCTAGTAGCAGCTTCCATTGCTGCAAATGGTGAAGCTTCCTGTCGGTCTGCTCTAACCACCTTTCCACCAGACCATTGAGTAATGGTTTCTGCACCAGTTATGTCTGTAACAGTTATTATGGTGTTGTTAAATGATGAGTAAATATTCGCAATTCCCCATTTTTCTTTTTCTGCCATGTTATCACCTATTATTCTCTTTTATCTTTATTTCCTTCTTCAGATACTTGTTTTAGGTTTTTTGGTACTGGGGATGAAGAGTAGTAATTTATAAGATCTTCCTGACCCTTCTTTACTAAGTAACTTGGAGAGTCGATTTTTTTGCCGTCCAATGCTATGTGTCCATGTATAACAAATTGTCTTGCTTCTTTAGCCGTTTTGGAAAGTCCTTTTTTGTGAACCATAGTCTGTAATCTTCTTTGTAACACATCATCAACCGTTAGATTCAACACATCTTCAAGTTTGGCATTTTCACCTAAGAAACCTAATTTCATAAGGTGCCCTAAAAGTTGTGATCTTTCATCTGATGTTTGTTCAGTTGATAAACCTAGAAGGTGTCTGGCATCTCTTCGGTAACGCCTTACCATAGTTTCTGCTTTCCATATTTCCTTCTTACTTTTTAATCCATATTTATTAGTAAGCTTGTTCTCTTCTTTGATCCTATCTGCATTCCATGGATGAGGTGGTGTATCGTATTTTTTTCTAGCTTTTCTTGGATGTCCCATATCAATATCTCCTTATTGTGGTCTTCCCCTTCTTCTTCTAACTCCAACTGAGCTACCCTTTCTGAAAGTGGATTTAGTTCTTTGCCCTCTAACTGGTAGTCCTACTTCGTGTCTTCTTCCTTTATAGCTTCTGGTCTTTTTCATTCTGTTTAAATCATCCCTTAAAGTCATGGCCAGATCAGATTCTATTAAGTGAAGAGTTTCTCCAGTTTCATAATCATTACGCCGGTTCAACATCCATTCAGGAATATCATATTTTTTAGGATCTTTTAGCAGTACTTCAATTTTGGATACATCTTCATCAGAAAGATAACCTATTTTTTCATTAAGATCAAAGCCCATTACAATGCCTATTGCCCTTGATAGCCCATTACCTACACCTTTTATATCAGTTAGGGCATTTTCGATGGTTTTATTTCCGTCTATATCCTTACGGGAAATACGAACCATGTGCTTGAATTCTTCTTCCATTATTTAACCTCCAATAAGAGTAAGCATCTTATTTCCATTATTTTATCTCTATTATTTTATTCGTGCAAATTTATAATTTCAATGCATTCCTGCATTGAGCAGTCATAGGAAAGCAATTAAATTGCTAATAAGCGCCGGGACTGGGATTTGAACCCAGGCGGAGCAAAGCTCCACAAGATTTCCAGTCTTGCGCCTTACCAGGCTAGACTATCCCGGCATATGATAACATTGGCAATTTTTACCTTGTTTATAACCTAATCTAACATGTCGATAGTATTGAATTTAGATCAAATTATTTAGTATTAGTTTTTAATGATATTACTTGCTGGAGCTGTTTTTATACATCAGAACCAGTGATTATTTAATTCAAATATTCAGATAATTATCAGCTAAAAGATGTGGTTTGTTAAACTACTATTTGAAATATTAGATTATTGTTTTATATATTTTACTATCTAAATAGTTTTTGTTTTGTAAGTAAATTATTTTTGTACTTATTTCCACATCTTAGGGTATGTTCCCGGTTCCATAAAAACCTTTTTTATGTCCACCACAATGCCCTTATTTTTTTTGTAAATTTCATTAGATGTTCCCAGGCTTTTGCCGGAAGCCACCAGTTCACCTTTCTGTGTTAAGACTGCCACAGTATCATCCTTTTTTATATTATCCTGTAATGATACTATTCCACCCGATGCAAGATCTGCTCCATGAGAGATTGCATCTACAGCCGAATCCCTTATAAATAATTTAGGAAGATGTTCTACAGCAGATTCCATAGGTAATATGTACTTTCGAAGGTATTTGGGATTATCCTCATTTTTCCACCAATAGTATGCGTCAGTTAGATCCTGGAGAGTGATTAATGTTTCATCCTCCTTGAAAGGACCAGCCTTAGTTCTTCTAAGTTCAGCCATATGAGCTCCGCATCCTAATGCTTCACCAATATCATGACAATATTTCCGAATATATGTTCCGGCTTCACATCCTATTTTAAAAAGGACATCTTGGCCATCAATCTCTAGAATGTTAACGTAATAAATGTTACGAACTCTCAATTCCCGCTTTACTGCGGCTTTAATTGGCGGGGTTTGAAATATTTTTCCCTGGAATTCATTTAAAATTTTACGTATCTTGGATTCTGTGACCTTTTTGTGAAGTCTCATGAGACAGACGTATTCTTTTCCTGCCTCAAGTAATAATTGAATAACTCTTGTGGCCTGGTTTATTCCAATTGGCAGTACTCCTGTAACTCGAGGATCTAGAGTACCTCCGTGGCCGGTTTTTTCCACATTTAGAATTTTTTTAACCCATGAATCAACTTCATGGGATGTAGGACCAGGAGGTTTATCTAAGTTTATAACACCTTTATTTATATGTTCTTCAATGGACCTCTCATTGGGCAGACATCCATAAGAAGGATCAGATTCTGTTTCTGCCTTTATAAGAAAATTTACCATTGGAAAACCTTTTAATTCCATCTAACAAAGTTTTAGCTTCTGAGATTAGTTAAGCAACAGCTTTCTCCAGATCCTTTTTTATTGCTTCAGGATCCTCGGATTTAATTTCTATGGTCTGTTCTAAAGGTTCTAAATGCTTTATATTGCATTTTCTGTTTTTTACAGATGTACCAATTACTTCTACGAATTTATCATCGATAACTTCAACAATTACACATTTTTCTCCTGCTTCTCTTCCTGCAGTTTTAACACAGATTCTTCCTACTTCTATTGCTGGCATTAAATCACCTCTGTTACTTTTAATATAATATCTGCAACGTTTTCAGCTTCAAAACGATTGGTATTTATAATAAAGTCATACACATCCATATCCTTAATGTTAATGTTGTGTATATCCCAGTACCGTTTTGTCTCGCTCTCTTCTCTTATGATAACTTCTTTTTTAACAATGTCAAATGTTTTATCTTCTCTTTGACCTATACGTTGAGCTCGTATATCTAAAGGAGCCATAAACCATAATTTAAGCTGAGCATCCACAAAAAAAGCTGATAAACGTCCTTCAACAATTAAATTGTCTTTTTTTTTAGCTATTGCAGCTTGTCTTTTATCAATTTCTATGTCAATATTTATATTATTCTCGGCGAATTCACTGAATTCTAAAATGTCCATACCTTTTTCAGCTGCCATTTGACGAAATATATCGCCTGCAGAAATAAGAGGCATGTTCATTTTTTCAGATAATATTTTAGCAACAGTGGTTGTTCCACTTCCTGCTAATCCACCGATAGTAATAATCATTATTTTCTTGCCTCTTTCTTGAACAATCTACGAGAACATTCAGGACAGAGATATCCACCGTATGGCCGGTTAGGTCTCTTTTTTGATTTGGAAAGTTTTCCTATTTGGTATGGTCTTCCCCGTGGAACAGCATGAAGAGGCTTGTTACATTCAGCACACACATGTTTGCTGGGTTTTTTCTTCTTATAATGTAATACTGTTTTTCCTCCAGGGGTTTTTTTAAATGTTCTCTTGTATGATCTAGATCTGTATCTTAATTCGGGCATTTTCACATCTCCTAATTTAATTTTAGAACTACTTCTTGAAAAACAAGCAAAAAAATGTTAATAAAAATTTAAGTTATGAATTGAGATTATCTAATTTTTTTATAATATTATTTAAATATTTTTATAAACTCAAACATGAAATAACTTAAAATCATCTTTTTCGCTTTTAATGAGTTCAAACTACATTCCTTGACCCTTAATACCAAGGATTTTTCTAAATAACATAGACAGTCCAAACGAACAAAGTATGTACCAGCCCAGCCATTCAACAGCCCCTACCGGTGTTGTGGCAGCCGGGTGATAGAACATGTGCCAGAGCGGAACCAGTAACACATAATATGCTACAGTTGGCAACTTTACAACTACCGTGTTCAATGCTGATTGGGCCATCCACCAGAATACAATGATTATAGGAACGAATGTGACCAGCATAGGTTTGAAAGACATGGTCATCATTTCTTTTTGAAGATCCATGAATTCGGCCTGATTCTTTTGAACTTTAGCCAGAGCTTGAGGATCATTAGTTTTTCTGGCTTCCATCATTTCCTGCTGGAAACCCTGCATTTCCTCTTTTAAATACTCTAATCTATCTTGATTTATCAATAATTTGTTTGCAAGTGTACTTACAAAAGAAATTACTGCAGCAATTAACAATATCACCATGAAAGGTTGATCCTTAAATAAGTATAATATGGGATCAAATACCATGTCCAATGCATTAAAGAATACTTCAAGTACCATCTTGTTTCCTCAAATTTTATTTTTTACTATTAATTGATTAATTTAGAAATATGAACTATTTAAATTAATTCACTTTAAATATTTAATTAACTTTTAAGTCATTTTAATGTATTTACCATTTCTTCAACAGATTTCTCTAGTAAATTATCATGATTTTCAATAATTTTAACTGTTGCACCGGTTAGGGCTGCGTATGCCATTGATACCGCCCGGTTCATTTCTTGATGAAGCTCAATATCCTTTAATTTTTCCATATCCCTTTTTCTTGTTTCATCAGTTATTCTCCTCAGCAGGATTTCATCGCCATCAGCTTCAATCAATACGAAAACATCTGGCTGGAGTTCATCTAAAACCCATTTGGGAAGTCCCGGCAAAAATCCAGATGGTGTTTTTATGGTACAATGAGTATCAACAATAATGTTGGTTTTCTCGGCTTTTTCTCTAATACTTTTAGCCGCATTTTTCTGAACTTTTTTTTGTGTATCTGGAGATAATTTTCTTAAAGCGTCTCGATGTTCAACTAACCCCTCTTCTTGAGCTATCTTTAACATCTCATCTCCATAGTTCACATTTATGTAATTGAGATTTTCCAAAGCATGATTTAATACTGTAGTACTTCCTGACCCTGGAATTCCGGCTAATACGACAACTTTCATTTTTTTAACCTCACCATACCTCTTATTTTTTATGGGCAAATTTTCCCAATTGGTTTAATCACCTAAGAACTTTCTAAGCATTGGGTGCATATCCATTAATTGTTCTTGAGCAATTTCTTCATACAATCTGTAGACGATACCTACAGTCAGAAGTACACCTGTACCTCCTCCTAATGCACCGGTAAGATCTGCCCCGAACGCTAATAATCCTACAAATGCTCCGCCTAAAATAGTTATAATTGGAATATACCTTTTTAATATCTTTTCAAACTGTTTTCTATTACTTCTAAAACCTGGAATCTGCATCCCCATTCCTTGAAGCTGTTTTGCCACTTGTTTAGGCCCAATTCCACTTAATCCTACCCAAAGCCATGAGAACAGGACACAAGCCAATATGAATACCACTCCATAGAATAGAACTCTTAAAGGTTCAGTTAAAAGTTGATCTATTGAATATGGTGGGGTTAAGAAATATGCCAATCCAGTAATGGCCTGACCATTGGAAAAGGTACCCAAAATTGGAAATCCTATTCTCTGGAATATGTTGGCAAACAGTTGTACATTCAATAGTAATGCGCTGGTCAGAATAACCGGCATATTACTGGCATAGATAAACCTAAGAGGATATTTACCTCTGGCACCTTTAACACCGCCGTAAGATAATGGTATTTCTACCCTCATACTTTCTGCATATACTACAACCAGGAAAACAGCTATAGTTGCAAACACAGGTATTAAATAGTCAAACGAAGGTTGTCCTATAGTTAGTGAGTAAATAAATGCAGGTATCTTACCTGCAGGTACTCCCGGCTGAGTTGGTGATGATAAGAAGTTGAATGTTCCTACAATCATCTGTTGTGCTACTCCGGCAGCAATAAATAATCCTACACCACTTCCGAATCCCCACTTAGAAATTACTTCATCCAGGAATATTACCAATACTCCTCCTACAAACATTTGCAGTATAAGGATCCATAGAAAATCTGGTGAAGTGGCAGAAATTGCGCCGGTTAGTACCATCACTAATGCTTCAAATAAAACGAAAACAATTGCAAGGAGTTTTTGTGTTCCCTGGAATATTGCCTTATCCTCGTGTCGAGAGAGATCAAGATTTATAATTTTTCCACCGACAAGAAGCTGCAGCACGATAGATGCAGAAACAATGGGGCCTATCCCTAAGGTAAGGATTGAACCAAAGTTACCTGCCAGTACTGCTCTAAGCTGTGCAAACTGGTCTACTGCTAATGGGCTTAGTCCATACAATGGTATCTGGGTCAAAAAGAAATATAATATGAGGATTATACCTGTCCATTTGAGTTTATCTCTAAAAGAAATTCTGTGCACTGGTGATTTGACCTCAGGTAGTATGGAAAAAAATGGCTGTAGTTTTTCAATCAATGAATTTCACTCCTCACTCTGCCTTGCTTTGGAATACCTTAAAATTATTAAATTAAAGGGTAACTATTTCTCCCCCAACATCCTGGACCTTTTTTTCAGCTAGATTTGAGAAAGAAGGAGCTTTAATAATAAGGGGTTTGGTTATTTTACCGCTTCCTAACAATTTATCATAGCCAAGATCTGTGATGTCTATTACAATTTTATCTTTTTCTTTGGTAGCTAATCCTTTTTCTAATAATTCCTCTGATTTTTCATCCAAATAACTTAAATTAACTGTATCAATTTTAGCTATGCTTGATGGTGGCCTTTTAAATCCATATTTACCGTAATGATTTGGATCGTACTTAACCATCCATGTCCACATATGTTTGTGGCCACCGGCCATTCCTTTTCCACCTTTATGGCCTGCTCCTCTTCTTTTCTTAGAACAGCCGCCTCCGACTGTCCGGGAGCCTCTCATTTTGGTTATTTTTCTTTTTCTTCTTATCATCATTAATACCTCCATTTAAACCAAGAAGGTTGATAATTATTCAATATTATCATATAAATTGTGGTTAATTATTCCATATTAACCTATGACATTTACAAGATTTTGATTAATTAATTATTTAAACCATTTTTTTTATGAGATCTTTAATCTGATCTTCCCTGTATCCCAGGCTTCCACCTTCTTTAAAGGATTTTTTGGTATTTTCATATCCCTTACGAGGAGGGTGTAACCTGAAAACAGGTTTAATGTTAACATCTTCTAATTTAACTTTTGATTCTAAAAGTGCTTTGGATAAATCCATTATTGATGAATAGTCAGTGTTCTCTTTAAGGTAAGCATCAGTAACTTTGTTACCTCCGATCAGCTCACCTCTCTCTTTAATAAGTTGAGATAAGGATTCTTCATCAATTTCTCCCCAGGTTATGTAGTCCTTTGATTTAACTAACATTCCCTGATAACTTGGATTTTCCGGGATTAATACTGCGTGATTTATTCTGTTAAGTTTTAACATTAATAAAGTGTCATTAATATCTTTATTTACACCAGCAGTACCTCTTACCCTTATTGCTGTTATCATTTTATCACCGATATATTATTTTTTTATTATACAGGGACGCCAAGGTTTTTTAATTCTTTTTGGCTTGCTTTGACTTTTGTTAGTTGCTTAAGAGCATCAAAAACTGCGAATGCAAAGTTCACTGTGGTTTGAGTCTGACCCATGGTCTGTGACCAAACATCGTCAATCCCACCGAGCTTCATTAAAGTTTTACCAACGTCTCCTATGGAAAGACCAACTCCTCCCGGTGCAGGTATGAGTGTTACTCGTACACTACCACTTTTGCCAGTTACTTTGAAGGGAACAGTGTGTTGTTTTCCACATACACATCCCCAATCTCCGCAACCTCTTCTAACTTTTATAATGTTAAACTTAGCATCGTCGACTGCTTTTCTTATGGCTGGTCCTACTTCTTTGGCTTTTCCTTGACCCAGCCCAACATAACCATCTTTGTTACCTACTGCAACAATTACTCGAAAGTTAACTTTCCGACCAGATTTATGCATTCTCTGTACAAGATTTACATCCATTACTTCTTCTTCTAGATCTGGTAGTAAAGTGTCAACTATTTCCAGTTCCATTATGGGAAGGCCTTTTTCGAATATTTCGTCAATATCGGTGATGGTACCTTCCTTCACCATGTATCCCAATTTAGTTTTGGGTTCCCATTCTTCCTTATTATAATTCATTATGATACCTCATCCGTTATTTTCTGCTTTATTTCTTCAAAATGGTTAGGGAGATCTGTAGGTGATAGGCCATTATCTAAGTATTGTGAAAATTTCTTTTTAAGTTCATCTTCATCTAGAGTTTTAGCGTATTCTACTATATGTTCTCCTTGGATTCTTGAGTCTTCAGGGAGAATAACATCATTATGAGGAATTTCAAGGCCTGCGTCTACTGCGCCTTTCAAAGCAGCAAATATTTTAGAACCTTTTATTGGTGATTTTAAACCAATATCTAATACTGCATTAGTTATCCCTTCTTTTAATGCCTTTTTACCACATAAATATCCGGTTAGATATGCTGCAGTAATATTCTTAGTATTTCCCAGCCATCCCATATTTTTAAGTTCTCTGGAATGTGCAGATATTAATGTTTCATCACCTTCAGGAGCAACATTTATAATCTGTGTTATAACATGATTATTGGTTATTCTTACTACAAGTCTTGACTTATCAACTTCGATAAGGTTTAATCTTGCCCCGTAATCTGTTTTTCCTTCCCTTCTTCTTTTGAAAGCAACTTTATATCTTGATCCGTGTGCCAATTAAATCCCTCCATGCCTACCTAAGCAAACCATGATCTCTGGCATAAGTTTTCATGTATGATTTGCTTCTGAATGCGCCACCTTTCGCCATTTTGTAGAGTTTACGGTAGGTGGTCTTGTTAATTTCCCGGTTATCTCTCATGCCTTTTAGATCTTTTCGTAAGGCCCGTATAGTAGTCATCCAAGCTTTTTTCTTAGGATTTCTAGCCCCTTTAGCTCCTTTTGTACTACCATGTCCTTTTCTTCTTCCTTTACTTTTTTGTTGAGCTATTTTCTTTGATCTGTAGCTACTAATTCCTTTTTGGGGTTTGGCTCTGATAATTTTACTATCAACGAGCTGTTTAACGCTTTCTCTGGTAATGGCCCTTGATACTTCTTCAATGTTTTCAGGGTCTATCCATACCCTGTTTACCCCAACTTTTAGTATATCTGCAGCCAATCTTTTTTGAGTAGTAAGATTCATTAATAAACCTCCGTTCAACCTTAAAAAAGGTTGTTAAAAGTTTTAATCTGAACATCAAATTATGAGTACAATTTCCAAATATTATAATTTATATTAGTACAATTTTCCTTGATTAGGATTCAATCAATTCGATTTCAGATAAATGATGCGAACATCATTTTATACATACAATGCATTTGGTCAGGTTAATTGATAATAATCTGAAATTTTATAATTTTAGATTATATTTTTTCCTTTTAATCCTTTTTTAACCAAATTCTATTTCATTTATTTAATTTTTCAGTCCACAAGTTCAAAGGTTTTTGTTAAGAACTTTTATTCCTAATTCCTTTGCCTTTTCAATCATTATTTCTTTTTTTCTTCTGCCGACTGTGGAACTGATTCTACCTGCTTGAGTGTCTGGATCCAAACTCTCAAGTTCCCTTATATTGCAAACAAGCACATCTTCAAAACCGGATGGATGAAGACCTTTTGTCTCGCTTGGAGATCCATAACCAACACTGGGCATAGCTGGTTTACCCTTTTCATATCTTCGCATTTTACTTGTTCTGCCCTTGGGTTTTCTCCATTTTTGACCAAGTTTTTTGTACCTGGCATATTCCTGTCTTTTAAATTTCTTTCTCATTGGATCACCGTTAAATCATTATTACCGATTATGCTCGATCTACAAGGTATATACCATCCTGGAATACCCTTGGATCTCTTCCTTTTATTTTGGTAGCCTGTTCCAGGTTTGCCATGGTTTGTCCGACATCTTCCTTATTGATTCCAGTGACTAACACCTCATCGCCCTTTATCTGAACTTTAGCATCCCCTACGATTTTTGCAGTTCTGGGATATCTTTCACCAAGGAAATTATCAATGGTTACTTTATTTCCAGCTGCTTTTACAGTCATAGGGAAATGAGCGTAAACAATTTTCATTTTATAAGTAAAGCCTTCCTTTACTCCATGAATCATATTAGTTATGTGAGATTTTGTTGTTCCTAACATGGCTTTGTCTTTCTTTTTTGGGAAGTGTGCTTCCACAATGACATTGTTATCCTCTGTTTTTATGAAAATATTTTTTGAGGAAAATTTTCTGGAAAGCTCTCCTTTAGGTCCTTTAACCTGTACTGTATCGTTTAGGATTATTTCCACGTCATCTGGAACAGGGATTTCTTCCCTTAGAACTGCTGCTTGAACCATCATATCACCTTAGTAAATAAACGCAAGGAGCCGCCCACCAATACCTTTATCTTTCGCTTCTTTGTGGGTTATTATACCTTGTGGTGTTGTAACTATCATAATACCAAAATTCTTAGCAGGTAAATATCTTTTCTCAAATTTTTCGAATTCGTCCTTATTTACAGCGTGTCTGGGCTTGATTACACCACATTTGTTAATGTTTCCTTCCAGTTCTACTATAAATTTTCCTGCTTTGTTATCGTCTACAAATTCGAAATCGCCTATATATCCCTCTTTTTGCATTGTTCTTAAAACACGACCAATTAACTTGGATGCAGGAGATACAGTGCATCTTTTATTTCCCTGCAATTCATTGTTTCTCATGTTTGTTAGAGCATTTGCTAGAGGATCCATAAGAGTCACAATAAACACCTCTAATTATATTTTTTAAATCCTATTTTTGGTGCGAGTTCTCTGAAACACTGTCTGCATAACATTAGACCATATCTCCTAACCATGGCAGAATGGTCCCCGCATCTTCTACATTTTCTTGATGCCTTTCCATATTTTCTTGGCACATTATCACCTATTTTATCTTAATCCCAAATTTATCCTTCATAAAGTCCATAGTTTCTTCTGGTGTGGCCTTATGTTTAGTTGGAACGGATTTTCTTTGGATTTTTCTTTTTTTAATCCTGTAACCCGGTTTTTCAAATGTTATGGAAACATTCATGCCAAATATACCAATATCAGGGTCGTAACGCATTCCTGGAATATCAATATGTTCTTCTATACCGAATGAAACATTTCCTTGATTATCAAACTGTTTTGCTTTTAATTTGTTGCCTATACCATCTAATACCATTTTAATAGCATTTTTAGCTTTTTCGCCTCTTAATGTAACTTTACATGCTATAGGTTGTCCCTTTCTTATACCAAATTCAGGATTAGTAACTTTAGAGTAGGTACGAACAGATTTCTGATTGGTCATGGAGGTTAAAAGTTTTTCAGCTCGAACTAATGCTTCTCCCCCCTCACCTACACCAATATTTACTGTGGCTTTGGCAATCTTTACTTCTTCCATCGGATTCATCTATTTACCTCCGGGAAGTGAAATTGCAGGTTCTTCTTTACCGATTACAAACACGTAATCTTTTAAGGTAAGGAAAGACTTTTTGTCATCAGTTTCAATTACAACAGTGTTAGGCATGGATGATTTGGTAATATTAATTTCTTTAATTCTGCCTATTTCACCAATGTGTTTTCCTCCAGTTACCAGACCAATAGTCCCATTTTCGAAGTTTATAGTTTTAGTTATCTCCTGTTCAGGAACTTTCAATACTAAAACATCACCAGCGCTAAATTGATCGTCTACTAGACAGTTTCTACCATCATGAAGATTTAATTGAATTTTTCCAGCTTTAATAGTGGTTTTGTCTTCAATTTTACACAATTTAAATTCTGAATTTTCTTTGGGTATAGGATGAAGAACCAACCTACCCTTTTCGTCAGGTAGAACTCGGTAAGTATCTTCAGAATCCGGAATTTCAATAACATCCATGAATCCTACAGGAAACTTATAATCTTTTCTTATTCGTCCATCAACTAAAATTTTTCCAGTATTTATAATTCTTTTTGCTTCTCTTGAATTATCCGCGAGTTTTAAGATGTCACGAATTATTATAAGTAAAGGTAAAGAATTTTCTATAGAATGAGGACCTGCACTAGGTTTTACTGTCCATTTATCTTCTTTTGTATGAATAGGCCATGTTTTTGGCGATTTAAAACGTTTAAGATGTTTTCTTGAACCCATCTTTGCCATTTTATCCCTTCCTCTCTAATATATTATTTCTTTCATCATCACTTAGATCTAACTCTATGATCATTAGGTTTGAGGGATGGATAGGGGAGTAAACTTGATTCTCATCAGGTTTTTTTATTATTAATCCTTCTACCATTACTTTATAATGTTTAAGATCAATTTTTTCCACTTTTCCCTCGTGATCTTTAAAGTTCCCACGCATGACTTTAACTGTGTCACCAGATCTCACAGGTAGAGATCTTTTATCGTATTTACTTTGAAGTTCACTGCTCAGAGTAACACCCATTAATTTATTACGCTTGTGTAATGGTGCGTTATGGATGAACTTTCTCTGTTTTCTCGGTTGTTTTGACATATAATCACCTTGATAATTAAAAAATTATATTTAAACAATTATGCTTGCTGCACTGCCAACAGTTGGCCATCTATCTGCTGCTTCCTTAGCAACAGGTCCTCTGATCTCAGAACCTTTTATGGTTCCTTCAGGAGTTATAATAACAGCAGCATTATCTTCAAATTTAACTCTTAAACCGTCAGCCCTTCGATATTCCTTTTTTTGTCTTACCACTATGGCGGTAAGTACTTCTTTTCTCATGTCTGCGGTTCCTTTTTTAACAGAGACTATCACCATGTCACCCACACCTGCAGGAGCTAGTCTTCTCCTAACACCTTTATAACCCTTTACAGAGACTATTTCAAGTTCTCTTGCGCCGGTGTTATCCACACACTGGAGTCTTGCACCTATAGGCAGGGCTTTTGTAACGTTTGATGTAATAGCCTTCATCTTATTTCTCTCCTTTAACCTCAACTATAACAAAATTTTTGGTTTTACTCAGTGGTCTGCATTCTGCAATCTTCACTATGTCACCAATTTTTACATCGATACAGTCGGGTTTGTGTGCTTTAATTTTTGATTTTCTCTTTTCATATCTTTCGTATTTTCTAATAAATTTATAAAAACTTCTTTCTACTGTAATAGTCCTTTCTGCTTTATCACTTGTGACGGTCCCTTCCAGTATTTGACCTCTTACAGGAAGAGTGCCATGGAAAGGGCAGTTTGGATCATTACATTTTGATTTAGGTTCTGGTACATCAATGCCAACCATATTATCACCAATATTTTCTGAATTTTTTTTTAATTCTATCTTCAGGACGAGCCATCAGGATTCTACCTTCTAATTCAACTACATTTCCATCTTTTAATATGAAATGAAAAGTTGCTACATTTTTAGGAATTAAAACTTCGTCTCCATTGATTTTTTCAATTTTAATTGTATTCTTGGTCTCGTCAACAACTTTTCCTTTTATTCCGATTAAATCCGAATTCGAACTTTCTGTGATCAGGACTGAAAGTCCAATAAGTTCATGCCGAAAGATGTTTTGTGGACTTATCATATTCCATGATTTGCCAATTGTTAGATGAAATGGAATAAGAGAATCTATTAAATTCAATAAACTAATTTAATAATTTTATTTATGATATCTATCTCTTATTTCAATCGTATCTGAAGAAAAACCCATATTTGCAAGAACTTCTTTTACTTTTCTTTTTTGATCCCCTTGAAGTTCTATCTGGCCTTTCTTGGCTGTTCCTCCACAAGCACATTTTGCTTTAAGCTCTTTTGTTAGTTCTTTCACATCAATGTCGTGTTCATCTATCCCTTCGACGATAGTCATTAATTTTCCGAACCGCCTTCTTACGGTATAGACTTTAACTGTTTGAACTTCTCTGGCAATTTCTTCACAGACGCATAATTCCTCTGGAAGACCGCACACATCACAGATTTTCATCTAGTTTATTTCTCCCTTTTTTTCATTAATGATAGTAAGAACACGAGCAATTGTTCTTTTGAGTTCCTTGATTTTCCCTGGATCTTCGTAAACTCCAGCTGCAGAACTTTTAGAGACGTTTTTTGCATGTTCAGCCTTAAGTTCATCCAGTTTTTTCTGGATTTCGTCCAGTTCCATCTCTCTTATTTCTTTGCTCCTTAATATAACCATTTACTTCATCCCTTGTTATGTATATTTTATCTTTTCAGTTATATTTATTCAGATTTATCTGACTTTTCTTCAGTAGTTTCTTCGGTTTGTTGGTCTTCAACTGCTTTTTCAGTTGAATCTTCCTTACTTTCAGTTTTATCTGGTTCAACATCATCTTTTGATGAACCTTTATCCTTAGTTTCTGATTTAGCAGGTTTTTCTTCAGTATCTTCAACTTCAGCAATTTCTTCAGCTGTTTCAACTACATCTTTTACAGCTTTTTTGACATCTTTAACTACCTTTTCTGCAGATTTTTCTACGTCTTTAGCTACTACTTTAGCAACTTTCTTGACATCTTCAGCTGCTTTTTCTGGAGATTCTTCTACATCTTCAGCTACTACTTTAGCAACTTTCTTGACATCTTCAGCTGCTTTTTCTATAACTTCAACATCCTTTTTAGCAGCCTTTTTAGCAGATTTTTTTACAGTTTCAATGTCTTTTTTAGCTTTTTTCACATCAACAACTTCTTTGACATCTTCAGCTACTTCTTTTGCAGCTTTTTTGACATCTTCTACTGCCTTTTTTGCAGTTTCTTCTACAGCGTCAATGTCTTCAAGAGCAGAATCTTCAGTCTCTAAAGTTCCCATTACCTGATCAACTGATTCTTCTTTTATATCAGGTTTTAATATGTCCACTTTATCTGGAAGAACAACATCTGGGGGCATAATTCTAACATATATACCTAAAACACCCGGTTTAAGTTGAACAGTAGCAAATCCTTCTCTTACAAATCGAGTGGATGGTTCACCACATCTTTTTATGTAACCGTCAGTGAATTTTGCACAAGCTGATCGGGCACCTCTTATTTTACCTGAAATAGTAACTTCAACACCTTGAGCTCCGGCACCCATAATTCTTCTAAGGGCAGTATAAGCAACTCTTCTAAAGTGCATACCTCTTTGCAACATGTTTGCAATTTTATATGCCATTATTTTTGGGTTCAGTTCAGGTACGTCAACTTCTTTAACCTCAACTTGAGGATTTTCAATTCCAAAGTCGGTTTTCAAGTTTTGGGTTATACTGCGGACAGTTTTTCCACCTCTCCCAATAACCATACCTGGACGTTCAGCGTAAACCACTACCATTGTACCTAAGGGAGTTACTTGGATTTCCATTCCACCGTAACCTGCTCTTTCAAGTTCGTTTTCAAGGTATTCATCTATCCTTGTTCTTCTAAGACCTTCAGTGACAAAATCTTTTTCAATCATGTAATCTATGCCTCCCCTAGAATTATCTGAATGTGGGTGGTTGGTGTATTAAAAGGACTTGCTCTCCCGAATGCTCGGGGCGTCCATCCCCTTATAACAAAACCGCGATGGCTGGATATGTGTTTTATTCGGAGACTTTCCGTATCCAATCCTTTGTACTCTGCGTTAGCCTCTGCGTTGATTAAAACATTTAAAATCTGTTTTGCAGCTTTAACAGGGTAGCGACCGCTAGGCCATCCTTCTATACCTCTTTTATGACCTACTTTTTTGTTATGTCTTCTGAATGGTACTGCTTTCTTCATTTGAATAACTTCTTCCAGATACTCTTTGGCATTCTCTATTTTCATGCCCCTGATTTGGTTACATATCTCAACAGCATGTTTTGGTGAAATCTTAAGGGATCTCCCAACGGCTTTTGCTGTTTTTTCTTCGTCACCTGTATAAGCGTATTTAATTTTTGCCATTGTATATTCTCCTTATTTAAGCGGCACAAACATTGATGACCTGGTTGCTCCCATTCCGGGATCTCCGTGTTCCACCCTTTTCCTGGTGAGTGCAAATTCCCCGAAGTAACATCCAATCATTTCGGGCTGTATTTCCACATTCACGAATTCCTTACCATTGTAAATTCCAAAGGTTAGTCCTACCATCTCTGGAAGAATTATCATATCCCTACAATGAGTTTTGATAATCTGTGGTCTTCCACCTTTGTTTTCTTGCTTTTTCAATTTTCTTATTTTTTCCAGTATCTTTTTCTGCCTTGGTAAAAAGCCCTTTTTTAAGGATCTTCTCTGTCTTGCTGGGAACAATTCTATTACATTGTCCAAAGGCATCTGTTGTAATTCTTCTAATGTATAACCGCGATACATAAATTCTTTTCTAGCCAATAATTCACCTCCTATCTTCTCTTCCCTGTTCTTTTAGCAGCTATTGAACCAACTTTTCGTCCTGGTGGTGCGTGTCTTGATATTGTGGTTGGTCTTCCTGGATGCTGTCTGTTTCCTCCACCATGTGGGTGGTCTACAGCATTCATAGCAACCCCTCTAACAGTAACATTCTTTTTACCCTTAGCTTTCATAGCATAATATCTGTTACCTGCTTTGAGGTATGGTTTTTCTTTTCTACCTCCACCTGCTACAACACCGATTGTTGCTCTGCAACGAGGATTAAATGCTTTTAATTCGCCGGATGGCAGTTCAACTACTGCTTTATCCACATCATGAGTGATCAAAGAAGCGTAAGTTCCAGAAGAACGGACAAATTTTCCACCGTCTCCAGGATTTCTTTCAAGATTATATACTGGTGTACCTTCAGGGATTTCAGCTAGTGGTAATGAGTTACCAGGATTTATTGGGGCTGAAATTCCACATATTATATCATCATTAATTTTTATACTTTCTGGTGCTAATATCAATCTTTTTTCACCATTTTCAAATTTGACAAGAGCTACAGGGGCGGTCCTTCCAGGATCGTGCATAATATCTACAACTTTACCCTTCAAACTACCTTCTTTTTCCAAATTATCATATGATCTGTACTCAATTTTTCCTTTGAAACGGTGAGACGCACTTTTATAAGTTGGAGTTCCCCTTCCTCTCCTCTGGGTTTTTAAACGTTTTCCCATTTTATTTCCTCCATAAACATTAATAGACCTACAAAATCAGGCCCTATTAGAATACTCCCATTTTTACTGCTATGTCTTCAGCATTATGTTCTTTAGCCAGTTTTATGTAAGCTAATTTGTTTCCTTTGGAGGTGATTTGAGTATTTACTTTTTCAACTTTTACTGCAAATAAATCCTCAAAAGCTGTTTTTATCTCAGTTTTGTTGGTTTGTCTTAGAACAACAAATGTTAGCTCATTATTCTGGTCAATTAAATTCATACTTTTTTCTGTGACATGCGGTTTAACAATTACTGCATAAGGATCCATATCTACACAACCTTTTAATCATTATTATTGAAATAAGTCACCTAGTTTTTCTATAGCTGATTTAGTAAAAACCGTTAATCTACCGGGGTGAGTACCGGGTGCTAAAAGTTCAGCATTCAAGTTATCTACTACTACAACATCTACGCCAGGATGGTTTCTTGCTCCTAAACTTATTCCCTTGTCTTCACCTACAACTATTAGGGGACCCTTAGGTGATTTGTATTTTCTACCTCTCATTTTACCTTTACCAGAGCGTATTTTTTTACCGTTTTTAGCTCGAACAATATCATCTATTAATCCTAGTTTCTTGAAAATTTCCCTAGTTTCTTTGGTTTTTTTGACTTTAATCAATTCATCATCTACAATTATAGGGAGTTGAGGCACATTTTCAATTTCATGTCCTCTATTTTCAACTAAAGATTGATCGGTAGTAGCTGCTATGGCAGATCTTATAGCGAATCTTCTCTCTTTTCGATTAATTTTTTCATGTAAAACTTTTTCAGGCCGTGGTGGGTGAGCTCTCCTACCGCCTACGGTTTGAGGTGCGAATGCTGCTTTTGATGCTGCTGGATGTCTGCTTCCCTTAATTCTACGCACCATAGCCACTCCACGCCCTGCACCGAAAGATTCGGCAGTGTTACGCTTACCAGCCATAGGATTTGAACCCCATGGTTGGATTCTCGCTGTTTGTGAGGATATAACTGCTCTTTTTATTAGGTCTGGTCTGAATTGCTCACTGAAAATTTCGGGCAAATCAATTTCATCTACGACTTCACCTTCTAATGAATAAACCTTGAACTTCTTCATTTGCATCACTCTTTAACTTAAACGCCTTGTTTTGAAGCTGTGCTGATAAATGATATTTCAGGTGCTTCGCCTTGTTTTCCATTAGGCCTTATAGCTTTTCTTAAGACTATTAACCTCTTTGATGGACCCGGCACTGATCCTTTTATCATAATAAAATCACTTTTTACCAATCCATACTTCACAAATCCGCCTTCGGGATTTACTGCATCAACTTCAGATGATTCTCCTATCTTTAAAATTCTCTTATTATATTCTGTTCTTTTGTGATATCCCATTTGACCAGCTTGTGCTACAGTCCACATGGTTCTAGAAGGAGTCCATGGTCCGATAGAACCTACATGTCGTCCTTTACTGCTTCTTGCAGCTTTTCCATATTGTATTCTAATTCCCCATCTTTTTACTGGTCCCTGGAATCCTTTACCCTTAGTAATAGCAATAGAATCAACATATTCCCCTTCAGAAAAAATATCATTAACAGTTATTTCTTTTCCTAAAATCTCTTGAGCATAGTTAAGTTTGTCATCAACGTTTTTCCCGCCAATTCCAAACTCTAATACTTCAGGTTTCTTTTTGGGGACACTGGTATTCTTAGGATTTGTGTGTATTATTAGTTTTATATCTTCCACAAAATCCATGTTTTCTTTAAGTTTTTCTAAATTAGAATCAGTATTATAGTCTTTAGGTAGACTTATTTTTCTTGATAACTCGTCTGTTAAATTATCTGCTAGAACATCCAACATAGTTTTTAAGCCATTGGTAGTTTTTTCATAGGCTCTTATGCCCATAACCACCATGGGTGGGATTTCAAGAATAGTAACAGGTGTTGCTACTTCCATTCCCTCGGTTGGTGAGTTTTTAACGTTATCTTCCATCATTACGTGGGTCATTCCCACTTTATATCCTGCAAAACCAAGCAGACTCGGTTCTGCATTTTCTGGCCAGGATTTTATTCTAGGCGTCTCCTTGGCCGCTCTTTTTCTAGGACTAAATGCAACTGATCCTTTTTTTGGTTGGTGATGTCTAACCATTTAATTTTACCTCCTTACATATAGCAAATTTCCAATTTTCCTGATTATTCTGCATTTAAGATTAGATTAAACACAGATAAAGTAGCTAAAACCGCTTCTTCCGTCCTTACAGTCTTAGTCCCCTGTTTGGGGACTGTGTTTACATCAATATCCACAATGTTTTGGCCCTGAATTATATCATGTAAGCCTGAATAAGGACCACCAAACAAAATAGCTAGATGTTTGGCTTCTTTTAACTTATGTTTTACTTCATTTAGAATAGAAGTGATGGGCTCCCCAAAACGGGATGTTGAAACCACAACATCAGGTTTTGCCGCCCGAATACTATCATATAAATTTTTATTAGAGGATAATGTATCGTAACCCCAGTAAACGTCAGGTTCATCTGGTTCGATAATTATCTCTTTTGCCAGCTTTGTTATTTTAAAGCTTAATATTTTATTCACACTGAGTTTTTCCTTGCATAAAGCTAATTTTTCGGCTCCAATATCAACAACCGTACCTTTTTTTGTCCTTTTAAGGGTTAAACCTTGTCGATAATCCCCTTGAACCGGCATTTCTTTGGGATGATGAGGAGATCTCAGTGGCGGGAGAATTCCCACGTGTTTTAATTCTTTTTTTATAGGAAATACCTTCTTTCGAAGATATTGGGGTGTATTCATATAATTGAGAATATCACTAATAAACTTTGCCTCTTGGGGGTCTGCATCGTCATTGTAGACCACAATCTTATCAACATTAAAAATTGCTGCAGATCTACCAATAAGTCCTACCTTATAGGTTTTTATTTTTAAATCTTTTGATTCTGCAGTTAAAGAGGCCGGTATGAAAATGGTTAAGTGCTTTATTCCCATCTTCAAATATTTGTTTTAATAGGTTATAAAGCTTGTTGTCCATAACCCTAACTACCTTTTTCTAGAAATATCATTATTCATTGAATATGATATGAATATCACTTACAATATAATTTGCAAGAATAGACATTCAGAGTTTCAGTGGTATCCTAGATTCAAACTTGTAATATGGTAGTTTAAGTCTATAGATTAATCTGTCTAAATAGGTTTGATTAATTTTCTGATTTCTAATATATATAATATGTGGTCGAACCGATTTTTTTAAATTAATTTATGAGATTATAATTTTTCATATCAATTGTTCATATATGTGAAGATCAGTATCATCCCCATTATATAATCAATATCAACATATCATCCCCTATTCGTGGAATATAATTTTTATTTAAATACTAAAACTAAAAAAGAACTTTATAATAAATTATAACCTTAAAAAATTATCAAGTGAAACTTATTCATGATTTTATAACCCTAACTACCATTACATTAATATTAATCTTCTCTTTTTCATGAAAATGGTAAATACGAGGTATAACAAATTCATAATAGAATTTATGAGTTAAAAGCCCGCCTAATGAGTTAAAATAGTTATTAACAAATTTTTCTGTCTCTTTTATGTGAAATGAATAAACTGTAGGGGCTATTTCCAAGGCTTTCTGCATAAATAGCCTATCTGCTTTTTTTCGGTGGGCCTTTTGAGCACCAAATGGAGGATTTTGAATTACAGTATCGGCTCTGGATGAGAAGTCTTCAATGTCTGAATGTATAAATTTTACTCTATTTTCAACTCCAAAATGTTCTGCTTCTAATTTGGCAACTCTCAATGTCTCTGAATCAATATCTACACCTAAAGATTCCTTTGCACCTAAAAGTGCAGCTCCGATTGTAAAAATTCCTGTGCCACAGCCAAGATCAATCACTTTTTTTTCTTCAACATCTCCCAGGGCATATGCATTCCATAAAACATCTGCCGCAATTTTAGTTGGAGTAAGATATTGTTCAAATTGAATATTAGGGGATGGATTAGAAGGTATTCTTTGAAGGGCCATTTCTAACTGTTTTTTTCTAGTTATTATTTGTTTCATGTTACTTCCCTATTACTAATTCAACAGTATAATCTGATTATGTACACTTTAGTAAAAGACCCAATAACCTTCTTTTTAAAAAATTTTATTATATAATAATATTATTAGAATTGATATTTTTATAATAAAATGGTTAAGATATGAAAATAAAAAAAGTAAAGGAAGTATATAAAATTTATTAAATATAATAATTGACATAGTTATCCACTGAGAAATTTTGAATAAATTAGTAATTAATTAAAAAAGATGAATAGATTTAATTTTTTTAATCTAGGGAATATGAATCAAAAAATTAAGTAGATATAAGGAGATACCATGTTTAAGAAAGTATTGGTTGCCAACCGTGGAGAAATTGCAATAAGAGTTATGAGAGCTTGCAGGGAACTAGATATTAAAAGTATTGCAGTTTATTCAGATGCTGATAAAAACTCACTTTTTGCCAAGTATGCTGATGAAGCATATAATATTGGAGGATCTGCTCCATCTCAGAGTTACCTGAATATTGAAAAAATAGTCCAGGTAGCTGAAGCTAATGGGGCAGAAGCAATACATCCAGGATACGGATTTTTAGCTGAAAATTCTAATTTAGGAAAGGAATGTGAGAAACATGGTATGAAATTGATAGGACCCGAACCCAAAGTAATAGAAGCCATGGGAGATAAAATAACCTCTAAAAAGCTTATGAGAAAAGCAAACGTCCCGGTAATTCCAGGTACAGATAAGGGAATTACTAAAATTGATGAAGCAATTAAAATTGCAGAATCTATTGGATATCCAGTTATAGTTAAGGCTTCTGCCGGTGGTGGTGGAATAGGTATGCGGACAGTTTATGAGGAAGATGAACTGATAAGAGCTATTGAATCTACACAATCCGTGGCCAAATCTGCTTTTGGAGATTCTACAGTTTACATAGAGAAATATTTAGAAGAACCAAGACATATAGAGTTCCAGATCTTAGCTGATGAACATGGCAATACCATCCATGTAGCTGATCGTGAATGCTCTATTCAAAGAAGACATCAAAAACTCATAGAAGAAGCTCCTTCACCCATTATGACTGATGAATTAAGAAAACATATGGGATCAGCTGCAATTAAAGCAGCCACACATATTGGATATACTAATGCAGGGACTGTAGAATTCTTGTATTCAAATGGAGATTTCTACTTTTTAGAGATGAACACCCGTATTCAAGTGGAACATCCTATTACTGAGGTAATAACCGGCGTTGATCTGGTTAAAGAACAATTGAGAATAGCTTCTAATAACGAATTATGCTGTAAACAGGAAGAAATACAGGTAAGAGGTCATGCCATCGAATGTCGTATAAATGCAGAAGATCCACTTTCAGATTTTGCTCCAAATCCAGGGAAAATCACTGGTTACCGGTCGCCGGGAGGCAATGGAATACGAGTTGACAGTGGGGTTTATATGAATTATGTAATACCTTCTTTTTATGATTCAATGATCTCCAAACTTATTGTATGGGCCAGAACCCGGGACGACGCCATTGCCCGGATGCAGAGAGCTTTAAGAGAATATATTATACTTGGAGTTAAAACCACTATACCTTTCCATAAGGCTATAATGAAGAATGAAAACTTTAGAGAAGCCAGGTTACATACTCATTTTGTAGATGAACACAAGAACGGTATAATGGATGATATGCAAAAAGTCCTTTATGAGGATAAAGAAATAGAAGCAAGGTTAAAATCCACTTTTTTACCTAATAAAAAAATTGCAGCAATATCTGCTGCCGTAAACAATTATATGGCCCATTCAATATCTCAAAAAAGGGCTGAATAAGGGGGATTAAAATGAGATTAAACGAATTGGTTTTAGATTTTTTCTATGAAAAAAAGGGGAAATATATCCCTGCATCCAAGATTGCTTCTGATTTAGATATTTCAGAACCAGAATTAATAGAAATTATCCAATCACTGGAAGATCAGGAATATAAAATAGCCTTCTCTGAGGGACAGGGATACAAAATTGAAGAAACTCCTAATCTATTGCTTCCTTATGAAATAAAAAGAAATTTAAACACTGATTTCATTGGAAAAAAGATCTATTATTACCAAGAAGTTGATTCAACCAACGAGTTAGCTAAAGAATTGGCAGAAAATGGTGCTGAGGATGGAACATTAATCATTGCACAAACCCAGAGAAGAGGCAAGGGAAGACATGGCAAAAAATGGATATCTCCCAGTGGAGGGATTTGGATGACTATAATATTAAGGCCTACCATATCCCCTGAAAAAGCTCCCCTATTAACCCTGGTTACTGGAGTTGCAGTTGCTGAAACTATAAAAGAACAAACTGGATTGGATGTTAAAATTAAATGGCCCAATGACATATTAATTGATGAAAAAAAGGTCTGCGGAATTCTCACAGAAGCACATGCCAGATATAATACTTTAGACTACGTAATTATTGGAATTGGCATCGATGCCAACGTAGATATTGAACTTTTCCCTCAAGAGTTAAGAAATGGTGCAACATCAATAAAACAAGAATTAGAAAGGGAAATATCTTATGTGGAACTTGTTCAAAGATTTTTAGAAAAATTCGAAGACTTTTACTTTGAATTTAATGAGGATAAATTCCCAGAAATACTTAGAAAATGGCGAAAGTATTCTAAAACCATTGGAAGCTATGTAGAAGTGCATAAAAAACTAGGAAAAGTTGTAAGAGGCGAAGCTGTTGGTATTAACAAAAAAGGTGCACTTATTTTAGAATTAGATGATGGTACTTTAAGAAAGGTATTCTCAGGGGAGTGCATACATCTAAATTAAATTACAGTTTTTTTTCTTTCTTGATAAAAAAAATTTGAATTGAAGATCATTTCACACTTATTATGGCCGGCTCTCCTAATTTACCCTGAATTTGAAATTTCTTATCCATTATTTTTTCTGCAACATAAATATTAGTTGTAGTATGCTGGGTTAGCTCACATGTTTTAATTTTAGAATGACCAGAAGCGGCCATATATGGAATTATCTGGTCACCCATATACTTATCTAGCGGTGCTTTTTTGGATATATGGTATATGAGTTCATCTGCAGCATTTTTTCCTACAATTTCAGCACGTTTTCCAGGTTCTCCAATAGCACTTCCACCAATGGGATTATTTCCGCTGGTCCATAAAACTATACCTGATCCCGGCCCTAAACTATCGGATTTACACTGGATTTCAATGTCTACATCATAACCACATTTTTCAAGGATTTTTTCAGCGGCATGGGCTTGCCTTGTTGCAACATGATCTGGGAGTTTGCTGCAATGTGAAATTCCTTTTATACTATCTATCTCTATATCGGTTAGATTCAAATGTTTTAATTGTTTTAAAGGATTTATTACTGCTTTAATTATCCCGCCGCCCCGTGGATAATATCCTCTTTTAATTAAATCGACTTTGACATCGTATCCTAATAATCTTAGCAGAGGCAGTGTTACATTTTTGAAATAATCAATAGATGGTGACCATCTCACATCTGTTCCTCCCCTAATCTCTAATTTTACAGTAGAATCTGCAAACATGGAAGGTATCATTAATGATTGGAGGACCAGGGTAATGCTACCTGCCGTTTTTATATCAATCTGGTAAGTTCCTCCAGATATGGTACTGGGATTAAAATAAATTTCTTCAGAGCCTATATTTAGACCAGAACAATATGCGCCAGTCAAATTTGACAGAGCTTTGATGGCTGTAAGATGCTGGGGTGCTAACCCTTTTTTTGGACGGTTAGCACGGATATTTTTTATATGTATTGATTGGCCCTTTAGAGCAGATAAAGCAGTCGCAGTTCGTATAATAGCACCGCCACCCTCACCATATGAACCATCAATGATTATCATCATTTAAACCAGTAAAATATTTTGATAAAAATATGTTTGAAAACTATAAAAAGAATGTAGAATAGTTTTTAATGTTTTGATGGATTCAGAAAATCCTCAATTAAATAGATATGATTTACATGCATCTAAATCATTTATTGTATCTGTGAGGACCTTAAATGTGTCTGTAAATGCTTTTACAATAAAATCCGTGGTTATTTTTACCGCGTCTTTGGATGCCAGATCAATTCGTATGGTAGCAGAAGCCCCCGGCATCCCTACTGCGGGTATAGTTATTATATGATGATTTTTTAAAAGTATCATGGCAAATATAAATGAAACCTCCTGGGATGAGAGAACTGTTTTATGACCGTTGATTTTCAATTCGTTGATTAAACCCTCAGCAGATAACATTATACCGGTTGGCGTTTTTTTAACATTTTTAAAATGTTGATTTAGTGCGTTATATGTCTCATTTTTCTTTTTATTTGCATCAAAAATTCTATCCGGAGTGAATTTCTCTAATGTCCTTACCATACCTGCAATAACTGGTGGTTGTGCCTCTAAACCGAATTCATATGATTTAGATTTTATTTTATCAATAAATTTAGCTTTTCCAGCCATTAATCCTCCCCTAGGACCTTCTATTAATTTATCCGTACTTTTAATAACCAGATCTGCACCTAAATCCATAGCCTTTGGTTGCTTATGAATAATGGTCCTTAAACTAGCTCCAGAAGCATCGTCCACAAATATGGGTACATTTTTTGATTTGGAAATCTCAACTACCTTATCAAATTCTTCACTTTTAATGATATCATGATCCATAGTTGATCCAGTTATAATAACCAGACTGGTGTCGTCAGTGACTCTGAAATTATCAATGTTATCAAATTCTGTGTAAACCGCCCCTACAACAGCAGCACTTCGGGGGATAGAAGGATGGGATGGAGATTTGGGAAGAAAATGAACGATCTCTTCACCAGGCTTAACAAGAGTTAAGATAGTGGCAAAAATGCCTGATGTTGTCCGATTAAAGGCTAAAACTTTTTCTCCACCTAAGTGTTCAATTCCTAATTTGGTCAATTGTTCTTCAAATAAAGCCGGCCCTGCATAGGTTTCAATCAACCCCAAATCTTCATCTTCAAGGGGGAAACCTCCAGATAATCCAGTTAAATCATAAAGACCTGCTTTTCCTTCTTTATTTAAAATGGAACCAATGATTCTTAGTGCATTGTCCCTCCTTTTTACTTCATCAGAACTTGAATCAATTAGCATTTTCGTCTTCCTTTTTAGTAGTGGATTGTTCGTCTTTATTGTTTTCTGGCTTAAGGATAATAGCATCATCTGCAGAATTCTGAAGAGCCGCACTAAATCCGGGTTCAGCACCAATTACAATCGTATCTTTTCCATTTTCCTTTGCTTTATTGATAATTGGTAAAAAATCAGCATCACGAGTCATGAGAGCTATTACATCAATATTCGGGTTGTAAATTAGTTCCATGGCCTCAACTGCCATGTAAACATCTGTATCTCCCGCCACAACTATGGGTGTAAATCCCTGATTTACTATGGCCTCTATAAGCTTATCAGATGCATATTGGTTGAGTAAAACCTTACCCACCCTCATATCACCATATTCTGCCATTATTTTTCTTACAAGATCAAGATTAAGGCTGAACTCTTTTCTTAACATATTAGGCCCATCTACCAAAAGACCTATATTCTTGCCTCCAGATTCTTTTCGTTTTAATGGAATATAATCTTTTAAAGAGGTCAATTTTTCAAAACTGCGCATTTTTTTCCTCCAATGTAATAAGTATAATTCTTAATAATAAAATTTATATCTATATTAATATTTTCTAAGATTTGTGTATTTAATAATTATCCAATATATGATATGTTTGATTGTAGATTTATGACTTTTCATAATACAGGATATTCCTAAACAAAATTTTCACAACACTTCCTTGTAATTATTTTACCATTAAAAGGTATCTCGCTTCCGATATATATAATTTGAAGCATTAAATTAAGTCATGAAAAAAAGGAATAATTTTATTTAAATAATTCCCTTAAAATTAATTATTCTTTAATAACAGCTACCTTTTTTGATTTCGTAGTAATAAGGGACAACTGAATAGAAACCAAAACTAATACTAAATAGAATAACAAAAAGATTAAAATAAAAAAAATTTGTATTAAAATTATTTAATTAATTTAATTTTTTCATGTTGAAATTATTTCATTCTATTTCAAGGGAAAATTCATCTTGGAACAGGTCTTTAACTATTTGAAGATCTGAATCCGTAAGCGCAGTTAGGGCCACTTCTTGACCTTCCCTAAGGTAATATTCTGCATCCACTATTTTGCCAGAATCATTCATATACAAAAAAAGCCCGTCCACAGAATTTTCTGGATTATCTGATGGTAAAAAAATTTCAAGCCTCACCAGGATCTCAGAACCACAAATACTATCATATAATTCATTTTTTTGTTTTTCACTCTTTAAGGCTTTTTTGAACTGTTTTATCCTTGAATCCAAATTTTTCTTGAAGTTTTCCGAATATTTATCTTTATTTTGAGCCATAATACCACTGTAACTGTTTTATTCTTTTATTTTCATTTATTTTTAATAAAAATAATTATAACTTAAATATTTTACTAAAAAAATTCTTATGAATCACAACTAAAATATCTTACTAAAAAATTCTAATTTAATATATTTAAATAGCTATCTGATTTACCAAATAATAACCTGGAAATAATACCTACAATTATATCAATCAAATAATAATTTAGATGGATTTAAACTGCACATAGTGAAAATTTCATCCTCCGATATGGTATTTTCTATCATTGAATTTACAAACAGCATCATACCTGTGGTAGGTTTAGGATTATGTTCTTGACCAAAATCCGTGGCCATTATACATTTTTTATATCCTACTTCTCTAATTGAATCAGCTATTATTTGGGGATTGATATTATCGTGTTTCTCCATACAAGCTACAAAACAGTGTTCTAAAAAGGCATATTTAGCCATTTCTATTTGTTCGTCAATTGAAGCACCAACAACTCTAGTTAAAGGGTGATTTATTAATATCTTCCATATTCCAAAGCTCCGGGCCGTGTCAATTACTTTAAATGTGTCATCTACATTTAAATGCCCAGTTGCCAGGATCATTTTATTCTGGGCAATGATGTGCAGAATATCTTCCATCTCATCATTATCAATACTTATTTCAGGATAGGATGTGGTGGGAAGCCAAACAATTTTCCCCCCCATTTCAGCAGTTTTTTTAACTGCATACGAATTTAATCCGCCTACATTTTTATTTAAACATATTCCACCAAAAACATTGAAACCTGAACTGATGCTTGCCAGTTTAGCCCGGCCCACAGTTGATTCTGCATGTGATTTTATTATGATAGCCTTCATTTTTTCATTTTTAGAATCTAAAGCCGCTTCAATATCGTTTAATAATCTTGGCCGTGTATCTGGAGCAGTGTGGATATGGGTGTCAACAAATCCTTGAAGTGGATTTATCTTTTTTGACTTTTTCATATAAATTTTCTCCATGAGCATCCATAGACACTATTAAAGGTCCGAAATCCTTAACTTCCAGTTCCCAAATTGCTTCAGGGACTCCTAAATCAATCCAGTGGACATTTTTAACTTTTACGATTGATTTTGAATATAGAGCAGCGCACCCCCCAACAGCAGATAAATATACTGCATTATGTTTCACCAGTGCTTCAGAAGTATTTTCGTCCATTCCTCCTTTTCCAATAACAGCGCTTAAACCTAATGCAATAACTTCTGGTTTATATGGATTCATCCGTGTACTGGTAGTAGGTCCAACCGCTACCATTTTAAAATCTTCAATTTCATCACTGCCTTCTGATTTCCCGGTTTTTTTTACAATAGGACCTGCATGAAATATTACTGCTCCTTCTAGATCAACAGGCGGGCCTTCCTTGATAATTCTTAAATGAGCACTGTCCCTGGCTGTGTAAATTATGCCAGAAAGGTATACTACATCTCCAATTTTTAAATTTTGAATGGTACTATCTTTAATTGGTGTTTGAAGTTTTAATTCCATAAAAATCATCCCTTAGTATTATATTAAATATTCTTTGCAGATTTTCAAGGCCAAGTTTTATTTAGATGAATCCCTAAAATGATTATGTTCTAGTGCACTACCATATCATAAAATGACAATATTCAACTAGAATAGCATATATGATTAAATAATATATTGGAACCCATATGATAATTTAATTTCTAGAAATATTTTTATTGTAATACATATATTCTTAGTTAGATAATATATTTCAGATTCAATTAGTTTAATTGGTGTCAAGTTATGTCCAGTGTTAAAAATGTGACCGGTCTTTCAAAGTATATGGTGAGCCTTCCCCGTACTAAAACTTCGTTATTCAGCATCATATTCGTTAGTTTCCTAGTGGGGATAACTGCTTCATTGATAGAATCAAGTGAATTATCTATTCTTTATAATGTAATATATGGAGGAACAGCGGGATTTTTTATTTTTGGTTTTTCTTCTATAATGACAGGTGGTTTAACCCAGTATCTTGTTAACAGTTTTAAGGGTCGGAAAATGAAAATGAAACAATCCATGTTTCTGGCCTTTATCTCCATGATGATCATCGCCATTATATATTTAGTTGGAGTTGTGATTTCAGAATTTACATTATATAATTATATCATAGATGCCTTGATTTTTGGTTTTGCTCTTGCTTTTGCATTTCGGATAATTGTTATATGGGCCACTTCTAATATTTCCCTTTTGAAATCCATATTTCTGGCATCATTTCAACCCGCGCTTATATTTAGTATGTTGATTGTAATTGCATTTTTAACCAGCATAGCCACTCATATTGGACTTGGATATTTCAGTGTTCTTGGCGTGGTTATCAAAATTATTATAGCTGCCTTGATCTTGATGATGGCTATATACTCCTTTGTCATGATAATAGAATCACCAATGCGTAAAAATTTGGGTATCGGTGTATTAGAATTTTTAAGCCTTTTTATTTCACATTTAAGTGAGGGATCTTCGTCAATGGAAAAGGTTTTTGAAGATATTGGAGAACCAATAGACACACTTGTAGGGATAACCAGTTTCAAAACCAATGACGGGATTAAATCTCTATTTTTATCACCATGCGTCCACCCAGGACCTATCGGAAATATTGGTGGCGGTAACATGCCCACCATTCTTGCCCAGAAGTTCAACTTCTTTACCATGGTCAGCCACGGCCCCTCAACTCATGATTTTAATCCAGTTTCCACCAGAGAAATTGATAAAATTGAAAAAGTTATTTCAAAATCTCTCGAAGATATGGATTATTCTTCCACCGCCAGTGAATTTTTGAGAATAGAGAATAATGGTGCTAAAATAGGGGCACAATACTTTAACAATAATCTTATGATGTTAGCCACTTTATCTCCTAAAGGATTTGACGATATTGATTTTGGAGTGGGCCTGGCCCTTATGAATCTGGCCAAATCAAGCTGCGGCGCTGAAGAAGCCATCTTAATTGACTGCCATAACTGTTTCAAAGGAGAAAAAGGACGAATACTACCAGGTAATAAAGAGGTATTTGATCTTATGGAGGCTGTTGGAAAAATTGATGCTCCTAAACAATATAATGAGATAATTATGGGTTGTGCTGGAGATAATATTGAAAATATGTCTAAAGAAGAAGGGGTTGGAGAAAGCGGAGTGAAAGTAATGATTATAGAGGTTAACCATCAGAAAACTGCTTACATTCTTCTAGATGCTAATAATATGGTGGAAGGTTTCAGAGAAAGAATAATTAACCATGTTAAAAAATTAGGATTAGACTATGCAGAAGTTATGACCACTGACACCCATTTTGTAAACACTTTAGCTGGCGGCCACAATCCAATCGGAATGAAAAACCAGGACAAAATACTTGATGTTATTAGCGAATGCGTCCTAGAATCACTGAAAGATCTGGAAAAAGTTGAAGTAGCTGTTAAAGTAGCCAAAATTGAGGATATAAAAACACTGGGTCCCACCAACGCCACAGAATTGGTTACAACAATAAGTTCTATTGTGGCAGTTAGCAGGATATTTGCCCCTTTTATTTTCATACTGGCTCTTTTCTTTGTATTTATTTGGATATTTTACTGGGCATTTTAATGATTTAAAATATTCAAATTCAAAGATTAGATTCCATAATTAAGATATTAACTGAAAAAGTAATATAAAAAAAAGGTTTAGAATTAAATTAATAAAAAAAAGGAATGAAAGAGTTATAAGTTAATAAATATGGTCCATGAAATAAACCATACGAATACGAATGGAACAATTCCACTCCACAACCAACCCTTGGTTCCACCAACTTCTTCCTTTCCAAAGATTCTTTCTGAAAGATTACCTACAATAATTAAAATAACAACCCCTGCTAATGCCGCTAATGCCTGATTTTGACCTATTGCAGGTATTGATCCATTTGAAAGCATGAATGACACATAAGCCGCCAATATTGCTGCCACAGCATGAATAATGGCCATTTTTCCATCTACATCCATATTTTTACCTCCGATTATATTATTATCACCATTATAACTAATATAATATACACTAAATTATAGATTTTAGAATTTAATATTATATCCAGTTAAATTTATCATGTTACTAATCATTTGAAATTATTCTTACTTAAATATGTTTCAACTTATTCAAATATTCAAGGTGTTCCCATGAAAGGTATGTCCAATGTTGATGTTTATGCAATTTGTACAGAGTTAAATGAAGTTCTAAAAAATGCCCGGGTAGACAAAGCATTTCAACCCACAAAAGACACTATTATAATACGATTTCACGTACCTGGTAAAGGACGTGTAGATGTGGTATTTCAGGCAGGTAAAAGACTGCATGTAACCCAATATCCGCTCCCCAATCCCCAAGTACCGCCTTCATTTCCCATGATGCTCCGTAAATATTTGAAGGGAGGCAATGTTAAAGAAATTCGCCAATACAACTTTGACCGAATAATTGAATTAGAGGTCAGCAAGGAGCAGAAATACACCATGGTCATCGAGCTCTTTGCCCAAGGAAACATAATACTTTTAAATGAAGAACAGAAAATCATTCTGCCACTTAAAAGAAAACTGTGGACTGATCGTAAAATTTCCTCTAAAGAAGAATATAAATATCCTCCCAAAAAAGGTATCAATCCTTTAAAGGTCGACCGTAAAAATATATTGGAAAAATTTGAAAACTCAAATACGGATGTTATAAGAACTTTAGCCAGGACAGGATTGGGTGGAGTATATGCTGAAGAAATAATAGCTCGGACCGGTCTTCAGAAGGACCTGCAGGCCAGTGAAATTAAAGAAGAAGAAATTGATCTAATCTACCAGAACATTAAGGATCTTTTTGGACCCCTTAAAAGTAGAGAATTTTATCCGCAGATAGTTTCTGATGGTGCAGAAGATGTTCTGCCCCTTAACCTGAAAATTTACGAAAATTATCATAAAAGGAAATTTGAAAGTTTCAATGAAGCAGCTGATGAATTTTACAGCAGCAAAGTCCGTGCCGATATTAAAAAGGTTCAGGAAGATGTTTGGGGTGTGGAAATCGGCAAATTTGAAAAAAGATTGAGACTGCAAGAGGAGACACTTGAAAATTTCAAAAAAACAATTAAAGAATCTAAAAAGAAAGGAGAGTTACTCTATTCTAATTATCAAGATATTCAGAAGATTCTGGATATTATATTAAAGGCACGAGAAACTCATTCATGGCAGGAAATTATTTCAAAAATCAAATCCGGAAAAAAAGAGGGAATAACTGGTCTGGAGATGATAGAGTCCATTGACAAACTGGGTAACCTCATATTAAAAATAGATGGGGTCTCCATAAGAATAGATGCATTATCCACCATCCCTGAAAATGCTGAAATTTATTATGAAAAGGCTAAAAAAGCCAAAAGAAAGATTAAAGGAGTAAATATTGCAATTGAAAAGACCAAAAAGGAAATTAAAAAGGTTAAGGATAAAAAAGAAATTGCCATGGAAAAAATCACTTTACCCCAAAAAAGGGTTAAAAAAGAGTTGAAATGGTTCGAGAAGTTAAGATGGTTTTTATCATCTGATGGTTTGTTGGTAATTGGGGGAAGGGATGCCAATACCAACGAAATGGTGGTAAAAAAGTATATGGACAATAATGATTTGTATCTTCATTCAGATATTCACGGCGCGCCTTCAGTGGTAATAAAAAAAGGAGAAGGAAAAATATCTGAAAGTACTATTAAGGAAGCTGCGGTATTTGCTGCATCTTTTTCCAGTGCCTGGCCCAAAGGTTTAGGTTCCTTGGATGTGTACTCAGTTGACCCTGAACAGGTGTCTAAAACACCCCAATCTGGTGAATTTGTGGCTAAGGGTGCATTTATTATACGGGGCAAAAGAAATTACCTGAGAAATGTTTCCCTTTTAATATCTGTAGGTTTAGTGGACTATGAAGGTAAACGTATAATGGCTGGTCCTACTGATGCGGTTAAAAAATATACTGATAATTATGTTACAATTAAACCAGGGTACATGAAAAAGGAAGCACTGGCACGGGAAATACTGCGAAAAATTGATGATGAAAGAATTTTAACCACTGAAGATGTGATAAGGGTGCTGCCCTCTGGAAAGGCAGACATTGCAAAAAATTAAAAAATTATAATATTCCATTTTACAGGTTAAATATTGATTAATGACATTTAGTTAATGTTTGGATATCTCTTTTTCCTTCATTTTCTTTTTAAGTAAAAAATTGATATCTATCACATATTTTCCTTCTTCATCAGACACAATAATGGAATCTTTTTCAAGTAGTGGGGCTAAATTAACTTCATAGATTCCAGGTTTTTTAACCATTATGGTTTCAATAGAATCCTTCTTTACTTCTTCTATCTTTTCAACCTTTCCATCACTCTTGAATTTAAAATATTTACTGCCACACTTAGGACAGCCATTTAATATTTCTTCAGCACTTCCTTTAAATTTAGCACCACATTTAATGCACTGATGCACCAGAATCACCAATACTTGCGATCATTGATAAAAAGTTGGACTTCTTCTTAACAGTTCTCATTACATTGGCTGGGCCAATTATAGTTAAACCAACAGTCTTCTTTTTAGAAATTCCAAAGAATGACTTTTTATCTTTTTCCAGGGTGTATATATCGATTCCTACAAAGTTTTCTACATCAATTTCTCTCATTGTAGATTCAATAAGTTCTGCTTCTTCTTCAGGAGTCAAGCCGCCCTCAATTACTAGCAAGTCACCATTTTTCACTCGATCAATAATCATTGATATTTTTTCCATACTCGTACGTGATTGAAGCGCGTCCGATGATAGAAAATCCATTTTTAATCCTTCCATATTAAAACCCCACATTATTTGAATTTTTTAACCATAGCCATGTAAAGTGCGCCTGTATTTTCACCATGTAAAGCAGAAATTGGAACCACCGTGTGTTGAGGAAATACAGACATTATGCGTTCTGGTGAAGATTCAGGTATATCAATCTTATTGGCCACAATAACGAATGGAATATTTCGGGCTTCCAGATTCCCAATTATAGTGATATTAGCTTGAGTTAAAGGATCTTGAGTTGCATCCATAACTAAAAGAACACCGGTCACATCATCTAACCATTTTATTGCTTCGATTATGCCTTTTGTTGCTTCTTTTGCCCTGTCTTTTGCTTCTGATTCGGATAAGCCAAATTCTAAGAAATTTTTATAGTCGACTTTAGTTGCAATTCCAGGAGTGTCTATGATATCGAAATCCAACTCTACTCCATCTTGCTGAATGGTAACCTTCTCCTGACGATAAACATTCCTTGTTTCGTGAGGTATTTCCGATACCAATCCAATAGGTTTACCAACCCAGTCCTCAGCCATTTGATTAGCCAGTGTTGTTTTTCCAGAATTTGGATGACCATAAAGACCTATCTTTAATTTTTTATCTTTACCCATCAATCGTTTTAAAAATCTTATGAAAAAATTACTCATATTCACCACTTTTATCTTCTTTAACTGATTAAAATTTATTATTATATTTATTAAAGATATCTTGATTCCTTGTATATAATTGTAATTATTTAGAATAATGTAAAATCATTCATGGTAGGATTGATTAGGTTCCAGTATCACTACTTTAACTTCTGGATTTTTTACATGTACCCTTTCCACAAATTCTTCAGGATCTTGTTTGATTACTGGAAAGGTATTATAATGAATGGGCACTACTGTTTTGGGATTAATCCATTCTACTGCAAGAGCTGCAGTTTCTGGTCCCATGGTATAAGTATCTCCAATAGGTAAAAGAGCCATATCTGGTTTATATATACCTCCAATAATGGTTTTCATGTCACCAAAGAGTCCCGTGTCTCCAGCATGATAAATTTTTTGACCATTTTCCAGTTGGATTATGTAGCCAGTTGCACTTCCACCAGGACCCATTTCTTCGATGAAATCCATGCCCGAAGAATGTTGGGCGTTAACCATGGTTATTTTGAGATTGTAGATACTTATGCTTCCACCAATATTCATTCCAATGGTATCAAAGCCCTGTTTAGAAAGATAAACTGAAATTTCATGATTTCCAATCACCACTGCGCCGGTGCGATTGGCAATTTCCATGGTATCTCCAAAATGATCTGCATGTCCATGAGTCACCATTATGACATCTGCTTTAAGTTCCTCTACAGGTACTGGACATGAGGGATTGTTGCTTATAAATGGATCGATTAATATTCGCAGTTTTTCTTCGGTTTCTAGTTCAAATGCTGAGTGTCCCAACCATCTTAATTTCAAGTAGTTTCCTCCAAGGTTACATCAGTAGATAACTCCCATGCTTCACCGAATAATTTTTCAATCTCAGAGATGGAATTTTTGTCTTTATAAATTACTCCAACCTCAAAACTCTCGTATATAGGATCAGTAGAAATTATGAGTCCATTGGTATCGTCTGAGACCACTGCAACAGTGTGTACATGGGGCATGGTTCTTATTTTAACATTATTTTCCTGTAATACTTTAATTAGTTCTACAGAGGCGTCGTCGTCAAGGCTGGCCTCCTGGATAATCATTTTACTGTCGGTATCCATAAATTTCTTTAAAATTCCCACATCGATATTTCTAACCCACGGATACATCATTATTATCTTATTTTCTGCCTTTAAAATAGTTTCTTTCATAGCATCCTGAACATCTGCAGCATCAAAAGACCATATTATATTAGGTTCCTTGGACTCAGATTTTATCTTATTTAAAGTTCCCCGGAATGATTCTAATCTTTCTTCGATGAGATCTTCTACATCATTAACATTTTCAATGTAATTTTGTTTTAATTTATCCAGCCTTTCTTTCACATAATGTTCATCATCTTTATCCGTATCCTTAGGAACAGGTGTTATAGGTTTTAATTTTTGTCCAGGAACTATTTTAGGCTTTTTAGATGTTTTAGGTTTGTCTGTAGCAGTAGTAGATTTATCTTCAGCTTTCGTAGCTTTAACCTCTTTTACAAAAGATTTTTCCCCAACTTTAACAGGTTCAACTTTTTTTGCATCAGATTTATCCTCAGCTTTGGCCGGTTTAACCTCTTCCTTAACCGGTTTATCCCCTACTTGGACAGGTTCCATCTCCTTTCTTACAGGTTTTTTGTCAGATTCTTTTTTAACGTCTTCTGGTTTTTTTGAACCTCTTAATCGTGACAAATCTATTAATGGTTTCTTTTTAGGTTTTTCTTTAACCTGTTCTGGAAGTTTAACAGATTCAGGTTTAACAGATTTTTTATCCATTTTTGGAACCTTCTCTTTAACAGCAGTTTCAGTTTTAATCTGTTCTTTTATTTTAGTCTTAACTTCTTCTTTCTCTTTAATCCGGGCTTTAACCTTGTTTTTTGCCTGAATTTCTTCTTTTACACGCTCTGCACTTTTAGAGGATTTTCTTGCAACTTTTTTAACTGATTTCTTATCCGTTTTTGCACTTTTTGGTACTTTTAACTGGGATAAATTAACATTAGACCCGAAGATAATCAATAACATAAATCCTAGAACAGCAGCACACAGTCCTAAAAAGAAAAACAAAAAATTAGGTGGAGTACCAAAACCAAAAGTCATAGCATAAATTCCCGCAACAATCAACAACGCCCCGAATATTGTAATGATTAAATTGATCATCTGATGCCTCCAATGTTATATTAACTTTTATTATTTAAATTTTTTTAGATAAAAATTTTAGAAATAAAAGCTAAAATGCTTATCCAGTTAAAAATTCTTCAAAAAATCCCTTTTTTATATAATTCAATTTTAAATAATATAATATTTATACATTTTGTGAATTTTACTATATTCCATCTTTATCACATTAAAAAAGAGGATTTTGATTTTTTATTATAGCTTTCACTGGAAAAATTGCCGGAATAAGTATCGAAGAATATAAAAGATAGTTCATACTAATAAATTGTTATAATATAAATTAATAATATTTTTTGGGGTTTCAAAATGAAAATTTTAGAAGATGAGAAGGGACAAGGCGCAGCCGAATATATATTATTATTTGGTGGTGTGATCGTAATTGCAATTGCAGTTTTATTGATATATAATAGTTATTTTGTTGGTAGAAGTCCTTACAACACACAGGAAGATTTGAATATTGTTAGAGCTAATGTATCAGAAAGTGCAACCAATAATGGTGGATAAATAAATTATAATTATTTGTTTTGAGAATATAATTGTGATAGCTGGATTATTTGAGTTAATAATTTACTAGAATCTTCTTTATTAGCTAAAGCCCAGATAAATTTTTCTTTTAAAGTTCTTTTCTGTTCTAACTCTTGAGAATTAATATAATGAATGACGTCATCAAAAATAGTATTATTAATCTTAATATCGTATTTTTCCAGATAATTTTTTTGTTTTAAACTTTTTAAGCGTCTACAGAAAATTTTTTTAAGTTTAGAATGAGCTTTTTTAACAGTTCCAATATTTTCAGACTCCAATTTCTTAAATAATATCTCTATTTGAATCTGTTCAATTTTAAGGGAGCCAAAAATCATTCCATCTGGTTTTAAGGATTGAACCCTTTTCATACCACCATATATGCTCAAATCATATCCAACTACATCTATTTTTTCATCTCTTAAAAGTTTCACTAACACTTCATTAAGCGTTTTATCGGAAAAATTTTTGTTATAAACTTCTTTAAGTTCTGAAGTTATCTCTTTCTTTGATAAATTCTTATCTTCCAGTAGCTCTTGCACTATATTTTTTAAGTTAGATTTTTTGGGCATGTAAAACACTTTTATTTATTATATGTGATAATATGCACAAATACACTATTAATAATTAATGTACTTGTGATGAAAATAATATGTTAATAAAAAGTTTTAAGATAACGAAGTAAAACCTATAACTTATGGATAAAAAAGCTAATAAATCAAACTTGATTCTACACAAGGTATATTTATATAATATTAAAACAATAATTAAATACAATAAATGGAGGTGAAAAGTATGAAGTTTTTAAAAGACGAAAGTGGACAAGGAGCAGCAGAATATATCTTATTGTTTGGTGGTGTAATTGTTATTGCAATCGCTGCATTGTTAATATATCAAACCTACTTCACCGGACAAGATTTAGATGTTAACGAAGATATAACTAATGTCAGAGAGACTGTTAGTAGTAACAGAACATAAAACCTTTAAATTATATGGGAATATGATGTTGATTGATGAAAAAGCTCAAATAAGTGCTGAAATGATTTTATTAGTTGGAGCTATACTAGTATTAGTAATAGTTGCAGGAACATATATATTTGATATATCCAGCTCAATTGCAGGAAATATAACTGATGTTATAGACTCTGCAAGAAATTCAACAATCAACAAAATGTAAATTATTTATTCTTTATTTCCCATATTGTTACTTTTTTATTTTTGTATTTTATCTTAAAATTGGATGTATTAACTCTTTCAATTACCAATTTTGTAAAAACCGAATTCTCAAACCTTTTATCCACAACAACACACTTATCCCAATCCATAACCATAAAAACACAAAAATCACTACTATTATTTAGATAACGCTTATTCACCACACCATCATCCACAACAACCAAACAATAAGGTTCCAATCCATTCCAAAAAACCTCATCATTCCCTTTATCCCAGACAAAACCATTACTACTATTTACAAATTTTTTATCCACAAAAAGATCACCAACAGAATAAGTGAAATTACCACCAACACCTTTATTAAAATCCCATTCACCATAATAAAAATTCCAATACCCACTATCCAACATCCTATCCGTAGTAACAACAACAAAAGGATTAGGACTAGAAGGATGAGTAAAACTCAAAATCCGCTCCGATTCCACCAAACTAAAACCATAATCCCCCTGCAAAACAACCAACGCCTCATCCCGATCCAAACCCAAAACACTATTCAAAACCTCCACACTCTTAGAAGTATTACCCGTATACCCATCCAAAACCAACCACGCCTCATCACCACTGGAACTAAGCATCCTAAAAATACCCCCAGACAAATCATCACCCACACAAAAAGCCCTACAAACCCAATAGTTCCGAGCAGTACTCGGTGAAAGATTACTAAATCTAAATGAATGAGTACTTTTGTAAAATCCTCTTATAGGTAAAGTTTCAATGTATGCAGATCGACCATCAAGCAGAACCGGACGATCTGCCACAGCAGTGAACAAGTGCCCTAAGTCCCATGCAGAAACTATTACCGTGTTATTCGAGGTATTGTCATTGATCCATGTAGCACTATTCCACAAATCATCATGAGCTCGTGGAATAAAAGTAGATACATTACTATGAACATTGAAAACCATTGCCGTAATTAAAACTAAAATTAAGATTAAATATATGTTTTTGATCCATTTTTCTCTTATGGATTGGATATTAAAAAATTCAAATCCAAAAGCTACAGTTATGCTTGAAATAATCACTAAGGGAGTGATTAAAAACATTAAAAACCTTGCACCTTCTTGGAGAGCCAGTATTCCAAAAATAATCCATAAAAAAACAAAGGAATAAAATAATTTTTCTTTTTTATTAAGAAGAAATTTATTATTAGTCACTATTTTTCTTTTTCTTAAAAAAATTGGGATTAATAAAGCTCCTAAAATAGTTAAACCAACTAAAACTGGACCTAAACCTAAAACTATATCATTTAAAGATGGTTTTCTCAACTCTGCAATAGAAATATATGTATTAGGCCATGGGTGCCATGAAGTGTTAAAAAATTTTAATTTTAGTAACTCAATTGGCCCAAAAAAAAGTCCATATACATTTATAGCACCGCTAAAAAGGTAAATTAGAAGTAAAGATGTGGTAAAAAATATTATAAATATCTGCAAAGTATTTTTAATAGATTTACGTTGGATGGCATTGTATAAAATAGTAGAAATAACAAAAACAAATAATAAATAAAATATATACTGCCAACCATTCCAAGCCATTGAAAACAAGAACATTGACCCCGCAGCTAAAACCGTGCAAAAAATCCTTTTTTTATAATTATCATCAAATGCCTCAAAAAGGAGTAATACAATTAAAATTGGGAAAAGAATATTGAACATATCTGTATCAAAAAAACCAGGTACGGTTCTAGAAAAATAAAATGGTGTTGTTACAATTAAAATACCTGCAAAAAGTCCGCCCAACTCATTTGAAAATTTTTTTACAAGAAAAAATGCAGGTATTCCTGCTATAGGAGCAATAAATACCGGTAACCAAAAACAAACCACAAGTAAAGGTATTTCCCCCAATATGTTTATTAATTTATAAAAGAAAGCAGTTATATAAACAATTAAAGGGGGATAATCCATAGGAACACCCGGAGGATAATAAGAATGTGAATCCCATTCTACACTCGCTATAAACGTATCACCTGTATACCCATTCTCGAGATAATTTTTCGTAAGTCTGTAGTTATAATATGAATCTAATTCATACATATAAGGTAAACCATTATCATCCTGGTAAAAAGATTTTTGATCATCAGATAAGCCTTCAAGATTAGTAGAATTAACTCTAAGTGTAAAACCAATCATAAAAATAACTAAAATAAATATAAAAGTCCTCAAAGACTCATTTTCAAAAAATTTAATTATTTTTTTAGAGAACATTTTCAGTTTACCATTCCACTACTTTTAAAATGTATTTTAATTTATCATTTTTTAAATTCCCATATTGTTACTTTTTTATTTTTGTATTTTATCTTAAAATTGGATGTATTAACTCTTTCAATTACCAATTTTGTAAAAACCGAATTCTCAAACCTTTTATCCACAACAACACACTTATCCCAATCCATAACCATAAAAACACAAAAATCACTACTATTATTTAGATAACGCTTATTCACCACACCATCATCCACAACAACCAAACAATAAGGTTCCAATCCATTCCAAAAAACCTCATCATTCCCTTTATCCCAGACAAAACCATTACTACTATTTACAAATTTTTTATCCACAAAAAGATCACCAACAGAATAAGTGAAATTACCACCAACACCTTTATTAAAATCCCATTCACCATAATAAAAATTCCAATACCCACTATCCAACATCCTATCCGTAGTAACAACAACAAAAGGATTAGGACTAGAAGGATGAGTAAAACTCAAAATCCGCTCCGATTCCACCAAACTAAAACCATAATCCCCCTGCAAAACAACCAACGCCTCATCCCGATCCAAACCCAAAACACTATTCAAAACCTCCACACTCTTAGAAGTATTACCCGTATACCCATCCAAAACCAACCACGCCTCATCACCACTGGAACTAAGCATCCTAAAAATACCCCCAGACAAATCATCACCCACACAAAAAGCCCTACAAACCCAATATTCTCTTGGACTATTCTGGGATCCTCCGTCGATGGTAACTGCCCTATTGGCATAAACTGGGAAAAAGTATCCATAACTCCATTCAGAAATAACCACTGTATCCAAAGTGGTATTAGATCTTATCCAGTTTGCAGCATCAACTAAATCATCATTTAAAAAAGGATCTAAAACTAAATTCCCATAAGGATCAATAATTGGAGGTAAAATAATTATGAATATGAAAAATATAGAAAGTATCTTACCCAATTTTTCATTATTTTTTAAATTGTACAAACAATCTACAAACAATCCTATAAATATTCCAGCACTGATAATTAATGGGGGGATTATCATTAAAATAAATCTATTACCCATTGTGATAAAATAAGCAGCCATAGCTATCCATATTAAAAGTAAAAGATAAATAAATAGATTCATATTCCTCAAAAATTTAGTTAAAAGATTTTTATGTATAAAATTTATAAATAGTAAAATCATTCCAATTAGCCCTGAAACAAATAAAGTAATCCCAATTAAAGATATTATTTTTAATATTGAAAATTTTTTAAGTTCCGATACTGATGAATAAATACTAGGCCATGCAGACGAATTGTCAAATATATTTAAAAAATTAAATGGAATAAAATCTAAAATTGAAATTCCCTTGAAGATTAAAAATAGGGGTACACTTATTAATAATATAATAAAAATATAATAAATGTTATTTATTTTCTCATTCATGAACTTCTGTGCAATAATATAGGTTAAAAATGCAAAAAATATTATGCATAACATAAAAAACCAGCCATTCCATGAAAAAGCGAATGTCAAGATGGAAATTGCTGCTAAACTAGAAAATAGTATACTTTTTCTCTTATTATCAGTTAGAACTGCCTCAAAAAGGAGATATGTAATTAACAATGGAAAAAAAACAGTGAAAAAATCAGTATCAAACCAACCCGGAACTGTTCTAACAAAGTAAAAAGGGGATAGAACTGTTAAGATTCCTGCGCTCAGTGCCCCCCAATCATTAGTAAATTTTCTTACAATTAAATAAGCTATTATTCCAGAAATAGGTGCAATAAATGCTGGGATCCAAAAGCATATAATAATTAATGGTGTTGCACTAACCAAGTTTACAATCTGGTAGATAAAAATAACTAAAAATACAATTAGGGGAGGATAATCCACAACTCTACCAGGAGGGTAATATGATTTCAAATCCCATTCTTTGCCATTTAGAATAATATCCCCCATGATTCCATTATTCAAATAATTATCAGCTAAACGATAATTGTAGTAAGAATCTATTTCATACATGTAAGGAAGGCCATGTTCATCTTGGAAATAAGAGTTATCAGAGTTAGAAATTCCAAGTAAATCTGTAGATATGATTCTAGGAATAAATCCAATAAAATAAATAACAATTATAATTGATAATATTGTTATAATGTCCCTTTTTTCCATATACTCACATTTATTAATTGAATAGTAGTAGATTTTTTTTGATAAATAGTTAAACCGATTAAACGTCACATAATGTTCATTTATAAACAATATTATTTAATTTTGTAGTTTAAAAGATTAAAATAATTTTAAATAATGATTGAATTTTTAAGTAAAAAGGATTTAAATTATTCCTACAAGTTTCAATTATAAAAAAGTTTTAATAAATTAAAAAATTAATTTAATCAATATATTAAGATCAAGAATAAAAGATATGACTATAAAATGTATTTTATTTAAACCAAAATTTCAATTAATTAGCGTATCTATTGGCACTATATTATTTTTATCCTTGATATTATTTATTGGATTTAATCTCATCCCCAAATTTTCAAAAATTCTAATATACGATTCTTTTATTTATTATCAAATGTCGTTATCGCCATTTAAATCAACATTAGCACCATACACCTACCGCATATTAACTCCACTCATTGTCTTCTTACTCCCACTAAAGAAATTGGCTGGATTTTTTCTCATAAATACTTTCCTCTCTTTTCTTGACTGCGATCGTGTTTTATTATTATATGAAAAGGTTAAAGTTTAATTCATTAATTAGTTTTTTAGGAGTTTTAATATTTCTTTCTGCTCCAACAGTTATTTACTCTCTTTATGACATCGCACTGGTAGATAATTTATCTTTTTTATTCATTGCTTTAGCATTTTATTTTATTTTAAGCGAAAGAGATGGGTTATTTTTCATTGTTATGCTTATAGGAATTTTGAATAAAGAAACAATACTTTTTACTATACCGCTCTTTTTTTTGTATAAGTTAGAACAAGCTAATTTAAAAATTGCATTAAAAAAAACATTTTTAATATTAATACCAATCCTAATTGTTTTCTTTGTTATTAGGTTCCATTATGGATTTACAGATTATTTCTCATTAAATACTATTAATAATATATTGATCTATCATTTAACTGCAAATAATATGTTTAAAAATCCTTATTTAGCATTTGGAACTTTGTGGATCATGTTTTTTTATGGTATAAAATATATTGATAATAGATTTCTGAAAAAATCTCTTTATATTCTGCCTTTAATATTCCTGCAAATTTTGATTTCTACGGATATTTATAGAGTTTTATTCATTGGTTTTCCAATAATAATTCCTGTCGGCTTATATATCTTTAAAAGAAACAATATATGGATAAATTCGATTTTAATATTATTTTCATCAGTAATGACAATAATATATGTATCATTAATCCCCTTAAACGGGTTTTTATTTGGATTGTTGACATTACCTTTAGAAATAATAATTTTAACTGCATTAATATTAGCAACTGGTTCTAATAAGATAATTAAAAATAGATGTTAGTATTTATTTTTGGTATAATCGCCATCAAAACACATTGTTCAGTATTTCCAGTACGATCCAGTACCCCCTTAGTAAAATAACTTATGGCCCCAGTTTTTTCTCCCAAATTATCCACACCAGTTACTTCATCCATTACATCTCCCACTTCCTTACCACTAAGAACCTCTTTGATCACAGTAGGTGGATATTCAAATCCAGCACTAACTCCAATTGTTACCTTTTCACCATCATATATAGCGCACCACTGCAGATCAATATATCCTGTTATAGTGTGTGGTGTTTCCATTAGACCCGATTCTATACCTACACCTAAATCATAATCTGAATTGTAAGCATTTTTAGCCCGGTTTATAGCACCTTCAATGGTTTGATCAATTCCAAACGGTTGTGACGGGACTTGAGAATCCACGTCTGCTGAATCAATTTCTACTTCCCCATAAAGTTTTTCTAATACATTCTTCGTTGCTTTAACCTTTACTGGATTTTTTGACCCCACGACCACTTTCATATCTTCACCTTTATAATTATTCAAAGCTTTATGGTTTTTTATCTAATATTTTGCCTTCAAAGTTGATTTCGCCTTTCCTTATACGTGTTGAAGATATTGGTTCTCCATCTTCAGCAAAAACAGTATCAATAACAATAACAGCTAACGGCTTCATATCTTTCTCTTTACGAATTTCATTGATTTTATAAGCCGTGCTTTCAGTTTCTCTACTTACCACAATTGCATCAAATGTATTATCATATATGGTTGTACCATATGAGTTAGTTAATCTCATTACTTCATATTTTTTTGGATAATCTTTTAAGAAATTTTTTAGATTGGTCATCCGGGCTGCACAGGATTCAACATCCCCCTTTTGCCCACCAAATTCAGTGGAGGTGACACCAATTATGACCTTTTCACCAATCTGAAAGGCTGTATTGAGTAATTGTTCATGGCCCTTATGGAATTTATCAAAGGTACCGCCTACAGCAACTTTTTTATAGTTTAATTGCATTATTTTTGTTTCCTAAATTTTTTTTAAATAGTGATGGTTTAAATTAATCCTAATTTTTAGATATTTTGATTATATGGTTAAATCAAATTATAATCATTATGCTAATTGAACACAATGTAGTGCAAAAGGATCCCCGCAAAGTGGATGTGAGATTTGCCTCATGTTATCCTAACCTCTACAAAACAGCCATGTCATCCCTTGGTTATCATATCATTTATGATTTTCTAAATTCCAGAGAGGACGTATACTGTGAACGAGTTGTTTATCCTTATCACAAAAGTTTAGAGTCCAACACTCCATTAAAAAATTTTGACATCATAAGTTTTTCACTGCAATATGAACAAGACTACTTCAACGTCCTATCCATGTTAAATAAAGGAAACATACCTATTAAATGTGGTGATCGTGCCTCTAGAGATCCTTTTGTAATTGCTGGTGGCCCGTGCGCAACAGCAAATCCTTTACCCATGACCAAATTCGTTGACCTTTTCATTGTTGGTGAGGCCGAGGTAATTCTAGACGAAGTACTGGATGTGTACATGGAATTGGATGATCCTAGAAAGAGTATTGAAGCTTTTATGGATATTAAAGGGGTTTACGTGCCGGATAATCCTGTAAAACGGAATATTGTTAAGGATGTGGATGATGCCTGCCATCCAGTAAGGCAAGTTGTTCCAGAAACATCGGATAAAAGGTTTATTCCTGCCTTTGGCCATGCATTTTTACTGGAAGTATCCCGGGGCTGTACCAGGGGCTGTAGATTTTGCATGTCGGGGTATTTATACCGTCCCCGTAGAGAAACTTCACTTAAAAAACTGTTAAAAATTGCTGAAAAAGGAAGAAATGCCACTGGATTAAATAAAATTGCATTAATAGGTGCTGCAGTTTCTGACTACTCTAAAATAGATGAATTATGTGAAAATTTACTAGAAATGGATTTCAATTTAACCACACCTTCACTGCGAATTGAAACCGTTACAGAGAAATTAATAGATTCTCTAGGCAAAAGCGGTCTTAAAACTGTAACACTGGCTCCTGAATCAACATGTTTAATTAGGAGGAGTTTAAACAAGGACATCAGCGATGATAAGCTTTTTAATGTCAGTAAAATGGTTTTTGATAAGAATATGAACATTAAATATTATTTTTTAATTGGCACTCCTCATGAGTCACTGGAAGACTTGAAGGAAATGTTAGAACTGATTAATAATCTTAGAAAAATTGCCCCTAAAAAGAATATGGTTAAGTTAAGTTTCAATCCCTTGATTCCCAAACCCCACACTCCCCTCCAGTGGGAAAAGTTTAACTACGATGATGTTAAATCTAAAATAAGTTTTATTAATAATAATTTAGGTTATAAATCCTTTAAAATTGAAAATCTTAAAGGTGCATTTATCCAGTATATTTTATCTGTGGGAAGTAGCAAACTGGGAAATCTTATTGAAAAATCATGGCAATCCCGAATAAACCTAAAAGAATGGGAAAAACATGAAAAAACCATGATGTATAGCCTGGAAAGTGAATTACCCTGGAAAAATATAGATGTTGGTGTTAATAACGAATTTATTAAAAAAGAATATAAAAAAATGTTTAAAGGGGAAATGACTGGGTGGTGTGAAGAATATGGCTGCTATAAATGTGGTAGTTGTATTTAATTAATTTCATTAGTATATTTGAAAATAAATTTTATAACAAAAATATTTAATTAAAGTCATTTTGATTATGTAAAAATAGTTATGAAGGTGATTAAATGTTTAAACCATCAAAAAGAGTTAGTTCAATTGATCTTTCAGGTATTAGAAAAATGTTTGAACTTACAACAGAAGATACTATTAATTTGGGTCTTGGAGAGCCTGATTTTGATACTCCACCCCACATAATTGAAGCAGCAAAAAACGCTATGGATGATGGATTTACCCATTACACGGTAAATAAGGGAACTATGGAGCTTAGAGAGGCAATATCAGATAAACTGAAAAATGAAAATAATATAAATTCAGATCCAGAGTCCATTATAGTAACTGTTGGAGCTAGTGAAGCCTTGCATATGTGTACCCACGTTTTAGTGGAACGCGGCGATGAGGTTTTAATTCCAGACCCGGGTTTTGTCTCCTACGGTGCATGTGTAAAGCTTGCTGAAGCTGAACCTGTTCCAGTTAAATTAGAAGAAGAAAATGAGTTTAGAATGACTGTGAACGATGTTAATGAAAAAATTAGTCAGCATACCAAAGCTATCATAGTCAATTCTCCAGCTAATCCAACTGGTAGTGTAATGGAAAAATCGGACATTCGAGGTATTGCTGAATTGGCAGATGATCATGATTTTCACATAATTTCTGACGAGATATATGAAAAGATAATTTATGAAGGCAAACATTACAGTTTTGGTGAATTCTCAGATAATGTGATTACTATAAATGGTTTCTCTAAAACTTATGCCATGACTGGTTTTAGGATAGCTTATGCTGCTGCAGAAAATGAGATTATTGAGGAATTACTAAAAATTCATCAATATAACACTGCGTGTGCCAGTTCCATTTCACAAGTAGCTGCACTGGAAGCATTAAGAGGTCCTCAAAATTCTGTTCAAAATATGGTCTCTGAATTTGAAAGAAGAAGAGATCTTATCCTAAAACGTTTAAGAGATATGGGAATTTCCTGCGTTACACCGAGAGGTGCATTCTACGTATTTCCCCACATGGAGAATGCAGGAAAATATGTGGAAAATGCACTGGAAAATGGAGTTATAGTCGTTCCAGGTGATTCTTTCGGAGAATATAGTACTGATTATGTTAGAATGTCCTATGCCACGTCTTATGAAAAGATAGAAGAAGCTATGGATCGTCTTGAGTCATTAAAACATTAAAGAATAAGATGGATAATTAAAATGGAATCTGAAACATTAAAAAACGATGCCAAGGATAAATGTCGGGAACTTGGTATTCCCCTAGTCGGTTTTGCAGGTGTTGATAGATGGGAAAATCCTCCCTCCGAACTTCCCAACCAGTTCCAGGAGTGGATACCCCGAGATTTCTGGCCACAATCAATTTATCCTGAAGCAAAAACAGTTATGGTTATAGGTCTCCCTATTCAGATTCCAATTCTGGATACTGCACCCAGCATTTATTATCATGAATTGTATAACACAGTTAACATACTTTTAGATATAAAAGCTTATGAAATAGCTAATTTCTTAACTGAAAAAGGCCATCCATCTATATTTCTGCCGAGAGATGGTTATGGTGATATTAACGTATTAATTGACGAACCTCTCGCATTTTTCTCTCATAAACATGCTGCATTTCTAGCTGGTTTAGGTTCCTTTGGCTTAAATAACGTAATTTTAACCAAAGAATATGGGCCACGGGTAAGATTTACTTCAATTTTCACTTCTGCCCCGATTAAATCTGACGAATTAAAAACCCATGATCTCTGCATCCGATGTCTTAAGTGCGCAGATTGCTGCCCTGTAGACGCCATACCTAATTCAGGAGATTTTCCACCACTTATGGACAAAATAACCTGTGCCATGAGAAGTCAGGAACTTAGAGAAGAGTATAGATCGCCTTGTGGAATCTGTATAAAAGTTTGTCCGGTTGGTATGGATAGAGAAATATTTAATAGAGAAGATACATCCATATATTTCCACAGAAGTGGACCAGATAAGATTACAAAAAGCTGGAAGCATATTAGAAAATATGGTAGCAAAAAATAATATTGATAACCAATTTTAGAGGTACAAAATGAATAAATTATTCGCGGATCGGGTTAAAAATGTCCCCAGATCCTTTGTTAGGGAAATTTTAAAAGTTACAGAAAATCCAGAGATCATATCCTTTGCAGGAGGTCTTCCCAATCCCAAAACATTTCCAGTAGAAGAGATTGCAATCGCTACTGATAAAGTACTTCGTGAAGAAGGTAGCCCGGCACTTCAATACAGTACCACAGAAGGTTATGGAAAATTAAGAGAATATATAGCTAACCGATATTCTTCCAATGGATTAAAAATTAATAAGGACGATATATTAATAACCAACGGGTCTCAGCAGTGCATTGACCTTACAGCCAAAATTTTCGTAAATAAAGGTGACAACATCTTACTGGAAAAACCAACATACCTTGCCGCAATACAGTCTTTTTCCCTCTATGAACCACAATTCCATTCCATACCCTTAATGAAAGATGGTGTTGATACTGGAAAGCTTAAAGATATATTAAATTCAGAACAAATTAAATTATTTTACTCTGTAACCAGCTTCCAGAACCCCAGCGGCATCAGCTATTCTAAAGAAAAGAGAAAAGAAGTAGCAGAAATTATAAACGATTCAGAAACCATTTTTGTTGAAGATAATCCTTATGGTGAGCTTAGATTTTTAGGAGAAGATCTTCCCCCAATTAAGAGTTATCTGGATAATTCTATTCTTTTTGGATCTTTTTCTAAAATTGTATCCCCCGGCATGAGACTGGGATGGATAGTGGCAGGTAAAGAGATAATGGAAAAGCTGATAATTGCCAAACAAGCGTCAGACCTTCATTCAAACTATTTTACCCAGAGGATTGTCTATCAATACCTAATTGATAATAGAATAGACGGTCACATAACCAAAATAAGGCAACTCTATAAAAGGCAGCGCAATAAAATGATTGACGCTATTAAAGAGTTTTTTCCACCGGAAGTTAAATACACCCAACCAGAGGGAGGGATGTTTCTCTGGGTTACACTTCCAGAGGGAACATCTTCACTGGAACTTTTTGATATTGCTCTTAAGAGAAACGTGGCCTTTGTCCCAGGACAGGCATTTTATGTAAATGGTGAAGGAAAAAATAATTTGAGACTTAACTTTTCAAATTCAGATGAAGAAAAAATTGAAGAAGGAATTAGAAGACTGGGCAAAGCCATTCATGAGATGCTATCATAAAAATGAATAATTAAAAAAGGAGATTAAATTAGAATTCTTTCTCTTACAAATCCTAATCTATTCTTTCAGTTTGGTATTTGTGGTCATTTTATGTGCTATTAAAAGAGCAAATAAAATTATAGGGATTAAAATATCGATGTATAACGCAAAGCCGGCATTTCCTGGTGCCATGTTCCCACTCTGCATTATATTTACAATGTGTATATAAGCTGCCCCCAAATAGAACACAGAAATTGCTATTACACTTGCTGTCCAGAAATTATCTCTGAATTTCCAGCATAACACCCCTAAAATTCCAAAGGATAAATTTGCAACTCCTACTTCTAACTGAAATGGATTTCCTGCTGGCCAGCCTATCAATGCAGCAGTCATATTTGACATGAATACATGGCCAATAAATGCCCATATGGATCCGATTCCAACCATTACAACTAAAAACCAGAGCAAAAACACTTCAAATATTCTATTTTTTGTCTTTGGTGTTTTACTTAAAAATAGATGTAAAACAGCTCCCACTAATGTTACAGCTAAAAAAATATAAACCATTTCCATTATGTAACCACCTTAGATATTTAAATAATTATTTCTTTTTATATTATTCATATTATATACAATTAGTACCTGACAAATTTTTACTATCAAATAAACTACAAAACAGTGAACATATCCAGCCCATTAATCTCAAGTAAACTTAGATAGTACATAAAATGATCATTTTTATTAAAAATGGTTAAATAAACTATAAAAGAATGAATTAAAAATATTAGCAGAAATTAAGATACTAATTGCCTAAAAACTATGATTTATGGACTTTTTTAAAAGTTGAACGCCGGGAACGGGATTTGAACCCGTGTGATCCAAAGGATCATTGGCTTAGCAGGCCAACGCCGTACCAGACTGGGCCATCCCGGCAATATTAATTATTAAATATATTTTTTAGTTAATCAGAAAAAGGTAATTTATTGCTTTGGATATTATCAAATATAAATGTTTTCCATAATACTTTAAATTAATGCCAAATGAATTTAATACCCATCAAAATTCTGTTAGTATAAACGGGCGTGTTCAAGAGTGGACAGATCTTCCGAATATTGGTGATCCAGAAACCCGACTCCACCCCGTTGCTCCACAAGCATCAGCTGTTCATGGTAGAGCTGCTTCTTTCCAGACCTGACCCGTTCCCATGATTAAGATAATTAATTCTGGTCCTACAACCAGAACCCTACCACCACTGATCCTGCGGGACGAGGGCTCAGCATCAGAATTCTAGGCCAATAAACGGTCAATTTGCCGCCTCTTGAACTTCAACTGCGTCATATAGGGGATATACGCTTACAGAGGACCCCTAACCCTCCAGTCTAGCCCGCTATTTATATTGTCAGTTAATAGTATTTGAAGGTTACGATTCATATAAAAAAGTGTCCAAAAATTACTTCATTAAATTCCTTCAAAAATAAGTTCATGAGATTACTTATCGTAATTAAAACAATAAATTCAGTCAACTAAATACTGTTGAAACTAGTAATCTCTCTTTGAGTCTATTAATTTTTTTAACTTCTCCAGTTCCAATTTCCTTTTATATATTGGTATGTGATTTTCTTGATAGACTTCCAAATTATCTTCAAATGTCTTTCTAGTTCTATTAATATAAAAAATACCTAAAGGATATTTACCTGATTCGGATGCTCTTTCAAAAGCATTGGTCTGATTGAAAGGTTCATAAGATTCTTCAAGGTAATAAGTGTTCTCTTTGAACCATTGATAGGTATTTACCTTATTAAATGTCACACATGGTTGGAATATGTCTACCAACGAATATCCTTCATGTTTTATGGCTTCTTTAATAATTGCTGTGGTTTTTTCCATATTTCCAGAAAATACTCTCGCAACAAATGAACAATTAAGAGCTATTGCAACAGATAGTGGATTAAATGGTTCTTCAAAAACTCCATCAACCTGGAAAGGTGTTACAAAGTTTTTTTGGCTGGTAGGAGAAGCTTGACCTTTAGTTAGACCATAAACCATGTTGTTGTGCACAATATTTGTAATATTCGGATTTCGGCGTATGGTATGCATGAAATGGTTGCCTCCCTCACCATACATACATCCATCCCCACTTACATCTATAACTGTAAGTTCGGGATTAACTGCTTTTATGGCAGTTGCTGGAGATAGAGATCTTCCATGTAAACTATTGAAAACATTTGATCTAAGATAATGAGGTAATTTAGCAGCCTGGCCAATTCCTGATACTAATACCAGCTTTTTAGGATTAATTTTAAGATCTAAAAGGGCATTTTTAAGTGATTGCAAAATGGAAAAATTTCCACAACCGGGACACCATGCCACATCTGCATTTTCCATGTCAAATTTTTTAGTATCCATCAAATCCCCCCTTTCATGGAATTGATTTTATTAATCACTTCTTCAACGGAAAAAGGCATTCCATTATATTTTAAGATTTTATTTTCAATATCAAAACCAGTTTCTAATTTTATTAAGCTAGCAAACTGGGAAGTAGCATTATTTTCAAAAATAACTGTAGTTTTTGCCTTTTTTAGATGATTAATGGTTTCCTCGTGGAGGGGATAAACCTGTTTATAGTGTAAAAATGCTATTTTATCATCACCAATTTCTTCCAGTGCTTCAGTTATGGGGCCGTAGGTAGAGCCCCACCCTACCATTAATATATCATAGTCTTCTTCACCAACTAATTTTGGTTTTAAAACTTCTTTTTTCATATTTTCCAATTTATTAAGCCTTTTATCCACCATTTTTGTTCTAATTGTCAAATTTTCGGTTATATGTCCCTCTTCATCATGTTCATCTGAATCTGCCACTACTAATCCTTCCCCAAAACCGGGTATTCCTCTGGGAGATATGCCATTTTCAGTTATTTCATATCTTCTATAATTTTTGGCAGTTTTAAAGATATAATTTTCTATTTGAACCTCTTTTAAATCTATTGGAGGTAAATTATAATGTATATCTGCAAAGTACTGGTCTGAAAGTATGAAAACTGGTATTTGATATTTATCGGCCAGATTGAATGCGTGCCATGAGACGTGGAACGCATCTTCAATAGTCCCCGGGGCAAAAATTGCACGGGGAGATTCACCTGTACCAGAATATAATGCCAGATTTAAATCTTCCTGGGCAGTTCTGGTGGGGAGACCCACTGCCGGTCCTGGTCTTTGGGCTAGATAGATAACTACTGGAGTTTCAGTCATCCCCGAAAGACCAACCGCTTCCTCCATTAATGCAAATCCGCTTCCTGAAGTGGCAGTCATTGCCCGAGCCCCTGCATAAGATGCTCCTAAAGCCATATTTAATGCTGCAATTTCATCTTCAGTCTGTTCAAATATTATATCAAATTCATGAGCATTCTGGGCGATAAAAACTTGTAAGGGCGAAGAAGGAGTCATTGGATAGGCGGACATGAAATTACATCCTGCGGCTATGCATCCCAGTCCTACTGCCTCAGTTCCGTTAATTAAAATTTGATTTTTTACTTTTTGGGTCTTTTGAATATCAACTATTAAGTCATATTCTTTTAAAAGGGTTTCACCAAGTTCATAACCCTTTTTTCCCGCTTGAAGGTCTTTCTCTAGAATTTCTTCTCCTTTACGCTGGAACATAAATTCAATACATTTATTAAAAGTTTCAAGTTCTATATTTAAAATTCTGGAAATTACTCCCGCAGCAATGATATTTGAAAAAATAGAACCACCAATTTCTGATGCCATCTCTATTAGTGGAATTTCAATAACATTCAAATTTTGTTTAGATTCTTCTTCTAAAATTCCATTAGCAGCTATGATTAAAGTATCATCTGAAAGTCTATCTTTAAGATGATTAATGGTTCCTTCACTTAACGCAATGAGTACATCTATTCTGTCCACATATGATCTAACAGCGGTAGATGAAGCTCGAATCAAAGTAGAATTCAGACCACCTCTAACCCGGGACATGTACTCCTTGGTGGAAAAAACATTGCAGCCACTGTTTTTAACTGCTCTAACCAGAATATTTTCAACAGTTTGTATTCCCTGCCCGGCTTCGCCGCAAAGAACAATAGATATATCGTCTTCAACTTCATGGGAAATTTGAGACATTTTTTACCCCCATAAAAAATTAATAACAATATTATGTAAAGAATAATTAATTAAACTTTCTTTTCAGAATATTACAAACCTCAATAAAATCTTAGAAAAAGGAATAAATTAGTTAAAACGCATTAAATACGTAACAAAACAATTAAATTAGTTAAAATACCCTAAATATACTTAGAAAAAACATTTAATTAGTGAAATATTTTAGATAACTTAAAAAACAATTATGTTAGCTATCGTAAGATATGATGGTATAAAAGTTTATTAAACTTTTATGGTTTTTATTATATCTCCATCAGAAATAATCCCCACAATGGAATCATTATCTAAAACAACAAGCTGGTTTACAATCCCATCACCAGAACCATGAGCATTCATTTTCTTGATAGCACTTTTTAAAGTATCTTCTGGATTAACACAGATCACATCTTTTACCATAACTTTTTCTACTGTAGTACCTAATTCATAGTTGTCCAAAATCAGATTATGGCCTAAATCCGTTGCAGTTACTATACCTCTTAGTTTTTCATTTTCTACAACTGGAAGTGCGCTTATCTTATATTTCATAAGTTTTTCAAATGCAAAAACAACGTCTTCTTTGGGAGGGACTGTAATAACCCCTTCAGTCATTATATCTTTAACTTTCAAATTTTTCAACATTTCCATCGCCTTCTGATACCTTTGTAAGAGATTTCATAATACTATCTATGGTAGTAATAACATCAATATTTTCAATCACCGGCACTTGATTTTTCCTGGCCTGGCTTTCAAAATATTTATGGGTTTTGCGTATAGCCCAAAAGTAACTCATGTACCTTTTAAGTGGCCTTCGAGCCCAAGCCTGTCTGCATCGAGAATAAAATCTCCCACGGTGAACATTTTCATCTTCAACCGTTAAAATAAACATGGCCACATTTTCTTTATTTATCAAATCTTCTCTAATAAAACCCGGAACAATATGGACTCCCTCTATAACAATACTTATGCCCTCTTTTAATGATCTTTCAATAACTGCTTCTACACCTACGCTTACTGTATCAACGTGATCACGGAATCCTATAAGGATTTCATCCAATTCGGGAGGTGGAGGTATCCGCAGCGACCTGTAAGCAGTGTAACTTGACTCGTATATTGTGGGGAGTACTTCCTTAGAAACTATCTTTCTCATAACCTCTCTGATCATGTCTGTGCTGATCATGTTTCTTATTCCCAGACGGTTAGCTACCTCAAATGCAATTGATGATGTTCCAACCCCTGAAGCACCACCAATAAGGATTATCATGGGTTCTTTGCATTTACGAATTTTTCGCCAAAGTACGTATTTTTCGGCTATTTCTTCATCTTCTTCTTTTAAACGTTCCCTAACTATTCCTACCAGTTCATCAATAGTTATAAGTGTGATATTTTGATTTTTAAGATGATCTTCTATTTGAGATGCGAATGTATAGGCTTTATTTGGACCCATCTCTGCCCGAGTCAAAGATCTGGCTAACACGCCCTTTGAGAAGGGTTCTGTGTATTTTTTTCCACTTACTTCACCTTCAACCATTATCATAAGACTCACCCCTAATATTTGATTAAAAGAACTATCAATGTTAATAAACGAAATTAGATAAATCTTCTCTAGAAGATAACCGTTTTTATTTTAAAATCAAGACTTATATATATTTCTTATTAATTCCACAATTAATACATCTAATCTGTACTGCTTATAATTCCACAATTTTTACATCTATTTCTGGTTTATTATTGGTTTCCTTAATATCAATTAAACTGGCAAAACCCTCTGATAGTTCTCCTGGATTTACTAGAATAGTATTTCCTATTTTATCTACAGCTTTTGCCTCATGGATATGTCCACATATATTTATATCTGGTTTATATTGTTCTATAATCTTTCTAAGACTTTCACTGCCAGCATAGTCTCCTGAATTTAACTGGTCAACCTTGGTTCCATGTGGAGGTGCGTGGGTTACAAGAATAACAAGATCATGACCTTTGATCTGCCCCATAACTTTATTTAATTCGTTGTATATTTCTATCTCATCAAATTCAAGAGGTGTGTCAAATGGTGTAGGATTTGAACCACCAAAACCGCATATTCCAATATTTTTTATGGTAAGACTTTTCCCATGAATATTGATGGCCCGGGAATTATCTATCTTGCTGTGTATTCCAGGGGGATCACAGTTACCAGGTACTGCTACTACAGGTACTTCACATGAACATAGATCATTTAGAATATCTTCCGCTAATTCAAGAGGTCCAAAATGGGTAATGTCTCCGGCAATAACAATCAAATCAACAGGATGTTTCTTTATGTAATCTGCTATAATTTGACAGCCTTTACCATGTAAATCACTTACTGCAAGGATTTTCATTATTTTTTCACCTGAATCTATTGTTTATTTGTTAAAAATGAATATTGACACTATAAAAAGGTATTTTTTAATTGTATAAGCAATCTTAAATAAATTAGTATACCTTGAGTTAAGTCAAAAAAATTAAATTAAAAAATATTTTGAGAAATAATAAATCCTATCTAAATTAGTCTCTAAAAAATGAAGATATTTCCTTTAGACCTTTCTTGATATTTTCTTTGTCTCCAAAAACTGAGATAACCTCGTCTTCATCAAATTCTATTATTAAATTATATTCCTCCGCAACATCCTGAACTCTATCTTCAGCTAGTGGTTCTTTAAGACTAACACGAACTACCGAAAATCCAGGGGGAGCTCCCACAATGAATTTGGATTTTTTATTCTGGACAGGGCATACTTCTTCTCCCATGGACGCTTTTTGAAGCTTTTGAATCCATTTTTGCCCATAATCTTCATCAATTTCTTCTGCAAAATTTATTAGAATATCTTGGACAGAATTTAAAAATTCATTGATTCTTTTAAGTTCTTTCATCATTTCAGGATTGGTTGGATCTGTTTTATAGAAATTTATATCAGTTCTGGCTAGTCTAAGATTTTCATTAACCTCTTTTGGTATTTTGATTCCTCTCTTTTTAAGATCAGTTAATAGTTCCACCAGAACCATCCATGTTTGTTCTAATGGTAAAACATTCATAAATGTCCTTCCAATATTTTTAGAGTTGTTTGGTTAACCTTTGCATCTGCCTGCTTCAATTCATCTTTTATCTGATTAACATTATCATATGAACTCAAAAATAATACATGATGACTTTCTGTTCCTCTGATATTTAAAATAGCAATTTCTTCATCATCATTTATATCTTTATTTTCTATTGATGCTTTATATTGGACAAAAGGACTGTATTCTTCAGGTAATTCTTCAAATTTGAATATTCCAACAAGAGTCGCTATAAACAAAAAAACACCTCAATTAGAATATGTAAGTAATTCAAAATAAATTTAATGTTTTTTAAAAATAAAAAAATGGGAGAATTAATGTTTAATTCTCTTTAATTAACATCCCAGTTTAGTCTCAGCTTCAGGGGTTAGCTTGGTCATGTGAACGTCAGTAGTGAGTTCTTCCTTGCTTAATCCCATTGCAAAACCGTATAATTGGGCTAAGTGAAGTACAGGTATGTTAAATTCGTCTCCGAATTTATCTTTTATTTCAGCTTGTCCTACGTCAAACTGTAAGTGACAGAATGGGCAGACATTTATTATAGCATCCACACCTGCTTCTTGCATGTTGTTGAGTTTTTCTTTGGTGAAATCAAGAGCTACTTCAATATCTCTGGATCTTACTCCACCACCAGCACCACAGCACATCATCTTGTCTTTGTATGGGACAGATTTTGCACCTGTTGCTTCTACCAGTTCATCAAGTATGGTAGGTTTTTCTGGGTTGTCAATATTAATTTCTGCGCTTGGTTTTAAAAAGTGACATCCATAGTGAACAGCTACATTTAGATCATCTAAAGGTGTGTTGAAAGCTTCAGTTATTTTGTCAAGACCTACATCATTATAGAGTATCTCTGCGAGGTGTCTGACATTTACTTCTCCTTTAAATTCTCGGTCAACTTCTGCAAGTACATTGTTGATTTTTTCTTTCATCTCTTCGTCTTCTTTTAACATGTGGTTGGTTTCGAATAATGAACCAAAACATCCATTACATTCGGTCATTATGTCCATTCCCATGTCTTCGGCAATGGTAACATTTCTTGCAGCTATGGAAGCCCATGTAGTTTTATCAAATGAACCAAATACTCCTGGTGCAGGGCAGCATGATGCTCCTTCCATATCTTTAAGGTCTACATCGAGTTTTTCCATCATTATCCTTGTTGCTTTCTCAATACCAGGATACCTGTTGTTCATAATACATCCTAAGAAGTATGCGAATTCAGCCATTTATATTCCTCCAGTAAATTTATTCTAATTCTCCTGTTTCTGGGTTGTATCCTATTAAAGCGTCAAAACCTGTTGTTTTGGTTATCTTTTGTATTTCTTCTAATGCTCCAGGGAACTGGTGAGTCGTTGGTGGTAATTCACCTAATCCTACCTGTTTTCTAAGTTCCATGGTAGCTTCGTTTATTGGTACACCGTGTCCGGTTTTTATAACAAATGATCCAACTGCTTTGTGAGCTTGGCCCATGTAACCGGCTTTTGCTGCTTCATTTCTGGCAAGTTTTATTACGTCCACAATTTTTATTTCTCGGGGACATCTTTCTTGGCAGGCATAGCAGGTGGTACACATCCAAAGTTCGTCACTGGAAATGACTTCCTCTTTGAGACCAACTAATGATTTTCTTACAATTTGTCTTACCCTGTAAGGGGTTCTTCTTCCTGATGGACAGGATCCAGTGCAGGTACCACATTGGAAACAATATTCTAAAGATTCTGCGCCGGCATCTTTAATTTGTTGTGTAAATTCTTTATCTATATCTTCAGGTTTGAGTATATTGTCTGCTCTATCAAGTAAACTCATACTAACACTCCTTTCAGTTTTAGGTTTTTTCTCTTTTTCTTCTGAAGTAGGTGGAGTTCCAGGTTCTGCTTTTTCTTCTGTTTCTTTAGTTGATTCTCCAGGTTTAGATTTTTCTTCTTCACCTTTAGAAGCACTTGAAGTTTCTGATTTAACTTTTCCTGTTTTTTTGTCTTCAGCGATTGATTTTTGTTCGTTTTCTGTTTTAGTTTCTGGTTTTTCAGCGGTGTCCTTAGATTTGTCTTGTTCTGGCCCCTCACCTTTTCCTGTAAACATTTTTTTAAGGCGTTGTAACATTGACATTATTTTCACACCTTAGAAATCTCACTTTGCTGTGAAATTTCAGACTCTCTTACTTGGATGTAAATTGAAGACTATATATATGTTACGGAAAATTTGATCAGTGTAACCTTTTAAGTAACACTGTTCAGAATATTCTGGTGTTATAATAATTAAAATAAGTAATTTAAAAAATAAATTTTAGCTAATTTTAAAAAAATGAGGCACATATTTATCTTAAATGGGATCATAAAATTATCCATGCTAGAGATAACACAACATGATGGTCCAGCCAGATTGGGGAAATTTAATGAAATACGTAGTCCTGGACTAATAGAACCAAAAAACCCATTTAAACTTATAAAAGATGAACCTGTTCCCTATGATATACCCAAAACCCTGGCCGAATGGTCTGTTAGAAAAACAATTAAATACGCGAAAGACAGTCCCGAAAATGGAATTGGTACTATACACGGATCAAAATACCTTGATCTGAGGATTAAATGCGCCAAAGAGTTGGAAAAACTTGGAATTAACATTTTTTTAATTGCTAATGGAGACAAACTTCTAAAAAGACAGAAAGACTTGATAAACATCATAGTTAATCTGAGAAAAACCCTGAATCCTAATTCAGCAATTTATTTCCCTCTTGTGGATCTTTCTTTTATACCTCTGCTTACATATATGGGTGTTGACTTTTTTGGAAGTTATGTGTGCGATTATTATGCAAGATTGAATACCATTATTACTCCAACTCTTAAATATAATTTAAAAGAGTATCCAATTTATGATTTAGACTATGAAGAAATTAGAAAATATAATCATAATACTTTGGATTTTGTAATTAGAGAAATTCGGGAAAATATTAAAAATGGCACGCTTAGAAACTTAGTGGAAATGAGATGCTGCACTTCCCCTGAAACTATGTCTGCTTTAAGAATATTAGACAAAGAATACCCTGAATATTTAGAAAAATACACCAGATTGTATTAAAAATATGTTTTAAAAAATGAAATATAAATAAAGTAAACGAATAAACCAGGTCAATAACCATGGCTCAAGGCGTGAAATTCATTTCTTTATATATTTTACTAAAAAATGGTAATCTCCTATATCACACGAAGATTGCGAGCTAAATCCATAATCAATTAAAATATCGTTAATATCTGATTCATCTAATCTTATTTCCATTGGAGGTCCAAATGTCCTCTCGATTTTTTTAAATTCAACCACGGCAAAAATACCTCCTGGCTTTATAACTCTGGTAATTTCAGAAAGTGCACTATCTAATTCTTGATTTTCGACAAATCCGTGTAGTACATTAGCCATAAAACATATGTCAACTGATTCATCAGGTAATGGTATTTTGTGAGTTATATCTGCAACTATTGCTTCCATATTCCTTATTGATTTAGCCAGGATTTCATTTTGAAGATTATTTATTGATTCCTCGTAAATGTCGATAGCATATACCTTTCCATTATTACCTATCCTTGAAGAAGCTGCAATAGAAAAAAATCCATCTCCACAACCTGCATCTAAAAAAGTAGCTCCTTCAAATAAACCAATCCTTGATAGGACATCAGCATCATCTAAAAATTTTTGACTTGATTTACCGTGGTGCCTGTGTTTTTTAGTATCCATTAAAAATTCCTCCCAAAGATAAACTACTAATCTATTATATTTTTGTAATTAAAATTATGTTTCTGCCCTTAATCTATTCTTTGAAAATAGGAATACTCCTACTATAAACAATAAGACTGTCAGTATTACAGATAATCCTAACTGATAAGTAATATCATTCCATCCACCACCAAAGGTTAATAGAGTACGTAATGCATTTAAAGTGTGTGTCCAAGGTAGAAAATCGTATATCTGGAAGGATTGTCCCATTAAATTCCCAATTATCACCTGGGGCAGTTGGAAAAAAGCACCCACTAAAAAGCTGGTAGGTACTGTGATTATTGTACCCAGATTTGCTGCTTGTCTCTCGGTTTTTGCAAAAGCCGCAATTATCATTCCTAAAGCAACAGAAGCAATTCCCCCAATAATCCCAACAAAAATCGCCAGTATTAATGAGTTAAGACCTCCTTGCCAGTGAAATCCAATAAGTACTGCTACAATAAATAAAATGATAACTTGCGCTGCGGCCACTAAAGACCAAGGGATAAGACCGCCTAATAAAAGATCCAGTGACCTCATGTAAGATAATTTTAGACGGGCCAATGTGCCTTTTTCAACTTCCCTGGTTAAACTAGCGGCGACTGTAGTTGCCAGTAGTAAAATAGCAAATACTATCATCCCGGGAGCAAGAAAATCAAATGATGTGAATGTTTCAGTACCTTCTAATGGTTCAACTTTACTTTCCAAAAATTTGGTAGGCTCAGCTGCAGTATTTCCAGAAATCTTACTTTGAATCTCAAATAACAATTGGTCCTGGTATTGTTCGAATATCCCCACAATAATACCCTGTGAAATTCCAAAACCAACATATCCTGTGTCTCCTTTTATTATGATTGTGGCTGTTTGGTTATTTGTGACTGGAGTATTCTGTATGTTTCCTGTTTCCTGAATTAGAGTATTGGTAATGAGGGTCACTACACCTTGCGAAAAATTTTTCGGAATTATTAACGCAGCATCCACATCTCTCTGTTTTAATAATTCGTCTGCAGTGGTTTCGTTAGTTTTTGTGATTTTAAACAAGTTTATATCACTATCTTCATACTTTGAATCTCTTAAAATATTGGTCAGATTGTTACCAAAATTAACTTTCTCCTGGGTAAATGGTAACACTGCTCCCTCATCATTATTTACAATAGCAATATTATGGGGCGTGTTAGTCTGGCCCATTCCCCCAAATGCAAAACCAAAAACTAACATGAAAAAAAGAGGGAATATCAATATCATAAACAGTCCTCTACGATCTCTAATTAGTTCTTTCGCATTTTTCTTAGCAATACTTATGAATTTCATTGTTATTCCCTCAATCTAGTTCCAGTTAATTCTATAAAAACATCTTCCAGAGTATTCTGTCTTACAGATAATTCAGTAATCCTAACTCCCAATTTTTCCACTTGTTCCATTATAATAGGAAGTTTACCAACTGCATCCAGTGCCCGGATGTTAATCCTGCCGTCTACTTCTATTGCCGAGTGTACTTGCTCTAATTTGGATAAACTTTCAATCAATTCATTATTTTTCTTTGAATCGTTGATCTTCATATCTACCACGTCTCCTTCTCCAATCTCTTTTTTAAGATTCTCTGGAGTGTCCAACCGTAGTAAACGACCGTGATCAATGATGGCTATTCTATCACTTAAACGATCAGCTTCATCCATTAAATGTGTGGTTAAAATAACAGTTTTACCCTCATCATTGCGCAATGATAATATGTAATTCCAAAGCACCCTTCGTGATTGGGGATCCAAACCCTCTGATGGCTCATCAAGCACGACAATTTCAGGTTCATGCACTAGAGCCAATGCCAGATTTAATCTGCGCTTCATACCGCCTGAAAGTTTGTCAACAACAATATTGGCCTTATCTTCTAGATAAAGATCTTTAAGTAGTTTATTTACCCTAAAGTCCAGAACATCTTTGGGTACTTCGTACATATCCCCCATCAGCATCAAACTCTCTTTACAGGTTAAATATTCCCAAAGAACTATTTCTTGTGGACAAATACCAATTAAACCTCTATCAATTTTTTCAATGTCATCTCCATTAACCATTACCTTTCCTGTGGAAGGTTTAAGGAGCCCCACCATTATATTAATTGAAGTCGTTTTTCCTGCCCCATTAGGACCTAAAAATCCAAAAACTTCTCCTTTCTTGATTTTTAAATTTAAATCATCCACTGCCATTAAGCCATCAAAGTTTTTACTTATGCCCTGGGCATTAATTATGTAATTATTCATTATAGTCTCATCCTTAATTTTTTAAGATACTGTTGTGATTATATTCAATTCAACTTCTCTCCATATAAATTATAAATTACCACGTATTAATTTATAAATCATAAAAAACTATGTATTAATTGAAATTTCTGGATTTTGATCCTAGTATAATCCATTAATTTACCGATATATGGCACTAATCAGATTTATTGAAAATTTTTTAACATGATATAAAAACGTAGGATATATTATATAGCGTAGAGAAATATGTACTGAGGTATCATATGATGAAAGAGCTTAAGCTACTTATTCTAGAAGATGTTCCATTTGATGTTGAACTAATTGAGAGAGAGCTGTATAAAGCTGACATCAAGTTTACATCTATGATTGTGGATAGAGAAGAAAATTATTTAGAGGAAATTAAAGAATTTAAACCTGACATTATCCTTGCTGATCATTCCCTACCTCATTTTGATGGTCTTAGTGCCCTGGAAATTGCTAAAAAAGAATGTCCTGATGTGCCATTTATTTTTGTTAGTGGAAAAATTGGGGAAGAATTTGCAGTTGAAGCCCTTAAAAGCGGTGCCACAGACTATGTCTTTAAAGGAAATCTCCCAAAAATAGTACATGCCATAAATAGAGCATTAGAAGAGGTCAAAGAACAAGAAAAACTTGAAAGTGCTGAAAAAGAATTGATAAAAAGTCATGAATTTTTAACTGAAGCCCAGAAAATTGGAAAAATGGGTAGTTGGGAATATGACTTAGCAAAAAATTCAGTAAAATGTTCCAATGAGCTTTTCAATATATTAAATACAAAACCAACTGATAATCCTATTAATTTTGATGAATTTCTGGAAATAATTCATCCTGAAGACACTGCATTTGTAAAGGAAAACATTAAAACCGCACTACAAGATGATAACACTTTTTCTTATGAGTATCGTATAAATTGTGCTGATAATGCAACAAAAATCTTATCCTGTCATGGTAAAGTTATAAGGAATGATAATAACGAACCTATCCGTATTATAGGGACGGAACAGGATATTACCAATCGTAAAATTTCAGAGAATAAATTAAGAGAGTCGCTTGAAGAAAAGGAGATGCTTCTCCAAGAAATCCATCACAGAGTAAAAAACAATCTTCAAGTTATATACAGTCTTTTACGTCTCCAATCCAGATTTATACAGGACGAAAAATCGCAGGAAATATTTAAAGAAACTCAAAATCGTATTAGATCAATTGCAGTATTACACGAAAAATTATATCGATCAAAAGATCTGGGCAAAATTGGATTTGCAGATTATGTAATAAGTCTAGTTAAGGACCTTTTCCATTCTTATGGAACCGATACTAATTTAATTAATCTCAATGTTAATATTGAAAATATTTACCTCAACATTGAAACCGCCATTCCCTGCGGTATTATTATAAATGAACTGGTTACAAATTCTCTCAAACATGCTTTCCCCCCAGGTAAAGAGGGTAATATTACTATAGAAACTTTTAAAGATAAGAGCGGAAAAATTACACTTATTGTGCGGGATGATGGAATTGGCATTCCGGAATCCATAGATATTAATAATATAGAAAGTTTAGGTTTACAATTGGTTCAGTACCTCACTAACCGAATAAAAGGTGAGATATTTTTAAATCGGGAGAAGGGCACTGAAATTAAAATCATTTTTTCAGAATTGGAATATAGTGAGAGGACCTGAGTCTATGGTAAATGAAAAAATTTTAGTTGTTGAAGATGAGGAACTGGTTGCTCAAGATATAAAAGTTATCCTAGAAGATCTGGGATATGAAGTTCCTGCGCTGGTAGCGTCTGGTGAAGAAGCTATTCAAAAAGTTAAAACAACACATCCCGATTCTGTTTTAATAGATATTATGTTAGAAGGTAAAATGGATGGAATTGAAGCTGCAGAAAAAATTAAACAGCTTTATGACATTCCTATTGTTTACATTACCGCTTATGGAAATGAGGAAGTGGTGCAGCGTGCTAAAAAAACTGAACCCCACGGCTACATCTTAAAACCATTCCAAGAAAAAGAGTTACAAATTAGCTTAGAAATGGCTCTTTACAAACATGAAGCCGAAAAAACTAGAAAACAGCTTTTAAAACAGAAAATCATTAATGAAAATTTAAGTAAAGCACTTGAAGAGAAAGAAGTTCTTTTAAAAGAAATAGATCACCGAGTTAAAAATAATATGCAAATTATTATTAGTCTTTTATCTCTTCAATCCCGATATTCTGAAGAAGGAGAAATAGTAGAGTTTTTCAAAGACAGTATAAACCGCGTTAAATCAATGGCCATGATACATGAAAAAGTTTACCAATCAGAAGATCTTTCAAGTATTGACTTTGAAAAATATATTCCTAAACTGGTATCTGGAATCTCAAGTTCATACCAAACAGATTCTAAAATAAAAATTGATATCAATATAAACGACATTCACCTAAATATAGATACTGCTATACCTTGTGGTCTTATTGTTAATGAATTAGTAACTAACTCCCTTAAACATGCATTTAACAATGTCAGCGGTAACATTATAGTAGAAATGGACTCTGATAATGAAGAATGGTTTACTCTTATCGTAAGTGATAATGGTGTGGGATTACCAGATGATATTGATATTAACAAAGCATTAGGATTGAGATTGGTGGATACTCTGATTAAACAGCTTGATGCCGACATGAAAATACATAAAAATACTGGAACTAAATTTGAAATTAAATTTAAAGAATTGAAATACAGTGATAGATTTTAATAAAATGATCTTTAAATCATATATTCCATCTGCAGTTACATCTATTCGGCTAATTGCAGCTCCAATAATTTTTTATTCATTTTTGAATTATAATTTCATTTTAGCATTTGCAGTTCTTATTATTGCACTGTTTTCAGACTTGATGGACGGATACCTCGCTCGAAAATTTAATGCAACTTCCCATTTAGGGGCTTATCTGGACGTAACTGCAGATTTTACACTGATAATCACTTGTTTTTTAGCATTTGTTTTAAGAGGATGGTACAATCCATTAATCTTATTAATAATTACAGTGATGTTTTCTCTTTTTATTGCAACTTCAAACCTTAAAAAACCAGTTTACGATCACGTAGGTAAATATTTAGGCTCATTTCTCATGGGGATGATTTTTTTATCATTTTTAATCCCTAATGCTATTTTAAGACAGATATTGTCAATAATATTCGTCATATTCTCTTTAATTTCAATTAGCACCAGGTTATTATTTCTACACAATAAAAATAAGTCACTTTAAAAACTTTCTTACACTATAAAATGATCTAATTTAAAATCTAAAATATTTATCTTTGATAATTTCTAATAATCAACTCATTAATTTGACCCCTTTTTAAAATATTCCTATTTATATTTCGTTTAGCAGGAATTCTCTCAATTATATACTTTTCATACAACTCATCGAAGAATGTATCAGAAGGATTTAAATTTTGAGGGTCAGAATTGCTTAACATAAGATAAGCTCTTTTTTTATCCATTTTGACAAAAAAATTGGCTAATATAAGTTGATCATTCTCTGAAAAACCATTTTTCGCATAATTGGTGAAATTGGAAGTATCACTAAGTGGTCGGTAGGGAGGATCTAGATATACAAAAGTTTTTTCATTAATAAAATATTCAGATCCAGTAAAATCGCCCTGAAAGATTTCAGTATCTTTTAAAGCCCTGTTGATTTTTTTAATATTTTCTTTATTATATATTTTAGGGTTATCATACCTTCCATAAGGTACATTAAATTCTCCTTTTTTATTTAAACGAAACAAACCATTATAACATGTTTTATTTAAAAATATGAAATAAGAAGTTCTTTCAACCCATTCATCACTAGGATTTTCATAATCAAAGTTCTTCATTTGATGGTTATAGAGACTTCTTATGAGATAGTAGTGTTGTTTCCGATTAACTTCATTTTTTTTAAGATGTTTAAATTCAATTTCTTCTAATTGACTAATTAATTCTCTGTGATCATTTTTTATAACTTTGTAAGCCACAATCAGATCTGGATTGATATCAAACAAAACGGATTCCCTAACATCATAATTTTTCTTCAGAAAAAAGAACATTGCACCCCCACCTAAAAATGGCTCAACATATCTATAAATTCTCTTACATTTGACCATAGAATAAGGTAACCTTTTTTCAAACTCATTCAAGAGTTGGTTTTTTCCACCAGCCCATTTTAAAAATGGTCTAGGAAACAATGAAGTTTTAATGGGGGATTTTTTCATATGCAGCCTTATAATCCAATTAGTTACTTTTGTCAAATGAATTATGGGAAGGTTAATTATATACTTACTAATTAATTAAGAATCTACTAGAACTTTTATGTTTATTATCTAATTTGAATTTATTGTTTTTTTATGTTATTTTTAGTTCAGTATTCTCTATATAAAACCATTAGCTTAAATTAATCTATATAAAAATTTAAGCTGTAATATTACTAAATTTAAGAATATGATTAATTAGATACTTTTTTTCAATATTTCTTCTGGAGCACCGGCTACTTCCACTAGATATTCTGCCTCCATGATATGGAGTTGGGAAGGTATAATTAACGAATGCAGTGGTCCCCCAAAATCTTCATTTAATAAATTTTGAATTCTATCGGAACGTACTAAAGGTTTTAGAGAACCTGCTCTTGCTATTACAACTGCAATGGAATCATTTAACACAATTTTTTTGTTTCTCTCTTTTTCAACATTTAAAAGATAATCTAATCCCTGATTTGCAGTCATATATCTTTCTTCTTCTGCTCTAATATCAAGAAGCACTAAACTATGAGCTTTGAACTTCATATTGGTTTCTATCGTCAGATAAGGTGAATGTGGAAAATAGTTTTTTTCAGGAAAAGGTATGGTGGTAACTTTTCCAAATTTATAAGCTTGAAGTCCAGCAATTCCAGGAGCAGCAGAAAGAATGGAAGAAGCATGAACAACCTGTGCATCAATTCCTCTTTTTTTGGCTTGAATCATCATGTCAGAATGGGTTGTGGCTATTAAAGGATCTCCTGCAGTCACAAATGCAACGTCGTTATCCAATGCCGAATTGATTGGAATATTATCTTCTTCAACTTCTTTTCGGCTTAAAATTTTGATTGGGGATTCTACAATTTCCTCCAGAGATGAAAAAGTAGACCCAAATAGTTTAGCTGTGTAAAACTCAGCGTATATAGTATCAACTTTTTTCAGTATTTCAATTCCTTTAAGTGAAATATCTTTTTCATCAAAAAGACCTAAACCAATAAAATAAAGCATACAATCACCTTTTACTATAATAATTAAATGAAGAGAGAAATTTAATTAATTTATTCTAATATATAGATATATGACCATTAGTAATATTAAGATGATTCTTTATCTATCTAAGTATTATTTCGCAGAGACATGTAGCTGATATTTATGAAAGGTTTAAAAGTTCCAAAACAAAAGGCCAATGATATTCGCAAAATTCTACTAAAACAATCCATTATAAACCTTGATTTTAAAATTAAACAAGAAAATGGTTTTGTTATCATACCCTTAAATGAAAACCTAGACAGTAATTTATTGAAGAAGTTATGTCTTGATTTGGAAAACATAGTTAACTGTGAATTTGAAGGCCAAAAAAGAGTCCCCAAAAGCCTTAAACATTACCTAAAAAATAAAATTGATGAAAAAAAGATAGAGGATATAAGGGGATCCTTTGATATTATTGGAGAAATCGTTATACTGGAGATTCCTGAAGATTTAGAAGATGATAAATATAAAATAGGAGAAGCTGCACTTAAATTCACAAAAAGACAGGCTGTTTTTCGAAAAAATAGTGAAATAAAAGGTGTCCGAAGAACCAGAGAATTGGAACACCTGGCAGGATCTAATATATCTGAAACCACCCACCAGGAATATGGTGCCCGCTTTTTAATGGATGTAAAAAATGTATATTTTAGTCCCAGACTGGCCACAGAACGATACAGGATTTTAAATCTGGTTAAAGATGGTGAGACGATTATAGACATGTTCGCCGGAGTTGGGCCATTCTCCATTGTCATCGCCCGTTCAAAAGATGTTAAAATATATGCAATAGATATTAATCCTTATGCTTATGACTATCTTAAAAAAAATATAGAATTAAACAAAGTCCCCGAAAAGATAATTCCAGTTTTAGGAGATGCTTCAGAATATTTAAAATTATCAAAACTCCAAGTGGATCGTATAATAATGAATCTACCGGGAATTGCATATAAATATTTAGATACTGCTGTTGATTCACTTAAAATCGGTGGAATCCTCCATTACTACGAATTTGCCAGTGATTTTGAAGGTGCTTTGAAAAGAATAAAAAAAGCAGCTTATCCTAGGAAGGTTGAAATACTAAATAAAAGGAAAGTCAAGTCAAAAAGTCCGGGAAAGTGGCATATAGGAGTAGATGTGCAAATTTTATAGTATTTTTACCAAAATAAGGAATTAAATTAAAAAGAATAAATAATTAAAAATGTCCTACAATACCATCTTATTAAAATGGCTCTATGATACCATCTTCAGTAATTATACCGGTTATCAAATCACCAGGTACAATATCAAAGGATGGGTTGCTGATTATTGTTTCTGCAGGTGCAACCCTACAATTCCCGAAGTATAAAACTTCCCCTGGATCTCTTTCTTCAATTTTTACGTCGTATATTGAGTTATCATAGTCAAAAGTGCTTTTGGGTGCAGCCACATAGAAAGGTATGTTAAATCGTTTGGCAGCTAATGCCACCATAAGTGATCCTATTTTATTGGCAACACCACCCCCGGCAATCCTGTCTGCCCCGATTACTACTTTATCTATGGCTCCTTTCTGCATCATATAACCTGCAGCACTGTCAACTATTAACTTTACTGGAATTTTTTCTTGCTGCATTTCCCATACACTTAGACGGGCTCCCTGACACAAAGGCCTGGTTTCATCGCAAACAACGCTAATATCTTTACCATCCTGAAAAGCCGCCCTTATAACTCCTAATGCTGTTCCATAGTCCACACATGCCAGAGCCCCTGCATTACAGTGGGTTAAAATAGTGTCTCCATCTTCAATTACTGTAGATCCATGTACACCAATGGATTTATTTGTTTCTATATCCTCATTATACATTTTTATTGCTTCATCCACTGGAGAATCAGAAGCAAGAATCCTATCAACTGCCCAGAAAAGATTTACTGCTGTTGGTCTGGAACTTTTTATTTCCTCGGCGGCTTTTGTCAGATCATCACCTGCTAAATAGGCAAGTGCCATACCAAAGGCTGCTGCAACGCCAATTGCAGGAGCACCCCGGACAACCATGGTTTTTATGGCGTGAACAACATCCTGATAATTTTCACATTCAAAATAGACTAATTCATCAGGCAATTTGGTTTGATCTATAAGTAATAATTTGTTATCTTCCCAAAGCATAGTTTTCATTGAATAACTCCAAATTTTATGTTATTAAAAAGAAATTAGAGTCTATTTTTCTTGATAAAGATTTATTCAAACTTATTCCCAGAAATTTAGACTTTGTTTCAGGTATTGAGTATAATTTCTGATGCATATTGACATTTTTGACATGTTTAATAATGGCTGGCAGGAGTCATGTCCAGGTGCTTATCTTCCCTACCTGGAACCCCATAGGCATCTGCACGACACTGAGTACATGCTCTAAAAACTGGTAATATCTCTTCTACAGCATCTCGAACTTCACTTAATTGGGCACAATTCGGTTTTGGATAATCTTTAAGTTTGTACATTGGAATAAGAGGTATTATATTCATTAGTGAAGCTCCGCGTTTTTTGACTTCACGTGCAATATCAACTATGTGCTTATCGTTAAGTCCGGGTATTAGGACGCTATTTACTTTTACAACCACACCTTTTTTGGCTATTTTTTCAATTCCTTCTAATTGATTTTTAGATAATATTTTAAAAGCTTCTTCTCCCTCATACAACTTTCCATTATATACTACGTTCGAATAAATTTTTTTACCAATTTCTGGATCAACGGCATTAACTGTCACAGTGATGGTATTTACATTCACTTCAGCTAATTCATCTGCCTTATCTGGTAGGAGAAGACCATTAGTGCTCATGCACTTTATTAAATCAGGAAATTTTTCATCTATTTTTTTAAAGAATTCTATCGTATTTTCATTGGCCAGTGCATCTCCAGGGCCGGCCACACCGACAACAGATATGGGCATTTCTTTAACCACTTTTTCAACATGTTGAACTGCATCATCAACCGACATTACCCTTGAAGCAACTCCTGGACGTTTTTCACATTTGTTCAACTCACGTGTGCAAAAATTACATTGAATATTACACTTAGGGGCAATTGGAACGTGGATTCTTCCAACCTTATCATGCATTTTTTCATTAAAACATGGATGTGCTTTGGTTATATGGGCAAATTTTGACTCATTCATATGGGTTACCTCTTTAAGTTTAATCTTTCATTTCTTCAACAATTTCTTTTCCCTTTTCTATCCATTCATCTTTAAGAATTTCATCAGAACTGGTCATGGCTATAATATTTCCCTGGGATAAATCTCTTATTACCCGAAATCCTTCAGGCAGAATACGGAAAATGGCATCATAAATTTTTCTTTTAAGTTTTTCAGCAGGATCAACAACAATCATACCCTCAATTTTTGAGGCAGGATTATTAATTATAACTTCAAAACGACTGGGCTGCTGAATTTTCTCTCTTCCCTCAGTTTCCCATAGTTTTTTAAGTAATTCTGGGAGATATGTTTCATCTTTTATTCTTATGAAGATTTTATCTTCTTTTTCATCGTATTTATATTCAGCAAAATCTTCGATTGTTACAGGTTTGGAAGTTTTTTCCACTTTAATGGCAATAATGAAAACTGGTTCTCTAGGATCAACATACACACGAATATCATTTATAGAACGTGTGACCTGGATTTCTTGCATCACATGTTTTATTATCATTTCATAAACTTCTGCACCTTTTTCATCATAACATTCAACTATCATTTCTTAGCTCCTTAAATACTGGGCAAGATTAATTTTTTTATAAAATTTAAACGGAGAAAGATTAATTTTTAAAATCTATCATTTTCTAGTTCCTAAACCAGAAACTAATAATGCACCACCTACAGCACCAATATATTGTGAGTTTTCTGGAACAATAACTTCTATACCCCCGAGTATGGTACTTACAGCATGTACTAAACCATCAATTAGAGACGTTCCCCCTACTTGGATTACAGGTGCTCTTACATCAATTTCTTGAAGTTGTTGTTCATATACTTGTTCTGCTACTGAAAAACATGCTGCCGAAGCTACGTCTGCTTTTGTACATCCTGCAGCAAGAGATGTGACCAGATCCTGGATACCGAATACAATACAGTAACTGTTAAGTAAAGCATTTTCATGATTGCCTTTCATTGCTAAAGGTCCCAGTTCAGTGATATCTACACCTAATCGTCTTGATGTAATCTCCAAAAATCTTCCAGATGCCCCAGCACATATCCCCCCCATGGTGAAGTTGTCCGGGATTGCATCGTTAACTGTGATTACCTTATTATCCATTCCACCAATATCAAGAACAGTAGCTTCGCCTTTTTGATGATCTGCCAGGAATACAGCTCCTTTTGAGTTTACACTTAATTCTTCTTGTATTAAATCTGCTTTTAAGTGTTTACCTATGGTTAATCTCCCATAACCAGTTACACCAATTCCTTCTATATCCTGCATCTTGTATTCAGTTTCTTTCAATGCACTGTCTATCCCTTCTTGAGCAGAAGCTATAACATCAGTTGTTGGGAGCCATCCTGTACCTATAATTTTATTATCTTCCATTAAAACTACTTTAGTGGTTGTGGAACCAGAATCTATACCTAGAGTAAGTCCTTCCTGTTTCTCCCGGGCAAGTAAACTTTTTCGTGCAACTATTGTAGATAATGCTTCCATTCTAATAAAAAGTTCATCTGCCTTGGTTCTCTCTGTAAATGAATAGGTTACAACTGGCAAATTAGTGTTTTTTTGGATGAATCTTCGAATTTCATTACGAACTAATGCGCCTTCGGCACATCTAAAACAAGTAGCTATAAAAACTGCATCGGCCTCACTCTTTCCTTCAACTAAAGACATGGCCCGTGCAATCATCAACCTTATCCCTGAACTTGCAGCTCTGAAACCAAATTTTTCATATGCTTCATTGATATAATCCAAATCCGTCTCGGGAATAGTAATTTCAGCACCAAAAGTAGCGGCTGCTTTTTCTATCTCTTTTTGGATACCGCTGTATTCGGTTCCGCAGGATATTTGGGCAATTTTAACCATTTTTTTCCTCCAGTTCATCTAAAAAAGTGTTAATTTTATTGATTACTTCTATAGTTTCTTCTCGATTATTAGGATAATTAAGTTCCAGGGTTGGTATTCCCCTTTGTCGAAGGTAGTAAACTGAAAGTTCATTGGTACGGGCACATCCAATACAACCAAAACCAAACGGTGCATCATCCATAATTATGGCTGCATCGGCTTCATCAATTAATGGACCGAAAATTGCCATTCTACCCCTTACCCCGGATGGAACTTCAATGGCTGCATACTTAAGACCTTTTATTGGTTCTTCTTCTGTTATATTTAAAGGCGGTGAATCTATTTCTGCTTCTGTTACCTTTTTCCTTATTTCTTTTTGTACAACTAAAGGTTCGTGTCCTCTTCTTTCAACCATATCTGCTAAAATCAGCGAATTTGGTGGAAATATTGCTATTTTCAGTAGAATTCCCCCTTGCTGCTTTCGGGTTCTACAGGTTCTGGTCTTCTGGAAATTTCAACTAGATCACTGAATATTCCTTTAGTTATATCCACAATACCTATCACACATAATAATTCGTTGTTCTCCATTACAGGAACTACTACAACCGGTATATCTTTATATGGTCCCGATTTAGGGACTCCCCGGCATGTTTTTTCACTTTTTATGACTCGTTCCAGTACTGGTCCCGTGTAATGGTAGTCTATTATTTCACCATCTTCTATTCTAACCCCGTATGAGTTTTTAGTCCTCATAGTCAAAGGTAATTTATTTATAAGCTCATGGAAAGACATAGCTATAGGGGCTATTTCTTTACCACTGGCTGAAGGAGTTATATTCATTTTTCGCCCTCTTCTTCCTTTATAATTTTCTTAAAAGTTTCAACAGGTATTTTTTCAGGTTTTTCAATCTTGACTTTTTTAGGTGTTTTCAAGGCTTCCCCTACATAGTCCAGCAAACTAAATTCAGATTCCAATTGATGAAAACCTTCACGTGCAGCACCTCTATGTCCTCTGCATCTCCGGGGATCTCCTGGAGGAAATCCTCGATCTTTGGTGAATATATTACATGGATCTATATCCCTTATTTTTTTAATAGCCTGTTTAACGTACTTTTCTTCTCCATATATCAATGCACCATAACAGGTAGCTTTAATAGTTAAGGGGAATTCCATCATGTGCAATTTCTGAACCAGTTCTGTCTGGCTTATATTTGCTGATGGCCCTAATATTATCATACGGGTTACTTTATCATCTTCATTCTGATTTTCTTTCTGCAACATATACAATGTCCCCCTCCTTAAATTTTTCCAAATTATCAAGACCTTTTACTATATTACCTATTATGTTAGTTCCGTTGAATGGTTCACCTGTTGGCCCGAATTCATCATTGTCTTCAAATCTAACACCTATCATCCCAATATGTCTTCTGGACATATTTGTAATTCCTATCTGGCCTGCTTTAACGCATTGTTCAGGGGTATTTTCCGGTATAATTCCCTTCGCCTCTTTAGTTTTTCCTTCAAACATCATGACTTTCATACCCGGAAATGCGAAATGAACCTTTAGAAAACCTACTGGTGCATCAAGAAGCCCCGTAATCTTTCTAAAGTACCACGAAGATCTTGGACTCATGTTATTTAGACTAATATATATAATTTCATCTTTACTTATTCCAAATGTTTTAACTTTACCTTCCTTGAGTATATCCAAAGTATATCGAGGATCCTGTTTAACCACAATTGCATGGTCTTCGGAAAGTCCTTCCTTTATCTGCTGAATTTCTCTCTCCTTTAGATAATCAGAAGCTTGTTTTTGAGTCATTGCCAAGGTCAGTATTCTTTCTGGATCAGTTTTTACTGTAATATAATCCTGGTATTTTGATATGTCAACTAGCTCCATTCCTTTTTCTACATGACCCACCAGTGTGTGGGATGGTGTTGAAACACGATCCTCCCGGTATACATAAATTCGTCCCACTCCGTTTCCAGAATTTCTTATGGTTACTGTACCTCTTTTTCTTTGATCAACAAACTCCGGATCTTTTTCAAGACCTTGAAGTGCATAAAATCCTAAAAAAGAATCTGATTCATAGTCAACTTGTATTTTGCCATCTTCAGATATGGAAAAAAATTGTTCAGCAGAACTGGGAGATTTATTAGTAGGTTTTACCAGTACGTAGGTGAAAATTTCGTTTCCTTCGGTAATTTCAGTATCCAGATCAGTTATAGCAGCACTATTTACTATACTCTTTCTCTCAACCACCGGTTTTACGTACTTGATAAAATCATCATCAATCAAATTCATTATGGTTCTTTTACCACCAATAACTCTGGCAAATATTCCATGATTATCTGCTGGAGCCCCGTAAACAGCCGAATGTTTTTCTTTACTTAAAATTATGTGGGTTGAATCTGCAGAAAACCCGGATAAACTCAAAATAACATCCCAGCGATTATATGTAAATTCTTCTTTAGATGGGACAAGTTCAGTTTTAAAAGGACCTAAAGAAACTTCGCTGGATGATGTCCATCTTATTCTCAGATTTTCCAATTTTTTATAGGAATTTTTCCATGTTTGAACAAGATCTGAAGGAGCATCTTTAAGCAATTCTATAATAATGCTTCCTTTAGTTGTTTTTATTTTATACTTATTAACATGCCTTTCAAACTCTTCTTTACCTTTAATAACTCCTAAAACGCAACCATCCATGTAAAGGGCGTTTGAAATATCTATGGCTTCTCTTATAGTTGAACCATCAGGAATTTCAAACTCTTCCCCATTGACCTTAACCTTCATTGGATCTCCTCTCAGGATTTTTTTTCCTTAACGCCCATTATGTCATCCTTTTTAAAGTCAAAAACAATTTTTTCTTCATTATTATAGGATAGATAAAGTTTTTTATCCATTATAATTTCTCCAACCACATTAGAAGTTACATTAACTTCTTCCAATATATTGATACATTCATCAACCATATTTTCTTCAGCAGTCAGCACAAAACCAGCTCCAGGATAAAGTTTAAGCCATTCTATCCAGCCAACAGTTTCATTACGTGGAATTTCATCAAGTTTAACTTTAGCACCCACATCAGATGCTTCAAGAAGCATTCCCAGAGTACCTAATATTCCGGGATTACTAATGTCTTTACCTGCAGTTACCAACTGTTTTTTAGCAATGGTATTCATTGCGACGATTTGAGCTTGAACCAATTCTGGAGTTTTATGAGTAGTTGTATCCCAGTTTAATTTGAATTTAGGATGCTGTCTTCCATCCAGATCTATTCCCACTATTATTTTATCCCCTACTTTTGCATCACAGCTGGTTATTTCATCACCTTTATTAATTATTCCGGCAATGGATACATCAAGTGCATCATAAGGAGTATCAGGGTGAACATGACCTCCTACCATTGGAATTCCAAATTTTTTTACCCCTTCTTTTATACCTTCCATCACTTCATTAGCAATTTCTTCATTACTTATAGCAAGCACGTTCACCATTGCCAATGGTTTTCCTCCCATGGCAGCTATGTCATTGACATTCACCAGAACAGAACAATACCCTGCCCAATGTGGATCTGCTTCCATCAACTTTCCCCACATTCCATCTGCAGCTAAAAGAAGTAATTTACCATTTCCGATATCTATTGCTGATGCATCATCTCCAAAACTAAGAACAACTTTTCCAGAAATGTTATAAACTTCATCTAAAATCTGAGTAATTCTCTTTATAGGTTTTTTTCTTGTAACTCCCTCAAATTCTTTAACAGAGTCTACAATTGTATTTAAATCCAATTGGTCACCCCAAAATTTTTAAAAATCATCAAAGAAATTAATAGGTTAATCTAAACTTTTTTAATTAGTTTAATTTTTGCATTATTCATGCAAATTTCCATGAAGGATATCAATTTGTACTATTTTTTCTTTAAGGATCTTACTTGCTGAATTTATGATCCTTTATATTATAGGTTGAAACTGTGTTATTAATTATGTGTAGAATTTGCTTTTTAAAATTTTCTATATTTTCAGTTTCTATTCTTTCTCGTTGATTAAATAGTTCAATGAATAATTTTTGGCCTACAATATCATCCCAACCACTTTCCAATTCTATGATCATAGAACCATCAGTTTTGAAACCATTTTCAACTACTTTGTCCAGATCGCCATCAGTAATACCAATAATTGGAACCTTAAAACGATATAGTATATCACCTGCAACTAAGGTGGTATCATCACCAACTGTCACAACCATATCTGCATCTTTCAATTTATAAATATCTTCAGCGGCATGGTTTAAAAAAGCAATTTTATACCGTCCATTTTGATCTTTTTCTTCCACCACTCTAGGTTTTATTTTAGATTTCCTAAGTAGACCAGTTTTAATAATAGCATTTTTAAGATCTATGATTCCTAACTTTTCTACACCATGTTCCTTAATTTCACCGCCATGTAGTTCAGTTATGATACCATTTTCTGCAACTAAAAAAACTTCAGAAGATTTAGATCTCCCAACCACGATCCCGTTTACAAAAATATTCTCGTCAGGACTTACACCTGCAATTTTGCGAATTATAATATTTTTATTGTCTTTAAAATCAGATTCAAATTTATATTTATTCTCCATTTCATTAATTATACTATCTGGATAAACAATTCTCAGATCAAGCTTATTGGATAGTTCTTTAATGAAATTCATATCAGTAAATGACCATGGAATTATGCTTCCATCTCCTTCTCCAGGTCTTTCAATCTGGATCAGTTGGGGCCGGGTTTTACATCTGTTAAAAACTTTGTACCCAAAGGCATGGCCCGTAAGACTGGACTTACCATAATTTATTAGAAAAATAATATCAAAGTTTTCTTTTGTAAACTTATCTATGGACTGGCTGGGCAAAAGTTTGGTGCTGATATCAATAAAAGTCTCAAGATGAGCATCGTAAACAGCAGTACGACCCATTGTACCACCTAAACGTGCTTTTACAATACCATATTCTTTTAATAGTTCCAAAATCTTGGCTGCATATCCTGAGTCTACAATATGTGGTCCATGTACTACTAAACCTATTTTCATAAATAGTTCTAAGAAGTATTAATGTTTTATAATTATCTATTGTGATTAAAAAACGAATATAATCTAAATTTTAAGCATAAAAACATTTTAAAAATCCTTAAGTAAACTTTTCACTGAATTTTTATCCTTTTTTTAATAATTGGAGAACCACATATTTCACATTCATCAAATTTATAGTCCGAAGCATATCTCTTTTTACATCCTTTACAAATTTTTATCCAATTATAAATCTCTGTGATGCCCTCAGTTAATACACTTCTGTAAGGTATTTCAAGAATTTTTAGGACATTCTGCATAGAATAATCGTCAGTAACAACAGTTGGTTCAAATTTTTCTTTTTTTAAAGTTAAAGCTAAGGCAATGATATTTTTATCAACACTGGAAAGTCTGACAACATCACCAGATGTTTTAATTACTCCATTTAATTTCACTGTACTTTCTTTATCTGGATTTTTTATTTGGATTTTTCCTTCGTTGACCGCTGATTGTAAAAAAAGATTGGATTTAACATCTTTCACTTCCCCAATTACTTCGGGTGTTGTAAAATTGGGTTTTTTCTGTGAACAAAATCCTCCGATAAATGCAGAACTATCTAAAACATAAACTTTTTTCTTCATATGTAATATTATATTACTCTAAGATTTAATATGTATAATTGATTTATTAAATGAAAGTGCCATTTAGAATGCCATATATTTAAATTTAGGTTCTAAGAAGAAGTTTTTTTATGGCTTCATATTGTTTTTTGAAGTAGCAAAACCTTTTTAAGTAGTAAGCAACATATCTAATTAGTGGATAGGGTACAGCATTATCAATTTTATGATCGTTGCACGAATTGGAACGAAAACCGCCTCCGATCCAATTTAAAACCCTATCCAGTTCCTTTTTATTGAGATTCTATAATATAAATTAATAAAATCATTTATAATTTCTAATATTTTTCATTTTACAAAAAAAGATAATAAAATGATTTTTTATAAACTTTTTTTCATAAATTTTATATAGAATTAAATTATTAATTATGTAGTTAAAGAAATTAGTCACAAATTATGATAAAAATCTGTTTTTTGACACAATAGTAATAAAGTTAGACCCGGTGTTTATATGCCTAGTGAAAGTATGAACCAACACAAAAAAAGTGCCCCTTCACATATCAAAGTAGGTATCATAACTCTTAGTGACTCTAAATATCAAGATTTCCTTGAATCAAAAAATACAGATGTTTCAGGAGATATTATAGAAAAATCTTTAAAGGAGAATGGTCATTCAGTAGTCCGTTCAATAATTCCGGATGATGCTGAAGATCTATTAAAAACGATTAATCAACTAGTAGAAAGGGAAACTGTTGAGGTAATAATATCCACTGGTGGTACAGGTATTGGAAGTAGAGATATCACCATTGAAAACCTGGAAAAAATTTTTGAAAAAGAATTAAATGGATTTGGAGAAATTTTCAGACACAAATCTTACGAGGAACTTGGAAGCGGAGCCATCTTAAGCAGAGCCACTGCTGGAGTTTATAAAAGAACGTTGATTATAGCACTCCCTGGATCGCCAAATGCAGTTAAAACTGGACTGAATATAATATTAGATGAATTAGGACATCTGGTTAAACATTTAAAAGAATAAAATCAAGAAAACCAGAATCCAAAAAATCTATCAATTTTACTAAATTCAGTTCATATTCCTAATTGAGATTAGGGGTTTGAAATTTACATCTGCGTTTTTAAGATTTTCAGAAGCACCTTCCTCACGATCAACTACAACATATGCTGTTTTAACTATTCCCCCATTGGCCCGAATAGCTTCAACTGCTTTTAGTAAGGATTTACCAGTGGTAGTAACGTCTTCTACCACCACCACTAAATCATCTTTGTTAAGCTGACCTTCGATAAGTTTTGAAGTTCCGTAACCTTTTTTTGCTTTTCTTATCATTAATAAAGGAATTTTTGAGTAAAGAGATACTGCAGTGGCAATCGGTACAGCTCCCAGTGCTGGGCCGGCAATTTTATCAATTTCATTGGCATTAATTTCTTTTGTTATTATTTCTGCTATTTTAAAGAGTATTTCAGGGTCAGTTATAGCTTTTTTCATGTCCACATAAAAATCACTAGATTTACCAGATGAAAGTTTGAATTTACCAAACTTTACAACTTCTTCTTCTTTTAAGAGTTCAATTAAATCATTTTTTAGTTTATCTTGAGCCGGCCCTGACATAATTTACATACTCCTCTTTTTGAATCAATACATTCCTGACAGACTAAACTGCCACAAAAAGAACATGTGTAAAGTTTTGCTGCTTTACCGCAAATTGTACATATTCCTTTAACTTCCAAAGAAAAGCACCTATTATCATAAATTTATTTAAAAATAAAATATTATTTAAAATATAATATTAGAATTCCATTGAAGATTCTTCTTCAATGCTGGACTTCAATAAAATTTTGTCACCAATCTGTTTTACCATGTCATAAGGAACTATCGTTTCTCCTTTTGATAATCCAAGGCCTTCTGAAAGCCCTCCTTTCCCGAGAACTAATGCTTCTATTTTTCTTGTCTCGAGGTTAACTTCCACATCTTTTACACTGCCAATGACAGTTGCAGAGCTATCCAATACTTCTTTTCCAATTATTTCTTCTTTAAGCCTCATTTTATCACCACCTAAATATTTATTTTCCAAGTTATTTAAATTTTTATAAAATTGGTTATAACGAACAATAAAAAAGATTATAACAAACTATTAAAAAAAATTGAGAATTTTAAGAATTTAAAAATAAAAAAATGTTTTAAGGTTTTTAAATTCCCTTGAAACATTTTTCAATATGTTGTTCAACTGGGGGCTTAGATAGTAAACTAACTACAATAGTTACAATTAAAGCCAAAGGCAGCGCTATTACTATGGGGTCTACCACCGGCCATGGCAAGGAAGTTATTAAAGTATCCGTGCCAAAAAGTGCTTTAGATATACCTAAAGCAGCAGCCTCTTTTTTGTGGATAAATGCCAACATGAATAGGCTGGTAAAAGTTCCGGTGATTAGTCCGGCGATTGCACCAGCTTTTGTAGCTTTTTTCCAGAAAACAGCACATATAAACATTGGCAAGAACGCTGCAGCACAGAGTGCGAAAAATATTGAAGTAGCCTGTGCAACTACGCCTGGAGGTGATATATAGGCCAGAATAACAGCTAACGCAACTGCAACAATAATTCCTGCTCTAGCAATCATAACAGAACTACCTGTCTCACCTTTCTTTTTAAATATGGTTTCATATATATCTCTTCCAAGAGCAGTCCCCTGTACGTGGAACTGGGCACTCATAGTGGACATTGCTGCTGAGAGCAATGTTACCATAAACAGATATGCAAACCACGCAGGCATGGCCAGGGTAATAAACAATGGGATTATTTTATCCATGTTTCCTCCTGCAGCAGCTATTGAAATTTGACCAGTTGTTTGGAAGAAATATACATTGGATAATGCCCCAACAATGAATGCGGCACCTGTCATCATAAGTATAAATATTCCTCCAACCAATACTGCCCGGTTTAATTCACGGTTCGATTTAACAGTCATAAATCGAACAGCCAGTTGCGGTTGTGCCAGTACACCTATTCCCACACCTAATATCAATGTTGAGACTAAAGTCCACCAGAAAGGACTTCCTAACGTGGGCATAGTAGTCCAGCCAGTACTTCCAGTTGCAGCAGCACTAGGCGGTACTAAACTTGCCATATTAGTAAGTGCCTGATGAGCATTGTCCACTCCACCTAATAGAACATAGGTTGTGATCAATAAAAATGCCATACCAAAAAACATTATGGTACCCTGTACAGCATCAGTGTACATTACTCCCCTAATACCTCCAAAAATAACATAAACAGCTATTATAACTGCCATACCGATTAAAGCAATATTATAATCCAGATTAAGCGTCGTTTCAATGAACCTGGAAATACCTATCAAAACTGCCGAAGCATATAAAGGCATCCCCAAAAATATGACCAGTCCGCTGAAATATTGAATAAATTTACTATCGAATCTCTTTGATAAAAATTCAGGAAATGTTAATGCTCCTAAATTATGTCCCATTTTTCGAGTTTTTTTACCGAAAAATACGAATGCTATGAATATTCCCACTAAAATATTCAAAAATGTCAACCATAATAATCCTAACCCATAAACACCTGCAGTACCTCCAAATCCAACAATTGCAGCTGTGCTGATAAAAGTAGCCCCATAACTAAGAGCCATAATGTATGGGTGGGTTTTTCGACCAGCTACCATAAAATCTTCAGAACTTTTTGTTCTTTTCCATGCCAGGTAGCCTACATATCCAATTAAAAGAAGATATAACACTATAACAATGCTTAATATTAATATATCCATAATACCATCACACCTTCAACCCTCTTCATCCCAAAGTCCTAATTCTTCTTCTTCCATATCTTTCTCTTTCTCATGCCATTCAATTTCCTCTTGGATTTGTTTTTCCTCTTTTTCTTCGCCTTTATTCCAGTTTAATATACCATAAACTACACATAGAATTGTGCTCAGAATACAAAGAATATATGCACCCCATATCCAAGGATCATTAATTCCAAACATAGATATCACCTCATTTTATCCCTGAAGTATTCTCAGTTCATATATGAAGTTGTCCAATTTTTTTTCTTTAAGAAAAACATAACTTCACATGATTAATTATCAAGAATTTAGGGTTTTAAATATTTCCATTTTTTGTCATTTTTTCTAAATAATAAACAAAATAACATCCTAACATTAACAAAAAAATAGACAAATAAAACAAGATCCTAAAAAAACAGGAATTAATGTTAAATTTGATCAAATAAGTAATATCCGTTTTTAAAATAAAAAAGAAATAAGGGAGAGGAATTTTGTTTTTTCCTAGTTAATTCCATTAAAACACCTTTTCAAGTGATTTTTACCTGGTGGTTTGGTCATTAAACTTACAATAATAGTAACTGCTAAAGCTAATGGTAAAGCAACCACCAAAGGATCAACTACTGGCCAGGGCATGGAAGTTATTAAAGTATCCGTGCCAAAAAGTGCTTTAGATATTCCTAAAGCAGCAGCTTCCTTTTTATGAACAAGTATTAACCAAAAAAGACTGGTTAATGTTCCTACAACTAAACCAGCGATAGCACCTTCTTTAGTGGCCCTTTTCCAAAATAAGGCGCATACAAACATTGGTAAGAATGCTGAAACACATATTCCAAAGAATATAGCGGTTCCCTGGGCAATAACACTTCCCGGTAAAATATAACCTAAAATTACAGCAATTAACACTCCAATAATTACTCCACCCCTACTAATTAAAACAGACTTGTCACTGTCTTTTTTAAACAATGTTTCATAGAAATCTCGGCCAATTGCTGTTCCCTGAGCATGAAATTGTGAACTTAAAGTAGACATTGCTGCTGCCAATAATACCAGTAAAAATACGTAGGAAAACCATTCGGGCATGGCACTGTTTATGAATAATGGTATGATCTTGTCCACATTACCTCCTGCAACAACAATGGATAGTTTATTCATTGTTTGATAGAAATATACATTGGAAAGAGCCCCCACAATATATGCACTTCCAGGTATTAACAAAATAAATAAACCCCCAATTAAAACAGCCCGGTTAAGCTCTCGGTTAGATTTAACAGTCATAAATCGAACAGCAAGTTGTGGTTGGGCCAAAACACCTAAACCCACCCCTAATATTATAGTTGAAACCAGTGCCCACCAGAAAGGACTGCCCATGGTAGGCATAGAAGTCCAGCCTGTACTACCGGTAGCTGCTGCCTGGGGAGGCACTAAAGTTGCCATATTGGTCAAAGACTGATGAGCATTTTCAACACCACCTAATAAAACATAGGTGGCTATAATCAAGAATATCATGGCCAAAAACATTATAGTACCTTGAAGAGCATCAGTATACATAACACCCCGTATACCACCCAAAACAACGTAAATAGCTACAATTACTGCCATAACTATTAATGCTATGTTAAAATCCAGGGAAAGTGTTGTTTCAATAAATCTTGCAGCACCAATTAATACAACTGCGGCATAAATCGGCATTGCACAGAAAATGATTAATCCCGTGCAGTACTGAATAAATTTACTATCAAATCTTCGAGCAATTAATTCAGGAAAAGTCATGGCATTTAAATTGTGGCCCATTTTCCGTGTTCTTTTTCCAAAAAACACAAAAGCAATAAATATGCCTACTAAAATGTTTAAAAATACCAACCACAATAAACCCAAACCATATAAGCCAGCTGTACCTCCAAAACCTACAATAGCTGCTGTGCTGATAAAAGTAGCCCCATAACTCATGGCCATTATATAAGGATTAGTTTTCCTGCCTGCTACCAGGTAGTCTTCAGAGCTTGTTGTCCGTCTCCACCCAATGTAACCCACATATCCTACAACTAAAAGATAGACCAGTATAATTCCCATGAGTATTAATAAATCCAATTCATCTCCTCCCTTAAATAGTATTAATTAATTTATTAAATTCTGTTTTAAATGTTTTTAAAGTATCATCTACTTTAATAACATTAAATCTCGTTGTACTCGGTTTGAATAAATAAAAAATTTAAACAAAAAAATTATAAAGAGAATTTTTTATTATTGACACTCTTATAGTGTTAAATATTCAAAAATATTCAACGTAATAAAAATAAACATGAACAATATATAAATATTGCATATTTGATTTTCACCAACAAAATGAAAAAGTGCCTTTTTACAAAAATGTCTGATGGAATATGGATTGATAAAACAAATTGAATCGTATAATTAATAAAAAACAGAACTATTTAGTAATTAAAATTTTATATAAAAGAAATAATAGTAACTTTTATAAATTTTATTTATAAAAATTTATTAAAAATTATAGAATTATAAAGGTCGTTAAAATTACTCAAATCAAATTAAAAGGTTTTAAAACTTTATTATAACTTAATTATATCCCTAATTACATAAAAAAGGATAATTAATAGATTAAAATAAATTTAGGTAGATTAACATGATCTGGAATGAAAAAGCAGAATGTATGCCTCAAGATGAACTGGAAGAATTACAGCTAAAAAGATTACAAGAGGTAGTTAAAAAAGCCTACGAAAATGTTCCTTATTACAAAAAAAGGCTCCAAAATGCCAATATAAAACCTGAAGATATCAAAACTCTTAAAGACATTGAAAAACTCCCCTTTACAACCAAAACTGATTTAAGAGACGCTTACCCTTTCGGCATGTTTGCAGTTCCAGATGAGGATATAGTGGAAGTTCACACCTCATCCGGAACCACAGGTAAACCCACAGTATCTGGTTATACTGTGAAAGATCTGGATATATGGGGAGAGGTGATGGCTAGATCACTTAATATGGCTGGGGCTACAAAAAAAGATAGAATTCAGAATTGTTATGGTTATGGACTATTTACCGGAGGTTTAGGAGTACATTATGGTGCTCAGAAAATTGGATCTACCTTAATACCAATATCTGCAGGAAATACCAAAAGACAGATTGAAATAATGCAGGATTTTAACACTTCAATCATAACTTGTACTCCTTCTTATGCATTATATCTTGCTGAAATGATTGAAAAAAATGATATTGAACCAGATAAACTCAATTTGAAAGCAGGAGTTTTTGGTGCTGAAATGTGGACAGAAGAGATGCGTAATGAAATCGAAAAAAGACTGAAAATTCTTGCTGTAAACATATATGGACTCACTGAAATAATTGGTCCTGGTGTGGCCCAGGAATGTGAAGAAAAAAATGGACTTCATATCTTCGAAGACCATTTCTATCCAGAAATTATTAATTATGAAACCATGGAAACTCTTCCAGAGGGTGAAAAAGGAGAACTGGTACTTACCACCCTTACACGTGAAGGAATGCCCATTATCCGCTTTAGAACAAAAGACATTACCGCTTTAAGAAGAGAAAAATGTGATTGTGGTAGAACACTGGTTCGAATGGACCGTATTACCGGAAGAACGGATGATATGTTGAAAATTAGGGGAGTAATAGTATTCCCATCTCAGATTGAAAGAGCTTTGCTTAAAATAGAGGGTTTAGAACCACAGTATCAGATCATTGTCACCAGACCTCATCACCTGGATGAACTGGAAGTACAGGTTGAAACCTCTGAAAAACTATTTTCCGACGAAGTAAAACACATTGAAGAAGTAAAAAGGATGATTGAAAATAAAATCCATAATGAAATAGGTCTTAGAGTAAATGTAACCCTTGTTGAACCAAAAAGCCTGCCCAGAAGTGAAGGAAAGGCCACAAGAGTAATTGATAGAAGAGAATTATAGGGGGATTATCATGAAATTAAAACAGATATCAATATTTTTAGAAAATAAGAAAGGAAGACTTAAAGAAGCGGTTTACATATTATCCAAAGCCAATATTAATATTAGAGCCCTTTCAATTGCCGATACGTCTGAATTTGGAATTTTAAGATTAATAGTTCCCGAACCAGAGAATGCAAAGGAGGCTCTGGAAAAAAACAACTTTGTGGTTAAAATTAACGAAGTTATTGCCGTAGAAGTACCAGATAGTCCTGGTGGACTTTACGGAATATTAGAAATCTTAAATGAAAAAGATATAAACGTCGAATATATTTACGCATTTGTAGAAAAGAAAACTGACAAAGCCATTGTGGTTATCAGAACCGAAGATATTGAAGAAGGTATAAATGCCCTTAAAGAAGGTAATGCCACAGTTCTAACAAATGAAGAGGTTTATAATTTATAAACTCTCTATCTTGTCTTGATTAGTATAAAGTCTGGATTATTTCCAAAGAAGTATTAAATCAAAACTTAATTCTTTTTTAGTCAATTTATTTTCTAAAAAAATAGAATAATGCAAACACAGTTACATCAAATTTTATTTTCAAAAAATCTTTAAAATAATTAGTTTTTTAGGTTTTTAATATTGATCCTGAATATGTAAATTTCTAAAATCTGATTTTACATCTTTTTAAGAATTGAATCTACCTGATTCGCCCTAGATTCCATTTCAAATAGTATAAGACCAAGTTGGGCTTCAGGTTCCGTCAGTGCAGTTAAAATAGCTTTTTCCCCAGCAGGTATTAACACAATAGTACCCTTTTCAGTTTTCACTGAGATCTCATTTACCAAACCAGTAGTCATCTGTCCTGATGCAGCTTCTGCAGCACCCATAATTGTCGAACAAAGAGCAGAGAAAATTCTAGCATCTACATCAGGAGGCGTTCTGGAATTAATCAGAAGTCCTTCTTTTGAAACTATTCCACAAGCTTTTATCTGTCCAACTTGCATTAAAGCAGTTAGCACATCATCAAGCTTTTCTTTTTTTGTTTTACTCATGATTTACCACACTTATCATACTTGACAAAAACAATATATAAATATTGATAACATTTTTTTATTAAATAAAGTATTCCATTAAATTATACCAAAATTTTTCTTATTTTTTTAAATCGAAGATTTTACCATTGTTTCAAAGTTTATTATTAAATTATTTCAAAAAAATTGATAGCTCTCTACAAGATTAGAAATTTTTATATTTTATTATATGGCTTTATTAAAATATTTATCTTTTGATACAAATTTTGATTCTGTTTATCCACAATCAAAGATAGTAAAAAAGCACGAAAATGATAAAATCATTAATAGTCAGTTAAAAATATTCATTAATTAGATTTTAATAAATCAAAACCTTTATTTAATGCCTTTAAATTTATATCCAGAGATTTTTCCGGCAAATTATCTTTCATTGACTCAATCACATTATTTTTATCTATTGGAAAATCTGGGACTGCTAATGTCCCTCCCAACATGACCATGTTAAGAGATAGTATGTTTCCTGCATTTTTGGCAATTTTTTCAGCATCTAAAACCATTAAATTGGGTGAAACTGACTTCAATTCATCAAAAATTGTGGAAACATCAGGATAGGAAATATCACTTTTCAATATATTAAAAGGCATTATGGTGGAATTATTAATTACCATAAACGTATCGCTGGAAATTTTAGGAAGGGCCCTCAATGCTTCCACTGGTTCGAAAGCAATTAAAAGATCTGCCCCTCCTTCTTGAATGATAGGACTTTTGGTATCACCTATTTTTAGTTCAGTTGATACTCCTCCACCTCTTTGTGCCATTCCATGTATTTCGCTCATGACCACATTTAATCCTTTGTTCATGGCTGCTTCCCCAATGATTATAGAGGTTTTGATAATTCCCTGCCCTCCAACGCCAGAAATATAAATGTTATACGGTTTCATATCATCACTTCCTTACCTTGATTACTTGCTCTGGACATATCTGTTTACACACGGTACAACCTTTACACAGCAGATCATCAATATTAACAGAACCGTCATCTGAAAGGGAAATTGCAGGGCATGCTAAATTTTCAAGACAATACAAACATTCATTGCATTTATTTTCGTCAACTTTGAGTCTTATCTGTTTATTTCTAACTTGATTTTTAATCAACATGCATGGATATTTAGATATAACTACTGAAACCCCGTCAAATTCTATTGCTTCTTTAAATATCTCTCTACTTTTTCTTATGTTGAGTGGATTGATAGTTTTAATAAATTTAACTCCTGTTGCTTTGACAATTTGTTCAATAGAAATTTCAGGAGCATGATCTCCCATACCATCAACTGGCAGACCCGGATTAGGCTGCCCACCAGTCATGGCTGTGGTTCGGTTATCTAAAATAACTAGTAAAAAATTATTTTTATTATGGACAGCATTAATTAGAGGAGGAATACCTGCGTGGAAGAAAGTAGAATCACCAATGAAACTTATAACACATTGATTGGTTGCTTTTGAAAAACCGCAGCTGGTACCAATACTGGAGCCCATGGAAAGTAAATAGTCTGCAGACTCGTAGGGAGCTTCAATTCCTAGGGTATAACATCCAATATCAGTGGGATAGATTACATCTTCAATATTTAAATCTGCTAAAACATTTTTAATATTGTAATAAACAGCCCGGTGGGGACATCCCGGACACAGTGCAGGTGGTCGTTTAGGAATACCAACATTCGATTCATAAATTTTATTTTTTGTTATTTTAGGTTCCACAATCTTATTAAATGAATTAATTATGATGTCGGGACTGTATTCATATATTAAGGGCATAATACCATCTAATTTACCATAGACCTTCTTTTGAAGATTATACTTCCCCATTATACCCAAAATCTCTTTTTCCATCACAGGATCTACTTCTTCAACTACAATAACCTCATCTACAGAATTCAGAAAATCTAAAGCCAATTTTTCAGGAAAAGGATAAGAAAATGTAATTTTTAAAATGTTGGCATTTATATTATTTTCCTTTAAAACATCTGCAACGTAATTAAAGGCACTTCCACTGGTTATGATTCCTATTTCCGCATCATTATCATAAATTTTATTATATTCAGAATTTTCAGCAATTTCTTTAACTTTTTCCATTTTCTCTACTAATCTTTGATGCATAACCCTGGCAGTTTCAGGCACCGGAACAAAACGCTGAGGATCCTTCGTGAAAAAACCAGTTTCTTTTTTTTTATTAATGTAGTTTAATTCAACCATGCCCCGCATATGAGATACACGAGTCGTTGTACGGATTAAAACAGGTAACTGGAATTTTTCTGATAATTCAAACCCATATCTCATTAAATCCTTAATTTCTTGAGGATTAGATGGTTCTAACATTGGAACATTGGCCAGGCGGGCGTAATTTCTGTTATCTTGCTCATTTTGTGATGAAAACATGGAAGGATCATCAGCAGATAAAACCACCATCCCCCCATTAACTCCAGTATATGCTAAACTCATAAATGAATCTGAAGCCACATTCAAGCCCACATGTTTCATGAAAGTGAATGATCTAAGTCCAGATGCAGATGCTGCTGCAGTCACTTCTAGGGCAACCTTTTCATTGATAGAAAATTCGAAATAAATCCCTGCATGTTTAGCTATCTTTGAAAACACATCCCCTATTTCTGAAGAAGGTGTGCCAGGATAGGTAGCAACCACTTGGACTCCGCTTTCTAAGGCCCCTCTTACAGCAGCCTCATTTCCTAAGAGAAATAGCTTTTCATCCTTTTTTCCAGTTAAAACTTTCTCTATTTTCATATTATCTCCTTAGTACGATAAATATCAGTTAAAACAGTACAAAAATTCGTTTATGATAAAAAGATATATTTTTAATTAATAAATATTGTCTCTGATTTATTTTATTAGTTTCAGTTTAACCTTTAACTTATTTAATATTCGCAGCTATAAAAAAGTAATAGCAAATACTAATTTTATTCAAAGTGCATATTATAATAGAATTCCAGTTGCAAATTATAAATTTATGTAAAATCTGAAAAAATATGTATTTGAATATTTTTATATCTAATATCCTATAAATGAATAGAAAGAAATAAATTATTTTTTATTATACTGATATTCATATAAAAAGTACAATATCAGATTCATACTATTTTATAAAATTTTGAAATAATAGAACAGTTAATCGGAGATAAAAATGATTAAAATTAAGGTCTTAAAATATGATCCTGAAATGGATAAGGAACCATACTTTGAAACGTATGACGTAGAAGAAAAAGAGAAAATGAAAGTTTTGGATGCGTTAAATTATATTAATGAAAAATACAATGCAAACATTGCATTTAGAAGCTCATGTAGAGCTGGTCAATGCGGTTCATGTGCCCTTAAACAAAACAATGAGAGCGTTCTAGCATGTAAAGCAGAAATAAAAGATGGAGACGTTATAGAACCTCTTGATTTCGATGTTATAAAGGATTTAATTGTAGATAGGAGTGAAATCGAGGAAAAAGCAAAAGAAATGAGATTATTTTTAGAAAGAATTGAAAATCCTCCAGAAGAACCTGAAATAATTAAACCAAATGAATATGATGATTCTAAAAAGATCGGAGGATGTATAGAATGCTACTCCTGCCTATCTGCTTGTCCTGTGATCAAGGAAACTTCAGAATATGCCGGCCCTTATTTTATGCGATATCTATCTAAATTAGGAATGGATCCAAGAGATAGTGATGATCGAGCAAAAATTGGATTTATTGAAGGATTATACAACTGTACCTCTTGCGGTAAATGTAGTGAGGTTTGTCCTAAAGAAGTGAGTATAGTTGGGGGAGCTATAGAAAAATTAAGGGAAATCGCATGTAAAGAGGACGTAGGGCCTTTACCTGCCCATAAAGAAATAAAAGAACTAATATCAGAAACAGGAAGATCAGTGGAACTATTGGGCGAAGGATTTATAAAAGCCGTCTCAAAAGAATCTAAAGAAGAAAAACCTAAGGTAGCATTTTTTACCGGGTGTATGATTGACTATCGGCTGCCTGAAAATGGATTTGCTCTTATGAAAATTCTCAAGGATCATGGTATTGATGTAATTGTGCCTGAAGATCAGGTATGCTGCGGTTCACCTATGATTAGAACTGGACAGACCGATATTGTAGAAGAACTGGTAAAGAAAAATAAAGAAGTCTTTCAGGATTATGACACAATTATCACCATGTGTGCTGGTTGCGGAGCAACTTTGAAAAATGATTATCCCCGCTATGGTGTTAACTTTAATGTTTTAGACATAAGTGAAGTTTTGGCTGATAAATTAAAAACAGAAAAAATGAAGCCCCTTAACATGAAAGTTACCTACCACGACCCCTGCCACCTGGCCCGAGGTCAGGGCATAAGAGATGAACCTCGTAAAATCCTGAATAAAATCAAAGGACTGGAATTTGTTGAAATGGAAGAACCTAACCGATGTTGTGGAGCTGGAGGTGGTGTGCGTGCAGGAAAACCTGAACTGGCCCAAAAAATGGGTAAAACCAAAGCTGAAATGATAAAAAACTTGGACGTAGATGCTGTAATCACCATCTGCCCCTTTTGTGAATATCATATAAAAGATTCCCTTGAAAAAGAGGGTTTAGGGAATGTAAAGGTTATAAATCTTATGAAACTTCTTGAAATGGCATACGACTGTTAAATATCGTATATTAACCAAGTTGACAACCAATTAATTATTAAACTTATAAGATTATTCTAAATCATTGCACAAATCTTTTGGGAATAATATGATTTATATTGTATTTGTTGAACCGGAATCTCCAGGAAATATAGGTTTTTTAGCCAGAGCTATGAAAAATTTTGGACTATCTAATCTAATCCTAATTAATCCTTGTAATTTAGAAAATGAAGCTTATTTCCATGCCATGCATGCAAAAGAAATCATAACTAATTCCAGGGTTTATGGTTCCATTGAAAATTTTATTGATGATTTAAAAATCGATTTTATCGTAGGTACAACTGGCGCTGCATGCGGAAGTTACAATGTGCAGAGAATTGCAATAACTCCCGAAGAATTTGCAAAATCACTTAAGATAAAAGGAAATATAGCAATATTATTTGGAAGGGAAGGTAATGGATTATACAATGAAGAAATTTCTCTGTGTGACGTTCTGGTAAGTATACCCAGCAGCGGTGATTATCCTATAATGAACATATCCCACGCAGCTGCCATAATTTTTTATGAACTCTTTAAAAGAGAAAAAAACTATACCTTTGAAGGCCTAGAAAAAGCATCAGCAATAGAAAAAATGAACTTAATTAGTGACATGGATAAAATCATAGAATCGTTAGGTTTACCCCAACATAAAAACAAAACAGCTTCCACAGTATTTAAAAACATAATAGGAAGAGCATTCATATCTGGAAGAGAAGCACATACATTGAAGGGTATTTTAAGGCGAGTAAAAGAAAAGATAGTGATTAAAAACGATATTTAAAAAGGAGGGATTAGATTTTATTTGGAATTGGTCCTCTGGAAATCATAGGCATCTTATTTTTCTTTTTACTAGTTTTGCTACTACCTGGGATAATGCGTAACAGGTTGATATCCGGTATAAGCAAGTTTGCCTTGGAAGTGGAAAAAATGGTTGAAAATGCCCAGGAAATCCTCATAAAAATATCTAAAGAGAATGGCAAACCAACACAAGATCCGCAACCCTTCGTGGAAAATTTTATGGAGTTTTTCATTATACCTCCCGTAGAACTTGATCCCTATGGTATCGTCAATAAATTTGATAAAATATTGGAAATGGGCGAAGAAAGATTTGAGGAAATGGTGAATATAATCGCCCCTGCTGCTAGTGAAAAATGGAAAGCTAACATTATCATGACCTTAAAAGCCACAATCGGAATTAATAGTGTGGCCAAGATGATCAGACACAACTTGGAACTTGCCAAAAAAACAGGCAACCTGCAAATATTATTAATGCTACAAATGAGTCTTCCCTTGATAATGAGAATAGTAAAAGCCCAATTTGAAGGTACAAAAGCATTTTCAGAAGGAAAACCTATCGGTGACGGTTTAGGACCATTAGTAGCAAGCATGTTAATGAAAGATTGTTCAAAAGATGAGCTCCAACAAAAAGATGATGTAATATATGCAGAAAGAGAGATTTCTGGAAGAAAAGTAACAATTGTCCGAGCCAAAGGTCCGGGGGCACGGGTCGGTAAAATAGGAAAAGTTATTACATCATTGATTAATGAAAAAGATATAGATAGGTTATTAACCATTGACGCTGCAGTGAAACTGGAAGGAGAGAAAAGTGGAACCATTGCCGAAGGTATTGGAGTGGTAATTGGCGGTACTGGTGTGGATAAATGGATGGTTGAAGAGCAGTTCATTAAGAAAGACTTAAAAACCGACGCCATCATTGTTAAAATGAGTCCAGAGGAAGCTATCAGTGAAATGACTATAGATATGGCAGAAGCTGCTCAAAAAACCCTTCCTGTAGTTGAAAGATCAATCTTAAGATCTAAAGAAGAATCAAAGGTAATGATTGTAGGTGTAGGGAACAGTTGTGGACTGCCAAACACAATCTCAGATATTTCACAGATAAAATTAAAAAAAGATGAAAAAAAAGAAAAATAGAGGACATTAAATGGCTATTCTAAGTGATAGAGATATCAAAAAATATCTTAAAGAAAACAGGATTGTTATAGATCCATTGGGAGATCCTGAAAGGCAAATACAACCATCTTCAGTAGATTTAAGAATAGGTAGTGAATTTAAAGGATTTAGAGTCATTAGAAAACCTTGCATTGACCCTATGGACAAATCAGATATTGAATCCTACATGGAGTCTTTCCATATTGAGGAGGAACCATTTATAATTCATCCTGGAGAGTTTGCACTGGCAACAACCTATGAAATGGTTAAACTTCCTGATGATCTGGTTGCACGTGTGGAAGGAAGGTCTTCCATGGGGCGATTAGGAATAACCATGCATGTTACAGCAGGATACATTGACCCGGGATTTTGTGGTAAAATCACTCTAGAAATTTCTAATATAGGCAAAATGCCAGTAGCACTATATCCCGGACAGCGGGTATGTCAAATTGTATTCGAAACCATGACTTCCCCATCAGAAAAACCATACGGACATCCCGATAGAGATAGTAAATATATGGGGCAAAAACGTCCTGAAACTAGTAAAATCAAACATGATTACGAGTTAAAAAATAGTAAAGTTCTAAAGAGGTAAAATAAAATATTTTTATTAAATGGCTTATTTTAAGCTAGAACAAATTGAATAAACAGATTATTCATCAAAATTACAAAATTTAAAGTTTGTAGAAAAAAAATTCAAGATAAATACTTTTGGAATGATTTTTAGAGATTATTTAGAGAATTTAAATGAAAGATAAGCTCTAAAATATTTAAATTTCAGATTATAAAAAGGATTATCATTTAAATTAAAATTACAATAAGAGATGTTAATATGAAACATGAAAATGTAATGAATATAGCCAAAAAAAGAGGATTTTTATGGTCATCGTTCGAAATATACTCTGGAGTAGCAGGTTTTGTTGATTATGGCCCTCTAGGAGCTATATTAAAAAATAATATTATTAATAAATGGCGTGATTACTACATTGTAAGGGAAGGCTTTTATGAAATAGAATCCCCCACCATAATGCCAGAAGAAGCTTTAAAAGCTTCAGGACATGTTGATCATTTTAATGATCCTATGATTGAATGTAAAGATTGTTTGGAAGTTTATAGGGCAGATCATATTATCAAGGATTCTATTGGAGAGGAAGTTGAAGGTCTAAGTAATGATGAACTTACTACAATAATATCTGATAATCAGATAAGGTGTCCTAAATGTGAAGGCCATTTTAGTCATGTTTGGAGTTATAACTTAATGTTTCAGACATTAATCGGAGCTAAAGGTAAAAAAATTGGTTATATGCGTCCAGAAACGGCTCAAGGGATATTCATTCCATTCAAACGTTTATTAAGATTTTACCGGGGCAAATTACCCTTTGGTGTGGTACAGATAGGTAAAGCTTATAGAAATGAAATTTCACCCCGACAGGGAGTTATAAGACTTAGAGAATTTACCCAGGCCGAGGCAGAAATATTTATCAATCCTGAGAATAAATCACATCCCAAGTTTTCTGAAATTCTGGAAGAAGAATTAGAACTTTATTCTGCTAAAAATCAGATCAATGAAGAGAATCCAATTAGAATAACCGTACAAAAAGCTATTTCGGATGCGATAGTTTCAAGTGAAACATTAGTTTATCAATTATATTTGGCCCGGAAATTTTTATTAGAACTGGGAATCCCAGAAAATGTTATAAGATTCCGGCAACACCTTCCTACTGAAATGGCCCATTATGCACTGGACTGTTGGGATGTGGAAATAAAAACAAAACGATTTGGATGGATAGAGATCATAGGAATAGCTGATAGAACAGATTTTGACCTCAAATCCCATAGCAAGCATAGTAAAGAAGATTTAAGAGTATTCATAGAATATCTTGAACCAAAAAAGATTAAAAAAACTGTAATAAAACCCAATATGGCTAAATTCGGCCCGGTTTTTAAAAATAATGCCCCTAAAATACTTAAATTCCTTGAAGATGTGGATATTGAAAAAGTCGAAAATTCATTTCAGGAAAAAGGGTTGTTTGAAATTGAAATAGGTGATTCAATCTATGAATTGTTACCGGAACATGTTAACTTTGAAGATGTAGAGGAAACTGTTAGGGGAGAAAAGATATTTCCACATGTAATCGAACCATCCTATGGTATTGATAGAATAGTCTATTCTGTTCTCCTACATTCATTTAAAGAAGAAGATGAAAGAGCTTACTTCAAAATTGAAAAGTCAATTGCTCCAGTGGAAGTCAGTGTATTTCCACTGGTCAATAAAGAAGAACTGGTAAACACTGCAATCCAAATAAGAGATGATCTAAGAAAAGATGGTTTTATCTCAGAATATGATTCTTCAGGAACCATTGGTAGAAGATATGCCCGATCTGACGAAATTGGAGTTCCCTTTGCCATTACCGTTGATCATGAAACTCTGGAAAACAATACAGTCACCCTAAGAAATCGTGACAATCTAAAACAAGTTCGAATAAAGATTGAAGAGATTAATAAAATATTGGATGATTTACTAAAGAATCGTGAAGATTTTGAAGATGTAAGTCCTGCAGTAATTAAATAAGTCGCTTAAAATCTTCAAAATTATTTTTTTATTTATCGGTAACCACCATCACCGGTACAGTGACCATGTTTATTAAATCGGCAGCAGTACTTTGATGCAAGAATCTGTAAATTTTTTCAAATTTTTTATGGCCCATTATTACTAGATCAAAATTTTGTGCAAAATCCGCTATTACCCCTGGAATTTCTTCATCAACTCCACTAAACTTTAAAAACTCAAAATCAGCTTTTAATCCTTTATTGCTAAATTTTTCAAGACAATTTTCCATTTGAAAATTATAATCAGATGAACTCCCTAAATAGATAAGTTTAACTGTTGCTTGATAAGTTTCAGCTATTGAAACAACAACATTTATAACGTATTTTTCTTCATCTCTTAAAGGGTTTATTGGCACTAATATGTTTTTAAACATTGAATCCACTAATGATCCCTTTGATCATATCCCCTATAAAAAATGGAATGATCTAACTATCAATCATATTATAAAATTTTTTAATATTACTCCTAATTAATAAAAACGTGGCTTATGGATTGAATAAGTTAATGAATCAAGACTAAATTAGTAAACTTCCTAGCGATAATCTTGAAAAAATTATTCTAATACAATTTTTTCAGCAGATTTTAGATAATGATTAAATAATTTGTCTCCCCATTCTATAGCACTTATTTGTTCGCAAATTAAAATCGATGAAGAATCATAACTTCCATTCTTAAAAAACAATGCCAAAGATAAGAAATTTTCAGACAATACTAGATTTATTTTTAGATCTTCCTCTGTTCTCCATAAAATTAAATTTTTTTCAGATAAAGCTTTCTTCAATGAATTTCTGCCAACTGTATCAATTAGATGATCCAGTATTTCATCAGTTAATATTAACTGGATTTCTACATCATTCTTTAGGAGTTGTTTAAATAGATTTAGTTGATTCGGGAAGAATATGGGGTATACTCCTTTAATTTTTATGGAATTTCTTAAAAACTCGTAAAGAGTTTTTTGAGGATAGAAAATATTTTTAGCTGTAGATTCCAGAACACAAGACCCATATAAACTTTCTATTTCATATAAAAAATTATCTGGAATGCAATCTATATTGTGGTTTAAAAAGAATTCTTGATTATTGTTAATTAAAGATTTAGACTTTAAAAGATTAATTAGTTTTATTAAAATTATTTTCCCAATGGGAGATAAGTGGAAGAATCTTCCTTTTTTAAAAATTATGCGCTTTTCTTCAAGTTTTCTATTTTCATGAGATATTGTAGATGGAGAAAATCCTATTTTTTGAGTTAATAATTTCAAATTCTTTGATCCATCATCCAAACATAATATTATTTTCATTCTAACATCAGAAGCTATTATAAACCTAATATCTTCTTGAACCTCGCCATAAAGATCTATAGTGCTATTATACTCCATTTATACCCCCTCCAGGTTTATTATTTAATATTATAACATACAATTTATGCATAATATTCTAAAAAATATGTTGATTTAAACATTTATTTGTTAATATCTATTTTTATTATATAAATATTTGTATGATTAAGTGCAAAATTTTCTAAAAAATATTAATTGTTCAATCATATCCATCCATAATTAATTGATAAAAGGGGTAGAATAGAAAAAAGTAGAATAGAAAAAAGGATAATGGTTTTTATTTTTATTTGTTAAATTATTCAGAGGTTACTTTAAAATTTAATTCTCATGATATTCTAACAGAATAAACCAGCAAATTATTAAATATGGACTTCATATTTAATTATAGAATTAATAAAAAATAGGTAAGTGATTAATATGATAGATTCACATATACATGCCGATACACGGCCCTATGAAGATTTTGAAAAAATGGCAATCTCCGGTTTAGAATCAGCCATAACCTGTGCACATGATCCCCTTATAATGAGTTCATCAGATGTTATTTTAGACCATTTCCACCGTCTATTAAATAATGACAAAGAAAGAGCCATTAAAAATGGTCTAAATTTATATGCAGCTATAGGAATACACCCTCGAAGTATCTCAAAAGATTACGAAGTAGTGATGAATAAACTACCTTCTTTACTTGAAAATCCAAGTGTGGTTGCCATAGGGGAAATTGGTTTAGAAAAAGCTAGTGAATCAGAAAAGGAAATATTTAAAAAACAGTTAATTCTGGCTGATAAATTGAATATGAAAGTAATTGTACATACACCACGAACAAACAAAAAAGCTGTAACCAAAATTACTTGTTCGTTGATTGAGGAAAATATAGACCACTCTCTAGTAATAATAGACCATGTTGATAAAACAATTATAAATGATGTAATTAATTTTGGATTCATGCTGGGACTTACAGTTCAACCATTAAAAATGAGTCCAGAGGAAGCAGTGACCTTATTAGATGAATACGGTACGGAAAAATTTCTTTTAAATAGTGACATGAGTTCATCACCTTCAGACCCATTATCAGTTCCTAAAACTGTTCATAAAATGAAACTTGAAAATTTCACAAGTAGTGAAATTATGAAAGTTTCCCATGACAATGCATCTAAATTTTTTGCAATAGAATAAAGTTATTTTAAAAGCCTCGGGGAACATTCATAGGCCCAAACTCTTTTATGCACACAGATGCAACAAGATTTGCATAATTTAAACACTGGTGGAGATCTTTGTCTCTACTGTAAGCTGCAAGGAATCCTGCAGCAAATGCATCGCCAGCACCAGTAGTATCAACAGCTTTAACATCACATGCAGAAGAATGGATGAAACCTTCTTGATTGTACAAACTGGCCCCATCACCCCCCATGGTCACAATTACAAAGGGGACCCCCAGGTCCAATATAACTTGTACACCTTCCTCTAAGTCTTTCTTAGTGAGTAAAAATAATTCTTTTTCATTTAAAAATAAAAATTTAGCTCTTTTAATAATGTGGGAAAGTTTTTCAACACCATATACAGATAACAGAGACCCCGGATTAAAAGACAGCTCATTAGCATATTTTGATGCTTTATCTGCCACTTCACAATAAGTACCTGAAATATGTAAAATTTTAGAATTTTTAATGTAATTAATATCTTCTTTATCTACAATAAACTGCTTATTGGCCCCAGTAAAAGAGTAAATTGATCGTTCTGCAGATGGATCAACTGCAATAAAGGTCATACCGGTTGATCCTTCCACTGTAACTAATCTTCCCACATCAACCTCTTCTCTTTTAAATTTACCTAAAGCCCATTTGCCTAGCCCATCATCCCCAATCCGGGCCATTATACCAGTTTTTATATTTAATCTTGCAAGGGTTACAGTAAAATTTGAGGCTGAACCTCCTAACGATGAAAAAATTTGTTTTACTTCAACTTCATCATCGCCACATGCAAATCTTGGAATTTTTAAAATAAAATCAGCATTACATGTTCCAAGACCAACAATATCCATCGACAAAATAAATCACCACATTTATTGGGAAAAAAAATATATGAACAAAATAGAGAATGATAAAATCATAAATTATAAAAAAACCATTATCCCCTTAGAAAAGGTTAAAAAAAGATTTTATCTTCTTCCTAAAAGACCTTCAACCAGTTTAGCTATAACACTTTTCTTATCTGGTTCGATCGGTTGATATTCTTCACCTATAAGATCTGCTCCTAATTGCATTATGGCATTACTTGTTGCAGATTTTGGATTCTTTACTATAATTGGTTCGCCGAACGCTGCAGCTCGACTTACCTCTGGATCATCTGGTATAACAGCGATTACTGGAACTTCTAATATAGTTTCAACTTCATCGATAGTTAAAAATGTTTTATCATGTTGCTCCCGGTTAACTACGACCCCTAAAATATTCACCCCTAATTTATTTGCTACAATTTTTGTTTTTAATGCATCACTTATAGAAGGTACTTCGGGAGTAGTAATAAGTATCATCTCATCAGAAGAAGCTATGGCTGCCAATGCATCTTTTTCCAGACCTGCAGGTGCATCAATTAAAAGAATATCTGCTTCAGCCACCAAATGTTCTAATGCATCTTCGAGTCTGTCTAACTTAATTTTACGCAACCCTTCCAGTGAAATTCCTGCAGGTACGACTTTAACTCCGCTGGGTCCCTCATAAATTGCATCTTCAATTGAAGCATGTCCTGAAAGGACATCATGTAAAGTGACGGATTTACCTTCCATTCCTAAAATTAACTCTAAATTGGCCATGGCAATATCAGCATCTAATACAATTGTTCTTTCCCCATAGGTAGATAATGCAACGCCTAAATTTGCAGTTATTGTAGTTTTTCCCACACCTCCTTTTCCAGAGGCTACAGCTATAACTCTTGTCATGTGGTTCCTCCTAATGAATTTCTATATTTATTTCAAAATTATTTATAATCTCTGGATATTCCCTGAAACTTTTCTTTATTTCCATTTCAGTTATAGTATAGATCCGATTCTCCAATTTAACTTTATCATTTGAACCTACTATTCTAGAAAAAAATCCAGTTCCCCCATATTCACTAATTATATTAATTGTTCCAGTAAGTTCACGGGCACTATCCAGAAATACCATAACTTCCACACCTTTAATCTTAGGTATTCCCATAATAGATTTCTTAATTTTGTTCATTAATGTTAATTCAATTCTTTCCAGATCTTCATGACTAATGGATCCGCCTTTATAAGACTCCAGTATTGTTTCTACTTCTTCATCATTAACATCTTTTAAACCATATTTTCTCATTAATTCTTCACGACTAACAGGTTCTTTCCCTGTGACTTCAGGTTCAATGTCATCTGTTCTAACTTCAGAAACATCCTCAACAACCTCGTGCTCAGATTCAGTTTCAAGATCATCTGTTTTGGCTTCAGGGGACTTTTCAGGCTCGGGCTCGGGCTCGGATTCAACAACTTCCGGTTCAGGTTTTTCCTCCATAACATCAACCATAGGTTCTGGCTCAGCCTCTGGCTCAGTTGCAGCAGCCTCGGGTTCTGGTGCAGGACCCTCTTCAACAACTTCCGGCTCAGGTTTTTCCTCCACAATGTCAACCACATGTTCTGGTTCAACCTCTGGCTCAGATTCAACAACCTCTGCTTCCAGTTTAGAACCCTCTTCAACAACTTCCGGTTTTTGAGGTTCGGAAGGTGGGGTTATTTTTTTACCTTTGAGCTCTTCAATCATGTTATAAACTTCAGAATCTTCACTTATCAAAAATACTTTATTTAAATCCTTTAAATATCCAATTTGGGTAGTTTTAAGATCAAAAACCTCGATTAATGTGTCAACCTTATCCATAACTGATTTAATTTTATCAATAGCATCAGTTTTCATATGATGATCATATGATGCAGCAATCTGATTACCTTCACTAAAAAGAATATAACCTTCTTCAGAACCATGAGTAACTCGAATAAAACCATTATGCTTTTTTCTGGCTAATTCCTCTAAAAGTTTCGAAAATTCCAGTTCATCAGCATAAGAAACTCGGGAGGGTTTTGAGATAGGTAATTCCATGTTACATCCTCAATATAAAGATAATGTTATTTAATTTTTAAATTAAAAATTTATCGTTATTAATAAAACTTAATCATCTTTTCTTATTAGTTTAATTTCAGGAGGGGTAATGATTATGACATTTTTACCATTTTTACATAGTAATATGGCCTCAATACCAACTTCTTTACGAATATTTTTAAGCATTTCACCTGCTAACTTAAAATCTTCTGGATTTTCGTTTTCCAAATAACTCATGTCTACAATTATTGGATTTTTTTCTTCGGTGATTTGTTCGAGAGCAAACTTAATATCTTCAATGTCTTTAGCTTTCATCAGAATAATTTCGTAAAAAGAGTGCTCTGGAACTATTATTGACTCTTCTTCATCCCTTTTTTCGTTTTCTTCTTCTTCCAAACCCAAATTTTTCTTTACATAATCCAAGACGTCCTTCATTTTTTAAATTCCCCTGTATAGTCAATAATCGTTTTTAATAATTTTGAAGCTCCACCCGCCATTATATCTACGGCTGTTAATTTATGTTTTTTCTCATATTTTAATATATCGTTTTTATCTTCAACATTTCTTAAATTTAAAGATAATCCAACAACTTTTGTTGGTTCAACGGCTTCAATAGCCCTTATTTCCTCTTCTATACCTCTTGGATTTCGGTAAGGGTGATTAGGCCTGTGACAGACAACACAGGCGTCAGGCATTGCCCCTATTAAAATTGACGCTGATAAACCCCTTGGATGAGGGTTATCTAATTCAGTTAAACTGGCCTGGCTTTCAACAAATATTATATCTGGATCTTTGGTTTCTTCCATATGTTTTATTGCACCCATTACTGATGCAGCAACATCCATAGAAGATAAACTACCTGCCCTAAAATTCAAATCTACTGGTTTTTCAAGGCCCATCTCATCGGTTGATATGACCGCCACTTTTAAACCTTCTTCCATTGCAGTTTTACCTAAAATTCGTGTGGTGGTTCTTTTACCACATTCCTGAGAAGTTCCACCAATATAAACTACTGTGGATTTTGGTTGGTATTTAAGTTTAGGTAATATTTCAGTGCACTTCTTGGAGGATACACCAAATATTTCATGAATAACATCAGCACGTGGGCTTATTTCCTTTATAATTACTCCTTTTTCTGCTGCAAAATTTATAAGAGATTTATTATCAGCAAGGGGTAATGATCTAAATGAACTAACTACATTCTTTCCTTTATTTATTGCTTGTACCGCGTATTTTAAGGCACTTCCTTCTGCACCTATGGGTAACATTATAGCCACACTGTTAGCATCTGTTTCGTCTATTGTCTTATTAAGATCTGATGAAATGTAATTGTTGCAGAACTTCATTCCGTGTTTCTTAGGATTGTCGTCGACAAAGCCAACTGTTTTTACTCCTTCAAAGTTGGCAAACTTTTCGCCGCCTCCCCCACATCCTACTACGATAAAAGAGTTGAGCTTTTGAAGTTCTTCCACAGAAGATATGATATACAAATAATCACTCCTTATTTATTTAGTGAGTTAGTGGAAACTTTACATACTTATTTATTTAATAAAGATTAAACCATATATACTTTAGGTAATAATAGCCAATCTGTTTTGGAGGATAGTATGATAGCAAGAATACTTAAGGACTTAGGAAGGATCAATGGGGTAAATGGATCTTTAGTAGTTGGAAAAGACGGTTTAATTATAGAAAGCGAAGTCCCTAGCGAAATAGACTCAGAACTGGTAGCTGCAATGTCTTCAGCTGTTTTTGGTACTGCTGAAAGATCTGCAGAGGAAATGAAACATGACCCATTGGAACAAGTAATGATAGAGGGAAGTAAGGGAAAAACTTTAATGATTGATGCAGGAGAGGGAATTTTAGTTGTAATAACCGAAATTGATATCAATCTTGGATTAATTAGAATTGAAATGAGAAGAAGTGCAGAGCGAGTTAAAGATCTATTAACGTAAACCACACATATTATTGCATATTATAATTGGGGAGGACTATTTTGAGAAAGCCCTATATTATTCTGATAGGAAGTGCTTCAGGGATTGGAAAATCCACAATTGCATCAGAACTAGCTCGGGAGTTAGGAATTAAACATTTAATTGAGACCGATTTCATAAGGGAAATTGTAAGGGGTATAATCGGCCCAGAATATGCCCCCGCACTTCATAAATCATCTTATGATGCATATACAACCTTAAGAAATAAAGAAAGGTATAATCATGATGAAGAAAGCCTTATAAACGCCGGTTTTGAAGAACATGCTTCTTTTGTCATTCCTGCTATTGAGAAGGTGATTAAACGGGCTGTTGATGATTTTGATGATGTTGTTATTGAGGGTGTTCATTTAGTTCCTGGTCTTTTAAATTTTGAAAAATTTAAAAAAGATGCATCCATACATTTTTTTATTCTTTCTGCTGATGAAGAGGTGCACAAAGAACGGTTCGTAAAAAGGGCCATGAAAATCAAAAGAGGCGGGAAACACCTGGAATATTTCAAAGAAAACAGGACTATTCATAACTATTTAGTTGAACAAGCCCTGGACAATGGAGTTCCAGTAATAAATAATACAGATATAAAATGTACTATAAAGAGAATGTTAACTTTAATTAGGGAAATTTGTAAAGTTTTAATCTTCCAAAATACCGTGGATAACTTGAGTGAATTAGTTGATATCGTATTAAATAAATACGGAGGACGAATAGTTGACGTATCCTATTTCTTGCCAGGATTTGGAGAACCCCTAAGAAGAAAGGTAAACATATACGATCCTAAAGAAGCTAAAGGATTTATTGAAAGATTGGAAGCTAATCCTAAAAGAAAAAACGATTTAGTGAAACTTTATGAACTTTCTGATAATGTTCATAGCCATGAAATTTGCGCCCCGGATGAAGAAACACTGCAAAACATGATTCAAGAGTTGGCAGATAAAGGTTTTTTACTAACAAATGAAATTAAAAAGGAATAATTAATTAATATTCATTAATTATTTCAAAATGCTAGTTTTCTTATTTGATAGAATGTTTGGAGAAGAAGAATTGAATCAAAAAATTGATTGTAATATATGCAAAGCCAAAAATTGCGTAGAAATTATCACCAGAACAGAGATAATACCGTATTTCGGAGAGATAATGGAAACTGTGATGATATGTGAAAAATGTGGTTTTAAACACACAGACATTATCGGTTTAGAACAAAAAGAACCATCTAAATATTCTTTAATTGTTAATAAATCAAATTTAAATGCCCGAGTAGTTAAATCACAATCTGCTACCATTATAATGCCAGAATTAGGTTTAAAAGTAGAACCTGGAGCTAAATCACAAGGATACATTTCAAATATAGAAGGAGTATTAAACAGATTCTCTGATGCTATTAAAACTGCTCTAAAATGGGTTGAAGATTCTGAATCAGAAAAAAACGGGATTAAAATACTTGAAAAGATTGAAAAAATTAAATTTGGCGATGAATCAGCTACTATTATTATTAAAGATCCTTTTGGTCAGAGCATGATTATTCATGACGATGCACTTAAAAAAGAATTAAGTAAAAAAGAGTTAAAAGATTTAAAAACAGGATTTATAACAATTGAAAAGTGAATTTCTATTTGTAACTTGACATAAATCAGAATTCATCTTCTACATCAATATCCTTCAATCTAAGAGTTCTTTTAACATCTAAACTTAAAGCATCGCAATCAGCTTTTATCGCATCTAAATGTTTTAATATTCTCTCTTTTTCCTCATTTATTCTGACAATATTTTTATAAGGATATATTGATTCTTTTAACATTTCATATTCAATAGTAGTGTAAGGATACTCATTGAGTTGCTCGCATACTCTTTCTAGAACTTCCCCTAAAAATATATTCATCTCAACTTTCACTCTTTCCCTAATCATCTTATCGCTGTCAAGATTTTTTTTCATTAACCTTACAACTTCTGCTTTTGCAAATGGTAGATCCTCTTGTGATTCTTCAGACGATTCATCTTCTAAATCCTCTTGTAACTCAGACGATTCATCTTCTAAATCCTCTTGTAACTCAGACGATTCATCTTCTAAATCCTCTTGTGACTCTTTTAATAACTCTTCTGATGATTCATCTTGTAATTCTTCTTGTGATTCCTTTTCTGGTAATTCATTGTTCATATAATTCCTCCAAATGAAAATTAGTAGAAAGTTAAATATTATATTTGACTTTTGGGTGGAAATAGTATATAAATTTATTCTAAATTAGCATCATCAATCAAATTTAGAACTATCAAAACCATTACAAAACTATTAGAATTAAATAATTTCAAGACTCATATCCAAAGTTGATGCAGAATGGGTAATAAAACCCAAAGAAATAATATCAACTCCAGTTTGTGCATAATCCATAATTGTGTGAGGAGTTATTCCACCAGAAGCTTCAAGTAGAACATTATGGCGAATGTTCTCATTTTTAAGTGTTGATACCACATTTTTTATCTCTTCAGGAATCATGTTATCTAACATTACAATGTCTGCACCAGATTTAACTGCTTTTAATGCATCCATTTCATTTTCAACTTCTACTTCTACCTTTTTAGTGAAACTCACATATTCTCTAGCTTTTTTAACAGCATCACTAACATCTCCTACAACCATCAAATGATTGTCCTTAATCATTACACAATCATCTAATCTATACCTGTGGGTATCTCCACCTCCTGCTAATATAGCTCTTTTTTCATAAAATTGTAATCCAGGAGTTGTTTTTCGTGTTCCTGCTATTATAATATCCTTATTAACCTGTCTAACTTTTTTTAATAATTGGGCAGTTAAAGTAGCAATACCACTCATCCGCATAATAAGATTCAAAACAGTTCTTTCGATTGTTAGAATGGAACGTGCATTGCCCTCAAACTCCATAACGGTTTCATTGGCTTTAATTGGATTTCCGTCAAATTTTGTTTTGGTAATTTTTATCTGAAATTCATTGAAAATTGTTTTTGCTATATCCATTCCTGCTACTACACCATTTTGGCGAGATATTATTCTAGCTTTAAGAGTTAATTTTGGGGGAACCAGTGCATTGGTAGTTATATCCTCAAAACCGATATCTTCATATATCATTTGCATTAGGGCATCTTTCATGTCCATCAACCAATTAGATTATATGAAAAAGAAGATATAAAATCTTTATGTGTTTATAGGCAAATATTCAATTAAATATTATAAATTTTAGAAAATTTGCTTCAAATTTTAAATATTTAGTAGAGTTAATATTAATTATACTCATATTGGTGAAAAAATGGAATTAATATTTTTAGGCACTTCTTCAGCTTTACCAACAAAATTTCGCAATCATTCATCCATAGCACTTAAAGCCTATGGTGAAATATTTCTCTTTGACTGTGGAGAAGGTACTCAACGTCAAATGTCTAAAATGAAGTTAAGCCCTATGAAAATAAATAAAATTTTCATAACCCATTTTCATGGTGATCACTTCTTAGGTATACCTGGCATCATCCAGACCATGGGCTTTAGAGGTAGGAAAAGCCCATTACATATATTTGGACCTTCAGGAATTGTTGAAATAGTTGAGCACATTGTAAAATTAGGCTATTTTTCCCTAACCTTTGACATACATGTTCATGAAATTAAAAATGGAACTATTTTTGAAGAGGAAGATTATAAGATCAAATGTGCCCAAATGAATCATACTGTGCCAAATTTTGCTTATTCCATAATAGAAAAGAGGAGACCTAAATTTTTACGGGACAAAGCTTTATCGTATGGAATAAAACCCGGCCCAGATTATGGAAAACTTCAAAAGGGCGTAGCTGTAAAAGTAGGAGATAGATTTATAAAACCAGAACAAGTATTAGGACCTGCGAGAAAAGGTATAAAAATCGTTTATTCTGGAGACACCAGACCTTGCCGGGAAATGGTTGAATTTGCAGATAAAGCAGATGTTTTGATTCATGAGTCAACATTTGAAAGTAAACATAATGATAAAGCTCAGGAGAATGGACATTCAACTGTGATACAAGCTGCAGAAATAGCCAAAAAGGCTAAGGTTAATAAACTTATTTTAACACATATTAGTACTAGATACAAAAAGGTAGACTTATTAGAAAAGGAAGCTACCAATATTTTTAAAAATTCGATGATTGCTGAAGATTTTATGATCTATGAGGTAAAACGACATGGCAATTAATCCATTACTACGAGACCTAATTGTAGTTTCAATCACCCTTATCGCAGCTTTTATAGTTATAAAATCAACTAACTATATTTTGAAAAGAACTGCACAAAAGTGGGAAGTTGATCCAACACTAATTCAAATGTTACAGGAAATTATAAAATATTCTGTAATTATTATTGCATTAACTGTGATTTTGAAAGAAATAGGTTGGGATATTACTGCTATTGCTGTGAGTTTAGGAATAGTGGGTGTTGCTGTAGGATTTGCATCCAGAGACATTATATCCAACTTTATAAGTGGAATGCTTATACTCGCAGATAAAAGCTTTAAGGTGGGAGATGTTATTGAAATTTCCGGAGAAAAAGGTAAAGTAACTAAAATGGGTTTCAGACGCACTACCATAATAACTCCAGATAATAAAATCATTATAATACCGAATTCTCTATTTTCCAAGAATACCTACTCTAATCACACTTACCTTGAATTGAAACGGGTCGACCTGGATATTATAATTCCCTATGAACTAGAACTGGAAGACGTGATAGATTCATTGCAAAAAATAGCTTTAAAATGTGAGTGGAGTATTAAAGAACCTAAACCCACAGTTTTAATAAAAGAATTATCAGATGTAGGCATTAAAGCTACTTTAACCACATGGGCAGAGGATCCCTGGAAAGTAGCTGATTATCGATCTTCTTTGGCAAAAACCGTGAAAAAGATTTTGGTGCAAAAATAATGCTTAAATACAAAATTGTTGCAGTATTTTTAATATTAATATCCATAGTATTTGCTTTTAATATTGCTTTGATTGCTTTTGAAGGATTTGAAAACTTAAATAAAGCTAAGAATAAAGTTGAAGCCTATAAAAGTACTCCGGTAGATCTTTTAGACCCTAATATGAATTCAGATTTTTCTTCCTCATCCTCTAGTTATAAATTACAGTTAATTATTCCTAAAATAAACGTTAAATGTAAAATACGTTCAGATACTGTAAATGCCTATGATTCAGTTTATCACTATACTGAAAGTGTTTTACCCGGGCAAGATGGTGAATGTGGATTGCTTGGCCATAGAACAACTTATTCCGGACCTTTTCGCCAATTAGGAAGCCTGCGATCAGGGGATAAGGTAATTATTATTGACCCTATTCTGTCAGAAAAATACACCTACCAAGTTGTGTCTAATGGAAAAGATATAAGATGGGATTATAAAGAGAATCCTATTCAATTTGAACAAAGAGGAGAACCAAGATTATTGTTAGTTACTTGTTACCCTCCAGGTAGAAAGCAAGCTGCATGGATAACCCATTGTAAGCTTGTGTCCACTACTCCTTTAAATTAATTTAATTTTTCTGAATTATCCATTAAATCAGTACAAAATCTAAGTAATAATCAGGGATAAATAGAACGAACAATTTTTATAGGTGTAGTAACATCACATATTACTTAATAGTAACTTACTTTTTATGCAAAAATAAAATGAATCTCTATAGGTTTAATGAATGAAAACAAGTAATTGTTTAAAAAAATTATTTGTTTAATCAAAACATTAGAGGTTAAGTTGGTGCAAAAACGGATTGGGGATAAAAATGACGAAAATAAAAGTGGATGAAGATGCATGTGTTGGATGTGGATCTTGTGTAGAGGACTGTCCCAACGATGTCTATGAATTAGATCAAGAACACGGTAAAACCGTTGTGATCAATGAAGACGATTGCATGGCTTGTTTATCATGCCATGAGATATGTCCTTCCCAAGCATTAGAACATGACAATATACACGTGGCAAAACGGCTCTATATAGACAGGAAAGTAACTACTGCTTTGAAAAAAATAATTTAAGGGGCTCTAAATATGGAAATGGAAGAAATAAAAGGTGATTTTAAACCTGAATTAATTCCTGTTGAAACTGGCGGAGACATAGAAGATTATGAAGAAGCTCTGCACGTACTCATGAAATTTGTGGGTTCAATGACCAGTGCACTTGAACAAGTATCAGGTCGTGGAGCAAATGCTATTGTATACCAGGCCGGTAAAAGGATGGGACACGAAGCTGGTAAATTAGCTGAAAAAACAGACAATTTAGAAAAAGCGTTGGATGAACTTCGTGAAATTTTAGGAATTGATTTCTACTTTGAAATGTGGAAACCCTCTGATCAAGAGGGATACACCATTGAAAAAGGCGATGAAACAGTTGTAAAACTTTTATTCATGGATTGCGTAGTAAGGCAAACCCTTAGAAGAACAGGACAACCCCAAAAAGGGCCATTCTGTTACCTGTTATATGGATACATGGTGGGGGCTGTGGAAGAGGTTATGGATATTAAAGGAAAATTGGATATTGATCATGTAGGTCCAAATGCCTGCCTTAAAACATTAACTATTAAATGGGGGGGTAAATGATGGTTAAAATAGCATTAGAAGCCCTTGCTAGTTGTTCTGGCTGTGAAATATCAATTCTTGATCTTCATGAGGATATTTTAAAATTACTAGACAAAGCAGACATAGTATATGCTCCAATACTCATGGACGCCAAAGAAATTCCTGACGATGTTGATATTGTCATAGTATCAGGATCAGTGCGTAATGAAGAAAACCGAGAAAGGCTGGAAGAATTAAGAGAAAAATCAAAGACACTTATAGCTTATGGAACCTGTGCATGTTACGGTGGAATAACTGGGATGGCAGATTTGTACCGTCCCGAAGAAGTAGCATCAAGGATTTACACTGATAATCCCAGTACAGAAGCAAGTGAACTTCCTTCAGAAGTGGTTCCAAAATTGTTACCAATTGTTCACCCTGCAGGTGACTTTACTGAAGTAGACTATTACATACCTGGATGTCCCCCCAAAGAAAAATTAACAGGGGATATATTAATACCTCTAGTTAATGGAGAAACTCCAAATGTACCTAAAAAGAGTGTATGTGCCGATTGCCAGAGATGGATGGACCATGTGGAATTTGATAAAATACAACGCAGAATAGAAGGAGAACCAGATCCTCAACAATGCTTCCTAAGTCAAGGTTATATATGCTTAGGATCAGTGACACTGGGACGGTGCGGTGCCTTATGTACAGAAGCCGGAGTTCCCTGCCACGGATGCGGAGGACCATCACTGGATGTTTTAAGAGAACCCAGCCACGATGTGTATAATGGAATAATAAAAAGAATTGCTCACCTTTCTAAGATGCCAGAAAAGGATGTTGAAAAGCAGATCTATGATATAGGTCATGTGATATATGGATTTGTAATTGGAAGTACAATTATGGAGGAAAAACAGGTTTCCTTGATCCCTCAACTGGTCAAGAAATAAATAAAGGTGATATTTATGAAAAATATTGAAATAAGCCCGGTTACCAGAATTGAAGGACACGCTAAAATAACGGTACAATTGGATGATTCTGGAAATGTTTCAGACGCTCACTTTCACGTTATGGAAATAAGAGGATTTGAAAAATTTTTAGAAGGAGCTGCAGTAGAAGAAGCACCCCGAATAACTCCCAGAATATGTGGAATATGTCAAACTGCTCATCACTTAGCAGCTGCAAAGGCAACAGACCAAATTTTCGGACTTCAACCCCCAGAAACAGCTCAAAAATTAAGAGAATTAATGTTGTTGGGTCAGTACATCCATTCCCACTCACTTCATTTCTACTTCTTAGGGGCTCCAGACCTGGTAATGGGGCCAGAATCAGACCCTGCATTAAGAAATGTTGTAGGTATCCTTAAAAAGGATCCTGCCCTTGCAAAAATGGCAATAGATACCCGAAAAATTGGACAAAACATAACTAATGTAGTTGGTGGTAAGCCAATCAGCCCCGTTACAGCCATACCCGGCGGACAATCTAAAGGAATCAATGACGAAGAAAGAAATGATCTATTGAACCAAGCAAAAGAAGCGGTTGAATTAGTGGAAAAAGGTGTTGAAGTAACTAAACCATTATTTGAACAGTATAGTGAAGCTATAGAACTTTTAGGTCCATTAGAATCCAATTTTGGAGCTTTAAGTAATAATGGTAATATAGAATTCTACGACGCACCAGTTAAAGTCATAGACAAAGATGGTAATTCTGTCCATGAATTCCAATCAATTGATTACCTTGATTACATCGAAGAAAAAGTTCAACCATGGTCCTACCTTAAATTCCCCTATCTCAAACAAAAAGGATTCCCTGAAGGAAATTACAGAGTAGGACCCCTAGCAAGACTCAACATAGCCCAAAACATTCCAACAGAAAAAGCTTCAGAACTTTTCGCAGAATTCAAAGAAAAATACGGAATTGCCCAAAATCCACTTTTATATCACTATGCTCGTCTTATTGAATTAATGTACGCTTCAGAAAGAGCTGTACAACTACTAGAAGATGATTCGATAACAGGAACTGATTTAAGACAACCTTTGACAGAAAAACTTATGACCAAAGCCGAAGCAAAAGAATCCGGTGGAACTAAAAGGGGAGTCGGAATGATTGAAGCTACAAGAGGAACTTTAATTCATGATTATGAAACAGATGCCGCAGGTTATATTACCCGCGCCAATCTCATTGTATCAACCGGTCAAAACAACTTATCCATGGACATCGGCGTAAGAGAAACTGCTAAAGCTATGATTAAAGGTGAAGACGTATCAGAAGGTCTAAAAAATCAATTAGAAATGATAGTTAGGGCTTATGATCCGTGTCTATCCTGTGCAACCCACATGATTAATGGAGAATCCCCATTAATCCTTGACATACACGACAGCAATGGTGTACTCATCAAAAAACATGTATTATAACTAAATCCAATCTAATAGGGATTTAGTTTAATTTTTTTATTTTATTTTAAAAAATTCTATTTCTGTATTAACATCAAATTTAATTAAACTTTTCAAATAAATTTTGAAAGATTTATTTAGAAGATAAATAAAATGTTAATAATACACATATATTATCAGTAATAATAATAATATCTTCTCACTTAATAAAGTGATTTTATGAACGTTTTAGATGTTAAAAAAGAATTAGAAGAAGTTCTAACTGATTTAGAACGAATTGATGGTGTTGATGGTAGCTTAATTGCTGATAATTCTAGTAGAATAATCTGTCATCGAATGCATCGCTATACGGATGTTGATTTATTTGGATCTATGTCCAACGTCATAGTAAACTCATCAGAAAGATTATTGAACTCTTCAGAGCAAGGAAAAATCGAAAGAGTTCTAATTGAATCTGCCAATGGAAAGGCGCTTTTTTTAGATTTAGACAAAGTAAATTTTATAATACTAATGGAATTATCTGCTAATGTTGGATGGGTAATGGTATCTGCAAAAAGGGCAGCTGAAAAAATATTAAAAATTTCTAAGGATTTAGTTATATCCACAGAGGCAGATTATAAAAAAGAACCAATACCTACAGAAACTACAAAACCATCTGAAACAACAGAAAAAATTGCATCTGAAAAAATTATCAATCGCCAACCAATAAGTAAATCAGAACCAGAATCAAGCCCAGCCCTAGCTAAAACTCCAATAAGAGCTAGTGAAACTTTAATAAGTGAAAAAAAAGGATTATCTATTGAAGATGAAGTTCCAAGTGTTGAATCAGGAGAAGATGCAAAAAAAGAAATTGTCGAAAAGTTAACTGAAGATTCTACTCTTTCCACCGAACCAGTTAAAAGTACTGTTGAAGAAATAAAAGAGGTATCTGAAAAACTGGAAGAAGAAAAACTTCCTGAAAAAGAGACATTACCCTCAATTAAACCACCAATTTCATTTCCCCAACTCCCCGATCATGTAAAAGTTCCTGAAGATGCTGAAAAGAGGTCTGAATTAATTTTAGATATTTATGAAGCAATATTTTTGGCAATGTCCATGGGAGCTAGTAAAATAATGGGAGTAGCACCAGCCAGAGGACTAACCAAAAAATTTCTGCCTTTAAAATCTTGTAAAAAGCTTTTATTTGGTGTTGATGTGAAAACAAACTCAGTTATAAATTTTGATACCATCCGAGATAACGCCCATAAAATAACACTCGAAGCAAGAGAAGAAATATTAATCAATGATTTCAGTAAAATAATTGATATAATCACCGAGAATTATGGTAAAGTGATGGGTTACGAAGCATTCAGAGGAATGGTAAGGCCAGAATTCAATGTCATTAAAAAATCATATGGAAATGCAATGGATGAATTAGATATTAAAAAGAAAATACATCCAGAACTAATAAATCTACTAAATTGAGACATTTAAAAATTAGAATCTAATTTTTTTTTATATTTTCATTTTAAACTCTCTAAAAAATAATCATAGTAATATAAAAAATATTTATAAATCATAAATACAATTTATAGTAATTAAAAATAGTTTCACGTTCTTAAAATAGGTATAAAATTTTTATATAATATTTCATAAATCCTGATAATCTCATTATACCGGATCAATACATTCTAAAATTTTACAGGCACGATTATAATGTTAAATGAGCTTCAAAAAAAAATAATAAATGTTAAAAAAGAAAAAAATGCAATTATTTTAGCCCATAATTATCAAAAAGGGGAAATACAGGAAATAGCAGATTTTATTGGAGATTCATTGGAATTATGCATAAAAGCATCTCAAATTAAAGAATCAGATTTGATTATATTTTGCGGTGTAGATTTCATGGCTGAAACTGCAGCTATTTTGAATCCAGAAAAAAAGATCGTAATTCCAGACCCAGAAGCAGAATGTCCCATGGCACACATGCTCCCTGCAAGTGAAGTTAGAAAAGCAAAAAAACAATACCCCGACGCGGCAGTGGTTTTGTATGTTAATACATTAGCAGAGGCAAAAGCAGAGGCAGACATTTTATGCACATCCTCCAACGCAGTACAGGTTGTTGAAAGTCTTCCTCAGAAAAATATTCTTTTTGGCCCTGACAACAATTTAGCTTGGTACGTGGCCCAGAACACAGATAAAAAAATTATCCCCATCCCTGATGAAGGATATTGTTACGTTCATAAAATGTTCAATGTGGCCGATTTAATGTTTTTGAAGGAAAAATATCCTAACGCAGAAATATTAGTACATCCAGAATGTGATCCAGAAGTTCAGGAATATGCTGATTATATATTAAGCACCGGCGGTATGATAAACCATGTGGCAGACTCATCTAAAGATACTTTTATAATTGGCACAGAAATCGATTTAATAACTAGACTTAGACGAGAAAATCCAGATAAAACCATTTTACCCGCATTTGAAGATGCTATATGTGAAAACATGAAACTTCACACCCTTGAAAACGTGCTAAAATCAATAAAAACTGAAAAATATGTGGTTAAAGTCCCAGAAAATATTGCAAAAAGAGCTTTGAAGGCCATAGAAAGGATGATCTCCGTATCTTCCTAATTAATTTTCTAAAATAAATTTATTTTAAAAAATATACTTAAAAAAAATCACAAAATAAAAGTGGTTCAAGTATCACACCGGAGTTATGGTACCTAGTAGATCCGCTTTAACACTTTTATTATATTCTAAGTAGTTAATTAGGGAATCTATAGCATTTGTATCTGTTGTTTCCCGTTTAGCGCCGTATTTTTCAGGTACACCCTGGCTTGTCACAAAGACTGCCTTATATTTTTCTTTTGCTTCCAGACGCTTGCCCTGGATAAATATCTCTTGTATCCGGATTCCATTTTGATTTTCAATTTTAAAGTATAAATTCAATCCCACACATCTTTTCACATAACCTCCCATCTGCTTGTAGGGATCAGATGAAAAGGTTCTCTCTAAATTTTCTTCCATCATCTGCCAGATTTCCCGACCCTCTAACTCCACAGTGGAAACTGGAGGGTTAACTGGTATTATATTCCAGAGATCATTTATAGTAATCTTACCAGGAGGTACTGGTGCCCCATAACGCCAGCCATTAGAAAAAGCCAATTGAGCATCTTCTTGATTTAACAAGCTGTTTAAAAGAAAATTATCCATTGTAGATTCTAACACAGTATTTCTATTAAGTCCTGTTTCAGTATATCCTACAACTTGACTTAAATAATCCTTGTAGGGCTTCATATTCCTTTCTACCATTTTTTCTATTCTTTGATCAGCTTCAATATCTTTTTCAACTGTTATGAGTTCATGATGGAAGTTTTTAATCTTACCTCCTTGTATATTCAAATCTAACCTCCCTACAAAGGATCCGTGACATCCTGACTGGATAATTACAGTTTTATTAACCATGATTGGTTTATACAAACGGTTGTGAGTATGTGCACTTAGTAGAACATCGATTCCTTCGGTTTCCATTGCCAATTTAACTTCCTGTGGAAAACCAAGATGGGATATGACAATTATCATGTCAACTTTCTCTTCATTTCTCAATTTTTCAACATAATAACTTAATTCTTCATTTCCCAGAGTGAAATAAATGCCTTCACTAAAATGAGTCGGCATGACTTTATCAACAATAGTAGCAGCAATACCTATAATTCCCAATCTCAAATTGTTTTTTTCCATAGTATGATACGGTTTAAAAATTAATTGATCATTTTTTTCATTATAACAGTTGACAGCCAGCATGGGGTAATCTAATTTTCTAGTTATATTCATGAATTGTTTTGGTCCATAAGCAAATTCCCAGTGGGCAGTCATTGCATCAAAATTCATTTCATTGAGGATAGGGATTAGTGCTTCACCTTTAGATTTAACTGCAGCATAGGTTCCATGTATAGTGTCACCACAATCAAATACTAATACCTGGTCTGGCTGGTCATGACGAACCTGATTAAAAATCGAGTTTATCCTTGCAAAACCTCCAACTTCTCTATAAACCGGTTTAGAACCTTTCCAAAATAATTCGTTATGCAGATCGAAATACGCATGGCTGTCATTCATCTGAAAAATTGTTAAATTCGAATTAAAAGACATAAAAATCCCCCGTCTTATATAAATGGATATTGTATGATATGTAGTGGAAAATTAATAAAATTTTTGATCATATCTAAAAAATTTGGTATTATTCGCTTTAGAAGACAAGATCTAAAAGAACAGATTTTTTTCTTTGAAAAATATTTAGAGATAAATTTAAGATTATGTAATTTATAATCATACTAGTAAATTTAGGAAAAACTAATCAATTATTATTCATACACTTAGGGGAATTGGAATGTTTTTTACAGTAGAAGGGCATGAAGTGAGAGCAGAAGTTGAAAAAGAGGAAATATTCAAATCTAAACATTCAGAATTGAGTTTAAAAAAGTTAAAGATTCATTTTCAAGTGTATAATCCCATAAAAATTCCTAAAATTATCCATTCAGTAGAAGATAAAAAAAGATGGAAAGTACTCAGTTCATCCTATTATTATACTGAAGGAAATCCTGTGGTGCGTTATATCTTCGAAATTGAAGAAATAGAAGTACTTAACATAAAAAAACTTGTGGTAAATGACATTAAATTTAATCCTTATTTATATGAAGAAGTGATTGATGAATCTAGAGGGGACAAACTAGCAATAAAAGCTAATAGCATTATTAAAGAAAAAGATTTGCAGGAAATTAAAGAATGGATGAACCAGGATAGTTATCTTTCTGTGGTCAGGTCAGGTATATCCAGAAAAATGAAAAAAATGAGATTAGAAAAAGTATTATGGTCAAAAACCGATGAAAATAATATAAAATGTCATTTAACCCTTATTGAAAAATTTGATGGTGATTTTAAATATCCTGACAATTTTTCTGCTGAATTTAAAAATATAAAAAAAATGCTTTCGAAATCCATTAACACCCAAGAGATGCTTATTGAGTTACTTGATCGTAAACAAATAATTTCAAATGCAGAACTAAAAGAAATTAAAAAAGATCACGATGAGCATTTAAATTTAATAAATCTTTATGAAGTTGATGATTTAGATGAATATTTGGATAAATACCAGGTTTAAACCTTTTTCATTCTTAAAAAACTGAGATTAATTAGTAAATTACAAATTTTATATTCTAATTTAAATTTTAATATAATAAAGAACATAAAAGTCATTTAATAAGTATTTGGCTAAACTATTGAAGAACTGAAAAGGTTTTTTAAATGGAAAAACTATTAAAATATTTTGAAAATGATAATTTTGCATGTAAGAATCACATTAAACTAATTGAAGCAAATAAAGGTAAAGCAAAAGCAGAAATGGTGATAAAACAGGGCCATCTTAACAGTCTGGGAACCGTCCACGGAGGAGCTATTTTTACCCTGGCAGATTTTACATTTGCTGCTGCTGCAAATTCACATGGAAATGTAAGTGTGGCCATAAATGCCCATATATCTTTTATGAAAGCTGCATACAAAGGAACTTTATTAGCAGAAGCTGAAGAAATTTCTATAAACCCAAAAATTGCCACATATACTGTGAAGATCAAAGATCAAAGAGGGGATATTATTGCTATTTTCCAGGGAATGGCCTACCGTAAAAAAGATAAATTGAACTTAACGAAAGAATAATTTGGGGTACTAAAATGGAAAAAGAAGAAATAATAAGAATGTTAAACGAAGATTTTGTCCGAGAACTCGAAACAACCATGATCTATGCATATAATTCCTTTGTCATTGAAAATTGTGACTCCAGCAGGGTTACAGAGGCCATTTCTGTAGATGAAATGAGACATATGTGGTGGTTGGCTGATCTTATCACTAAAAGAGGAGGAAAACCCACTATGGAACATAAAGAACTTGATTTTGGTGGGGATAATTTGAAAAGTCAGCTTGAACGACAGATCCAACTTGAAACAGAAGGTATTGACAAATACAATCATCAAATAGAAGTTATAAACGATGAAGAAGTGATTGGAGTCCTTAAACATATAATAGATGAGGAAAAAAGACATCGCAAAGAGTTTAGGATGAGATTAGAAGAATTATAGAATATCTTCTCTTAATTTTAATTTTAAAAAAAATAAAAAAATATTAGAAAGGTAATTGTGCGTAGCGACCTTTCCAATACAATATTTTACAATTTTGCATAACGCCTAATGTATTTCTTGAACTGGTTGCATCTGCTGTATACCAAGCACCATTCGCATATAACTCAGCCCACACATGTCCTACGGTCATTGAAGAGAATTCACATTGTGCATGGGCATATCTTGCCGGAATTCCTACTGATCTGGCCAGTGCAATCATTAAGTGGGTGTGGTCTATACAATTTCCATTTCTCGTTTTTAACATACCTGTTGCGCCGTATTTGGTGTTATAATAGAAGGTATAACTAATGTTATCTCTGACCCATCTGAATATTCTATCTGCCTTTTCATAATTTGAACCAGCCCCATTGACTATTGACAATGCTAATGATTTTATTGCAGCATCATTAACCTGACAATTGTTGGTGGCAATGAGATATGGTTTCAACTCAGGCGGAATTACCTCTTTAAAGTTGATTTTTTTAGTGTTAACTATAGCGTAGTTAGGTAATCTCTTCTTGGAATTGTAGAAGTCCATTATTTTTGAGAAACTATAAACCATGTTGTTATAGTCTAATTTTCCTGCTGAGTATATTCCATAATTTGGTGCTCTATTATGTGACTCTAAGAATTTCTTCAGATTATTTGCAATCTTCACATATTCTTTCTTATAAATATTGGCGACTATAGTGTTTCCACTGGGATTTGGAGCTTCTCCAAATTCTCTGAATTTTATAGGATTGGAGGTTCCTTGATTTATTTGAACTACACTAGAAACCAGCATGTATAAAAATTCAGCCATGCCAATTTGTCTTCCAGATAAAGTCACATAATTGGGAAGTCTTTTATTTGTTTCAATAAAAGTCTTTACTTTTGAAGCTGCAACCTTTATTTCATTAATTGTTGTTGAATCAGCTACATACGAGTCAGCAGAACCCGCGGAATCAGTACTGAAAAATTGTTGATTAATTAAGCCGTAACGGAACAATACAAATCCTGAAGCTCCGTTATCTAAAGCAGCCTCAATATCATTATCTAATTCTGAAGCAGGTATAGGAACTACATTACTATCTGACCTATAACTCTGCAATCCAGCAATTACTGGCTTACCACCAGCTTGGTCTTTAATATATTTCACAGTTGACCCAATCCAATCTGTGTCTTGATTGTAATTACCTTTGTAAACCATTGGTACCAAAAAGTCTAAGTACTGTGAGAGTTTAGCATAATCCTGGCCGTAATATTTTGCATTCACTGATTTTTCTGGCATTACTGCTGCAGATACACTAACTTTGGTTTTAACTGATTTTACTGTGTTGTAAGCACGTTTTACAAATGAAGTTATGCTTTCAACACTATTATCGTGTTTGTAAGCTGTACCTGGGTATCGTACGTAATCTAGATGAATACCGCTTATATCATAATTTTTGGTAATACTTGATATTGTGTTTATTAGAGCATCATTAAATGCAGTACTTGTACCGTATTTGGTTTGATATTTATAGGTAGTTTTAGTTACCCATTTATATTTGGTTGTATATTTCCATTTGTAAGTCCATTTGTAAGAGGTAATGGATTTCCAAGTGGATTTCCAAACATATTTCCAGTGCCCATAGGATTTGTACCAGTTTTTATACCAGCTTTTGTACCATTTTTTATAGGGAATTTTGTACCATTTTTTATAGTAAACTTTATAGGCTGTTTTTATTTTGGATGTAACTGGAACTTTTACCTGGTAGCTGTATTTACCTTGTGGATCCACCCATTTACCGTTGCTATCTAAAAAGCATATTATCCATGCATGAATACGGATCCCGCTTCCTTTTAACTTAGTTATGAGTGTTTGAAGTTGATTGGTATATGTATACTTATATCCCTTAGTTAAAAGAAATATATCTGTTATACCTGCCGTTTGTAAGGTAGTAACGTTAATCTTGCTAACATCTTCTGGTTTTAACCAAAAGCCCTGCATATTTTCGTATACTTCCTGGCCTGCAGCTGCATATTCCTGAATGTTCTCTGAATCATTATTCGTAGTACCAGTACTATTTTTAGTACCAGTTTCCTCTTCAACATCATTTGAATCCAAACCATTTTCTATAGGTTGTTCATCAGTGATGTTGGTATCATTAGTATCAAGTTCATCTTCATTGGTATCTGAATCCAGACCATTTTCTAAAGGTGGCTGATCATCAGTGTTGGTATCATTAGTATCAAGTTCATCACTACCGACATCTGAACCTAAGATATTTTCTAAAGGTTGTTGGTCATCTGTGTTGGCGTAGATGCTATTCGAACCAAGCAATGATACACTTAGCATGAATATCATTGCTAAAATTACTTTTCTCGAAATTCTAACGCCCCCTCGTCCATATATTTAAACTGCCAACTTTGACAATTTTTTTGGACGGTTAAACTTCTTTACTTCAATAATATATAAATATTTTGTTTTTATTTCAAAAAAAATGGACTGATAGAACTCTTTTCTGAATTTAAGACTTTATTTAAAGGAATTAAAATAATTATAAAGAGAGGTATTACCTTAATTATTTTTTTTAAGAATTAAGGAACTATTTGTGCTTTTTTAATCCAAAAAATTAGTATTACTCTCATTATTAGAATATTTAAAGTGTTTAGATAAATTATTACCATATCTAATTTCTAATTTAGATTATAGTCAGAATGAAAATTCTTTTAATAAAAATAGATTAAATTTAAAACTATTAATCAAAAAATGAAATGGTTTAAGCCTATTTATAGGATTTATTATTTATTTATTTAATAAAACTGATTTCACAAAATTTTCAGGAATATCTGACATTTCTAAGATATGATTATATTCTGCAACTCAAACCATACCCATAGAAAAACCTATAGAAAATTTTTCCCATATAACCTATTAAAAATGGAATAAGATTAACAATTAACGTTAAAAACCTTTGAAAACTATAAAAAGAACTTTAAATCTGTAAATTTCGACAATATTTTGTTAGAATATTCTAAAATAGATTAGTATAAAACTTTTTTAATTACCCTAAATAATTAATAATATCAAAAAATTAAATTATTTACTCACAAAAATTGAAATTAATTAAGTGAAGTAAAACTATAATAAATCAAAGGAAAGTTAACATGTTAAATCCACAATATGAAAAAATTACTAATTTTGAATTTGCTTCAGGGGACATTTTACCGGAAATAGAAATAGAATATGCCGCCCGGGGAAAAAAGAAAATAGACAAAAAGGGGCATATTGACAATGTTATTTTATTTTTACATGGTTGGTCTGGGGATTATTCGTCAATCGATCGTTTAAAGGACATAATTGGCTCTGGAAAAGCTATTGATACTGACAAATATTATGTTATAAGTACCACTGCTCTGGGCTCGCCAGGATCTTCTTCACCTTCCACTACTAAAATAGGAGTAAAATTTCCCCAATACACAATTAAAGACATGGTCAATGCCCAGTACAGACTTTTAAATGAAAATTTAAATGTGAAAGAATTAAGAGGAGTTATCGGAACTTCAATGGGAGGTTTTTTAACCTTGACTTGGGCCACTGAGTATCCTGATTTCATGGATTTTATAATGCCCATTGTTACTGGTTTTGATACCAAAGGCCGGAACTTTGCAATTTTCAGTTTAATGAATCTACTTATTCAACGAGATCCCGATTATAAAAATGGAAAATATGAATCTAATCCTAGAAATGCCGTTGAAAATGCTTCTATGCTGCTTTACTTATTTGCTTTTTCACCGGATTATTATAAAAAAGAATTTGAAACCAATGACATTTTATATAGTAACTTAATAGAAAGGGGAATTGAAGGTCAAAGAAAAGATGCTAATGACATATTATGGCGAAACCATGCTGCCAACTCCTTTAATATTAAAGATGATCTCATCAAAATTGAGGCTAAAACACTTATAATTGGGGTTAAACAGGACCAGTTATTTCCTCCAGAAACAGATACAATCCCACTCCACAGAGCCATAAAAAGTTCACAATTATTTTTATATGACTCAAATCAAGGACATCTGGGAATTAATGAATTAATAAAAGCAGAAAAAGTTATAAAAGAGTTTTTAAGTCGAATTTGAGATTACAATGTTCTCTGGAAGAATATTTTAAATATATTAATTTTCCAGTAAAAATTAGTCTGGAATAGATTGAAAGTTATATTATATTTAATTCATAAAATAATTACTACAATTTTTAATAGGTAACTTAATTCTTCGAAGGGATTTTATGGAAGTAAACGTGGTGGATTATGGTTTTTTAGAGGATTCCAAAAGATATTATGTTAAATATAAAATTTCAGATATTAATGTTCTGACCAGAAAGAAAATTGTTAACAAGTTGGAAGAAGAATTGAAAGTAAAAGACAAAAACATCTATTTAACTATGTACTTTGAAAGCGAGTATTACCCTTTTAAAAGTAAAGAATCTCATGAAAGATTTGATGATTACAAGGCCAGGGAAGAAATAGAAATGATTGCCTATATTTCCAGTATTCTGGAAGAAGATTAACTAATTTGGAGATTTGAATGAAAAAAAGTGATAAACCAAAAGCTCTAAAGTACAGACAGAAAATGCAGTATTCTATGGATAAAGCCCGTTCCAAAATGGGCCGGCACAAATTTAAACCGGAAGATTTCGAAATAGTTACCATAAAAGTTACCATACCTAATTTGGGTCCAGAATTCCATAATTACCGCATAATTAATATTGCAGATATTCATTTAGGGCAATGGTTGACCCCTACCCGTTTAGATGGTGTAATCAATCTGATTAATAAGGAAAAACCAGACATGGTTACCATAACCGGAGATTTTGTCTCATATGAAATTGATGGTGTTTTGAAGGATTTAAGTGACTGCTTGAATAAACTAAATCCAAAAGATGTCTCACTTGCAGTTTTAGGGAATCATGACCACTGGTTGGGCGCAGATAAAATAAGAAATGTTCTAAAAAAGAATGGTATCGTCGATGTAAGTAATGATGTTTATACTCTAAAAAAAAATGGTTCACTCCTACACATAGCTGGAGTTGACAGTGTAATGTTAGAAAAACACCGCTTAAATGAAGTTATGGATATCATACCCGATGCTGGGCCGGCGATCCTTTTAGCACATGAACCTGATTTTGCAGATATCAGTTCTACTACTGGAAGATTCAGCTTACAAATTTCCGGACATTCACACGGAGGCCAATTTGTTATACCAGGTATTGGGACTTTTATTCGCGGTCCTCATTTCATTAAATATCCTGTGGGTAAATATCAGGTAGGTGACATGGTACAGTATACATCACGTGGTCTGGGAACCAATGTTTTCTGGCTTAGAATTAACTGCCCTCCTGAGATAACTGTATTTATATTAGAAAGTCCAGAGTTATCAACTGATGAAGATCAATAAAGATTTTTTTATGTTTATTATTAGAGGTATGGTAATATGGTTAAGCGAAGCTCTGGGACTCATATTACTTACTTATCTGGATATTGGCTTTAGCGTTAACAATATAATCACTGCAATCTTAGTTATAGGTATAGTAAGTTTAATCAACGCCCTTTTCTGGCCCATATTATCTAGAATTTTACTTCCCTTCCTAGTTTTTACTGTGGGTATAGGTTCCCTTCTATTAAATGGCCTTGTAATATGGGTGGTTAGTGAAATTATTCCCGGTATCAGTATAGATGGAGGGGCTCTGTTTCTGGTACCATTAGGACTTGCATTAATTAATACTTTAGTCTCTGCAATTTTAACTGCCGATGATGATGCATCTTATTATCGTAATGTTCTAAGAAACAGGCTTAAAAATAGAAACAAAAACCATTCTGGAAAAAAACCAGGCTTTATATTTTTAGAGATTGATGGACTTGCTGAAGAGACATTAAAAAAGGCAATCAAAAAAGGGTACATGCCCACTCTTAAAAGGTGGCTGGAGGAAGGTAACCACAAAATCAAAAAATGGGAAACTGATCTTTCCAGTCAAACTGGTGCCAGTCAGGCAGGAATACTCCACGGACAAAACAAAGATATTCCTGCTTTTAGATGGGTGGAAAAAGAGAATAACAATAAAGTTATGGTTTCAACTGGACTTTCTGATGCCCCCATAATAGAAGAACGTATCTCCAATGGAGAAGGTCTTCTTTCAACAAACGGTGCCAGCCGTACTAATCTCTTTTCAGGAGACGCTAGAGACGTTATTTTTACATACAGCACACTTAAAGATTTGAAAAAATTTTATAATAGTACGTGGTACTATTTCTACTCAAATCCATCTAATTTTGGGCGTACAATAGTACTATTTTTCTGGGACATAATTATGGAAGTCAGTTCCAGGTGGAGACAATGGCGGAAAGATGTAAAACCTCGTCTGAAACGTAGTTTTATATATTTATTTGTTAGAGCAGCAGCTAATGTGTTTTTAAGAGAAATAACCACATATACTCTTATTGGAGATGTATTCGCCGGGAAAATTGATGCAGCTTATGTGACCTATCTTGGCTATGATGAGATAGCTCACCACTCTGGAGTTGAAGATGACGACGCATTTTATGCATTAAAAGGACTGGATAAACAGTTCAAAAGACTTGAAAATGCACTTAAATTTGAATTAAGACCATATCATTTGATAGTACAATCAGATCACGGTCAAACAAATGGAGCCACATTTAAACAACGTTATGGCTATGACTTAGAAGAACTAGTTCGTAGATTGCTGCCTAGCGGTTTTAAGATCCACAGTGAATTTGATTCAAATCAGGACCATTTTGGCCAGATAATAACTGACCCCATAAACAATAGTAAAGAGTATGTAAAGACCAGAAGTGACCAGATCACTGATAAAAGTAAAGATTTCGCCTACAATGCTTTTAAAACTATTAATGAGAATAAACACGTTAAAGGAAGGTTACTAAAGTACATCAATAACTACCCAAAAGAACAAAAAGAAGATATTAAGCCAGTTAGTGCTGAAGAATCACAAATGATAGTTCTAGCTTCTGGAAACTTGGGTTTAATCTATTTTACAGAATGGGAAAAAAGATTAACCTATGAAATGATCAACCAGTATTTCCCTGATTTAATACCAGGACTGGCCAATCATGAAGGTATAGGATTTCTGATGATTCGTTCAGAAAGTTTCGGTCCGTTAGTAATTGGTAGTCAAGGCATTTATTATCTCTCGGATGATACTTTAGAAGGAGTTAATCCCCTTAAAGACTTTGGACCTAATGCTGCTCATCACCTTAAAAGAACAGATAGTTTTAAATACGTCCCTGACATTTTAGTTAACAGTTTTTATGATAAAGAAAAAAATGAGGTAGCCGCCTTTGAAGAGTTGATAGGAAGTCATGGAGGTTTAGGCGGGAACCAAACAAAACCATTTATAATGTATCCTTCCACATGGGATTTAAGTGATGAAGAGATTGTTGGGGCAGAAAAACTCCACGAAGTACTTAAATCACAATTAGAATCTTCATGGGAAATGAAAAATTAGAAATATAAATCCACAGGGTATGAATCTCCTTCTTCCTGACCACTTGCAGGTAGAGAAAAGTGTAAATGTACTATAAACCATTCATTATCTCGTTTTTCAGCCACTATGCTTAGACGGCCCACCATTATTACTTCTTCTCCAGACACCACCGCATTCATCATCATGCGCATGGATGCCCATACCACATTTTGGCTTGAAGAAATTAAAAGATTCTCGAAACCTACGTCTATTTCATCTGCCTGTTTAAAATCTCGTTTAAAACCTTTTTTTAAGTCTTCATATCCTTGTACCCATTCATCTTCGCCGGTTCCTATGAAAACAAAGTCAGGATCATCGGGAAAAAGAGACATCATTTTATCTAAATCTTTAGCAGCATAAGCCTTAGTATAACGATCTAATAAGTCTTTTACAGCATTTTCAGTTTCTATATCAGCCTTCACAAAATTACCCCCATTAGTTAGATTGTTAAGTTAGTTAAATAGTTAATATTATAATCTCCTCTAACTTTAATCTTTTGATTGTTTTATTAGACATAATGTTTTGAAACAACATATTAGTAAGACATCAAACAATATTTCAGTAAACATCATTTTATTTGAAGAAGGGAAAGAGAATTATACATATAACGATATGTTTCTTCTCAAAAAAGAGGAACTTTTCAAATTAAAATAGGGAATCTCATTACAGTTAAAAACTATTAAACTAGTGAATCATCATACTTTGTAAAACAATGGAAAACCGGAATTTTTAAACCAAACAAATTATTTAAATTTTAAAAAGTAAAATAACAATTTAATTAATAATTTAAATCTGAAAATTATAACCTAAGTAGGGAAGTGAATATTGTTAGAGAAATGAAAAATCATGATTATGGTAGTTTCCTTAAAGAAACTCGTTACTGGACTATATTTCTTGCTCCTAATCAGAGCAATATTGGAACATGTGTCATAGCACTAAAAAGGAATTCAAAAGAACTATCTAATTTAACAGACGATGAATGGGCTGAATTTGCATTATTAGTGGAGGAAATGGAAGAAAGCTTGAAAAAAACTTTCAATGCAACCATGTTCAATTGGGGGTGTCTTATGAATTCATCATACCTAAAAGAATCCCCTGATCCGCACATACACTGGCATTTTATACCCCGCTACAATCATCAAGTTGAATTTGAAGATTTAACCTTCGATGACCCTTATTTTGGTTACATGCACCCCCGTCCTGAAAAAAAAGTTTCATCCCAGGTTAGAGAAAAGATAACAGAAAAAATATTGGATAATATGGAATAAAACTAATAATATGGGTTTTCACGCTCTTTAATCACTTTTGATTATACTAACTCTTCCCCATTTTCATATACATAAATACACATGGCCGGACATGACTCAGCCGCATCTATGCTGCACATTTCATCCTTTAACTCAATTATTTGTTTTTCATCAATATTTTCTGAGTTTTTCAAGTATGCGAAACCATCTTCAGCCATTTCAAATAATTCTGAACAGATATCCACACAATTTCCACAGGAAGTACATATAGATCTATCCAGTTCTACTCGTACTGTCAAATTAATACCTCCCCTATAATTTAAATCAAAGAAAACTAAATAAATATATTCTCTTCATATTAATTAATCTTATCAAAAATATAATAAGGAGCCATAAAATGGATTTAAGCCCACACGAATTAATGGAATTACAAGAACAGCTAGTAATAATCTATAAATTAATATCACAGCACAGATTAATGAAAAAGTTTTATTATAACGGTGTAGAATTTGATGATCCATTCATTAATAATTCTACCTTAATCCAGGAGTTTATGAAACTGAAAGATCCAGAAAAGGTATTAAAAGGTAGCATTATGGAAATCGAAAAAATGAACAATCCAGAACTAAATAAAGAGATTGATTTCAGTGATGTTTTAGATGCCTATGATATGGATTTGCTAAAATATAAGTACAATATAGTAAAACCATTGGATATTGATAAATTGAACATTAAACAGCTTTTAAAGCAGATATAACTTGTTAACACTGTTATCTATGACTTATTATAAACTTTTCTGGCATTCAGGGCAAAAGTAAGTTGTTCTTCCTCCTACTTTAATAATGTTGATCTTGCCTCCACAGGGACATTCACCACCAATGTATCGGTGTGGAAGCAGATAGGAATCCGGCAAATTTTCAGGTTTATCCATGTAGTCTATGGCCTTTTTTAGAACTTTTTTGGTTGAACTGAACAATTTTTTAATTTGGGAAGGTTTTAATTCATCAGCAGGGATTAAGGGATGTAGTCTGCTTTGATAAAGTATTTCATCTGCGTATAAATTACCAATACCTGCAATAAAATTCTGGTTCAACAGGAGAGGTTTTAACATTCCCCTTCTCTTTTTAAATATTTCCTTAAAGGACTGATAACTTATATCAAGAGCGTCAGGGCCTAATTTCTTTTTGGTTATGAAATCGTCAATTGACCGGGTCAAACCTATCTTTCCAAACTTTCGAGGGTCAATAAAAGCTAAAACATGTTTATTCTGGAAATGAATGGAAAATCGGCTGTAGGGATTTCTTAAGGGGATTGAATCATATTCCAGGAAGCCAGTCATGCCAAAATGCATTATGAATGAGTAACCATTATCTAAATGGGCAAAAAGATATTTCCCATAACGGCCACTGGAAGTAAACCAACGCCCATCTAAAACTTTCCGAAATCTGGCGGGTTTTTCAGTTAATATTTCTTTGCTTTCGAAGTTAACACTCTTAATGATCTGATTTAATGAACATGAATCAAAATACTGCTTATAAACTTCGACACTGGGTAATTCCGGCATATTAACACCTAACTTATGTTAATCTGGATATTTCTAATTCAAATAATCTAAACTTAAAAAAATTTTAATCAGTTATCAATATTTAAAAACATTGAAAAATCCCCTGAAGACATCTTTAGCCGATTCTATTAGAGGATATTTTATACTGGATGGATCTTCTAAATCTTCCAGTCTATCTACTCTAAAATAGATAGGGGGATGAGGATCCCACATGGTCCATCCTAAAATCTTGGTTGCAGATCCCCTTTCATGTTGCAGCTTTTGGTAGCCAATTTTTCTAAGAGCTTCTGCAAGGACCTTGGGTTTTCCAATTTTAATGGCTGAAATCAGATCTGCTCTGGTTTCAAAGAATTTAGCAATGAAAAATATCATTCCCATCGCAACAAATAGATATATTAATGGTGAAATTAGAACTATTGGAAGTAAAATAGTTAAACGTAGTATAAACTCTCCAGAAACTAATCCAAATAGTATTATAGGATCACGTCCCTGCAAATGCCCTAATTCATGGCCAACTACAGTTAAAACTTCTTCGTCAGTGAGTTGGAGTAAAAGGCCAGTAGTTATCAAAACTAAGCCTCTACTTGGACTTGGACCGGTGGCAGCGGCGTTAGGTAGCATATTGTTGGAGATAACTATCTGGGGCATGGGCATGTCAAATTTTTCAACTGCTTCTTTGACAATGCTGTATATGTTTACTTTCTGGCTGGATTTAACTTCAGGATTACATTGAAAGCCATATTTGGAAAATATTTCCTCACCCAGTTCACAAGTCGGTTCTAATCCTTTTTCCAAAGTTTTACTGTAAATTTCCGTCTTCATCTTAATAATGGTTTCTTCACCAAATTTTTCTTGGAACTCTGTAAATTCCTCCACCGGCAGTTGATACTGTACAATGTGAACATAGGGATTTTCAGGGGTGATATTCCAATCAGCCGTTCTAAGAAGAATTTTATCGGCGAATAAAACAATCACAAGTTGAATTCCTAAGATTCCTATAACCGCATAAAGGCCAAAGAAAATAAATAGTATAATGTTAAAAATGAAAAATAATGCATATAATAGAAGTAAACTGCTCCCAAATAGTCTTTTTGAAGCTTTTTTACGTTTGGAAGGTTTAGATTCTGGAATTATTTCTTCTCCCTCAACCCATGCAAAGTAAAGCGTGGATTTTCTTACATTGTCCTCGTATAACTGGATTAGAATAGTGAGATCTTCTTTTAATTCAATTAACGTTTTTTTATTTAATTTGGAGCTGGTTACCTCTACTCTTATTGGATTTTCTGCCAGCACTTTCACATTTACTTCCTGGTTTTCGTGGCGTTTTTGGGGTTTTATGGTGAAAAATAAAGCTTTAACACCCTTTTCCATGATAACTTTTATGTTGGAGAAGTTTTCGGGCTGTGCTTTCAGATAGTATTTCTTCATAAAATCTAGAATTTCATTGAGGTATGCAGGAGAAACTTCAGTAGCTATCTGAAAATGTTCTTTATGCGACATTAGCTAACCTTTAATGGGGTTATTGAATATGGAGAATAATTCCATTTAACCTGAAAATTACTTACTTATGAAATTTTGATGAGATGATTATTGTTTTAACTCTTATTTATTCAAAATATTTTTTTAATGATATTAAATACTGTTATCCTTCAATTATTAAAAATTATTTAATTAATAACCTCCAGATATATTCTTATTAAATTAAAATTTTAAGTGGGGGTAAAATATCATGGCATATCGTCTGATCCTATTAATTCTTCCGGCGAAAAATGGGAGAAATCTGGATGAAATTCTAAAAAAGTATAATGCTCTTGCCACTTGGAATGTGGAACTTCCAGATGAGAAAGTACTGATTAATATTCTTATTCGTCGGGAAAAAACAGAACCCATTCTAAACTTTTTACAAAAAGAATTTTCACATTTACCTGATTTTAGAACCATTCTTATGCCTGTTGAAGCCGCGCTTCCCTTGCCTGAAACTCCAGTAAATCTTTCATTAGATAGTCAGGACGAAGAGGAAGAGGGTTTTATTCTTGAAGAACTATTAGAACGTCTTACACCCCAAGAACTTGCTGATAGGTTGAGTCGTCAAGAAATTTATTCTGATGTTTCGGACATTAGTCGAACATCAAATATTTACATTATAATGATTGTTTTATCTTCAATTGTAGCTTCCATTGGTATTCTTAATAATAATGTCGCAGTTATAATAGGTGCCATGGTTATTGCCCCATTATTAGGTCCAAATGTTGCTTTATCACTTGCAACTGTCCTGGGAGATGTAGATCTGGCTTTAAATGGTATAAAAACTACCATGGTCGGAATTATCACGTCACTGATCATCTCCATATTTTTGGGTTTAACCTTTCCTGTGGATACTTCCATCCCAGAACTGCTATTAAGAACTAGTGTAGGTCTTGGAAGTGTCACACTGGCATTTTCTTCAGGTATTGTAGGTGCTCTGGCGTTGATAGTTGGATTTAGAACTACCCTAATTGGTGTAATGGTTGCTGTTGCATTATTGCCGCCGCTGGTTAGTTTTGGTCTTTTAATAGGCTCTGGTAATTTTTATCTTGCTAGTGGAGCACTGCTATTATTTTTGGTCAACCTGATATGTGTAAACCTCGCAGGCGTAATAACTTTTTACCAACAAAAAATAAGACCTATTGATCCTGTGAAACTTAAAAGATCGAAAAAAATGACATATGGAGCATTAATTTTATGGTTATCCCTGCTGGGATTTTTTATATTAACGATTTTGAGTCGAAGAGGAGTATTAAGCCTGCTTGAATTATAAAAACAATAAAATTTGCAGATTAGGATTAACCAACATACAATCTTTACTTAATAATCTGCCTTTAAGAATATAATATTAGTATTACTCTTTAAACAATAATTAATATAATGAAAATTAATATTAGTATGATTTACCAGTTTAAAAGTATTAAATGAAAGAATTAATTACTTTTGCCGTCCTAAAAATTCATATGAAATTTAGGGTAGAAAAAAATCTTAAATCAGAAGAATTGTTGAATTTTATTGATGAAGCATTAAACAAAAAAGCTTTTCTTATATTAAATGCATGTTGCGAGGTACAATACAAAGGCAGAGCAATTAGTAGATTGGGATCAGGCGAGAGAACTATTATTATAAAGAGTGATGGTTCATTCCTGATACATCAAGATGTAAATCTTGAGCCAGTTAACTGGCAGCCTCCCAAGACAAAGTTCAAAGTGGGATTAGTTGATGATAAAGTAACCATAACTGGTTCAAGAAAGAAACCCAAAGAAAAATTAGAAGTTGAAATATACCAGGCCCACATATCATCATATCACATAGGAACAGATACTAAATCATTAGAATTAGCGGGATACGAACAAGATATGGTGGATTTAGTATATAAAAATCCTGAAATAATAGAAAGTGGTTTTAGGGCAACTTCAACAGAATATTCTACTTCAAATGGGTTTATAGATATATTGGGAAAAGATAAAAATGGAAATTTAATGATCTTAGAATTCAAAAGCCGGCGTGCCGGTGTAAATGCAGTAAAACAATTAAAAAGATATATTGACACATTTTTAGATCATAAAAATCCAGTTCGAGGATTATTGGTAGCCCCTTCAGTTACGGATGAGGCATTAGAATTACTGGAAAAATATGAATTAGAATTTAAAGAATTAGAACCCCCCAGAGAACTTGAAAAGGACAAATCTCTAACTCTGGATTTTTTCTCTAAATCAGAATAAATATTGGTTAAATAATAAATTTATTTCAAAGATAATTATCTTAAATAGATCAAGATTTGTAGATGAATAAAGTATAAAAATCAATTTAAAAAATGACTCAACGAGGTAGATATGACATTAAATAAGGAAATTAAAAAGGTACTTCTGGTAGGATACAATGGCGCCAATAACCCCGGCTCTGAAGCCCGACTCTTATCCATAATAGAAGATGTTAAAAAATTATTAGGCCCTGAAGTTTTAATTACCATTCCCACATTGAATGAAAAAAATTTAAGGCGTTATCTTGATGAAGGCCCTAACATACGTATAAAAGCTATTCCCAGCATTTTTCACCTATCTCTAATTCGTCTAGTTAAAAAAAATGATCTAATCCTTCTGGTGGAAGGCAGCTGCTATATGGACACCTGGAGTTCTGCACTACTTACTGCCTTTCTATGGAGTACAAAATATGCCTATAAATATAATAAACCATGTGTAGCCTACGGTGTAGATGCGGGACATCTATCTCTATCTAACCAGGAAAAAGTGAAAAAAGAAGCCAGTAAAACCAGTCTAATAATTACCAGAACCCATGCCGCAGCAGAAATCCTAAGATCAATAGGAGTTACTGCCCCCATGAAAGTGACTGCAGATTGTGCATTTACCTTCAACATTTACAAGGAAGATGAACAACTTTTAGACAAAATTTGGACCAGCAATAATGGATTTGTTGGGTTGGCCGTGGTGGATTTCCATCTCTGGCCAGTGCAAATGCGTTTATGGGGTAAAAAAGAATATTGTTACAAATGGCCCTACTATTTTTCCAGATCGCCAGAACATCTAAAATCCAGTGATAAACTGGCTCATAGATGGGCTCATATGGCAGATGGAATCATTGAAAAATATGGTAAAAACATAGCTTTAATTTGTATGGAAGATGTGGATAACCCACTGGCTGGTGCAGTATTGGAAAAAATGAAAAATAGAAAACAAGTGCGTATTTTTTCTTCCAGTGAATATAATGCTTCCCAGATGACAGGTATCCTTCAAAACCTTGATCTTCTAATCACCTCCAGATACCATGCAGGAGTATTATCCTTGAAAAAAGCGGTTCCCCAAATTGCAATAGGACATGACACTCGTTTAAAGACTTTTTATCAAGAATTAAAAATTTATGATGATTATTTTATTGATTATGAAGAAAAAGATGCCTGGAAAAAAATAAAAAAAATTTCCCATGAGTTAATAGAAAAACCGAATGATCTAAGGAAGATTTTAAAGAAGGGATTCTTACAGCACGTGGAAAGGGCTCGAGAAAATCCAATTCTTCTTAACAGGTTTATAAAGCAGGGAAATCTTTAAAAATCAATTTAATACTTAAAATTGAGTTATTAAAAATTAAATTACAATAGGTATTGTAAAATGACTGGTCAAATATTAGTAACCGGGGCCACTGGTTTTTTAGGAACCCAAATAATGAGGAAATTAATTGAAAAAAAGAAGAAAATCATAGTTTTAGTCCGTGGAAAAACTTATGAACAAGCTTTAAACCACCTTATGAGGTCATGGATGGAATGGCCGGAAATTTTAGAAGCTTTAAAACAGGACATTAAACTTCTTAAAGGAGATATTTCAAAGCCATATTTGGGGCTTGAAGAAGATGATTACGACCAATTAATCAAAAATTTAAGTTACATTATAAACAGCGCAGCGGATCTAAGATTAGATGCCCCATTAGATGAACTGAGGAAAATTAATGTTAAAGGAACATCTAACCTAATTGAACTGGGTGAGAAAGTCCATGCTGACCATGGATTGGAACGTTTTGTTCATATATCCACTGCCTATGTGGCTGGTAAAAGAGAAGGTTCAATCAAGGAAGAATTCCTGAGCGATGAATTTGGTTTTTCCAGCAACTATGAGCAGAGTAAATATGAATCTGAAGTAGTTGTTAGAGAGTCTATAATTCCTAAATCTATAATTCGTCCGGGTATGATTGTAGGAGATTCAACTAAAGGATATATTAAAACATTTAATACTGTTTACGTTTTATTGCGCCTGTATTTAAATCAACAACTATGGATTGTACCTGTGGATTCATCATTGAAACTTAATATGATCCCGGTTGATTACGTTGCTGAAGCTGTAAATACTATAACTTTTGAAAAGAGAGCTGAAGGGAAAACATTCCATCTTACTGCACCTTATGACTCTTTACCAACCATTAAAGAGCTGATCGAATTTGTAAATAGATGGGCTTATGAAAAATTAGATATTAAAATTTCTAAGTCGTTATTTATTAAAATTCCCCCAGGAATAGTTAATAGATTGGAAGGGATAAAAAAATATCTAAATCCTGTAAATAAACGTTTAATTGAAACTTTAATAACCCTTTCGCCCTATTTTAATGAAAACCGGGCGTTCTTAAGGGATAACACTGAAGAAATTTTGGGAATTTATAATTTAGATTGGAAAAGGTATCTACCAAATATTCTGGAATTTGCAGTGCGTTATGGATTTTTCCACCGCAGTGAGCGAACTGTACATGAACAAGTAATGTTTCGACTGAAAAGCCGTTCTAGACCAATTAAATATTTTGACATTGTAGATAGAAAAGGCATTGAAATTTCATCTGACGAGATTAAAAAGGACATAATTAAAGCAATAAAATCCCTCCAACATTTAGGAATTGAAAAAGGGGATAGGGTTGCCTTGGTCGGATATAACAGTACCCGGTACTTAATTTTGGATGTAGCAATCGGGATGTGTGGCGGAGTAAGTGTGCCCTTATATTACACCAGTCCCCTGGATGAAATAAATCAAATTATAGAAGATAGCGACGCTAAACTTCTTTTTATAGGTACTCCAAAAATTTTGGAAGATATTAATCGACTTGAACTGAATATTCCTCTAATATCCTTTATTGATAAAAATAAAAGTTTTAATCAATCCATTCTAAACTGGAAGGAATTTCTGGAAGTGGGTAGAAATGAAAAGTGTAATTTAACTGCTCCAGTGAATTTCAGTGATGTGGCCACCATACGCTACACCTCAGGGACAACTGGTAAACCAAGAGGAGTGGTATTTGACCATGATAATACTAGATGGATGGCAGAAACTCTGGCATCACTACCCCCATGGAATGATAGAAACCAGGAAGTGTCTTATCTATCCTTTCTACCAATGAATCATGTGGTTGAAGGCATTCTTGGGACTTATTCTCCTTATTATGCTCCTGCTCCATTGAAATTATATTTTTTGGAGAATTTTCAGGATTTAAAGTATGCGCTGCCTAAAGTTAAACCAGTTATATTCTTTTCTGTTCCCCGTTTTTATGAAAAAGTTTGGTCCCAGACTGCATCTAACCTGTTTGGTAAACTATACTTAAAAACAGGGATCAGTTATGTAAAAACGGTTCTTGGAAAAATTTTAAAGAGATTTTTACTTAAAAAAACTGGTTTAAATCGATGTTCACAGCTTATAGTTGGATCTGCAGCTGTTAGTGATGACCTATTAACGGATTATCATGAATTAAGAGTGGAAGTCCACAATGCTTACGGTCTTACTGAAGCTCCTCTGGTGACTATTAACCGGGTTGGGAGTAATAAAATAGGAACTGTGGGAAAACCTCTGCCTGAAACTGTTATTGATACTGCTGAAGATGGTGAAATACTGGTCAAAGGCCCCCAGGTAACAAAAGGATACTTTAAAAAAGATTCGAGTCATTTGTTTAAAGATGAATGGCTTTTAACTGGTGATTATGGAGTTGTGGATTCTGAAGGTTATTTAACAATTACCGGCCGTAAAAAGGAAGTGATTATTAATTCTTATGGAAAAACCATTAACCCCCTAAAAATTGAGGCTCTACTTCGGGACATCCCCCATATTTCTGAAGCAATGGTGGTTGGTGATAAAAAACCATATTGTTCCGCCCTTTTATGGATTGAAACTGACATGGAAGTCAATTTCGAAAAAATGGATCAAAACATTATTTCTCTAAACTCAAAATTATCAAATCCTGAACAGATAAAAAGATGGACAGTATTGTACAATGATTTATCCATCGAATCTGGTGATTTAACTGCGAATATGAAACTGAAAAGAAAAGGAATTACCAAAAGATATCAAGACATTGTAAATTATCTTTATAATGGGAAAAAATCATCAAAAATTCTTCACTCTGGTGAATGTAGAGGTAAGCATGAACCTTAAGTTGTATCTGGCCAGCTTATGGCTTCCCAAATATATTATGATACGTGAATTAGATAGGCTTGCCACCGCAACAATTGCTGGCTTAGATAATCTGCTTGAAAATTCTACAAAAGATAAGTTTGACCTGAATCAGTTAAAAAAAAATGACATTGAAGGTAGAAGAGGAGAAATGGCATCTATTCATAACCAGAAAGTTAAAAAACTAATTGATGTTTATGGCTACTCAAAAGGAATAGAAATAGGTAGAAGGGCCATGTATCAGGTTGGTTTAAACTTGGGATTGGACGCCCGTAGGCGATTAGGTGTGGGAAATACTTTGAAGGATTTAGAGTTTGCTGCTAAAATTTTGTATAAAGTATTAGGAATAGAATTTCGCCTTGAAACTAGAGGTGAAAAATTATTTCTTATAGTTAATCGCTGTACTTTAGCAGATTACTATACATCTGACACTTGCAGAGTTTTAAGTGCTGCAGATGAAGGGGTTTTTCACGGACTTTCATCTGGTGCCAACATGAAATTTGAAAAACGGATAACTGAAAATGAGCCAGAATGCATGGCCTGTATCAAAATGGAAGGGGATGTTTAACTTTGAAAGCAATTGTGGTAGGAAGCGGTGCTGGAGGAGCAACTGCAGCTATGGAACTATCAAAAAATGGATATAATGTTACCATATTAGAAGCAGGTGAACAATTCAAGCCTTTCACCCGTTTTTTAACTTGGGCTGAACCTTTAAGAAGGTTAGGTTTACTTGGAAGTGAACAAACAATTTCTAAGCTGTTTCCATCCATAAACATAATTCGCTCAGAAAAGGATTTGGCACTGGTTAGGGGAATAACAACTGGGGGTTCTACAGTACTATCATGCGGAAATATTGTCAGAACTCAAAGGGGCCTGGAAGAATTGGGAATAGATTTGACTCCAGAATTTGAGGAGTTAGAAGATAAAATTATAATTAGTACATTTCCCCCTAAAAGGTGGCGGCCTACAACCCGGAAAATGTTTTATGCTGCAGAAGAATTGGGTTTAAATCCCCAAAAAACTCCCAAAGCTGTAGATTCACTGAAATGTAAATCTTGTGGCTTATGTGAAATGGGCTGTGCCTCTGGTGCCCGGTGGGATTCCAGAACATTTTTAAACGAAGCCTTAGACAATGGCGCAGTTCTGAAAACAAAAACACCTGTTAAAAAAGTAGTTATAGAGAATGGGAAAGCTATGGGAGTTATAACTGGAACTGACCCTGAAAATATTAATAGAATCAATGCAGATGTCATAGTATTAGCTGCAGGAGGGATTGGGACTGCTCAGATACTTAAATCTTCAAAAGTTTCAGTGCAAGATAAACTCTGGGCAGACATTGTTCTAACCCTAGGCGGTATCTCTAAAGGATCAAAACAATTAAAAGAACCACCCATGGTATGGTATACTCAACATGAAGATTATATTTTATCCCCTTATTTAGATATCTTCTCGCACTGGTTTTACAAACCATGGAGAAATGTCTCAACTAATGACCGGGTAGGTTTAATGGTCAAATTAGCAGATACAGAAAAAGGAACCGTTAATGAAGATGGAACAGTTAAAAAAGAGATAACATCCAATGATCATTCACGTTTTAATGCAGCTATAGCTCAAGCCCTGAAAATTTTTGAATTAGCAGGTGTTTCTGGACCCTACATTAACGGACTCTACAATGGTGGACATTTAGGTGGAACTGCACCTCTCGATAAGAAAAATGCAAATTCAATGAAACCTGACGGCACTCCAGATAATCTGTGGATATCTGACCTATCACTGGTTCCTCAATCACAGGGAATGCCAACCATGCTCTTAACTGCAGCTTTAGCCTTAAGGGTTTCTAGAAAAATTCTCCAATTAAGTTGATTTATTATCTAAAAAGATCTTAAATAAATTAAATATATTCCAATGAGTCAAATAAAAACCTAAACACTTATATTAAATTTTTATAATTCAATTCCAATTTTATCAATTATTTTTGAAAAAGCACACACCATAATCCCCATAATAATTAAAAATATGAACACACAAAATAACCTTAGCTAGGTTTAATTATGTATGATTTTTTAATTTCTGAAATAATGAATCAAAACCTTAATCTATTTTATTATATTAATTCAGGGATAAATAACTCTTTTTTGGACATTACAATGCCCTTTATTAGTATTTTTGGAAGCTTTTATGCTTGGACTTTGTTTTGTTTTCTTCTTTTAATTTTTGGTGGTAAAAAAGCAAAAAAAGTTGTTATATTGGGTTTAACTGCCTTGTTTCTCGCCAAGTTCGTTGTTGAAATTTTAAAATCTGGTGTTGCTGAACCGCGACCATCTGTAACTTTAAGCAATGTAAATTTATTAGTTTCTCCAAATAACAGTTACGCTTTTCCTTCCTCTCATGCAGCTTCCTCATTTGCCATTGCAACTATTATTGGATTAAAATACAATTTTAATCTTGGAGACAATAAATACAGACTCATTTACCCCTTAATGGTCTTTGCTGCTATCATATCATTTTCAAGGATATATGTTGGAGAACACTATCCACTTGACGTACTTTGCGGGGCAATCATTGGTGTCGCATCTGCAATGATCGTTTTAAAATATGAAAAACAACTTACTACTTGGATTAAAACTATTTGGAAAAAGTACTACAGATAATAATTAATACGAATACAATAAAAACTTTTTTTATTTTGCATAACCAATGTTGTAATAATACCTATTTTGATTAGATAATTCACGTATTTTTTGTTTTTAGATTGATACAATGTAATTTTTTGAATAATAATTAATCTTGTATTGTCGAATTTTTTTATTATCTCAAAAGATTGTTCCATAGCTTATTATTTTCCCTCGTATCATTAAGTAACTCATTTTCTTAAAAACAGAATTCCTCCCAGAATTAAATTTTTTCAATAGATCAGGATGGCTGCTAACATAGTTAAGATCCGTTCCAGATAATTCCTTCACCTAGCCTTTTAATTTTAATTTCTCCTTCTTTTGATAACAATTCAATAATGTTTTCCCTATAATAATTAGTAATAAATATATACTATTTACTCAACATATTACTATAGGAGAATCAGTTTTTGATAAAAAAGATAAGTTTTACTTTACTGACTAATTTTGTCTTCATGGTCACTATTTAAATAGTGGACCTTGCAATTAAAACTAAACAAATTTATAAGGGCCATAACATAATATACAGTATAAAAAGAAGTTATTGGGTTAATAAAAAAGTATAAGGGGTGTTGAATTTGAAAAAATCGTTATGGGGAATAATTGGAATATTAATTATGGTGGTAATGGCCTCAGGATGTGTAGGTACTGGATCTGGAAATGTAGTTAAAGAAAACAGGGATTTATCTGGTTTTAAAGAGATCAGTTTAAATGGAGACATTAACCTCATTTTAAAACAGGGCGATGTGGAATCTGTAGAAGTAGAAGCAGAAGATAATATTATATCCGACATAAAAACCCAGGTCACCGGTAATAAACTGATGATCAGTCATGAAGGGGCCTCTTCAATGATTCGCCCCACCAAGCCCATAAATGTCTATGTAACGGTTAAAGACATTAATTCTATTGAAATTTCTGGAAGCGGTAAAGTCGAAGGTTCAAATATTAATACTAACAATTTAGATTTGAGTATTAGTGGTTCAGGAACCAGTGCCATAGAAAATTTAACTGCAAATAATTTGAAAGCCAGTATTTCAGGATCTGGTAAAATTGAGTTGACTGGAAAAACCAGTAGTCAGAACATAAATATTGAGGGTTCTGGTGAATATAAAACCAAAAATCTGCAAAGTGAAAAAACGGTGATAACTATAGATGGTTCAGGTTCTGCTGAAGTTAATACTAGCCAAAACCTTGAAATAAATATTACTGGCAGTGGAAAAGTTTCATATTCAGGAAATCCAACAATTAAACAAAATATAAATGGACAAGGTGATGTTAAACAGATTTAATGAACACTAAATGAAAAGTTCACCAGAAATTTATATAACTACAATAGGATTCTTAATTAGTTGGGTTAATTGCACCATAATCCAACTTTTTAGAATACCAAACCATTTCCTTTTTTAATGTGGATATTGAAAAGTTAAGTTTTATTTTATATTTCCGAGATAAATTCTGCCAGCTGGTTTAGATTCCTAACTTCGAAAAATTTGGCTCCAGCATCTTCATAATAAGATACACAGCTGTCTACTACATTCCACTTGTTTTTTGGCTCTGGATTCAGGATAAAAACTTTCCTAGACCTCTTTACCATGTCTTCAATTATATCTGCGCTTAATGGTTTTCCGTCTGATTTAGGGCCGGCCCAATCTCTGCAATCACTCAAAATTATAACATTGGACTTATTATTTAGATTAGTCTTTTCAACAAAGCTTTTGAATGATTGGTACATGTTGGAGGTTCCATGAATCATCAAGTTTTTCTGTCTTGATTCTCTAACCTTAATAAAAGCTGACAATAGGCTGGATTCACTTAATGCTGATGTTATCTCCACTGTTTTGTTATCATAATCAAAGACCCTTGCTTTGTGGAATGAATTTTGAGCACTGTATATTAAGAAAAAAAACCAGTTACTTATCCAGTCACAGGAGCCGCTTACGTCGTTTAGAAAGAAATGGTTGCTCTTTTTTATTCTAGGTTTGCTTTTCACCAGATCAATTAACGTACCACCATATTTCAAATTCTTCCTAATGGTTCTTCTAATATCTGGTTTCTTATTTTTCGATTGTTTAAGTCTTCTAACCCTTTTATTGGCAATTTTTCTTCCAAGTTTTTGGCATAAGTCATATAGTTCCGGTTGAAATGAAGTGAGGGTGGTTATATCCTGTTCCAGCAACTCCACATCTGTGGGTTCTGGATTAACATAATCATTGAGTGAGGGATTATAATCAATTTCATTAATTTTTACGTCTTTAATCTTAGTTTGAGTATCTTGAGTTTTCAAAGAAACCTTATACTTTTTTATAAAACGTTTTACCTTGGAATCATCGTCTTCTGATGATTTTTCATCTTTTTCATCATCTTGTGGGGTGCCTTCAACAAAGACTGAGTCAAATAACTTGTCAAATTTGTCTCTCTGCCTTTGATCTTTGATGTAGATAGAAGCCAGAGCCTCCCTTAACATGTTCTCACTATCATCAATGACTTTTGATGCTTCTAATGCTGTTTGGGTGCTTCTTATACTTGCAGGGATACCGTTTTTCCTCAAAAGTCCAGAAAATTCAACAATATTTTTCATAAAATTTCACTTAGACTGTAAATGGATTGAAAGTTTTATTTGAATATCTGCTTGGATACTTTTTCTTTATCTTCCTGATTTTTTACGATTACTCCCATAGTCCGGGTTAAAGTCTCATCATCCAGTTCATCTTTGTCAAAAGCTAAAAGTGTTTTTACCCAATCAATAGTGGCCCTTATAGACGGTTTTTTAAGTAAATTCAGGTCCCTGATTTTATGGATGATACTTACCACTTTTTCTATTAATTCATCGGAAGCACCAGGCACCTGTGATTTTACAATTTCTATTTCCCTCTCAAATGAAGGATAATCAATATATAAATATAAACAACGGTCTTTAGTTTCATCTAAAAGTATTCTCTGGGAATTGGAGGTCATCACCACCATTAAATCATTTTGCAGATCGAATGTACCTAGATCATTAACAGTTATCTGTTTTTCTCCCAGGGCCTGTAGAAGAAAACTTTCAACCTCCTCGTCTGCCTTATCAATTTCATCTATCAGGATTATAGACGGTTTTTTGTTGATAAAAGCCGATAATAATGGCCTTTTTATGAAAAATTGTTCGTTAAAAACATCTTCATCTAAATCCTTTATCCGGGACATTTCAAGGTGAAGCAGCTGTTTCTGGTAATTCCACTCCCCTACAATTTGTTCAAATGTTATACCCTCATAACATTGTATCCTGTAAAAATCTCTGTCTAAAGCCTTTGAAATAGCTTTTGGGAGTTCAGTCTTACCAGTACCAGGAGGTCCTTCAATTAAAATCGGTTTTTGTAGTTTTAAAGATAAAAAAATAATGGTGGCAATTTTATCATCAGGTATATATCTATTTTTAGTTAATGCACCGCTTATCTCATCCAAATCTAATTCTACTGAATTCATAATTACTTTCCTTTAATGTTCAATACATAAGTTTTCAATGAATTTATTTTATTTTGACAACTATTTTAATGGATCAATTTTATTAAAACCTATCAATATGATATTCAAATTTTTAACCAACTAATAATTTTTTAATATTTCTTTATCTTCCCATAAAACATTTAAATGTCTTTTAATAATATATTACTGTAACAATAATATTTAACAGTTCAGAGCTGAATATAAAAAAGGTTTTGATGAACAATATTTAATTAATGGTGTGATATGCCTTATTTGATCTGTGAAAGTTGTAATGGATATTACCAGATCCAGGAAGGAGAATCAATAGAAGATTTTGATAGTTGTAATTGTGGTGGCCAGCTTATATACGTCGATAATCTGGAAGATTATTTTAACCGTGCTGTTGAATCAGATAATGACGTATATAATTATAATACTAAAAAATCCATTAAAAAAAAGTACATTTTGGTTTTATCCATTATTCTAGTTCCTACTTTAATATTTGCTTCTATGTATTCCAGTTTAGAATATAATTCTCATACTGAAATCATTGGCAGAGATGATATAGGTATCGTCACAAAAGAGGTATATTCCCCTGTAACTGCATTTTCTGGAGAAAAAAAGACAATCGTTCTGGTAACCGGTATCCATCCCCGTGAGAATTTATCAATTAAGGTTGTGGATAATTTAGTGAAAGATTTACATCTAACTTCCAATCAGGAACTGGTTCACTATTCCATAGATGTGAGAAAGAATCCACTGGATTACAATAAAGGTAGAAGTAATGGAGAACAGCTTGCAGCCAGATATATTTTACCAGACATATTAAAATCAGATTATGACCTGGTCATTGTTTGTCATGATCATGCACCTGGTTATGGGGAAGGATTTTATATAGCCACACCTAAGATGGATGAATCTTCAGTATTGCTTGCAGAAAATGTGAATCGATCAATCTACGATTTTCGATATTATAAATCAAGTAACAGCAGTGAATCCAGCACATCTAATACCCTATTTACTAAACCTCTGGCTGTCAATGGATATAAAGCATTTGTATATGAGATGCCACACCTAACCAGTTATGTTAAAGCTTATAATATGACTGAAAATTTATTGTATGCATGTTTTCAGTTAATCTAACTTTAAAAGAAAGAAAATTATAATATTTAAGTAATACAAAATACTTTACAATAATATAGAAAAAAATTTAATGATTTTAGAGGTGGGTAAAAATATGTCTGAACCAAAACCAGAAGTTTGGAGAGTTTTATTAACTGTATTTTTAGGATTGGGATGGTTAGTATTTTTAAGTATATGGTTTTTCTTTTACATTACTAACTTCAGTTTTTTCCAGAATCTGGCCATTTTTATTATTTCCATAGTCATTGTCGGCGCAGTAACAGTACTACTATGGGTACCCTTTGGGATGAAATATGGAAAATAAAAGGGAATTTATTCCCTAAATTCTATTTTAATTTACTTATATAAACTAATCTAGGGGCTTTTAATACGGAAAAACTTAAAATTGCAGTTTGTCAGATGAAAGTTGTGGATAATAAAGATAAAAATATTAAAAAAGCCGTGCAAATGATAAAAAAAGCTGGAAAAAACAGTTCTGACATGGTAATTTTACCGGAAATGTTCAACTGTCCCTATGATAACCAGAAATTTGTAGAATATTCTGAAGAACAATCCAATAGTAAGACTCTAAAAAAAATTTCAGAGGTTGCAGGAGATTGTGGAGTTTATATAATCGCTGGATCTATACCTGAATCCCAAGGGGATCGTATTTATAATACTAGTTTTACTTTTAATCCAGAAGGCAAGGTTATAGCCGTCCACAGAAAGCTTCATCTGTTCGATATAAATATCCCTGGAAGTATATATTTTATGGAATCAGATACTCTTTCTGCTGGAGATAAAGTAACTGTTTTTGATAGTAAGTACGGTAAAATTGGAGTGGCAATCTGCTATGACCTTAGATTTCCAGAAATTTTCCGTTTAATGGCTCTAAATGGAGCTAATTTAATTATAGTACCTGGTGCATTTAATATGAAAACCGGCCCGGCCCACTGGGAAGTTCTCACCCGTTCTCGGGCAGTTGATAATCAGGTTTTTGTTGTAGCTGCCTCCCCTGCTAGAAACGAGGATTTATCCTATGTGGCTTATGGTAATTCTATGATTGTGGGTCCCTGGGGAGAGGTTATTACCTGTGCTGGAGAAGGAGAAGAAATAATCTACGCTGATTTAAAACTTTCTGAAGTGGAAAAAGTGCGCAGTGAACTTCCTCTACTGAAAAATCGTAGAACCGATATTTACGATGTTATAAAAAAGTAGTGAGTACCAATTCTAAATTATAAGAAATCATTAGGCAGAATAAGTAAAAATAAATTTCATTAAACTATAATATTTTAATTACTGATTGTAAGCGTAAAACAATGGAAATAGGGGATCATGCAATGAATAAAAAAAATAAGGAAAATATTCCCTCTGATATAAATTTTCTTCGTATTGTGTGGTGTGATAATGCCAACACGATACGAGGAAAATTAATCAACTTTAGATCATCAGATGAAACTGAGGTTTATACCAGCATATCTGAGGCACAACAGGCTGTACCGATAATGTATGACGGTCCTGTGCCAGAGGCAGGTTTAACTCCTGTCGGCGAAATTTATTTAAAAGGTGACCTGGAAAGTTTTGTTCCTTTAAGCTATGCCCCCGGGCAGGGCCGGGTAATGGGAGATATGTTTAAAAATTCAAGTGCTTGGGAATACTGTCCAAGAGGATTTTTAAAGAAAATGATTGATAAGGCAAATATAGAGGGTTTACAGGTTAAGGCATCATTTGAAAATGAGTTTTATCTACTGAAAAAGGAAAATAATGGACTGGAACCAGTAGAAAATACTTTATTTGCGTCAGTATATTCAATGGATATTAATTATGACGTCATAAACCACATCATAGACTCTTTGAATAAACAAGGGATAACTGTAGAACAGTATTATCCTGAATCTGGACCCGGACAGCAAGAAATCACCATTAAGTATGCTTATGCACTTGAAGCAGCTGATAATCAGATCGCTTTTCGAGAGACAGTCAAATCCATTGCTTATCAACACGGTTTAATTGCTTCCTTCCTTCCTAAAATTGATCTGAACCGGGCCGGTAGTGGGTGTCATCTCCACCTAAGTATCTGGAATGAGGGTAAAAATGTTCTTTATGATAAAAATACTGAATTAAAATTGTCTGATACTGCTCAGAGATTTATTGCAGGTATAATACATCACTTACCGTCGTTAATGGCCATAACCACACCCATCCCCAATTCTTATCATAGAATAGAGCCTCAAAGTTGGTGTGGTGCTTTTCAGTGTTGGGGTTTTGATAATAGGGAAGCAGCTATAAGGGTTGTAACTGAAGTAGATCAAACCATTAAGCATTTTGAATTTAAGACTCTGGATGCATCATCAAATCCTTACCTGGCATTGGGTGCCATTATTGCCGCGGGTTTGGATGGAGTTGAAAATAAATTAGAACTGACAAAGCCGGTACAAGTTGACCCTGTTAATTTAAACAAAGATAATATTACAAATTCTGAGATTAAACCTCTTCCTTCCAGTCTAAAAGAAGCTATTACTCATTTTAAGAAAGATAAAATTATTATGGATGCAATGGGTGAAAATCTTTCAAAAGCATATCTTGCAGTTAAAAAGGCAGAATATGAATTCTTTAAGAATCTTAAATTTGAAGAAGAAGTGAATATATTACTTGACCGGTATTAATTGACGAGATAATAGTGATAGAGGTAATTATTTTAATTTTTATCATGGACGAACATATAACCATCCCCGGGCCTGTTTATGAACCAGCTCCCCTATACCTGACGTTACAATTACCACACCGTCAATCAAATCCTTTTCTTGGAGATTCATGGCTCGGGTGGTGTTACGGCAGGCAGCAAAAGTTACACCCATGTTGATTAATTTTTCAATCCGATTAGAATAGACGGAATTTTTTCTTAAGATGTTAACTCCACGGGCATATGTAACTAATTCAATTTCAACATCATCATGGCCCAGATCAGCTAAAAGATTTTCAAGATTATTGAAAGTGAGATTAGCACGATAATCTTCATCTTCATCTAAATGAAAAACCACTTGATATTTAATAAGTTATCCCCCTTGCTCATTTTTTAGAATCACTCTTAAATCATTTAATTAAAAAGTGAAATTTAGACTTAGTAGTTGTCTTTTAAATGAGTGGCCAGTAATCCTTTTTTAGAATCATCTTGGAGCACTGTTTTAACTTCTTTCCATACCTCGTTGCATTTATCGCCGCTTTTTTTACCTATTGCTTCTCTTATAAAGAGATCTACTGCTTTACGTTCTTCTTTATTTTGTGGCTCAATACCCAGATCTGATAGAAAACCCTTTAAATGCCGGATGTAACAACTCATTTAAAAAAACCCCCATTAATTTTTAATGATTATTTTTTACCTATCTTTTTTAATGCCTTGTTAGCTGCTTTTTTAAAGTCTTTGTCACCTTTTCTTCTGGCTTTTTTAATAGGGTCAATGGCCCGTTCATCTCCTAAATCACCAAGAGAACGAAGAGCAGCAAGCTGCACACCCCAATCCTCATCATTTAAAGCTTCAAATAATGGCTCGACAGCTCTTTTATCTCCTAACTCTCCAAGAGATCTGGCTGCAACTTTCCTAACACCCCAATCCTCATCATTTAAGGACTGTATTAGGTGATCTACCACATTGGCATCTCCAATCTTTTTAAGGGCAAAGGTAACAAATCTTTTAGATTCCCCTTCACATTCTTTTAAGGTCTTGATGAGAGGTTCAACTGCTGGTTCTCCCATACCTCCCAGGGATTCTGCAGCTTTAAATCTGACCTGGTGGTTTTCATCGTTTAGAACCGAGATTAATGGTTCAATAATTCTTTTGTCTTTAGTTTCACCTAACTTGTCAACAGATTCTTTTCTGACGTTACTATCTGGATTTTTAAGATTATTTATTAGGGTTTGAAGTTCATTATCATCTATAACCTTAGAATCACTCATTTTTACACCTTAATATCATATCTACTTTTATTCAAAACAGTAATCTAACAAAGATCAATTTTGAGTTCTATTTGTCTAATAGTTTGTCTTATATGAAATTTAATTATTTTGTTATATCAATTTTTATGGTGTTATAATATTGATCAATGTCCACTACAAAAAAATTTATCTTTATTAAATTTCTTCAGAAAAATATCTATCACCAATAACTTATAACAATAATAATAAATCAACTTATCAAATAAAATTAGGAAAAGTTATGAAAGATGAAATATATAATGCCAAGATTATTGATTTGGCCATTTTAATTGAAAATAATTTAATTATTTCTGATCTACACTTAGGATATGAACAGACCTTAAATGCTGAAGGTGTAATGGTTCCAAAATTTCAGTACGAGAAAATTATAACTCGTTTAGAAGAGATATTTAGCCGTATAAATCTGGAAAAGGTAAATACCATTATTATAAATGGTGACTTAAAGCATGAGTTTGGTAAGATAAGTAAGCAGGAATGGAAAGAAGTATTGAATTTCCTCGAGTTTTTGAAAAAGAATTTCCGGGAAATAATTTTAATAAAAGGGAATCACGACAATTTTACCCGATTCATAGCCAAAAAATGCGATCTTGAAGTTCATGAGACTTATTCTATTGGAAATTACGTGTTGATGCACGGTCATAAACTGCCTCCAAATCCAGAAGAATTCGAAGATTTTATTATAATCATAGGTCATGAACATCCATGTATCGGCCTTAGAAGTGGAGAGCGTTTAGAGAAGATCAAGTGCTTCCTGAAGGGTGAGTGGAAGGAAATAAAACTGATTGTAATGCCTTCATTTAATTTTGTAACCGAAGGATCAGACATATTGCATGAAAAACTACTTTCTCCTTTTTTAGATTTAAAATCAATGCAAGAATTTGAGGTTTTTGCCGTTGAAAACTTTGAAATATTTCATTTCAATAAAATAAAAGATATATTATCATTTAATGACGATTTTTACCCATAATACTCCTTAAGATCCTGATTATTTTTGTAAATGATAAAGAAAATTTGAATAAAAAAACTTACATAATCGATGGAAATGATAGAAAAACAGACAAAAAAGTACTCAGATAAGGAAATCTATGAAATATTACATCCTTGGGTTGAAAAATGGTTTAAAGATAATTTTGAAACCTTTTCAGAATCACAGAAATATGCCATTCCCCACATTCACAGTAACGAAAACACCTTAATTTCATCCCCCACTGGTTCCGGAAAAACACTGACCGCCTTTTTATCCATTATAAGTGAATTAACAACTCTGGCAGAAAAAGAAAAATTAGAAGACAAGGTTTACTGTATCTATATCTCTCCACTTAAAGCTCTGGATAATGATATTGAAAAGAACCTGGAAAAACCATTATCTGAAATTGAAGAAATCTCTGGAAGGGAATTGGGAATCAGAAAAGCGGTTCGTACTGGTGATACCACTCAGTACCAGAGATCATTAATGCTTAAAAAGCCACCCCACATTTTAATTACCACCCCAGAATCTCTTTCTATCCTTTTATGTGCTCCTAAATTCCGGGATAAATTAAAAGATGTTAAATACGTGATTGTAGACGAAATACATTCCCTGGCAGATAACAAGAGGGGAGTGCACTTAAGTTTGAGCCTGGAGAGACTTCAAAATCTTGCCGGAAGGTTCACCCGCATTGGCCTCAGTGCCACGGTACATCCCCTTGAAAAGATTGCCCAGTTTTTGGTAGGATATGATTATGGTAAGGTGCGTAAATGCAAAATTGTGGATGTTAATTACCTAAAAAAGCTGGACATGAAAGTTCTAACGCCTGTAAAGGACATTATTGAATCTGATCCTAATGAAACCAACATTGCTATGTATAATCTTTTAGATGATCTAATAAGCAGTCACAAGACCACTTTAATATTTACTAACACCCGTAGTGGAACAGAAAGCGTTTCTTTTAATCTTAAAAATAGATTTGAGGATAGATACAATGATGAAAATGTAATGGCCCATCATTCATCCCTTTCCAAGGAACTGCGTTTGGAAGCAGAAAATAAATTAAAAAAAGGTGAGCTGAAGGTGGTTGTTTCATCAACTTCTCTGGAGTTAGGAATAGATATAGGTTACATTGACCTGGTAATTCTTTTAAGTTCGCCTAAATCAGTTTCAAGGGCCTTACAGCGTATTGGGAGAAGTGGACACCGGCTTCATGATAAATCTAAGGGCCGTTTAATTGTGGTTGACCGTGATGATCTGGTGGAATGTTCCCTCATCCTTAAAAATGCATTGGAAGGAAAAATTGATGAGATCAATATTCCCCAAAACTGTCTGGATGTTCTCTCCCAGCACATTTACGGCATGGCCATCGAGGACAAATGGGATATAGACAATGCATTTTACCTAATAAAGAGCAGTTATTGTTTTAGAAATTTAACTGAAAATGATTATCTAAGTGTCTTGAGTTACCTTGCCGGGGAATACACCAGTCTGGAGGATAGATATGTATACGCCAAGATCTGGGTTGATTATGATCAGAACATGTTTGGAAAAAGGGGAAAATTGGCCAGGATGCTTTATTCTACCAACATCGGTACTATTCCTGATCGATCAGCTGCAGTAGTTAAGTGGAAGGACCAGATTGTAGGTCGCGTCGAGGAAGATTTCATGGAAAAACTCAGGAAAGGTGACACCTTTGTTCTGGGAGGGCGGATTTATCGTTTCAACTATGCCCGGGGCATGGTGGTAAATGTTACCCCTTCATCTGGACCTCCCACCATACCTTCCTGGTTTTCCGAACAATTGCCTCTAGCATTTGATTTAGCAGTGTCAATACAAAGATTTAGATCAATTATGGAAGGTAAATTTAGATATGGGCGAACTAAAGAAGAAATAATAGATTTTATCCATGAATACCTTTATGTTGATTTCAACTCAGCCAACTCCATTTATAATTATTTCCAGGAACAGTACTTGTATGCCCAGATCCCCAGCCTTAAAAATTTGCTTATTGAATTTTACACTGGATTCGGTAACCGGAAATTCGTGGTTTTCCACACACTCTTTGGTAGAAGGGTGAACGATGCATTGTCTAGAGCTGTAGCTTACATTATCGCCCGAAAATACAGGAGAGATGTGATGATATCTGTATCAGATAATGGATTTTATCTCAGCTCTGAAGGGAAAATTGGTGGTCTTGAATCATTCAGTGAACTCAGCTCAGAAAATATAGAAGAAATACTGACTGAAGCCATTGATAAGACTGAAACACTTGCAGGACGGTTTCGGCATTGTGCTGGAAGATCTCTAATGATTCTACGACGCTATAAAGGTAAAGAAAAAAGTGTATCCAAACAACAAGTTAAAGGGAAGATATTATTGAGTTTTATTAAAGAGATTGATAAAAATTTTTCAATTCTAAAGGAAGCTCGAAGAGAGGTTATGGAAGATTATATGGATGTTAAAAATGCTAAAAAAGTATTGGAATTAATAGAAACTGGTAAAATGGAGATCAACCAGATTGATACCAAAATACCTTCCCCGTTTGCCTTTAATCTGGTGGCCCAGAGTTACCTGGATGTTTTAAAATATGAAGAACGAATGGAATTTATAAAAAGGATGCATCAAGCTATTATCAATGAAATATCAACAAAAAATCCCTAAATTTCAAATTAATAGAACATTTTAGAGAGGAGTAAGATGAAAAAAGATGATTTCTATTTTATGGACGAGGCTATAAAAGAATCTGAATTAGGACTGAAAAATGGTGGAATTCCAATTGGCTCTGTACTGGTTAAAAATAGTCAAATTATTGGTAGGGGACACAATAGACGTGTTCAAAATAGTTCTGTTATATTACATGCAGAAATGAGTTGTTTTGAAAATGCTGGAAGGTTGAAAGCAGAGGATTATCAACAATGCACATTGTACAGCACTTTATCTCCTTGTGAAATGTGTTCCGGGGCCATATTGTTATATAAGATTCCAAAAGTGGTTATTGGCGAAAATGAAAATTTTAGGGGTCCTGAGGATTATTTAAAAGGAAATGGTGTAAATTTAGTAAACCTGGACCTTGAATATTGTAAATTGATGCTGGGCAATTTTATCCAGGAAAATCCTAGATTATGGCAAGAAGATATTTGTATAGAGAAAAAAAAATTTTAAACGAATAAAAAAATTAAATTTATTCGATTACAAAACAGCAGTGATCATCGCCCATGGCATAACACTTGGTTTCATCAACAAGAACATTATTTTTGAAATATTCCGTGAAAAGAGCTTTTAATATTCCTGCATCAAAACTACATGCAGGTTTACCCAGGTTAGGAAGTCCTCTGCACTCAAAACAATCATATACATTGATTTCTAACGGTTTAATATTTTTAACTTCCACTTTACCTAATTTATGATCATCCCAAAATGTGGCAATATTCCCTAAAAATTGGTCTAATTTTTCATCTGCCAGTTGTGGGTATAGTTCTTTTCCTACTCTTATTCCTGCGTCATGAAGTATGGGATCAATATTGATCCCCTGACTGATCAAACCCATCCTGATGGTTTTAAACATTAGTCTAAAAAATTCGAATGGATCGCCGTCTTTGGATAGATAACTGGATACATAGTTTTCAATTTCGTCTTTAAATGGATTTACTTGGGATAATTCTCCTAAATATTCTGATTTTATATAAAAAATCTTTTTCCTAGCATCTTTAGGGTCTTTTTTTGAATCAATTATTCCATCTTCTACCAATTTTTTTAGATGGCTAGAAACTGTTGACTTGACTTTACCCGAATTGGACACAATTTGATCAAAGCTTAATTCATTATTTTTAAGCATTGATAAAATTTTAAGTCTCATAGGACTTTTTATAGCGACTATCCCTGTTGATGAAGCAAATAATTCTATTTGGGTATTATTAGCATATTTTTCGTTATTAGAACTATTCATGAAGAATCTCTCTTAGTTATCTCTCTTAGTTAAAATTTTTTTATTAAATTATGATCTTGAAAACATATAAATATTATTGTTCGATCCAGATAGAATGTTCATAATCAGCCGAACAAAATAAGCATAATTTATAAATAATGCTGTTAACATAATAAGAATGTTCGAGATAAGTCGAACAACAAAGCCGATAAACCAAAAATTATTTATAGTATTGTTCGAAGATAATAGAATGTTCGAGATGATTCGAACAATTAACATCTTGGATATCCAAATTAATTCGTTGAAAAATTAAAAAGGGAGAGATATTATGAATAAAGAAGGATTAGACATGTTTTGTTACCAGTGCTCCCAAACTGCAAGAGGCACTGGATGTACCATTAGAGGTGTATGTGGAAAAGTACCAACCGTGGCTCGCATGCAGGATAACCTGTTATTTGCCATAAAAGGAATATCAGCATACCTGTACCACGCCCGAGAATTAGGATATAGTGACCCAGAAATAGATGCCTTTCTGGAAAAAGGATTTTATTCAACATTAACTAATGTAAACTTCGACCCGCAAAAATTTGTAGAACTGGCCCTTGAAGCAGGAAGAATGAACATAAAAACCATGCAACTTCTAAAAAAAGCACACATCGAAACTTATGGCGAGCCAGTTCCAACTGAAGTACCAGTAGGTGCAGTAAAAGGCCCTGGAATAATAGCCACCGGACACAGCCTAAAAGCATTGGAAGAACTTCTAAAACAGACCGAGGGAAAAGGAATAAATGTTTACACTCATTCAGAACTATTACCTGCCCACGGATATCCTGAACTGAAAAAGTACAAACACTTGGTAGGGCAGTTAGGAGGACCCTGGTTTGATCAAAGAGAAACCTTCTCTAAATATCCTGTAGCAATACTTGGAACATCAAACTGCGTATTAATACCAAAAAGTGAATACGAAGATAGAATGTTTACCAGCGGCGTAGCTGAATTACCAGGAGTTCAACACCTAGAAGATTATGATTTTACACCAGTAATAGAAAAAGCGCTGGAACTGGGAGACCTGGAAGAAGAACCTCGAGATACAGTTTTAACTACTGGATTTGGAGCATCAACCATACTATCTTTAGCACCTAAAATTAAAGAATTAGTAGAAGCTGGAAAAATAAAAAGATTCATTTTAGTAGGTGGATGCGACTCCCCTCACCCTAATGCCAAATACTACACTGAATTTGTAGAAAACTTACCTCAAGATGTTGTGGTCCTAACCTTAGCCTGTGGTAAGTACCGTTTCAATGACCTTGATCTTGGAGATATAGAAGGAGTACCACGACTAATCGATGTGGGACAATGTAACGATGCCATTGTTGCAGTTGATGTGGCCGTGGCTTTAACTGAATTATTCGGCGTAGAATTAAATGAACTACCATTAACCATAGTATGCAGCTGGATGGAACAAAAAGCAGTAGCTATATTATGGAGTCTGCTGGCCTTAGATCTGAAAGGAATCTATCTTGGCCCAATACTCCCAGGATGGGCTAATGACGACATATTGAAGGTATTGGTTGAAAACTATGATTTAAAAGCAATCGGCGATCCTAAAGAAGATATTAAAGAAATAATGGGAAGTTAGTTAAATAAACAAATCCGAAAAAAAAGGTATTTCTCCAAAAGGCATACCACCTTTTTCATTTTTTAAACAAAATTTTTAGGGCATAACATTGTACTATGTTGAATCTAAAATGAAAAACTCATTAAGTAAGTAAAATAAATTTTTAAATGGTGAGTATATGGTTGAAAATTCAGGAAAAATAGATAAAGAATTTGAAGCCCAATTAAAAGGTAAAATGGGCTGGAAATGTGCATGTTCACTGGATGTAGTAGATAAAAAAACTGAACTAAAACAGGTGACCTGTAAGGGATGTGGAAAGGTATTCAAAACCAATCGCGAAACAGAATATTGTTTCGATTGTGGAATTAAACTAAAAAAATAATATTAGATGTTCAGTGAAAGAAATATATTATCAAAGAAGTTGTAGGTAGTTGTAGGTGATATTATGAAAGAGGAATTACTATCTAAAGTTATTAAAATTGCAGATTTAATAGATTATCAGAAAGGAGCAGTAGTAAGTAATGAAATTATAAAAAAAGAAACTGGAACTGTCACCATATTTGCCTTTGACCAAGGCGAGGGCTTAAGCGAACATACAGCCCCATTTGATGCCATGGTTCAGATTATTGATGGTGAAGCCCAGATTACCATCGCCGGTGATAAAAATCATTTAAAAGCAGGAAATATGATTATTATGCCTGCCAATATTCCCCATGCCCTACATGCTGTCCAAAAATACAAAATGATATTAACTATGATAAAATCCTGATACAGTAACTCATTCGTCTTTTATTTTTTTAAATAACTTATTTTTAATATATTTATGTAATCCTTAATTTTTGCATTATTAATTTTGAATAATATCACAATAGGCTCATTTATTTCAAAAATACTGATTTTGGATAATTAGAGAAAACTTTTTATACTCTACATTTTTAAACTAAACTTGAATATTTATAAAATAAAATTTAAAAAAAGTATTAAAGTTTAAAGTGTTAGTTCATAACGATGGTGATCTATGTATGCATCATAAATTTGCTATTTTTCCTTTCACGGCCATAGTTGGACAGGAAACCCTTAAAAAATCCTTGTTGATAAATGCTATTGATCCTTATATTGGTGGAGTTCTTATTAAAGGGGATAAGGGTACAGGAAAATCTACTGCAGTCAGATCTCTTTCTTATATTCTGCCAGAGATCCAGATCGTTGAAGGGTGTCCATTTAACTGTCATCCACAGGATGAAAAACTCATGTGTAGATCCTGTCAGCAGAAATATCAACAACATGGAAGACTTCCTTCAGTGAAAAAACACATGGAAATCGTGGACATGCCCTTATCAGCCACTGAAGATATGGTTATAGGCACTATTGACATTAAAAAAGCTATTAAAAAAGGAATTAAAGCTTTAGAACCCGGTATTCTTGCCAGGGCAAATCGGAATATTCTTTATATTGACGAAATCAACCTTTTAGATGATCATCTTGTGAACATACTCCTTGACAGTGCAGCAATGGGAGTCAACATCGTGGAAAGGGAAGGAATATCACTTTATCATCCATCCAAATTTATAATGATTGGGACCATGAACCCTGAAGAGGGCGAACTGCGTCCCCAAATACTGGATCGTTTTGGATTATCTGTTGAGATCCGGGCCCTTGAGTTAAAGGAGGAACGCCTTAAAATAATGAAGTATCGGCGAGAATTTGACCAGAACCCCCGGAATTTTGAAAAAAAATTCCAAAAAAAACAGAAAACGCTTGAAAAAGAAATAATAAATGCCCAAAAAATTTTACCTACAGTTCATGTGTCTCTGGAAATGCTGGAAAAAATGGTGAAAATCACAACTGAATTGGGAATCAAAACCCACAGGGCAGATATTGTACTGGAAAAAACTTCAAAGGTGTTATCAGCATTGGATAACCGGAAAGAAGTCAATACGAATGATATAAAGGAAGCTGCTCTAATGGCGTTGCCCCACCGGATTAAACAGCTCCCATTTCAAAAAGAAGAAGTTTTCACCCCGGAAATCGTAGAAACTCTTTTGCAGAACGAACCACAGGAAGAAGTCTTTGAAATAGACCATAACTACAATCTCAAAAAAAATATAACCAGACAGAAAGCTATGGATGCTTTACAAGGTAAAAATAGCTCTAAAGTGACAGGTAACAGGGGCATGTACTTTAAAGCCGGAGAAAGTAGGAAACCTCGAAATATTGCAGTGGATGCTACAGTACGTAAGGCTGCCAGAGAAAGTAAAGAAATAGGCAAATTTGTGGTTCTTCCAGAACATATAATGGAGAAAATTCGAGTCAGTACAGGCAAAGCGCTTTATATCATATTACTTGACTCTTCTTCATCTATGCGTTTGGATAAAAAGATAGGATTTGCTAAAAGTCTTTCCTGGCTTTTACTGAAAGAATCGTATGAAAAAAAGAACAAAGTAGCATTATTAGCTTTTAGAGGCGATGAAGCTGAAGTACTGGCACATCCTACCTCTAATTTAAACAGGATAGAAGAATCTCTTGAAGGATTACCTACTGGAGGGAAAACACCTCTTACACCTGCTCTTTATCAGGCCCTTGAGATGGCCAGTAAAGAAAAAAGAGCCACACCCACCATAATCGTTATCAGCGATGGTAGAGGAAATGTTTTCCTTGAAGAAAACCTGGAAAATGATTTAAAATTAATTGAAAATATGGTGAATGGTATAAACCTGGTTTTTGTTAATGCAGAAAGTAAAAAACGTAGTATTAGGATTTTAGAAGATATATCCTCTACTTTCAATGCACCTCATTTCTACATGGAAGAAATAATATAAAAAACAGTTAAAAGGATGAAAACTGGGAACTAGCAGAGGATTTAATATATTTAATAAAATGTATTTGAACCAATTGGATTTTTTTTGATGGGTAAAAAAATATTAAATGGAGGAAGAGTTTTTATGAAGAAAATACTTGCCATAACAACCATTAACAACACCCTCTCTCTCAAAGAAGCAATAGATAAGATCAAAAAACAATACACTGATCTATTGCAGATCAGGAAGATATACTTGGAAGAGTATGAAGATCCTGCCATGCCGCTGGATGATATTGTAAAGAGTATAAATGAATCTGATATAATAATAATAGAAATTATGGGTGATGTTCGCCTAACTCGGGAACTTCCTGGTCTTTTAGAAGGAAAAAACAAGACCGTGGTCGTTCTAGCTTTTGGGCCCAGTCCATTGATTCCTCTACTTTCTATGGGTAAACTTAAAGGTTTAGATCTCCTACAAGTTTTCCATGAAAAGGGACTTAACTTTGACCAGTACTTGCAAAAAAGTAAGGAAAATGAGCTACGGGAAAAAACAGAGGAACTTCTAGATCAAGATGTTATGGAAGATGTCAAACACTGGCTTCAGGCCAGAGAATATTACCGTCAGAGTGAATCTGAAAACCTGAAAAATTTTCTCCTGTTCCTCCTTAAAAATTACACAGATATTGATGGTCTGAAAAAAATTGATGATCCAGCTCAAAACCCATCAAACGGACTTTACCTTCCCTATCAAGGTATCTATCATGATCTGGAAGATTATAAAGAGAAAATAGATTACAACTCTGAAAAACCAAGTATAGGAGTACTATTTTATAGTGGAATGCATTTTGACGACACCAGACCACTGGCTGAGGCCATCTATGAACATCTTCGAGATGATGCCAATATTTTAGTTGTATTCTCCAATGTGGAGGATAATATTAAGACTATCAACAAGTATTTACAGGATATTGACCTATTCATCAACCTGCAGTATTTCCAGATAAATGGAGGACCACTGGGAGGAAACCCTAAACACACAATCCATTACTTTCAGAAAGAGAATGCGCCTTACATCATAGGCCTCAGGGGCTATGAAACCAATGTACATGAATGGGAAAAGCAGGAATATGAACTCAATCCACTGGAAATTATTTTGGGAGTAACTCTACCAGAACTGGATGGAGGAATTGAACCTATTTTTATAGCTGGCCTGGAAACTGTGATAGATCCAGAAATGGGGCGGGTAAAATTTATCAAGGTTCTGCCAGATAGAATGGAAAAACTGGCTGCAAGGATTAGAAAATGGTTGACATTAAGAAAAAAAGAAAACAAATATAAACATCTGGCTATTTTAACCTATAATTATCCTCCTGGAGAGGAAAATCTTGGCATTAGTGGCTATCTCGATGTTTTTTCCAGTTTAGGGATTTTTCTGGAAAAACTTCATGATAAAGGGTATCAGATAAAGCTTCCTGAAGGCAAGATTAAGGATCTTTTCCTGGAGGAAGGTGGTGTAAATAATCCTAAATATCACCAAAAGTCTGGTCTAAGGTTTAAAACTCAAGATTATATTTCATGGTTTAATCAACTCCCTAAAATTGTGCAAAAATCAGTTATTTCAAATTGGGGTGAGCCACCAGGTGATATTATGGTTGAAGGAGATGAAATTATTCTCCCGGGATTTTCTTTGGGTAATGTCTTTTTAGGAGTACAGCCCAGCAGAGGAGTTCATGAAGATCTGGCAAATTCGTATCATGACAAGAATTTACCACCTCACCATCAGTACTTGGCATATTATTGTTTTCTGGAGGAAATATTTCGTGCAGATGCGTTATTACATTTTGGAATGCATGGAACTCTGGAGTTCACCCCCGGAAAACAGGTCGGTCTCTCTTCTTGTTGTTTCCCTGATCTTTTGATTGGAACAATGCCCCACATTTATTATTACTGGGTGGGAAACACGTCAGAATCCACTATAGCAAAAAGACGCAGTTATGCCCAGTGCATATCATATGCATCACCACCTATGAAAAGTTCGGGATTGTATGAAGATTATTTAACCTTGGAAGAGCTTTTAAACCAGTATATGGAAGAAAAAGATGAAAAAACAAAGAATTTAATTTTTGAAATAGCAGATGAACTTCATATACCCCCTAAAATTGATGAAATAAGTCATGAAATCTATAAAATGAAAAGAAAGCTCATACCTAATGGATTTCATATTATGAATAGGCAAATTCAGGGCGAAGATCTCATTAATTATCTGCTTGGAGTTCTTCGTATGGATAGAGAATACCCTTCTATCCTAAAATTACAGGCCCAACATGAAGGATTAATCTGGGAAAATGTAAAAAACACTCCCATGATTGTTAAAGTCGAAAATAGGGCAAAAAAGATTATAGAAGATGTAATAAATGGAGTGGCTACACCTTGGCTTCCAGAAGGATATGGAGATTATATCAATGAAATAACAAGTAATATTGATAACTCAAAAGAAGCAGAAGGACTTTTAAATGCTCTGGATGGATGTTATATCACGCCAAGCAGGGGTGGTGACCCAATAAGAGATCCGGATGTCTATCCCACCGGTAAAGCCATGTATGCATTTGATCCCCGTCAGATACCTACTGTAACTGCTGAAATTAGGGGTCAAAGAGCTGCTGAACTGTTGCTGGACTCGTATCATAAGAAGTATGGACAATACCCTCAAAGGGTGGGAATTGTTCTTTGGGGCTTTGAAACCATGAAAACAGGGGGTGATTCCCTGGCTACTATACTGGCCTTAATGGGCGTTCGAATTAAACACCAAAAGGGGCCATGGTTTAAAAATCTGGAAATAATACCCTTAGATGAGATTGGAAGGCCCAGAATAGATGTTACCGTCACCATTTGCGGAATTTTCAGGGATACCCTTGCCACCCATATAGAGTGGATAAATAGGGCCGTGCGTATGGTAGCTCATCTTGAGGAACCTTCAGGAAAAAATTATGTAAGACAGCATTATTTAGAGGATCAGGAAGAACTTGGAAATCTGGCATTGGCACGAGTATTCGGCCCTGCTCCAACTGAATACGCCACCAGTATAAGGTCACTGGTGGAAAATGGAAACTGGCAAAAAGAAGAAGAATTAGTAGAAAACTACAGAGAAAGCATGTGCTATGTCTATCAGGAAGATGGAGCTCAGGAAAATGTGAAAGCATTTAATAGTGCCATGGAAGGAGTAGATCTGGTCAGCCAGGAAAGAGATAACAGTGAATATGAAGTTACAGATCTGGACCATTACTACGAATTCCTGGGAGGTCTTTCCAGTACTATAGAAAGTCAAAAAGGTGAACAGGTAGAGATCATGGTGGTAGACAGCACCGAAGAGGAAATACATGTTGAAAATTTAGCAAAAACCATACAAAGAGCCACTAGAACCCGTCTTTTAAATCCTAACTGGATAGAAGGAATGTTAAAACATGAGTTTCATGGTGCACAAAAGGTTCAAAATAGTTTAGAGCATCTTTTAGGCTTTGCTGCAACAACTCATCAGGTGGAAAGCTGGCTGTTTGATGAAGCAGCAGATAAACTTCTCTTCGATGATGACATGCGGAAGAAAATCCAAGAAAACAATCCTTACGCTGCAGTGAAAATGGGAGAAACATTGCTAGAAACTGAAAAACGAGGTTACTGGAGAACAAACGAAGAAAAAATAAAGGAGTTGAGGAATTTAATAATAAATATGGAGTCAAATCTGGAATAATATTGCTTTTAACTTCATTATTTATATTATCTTCTTCTAGAGGATATATATTATATATAACATTATCAAAAGCCTAAGAAAAAACAATGTGACAAACAATGAATATCAATGAAAATAATCACAAACCTGTTAAAAAGCTGAAAGGATTATTTTTTTTATATATTCACCTGCACTTTCAATAGCCTCTTGGCCCTCATTTAAACTGGAAGAAAAGATCTGCCAGCAGTGAAACATTTCAGGCCATTCTTCTAAAGAAATGTCAACGCCCGAATCAGATGCTTTATTGTAAAATTTGTAGATACTGTCCCTGAGTATTTCATGGCCTCCCACCTGCAAATATATTGGAGGTAAACCCTCCAAATCAGCATAAATAGGAGACACTAGGGGATTTTTGGGATCTTCTCCTTCGAGATAGAATTCTCTTACCCTGTCCAGTCTGTCCTTACTGATCCAATCATTGTCTTCATTGGTTTTTATTGAATCACCTGGAAAGAGCATGTCCACTGCAGGTGACATACAAACTGTTGCAGCTGGTAGTTTCTGGCCTTTATTTTTAAGAGATAGTAATGTGGCTAAGGCTAGAGTTCCTCCTGCTGATATACCAGCTAAAATAATATGGGAAGGTTCCATCCCCTGTTTTACAAGCCATAAATATGAGTCTAAACAATCGTCAACTGCAGCTGGGAACGGTTGTTCTGGAGCCAAACGATAATCTGGACTGAAAACACTAAGTCCTGATGCTTTAGATAATTTTCCACATAAATCTAGATGACTTTTGGTAGAACCCATATTAAAACCGCCCCCATGAAAGAATAGGATGGCATAATCTGGTTTTGTATTGTTGGCTTTTATTTTGTAGAAATGAATGTGGTTAATACAGTAGTTTTCCAGTTCAAGTACCTGATTGGAACTGAATTTGAGGTAAAATTCTTCAAAATCCCGGCGTAACTCGTCAATATTTTCTTTTTGTAGAGAAAATTGTTGATTTATTATGTTTAACATTTCCGAAGCTTCATAATTATTCATAAAATCCCTTTTTTAGATAATAACTTATTTTTCTTTTTTATTTCGATTAAGGTTATACTATTTAATAGTAGTGGAATCAATACCAATTTACTGTTAGATTTTAGTTAATATTTAAATAATTTATATCCTAAATCTTTTAGAGTTCAGAGGAATACAAATGAAAATTAATGAAGAAGTTCATGCCATAAAAATACCATTCCAAATAAAGATGGAAACTGGTGCTCTACTTGATAGGTTTGTTTATGTTTACCTAATTTATGGCAAAGAAGCAGTATATCTTATTGACAGTGGTGTTTCATCATCTCAAGAACTAATTTGCGGTTATCTAAAAAAAACAGGGAAAAATTGTGAAGATTTGGCCCTTATAATCCATACCCACGCGCATCCTGATCACATTGGAGCTACTAAATCTTTAAAAGAAGTATCCAATTTGGCTATTGCCATTCATCCCCAAGAAACATCCTTGCTGGAAGATACAGAAAAACAGTTTAGGGAACGGCCTGTACCAGGATTTCATGAACTGGTTGAGGGATCAGTCAAGGTAGATATGGCCCTGGAAGATCATGATGTTATTGAATTAGAAGAAAATCTCCATATAGAGGTTATCCATACTCCAGGGCACTCCCCTGGCTCTATTTCACTAATAATTCCAGAGAAGAAGGTCCTCTTTACAGGGGATGCCCTACCTGTTGCCGGTGAAATGCCTATTTATGACGATTTTAATGAATCAATTGATACCCTTAAGAAGTTAAAGGATCTGGAAAATATTGATTTCGTCCTAGGATCGTGGGATAACCCTAAAACATTTAAAGAAGCTCAAAAATCAATAGATGATAGTATTGAATATTTGGAGTACATAGATCAACTAGTTTCTGAGTTTAAAAAAGAAAATGAGTCGATAGATGCATCCCAACTGTGTAAATATGTGTTAAAAGAGTTGGCTTTGCCAGAATCAGCAGCTAATCCTTTAATTTACAGATCACTAAAGTCACATCTTAAGCATATTTAAATAGAGTATAACCTAAAATCCAAATAATTATTAGGTTTGTGATATTAAGCGAGGTTAAAATGAAATTAAGGATCAAAACATTAATGTTAATTGGAATTTTATTTATGACCTTAATTTTGGTTTTATTTGTTATTTCGCAAACCATATTTCTCAATACATTCAATGAACATGAAAAACAATACACATCTTTAGAAGTTACAGATGTTAATTACACTTTAAACAATGAAATATCCAATTTAAAGAAAATAAATATGGATTGGGCCGAATGGGATGACACCTACTCATTTGTCGGAGGCGATTACCCTGGATTTGTTGAAAATAACGTGCTTCCCGAAACATTTGAACGTCTAAATGTTAACCTCATACTATTTTTGGATAAGGATAGGCAGATTGTTTATGGAAAAGCCGTTAATTTGGAAGAAAATAAAGAAATTAGCTTTCCTTCAAATCTTAATAGAACGTTATCATCTGACGATCCTCTTATTGGCAGTAATTCAAGTGAAGGTACAGCAGGGATTATCATAACCCAGTACGGCCCTATGATCATCAGTTCTCAACCGATTTTAACCAGTTCTGGTGACGGCCCTGCCCAAGGGACCCTTATAATGGGACGTTTTTTAGGTCAAACTGAATTAAACCGTTTATCAAATATAACTAATAGTTCTGTGTCATTAGAAGATTATAATGATTCTAATATGCCCCCTGATTTCCAAAAAGCGCGTTTTTCACTTACAACAACTAATCCTATATTTGTACAGGCACTAGGGCCAAATTCTATTGCAGGATACATTTCTTTAAATGATATTTATGGAAATCCTGCTCTTATTTTAAAAACTGAAATACCAAGAGTAATTTATCAAGATTATCAGGGCAGTATTATCTACTTAATTGCTTCCCTTATATTGTTGGGACTTTTATTTGGAGTCTTGACCTTATATTATTTGGATAAAAACATTTTAAACCGACTGGAAAAAATAGTAAGCGGAGTTGTAAAGATAGGTGAAACCGATGATCTATCAAAAAGAGTGTATGCAGAAGGTGATGATGAATTAGCTAATCTAGGCCGATCCATCAATGAAACATTTGATTCTCTTGAAAAATCTGAATATAAATTAAGAGAGAGTGAAGAGAGATACCGAAATATCTTTGAAAATACTGGAACTTCAATGTTAATACTGGATGAAGATTTGAATGTTTTTCTGGTAAACAAAGAATTTGAAAATGTTTTCGGTTTCTTTGAAAAAAAATTAGAAGCCAAAATGAATTGGATTGATTTGATTGCCTATCCTGATAATGATAAAATATGGAATTATCACAATAAAATATTAAATGAACGAAAAATTAGCAAAATTCCCGAAACCTATGAATTAGAATTAAAGAATAAAAGAGGAGAGATAGGGGATTTCTTAGCGACATTTAATAATATACCCAATACTGAAAGAATTTTAGTATCCCTGATCGACATATCTGATCGTAAAAAAGCAGAAAATGAGATTAAATCTTCTTTAAAAGAGAAGGAAACACTTCTTCGAGAGATACATCACCGTGTTAAAAATAATATGCAAATAATATCCAGTCTCATATCGCTTCAGTCTGCCGAAGTTTCTGATGAAAAACTGGTCAGTCTTTACAAAGAAACTGAGAACAGGATACACTCTATGGCTCTGGTCCATGAAAATCTTTACCAATCACATGATCTTTCACATATTGGTTTATCACAATATGTTCAAAATCTAGTAGAAGATCTAATTTACTCTTATGGAGTAAGCAATGCTATCGAAACAGAAATTGAGGTACCCCCTATTGAAGTAAACCTGGAAACGGCCATACCATTAGGTCTTATAATTAATGAGATGGTATCCAATTCAATAAAACACGCCTTCCCTGATAAAAAAGGTAAAATCATGGTTAAACTAGAGATAGATTCTGATGAAAACTTGATTTTAATGGTTAGTGACGATGGTGTGGGTTTACCTAAAGATAGTGATATAGATTCCATCAAAAAATTTGGACTGAAATTGATTCAAGCCCTAATTCAGCAGCTTGATGGTAAATTAACTTTTGAGAGTAAAAATGGAACAACATTCTGTATTAAATTCAAAGAATTAGAGTATGGAAAAAGGTTTTAATTACCATTTTTAGATTTTAATGTATAATGGGAATTTTTATCGATTTGGTCGCTTGGGGAGTTTTTCCCCATAGCTCGGATAATTTCACCATTCTTGTAACAGTCATTATGCTCTTCTTCTCATTACAAATCTTGAGATTACAAAATCAAGAGTTAAATGAATTTGGTTTGGAAGATGAATACAATAAAGTTATGATGGGATCTATTTTTTCATGGCTTTATTGATATTAAACTATTCAGGAAGATATTTATGAGCAATAAGCGCCCCTGCAACTGCAATAAAAGCCGTCAATATTAAGCTTACGTCCATACCATATACAAATGCCTGGGATGCTGCATTTATAAGTGCATCTCCTGAGTTTCCTAATTCTTTGCCAATATTGATTGCCCGGGGGATCCCTAAAAGTGCACTGCTTGCTAGATCAGGGGGTAAACTCTGTAGAATCTGTGATCCAGATAATTTTAGGACATAGAGTGACTGGGATATTGAACCAATTATGGCAATCCCAAATGATGACCCGATCTGTCTTATAGCTGCATTGGTAGCTGAACCCTGTCCAGCCCTATCCCGGGGGATAGAACCCATTATCGCATCTGATGCAGGAACCTGTACCATGGTCATCCCCAGACTCACCAGAATAAGACCAACTAGAACAATCAAATAGGTAGAACTGGTTCTTTCTATTCCAAATAAAAATAAACCCGCTGCCATGATGATAAATCCACCAATTACAACTTTTCTTTTAGAAAATTTATTAACCAACAATGGTATTTTAGGAGAACCATATAGAAGGACCAATGCGAATGGGAAAAGAGCTAAACCTGCTTGGAACGGAGTAAAATCCTGTACAAATTGAAGGTACTGTGTTAACATGTAAATCAGACCAAAAAGAGCGAAAAAAGATATGGCTATGGAGATTACTCCTGAACTAAATTCAGGGATCTTAAAAAAATTAATATCCAGTAACGGATGTTTGAGTCGTCCCTCGTACCATATAAATAGATATACCAGAACTGCAGAAAGTATGAACGCAAATATAACACTTATATTTAACCATCCTATCTCCGGACCCTGGATTATCCCATAAAACAGACTCATTAATGCTATAAATGATATTAAAGCTCCTTTTAAATCTAGTGCAGGAGCCTCAGAAGCTTTTGAGTGTGGTACTAGTAAGGATATGGCCACTAGTCCTATGATTACAATGGGGATGTTCACATAGAATACCCAGCTCCAATGGAAGTAGGTTAAAATCACACCACCTGCTAAAGGTCCTACTGCAACTCCAATACCTGACATTCCAGCCCAGGTTCCTATGGCTTTTTGTCGCTCATTATCAGGGAATATATTGGTAATGAGACTCAATGTTGCAGGCATAAGCAGTCCTCCCCCAATACCCATAATACCCCGCATTAATATTAAGGTGAGGGGATTAGTAGATAATCCTGCCCCAAAGGATCCGGCGCCGAAGATGATCATACCAATTAAAAGCGCCCATTTACGACCATATTTATCTCCTAGTGATCCTCCCAGCAGAATAGTACTTCCAAAAATTATGATATATGCTGCGTTAATCCAGACCAACTGGGCAGATGTGGTATGTAATGCTGTAGCAATAGTAGGTAAGGCCACGTTAAGGATGGTACCGTCAATACTAACTATGATCAGTGGTATGCAGATTGCGCCTAAAGCCCACCAACGTTTATCATAAAGTTTTTCTTCTTCTGAGCCCGTCATATGAAATATCCCCGAAATTTAAAGATTATATAATATTTTTTTTATTTTCAGTTATTAATATCTTTATTGATAATGATTTTAAGCAGAACAGATTAATATAAAAATTGTCTACAAAGACTTATTAAAATGTACGATCAGGTTGATTAATTTGAGCTTTAATAAAAGTGAAAATAAAGTTTCAAACCTTGAAATACTGGGAAAAAATAAGAACTGGACTATTGTTGAAATTGAAATTCCCTCACCCATTACAATCCATGAGGATGTTCCCATCAAATTTATTTACAAAAATATTCAACATATTATAACCTTCAAATTGATTGAAAGTCCTCTTAACCCTTTTAAAAAGGCCGAATCAGAATTTATGGAAATTATGGAGGACAAATATGGGATAGTTAACCGTTCGTTGGTGACGCTTTATATTGGAAAGCATATTGATCCCTCCACATTAGTTGAGATGAACATTATATCCCCTTGCCGTACAATACCTGAATTATTACAACACAGTATTGATGCTTTAAACTATTTTATTGAAAGATATAGAATTGTTTCTGGTAAATACTGGGTTGAAACTGTTTTTTATAAGATGATAACCAGTTACCGGTTTAAACTAATTGTAGACAGAGAAAAATTAGACAAGGGACATATTGAAAATCCAAATATTTACTGTATTAAAAGCCAACCTGAATACTTATCTGATTTTGAGTTGCAAAAATTGAAAAAATACCTGAAAAATGAAAATCTTCCATTATGGAAATCTTTATTAATGGATGCTAAGGATTATCAGCTACGATGCCATTATCGTGAAGCAATTTATGCAATTAATGGTGCCTTAGAAAATTTCCTTAAAATAGAAGCTAATAAAAGAATGAAAAAAAGTTTAGACGAAGACGAAATTGATACTTTTTTACATGGAAAACCAGATTATGATGAATTTTTCTTAAAAGACTATATTAATAAAGACTCATTTGATAAAGCTACTCATGAAGGAATCATTAAAAATGAACCTCCATCTGTCTATCAAATTTTGAAAAAATGCCATAACTGCCAACCATTCAATGATTATGATAAGCTTAAAGAATTAATTTCTATAATAAGAGCTAAAAGAAATATAAGTGTTCATGGAAAAGAGTATGCCTATAAATTAGAAAAAAACGCTTATAATGCCATAAATGCTTTTGAAAAATTTATTAAAAGATTTAAAGATGGAATAGATTAAAAATTTTTTTAATATCTTGATCTGTTATAAAATCAATTTTTCTTGATTAATTTCATCATCTCATTACCACCTTTTCTAAATTCATAATCCACATTAACCAACTCAAAATCTGCCGTATCTCCTAATTCATCCATAATACGTGAAACATATTCAGACTTCATACTACGGCTTTTAACTAAGGGATAAATTCTAATTTCCCTGGCCACCCTTAACATCTCAAAAATTGATTTTTTATGGAATTCATAGCTTAAACGGTGATCATAAATAAAAAGAAAATGTGAACACAAAATCAAAGAAAAAAAATCATCATTAAACGGCATATTAATTAAATCAGCTTTAATATAACTTTTTTTCTGGTTTTGTTTATAATCTTCTGCAAATTCGTGGCAGACCAAAGTTCTCTGTCTTTTAAGATCATCCAAATCTTTGAAATATCCCCATAAAAAGTGATTTTCCATATCATTTAAGGCCTCTACAAGAATGTTCAGATGGTTTATACATTTATCCTCCAGATATTCCGGTTTTTTATCATATAAAACGTCTAAAGCAGTTACATCATATCCCTGCTGGTTCATTTTCGCAGCAAAAGAACTGGCACCTGATGCACAGTCCAGAATCTTTCCCTTTTTTAGGATGGAGGTGGTTAAATTGAACATTTTCATATACTCCTGCCAGCTCCTCCCAATAAAAAGTGGCCCCTTAATTTTTGAGTTATTACCCATATTATCCGAGTATAATTTATTAAATAATATTTTTTCCGATTTTTACTTGTATTAAAATGAAACAGGTCTAATAAAAACTGTATCTAACAATCTTTTTGACATTTAGATCAAATATATTTATATTTGGGGTACGCATACCAGTAATTGACCATTTGGTGATGGGGGTTCTTTTATAAAGAACTCATTTTAATTATATCTGTATTGACTATGGGGATTCTGATTAGTTTTAACCTATCCCATGCTGTCAATGAAACAGATACTGTAAATAATCTGGAACAGACAGATGATACATCTCCACCACCTGCTCAAGAAAAAAGTGATTCTGGTACTGAAACTAATACTTCAGAAGCTAACACTACTTTAAACAAAACTTATTCAATTCAATCATCAACTTCTACTACTGTTAAAAGTCAATATTTAAATTCTAAAGGATACTGGGTGTGGTCCAGCTATGCCAATTCTGTTAACATTGCCAGTTTAAAGAAACAGGGTTTTACTGATATATATATTTTAACTAAAGGATCTCCGGGTGAAATAAATTATAGTGCTTTGAGTACCATTATCAATAAGGCAAAGGAAGTGGAATAAGAGTTCATGCCTGGATAGTTTGTTTTAAAGATGATAGCAAATCTTCAACCGGCTGGATTAACCCCAGCAACACTGATTATCAAAATTATTTGCTAAATATTATTTCAAACGTTACTAAAAACTATAACGTAAATGGTATTCATCTTGATTATGTACGGTATTCTGGTGTTGCATCTAAAAATCGTGCTGCCTATCAACAAACACCCCACGGGGCAGAAATTATAACTGATTTTGTCCGTAAAGCTTATCAAAAAGTCAAATCCATTAAAAGTAACGTGGCTGTATCAGCAGTTATTAAAGCTGAAATATCAGCAAGTAAGAAATATTATGGACAGGATTATGGGGCACTTGCTAACTGGCTCGATTTGATGGTTCCCATGATTTACAAAAGCAACAATGATAAAGATACTTCATGGATAGCTACAACCACCAAGTATATTGTATCAAAAACTAATGGAACACCAGTAATTGCTGGTTTAGAAAATTACAGTCTAAATCCTAGTTTCAAACCATTATAAACACTTGCAGTAAATTAGGATATTAAAATAGCCCAGGTTAATGGAGCTATTGGTACTGTTATCTTCAGATATGGTATAACTACAACTAGTAAGCCTAAAGATGTGAAAATTGTTAAATACTATACTAAAAAAGAAAAGAAATGGTACAAATACCATGAAAGATAGAAATATGAATGGGCATATAAATTGGTAAAAATTGCCTATAAAATTTATTAAATTTTTTTATTAATATTGCAATGGTGCTTTTGTGTTTAATGAAAAAGAGGAACCTATAATTTCTTTTAATCAAATCTGTCCTGAATGTGGTGTTGGAAATCCTGAAGAGGCTAAAATCTGTCTTTTTTGTGAGAAAAATTTAGATGAAGTAATCCTATTTCTGGAAGATGACTCTTTTGATCTGGAACTTAACAAGAAAGCTATTTTAGAGTACCGGAAAAAATTCTGGGGAAAAGAAAGAACAGGCAAAGTTAATAAATATTATTTGGAGAAAATAGAGAATGTAGAGTATGGTGATCCAGTTTCAAGATTCATATTCAATTATGATCAAAAAAGGATTGTAATTCCCTTGAAAAAGGAAAATTTAGAGAAACTGAAAAAAGCTTTAAGTGAATTTTTTAAGTAAATTATCATAAAATTTTAAAAGGATTATTAAGATTAAGAATAGTAAAAAGTGAATTTAATATTATTTAATCATGAAACACCTTTTTTTACTGAGTAATATTTGTTTAAACATTTTATCTGTCTTTATTTTGTTAAATATTTCTTGAGAAAAGATCAAGTTTATATACTACTTTAGATAAGTATATATATGTGTGTAGTATGCACACATCACACCCCCCCTAAATACATAAAAATGGTTTCAACCATTAAAAACTACTTTTTTTCGAGTTGAAACCAGATATTTAACTTCCAGAGACAAAGAGTCCATTTTTTCCCTCCTAAAAAATCTTTTCTCTGGAAGTCTCTATATTAAAGCATGATATGCTGCTTAAAAACTAATTTTATACAAATTTACCAATAAAAATTAAAATTAAATAATTTTAAGGATCAAATTAAATATTAATCGAATAATATCTCTGATTTTTATCTATTTAATGTTTATTTAAAAAATTCAATATTAATTCCAATAGATAGGGAATATTTTCAGGAACCAACAGATTATGTCCAACATTATCCACAATTTTTAATTGTGAGTTAATGATCGAATTGTGCAATTGCCGAGAAAAATGTGGTGGTGTGAAAATATCATTCTTACCAGAAATAATTAATGTAGGTTGGGATATAAATTCTATTTCATTTTTTAAATTGAATCTGATAAGTGCATCAATTATATTAATCAATGCAGAGGCAGAATTCATTTCCAAACATAATTTTCTGCCAGCATCTAATTCTGATTCATGTTTATTTAGAAACTGAGGTGTAAGTACTAGTTTGATGGCTTCATCATAGAAAGATCCACAGCCTCCATTTAATAGTTTGTCCCTGAGTATTCGAAAGTTTTTTTCCAGATCCCCATCCACATAACTAAATGTTGACAGTAAAATCAGAGAAATAACTTTTTCGGGATTATCCAGTGCAAATTGTTGAGCTACTACACCTCCCAATGAAAATCCCACGATGTGCACTTTTTTCACATTTAAAGCATTTAATAAGTTTTCAACATCGTTGGAGAATTTTTTAATGGAATAAGGAGTTTCTGGTTTATCTGATCTTCCGTGTCCTCTTAAATCCATTGAAATTACGCGATAATCTTGGATTAAGTCTCCTTTAATTATTTGCCAAATGTCAGCACTATCACTAAGCCCGTGCAACAATAAAACAGTTTCACCACTACCTTCATCATTGTAATATATCTTAACGTAGTTGGTTTCCCCAGACATAGATATAACCGTGATTTGATTAGTTACATTGATTATTCTTTGTTTAACTGAAGTTTTAAGTTAAATATCATGGACCAGGCTTCTTCAACTTGGGGTGAGAGTTCAGAGGAAGCTAAACTGATGAATTTTTCCAGACATTCTATGGCCTCTTCATGCTTATCCATGAATCTTAAGGTGGAACCTTTACCTGCCCAAGCCATTATATTGTTGGGATTTAATCTCAAGGCTTCATCATAACATGAAAGTGCTTCTTCATACCTTTCTAAACTAAATAATGCCGAACCTTTATTATTCCATGCTTCATCATCATCACCATCTATTTCAATTGCATGGTTAAACGAGTTTATAGCCTCTTCAAATCGTTTAAGAGTAGCTAAAGTGACACCCATATTGATCCATGCCTTGGAATTTGCTGGATCTAGATCTAAAGATATTTCAAAGGATTCTAGTGCTTCTTCGAATTTTTTGGCTCTAGACAATGCCACTCCCCGATTGTCCCAGATTCGAGAATTGTCTGGATCGACTTCTATTGCTCGATCATAATGGTAAACTGCCGCCCTCACCTCATCCATTTTAAGATGCTCATTGGCAGCTCTCAAATATGATCTGACTTTTTCTAGTTTTTCATTATCATTATCATTGGATTTGTTCATTTTTAACACTTATCTGGTAAATTTTAGATTTAACTACGATTTAGATGATCTGTAACTATATCTGCAAGTATTAGATGATCTGTAAATTATTTCTGTTATTATTAGATGATCTGTTAATAAGAATAAATCTAAATAAAAAAAAGGTTAAAAAAAATGGGCTTGTTGATTTTCAGGTTTTATTCTTCTGGTTCCACGAAAAGGAATATTCCATTTATAACTAACCATAATCCAATTAGTATTCCAAGATATAGCGGATCAAAGGCATAAGTACCTAGTATAATGTATAGTATACCAAGAATTATACTGATCACACCACCCCAAAGGGCATATTTTCGTTCACGAGCAAATAATGAAACTATACCTGATATTATCAGGAATATACCAGCCAGGTAAAGTAAGAATCCTGCTAAAAAGCTGAATAACAAGATATTCAGCAGTAAGTCAACACCTATTACCAAGGCTATAATTCCAACTATCAAGTTCAATGCTGCAGCAGCTTTACTGTCACTCCATACATTAATTCCAGCTAAAAGGAGCCAAATACCAATTAAAAGTATTATAAATCCAGTGAGAATGCTAGCAGCTACTACTCCCGCAATCGGGAATGCTATTACTATAAGACCTAGTATTATTGCTAAAATACCGAAAAGTTTATTGTTCATAATATACACCTCCCCAAAGTTTCAACAAGCCCATCTAATTCTATGTTATTTTCCATTATATTATTTCTAACATAAATAGATTGATGATTTAATCAATAATACTAAAATAGAAAGAATACCTATCCAAAAATCTTCTATTAACTTCGTTATAATGAAATAATTTTCTTTAAATATTTTCAAACCATTAAAATTTAAAAAATAGATTAGAATCTGAGTTAAATTCTATTAAATTACTCAATTTCGGCCACAACAGAACATGGAGCACTGTCAATATTTTTTATCTGCCAAGGGCAGACAATTAAGGTTTTGATTTTATCACTGGCAGAAATATCATTAAAATCCAAATCTTCAATTAACAGTACAGGTTCTCCAAAACTTTCTTCTTCCTTAAATGCAGTGATATGCGATTTTATGGATGTTTCTGTGTCAGCATAAGGTGAAATAGATACACTATCTATGCCCATGCAGCGGATTTTAGGAAAATTTTTTCTAATATATTCTATTACCTCTGGTGATATTCCAGGATTTAGTGTAAGATATTTCTCCTTGTCGCTTTCCCTGAACCTGCAAAACCCTGTTTTAAATAGTATACAATCAAAACCGTCGAGATCAACATCAGTAATATCAATAATTTCTATAAGTTCTCTTTCCTCTTTAATAATTTCAATGATTAATGGATTGGTAAAAATAAACTCAGTGGCAGAGTATTCCATTATATTCTTCGCTCCCTTGATAAAATGTCCAGGGGCATCGATGTGGGTGCCTGAATGGTTTTCAACAGTTATGATAAATGTGTTATAACCATCTCCCCTTGATATTTGATTATTAGGTATTATGACTGGTTTTTTCAGTCCTATGTGAACTGGTGAGTTTTCAGCTATCATGTAAGAAAGTGTTTTGTATTTCATGATATCCCTTAATTAATCTGTATGATTTAGTAAATAATTTATTGGTCTAAAATTAGGGATTTATTTAAATTGAATTTAGTTACTTTACACAATCCAGGTCAGGTATGTGCGGTTTTATATCTACCAGGGAAGAACCATCAAGTGCATCAAGTCCTCTTACTGTTAAAATATCATCTTTCGTTTCTAATAGATCAACCATACAGAAGGCAATTGGATTGGGCCGGCTAGGGGCTCTTGTAGCAAAAACACCCCTTTTTTCTGTTTGTCCTGGTGGAATAACCTTTAAAATATCTCTGGATGAACGATCCTGCCAATAGAGGATTATTAAATTTTTATATGCACCGATATTATCTAACCCTTTAATAAATTCAGGAAATACTTCAATTTTACTTAAATTCTCAGAATTTCTTCCCTGTCGAGGTGCATCACCCCTTTTTTTATAGGGAGAATGTATAATTCCTATAGGTTTAAGATTCATATTTTCATATTTGTGGAATAGAATTTATAAAACTTTTTAAAACATTTTTTAGAATAAAACGGCCAAGTCCTCTTTAGAGACAGTATCATTTTTTATGATAATATTTTTATCTGGTTCTGCATATAGTAAATATAGAAAGAAGAGGACTCTTTATGCTAACCCATGAGCCTTTAATAAAAATCAGCCACTCCAAGATTAGATGCTACCAAAGGAAGCAGAAAAAGAAAACCAGATCAGGAGAAACACATACATATACTGTTACACAGTACGTTATCATCCTTAAACATGACCAACCCTTCGAATGTGAGGATGATGTTAGCATAATTAAATCTGAAGATTATTTCAGAATAGATGACCGGCTAAGTAAACAGAAACAGGAATACAACGAGTTTCTGGAAAAATTGAATCAACAGGAAATTGAGATTAAAAACCTTAAAACTCGATTAAGAAAATTTGAAAAAAAGGATGTAGATTCTAAATTAAAAAAACTGGAACAAATAGAACTTAAACTCAACCAGTTAAATGAAGATTATAAACACAAGGTTAAGGAACTGGTTAAGGTCAAAAAAGAGTTAGAATCAAAAAATGAGATTATAAAAGAATTAGAAGATAAAGGTTTTATGGGAAGGATCCTGGATCGTTTTAAAGATTCTAAAGAAGATTAAAAAAAGGAAAATGTCTAAAATTTAAATTAAATTATTCTTTCTAAAATATCTGAAGGTTCAATGTTAATTAGAACATAGTCACCGATGTCTGTAATTTCTCCTTCACCTACTGTAAAATTTTTTTTCTTAAATCTAGTACTGCCTTTAACAATTACATTGTTTATGAGACATTCTTTAGGTTCTATAATCAGATCTTCAACTTTCCCTGCATCCACACCTTTCTTGGCAATAACTGTTTTTCCAATAAATTTGTTGTAGTTTATTTCTAATTTCTTAATTTTTCCCAGATCCTCAGTGCCGAATTTTACTTCAGCAGCTTGTTTATCTATATTTAATAGTATGTAATCTCCAATATTTGCTATATCGCTTTCATCTATGCTAAAATAGTCTTTTCTTATAGCACCGCCAGTGGATATAATCACACGATCAATTAAACATTTCTCGGGTTTAATGACCAGATCCTCAATTTTACCTATTTCTACACCATCATTATCAATTACAGTTTTTCCTATAAATTCACTCGCCTTCATTTTTATTCCCCTTTCAAAACCACTAACTTTTAAATAATTCATATTAATCCTAAACTATATTTTGTTGTTTGAACAAATTATATTTTGCTAAGGTGTTCTATAAAATGGAATTGAAATGTTTAATAAATAACATGAGGGGGGGACATTTTATGAATAAAAAAACCATAATACTGGTTTTGGCCATATTTTTAGCAGTTTCTTTTACTTTTGGTTGCACAAACTCACAATCTGATGGTGAAGACCAAAGTGGAGATCAGCAAGAAGATGGACAAACCCAGGACGCATCTGAGGGACAGGATAATGATGGACAGGAAGATTCATCTGGTGATGATGAAGGAACACAGCAAAAATGACTACCACCTTTACTAATTAATAGTAAACGCCTTAATTTCGGAGAGATTTAAATGGCCTTGTATAACTTAGATGAAATACCTGAAACCATAAAATGCAGTAAATGTGGAAAGGAATCTAAAGAAATTGAGGGAAGTTATCAACACAGTGTTAATTTTGTTTTAATTGATTATAAATGTTGTTCATGCGGTAATATAGAAAGAAGACAATACGGCAAACCAGTTGGCATTATTGATTGAAATACTTTATTTTTAGTTTAATAAATTATAATCTTCCTTAAACTTATTTTTAAGATATATTAAAACCCACTTAGATTAATTTTGGATATTAATAACTCTTAAAAACATCTTAAACTAATCTCAATTATCAATTAATCTTTTTTACCTACTGCTGCCAAGTAAATTGCAAATTCATCTTCTCCATCTACTCCCAAAAGTTCATCAAGATATTCCTGATCATAGGCCCCTATGGTACATGTTCCAGCACCAATGGCTTCACAGGTTAGATACATATTCTGGCCTACATGTCCAGCATCCATGGCAATAACTTTGTGGGAATCAAGTCCATATCTCCATTCCATCCGGTAAGGTATGGCAGTCCATATAAAGGTCACTGCAGATTCACCGGCAAATCTCTGACCAAATGTAGCAGTGATCATCTCATTTCTTAGATCCTCTTTTCTAAACTCTAAGAGTAACTGATGAGTTAAGGGCAGATATCGATAAACACCCATATCCAAATGTTCCACGTTGAATACTGCTAGATAAGTCTCCAGAGCATGTCGACATCCCGCAGATGGTACATTACGAAATGCGTAGGGTCCTGCTACCTGTCTGACTCCCTGGGTGGCCCACAAAAGAAATGAAAGTTCCTCTAGTGAAATTTCAGTTTTAGTAAATGAACGTTGGCTCTTCCTATTTTTTATAGCCTCTGCCAGGCTGTAATCATATCTAGTTTCCCAATCTTCTATAATTAGATCTACCTTTTCAGCGTCCTTTGGATAAGGTTTTTCTAAGGGCGGGGCTGTGATACCCCTGTTTTGATCAGTTTGGGAAAAATCAATGGTTTTTCTGATACTATCCTTTAGGAAGTATCTATACTTCTGATAAACTTTTTTACTATCTTTCATTAAATCATCCCCCTATAATTAGTTTTTTTTGAATAATAAAAATAATGTATTAATGATGGCTGGCGACTAATCATTGGGTATATGCTATTATTTTATAATCTCTTTGGATTTAACTGTTGATGATTCTGCACCCATTTAGTTAGCAGAATTTATTGATTGATCATCAATTAAATAAGTAACCGCATATATTTTGGGATAAAGATTTTGAAAATTTATTTTAAAATCTGAAGAGTTAAAAATTTTTTAGATAATTAAATAAAAGATTAATGAAAAAAAGGTAATCAATATCATTAGTTCATCAGCAAAAATAGATGTAACCTTATCTAATAAATGGAGAAATTGTAACAGATAACGTTATTTTAGCTGTTTCAGTCTCCCATTTCCGCTTGTCAGGTGTGGGTGCAGTTAAGGAATATTCAAAAGAAGGATTATATATTTCTTTGTAAATAATTGACGTTGGTTTAAACCAGCTTTTATTAATGCAAAGTCTACATTGGTGCTAAAAATGATCAATGAATCAGATCTAGAGATTATGAGGGACAAAAAGGATGTTGAGGGACTCATAAACGTTTTAAAAACATCAAATGATTATAAGATTCAGGAAAATGTTATTTATCTCCTGGGAGATGTTTGTGATTCCCAAGCAGTAGAACCCCTCCTCAAGTTTTTAAGACATGGAAAATGGTCGATTCGAAAGGCATCTGCACTTTCTCTTGGGCGTATTGGCGATGAAAGAGCAGTTGAACCATTAATAAATCTTTTAAGAGATGATTACTGGCATGTTCGAGAGATTGCAGCATTATCGCTGGGTATGATTGGTGATGAAAGGGCAGTCGATCCCATTATAAAAACTTTGGAAGATGGGTGTATAAATGTTAGATGTGAAATAGTTGATGCACTAGCAAATTTAGGGAATAAAAAGGCTGTTGAACCGTTAACTAAAATATTGAAAGAGGACGATTACATATTAAGGGCGTGTACTGCTATTTCTCTGGGTAAATTAGGGGATGATCGAGCAGTTCAATCACTGGTATCTGCTTTAGCTGATGAAAATTTCTTTGTCAGAGTTAATGCAGCTAATGCCCTGGGAATGATTGGGGATGAATCAGCAATTCCCTACCTTGAAGAAGCTTTAACACTTTCAAAAGGAGAATCAGAAGGTTTTGAAAAAGCACTAAAGGATGCCATAGTTCGAATTAAATCCAGAAAAAAGTAGTTTAATTTTTAAAATTAATTCTCAGTTAATAATCCTCTTAACTTTTAAACTAAGTTTTATCCAATAATTTATTGATAATAAATCCACCTTATTCTAATTCAGAGACTTTCTAATATTTTTATATTATCCACCACCTAAATAATTGTAATATTATGTTTTTTAACATCTTTCCTTACAATATCATCAAAAATTTCCTTTTAAGAAAAGTAACACCATCTTTACATCCCCTACTGATATTTGATATAGTTACTATTTGAGAAACAATTATAACAAAATATTAAAAATTATGAGGAATTGTGCACATTAAATCCATTTTTAAGTTTATTATCTGGTTAAATCATTTTAATAACCTTCTCTTTAAAAATCGAAATATTTATATAGTTATTTCTCTTTGCTTAAAGTATGGAGAAGATAGTACTAGGACTGCCAAAAGGGAGCTTAAATAACGTCAACAGAGGAAATACTTATCAATTATTCGTGGATGCTGGTTATGAAGTTAAAGGATACGAGCCAGGTAATGAATCTTATGAAATTACCATAGCAAACGATCCAGAAATTAAAGCATTCCTAACAAGGCCTCAAAGTGCTCCTGTAGAATTGAATCGTCAAATGATAGACATAGCCATAGTAGGTGAAGACTGGGTTATGGAAGAATCTGTAAACTATAAAAAGGATCAGATAGTAAAAATGGGAGACTTGGATTATGGGCAAACCCGGCTGATTGTGGCTGTTCCCCAGGAAGACCCTTACGATTCGCTGACTGAATTTTTCAAAGCTAATAAAAACCGTGAAAAACCAATATTGTGCTTTACCGAGTATCCAAACTTAACCCGACAACACATTATGGCCAACCCAGGATACCAGGAAGTTTTTGGTGACAGCATTCCTGTGGTCCAGGTTCGAGGTTTAATTGATGGAGAAAATCAACAGGTACAGATAATAAATTCCGACGGTGCCACCGAGGTCTACATTGCCAAAGGTGCTGATCTAATCGTAGATAACACCCAGACAGGGAGCAGTTTGAAGAAAGCAGGATTAAAGATACTGGAAACTATCATGGAATCCAGTGCCGGCTTATATGCTGGGCCCAGCTGTGTAAATAAGAAAATGAAAAAGGCGCAGATGATCTACGAACAATTGTTCGGGGCCACCACAGCTAGAACCTTTTTTGATGTTAAATTCAATATATCCAATCAGAACATGGAAGAAGTTAAAGACTTCCTGCTATCTAACAAGTTCTGCTCGGATGAGCCAACCATTGTTTCAGGGAATAGTTTTTCACAGGTAAATGTTCTAATTCCAAAAAATAGATTCCCCCAAATGTTAAGGGGAATTAAAGGTTTAGGTGCCTCAGCAGTGGTTAGAGAAGATGTTAAGCAGTATGTGAAATAGATCTTACATATTAACATTTCTACAAATTTTTTTTATAAATTGAAGATTACATTATTAATTTAAAGTGAATACTGATTAGATCTTTATGGACCAGAAAAAGAAAAATATAATTAGATACATCTTAAGAATGTTTTTAAGCTTGTTAGCCCAGGCTATAATCTTTTTTTCTGCAGCAGAAGTATTCTATATTCCAAGAGCATGGCTATTTTTTATTATAACCATTTTCTATTATATTTCAAGTATTTTTATCATCTACAGAACAACACCTGATTTGATGTACCATAGAGGTGGAGAAGCTTTTAGAAAAGACACCAAATCATGGGATAAACCAATATTATTAACATACACTATTTTAGGTGTTTATGGGCAGTTTTTTGTTGCTGGATATGATGTAGGCCGTATTCACTGGCTGCCATTAGGTTTAGATTATTTAGGGATAGGTTTAATTCTTTATGTAGTATCATGTGCCCTGATTGTATGGGCTATGATTAAAAATCCTTTTTTTGAACCAACTGTACGATTACAAAAGGAAAGAGGTCAGAGAGTTATAAGTTCAGGACCCTATCAGATTATTAGGCATCCAGGATACCTTTCTGGAATTCTGTGGCACCTTTCTGTATCTTTGATATTAGGATCATCGCTGGCCTTGGTCTACTCTGGACTAATTATCATCATACTAATAGTTAGGACCTACCTCGAGGATCAGACCCTAAAAAGGGAGTTGGAAGGATATCATGAATATTCTAATAAGGTGAAATACAGGTTGTTTCCCTTACTGTGGTAAAAGTATCTTTCTAAATTTTATCAAAAATTAAATTGATTATCTTTCCAAACTAAAAATTAAATCAATATTATTTAATTACTTAAACTTCATAATAATAAACAACAACTTAAAGGATTTATTAGTTTTAAGGAGCATTTCTATGAATCAATTTTTAATAACACCCTCTGCAGGAAAACGTTTAATTGGAAAGGCCCTATCAGAACATCCCCACGTAATTGATGCCCTGAAATCAGGTACAATAGTCATAATTGCTGGTACAACCAATGGATATGCGGCCGAAGAAATATTAACTAATATTGGGCAAGTAAAAGGATTTAGTCGTGAAAGATTTTTTAGAGGAGTGGTTCTTCCCCCTAAAATTCCGGTTAAAAAGAGTGGCCGGCTTAAAGATGAGAGTGGATTTCCAGGTGACGTGATAATCACCAATGGAATCTGGGAGAGGGGAAAAACTATTTTTGATGTGGTGGATGATCTAAGTCCCGGAGACATTATTTTAAAGGGTGTCAATGCTATTGATCCTTTAAAAAAAGAAGCTGCAATTTATATAGGGGATCCTAAAGGTGGAACTATAGTTGCCTCATTACAAGCCGTTGTAGGGCGTAGAGTCCGGTTAATATTGCCTGCAGGATTGGAAAAACGTGTTAACACTGACCTTAAAAAGATATCGATGAAATTGAATGATCCCGCCCAGGAAGGGCCCCGCATGTTAACTGTTAATGGTAAGCTATTCACTGAAATAGAAGCAATAAAACAATTAACAGGTTGCAGTGCAGATCTGATTGCTGGTGGGGGAGTTTCTGGAGCGGAAGGTTCAGTCTGGTTATTACTCGAAGGATCTAAAGAAGAGTTAATATCTGCTAAAAAGCTGTTAGATTCTGTATCCTCTGAAGATCAATTTCAACTTGGATAATCGTAAATGAAAATAATTCATCTTCTAAAAAATGATGGACCTAACCAAATATTTGAAAACATAAGTACATTCCATGAAAGAATTGTATTAGAAATTTTGAACATTATACAATTTTAGTATTATTATTTATATAAGAAGTGTATAATTGATTTAATATGAAGTTAAGGAATATTGATATATTTTCGCCTCTGGTTATAGTGGGCGTGATATTCTGCTTTCTAGTATTAGCCCAACTGGGCATTTTTTATGGTATGATGGGTTTAAAACAAGTTTCTAGCCTCACCTATATTTATATTATTTATGGAGTTTCCATATTTATTATTGGAATTATTGTTGCTAAAGTCATAGAAAAACGTATATTCAAGAGAAAAAACTTTGAAAGTAATTTTAACACCCTTCTTGATAGAATAAACCGTAACCGATATTTTACCAGGAAAATTATGCTTATTTTGGTATTCATTCCTTTATGTTTACAATTGGTTAATTTGTATTTGATGGGTGGCATACCCCTTTTTAGCGGGGTTTTAAAGGCTCAGGCCTTTAATTTCTTGACTGTTATCTCCTTTATCATATTCTTACCTGCCATAAACATCCTTATTGCCAAGTTCTATAAAAAAAGATATTTCTTGATTGTTTTTATTGGTGTTCTGCTGTTTGCAGCCACAGGATACCGGGCCACTACATTGGCCATTGTTTTAAGCGTTTTAATAACCACTTATTATATTAATGGAAACAGATTTAGATATTTCCTGATTTTAACTCCCGTAATACTTATTTTAGGATTAATTCTCGGATATATAACCTGTATGTCTATTGAATGGCAGAACTGGCACGTGAATCCCATGAGTCTCATTTTTATACGGGCAGGATACACTCTGACTGTCCTTGACAAGATCATTCACCTGCACAATCCTCATCCCGGACTATTAACTTATACAGTTCTTACTGGATTTTTCACAAATGTAGATCCTCGTCTTGTTTTAGGGGGCTTTGTATTTAAGTATGATGTGTCTATTACCTCCACTATATTCGGTCCGGCCGTTCTGGAGCTGGGATTTATTGGATTGGGATTGCAGATGTTTTTCATGGGATTGGTTCTGGAATTATTCCACATTGTGGAAAAAGTGAAAAAAGGGATATATACTGGCGTTTATGCTATAGGAATAGCTCAAACCATAATTTGGGTTGAAACCGGGCCAATGGATTTAGCTATGTGGATATACTATTTAGGAATTATTTTATTTTTGATTCAAGGTACAATTAGGATGAATAGAAGTTTTAAAAACCAGAGTTCAATTAGTGAATAAGTTTTCATTGAATCAATTTTAACTAGGCTTTATAACAATTAAATATTCCCCTTCGCTTAAAGGAGCATCCGTACCTGGGACTGCTAGTTCTCCTCCTTTAAGCACTCTTAAAAATGGTTTCGTTCCTTCTGGTACTCCACCTTGTTCTGGTTGTTGAGTTCTATCCACAATATCAAAAGTTCCGCCTGCATCCAGGATGTCCAGTAGTTCATCTTCATCACGGCCAAAAAGCCCGAATGGAGTCTTTGCCAGTATATCATCTTTGCCTCCAAAAACAGCCGCGTCCTGTCTTGATCTTTCCCTTCCAAAAATTATAAATCCATGCAAACCTACAGAAAATATGAATGATTCAATGGCAATTAATATTCGGTCGTGATCATTGGTGGCAACGACTAAGTATTTAACCCTGCTTTTGAATTCATGAGCCTCATCCACTATCTCTTCATCAGCAAGATCAGCGATAGCCCCGTTATAAATTATAAAAGGAGTTTCATAATCATTAGAACCTTCATCATTTGGTTTTAAAAGCATTACAGCTACACCTGCTTTATAAAGAGCATCTGCTAGGGCAAAAGCCCAAGGCTGATCACCAACCAGAGCCACAGCATGGGGACTGGGTTTGGAAATTTTCAGTTTACGTGAAAGTAAAGGTGCAAATAAACCATATACTCCCACTGTAAACAAAATTATCAGAAATACCACTGGTATTAACTGTGGAAAATCTATATTAGCACTGGCTAGACTTATTACAAATAGAGATGCAGTAGCAGCAGCTACAATACCCCGGGGAGCCATAAATCCTATAAAGATTTTTTGTGCGGGACTGAAATTAAGTCCCCAGGTAGCCATTAACGCTACCAGTGGACGGGCAATTAGAATGTAAACTGCAGCCAATCCCAGAGCAGGTACAAAGTACTGTATTAGAGCAGATAGATCTACCAGAGCTGCTAGTATAATGAATAAAATACCAATTATCAATGGTTCCAGAGTTTCAGTAAGGGCTTGAATCCCAATAGGTGATATAAGTTTCTGATTAGCAAGAATTAATCCCATGGTCACTGCAGCAAAAAGTCCTGCCTCTGAAAGAACCAGCTCCCCTGCAACTATGGCCACAACTCCAAACATCAAGGCTACCAGAGCACTAAGAGTAATAGGCACCCGACCAGAACGTTCTGAAATCATGTACAACAGTGAAGTTATACCCCCTATAACCACACCTGTAACAATTGTTAAAATTAACTCAAAAATAGGATTGGGGTCCGTGGCCGTTAAAAGACTTAAAACTGCAACAGCCAAACTGGCCCCGACAGGATCAATGATTATTCCCTCCCAAAGTAATACCGGCCCTACCGGTTCTTTGGGGCGGGCAAAATTCAATATAGGGCCAACCACGGTTGGTCCGGACACTACTAAAAGGGCTGCCAGTAGAAGGGCTAGTTTAAGGGGAATGCCCAAAAAGATTTGAACAGTTAAAGCTCCAATAGCCAGGGTAATGATAACTCCCATGGTCACCAATCTCCATACTGCTTTTCCAACATCGGGATTTAGATCCCTTATTTTTAATTCAAATCCACCTTTTAAAAGGAGTAAACCTACTCCAAGTGTTATTATTGGAAAAAGAGCATTGCCAAATATATCGAATGGTTTAACCAATCCCAGAACTGGACCCACCAGCATCCCTGCTGGTAAAAGCAGTATTATACCCGGGATCTTTATGATTCGGGCTATCCATTGTAAAAAGATCCCCAATGATATAATAATACCTATTCCCAGAATAATTGGATCAATATTCATCACATCACCATTCATAGAACTAATGAAGTTTTTAAATGCTGGATATCTATTAATATCTATTTTTAATGTTGTTATTTATTATTATTAAAAGTCCAACCTTATAAATCAGATTAGTAAGGGTTAGCCCAATAAAATATACTCTCAAAAAATAGTGTGTCAAAACATTTCCAAAATAGTAACAGGTAATTGGAGTAATAAGCAAGACAAGTTTTTCTAAAAAATTTATCTATTTTTCAATATTTTGTCTATAGAATTTTTTATTGATCCAATCCATGGTTTTAATATATTTTCTTTTGGTTGATCGTCATTTGTTTCCTGTTTATAATAATTATGAACAAATAGCTCCATCCAATCGGCCAGTTCATACTGGGACAGGTTATCTATATAAACCCAGGCATAGCCATCATGTTCACTGCTCAGGTTCAGTTCACCGCCAGTTACTGTTCCAGCCATGATAATATGCACAGCTCTTATAATATGGAGATTCTGTTCTGAAACTCCCACCACATGATCCAGGGATATTTTAAGTCCGGTCTCCTCGTAGACTTCTCTAAGTAGTGCTTGATCAAATGATTCGCCCTGATCTACTTTTCCACCGGGCAACTCCCATCTTCCAGGGTTGGTCTTGGAATGGGAGGATCTTTTAATTATTAATATTTTCCCCTCATCATCGGTGATTATTACCCGCACTGCTAAGCCAAATATTCTGTTGATCATCACACATAATATTGGGGTTTAGTATAAAAATATATTACATTTTTAAAGGGTTTTTTAAAAATAAGTTCACTTTTTTAGAGAAAAAATAGTATTATTTAAATACTGATGATGTTTGATAGAAAAAAAGTTATTGAAAAATTTTCTGAAAATAAATTTAACCATTTTTTATCAGTTCTATAAATTTATCCAGATCTTTTATATTGAAAACAAACTTATGGTTTTTATCCTGTCCCAAGGGCCTCATGGACATTACACAACTTACACTTGAGCTTCCACGATGTGATTCCATTAGATCTTCAAACCAATCAGCGTCTTCAGCCTTGTTAAATACTATTTCCATTACTTTTTCCTGTTTATTTATTTTACAGTCCCTATCTTTCAGGGACTCTGTTAATTCTTCTAATTTATTGTCATTTTCCATTTGATTACCATTTAAAGTTTGTAAAAAATTAGTATAAAACAAATTTTAGTATCTTACCTTCCCAATGTGTCTGGTACTTCCAGGGTCTTCGGCATTGAAATGGGCCTGGTAATAGACAAACCATTCTAGTGGAATAACCAGGATGAATGGTGAAAGCAGGTTGTTGATTGAGGCATAATCCTTCATGTTAAATATGATATTTTTGGTCTCTATCTTTTCACAGAATTCTATAGATTTCTGGGTTAACTCATCCCCAGGGTAATCAGCATTTAAGAAAATAACTGGCACATCCTTTTCTACCCGTTCAATAAGGCCGTGGCGAAATTCTCCTGAATACAAAGGACATGCATGTTTTAAAGAGCCCTCCATCAGCATAGTCATGGCTAATTTATAAGAAAGCCCGAAGTTAGGGCCACTGCCCATACAATAAAATATGTCATCATCCTTGAACTGGTAGGCAAGATCCTTATTCTCTTCTTCAGTAGTTTTAATCAGATTACTAATTATGATGGGAAGTTCTTCTAATTGTCTTAATATCTCCCCTGAAACTGAGGTTTCAAATGCACTAAATAGAATGTAATATAAACACAGCAACTGAGTGATATAAGTTTTTGTTCCAAGTATTGCTTCTTCTCTACCACCTTCGGTTATGATGGGGTTGGCTGCTTCTTGGGCCATGGTACTGTCTTTTTCATTGGTAATGACTACAGTATAAATTCCTTTTTCGTTGGCTCTTCTTAGAGAGGCTAGAGTATCAGCAGTTTCTCCTGATTGAGAGGTGAAAATAGCTGCAACATTCGTATTGGTTAATTTTTTATGGTAATAAAATTCATAACCGGTCATAACTTGAATATCCACATCACACACCATTTCTATGGCAGATTTGGCTGAATAACAGGTTGAAAGTGAACTTCCGCAACCTATCAAGTAAATTTTATCTAGTTGTGATATTTTTTCTGCTATTTTATCTAGGTTATCTCTTTCAGATTCTAAAGTAAGTTCCATTGCATTAGGTTGCTCTAGTATTTCTTTGTGCATTTGATAAGTAGACAAAAATATCACTTCCATCTTATATTTTTGATTAAATTCATTTTATATTAACTATTATTTAAAAATTTAAGATTTAATTTAATAAAAACCAGATTACTCAATTTCTTCCAAATAACCATTGATTAGGTTTGATATAATAATAATGTTACTGACTTAAAATATATATGATAAATTTTAATATAATAATTTAATGATTATGATTTTAGCAATAATAAATGAATTAAATCTATCTTAATTAATCATAGGGACTGGATAAAAATGAAAGTAATGATTATTGGCTCCGAAGGAATGTTGGGCCACGATTTAGTAGATATTTTATCTAAAGAAAATGAAATTAACACTACAACAATTTACACATTAGACATTACAGATATTGAAAAAACAATTAAAACCGTGCAAGAGATTAACCCTGATGTAGTTGTACATGCAGCTGCTTTTACCGATGTGGATGAAAGTGAATCCAAAGCGGATCTCGCTTATAAAGTCAATTCATTAGGAACCAGAAATGTGGCTGTAGCCTGCAAAGAAATTGATAGTGCCATGGTGTATATATGCACTGACTATGTCTTTGACGGTACTAAGGGCAGTTCCTACTATGAATACGATCAAACCAATCCTCAGAGTATTTATGGTAAAACCAAGCTTGCAGGAGAAATTTACATTCGGGATATTCTAAGCAAATTTTATATTGTTCGAACATCATGGTTATATGGGCACCATGGCCCTAATTTTGTCAAAACCATGTTAGATTTAGCCAAAACCACAGATAAAATCAGCGTAGTCAATGACCAGATAGGTTCACCTACTTACACTGTGGATCTTGCTACTGCTATTGCTGAGTTAATAAAAAAGCCGTTGTACGGTATTTATCATATCACCAATAGTGAACATTGCTCATGGTACGAGTTTGCCCGGGAAATTTTCAATGTGGCTGGAATTGAAGTGGATTTGACTCCGGTTAAAACTGAAGAATTTCCACGTCCCGCGCCAAGACCAAAATATTCGGTTTTAGAAAATTATAATTGGAAAATGGAAGGATTTAATAAAATTAGGAGCTATAAAGAGGCTTTAAAAGATTACATGAAATTATTACAACTTGAAAAATAAAAGGAGATTTCATATGAAAGGAATAATTCTTGCTGGAGGATCAGGCACCAGACTTTATCCCATTACTAAAGCTGTTTCTAAACAATTACTGCCCATCTATGATAAACCAATGATCTATTATCCTTTATCTGTGCTAATGCTTGCTGGAATTAAGGAAATACTAATCATATCCACCCCGAGGGATCTTCCCCAATACAGGGAATTACTGGGTGATGGAAGTAATCTTGGAGTGTCTTTTTCATATGTTGAACAAAATGAACCCCGAGGTCTTGCAGATGCATTTATAGTAGGAGAAGACTTCATTGGGGATAGTAACGTGGCTTTAGTTCTGGGTGATAACATTTTCCACGGGCATCGGTTCAGCGAAATACTTAAAAGAGCGGCTTCTCTAAAGGAAGGTGCAGTTATTTTTGGTTACTATGTTAGAGATCCCCGGCCTTTTGGTGTGGTTGAATTTGATGAAGATGGTAATGTGTTATCTCTAGAAGAGAAACCAGAACATCCCAAATCAAATTATGTAGTTCCAGGTCTTTATTTCTATGACAATGATGTTATTGAAATAGCTAAAAATGTGAAACCTTCAGATAGAGGAGAACTTGAAATTACCAGTATAAATGACGTTTATTTAAAAAGAAAAAATTTGAGGGTGGAATTATTAGGTCGGGGGATGGCCTGGCTGGACACAGGTACACATATCGGGCTTTTAGAGGCCAGCAATTTTGTTGAAGCCATACAAAAAAGACAAGGATTTTATATAGCTTGTCTAGAGGAAATTGCATTCAACAACGGCTGGATAGATGAGACTAAAGTATTAAAATTAGCTAAAACACTGGAAAAAACTGATTATAGTAAATATTTAACTGATATAATAAAAAATGAACATTTTTAATTGAAATTTATACATATTAAGGGAGCTTTTCCATGGGAAAATTTAAATTCACAAAAACCAGTATCGAAGGTGTTTTCATAATAGAACCGACCGTATTTGGGGATGAACGAGGATATTTTATGGAGACATATCATGCTGGTGAATTTAGAGATGCCGGTCTTGATTTCAATTTTGTTCAGGATAATCAATCTAAATCAAAAAAAGGTGTTCTTAGAGGACTTCATTTTCAATATAAAGTACCGCAGGGAAAATTAGTTCGAGTCATTAAAGGAGAAGTATTTGACGTGGGTGTTGATTTAAGATCAGATTCATCAACATATGGAAAATGGGAAGGAGTTATACTCTCTGAAAAAAATAAAAAACAATTCTATATCCCAGAAGGATTTGCTCACGGTTTTTTAGTGCTATCTGAAGAAGCAGAATTTACATATAAATGCACCAATTTCTATGATGGAAAAAATGAAGGTGGGATAATCTGGAATGACCCAGATGTAGGTATCAAATGGCCTATAAACGATATTGATGAAGTTATTTTATCAGATAAAGATAAAAAGTTGAAAACACTTGAAGAAACCAGCGTTTATTTTTGATAAATTCATGTGTTTTATAACAATTATCTAAAGTATAATTTATCAATTATGTTGAGGTAAAAAATGACAAAAATTCTTATTACTGGTGGAGCAGGCTTCATAGGTAGCAATTTTCTAAGATACATGATAAATAAATATCAAAATTATGAAATAACCAATTTAGATGCCCTAACTTACTGTGGAAATTTAGAAAATTTGAGAGAAATTGAGGATAGTCTTAATTATACATTCATTAAAGGGGATATAACTAATAAAGAATTGGTAAACCAAATAACTAAAAATATGGATTATATAATTAATTTTGCAGCTGAAACGCATGTAGACCGTAGCATAAATGATCCCAGCATATTTATCAAATCTAATATTATGGGAACTCAAGTTCTTTTAGAGTCAGCAAAAGAAAATGACGTGAAAAAATTCCTCCAAATTTCCACAGACGAAGTATACGGAACACTTGGTAAAAATGGATATTTCCAAGAAGATACTCCACTATCTCCCAACAGTCCTTATTCTGCTAGCAAAGCCGGTGCTGATCTAATGGTTAGAGCGTATCATAAAACCTATAAATTACCAGTAAACATTACTCGCTGCTCTAATAATTACGGCCCTTACCAATACCCAGAGAAATTAATTCCATTAATGATTTACAATGCCCTTGATGATAAAGAATTACCAGTTTATGGTGATGGTTTGAATGTGAGGGACTGGTTACACGTTTATGATCATTGTACAGCAATAGATTTGGTTCTTCATAAAGGAAGAAATGGCGAAATTTATAACATCGGGGGAAATAATGAGAAAAAAAATATAGAGATTGTTAAATTAATTCTTGAAAATCTGAACAAACCCGAATCTCTTATTAAATATGTTGAAGATCGTCCTGGCCATGACCGGCGTTATGCTATTGATTCTACTAAAATACGAAAAGAGTTGGGTTGGAAGCCAAAATATACTTTTGAAAAGGGAATAGTAAAAACTATAAAATGGTATTGTGAAAATAAAAAATGGTGGACGAAAATTAAAGGTAGATAATGTCTTAATCACTTGAAATTTTTTTATTATTTTTAAATCCATTAAATTATTTTTTTTAGTGTATTGAATTTAATTTTTGACTTTTAATTTTTTAGAATTTTTATTTATAAAGGAAATTTAGAACTAATAAACTTCAGATAGAGGTAATACTTTATAATATTTATCTTTAACATAACAAAAGCTATAGATGGTATCATTATGGTATATTTTGTAGACATTTTTAAATCCAACTAGCTTTTTGTCTAAATCTTCTGATTCAAGATGATTTTCGCCCATAATTAAATCTACTTTGTCCAAAATGTCTTTATTTATTAAGTTATCAATAATTTTATGTTCTGAACCTTCAGTATCAATTTTTAATACGATATTAGAATTTATGTCCTCATTTTTGATAATATCCTCTATAACCAAACTTGCTTCTTTTACTTTAGCTTTTTTAATCTCCATTTTCTCTTTTCTCTTTAACCATTCCGATTGAGTATCTGTAAACTGCAATTCTGTGGTAGTAACTCCATCTGAACCTGGAAGACAATAGATATCCACATCTGCATTTTCATCAGAAAGTCCAAAATTATAGGGTTTTATCTTGTGAGATATGCTTGGATTAACCTCAAGGTTCTCTAGAGCAAAATTATAAGTTTCATCATTTATTTCAAACCCATATACTGCCTTACATGCATCAAAATTTGCAAATTTCAGTGCAGCATAGCCCCTATTCATTCCTATGTCAAAAACGACAAATTCCTTAAAAAGATGAAGTTGAGGTACGGAATATCCGTCTTTAGCAAAAATTTCTTTAATTGTGTAAAATCTATTATTCGTTATTAGTAAAAGGCCATCTTCAGTTTTTAGATAAATTCTATTTTCAGCAGGTGAGTATGATAACAGCTTAATGTTATTGAAAAAGCACATCTGGAAGAATTGATCAGTATCCATATGTTTAAATAAATCCTCGTTTCCGTTAAAGAAATATTCTTTACAGCTATTATAATTTTTATTGAATGTTTCTATGGCCATTTTTAGATCTTCTTGTACATAATCTATAAAAGCTTCTGTTTTTTCTTGATTTTCCCCATAAATATCCAAAAAAGCATTCCAAAAAGCTTCGGTTTTCTTCCGATTTTCTCCATATGATCCTAAAAAGGCTTCTAATTTTTTGTGATTTGCTAAATATAAATTAAAAGTTTTATTAGCCTTTTTAATAAAATTAAAAGGATTTTTAAAAAAATTCATAATTTATCTCCAAGATTGATTTTTATTTAATTAGACAAATAATTACTAAAACTATATAGATTTTACACGGTTAATAATATTGTTCATCAATGGATTATTAAATTATTCTATGCGGAGATTGTATGGAGAACTAAAGATTTAAAAAATTCTTTAAATCAATTATTAAAATACAATAAAATGAAATTTGGAGTATAATTATAAATTTGGTAATATATTTGATTAGAATTTAAAATTAGTTATTGATGTATAATAAATAATTAAAAAATCGAAAACTATTATTCAAAAATAATTTTTATTATTAAATTAAACACAATCAAAGAAAAGTGCCATTTATTATAGCAACCCAAATCAATATTAAAATACCCTCAAGGAATCCAAACTGTTATACAAAACTTCTTTCAAAAATAAGTGATAAATAAGCTCCCATAACTATTACTATACTAATATAAAGTACATAAAAACAAGCAATAATAAAAAATTTATAATATAAATGAAAGTCCATTAAAACATTAAATGAATATCAAAAACAATTTGCTGTGAATATTCATTAAAATGTTTATTAATGCAATTAATTGGTAAATAATTTTCTTAATTAAACTCTTGGTCGATTCTTATGAATAACGAAAAGTCGAATAAATATCCAGCTAATACACGTGAACAAATTAAATACATGAAATCAATTATAAACAACTGTAAATTTAAAATAAGTGTAATCATTCCAGTTTATAATGTAGAAAATTATATTAGAGCTGCTTTAGATTCTATTGTAACGCAAACAATTGGTTTGGAAAATCTAGAAGTTTTAATGGTCAATGACTGTTCTACTGACAAAAGTGGAAAGATAATAAATGAATATGCTGCTAAATATAATAATTTTAAAGCTTTACATCTAGATAATAATAGTGGTGCTGCTGGAAAACCGCGCAATGTTGGTATGGCTAATGCACATGGCAAATATTTAATGTTTCTTGATCCTGATGATTCATACGAACCTAATGCCTGTGAAGTTTTATATAATAAAATAGAAAAGGAAGATGTGGATATTGTTTTCAGCAGATACAGATACATCTTTGAAGATAGAAAAACTAAATGTTTCAGCGTTTTTGAAGAATTAAATGAAGTGAAAATAGATAATATACAAGAAGAACCCCGTTTATTTACTCTTCCTCCCTCTGTTTGGACCAAGATATTTAAAAGAGAATTCATTGAAAAAAACGATATTAAATTTCCAGAAGGCATACCTGGCCAGGATTTATATTTTGTAGTAAAGAGTTTCCTAGAAGCAAATGGAATACTATTTTTAAATAACCAATTTCTGTTTAACTATAATAGAATCCGGGATTCTAAAGGAGACGAATCCATAAGTCGTGACAAAAACAAGAAAAACCTAATGGGCATGATTCAAGCCTATAAAAAAGCATATGAATTGTTGAAAAAGTACAAAAAAGTAGAATATTCCGATTTTATATTTAAAAATCATCTACAATTCTGGATGGAAGGATTCATACTAAGCAAAACCACATCTACAGAAAAAAAAGAACTTTTAGAAGAGGTAAATTGTCTATTTGAAGAATTTGAAGAATTTAACTCAACCAAACAGTATATTAACATTTTATTTAACAAAATTCATGAAAAGAAATATGATGAGGCAATATTAATTGCCGACGCATTAAAAGAAATTATAATTTCCAGTGAAAGAGAAAAATCGAAGTTAAAGAATCGATTAAAAACTGAAAAAAAGAATTTAGCGCAGATTTCTCCCATTAAAGGTTATTTAACTTACAAATCAAAAAATATCTTTTTTAGAAGTATAAATAAAGTTTTATTTAAATTAAAATTAACCAGTACAAAAGAAAAAATCAGTGATACTACCTTCTCTAATTTTAACAAAGAAAATTTAAAGAAAGAAATAGTAAATTTAAACCCATTCGAAAATTTTAAAGATCTGACATTAATTCTACCCTATCGTAAAACAAATGATCCTGAAAGGGAGATGAATTTAGATATTAGTTTGAAATATTTAGGACATATAGGTATTCCCAACATAATAATATCTGAACATTCAGACATTTCCAATAAGGAGTTTTTAAAAAGAAATTATGAGGATTTATTCAAATCATTTAAAGTTTTAAATACTCCTTCCTACGGAAAACCCTTCAATTTAGCAAAATCAATAAATAACGGCGTTATTGAATCTGAAACAAAGTATATTGGATATTCTGATATTGACTGTTTAACTAAAAGAAAAAATATTGCATTGTCTTTATTTTTGCTAAGAAGAAATTATGATGTTGTGCATCCCTTTAAATATCGTGTAACCGACATTATAGACAAAAATGAATTTGATAAAAAATATGATTTTAAGACTGTGAAATCTGAAGAACAAAATAGACCCTGGGCAGATGGAGGAATAGTTTTCTGGAACAAAAACTCTTTTATATCAATTGGAATGCAAAATGAGAATTTTAGTGGATGGGGTGGAGAAGATAATGAATTAATGACAAGAGCAAATCTATTCAACCTAAAAATGTACCGAATAGATGACACATTATACCACCTTTATCACCACCGGCCTCAAATTCGAACAAAAAACAACGCTGAATTACTGCGAAAGTCTAAAGAAATAAAAAATTCAAATATTGTTTTAAATGAAATTAATAAATGGCCTTGGGTGGTTGAAGCTAAAAAATCTATAAATCTTGATAAAACCTCATCCAAAGAATATTCAGATGAAAATCTAGATTCTAAAGCAGAAAGTGAACTTAATTTTTGGTTAAGGAAAAAAAATGAAGAAGGCGTTCTTAAAAATGAACACTACGAATATTTTTACACAGGATTTTTCGGTTTAGATAAAGAGTTTTTTTTTGATAAAAAAATACTTGACATTGGTTGTGGACCGAGAGGGAGTTTAGAATGGGCAGATGGTGCAAAAGAAAGAATAGGATTAGATCCTTTAGTAGATTCATACACTAACTTAGGGACAACAAAACATGAAATGAAATACGTTTGTTCAGGTAGCGAAGATATGCCTTTCCCAGATAATTATTTTGATGTTGTTTGCAGTTTTAATTCATTAGACCATCTGGACAACTTGGACAAATCCATTACCGAAATAAAACGAGTGATAAAGAAAGGAGGACTATTTTTGTTAATAAGTGATGTAAATCATGACCCTACACCCTGTGAGCCCATAGTTTTTTCTTTTGATATTATAAAAAAGTTTAAACCATTACTTTTACTAGAAGAAAAACATTTTGAAAAGATAAAACAGGGCGTATATCAAAGTTTAATTGAAAATGTTCCTTATGATCATTCTAATAAAAAGAAAAGGTATGGAATTATTACTGCAAAATTCAAAAAAACCTGATAATTCCTTTAATAAGAAATTATCAATCGGAAAATTATCTCTAAATTTATCCCTTTTTATACTTTTAATGGAAAAGAACATAAAAATTGTTTTAATATAATTACTGATATGGTGCTACTAAATATAACAACAGGGTTAAAATTTACAGTAGGGATATAGGAATACCCTAAACTATATATGACGTTAAGAGAGCAGAGGACCTAATCCTTTCATTATGCTGATAATTATTCAAAAACATTAAAAATGTCAAAAATCCAAATTAGAACCCAGTAATTCAGTACAGGTTATATGGAATAAAAAGAAAATCAAATAAAGAGGTCATAAATGCATTTTATTTTAATATCAAAAAAGGAATGTTTTAAAGATGAATATATAAACCAAGATTTATTAAATTCATCCACTGCTCCATCTTTAATATCTAGGGAAACAGTTAAGATGGAAATTTCTAATTTTATTGTTTATGTTTATCCATATGACCATATTGATCATGAAGTTCGTGATTATTCATATTACAACGACACAGGTAGGTTATTAATCTGTAATGGGCTTGTTTATATTAATAACTCTCAAAGAGATCGGGATATATGTAAATTTTTTGATGATAATACTAATTCAACCTACTTTGGAGATTATCAACTTATTTCCATAGATAAAGATGGTAATGGTTTTCTTAAAACTCCGCCTCTAAGTTTAAGACAGTTATTCTATTATGAAGACGAAAACTGCCAGGTGCTTGCAACTGAAATAAAACTAATAGTAGATGGAATACAAAAATTCAGAGAAAAAACCTTCGTTCACCATTTTGATATTGATTTTATGGAAGATTCAATTTTCAGAGAATGGAAACCCAGAAAATTCCCGAAAAATACAATTTTTAAAGAGATAAAAAGAATATTTCCCCAAGATATCAAATATTTTAATGAAGGAAGAATAATCATAGAAATAAATTCAATAGATATCCCTGAATGGTTTATTAATGCTTTTAATAAAGATAAAAATGGATTGTATGATGATTACTATAAATTCCTGTTAAATATTACAGAAAAAAGTTTAGTTAGCTTAAAACCTAACATTAAAAATATAATCATAGGACTGACTGGTGGATTTGATTCTAGATTAAACGCAGCAATACTTTCAAAAATATGTAAAAAACATCATATTCCGTTAATATCATATACTGCGGGTCGTGATAATCATCCGGATGTAATTTTAGCTAAAAAAGTGGCTAAAATTCTTAATATTCCCCATTTTCATCATACCCCCCCTAATAAGGATTTTTCCAATACTAAAAGTTATAATGATTATGCTTTAACATTTTATTTAGCTCAAGGAGATTGGAATTCAAAAGATTATATACCCAAATATTATCGTGAAATGTCATCAAGGCCTTCGCCACTAATTGATAGTAAAATAGAACCAGCAATAGGTGCTTTCCCTGTAAATGAATCTGAAATATATCAGATAGGATTTGCCGGTTATAAAAGGTATAACCAGAACAAGATACATTCTGGTTGCAGGTGGCTTGCTAGAAGAGTTATATCCCATCAAAACTTTGTTTTTCCATTATTTTTCACCGAATATGAAATGTGGTTTGCATTGCTATATGGTGAAGAGGGAAAAGAAACCTATAAAGAATTTGTTTATGAGATACTGAAACGATCAGAACCAAAATTGTTAGATATTTCATTCGTTGGAGATTTGTTACCCCAAACTGATACTGACACCTATTTAACCGAAATCGATTCTAAACACCATGATAAAGAACCATTTTTATGGGACTACAACTATGTAAGTGAAAAATTAAAGCCGATTCTAAAGAAAAAATTTGATGAATTAACCAAAAATGAAAAATCAATTCTAAAACTTATAGACTTAAATGAATTAGACTACTTCCTTAATGAAAATATAAATAGAATCTTGGAATTATATAACAAAAACCGAATAAATTTAAAAGAATGTTTTAAAAGATTATTAAAAGAAAAATTCTCTGGTAAATACCCCCGAAATAAAACCATGTTAAAACTGACCAAAGCAAGAGATGCATATATAACTAAAACACAAATTTTAATGGATTTTGCTGTTGTCGCTGATAAAAAATCTTTCGAAGAAATTGAAAAATATGCTTTAGAAAATGTTAATTAACTTAACGATTTAATCCTTTAGTAGATGCTAGCACTATTTTCAATAAATAATCATTTATTTAATAGGTAAAGAGGTTCAGACTATGCATTTTATTTTAATATCAAAAAAAGCTGATTTCCAAGAAAATCATATTAATGAAAACTTTTTAAAATCTGCTTATGCACCATCCATAATTTCTAGAGAATCAGTTAAATTGGAAATTTCTAATTTTATTATTTATATTTACCCTTATGATCACATTATACCCGAATCATATAGTTATTCTTATCATGTTGACAAAGATAATCTTTTTTTATGTAATGGACTGGTTAATATAAACCGGGCAATGCGAAATCAGGATATATGTAAATTATTCGAAGAAGTTAATGAATCAGCAGATTTACATGGAGATTATCAACTTATTTCTATAAATAAAAATGGTAATGGTTTTCTTAAAACTCCGCCTCTAAGTTTAAGACAGTTATTCTATTATGAAGACGAAAACTGCCAGGTGCTTGCAACTGAAATAAAACTAATAGTAGATGGAATACAAAAATTCAGAGAAAAAACCTTCGTTCACCATTTTGATATTGATTTTATGGAAGATTCAATTTTCAGAGAATGGTCTACCCGTAAAGTTCCCCAAAAAACCATTTTTAAAGACATTGAAAGGATATTTCCAAATGATTTAATACAGTTCAGTGCCGGAAAAATTAATATTGAAAGAAAAGATTCAATTAAAGTTCCGGAATGGTTTAAAGATGAGTATAATAACAATAAAGAAAAATTATACAACGAATATTTTGAGATGTTGATGGAGTTTGTAGAATCAAATTTACTTAATATAAAACCTCATATCGAAAAGGTTACCTTAGGATTAACCGGTGGATTTGATTCCAGGTTAACCGCTGCAATACTATCAGGAATATGTAAGAAAAATGGAATACCCTTCGAGTGCCATACTTCAGGTCAAAGTAATCATCCAGACGTAGTCATAGCTAAAAAAGTAGCAAAAGTCCTTGATATTCCCCATTTCCATCATTTACTAGAAAATAATAAAAGACCTAATACAAAAACATATAATGATTATATTTTAACCTTTTACATATCTCAAGGAGACTTTAACTCTAAAGATTTTGTACCATCTTATAATAGAAAAATTACTAATCCTGCCGTATTAGCCCAACTGGGTATGGATGCTTTTAAACGGTATACTATGGACAAAATATACTCAGGAAATCGCTGGTTTGCCCGCAGAATTTTGTTCCACAAAAACTTTTTCTTCCCCCTATTTTACACTAAATATGAAACCTGGTTGGCTATAATATACGGTGAAAATGGAGATGAATATTTCAAGGAATATATCTATGAAATATTAAAACGATCAGAACCAGAATTGCTGGAAATTCCATTTGCTGGAGATTCATTACCACAAGTAAATATAAAACCGTACTTAACCAAAGGCGATACCACCTACCATGAAAAAGAACCATTTTTATGGGATTACCCGTATGTTAGAAATAATCTTAAAATGATATTGAACCGTAAATTTGAGGAATTTAGGCCAAAAAGCAGGCTCTTTTTAAAGTTTTTAGGATTTAATGAATTAGATTATTTTTTGAATACGAAAATAAAGACCATTATTAATTTGTATCGTGAAAAAAAGATCGGTTTTACGGAATGCGTTGAAGATTTAGTTAGAGAAAGATTTACAAATAGATATCCTAAAAACAAAACATTAATGACCATGTCCAAAAATAGCGACCCATATACAACTAAATTACAAATATTAATGGATTTTGCTGTTGTCGCTGATAAAAAATCATTCGAAGAACTGGAAAAATATATGGATTTGGAAGAAAACTAAATAATTTTTAATAATGAGTATTTTTATTAAGCATATTATTCTGTAATATCCATTAACATGATGAAAAATGAATCTTTCAGTTTTTGGAGTGTATAAAACAATTAAATTATGGATAGGGCTATTTATATAAATTAGATACAGAATAAAAGATACTTTATATTATCTTATCAAATCTCAATTATAACTCAAAATATTTTTGACTACTTGGAAAAAATTAAGGTTTCCCCACTAATTTATAATTTTATTCAATCATAAATCCATAGAAGATCTTGTATGAAAAGAGAAAAATTTATTGATTTAAAAAAAATCAAAAAACATTTAAGACTATTTAAAAATGAGTTAGATGACTATTTTAAATTAACGCAATACCAGCTAAACTCCATAAAATTAAAGTTATCAAATTTTACATTGTTTAATAATGATAAAGAAATCGGATTGCCTGGGAAAAAGAATATTTCAAAAGATCATCCCAAAATTGCTTTTGTAGTAACAGAATGTGATGATAATAGTTCAGCAGGTGACTATTTCACTGCAATGGAATTGGGAGAAGCCTTAAAAACGTATGGATGGGAAATAACTTTCTTACCCCGGAAAGGATCCGGTTATTGGTATGCTGTAGATGAAAATGTAGATGTAGTTATATCTCTACTAGATTCATATGACCCCAGAAAAATTAAAACTTCTAATAAATCTTTAATTAAAATTGCATGGCTTCGAAACTGGTTTGATAGATGGGTTTCTAACCCGGGATTCTCAGAATATAATATTATTTTTGCCAATAGTAATATTGCCTGTAACTATGTAAAAGGTGAAACTAATAAAGAATGTTATTTATTACCCATAGCCACCAATACTTCCAGATTTAATAACAAAATATCGCCGAGGAAAGAATATGAAAGTGATTACTGTTTTACAGGTAGTTACTGGGATGATCCCCGGGATATAATTGAGATGCTAGATCCTGAAAGTTTGAGATATAATTTTAAATTATATGGGAAAAATTGGAATAAAATAAATAAGTTTAAAAAATACTACCAAGGATTTATTGACTATTCAAAAATTCCAGAAGTTTACGCCTCTACAAAAATCGTTATTGATGATGCTAATAGAGTTACAAAAGATTATGGGGCAGTTAATAGTCGAGTTTTTGATGCTATAGCCAGCAACGCATTGGTGATAACCAACGGAGAGAAAGGAGCAAAAGAGACTTTTAAGGGTAAATTACCATATTTTACCAGTAAAGAAGAATTAAATAACTTAATTGAATATTATTTAAATAACGAAAAAGAAAGAATAGAAAAAATTAAAGAATTGAATGAATTTGTACTGAAAAATCACACTTACCACAACAGAGCTTATATCATTAAAAAAAGGTTAGAGAATTATCGTTTATCATCTAAATTTTAAATTTTCTGATAACTCATAGAAATACAAATATATACCATAATAAACAGTAAGATTTTAATTAATTGACATATAAAGAATATAGAAAATTATTTATTATAATCAAAAATATGCTATCTACTAATTATTAGAAAATGGAGCAAATGATAATGAAGGAAAAGAATAACAGTCTTAAGTCTGTTACAATCAAATTCAAGGTTTTATTAATCAAAGTTTTAAGAAAAATAAAAGTTAAAATTTGTAAATTTAAAAGTGAAACTCCTAATTTTCATGATTTTGATGAGTTTCTTGCCTATTCTAAACTTTCACCAGTAATAAATGCCCCGTTCAAAGAAGAAGATAAAAGATGTTTTGCCCTAATGGAAAACGTGGGTAAATACTTAATAAAAAAGGGATTAAAATCAGAAAAATCAATAATAGTATCCATAATAATGCCCGTGCACAACCGTGCCGATACACTACAAAGTGCTATAGATTCTGTACTTAAACAGACTTACAAAAATTTTGAATTAATTATTATAGATGACGGTAGTAATGATGGCACAACAGAATTACTAGAAAGTATCTCAAATACTAAAATTAAAATAATAAAAAATAAAACCTGTCAAGGTGTTTCCCACGCCAGAAATAGGGGTTTAGGAGTAGCTAAAGGAGAATACATAGCTTATTTAGATTCTGATAATACGTGGGAACCAGGTTATATAGCAGCAATGGTGGGTGCATTTAATGAAATACCAGATGCAGACGCTGTTTATGGTGGTCAACTATTATACCGGGGGGAAGAAGAACATCCATTCGCTGTTCGTTTTGGTAGTTTCAATATTTCATTACTTCAAAATAGAAATTACATCGACATAAACACTTTTTGCCACAAAAAGGAAGTATATGATAAATTAGGGGGTTTTGATGAAACTTTGAAACGTTATGTCGATTGGGATTTGATAATGCGCATTACTGAAAAATTTGAAATATACTCCGTACCCACCCTTCTGTCCAATTATTATTATGAAAAAGCTAAAAATACGATAACAAATGACACCGGTTTAGTTACTCATCTAAAATCTTTACGTGAAAAACAACAAGAAAGAAGGCTAAAATCATATAAGAGAGCCTTTCAAATGGATTTACCATCACACAAAGTGAGTATTATCATTCCCAGTTATGAATCCCTTACTGATCTTAAAGAATGTATTGAATCAATTCTGAATCTAGACCCAAGTGATTGGCTAGAGATTATAGTGGTAGATAACGCCTCAAGCCAGCCCATAGTTGATTACCTCTCCAAAATGGAAAATGAGGGTAAGATAAAACTTATTTTGAATAATATCAATTATGGATTCAGTTATGCTGTGAATCAAGGAATTTCAATTGCCAATCTTGGAAATGATATAATTATACTAAACAACGATGCTATTATCACACCTGGAGCCATAGAGAGTATGCAAAAAAGTGCCTATGAATTACCAGAGTGTGGAATAATTATACCACAGCAAATTCTTCCTCCAGAAACCAAAACCATTAATACACATGTTCCCCATGCCTACGCTAGTTATGAATGTGATGTCAGCCTTTCAACTCACCATAAAAACATTATTAATGTGCCAATTTTCCATTCAGGAAAGAATGTTGAATTGAAATTTGCACCATTTTTCTGTGCATATATAAAAAGAAAAGTATTAGATGAATCAAAAGGACTTGATGCCGAATATGGACGTCATTATCGCTCAGATCGTATATTATGTGATTATACCCGACATTTAATGAAACTGAAAATTTACTACGTATCTGATGCTATTGTCTATCATAAACTACAGAAATCAACTGATCAGCTTCGAAAAAAAACCCAGAGTAATGCAGATTTTGATATAATGTTTCATAAAAATCAGTGGGGATTAAAGCAGAGAAAAAAACTTGGATATAGAAAAGCCCCATGGGATACCTAAAAACATTAGGATAGATAATTTGATGGATTACTTAAAATTAATGGGTCTGTGCCAGTTGATTTATGTTAATTCTGAATTATTCTATTTTTTTAATTGTTAAATTAAATGATAGTAATCATTGCAAATATTAATAAATGATTGGGACTAATTAATTACGTTAATTGAAATCTTAAAAAAAATATTTATGTACAAAATTCAAAAATTATGATTACCTTTAAATTTTACAAACTAAAAATTTTTTAAATTATTAAATGCCGTTATTGCCTGATAAAAGCTGATATTTTTAATTTAAGTGATACTATGAAAATTACAGTCATTGGAACCGGTTATGTTGGATTAGTAACAGGGACTTGTTTTTCAGAAATGGGAAATATAGTTTATTGTGTTGATATTGATAATACTAAAATTGAAAATCTGAAAAATGGGATCATACCAATTTACGAACCAGGACTAGAAGAATTAGTCAAAAAAAATTATGAAAATGGAAATCTCAACTTTACCACTGATTTAAGTGAAGGTATAGATAACACTGACATCTGTTTCATTGCTGTTGGGACTCCTATGGATGAGGATGGAAGTGCTGACCTACAATATGTATTATCTGCAGCTCAAGAAATAGGAAAGGTAGTATCTCACAAGATTATCGTGGTTAATAAATCAACTGTCCCTGTGGGGACTGCTGATAAAGTAAAAGAAACTATAAATAATGAATTAAAAAAGAGGGATGTTAATCACGAAGTGCACGTAGTATCCAATCCTGAATTTTTAAAAGAAGGAGCTGCAGTTGAAGATTTTATGCACCCTGATAGGGTGGTTATAGGTTCTGATAATAAAGAAGTTATAGATATTCTTAAAGAGTTATACACTCCTTTTACCCTCAATCATGAAAGATTTATAATTATGGACATACGCAGTGCAGAAATGACTAAGTACGCCTCTAATGCTATGTTAGCAACTCGTATCTCATTCATGAATGAAATGGCCAATATATGTGAGAGAATTGGTGCAGATATTAATAATGTGCGATTAGGGATAGGTAGTGACAGTCGAATAGGCTACAGTTTTTTATATGCCGGCTGTGGATATGGAGGGAGCTGTTTTCCTAAAGATGTTCAGGCACTAATTAAAACTGCCCACGACAATGGCTATGATTCCAAAATACTCAAAGAAGTTGAATCTGTGAATAATGAACAAAAAATTGTCCTTGTAAATAAAATAATTAAAAGATTTGGAGATGATTTATCTGGATTAACCTTCGCTTTATGGGGATTGTCTTTTAAACCAGAAACTGACGACATGCGGGAAGCACCTTCGGTGGTAATTGTAAACAAATTAACTGAACTAGGTGCAAAAATTAATGCGTATGACCCTCAAGCAATGGAAATTGCTGGGAACTATTACTTTAAAGATAAGAGTAATATACAGTTTTCAGATAATAAATATGATGCAGTAAATAATGTAGATGCCTTAATTCTAGTAACTGAATGGAAAGAATTCAGAAGCCCTGACTTCGAGGAAATAGATAAAAAAATGAAAAATAAGATTATCTTTGATGGAAGAAATCAATACCATAAGGATTCTCTAAAAAAAATGGGATTTGAATATCATCAGATTGGAAACTCTGACTCATAGAGTTTGAATTGTATGTCAAATTATTAAATATAATTTAAAGATTATTTTAGTGGAATAACTATGATATTAAGTGACAGAATGCAGCACCGATTTTTTATCAATTTTAATAAATATAAATATCTACTTACCGAACTTGTAAAAAGAGATATAAAGATTAAATATCGAAGATCTGTGCTGGGAATATTCTGGAGTTTTTTACAACCATTATTAACCATGATAGTTTTAACTATAGTATTTTCAACTCTTTTCGGTGGGAGAATAGAAAACTATCCCGTATACTTATTAACTGGACGTTTAGTATTCGATTTCTATGCACAAGGAAGTAAAACTGCTATGAATTCTATTAAAAGTAATGCGGCTATTATTAAAAAGGTATATGTTCCTAAATATATGTATACCTTGGGTTCGGTTCTTTCTAACTTTGTTACATTTGGACTCTCATTAGTAGTGCTTATAATGGTAATGGTAGCCACTCAGGCTGATTTTACTATATATATATCCCTTGCCATCATACCTATCATTTTACTATTTATGTTTACATTAGGTGCCGGTCTTTTGCTGTCTACAATTTCCGTATTTTTCAGGGATATGGAGCATTTATATGGGATTTTTATAACTCTTTTAATGTATGGAAGTGCAATTTTTTACCCGATAGATATCATACCTGAAAATTTCCGTTTTTTATTTGAGATAAATCCAATATATGTAATTATCACATTATTCAGAGACTCATTTTATTATGGAAAAATATACGATCCAAAATCGTTATTATTTGCAACTTTCTCAGCTGTTGTGATCCTTATACTGGGAATATATCTTTTTTACAAATATCAAGACAAATTTATACTATACATCTAAAACTAAGAGAATTAATATTAGGTGATGATTTGGAAAAAACCGTTATCAAAGTTGACAATATTGGAATGGAATTTAATTTAAGTGCAGAGAAGGTAGATAATCTTAAAGAGTATGTTATTAAATTTTTAAAGCGAGAACTTTTATTTCAAGAGTTTTGGGCCCTTAAAAATGTTTCCTTTGAAGTAGAGAAAGGTGATAGAGTTGGAATAATCGGATTAAATGGAGCCGGTAAAAGTACTCTTCTGAAAATTATTTCAGGCGTTATGAAACCTAGCCAGGGCACTGTGGAGATAAAAGGTAGAATTGTACCTTTATTAGAGCTGGGAGCGGGTTTTGATAACGATTACACCGGAAAAGAAAACATATTTCTAAATGGTGCCATTTTAGGATATTCTAAAGAATTTTTAGAAGAGAAGTATGATGAAATTGTTGAGTTTTCTGAAATAAAACAATTTATCAATGTACCAATTAAGAACTATTCATCAGGAATGAGAGCAAGATTAGGTTTTTCCATAGCTACCATGGTAGAACCAGATATACTTGTTTTAGATGAAGTATTATCCGTAGGAGATTCTAAATTTAGAGAGAAAAGTGAGAATAGAATAATGTCACTGTTTGACAAAGGTATTACGGTTTTATTTGTATCTCATTCTATAGACCAGGTTAAAAAACTTTGTAATAAGGCAATTTGGCTTGAAAAGGGAGAAATAAAGATGCAAGGAGATGTAGAAGAAGTTTGTGATGCATATGAAGAATCATGAAAAAATAATCTATGATTCTTAAATCTCTTTTAATTAATTTGTCCTAATTTCAAATAAAATAAAGCCTAATTTTATTTAACAAATTATCAAAAATCTTATTCTACTTAAAAAATAATGTTTAAAAGACTTTAATTATATGTGTCTTTTCACATACCATTAGATTTTTAATAAAAAAGAATAGTACCTAATATGAGTATACTCACATTCTTAAATTTTTTAAACCCATTAAATCATATAAATCCAATATTTCCAAGGTAAACTTTATGGTTGATAAAAACAAAATTACCGCAGTAATTACTAATTATAATGGAAAATACTTCTTGAAAGAGTGTTTAAACTCTATCAAAAATCAGGATTTTCCTTATTTTGATGTTATTATTGTTGACAATGCATCCACTGATGGAAGTGTTGAATATATTGAAAAATATTATCCAGAAATCATTTTGATAAAAAACAATAAAAATTTAGGTTTTCCTGCAGCAGTTAATTTAGGAATCAATAATTCTTCAGCAGAATATATCTTCATTCTCAATAACGACACTGAATTAGAATCTAAATGTATGTCCAATCTTTATGAATGTATCCAAAAAGACGAATCAATCTTTGCAGTTACATCTAAAATGATCCAGTATTATGATCGGGCAAAAATGGATGATGCAGGGGATGAATACACCATTCTCGGCTGGACTAAAAGGGTAGGTTATGGAAAATCTCCTGATCAATACAGCAAAGAAAGAGAAACTTTCAGTGCCTGTGCTGGTGCTTCACTCTACAGAAGAAGTATCTTAGACGAAATAGGCTACTTTGATGAGAATTTTTTTGCATATCTAGAGGATGTGGATATAAGTTACCGGGCCCGTATAAATGGCTATAAATGTGTATACTGTCCGGAAGCAGTTGTCTACCATGTGGGCAGTGGGAGCAGTGGAAGTAGATATAATGAGTTTAAGATTAAACTTGCTGCCCGTAATAATGTTTATCTTCCATATAAAAATATGCCATGGCCCCAATTTGCTTTTAATTTTATTTTTCTTTTATTGGGCTATTTTATTAAATATATATTCTTTTTAAGAAAGGGATATTCATCTATTTACATTAAAAGTTTAAAAGATGGATTTAACACCTTAAATAACGTAAACAAAGTGAAATATAATCATAAACATTTTAAAAATTATTTAGAAATTGAATGGTTGCTCATTAAAAATACTTTGAAATTCATTTTTTTCTAAGTAATTATTTCAATGATAATAACGATATAAGTTGGTTAACTTATGATAAGAGACATTAAAATTGATAATCTTAGAGGTTTAGCTATATTTCTTGTTGTTTTAGGACATTTCTATGAAAAAACAACAATAGTTTCCCATAGTCTTTCTCCTTTAATTTTTATTAGTATAGTTTTTATTCGCATGCCCCTTTTTGTTTTTATAAGTGGTTATTTATCCAAAATTGGTCCCGAAAATACTGTGAAAGCATTTAAGAATATTCTTATCCCTTATTTTTTATTTACTATAATGTGGATAATCACAGACTTCATAGTAGATGGAAAGTTATCATTATCCTCATTCATTATTCCTGGGCCTGGTTTATGGTATCTTATGAGCTTATTTTTGTGGAGAAGTTTTTTGCCAGCTATCGACAAACTAAAATACCCTATATTTATCAGTATTCTCGTTGCTCTTTTTGCATCTACCTGGAATGGACTAAATGACTATTTTTCACTTTCAAGAGCTGTGCTCTATTTACCAATGTTTTTATTTGGATTTTATTTTAATGAGATAAGAGAAAGTTTATATTTCCAGAAGATTAAAGAAAAAATCAATTTTAAAAATAAGTATATCTCCCTAATAATCTTAATAACATTATTAATAGGATGCGTTCTATTTTTTGGATCACAAAAGGCATCCATATTAGCTTTCACATGGCCCTACAATATTGTAGGAGTAGGCAATTTAAAAGGAATGGTTTTATTAGCCTTCGCCTATATATCCCGAATGAGCATTATAATTGTTTTATTCTATCTAATGACAAGTAGAAAAACACTATTAACCAAGATTGGTAAAAATTCACTTCCAATATACATTTTCCACTTTTATTTCCTCTTTTATTTACCTCCAATACTTGAATATTTAGGTCTTGGTTTTGTATTTGAAAATCTTTATTTATCCATAATTTACGTGTTTGTGGCAACGATTTCTGTTTTATATGTTTTATCTAGGAATATTACGAACAAAGGAGTAAATTATGCTATTGATACATTTAGAAATATTATAATAAAAAAAGATGTTGATAAAGTGTTAAAAGAAGGACACAATTAAAAAATGATTAATGAGAGTAGTAAAATCAAATCTTATCCAATTAAATTAGCGTTTTTTAGAAAAACCATTCTATTTTTTAATAAATAATTTTTAAATACTAAAAAGTGATAATTTAAAGAGATATGAATAATAGATAAAATTATGTTAGATGCAAGGAGAATTATAATGGATTTATCAATTATCATCGTAAACTACCGCACCTATCATCTAACTAAACAGGCCATAGAATCGGTTATCAGAAAAGATCATCCCTTTAGTTATGAAATATTTCTGGTGGACAATGCATCTGGTGATGGCAGCCTTAAAAAACTACAAAAAGACTTTCGAGAGGAAAGAGATAATGGTTTGATAAGGTTTATAGCCAATAAAGAAAATAAGGGTTTTGCCTACGCAAATAATGTTGCTCTAACAAAATCAAAAGCTGAATATGTTTTATTACTCAATTCTGACACAGTAATTGTAGATGCTTGCCTGGAGAAATGTCTAAATTATATGCAGAAAGATGATAAAATTGGTGCACTTGGATGTAAAGTGGTTTTACCTGACGGCACTCTTGATAAGGCTTGTCGACGAAGTTTTCCCGACATAAATGTATCATTTTATCATATGAGTGGTCTTTCCCGTCTTTTCCCAAAAAGTAAACAATTTGGGAAGTATAATCTTACCTACATGGATGAAAATGAGACATATGAGATTGAATGTTTAGTAGGAGCATTCATGTTGGTTAGATGCAAAGTCATTAAACAAATAGGCCTTATGGATGAAAGATTCTTTATGTATGGTGAAGATATTGACTGGTGCTATCGTATTAAATCTGCAGGGTGGAAAATAGTCTACTACTCAGATGCTGAAATAATCCATTATAAAGGAGCAAGTAGTAATATAAAAGAAAAGCCTAAACTCATTTATGAATTCTATAGAGCAATGTATATATTTTATAATAAACACTATAAACATAAGTATCCATGGATTGTAACAGTTTTTGTTTATATTGGAATAAAGTTGAACTGTAAAATAAAGCTGTTCTTAAATAAATTAAAGAAAAAAAGTTATTAACAGTTATGTATGCACTCTAATTGAACATAACTAAGAGTTTAATTTTTAAATATTAGATAATATGGTGTAGAAATGATCCGGCAAAATCAAAGTTTTTTTAACGTTATAATGATTTTTCTTGATATGTTAGTCATAACCTTTTCTTTGATTCTCGCCTGGTACATACGCTTTGAAACCGATTTATTAGGTTTTGGGCACGGTACTTGGGGATTCGATCACTACATGTCACCCCTTTTAATTATTTTACCCATGTATTTATTATTATACTATATCTTCGGTTTATATACACCGCAAAGAACTAAAAAAAGCATTAGATCAGAACTATTTCAGATTATAAAGGTTAATATTATTGGATTGTTAGTTCTGGTGGCATTATTATTTGTATTGAATTTAACAGATTATTCACGATTCTTATTGGCCATGTTTGCCATTTTTAGCATTGGCTTTTCCACGTTGGAGAGATATACCATTAGACAGGGTCTTCAATACATCCGCAGCAAAGGTTATAACCTCAAACACATCTTAGTGGTTGGAGCAGGAGATCTTGGAGAAAAATTTGCCAATAAACTAATGGAAAATGATTATGTAGGCTATGAAATAATTGGATTTTTAGATGATAACATTGAAAAAGGCCAAAAAGTAGTAAATTCTGAAATAATTGGAAAAATTATAGACTTGGAGCCTTTACTTCTAACAAAAGAAATTGATCGGGTGATTATAACCCTATCTCCTCGGCATCGCAGTCTTTTAGAAGCCATAGTTGATCTATGTGAGAAACACGGTGTAAAAGCAGACATTATACCTGATTATTACCGCTATTTCCGTTCCAAACCATATATTGATATGATCGATGATATTCCTCTCATGAATATTCGACGGGTACCACTGGATAATTCTTATAACATGGCTATTAAGCGAATTTTAGATACCGGAGTTGCCATACTGGCCATAATCATCACTTCCCCTATTATGATCATTACTGCTGTTATAATCAAAATAACTTCTCCCGGACCGATTATATACAAACAGGAAAGGGTAGGACTTGATAGAAAAAATTTCATGATGTATAAATTCCGCAGTATGAAAGTGCAGGATGAGGAAGAAGAAAAATTCCAGTGGACTACTGAGGATGATCCCCGTAAAACCAGATTTGGTTCTTTTATAAGGAGAACCAGTATTGACGAACTGCCCCAATTTTTTAACATTTTAAAGGGAGATATGAGCCTTATTGGCCCCCGGCCAGAACGGCCCCATTTTGTGGAGAAATTCAGGGAGGAAATTCCAAAATATATGATTAAACATCATGTGCGTCCGGGAATGACTGGCTGGGCTCAGGTGAATGGTTGGAGGGGAGATACCTCCATCGAGAAAAGGATAGACTATGACATGTACTACGTGGAAAACTGGACCCTGATGCTGGATTTAAAAATATTTTTCATGACCTTCAGGACAGGATTTACTGATAAACATGCATATTAAAGCTTTATTTTTTATTAAACTATGAATATTAAATTATAAACGAGAATTCAAAATAGAGAAAATAATTCAAAATAGAGAAAATTTTATAACCCTTCTAAAAGCTTTTGAAACTAAAATACTAGTTTTTAAGAATCATCCATGAAAAATATTCCTTAATTCTTGCATATTCATTTCAATGAAAGTTTTTGTCTGGGGATCTGCCAGTATTTTCAACTGTTTCTTTTGAGTTTGTTGATACGCCTTATTTAATATATCCTGGATTTCATCTACAGACATGTTCATGACTGTATTAAGTTTAACCATGTCTTTATTAGACATTTTATCTTTATAGCCTTCTATCTGGCCTTGAAATGTTTTAACCAGATTTTTATTTTTGGATACCCATCTTTTCAATAAAAAGGATGGAATTTTTGTAAAGGTATCCATTGCATCAACAACATCTTTTTCAGTGATACTCACTTCCTCTGATTCCATTTTTTAAACTTCCTTAGCTTAAAATAAATAAAAACCAGATGTACTATTTTTTGATTAAATTAGTTTTAACTATCTCATTTAATATTCTGAACTCTGCCCGGAATTCTTCCAGTTTAGTTAGAGATTCTCTGAATGTTTCCCTAGATTCTGGTTTAGATTTTTGAACTAGTCTTAAATATTCCTGGTTGTAGACAATTACCTCCTGAAATTTTACCATAAGATTCATTATCCTCCGGTGCAAACTATCGCAATTAAAAGGAGGGTTTAACTTTTCGTATTCAAAAAAAATTGATTCAATATCTTTTCGAAGGATGTCCAGTTTCCAGTAAGCAGTTTCAGGATTAATATTCTGATTAGATTCCTTTTCAATAATTTGCATTAGGGATAGTAGATTTTCACTGGTTTTCTGCAGGGTTTTCCTGCTTTTTTTTAGAAACTGTTTCCGGGTCATTCCAAATATTAAGATACCCCCATGAATTTTAACAGATATTAACTATTTTAAGATAAAAGGTTGGATTGTGTATAATAATTATCTTTTCTAGCCTTTATCTATAAATAATTAGAGGACTTTATCCTGCCTTTTTTATTCCGCTTTTATTAGCTCTAAAGCCCATGATCTTACCTCATCCCAATCTCTCAGATCATAGGGCTTTGTGGTATCTATACCTTTTTCTTCCAAATCTTTTTTTACCATCTTCATTATGAGCTTATCCATTAAGCCGTATTTGGCATTAGGGTCTATTACTCCTCCAAAGAGTCCCATGGCCACTGGCGGATTGATAAGATATTTATCTGCTATATTATCCAAATATTTCTCTTGGGCTTCTTTATATTGTTTTTCATCGTCGCGTGTTGCTCCACATACCACAAATAGAGCTACTTTCCTAGTTGAAAGAGTGTCTTTATTTTTTTCAAGGAATTTTAATGACTCTTTGGTCCAGGAACCCATCTTGATCCCGCTTCCAGCTACAACTAAATCGTAGGAAGATATTTCAGTACCTTTCATCTCTTTAACATCAAAAATATCTACTTCAACGCCCTTATCTTTTAAAATTTTTCCTATTTCTTCTGCAATTTCAGAGGTTGACCCGTATCTTGTTCCATATACTATTAAAGCTTTCATTTTATTGCCCCCTAATTTTAATTTAATATCCAATTCAGTATTGAACTTTTTATTTTAAGATTTTTTATATTCTTCATATAAATTTAAAGATAATTTTTCCAATTTATACATGATTTCAAATAGATTTTTTACTTCTTCATCATTTAAACCGTTAAACAATGATTCTATGGCCTTTAAATCTTTTTCTCTTCGATTTTCCCAGAAATTGTGGTGTTCTTCGGTTAATTTTAGTCTTAATATCCGTCGGTTTTCTGGATCACGTTCTATTTTCAGTAAACCCCGATTTTCTAGACGGGTGGCTAATTGTTTCACATTCTGGTGAGTGGTACTCATGGCTTGGGCCATTTCCTCCATGGAAGGATCATGAGTAAAGGCCGTTCCCAGAATTACCAGCATTAACCATTGTTTAGTGGTTATGTTATCTTCCATGAACTCTTTATTAATTATGTAACCCCATCGCTGTTGAACTAGAAATAATACCACTAATATATATTTTTCCATGCCCAACCTTTCTCCTACACCGTGTTCTTCCTTAATTACATCTGAATCTTTCATTAATTTAACCTCTTAATTGGATGAAATTGGATCAGTCTAATTTTTCATTGATATTATTATAGAAGGTCACTGCAATAATAATTCCCACTACAGTTAAAAATACAAAGAAAATTACTTGACCTATGGCCACTGTTACTCCACTTGAAACCATGAATAGTACCATGGAAAGTATTGCTGTTCCTATAAGAGATGCTTTTATGACCAATATTGAAGCTAATACATATCCCCACGCATAACCTTTTATTAAAAGATATCCCACTACAATTGTGGCAGGAAAAACGATAGCTAAATCCAGTGCCTGAATTACCAGTGTTGTATAACTTTCCAGTGCTGCTGGGGCTATTCCAGTTAGTTGTGATTCAACTATCATAGAAAGCCACATGCCAGCCAGCATCAATCCGGCAATAATAAGAAAAATTGCAGTTATTTTGTTGATTAATCTTGGGGAGAAGCTTTCCTTGATTTTTTTTATGTTCATTGATAATAATTCTCCCATAAATGTATAGATAGATAAGGCAAATAAGGCCACATAAACCAGGAATAATTGGTTGAAAGATGCTGCAAATGACATTGAAGCATAGGTGTAGATGAAATAAAACATAATTCCCATCCACATCAAACGCCCCCTTAATGAGTCTCTGGCAATTAAATACAATGATGTCAGTAGAAGAGGGATAACTATTATTAAGGTGATTAGATCCTGTCCCATCATTTGGGCAGTTATTGAAACTGTGTCACTTTGATACAAATTTTTCCAGAATAATCCCGATATGTTGGCAATTGCTGCTAAGACAGCTATTGCAATTGAATTTATGTATATTATTTTCCTGTCCATTCTTCTCACAACCTATTGGTAATATATTACTTATTTAGGTAATATATTACATGTTCTATATATAATTTACTACCACTAAAAATCATTTAAAAAAAAATTAAAAAGCCTAAAAATGGTTTACAATTAGCAATTAAAGCATTATAGACTAATTTTTTAAATATTACTCATGACCCGAAACAATATCTGGAATATAATTTTTCTTTAAACTATCAATATATTTCCAGGCCCAACCATAAGCTAAGAGACTACCACAAAGCCCTCCTACCACTATACCCCACCAAACTCCTTGAGGCCCTAAATTTAAAACCATGGCGAAAAGGTATGAAAATACGGAAATGAAAGCTACTTCCCTAATAATAGTTAAAATTAGGGAGGTAATGCCTTTACCTACTGCCTGGAATATGGAGCTGGCCATTATCCCCAATGGGACCACCACATAAAATAGGCACATTACCCTTAATAGATCATCGATAGTAGAAGCTAGTACTGCACTTTGTGATGAATAGGTGAAGATAACTGCAATGTTTGTGGCGAAAATATAGGTTATGACACTTGTAACCACTCCAATTATAATACCAAGTTTAACTGAGTAATTAAGAGAGATAGAAAGATTTTCATAATTTTTAGCCCCAAAAGATGCTCCTCCAACAGTAACTGCCGCCGTACCAATTCCAATGGCCGGAATCAACGCTATCATAACCACTCTCCAGCCAGCAGTATATACGGCTACTGCATCAGGTCCACCAGTTAAAACTAGTATAATATTCAAAACTATTCCCAGTACAGACATAACAAAAGACTCTGCACTGGCCGGCATTCCCACCATTAAAATGTCTTTAACCACATTCCAGCTGGCTTTAAAGTCCTCTCTGGAGAATGATACATAGGTGTCTCTTTTCAATAATATCCAATAAAGAAGGATAAATGTTGCTAGGGCCGAGGATAATATGGTGGCCCATGCTGCTCCAGCAATACCTAATTTAAAGTAGTATATGAATACAGGATCCAGTACCATGTTTAGGATGGATGTGGCAGCCATTGCATACATGGCCCTTTTCACATCTCCTTCAGCCCGAAGAATTCCTGAAGCAACACTGGAGACTATTAAAAAGATTAATCCACCAAACACAATTTGTCCATATATAAGAGCTAAGTTTAGAGTGGAACCCGCACCAATTACCCTTAAAATATCCTGGAGAAATATAATGGTAAAGACGGTTAAGATACCCGAGATAATCAGGGCAATCAATACCGAGTGCATGGCGGCATTATCTGCACCTTTCTTATTTTTGGCACCTATACACCGGGCTATTAATGATGCTGCACCGGCCCCTAAGCCATTTCCAAGACCAATTACAATCATAAAGACCGGAGTTATAAAACCTAACGCCGCAAGACTATCTGGACCTAAACCAGCTACCCATATACTATCAGCCAAGTTATAGGCCATTAAAAGCAGCATGGACATTATCATCGGAATAGATAAGTTACGAATTGCTTTTTTAGGATCCCCAGTTATTAATGATATCCTTTCAGTGATATTATGATTCAATGATTTATTATTAGTTTTAGAGGAATTATCTGATCTCATTATATTATTACACCAATTATTTTTGTTTTTTAACATTTATTGAATTGCTTTAATTAATATATGCTTTTAAAACAAGTCTATATATCTTTTTATTATTAAGTTTAAGTTATTTAAGTTCTTATTATAAGATATTTTTTACACTTGAAGTGTACCTCTAATTTCCTCACACAACAACCCTAACCACATGTTCATAATATGAGATATTTTTTACACTTGAAGTGTACCTCTAATTTCCTCACACAACAACCCTAACCACATGTTCATAATATGAGATATTTTTTACACTTGAAGTGTACGTCTAATTTATTCATATAGTAATATCAATAAATTTGTTTTTAGTACAATAAATCAGAATCCCTGAAATTCCTATCAAAAATTAAATCCGAAGATAATATATAACAACTATATTCACTATTAACATGAAATTCAATGAAGCCAGTAAATCACCTTCAATAGTGAAAAAGGCCATCATTACTTTCATAATTTTAAATTTTGTATTAAGCAGTATCTTCCATTTTTTCATAATATCCTTTGGATCATTAAATACCATGGGAGGCCTTTATACATTTCTATTAATGTGGTGTCCAACCATAGCTGCTATAATAACTTCTTTCATATTTTTCAAGAGTATAAAAGAATTTGAATGGAAACCCTGGGAAAATAAAGTATCTTATTGCCGCTTACACAATACCCATAATCTATATTACAATTGCCTATGGAATATTTTGGGTTTTAGATCTTGGAGTATTCACAGGGAATATTCCAGCTAATATAATAGTATTTATTGTTATGGGTACCGTTTTGTCTATAATGTTTGCATTGGAAGAAGAAATCAGTGGAGAGGTTTTTTAGTTCCCCAAATAGCCAAAATTACCACTTTCAATTATGTTGTTTTAATTAGCGGAGCAATATGGGCTCTGTGGCACTTCCCCATCATAATATTCGGCTCTTACACTACAGGAACACCATTATGGTATTCATTACCTATCTTTACGTTAGGTATACTGGGAAGTAGTATAATCCTCGCCTGGTTCAGACTGAAATCAGGGAGTTTATGGCCAGCAGTACTTCTACATGCCAGTCATGATTTTTATTTAGGAAACATGTTTGTTCCCTTAACCCGTGGAACTTTAAGCCACTAGCTGGTAGGAGAAACGGGAATACTATTACTTGGAGTTCTTTTAGCTTTTGCTCTCATTTTCTGGAAAATGAGAGATAAACTACCAAATACCCTAATTAGTGGAGCAGAAAGATGAAGTTATGCCCATACTGTGGGAAAGACCAGAAATATAAAATTACACTGCATAATATAAGAAAAGGCTAGTTTGAGTACATTTTGACTTGTAATAAAAAGTATTTAGATAGAGGAGTATTAAAATAATTTAAAAATTAAATTTAAAAATAGTTGAAGTGAATATTTCAGATATGGAAACCAAACATTGATTTACGTTTTCAGCGTATCAATACTTGATGGTGGAGAAGCTAAAGCATTAATAACCTGCCTTGATCTAACCTGGGACTGAATATAACATCTTGTTGCTTTTGAAAACTCATAAACAGTGTTATTTGATCTGATTACTTTTTCACCTTGTTCAAATTGAGTTTCAGCACTTTCTATTAATTCTAACAAAGAATCACGTGCCTGGTCAGATTTTTCTAATTTTTGAAGTTCCTCTTTAGAAAGTTTAATATCTTTTACTGCCTTATTCCGGGCATATTCCATGACTGCCTTAGGGGAAGAATCTAACTTAATTTCCCAGAATGCATTTGTTTCATTGTAAATAGGAATTGCGCTGGTAGGCATCATGGGTGCCAGACCTCTTTTTGCTGGACCTGTGCACAAACAATAAATGCCTTCACTAGGTTTGGTAACCACAGTCATTGCGTTGGAAGCATGGCCCGTGGATATTTCACCCCACCTGCCCGTTTTAGTGTACTCTTTTACTATTTTATCCCATTTACCCTGAGGAATTGTGCCCCCATTCTGGTAGATCATCTTCATGAAATCTAAATCGACATTACCCCATCCTCGACTCATCATTTCATAAAAATACTTATTTCTCTCGCAACTGTTAGTATAGGCAAACATCATCCCTTTTTTTAAAAGATCACCCTCATTTAAACGACCAGTGAAATATGCAAAAAATAAACTTAATGACTTGGTCATGCCCACTGGTTTTATGGGCCTCCATCCTCCGTGCTCATCCCACATCCACTCCTCTTCATATTCACTCATCCACTCTGATTTTATTGCTTTAGGGTGACAGGTACTGTTATTAGCATAAATAAAATCATTTTCACCCAGTATACCAGATTCTCTAATTGCTTTCGGCTCTTTCCTCCCCTCAATGATATATGTATAACTACCATCTGCATAGAATCCTCCCACTGTTGCCTGATCCCCCCAACCAATATCTCCGATGGGCCAGGAAAGTTCCATTTCTTTAGCCTGTTTAGCATTATCGCAATATCTTAAACAGTGGATAACTGAAGCAGCTCTCCTTAAACCATATCCCCAATATTTTCTAGGTTCTAAAAATTTCGGCCCGCCACCGTGATGAACGTATATTAATCCTTTATCATTCATGGCTGGATGTCCAAAGAAATATACCTCTCCAGCGCCAGGAATTTCTCCTGTGGCTCCAAATGGACTGTAGATAAAGTTATTTCCCTCTTCAGGAAAACCAATAATTGTCACCTGATAACCTAATTCATGGTCCCCAGTGGAACCTGTGACTAATTTTCCGTCTTTTGTTGCCTCACCCCAGGCAGCAACACCAGAACAAGCAAGAGGAGGTATTTCAGGTAATCCTCCCGTATCCAGAAAATCCTGTGCAGGAGGTTTATTTCCAACCCACAAACTCAAAACCTCTTCATAGGTCATGTTAATTCCTAATTCTCTGGCACTATCAGACCAGCCTTTACAAAAGTCAATTAACCAGGGTGTATGTTCTTTGTGTTGATCTTCCCATTTTCTTAAAAATTCTAAATCGGATCCTGAAAAATTTTTACCTGTTCTTCTTTCCAATATCCACCGACCAAATATCTCCACTAATTGTTTAGCGTATTGAAAGCCCATATCGTAATTGGAGCCTTGAACAATTATAATTGGGGTTATTTCCGGTACCATAGGTACATCGTCTGCATAGGTAATTTCTGTTCCTTTGTTTTCTAATGTTGAAGGAGCATATTCAATTGGTTTATCAATTCCTTTTTGTAGATATTCATACAGTTTTTTTCTGAGCTTTTCTGCCTGTTTAAAGCCTTTTGATGATTTTTTCCAATCGTCCTTGGAACCGGTTTGAGAAGCCTGTGTTGCATACCACCTCCCTTTATAATATTCAATAAATGCTTGATTAAATTCTCTAACCCGCTGCATGTAAAGTGGATGATGATAATTTAATTGCCCAATCTCCATGTTGACCAGATATAACTTATTTTTTATAGAATCCCTGGTTCGTGCTGCTTTAATAATTCTGAAATTTTTAAATGCATATTTTAATAATTCAATAATGCCGGGTTTGGTCGATTTTTTATTATTCATCTAATCCCTCCTTTCTTGATTCAATTTTTCCCATTTTGAGATTATTGATTGTAATTCTTCCTCAAAAAAAGCGTAAAGATTATCTAACTCATCAATCCTATCAGTAGAATCTGATGATTTATTTTCAAGTGCTGAACGGCCCTCATTCAATAAATTTCTGACCACTGCTAAATTCTTGAGTTTGGTTAAAAATAATTTTTCCCAACCACCTTTTCTTATTTTATAGAATAAAGGGCGATCACCAGGTTTTGTAAATTCTTTTACTATCTGGGTTTGAACCAACATTCTGATCATTGTACTTGCAGAACCCTTGGAAATATTTAGAGACTCGGCGATTTGTTTTTGTGTTTGTTCAGGTGGATCGCAGATTAATAAATATCCAAAAATTTTACCGGCAATTCTTGGGAAATTAGTACCCCTCTCAAAGAATAAACCAAATTCTTCAATAAATTTCAGTTTCTTAGAATTCATAGTTTCACTTTATTCAGTAATTATTGAACTATATGAATAAAGTAATATATAAAATATTCTAAAAAAGTTAAGATATTTAAAAAAGTGTAAAGAAGGATTCCAATAAATATTTTCCGTCTTTAATCATTAAATAGGATTTAATCAATAGAACAAATTTAATTTTATTCTAATTTGGATAGCTAAAGAGATTTAAGGGTTAATTTTAAGAATAGTTATTAAACTATCTTTTTCATTATATTTTCAAATCTAGTCTTGCTTATTGGATGATAGCTTAATATTTTTCCATTATAAATAAGACAGAATGATCCAAAAGCACATGGAGTATTTTGAACAGCCTTTGCATCTTCTAAATCAATCAAATTGGTTTTTAGGTTAAATTTACTTTTTGCCGATTCTATGATGGCATTAACATTTTTTTCAGTATAGGGGCATTGTACTGAACAAAGAATAGTCAATCCTTTGCTATATTCATTTAAATAACTTTTCATATCTGATTTGAATTTTGGATTTTCTGATTTATCATCAAACTTTCTAACCAACAAATAAAAATCAGGTTCGGCACTATCAACAACCTCAAAACCTTTATTGAGGAATATGTTATTACCTACATGAACGGGCCTTTTCTGGTAACTACGGCAATTCCTAACATTTTTTCATCTTTTGCCTCTTTTATACATTCATCAAGTAACAAAGAAGCCAATCCTTTCCCTTTAAATTCTTTTCTAAATCCCACGAAAATACAGTGAATGAACATGTATCCGTCAGCATCAACAGGACGATGGGCATATTTTCCAGGAATGTATTCTAGCATTCCCTGATAACCACCCTTTTTAGAGATTACAACCTTAATTCTCAATCCTTTTGGATAATATTCTTTGAACCACTCAATTTTTTTTCGTAACTCCACATGTTTTTTCAAATCTTTATATCCACATACACCATAATCGGCAATATTTTCGGGAGTTAGGTCTATGACTTGTATATCGTCCATATTAATTCCCCGGGACTAGTTTTAAAAGTTTTACAATTTGTTTCTCGTCTATTTCGTTTTTCGAGTAAACTTCAATGTTCCTCATTGTTTTTCCGCTGCCCTGAAATAATGCAATTTCTTCTTTGGACAAACCTTCTATGGAGAAGCCTAAATTGACATGGGTTTTAAGAGCGACGATATAATATTTACCTTTATCATAAGAAGGGACACCCCACTTCATCCCCTCTTTAATATCAGGATATGTTTTGAAAATAATTTTCCTCAATTTATTACAAATCTCCTTTTGAGGAGATTTTTGCTTTTTTATATATTCGTCAACTTTTTTATTCATACTTGTCACCTTTTGTTGTTAAGAAGGCTACTGTAATGTTATGATCTATAAATTAATTATATAGTTATTTTGTTCTATGGACCAGTAAAAAAACAGAATATTGCCTCTTTATACAAGAAAAACCAATTTATTGATTTTTAAAATATAATCCTTATTCATCATGAGAAAATATTTTCTTGAATTGCGTTAAACTACCCTATAACGAACAAATAAACCTCAACGATTTTTTTGTAATTCCACTGCACATGTTTCAGAAAAATGTCCATATAAAACAGTACGATATAATTTGAAAAAGTATTAAAATAGTCCTTTGAGGCTTTTAATGATTGAAAAATACTTGAAATTTCCATTTGAAAAGAATATAAAATATATTTAAAATATTAAAATATATAATAATATCCAACCATAAATCCCTTCTTTATTAAATATTCCAAATAAATTTCTTATTTAATTAAAAAGGGTAAAAAAGAGAATCTGAGGGTATAAAATGGATTTAAAAGAAGTAATTGAATCTGTTGAGAATGAGTTGAAAGATCTAAAAACAGGAAATTTGAATAAGGACTGTGACGAGTTAAACGACAAGATTATGAAAAGAACCGTCACTAGAGGCAATATATTTGTTTACGGAGCAGGTAGAAGTGGATTTGTTGGTAAATCATTTGTAATGCGTTTAGTGCAGTTAGGATTTAGAGCTTATATGATCGGAGAATCAGCCACCGCACCTATGAAAAAAGACGATCTTTTCATAGTAATTTCTGGTTCCGGAAAAACCCAGATTGTTCAGGATATTCTTGAAATATCCAGCCGAAATAAGGTGAAAATCGTATTGATCTCTGCAGAGAAAGTAGAACATGAAAAAGTATATATGAATATAATCATAGGAGGTAAATCTAAAACATCCCCCGATGAAAAAATTTTACCATTAGGTTCCCATTTTGAGATAAATGCACTGATATTTCTGGATAGCTTAATATTCAAATTAATTAAAGGATATAACTTAGAGGAAAAAGTTGAAAAGATTTCCCGGATGTACCGGGAAGATAGGATACCTATAATCTAATTAAATCATTTCTCGGAAATTTTCATCAATAATTTCTTAATTTCCACCAATTCTGCTAATATTTGGTTATTTAAATCTCTTTTTGCTGGTTCTGGTGTTTCTTCAAAGGTCTGGACAGCCATAGGTTTTTTACCGCGGACCCTGTCCATGATTATGTGTCTTAGTTTCTCAAATTCTTCCACACCATCGATGGTTATCTCTGAAGGGTTTCCCCAGCCCTGATTAGGGTTAGAATATCCTGCAGTCTGGATCTTCAAAGATCCTATATTGAACATCCTTGATATAGGTCCCTGGGCAATGTCCACATTGGTTATACGATTATAGGGAACAATACCTGTATTTCTAAACCATACTCCCCTTTTCCATTCTACTTCTTCATCATCTAATTTATACTGGATGGTGGAGTAGAACCGGGAAATCCAATATACAACAAATAAAAGAATGACTAAAATGGGAATAGCTACGGCAAGTGTTATTAATGGGGGAACAAATATTGCTAATGGTATTAACCATACTAAAATTGCAAATATCACAGTTATAACAAGATATACAAAATATAAACTTTTCAATTGTTTTGCTGGTTTAAATTCCTCTCCTATTTTCCAGTTGGCCATTTTATCACCACAACTTAATTGTAATAATATAATTTAAATTTGATTTTTATTATATGTTTTTCTTGGTTTAATATTTTGATTTAAAAAAATCCATAAATGGATCAACTTTATCAAGTTAACCTCCTAAATTATGAGAAATTTTTATTAGCTATTCTAAGAGCATTTAATATCACCAGTAAACTCAAACCCATATCGCCTATGGCTACTGCCATCCACAAAGTTAGCAAACCAAAAACTGCCATTACAGCAAATGAGGTTTTAATTAATATAGAAATGGAAACATTCTGTTTAATTACCTGCATGGTTTTATGGCTTAGTTTAATAAGATATTCCAGTCGGGACAGATCATCGTTCATCAGTGCCACATCTGCTGTTTCTATGGCTACATCTGATCCATCTGCACCCATGACAATACCAATATTTGATCTGGCCAGTGCGGGTGCATCATTTACACCATCCCCTACCATTGCTATGTGTTCTTTTCCTTTAGATAACTCTTCAATTATTTTAACCTTATCTTCGGGCAAAAGACTTGAATAATATTTATCAAGTCCAATATTTGTTCCAACTATTCCTGCGGTTTTTTCATTGTCACCAGTTAACATCACAGTTTTAATGTCTCGATCTTTCAACTTAGCAATAGCCTTACCTGAATCTGCCCGGATCTTGTCCATTAACCCTATTAAACCTATAATTTGATCTTGACTTCCAACCAAAACCACTGTTTTTCCATCTTCTTCCATTTTATTTAATTCATTTATGATAAGATCATTATACGCATCCATTAATTCAACTTTACCTACATAAAAAACCCTATCCTCAATTTTACCTGTGATTCCTCTGCCAGTGATGGATTTAAATTGAGATACTGATTTTAGTTTTAGTTTTTCCTCTTCAGCTTTTCGAATTATTGGTTTAGCCAGTGGATGTTTGGATTTTGATTCAAGAGAAGCAGCTATTTCCAGCAATTCTCTTGCACTATAATCATCACAGGGGCGAACATCGGTTACTTCTAATATCCCGGTAGTTAATGTGCCTGTTTTATCAAAAACCATCACATCGACATTTTTCATTTCTTCTATATATTGGCCTCCTTTAATTAGCACCCCATTTCGGGTAGCGGAAGTTATTGCTGAAACCATGGACACTGGGGTGGATATGGCTAGGGCACAGGGACAGGAAACCACCAGCAGAGTTAACGCCCGGTAAAACCATTCATCAAATGATAATCCTAGAATTAAGCTGGGAATTATAGCAACTGCCACTGCCAGTAATATGACCGCAGGGGTGTAATAATTGGCAAATCTGTCAATAAATGCTTCAGTTGGGGATTTATTTTTCTGAGATTCTTTAACCAGTTGAATTATTTTAGATATAACTGTTTCATCAGATTCTCTGGTGACCTTTATCTCCATGTAGCCATCCTCATTAATGGTTCCTGCAAAAACTGTGCTTCCCCTTGATTTACTTACGGGAATGCTTTCCCCAGTTATAGTGGCTTGATTTACTGAAGAAAATCCTCCAATTACTTCCCCATCTAATGGTATTTTATCGCCAGGTTTTACTACGACCACATCATTTACCTTTACCATGTGAACGTGAACTTCCACATTTTTACCATCATTTTTTAAAGTAGCAGTTTCTGGAGCAAGTTTTAAAAGGGATGACATGGATTGGCGGGCCCGTTCCCCAGCATAGTCTTCCAAAAATTCGGCGATAAAAAATAAAAACAATACCGAGGCACCTTCAGCACCAGAACCTATTAAAAATGCCCCTGCAGCAGCTATGGTCATTAAAAAGTTCATATTGAACTTCAATTCTAAAACAGATTTTATGCCCTTAGCTATGATAGTGTAACCTGATACTGCAACTACCAATAAAAATAGGACTGTTGTTAATAATTTTTCTTCTGTGAAAAAATCTAAATATAATCCTAAAACCATTAAAATAGTAGATATGGCTATGATTATTAGTGGTTTTTTCATCCAAGATTGCTGTTTCTCTTCCAGTATTCCCTCACATGATGAACATCCACAGGATACTGATTGTACATGTTGGTCTCTATTCTTCGGCATGTTGATGCCCCATCTTAATTAACTGAAGTACATGTTCATCTACCAGGGAGTAGTAGGCCATTTTTCCTTCTTTTCTGAATTTTACCATGTTGCTTTTTCGAAGTAGTCGAAGTTGATGAGATATTGCCGAATCAGTCATTTCCATAATGGCGGATAGATCACATACGCACAGTTCTTTTTTAGATAGAGCATAGAGAATTTTGATTCTTGTCTTATCTCCTAAAGTCTTAAAATCATCAGATATTTTCTGAAAGAGGCTTTCTTTTAGCATATTTGCTTTAACTTCTTTTACAGATTCTTCATGAATGCATCTTATTTCGCAAACATCACTATTTTTCATATGAATACTTGTTCAATTGAATATATATAAACTTATTCTTTTTGATAAAAATTCTCAAAATTTTCATTCAAAATCGAAAATAGAAAAAAATTTCAGCCATGTTCATAACGCAGTGCTGAATTATTACTATTTTATTAAGATATATTAAATACAGTAACCAGACCTACTACTGGAAATTTATAGGAGTATTACTATTTAGTAAAAAATTAATAATAATTTAAGGAGGGCTATTGGTTACACTTTTAAAAAAAGAAAAAAAGAAAAGATGTTTATTTTTTAAATGGTACTATTAAACCGCCAGCTACAAAGACCAGAGCCAATATTAAACTCCATATAGGCACTCCAGTTTTATGCATTGGCACTTTATGTCCACTATGGTGCTTAGATTGAGCATTAATCACAACACTCTGAATGTTTTTGTCAATTGTAGGGTCGTAAGTGTCGGTTGTAATCTGTGGTCTGAATATGTAGGTACCGGATTTTAAGACTTTTACCTTCATGTAGAGATAAGGATCTCCAACAGGTACATCTCCAATAGTCCAGGTAATAGTTCTGGTTGATTCATTGTAGGTCAAAGTACCTATATCAACATTTGAACTGACATATTGCATGCCTTCCGGTATTTTCATGGTGAAAACAACGTTTTCTGCTGTATCTGGACCGCGGTTACCTAACTTGAAAGTTAGGGTAATAGTTTCTCCCACATAGGGGTTGTTTTTACTGGCCCAACTTTTAACATATAGATCAGCTTGGGAAACTTTTAATGCACCAGTACCAGTTGATGATTGGTAGTAATCATCTCCTACAAAGTCAGCTTGAATGGTGTACGTACCTCCGTTCAAGTTGATGTAGTAAGATTTAGTGGCTACACCGTTTACATCTGTAACAGCGCTTCCAGCATTAATTCCATTAACCAGGAAGTTAATAGTCCTTCCTGCTAAAAGGTTTCCATATTGATCTTTTAGAGTTGCAGTTAAATTCACAGTCTGGCCCTTGTTACCAGTGATATTGTCAACCGTTATATGGGTGGTTGCTCTTTCAACGTTTAAGTCGTTCGTTCCAGAGCTTTCATTGTAGTAGTCGTTACCAGCAAACTCAGCAGTTATAATGTGAGGATTACTTGCAGGATTCACAGTGATTGGACTGTAAGTCACTTCAGCATAACCACTACCATCAGTAATGTCTGAACCAACCCAAACACCATCCACATAGAAATCAACCTGCACACCACCTACCGGATTACCATACTCATCCACTAAAGTAGCAGACAAAGTAGTACTACCCAAATAAACACCAGAAGCAGAATCCACAGTCATCACAGTATCCGCTTTTTCCACTTCAACAGTGGTAGTTTGGATTTCATTATCTACCTGAGCCGAAACAGTGGCTGTACCTACTGTTGTACCAGTGAAGGTTGAATCGGCTGTTCCACTGGTGGTCTCTGTGTCTTCGGGGTTAATATCCCCAATATTAGTTCCAAAGGTTACTGGTGTTTTGTCAGGTATGTGATTTCCGGTTGGCTGTTCATAAGGAGTGACACCATCAAAGGTGTTCCAGGTTAAATCTGCGACTATGTCTGAAGTATCTAGGTAATGTATTGTTCCCGGGTTGGCAAATATTCGAAGCATGATCCAGGGACTGTACACGACTCCTGCAGAGACTCTATTATCCGGTTCATTATTTGATCCCCACCAGTTATTTTCTGCATGGACAGTTACACCACCTGCCGCAACCACGTCTGCATCGTTTCCTAATATTCTGTTGAAGTTTAGAGATGTGTTATTGGCTGCGTAAAATGCTCCACCAGTTCCGGAATAACCGTCAAGACCATCTGTACCTATTGTTCCACTTCCAGTTCCCGGTCCTGGTAGGCCACCTGACCCTCCAAGTCCACCATCACCAGCTGTGTTATCAATAAGATTGTTGGACTCAACTGTCAAACTTCCATTGCAATAGTAAATGGCTCCGCCGTTACCGCCGTTTCCAGCGATTCCGCCAGCACCACCACTGCCGTTACTGTATGATCCTGAGCTAGCACCACCTTGACCACCTTGACCACCTTGGCCGCCGTTACCGGCTTGGTTTTCAATTAGGTTTGAGTTGGTTATGGATCCGTTGGTGCCGTTGTTGTAGTAAATAGCTCCACCGTTACCGCCAGCACCACCTATTCCGCCAGCACCGCCGGTGTATGCTGAACCTTTATAAAACAGACCTGTGCTCCTAGCATTTCCACCTTGACCTCCTGTACCACCCACACCACCGTTTCCAGCAGTGTTTTGAGTGATTGAACAGTCAGTGAGTGTGAAAGTACCAGTTCCAGTGTTGTAAATAGCTGCACCAGCACCACCAGTACCGCCGATTCCACCAGCACCACCAGCACCACCAGAGCCTAAGCCGTCTCTGTCACGACCATCGCCACCAGCACCACCAGCACCACCGTTTCCAGCAGTGTTGGAATAAATATCAGTTTCAAGTAGCGATAAAGTTCCTTGGTTGTAGATGGCACCGCCGTTTCCGCCAGGACCACCCTGGTGTCCGTCATAACCTGTTTTGTGGATTAAATTACCGTCAGCCGCAGCAGCTCCGGTTCCTCCATCACCAGCTGTGTTGGAATAGATTTCAGAACATTCTATATTGGCATTTCCGCTGTTATAAATTGCTCCTCCATTACCACCAGAGCCTCCGGTTCCACCGATGATTATTTCAATACCACCTTTGCCGGCGTTTCCAGCATAGTTATCGTAAATCTGAGTGTTGGTTATGGTTAATGTTCCAGTAGTATAAATAGCACCACCAGAACCACCAGAACCACCTTCACCCAGGACCACACCATTACCACCGTCTCCAGCATGGTTATTGTGCATTGCACTGTTTTCTATGTTTAGCTGTCCAGTGCTGTAAATACCACCACCATGTCCACCATGGAAACCATCTGAATGGGTTACTGTTACACCATCACTTCCATTTCCGGCCCAGTTATTATAAACAAGAGTATTAGTCAGGTTTAATATACCGGTACTGTAAATACCACCACCAAAACCCCCAATACCTCCATAGGTTATTGAACCACCGTCTCCGGCAGTGTTGTTTCTTACAACACAGTTTATCAGGTAGAGTGTACCTTCGTTCAAGATACCTCCTCCATTTTTACCGTCAGGTGATAATAATGTTCCATCAGGAGCATGTCCATTCTGGAATGTAATGTTATAGAAGTAAGCTGTAACTCCTGGAAGAATGTGGATTACTCTGCCAGTACCACTACCATCAATGGTTGCTATTCCTCCGTTCATGACTTCAAAAGTTAAGTTCTTGTTTATGACCAGATTTTCATAAAAGGTTTGGCCATTTTCTAATCGGATAGTGTCACCATTTTGAGCATGATCCATAGCATCCTGTATGGAAATGGTTGTTGAATAGATCAAAATTCCATCCCTCCATACTTCAGGATCAGGTGCATTTGAAGTGGTGTTGTTGGTAATGTTTTGGACTGTTTGATCTGAGGTGTTATTTGTGATAACATCATCTGGTGATTCTGCTGCCACAGCACCCATGGCAATTATTGAAAATATGAGTGTGAGTGTTATGAGTGTTAAATTTTTTTGCATGTTTTTTTTCAGTTTTTCACCTCCATTATGCTTTTAAATGCTTTTTTAATTGTTAAAAAAAAGTTTAATTCTTTTTAAACAATACTATTTTATTGTGAAAAGTATTTAATAAACCTATCGTTGTTTGTGACAATATTCACAGAGATTTATAGCAAATAATACTAAAAGAGATGATACACCTACTTTCAATATGTTCTAGCTTTAAAAATAGAACAAAAAAAGACATAAAATAGGAATTAAAATAAAAAATTGTAAATTTAAAAAAAGTATTATTTTTCAATTAATAATATTCTGTATCGGTAAATTCTTTAGATTCTAGAATAGTATCTTTAATAGTAAAATCACCTTCTACTTTTTTAAGATACTCCAGAAAGCTATCACCAGATAACACAACAACAAACTCTTTATCATTAAAAAGTTCAGGATCCTCCACTATAACTCCTTCTTTAGTGAAAATTCCCATGCATGCTTTTAAATTACTCAAATTATCAACTCCTAAATTAAATTATATTTACTAAAATGATGTTAAAGTTAAGTTCTATTTAATATATTAAAGTAGTGTAAATAGTCGTTACATAAAAATGAGTATGAAGTCAATTTAAAATAGTTTTAATATCCTATTTTATGTATTCAATAAATAATAATTATTTTAAATTTAAATAAAAAAAAATAAAGGGAGTTATACATTATTTTCTAGGGATTTGGACCGGTAACCGTTGTATTATCATCCCTTTGAGTCCATTCAGTGAATGATCCCTCATAGATCCTAACTTTTGGATATCCTAAAAACCATTTAAATAATATAAACTCGTTAGTGGCTTCTCTTCCAGTTCCACAAGAACATATTATGGTTTTATCAGGAGTTGCTCCCTTTTCTTCCACTATTGATTTAATTTCTTCTTTATTTTTTAGCAATCGAGTGTTTTTAGGATCCATTAAACTGGCCCATGGCAGATTAACTGCTCCCGGAATATGACCGGGCTTTATCCATGGTCCCTGACCTTCATATATTGGTGCTGGTCGGGCATCTAAAACTATAACACCCTCTTCATCTTTTATAGTCTTAAATTCATCATATTCAATGAAATAATTTTCCATTACGTCCACTGTGAAATTTGATTCTTCTGCTGTGGGAAATATTTGGTTTAAATCTCTCCCCTCATTTTTCCACTTTTCTATTCCACCATCAAGGACATATACATTTTCGTGTCCAAATCTCACAAGTGAATAAGCAACCATGGTCTGTTCCAGTCCATCACCCCAACTCTTTACCGGACCGACACCAGTATAAACTACAGTTGGAACATCTTTATTGATACCTTGTCTTCGAAATATAGCCTGAACTGCTTCTGCAGGTATATACATGGCTGGTGCATTCCCCAATGTTTCCCTAAAAAGACCTTCATTTAAATAAAAAGCCCCAGGAATATGTTCCTTTATATAATCATGGACATTGGGCTGGCAGTCCATGATCATCAAATCCCCCTCAAGGTTATTTTCTAACCACTCGGTGGAAACCCATTTAACCTTACCATCAACTTTGGAATATGGATATTTATCCATAATATTACCCCCTCTTTTTTAATATATAGTTAAATTATGATCTTAATTTGATATAATTCTTCTGAAAATATTTAAAATAATAATTAGGGGATGAAAATTACAATTAAGTTAAGTAAAATGGAAAAATTAGTTGATTCTATTTGCAATTTCAGAGTAAGCTGCACTGGCAGCATGGTTTAAATCCGTTTGAATTAATATGTTGTCGCCAGATCTGTTCCATTCATCCCAATCTTCTTCACCAGAAGACTTACCTTTACTCATTCTGTCAATAAAATTACCTTCCATATAACTAATTTGAGGTTTTAGGAACATGGCCCTTAATTCATAGATAGAATGATTAATTTTTAGCACATCTTTCTCATCCTTGACACAATGGGGGGCGCAGTAACTATCCGAAATATAATGGGATGCCACGCCAAAGCAATAACTTGCTTTTTGGTAATCACCCTTGTTATAATAGTTTTCACCCTTATTTAACCAGTATTCTGATTTAATTGTTGTGGCCGGATAGTGATGATACTTAAAATCCATAAATTTTAGATCAGGATCATCAGAACCATCTATCATAACATCTAAATTTAAATTTTGCTGAACGTCGGTTGGAAAAGAATAATAAATTTGACGGGCAATATCATGATGAGTACTGGTTGACCATGCTTGTGCCGGGCTGGCCTGGGTTAATATTATCATCCCAAATAGAATAAGCAGTTTTATAGCGTTTTTCATGAAAATCTCTGTATTAGATTAATTTTAAAGGTTTTAAGATTTTTTATGTTAAAATCAAGATCAGATTTCTAATATATTCTGAAGTAGTATAGTGTAGTAAGTACGCATATTTAAAGATATCTAAAATTAATGTTAAACCAGAATGGTTTAAAAACTTGATTGGAACCTTAAGGTTGTTAAATTTTCCTAATGAAACATTTTATTTCTATTTTAAATTTTCTAATTACTCATTAAAAAAAAATCTGTAAAAAAAAGTAATATTTAAAAAAGTTAGGATCACGAGATCCTAATGCTTTTTAAAATCATGTTGTACGCATCTTCTGTCTGATTAAGTGCAAATGAAGGACATACATACTCCACAACATAATAGTGGTCGCTGGTTTCAATTATGGTCATTTTCTGTGCCACATCATTGCCATAGTTACCTATCTGGCTGGCCTGGAAATTTCCTAAGTCCACCGAAGCCACAGTAGAGTTGGTGGTATTCATTAGAATAGAACTTGAACTGGGTATATTAAGCACTCCTTCAGTCCTTTTCTGCATTATCAATAGGATGTATGCAGTTTGAGTCTGACCTGCATTGTTGTTAAAATTAGCTGTCAGTGTTACTTGAGAATAAATTGAGCTGTTACTGAAATTTCCAATTACCTGTTCTTGTGCCCAGTTATTTGGATATTCAAAATAAACCTTCCCTGTCTGGAAAGTACTATTTCCTGCGAAAGAAAAAATTGCAACGATTAATATCAGAAATATTAGTATCAATATACCTGGTAGAATTAAATCTTCTTTTTCCAATTAATCACTCCCCTAGTAATCTTAATATTATTTTTATAAATGAGGATATATGTTTTTAACTATTCTCTTAAGAATCGATCAGTTAAATTTTATTCTTAATTAAATAAGATTCAATAATTAATTACTCCAATTATGTTTTTAAATATCTTAAAAGAACACAATAAATAAATAATAAATTATATTTTCTTAAACTATATTTAAATATCATATATGTACTTGATTTTATTATTAACCAACTAAAAGATTTAATCATATATTTAAATCATAGTTCTATGGAAAAAGTTATAATGAGACGCTTACATAAATAGAACATAAGATAGTTTGGAAAAAAATTAAATTAAATGTTCAAAAAAAAGGATAAGGTGTAGTATTTGTCTAAAAATGTGAAGATTATACTTATTTTTTTTATTCTAATTTTAATATTAGGCGTAGTTGGAATATTCACCTTAGATCATTCCCCCCAGGAAATTTACGTTGAGCTAACCAAACCATCAGAGAAATATGCTTATCTTGTAGGTATCTCCCAGTATCAAGAGGATAATCAGGAACTCACATTAGGATCAAGTGATGCAATTAATTTTAAAGCGTTTTTAGAAAAATCAGCAGGTTTTAAAACTAATAATACTCATTTAAGAGTAGATTCTGGCGCGAAAAGTGTTCAGATAACAAATGATCTTAAAAACTACTCACAAATAACTTCCTCCAATGATCTATTTATTATGTATTATAGTGGACATGGCGACCGTGTTAAAACTAATAAAAGTGGAAATGCTGATTTTGAGTATATTATCTGCCCCTATGACGATACTTATGATTATAAAAATTCGCTGCGAGGTTCCGAATTTCAATTACTGGTAAAGGAAATAGATGCCAAAAATTTAGTTTTCATATTTGATTCCTGTAACAGTGGAGGTATGATTGAAGATTTAACAACCAACAACCCCTCCTCCAAAAAATATGTGATACTGGCATCATGCCAGGCTAATGAATCATCTGTTGGTGATGAAAAACTTGGCGGAGGTGTTTTTACCTATTTTTTACTGGAAGCATTTAATGAAAAAGAAACAGACAAAAACAATGATGGATGGATTTCTATTGAAGAAGCATTTGCATATGCTCAATCTTTAACCATCCAAAATTGTGATTACTTTGGGGATTCTCAACACCCCCTAATTTTTGATGGAGATCCAAAGCAAGACATCAAACTTGTGAAAATAAAATAGAAAATAATGAAAACATTTAATGAATTAATTAAAATAATATAATAAGTAGATTGTATTAAAAATGTGTAGTATTAATTCTACATTACAGGCGATAAAATGCCAAAAAAGGTTTTAATTGTGGAAGATGAAAGCATAACCGCCCTGGAGCTAAAAAGAAAATTGATGCATTGGGGTTATGAAATTTCAGCCACAGTAGACACTGGTAAAAAGGCTGTGGAAACGGCTTTAGAACTGGAACCTGATCTTATTTTAATGGATATTGTTTTAAAAGGCGATTTAGATGGCATTAAAGCCTTTAAAAAAATTAAAAAATCATTAGACATCCCCATAATTTATATTACTGCCCATTCAGATGAAAACACATTAAATCGTGCCCAAGAAACTGATCCCTTTGGATATATTTTAAAACCAATTGATGACAAGGACTTAAAATTTACAATAGAAATGGCCCTTTTTAAACATACCACCGAAAGTAAATTAAAAAGGCTAAACCAGTCACTTAGAGTATTGAGCGACTGTAATCAAGAAATAATCCGCGCCAATGACGAAGATAAACTTCGAAAGAGAATTTGTGAAATCATTGCAACTGAAGGAAACTATAAACTAACATGGATTAATTTTATTGACGAAAAAGATAAAAATAAATTAGTTACAGTAGCCAAGTATCCAAATCAAGAATTTTATGATGAATCTATTGATTTAAATCTGTCAGATCAATTATATGAAAGTTATCCTGCTGTATCTAACATTAAAAATCGTGAAATTACATTATGTCAAGATATAACCCTAGAATCACCTGGACTAGAATGGGTTAGTTATGCCCTGGAAAAAGGTTATAACTCACTAATAAGTATCCCTCTTATTTTAGAAGAGAAGATTATTGGCTCCATGAACATCTATTCATCGAAAAAAAATAGATTTGATATTGAAGAAGTTGCATTATTAAATGAACTGGCAAATGATGTTGTTTATGGTATAAACGTTATTCGGAGCCGATTAGAAAGAGAAAAGATTAAAAAAAATCTTAAAAAGAGCGAAGAAAAGTACAGATGTATTGTGGAAACTGCCAATGAAGGCATTATGGCTATGGATAAAAATTTTACTACAACTTTTGTCAATAAAAAGATGTGTGAACTCCTTGGTTACACCGCAGAAGAGATTATAAACAAACCAGTGGATTATTTCATTTTTGAAGAAGACTTAAAAGACCATTATGATAGAATGAATATGCGTAAAAATGGTTTATCTCAACAGTATGAAAGGAAATTCCGTCATAAGAATGGAAAAACTGTGTGGTTGCTCATTTCGGCCACAGCATTGACCGATAAAGAAGGAAATTTTAATGGATCCTTTGCCATGTTTACTGATATCTCCGAGAACAAATTGGCCTTTGAAAAACTTAAAACCAGCGAAGAAAAATATCGATCCCTATATTCTACTATAAACGAAGGAATGGCGTTTCATCAGATAATTTACAATGAAGAAGGAAAAGCAATTGATTATGAAATATTAGATGTAAATCCCGCTTATGAACAGATCTTAAATCTTAAAAAAGATGATGTGATAGGAAAACGTGCATCAGAAATTTATAGTTCCGGAAAACCCCCTTATATTAATATTTATAGCGAAGTTACAGAAACTGGCCATTCTAAAACATTTGAAACTTATTATGCTCCTTTTAACAAATATTTTGCTATATCTGTTTTTTCTCCTAGTTTAAATAAATTTGTAACTATTTTTGAAGATATTACAGAACAAAAAAACGTTGAAAAAGTTCTTCAAGAAAGTGAAAGACGTTTAAATGCAGTTTTACAAGGTTCACCTATTCCTACCTTTGTCATTGACCAGAATCATAAAGTAATTTACTGGAACAAAGCTGTGGAAAAATATACTAAAATTAAGGCAGAAGATATAGTTGGCACTGATAATCAATGGACCGCATTTTATGATAATAAAAGACCGGTTATGGCTGATTTATTAATTGATGGAGATATTGAAGAGCTATCTAAGTGGTATAAAGGTAAATATTCCAGATCAAAGTTTGCAGAAGATGCTTATAACTCCACCGACTTCTTTCCCCAATTAGATAAAGAAGGTAAATGGCTTTATTTTACTGCAGCTCCCATTAAAGATGCCACTGGAATAGTTATTGGTGCAATGGAAACACTTGAAGATATAACTCCACGTAAAAATGCGGAAATGGCACTTCAAGAAAGTGAAGAAAGATACCGGCGCTTACTCAAACAATCATTTGACGCAGTCCTAATACATAGTGACGGTAAAATCATTTCCATTAATGATACTGGAGCCAGGATATTAGGTGCTGTTAAAGAAGAAATTATTGGAAGACCACTCTTTAACTTTATTCATCCGGATTATCACGATTTAGTTGAGGATAGAATAAAAAAGGTTTCTAACAATCAAAACATTGTTCCATTAGTCGAACAAAAATTTTTAAAAATTGATGGGACCCCCATTGATGTGGAAGTTGTAGGAACTGGATTTGTTTACAACGGTAAAAATGCTGTTCAGAGTGTTTTTAGAGATATATCACAAAGAAAGGAATATGAAAGTCAAATCATTAACTCTTTAAAAGAAAAAGATGTTCTTCTAAAGGAAGTCCATCACCGGGTGAAGAATAATATGCAGATTATCTCCAGTCTATTGAATCTGCAAGGAGAGTACTGTGACGGCCCCACCTGTGAAATATTCAATGAAAGTAAAAACCGGGTGAAATCCATGGCCATTGTCCATGAAAAACTGTACCAATCTGAAGACTTTTCAGGAATCAACTTTAAGGAATATATCCAAAGTTTAACATCTGAAATATTGGCCTCCTACCTGGTTGATACCAATAGGATTAAAGTTATAATAAATGTAGAAAATATAAAACTTAATATTAATACTGCTATTCCAGTTGGCCTTATACTAAATGAAATGGTAACAAACTGTATTAAACACGCATTTCCAAATGACCGGCGTGGTTTAATAGAAATTAGCCTATATCCCGTCAACAAAGAATATGAATTAACAATAAAAGACAATGGAGTAGGTTTTCCAAAAGGTTTCGACTTAAAAAATACAAAAACGTTAGGTATGGAATTGATAAAATCCCTTGTAAAACAGTTAGAAGGTGAATTAACTATAGAAAAAGAACCTTACACTGTATTTAGATTACGTTTTAGAGAATTGAAGTATGAACAGATTATTTAAATATTTAGGATCAATGATTTAACTGATTATTTGGATATATATTTTAGGAATTAATTTTTAAAAGTATAATTCAATTTATAGATTATATTCCCTGTTTTTAAAAGGAGATTATTATGTTAATAGGCGTTATATCTGACACTCACATACCTGACCGATGCGCAAAAATCCCATCGGCAGTATTTGAAGTTTTCACTGATGTGGAAATGATATTACATGCAGGTGATCTTACCAGTACCCATGTATTAGACGAATTAGAGGAGATTGCCCCTACAAAATGTGTTCAAGGAAATATGGACCGAGCATATGGTATAAAACTTCCAAAAAGAGAGGTCATTGAAGTTGAAGGAATAAAAATTGGTTTAGATCATGGAGAAATATATCCACGAGGTGACACTCAGCAATTAAAATATATTGCCCAGGAAATGGACGTAGAAATACTCATCTCTGGCCATACACACTGGGCTTTTATTGAAGAGTTGGAAGATGTGATTTTATTAAATCCCGGCAGCCCCACCGCTCCCCGGTTATCAGACCCTTCATTAATGTTAATAACTGTTGAGGAAGGTGAATTAAAGGCAGAGATTAAAAAAATTGGAGAGCCTACATGTAAAGCTCTTAATTTTCAAAAAAGAGGTTTATAGCTATGAGCAATTGGAAATCAGAACACGACAAAGATCATTATTATAAAAAGGCAAAAAAAGAAAGGTACCGATCCCGCGCGTCTTTTAAACTTTTGCAGCTAAATAAAAAGTTTAAAATAATAAAAAAAGGAGATCAAGTATTAGATCTTGGTGCAGCACCCGGAGGCTGGTCCCAAGTAGCTTTAGAATTAAGTGGGAATGAAGGACTGGTTTTAGCCGTGGATCTTCAACGCATTAAAAGATTTGAAAATGAAAATTTTTATTCAATAAGAGGGGATTTCACTAAAAAAGAAACAATTGAAAAAATTTATGAAATCCTAGAAAATAAAGCAGATGTAATTATATCCGATGCTTCCCCTAAATTATCTGGAATAAGGGATATAGACCACTTATTATCCATTGAACTGGCTGAAACTGTCCTGAATATTTCCGGAGAAATTTTAAAACCGGGCGGGAACATTATAATTAAGGCCTTCCAGGGCGAAGAATTCCGAAATCTCCTGCAAAAGATCAAAAAGATGTTTAGATTAGTTAAAACAACTAAACCTCAATCTTCTAAACAGAAAAGTTCAGAAATGTATATTATAGCTAAAGGGTTTAGATAAAATTAAAATTCTTATTATTTCTAATTATTTAGTAAAAATTTTAAAATAAAATAATTTAAAGTTAAAATAATAAAAAAAGTAATTCAATTTAAAGAAGTGCTTTAAAGTTACTAACACTTGTTTTTGCTGCTTGAAGTTCATTTTTTGCAATATTTAATCTTTTTTCTATCTCTTCTGGTGCCTTATTCGAAGATAAAGCACTTTCTAAATCCGTGATCGCTGATTCGGCCTTTATAAGTTGCAATTCTGTGTCTACATATTTTTGCTTTAAATCGTCATCATTAATAGCTGTGACCTCACTTTTTAAACCATCAAATTGCAATTTCAAGCCGGAATAGTCTGATTTCATAACTGCCAGGTCATCATAAGCAGATGCCGTGTCTACATTTGAGGATACTCCGGAAGATAATGCTTCAATTCCAATATATATAAATATACCTGCAGTAGCAATTATCATAATAATCCCCAGGATGGAAATAGTCATGGAAGTTGCTCTGAATAAATTTAATCTTGATCTCTTCATCTTATCACTGTTATACTCTATTTATGTAACTTATTATAATCTGTTATATATTCAAATAATTCTTCTATAATATTATTTTATTATAGTCCTCATACTTCCTTTATCATATTAACAATTATACTATATTATTATTAAACTTTTTTTAAGTTAGGGAATATTAGTGGTAAATTATGATTATGGAAATAATTTTATAGAGCGAGGTTTAATATTTTTATAATGACCACTTCAACTGATAAAACTAAAACATCACTTACTAAATTTGAGGAATTTTTCAGCACAAATACAAAATATAAAGACTTGGTTTTCGAAGCCCTGGAGAAGTATCCAGATAGAAGATCTGTGGTTGTAGACTATTTAGAGTTGGAAATGTTCGATCCAGATCTGGCAGATTTATTAATTGAAAAGCCAGAGGAAGTAATTCATGCTTCCCAAACCGCCATTAAAAACATTGACCCCTTAAGAAAAAATGCTGATTTGAATATCAGACTTGAAAATGTAAGTAATAACATTCCTCTTAGATTTTTGAGAAGTAAATTTATTGGGAAATTTGTTTCAGTAGATGGAATTGTGCGTAAAACCGATGAAATACGCCCCAGAATTGTTAAAGCTATTTTTGAATGTAGAGGGTGTATGCGTATCCATGAGGTATCCCAGAGCAGTAATATGATCACCGAGCCTTCTCTCTGTCAGGACTGTGGAGGAAGATCATTTAGATTGCTCCAGGAAGAATCAGAATTTCTAGACACACAAACTGTTAAACTTCAGGAACCTTTAGAAAACCTTTCTGGAGGAGAACAGCCCCGCCAAATATTAATAGTGCTGGAAGATGATCTAGTTGATACCCTAACTCCGGGGGATATCGTTAGGATAACTGGGACTTTAAGAACAGTTCGTGACGATAAGACCAAACGATTTAAGAATTTTATTTATGGAAATTATATTGAACAGCTTGAACAGGAATTTGAGGAACTACAAATTATCCCTGAAGATGAAGAGATGATTCGAGAACTGGCATCTGACCCCCATATTTATGAAAAAATAATAAAATCAACAGCACCATCTATACAAGGATATCGTGAAGTAAAAGAAGCAATTGCTCTCCAATTATTTGGAGGTGTGCGTAAAGAATTAGAAGATAAAACTCGTCTTCGTGGAGATATACACATCTTAATTGTAGGGGATCCTGGTATTGGTAAGTCACAGATGCTTAAATATGTATCCAAACTTGCTCCCCGTGGAATTTACACCAGTGGTAAAGGTACCAGTGGTGTGGGTTTAACTGCTGCAGCAGTAAGAGATGAATTTGGAGGATGGTCCCTGGAGGCAGGAGCACTAGTTTTAGGAGATGGTGGAAATGTGTGTGTTGATGAACTGGATAAAATGCGTCCGGAAGACCGTTCAGCCATACATGAAGCACTGGAACAGCAGACAATAAGTATTGCCAAAGCAGGGATAATGGCTACCTTAAATTCTAGATGTTCAGTTTTGGCAGCTGCAAATCCAAAATTTGGAAGATTTGACAGTTATAAATCAATTGCCGAACAAATTGATCTCCCATCAACAATTTTATCCAGATTTGACCTTACATTTGTGGTTGAAGACAAGCCAGATGCTGAAAAGGATAAAAAGTTAGCAAGACATATTCTTAATATTCACAAAGAAGATTCTATACCTTTTGAAATTGATCCCGAACTTTTAAGAAAATATGTGGCTTATGCCAGACGTGAAGTTCACCCTAAACTTACCGAAGAAGCAATAACTGTTTTAGAAGAGTTTTACGTGGGCATGAGAGGTAGTGGTGCTGAAGAAGATTCTCCAGTTCCAATCACTGCCCGTCAACTGGAAGCATTAATTCGTCTTTCTGAATCAAGTGCCAGAATAAGATTGAAAGATGAAGTAAGTGCAGAAGATGCTCAAAAAGCCATAAAACTGCAAAAAGCGTGTCTAAAACAGGTAGGGCTTGATCCTGAAACTGGTAAGATAGATATTGACAAAGTTGAAGGAAGAGCACCCAAGTCAGACCGGGACAAATTCCGATTACTGGTGGAACTTATAAGGGAATTTGAAGAAGAATATGGTGGTAAAGCTCCAATCAATATACTTATATCTGAAATGGAAGATAGATATAATGTAAGTGAAGAAAAGGTTGAAGAAGTTATTAGAGTTTTAAAACATAAAGGAATGGTATTTGAACCAGAAAGAGGATACTTGAAGATAGTTTAATAATACTATAATTTTATATAAATATTTACAACTGCATACCCGGTGTGTGCAATTAATTTCTATTTAATTATTTTTATACAGTTAATTAAATATTAATTAGATATTAGATATAGTAACTTAACTTACACTTTTTTAACTTAATAGTGAAGATCCAAGGAGGTAATATAATGGATGATTATGATGAATTACTGGACCGAGCAATAGATCAACTACCTAAAAAGGTATTTGAAACAAAAAGATTTAAAGTGCCAAGGGCTTATTCCATGATACAAGGAAACCGGACAATTGTCCAGAATTTTGGAGAAATAGCCACTGCATTAAACCGTGACCCCCAACATCTTTTGAAATTTCTTTTAAGAGAAATGGGTACTGCTGGAAACCTAGAAGGTGGTCGGGCTATTATGCAGGGTAAATTTACTCATTTTTTAATAAATGACCGGATTGACGAATACGTTAAAAGATTTGTTATGTGTCATGAATGTAACCGGCCAGATACCCGGATCATTAGAGAAGATCGTATATTCCTGCTGAAATGCGAAGCTTGTGGGGCTAAAGCACCTCTAAAAACACTTTAAAGGTATTTATGTTCTGTCCAAGATGTGGAAAATCAGATGAAGATCTTATAGATGGCCTTTGTAAATCTTGTTTTATCAAGGATGTCTCGCTTTTAGAAATTCCAGATGAAATTGAGATAGTTGTCTGTGCACACTGTGGTTCCACCTTAAGTGAAGGAAAATGGCGGGACATGAACTTGAGTGAAGAAGAAACCATATACAACTCCATAATCAATCAGATAAAGATTAATAAATCTGCTGAAGATGTTGAGATATGGATTGAAGAGCTTTTAGCAAAAGGTTCTAATCTTAAATGTCTAGTTCACGTCCAGGCCAATGTTATGGGCGAAATTGTAAAACAAGAATATGATTTGAATGTAAAACTGTTAAAAAACGTCTGTCCAGAGTGCAGTAAATATGCTTCAGGATATTATGAGGCGGTTATTCAAATAAGAGCCCAAGATCGATTTCCCTCAAAAGAAGAAATTGGAAAAGTTGACCAGATTATATCCACCCATATTGAGAGAATTTCCAAAAAAAATAAAATGGCGTATGTATCTGACCGTTTAATACTTAAAGAGGGTGTAGACTATTACATTGGATCATACAAGGTTTCAAAAAAGTTGGTAAGTGCCATTAGAGAAGAATTGGGCGGTATTGTCAAAGAATCTCCCCGATTAATGGGAAAGGATAAATCAACAGGTAAGGAACTATACCGCATATGGATTTCTCTTCGACTTCCTAACTTCCAGGTAGGCGATTTTATTAAATATGGTGATGTTTTTGGCCAGTTGTTAGCAGTGGATGGGAGAAAAATTCAATTAAAAAACCTAGAAACTGCAGATATCTCTTCAGTGCAGTGGCGAGATTATGAAAAGATAGAAGTTGAGGCTAAAAAGGAAGATATAAAAAAAACAACTTTAACTGCTAAAACCCCCACCTCAATACAGATACTGGATCCAGATGACTTTCAACCAGTAGAAATAGAAATTAACCCGGAAACACATGATATTGAAATAGGAGAAGAAGTTTCAGTTATCAAAATTAAGGATAGAATTTATATTGTTACTGATTCTATTTCTAATGAATAAAACCAGAATTTTGTTGTCAATCTTAACAGGTACCTATTAAATAGCATCAAGAAAAATATGGTTATAGACTATTTTAACAGGACTCTGTCTAAACTAGGAAAAACTTAAAGAAAACGTTTTATCTAATAAAAAGTTATTAAAATATATTTATATATTTATGGTGATTATATGGACTTAGATGATAAAGTACAGATAATTAAGCGAGGAACACTTGAAATAATTACGGAAGAACAGCTGAAAGATGTACTAGGAAAGGAATATCCTGTGGCCTATATTGGTTATGAACCGTCTGGAAAGATTCATCTGGGACATGCAATTACAGTAAAAAAAATGATAGACCTTCAGAAAACAGGGTTTAAAATCAAAATATTACTTGCTGATTTCCATGCTTACCTTAATGACAAAGGTAGTTTAGAAGAGATAGAAAAAATATCCGAGTATAATAAAAAGTGTTTTCTGGCTTTAGGATTGAGCAGCGAAACAGAGTTTATTTATGGTTCCAGTTTTCAGACCAGTCCTGAATACACTTCAAAAATCTATGAACTTGCACTGACAACCACTCTAGTCCGTGCCAAAAGAAGTATGGCTCAGATAACCCGTGAAAGCAAAGATCATAAAGTGGCAGAAGTTATATATCCTATAATGCAAGTCATAGACATGTTATTTTTAGGGGTTGATCTGGCTTTAGGAGGTATGGAGCAGCGAAAGATCCATATGCTGGCCCGTGAAAATCTGCCGAAAATTGGCTTTAAATCCCCGGTATGTATTCATACACCACTTTTACATGGATTGGATGGGGATGAAAAAATGTCTTCCAGTAAAGGAAACTATATTTCCATTGATGATGAACCATCCATAATTACAGAAAAGGTTAAAAAGAGTTTTTGTCCGGCAGGCCAGGTGGAAGGAAATCCTATAATAGAAATAGCCGAACACTTTATCTATTCAGACTACGAAACTCTTTTAATTGAAAGGCCAGAGAAATTTGGGGGAAACCTTGAATTAACCTACCCCCAATTGATAAAACTTTACAGTGAAGGAGATTTACACCCTTTAGATCTTAAAAATGCTGTATCCAAATGTTTGATTCAAATATTGGAACCAATAAGAGAATATTTTAGAGAGTAAATATCTTAAAATGTTACTGATGAAGGTGATTATATGAAATATGAAATGAGACTACCACCCGGGGTAACCGAAAGAAGTGTTGCTGCAGTTGTAGGTGAATTTGAATTAGAACTGAAACAAACTGATTATGGACCAGTTCTGTACGGAGAGAAAGAAGAATTGGAAAAAGCAAGAGATTACATTGTTAAAGATATCAACGAACGATTAAAAGAATTAGAAAGTCGTAAAAAGTAGATCTTTATATACACATACCCAATTTAGGGGCAATGACTCTTTTTATATCTTCTTGGACTTTATTTATACCGTTATTGGCATTTATAACATAAAATTTTTCCTTTTCTGCAAGATCCATATATTTTTTTCTTATCTTTTCGAGAAATACAACATTTTCAAAGTGATCCTTACCTTCACACCTTTTAATTGCTGTTTCGGGTTCAATATCCAGTAAAACTACGATATCCGGTTTCAAGACGTGTTTATTAATTTCCCTTATCCATTCTTCCCCATCTTGATAAACCAGACTGGAATAGAAGCTGCGATCAGTAATTATGATAGAACCTTTAATTTCTGCTTTCCTGATTTTTTCCATTAAAATCATTCTATCTGCGGCAAATAAAAGTCCTAATGTGCGCTGGAAATTTATATCAGAAGCCTTAGAATCCTGAAGCATACTACGAATTAAATTTCCAACAACAGATTGGCTAGGCTCAAAAACTCTTAATACATCAAAACCTGCCTCTTGTAACCATTTTTCCAAGAGAAGGGTTTGAGATGATTTTCCAGATCCATCAATGCCTTCAATACATATGTACATATTATTTGAATAAGGTATGCTAACTTATAAATCTTTTAGTCTATGATAAAATTGGGACATAATGCTTATTTTCAAAAAATATTAAATAAAAAAGAATATTAATAAAAAATATTATGTTTTCTCAGCTTTAATAAAAAAAAAATAAAAATATAAACATTTTTCTTATGTGGAATACAATTTATAATATATAAAAACGAAATATATTATGGAAAACCAAAAAAATAAAGTGTAAGCTAAAATAATAATAAAAAATATTTAAAATTTTATGTAATACTATTAAATAGCACTAAAAATTTTATTATAATTTTAAAATAGAATAAATTTTAATATTGACTAAAATTCAATATATAATTAAAAATGCTTAGTTAACCAGAGGGAATAAAATATGTCCAAGACAAGGGTAATGGTTGTAGAAGATGAAAGCGTTGTTGCAATAGATATTGGTCAAAGACTGGAAACTTTAGGTTACACTGTAACTGATATAGTTTCTTCTGGAGAGAAAGCAATAGAAAAGGCAGGAAAGGACATACCAGATTTAATATTAATGGACATAGTTCTTAAAGGAAAAATTGATGGAATAGAAGCTGCCAACGAAATCTATAACAAATATGACATACCGGTTGTATATTTGACTGCTTATTCTGACGAAAAAACACTAGAACGGGCCAAACAGACTGGTCCATTCGGATATATTATTAAACCCTTTGAAGATCGAGAACTTCACAGCGTCATAGAGGTGGGTCTCTACAAGCATGAGATGGATCTAAAACTTCGAGAAAGTGAAGCCCGCTACAAAGCTATTGTTAATTCTATGAACGATATAATTTTCACATTAGATCATAAAAAAAAATATGTATCTATCTCTGAATCAAAACTTGAGAAATATGGGTTTACTGAGGAGAGGTATCTTGGAAAAATTGCCGAGGAAATTTATGGAGAAAAACTGGGAGACATCCATGATAAAGCATTTACTAAGGCACTTAAAGGAGAAGAAATAGTTTATGATTGGACTTCAGAAACTCCCACCGGTAAATGGTATCTCCAAACTTCATTATCCCCATTAAAAGACTCTGCAGGAAATATTCTGGGAGTTTTAGGTGTTATAAGAGATATTACTGATCTTAAATTAGTAGAAATGGAATTGGCCCATGAAGCAGAAATTAATAATGCAATGGCTGATTTATCCCAAAAACTTATTAATCCAATATCAATTGAAGAAATATCTGACTTAGTTTTAGATTATGCCAAAAAAATTACAGGCAGTAAGTATGGTTTTGTTGGTTATATTGACCCTGAAACCGAATTTATGGTAGCTTCAACCATGACTGGAGAAGTCTGGGAAAAATGCCATGTTAGTGATAAAAAACCAGTATTTGAAGAATTTGGCGGTTTATGGGGATGGGTTCTAAATAATAAAGAATCTATTCTTACCAATGATCCTCAAAATGATGAAAGATCTACAGGTACTCCAGAAGGCCATATTAAAATAGAAAAATTCGTATCTGCCCCAGCCATATCAAATGATAAACTTGTAGGGACTATTGCTCTTGCTAACTCCAAAGAAAATTATACTCACGAAGATTTAGAAGTTGTAGAAAGATTGGCTGACTTATTTGCCATCGCACTATCCCGGAAACAAGCCGAAGATAAAATACTGAAAAGTGAAGAGAAAAATAGACGGATTATTGAAAAATTCCTTAAAATCGTTTCTGAAGTATTAAAAGAAATTAATCAACCCTAAAATTTACAATTAAAAAATTTTTAAATTAAAATTCCTTTTGAATAAAAATTATATTTTATTAGTTTGCAAAAGAGCATTTGGTTTTTTTTGTATTTTTGAGCTGTTTACATGTCTAATGAAGATTTACCTGAACTTTTAGCACCTGCAGGTTCCTATGATGCCTTTAAAGCTGCGGTTAATGCTGGGGCAGATGCAGTTTATTTAAGTGGGAAAAGATTCGGAGCCCGACGTTTTGCTAATAATTTCAGTAAATCCCAAATAGAAGAGGCAGTTAATTATGCCCATCTGCATAATGTTAACATTTATGTGACAGTTAACACTTTAATAAAAAATTCTGAAATTTCAAAGGCAGTTGAACACCTTTTCTGGCTCTATAAAATCGGTGCTGATGCAGTTATAGTTCAAGATGTTGGTTTAGCTTCTCTGGCGCATGAAATAATCCCTGAACTTGATTTACATGCATCTACCCAAATGGCTATCCACAATCTGCCCGGAGTAGAATGGGCATCTGATTTTGGATTTAAAAGGGTTGTTCTAGCCAGGGAAATGAAGCTTTCAGAAATAGAAAATATTGCCCAGAAACTTCAAAAAAGGGTTGAAATGGAAATATTTGCACACGGTGCATTATGTTATTCTTATTCCGGTAGGTGTCTCTTATCATCATTAATAGGGGCAAGAAGTGGAAACAGGGGTATGTGTGCTCAGCCCTGCAGAAAGCCGTACAAATTAATTAATGGGAATATGGACCAATATGGAAGACCAGTTGACATTTGTGAAGTCCATCTAGAAAATGATTATCTTTTATCTACCCGTGACCTTGCTCTTTATAATAATCTGGATGTAATTGCCCAAAAATCGATAGATTCTATTAAGATTGAAGGCCGTATGCGGTCACCAGAATATGTGGCCATTGTAGTAAGTGTTTACCGGAAGGCTCTAGATGAGATTAGAGAGGGAGTCTGGAAACCCAAGCCCGATGATCTAAAAAAGTTAGAATTAGCCTTCAATAGGATGTTCACATCAGGTTATATTCTTGAAAAAGATCATTCACAGATTATGGGTCGTAACAGGCCAGGTAAACGAGGTATTTACATCGGCAGGGTGATAAACTATAATTCAAAACTTAAAAAGGCCTTTATATATCTAAAAGGTAGTATAGTTCCTAGTAAAGGTGATGGGATCGTTTTTATAATTCCTGGAGATCTTAAAAGTCAGGGCATGAACATTGACTACAATCCACCTATAAATAATAATATCCTGGAATTGAAAGTGAAGAATTATCTCCCTAAAGGTTCTAAGGTATACTTAAACTATAAAAAGTCCCTGTTTAATGAAGCAAAAGCTATTATTTTAAATGACCATGCGCGGTCAGTTCCCCTTGACTTGAAAGTTTCCTGGGATAAAAATGACACCCCCCTACTGGAAGGACAAATTTCGGGAAAAAATAATTCTAAAATATCTTTTAGGATGGAATCTGATTTTAAAATGGAAAAGGCCTTGAAAAATCCTCTGACTGAAAAAAAGATTGAAAAACAACTGAAAAAAACTGGTTCTACCTCATTTAAAATAAGAAAATTGGAGGTTGATTATCCTGGAGACTTATTTTCACCTATAAGTCAATTGAACCAGATAAGAAGGGATTTTTTAGAAAAAACAAAAACTATTCTTCTGGAAAGTTATCTACCTTCCAAAAATGAGGTCAAAAAATCTGAAGAACATTTAAACCGGCTAAAATACAATAAATTCAACCCCAAACATAAAACAGCCATATCAAAAGAAAAAGAGGATCTGGAAAATTCTATTTCCATGGCAATCTATATTAACAATCCCCAGAACGTGGAATATGCAGTTGAAAGTGGTTGCAAGAGAATTTATTTTGAATCAAATAGTTTAGAAATTTTGCGTGGAAAAAAATATGAATGTTTAGACGCAGATTATCTTGAAAATGCTTTGAACAGATTTTTAAAGATGTTTATCAAAATGAAATCCATTTGTGATGATAATGGAGCCGAATTAATCTGGAAATGGCCCAGTATCAATAGAAAAACGTATCTAAAAATGGCACTCCCATTAATTGATTCTCTGCAAAAAAACTCTATAACTGAAGTGATGGTAGGCGATTTAGGATCGGCATATTTATTGTCCAAACTGAAACCAGAGATCACGCTTTCAGCAGCAGCAGAATTAAATATATGGAATAATTGGACTGTGAACTATTTTTTAAATATATTTAAAACCATTACTTTCAGTCCAGAATTATCCAAAAATAGTATAACTGGTTTAACTAAGTATAACAAGTTAAACACGTCGAATATGGGAAATAACAGGGTAGAATTATTAGTACATGGCAACATGGAGGTTATAATCACCGAAGATTGTTTGCCCTGTGCTGTACCGGGTTTTGAAAATAATAAAGAAATAATAGTGCCTGAAAAATTTTGGGGACTTAAAGATAATAAAAATCATATATTTCCATTTTATCTAGATTTAGAATGTAAAACACATATCTTAAACTCAGTAGAGTTATGTTTAGTGGATTATATACCTTTGTTTAACCAGTTAAATGTTGATGGGCTGGTAATTGATGCCCGTAACCGGGAAGGTAAGTATGTGGGCAACCTGCTGAATTTATATCAAAATGCCATCCACAGAGCAGATAATGGAGAATTGTCTCATGAACATATTAAAAATCTAAAAAGTAGAATAAAAAAGATGGCCTTAGGTGGAATTACTAAAAGCAACTTTTTAAGAGATGTCAAATGATCAGGTTATTAAATTAATTAACTCATTTTTAAAAGATTTAAACTATTCTAATGTGGCCTAATATTCAAATTTTCTATTCTGTTATAATGGGTGATATAGTAAAAGAAACATCTAATTAAATTAGGAGATACTTGACATAAATCCATATAATAAGACTAACTTTGAATATTTATCATGAATCTAATTTTCAGAGATTATGCTGAAGGTTTAGTGTTGCCCAACCAAAGAAAGAATCCAAAAAAAACTAATACAAAACTAATCAAAATAAATTATAGAATTTATCATTAACTTGAAAAAATTAATTTTAAAATCCAAAAAAATGTTATCTAACCTAACCCATACTGAAGAAATAAGGATAATGATTTGAACTAATATAAAATCTCTTATTAATTTAATTAAGCTATGTATCCCCTAACCAAAGTAATTATTTTTATGTAAGGTGAGTATTAATGAAAAAACTTGAAATTTTAGTGGTTGAAGATGAAAGTATTACGGCCTTGGATTTAAAAGAAAAACTAGAAAATCTAGGATACTCTGTGCCGGCCATAAATTCCACTGGTGAACAGGCCATCAAAACCGCAGCACAAATACACCCCGACCTAGTACTGATGGACATAGTACTAAAAGGAGAAACAGACGGAATAAAAGCAGCAGAAAAAATACAAACCCTCAACATACCCGTAATATACCTAACCGCCTACTCAGACCAACAAACCATAAACAGAATAAAAAAACAACCATCCTACGGCTACATAATCAAACCATACAACGAAAAAGAACTACAAACCAACATAGACATGGCCATACAAAAACACAAACAAGAAGAAAGTGTTATTGAAACATTTGAAGGAGAAATAGTGGACAAAAAACATAAAATAAAGAGTATAGAAGAAATAGAGGAAATGAAACCTCCCAAAATCCTGGTGGTTGAGGATGAGAGTATCACTGCCCTGGACCTGAAAAGTAAACTGGAAAACCTGGGATACTTTGTCCCGGCCATAAATTCCACTGGTGAACAGGCCATCAAAACCGCAGCACAAATACACCCCGACCTAGTACTGATGGACATAGTACTAAAAGGAGAAACAGACGGAATAAAAGCAGCAGAAAAAATACAAACCCTCAACATACCCGTAATATACCTAACCGCCTACTCAGACCAACAAACCATAAACAGAATAAAAAAACAACCATCCTACGGCTACATAATCAAACCATACAACGAAAAAGAACTACAAACCAACATAGACATGGCCATACAAAAACACAAACAAGAAGAGAAGACTTTCAGGACTGCTGAAGAAAAAATCCAATCCAAGAAAAGGGAACTTATAATTGAAAAATTAGGAGTATCACTCATTATTATTGGTATAATTATACTAATTATTCACAGTTTGATCACTAAAAGTTTAGGCTGGTTGTCCTGGCTTCTATTTATTCCCGCATATTACGGTCTCATGCTAACAGTTATCAGCTTTCTTCCCCCGAAAGGCGTTCCAGAAAGTTATGAAGAACAATTTGTTAGTATAATAATTCCTGCTCATAATGAAGAAAATACCATTGAAAAATGTGTCAGATCTATTTCTAAACTGGATTACTTTAAGGAAAATAAAAGAAATTTTGAACTAATAGTTATAAATGATGGATCTACAGATAAAACAAACCAAATACTGTTAAAACTGGTAGAAGAACTCGACTTTCTTAAAGTTATCACTCGGAAACCTCCACGGGCTGGGAAAGGTAAAGGTTATGTTTTAAATGACGGCTTGAAACTCTGCAGTGGGGATGTGGTGGCTGTGTTTGATGCAGATGCTCGTGTAAAGCCTGATTTTCTTAAAAAAGTTATACCATACATGGGAGACGATGATGTAGACGGAGTACAGACAAAAGTTAAAATGTACAATAAAAATAGAAATGTTTTAACTTCCATGCAGCACATAGAATTCGCAATTTTTGGTAATGTTATTCTAAGGGCTCGAGACAAGATAGGTGGCGGTGCTTTTTTAGGAGGTAATGGACAAGTAGCCACCAGAAAAGTTATAGAAAAGCTTGGAGGTTGGGATGGCTTTGCAGTAACTGAAGATTTGAATATGAGTATTAAAATGATGATAAAAGGAGGTAAAATAAGATATTGTGAAGATACTGCTGTTTATCAGGAAGCAGTGCCTCACTGGAAACCATTTTTCAGGCAGAGAGTGAGATGGGCCATGGGAAATCTTGAAACATTTTTTGTATATCTTAAACAGATCTTAGGAACAAGAAATATTCCATTATATAGAAGACTTGATGTTATACAGTATCTATCATCATTATTATTCCTTTCATTTGTAATGTTAGGATACATCGTGGCCATTCTATACATAACAGATTTAATGATATTTAATTATACATTTCCCGCGATTATAGGGATTTTATCAACAATAGCTTTTTTCCCTGCTGTAATGCTGGGAATATACAGGGATAACAGAAAAATTCACGTCACCATATATAGATCAGTTGAATACTGGGCTTACTGTTTATATTTAATACCTTTATTCATAGTGGCTTTTATTAAATTGATATTAAGAAAAGATAGAAAATGGGCAAAAACATATCACACTGGAGATTAAGTTAATCCCATTTTAATAATAAATTTTTATAAATTAACAAATATTGTAGAGTAGGTTATTTTTGAATAACTTATAACTAAACTCATGAGATAAATCTTTAGGTGACTTAATTTAAATAAAAAAATAGTATATTAATATGAAAAGTTTGGTGATAGGTTGGATTTAACAAAAATTAAAGGTATTGGTGATAAATTAGCCCAAAAAATAACTGATAATATGGGTGGAGAAAAAGAGCTGCTTAAAGTTATCCAGAATTATGAAGTGGATCGACTAGCCAACATAGACGGGGTAAGTCAGCAAAAGGCAGTTGAAATTATTAATTCTGCCCTGGGCAATCCAGTTCAAGAATTTCTAAAAACTGATCAAGCCTATCAAATTTATGATGATATATTAAAAAGGATCAGCGAATTCGCCAGTACTAAGTATGGTAAAAATCGGATTTTACTTATTAATCCCATTGAAAATGAAGATAAAATAATGGAAAACCTGAAATTTGTAATGAATGCTAAAAAAGCAGCTTCTGATCTTCCATTAAATAATATTAAAAAGTTACTTAAACTAATTCATCCCCCTATTAAGAAAAAAATTAAGTATGATTCATCCAGAGCCTTACTAGTAGAATCCCGAAGAGATTATGAGCATTTGATGGATATGAATTTGAATAGTTATTCTTCAATTGTGACTGCAGATGAAATGGAAAGTTTAGGGGAATATGAATTTATTATTTACGTTTATTCTGAAGGTTTACTAGAATTAGATGATGTTCACAATATAACCATGGTAAATAGTGATTCAAGAGATTTTGAAATAGTTCCGGAGGTTATTTTATCCTATTTTTATGAAAACTATGAACTTTTAAAAAATGTTTTAAAAGTAAGAACTATTTTAGGTTATGATTCCATTCTTCCCGAAGTGATAACCGTCCTAGATTCTCTTAAAGTAGATTCTGTAGACGAAGAACTTTTTGATAAAGCTGTGGAAGATGCTAAAAAAAGGGCAGATGAAATGCTTGAGAAGAGCATAAAAAAGATTGATCTAAGTGGTGATGAAGTTCTATCACTGATGAATGAAGGTTTGCCTCTTAAAATACAGAAGATATTTGATGATGTCATTAAAGAAGTGAAGATTGATATTAAAGCAGAAACAGGCTGTTCATTTGATCCTTTTATCCAGAAATATCCGGTTGAAATAGATTACCAGGAACTTGAAAGGGTTAAAAAGATGGAACTTGCCAAAAAAAATGTTAATGAATTTGAAAAAAAGGTAGAAGCTGCTTCTTACTTATCTAATTATAAAGAAAAGGTTGAAAAAGAGATAAGAGATGTATTGGAATTTGACTACGAATTCGCACTGGGCTGTTTTGCTTATTATTATGATCTACATCCTCCTACAATAGGGAATTTCTTCAAATTCAAAGAAGCATTACACTTGAATTTAGCCTTGAATAAATCTTCTAATATCCAACGAATTGATTATACGTTGGACTATCCTGAAAATGTAGCCTTACTTACTGGTGCCAATAGTGGAGGTAAAACCACTCTTCTGGAGACCTTGGCCCAGATTTCAATCATGGCCCAGATGGGGTTGCCGGTTTGTGCAAAAGAAGCAACAATAAAACCCGTTGAAGAGATTTATTTCTTTTCTAAAAAGCGATCACTTGATGCTGGTGCATTTGAATCTTTCCTTAACACATTCATGCCCATTGTCACTAAAGATACTAATAAATTAATCTTATTAGATGAGTTAGAGGCAATTACCGAACTTGAAGCAGCAGTGAAAATTATTGCCAGTTTCATTGACTTTATTAAAGATTCTGATTCCTATGCAGTTATAGTAACCCACATGGCACGGGAGATAATGAAACACACCCATGTACGGGTGGATGGGATAGAAGCAAAGGGTTTGGATGATGATTATAATTTAATTGTTGATAGGACTCCTAAAATGAATTACCTGGCAAAAAGTACCCCTGAACTCATATTGAGAATGATTTACAATAAATCTGATGGAAAAATAAAAGAGATTTATGGGAAAATACTGGAAAAATTTTAATTGATATCTTAATATATATTAAACATTACATAATTAATCTAATAAAAATTGAAGAAGGAACTTAAAATGTCTATAAACCAATTAGAAACAGAACTAGAAGCAATAACTACCACCATAGCCTATTTGGAAAAGAACTGTGATAATGATGAAGAATTGCTAGACCGACTTAAAGAGGAACGTCGAAGAATATTGAAAGAGTTAAATGTGCATTCAGATTATGAATAAACTCAATTAAAATTTAATCAATTAATTTTTTTTTAAGAAATCAAATTTAACTATTAATTATTTATCTTATTTTTTTGTAAAAAAAATCTGAAAAAAGTTATTTTTTAAAATCTTCATAAACCCTTAAAGATTTTGCAAGAACATCTGTTTCTGCTATTTGAGACCCCATTATAACCGCTAAAAAGAGCTGTTCATCTGTGGCTCCAAATTCCTTTGCAACTTTAAGATGAGTCAACAGACAATGTTCAGCGCCTATTGCAGAGGCAGCGCCTATAGAGATAAATTCCTTGGTCAATGAAGATAATGAATCATTATTATTTATTGCTTCTAATTTTTCAAAATAAGTATTTAATGTGGCTGGATTTTCTGCCAACACCTGAAAAATCTTAGGAACGAAACCAAAATAGTTCTCAATTTTTTCAAATATTTCATCTACATTTATCTCTTCTTTTACATTCATTAGATCATCTTCCAAAAATTTGGATTAGTAAACTCCATTATTGGTTTGCTATTAGATATTTATTTTTATGAAATAATTTTATAATTTAATATTTAAAAAATAAGTTTCAACTAAGAGGATAGTTGTGGATTATAAAAGTATTGTAAAAATACTCAAATTTTACTTATATTTTGTTGATAACAACTTCCATTATTCTTAAAACATTGTGAAATACTGATTTATTAAAATTCATCTTACTTATTAGGTTTCTAAAAGTCTTATTTTATTTTTTAGGCTCAATTAAGAAACTTTATTAAATGCAATTTGAGTTAGAACCTCCGAAAGTATTAGTGAATTATTTTTATTTTGAAAAAAAACATGTTAGTTATAACTTATATTTATAATTATATCAAAATCAAGGAGATGATAACTATGTCAGAAAATAAAAAGCCAAAAACAATTACAATTGTGACTCCTAGTTTTGAGCAAGAAGAGGTAATTATGCCCCAAAACATCCGGGGAGTAGGAGAAACACTTAAAACTTTTATTAATAGCAAATCTAAAGAAGTTGATTATAAAAAATCACTTGAAGAGTTTAATAAGAGAATATTTGAAATTTTAAATCTTTTATCCGACTCAAAATCTGATATTAAAAAATTTGAAGATTTTCAAATAGATTCCGTTACATTTTCACTTGGAGTTCAAATAAAAGGTGAAGTTGCAGTTTTTGGAATTGGTGGAGTATCTACAGGGGCGGATAGTGGAATAAAAATTACAATAAACCGCCAAAAAAATAAATTTTGAGTTAACAGAAATATGACATAAAACCTGATTCCGTTAAAATGCATTTTCCCTGAAGAAAACCTAATTTCATATGAAATTACATTTTCCAATCCTAAAAAGTTAAATAAATTAGAAATAATATTGAGTTGATGTTAATGGGTAATTAGATGTATATTTTATAGAATTTGAGCAATACCATTGGAAAATAAAGATTAAATGAGATTTTAGTTATTTGTGAGAGATTATCAGTTAACTTTTTCTACAACTAAAGCAGGTAATTGAAGTATTCACAAAATGACTATTTCCTAATTCCTAATTTTATAATCCCAAACATACCTAATTTTAATTTGTGTGCTTGAT